>Ga0209595_100003_pt1 | contig 798081 bp, 726 predicted proteins | sample Porto_4metaG_FD_187427 | JGI IMG/M metagenome (GOLD analysis project Ga0209595, IMG submission 187427) | Marine algal microbial communities from Porto, Portugal - Porto_4 metaG (SPAdes) (version 2) | ecosystem: Host-associated > Algae > Red algae > Unclassified | place: Portugal: Porto... | reverse complement strand
AAGCTGTGTGTGCAAATATGCGAAAGCTAATTCATATATGTTTTGGTGTAATAAAAAACCAAGAAGCGTTTAAGCTCCAAGAAAGTTAAATACGACCTTGAAGCTTAAAATGAGAGATGGTATCTACGTGGATTTTTCATACTCGGTGTATGGTGACCATATAGGCGTCTTGCTTGCTGGCGCACTAAAAGCGCAGCTTTACGTATTTATTAACTTGCGTGAGCAAGCTTCACGCCTACGCGAATTTTCCCCTCGATGTATGTAACCATGTAGGCGCCTTGCTTGCTGGCGCATTAAAAGCGCAGCTTTTACGTATTTATCAAATTGCGCGAGCAAGCTTCACGCCTACGCGAATTTTTCATCCTCGGTGTAGTGACCATGTAGGCGTCTTGCTTGCTGGCGCACTAAAACCACCGCTTTTACGTATTTATCAAATTGCGTGAGCAAGCTTCACGCCTACGCGAATTTTTCATCCTCGGTGTAGTGATCATGTAGGCGTCTTGCTTGCTGGCGCACTAAAAGCGCAGCTTTTACGTATTTATTAACTTGCGTGAGCAAGCTTCACGCCTACGCGAATTTTACCCTCGGTGTATGGTGATCATGTAGGCGCCTTGCTTGCTGGCGCACTAAAAGCGCAGCTTTTACGTATTTATTAACTTGCGTGAGCAAGCTTCACGCCTACGTGGATTTTTATCTTCGGCGTATGTAACCATGTAGGCGTCTTGCTTGCTGGCGCACTAAAAGCGCTGCTTTTATATATTTATTAAATTGCGTGAGCAAGCTTCACGCCTACGCGAATTTTACCCTCGATGTATGTAACCATGTAGGCGCCTTGCTTGCTGGCGCTTTAAAGCCACCGCTTTACAAGTAAACACAATCCCAATATGGGTATTTCTTTATGTTGTCCACTAAGCCAGCACGTAAAGGGTTTGCGACTATATACCTAGCTTGACCTATTAAATCTTCATTATTCCTTATTTTGTGGTCATAGTAATTTGATTGCCATATCCTTCCATGCGTACCGCTATGTTTATTAAGTCTATAAGTTGTAATGTTTTTAAAATTCCTAACTAGGTTTGAAAGGTCAAGGCTACTACTTAACTGTAAAATCCAATGTATATGATCAGGCATGATTACGTAGCAGATAGTATTAAGTGAATTGTTTTTTGAAAACTTAATGAGTTCACTCGCAATTAACCTTGCACATAAAAAGTTAGCAAATAATGGCTTACGAAAATCACAACAAATTGTAATAGAGTAATAAGCGTTTACCGAAGTGCAGCGTCCTTTTAAACGTTTACGTGTGTTAGCCATATAATTAATTTCCATTTGAATAAATTAAATTGCGTGAGCAAGCTTCACGCCTACGTGGATTTTTATCCCCGGTGTGTGGTGAGCATGTAGGCGCCTTGCTTGCTGGCGCACTAAAAGCGCAGCTTTTACGTATTCATCAAATTGCGTGAGCAAGCTTCACGCCTACGTGGATTTTTCATCCTCGGTGTATGGTGACCATGTAGGCGTCTTGCTTGCTGGCGCACTAAAAGCGCAGCTTTTACGTATTTATTTAATTGCGTGAGTAAGCTTCTCGCCTACAATTTACCAATCTCTATTTTAACTTCACTACTCAATATATCTTTGTACCTTGCTGCTAACGCGTTTTTTGCATCATCATCGCCATGCACAATTTTTATATGGCTTGGCGTTTTATGCATACCTGTTACAAACTTAATTAATCCGTTTTGATCGGCATGGGCGCTATAGCCACTAATTGTATGTACTTTGGCGTTTATATTAATGCGAGCATCATTTATAAAAACATACCCATTACGTGGGCCATATTTTTGAATTTCGCGACCTAACGTTTTGTTTCCTTGGTAACCTACAAACAATACATCGGTGGTTTTGTCACTTAAAAATCGCTCAAGATAATTAACTATTCGGCCCCCTGTGCACATACCACTTGCCGCTAATATTATGACTGGTGTTTGTCGGGTACTTAAATAGTTAATAACAGCTATGTGCTCTTTGTGTGAATCAACCGTAGTTAGGTTTTTAAAATCGAGCGGGTGCCTACCGTTTGCAACTTTGCGTTTAGCTTCGCTATCCCACAAGTGTTTAAAGTTTTTGTATTGCTCAGTAAAATTGGCTGCCATAGGGGAGTCGAGTATTACGTGAATGTCTCGCCACTTAGACTTTTTAGATGAGCCATGTATGAGTTGCTCAAGCTCGTATAGCAGCTCTTGTGTGCGGCCAATACTAAAAGCAGGAACTAAAACAACGCCGTTGTCGGCTACTGCGCGTTCAATAATGTTTTTTAGCGTTTTTGTGCGCTCTTTACGGCCTTGATGATTTTTATCACCGTAGGTAGATTCAATAACTAGGGTGTCGGCTTTATAAGGCGCTTTAGGTGAAGGGAGTAGCGGAGTATACGGTGCGCCTAAATCTCCCGAAAACACAACGCGATGTTTGTTGTTATCATTATTTGTAACGTCAATTTCAACGTAGGCAGAACCTAATATATGCCCCGCACGCTGAAATCTCGCCTTAGCTTTGTCGGGCCCTTTGCAAGGCAGTTCAAACCACGTTTTATAATCAACAGCAACTATGCGTTTATTTAATAAGCTTAAGCAGGCAGCTATAATTTTAGGGTCGCGAGTTACACCTACTTTTAAAGCATCTTCAATTACCAAAGGTAATAAACTGGCCGATGCAATACTTGTAAAAATAGGGCCTTTAAAACCGGCTGCTAATAAGTAAGGAATTCGACCAACATGGTCAATATGGCAATGGGTAACAATAAGCGCAGTAACATGGGTAATATTAAACTCAATTGATAAATCTGCTTTAGAATCCTCACCCTGAAATAATCCGCAGTCAACAAGCACACTTGTTTGCTCGTTGATTACCAGTTCGTGGCACGAACCGGTAACTCCATTAACCGCTCCGTGGTGAAGTATTTGCATTGCGCTTCCTTGTTATCAAGTTGTTACATTGAATCTTAAGGTAGAAGCAAAGCCATAAATATTCAAGGTTATAGCGCTTGAGCTAAATTAATAACCTCACCTACAAATATAAACCAACCTGTAGGTGCGACTTTATTTCGCGCTTTTATTATTCTTATCACTTTGGGCTCTTACTTAAATATTAATTTTTTAATCATATAAATTCAGGTTTTTAATAAATTTATTACCTTTTCCTAAACTTTTGTTTAGTTTGCTCTAAACATTGCTTTGTAAGCGCTAAACTAGCGTTAAAGCCTTTATTTCTCTTAAATTCAATAACATTGTTTACTAATGTGAGTGGCTATTAACCACTAAGGCTTATTTACATAGGCGCTCTATGGTGGTTATAATGCCGCCGTTATTTAGTTTAGCGTTGTGTTTTTTGCAACTTAGTTATGTGTTAAGGACTATTATGGAAAGCTGGTATTTAGTCGTATGCAAACCTAAGCAAGAAGAGAGAGCTAAAACTAACTTGCAAAATCAAGGGATTGAAGCGTTTTACCCCAAATTAACTACCGAAAGGCTGGTTAAAGGTCGGCGTACTGTCAAACAAACCGCTTTATTCCCTAATTATTTATTTGTATGCCTTGAGTCAAAAAACGGTAATTTTTCTGCTGTAAAAAATACACGTGGAATTGGTGGCTTTGTATCCTATGGATCACAGTATCAATTAGTTTCTACACATATAATTAATCAGCTAAAAAATGAGCGTTCACACACCACTGAGTCACTAATACCTAAAGCAGGTGATGTAGTCAGTGTGAATAACGATTCATTTAGTAATATACAAGCAATATACAAAGAGCCAGACGGCGACCTGCGCAGTATTTTACTAATTAACTTACTCAATCAAAAAATTGAAGTAAGTGTAGATAATAAAGATATTAAGTAATAATAACTAAAAGCGTAACACCGTAAAAAATAGCTATATATCAGTACATAGGAACTGTAACCTAAGGGCGGAAGCGTGCCTAAAACACTTAAAACACCGTGGTTAAGGTCACTTGTAGACGCACAGCTTGCTGGCGTGACGAGCAAAGCTCGTAATAAGGGTTATTGACAAAGAGGTTAAGAGAGCGCTGCGCTTTAGAGAAGTAAACAGCCATAAAGTACTTGTTTAAATGGCTTTTCATTTACTCCTCGTTCACTTCTCTTTGTGCAATTGGTGATGAATGCGTTAAGTGTTTAACTAAAAACGGCTTTCAATTAAATTTATTCATAAATACCTTGTGAAAACACTGATATAATTTCAGTGCTAATTAAAAACTTAGTTACAAAGCTTTTACAAAGCAAAGGCTATTGCTTCACAATAGTGCACATGCTTTAATTAGTCGGCTAAAATACAAGTGCTCACCAAGGTTGGTGAGTAAGTGCAATATTTAAAATAACTTTGGGATTCTACAATGGCGTTAAGCTGTAAATCACTCGCATCAATACTCGCAATACTAAGCATGACCGGCTGTACAATAGTTCCCGGCAGCCACTTTGAAGGTATAGACCCAGGCGAGCAAACACAAAACCTCGAACAAGATCTCGAAAAAGTAAACATTCAAATAATTGACTCGCAACTAATAAATAAACAAAATCAAGCGCGTATAGCAGCTAAACCAATTTCAAGCACCGCTGGTTTAAACGTAAGTAACTACGAATACAAACTAGGTGTTGGCGATGTACTAACAATAGGCGTATGGGATCACCCAGAGCTAACAATACCCGCAGCAGTACAACGTACCGCAGAGTTTGACGGCTTCCGTGTACAACGAGACGGCACCATTACTTACGCCTACGCACCAAATATACCCGCTGCAGGTAAAACAATAAGCGAAGTACGTAACGAGCTTGTTAAACGCCTAAGCCGAGTAATAGAAGACCCACAAGTAGATGTAAAAGTAGTTGGCTTTAGAAGCCAAAAAACCTACGTTACCGGCGAAGTAAACAAGCCAGGTGTATACCCAGTAACCGAAATACCACTTACCTTAATTGATGCCCTAAACCAAGCCGGCGGTTTAACAGATGCAGCCGATTGGCGTACAGTAACATTTACCCGAGGCGACAAAACAGAAGTTATTAAACTTGATGACTTTTATACCCATGGTGATATTTCGCAAAACCGCTTATTGCAACATGGCGACATAGTGCATGTAAACCGAAACGATGCACAAAAAATATTTGTATTAGGTGATGTTAAAAAAGCAGGTTCAGTAACGCTTAACCGTTATGGTTTAAATTTGGCCGAAGCGCTAAGCGACTCGGGTGGCTTAAACGAAAATACAGCCGACGCTAACGGCGTATTTGTACTGCGTAAAAGTAACGTAGAGCAAACCGGTGTTATTGCAAATGTATACCAATTACACGCTAAAAATATAGCGGCAATGGTATTAGCTGAGCAATTTGAGCTACAACCGCGCGATATTGTATATGTAACATCGGCACCGCTTGCCCGTTGGAACCGTGTAATAAGTTTATTATTACCGTCGGTAGCATCGGTTGATAGCCTAGACGATATTTCATCAAACTAAGGATTTTTAAAAATGTTTGATTCAGTTTTAGTAGTGTGTGCAGGTAACATTTGCCGCAGCCCAACAGGTGAGTATGTTTTAAAGCAAAAGCTTGAAGGCAAAAATATTAAAGTATCGTCTGCTGGGTTAACAGCACTTGAAGGCAAACCAGCAGATGCGAAAGCAAAACAAATAGCGCTCGCACATGGCGTTAATATGGATGCTCACCAAGGGCAACAGCTTACATCAAGCTTAGTAGCGCAAAACAGCGTAATACTCGTAATGGAAGAACGCCATTTAAACGATGTACACGCTCGCTACCCAGAGGCGCGAGGTAAAACGTTTTTACTCGGTAAGTGGATTAATAACGCCGAAATACCCGACCCTTACCGCCAAAGCCAAGAGGCTTTTGAACACGTTTATACATTAATCGACAGCGCGTGTAGCGCTTGGCAAAAGTATTTATAAGGAATGGCTAATTTAATGAATACCCAGCCGAATAACAGCGCAAGTAGCGCGAATAGTAAAAGCACTAATAATACGCAACCAACTCAAGAAATTGATTTAATGGCGCTACTAGGCGCTCTGCTCGATCGTAAATACTTTATAGTAGCCGTAACCGCACTGTTTATGTTTGTAGGTGTTATTTATGCAGTATTAAGTACCCCTGTTTACCAAGCAACAGCAATGATACAAGTTGAAGACGGCGGCGCATCAGTCCCAGGTTTTGACGATATGGCAGGTATGTTTGAAAGTACATCGGCCGCAGTAACCGAAATAGAATTACTGAAGTCGCGCAGTATAATAGGTGAGGCCGTTGATACGCTAAAGCTTGATATAATAGCAGAGCCTAAACTATTTCCGTTTATAGGTAGCCGAGCATACCGTACTTTTACCCCAATGGAAGATGGCGACCTAGCTGAACCAAGCTTTGGTGCTAACAGCTACGCATGGGGCGGTGAGAGCATAAATGTGTTTAGGTTTGACGTACCACGTACAGCTGTAAATCAAGAATTTACATTGGTAGCACAAGCTAATAATGGCCTTGCACTTTTAAATGCTGACGGCGAGCAAATATTATCAGGTAAAGTAGGCAAGGAGCTCACAAACGGTAAATTTAACCTAACTATTCGTACTTTAAACGCACGCCTTGGTACAGAGTTTACAATTACCCGTAAAGATCGCTTAAATACTATTTTAGATTTGCAAACTGCAATTGGTGCAAGCGAAAAAGGTAAAGACTCAGGCATAATTAACTTAAGCTTACAAAGTACTAAGCCAAGCTATGCTGAAAAAGTGCTTGATAAAGTAGCGGCTATTTATGTGCGCCGCAATGTTGAGCGTAACAGCGCTGAAGCGCAAAAGTCGCTGGAGTTTTTAGAGGTACAGTTACCTGAAATTAAAAAACAGCTTGAATACGCAGAGCAACGCTTTAACGATTATCAAATAAAACGCCAATCAATAAACATAACGCTAGAAACACAAGGCGTGCTTGAGCAAGTTGTAAAGCTTGAAACCAAGTTACAAGAGCTAAATTTAAAACGATTAGATATTGGCCGAAAATTTAAAAAAGATCACCCTTCATACCAAGGTATATTGGAGCAAATAGAAGCGGTTGAAAGCCAAAAGCAAGAACTGATAGGTGAGGTCGGTAACCTGCCAGAAACTCAACAAGAGCTATTACGTTTAAAACGCGATGTTGAGGTAAGTAACCAAATTTACACATTACTGCTTAGTAAAACACAAGAGCTTGATATAGTTCGTGCAGGTACTGTAGGTAATGTACGTATTATTGACTACGCCGAAGTAAATACCAGCAAGCCAGTTAAACCTAAAAAAGCATTAATAGTGGTAATGGCCACAATGCTAGGTGGTATGTTGGCGGTGGCAATTGTGCTTATACAAAAAGCAATGCACAAAGGGGTTGAAGACCCAAGCGAGATAGAAGCGTTAGGCCTACCTGTATACGCGAGTGTACCGCACTCAGATTATCAAGATAAATTAAGTGGTTTTGCCGAGCGAGCTCGTAAAAACAAAACTAATAAGCCTAAAAGCATACTCGCGCTAGATAACCCAGCCGACCTAGCTATAGAGGCACTACGGAGCTTACGTACTAGCTTGCACTTTGCGATGATGGAAGCTAAAAATAACATTATAGCTATATCAGGCCCAAGCCCAAGCGTGGGTAAATCGTTTATATCGGTTAATTTAGCTTCAGTACTTGCACAGAGTGGTAAAAAAGTACTTATTATTGATGCCGATATGCGCAAAGGCTACCTACAAACTCAGTTTGGCTTAAAGTGGGACGATGGCCTAAGTGATTACCTATCGGGCCGTTTAAACCTAGAGCAAGTTACTAAATCAACCAAAGTTGAAGGCTTAAGTGTTATAACGCGCGGACAAATACCGCCCAATCCTTCTGAGTTATTAATGCATAGCAACTTTAGTAAATTAGTTGAAGAAGTAAGCGCTGCTTACGACATTATAATTATTGATACACCTCCAATACTAGCAGTAACTGACCCAGCTATAGTAAGTGCGCATACAGGCACCACATTACTTGTAACACGTTTTGGACAAAACCATGTGCGTGAAATAGAGCTAACACGTAATCGCTTTGAACAAAACGGTATAGAGGTAAAAGGTGTGGTATTTAACGGTGTTGTTAAAAAAGCGAGTAATGCATACGGTTATTACGGATACTACAATTACGAGTACAAAAGCGATAAGTAGTTTAAGTCTAAATTAGGGCCTATTGGGCGCTTTTAAAGTAAAACTACAAAATAAGGTATTACAATAATATAGTCTAAATTGACTGTCGTATTGTAGAAAAAGTGTCTCAATCACTTAGTGAAGATCTGAAATGTTTTTATTGTTTTTAAGTCATTTCTTTCTGACTGTAATCCATGCTGATTTGACCCTGTATGGATTTTTAGTTTACAAAACGCTCGTGTGATGAAGTCGCATTTACCGCTTTTAGAAAGTCAAATAGAGTTAAAAACGTGGTAATAAAGCGAGAGATATATGACGGCTGCAATCTGTACATTTAATAATATATACAAATGGGTGGTAAAAAAATGAGCCTGGAAGTGGAAATGACAGGAAGTGAAAATCACTCTATTGTTAGTAAATCAGTTGAATTAGAGACCATTTTTATCACAAATAGTTTTAAGTCTAAATCTGAAGCACTCAAGCAAAATGTAATCTATGTATTTTGCCCTCCTAAGGATGCTGAAGAAATAGGTAATATTCTTGCAGACTATTCATTTGATATCATCATGAATGACTACTCTATTAATGACTTTACCAATAAAGTAGTGTGTCATTATCAGAGTGCGAATTTGTCTAAAGCGCAGCGTAAATTTTTAGTAAGCGCTACTGAATGTGGTGCATGGGTTGAGCCCTTAGTAAGCTATTTAGATGAAAGGCTTGAGTATACCGAGGTTAGATTGCTGCACAGTAGTTACTTTTTACATCAAAAAGCATTTTCAATATTATCAAATAAACGAACACAAATTGCTAAACGTTTAGTCGATGTTTTCAGTGCCATTGTATTATTAATATTAACCTTCCCTTTCTCTATAATTACAGCCTTATTAATAAAACTTGAAAGTCCTGGTTCTATTTTATTTAAACAAAATAGAACAGGACAGTACAATAAAGAGTTTGAGGTATATAAGTTTCGCTCAATGCGTAATGATGCAGAAAAAGATGGTGCGCAATGGGCTTCAAAAAATGATGCTCGTGTGACCAAAGTTGGTAAATTCATACGTAAAACTCGTATAGACGAAATTCCTCAACTTATAAATGTTATACAGGGCTCTATGTCAATTGTAGGGCCAAGACCAGAGCGAGAAGTATTTATAGAGAACTTAGAACAAGAAATACCATACTATCGATTTCGTCATGCAGTTAAACCAGGTGTTACAGGGCTTGCACAAGTAAGATACCCATATGGTGCATCAGTTGAAGATGCTGTCTGGAAGCACAAGTATGATATTCACTATATTAAACATCACTCAGTATTATTGGATTTCAAAATATTACTTTTAACCGTTAAAACAGTACTTTTTGGTATGGGACGATAATGAAAGAGCCGTTAGTTTCTGTGATTATGCCATCCTACAACTCTTCAGAATATATAACGGAGTCTATTGAGTCGGTTATTAATCAAAGTTACCAAAATTGGGAGTTGTTGATAACAGATGATTGTTCAAACGATAACACTCAGAAAATAGTAAAAGAGTACTGTATTACAGACAAACGTATTAAGCTTTTTATTAATAAAGAGAACGGTGGTGCAGGAGTTGCACGAAATAACTCTATTGAAAATGCTAGTGGCCGTTTTATAGCTTTTCTTGATGCCGATGATCAGTGGCTTCCAGAAAAACTTACTAAACAAATTGCTTTTATGCTCAAAAATAAATATGAATTCACTTTTACAGCTTATCAAAAATTAGAAAATGGGCAATTAAGGGGAGCCGTAACACCTCCCGAGTCAACAACCTATACCAAGCTTTTAAGTAGCAATGTAATCGGCTGCTTAACTGCAATATATGATACGCAAGCATTAGGTAAAGTATATATGCCGTTAATACGTAAGAGGCAAGATATGGGTCTGTGGTTAAGTATCTTAGAGCGAGTACCTAAAGCATATTGTATACCTAGTACTTTAGCTTTGTATCGAATTGACTCTGGTATGACTCAAAATAAGTTAGAAATATTGAAATGGCAATGGTTATTTTATCGTGAGGTTATAAAGCTTAATATTTTTAAAGCTACTTATCATTTTTTTATTTATTCAGTTAAAGGTTTTTTAAAACACTCAACATGAAAATATTAGTTACAGGCGGTGCTGGGTTTATAGGTTCTGCAGTTGTTCGTCATATTATTGAAAATACACAAACCTCTGTTGTCAATTTAGATAAACTTACCTATGCGGGTAATCTAGAGTCACTAAAATTAGTAGAGCAAAGCGAACGTTATATATTTGAAAAAGTTGATATTTGTGACCGGCTAGAGCTTGATCGTGTTTTCTTAATTCATAAGCCTGATGCTGTAATGCATTTAGCGGCTGAGAGCCATGTTGATCGCTCAATTACTGGGCCTGCTGAGTTTATTCAAACTAATATTGTAGGTACTTATAACTTACTCGAGGCTGCTCGCGAGTACTGGAATTCACTCGAAGATAGCGCAAAGCTCGCTTTTAGGTTTCATCATATATCTACTGATGAAGTGTATGGTGATTTACCGCATCCAGATGAGCAAGCAGATCATATGTTGGGTAAAGAGCTGCCTCTATTCACAGAGCAAACGTCCTATGCACCAAGTAGCCCTTACTCAGCAAGTAAAGCTTCTAGTGATCATTTAGTGCGTGCATGGCTTCGTACGTATGGTTTCCCTACAATCATAACAAACTGCTCAAACAATTATGGCCCGTATCACTTTCCTGAAAAATTAATACCATTAGTAATACTTAATGCTCTTGAAGGTAAAGAACTTCCAATTTATGGTAAGGGTGATCAAATTCGTGATTGGTTATATGTAGAAGACCATGCACGTGCTTTATACAAGGTAGTGACTGAAGGTAAAGTAGGAGAAACCTATAATATTGGTGGCCACAACGAAAAGCAAAATATTGAAGTAGTACAAGCAATTTGTAGTATTTTAGATACTTTAGTACCTAAGACTTCTCTATATTCAAAACAGATAACCTATGTAAAAGATCGTCCTGGGCATGACCGCAGGTATGCGATAGATTCTTCAAAAATGAGTACAGAACTTAATTGGGCACCTGTTGAAACATTTGAAACAGGTCTACGCAAAACGGTTAAATGGTACTTAGCAAATAATCAATGGTGCCGCAACGTGCAGGACGGCTCATACCAACGTGAACGCTTAGGTGAAATTAATGTATGATTTGGTAGGAACATTGCAATGAAAGGAATTATTTTAGCTGGTGGTTCAGGTACACGATTACACCCGATAACGAAGGGGGTATCAAAACAGTTACTTCCTATTTATGATAAACCAATGATTTATTATCCGTTATCAGTACTAATGCTAGCTGGTATAAATGAAGTACTAATAATTACAACGCCAGAGGAGCAAGAAGGTTTTATTCGCTTGCTCGGAGATGGCTCGCAATTTGGTATAAGTCTTACATATAAAGTTCAGCCTTCTCCTGATGGCTTGGCGCAAGCTTTTATCATTGGTGAAGCTTTTATTGGTAATGATGACGTGTGCTTAGCACTTGGCGATAATATATTTTTCGGGCAAGCATTCGGTAAGCAACTTAAAAATGCTGCTCAAAACTTAACTGGTGCAAGTGTTTTTGGTTACCAAGTCATGGATCCTGAAAGATTTGGTGTTGTAGAGTTTGATGAAAACTTCAAAGCACTTTCAATTGAAGAGAAACCTAAAAATCCGAAATCAAACTGGGCAGTGACTGGTTTATATTTTTATAACAACTCTGTTATTGAAATTGCTAAAAATGTTAAGCCATCATCGCGTGGTGAGCTAGAGATTACATGTATAAATCAAGCATATTTAGAACAAGGCAAGTTGAGTGTCGAGCAGTTGGGCCGTGGTTTCGCTTGGCTCGATACAGGGACTCACGACTCTTTATTAGAAGCTTCACAATTTGTTCAAACAGTTGAAAAACGACAAGGTTTCAAAATTGCTTGTTTAGAGGAAATTGCTTTGCACCAAGGTTGGTTAACTAAGCTTCAAGTTCGAGATATAGGGCATGCCTTAAAGAAAACAGGTTATGGTCAATACTTATTAAATATTACAAATAAATAACAAGTTAAAAATATGAATGTGATTAAAACTAAGATAAAAGATCTTGTAATTATTGCCCCCCAAATATTTGGTGATGAAAGAGGGTTCTTTTATGAAACGTTTCAAGCTGAACGCTACAAATCCATTGGAATTGATGCTAATTTTGTACAAGATAACCGTTCTCGATCATCTAAAGCAGTCTTAAGGGGACTACACTTCCAAAAAGAGAAGCCACAAGGTAAGCTTGTTACTGTTACAGAAGGCGAAGTGTTTGATGTTGCAGTGGATTTACGTCCTGGTTCAGATACATTCGGGCAACATGAAGCTGTATTACTAACAGGCGAAAATAAACTTCAATTTTATGTGCCACCGGGTTTTGCCCATGGGTTTTGTGTACTAAGTGAAATCGCTGACTTTCAGTACAAGTGCACGGATTATTACGATCCAAAGGATGAAAGTGGTTTACTTTGGAATGATCAGGAGTTAGGAATACAGTGGCCGTTAGAAAGTCCATTGTTATCAGAAAAAGATAAACTTCAACCAACATTTAGTGAAATAAAAAGCCGGTTATTCAACGGATGGGATAAGTAATGGCACTATATACAGTATTTGGTGGTCGTGGATTTATAGGCTCTGAAATCGTTACTCAGTTAAACGGTCTTGGTCATACTGTTTTTATTCCAAATAGAGCTGATAAGAGAATTTTCGAACAGGATCTTGGTTGTGTAATTTTTTGTGCTGGGTATGGTAATTGCAATGATCCTTTTGAAGTCTTAGAAGCAAATGTATCTTTATTAGCAAGTGTTATAAAGCAGAGTCAATTTTCACGATTTGTATATATTTCATCAACTCGGGTATACATGAATCAAGACTATACCTGTGAAAAATCAAACTTAACAATATCTACTACCGATAGCCGCCGTTTATTTAATTTGACTAAGTTAGTTAGTGAAGAGTTATGTTTAAAAAGTGGCCGTGACATTTTGATTTTAAGACCTAGTAATGTCTACGGACTTGCGTTAAATAGTCCATTATTTTTACCTACAATAACTAAAAATGCTATTGTTAATAAAGAAATTGATATGTTTATATCTAAAAGCTATTCTAAAGATTATGTTTCTGTTTTTGATTTAGCTCAAAGTTGCATCAAACTTACCTCACTCCCAGACTTAAGATACCGGATATATAATATTGCTAGCGGCTATAATATTACTGCCCAAGAAATTAGTAACGTATTAATAAAAAAAACAAAATGTAAAATAAATTGGCATTCAATAAGTCCAAATTCAGACGACTACTTTCCAGTGACAAATATCAACAGAATTGTAGAAGAGATTTCTTTTAGTCCAAGAAATATGTTGGATGATTTAGAGCTACTTGTTGATGCATTTAAAACAAAGTTAGGTGAATAAAGTAATGTATATATTTAAAATAATCCTTAAAAAACTTTATAACTTATTCATAAAAACTTATTTAATGGTTTTCAAGGTCGATATAAAAATAGGAGCAGGTGTTTATATCGATCGTGAAACTGATTTAGCAGGTCATAATTTAATAAACGATTATTCAAGACTTATTTCGGTTAAGCTTGGTAAATACTCGTATGTGTCACCTTTCTGTATTTTGGTGGACACTGAAATAGGACGTTATTGCTCTATAGGTCCCGGAGTAAAAATTGGTCTTGGTCTGCACCCTATTGACGGCCTATCAACTTCACCTTACATATATAATCAAGACTTATTCAAAAGAAGAAGAAAAGATGATTTCTTACCTGTTGTAATAGGCAATGATGTATGGATTGGTGCTAACGCTTTAGTTATGGGAGGAATAAAGGTAGGTACTGGGGCTGTTATTGGTGCTGGAGCTGTAGTAACAAAAGATGTTCCCGATTATGCAGTTGTTGTTGGTTGTCCAGCAAAGATATTAAAGAGAAGGTTTTCTGATAAAAAAATAGAGCAACTCATTGAATCAAAATGGTGGGAAAAGGATTTACAATATATCAAGAGGATGGCAAGTGAGTAAATATATAGTTATTGGCTCTTCAAATGTTATATTTACACACTCGTATTGCATGGGGCTTAATGATAGGGAACTATTATCAGGGTATATTGATACAGGTAAGCAAAGTATAAAATATCCAGAATATCTAAAAAATATCGACACTGTTCGCCTGTATAATCGCTTTACCATTGGAGAAGTTAGTAAGAAAAGAAAGTTAATTAAGTATATAAAGCTGCTATTGAAAAGACTTAAATTAGATCAAAATAGATTCGTAACAAATTTAGTTAATAATTCTAATTTTGAAAGTTTTAATAGAAGAAATATTATTGATATTAAAAACTTAATTAATAAGCACAGCGAAACTAATTTTATATATATTTGGAGTACTACAGTAAAAAAAGAAAAAAAAATTATTGATAGTTTATATCCAAATGCTAAATCAGTTTTAATAGTAAATACTTACCCAGTTAGGTCAAATAATCAACTCAATGACTTTAGCAGTGAGTATTTAAAAGATGCTAAATATTTTAATTCATTTGACAAGCTTTTTGTTCCAACTGTTTTAATGAGAGACTTTCTTTGTGAAAAGTGCGGTATCAGTGAAGCTAAGATTACTGTTAAACCAGATTATTTGCATCCTAAGATGTACTCTAATGATAATCGTTCTGAAAATTCAATTCCGAGTATAAATAAAAAAATTATTTTCCTCGGGACTACAAATTTTTCAGAGAGAACTATTGATGATATTTCACCTCTTATAAAAAATTTAAGTGATAGTGGTATTGAAGTTTATTTGCAAGGTGACCCCGAGAAGTCTTCAGCTTTAATAAAATATTTTTTACCTTTTGATTATCAGGGAATTATTGATGGATCTTTATCAAATTTTATCAAAGATTTTGATGGTGTATTAGTTGCTTATAACAACTTAAACAACGCTAGAAGTAATATAAGTTACCCCACTAGATATGCTTTAGGGTTGCTATCGAATAGACCTATATATATGAAAAAAGGGGTTTTTAAAGCGATTGAAAATGATGAAATGGTCGCAACTTATGAATCTACAGCTGATTTGATTGAAAAGATAGCTTCACAGAAAAAATCTCTCAAGTATCATAGATTATGTATACATAACAACTTTAATGAATTAATAGATGCTTTGGTAGGTGATTTTTGATATTAAATCGAAGTATATTTATTTTTATATCTTTAATTATCGTATTTGCATTATTTTATCTTAGTTATTCTAATTTAGTTGGCCCCAACTTTGGTTATATGGGGTTTAAAAATGAATTTTCATTTGATAGTTTCCTTATTTCATGTTTTCTAGCTTTTAATGTGGCAATTTTTATATCTGCACTAAAAAGTGATTTTGATAAGTATATTTCTGCGCTTTTATTTGTATTTGTCACATCACCAAACTTAGTTCTCTATTGTTTTATGGAAACGAATGACGTTATTGCTTTGTGGTCCGCATTTTGTGTTCCACTTACGGTCTTTTTTATAAATATTTTACCTGTTTTTAAAACAAGAGTATTACCACTGACTACACAAAAGAAATTTTTATGGTTTAGTTTGGTTTTTTTATCTTCATTGGTTTTTTTAGCTCATGGATTTAAATTAAATTTAGATGTATTTATGCTTAAAAATATATACGAACTTAGGCTGGAATCTCGAGAATCAAGTACGAAAGCATCTGTGTATGCTTACTTTACTTTGGCAAAGGTTATTTGCCCTGTTGCGATAATCTGGGCTATAGATAACAAAGATAAGTATATGGCTTTATTTTCTATTTTAATTCTCACATATTTATATATGACAACTGGCCACAAGTCTGTTTATTTCAGTGTGTTTATAATCCTTGCTTTCATGGTAGGAAAGAATACGCACTATGACAAATTACGGCTGTTCTTGATAGGTATAGTATTTCTTTTCTGTGTACTGAGAATTCTTAGTGACTTTTTCGATTTAACTTTATTTGAGTCTTTATTTATTAGGCGGTTGTTTTATATACCAGCACTTTTAAATATATACTTTTTTGAATATTTCAGTGATTTGAAACTATTATATTCGGGGTCTTTTTTGAGTTTGTTAATAGACTACCCCCTTGAAAGAGTCCCAGCAAGAGAAATAGGTTTTGTTTATTTTAATAGTGAAGATATGAGCGCAAATAACGGTTACCTTAGTGATGGATTCGCTAACCTGGGCTCCTTAGGTATTGTAATTTCAATATTTGTTACTTCTTGGGTATTTAAATTTTTTAAAGCCTACGATGTTTCTCCTAAATATTACGGGTTAATTTTTGTGACTTTCTATGCATTTCAAGGTAGCGGGTTGAGCGCATCTTTACTTACTCATGGTGTCTTACTTCTTACAATATTAATCCCTTTTTTTCTTAGGGGAGAAAGTCAAAAAAAATGAATTCTATCTTCTTTATATCATCTAAAGCTATTTCTCTTTTGGTGGTTTTTATTTGTACTGCACTGATAGCTAGAGAGGTAGGGCCTGCTGAATTTGGGGTGTTTACTGAGCTAAAAGTTTATATCTCTATCGTGTTTATCATTTCATTGTTCGGAAATGATGCCTACATTATATCTTTGATAAATGATAATAATGATAGAAAAAAAGTAACTACTATCATCCTAACAAGATTAATCCTATTCATTTTATTAAGTATCCCTATTTATTGTTTTTATGAATCGAAGTATTTTATTGCTATATTTCTTATGTATTTCTTTCAATTACTAAACCTCAGTTTTCTTACATTAAATGCTTCGAAGGGGGGGCGTTTTTTCTTCTTACTAAATTTTATAGCACTTTGTAGTACACTGCTTTTTGGTCTTTTTTCAAAAATATATAGTTTTGATTTATACCTTTATTTTATCCCTTTTTTTTATTTTATATTATTTGTTACTCCATATCGGCTTATTCTAGCAGCTATTTCGGACGTAAGTTTTTCATTTTTTATACAGTCTTTAAAGTCTGTATTTTTTGATGTCTGGCCACTTATACTTTCATCTTTTTTAGTGTTTTTTTATACTCGAATCGATTTTCTATTGATTTCACACTTTTTAACACCTAGTGAACTTGGTATTTATAGTGTTGCAGTTCAGCTTTCTGAACCTTTTTCATTTGTTATATCGGCTTATGCAACTTCTATTATCTCCGACTTGAGTAGTGTGAAAAATGACCGATTTAAAAAATCTAAATTTATTTCTCAAAAGTTAAAGTTTATCCACTTATTTGTTTTATTCCTATTGTCTTTTTATTTTCTATTTGGACGTTTTCTAATAGAGATGTTTTTTAGTAGTCAATATGAAGGTTCTTTTAATTTACTCCTAGTGCTCGTTTTTAGTAAGTTTTTTGTATTTTCTAACCTTTTTTTTAGTATTGTAATGGTTGTTGAAAATAATTATTTCGCTAGATTAAAGAGGATATTTATTAGCATGGTTTTTGCTGTTCTTATTAGCTTACTTTTAATTCCAACTTATGGGCTTTATGGTGCTGCAGTGGGCGTTGTAATATCACAGTTCGTTGCTGTAACTATTGTTAATGCGTTGTCTAAAGATACCAGAGATTATTATAATATATTCGTTAGGAGTATTCTGTTTTGGAAGTAGTTCATATTTGTAATAATTTTGTCGGTACAAAAGTTCACCTTAATCAGGTGAGAAGTCTTTCAAATAAAAAGTTTGGTATTAAACAGCACGTAATAATACCAATATATGATATTAAACATCAGAAAATAAATAATGTAAGAATGCAAGGCGTAGAACTACATTATGAAACTTTTAATTTAGGTTTCCTTAAGTACTTTCCATTATTAAAACTTCTCTACATTTCTCTGTATTTATTAGTGAAATATAAAAAAATTTTAAGAAGAGCTGATTTTATATATTCCCACACATTATGGACGAATGGTTTGTTAGCATATTTTTCTAATAAGCTCTTTGGCGTAAACTATATTGTTGCAGCAAGAAGTAATGATTATCATACCTTTTTAAAGTATTTGCCCCAATATAGGTTTGTTATTAGAGCTATAGTAAATAACTCGATTAAAGTTGTTTTCATAAGTGATGTTTATAAGAATCTTTTCTTAAAAAAATATACAAATACTTTTAGCGGAGTATCAACAACTGTAATATACAATGGGATTGATGATTTTTGGCTTATTAAGTCTAAGCTTCCTTTGCGAAAGAAACCCCAAAAGCCAGAGGTTTTATTTGTAGGTCGCTTCAATAAAACAAAAAACATCCCACTAGTAATAAGGACAATTTTCAAAGTAAGAGAATTGTATCCTGAAGTTACTTTGAGGATTGCTGGGGGGAGTGAATCTGAATTATTATCATTAATAAATTATAAGCAGCTACCTAATTGGATCCATATAGAAGGGCAGGTTGATAAGGAGAAATTATATAAATTATATTCAAATTCGAAATGCCTATTCGTACCCTCTATTCAAGAAACTTTTGGTTTGGTTTATATAGAAGCGCTTTCATCAGGGTGCCCCGTCATTCATTCAGTTAATGAGGCTATTGATGGAATTTATTCAAATAATATCAATGTTGTCGCCGTTGATCCTAGTGATGTGCTCCAAATGACCGAAGCAGTCATTAAATGCTTATCTAGTTCGTTTGAGTTTGATAGAGAAAGTATTTTCAATACTTTTGGTTGGGATTCTTTTTCTGTTGAAGTTATAAAAATATTTCATGAAAATCTAAAAAGTAAATCATGATTAAAATAACTCCCCTGTGACTGGCTATGAAGGCATTTCTAACACTATATTTCTGCTAACACAACACAATGAAGCGGTTGCATTGGATATAGGTGAAAAATCTCACTTTTAATTTATAAAATCCACCAATGCTCGATACCTGAATTAATGGGTTTTTAACTAGCAGTTACTAGAATCATATTGCGACCACAGACAGGGCTGTAGCCTAAAAATTGCTGACTTTGCAGTTATTGTTACACCCACTTGATTACGATTTAAAATAACTACTTAATACAAACTCTGTAGAGGCTGTAATTAACGAACAATAGCGCATAACCCAAATGCGGATATGGTGATGAAGTCGACTACACCAGTTGGTTTCACGCAAAATGTTAAAGAGGCGTTGGACATTAGCAATTTAATATTTCGCCAGATTTTTTTACGTGAAGGCAAAACGCTACACGATAACCTAATACCCACCGCGTACTGTAGTAGGTGAGCAAAGTGAGCCTGTAAATGTGTTTGCTAACTTACTTACCTAAACAAGGCTCTATTAAAGAAGATATTGAAGTACTTTTTACTGATTCAACTGAAGCCGAAGCTATTATGCTATTCTCAAATACTTATTTAGCAATACGTGTAGTTTACTTTAATGAGCTTGATAGCTGCACTGAAACTCATGGCTCAAACAGCAAGAAAATTATATAGGGTGTTAGTTTAGATCTTTGTATAAGTAGTCATTAAAATAATCCAGCGTTTGACTATTGCTTACCTAAAGATACAAAGCAGCTACGTTCAAATTATGAAAATGTATTAAACAACATTGTTGGTGCAATTGTTGATACTAATACTACGCATAAAGACATTATTGCGGACTCAATAATTAAGAGTAGCCCTAAAGTGGTTGGTGTATATCGTTTAGTAATGAAAACAGGGTCTGATAACTTTAGATCCTCTGCTATTCAAAGCATTATGAAGCGGATTAAAGGTATTGAGGTTGTAGTTTACGAACCAGTGCTTGAAGAAAATGAGTTTTATCACTCTCGTGTAATTAAAGACTTAAATGAGTTTGAGCAAATATCTGACGTTGTTGTATGCAACCTTGTGGTTAAGGTGCTTAGTGGTACTGATATGTATGTGCGCGGGATTTATTTTGTAGTGATTAAAACGTAGGCGAGGTTTTATATCTCGCTATTTATAATGCGTTAACTGGTAAAAGCACTATGCAAAATTGCATCTATTTTAATATATTTATTTCCCCTTATTCTATTGCGGTAAAAAATACTATTTACCCATAAGTGGCCTAAGGGACTGTTGTACTTTAAATATTGTGTCTAGTTGGTTGGGTTCACAGGTTGCCGAGTAATATTATTCGGTGTTATATACTAGCTAGCGCCTTTTCTCTAGAGCCTAATTTATAACTCTGGTAGAATCATTTTACTACTTATTAACTAATCTTAAAGGATTAATATGAAAATTGCCGTAGTAGGTACAGGCTATGTAGGCCTTTCTAACGCTATGTTGCTAGCACAACACAATGAAGTGGTCGCATTAGATATAGACGAACACAAAATAGCACTTTTAAATAATAAAAAGTCACCGATTGTTGATACCGAAATTAGTGAATTTTTAACACGTAGTGACTTAAACTTTACAGCAACTACCGACAAAGTAGCAGCATACAAAAACGCTGATTTTGTAATTATTGCTACACCAACCGATTACGATGTTGAAAATAACTACTTTAATACAAGCTCTGTAGAAGCTGTAATTAAAGATGCGATAGCACATAATCCAAATGCAGTTATGGTTATTAAATCGACCATACCTGTTGGTTTTACGCAAAGTATTAAAGAAAAAATTGGCATTAATAACTTAATATTTTCGCCAGAGTTTTTACGTGAAGGTAAAGCGCTACACGATAACTTATACCCATCACGTATTGTTGTTGGTGAGCAAAGTGAGCGTGCAAGTGTATTTGCTAACTTACTTAAGCAAGGCGCTATCAAAGAAGATATTGAAGTACTTTTTACTGACTCAACAGAAGCCGAGGCTATTAAGTTGTTCTCAAACACTTATTTAGCAATGCGTGTAGCTTACTTTAATGAGCTTGATAGCTACGCTGAAGCACATGGCTTAAACTCTAAGCAAATTATACAGGGTGTTAGTTTAGACCCACGTATTGGTGATCATTACAATAATCCATCGTTTGGCTATGGCGGCTACTGCTTACCAAAAGATACTAAGCAATTACGTGCAAATTATGCAAATGTACCAAACAACATTATTGGTGCGATTGTTGATGCTAATACGACACGTAAAGACTTTATTGCCGACTCAATAATAAAGCGTAGCCCTAAAGTGGTTGGTGTATATCGTTTAGTAATGAAAACAGGGTCTGATAACTTTAGAGCCTCTGCTATACAAGGCATAATGAAGCGTATTAAAGCTAAAGGTATTGAGGTAGTAGTTTACGAACCAGTACTAGAAGAAAATGAGTTTTATCACTCACGTGTAATTAAAGACTTAAACGAGTTTAAGCAAATATCTGACGTTGTTGTGTCTAACCGTATGGTTGAAGAGCTCAGTGATATTGCTGACAAAGTTTATACTCGCGATTTGTTTGGTAGTGATTAATAAACAAAGTTTAAAGGTTAAAGACTAAAGACTAAAGACTAAAGACTAAAGGCTAAAGGCTAAAGGTTAAAGGCTTATAGTTGAAATTAGTGTTTTTTGTGCGTGAGCAAGCTTCACGCCTACGACTGAGTCGTATAATTGCGATGTTATTGTTGTAGGCGCCTTGCTTGCTGGCGCGTTAGCAAATAAGCATAGCTTTAAAAGTTAAAGGCATGAGGTAAAAGTACGGACCTGGATAGAAGAGTCTAGGCAGTTATCAAAAATGATATCGGCCTTGATGAAAACTATTGAAACTTGGGATTAGGCTTTTAGTCTTCAACTTTCAACTTTCAACTTTCAACTTTCAACTTTCAACTTTCAACTTTCAACTTTCAACTTTCAACTTTCAACTTTCAACTTTATCAGCTTAAAGATTAGGAAATTATGAAATATTTAGTAACGGGTGCTGCTGGTTTTATTGGCGCGGCAACATGTCAAAAATTATTAGCGGCTGGCCATGAAGTAGTCGGTATTGATAACCTTAACGATTATTACGATGTAAATTTAAAACTAGCTCGTTTAGCGCAGTTTGAAAGCCATGAAGCGTTTACATTTATTAAGCTTGATATAAGTGAACGCCCAGCAATGAGCGAGTTATTTAAAACGCAGCAGTTTGATAAAGTAATACATTTGGCAGCGCAAGCCGGTGTTAGGTATTCAATAGAAAACCCTGATGCTTATGCAGACTCTAATTTAGTAGGGCACTTAAATGTACTTGAAGGGTGTCGTAATACTAAAGTTAAGCACTTGGTTTATGCTTCATCTAGCTCTGTATATGGCTTAAACGAAAAAACACCGTTTGAAACAACCGACAGTGTCGATCACCCAGTGTCGTTTTATGCTGCAACTAAAAAAGCGAATGAGCTAATGGCGCATAGCTATTCTCATTTATATAGATTACCTACAACAGGCTTACGCTTTTTTACTGTTTATGGCCCATGGGGTCGCCCAGATATGGCACCGTATATTTTTACTAAAAAAATACTTGCCGGCGACACTATTGATATAAACAACAACGGCGATATGTGGCGTGACTTTACTTACATTGATGACATTGTCGAAGGTGTTGTTCGTGCTGCTGATGTTATACCAGTTGCAAATCCAGGTTGGAGAGTTGAAAACGGTTCACCAGCTTCTAGCTCTGCTCCGTATGCGGTTTATAATATTGGCCACGGTAGCCCAATAAACCTAATGAAGTTTATTGAAGCCATTGAGGCTGAATTAGGTACTGAAGCTAAAAAGAACTTCCGTGAAATGCAAGCCGGCGATGTTTATAAAACTTATGCTGATACTACAGATTTATTTAATGCAACAGGCTATAAAGCGCAAGTTGGTGTTAAGCAAGGCGTAAGTGAGCTTATTAAGTGGTACAAAAGCTTTTACTCTTAACTAACTAAATGGACTTAACGTGTACCTTTCAATTCAATACCTTAGAGCTCTAGCTGCTTTTATGGTTTTACTTACTCATACAAGTTTTAAGCTTGAAAATAATGGATCTGATTTACTTAGCTGGTTTAATATTGGTGGCTATGGGGTCGATTTATTTTTTATAATTTCAGGCTTTATAATGTGCCTAACGGTGCAAGATAAAAAAATAAACTTTACTACGTTTATGAAGCAAAGAGTTATTAGAATAATTCCTTTGTATTGGTTGATGACTTCGGTTGCGTTAATTATTTTTTTTATAAACCCCTCCTTAGTGAATTCTTCTGGCGGGGTTACCTCCATAATTTCATCTTATTTACTTATTCCTGATGGAACAAAGTACCTTGTAAATAATGGATGGACTTTGAGTTATGAGTTTTTTTTCTACTTTATTTTTTCTCTTTTTCTATTTGATAAAGGAAAGCAAAAATTATTTACGTCAATAGTGTTGATGACTCTTTTTATTTTTGGAATGATACTTAATTTTGATTTACCAATATTAAAGTTTATTACAAGCCCTTTACTTTTAGAGTTTATTATGGGGATTTTAGCGTTTGAATTTATTAAAAAGTATAAATTTAAAGCTAGTATTTCATTATTATTGCTACTATTTGGTTTTGCTCTTTTAATTTTTATGAATGAAAGTGGTTACAACAACGCAATATTTGGAAAAGCATTAACTTCTGGTGTGCCAATGTTTTTTGTTTTTCTTGGTTTTGTTAGCTTGGAATCAAGAGTTAGAAAAAAGAAATTTTATTTAGAATTAGGGATGTCATCCTATTCACTTTATTTAGTGCACCCATTTACACTTGCTGCAATAACGTTCATTTTTAAATATTTAGGGATAATTAATCTTTCAGTTCTGTACTTTTTTTCTATGATAGGGGCAAGCTTACTATCTGGTTGGTTATGCTACTTTTTTATTGAAAAAAAGCTTGATACTTTAATTAGATCTAAAAAAAAGCTTAATATTAAAACTGAAAAAGTACTTACTCATTAATATAATGATGGTTTATTACTTCCCTTGTTTAGCTTCTTTCTAAACATAATCTGTTTATTTAAAAGATAAAGGACTACCCGTGAAAGCCGTTATCCCTGTTGCTGGCCTTGGTATTCGCATGTTGCCAATTAGTGGATAAGCTAATAATTCAATATATTGTTAATGAATGCGTCAGTAGTGCGATTGTGTAAAACTTATTTGTTAATGACACTCTGCCTTTTCGCAATGAATTAGAACGATACATTTTTACAGGCGTACAGTACTTTTTTAAAGGTAGCAGAGGTTTTTAAAATAAGAGAGCGCGAAGTAAATTCGTACCTACAGGGCGTGCATATTGTAGGTGAGGTTTTATACCTCGCTTTTAGTAAAGTTGGGTTAGATGAGCGCGAAGTAAATTCGCACCTACAAGGTGTTAAAAATTAGCAAATACACCTAACCTAGCAAACGTTTCCCCGTATACATCCTTTCCTTGATACAGCTCAACTCCCCAGCTTTTAGCGCCCATTATTGGTTTACTGAACTTGCGTGTGTACGCTGTTTGCAGTTCGTAACTTGTTTTATAGCCTTCGTTTTTATTTTCAAGCTTACGAATAGTGGTATTTAAGCTTTCTATTTTACTTAATTGCCAATACCAGTTTACGCTCATAGATTTAGCAGGGGTGTAGTCTGTGTAATCGTGCTCATCACCCGCCCAGTGGCCAATTACGTTACCTGAATTGCGGTTACCATCTAGGTAAAGTCGGTTGCCGTACCAACCATCTTGCAGGTTGTTATGCTCAAAGCGTAAACTATGATTTTCTGCAACATATGGCAGAAATAAACCAAAGTTATATGCGTTATTGCGAGAGCCACCTAGGGTGTCTTCAAGTGCAATCTCGCCAAAAAACTCGAACGGTAGCGCATAAATACTGTTGTCATATGCGAATGTAATTGAAGCTAATTGATCGCCTAGCTCGTAATTACCACCTATTTCGTTGGCATCTTTGCCACCTACATTATCTTTTTCACCCGGTGTAAAAAAACCTTCAGCAAAATCTTTAATTGTAACGCTTCGTGGGCCACCACCGAATTGCATTAGGCGGCTTATTCCTATTGTTAAATTATCGGTTGCAGCAAAGCTGACATGCAAACCGTATAGGTAAGGTTTACCTTTTTCATACGTACGTTCGGTAGCGTTTTGTTCTTCTTCATTTAAAATTCCGCTTTGCTCTGTCATTTTACTAATAAACATATCGTAACGAATATTAAAGCTGGTTATTGGCTCTACATTACTAAGCGTTATAGAAGGCGTTGTTTTAGCTTGTGTGCTTAATAGTATGGCACTGTCGTTAAATGGCGAGTACCAATGCTCACGGTAACCTACATCTAGCTGCGCGTATCTATTACCAAGGTAAAAAAAGCTTTGTGTAGGTAATATTTCGTCTTCGTTGGCTATGCCTGCAACACTTACACCAAAGTAACGGCCAAAGTTAGCGTAAGCGCCGCCTTCAACTATCAAGTTGGTTTTAGTGGTTTGGCCGCGTTGGTTAGGCAGTGTTTTATCTTTTGTGCCAGCAGCAAGTGTTACTTTTGCAAATGCCCCCGCGTCGCTTTGAATATAAGGGCTAAGTTGGTACGAAAGTGTTTGATATAGTTCTGGGTAAGTATGCCTTACTGTTTGCAGTACTCTATAAATATCGTGAGCTTTATAGGGCTTACTCATAATATGTGTGTTTTTACTCACGGCTAAAAGTCGTTGTACTTGGTGCTCAAGTTCTGGGGCTTGATTTAAAGGTAAATAAGGTGACACGCCACCTTTAGCAACAGCATTTGCACTGATTGCCATCCCGATAAACAGTGATATTTTTTTGAGCATAATTATTCCGTTAGCAAAAATTTGTTTAAGTAAAAACGTTAACGCGAGGTTAGCAATAAACGCCTAAGTAAGGAAGAAAAAAGCGATATATTAGTGGGGATATATAGGGGTAAGCTATCATTCGCAGGTGATAGGCTATCCGTTAAATTCGAGCGCGTTTTTGCATGTAGTGTTTTGCTATAAAGTAGGCGGTGAACGCATTTAATAAGTTATACCTACAAAAAATAGATTTATAAGTTATTTATTCACAAAGAGGTTAAGAGGGCGCTGCGCTTTAGAGAAGCCATAAGTAGGTAAGCTATTAGTAATAAATATTAAAACCAGTGCTTTTCGCGTGAGCAAGCTTCACGCCTACCTGGAAAGTTTGATGCTGTGGTTAAATTTACTTGTAGACGAGCAGCTTGCTGGCGTGACGAGCAAAGCTCGTAATTTCTGTGCTTTAGTCTCTTCTCATTTACTCCTCTTTTGCTTCTCTTTGTGCAATAAGTTTTTAGATAATTTATTCACAAAGAGGTTAAGAGGGCGCTGCGCTTTAGAGAAGCCAAAAGTGGGTAAGTTATTAGTAATAAATATTAAAAACAGCGCTTTTCGCGTGAGCAAGCTTCACGCCTACCTGGAAAGTTTGACGCCGTGGTTAAATTTACTTGTGGACGAGCAGCTTGCTGGCGTGACGAGCAAAGCTCGTAATTTCTGTGCTTTAGTCTCTTCTCATTTACTCCTCTTTTGCTTCTCTTTGTGCAATAAGTTTTTAGATAATTTATTCACAAAGAGGTTAAGAGGGCGCTGCGCTTTAGAGAAGCCAAAAGTGGGTAAGTTATTAGTAATAAATATTAAAAACAGCGCTTTTCGCGTGAGCAAGCTTCACGCCTACCTGGAAAGTTTGATGCTGTGGTTAAATTTACTTGTAGACGCGCAGCTTGCTGGCGTGACGAGCAAAGCTCGTAATTTCAGCGCTTTATTCTCTTCTCATTTACTCCTCTTTTACTTCTCTTTGTTCAACAAGGTTTTAAGTAATTTATTCACAAAGAGGTTAAGAGGGCGCTGCGCTTTAGAGAAGCCATAAGTAGGTAAGCTATTAGTAATAAATATTAAAAGCTGCGCTTTTCGCGTGAGCAAGCTTCACGCCTACCGGTAAAGTATGACGCTGTGGTTAAATTTACTTGTAGACGCGCAGCTTGCTGGCGTGACGAGCAAAGCTCGTAATTTCTATGCTTTAATGTTTTCTGATTTACTCCTCTTTTGCTTCTCTTTGTGCAATAAGGTTTTAAGTGATTTATTCACAAAGAGGTTAAGAGGGCGCTGCACTTTAGTGAAGGCAAAGTAGGTAATATAAATGTTTAAAATTGCGTTTTTTTACGTGAGTAAGAGCGGCGCTTACCGGTAAGGTTTTACATCTCATTTCTAAAGGTCTTATAAACAAAAACCCCGATGGTACATAGTACCATCGGGGTTTTTTAATTGTTTTAGTAAACTTAAACTTTAAATTCGTCTACCGACAAGCGAAGCTCTTCGGCCAGTTTTGCTACTTCTGAACTTGAAATGTTAGTTTGGTTTGCGCCTTCGGCTGTTTGCTCTGCTATGGCTACAATCGACTCAAGGCGTTCGCTAATCTCTTGTGCTACTTGTTGTTGCTCAAGTGCCGCAGTCGAAATTTCTTCACTTACGTCGTGGGCTTGCGAAACTGCAAATGTAATCGAATCAAGTGCGCTACTTGCTAGGTCGGTTTGCTCAACACACGATACAGCGCGTTGCTTACCTTTGCTCATTGCCGTTACGGCAGCTTCTGCACCTGTTTGTAGCGACTCAATCATTGATTGTATCTCTTGGGTCGACTCTTGAGTTTTACTCGCTAGAGAGCGTACTTCGTCTGCTACAACAGCAAAGCCTCGGCCATATTCACCAGCTCGCGCAGCTTCAATTGCGGCATTTAGTGCAAGTAGGTTAGTTTGATCCGCTATTCCGCGTATTACATCTAAAATGCTGCCTATTGATGCGCTATCTTGATGCAGTTTATTAATGACTTGTGAGGCGTCGTCTACTTCACGTGCTAGCTGTTCAATCGTAGCTTTATTGTTATTCGAAATACCTTTAACGCGTTCAGCTTCTTTATCAGCATTTTTAATTTCGCTAAGCGCTTGTTGAGCGCTGTTACTAACTGTTTGCGATGTACTGCTCATTTCGGTTGTTGCAGTAGCTGCTTGTTCAACTTGTGCTTGTTGGTTACGAATTGCTTGGCTTGATTCTGAGGTAATGGCCGATGTTTGCTCTGATGCTGCTGCAAGCTGAGTAGAGCGCGAAATAATACCTTTAATTAGGCTGCGTAGGCTGTCAATTAGTGTATTACAACTTTTAGATAGTTCGCCAAACTCGTCTTGAGCACTGTCGTCTAAACGTTGTGTCATGTCGCCACTGGCAACAATATCTAAAATGCGATTAACTTCGGCAAGTGGTTTAGTAATGCGGCTAACAGTAATAATGGCAATCACAATTGCTAAAAGAGTGGCTATAACCATGCCAACCCACGTCCATAAATTAGCTGAGTCTACATCGCTGCGCACACCTTGTTGCAATTTAAACGCAACGTCACTCGCTTGATTAACTAACTCGTCAATTTGGTTAAGTGCCATTTTGGTGGCTTGCTCTGACTGTGCAAGCTCTGATTGCGTAAGCGTAATCGAATCAATTAAACGTTTTTTGTTTGCCGCTAAGCTGTTACTGCCCTTGATGTTATTTTCTAAAATATCAACATACTCTTTTAGGCTTGAATATAAGTCGCTATGCGTTTGCTCTATTGCTGGCTTAATTAAATCAACGGTACGTATTACTTCTTCAAGGTAATACGTTTGCTCGTTTTTAACAATATCGAGAGTGTTAAGCGTTTTCACAGTTAGCATGTCGGTGCTGTTACTAACTACCGACATAAAGTTGTTTTCTAAATTATTTGCAGCTTGATAAGCGCGAGGGTGGTTTTGTTCAAATCCGTCAATGTCGGTAATGTCGAGTACAACAGAGTTAGCATCTTCTGCACTTAGTTCTATATTTTCTAATTGTGCTTTTAATGTTTTATTTAATGCTAGCTGCTTGCCTTTGTCTTCTAATAAATTTTCAACGGTGCTTAAAAAGCTTAAATAGGTTTTTTCTACATTTTGGCTGCTTTGATTAAGTGCAGCATCGTTTTTTACTACGTCTTGAAGCTCACGGTGCAGCGTGTTGAACAATTGTTTTTGTTCAAGGACTTGTGCTTTTATTGGCGCAAGCTCATTGGCTGATGTCGTGTAAAAGCTCGCTTGTGCGGCTTTACTCATTAAAATAAATTCGGCTTGTAGCTCAGAGCTTTTATTTAATGCTGGGAGTGATAGTTGGTTCACTTTTTGAGTGGAACGGTCAATATTTGCAATTTTTATTAAGGAATTACCACCAATTATTAATAATAATAGTGTGATAAATATAAAACCACCCCAAATACGCTGGCTTACTGTCAGGTTCATAAGATTTCCACTCAAAAAGTACTTCAATTAAGACTTATCGGCGTTTGTACCAATAAGTTAAGTAATTAAAATCAATTACTTTAATTAATTTTAACTATTAATTGATAAATCTAACAGATGTATTGTTTTTTTTCAGTTTATTTAGACGAAAGGTGGGATTTTTCTACAATTACTTTTTTAGTACTCAGCTCCATTAGGGTCATGGTGTTACCCCATACGCAGCCTGTATCTAGGGCGTGAACCCGTGGATTACCTGTTCTACCTTCAAGTGCGGCCCAGTGACCAAAAATAATATCGTGTTTAGATTTAGCTATATTGGGGTGGTTAAACCAAGGAGTGAGGGTTTCGCTGTCGGTTATTGCGCCCTTTGCATTAAGCTCGAGTTTGTTATCACTTGTTAAAAAACGCATGCGGGTAAAGTAATTAACTATGTATCTAAACTTTGCAAAGTCATCAAGGGTGTTAGACCACCTAGCGGGGTGAGCCTGATACATGTGTTCAAAAAACGCTTTTGCGTTACTTGATTGATAACAGCTTTGTGCAAATTGAGCTTGTTTTAGCGCATCTTCAACAGACCAATCAGGGTTTAACCCCGCGTGAGATATAAAACAGTTATGTTTTATAAGCTCTAAAGCCAATGGCTGGGTTTGTAAAAAAGCGATGTAGTTAGCCAATTTAGGGCTTTCAAATATTGGGTTTAATTTATCTTTTGGATTAGTGGGTTTGTTAAGAAAGTAGCAGGCAACCATGTGAAGGTCGTGATTGCCTAAAGTGATGGTAATGCTATTTTGATGTTGGTAAATATAGTCTAAGCAGGCTAGGGAGTCTGGCCCGCGAGCAACTATGTCGCCAACTAAATATAGGTGATCTTTACTTGGGTTAAAATCAACCCGTTGTAAAAGGGTGTTAAATTCACTAAAACACCCTTGTAAATCACCTATCGCATAATCTGCCATCTAAGTGCTTAATGCAAAATGTTAGGGCAAGCCAAACGAAACACATTAATAGGCGCCTGAAACTCAGAGCCAAACTCGTTGCGTAACGTGTAATGGCCTTGCATAGTGCCTACAGGTGTATCTAAAATTGCACCGCTGGTGTATTTATAGCTTTCGCCTGGGCCAATATCTGGCATTTCGCCAACAACGCCTTCGCCTTCAACTTCTACTTGTTTGCCATTTGCGTCGGTAATTAACCAATAGCGGCTCAGTAATTTTGCACTGCATAAACTATGGTTTTTAATTGTTACCGAGTAAGCAAATACATATTTTTCAAGCTCAGGTTGAGATTGACCTTCTACGTAAAATGTTTCTACAGATACCTTTACAGGCGATCCAATGTTACTGCTTGTTGTCATAAATCCAGTTAGCTATATCAATAAATTGTTGTAAAGATAAGCGCTCAGCACGCAGCGTTATATCAATGCCAATGCTAGTTAGTTCTTCTGCGGTAAGTAAGTTACCTAAACTATTACGTAGCGTTTTACGGCGCTGGTTAAATGCTTCTAAACACACTGTGTTTAAAATTTTAACGCTTTTTGCTGTACGTTGCTCTGGCTTTTTAGGTATTAAACGAATAACAGCAGAGTCAACTTTTGGCGCTGGTTTAAAGCACTCAGGTGGTACTTCAACAACCGGCATTGCATTACAGTAATATTGAGTCATTACGCTTAAGCGGCCAAATGTTTTACTACCTGGGCCTGCTACCATGCGTTTTACTACTTCTTTTTGAAGCATAAAGTGCATGTGCTCAATATGATCTGAAAATTCAAAAAGGTGAAACAATAACGGTGTCGAAATATTGTAAGGTAAGTTACCAAACACTTTTAATTTTTTGTCATCGCGAACCAAGCTTGCAAAGTCAAACGTCATTGCATCGCCTTGGTTAACGGTTAATTTAGGACCCAAAAATGGGTGTTCAATTAATCGTTGTGCTAAGTCTTTATCTAATTCAACAACCGTTAAATGGCCGCTTAAGTCGGCTACTGGCTCAGTAATTGCGCCAAGGCCGGGGCCAATTTCTACTAAGTTGTCTTCTGGTTTAGGATCAATCGCAGAGACTATTTTATCGATGATAGATTCATCAAATAAAAAGTTTTGCCCAAAACGCTTACGAGCGCGGTGTCCTAAATGTACTTTATCGGTCATTGATTTTGTGCTTTTTCTTGGGCGAGCTTAATTGCTTCGCGGATCGCTAATTCAAAACTGCCAACGTCAGCTGTACCAGTCCCTGCTAAATCGAGTGCAGTACCGTGGTCAACTGAGGTGCGGATAAATGGTAAGCCAAGGGTAATATTTACCGATTTACCAAATCCTTTGTATTTTAGCACAGGTAATCCCTGATCGTGATACATAGCAAGTACTGCATCTGCTTCAGATAGGTATTTATGTTGAAATAAGGTATCGGCCGGTAGTGGGCCAATTAAATTCATCCCTTCGCTTCTAAGTATTTCAAGCGTTGGGGTGATTGTTTCTATTTCTTCACGGCCTAAATGGCCATCTTCACCTGCATGTGGGTTTAAGCCACACACTAAAATACGTGGTTTTTCTATCCCAAACTTAGTTTGTAGGTCGTGATTTAAAATACCCGCTACTTTAGTTAAGCGCTCAGGAGTAATGGCACGCGATACATACGCAAGTGGAATATGCGTGGTTACAAGCGCAACACGTAAACCTTCAGTTGCAAGCATCATAACCACATCTGCAGTATTTGATTGCTGCGCAAAATACTCAGTATGTCCGCTAAATGAAATGCCCGCTTTGTTAATAATACCTTTGTGAACAGGGCCCGTAACAACCGCATCGAACGTGCCATCCATGTTTTTTTCACTTGCTATACGCAAGGTATCTAACACATATTGGCCATTACCGTCGTTTAGTACGCCAAGCTCTACATCCGCACCTAAATCAACCTGATGAATATACAAACTGCCTGCAGGTGCTGCTATGGCGGGGGCATTATCATCAAAGTTAATTAAGTTTATTGTTAAGCCTAAATGCTTTGCACGCTCTTTTAATAGTTTGCCATCAGCAATCGCTATTAGTTGAGCGTCCCACGCTTGCTGAGCAAGCGTGAGTAGCAAATCTGGGCCAATACCGGCTGGTTCACCCGGTGTAATAGCAATTCTTAGAGTCATATTTATTGGTCTATAGGGAAAATTTCAACGTGAGCTTGCTCGCGCATTTCTTGCTGCCAGTTAAAACTTTCTTCCTTAAATTTACGGTTAAACAACATACCGTGAGCACGGTTACGTTTAGCTAGTTCAGTTTTATCAGCTACACGTTTGCCAAGTAACTGCACAATATGCCAACCAAACTGTGTTCTAAACGGTTCGCTTATTTCATTTTCTTTAAGAGAAAGTAATGTATCTTTAAACGCAGGTACGTAGGTAGTTGGATCTGTCCAATCGTACTCGCCACCTTTAAGTGCAGAGCCTGGATCTTCTGAGTACTCTTTAGCAAGTTCACCAAAGTCGGCTGTTCCTGCACGTAAGTCTTTTGCAAAGCCTGCAAGCATTGAGCGTGCTTTTTCTTCACTTAAAATAATTGAAGGTTTAATAAGTATATGGCGTGAACGTACTTCAGTTGTTTCTACAACTTGTAGACCACGAACGTCTTGTACTTTAATGATATGAAAACCTGCACCAGAGCGAAGTGGGCCAACAATAGCGCCTTTCTTTTGGCCTTTTACTGCTTCAGCAAAAAGCGATGGCATTTCGTTAATACCCATGTAACCAAGTTGTCCACCTTCAAGTGCTTTAGAGCCGCTTGATGATGAAATAGCAATACGCTTAAACTCTTGGCCATCGTTTAATAGCTCAATAACCTTATCTGCACGTGTTTTTGCATCAGCAATTTCATCAGCTGTCGCATCGTTAGGGATATCTATTAAAATATGACCAATGTCGTACTCTTCAGCACTTTGACCTTGGGTTTCCATAATTTTTAAAAGGTTATCAACTTCTTGTTCGCTAATATAAATACGACGATCAACGCTTGCACGTGTTACTTGCTGCGTTGTGATTTCTTTACGAATTTCTTCACGGTAAGCTTGAAAGCTTTCGCCCGAACCTTCAATAGTGCGGCGTAAGTCGGCAATTGTTCCGCCTTGCTCTTTTGCCATGTTAGCGAGAGTTTGATCGAGTTGGCTGTCTGAGATTTGTAACCCCATACGCTCAGCCATTTGCATCATAAGCGCTTGATTAACTAAACGCTCTACAGCTTGTACACGAAGTGTTTCATCTTTTGGTAATTGCTGGCCTTGTTCTTGTGCTTGCTTTTTAACACGATCAATTATGGTGTCTACTTCGCTTTTTAAAATTACGCCTTGGTTTACAACGCCAATAACTTTATCTATTTCTACTGGTGCAGCCATTACACTTTGACAAAGGCTGGCACTTAAAACTGCTGATGTTAATAATTTTTTTAAATTCATATTCTTTTTACTACTCTTGCTGATAGTACTCTAGTTACTAAGAAAATACGGTCTACGATAGCCAAAAATACCTTGTTGTAATAATTTTTGTGCATCATAACGGCTTTTACTGCCAAGTCCTTTTAATACAAAATTCAAACTAATACCTGAATCAAAAGTTGCTTGTTCTTGTCCTATTGACTGATTTAAATCAGTTTCAATTTGGCGATGGCCAGTAATTTGGATAGCCCAACAGCATGATTCATACTGTAATCCGCTCAATACTTCGATACTTCTGTTGTTTTCAAGATCTCGATGATAGCTCGCAATAAATTGCCATTCGTCGCTAATAGGAATACTTGTAAATACACCTGCTTGCTCGATTGTATTTCCTGAGACATCATTTGCATAGCGATGGTTCAATTGTACTAGCTGATTATTATCACCTTTATAATCAAGTGTTACATTTGACTGTACCATTTGCTTGCCATCTGTATCATATTGAATACCTCCAGCGAGGTACCAACGGCGGTGCCAATGTAACATGGTTTGAGCTGCAAATAGTGCATTATAATTAGTGTCTGAGTTTAAGCCTTGCTCTGTTGGCTTAGCGTCGTCACTTAAATAAAATATTTGGCCCGCACTAAAGTTAAACACTTCTTCTTGTTTTTTATCAAATAAGCGCGTTGTCGCACCTAAAGTAAACTGATTAGCAGCTGCTATACGGTCAACACCCGAAAAGCGCACGTCTCTAAATAAACCATAATAATCATCTTGCAGTTTGGTTGTATCAAACAAGCCAATGTCTGACTGATCTTTATTAGGTGTATATAAATACTGAATTTGCGGCTCTAGTGTTTGTATACCATCTTCAAAAAAGTAAGATGCGTCACGCTCAAAGTTAAGCTGAGAGTACAAACGTACTTTTGGGATAGTACGCGATACAGTATCGCTGTATTGCGTGCCGGTTAAGTTTCCGCTTTGCTTATAATTTGTTTGTAATAAGCTCACTTCAGATAAAAATGACCACGCATGCGTAGCGTAGTTGTAGCGTGCTTTTGGCTCTACGTGTACACGAGTTGCGCTGTCTATGGCCACTTCTGATGAATCATTAGTAAAATGGCTTATCTCGCCCGACACACTAAAGTCAAAATTATCAAAACGCCAAGGCGCTGTTTGCGTAAAATTAACTTGTGGTATTGCAGTGTATGACTCTAAGTGATCGCCGAGTACTTCAAAGTTTTGCACTTTAATATCGGTTCGCCATGTATCACCTAAATGGGTAAGTGAACCAGTACGATACAATTGAGTATCGGTTTTACTTGCGTAGTTTGAAGTTAAGTCGGTGATGTAGTTATCATCGCTCACATTGGTTACATCAACGTTTGCGCGCCAGTTTTCACCTAGGTAGCTTTGCTGTTGCCAATGAAACATGTAGCGTTCATTCAAATCAGGCTCAGAATCATCACTATCTAAGTATTCAATCCCTACTAAGCCTTCGTGTTGCTCTGTTAGGTATCTAAATTCTGTTTGTAACTGCAGCCCTTTGTTAGACATATAACGAGGCGTAATAGTGGCATCAAAATTAGGTGCAATATTTAAATAATAAGGCGTAATTGTTTCAAGGCCGTATTTGTCAGAGCTTGAAATGGTCGGGGTAAGTAAGCCCGATTTACGGCGCTCATCCAGCGGGAATGTAAAATAAGGTAAATATAAAACCGGTGTATCTAAAATACGCAATACGGCGTTATATGTTTCGCCCCAGCCTTCTTCGCGTGAAAGGTTTATTTCGTCAGCTTCAATTTCCCATGCTGGGGTGTCACTTGGGCAAGTAGTAAAGCTTGCATTCATGAGTAATAGGCCAGACTGATTAACAGTGAGCTTTTCAGCGCCGCCTTTACCTTGTTGTTCGGTTAGGCTGTAGTCGGCGCCTAACAAACTGACTTCTGAATTATTTAAATCGGCATTTAATCCGGTGCTGTTTACTTTACTTACGTAGTCTTGATAAGTAATTGGCCCCGTTGCATTTAATAAACCACGCTGTTTGTCTATCAACGCAGTTTGTGCGGACAAACTCATCTTAAGGGTGTTAATATCAACATTGCCGGTAAATTCAGCGCTTTGAGTGCCAAGTAGCTCAACATCATCAGCTTGGATATCAACTTCACCAAGGTTAAGGCCTTCAAGTGGTTGCCAAGCTCTGGTTTGCATTGAAATGCCACAAAGGTTGTGTGCCAGTTCAGTTTCGGCAAGCGATGGTGCGCTAACTACGCTTAGCATCAATATGCCCCAGGTTTTGCTCATTTATCGACCTTAATACTTTGTGTTTAATATAATATACACATAATAAAGGAAAATAATGGCAATTACAGTAATTGACCTATAAAAATAGATATCTAATAAAATGACACGCTTTGAGAATTTACAACAATTTATAAACACACACCTTAATGCCAAGTCGCATACTTTAAACGCGATCACGGGGGATGCTAGCTTTCGCCGTTATTATCGTTTAAATCACGATAATAAACATTTAATAGTGATGGACTCAGATCCAAAAAAAGTGAATAACGAACCTTACATTTCGCTAAACCAGGTATTTGTTGAGCAAGGTTTTTTACTTCCCACTATTATTGCAAGCGATGAGAAACAGGGCTTTTTTATCCTCAGTGATTTAGGCAGTACGCACCTAGCTGACATGCTTGATGATGCAAATCGCACCGAGCATTACCAAGCATTAATTAGTTTAAGTGCTCAGTGGGCAAAAACGCCCACAGCTTCTGCTATGCAAGCGTACAACGAAGACTTTATAAAGCTAGAGCTTGATATATTTAGCCAGTGGTTAGTAAGCGACTTTATTAATGAGCCACTCAGTGCAGAACAAAAAATAATGTGGCAAGCAAGTTCAGAGCTATTAATAAAGGCGATGCTTGAGCAACCTACGGTTACCGTTCATCGTGATTACCATAGCCGTAATATTATGAATAGTGACGGCCAGTGGGCCATTATAGATTATCAAGATGCTGTACGCGGGCCGCTTTGCTACGACTTAGTATCGCTACTGCGCGATTGCTACTTTAAATTGCCAGAGCAAGAGTTAACAAGTTTACTTGATTTTGCTTATCAAGAATTTACAGTTCAAAATTTACTGGCTAACACTTCATTCGATGAGTTTAAATATTGGTTTGATTTAACCGGATTACAGCGCCACTTAAAGGCTGCGGGTATATTTTGTCGATTGTATTTACGCGATGGTAAAACAGGTTATTTAGATAATATTTTACCGACGCTTGATTACATTATTGAAGTAGCAGCAATTTACCCAGAGCTTAAAGCATTGAGTGAGTGGACAAAAAATACCATAGTACCAAAAGTGACTGAAAAGTTAGCAAAGGAGCGCTCATGAAAGCGATGATTTTAGCTGCAGGGCGCGGGCAAAGAATGATGCCGCTAACGCAAAATATGCCAAAGCCAATGTTAAAAGTGGCAGAAAAACCACTTATTGAGCACCATATAAATAACCTTAAAGCAGCCGGCATTACCGATATTGTAATAAACCTTGCGTGGCAAGGGGATAAAATAAAAGACTACTTTAAAGATGGCAGACAATTTGGCGTAAATATACTTTATAGCCAAGAAGTTGAAGGTGGCCTTGAAACTGCCGGCGGTATTATTGAAGCGTTACCGTTGTTGGGCGACTCGTTCATTGTAATAAATGGCGATGTATACACCGACTATGATGTAAGTGCGCTAATGCAACTTCATTTACAACCCGGTGAGGCGCACATAGTGCTTATAGAAAACCCGCCACACAATCCAGATGGCGACTTTGCGTTGAGCCATTTGCCGGCTGAGAGTCAAAAATATACATTTTCAGGGATTGGCCGCTATAAGGCTGATTTTTTTAAAGGATTAACGCAAGGTATTCGCCCTTTAGGGCCTATTTTACGTGAAAAGCTAAATGAACATTTAGTCTCTACTGAGCTCTACATAGGGCAGTGGGATGACATTGGTACACCAGAGCGTTTAAACCAATTAAACACGCGCCTTGAGGCGTAACAACTCAATTTTTTAAGAAGGCAGTATTATAGATGTGGGGAAAAATTCTCGGTTTTTGTTTTGGCTTTATGTTTGGCAAAATATTTGGTGCTATTTTAGGTTTATACCTAGGTCATTTATTTGATAAAAGCTTAAAAAATAACTTTGATAAAGCAGGCGGTTTTTCTAGCTTATTTAGTGGTGACGATGTTCACGAGCGCCAAGCTTTATTCTTTTCAAGCTGCTTCGCTGTTATGGGGCACATTGCAAAATCGAATGGCCGAGTGAGCGAAATACACATAAAAGCGGCTAACTTGTTCATGGACGAAATGGGCTTAAAGGGCGAAGAACGCCGCGAAGCACAACATGCATTTCAGTCAGGTAAAGAGAGCGACTTTTCACTTAAAGAAACCGTACACGATTTTAAAGAACGCTTTGCTAAACGAAACGATCTAATACAGTTGTTTTTAGAAATACAAATACAAATGGCGTTTTCTGACGGGGTATTAGCCGAACAAGAAAAGCAATTATTAGCAGAAGTAAGTAAACAGCTAGGCATTTCTAAAACACACTTTGCATTTGTATTAAAACGTTATCAAGCTGAGTTTAACTTTAGAAAGCAACAACAGCGCTTTAATCAACAGCAACAAAGCCAAGGTCAAAGTAGTAGTTACCGTGAGGGTTCTGGCCACCATGTACCGCCAAATAATAATATGAACCGTGCGCAAGCATTGGCGTTATTAGGCTTAAATAGCGATGCAACGCAACGTGATATAAAAGTAGCGTACCGTAAACTTATGTCGCAACATCATCCAGATAAATTAGTATCGCAAGGTTTACCAAAGCACATGATGGAATTGGCTGTTAAAAAGAGCCAAGATATTCAAGCCGCTTATGAGTATTTAAAAAAGTCGGCGTAAAAACCCGTCTATTTCTTTTGTTAGGCGTGCGTGTTGACCTGGTTGATCGCGCAGGCCAAACAATTGGCGTTGGCGGTAATCAAATTTTGCATTTCGATTAACCCAGCGCTGACGACTTTTAAGGCTCATCAAAATGTCTGTGCTGTCATTTGCATAGTAAATATCAAGCAAGGCGGGTGTAACAAGTGACGCTGTTTGGCTCAAACTTTCGTTACGTTTAGTATTAGGTAAGTAACTGCTCAAACTTATAAACGCATCTACTCTCTCATCCGGAAAGTCTGCATAGTACTCCAACAACACACCCGCACTTGTACCTTGTGCAATAACCACTATATTACTCGAATCTTCCATAGCGGTTTGATACAGCGCATTAAACCGAGAAATGAGATTTATTTTATAGTTATCAAGTATGTCGTCAGTTACTTTTTCAATTGCATTAACGTAATGAGGCTCATCTTTGATTTTTGCAGGCTGTGATTGTGCGTTTGTTGCTGTGTCGGGTGATGCAGGTTCATCGGTTTTACTAGGCGCAGCTTCGGTTTCGCTGGGCATTGCTTCGCCCAGTTTACTTGCTTGCCAATCAATGTCGGGTACTGTCATTGCGTAGGTGCTATAACCTAAATTATTAAGCTCTTTACGCAAGTAGCCCATACCTGAGTTATTGGTAGGCGAAGAGTGCCAATCGGGTATAAGTATTACGATACCTCTAAAATTACTACTCATATATTCGCTGTAAAGGCTTAAAAATTCCGTTTCACCCGCTAATATTGGCTTTATTTCATCACTTGGCAGTAGTCGCTCAATATCGCTATTTTCAATGCTTGATAGATTAGGTGGGGCAATATGTTCAGCCGCGCTGATGGGGTTAGCTAAAAGTAGGGCACAGCTGAGCTGTATATAAAAAGCCCTTTTTAAAAACCGTGGAAATAGCATAACGCACCTAACTAATGACAATTAGTTAGGTATCGGCAAGGTTATCTAAAAGTTTAATAATTTACGAAGTATTTGCGCCGGTTAAAACTCTAATTCGGCTTCAAAAGTGAGTACTTGCTCAGTTACGGGGTGCTTTAATTGCAGCATTTGTGCATGTAACTGTAAGCGAGGAGCCGCAGCAAGTGCCTCTTTGTGGGCGTAAAGTCTATCACCTAAAATAGGATGACCCAGGCTTAACATATGCACACGTAGTTGATGCGAGCGACCAGTGATGGGGGTTAGCTCTACACGGGTTGCATTTTTTTCACGCTCAAGTATTTTAAAATGCGTAAGTGAAGGTTTACCTCTGTCGTGATCAACCATTTGTTTAGGGCGATTAGGCCAATCACAAATAAGGGGTAAATCTACTGATCCTGTTTCAGCTTCAAGGTGTCCGTATATACGTGCGATATAACGTTTCGCTGTTTCGCGCTCTTGAAACTGCATACTTAAATGTCTGTGCGCGGCTTTATTCATGGCAAGGCACAGTATGCCAGAAGTCGCCATATCTAAGCGGTGCACTATTCTTGCTGTTGGAAAAACACGATTAACACGATTAATTAAGCTGTCGGCATGTTTAGGATCTTTACCTGGGACAGTTAATAACTCACTTGGTTTATTAACTATCAGTAAGTCGTCATCCTGAAAAAGTATCGTTAAATACGGACTCATAGGGGGATTGTAGTTAACTAACACGGCCGACCTTAGTAATTTTGAAGGGCGCTATTTTAGTAGAGCAAGCCAACAGGCTCAAGTAAAAGTTTGGCTATATTGTTTTAACTAATAGTCCAAGCCTTAGCCCCTTTGAAGCGCTTTTATAACTCAATTTCTTCGGGTGTTAATAATCGATATTCACCACTAGCCAAGTTTTCATCTAGGGTAATTCCCGCAATCTGCTCGCGATGTAACTCAACCACTTTGTTATCTACCGCGTAAAGCATACGCTTAACTTGATGATACTTACCTTCACTTATTGATAAACGCAGTCCGTAATTAGCAAGTCGTTCGGCAATAGCTGGGCGGGTTAAATCTTTTTCGTTATGCAGCATGACACCTGTACGTAATTGCTCAAGTGCTTCATCGGTAATAGGCTCTTGAGTTTCTACTAGGTAGGTTTTAAATTTATTGCTTTTAGGCGACGTAATTTTATGTGACCAATCGCCATCATTAGTAATAATAACTAACCCGGTGGTATCTATATCAAGACGACCTGCCACGTGAAAATCGCTCATATTTGGCTCATCAAGTAAGTCAAAAACAGTTTTATGTAGCTCGTCACTGTTAGCGCATACATAGCCAACAGGTTTATTTAACATGTAATAGCGCTTACCTAAAAATACCAAAGGCGTACCTTGGTGCAGTACTTCATCTTGCTGGGCTAGCTGAAAATTATGTGATGTGATTACTTCGCCATTAACGCTTACTTCTTTTCGCTTAATACTAGCGCGAGCTTGGGTGCGCGGTATTTCAGCTAAGTGGCTAATAAATTTATCTAAGCGGCAAGGGAATTTCATTTTGGTTCACATTTTTAGTCGGCTACAATGGGCGCGATTATAGCCGATAGTGAAATACCATGACAGTGCACAGCACACAAATTTTAAGCCTTTACCAAGCAAAAATAGACACAGGTGAACTGTGTTTTGATGCAGCGCAGCAAAATGCGGTGGAAGCTTTAAATACGCTAAGCGAGCAACTTCAATCTCACACATCATGGTGGCAAAAAGCGCCCTTAATAAAAGGCATTTATTTATATGGACCCGTAGGACGCGGCAAATCCATGTTAATGGATTTATTTTATAAAAACCTACCTATTGAGCAAAAGCAGCGACTGCATTTTCATCATTTTATAGCACAAGTGCATACCCAACTTTCGCAGCTACAAGGTCAAAAAAATCCACTTATTCTAATTGCAAAACAGTGGGCTAAAAATATTCGAGTACTGTGTTTTGACGAATTTTTTGTGAGCGACATTGGCGATGCCATGATTATGGCCAGATTGTTCAATGCGTTGTTTGAACAAGGTGTTGTGCTGGTGGCCACATCAAACGCAAAGCCAGAGCAGCTTTATTACAACGGCCTGCAACGAGCGCGATTTTTACCTACTATCGATTTAATTAATAACCATTGCCATATAATTAACGTGGCAGGGGAGGACGATCACCGCTTTAGATATGGTAAAAACAGTCGTCACTATTTTATTAATTTATCAAATCTCGATTTTAAAAATGAGTTTTTAGCTTCATATCCGGTTGTAACATGCAGCAATACATTTAGTGTGCATGGCCGCAATTTACCTTATTTATTAAGAGCCAATAATGCCTTGATGATTGATTTTATGGCGTTATGCTCAGGCCCACGTAGTGCTAACGATTATATGTATTTAGCAACGCAATTTGATGTGTTATATGTAACGAACGTGCCGCAAATGGGTGCTAAAGCAACGGGTAAAGTTATTGTTCACGGTATAGAAGATAGTTACCAACGCGAAAAACAAACGCTTGATGAGTACACTTTTGACGACGAAGCACGGCGCTTCATTGCCTTAGTAGATGAGTTTTACGATTGCCATAAATTGCTGGTAATAAATGCGCAAACCGACATTGAAAATTTATATAAAGGTAAAAAGTTGAGCTTTGAATATGCACGCACGCAATCACGCATAGTCGAAATGCAAAATTGGTAACGCTTTAATATATATTGTAAACGAGCTTGCTCAAGTGAGAAGCGCAGCTTTTAATTTATTCTACTTACGAGCTGCACCGTTTGTTTTTTTATGGGCTTTGCCCATCACGCCAGCAAGCTGTGCGTCTACAAGTAAATTTAACCACGGCGTAAAATTTTACCGGTAGGCGTTTAGCTTGCTCACGCGAAAAGCGCAGCTTTTAATATTTATAACTGATCACTTTGCTTACTTATTGGTTTCTCTAAAGCGCAGCGCCCTCTAAACCTCTTTGTGAATAAATCCCTTAAAATCTTATTGCACAAAGAGAAGTAAAAGAGGAGTAAATGAGAAGACATAAAACAATAGTAATTATGTATTTTTACTTCTCTAAAGCGAAGCGCCCTCTAAACCTCCTTGTGAATAAATTATCTAAAAACTTATCGCACAAAGAGAAGTAAAAGAGGAGTAAATGAGAAAACATAAAACAATAGTAATTATGTATTTTTACTTCTCTAAAGCGCAGCGCCCTCTAAACCTCTTTGTGAATAAATCACTTAAGATCTTATCGCACAAAGAGGAGTAAATGAGAAAACATTAAAGCATAGAAATTACGATCTTTGCTCGTCACAGCCAGCAAGCTGTGCGTCTACAAGTCAGTTTAACCACGGTGTTAAACTTACCCTTCTTGGCGTACTATATTCTCAAGGGCGCGAATATTAGTAATTAAATCCTGGCGTTGTGGGTTGGCTTGTAATGCTTTTCTAAGATGCTTTAGCGCACTCGGGTAGTCTTTAGAATCGATCGCTATTTGCGATAATCCAAGCCACGCTGATAGTTGGTAATCAGGTAGAGCTTGTGCACGAACATACATAAGTTTAGCTTGGGTAAGTTGACCTTTACTACGATATATACTTGCTAAACTAAGTAGGGCATCACCTAAATTCGGGTTTATTTTAAGTGCATTATTTAAGCTTTTAAGAGCACGTTTAGTATTACCTTGTTGCATAGCAATTTGTGCGCTGTATACAGAAAACTGCGCTTGTTCATCACGGGGTAGCTGCTTAGTTAATCTTTTTGCGCTGCCTATTAGCTCTTTAGCTAAATCCCATTTTTGTTGAGATACAAGCCAGCCTAAAGTTTGCATCGTGGTATTAATAACCTCAACTTGCTGCTGTTTAGTGGCGTGTTTTAAACCTTGCTTTAATAAACTAACAGCGCGTTCACTGCTGCCTTCACTTAAATGCAGCTGGGCTGCTAAAAGCTGGTTACTGGTATCTTTAGGGTTGAGTTTTAAGGCCACTTCAATAGCAGCAAGCGCTTGCTTTTTTTGATCAAGTTGTAACGCTATTTGTGCACGTTGTAGCCAAAGTTCAGCTTTATCAGGGGTTTTATTGAGTAACTCTTTTAATAATGCATTTGCCTGGCTTAAATCACCCGATTCAATTAACGCAAACAATAGCCCTTGTTGGTATTGGCTTGTTTCTGGCGCTAGCATTAGCGCTTGGCGGTAGGCCGCTACTGCGCTCCAAGGTTGGCTATGCTGCACGTGTATATAAGCAAGTTGCGCATAACTTTGTGCGTCAGCTTGGCCAAGCTCAATACTGTGAACTAGGTGTGTTTGTGCTTTGTCATACTTTGCTTGTTGCATGTATAAAAGGCTCAAACCTTGGTGTGCTTTTACTAAATCAGGTGAGGCTTTTAAACACGCTAAGTAAGCCAGTTCAGCGTTATTAAAATCTTTTGTTGAAAGCAGAACTTGTGCACGTAATAAGTTTAAAGCAGTGCTATCTTGGCTTATATCACGGCCTTTAAATAGCGCCGCAACTTCACTGTAATTACCGGCTTGTAATAGTGGTTGCACTTGGCGAGCAAAACCGCGCTCGGTCGGCTCAATAAGGACCTCTGTAGGGCCTAGTAATTTATTATTTATAGCTAATTGCCATGTTGGATCGCTAGGCGATAACGTTACTTTTAGTGGCGTACTTTTTAATGGCGTACTAGCAGCGCTTGCATGCACGCTACTTACACCTAATAAAGGGAGTGAGCACATTAAAGTAGTGATAACTGAGCGAGTTAATGGTTTTAGCGTTTTAAATATATTCATATTTTTCATTTTAATAGGCTTAAGGTTTAAATTCGATTGGCCAAATAAAGCGAGCGCGTACGGTTTCACCTTCTTTTTTAGGTGCACTAAAGCGGCTTTGTTTAATAATTTTGTCGATAGCTGGTTTAAGTTCAGGGTATGGGTTTTGTACTACCTCAATTAAACTTAACTTGCCACTTTCATCAATAAATACATCGAGTTTTACAGTAAATACATCAACACCTCGGCGGGTTAAGCTTTTTGGTAAAACGGCCTTGACGGGAGTAAGTAAAGTGGGGAGACCATCGAGTTGATTTAAGCTAAATGCATCCCAATTTACACTCATTGATTGCCATTGTGGCGCGCTTACTTTTACGTTGGGTGTATCGGGTTTTACAATACTTAAATCACTCTTTATCTTAATTTTTACGGCTTGAATTGACGCGCCTGCACCTTCTACCGCTAAGCTTTGCATTGGCTCACTTGTTTGCTGTTGCGATATAGATGGAGGTGGCGGAGGTGGCAGTGCCACCATGGCAATCTCACGTACAACCACTTTGTCTTGTATATGGTGTTCAGCAAGTTGCCCAAGCCATAAAAGCAGTAATGCAGCACTAAGCACAATGAGGCTAAGGCCAAATGCAAACAGTGGATGGCGATTGTTTTTTGTTTTTTGAAGCGGGTTAATCGTGTGCATATTATTGTTTCGTAGCTAAGTTAACTTGCGCTGCGCCTGCCAGCTTTGCTTCGTCAATTACTTGAACAAGTAATTCAGTAGGTACTGTTTTATCAGCTTGAATAACCACAGGGCGTTGTTGCTGTTTTAACATTTGCTCGACACTACTACGTACACCAGCCACACCAATTTGGCTGCCATCAAAAAATACTTGTTGGTTGTCGGTTATTGCTAAAAATATAACTTGCTGCTCAAGGCGGCTGGCCGATACGGCTTGTGGTTTATCAACCTCAACGCCGCTTTCGCGTACAAATACGGTTGTAACAATAAAAAATATTAGCAATATAAATACCACATCAAGTAGCGGCGACATATCAATATGTTGCCCCGCTTCTTGCTCTAGCTTGTGCTTTAATCGTGATTGCATAGTGTTACCCTAACTGTTTACTTAACGTATGTAATTTAGGATTACGCTGCGAATACGCTAAGTAAGCTTGCATTAACCACGCGGGAATAGCGCAAACAAGGCCCAATTGAGTTGTTAGTAATGCGTCACCAATGGCGTCACTCATTAACTCGTTATGGCCCAGCGCCATTACTTTAAATGTATCAAGCAAACCAACAATGGTACCTAATAAACCAAGTAGCGGAAGCGCTGCAGTTAAAATAGAGCTAACTTCTTGCCAATAACCTTTGCGCTGCGCTTGGTATTGTTTAAGGTGCAGTAAGTCATGAAAAATCAGCTGGTATACAAATAAAGCGAGTAAAAGAATACACCAGCAAATAGGGTTACTAACGATTTTCTCAAACATTGGTTTCTCCTTTTTCTAGTTGACTAAGCTGTAATGCAAAGCCTTCTAGTTGGCTGTAGTACGCTTTTGCTTTACGTGATAGCAATGCATTTAATACCAATGCAGGGATGGCAACGACTAAACCCAATTCGGTTGTTATAAGTGCTTGTGCAATACCGCCCGATACAACTTCAGGGTCGCCTGAGCCAAATAAAGTCATCATTTTAAATGTTTCGATCATGCCGCTAACAGTGCCTAATAACCCAAGTAGTGGGGCTACTGCAGCCGTAACGGCAATAGCGCCAATAAAGTTATCGAGTTTATGCTTATCATGAATTAACTGATTAAATAATTGATCGTCTCGTACTTGGCCTTTTTCGCTTTGTAGCGTTAAGTTAAATAGCTGCTGCTGCATACCTGCAAATTCACTGCTATTTTCAGCTTTAAAAAGTTGCTGTAATTGCATTTGAGAGTGCATTTTAATTTTACTTAAACGCAGTAGCTGTGCGGCTTTTAATAGCGCAATAGTTAGTGCAAAGCAGGCAAATAAAATAATAGGGATAGCCCACAAACCGCCTTTTTCTAAGTGTTCAAGCGGACTTTCTTGTTGGGCTTGGCTAGTTACTAAGTGCGTTAAACTAGGATCAAAAGTAAGTAATGTAGAGCCTACACCGTTTTGCTTTACAGTATTATCGAGTGGGTTGTCGTCACTTGTAGATTGTACTAACGCTACTTTTAATGCATTAGATTCATCATCTAAATTTAATAAACCCATAAGTTTAGGTGTTTGCGTACTAAACCATGCAACAGGCCCGACTTGAAGGGTATTAGCTTGGCTTAATTCGCCATTACTTAGCACAACCGATTGTTTTTTAAACTGTGGATAAAGTGCCTGCTCTTGATTATTAATTAGCGATACAACATGGCTTAATAACTCGTTTTGGCTATTAGCCGACTCGTTACTGCTAGCACTATTGCTGATATTTTGGCGAACAAAACGGCTAAGTAAGTTTAATTGATATTGCTGCTGCTGTTGCCAAGTGTCTAATCGGGTTTGTAACTGATCAAGGCTTAATGTGTTTTCGTCAGCTAGGCGGCGATTAACGGCTGCTTGTTCGCGTAATTTACTGAGCGATTGCTGCTTGGTAAAAATTTGCTTTGCAAGGATTGCTTGCTCTTTTGAAATACTATTTTGAGTTTTATTTAGAGTATGTTGCGCTGTTTTAATATCATTTAAAATACTTTGCTTAGCATCATCACTGCTAGCTGCAAAAGAAATGTTTGCACTAAAAAGTAAAACTGTGGCGCTAAATACTTTAATTATGCTGTTAGTCGCCATTATTTAGCCCCTTGCTGGTTTTTATTTACATAACTTAATATTGGGAGTGTTACCCAATCAGCAGCGCGCTTTTTTTGCTGTACAGCAATACCCAGTGCAACTTGTTCTGCATTAATGCTTGAATCAAACTCCCACTGCCAACCTAAATCACTTGGAAAACCAATACCTACATAACTTAAGTCTTCACTTACAAACCATGCTTGAGCTGCACCTAAATAAAGCTGCTTGACCCATACTTCTTGCCCGTCAGGGTGTTTAATAGCCATTTCGTGAATAGAAATACGTTGTTGAAAATCATTAAGTAGGGTCAGCATTTTTAGTGCTGTTTGTAATTTGTCAGTTGTACTGAGTTTTGAATCGCTTAAATCACCAGCGTTTTTCCAACTACTCAAAAGTGGCGGGGGGAGTTGCACTTGTAATGAAAGTAATTGCCCAGAAATACGTGCTAGTTGATCATTTAATTGCTGTTGATCATTTTCAAGTGCTGATTGCTGAGTTACAAGCTGTTCGCGTTTTTGGGCAAGCTCACTGGTGCTTTTTTTTCTACGCTGATTAAGCTCGCTAAGTTGCTGCTGCTCGGCATTAAGAAGCGTTAAGGTTTGCTCCATACTGCTTTTTTGTTCAAGCCAATGAGTATTTAATTCTGTGTTTTGATTTTCTATTTGTAGCCATTTATTAACGAGTTGTTCTAGCTCACTAACAGTGTCGGCTTTTACTGCCATAGTGCTACAAAGCGCGATAACTACGCTAATTGGTTTAATTAAGCTTCGCATTACTTAACAACAATCCTGAAAGTTACGACGAGCAATTACAGGGACGTAATTACTGTTAATTTTTGAGTGTGTATACAATATAGGAATTTACATAACAATGCAATTGATAACAGTTATCGTTTACATTGCGTTGTTTGAGTGGTAGGATTTCGCCGAAATTAAATATGTACCTTAAATTAACAATAGTTAAGTGCTTAATAAAAACTACGGAGTAACCATGAGTAAGCCATCGAATAAAGGAAATGCGTACGTGAAGCCAATTGCAGCGGTTGTTACAGCTACGCTTTCAACTTGGGCAAGTGCACAGGATGTTCAAGAACTATCGGTAACCAAAGCAGAAACTAAAACTGAGTCTAGTTATGTTGTAGAAAAATCAACGTCGCATAAATACACTCAACCGCTACTCGATACAGCTAAAACGGTAACAGTAATCAACCAAGCGGTAATGAAAGACAGAAACGTAGATAGCCTACGTGATGCTTTGCGTAATGTTTCAGGTATTTCTTTAGCAGCAGGTGAGGGTGGCTCACCTACTGGCGATAGCATGTCGATTCGTGGTTTTAGTGCAACAAATGATATTTTTGTTGATGGTATTCGCGATGTTGCAGGTTACACACGTGATATTTACAACATTGAAGCCGTTGAAGTTGCAAAAGGCCCAGGCTCTGCAGTTTCTGGTCGTGGCGCAACAGGTGGTAGTGTTAATTTAGAAAGTAAAAAGGCGAAGTTAGACAACTTTAACGACGTTTCGCTACGTTTAGGTACAGAAAACGATTACCGTGGTCGTTTTGATACTAACATTCAAGTAAACGACACAAGCGCACTACGTATTAATCTTCTTACTGATAAAGGTGATGTTGCAGGTCGTGATCATGTTGAAAATGAAACAAATGCTGTTGCGTTTGCATTTGCAACAGGGCTTGGTACAAACAGCCGTTTTGATTTAAACCTAGAGTATCAACGCCAAGACAATTTACCAGATTATGGTATTCCTTGGGTTTACAGTGATACGCCAGTAGCTGAACTTGCAGATAGTGCACGCTCACCTTCTCCTGTCGACTTTGATAACTTTTACGGTAATATTTACCGTGATTACGAAGATATTGAAGCCTACTCAACAACAGCTCGTTATGAGTATGATTTTTCTCAAAATACTACGTTACGTGTGCAAGGTCGTTTAGGTAAAGTTAAGCGTGAATCAGTAACAACTGCACCGCGTTATTTCTCGGTTACAACAGACACTGACATTACCTTTGCAGATGAAAAAACACGTGATACTGAAAACTCACTTGCTGCACTTCAAGTTGATTTAATTGGTAACTATGAATTTGCTGGCTTTACTCACGACGTAGTAGTGGGTGTTGAACTTGCAAATGAAACGTTTACACGCCATAACTTTGTTGCAACTACGCCTGATAACCTAATTGAAGATGGAATACGTAACGACTTATACAATCCTGATGCAACAATTGCATTTACGGGTGTGTACGGCCGTGACGGTACAAGCATTGAAGCTAAAGCTAAAAACCAAGCTATTTATGCATTTGATACAGTGACGCTTAACAAGCAATGGGAAGTTACAGGTGGAATTCGCTTTGATAGCTTTACTACGGATTATCACAACGATTACAATGATCCAAGCGCTTTAATTTCTACAAGTGACGATTTATTTAGCTGGAATGCAGCTGTAGTTTATAAACCTACAGAAAATGGCAGTGTATATTTAGGCGCAGGTAATTCATTTAACCCATCGGCTGAAAGCCTAACGGTATCTACGCGTTCAAATGCAGCTGATTTAGACGCAGAAGAAAGCCGCAGTTATGAATTAGGAACTAAGTGGAGCCTAATGGATGGCCGCCTGCAAACTAATGCTGCACTTTTCCGTACTGAAAAAACCAATGCCCGTACTGATGACCCATTTGCAGATAGCTCAAGTGACGAAATACTCGGTGGTGAACAGCGCGTTCAAGGTTTAGAGCTTTCAGCAACGGGCCTAATTACTAAAGAGTGGACTGTAATTGCTTCATACACTTATCAAGATAGCGAAGTAACTGAAGCATTAGGCGACGACGCAACTCAAATCGGTAACGAGCTTGCACGTACGCCTAAAAATAGCGCGAGTGTTTGGACTACGTACGATATGTCGGATAAGTTATCGTTTGGTTTAGGTGCGCAGTATGTAGGTGAGCGTTACAACGGCACTACGTCAACACGCTCTCGTGCGCCAGGTTATACTATTTTTGACCTGATGGTTGCGTATGACATATCAAAAGATTTGAGCCTGCAGCTTAATGGTGAAAACCTAGGTGATAAAGATTACGTTGATCAGTTAGGTGGTGGACACTTTGTACCAGGTGATGGTCGTAAGTTTAGTTTAACAGCGAGCTACTCTTTTTAATTTTAAAACAAATTAAAAAATAAAAGTAAGCATAAGGGCAGGCCTATTACCTGCCCTTAATTATTTGATGAAAATGTGAGAGGGCGCACATGATAGTTAAAATTCCAGAGCTATTAACGAAAGAAGAAGTGGCGTATTGCCATGAGGTTTTGCTTAAAGCGCAGTGGGCCGATGGCAGTATTACCGCAGGTCATCAATCAACCAAAGCAAAAAATAACTTACAGCTACCTGAAAATAGTCCTGAATGCCAAGAGCTTGGCGATATTATTATGGCAGCACTTGCGCGTAGTAATTTGTTTATGTCGGCAGCGCTTCCTGCAAAAATTTTTCCTCCGTTATTTAATTGCTATCAAGGCGGGCAATCGTTTGGTGTGCATGTAGATAATGCAATTAGACAAGTGCCGGGTACGCCAGTAAAAATTCGTACAGATGTATCAATGACGTTATTTATTAACGACCCTGAAGACTATGAGGGCGGTGAACTTGTTATTGAAGACACTTATGGCTCACATAGTGTAAAGCTGCCCGCAGGCAGTATGGTGTTGTACCCTTCAACGAGTTTACATCGTGTAATGCCAGTAACGAGTGGGCGCAGATTAGCCTCATTTTTTTGGCTGCAAAGCATGATTAACAGCGACGAAAAACGTGGTTTACTCTTTGATTTAGATATGTCGATTCAAAGTTTGCGCAGCAAAGTAGAAGATAGCCCAGAGATTATTCAATTAACAGGTGTGTACCATAACTTACTAAGACAGTGGGCACAGACATAACGAATATACTCGTTATTAAATACTGGATATAAGTATTTAAATATAAGTAATTAAAAGCTGCGCTTTTCGCGAGAGCAAGCGCTACGCCTACAGCCAAAACTTAACGCTATGGTTTAATTACCTGTAGACGCGCAGCTTGCTGGCGTGACGCGCGAAGCTCGTAATTTCTAGGTTTTGGTTTCTTCTTATTTATTCCTCTTTTTCTTCTCTTTGTGCAATAAGGTTTTAAGTGATTTATTCACAAAGAGGCTAAGAGGGCGCTGCGCTTTAGAGAAGTAAAAATACATGATTACTGTTTTTTTATGTCCTCTCATTTGCTCCTCTTTTTCTTCTCTTTGTGCAATAAGATTTTAAGTGATTTATTCACAAAGAGGTTAAGAGGGCGCTGCGCTTTAGAGAAGCAAAGAGTAAGTAACAATCAATTTTAAAAGCTGCGCCTTTCGCTTGAGCAAGCGCTACGCCTACAGCCAAAACTTAACGCTATGGTTAAATTACCTGTAGACGCGCAGCTTGCTGGCGTAACGCGCGAAGCTCGTAATTTCTAGGTTTTGGTCTCTTCTCATTTACTCCTCTTATACTTCTCTTTGTGCAATAAGATTTTAAGTGATTTATTCACAAAGAGGCTAAGAGGTCGCTGCGCTTTAGAGAAGCCAAAAGTAGGTAACAATCAATTTTAAATGTTAAAAGCTGCGCTTTTCGCGTGAGCAAGCGCTACACCTACAGCCAAAACTTAACGCTGTGGTTAAATTACGTGTAGACGCGCAGCTTGCTGGCGTAACGAGCGAAGCTCGTAATTTCTATGTTTTCTCACTTGCGCTTTTTACTTAACCCTTATAACCGTTAGGGTTATTTGACTGCCAGCGCCAGGTATCTTGCATCATTTCATCAATACCGCGCACTGCTTCCCAGCCAAGTTCATTAAGTGCTTTTTCTGGCGCTGCATAACACGCTGCAATATCACCAGGGCGGCGAGGTGAAACCTGATAGGGTACAGCCTGATCGCTTGCTTTAATGAATGCATTAACCATTTGTAGTACAGAGTAACCATTACCAGTACCTAGGTTATAAACTAATGCACCCGTGCTGCTGGCAATTTTATCAAGCGCTTTTAAATGACCAATCGCTAAATCTACAACATGTATATAGTCGCGCACACCGGTGCCATCAACTGTGTCGTAGTCATCACCAAATACAGCGAGTTGCTTTAATTTACCTACCGCTACTTGTGCGATAAACGGTAAAAGGTTATTTGGAATACCATTAGGATCTTCACCAATTAAGCCCGACTCATGTGCACCCACTGGGTTAAAGTAACGCAAAATAGCAAACGCAAAGCGCTCATCTGATTTAGCGATATCTTGTAGCATCATTTCAACCATTAACTTAGATGTGCCGTAAGGGTTGGTAGTACCGCCTACAGGAAAGTCTTCTTTGATTGGTAAGCTTGCTGGGTCGCCGTAAACCGTGGCTGACGAGCTAAATACCAATTTAAATACACCCGCATCGCGCATCGCATCAACAAGTGTAAGCGTACCTTGAACGTTGTTTTGATAGTACTCAACTGGCTTTGCAACCGACTCGCCTACTGATTTTAAACCCGCAAAATGTATAACACTATCAACCGTATGTTTTGCAAATACAGAATCTAAAAAGGGTTTATCGAGAATATCGCCTTGGTAAAAAGTGGCTTCTTTACCTGTTATATTTTTTACGCGCGCAAGTGATTCTTGTGATGAGTTACTTAAATTATCAATAACAACAACATCGTTACCTTGCTGTAAAAGTTCTAAAACAGTGTGCGAGCCAATATAGCCTGCGCCACCGGTTACTAAAATAGTCATGAAAGCTCCGTGGGTACCTTTTATCAATTAAGTTAATTTCACCATAAATAGAGGTGATTTACATGTTTTATCTGTAATTTATATGATTTTAATCGTATTTTTTTGATATCAGCACATTAAATACTTTTGATTACATTTTGTGCAAAACAAGTAACACTTGATTCGTAAGATTAAGTTATAGTTAATAAACAAGTGCTAAAATAGCTTTAGTAATAGCTAATGCTAGGTTTACTCCAATCCACACTTTTGTGATTGGTTACCTCTTTGGAGAAAGATATGAATTTAGTTAAAAAAATAGCAACAACAATGTGTATCGCATTACCTGCGCTTGCCCATGCTGGTGAGTCTGTTGTTAAATGGAATGACTTTAATGATTATCGTGATGTGCGAGCGTCTAACCAAGCTAAGGGCTCGTATCACAAAAGTATTGCGGCAAGTTTTGAAAAACATATGTCTAAATTAGCTGAGCAACTACCAAAAGGTTATAAGTTAAACGTAGAGTTTACTGATTTAGATTTAGCGGGAGATGTGCGTCATGGTGGTATGGAGGAAATTCGTGTAGTAAAACCAATATACTTTCCACGCATTAAGCTTAATTATTCGTTAACCGATAACGACGGTACAGTGCTTAGTAAAGATACTGATGTGGAGCTCAAAGATATGGGCTTTATGGATAAAATTAAAATGGGCCGCGAAGAATCACTATATTACGAAAAACGCTTATTAACAGAATGGTTTGGTGAGCAAATATTACCAAGTTTAGATTAACTTAAAATAAAAATGCCGCTAAATAGCGGCATTTTTATTTTTAAGCTTTACTTAAAAGTAGCTAACAGCGTGAGTATTTGTTGTAACTTAATAACGGTTGTTTTAAGTTTTTCTTCATCAAAACCATCGTTAGATAAGCTTTCAACGTCAGCGGCTACGTCAAGAACGTACGGCTTAAAGCGTTTAGCTTCAAAGCTAAAACCAGCATCTTGTGCAAATAAGGCTTTAAATTTGCCATGGCCTTGCTGTTGTAGTTCATCGAGTTTTTTGTCGGCATCAAGCGCCTGACGATAAACAATTTTTAAATTAGTATTGAGTTGTTCAATAATTGAATCCATGGTTTTCCTAAAGCTTTGTACTGCATGGCCGACATAATACTTGGATTACATTTAAAAGTCAGGTTTGTTATATGAATATATCAGGCACAAGTTTACCCGCTGTTTCTGGCTCAGGCCAAGGCAGTGAGCTTTATAGCGCTGCTTTATCTAAAAAGCAGCAACTAGCAGATGGCGCAGCAGCACTTGCACTTATTGAAGGTGCTGCACAATCGTCAAGTGTACAAACACCGGCTAAGTCGGTAACTGCATCATTGGGTAACAACGTAAATATATATGTTTAAATTAGCTTAAGATCGATAGGTGTTTTGCTTTTTTGACCACCTATTTCTCTCACTAATTTAGGCACTAAAAATCCAGGCAGGGCTTTTAATAGCTCTGCCATTATTTTTATAGCGTCTTCTTCGTTAATATCAAAGTGGCTGGCCCCTTCAACTTTATCGAGCAAATACAAATAATACGGCAATACGTCTGCGTCAAATAACGCTTCGCTTAAATTTATTTGCGCATCGAGCGTATCGTTCACATCTTTTAAAATTACAGCTTGGTTTAAAAGCGTTACGTTTGCCTGTTTAAGCTTTTGCATAGCTGCTTTAAAATCAGCGTCTATTTCGTTGGCGTGGTTTATGTGATTAATAAAAATAATTTTTAATGGCGATTTTGCTAATCGCTCACATAACTCATCGGTAACCCGCGTGGGTATAACTACTGGCAAGCGGCTATGAATTCGCATTCGTTTTATTTGTGGTAATTGCTCAAGCTCATCTAAAAACCAACTTATTGCATCGTCTTTGGCCATCAGCGGATCGCCACCACTTAAAATCACTTCGTTAATATCAGCATCAGATTTTATGTAGCTCAGTGTTTCTAGCAGACTTTTTTTATTAAGTTGGTTTTCTTGATACGGAAAATGCCTTCTAAAGCAGTAACGACAATTGACTGCACAGCCGGTTTTAAACATTACTAAAACACGCGATTTATACTTATGTAAAAGGCCGGGTTGGTCGTTATCTTGCTCAAGTAGGGGATCTTTATTAAAACCCGATTTAGTCAAAAATTCTTGATGGCGTGGCATAACTTGTAGCAAAAGAGGATCGTTTGGATCGCCTTTGCGTATTTTTTTTATAAAAGGGATAGGCACGCGTACCGGAAATAAACTGCGGGCTTTTAGGTCGTTTTCATGGACTTGGCTCGATAAACCGACCATTTCAAGCAAGGTTTTTGGGCAGGTAACTACATTTGCTAATTCTTTTTGCCAGTTTTTATGCAAATTTGCTTCATTTCTTTGTATCATTGGCATGTAGATTACTCGAAAAAATATAAATAGAGGAAACGATGGCGAATTATAGCACCAACGAGTTCAAGGGCGGCCTAAAAATTATGATGGACGGCGAGCCTTGCAGTATCTTAGAAAATGAAATGGTAAAACCTGGTAAAGGCCAGGCGTTCAACCGTGTTCGTATCCGTAAACTTATCTCTGGTAAGGTGCTTGAAAAAACCTTTAAATCGGGTGAATCAGTTGAAGGTGCTGATGTAATGGATACAGATTTAGCGTATCTATACACAGACGGCGAATTTTGGCATTTCATGAACAACGAAACATTTGAGCAAATTGCTGCTGACGAAAAAGCACTAGGCGATGCTGTTAAATGGTTAGTTGAAAATGATTTATGTACAATTACATTATGGAACGGCAGCCCTATTGCTGTTACACCACCTAACTTTGTTGAGCTTGAGATCACAGAAACAGATCCTGGCCTTAAGGGTGATACAGCGGGTACTGGTGGTAAACCAGCAACGCTTAGCACAGGCGCTGTAGTACGAGTTCCATTATTTGTACAAATTGGCGAAGTAATTAAAGTAGACACTCGTAACGGTGAATACGTAAGCCGTGTTAAGTAAGCTTTAACATTGTTTATAAAATCCCAGCTTAAGCTGGGATTTTTTTTGGAGAAAATATGTCAGCAGATCTTTGGGCCCCAAGCGCAAGCATTGAAACACTAAAACAACGTGCAGCGATATTACGTAGCATTCGTGAGTTTTTTTATGCACGTGATGTAATGGAAGTAGAAACGCCGAGCTTAAGCAGTGCCAGTGTAACCGATGTGCATTTGGCCAGTTTTAACACCACATTTGTAGGTCCAGGGCATGCTGGTGGGCTCCCTCTTTTTTTACAAACATCTCCAGAGTTTGCTATGAAACGCTTGTTAGCAGCAGGCTCAGGCGCTATTTTTCAGCTTTGTAAAGCATTTAGAAATGAAGAAGCAGGTAGTCATCACAATCCCGAATTTACAATGCTTGAATGGTATCGCCCAGGCTTTGATGAATTTGCACTTATGGATGAAATGGATGAACTAATGCGGCTTGTTTTAGATGTTGAGCCGGCAACAAGGCTTACTTATCAGCAAGCGTTTGAACAAGCACTTGGGCTCGATCCGCTAACAGCGAACCTAGAGCAATTAAAGCAACTAGCGTGTGAGCAGGGATTTGCTGATATAGCCAAAAATGAAACGCATAAAGATACCTTACTGCAATTATTATTTTGTATGAAAGTGGAGCCCACAATAGGACAAGATAAGCCATGTTTTGTGTATCACTTTCCAGCTTCTCAAGCGGCACTTGCACAAATTTGTGAACACGATACACGCGTAGCAGGGCGCTTTGAGCTTTATTATAAAAATATGGAATTGGCGAATGGCTTTAACGAACTCACAAATGCCAGCGAGCAAGCTAAACGTTTTAATGAAGATAACGCATACCGCGCTAAAAATGGTTTAAAGCAAGTGCCAATGGATACGCGTTTAATTAAAGCGCTGGAGCATGGATTACCTCAGTGCGCAGGGGTGGCTTTGGGTATAGATAGGCTTGTAATGCTCGCTACAAATAAAGAAAAAATTAAAGACGTAATCGCGTTTGATGTGCAAAGAGCCTGATGCTTGGCTTGTAGGTGTAGGTGTAGGTGGAAAACCTGTAGGTGCGAATTTATTTCGCGCTCATGTAAATTAACTTTATAAATAAGCGAGGTATAAAACCTCACTTACAAATAAAAACACCGCGTTTAAATTAAACGCGGTGTTTTTTATTGTTTGCTGTAGCTTTCATTTGAAAGCCAACGGCTATGCTTTACAGATTAAGTGTAAACGTAACACCTGCAACACGAGGCTCACCTAATTGTGTGTAGGTATGCGTTGCGTAACCATCTTGTGGATCGTTACCAAATTCAAAACCACGTGTAGGGACTGTTTCGTCAAATACATTACGAGCCCATGCGCGAACTGCCCACATGTCAGCTTCGTAGCCAAAGCTTAAATTAACTAAGTTGCTGCTTGGTGCTTGTGAATTGTGGCTATCTGAGAAGTAATAATCGTCCTTACCTTCAATACCAACCATGCCGTAAAATGCGTTAGTAAAGTTGTAACGTGCAGTAAACGCATACTGGTATTTAGGTGACTGCGCTTGTTCGCGACCGTCTTGGTTTAAGCCTGATTGTGTTACAAAGTCATCTATTTCAGTGTTTAAGTAACCAGCACTACCTGTTAAAAATAGATTATCAGTTAGTTGGTAACTACCTTCAACTTCAAGTCCGTAGTTGCTACCAGAACTTGCGTTATCAACATAACCGGTAAATTGCTGACCTTCTACTTGCCATGCTTTTAACTGAATATCGTCGCGGTGCATGTAAAATGCTGCTAAGCGAAGTGTAAATTTGTCATCAAGTGATGAACCTTTAACACCAAATTCGCCGCTCCATAAATATTCAGGGTCAAAACTGGTGTGCTGTTGGAAAAAATCAGCGCTTAGGTTTAAGCCTTCATCTTTTGCTTTAGCGAGGGCTTCTGAATTAATACCGCCAGCTTTGTAACCACGGGTAATGCTGGTGTAGATCATAGTGCGATCAATTACTTGATATTCAAGTGCTATTTTACCGCCAACCATTACATCGTCAGTATCTTGTATAAAGCCATTGCTATCGGTGTAATCGCCTTGGTATTGCTCTACACGTAAACCTGTAATTAATGTTGTTTTAGGACCAATTGGTGTCGCTACTTGACCATATACTGCAACGTTACTCGTTTCGTAAGTTGAAGAAAACGGGCTTGCTAACCATGTGTACTGGCGCTCTAAATCAACGTCACGGTTTTGGTAATAAATACCCGCAACCCAGTTACCCGTTTTAGAATTAAATTGTAAATCTACAGACTGATCGTCGCGATCGCGGCTGTAAAGATCGGTTGAGCTGTATCCATCTGGATGTAAGCCAGCAGCACATAACTTTGGCTCACTTGTATCGTTACATACCCAGTCTTCGTCAAAGCTATAAAGCAACTCGGTATCAATAGCCGACAGGTTTAGGTTTACATCAAAAGCGTCAAAACCCGTGTAAGTATTATTAACGCCTATTGCGTAGCTTTGTTGATTATCTTGCCCTGGTTCATCGGCAACACTATTGCGGCTGTTATCAAGCGTAAACGCATCGTAACCATTGTTTATGTCAATATAGTGAAGGTTTAACTCAGTATTTAAATGCTTTGTAAGCTGACTGTTTATTTTAAAGCGGGCTACTTGTTCGTCTTGATTTTGTGTTTCGTCATTTAAGTACAGGTTATCTACGTAACCGTCTGACTTTCTGCGAAAGTAGCTAACGCGTGCGCTAGTGTCATCTGTTAAGCCAGTGCTTGCTGCAATGCCTGCTTCGCGGGTGTTGTACGTGCCAGCACCTACTTGTAATTTTAAGCTTGGATCGCTTGTGGCTTTAGCTGAACCCATTTGGATCATACCGGCCATACCGTCTGCGCCAAAGCGTGTACCTTGTGGGCCACGATAAATTTCTACTTGGTCTATATCAAATAATAATGAGCTGCCACCAAGGCCAGAATAGTTAATACCATCAATTACTAAGCCTACAGATGGATTAATAGGATCTACAAATTGTGAACGAAGTCCCACGCCACGAATTTGAATATAACGACCACGTGATGCACCAGATGCAAAATTTACATTGGCGGTACTGCCTAACATTTCGTCTAAGTAACTTGCACCACGTTGATTAATTTCATCTTCACTGAATAAGCTCGCACTCGCGCTTAAAGTTTGAATGCTTTCGCGCTGAAAATCGCCAGTTACAACAATTCTTTCTAGGTCGCTATCATCAGCGTTAGCTGCAATTGGTGCACCAAGCAGCGGTAAAAGTGCGGCAGTAATTAAAGACAAACGTAAGTTCATTGGGTTACTTAACTCCATTTTAGGGACTCGTATGGTAGCAATTATTTAAACACATGTGCTATAAACGCGGCAATTATACGTTAAATAATCAGGATTACTAATATGACCTTTAAAGTTGACTTCAAAGTACGTGATTACGAATGTGACTTACAAGGTATCGTAAATAACAGTGTTTATTTTAATTATTTAGAGCATGCTCGCCATGAATTCTTGTACGCACACGGTATTGATTTTGCTCAATTAGCGAAAGATAAAATTAACCTAGTCGTGATGCGCAGCGAAATGGACTATAAACATTCACTATTACCAGGTGATGAATTTTATGTGGCTGTGGAGCCGCAGCGTATTAGTCGTTTAAAATTTGCGTTTAAGCAAACGGTTATACGTAAAAGCGATGAAAAAGTAATGCTCAATGCACTGGTTATAGGAACGTCTGTTAATGAAAAAGGTAGACCGTTTTTACCAGAGCAAATAGATAACCTATTCAAAACTACAACTTAGTACTTAATCGGACAACTTTTAAACTATCATAGAACAAAAATTTACATTTAAAACATGCATTTTTAACGGATAAAGGGCATAAATATTGTTACTATTACATTAATTAGACAATTAGTTAGTAGTAGCATGAAATTAGCAGCAATACCGATGCTTATAGTCGGTTTATGTGTTGGTTGCGCATCAACAGGGACGGTTACCAGTGAGCAGCTTAAATACACCCAATGGCAATTATCACGTGTTGATGGTTTAGCAATTCCACCTTCGTTTAATGCATCAATGAGCTTTATTGAAGCACTGCAAGTAAACGGTTTTGCTGGCTGTAACAAATTTTTTGGTGAAGGCTCGCTTGAAGAAAGTAACCTTACCGTAAGTAAATTAGGAATGACGCGCAAGTCGTGCGGCGAAGAGCTTGATGAGTTTGAGCAGCAGTTATTACAAGCCTTAAAGCAAGGTGCCGAGCTTAAAATGCAAGACCAGCAATTAGTCATGCAAGGCGAGCAAACATTTGTGTTTATCCCTAAATAATTTTAAGTTTTTGAAAAACAGCCCCTTGCGGGCAGTTTTTAACTGACGTACACTCAGCGCAGATTTGTTGAATAATATCTTCGAATCGACGAACAAAATTTATATATCAATACTTGTCGGAGTGCCAAAGCTAAGGAATTAGTTTTTGGCTGAGATCGCGAAAGCGGGATCCGTGAACCTGATCAGGTTAATACCTGCGTAGGGAACAAGCTGCCTAAAATGGGACGCTTGTGCGTCTTTTTTTATGCGCACAATAAAGTGATTTATTTTTTAGGCTGCAAAGTAGCATGTACGCTACTTTACGATCTTTCTCTATTCCTCGGAATATCTGACAAGACAACCCTTAAGCAATGAGGCAAGTCATGTCAAATACTACAAATAAAGCGTCACGCCGAGAAACTCGTGCTGCCGCGTCTGAATATATTTATAACTTAACGGGTCAACCGTTCCCAAATTCTCATAAAGTATACGTTGAAGGTACTCAACCAGGCGTGCGCGTTGGTATGCGTGAAATCACGTTAAGTGATACGTTTATTGGCGGTACAGATGAAAACCCTGTTTATGAGTCAAACGATCCGCTACGTGTTTATGAGTCAAACGATCCGCTACGTGTTTACGATACGTCGGGCCCGTATACCGATCCTAATTTTAAACTAGACGTGCGCAAAGGCTTACCAAAATTTCGTGAGCAATGGATTGAAAACCGTGGTGACACTGAAATTTTAGAATCAGTGACGTCGCAGTTTTCGCAGCAGCGCATGGCAGATGAAGGGTTGGATCATATTCGCTTTGATCACCTTCCAAAAATTCGCCGTGGTGTCGCTGGTAAAAACGTAACGCAAATGCACTACGCACGCCAAGGGATTATTACCCCTGAAATGGAATACGTAGCCGTTCGCGAAAATATGGGACGTGCAGAAATTCGTAAAGAATTATTAGCAGCGCAGCATAAAGGCGAGTCGTTTGGCGCGAGTATTCCTGAATTTATTACCCCAGAATTTGTACGCGACGAAATAGCCCGTGGTCGCGCTATTTTACCAAATAATATAAACCATCCAGAAACAGAGCCTATGATTGTAGGTCGTAACTTTTTAGTAAAAGTTAATGCCAACATTGGTAACTCATCGGTTAGCTCATCTATTGAAGAAGAAGTAGAAAAAATGGTGTGGTCTACCCGCTGGGGCGCAGACACCGTGATGGACTTATCAACGGGGCGTTACATTCACGAAACGCGCGAATGGGTTGTACGTAACTCGCCTGTACCTATTGGCACAGTACCGATTTATCAAGCGCTTGAAAAAGTAAACGGTGTGGCTGAGGATTTAACGTGGGAGATTTTCCGCGATACGCTTATAGAGCAAGCCGAGCAGGGTGTTGATTACTTTACTATTCATGCCGGTGTACTGCTTCGCTACGTACCAATGACGGCTAAACGTGTAACCGGTATTGTGTCGCGCGGTGGCTCAATTATGGCTAAGTGGTGCTTAGCGCATCACAAAGAAAACTTTTTATACACACACTTTGAAGACATTTGCGAAATTTTAAAACAATACGATGTGTGTTTTTCATTAGGTGATGGCCTTCGTCCAGGCTCTATTGCTGATGCCAACGATGAAGCGCAGTTTAGTGAGCTGCGCACATTAGGTGAACTGACTAAAATTGCGTGGAAGCACGACGTACAAGTATTTATTGAAGGCCCAGGGCATGTGCCAATGCACATGATTAAAGCCAATATGGACGAGCAATTAAAACATTGTGACGAAGCGCCATTTTATACTTTAGGCCCGTTAACGACCGATATTGCACCAGGGTACGACCATATTACTTCTGGTATTGGTGCCGCTCAAATAGCATGGTACGGCTGTGCAATGCTTTGCTATGTAACACCTAAAGAGCATTTAGGTCTGCCAAATAAAGAAGATGTTAAAGAAGGCTTAATTACCTACAAAATTGCAGCGCATGCCGCCGATTTAGCAAAAGGGCATCCTGGCGCGCAAGAGCGCGATAACGCCTTATCAAAAGCACGCTTTGAGTTTAGATGGCATGACCAATTTAATATTGGTTTAGATCCAGAGCGTGCTCGTGAGTATCACGACGAAACCCTGCCGCAAGAGTCAGGCAAAGTGGCTCACTTTTGTTCTATGTGTGGCCCTAAATTTTGCTCTATGAAAATTAGCCAAGAAGTACGCGATTACGCTAAAGATTTAGAAACACGCGGTATTGATCCAAATGACGCTGGCGACGCTATTGAAATAAAAATGATTGATGTAGAAGCCGAAATGAAAGCTAAATCTGCCCAGTTTAAGCAAACAGGCTCAGAAATTTACCACAAAGCGGTATAGCAAGAAGTTAGATACAGATGTAGGTGAGGTTTTATACCTCGCTTCTTTAAATATTGAAGAAGTGCGAGTGAATTCGCACCTACTAATAACTGCTTTTGGAGGTTTTATGTTTTATAACATTGCTGTGGTGGGTTTTGGTTTAGCAGGGCGCTTAGCTGCCCTTGAGCTAAGTAAGTTACATCATGTAACGGTGTTTGAAGCAGACGATGAGCAAACCCCAAATAGCGCCGGTAAAGTGGCAGCAGCCATGCTGGCACCGCTGGCTGAGTCGGTGTTATGCGAGGCTGATTTAGCTTTAATGGGGCTTGATTCAATGAAGCGCTGGCCAGAAATAGTGAGTGGACTTGAGGGGGATGTGTTTTTTCAGCAGCAAGGCACATTGGTCGTTGCGCATCAGCAAGATAAAGGCGATTTACAAAGCTTTACCCAGAGAATAAAGCCTATAGCAGGGCAAAGCGCTCAGGCATTGAATGCTCAGCAAATAGCGCAGTTAGAGCCAGAGCTTGCTAATCGGTTTAATCAAGGTCTATTTTTACCCTGCGAGGGGCAAATAGATAACCAAGCCTTTTATAAAGCAAGTTTTACCATGCTCAACAAGCGCAAAGTTAAGTGTGTGTTTAACCAGCGCGTAACCATTAAAAACGGTGAAATAAATAATCGACCATTTGACTACATTATAGATTGTCGTGGGCTTGGTGCTAAAAGCGATAAACCGCTTAGAGGTGTGCGCGGTGAAGTCGCAAGGCTATATGCACCTGAAGTAAATTTAACGCGACCTGTGCGTTTAATGCATCCGCGTTACCCAATTTATATAGCGCCTAAACCTAATCATGAATATGTAATTGGTGCGACCGAAATAGAATCGCAAGATAGCGGCGCCGCAACAGTGCGATCAACTCTTGAGTTACTTTCAGCGGCTTATACCGTACACAGCGGATTTGCCGAAGCACGGCTACTTAATATTCAAACCGGATTACGCCCTGCATTTAGCGATAACCGTCCAGAAGTATCACAAGTTGGTAATGTAATTAGCATTAACGGCTTATATCGTCATGGTTATATGCTTGCACCGGCATTAGTGGCGCAAGTAGTTTCACGAATAGAGTGAGAATAAAATGAACATTACAATTAATGGCGAGCTACTTAATGTTAATAGCAAAGCACTCGTTGAGGTACTTCAAAGCTTTGGTGCAGTTGCACCTTTTGCTGTGGCTGTTAATGGCGAATTTATTCCACAAAGTCGGCACAGTAACTATGTACTTAATGAGGGCGACAGTGTTGAGTTGCTGTCACCCATTCAAGGCGGATAAAGCTCATGCAAACTAAAGACTGTTTAACTATTTATGGTGAGCAAGTTAATAGCCGTTTATTAATAGGCTCTGCGCTTTATCCGTCGCCTGATGTTATGACCCAATCGATAGTCGCCTCTGGTGCTGAAATTGTAACCGTGTCGCTTAGGCGCCAACAAAGTGCAGCAGCCGGTGATGACTTTTGGCAGTTAATAAAAAATACAGGCTTAAAAATACTGCCTAATACTGCAGGGTGCCACAGTGTAAAAGAGGCGATTACACTTGCAAAAATGTGCCGAGAGGTATTTGCCACCGACTGGATTAAGCTGGAGCTGATTGGCGATGATTACAATTTACAACCAGACCCTTTTGCGTTACTTGAAGCTACAAAAATATTAATTGATGATGGCTTTAAAGTATTGCCTTATTGCACCGACGACTTAGTACTTTGCCAGCGCTTAAATGAGCTAGGGTGTGAGGTGCTTATGCCGTGGGGGGCGCCAATAGGCACCGGTAAAGGCTTGTTAAATAGTTATAATTTAAAAACTATTCGAGAGCGTTTACCCGATACCACATTAATAGTAGATGCAGGTTTAGGTTTGCCATCGCATGCCTGCCAAGCACTCGAAATGGGGTATGATGCGGTATTATTAAATTCAGCCATTGCAGGGGCGGGCTGCCCAATTACTATGAGCCGCGCATTTAAAGCCGCAGTTGAAGCAGGGCGCTTTGCATATAAAGCAAAAGCAATGCCTGAAAAAGACGTTGCAGCCCCATCAACCCCAACAATGGGTATGCCATTTTGGCATCAGCAGTGAAGGAGAGAATATGAATAACGTAGTGTGGACAATTGCCGGATCTGATTCGGGCGGCGGTGCAGGCATTCAAGCTGATATAAAAGCAATGCAAAGTTTTGGTGTACATGGCTGCACGGCAATTACGGCGCTTACTGCACAAAATAGTTTAGGCGTAGAAGCTATTAATGCGGTGTCTACCGATATTATTGAATCGCAGTTACTAGCGCTTGAAAAAGACATGAAAGCCAAAGTAATAAAAATTGGCATGTTAGCCAATGTGCAGCAAATTCAGTTGATCAGCGAACATATAAGTCATTATAAAGCTAAGTGGCCGGTGTCTCCCGTTATTGTATATGACCCTGTTGCGATTGCCTCAAGCGGTGACTTGCTAACAGAAGAAGACACCGTCAGTGCAATAAAAGAATGCCTACTGCCGCTGGTGGATGTAATAACCCCAAACACCCACGAAACACAGTTATTAACCGGTGTGTATTTAATTGGCCCGGCTGCAATAAAAGAAGCGGCTAATAAGTTATTAAGCTGGGGTGCAAAAGCCGTTGTTATCAAAGGCGGACATTGGGATTACCCAAGTGGCTACTGCATTGATTATTGTATTGATAGTAATACGCAAAATGGTGAAGAATATTGGTTAGGCAATCAAAAAATACAAACACCGCATAACCACGGCACCGGATGTAGCATGGCTTCGGTCATTGCTGCGTGTTTAGCTAAAGACTACCCATTAAAAGATGCCTTTATTTTAGCTAAAGCATATATAAACCAAGGGCTAAAACAGTCGGTACGCTATGGCGAAGGGATTGGACCGGTTGCTCATACATCGTTCCCCACTAATTTAGCTGACTACCCACAAGTAATTGAGCCAGGGAGCTGGCTGGGTGATGAACTAGATTTTGATGTGCCGCTTGATTTTAATATGGCTGCTGATTTTGCACCTTGTGAAAGTAAATCACTGGGCTTATATGCAGTTGTAGATAGTACCGATTGGTTAGAAAAGTGCTTACAACAAAGTATTAAAACAGCGCAGTTACGCGTTAAAAATAAAACGCAAGACGAGCTGGATGAGCTCATTAAGCAAGCTGTTGAGCTGGGCAAGCAATACAACGCACAGGTATTTATAAACGACTACTGGCAGTTAGCTATTAAGCACGGTGCATATGGCGTGCATTTAGGGCAAGAGGATTTAGACATTGCTAATTTAGCGGCAATTAAAGACGCTGGATTAAGGCTTGGGCTTTCTACTCATGGTTTTTATGAAATGTTGCGTGCGCATAATTATCGCCCTAGTTACATGGCATTTGGTGCTATTTACCCAACCACCACTAAAGACATGACAGGTCAAATACAAGGCCTTGAAAAGCTGATTAAATTTGTACCGCTTATGCAAAGCTACCCAACAGTGGCAATAGGCGGTATTGATTTAAGCCGTGCTGAGCAGGTAGCGAAAACTGGCGTAGACAGCGTTGCCGTAGTACGTGCGATTACCGAGGCTGATAATTACGTAGAGGCTATAAACGCTCTGCAAGTAGCCATAAGTACTGCAGATTAATACTCACAAAGGTCAGTAAAAGTGAATGAGCTAAGCGATAAAGAAACCCTACGTTACAGTCGCCATTTATTGCTTGAAGAAGTAGGGCTTGAAGGGCAGTTGGCACTTAAATCCTCAACGGTTGCAGTCGTGGGGGTTGGTGGGTTAGGTAGTCCTGCACTTTTATATTTAGCTGCTGCGGGTGTTGGAACGCTTATTTTAATTGACGATGACGAGGTTGAGCTTTCAAATTTACAGCGCCAAGTGCTTTATAAAATAAATCACTTAGGGCAAAACAAGGTCGCCGCCGCAGGTAAAGTATTAGCGAGTCTTAATAATCAAATAGAAATAGTAACGCATTGCCAAAAGTTAGATGAGAGTAATGCAGCTAACATGCTCAAAGGTGCTGACATCGTACTTGATTGCTCTGATAACTTTAGTACTCGCTATAGTGTTAATCGTTATTGTATTGCTAATAAAACACCGTTAATTTCTGGTGCTGCACTCGCAACTAAAGGGCAGTTAATGGGCTTTGATTTTAGGCAAAGTGATAGCCCATGTTATGGCTGTGTTTTTCCACAAAGCGAAGCTACACCGGTTATAAATTGCAGTAACGCAGGAGTAATTAGCCCGCTACTTGGTGTAATAGGCTCTATGCAGGCGCAACTTACGCTTAACTTATTGCTGGGTCATGCAGAGGGGGGGGAATTTATAACCTTTGATGCGCTTACTTTAAAGCAGCAGCACTTTAAAGTGATTAAAGATTCAGAGTGTAAAGAGTGTGGTAAATAGGTTTTTGAGGGAGTTGTGCCTTTTATTAAATGTAGCGCTAAAGAATTAAAAGCTGCGCTTTTCGCGTGAGCAAATCTCGTAATTACTATGTTTTATGTCTTCTCATTTATTCCTCTTTACTTCTCTTTGTGCAATAAGATCTTAAGTAATTTATTCACAAAGAGGTTAAGAGGGCGCTGCGCTTTAGAGAAGCCAATTAATGATTATCAGTTATAAATATTAAAAGCGGCGCTTTTCGCGTGAGCAAGCTTCACGCCTACAAAAATTAAAAAAACCGCGTTTAAATAACGCGGTTTTTTTGATTTCTAATTAACGATTGATTTAGTCGTTAATTTTTGCAAACGCAGTACCTAAGCGAGTAACCACTTCTGGTAGTTGGTCATCCAGTATATCAGCTTTATCAGCACCCCATGCTAGTACCACAGTAGAGCCTAATTTAAAGCGACCCATTTCTTCACCCTTTTTAAGCGTGATAGCGTTATCGCCAGTGGTTGGGTATTTCCAACTAAATACATCGCTACCAGCTGGTGGCGTGACAGTACCTGCCCAAATAGTTTCAATGCTGGCTACAATTGTTGCGCCAACAAGTACCATAGCAAGCGGACCAATCTCAGTTTCAAAAATTGCGACTACCCGTTCATTACGCGCAAACAAGTTAGGCACGTTTTGCGCGGTAAGTGGGTTTACTGAAAATAAATCACCTGGCACGTAAATCATTTTGCTTAGTGTGCCATCAATTGGCATATGAATACGATGGTAATCTTTAGGTGCTAAATAAATCGTTGCAAACTTACCGCCTAAAAATGGTGTTGTATCATCTTGTGAGCCGCCTAGTAGCGCTTGTAAGCTGTAATCGTGACCTTTAGCTTGTATTAGCTGTCCGTCAACAATATCGCCTAGCTGGCTGATTGCGCCATCCACTGGATGAATGATGATATTGCTATCTTCTACCATTGGGCGCATGCCGTCTTTTAAAGGGCGAGTAAAAAATTCATTAAAGCTTTTATAATGAGCCGGATCTGGGTATTGGGCTTCGCTCATATCTACTTTATATTGCTTAATAAATAGTTTAATTAAAGTCGTTGTTAAAGCGCCTGCTTTAGCTGCGGCTAATTTACCGACTACGCGTGAAATAAAATGTTTTGGCATTGCGTACTGCATTGCGATTTTAAATTTGTCTAAACTCACAGTATTTATCCTAAATTATACGCGAGGCGCACGGGCGCCTGCACGGCCATCGGCCATTGTTTCTAAAATTCGGTGGTAGCTGTCAAAGCGCAATTGAGAAATTTTGCCATCTGCTACAGCTTCTTTAACTATACAGCCCGGATCGTTTAAATGTTTACAGTCTCTAAAGCGGCATCCGCCTATAAATTCTCTAAACTCTTTAAAGCACCAGGTTACACGCTCAACATCTAAATGCCATAAACCAAACTCACGAATTCCTGGTGAGTCGATTAGGTTACCGCCACTTGGTAAATGGTGAAGGCGTGAAACAGTTGTTGTGTGCTGGCCTAGGCCGCTGTTTTCAGATACTTCTTTAGTTAATATTTCAGCGTTAGGTAATACAGTATTAACGAGGGTGGATTTACCCACACCACTTTGGCCAACAAAAATGTTATTTTTACCAACAAGTACTTCTTTTAATTCATCAATACCATTGCCCGATATATTACTAACAAGGAGTACTTGGTAATCAAGTTTACGATAGATATCGAGAACTTTTTGTATTTCGCTAAGACCTGCGTCATCAATTAAATCTATTTTATTGAGTACTAAAATTGGCTCAATACCCATATCTTCACAGGCTATTAAATAGCGGTCGATAATACTTGGGGTAAACTCAGGTAATACCGCCGATACCATGAGTATTTGATCAATGTTAGCTGCAATAACTTTTACGCCGTCGTAAAAGTCAGGACGGGTAAGTTGCGAGCGACGCTCTTGCGTGGCTTCAATTACTCCGGCTAAATCACCTTCACTTACTTTGGCACGGCGAAACAATACCTCATCACCACACACTAAATTTGACACGGTACGTCGTATATTACAACGAAGTACATCGCCATTTTCAGTTTCGACATCGGCGTGTTGGCCAAAACGACTGATCACAATTGCGCTTTCAACCTGACCTAAATTATCGGTTTGCCACTCTTGCGCGCCTTTTTTAGCTGGTCTTGAGTCTGCGCTATTAATGCGCTTTTGGTGGTTGGCCTTGATCTGACGCGATTGGCCTTTACTTAATTTTTTCTGTTTTGCCACTGGAGGCCTATAACCTTAGTTAAATGTCGCTTTTCCTAAAAAAAGCTTTAGCTCGACGGTTGATGCTAATATGATATATCGAAATGCGTTGGATCTAAAGGAAAGCACCGCTTAGGTAATTATGACTATTAATAAATCAAATTTAATTTGGCTCGATCTTGAAATGACAGGACTCGAACCAGAGACCGATAAAATACTCGAAATTGCGACGGTTGTCACTGACGCAGACCTGAATATATTAGCTGAAGGGCCAACCATAGCTATTCATCAAAGTGATGAATTACTAAATGGTATGGACGAGTGGTGTACTACGCAGCATGGTAAGTCGGGTTTAACAGCGCGCTGTAAAGCAAGTACATTCGATGAAGAGTATGCCGTGGCACAAACGTTAGATTTTTTAAAACAGTGGGTGCCTGCAGGTGTATCACCAATGTGTGGTAATTCAATTGGGCAAGATCGCCGCTTTATGAATAAATACATGCGTGAACTTGAAGATTTTTTTCATTACCGCAATCTTGACGTGAGTACTATTAAAGAATTAGCACGTCGTTGGAAACCTGAAGTGCTTGCAAAAGTGAACAAAAAAGGTTCGCACCTTGCTTTGGATGATATTAAAGATTCGATTATGGAATTAAAAGTCTATAGAGAAAATTTCTTTAATTTGTAAAAAACACTTGCAAACACATCGGATTATTGTAGAATCCTGCCCCGCTCAAGACGATAACCCACGCGGGGTTAGTGTGTTTGAGTGATTGAATTACCATCAATAAAATGGTGCTAGCTCAGTTGCTAGAATGTTGAACGCGACCTGTCGCATCAACGTAAAATAACTGAAGAAGTGAAAATGCGGTACTAGCTCAGTTGCTAGAATGTTGAACGCGACCTGTCGCGCACCAACGTAAAATAACTGAAGAAATAAAAAATGCGGTACTAGCTCAGTTGGTAGAGCGCGACCTTGCCAAGGTCGAGGTCACGAGTTCGAGCCTCGTGTACCGCTCCAATTTCTAACCAAAAGAAATTGTAGTGTTGAATGAAAATATAATGCGGTACTAGCTCAGTTGGTAGAGCGCGACCTTGCCAAGGTCGAGGTCACGAGTTCGAGCCTCGTGTACCGCTCCAATTTCTAACCAAAAGAAATTGTAGTGTTGAATGAAAATGTAATGCGGTACTAGCTCAGTTGGTAGAGCGCGACCTTGCCAAGGTCGAGGTCACGAGTTCGAGCCTCGTGTACCGCTCCAATCTTTTTATATCCTTTCAAAATTCTCTGTATTAAAAATCATAAATAAAATTATAATTTAAAATCTCTCTTATCTACTTTATTCTTTGTGCAATATTCAGCATTAAAGTTTTGGTTGTTAGAAGCGATGGTTTCTCGCGCGAGCTATACGCCTACAATAAAGGTGTTGTACTTTGAAGTTATGAGGTATGAGTGAGGTAAAGAGTCAATACTTTGAAACCGAGAGCTTTTATTAAAATAGCTCCCCTTGAATAGTTGCTATAACTCGTCTAGAACCACCAGAATCGCGATGTTCACCTAAATAAATACCTTGCCATGTACCTAACGCTAAATAACCATTTGAAATAGGAATATTTAACTCGCAGCCTAACGTGCTGGTTTTTATGTGTGCAGGCATGTCGTCGTCACCTTCATAATCGTGGCGATAATAAGGTTGACGCTCAGGAACGAATTTATTGAAATGGCTCTCCATGTCCATACGAACAGTGGGGTCTGCATTTTCGTTTATTGTAAGGCTCGCTGAGGTATGCTGAATAAATAAGTGCAACAAGCCTATTTTGTAACTCGCCAGTTCTGGAAGCTGAGACAATATTTCGTCATCTATTATATGAAAACCTCGCGGGCGAGGCTTTAATGTAATTTGCTTTTGCTGCCAACTCATAATTTATCGAAACTAACTTCAATGTTTGCATTACCAGCATCACAGCTAAATGGCATGATGATTTTTTTACCTTGGCTTTTGTGAGTAATTGTATGGCCCTTACCAGATACCACAATAGGCGTTGCCATATCAAAGTCGAAGCCTTTCTCGCCAAGTAAATTTTTAGCACCACCGGTCACCATGTTGGTTATTTCGCCAACCATATCGGTAACTTCTTCATCTATAGCATCAGGGCGTTCGCCAAGCATACGCTCCATGATGGTGAGTGCTAATTCTTCGTCAAATGTAATTGAAAATGATCCTCGCGTTTGCGGGCCAACCATCCCAATCAAACCTGATACATCACCACAGGCTATCTCATCAGTTTTAATGCGAGGTTTACCTGGCTTCAATTGAGTTTGAGCCATAGTGCTCAAAACATTAATTAAAGAAGATAAAAAGGGATTGATGAATTCTACATTCATAGTGGCTACTCTTAAATTTGTTCTGTGAAATGACTATATAGTTTGAGTATAGTCACTAAGGATAACTTTGAAGGATTATGATGCTCTGCAAGATTCACATTTACCATGTGCTTCTATTGTTTGCCCTGATACAACAAAGCCACCTTCGGCAGCTAAATTATTTAGCTCATGCGAAATTACACTCGAGTGTAATTCTTTGACAAAACCACAGGTATCGCAAATTAACAATTGTACTGGGTGTATATGATCAAAATGATGACACAGCATAAATGCATTTGTGCTTTCAATTTTATGAATAAAACCTAGCTCAGCTAAAAAGTCTAATGCACGATAAATAGTTGCAGGTTTAGCACCCGTTTCAGTTATTTTTAATTGCTCAAGCAAATCGTATGCACCAACACCACCTTGTGCGCTGGCTAATAGGCGAAATACTTTCTCGCGGATAGGCGTAAAACGCGCGCCACGGTTGTCACAAACTTGTTTTGCTTTACTTACGAGTGATTCTATATTCATCATTACTCTTATCCTTATGCTACCGTGATATACTAACATACTGTGTTGTAGTTGCAGCGTTTTTATTAAGCGCTTTTTACCTAGGAAACCCAGTAATGCACGAACTATTAGCTATATTTATTTTCTTTTTTGCGGTTATTGACCCCATTGGTACTGTACCTGTATTTATTGCAGTCACACGTGGTGATGATGAGAGATTTAAACGTAAAGTTATATATAAAGCGGTAGGCGTATCTGCATTAGTGCTCTTATTTTTTGTACTTGCAGGTGAGCAATTACTTAACGCAATTGAAATTCCGCTTTCGGCTTTTCAAATAGCCGGCGGTATCATATTACTTATTTTCGCGCTCTCAATGATATTTGGTGAAAGTAAACCAGAAGCCGAAATTAAAAGTGTACGCGACAGCACTGAAACCGCTATTTTTCCGCTTGCGATTCCCTCTATCGCGAGCCCTGGCGCAATGTTAGGCGCCGTATTAATGACTCGTAATGAAGAATATACCTGGGTTGAGCAGTTACTAACGTCTTCGATGATGCTTGCTGTATTGGCTGTTGTACTGGTTTTGTTACTGCTTGCAACGCATGTACATAAATTAATTGGTGACAGTGGTGCAAGTATAGTAAGTAGAATTATGGGGCTTATTTTAAGCTCGGTTGCAGTTACCAATATTTTAAATGGCATAGCCCATTATTTTGGCTTGCAGGTTTTCTCTTAACATTGATGCTCGCTAGGCTTTTGTGTAAAATGCAGCGCCTTTTAAGCTGTGCTTAATAACTTTAATACCCTGAGGTTTGCTTTGAATAAATGTACTTTGGATAGACGCTTTTCTGTGGCCCCAATGCTTGATTGGACTGATCGCCATTGTCGTACTTTTCATCGCAAAATGACTAAACATACTGTGCTTTATACTGAAATGATAACCACAGGGGCTATTTTATTTGGTCGCGGCGACTACTTACATTTTAATAAACACGAAGGCCCAGTTGCACTGCAACTTGGTGGCTCTGATCCTAAAGCGCTTGCGCAATGTGCAAAGCTCGCAGGTGAGCGTGGCTATGACGAAATAAATTTAAATGTAGGTTGTCCGTCAGACAGAGTTCAAAATGGTCGATTTGGCGCATGTTTAATGGCTGAGCCTCAATTAGTTGCTGAGTGTGTTGCAGCAATGAAAAACGAAGTAAGCATTCCTGTTACCGTTAAAACGCGTATTGGTATTGATGAGCAAGATTCGTATGAGTTTTTATGTGCGCTTATTGAAGCGTCGCATAAAGTAGGGTGTGATGATTTTATTATTCATGCTCGTAAAGCATGGCTTAATGGTTTAAGTCCGAAAGAAAATCGTGAAGTTCCACCGCTTGATTACCCACGTGTTTATCAACTTAAAAAAGATTATCCGCAGCTAGACTTAAGCCTAAATGGCGGTGTTAAAACAATTGAGCAGAGCCTAGAACATTTGCAACATATTGATGGCGTAATGATTGGGCGTGAGGCTTACAGCAACCCATTTATGCTCAATGACGTTGATGAGAAAATTTATGGTGATGCTGTAAACACGCAGTCACGCCACGACGTAGTGCGTTCAATGTATGACTACATTGAAGAAGAAATGCGTTTGGGTGCTAATTTTTGGCATATTGCACGTCACATGCTCGGTATTTTTCAGGGGCAGCCTGGTGCGCGAGGTTTTAGACGCCACCTTTCTGAAAGTGGACACGGTAAGCAAGCTGATTTATCGGTAATGGATAAAGCATTAAGCTTTGTACCAGAATAAAACTAAGCTTTAAAAATTCTAAATTTAAGCCACTTTCGAGTGGCTTTTTTGATCCTAAAAATTAGTCAAAATCATAATTTATTGGCCAATTACACTCTATGTTGTTCAGCTTAAAGTCACTAAAATTTAGAGTGGTTTTTATTTAATGTTATGATTTTAAATGCTTTATTTTCGTTTTGATGGACTTGGCACAACTCTTGGAATCTTCTTGTTGAAATTAATTAAAAATCAACAGGAGAATACCATGGGAATATTTAACCGCGTAAATGATGTAATTCAATCAAACATTGTCGCCATGCTTGATAAAGCAGAAGATCCAGAAAAACTTTTAAACCTGATGCTTACCGAGATGCAAGATGCATTGAATGAGTGTCGTAGTACAGCAGCCGCTTTATTGTGTGAAGAGAAAGTAATTAATCGCCAAATTGATACTAAAAAAACAGAATTAGCAGCTTGGCAAATGAAAGCAGAACGTGCGGTTGAGAAGGGCTGTGATGACCTTGCTAAATCAGCTTTACTTGAGAAGCAACGCGTTAACGAAAGCATTGAAAATAAGCAAACTCAACTAGAAACATTGCAAGAGTCTATTGCAAAAATTAAGTCTGATTGTGAGCGCTTGCAGCAAAAAATGGCTATGGCTAAAACTAAGCAAGCTCAGTTAATGCAACGCCATAATGTTGCTATTGCTAGAGGGCGGATCAGTACGCAACTACAAAGCGATAAAGTAGCTCATGCGTTGTCTCGTTTTGAACAAATAGAGCAGCGTGTTGAAGGTATTGAAGCTCAAGTAGAGGCTTATGAGCTGACTGATACAGCAAGCTCTACCAGTGCCCAAATTGAGTCGTTAGTTAAAAATGAAAAAATTGATGCTGAGTTAGCTCGCTTAAAGGCGAACTTAAATACTAATTTAAAACACACTGCTTAGGAGATTGCTATGAACAGCTTTAATCGTCAACAAGGTTGGTATAAAGATACTCTGAATAAAAAAATATCGGGTGTTTGTAGTGGTTTAGCCCATAGATTGGACTTTCCGGTTTGGGCAACCCGCCTAGTTACTATTTTATTATTTTTGAGTTTTCCGTTTGCAATTGCACTTGGTTATTTTATAGCGCATTGCTGCCTTGAAAATAAAGAGTATTAATACCAACAGGCATAAATATTTGAACAATTTAACGAATTAAATCACTCTATAACGCTGTTAAAAATTTTTATTTAGAACAACTAAGTATAAAAATTTTTGCCTAGTTATAGCGCAATTTTCTTATCGTTAAATAGACCTCATATATAAGCCAGTTGGTATAAGGAGAATTACTATGAAAGCTTTGGCAGTATGTGTAATTATCTATTTATTACTGTTTACTGATTTAATAACGTTTGTGCAGATTGATTCTTGGCAGTTGCCGTTATGGATTGCTGACATTAGTTGGGCTGGGCTCGAGCTTGTAGGTGCTTTGGCCGCAATTATTGCTGTAGTTGCGGTAGTGGCTTTAATTACTATGGGATTAGTTGGTGCGGGTGTAGTGGCATTAGCAGGGACTGTTTTAGCGCTTTTATTCGGATCTATAATGATTGCATGGCCGTTACTATTTGTTGCAGTGTTGTGTTGGCTTGTTGCCGATAACAAAAAAGTAGCCTCTTAATCCTTAATTTGACTGACTATTATAGGTTAACTATGTTAAATTTAGCCTGTAATTTAAAGTTTTCATAAGGATAAGAATGATGACGAAACTATGTTTTTCGATGGCTTCTGCATTAATATTTAGTTTTTTTTCGTCATCGTTGGCGGCGCACTCAGGGCACGATCATGGTTCTGATGTGGCTGTGCTCGAAGTAACTAACGCGCAAGTTAGAGAGTTTTTACCTGGCAGTACTTCAACTGTAGGTTATTTAACCCTTATTAATCACAGTGGAGCCGCAGCAACTTTAACTAAGGCAACTATTGATGGCTTAGGGCGTGTTGAAATACACGAGCATTCACATGTAGACGGCATGATGAAAATGCAACAAGTTGAATCGGTTGAAATTAAGGCGCACGAAAGTGTCAGCTTTCAGCCTGGCGGTTATCATTTAATGGCATTTGAACCACAAGAGCCATTAAAAGTAGGACAAGAACGTAAACTCACACTATATTTTAGTGACGGTAATCGCTTATTTACTAATGCTCAAGTCGTGTCGCTTGAAGCGCAAGCTAAGCAGTCAAAACCATCTACTCAACACGCTCATCATTAGGAGTACACATGTCGCAACATAAAGGAAAAATAGCAGGAATAATTGTTTTACTGCTTATCATTTTTTACGCAATTGCTGTTTATTGGAGCACAGAACCTTCACGTTTTGACGTTGTTGCAAACGCGAAAGAGCAAGCGCAGCTTCGTAATGAAAAAATAGTAACGGGTTATGTAACTACTTCTACATTAATTACGGTAGCCAATACCTTACTAGATAAACCGGGTGGCTACTTATCAAATGATGTAATACCACCAAGTATTATTATGGATGATATGCCAGCGTGGGAATATGGCGCACTAGAAATGGTACGTGATTTATCGCTTTCTATGCGAAAAGATTTTAGCCGTTCGCAATCACAGTCTACGGAACATGAAGCCCTTAAAAAGGCGCAGCCGCAGTTTAATATAAGCTCTGAGGCATGGGCATGGCCAAGTGCCGAAGGTGAGTACCAAAAAGGTATTGACTACTTAATGGTATATCGTGGACAAATTGCTAATGAGCATGAGCGCGATAGCCAATTTTACGCACGAGCAGATAACTTACGTAGTTGGCTTAAAGAAGCTGAAAAACGTTTAGGTAGCTTAAGCCAACGTTTAAGTGCGAGCGTAGGCCAAGAAAAAGTGAACACCGATTTAGCGGGTAATTCATCTAATAAACAAGCAACTCTTGCGCCACTGCAGCAGCAAGTAAGAACACCATGGTTAGAAATTGACGATGTGTTTTACGAGTCGCGCGGTGCAACTTGGGCATTACTGCATTTTTTACAAGCGATAGAGTATGACTTTAATGACGTACTTGAAAAGAAAAATGCACGTGTAAGCTTACAACAAATCATACGTGAACTTGAGGCGACTCAAGAAACAGTATGGAGCCCACTTATTTTAAACGGCAATGGTTTTGGCTATGTGGCAAACCATTCTTTAGTTATGGCAAATTATATTTCTAGAGCCAATGCGGCTTTAATCGAACTCAGCGAACTACTAGCTCAAGGATAAAAAATGAAAAAGTATTGTTTAGCAGCAGCCCTTTCAATGGCATGTTTAGCACCAGCAGCGCAAGCTGACACTCTACTAGGTTTATACGTAGGTGTTGATGGGTGGAAGTCAGATAACGATGGTCAATTTTCTTATAAAAATAATGCATCTCAAGATTTTAATTTTGAAGATGAGACTTTTGTAAGTTACTACGCAGCCCTTGAGCACCCTGTACCATTAGTTCCAAATATTAAATTAAAGTATACCGAGCTTGAGTTAAATGGTTCTGCGCTACTTACAGATACATTTAGCTTTAATGGCTCTGATTATGTTGTAGGCTCTACGGTAAATACTGTAAGTGATTTAACGCATATTGATTATATTTTTTATTATGAGATTTTTGATAATGACTTAATCTCAATTGACTTAGGTTTAAATGCTAAGCAGTTTGATGGTGATATTGTTGTAAATGGTACTACTCAAAATGGTGGTACTAACTTTACCGAAACAAAAGATTTCTCTGGTTTTGTTCCTCTTGCATATGGCCGTGCCGAAGCTGGTTTACCATTTACTGGCTTAAGTGTATTTTTTGAAGGTAGCTTTTTGGCTATTGACGATAGCAAAGTACAAGATTACCAAGTAGGCGTAGCGTGGGAACTTATTGATAACCTAGCAGTAGATGTTGCTGTTAAAGCCGGTTACCGCTCTATGGTATTAGAACTTGATGATGTAGATGATATTACTACAGATATTGATGCATCTGGCCCATTTGCGGGTATTCAGGTTCACTTTTAATTAGTATTTTCTAATTAAACAAAGCGTGGCATATTATTTTATTGCGTGCCACGCTAAATCAAACTCTCCCTCCAGCGCATTATTAATTAACTGCTTATAAATTTTATTTACAGGAAAATTAATGAGTTTAGATAACTCATCACCTGTTTGCGTGAATTTATAATAGCTTAATACCAAGTCACTGCTTTTTGCTTTTAACGTTACTTTTTGCGATAAAAATGAAAGGGTAAGTTCTTGCCCCGCTTTAAGCACTGCAGATTCAATTTCTTTTCTATACAGTAAATTAAGATCCATAAGTGTTAAAATATCAGGAAAACTAATACCTGTTTTTCCTAAATTTAGAGACACTTTATTGCCTTTTCGTAGCAAATCAAACAATGACGGCTTTTTGTAAAAGCCGAGTAATATAAAGTGGCTGTCGTCTTTTTCGTTATAGCCTGAGAGCGACACACATTTTTGCAAAGAGTCAGCTTCTCGCTGTGTCATATGCTTTAACGTTTGCAGGCTTTTAATTGAAAACGTGCCAGGGTTGAGTGTTTCTCCCGTTAAAATTTTGGCCCATAAAGTTTGCATTGACGCATTTGAAGTATCTTCGCACAGTGCGATAAAATGCTCTACCCAGTCAGCATCGGGTTGTTTAGTACTTGCTACATCGGGGCAAAACCCCATAGCCATTGCTAAAATTGACTCTATATTTTGTTGTTGTTTTATTAGTAGTAAATCTTGGCGCTTTTGGGCACGAGCTAAAACAGAGTTTTCACTGTTGATATGATAAAGCGGCTTAACTTGGCCTTTAATATCGTAATTTTGTTCGGGGGTAGGCAGTATTCCGTTACTGCCTATTTTTGTTATAGGGTAACCAAGTAAGGATTCGATAATGTTAGCAAGGTTAATTCTCGCTTGTGCTGTCTTGACTGGCATGGCTGTGCATTGTCCTTTGTGAATGACTAAGCTGAGCAACAGTTTTAAGGTTATTTAACCCCATTGAAACTGTATTACGGAGCACATATTCGCTCAAAATTGCGGTGTAACCCGATATTAAAGGAGCGGTTGTTTGTCCGTTAATCTTACATATTAAAGTGACGATACCGTTTTGCTCACTAAAATTAAAAGTCCCCCTAATAATATGCTCAGCATTTAAAAGTATATTAAAGCTGACCTTATTTTGACTCACCGAAGTTATGATCATTTCACCATACCCCCATTTTCCCTTCCAAGACTGATGAGCACCCAGGCCAGAGCTCGGTTCGCCCAAGGTAAAACGTATACTGGGGTCTACTTTTTCCCATGGAGACCATTTTTGCCATTGATTAAAGTCAGTAATAAGCGGTTTTACTGCGTCAATATTTGCATTGATTTCTATTGTTTTATTTACATTATAACTTTGGGGAAGTATCAGCCCTACCAGTACTAATACCAATAACAATAAAAGTACGCCTTTGATTAATATTTTTAATGGTTTAATAAGCACACCTTTTATTAATTTTTTGAGTTGAAATACAACAACTTTTTATTAATCGACTATAGTATGAATTAGATTATAAACCAAAAATAATTTATAAATTGCTACCTAGGAGAGCGAATGTCGTCAGATCAAAACGATTTTTTATTTTTTGAACAAGACTATGAAGATGATGCAGTAATTGAGCCGACTAAGTTTTGGGATATTTTAATTGTTGATGACGAACCTGAGATCCACTCTGTAACAAAGTTGGCTTTGTCTGGGGTTGAGTTTTGGGGGGCAGGCTTGCGATTTCATGATGCCTATTCGGGCGCTGAAGCAATAGAGATTTTAGCTAAAAATAACAATATTTCAGTTATTTTTTTAGATGTTGTTATGGAAACTGACGATGCTGGCTTACAGGTTGTAAAAAGGGTGCGTGACGAATTAAATAATCAACATGTAAGAATTATTTTAAGAACAGGGCAAGCTGGTAATACACCAGAGGAAAAAGTAATACGTGAGTACGACATAAATGATTATAAAACTAAAACAGAACTCACTCGCTCTAAATTAGTAACATCGCTCATAACCGCTATTCGCTCTTACGAGCAGGTATGCCAGCTTGAATATCAAAGTGATGCAATGAACACGATTGTTTCTGCATCAAAGTCTATTTTAGGGCTTACTGATATTAAGCAACTATGCAAAGAAATCATCAAGCACATGAGTATTATTTTAAAGTGTTCACCTCGAGGGCTTGTGTGCAGCAAATTAGATGGCGATGACTTTATTCAAGTCTTAGGTGGTTGTGGGCATTACGAAAACTACTTTGGTGAAAAATTAATTAATGTTGATAGCAAAGTATTTAAACAAGTCGAGTCGTGTTTTGATTTATCAAAGCATCAACATACAGACTCAAGTGCAACATTTGTATTAAAAAGTAAGCATAGAAAAGCGGCTTTATATATAGAGTGTGACCATGTTCCTTTGCAAGCACAATTGCAGTTTGCTGAAATCTTCTTAACAAATGTGAGTGTGGCCCTCGATAATATAAGGCTGTTTGTAAAGTTAAGGGATGCAGCTTATAAAGATGTGCTTACAGGTATTTCAAATCGTACCAATTTTATTGAACGGGTAGAGCGTTATCAAAAACCGCACGTGAATGATTATGTATTTGTACTACTTGATATAGTTAATTTTGCAGATATTAATAACGGCTTAGGGCAAGAGGTCGGCAATAAAGTATTAATTGGCATTGTGCAAAGGTTAAAAGAAAACTACCCAACAGCTAAATTACTATCTCGTATTGGTGCTGATGTTTTTGGTTTTATTATTCGTCAAGGCGAACTCGACTTAAAAAAATTGAATGAGCAGTTAGGTGTTCCATTTTGCGCAGAAGAGCATACATTGCCTATCGATTTTAGATTGGGTTTATGCCAACAGCAAGACTTTCAAAGTAGCGGGATTGATACACTTAAAGTTGCTTATATTGCACTTAATCAAGCTAAAAAAACAAAACACAAAGAGGGAATTTATTACAATATCGACATGCAAGATAAAATGGCTTGGCGCATAGGAATTATTAGACAATTACGCCATGATTTTGCTCGAAACAAGTTAGAGGTATGGTATCAACCTCAACTTTCATTAGATGACTTGTCTTTAATTGGGTGTGAGGCATTACTTAGGTGGCCCACTGGTAATGGATCATATATATCGCCAGCGGTATTTGTTCCACTTGCAGAAGATGCGGGTTTGATTGTTGATATAGGGCAGTGGGTTTTAGAGCAAGCTTGCCAACAACAAAAGCGGCTAGAAAATATGGGTACCGAAATTTGTATTGCGGTTAATGTGTCTGTTCCGCAGTTTAAAGTAAAAGGTTATGCTCAAAACGTTAAAAATACATTATTAAAATATGGTGTTAAGCCAAAAAACATAGAATTAGAAGTCACTGAAAGCGTAGTAATGGATGAACTCGAAACTGTTATTAATACACTTAGAGAGCTTCAAGAGCTAGGGATGGAAGTTGCTATTGATGACTTTGGGACTGGCTTTTCATCGCTTAGTTATATACAAAGTTTACCCTTGGATAGATTGAAAATAGATCGTGCATTTATTAAAGATCTGCCAAATGATGACACTGGCGCTATTGCTGCCTTAGTTATTTCTCTTGGTGCTAAGTTGGGTTTAAAAACGATTGCTGAAGGCGTTGAAACACAAGAACAAGCCCAGTTCTTAAAAAACTTAGGCTGTGATGAGGTACAAGGTTTTATGTATGCTAAACCCATGCCTGAGCATGAATTGATAGAATTTATAAATAAACGCTAAAAAAGATTAACTTATTATTTAAGCTAATGAACGATTTAGAATTTAAAGCGCGATATGCTTTGACTACTTTGTATATATAAAGAATTTAGTAGGGTATAATTCGCGCCTTTTGTTATTCTACGGCCACAATTATGAGCACACTCAAAGCTAAGCGCGCCTTATTTTCATACCCTAAATACTGGGCTGAATGTTATGGCACCGCGCCATTTTTACCAACTACACGTGAAGAAATGGATGCACTTGGCTGGGATAGTTGCGACATAATAATAATTAGTGGTGATGCGTATGTTGATCATCCTAGTTTTGGGATGGCGGTAATTGGCCGTGTACTTGAAGCGCAAGGCTTTAGAGTAGGGATTATTGCCCAACCTGCATGGGACTCTAAAGATGCATTTATGGAGCTCGGCAGACCGAATTTATTTTTTGGTGTAACAGCCGGCAACATGGATTCGATGATCAACCGCTATACAGCGGAAAAACGCATGCGCCACGATGATGCTTACACGCCTAATAACGTTGGCGGTAAGCGCCCAGATCGCGCCGTGATGATTTACTCGCAAAAATGCCGTGAAGCATACAAAGGTATCCCAATTGTTATTGGCGGTATTGAAGCCAGCCTTCGCCGTATTGCTCATTACGACTATTGGCAGGAAAAAGTACGCCGTAGTATTTTGTTTGATGCAAAAGCCGATATTTTAATTTACGGTAACGCAGAGCGCCCGCTAGTTGAAGTTGCACACCGTATTGCGGCGGGTGAAACGATGGATACGATTCAGGATATTCGCGGCACGGCTGTTATTCGAAAAGAGCCTCTACCTGGTTGGCGTGGCAGTGATTCTACCGCTATTGATAAAATTGGTAAAATCGACCCTATTCCAAACCCATATGGCGCGGATGATGTTGGCTGTAGTAAATCAGAATTTAAACAAGCCGGTATTGATTTAAAAGCAGAAGCGGCAAAACCAATCATGGTTCAGCCTGCACGTCCTAAGCCGTGGGAAAAAACCTATGTTAAGTTACCTGCTTATGAGCAAGTAAGTGTTAACAAACCTTTATACGCCCATGCCTCGCGCATTTTACACCAAGAAACAAACCCTGGTTGTGCAAGGGCGCTTTACCAACGACATGGCGATCGCTCTATTTGGGTAAACCCGCCAGCATATCCATTAGAAACACATGAAATGGATGCTGTATTTGGTTTGCCGTATCAGCGTATTCCTCACCCAAGTTATGGTGATGCTAAAATCCCTGCTTACGATATGATTAAAACGTCTGTTAATATTATGCGTGGCTGTTTTGGTGGTTGTTCGTTTTGCTCAATTACAGAGCATGAAGGGCGCATTATTCAAAGTCGTTCACAAGAATCTATTATTGAAGAAATTGAACAAATTAGAGATAAAGTTCCCGGCTTTACTGGTGTTATTTCTGATTTAGGTGGCCCAACGGCGAATATGTATAAGCTGCGCTGTACGAGCAAAAAGGCCGAGAGTACCTGTAGACGCTTATCATGTGTGTATCCAGATATTTGTAAACACATGGATACAGATCATACGCCAACAATAGATTTGTATAAAAAAGCACGTGAAGTTAAGGGTATTAAAAAGGTATTGATTGCTTCAGGTGTACGTTACGATTTAGCTGTACGCGACCCGCGTTACGTTAAAGAATTAGTAACGCACCATGTAGGCGGTTACTTAAAAATAGCGCCAGAGCATACAGAGGATGGTCCATTATCAAAAATGATGAAACCAGGTATGGGAGCGTACGATCAATTTAAAGAACTATTTGATAAGTACTCTAAAGAAGCCGGTAAAAAGCAGTATTTAATTCCTTACTTTATATCTGCTCACCCAGGTACAAAAGATGAAGACATGGTAAACATGGCTTTATGGCTTAAATCAAACGAATTTAAGCTTGATCAGGTACAAAATTTTTACCCATCACCTATGGCTAATGCGACGACTATTTACCATACAGAGATGAACTCTTTACGTAATATAAAAAATAACTCAGAAGTTGTTCCAGTCCCTAAAGGCGCACGCCAACGTAGATTACATAAAGCTATTTTACGCTACCACGATGCAGCTGGTTGGCCAATGATACGTGAAGCTCTACGTAAAATGGGTAAAGCTAATTTAATTGGTAAAGGGCCTAACTGTTTAGTGCCAGAAGAAGGTCGCGATGAAAAAGCAGGTAAAGGTGGTAAAAAAGGTGGGCGTCCGGCACTAACGCGACATACCGGTTTTAGCCAATTTAAAAAGGCAAACACTAAGCCAAAAGTAGGCGGTAATCGTCAAAGCACACGTTAGTAATTTTATTTGCTAGTAGATAAGGGTAATTGCGGTACGCGTTTTTTAGCTTTTTATACGTAAATTAAGTAAGCCTTTCTCTTTATTACCTATATTATTGTAGGTGATAAAGAGTGAGGTTTTAGAGCCCCTCTTTTTAGATATCCTGTGCTAAGTTTAGCTTTTTATTAAAGCATTGATGATAACCACAAACGCAATTTAAGTGACCATAACGGCTGAATGCCGGTGAGTCCTTGCGTCATTTTATTATCTTTTAAGATTATATAAGATGGCGTGACTTGCCCCTGCCAATCGGAAAATATCTCCCCGTGTTGATCGTTAACAGTACTGAAGCTGTAGCCTTGCTCATTTAAATAATCATGCAGCTCTTGATCAGAGCCTGATTTTATCGCGATGCTCACAACAGGGTATTTATTCTCGTTTGCGAGTTCGTTTATGGCAGGGGAGGTAATACTACAAATAGGACACCAAGTTCCCCAAAAATACACAAGCGTGGGTTGATCTTGGCTCATTGCTGCTAAATCAATGTTTTGCCCTTTATAGTCGATTAATTGTAATTGAGGATTTGCTGGCATGACAGGTTGCCGCCACCAATTGACGGCGGTATAAATGACGAAAAATATAGAGCCATATACCAGTACACTTTTTAATATGGATACGCTTTTTTGTTTTAGCGTTTTTTTAGGTATGTCATTTTTATGTTTGGTATCCGTTGCCATAGCTACTGATTTACCCTAAGTGTTTTTTGCTGTAGTTCTTTACATTTAAAGCGTTTAATTTATACCAGCAACCATGTAGCAGTACCTAAAAAGGCGAATATACCAACAATATCAGTCACCGTGGTTAGCACCACACTCCCTGCAAGAGCAGGGTCTATATTCATTCTTTTAAGAATTATTGGAATACTTGCACCAGCAACACCTGCCACCACTAAGTTCATAAACATAGCGAAGGCGAGTACGCCACCAAGCATAAAGTCCCACTGCCATAGCGCGATAACACCCGCAATTAATAGTGACCACAAAATACCGTTTAGCGCGCCAATGGCCAGTTCTTTCATCATCAAGAAACGTTGGTTTGTTTGGTTTATATGACCTACAGCAATACCACGGATAACAAGCGTTAATGATTGGCTACCAGCAACACCACCCATAGAAGGGACAATACCGTTAAGCACAGCCAAAATAGGGAGCACATCTAAAGTGCCTTCAAAAAAGCTAGCTACAAAAGCAGCAGCAAGTGCGGTTAGTAAATTAACTCCTAGCCAAACTGAGCGTTTTTTAGAGCTTTTTAGTACAGGCGCGAATGTATCCTCTTCATCATCAAGACCGGCTAGGCTTAATAAGCTATGCTCGGCATCTTCTCGGATTACATCAACGATGTCATCGATAGTAACACGACCGAGGAGTTGGTCGTTATCGTCCACCACAGGGGCCGATATCCAATTATGACGCTCAAATAATTGCGCTACTTCACTTTCATCCATTGAGATTGGGATAGACTCACAATCTTCATCCATTAAATCGCGGACAATTTTTTCTGGCGGATTAGTTAATAATGTACTCAGCGATAAAGCGCCTATAAAGCAGTTATGTTTATCAACAACATATAAATCATCTGTACCCTCTGGTAGCTCACCACGCAGCCTAATATAACGAAGTACAACATCGAGTGTTACATCAGGGCGAATGGTCACCGTATCGGTGTTCATTAGCGCACCAGCTGAACGCTCTTGATATGACAGTGCTTGCGTGGCACGTTCACGGTCTTGAATGTCCATCGCGCTAACAACGTCTTTATAGACGGTATCTGGCAGGCTACGTAATACTTCACCTAAGTCATCGTGGCCCATATCTTCAGTTGCGGCGGCAATGTGCTTAGGTTCCATTTGGGCAATAATGCCTAAACGAACATCTTCAGATAATTCTTCAAGAACATCACCTTGCACATCAGGATCGACCAATTGCCAAAGCAGTCGGCGAATTTTATGCGGTGATGATTCTAATAATAATGCGGTATCACAAGGAGCCGTTTTTGCGAGCATGCGCCTAACTTGAACAAACTGACCACTATTGAGTGACTTCGTCACCTGTTTTAGTTGCTGTAGTGGGTAATCTTGTTCAAAAGCTTCTGGCATTGGCGTCCTTTATAAATTGTTATATTACTTTATGGGGGGAGGTGAGTTAACTGGCGTTACTAACCTATTTATTTTATATGTCTGTTTTAATTGAAGCATTAGTAATGCGAATATTGTTTTTATAAAACAGGTTATTCTTGTTCATTAAAGCGTTGTGCTATTAATTCTCCAACAGCGTGTAAAGCTTGCTCAGAATCAGGGCCTTTACAAACAACTTTAACTTCTTTTCCTTGGCTACTTTCAAGTAACATTAGTGCAAGTACGCTATCGCCTGCTGCTTCTTTGTCATCTTGGAATAATGTGATTGTCGCATCAAATTGTACTGCTAATTGTGCAAGCACAGTAGCTGCTCTGGCGTGTAAGCCTAATTTGTTTTTTATTAAAAAGGTATCTTCACAATGCATAACTTACTCTACCTAAGCTGAACAGGTGATTATTCAGCTATATTATTTTTCTTGCTCGCGATGGCGAATTTTTACATTGGGATGTGTCATTGCAAAACTTTCACCGATAGTTTGCGCTAAATACACAGAGCGATGTTGCCCGCCTGTACACCCAATAGCAATGGTTAAATAACTGCGGTTATTTCTTTCTAAATGCGGTAACCACGTTTGTACAAATGTTTGAATTTGCCATGTGAATTTTTGCACTATGCTGTGATTAGCTAAATAGTCTTTAACCGGTTGATCTAACCCATTTAAAGGCTTTAACTCTGGTTCCCAGTGTGGATTTGGTAAAAAGCGTGCATCAAATACGTAGTCTGCTTCTTTTGGTATACCGTGTTTAAAACCAAATGATTCAAATGTGACAATCAGTTGCTTATCTTTTTTACCTAAAATCTTTTCACGAATAGATTCAGCGAGTTGATGAACACTTAAATCAGTCGTATCTATCATAAAGTCGGCGCGAGTGGTTAATACATCAAGTAATTCTTTTTCTTTTTTGATGGCTAAATCAAGCGGCAACGAGTCTATTGATAGTGGGTGTAATCTGCGTGTTTCAGAAAAGCGTTTGATCAATGTCTGATCGTCACTATCTAAATAAAATAACGTAGGGTTTGCAAAGCCTGGTAAGTATTCAAGAATATCGTTAAATTCATCTTGTTCTTTAGGTATGTTGCGCACATCTATGCTAACAGCAATTTTATCGTAGCTATCAGACACACTGCGAACTAATGAAGGTAGTAGGTTTACTGGAATATTATCAACGCAATAATAACCTAAATCTTCTACAACGCGCAAAGCAACCGACTTTCCAGAACCAGAACGGCCGCTTATGATAATTAACTCCATTTAACACCCTTTATAAAACTATGATTGATCGACAATAACTTGGTAAAGCTCAGTATCAGATTTTGCACTGCGTAACTGTTTACAAAAATCTTTGTTGTTTAGTTTATCAGCAATGGTTGCTAGAGTCTTTAAGTGCTGCTGGTTATCGCCATCTGGTACGATGAGTGCGACAAAAATATCAACAGGGCGATTATCGATTGCATCAAAGTTTATTGGAGTTTCGCTAACGAGCACTAAAGCCAAAGGCTCTTCTGCACCGCTCATTCTTCCATGAGGAATAGCAATGCCACGCCCTATACCTGTACTACCTAATTTCTCTCTGCTCATTAAAGCATTAAGAATATCTTGTTGCGGTAAATACGGAAGTTTGTCGTGAGCAAGTTCGCTAATGAACTCTAAAATTCTTTTTTTGCTATTAAAAAGGACCGCAGCTTTGCTGCAGTCCTGGCATATAAGTGAACTTAATTTCATCATATTAGTGTCGAGCAAGCTTCTCTTTGTGTTTGATTACTTGGCGATCGAGCTTGTCGATCAACGAGTCAATAGCGGCATACATATCTTGATGTTCTGTAGAGGCAAATAGCTCAGCACCGCTTACGTGTATTGTGGCTTCTGCTTTTTGATTTAATTTTTCTACATCGAGAATGACATGAACATTATTTATATGATCAGAGTGTCTTTCAAGCTTCGCAAATTTAGTATTAATATAGTCTCTTAGTGAATCGGTTAATTCTACGTGACGACCAGTTAAGTTTAGTTGCATAAGCATTACCCTCTTAGTTTAGCGTCTTAAATCAGACTTTTACGCTGATTTGACGGTGGAATAGCAAGAGATTCGCGGTATTTTGCGATTGTACGTCTTGCTACTTTAATTCCTTGCTCAGCCAATATATCCGCTATTTTGCTATCACTCAATGGTTTTGCTGAGTTTTCTGCTGCGATTAATTTTCGGATAAGCGCACGTATTGCTGTAGATGAACATTCACCACCGTTCTCAGTGCTTACATGGCTTGAGAAAAAGTATTTAAGCTCAAATATACCACGGGGTGTATGCATGTACTTTTGAGTAGTTACGCGCGAAATTGTCGATTCGTGCATTTCTACCATTTCAGCGACATCATTTAAAACCATTGGTTTCATGGCTTCAGGGCCATGTTCAAAAAAGCCTTGTTGTTGCTTAACAATACAATTAGTAACTTTTAATAGCGTGTCGTTTCTACTTTCTAAGCTTTTAATAAACCATTTAGCTTCTTGTAAATGTGAGCGAATAAACTGGCTGTCACCACTTGATTTTACAGTGCGAGACATTGCCGCGTATTGGCTATTAACACGAATTTTAGGCATGCTATCTGGGTTTAATTCGACAACCCAGCGGCCTTTAATTTTTTTAACTGACACATCAGGAATAACATACTCAGATTCTTCCCTTACAATAGTATCTGCAGGTTTTGGGTTGAGAGTATGTATTAGTGTCATTACTTCTTTAAGCTCTTCTTCTTTGAGCTTAGTTTTTTTCATTAATGTACGATAGTCGCGAGCTGCTAATAGATCAATATGCTCGGTTAAAATCATTTTCGTTTCATTAATGTAAGGTGTTTCTTTATCAAATTGATTAAGCTGAATACACAAACACTCTTGTAAACTACGTGCAGCAATACCAACAGGATCAAACAGTTGAATGCGTTTTAATACCGCTTCAATTTCATCAAGTTCGACTTCGTTATCATCTTCGTTTTCTTGATTAAAGCTTTCTAAAATCTCTTCGCAGCTTAGTGTTAAAATACCTGAATCATCGACGGCCTCTACAATCGCAATAGCGATGGCTTCATCGGTAGGGCTAAATGGTGTTAGTTGTAATTGCCACATTAAATACTCATGGAGCGTTTCAGTAGAGGCGCCTTGGTATATTGATTCGTCTTCAGGCATTGGACCTGATGATGCTGCAGGAGCGGCACTCATGTACTCATCCCAACTAACATCCATAGCCATGTCGTCACTTAGCGTGTCTTTTGCAAGTGCTTCACCAGTATCTTGTTCGTATTCGCTTGGAGCATCATCAGCAGATGCGCTAACAGTTATGTCATCGGTATCAGCTTTTTGCTCGTTTTTACCAGCAGCGTCTTCAGAATAGTCTGCCTCTTCAACCTCTAATAGTGGATTACTGTCGAGAGCTTCTTGTATTTCTTGCTGGAGATCCAATGTACTGAGTTGCAACAAACGAATAGCTTGTTGCAACTGTGGAGTCATTGTAAGTTGCTGGCCCATGCGCAGCTGTAGTGATTGCCTCATGTATCTCTAACAATCCTTTTATGTTGTTATAATTAATACTAGCAGATGCTTAAAGACATGGCGTAAATGTTACAGCCTAAATTGCTCGCCTAAGTAAACATCGCGTACTGTTTTATCATTTAATACGTGTTCTGGAGTACCTGATGCAATCAGCTCCCCATGAGAAACAATGTAGGCTTTTTCACAAACATCAAGGGTCTCTCTTACGTTATGGTCGGTAATTAATACACCAATCCCACGATTTTTAAGATGTTCTATTATTTTCTTTATATCTAATACCGAAATAGGGTCAACACCGGCAAACGGTTCATCCAGTAGTATAAATTTAGGATCTGCTGCCAGCGCTCGTGCTATTTCTACACGACGACGTTCTCCACCCGATAATGCCATACCTTGGCTATCACGAATGTGTTGTATGCTAAATTCATCTAATAAGTTATTGAGCGTGTCTTCTCTGGCTTGTTTATTTAGTTCTTTGCGCGTTTCTAAAATGGCCATTAAGTTTTGATAAACAGTCAGCTTTCTAAAAATTGATGACTCTTGTGGTAAGTAGCCTATGCCTAATCTAGCACGACTATGCATAGGTAAAAGAGTAATATCGTTATCATCAATAGATATTTTACCTTTGTCGCTAGGAACAAGCCCTACAATCATATAAAAAGTCGTTGTTTTACCAGCACCGTTAGGGCCAAGTAAGCCAACTATACTGCCAGCTTGTACTTCAAGGCCGACGTTTTTTACAACTTCACGACCTTTATAGCTTTTTGCCAATAGTTCTGCTTTTAATGTGCTCATGGTTGACCTTTATCGCCTTTTTTACTTTTTTTAGTTTCGATCGGTACTAAAATTGTGTGAACGCGGTCAGTTGAGTTTTCATCTTTTTCGGCACTGATGAGCTGCTGCTCTATGTCGTAGGTAATGCTTTTAGCATTTATTTTTTGTCCGGCTTGCGATACTTGTGCATTACCAACAAGCGTTAAAAAACGCTTAGATACATCATAACGTACTTCGTCAGCACTGGCGCTCATAGTCGTGCCGTCTGATTGCTTTTCTTCAAAGTGCGCAGGGCTACCTGTGGCAATTAATAATTGTTTATTATCACCAAGTTCATCACGTTTGTGTACTTCTAGGCGATCGGCTGTAATGCGGCGATTACCGTGAATTATCTCAACGTTTTTCTCAAAAATACCCACATTAGCTTTCAATTGACCTTCTTGCTTGTCGGCACTTATTGAAATTTGATTGGCAGCAGGTTGCGTGTTTTGTTCTGCAGCACTACTATTAAACGCTAGTATAAGTGTAGGAATTATAAGTGATTTTAATATTTTATTGGTCATAATATATGGTTCGCGTATGGTTAATTAGTTTTATCACTTCGGTTTTTAAGTCGGCTTCTAGGCCTTTACCGGTGATTTTTAAATTGGGTCCAGTGATAATGACGGGTTGCTCCGAACGCATTGTTAATAACTTTATATCAACCTGAATATTATCAGCATTGATTTTGTCTATCATGGCGTTATCGGTTAAATTTTTGGCAACCACATTACCTTCTAAAATTAATTGTTTATCTTCGTATAATGTTGCTTCGTCTGCATTTATTTGCCACGTTTGTTGTTCGTTATATAAAGTAAAAATGGGTTTTTCGAAAAACGTGAAACCTAATTGCTGGTATAGCTCCATTTTAGCCGCAGTGACTTTGTGGCTAATTTTACCTTGCTCATCATAGGCTGTCTGTTTGAGCTCAATAGCTATGTAATCAGGCTTAGCAATAACTTCTGGCTCAGCCTGAGGCACAATATTTGTTTGTGTAAAATAAGGGTACCAAAGCCAAACCATACAGCTAATGAATAAAACGCTTAATATTATGCGCGCTGCATTCATGAACTAGTGCCTTGTGTAGTCAATGCTTTACCATTTTCAAGCATGAGCAAATCGGTGAGTTCTCTCACAGCACCAAAACCGCCAGGCATTTGCGTTACATAATGTGACAAACGCTTAATAAGTGGGTGGGCATCATTTACTGCAACGGCAAAGCCTACTAACTCCATAACAGGCATGTCAGGACCGTCATCACCAATATAAGCAATTTGTTCATCGCTAAGGTTGAGTTTATCTTTTAATTCTTGATAGGCAATGAGCTTATTTTCTTGGCCTTGATAAATATGCTGTACGGTTAAGCTGCTCATACGTTGTTGTACTATCTGTGAATGACGACCAGTAATAACAGCTACTTCAAAGCCACTGTTTATAAGTGCTTTAATGCCAAAACCATCTTTTGTATTAAATGCTTTTAGCTCTTCACCTTGATTGCCAAGGTAAATACGGCCATCAGAAAATACACCATCAATATCGCATATAAGTAGTTTTACTTTTTTAGCGCGTGCTTTTGCATCATCGCTCAGCGGTTGATAGAGTTCTTCAAATTGCATTTATAACACTCCTGCTTTTAATAGGTCTTGCATATTTAATGCGCCAATAGGTTGGTTTTTCTCATTGACGACGATTAGGCCATTTATACGTTTACGTTCCATAATATTGAGCGCTTCAGCGGCTAAAATATCTTGCGTAGCTGTAGTGCATGACTTAGTCATAACAACATCTATTTGTGTTGTATGAATATCAATTCTTTGTTCTAAAATGCGACGTAAGTCACCATCGGTAAATAACCCTACGAGTTGCTGATTTTCATCAACAATGGCTGTCATACCTAACCCTTTAGCTGACATTTCTATTAGGGCATCTTTAACTGTTTGTGAAACATCAATAATAGGTGTATTTGCGCCGCTGTGCATAACATCTTTTAAAGTAAGTAATAAGCGCTTGCCTAAACTACCACCTGGGTGAGATAGCGCGAAGTCATCAGCTGTAAAGCCGCGAGCTTCTAATAATGCAACTGCCATGGCATCGCCCATCGCAAGCGTTGCAGTGGTACTTGATGTAGGGGCTAGGCCCAATGAACAGGCTTCTTTTTCTACTTTAATGCACACATGTACATTAGCAAGGGTTGCCATGGTTGATTGCGTATTGCCAGTCATCGCTATCATTTTGGCACCAAGTCGTTTTAAAACCGGAATGATATTTAAAACTTCGCTGGTTTCCCCTGAATTAGAAATAAGCATAACCACGTCATTTTTAGTGATCATACCTAAATCACCATGACTTGCTTCACCAGGGTGAACAAAAAACGCAGGGCTGCCAGTACTTGCAAGGGTTGCCGCTATTTTATTGCCAATATGGCCTGATTTTCCCATGCCAATGACAATAATACGGCCTTCACAATCGTACATTAATTGGCACGCATTATGAAAATTTTCATCTACATATTGTGCAATATCACTAAGTGCTTGGCGCTCAACATCTAAAACGCGAAGGCCTTGTTCAATAAAGTTTAGCGTTGCCATCATTTACCCTACTTGACTAAAAATATACCCTTGGTAACCCAAAAACGCTATTAGCAATAAGCCGCCTTCTACCCTATTGATACGTTGGGTGCCTCTAAAGTTCAATGACATAATAATAAGAGCAAGTGTTGCACCAATCATAATTAATATATCTCGGCTTACTAACGATGGATCAATTGCTGAAGGATTAATAATACCTGCTAGAGGTAATACAGCTAAAATATTAAATATGTTTGAGCCAACAATATTACCTAGTGCTAAATCATCTTCATTTTTAAGTACACCTGCAACCGAGGCGGCAAGTTCAGGCAAGCTAGTACCAATGGCAATAATTGTTAAACCAATGACTAAGTCGCTTAAGCCGAAGTATTTAGCAATATCAACAGCTGAGCCGATTAAAAAATGAGAACTAACCGGCAGGAGTATCATGCCGACAATTAACCAAAATACCGCTTTTTTAGTAGGTACATCGTTTGGTACATCGTCGCAGGCTTCTGAGACAAATGGGTCATCTTGGTTTTTTGCACGCATAGATACAATAATTAACCCACCGATGAATACGATAAAGCCAACTAAAAGCGCAACACCTTCACTAAATGAAAAGTAGTTATCTGAGAACACATACCAAGTAGCTAAAGATACGAGCATAACTAATGGCATTTCACGTTTTAACGTACTAGATGAAACTGAAAGAGGGCGAAATAGAGCAGTGATACCTAACACAAGTAAAATGTTTGTAATATTAGAGCCAACAGCATTGCCAACCGCTGTGTCGGTTTTGTTAGCCAGAGCGGCAGAGGCTGAAACCATCATTTCAGGGGCTGAAGAGCCCATGGCTACAACGGTCAAACCAACAATAAGTGTAGGTACACCAAAGTTTTTAGCAAGAGCCGCAGCCCCATAAACAAACCTATCGGCACTCCAAACAAGAGCTGCAAAACCAAGAATTAAAATAACAAACGAGGTAACCATTGTGTTAAGCCAGTTATACAAAATACGGATGGCGCGAATAGTAACAAAAGCCAAGATGAAAGTATAAATAAAAGAGTAAGGTCAACTAGGTAACAATGTTGCTTTTAAACAGCTAATTTAAAAATTTAAGCCGGGGTTAAGCTGTTTTAAGCGAGTCTTATAATCCTTTTCATGGGTGTATTACAAAATCTTACGAATTGTTTTTTCCATCTTTGACAAAAAAGCTTTAAAATAGGGGCACTAGTGAACATTTTTATGGAGAGCGACTTGTCGCAATCAATAGTAGAAGTCAAGGATGTTAGCTTTTCGAGAGGCAATAGAACCATATATAAAAATATGAGTTTTAGCGTTCCTAAAGGTAAAATTACTGCGATTATGGGGCCAAGCGGAATTGGCAAAACCACTATGTTGCGTTTAATTGGTGGTCAGCTTAAACCAGATTCAGGTGATATTTTATTTGAAGGTGGCAGCATTCCTAAAATGTCTCGTAAAGAGTTATACGAAGCACGTACTAAAATGAGTATGCTTTTTCAAAGTGGTGCGTTGTTTACTGATATGTCGGTATTTGACAATATCGCGTTTCCTATAAGAGAGCACACAAAGCTAAGTGAAGACCTGATTCGATTAGTTGTGTTAATGAAATTGCAAGCTGTTGGACTACGTGGCGCTAAAGATTTAATGCCCTCTGAGTTATCCGGCGGTATGGCAAGGCGTGCTGCGCTTGCACGCGCTATAGCACTTGATCCAGAGCTAATCATGTACGATGAACCATTTGCAGGACAAGATCCTATTTCGATGGGCGTATTGGTTAAGCTAATTAAATCGCTTAACGAAGTATTAGGTTTATCGTCTTTAATCGTGACGCACGATGTAACAGAGGTAATGAGTATTGCCGAACACGTTATAATTATCGCCGATCAAGGGGTAATTGGTTCTGGTACTCCAGATGAAATGCGTAATCATGAATCTCCTTTAGTTCAACAGTTTTTAAAAGGCTTGTCGGATGGTCCTGTACCATTTCATTTTCCGGCTCAGGCTTATGCAGACGAACTACTTGGAGAAAAAGCATAATGTTGGATTTATTTCAAAAGCTAGGGCATAAAACGCTAGGACGTTTTGCGGCTCTTGGCCGTTCGGCTTATATGCTGTTTAGTGCGCTTGCGCATGTTCCTAATTTTAAAAAAGGCACACCGTTACTTGTTCGCCAACTTTATATGGTGGGTTCGCAATCGTTACTGATTATTATGGTGTCGGGTTTGTTTATCGGCATGGTGTTGGCTCTACAAGGTTACACCGTATTAGTTGGTTATGGCGCTGAGGATAGTTTAGGGCCGTTAGTGGCACTGAGTTTATTGCGAGAACTGGGCCCGGTTGTTACTGCATTACTGTTTGCAGGACGTGCAGGTAGCGCTTTGACAGCTGAAATTGGCTTAATGAAAGCAACAGAGCAACTTTCATCACTTGAGATGATGGCAATCGATCCGCTAAAACGTATTATTGCACCGCGCTTTTGGGCGGGTTTTATAAGCATGCCATTGCTTGCATTGATATTTTCAGCTGTAGCAATTATAGGCGCTCATTTAGTGGGCGTAGATTGGCTGGGGGTTGATACAGGTAGTTTTTGGTCAATCATGCAATCGCAAGTGTCGTTTCAGCAAGACATACTAAACGGTATTATTAAAAGCTTTGTATTTGCCATAGTGGTGACCTGGATTGCGCTTTATAAAGGATATGACTGTGTGCCGACCTCAGAAGGGATCAGCAAAGCAACCACCGAAACGGTTGTTCATTCGTCATTAGCAGTTTTAGGTTTTGACTTTATTTTGACAGCGGTAATGTTTACCAGCTAATAGGGTATAGATAATGAATTCACGGAAATTAGAAATTTTAGTTGGTTTTTTTGTAGCACTTGGCATTTTAGCTTTTGCGATGCTTGCACTTAAAGTTGCCAATTCAGGTATTAGTGGCTCTGGCGAAACATATACGCTTAATGCCAAGTTTGAAAACATCGGCTCGTTAAAAGCGCGTGCGCCGGTAAAAGTAGGTGGTGTTGTAATTGGTCGAGTTGAATCAATTTATGTTCACCCACAAGAGTTTTTACCAGTCGTTAATATGACCATTGACGCACAGTACTTATGTCGTTTTTCAGACACAAGCTCAATCTCTATTTTAACGTCGGGTATTTTAGGTGAGCAGTACTTGGGTATTCACCCTGTAATTTCTCCAGATTCTGCTAAGCAACGTTGTTTAGGCGAAACAGTGACAGAAAACAAGCAAGATGAAGCAATTGACGATTTATTCGGTGTGGAAAGCAAGGCACTAGGTGATGGCGATTCAATCACTGATACTAAGTCTGCCATTGTACTTGAAGAATTAATCGGGCAGTTTTTATTCAACCAAGGTAGTGAGTAATTATTATGTTGAAAAAGTTTTTAGCTATTGTAGCAATTGGCACAATGACGCTAACTCAAAGCGTAAGTGCAGCAGATGTGAAATTAGTCGATCCTAATAAAATGGTACGCCAAGTTGCCGATAATACATTTGCGCGCATTAAAAAAGATCAGCCATTAATTGTTAAAGATCAAGAATACCTTCGCGTAATAGTCGAAGAAGAATTAATGCCTTATATCGACTATAAATATGCAGCACTTCGTGTACTTGGCAGTGAAGTATCTAAAGTTCGTGCAATTACCGATGAGGCTGAAAAGGCCAAAGCAATTAAAGAAATTCAACGCTTTATTGGTGTATTTAGAGAGTACTTAGTTGCTACTTATGCAGGTGTATTTACTCAATACACAAACCAGAAAGTTGAGTTTGGTGCAGAGCAAGCGTTTAAAGGTAAAGACGTTGTTGTTGTTAAGACTAAAATTATTGAAGACGGTAAACCTGATATCAGAATCGATTTTAAAGTACGCGAAGACCGCGACGGTGAGTGGCGCGCGTACGATATGATTGCCGAAGGTATTAGTCTACTAGATGCAAAACAAAGTGAGTTACAAGGTATTTTGCGCCAGCAAGGTATTGATAATGTAAGTAACCTTTTAGAGCAAAAGAGTCAGCTACCAGTTCAGTTTAGAGGCAGTAACTCGAATGACTAAATTGGCAATAAGCCAAGTTGATGGACAACATTTTGGAGTAAGCGGTGAGCTTACTCGAAATTCAATTGGCGATGAACAGCTTCTGAACAATAAGTTATTAACTAAGCATAAAATCATCTATTTCGACCTAAGTGGAGTATCAAGGGTTGACACAGCAGGCTTAGCTTGGTTAATTCACTCTTTTGCAGAATTAAAGCAGCAAGGCATTCGCCTTGAATTGCAAAACCTACCTGAGCAATTGCAAAATTTAATGCAATTGGGTCAGGTTACAACCCTATTTGAGTGAGAGTTATGGAAACTAGCCAAGTCGAAACATTATTACGCGAAGAACTTCAATTAGCTGAAGTACATGTAAAAGCCAATGGTAGTCATTATGAAGTTGTTGCGGTAGGCGAATGCTTTGACGGTTTAAGCCGAGTTAAAAAGCAGCAGCTAGTTTATGGTCCATTAATGAATACAATTTCAGATGGGACAATTCACGCAGTATCTATTCGTGCATTTACTCCTGTAGAGTGGAAGCGTGAACAAAAATTCATTTTACCGCAATAACTAGGGCCTCCTAATGGATCAATTTGTAATTCAAGGTGGCACTTCACTTGCTGGTGAAGTGACTATTTCGGGCGCTAAAAATGCCGCACTGCCTATTTTATTTGCTTCACTATTAGCTGATGGCAAAAGTATATTTACTAATGTACCGCGTCTTCGCGACATAGTGACCACTGAAGCCTTATTAAAAACTTTAGGTGCAGATGTTAATTGGCAGGGCGATACCCTAGTAATTGACGGTGCAACGGTTAATAAAACATTAGCGCCTTACGACTTAGTAAAGCAAATGCGTGCCTCTGTGCTTGCATTAGGCCCTCTAGTTGCACGTTTTGGTGAAGCTCAAGTGTCTTTACCTGGTGGATGCGCCATTGGCGCTCGCCCTGTTGATATTCATATTCAAGGTTTGGAGCGCATGGGCGCACAAATAAACGTTGAAAATGGTTATATTAATGCCAAGGTAAATGGTCGCTTAAAAGGCGCTGAAATTTTTATGGAAATGGTAAGTGTAGGCGCTACCGAAAACCTATTAATGGCAGCGGCCCTCGCTGATGGTAAAACCATACTTGATAATGCGGCACGCGAGCCTGAAATAATTGATTTAGCTAACTGCCTAATTGCTATGGGCGCTAAAATCACAGGTGCAGGTACTAGCCGCATTGAAGTTGAAGGCGTTGAGCGTTTAGCGGGTTGCGAGCACAGTATTTTACCTGACCGAATTGAAACTGGGACGTTTTTAGTCGCAGCAGCAATGGCTGGCGGTGAAGTACTTTGTAAAAATACAGACTTTCATTCTCTTGAGCCTGTGATTGAAAAGTTACGTGCTACGAATGCACACCTAGAAGTACATAACGATAGTATTTATCTTGATATGCGTGGCCGAGAACTTAAAGCCGTGAATATTAAAACAGCTCCACACCCAGGTTTTCCTACGGATATGCAAGCTCAGTTTACAGCATTGAATGTAGTAGCAAATGGTAGTGCAACGATCACAGAAACGATTTTTGAAAACCGTTTTATGCATGTACCAGAGTTGCAGCGTATGGGCGCTAATATTCGTTTAGAAGGGCATACCGCAATTTGTGGTGAGACTGAAAGCTTAACGGGTGCGCAAGTGATGGCAACCGACCTGCGCGCTTCAGCTAGTTTAATTTTAACGGGTATAGTGGCACAAGGTGAAACGGTTGTTGACCGTATTTATCACGTTGATAGAGGTTATCAGCGCATTGAAGATAAACTAAGTGCATTAGGCGCAAACATTAAACGCAGAAGTAGCTAAGTAGATAACTAGTTAAGCTATTTTAAAAAGGTCGGATACGCAAATTGCTATCCGACCTTTTTATTGGCGATTGGTATTATTTATTAAAGCTTTGTTTCAAGCTCAGCTACCACGACCATGATTTTTTCTATTTTCCCATCTCTGTATAGCTCAAATTCTATTTCTTTACCGGGCTCCGTATTACCTATTTTTTCAAGCACTTTTTGTGGGTTTGCTACCGAAAGCCCTGCAATTTTAATGACGATATCTTGCTCTTCAATGCCTGCTTGCCATGCTGGCCCCAAAGGGTCTAAATTAGTAATGCGCATGCCGGTAACCGGCGTTAGGCTGTCGTTTACTTCTTTACCTGTACTATCTACTGCTGTGCCTTCAAAGCCTAAATAGCCGCGTACAACCCGACCGTGACGAATGAGTTTACCCATCACTTTTTTAGCAAGTGAGTAAGGAACCGCAAAAAATATTCCTTGAATATTCAAGTTCTCACGCGTTTTAAATTGTGCAGAAGTAATGCCGACTAAATCACCATTGGAGTTAACTAATGCTCCGCCGGAGTTGCCCACGTTAATAGCTGCATCCATTTGCAATAAGTTATTGTAAGGGCTATCTGTAATTTTTTGCTTACCCGTTGCACTAATAATGCCTTGAGTGATTGTTTGTCCTAAGTTAAGCGGGTTGCCTATAGCAAGTACAACATCGCCTACATTTGATACATAGCTATCGTTTACGGGAATCACTGGGAGGTGATCTGCATTGATTTTAAGTAAGGCTAAGTCAGTAATGGTATCAAAACCAATTAGTTGCACATCAAAAAAGCGTCGGCCATCGGTTAAGATAACCATAATTTGGTCTGCATTATTCACAACATGGTAGTTAGTAAGAATATAACCGTCCTGCGACATAATGACGCCAGAGCCTAGCTCTTGTACCGTGTTTTTTCTTTTATAACGAGGTTCTTTGGAAATGCTTTCTGAAAAAATAGTAACTACAGAAGGAGCTGCTCGTTTAACTGCATCAGAAAAACTCAGATGACTCGCACTCATCGCGCTTGGAAGGGGAACATTAGGAAGTAAGGCGGCTCGCATATTAGGGCTGAAAAAAACCACTAAAAAAGCAATACTTAGACCTGCAAATAAAGGGGGAAGAATAAATTTTATTAATTTCAGCACAGTTTTCTTATTATGTAAGTGAGCAATCTCTTTATGATGACATAAAAAAAATAACAGCGGCAAGTGCCACTGTTATTTTTATTACATTAATAGTGCTATTTATTACTGAATTAAAATAAATATAGACTCACGACCACGTTGCACACCAAGTACGATATTACCTTTGGTGTTTTCGATAATCTTATTCATATCACGAATAGTCTCTACTCGTTGGCGATTCACTTGCATAATAATATCACCTTCTTCAAGGCCAACACGGGCAGAAGGTGAGCGAGGGTCTACAGACGTAACCTCAACACCTTTATTACTGTTTTTTTGCACGTTTTCAAGTGTCGCGCCTTGGAACGCAGGATGCAGCTCTTCGCCTGTCGCTGTAACACCTGATGCACCATCAAGAGTTACTTTTACCGTTTTAATTTTACCATCGCGGTAAATACCTAGTTTTATTTCGCGGCCTTCACCTAGCGTAGCAATTTTGCTGCGTAGTTCATGGAAACCACTAATATCACCGCCATTAATGCTAACAATTACGTCACCTGCTTTTATACCTGCTTTACTTGCGGCAGTGTCGTCCATTACTTGCATTACATAAGCACCTTGTTTAACGTCAAGTTGCTGCGCTTTAGCAAGGCCTGCATCAAGTGGGCGGCCAGAAATACCCAGCGAACCTCGGCGTACTTCACCGTGTTCAACAATTTGATCAACTAAGTTTTTCATCATGTTTGATGGAATGGCAAAACCAATACCCACGTTACCGCCAGAAGCACCTAAAATAGCAGTGTTAATACCAATCAATTCACCGTTTAAGTTAACTAATGCGCCACCAGAGTTGCCTTGGTTAATAGCAGCATCGGTTTGAATGAAATCTTCGTAGCCCTCAATATTTAAACCACTACGACCAAGAGCACTAACAATACCAGATGTAACTGTGTGGCTAAGTCCAAATGGGTTACCAATAGCGACAGCAAAGTCGCCCACTCGTAAACTGTCTGAATTTGCGAGTTTTATTTCAGTTAAGTCATCAGCGTCTATTTGTAAAAGAGCGATGTCTGATTCTGTATCAGTACCAATTTTAGTTGCTTCAAATTCACGGCCATCTTCGAGGGTTACTACCATTTTTTCGGCATCTTGGATTACGTGATTATTAGTGACTACATAACCCTCATCAGCATCAATAATTACCCCAGAGCCTAATCCACTAAATTGACGCTTTTGACTGCGAGGCTGTTGCTGTCCAAAAAAGTATTCAAGCGGATCTGCACGGCGGCGTACTTCTTTTGAGCCTGAAACTTGGATACTTACAACACCTGGAGATATTTTCTCTAGCATGGGGGCAAGAGTTGGTAGTTGTTGACCATTTACTGCAATTGGCATTTTTGCATAAGACGCTACAGGGCTCATTAACAAGCTTGTAGATAGAATAGCTGCGCTGATAAGTGATAATTTCATTTTCATAGTCTGGGGTAACTCCACTTAAGATAAAGCAAAACAAAAAGGGCTACTTTACAGCAGCCCTTTTCGGTTTATTAAGATAAAACAACAAAGCTGTTATATCTAAAGACTATGGGGTCAAAAAAAAGTTCATCAAGATGCTTTAGAATGTTCTGAAACTTTATTTTGACCAGCAAATAAACCTGATTCACCTGATACATAATCAGCTGGTTGTGCTGCGGCTGTAGAACGATCGCATTGACGCTCTTTTAATGAAGCCTGCAGTTGTTCTGTTGTTTCTTTTGAAAAGAATGGTTCAGCTGGTGCTTTATTTCTATCTTCTAGAAGAAGCTGGTTTGTTTCTTCAACGTGACTAAGCAGTTGATCATAGTTTTCTTTCATTTTATTTACGAGCTTACCAGTATTCGCTAAATGATCAGCTACATCTTGACGATACTGCTCTAACGCATTTTCAGCTTGCTCTGCTTGCTCTTTTAATTCATCTTGTTTGAACTGTTTTTTAGTAACAAATGCGCCAATAAAAAATGCTACAACAGCAACAATAACAATCAAACCTACCCACATAACTGTGCCCATAAAAACTACCCCTTTGGGAAAATAACTAACGAATGCCGATTCAATTATAAATCATACTAAGTGTAATATACCCCGAGTTATGATGCGTGTTAATATGCTTTGCAAATTAAACTGTGTTTTAACTGTAAATAGATATGACTCCTTGGCAAACATACCAACAAGACTTAAAGCGAGATGACTTTGTACACGACGCAGCACAAGAAAATGCTGTGCGCCATTTACAACGTCTATACGATGACCTAACTCAGACAAAGCCAAAACAAAAAGGCTTTTTTGCTAAGCTATTTAGTAAAGAAGAACCTGCGCCTGTAAAAGGTTTGTACTTTTGGGGGGGAGTAGGGCGTGGTAAAACTTATTTAGTTGACACTTTTTATGAATCATTACCGGGCACACGTAAAATGCGTGTGCACTTTCATCGATTTATGCACCGAGTGCATAATGAGCTTAAAAAGCTAAATAATACGGCTAATCCATTAGAAAAAATTGCTGACACTTTTAAAGCAGAAACAGACATTATTTGCTTTGATGAGTTTTTTGTACAAGACATTACTGATGCCATGCTATTAGGTGGCTTAATGGAAGCGCTATTTGCACGGGGCATAGTACTTGTAGCAACCTCTAATATAGTGCCAGATGAACTTTACAGAAATGGCTTACAGCGAGCGCGTTTTATGCCAGCAATCGAGCTTGTTAAAAAAAATACCGAAATAGTTAATGTAGATTCAGGTATTGATTACCGATTACGTACTTTAGAGCAAGCTGAAATTTTTCATAGTCCGTTAGATGAAGATGCGGATAAGAACCTATTTGAGTACTTCGATAAGTTATCGCCAGAGCCTGGGCAATTAGATGAGCCGATAGAGATAGAAGGGCGAAAAATCAAAACGCGTAAAGTAGCTAAATGCGTTGTGATGTTTGAGTTTAGTGAATTGTGCGAAACAGCACGTAGCCAGGTCGATTACATGGAGATTAGCCGCTTATACAATACGGTGATTATTTCTAACGTAAAACAGCTAGGGCAAACTAATGATGATGCTGCTAGACGCTTTATTGCTTTAGTGGATGAATTTTATGAGCGCCATGTAACTTTAATTATATCGGCTGAAAAACCTATTACCGAACTTTATACCCAAGGTAATTTAAACTTTGAATTTAAGCGTTGTATTAGTCGTTTACAAGAAATGCAATCCTTAGAATATTTAGCTAGAGAGCATTTAGTTTAAATAAGTAAGTAAATGTGTAATAGGGCAACTATAAAAAAGAGGTACATATATAGTACTTCTTATTTCTGAAATTTCTTGTGGAAAAAACAACCGGCGAGTAGCAATGTGTTTTAAGTGCTGGTATACTCCCGCGTCTGCCACGTTGCGTTCTATGTCCTCATATAGTCTAGCCACTTGTGAGCGGCGCAAAAGTCTAAAACTCGAAGGGGTTATAGCAAACTTAGAGCAGTAGTTAATATTAACTACTTGTGGTTTTAATTGAAAAACATTGGATTTTTATAAATGAAAACGTTTGTTGCTAAACCAGAAACAGTAAAACGTGACTGGTACGTAGTTGACGCTGAAGGTAAAACTTTAGGTCGCATCGCTACTGAAATCGCTCACCGCCTACGCGGTAAGCATAAAGCTGAATACACTCCTCACGTAGATACTGGTGATTACATCATCGTTATCAACGCTGAAAAAGTTACTGTAACTGGTAACAAATTCAAAGATAAAGTGTACTACGCTCACTCTGGTTTTCCAGGTGGCCTTAAGTCTACTACTTTTGATAAACTTCAAGCTGCAAAGCCTGAAATGATCATCGAGAAAGCTGTAAAAGGCATGTTGCCACGTGGTCCTTTAGGCCGCGCTATGTACCGTAAACTTAAAGTTTACGCAGGTACTGAGCATAACCATGCTGCACAACAGCCTCAGGTTCTAGACATTTAAGGAGCACCATCATGGCAAATCAATACTACGGTACAGGTCGTCGTAAAAGTTCAAGTGCTCGCGTATTCTTACGCCCAGGCACTGGTAACATCGTAATCAACAAACGCTCTCTAGAAGAGTATTTTGGTCGCGAAACAGCACGCATGGTTGTTCATCAAGCTCTTGAGCTAGTTGATATGACTGAAAAATTTGACCTTTACATCACCGTTTCTGGTGGTGGTACAACTGGTCAAGCTGGTGCTATCCGTCACGGTATCACTCGTGCACTTATGGAGTTTGACGAGTCACTACGTCCACAACTTCGTAAAGCAGGTTTTGTTACACGTGATGCACGTAAAGTTGAACGTAAGAAAGTGGGTCTTAAGAAAGCGCGTAAGCGTCCACAGTTCTCAAAACGTTAATCTATACGTTATCAAGAATTCAAAAACCCAGCTTATGCTGGGTTTTTTGTTTTCAAATCAAAAAGTTTACATTTGCTACTTAATTTAAATTTGTTTATAGCGGTCGCCATACTTGGTATTGCTGTAATTAATGATGATCAAATTTATTAATAACTGCGTATTAATCGAACGAAAGTTAAAAAACACTCAGATAGCTGCAAAAAAGTTAAATAATTATCGTAATTAGTTTAAATCCATCAGTTAATTGGTGGAATTTTTTGCTACAATTGGCGTGGAAGTAAAATGAGTGAGTTTAACGACACTATGTACAGTTTTTACTGTTTCCTCTTAGTGGTGTTGATCTCGGTCAGTATATTGTTTTTACAGAAGCGTTATTATAGTCGTTCGGCTTTATTCTCGAGCTAGCTTAATCAAATTTTTGATCAAGTCAGGTTTATTCGAGCATGGGGCTTTGAATAACCTTGTTTTAATCAAGGGTTTTAATTATGATCGCTTCTATTTTAAAAATTTCGAATAATTAACCTGCTGTAACTGATGTTCTCAATATAGCAAGTGTTGAGAATCATAGTGGAGATAAGTGGATGAGCAATGCGCCTGTAGACAATGGCCGACGTCGCTTTTTAACCATAGCTACCTCTGTTGTAGGTGGTGTTGGTGCGGCTGGGGCTGCTGTTCCTTTTATTGCGTCTTGGAATCCAAGTGAGCGAGCTAAATCTGCGGGTGCGCCTGTAGAAGTAGATATCAGCAAACTTGAGCCTGGACAATTAATACGTGTCGAGTGGCGTGGTAAACCTGTATGGGTTGTATCACGTACCCCAAAAATGCTTGAGCAGATGAAAGAACATGAAGGTCAACTTCGTGATCCGCAATCGCAAGAGCCACAACAATTAGAATCATCAACAAATGATTACCGTTCATTACGTCCAGAAATATTTTTGGCTGTAGGTATTTGTACGCATTTAGGATGTTCACCAGGCTTTTTACAAGGTAATTTTGGTGAGAAAGTAGAAGGGACTGATGACGGTTTCTACTGCCCGTGCCACGGTTCTAAATTTGATATGGCTGGTCGAGTATTTCAATCGGTACCTGCACCATTAAACTTAGAAATACCACCTTATACTTTTCTAGATGACACCACTATTTTAGTGGGCGAAGAAAGAGGGGTAGCCTAATGTTTGGTAAGATTATTGGTTGGATAGATGACCGAATCCCAATGACACGTGTTTGGAACATGCACATTGCACAGTATCCAGCACCTAAAAACTTTAACTTCTGGTACTTTTTTGGCTCACTAGCCATGTTAGTACTAGTAAACCAAATCCTAACAGGTATTTGGTTAACGATGAACTTTGTTCCGTCTGCTGAAGGTGCTTTTGCCTCGGTAGAGTACATCATGCGTGATGTAGAATATGGCTGGTTACTACGTTACTTGCACTCAACAGGTGCATCAGCGTTTTTCATCGTTGTATATATGCATATGTTCCGTGGCATGATCTACGGTTCTTACCAAAAGCCGCGTGAATTACTGTGGTTATTTGGTATGTTCATTTTCTTAGCGCTAATGGCTGAAGCATTCATGGGATACTTATTACCATGGGGCCAAATGTCGTTCTGGGGCGCACAAGTAATCATTTCATTATTCGGTGCTATTCCGGTTATTGGTGATGACTTAACACTTTGGATCCGTGGTGACTACGTAATATCAGGTGCAACGCTTAATCGCTTCTTTGCATTACATGTAATTGCACTACCACTGGTTATTGTAATCTTAGTTTTCTTACATATTGTTGCTCTACACGAAGTGGGTTCAAATAACCCTGAAGGTATTGAGATTAAACGTAAGAAAGGCTCAGTAGCTGAAGAAGATAAGCCTAAATTTAAATTCCATGAGTATTACACTAACAAAAAAGACATTGTTGATGCGATACCGTTCCACCCTTACTACACAGTTAAAGATATTGTGGGTGTGGTTGGTTTCTTAATACTGTTTTGTTGGGTTGTGTTCTTTATGCCGGCGATGAATGGCTTCTTTTTAGAAGGTCCAAACTTCGAGGCAGCTAACCCACTTAAAACACCTGAGCATATTTTCCCGGTTTGGTACTTTACGCCATTCTATGCAATCTTACGTGCAATCCCTGATAAGTTAATCGGTGTTGCGGCGATGGGTGCATCGATTGTAGTACTTGCATTACTACCTTGGATAGACCGTGGTAGAGTTAAATCGGTTCGTTACCGTTGTGGTTTCCATAAATGGAACATTGCAGGCTTTGTTGTAACTTTCGTTCTTCTTGGTTGGGTGGGTGCAACTCCACAAACTGATATGAAAACGATTATTTCTCAAATCTGTACTGTGACTTACTTTATGTTCTTCGTACTGTTGTTTGTATACAGTAAGAACGAAAAAACTAAGCCATTGCCAGAGAGGTTAACGAAATGATGAAGAAGCTTATTATTGGTTTGTTTGCTTTATCAGTAAACTTGTTGCCTAACATGGTTATGGCAGCAGGTCCGTCGGTTCCTTTAATGGAAGCGAATAACGACCTTACTGATCAACCATCTTTACAACGCGGTGCAAAGTTGTTCATGAACTACTGTCTTGGTTGTCACCAAATGCAGTATCAACGTTATGAGCGTACTTTTCGTGATATCGGTATCCCAACAGAAGTTGGTTTAGAGCAGTTAATTTTTGACGGCTCTAAAGTAGGTAGCCATATCACCAACGCAATTACAAAAGACGATGCAGCAAAATGGTTTGGTGCGGCTCCGCCGGATTTAACTCTTATTGCACGTGTAAAATCACCAGATTATATTTACACGTACCTAAAATCGTTTTATAAAGATGAATCTCGCCCGTTTGGAGTTAACAATATTGTTTTTCCATCGGTAGGTATGCCTCATGTTCTTCAAGAACTACAAGGTTTACCAACGCCTATCACTAAAGAAGTAGAAGAACATGGCCACACTGTGACCAAAGTTATTGCTACTGAAACTGATGGTACGGGTGAATTAAGCGTAGATGAATACGACCAAGCGGCTCGTGATTTAACAAACTTCCTTGAGTACGTGGGTGAACCTTCACGTCTTGAATCGGAAGCGCTAGGTATTAAGGTAATAGGATTCTTAATAATTCTATTTATCTTGGCATTTATGCTTAAGAAAGAATACTGGAGAGATGTTCATTAAGTTGAACATTTTTAAAGGTAATTTTGCAATAGGGGCTTAAGCCCCTTTTGCTGTTTTAGTTATTTAATGGAGGTATAGGCATGGCCGTAGCTGCCAATAAGCGCCCTGTAATGACCCTTTTTTCTGGTGCTAACTGTATGTATAGCCACCAAGTACGTATTGTACTTGCGGAAAAAGGTGTAAGTGTAGATATTCATTTGGCTGAAAAAGATAACTTGCCAGAAGCACTTCACGAAATTAACCCTTACGGCACAGTGCCAACACTGATTGACCGTGAGCTTGGTTTATACCAGGCAAACATCATCATGGAATACCTTGATGAGCGTTTTCCTCATCCTCCACTAATGCCTGTTTACCCGGTAATGCGTGGTCGTAGCCGCTTAATGATGCATCGTATTGATACTGACTGGTACAGCCTAGCTGACAAAATCAGTAACAACACGTCAGATGCTGCTCAAGCTCGTAAAGAGCTAACAGAAGCATTACTTGCTGTAGCACCTATTTTTAGCGAAGCACCTTACTTTATGAGTGAAGAGTTTAGCTTAGTAGATTGTTATTTAGCTCCACTATTATGGCGTTTACCAGAGTTTGGTATTGAGCTTAATGGTGCAGGTTCTAAAGAGCTTAAAGAGTACATGATCCGTTTATTTGAACGTGAGTCATTCCAAGCCTCTTTAACTGAAGCTGAGCGTGAGATCCGTTTATAATGACGCCTAATCGTCCTTATTTATTACGTGCTTTTTTTGATTGGATAGTCGATAACGAGTGTACGCCGCATTTAGTGGTAGACGCTGGGTTTGCAAATGTACAAGTGCCAACACAGTTTGTTCAAGACGGACAAATTGTTTTAAACATAAGTCCATCAGCGGTCACACAGTTTTCGTTAGACTTAACCCAACTTAGCTTCAATGCGCGCTTTGGTGGTCAGCCAATGCAAGTGTATGTGCCTCTAGGTGCTGTGCTTGCAATATACGCGCGTGAAAATGGCGAAGGAACAGTCTTTACTGCAGATGAGTTTTTAGAGGACGAAGACGATTTTGTGCCTGAGCTTGAAAGTGTTGATTCATCAGCTGAATTTATTGATGAAACACCACCAGAAAAGCCACAGAAGAAAAAAGGCTCTCATTTACGCGTTATTAAATAATAAGTAAATGCAAAAAAAAACCGCTTAATAAGCGGTTTTTTTATGTCTGTATTTTACTTTACATATATTCAAATACTTTAATTACACGCTCTACGCCAGATACATTTCGGGCAATGTTTACAGCTTGAGTAGACTCAGAGTCAGATACTAAACCCATTAAAAATACTTCAGCGTTTTCAGTAACTACTTTAATGTTATTACTGCTAATGTCTTTTGCTGTTAGTAGTTGAGCTTTTACTTTAGAAGTTAACCAAGAGTCATGCGTTTGTGTAGTAATACCAATATTTGAGCCAATACGAATTTGGTTATGTATCTTACGAATACCTGAAACGCCCTCAATGGTACGCTGTGCTTCGTTTCTCATTTCTTCATTAGATACTTGGCCTACAAGTAAAACAATACCGTTAACGCTTACAGCGCTTATATTGGCAAACTTTTCAAGGCGTTCTACTTCGCTAAGTGCAATACTCGCTTTTATTTCAATATTGTTATCGTCAATTTGAGAGCCAATGGTACGGCGATCGTTCGCTGCAGTTACTGCACTGGCTGTACCTGCAACAACAGCAGCTGCGCAGCCTTGTAGTAATACAACAGTACCTAAAACAATAAGAGAGCGTTTAAACATAATTTTCATCCTGAGGGAAAAGCGTTAAATCAACCAGTTCGCTTAAACAATGTAAGTTAACTAAATGGGATTCGATAATGCGGCTAGGGCGTTTAGATGGGGATCTAATTTCAACATCGTTAGGGCCTAGTAGGCCTACCAACTCACCACCATCATCACCAACCATAACTATGACCTTCATATCTTTAGTTAGTGCAGCTTCAACGGCAGAAATAACATGTTTTTCGTTACCGTTAATAGCCAGTACAAGCAATAAATCACCTTGCTGAGCAAAAGCGCGGACTTGGCGAGCAAATGTATCGTGATCGTCTACCTGAGTACTTTGTCCAAGGTTAACGTTTTCTTGCGATAGAGCAATTGCAGGTAAGCAGGGACGTTCGGTTTCATAATGATTAACCAATACACCCGCCATATGCTGAGCGAGCATGTGGCAATTTGCAGTACCGCAGCAAATGAGTTTATTTCCGTTGATCAGACTTTGTGCAATAGTAAATGCAGCTGACTCAAGCGCACTAGGTAGCACTTCACCGGCAGCGATTTGAACTTGAATGCTTTCTGTAAAAATTTCTTTAATTGTGTCTTGCATAGCCTACCAATAATTTATCTTTGTATTTGCGTTTAAAATACATTTTTAAGCCAATTAATATTAGGAGATGCTTCTCCTGTAATGGCTACATAATCAATTCTTAGTGCTTGGTTAGTTAAATTTTTAGCTGCTAAGTAATGATAAATACTACGTTTTAATCGAGCTTGTTTTTGTGGGCTAAGTGCATAGTTGGCACCGCCACGGGCATTATTTTTGCGAAACTTGACCTCAATGAATACAAGGGTGTCGCCTTCTTTCATAATGACATCAAGCTCGCCAAAGGGGCAGTAATAATTACGTTCAATGGGTGTTAAGCCCTGAGTAACTAAGTATTTTTGCGCTTCAAGCTCATAATACTGGCCTTTTTCGCGACTATTGTGCCACAGCTCTTTAAACCACGACATGCCGCCCCCTTAACTTAATAAAGTTTAATTTATAGTTTGTATATCACCCGCTGATTGCATAAACAATGGTACCGGGCGTTGTGTTTCTAATTGCACAGGCTTAATGCGACGGTTTGTATATTGAGCCCAGTCGAGCATACGTTCTATATGGCCGCTGGTATTAACAGATAGCTTACCGCTTAAACCACTATATTGATTGCCTGGCATTACGCTTAACTGTCTAATGCCATGTAATATTGATACTGCATCGTACGCCATTGCAAATAAGCGTTGGCTAATATCAATTTGCTCTGGCCATAGAGAGTTGTACTGCTGGCGTAAATTATGTTGTTTAATTTGTGAATCAAGCATCCACGGTAATTCAGTGAAGTATAGGCCGTCTAAGTCGCCTTTGTCTGTACTGTCAATTTGTTTACTATGACTTTTAGAGCTTGCATAAAGTGGGATACGATCAGCAAATGTACTGACGTTTACATCAAGGTAAGGTTTAATTAAGCGAGTTTCTATGGCATCACCCAAAATATAAATAACGTCTATATCACTGCGTGAACGCGTTTCGTTTTCTACTTCTTGCTTAAATAATGCTTTAACTGTTTGTATGCGATCTTTTGACTTATCAACTTCTAATAAGCTGGTAATTGTGTTCGGCATATCTTTTTTATCATTATAAAAACCGATTTGTGGCTTGGTTTCGCTGTAGCGTTGCCACTGTAGGTTAAAATAATCAACTAAACGTTGGCCATTTGCATTATTTGGCGCAAGCAGCATAGGCTTTTGATAGCCCTTAGTTAAAAAGTGTTCCAGAGCTTGTTGTACTTCGTGCTCAGGGTTCAATGCAAAGTAATAATGCTGAAGCGAAATGCGCTCACCATCAAAGGTGTTTAAATGCAGTACCGGAGTATCAATAAGAGTTTGTGCATTGGCTAGTTTATCAATATTTGCTTTAAGTAGAGGACCAATTACAAAATCAGGCTTTATTTCTTCAAGTTGCGCTGCGATTTCTTCAGTGCTTAGGTTTTCATCAATAAAAATAGTGTCGTTGATAGTTTGCGTATCAAGTGCAGCTAACACACCGGCTTTAAGCGCATCACCTAAGCGTTCGTTAGGGCCTGATTGTGGAAACAACACAACTAAACGCTCTATATTAATAGGGGCGAGCTCAGTAAGCATTTCGTCTTGTTCAGGTAATACAGAAAAAGCCGGATGCCCAATATAGCGCCTGCGCCAATTATTAATTGCTTGGTCTAGCTCCACGCCACTACTTGCATATACTTGATAGTATAGACCAAGGTTTACCCAGCCTTGCTGGATAACCGAACCACGGTTAAAACGTTCAAGCGCATATGAAGAGAGCTGTTTTAAGTTATCCCACAAATTTTGATTGAGCTGAGGGATTTCTATATTGTTTTTTGTGGCTGTCTCAGAGGCTCTAAAGAAATAGGGGGCGGCTTTTTTTGGAAAATTTTGCGATGCATAAATACTGGCTGTTAAAAATTGATGCCAAGCAAAATGCTCAGGTTGAGTAAGTTGTCCGTCTAGCGATTGTAAAATCACCAAAGCTTGATCATTCTTATTCTGTTGTTTTTGTGCAAATGCAATATAAAGACGGTTTTGGATTTGATCAACACTTGCGGTTAATTCAAGCTCATTACCAATTTTTTCTAACAAAGGCCAATTTTGCTCACTAATTGCAGCATCACGGGCGCTATACAATAACTGTATTTTATCGGCACCTTGGCGGTTTTGCGCCAATTGATAGATAGATTGCGCACTGGTTGCCTGATTTTGCAGTGCATTAGTGCGGTTACTTACGTTATCGCTGTTTTTAGTTGGTTTTTCGGTTGTGCTACACGCCGATAACCCTGACAATATAATTAATAGACTAACTAGTTTAAGTCGCACAATGATTTCCCAATACGTTAACGCGATTTGCTTATATTACTGACTGACGCAGGAGACCTCAATGTTAAATGAGGAGAATTCACAGAAAATTGGCACTCTTTACATTGTTGCCACCCCAATTGGCAATTATGACGACTTAAGTCACCGTGCCATTGCGACATTATCGCAAGTTGACTTAATAGCTGCTGAAGACACTCGCCATACCGGCAAGCTACTTAGCCACTTTGGAATTAAGGCAAAAACGTTTGCATTACACGACCACAACGAAAAGCAAAAAGCACAACAAATTATTGATCAACTTAATCAAGGTTTAAATATTGCTTTAGTATCTGACGCTGGTACACCGCTAATTAGTGATCCAGGCTATGCGGTTGTAAATCTATGTCGCGAACAAGGCGCTCATGTTACACCTATCCCAGGTGCATGTGCTGCAATTACAGCCGTATGTTGTTCAGGCTTACCAACCGACCGCTTTCAGTTTATTGGTTTTACGCCAGCTAAAAGTAAAGCTCGCCAAGACTTTTTTATCGAAGCTGTTAACTCAGGTATCACCAGCATAATGTACGAAAGTACGCACCGTATTATGGCAAGCCTTGATGATTTAGCACTAGCCCTTGGTGATGAGCAGCAAGTTGTGTTTGCTAAAGAGCTAACCAAAACCTTTGAAACATTTTTTAATGGTAGTGTAAGTGAGCTTAAACAGTTTTTAACTGATGATCCTACCAAGCAGCGCGGCGAAATAGTGCTTATGCTTGCGGGCAAACCAAAGCAAATAGACGATGTTCCGCCTGAAGCGCGCAAAATGCTGGCACTGCTTGAAAGTGAAATGCCAATGAAAAAGGCCTGTGGTGTGGTTGCAGAATACTTTGGTATGAAGAAAAACGCTTTATACAAAACAATTATTGAAGAAAAAGAGTAAATTTTACTGCGCTTGGTATTAGCCTCATGTATACTGCGCGCCGAGTCAGCCAAGATGATCGCTGCCTGTGACGAAAATGATCAGGGGGAGGAAAGTCCGGGCTCCATAGGGCAGAGTGCCAGCTAACGGCTGGGGGGCGTGAGCCCACGACAAGTGCAGCAGAGAGGAGACCGCCAACTTCGGTTGGTAAGGGTGAAAGGGTGCGGTAAGAGCGCACCGGGCCGCTAGTAATAGTCGGTTGCAAGGTAAACTCCACTCGGAGCAAGACCAAATAGGGTTCTATCATTTTAAATAATGAACGCGTGGCCCACGTGAGAACCGGGTAGGTTGCTTGAGCCATAGAGCGATTTATGGCCTAGACGAATGATTATCACTTTCTTCGGAAAGGACAAAACCCGGCTTATAGGCTGACTCACTCATTCAATAAAAAGCCCGCAGTTAACGCTGCGGGCTTTTTTGTGTCTAAATTTTAGTTAATACAATTTAAGCATCTTTAAATAATATTTTTACCTTGTTCTGGGTCTCTTGATTGCTCTGCTTGTTCACGTATTTCGTCGGTATCACTGCTCACATCATCAAGCGTTTTAGTTTGATCAACAGTTTCATTTTTTTCGCTTTGTATTTGCGATGGTTGTTTTTCCTCTAAGCTAGAAACATTTTCACTAGGGTCGGTGAGTATAATTCTTTCTCGTGCGTCATCAGGCATACTGATGTTTTGTTTTGTGAATTCATTGACTAATTCGCGCATAAGCTGGGAAGCTACTTTTAATGGACTGTGTTGCTCGCTATTAACCCAAAAATACAAAACGAAGTTAATAGTAGATGAGCCTAAGTTTTTTATTAAAACTTGCGCGGGTGGATCGCTAAGCACCGCATTTTGTTGATTGACAATATCTAGGGCGAGGGTTTGTGTGCTGCGTATATCGTTATCATAGCCAATACCAATTTCTACTTTTCCGCGCATTTTTGGATTGGCAGTCAGGTTTTTAATGGTATTTTTATATACCGTCGCATTGGGTATTTGAATATGATTGCCATCGTAATCAACAAGTGTGGTTGCTCTTGCGGTTACTTTTTTAACAACACCTAAACGATTGTCTACTTCAATTACATCGTCGATTTTGAAAGGCCTCTGTATGCTGAGTAATAAACTAGCGATAAAGTTCTCAGCTATGTCTCTAAAGGCAAAACCTAATATAAGTCCAATTAGTCCCGTGCCACTCATAATGGCAACAGCAAACTCGGTAAGCCCTGCTAAACGCAGGAATAAGTACACGCCAAATAAAATAATTAAAGTGCTTATACTGCGCCTTACAACTAGATGAACTAGTTTACTGTCAGTCATGTAGTCAATAGGCTTTATAAGCAATCGAGAAAGTGGCCCTGCAATTAAATAGCTCAATGCTAAAAGTATTATACCGAGTAATAGTGTGGGTAATATTTGCGCTGTTGCATGAAGTAATTGCACAGCTTGTTCATGAAAAAACTGCCACGTAAACACATCGCCTTGAAAACTTTGCGTGCTGGGAGGCGTATTGTTTAAAGCTATAATGTTTGATTGGCTACTAGGCATGGCTTATCGTCCGTGTTTGGTTTTTATAAGTTTTTATAATCGTTAATACTAGGTAACAGCAAGTTTAGTACCAAATACTTTATTTAACTTGGCAAACATTTTGCTGTAGTAATGTAATACAAATATTGAGGTTTAGAATGAAAGAAGCTAAACGAGGACAGCAAGCTGAGCAGCCTGGTCATATCCCTTTTATAGGTTGGTGGGATATTGTTAAGCGCATTTTTAAGCAAATGAGTGAAGATAACTTATCTATAGTGGCAGCGGGTGTGGCATTTTATGCGTTACTTGCTATTTTTCCGGCCATTGCGGCGATGGTATCTGTGTATGCGTACTTTTCATCCCCTGCAGATATCAGTGATCATTTAAGTAAAATAGTTACTTTGCTCCCACCAAGTACCAGTGAACTAATTTTATCTCAGGTTTCTAGCCTTGCAAAAACATCAAGTGCCAGCTTGAGCTTAAGTGCAATCGGTACGCTTATACTTACTATTTGGAGTAGTTCTAAGGGCAGCCAAGCACTTATTACTGCGTGTAATATTAGTTATCGTGAATATGAAAAACGTTCATTTTTTAAAGCTCAATTAGTACGCTTTTTATTTTCAGTAGGGGCGATTGTTGTCGCAATTTTTGCGCTATTAATTATTGGTATTTTACCTATTGTGCTTAATTTAGTGGGGCTAAAAGAAAGTATAGATTTATTAATTAAACTCATCTCTTGGCCATTATTAGCTTTTACCTTTAATTTTGCATTGGTACTTTTATATCGTTATGCCCCACATCGTAAACCGGCCAAATGGCGTTGGATCACGATGGGTTCGTCTATTGCTACTGTGCTTTGGATTTTGGCATCTATAGGTTTTTCTTTTTATGTATCGCGTTTTTCTAGTTACAACGAAACTTACGGCTCACTAGGTGGCGTAGTGATCATGCTGATGTGGTTGTATATTAGCGCTTACATAATCACATTAGGTGCTGTAATTAATGCAGCTACTGAGCAGCAAACAGGTAAAGACAGTACTATAGGGCCAGCTAAAGAGCGTGGACAGCGAGGCGCCTATGTGGCAGATCACCTCGATGTAAAAAATGAATAGCTATTAGCTAGCTAAGTTAGTGAGAGCCGTAAGCTGCTCTTTAAACTCTTGTGCTGCAGGACCAAGCCTGTCGTTGTCGTTGCACATTAAATATAAATTAAGAGTACGGGTTGTACCTTGGTCTAAATTAAGTGGGATGAGCGTTTTATCTTCAATTAAATGTGCTATTTGTGTTTTTGGCAGCCAAGCGTAACCCAAATTTTGACTAACCATATCAATAGAGTTGCGTAAATGGCTGACTGTCCAGCGCATATCAGCACCTAACCAGCCATCATTGTGACTGGTGTGTGTTGCTGAGTCGCGAACTACTATTTGCCGGTGTAGCTTTAAATCGCGAAAGTTGAGTTGTTCAGTTTGTTGGTGTAATACATGGTCTTTATGCGCAACGGCTATAAACTCTATATCGCATAACGTACTGCAACTAATTCCATAGATAGGGATTGATGAAATGGCTAAATCAACCACTGAGTTATGTAATAATTCGTTTGCACCGGTTAGCACGCTTTCTACTAAATCAATTTTTAAAAGCGGGTAAAGTTCACTCGTTTTAGCAAGTGCCTGGTATAAAATGGTGTGTGGAAAAACCTCATCAACAGCTATTTTTAACGTGCTTTCTACGCCTTCGCTTAGTGTACTTGCTACCGATTCTATTTTAGTTGCTTCTTCAATTAAAAATTCAGCTCTGCGTAAAATTAGTTTACCGCTATCGGTTAAAAATGCTTTACGACCTTTTACTTCAAGCAACTTAATTTGCAAGGCGGCTTCAAGTTTTTGAACAGCATGGTGTACGGTTGACTGACTTTTATGTACAGCCGCACTTGCGCCTGCAAATCCGCCGTGATCCACAACCGCTTTAAACATTCGCCATTGCTCTAATGTTGCTTTTGCCATTTTTAAATCCTGTTACTACTTATATCTGATTGCTTAACTTGACCGCGCAGACGCATTATTTATTGCGTAACAGTGATTTTTTGTTTATTTATTTTAATAAAGCGACTTTTTTATCAGCTAGAAGTGCCATAAAACTGCTTTTATTTAAAGGTCTTGAAAATAAATAACCTTGTCCGTAATCACATCCGGCTTCAAGTAATAGCTGCATTTGTAATTCAGTTTCAATTCCTTCGGCGATTACTTTTAAGCCCAGTTGATGCGCCATAACAATTATTGCTTCACACAGTGCAAGTTCTTGACTGCCTACTTGGATATTATCAACAAAACGTTTATCTATTTTTAAATAGTCGGTATCCATTTCTTGTAAGTAAGCGAGTGACGAATATCCTGTACCAAAATCATCAAGGGCAAGCTGCATACCTGATTTTACTATTTCTTTTAAGCGACGTTGCGTTAATGCTTCGGGGTTAATCATTAGGCCTTCAGTTATTTCTGCCACAATTGAGGATGCAGGTAATTTTGCAGCTTTTAGCATATCGTACCATTCATCTATACCACTCTCTGGTGTGGATAACTGTACTGGCGACACGTTTACACTTATTTGAAAAGTATCATCGGTTAGGGTTTTTATATCGTTAAGCGTTTGCAAGGTTTGAGCAAATACAAATTGGCCAATTGCATTTATTTGCCTAGTTTCTTCAGCAAGAGGAATAAATGCGACAGGGCTAATTAGGCCTTTTTCGGGATGTTGCCAACGAATAAGTGCTTCAGCTTTATGAATATGTAAATCATTCAAAGCAACTATGGGCTGATAAAATAACTCAAACTGTTCAAGTTCTATGGCACTTCGTAAGTCTTTTAATAGCACCATGCGCGCGTGTGCATATTCGCGCATGTCAGCAGAGAAAAATTCAAAACAGTTACGACCATTACTTTTTGCTTTATACATAGCCTGATCGGCTGCTTTTAAAAGCTGTTCAGTATTTTCACCATCATTAGGGGCGCATGCTATGCCCATGCTGGCGCTAATAAATAATTCTTCGTTTTCAAGATATAAAGCCGACGATAGGCTAAGCAAAATATTACTGGCAATTTGATTAATATGACGCGTACTTTTGATGCGATTAAACACAATAACAAACTCATCACCACCAATACGTGCCACAAACTCAGCATTTTTTGCCGACTGAACTATGCGTTGCGATACGAGTTTTAATAAGTTATCGCCATAGTGATGGCCTAATGTGTCATTAATATCTTTAAAGTGATCTATATCTAAAAGCATGACAACCAATTGATTGTCGGGAGTAACAATGCTTGAAAATCGTTGACTTAATCGCTCCTTTAACTCTAAACGATTTGGTAAGTCAGTTAGGTGATCATAGTGAGCTTGTCGCCAAATTGTTTCATCGGCTTGTTTTTTCTCAGTGAGGTCTGTGAATATCGCGATTCGACGAATAGGTGCGTTGTTTGTATCATAAACCGTATCGATTGTGAGCCACTCAGAGTAAAGCTGCCCGTTCTTTTTACGGTTAATAACCTCGCCTTGCCAGCGGCCTGTTTGCTGTAATTCAGACCACATTTTATTGTAAAAATTCTTATCATGTTTTCCTGACGAAAGAATTGAAGAGGAGCGCCCAATAACTTCTTCTTTATTATATAAAGTCGTTTTGCAAAACGCAGGGTTTACATCAAATATTATACCCGCTGGATCGGTGATTGCCATGCCTTCACTACTGTTGTTATACACCAGCGAGGCAAGGTGGAGTGCTTCTTCATTTATTTTTCGTTGTGTTATATCCCTTAGCACAACAACGTATTCATTTTTACTTTGCATTGCACTAATACGTGCTTCAAAGCTGCGTTTCGGATTGGATTTTTCGAGTGTAAATTCTAAATTACTCGAAACATCAAGCTTAGATAACTGCGATAACAAAAGCTGCACATTGTTGTGAGAAAGTATTGATGATAAATGAGGTGCTGCAGTGCTGTTTGGGTTTACTTGAGGCTTAAATTGCCCCGTTATGTTGAGAATATCGCCATGGATGTTAATTCTAACGTAACTGTCGGGTAGAGTATTAAGCAAGCTGGTAAGCTCATCGTGCTTGTTTTTTAAATTAGCCTCGGCTGTTAACCTAGTTTGCGCCATTGATTTAAAGCGCTGATAGAGAGTATTTAGCTCTGGATTATTTGGCTGTATTTTCTGTGACGGCATTTCGCCCTTAGCCAACACGTTTGTTGCATTTGTTAGATTATTAATTGGGTCGATAATGCTGGTTTTAAGCAGCTTACGTGCAATTAAACATAGCACTAGCAGTGATAAAATAAACACACCAATCGCTATAAAAAAATTATTATTTATTTGCTTTAAAGCATGCGTAATAGGAAGTGCAATATGTATATTTAAGCTGTTACTACTCGGATCTCTATAAATAATAGAGTGATGAAGCATTCGATCTTCACCCTCAATAGATTTTATTTTTGTTGATGCCTCATTATCAATCGAAGAATCAGTTGCTAATAAAGTCTTTGCAATATTATCGCCAAGGGCTGCAGTTGTTGGTGGGTAACGCGCTAAAATCTTTCCATTAGAATCAGCGATTGCAGCAATAGAGCCAGTCGGCAGTTCAATATTATTAAAAGCATTGTTCCACCAGTCAAGCGCAACAACGATAACTACAACGCCCTGAATTACATTTTTTTTATTAATGATAGGCAACGCAAAGTTAAGGGTGTTTTTTTGCAGGCTTCGGTCGTGCTGAAAATAACCTACCGACAATTGGTTACTTTTTAAGGCATTTTGAAAATACGCACGATCTGCAATACTTATTGTTTTGGCTAGTCCGCTTGTTGTACACATGACAATGCCATTTGGATCTATAATCCCGATATTGGCAACATGGGCATAAATAGCTCTAAATTGATTAAAATAATTAGGGCAGGACGTTGCTAAATTTTCTTTTTTACTTTCCTCTTTAGCCAAATAACGCGCTAAACGGTCAATATCATCGACTAAGTGCTTTTGCTGTAAAATTAATTGCTTAGCAATGTTTTCTACTTTTTTTTCACTTTGCTCAATAGAGTGGTGGCGTTCAAGCAGCAGAGTAAAAATAATTACAGCGGTGCCCGGAATACTTAGCAGTATGAGCAAACGATAAAGCTGATGTTTGAGAGAATAAGTAGAAATAACCATTCCTTAGTTTCGTATTTTGCAATAACAATTGTAGCCAAATTCACTCCAAATAACCATAGTAATTATAAGGTTGAAAATATAACCAATGAATCAATGTTGTTCTATTTTTTAGAACCTTAAGCTCGATTTAAAGACATAGTTGTTTTGTTTAATGAATGATTTAATAGCCTCATAAACTTATTCTTTAGAGTGAATTAAAAAATGAAAATATCAAAAATACTTACAGCTTATGCAACTCAAGATGGCGATGGCGTGAGCATTAGCCGTATACCTGGGTTTGATGGTAAATATTTAGATCCATTTTTGATGATTGATGAACTTAAGTCAGATGACAAAAAAGATTATATGGGAGGCTTTCCTGAGCATCCGCACCGAGGAATTGAAACGTTTACTTATATTTTAAAAGGTGGCTTTGAACATCGTGACCAAATGGGTAACAAAGAAGCAATTAAAGCAGGCGATGTGCAATGGATGAGCACAGGGCGCGGCGTCATGCACAGTGAAATGCCACTCGCTGATGCTATAGATGGTCTGCATGGCTTTCAAATTTGGATAAACATGCCAAGCGCAGAAAAAATGCGTGATTCACGTTATCAAGATACGACTAAAAACCCAGCTCCTAGTTTTACAAATACGCAAGGCGTGACGTTAAAAGCACTTGCGGGATCGTGGCAGTTCGAAAGTGAAACGCTTGCAAGCGAGCTGCAAAGTTTAGCTGCTAATGCGGCGCTCGCTGATATTACATTACCTGCTGGTAAAAGCATTTATTTAGAGCCTCTTAGCCAACAAAAAGTAATGCTTTATATTCATAGCGGCTCACTAATAATGAGCGACAATCAAACAATACCAGCGGGTAAGTTACTTATTTTAGAACCAGGCAGTGATATTAATATTAGCTCTGAGCACGGCGCTGGTGTTTTGGTTTTAGCAGGCGATCCACTTAATCAGCCAATTGCTCATATGGGTCCATTTGTAATGACGACGCAAGCTGAAGTACAGCAAGCGGTACGTGATTATCAAAACGGTGAGTTTGGCAAAATATAACGGTATTTTTAGGAGAGTTTTATGGGATTATTAGTTAACGGCCAATGGCAGGATAAATGGTACGACACAGATTCAAGTAACGGTAAGTTTGAACGCGAAACGGCGCAGTTACGTAACTGGATAACTGTTGATGGTAGCGCTGGAATAACGGGCGAGGCCGGATTTAAAGCACAAGCGAACAGGTATCATTTATATGTATCACTTGCGTGTCCTTGGGCGCATCGAACGCTTATATTTAGAGCGTTAAAAGGGTTGCACGATTTAATTACGGTGTCGGTTGTTAGCCCTGATATGCTTGATAGTGGTTGGGCTTTTGATACGCAAAACCACAGTACTGGTGATGCTTTATTTAATAGTAACTACTTACATCAAGTGTATACAAAAAATAACCCTAAGTATTCCGGGCGAGTCACCGTACCTGTATTGTGGGATAAAAAGCTAAATAAAATTGTCAGTAATGAGTCTGCCGATATTATACGTATGTTCAATAGTGCGTTTAATGAGTTAACAGGTAATAACGATGACTACTATCCAGAGGCACTACGACCAAAAATTGATGAATTAAATGCGTTGATTTATCCAAATATAAATAATGGTGTTTATCGTACGGGGTTTGCAACAACTCAAGATGCATACGAAGAGGCGTTTAACGATTTATTCAAAGCACTCGATAAAGTAGAAGGGATACTGAGCAAGCAGCGTTATTTAACAGGTAATAGGCTCACCGAGGCAGATTGGCGATTATTCACTACTCTCATTCGGTTTGATAGTGTGTACGTTGGCCATTTTAAATGTAATTTACGCACAATTGAAAGCTACCCTGCATTAAGTGGATACCTCAGAGAGCTATATCAAGTTAAAGGAGTGGTTGAAACAGTTGATTTTTATCATATTAAGCGTCATTACTACTTTAGTCACACAATGATCAACCCAACACAAGTTGTGCCAAGAGGCCCAAGTATTAATTACTTATCTGATCACGGTAGAAATGTTTAGCGCTTAAGCTATCAAGTTCACTAGCCAGCCGTATTTTCTTACGAAGCTGGTTTCGCTTTTACCCGCTTGTACTGCTGCACCTGCGATAAAGGCACTTGAAAGCCCAACTTTGGTTGCGGCAAAACGCTTTAGTCTATATTGGAACGCTGCATGATGTTGGCGTTTCAATTCACTGCGCGTATCCATTTGCTTACTTAGAGCATCAACGTTTTCATTAGGTGCTTTAATTAAGTAGTTAACTAACATACTAATTTCCTTGTAGGTTAAATAGCTGCTTTAAACTTTTAAGCGTTTTACTAAAGCCAATTTTATTGCTTAAGTAAACTGTATTTTTCCAAAGCCATATTAAACAAGCAACTTGTAGTAAAGTAGCTGTTGCAATACTTAGCCATACCGACCCAAAAACATCGTATACACCGTATCCAACAGCACCTAGAAATCCTGCCCACAACAAAACCAAACCACTGGCAAAGCATCCTAAAAATATAGTGATCAATGCAAGCGATCTAAGCGATAACCGCCATTCAGCTTTAGCAAGCTGGTGAGTGATCTTTCCTTGAGTTTGGTAATCATCCTTGAGCTGCTTAGAATACTCTAAAAGCATTGCAACATGATCTTGCCAATCGTCCTTATGGCTATGTTGCTCAGTAGTTTGGTCTTGCACATTACCATCCTTGGTTGCTGTTGTTTGTGGGTTACTCATCACTAATTACTTACGACGAAGTAGTGATGTGATTAACATACCCGCAGCAAAAGCAATACCCGCCGTTGCTAATGGGTTTTCAGAAGCAAAAGCACGAGTTTTTGCAGTACATTCACTTAGTTTTTCACGTGCAATAAGTTGTTTTTCGCTTAATGCATCTGCTGAGCTAGAAGCTCCTTTACGCACACTGCTTTCAGCTGTTGCAGCTTTGCTAGAAAGTGCATCTACAGCATCGTGCGCCGCTGATGTTGCTTTCTCTGTAAGAGGAGACTCAGTATTTGTTAGTTTAACGTCAGGCTTAACATCTGAAGTTGTATTTGGTTTCGTATTCGTTGCAGTAGCCATAATCAATCCTTAATAAGTTAAAAATTTAAATAGTGATTTAGATGATGCAATGATTAAACCAAACTTGTTATTTATTTTAACTTACTGAATTTGATGGGTTTTGTTTGTATTTTTTAATTTTTGATAAGTAGTATATTTAAAATAAACAGTAACTATTACTACACGGCTAGGTAAATTTTACAAAGAGGATAAAAACGCCTTAAAAATTGTAAATATTCATTGGTTATTCAGTAAGCAATGCATGTAAACAGAAAGTTATAAAAGCAAAGCTGATATTTTTCTTTACCTCAATCCCACTTTTTCCCACGTAATTCAAACGCTTCGCTTGAGCCCTTATTTTTTCTAGCTTTGAGACTCACTAAAGCTGGTCAGCTTACTTGACAAAATGGCTTGTCAAGCCCTAAACTGGAGCACTGTGGTAAAAAGTGGTTTTTAGTGGATCTCATTGGATAAAATAAACAAAAAATTGAATAAAACAATTTCAAAGTAGGTTTTTTATGTTTCGTGGCGCGAGTTCACTGAGTTTGGATGATAAGGGGCGTTTTGCGGTACCGACAAAGTACCGAGAATCTCTGTTGTCTGAAGATCAGGGGACAGTTATTTGTACCGTCGCATTAAATGAACCGTGTTTATGGTTATATCCATTGGCTGAGTGGCTCGAAATAGAGAGCCGTTTAGCGAAAATATCTAATATGAATCCACGAGCTCGACGAATGCAACGTATGTTGCTAGGTAACGCTACAGAGTATCAACTTGATAAAAATGGTCGAATTTTGCTTGCGCCGTCATTACGTGCCCATGCATCTCTTGGCAAAAAAATCATGCTGGTTGGTTTGATGAATAAGTTTGAAATTTGGGACGAGGCGCGTTGGCACGAGCAAATGCAGCAAGATACTGAGCTTGAAAGGCTTGGTGATTTTGAACCTAACCAAGATTTAGATAATTTTACACTCTAACGGCACAAAAAAAGGCACACAATAGCTAATGACAGCGCAATTTGAACACGTATCCGTATTAATGGATGAGACCATCGATGCCCTTGCAATTAAGCCAGACGGTATATACATGGATGGTACATTTGGACGTGGTGGCCACTCTGGGCAAATTTTAGCACGCCTTGGTGATGAAGGTCGCCTGCAAGCAATTGACCAAGATCCACAAGCAATACAATCAGCTGAAAAATTTGCTGATGACCCGCGTTTTGCAATTGCACATACTCGCTTTTCAAACTTATACGAAGTAGCACAGCAAAACGATCTAATTGGTAAAGTCGATGGCATTTTATTAGACATTGGTGTTTCGTCACCACAATTAGATGACGCTGAGCGTGGCTTTAGTTTTATGAAAGACGGCCCACTCGATATGCGTATGGACCCTACAACAGGTCGCAGTGCAGCACAGTGGTTAGCAGAGGCTGAGTTGGATGATATTACCCACGTAATTAAAAAATTGGGCGAAGAAAAGTTTGGTAAACGCATTGCACACAAAGTACTTGAAGTTCGTGAGCACACGCCAATCACAACTACCAAGCAGCTTGCTGACCTTGTTGATGAAGCTGTACCGGTAAAAGATAAGTTTAAACACCCAGCTACCCGTACTTTTCAGGCTATTCGTATTTACATTAATAGTGAGCTTGAAGAAATTCAAACTGCGCTTCAGTCTGCAGTTAAAGTGCTAAAGCCAGGCGGACGTTTAGTGGTGATTTCGTTTCATTCTTTAGAAGACCGTATTGTAAAACAGTTTATTAGAAAACAGAGTAAGGGAGAAGCATTACCCAGAGGTCTGCCTTTAACTGATGCACAAATAAATAAAAATCTGACGTTAAAAGCAGTGGGTAAAGCTATTAAGCCAAGTGCTGCAGAAGTAGAGCGTAATCCACGTTCTCGTAGTTCTGTACTTAGGATTGCACAGAGGTTGGGATGAGTAAAAAAGCGAGCTATCGGCAACCTAATTTATTCTTTGAAATATTAAAAGGCCTAGGAGCTAATAAGCTAACCTCGGCCTTGTTGGTTGTGATATTCGCTTCTAGTTTAGCTGTTGTGCAAACAACCCACTTAGCTCGTGGCCAACTTATACAGCAAGATCAATTATTACAAGAACGCGATGAGCTCGATTTAGAGTGGCGCTACTTACTTGTTGAAGAAGAATTTTATTCGCAACATGCACGCATTGAAGAAGTAGCTACATCACAATTGAAAATGAAAAGACCTACGAGTCAAGATGAGCAGGTAATAATAGTACAATGAGAAATAGAGGCAAAAAACCAGTCACTAATTTAATCACATGGCGCTTTATGCTGGTGTGTGCAGTTGTGTTTATGGTGTTTGTAACACTCGTATCTCGCGCTGCTTATTTACAAGTAATAGAACCTGATAAAGCACGTTCAGAAAGTGACAAACGTACCGTGCGCGTTGAAAAACTACATGTGCAACGCGGGATGATTTTTGACCGTAATGGTAAAGAATTAGCGGTAAGTGTGCCTGTGGTAAGTGTATATGCTGATCCTAAAGCATTGCACAAGTCGCTTGTCTCTAAAGTAATTAAACAAGCACGTAAAAGCGGCGAAGATCATTTATCTTTAGCTGAAAATACCGCTGAGCTTGATAAGCGTACTGCACTTTATTATAAAAACGATTTACGCTGGCGTGAGCTTGCTGATGTATTGCGCATTGATCCTAAGAAGATTAACTCTCGACTATTAAACGATCCCTCGCGTCGCTTTGTTTATTTAAAGCGCCAAGTTACTCCTGCTGTAGCAAATTATATTGGCGATTTACGCCTACCAGGTATTCATTTACTAGATGAATCTAAACGTTACTACCCTGCAGGGGAAGTTACCGCGCATGTTATTGGTTTTACTAATATAGACGGTAAAGGCATTGAAGGCATTGAAAAGCTATACGAAAACGCTTTAACGGGCGAGGAAGGCCGCCGCACTATACGTAAAGACGCACAAGGGCGTGAGGTAGAAGTGCTTGACGAGCGTGAGCGCGTAGAGCCAGAAAGTATAGAACTAAGTATTGACCAACGAATTCAAGCTATTGCCTACAAAGCTGTAAAATCAGCTGTACTGACTTACAAAGCCACATCGGGCTCAGCTATGGTAGTTGATGTTAAAACCGGTGAAGTGCTGGCAATGGTAAATAGTCCTTCATTTAATCCAAATAACTTAAGCGATGCTGCACCTCATAAGCGTCGTAATCGCGCAATTACAGATTTGTTTGAACCAGGCTCAACTGTTAAGCCTCTAGCCATTTTGGCTGGGCTAGACTACGGCGCCATTCAGGCAGATGACACGATTGATACCTACCCAGGTTGGATGCGTTTAGGTGGTAGTTTAGTTAGAGATACTCGTAATCACGGCGAACTAACACTGCGCGAAATACTAAAGTACTCCTCAAATATGGGGGTTGCGAAGGTTACTCAGTTAGTGCCTAAAGATTACCTTGTTGGCTTATATCAAAAAGTAGGCTTTGGCAGTGACACCGGTACTGGAATGGTAGGTGAAAGCAGTGGTTTGTTTTATCCAAATCGTCGTTGGTCTGACTTTGAAATTGCCACTTTATCATTTGGTTATGCAATTTCGGTAAGTACTGCGCAAATGGCGCGCTTTTATACCATGTTAGGCGCTGGTGGAGTTAATCGACCACTGACTATTTTAAAGCAAGATAATATACCTGAAGGCGAACGTATTTTTAAACAAAAAGACGTAGAAGCCGTAGTCCACATGATGGAAAGTGTATTTGAAAAAGACGGTACTGCTCGCAACATAAAAGTTGATGGGTATCGTGCTGCCGGTAAAACAGGTACATCTAAAAAAGCCGTAGCAGGTGGTTATGGTGATGAATATGTAGGTTACTTTGCAGGTGTAGCACCGGCAAGTAATCCTCGTTTAGCCGTGGTAGTTATGATTAATGAACCAGGTGGTGATGTGTACTATGGAGGTGCCACCGCTGGCCCTGCATTTGCAGAAATCATCTCTAACGCATTAAGAATATTAAACGTAGCGCCTGACAAGGAAGAGGTTGCGTACGTACAAGGTAAAGATAACGATGCGTGATTTAAAGGATATTTTAAAATACATCGAAATAGATGCGCCCTCGCAACTGGTAAAGCATTTACGCCTTGATAGCCGTGAAGTAACGCCAGGTGATGTATTTGTTGCTATTAAAGGCCATACACTTGATGGCGGACAATTTATTGCTAAAGCAATTGAAAATGGCGCAATAGCTATCATTGCTGACAGATTATGTGAATTTGAAAGCAGTTTTGAGCCACTGTATTTAGTCTCAGAGCTTGATAAAAAGCTTCCAGAATTAGCAAGTCGCTTTTATAGCCAGCCAAGTCAGGCTCTTGATTTAATTGGTGTGACAGGTACAAACGGTAAATCGACTACCACAGCAATGATTGCCCACTTAGCACATTTTTGTAGTACTGAGTCGGCTATTATAGGCACTTTAGGTTATGGCCATCCTGATAACTTAATTCCACTGATAAACACAACGCCTTCAACTGTTGATTTACAGCATATTTTGAGCGATTTAAATTCGCAGCATAAAAAGCTGGTAGCCATGGAAGTATCATCTCATGGGTTAGTGCAACAACGCGTTGCTAAATGTCAGTTTAAAGCGGCTGTGTTTACTAATCTTTCGCGCGATCACTTAGATTACCATGGTGATATGGCAAGTTACGGTGATGCGAAATTAATGCTTTTCCGTGACTTTGAACCGCAAGTTGTAGTGCTTAATCAAGATGACTTTCAAGCAGAGCAATGGCTTGAAAAGTATGATTTTAATAACCTAATTTGTTATGGCCGCAAAAACTTAGCTCCTAAGAATGCCCGATACGTTTATTTTTCTGATGTTGAATATTCAAGCGAAGGTATTTCGGCGCAGTTGTCGACAAGTTGGGGGGATATTTCAATTAAATCGCCTCTGTTTGGCGAATTCAACTTATATAACTTAACGGCAGCGCTCGCTACATTACTAGGGCTAGGTTATCCGCTTGAGCAACTAGTTGCTGGTTGTGCGCAGTTACAGCCAGTCGCTGGTCGAATGCAAGCTTTTAGTCAAGCCGGCATGCCAACGTGTGTTGTTGATTACGCCCATACACCCGATGCACTTGCACTTGCATTACAAGCATTGCAGTCGCATGTGCCAGGTGGTGTAAGTTGTGTATTTGGTTGTGGTGGCGACAGAGACAAAGGTAAGCGCGCATTAATGGCGCAAGCTGCAGAGCAAAACGCTAATAAAGTGATTATTACCAGCGATAACCCTCGCTCAGAAAATCCTGATGACATTATTGCAGATGTAGCAGGCGGTCTAACCCATCCTCAAAATGCACATTTAGAGGCTGATAGAGCAACTGCAATTCGTTTTGCTATAGAAAATGCTACAGCTGATGATGTTATTTTGATTGCAGGTAAAGGCCACGAAGATTATCAAATTATAGGCGATAAGCGCATCGACTTTTGCGATCGCCGCTATGTACAAGAACAACTAAAAAAAGCAGTAAGAGGGATAACACAATGATCCCAATGGATTTTGATTGGTTAGCTAATGTGCTAACAACCGATTATCAAGGTGATAATCAACACGTGCTAAATATAAATACTGATACTCGTACAGTGTGCGGTGGCGAAGTGTTTTTAGCACTTAAAGGGCCAAATTTTGATGGCCATAAATTTATAGCTGAGGCTAAACAAAAAGGCGCTATAGGCGTTATTGTTCAGCACAAAGTTGATGTGGATATCCCACAATTTATAGTAAGCGATACACGTATTGCACTAGGTACAATTGGCACCGCTGTTATGGCACAAGTGGCGCCTAAAACAATTGCAATTACAGGGAGTGTAGGCAAAACCACCGTAAAAGAAATGTGTGCGGCAATTTTGTCGGTTCACGGTGATGTATTAGCTACTAAAGGTAATTTTAACAACGATATTGGCGTCCCTCTTACGTTATTGCGCTTGGAGCCTCAACATCGTTTTGCTGTTATTGAGCTAGGTGCAAACCACTTAGGTGAAATTGCCTACACAACGGCAATGACAAAACCAGATGTGGCCGTTGTATGTAATGTTGCAGCAGCTCACTTGGAAGGTTTTGGTAGCTTAATGGGCGTTGCAAAAGCTAAAGGTGAGATTTTTGATGGCCTAAAAGATGACGGTGTTGCCATTGTTAATTGCGATAGTGAATTTAGCCAGTATTGGTTAGATAAACTTGAAGGGCGTAATGTTAAACGCTTTTCTACAACCGAAAAACTAGACATTTGGGCAGAGAACATCACGCTTGATGCCAATGCACGTGCAAGCTTTACGCTTTGCACTAAAAACAAGCAAGTGCCTGTTACTTTGGCACTACCTGGTAAGCATAATATTAGTAATGCACTTATCGCTGCGGCGCTGACCAGTGAATTTGATGTAACCCTTGAAGAAATAGCCAACGCACTTGCCACAATGGGTGATGTAAAAGGGCGCGTTAATTTAATTGAAGTGTCTGATTTACTTACCGTGGTTGATGATACCTATAATGCCAATGTTAAGTCGGTAAAGGCTGCGATTGACTTGTTAAGTGATATGCAAGGTCACCGCATTTTAGCACTCGGAGATATGGGTGAGCTTGGTGAAGATGCACGTAAGTACCATCAAGAAGTTGGCGAGTATGCACTTGAACAAGGGATTGATGAGTTATTTACATTAGGCGTGTTAAGTAAATACGCAAGTGATGTGTTTGAACTCCCTAATCGTCACTTTTCGAGCCGCGAACAGATGCAGCAAAAAATTCAAGAAAGCATTAATAAAGTGAATAAAAAAACAACAATAGTAGTGAAAGGATCGCGCAGTTCTCGCATGGAATTATTAGTAACCGATTTAGTTAATGGCCAGCAACAAGCCATCAATGGAGTATCATAATGTTAGTTTGGCTGGCAGAGTATTTAACACAGTATTTTAGTGGTTTTCATGTTTTTTCGTATTTAACGCTACGTGCCATTTTAGGTATTTTAACTGCGCTAATTATGTCTCTTTATTTGGGGCCTAAGTTAATTCGTGGTTTGCAACGTATGCAAATAGGTCAAACAGTTCGCGACGATGGTCCGCAATCGCATTTGTCTAAGTCGGGTACACCGACTATGGGTGGCTTACTTATTTTAGCGGCTATTTTTACCAGCACGCTACTTTGGGCCGATTTATCAAATAAATATGTATGGGCAACACTGTTTGTAATTGGCTCATTAGGTATTGTTGGCTTTGTTGATGATTACCGTAAAGTTATTCGTAAAGACCCAAAAGGTTTAATTGCTAAGTGGAAGTACTTTTGGCAATCGGTCATTGCATTAGTTGTAGCTACTGCTTTGTACTTTACCAGTGCACAAGCATCTGAGACATCTCTTGTTGTTCCATTTTTTAAAGACGTATTACCGCAATTAGGTTTGTTTTATATTGTGCTTACGTACTTTGCGATAGTAGGTACATCAAATGCAGTAAACCTGACCGATGGCTTAGATGGCTTGGCGATTGTGCCAATTATTTTGGTGGCTGCAGCATTGGCAATTATTGCTTACTTAACAGGTAATATTAACTTTTCGGCTTACTTACATATTCCACATTTACCGCTAGCGAGTGAGCTTGTGGTTGTGTGTACTGCCATTGTGGGCGCAGGGCTTGGCTTTTTATGGTTTAACACTTACCCAGCACAAGTATTTATGGGCGATGTTGGCTCATTAGCACTTGGTGGTGCATTAGGTATTATTGCTGTTTTAGTACGCCAAGAATTACTGCTTATTATTATGGGCGGTGTATTTGTAATGGAAGCACTATCGGTAATATTACAAGTGGGGTCGTATAAATTACGCGGACAACGCATTTTTAGAATGGCGCCGATTCATCATCATTATGAATTAAAAGGTTGGCCAGAGCCTCGCGTTATTGTGCGCTTTTGGATTATTTCTGTTGTGCTAGTGCTTGCTGGCTTAGCTACTTTAAAGATTCGATAAATGCAGTATTTAAACGAGATAAAAAACAAACAAATAACAGTGCTCGGACTCGGTGTAACCGGTCTGGGCATTGTGCGTTTTCTATTATCTCATGGCCTCGCCCCCAAGGTCGTTGATAGCCGAGCAACCCCGCCGGGGATTGATTGGTTAAAAGAGCATGCGCCAAATCTAGATACCCACTTTGGTAATTTGGATGACGCAGAGCTTTGTTCAAGCAATATGATTATTATAAGCCCTGGGCTTAGCTTAAAAATACCAGCTGTTGCAAATGCAATTAACGCAGGTGTTGAAGTGATTGGCGACGTTGAGTTATTTGCACGTATTAATACAAAACCGGTTGTTGCTGTTACGGGCTCTAACGGTAAATCAACCGTGGTTACGCTCGCTTATGAAGTATTAAAAGAAGCCGGCTATAAAGTTGCTTTGGGTGGGAATATTGGCACAGCGGTGCTTGATTTACTCAACGATGATTTTGACGTGTATGTACTTGAGTTATCTAGTTTTCAGCTAGATACCACAACGAGTTTAAAACCTGTAAGTGCAACGGTATTAAATGTGTCAGAAGATCACCTTGACCGATACGACAGTTACCAAGCTTATATAGACTCAAAGCTAAGTATTTATGACGGTGCAGAGCTTATTGTTGTCAATGCAGACGATATTCAAACACATCCAGTTGAGCGCGGTACAACTCCCCTAATCAGCTTTGGTGCTCAACAAGGTGATTACCATTTAGCGCAGCATAATGGCGAAACTCATTTTATGCTTAAAGGCGATGCCTTTTTACCTGTTGATACGCTTGCGGTAGTGGGTAAGCACAATTATTTAAATACGCTTGCAGTAATGGCGCTTTTAAGTCCGTTTGAAGTAAGTAAAGCGCAATATAAGAACGCGTTAGGTCAATTTAATGGATTGGCTCATCGCTGCCAATTTGTAGCTGAGCTTAACGGTGTAAAGTATTTTAACGATTCAAAGGCAACGAATGTTGGAGCGACCATTGCTGCAATAGATAGTTTGGCTAGTGATGGTGAAAACCTGATTGTTATTGCTGGTGGCGATGCCAAAGGCGCTGATTTAAACGCACTTAAACCCTACATAGAACAGCATGTAAAAGCATTAATTTGTTTTGGTAAAGATGCAAGTGACTTAGCTGCGATTACCAATAAGAGCTATTTAACTAACAACATGGAAGAAGCCGTTGCTTTGGCCAATGTACTTAGTAGTACAGGCAATATTGTTTTGTTAGCACCTGCATGTGCCAGCATTGATATGTATAACAACTATATGCAGCGCGGTGATGACTTTATTCAATGTGTTATGGCAGGGCAACTATGATTGCTTTTGCCGATATAAGAGATGCATTAACACCAAAACCTTCAGGTCAGTTGTATGATGTACCGCTGTTGTACTGCGTAATTATGTTAATTGGTGTTGGTTTTATCATGGTAACCAGCGCTTCAATGCCGACCGCTGAGCGGTTATTTGATGACCCATACCATATTACTATTCGCCACAGCATGTTTTTGGCAATGTCTTTTGTGCTTTTTTGGATAAGTGTTTGTGTGCCAATGGATTGGTGGAAACGTTCCAACCCTTATTTATTAATACTAGGCATGGTGCTGTTAATAGCGGTATTGATTGTTGGGCGTGAAGTGAATGGTGCTAAACGATGGATACCTATTGGCCCTGTTGGTTTTCAGGTTGCTGAGGCCGCTAAATTATACTTTTTTAGTTATATTGCGGGTTATTTGGTAAGAAAACGCGAAGAAGTACAAGAAAATATTAAAGGCTTTGCAAAGCCAATAGCTGTATTTGCAGTGTATGCGCTGCTTATTTTACTGCAACCTGATTTAGGCACAGTGGTTGTTATGTTTGTAACAACGGTTGGTTTACTGTTTTTAGCTGGCGCTAAATTATGGCAGTTCTTTGTACTTATTCTAACTGGCGTCGGTTTGGTTGTATTACTGATTATTGTTGAACCATATCGAATGGCGCGTGTTGTTGGCTTTTTAGACCCTTGGGATGATCCTTTTGGTAAAGGTTATCAGTTGGTTCAATCGCTAATGGCTTATAGCCAAGGTGGTTGGTTTGGCCAAGGCTTAGGTAACAGTGTACAAAAACTGCAATATTTACCTGAAGCGCATAACGATTTTATTTTTGCTGTAATAGGTGAAGAACTTGGTTTAATAGGCGTTGTAAGTATTTTAATGGTATTAGCTACTTTAGTATTTAGAGCGTTATTAATAGGCCAACAAGCGCTTAAGTGTGGCAAAGAATACGAAGGCTATTTTTCGTTTGCCATTGGTATTTGGTTTGCATTTCAAACCATGGTGAATGTAGGTGCGAGTGCGGGTATTTTGCCAACTAAGGGTTTAACCCTGCCATTCATTTCTTATGGTGGTTCAAGCTTGTTAATTATGACTATTGCCACGGGTATTTTATTGCGCGTAGATTTTGAAACCAAAATGGCAACCAAACAAGCCACCTCACGTGGAGGCAAGCGATGAGTAAAAAATTAGTAGTAGTGGCTGGTGGAACTGGCGGACACATTTTTCCTGGTATTGCAGTGGCTGATTATTTAAAACAGCAAGGCTGGCAAGTTAGCTGGATTGGCACACCAGATCGAATGGAAGCAAGCGTTGTACCTAAGCATAATATAGATATTGATTTTATTAATGTAAAAGGTGTTCGTGGTAACGGATTAAAACGTCTTATTAAAGCCCCATTCATGGTAGTTAATGCAGTATTGCAAGCGCGTAAGGTATTGAAAGAACAGCGTCCAGATGTAGTACTTGCAATGGGCGGTTATGTTACGGGACCCACGGGAATTGCCGCAAAGAGTTTAGGTATTCCGTTAGTTATTCACGAGCAAAACGCTGTAGCGGGTATGAGCAATAAACTGCTAGCTAAGGTGGCTACACGTGTATTAGCAGCATTTCCAAGTGCTTTTGCACAGGGTCAAGCCGAGCTAGTAGGTAACCCAGTTCGCCAAAGCGTTATGAATATAGCCAAACGCGATGTATCAAGCCCTATTAATATTTTAGTGGTAGGGGGCTCGCTCGGTGCACAAGTGCTTAATCAAACATTACCTGAAGCATTTAAAGTACTAAATAATACAGCTCCTATAAGCGTATGGCATCAAACAGGTAAAGGTCATTTATCTACTGTAGAAACAGCTTATAAAATGCAGGGCTTTGCGGATGGTAATACAAAAATAGCTGAATTTATTGATGATATGGACGCGGCGTATAGCTGGGCTGATATTGTTGTTTGCCGCGCTGGTGCATTAACTGTTAGCGAAATTGCAGCGGCAGGTAAAATGGCTGTTTTTGTTCCTTTTCCACATGCCGTGGACGACCATCAAACAGCAAACGCACAATATTTAGTGATGGCTAATGGCGCATTATTAATGCCACAAGGGCAGTTTAATAAACAATCAATTGTTGAACTATTAAGCCCATATTTAGCCCAACCTTCATTAATTACTGAAATGGCTACAAATGCAAAAAAACAAGCCATTTTAGATGCCACAGCAAGCGTAGCAACGCACTGTGAGCAAGTAACAAATAAGAGAAAATAAGTGAAAGAAACGTCAGTACAAGAAAAACACACGCGCCCAGCAATGCGCCGAATAGAAACCATTCACTTTATTGGTATTGGTGGAGCCGGTATGGGCGGTATTGCTGAAGTACTCGCTTTTGAAGGCTACCGTATTACAGGTTCTGACATTGCCCATAGCGCTATGACAGATCGCTTAATTAAAGCCGGTGCTGAGGTATTTATTGGCCATCATGAAAATAACGTGAAAGATGCCAATGTAGTGGTTGTTTCAAGCGCGATTGATGAAACAAATCCTGAAATTATTGCAGCTAAAGCCGCAAGAATCCCTGTTGTGCGCCGCGCAGAAATGCTCGCAGAACTAATGCGTTTTCGCCACGGTATAGCCATTGCGGGTACGCATGGTAAAACAACGACAACAAGCCTAATTGCAAGTATTTATGGGCAAGCAGGGCTCGATCCAACTTTTATTATTGGTGGCTTGTTAAATAGCGCAGGTAGTAACGCAAAAGTAGGCAAAAGTGATTTTTTAATAGCAGAAGCTGACGAAAGCGATGCGTCGTTTTTACACTTGCAGCCAATGGTCTCGGTGATCACAAATATTGAAGAAGATCACATGGATACTTACGGCGGCAGTCTTGAAAAAATGAAAGACACGTATGTAGATTTCATCCATAACTTGCCGTTTTATGGTTTAGCTGTTGTATGTATTGATTCTGAAGTTGCAGCTGAGCTTATCCCGCGCTTTGGTCGCCCAGTTATTACGTATGGCGAATCGAAGGATGCTGATTATCGCATGAGCGACTTTAGCCAATCAGCTAATACATGCACATTTACAGTAACTAACAAGCAAGGTGAGTGTTTAACTGCCACCTTGAATATGCCAGGTAGACACAACGCACTTAATGCAACCGCTGCGATTGCTGTGGCAAAAGATCAAAACATTGCGAATCATGCAATTTTAGAAGCGCTGCAGAAGTTTGAAGGCATTGGTCGTCGTTTTCAGCACTATGGTGAATTTGAAAACGAGCGGGGCAATGTGATGTTAGTTGATGATTACGGGCATCACCCTTCAGAAGTTGCAGCAACAATTGCAGCAGTGCGTGAAGGTTGGCCTGATAAGCGCTTAGTAATGGTATATCAACCTCATAGGTTTTCTCGTACACGCGACTTATACGAAGATTTTGTTAAAGTACTTGCTGATGTAGATCAGTTGCTATTGCTTGATGTGTACAGCGCTGGTGAAGATCCTATTGTAGGCGCAGACAGCAAAAGCTTATGTCGTAGCCTTCGCCAACGTGGCAAAGAGCCGCTGCACGTAGCAACAAATGCTGAGCTTGCAGGCGTTTTGGCTGCAAATTTACAAAACAATGATTTAGTATTAACCCAAGGCGCTGGTAATATAGGTCAGTTAGTTAAAACATTAGCTGCAACGGGTATGTCGATAGAAAAACTTAAGCAAGGTGAAGTATGACTCAGGTAAACACACAATTTGGTAAAGTAGCGGTACTGCTAGGTGGTAACTCAGCAGAGCGTGAAGTGTCTTTACGATCGGGTCAGGCTGTTTTAAATGCACTGCAAAATAGTGGTATTGATGCAATTGCATTTGACCCACAAAGTCGTTCTTTGTGGGAGTTAAAAGAATTAAATGTAGATCGCGTTTTTATCGCTTTGCATGGCCGTGGTGGCGAAGACGGCACAGTGCAGGGTGCACTTGAATTTATGAACTTGCCTTACACGGGCAGTAATGTACTAGGTTCAGCACTTGCTATGGATAAAGTACGTTGTAAGCACTTATTTAAATCAGCGGGTTTAAGTACTGCACCTTATACAGTAGTTGATGCTAAAAAAGGTTTTGATGCTGCAGCCATTATGGATGAGTTTAAAAAGGTAATGGTTAAGCCATCGCATGAAGGTTCAAGCATAGGTATGGCGCAAGCAAGTACAACACAAGAGCTTGAAGATGCATTAGCTAATGCATTTAAGTTTGATAACCAAGTACTTGTAGAGCAGTGGATCACTGGTCGTGAGTTTACAATCACGGTGCTTGGCGATGATGTACAACCAGTCATTGAGATGACGACACCTAATGGTTTTTACGATTACCAAGCTAAGTATCAATCAAATACAACCCAGTATCATTGCCCTGCAGATTTATCAGAGCAAGATACTAAGTACTTACAAGCCATATCGCTAGATGCGTTTGATTTAGTGGGTGCAAGTGGTTGGGGTCGTGTTGATGCTATGCAAGACGAGCAAGGGAATTTTTACCTGCTTGAAGTAAATACAGTACCAGGCATGACAGAAAAGTCACTAGTACCGATGGCTGCAAAAGCGAACGGGGCAACTTTTGAGCAATTAGTTGTTCGCATTTTAGAGCAAACGCTTTAATATGCATCCCCTTTTAGAAAAAGCTCAACAACTAAAACAGCAACTTAACTTTAATTGGTCGCTGATTTTTGGAGTGAGTTTTTTTCTGGTTGTGGTTATAGGCTTAGTACAAATAACCACAGGTGTATCTGATTGGTTAGTTGAAAATAAAGATGCTCAAATTAAGCACCTTACAGTGCAAGGGCATCCCAAATACACAGATGAAACGGCAATTATAAAAGCAATTAAAAAAGCCGATTTAAGTAGTTTTTTTGAACTTGATGTTAAGCACGTGCAGCAGCTAGTTCAAGACTTGCCTTGGGTCGCTACCGCTTCGGTACGTAAACAATGGCCTGATACTATACAGGTGTATGTAGTTGAACATGAAGTAGTAGCCCACTGGAATAGCGACTTGTTGCTCAACCAAAGTGGCCAAGCATTTCAAGCCAGCAGCGATAAGTTAGATGATAACTTACCGCAGTTATATGGCCCAGAAGGTAGCGAAGAAGAGGCGTGGGTTGCTTTTAAGCAATTTGATGAAATGCTCAGAGTTAATGGTTTAACATTAACAAGTTTGGCATTATCGGAGCGTTTTTCGTGGCAACTTTGGCTAGATAACGGGATTCGCTTAAATTTAGGGCGTAAAGATAAAGCCAAGCGTGTACAACGTTTTATAGACGTTTATCCACGAATGGAACAACGTGCAGATGCACAAGTAGATACAATCGATTTACGGTATGATACCGGCCTTGCAGTAAGCTTTAAGCCAATGCAAGAAGAACAATTACAAAATAAGAGTAAGGCATGACTAAGTCAGCAGAAAGAAACCTAGTAATAGGATTAGACGTTGGCACCTCGAAAGTGGTTGCCACGGTAGGTGAAATCACCGCAGATAACAAGCTCAGCATTGTTGGTGTGGGCAGCCAAGTATCTCATGGTATGGATAAAGGCGGCGTTAACGATTTAAACTTAGTGTCTGAGTCTATTCGACGAGCAATAGACGAGGCCGAGTTAATGGCTGATTGTCGTATAAGCTCTGTGTATTTGGGTATTTCTGGCAAACATATACAATGTCAAAACGAAAGTGGTGTGGTGGCAATCAATAACACCGAAGTCACTGACGAAGATATTGAAAACGTAATACATATTGCGCGTTCTGTGCCTATTTCAGCAGAGCGTAAAATGCTGCATGCATTGCCGCAAGAATACAGCATCGATATGCAAGAGGGCATTAAAAACCCACTAGGCATGAGCGGCGTTCGTATGGAAGCGCGTGCACATATCATTACGTGCTCAAACGATATGGCAAAAAATATCGAAAAATGTGTAGAACGCTGTGGTCTTGAAGTCGATCAACTTATCTTTACTGCACTTGCGTCTTGCTATTCTGTACTAACAGATGACGAAAAAGAGCTAGGTGTTGCAGTACTTGATATTGGTGGCGGTACTATGGATATCACCATTTATATTAATGGCGCACTTCGTCACTCTGCGGTTATACCTGTAGCGGGTAACCAAGTTACTGGTGATATTGCAAAAATATTTCGCACACCTATATCACATGCAGAGTCACTCAAAGTACAATACGCATGTGCTAGTAGCCAAATGGCAAGTAGCGAAGACACAATTGAAGTACCAAGTGTAGGCGGGCGACCAGCAAGATTAATGTCGCGCCATACATTATCTGAGGTGGTAGAGCCTCGTTTTAGAGAATTATTTGAGCTTGCGATGGAAGAAATTCGTCGTTCCGGCTTAGAAGACCAAATTGCGGCAGGTCTCGTTATAACAGGCGGAACTGCTAAAATGACTGGCGCTATGGAAGTGGCAGAAGACATCTTCCAAATGCCAGTAAGAATAGGCAAACCAATCGGGATGGTTGGTTTGACAGACTATGTAGATGATCCTTCGTACGCAACCGCTGTTGGTTTGTTACAATACGGGCGTACCATGCAATCGATGAATGCACAAAAGTCGAAAGCAGAGGATAACAATAATTGGTGGAACCGCATTACTAAATGGTTCCAAGGCGAGTTTTAAGACTCAAGTCGGAGAGTAAACATGTTTGATATAATGGAACAACACAGCGAAGAAGCTGTAATAAAAGTAATCGGCGTGGGCGGTGGTGGCGGTAACGCTGTTGAGCACATGGTAAAACAACAAATAGAAGGCGTGCGTTTTATAGCCGCTAATACGGATGCGCAAGCATTACGTAACTCTGCTGCCGATATCACAGTTCAACTAGGCACGCAAATAACCTCTGGGTTGGGTGCGGGCGCAAACCCTGAAGTAGGCCGTAAGTCGGCTGAAGAAGATGCAGATACAATTCGTGCCAGCCTTGAAGGCGCCGATATGGTATTTATTGCAGCCGGTATGGGCGGTGGTACAGGTACTGGTGCAGCACCGGTAGTTGCTAAAATTGCTAAAGAACTCGGTATTTTAACTGTTGCAGTTGTAACACGTCCTTTTGATTTTGAAGGTAAAAAACGTGCAGCAGCCGCTGAACAAGGCATTAATGAATTGTCAGAAATTGTAGATTCACTTATTACAATTCCTAACAATAAATTGCTTAAAGTTTTAGGGAAAGGGACTACACTTCTAGATGCCTTCGCTAAAGCTAATGACGTATTATTTGGTGCGGTACAAGGTATAGCAGAGCTAATTACACGTTCTGGTTTAATTAACGTGGATTTCGCCGATGTTAGAACTGTAATGTCTGCAATGGGTACTGCAATGATGGGAACGGCGTCTGCGTCAGGTCCTGATCGTGCACAAGAAGCTGCAGAAGCCGCTATCTCAAGCCCACTACTAGAAGACGTTGATTTAACAGGTGCTAAAGGTATCTTAGTTAATATTACCGCTGGTATGGACATTGCGATTGAAGAATTTGAAATTGTTGGTAATCACGTTAAAGCACTTGCGTCAGAAAACGCAACGGTTGTTGTTGGTGCGGTAATCGACCCAGAAATGACTGATGAGCTACGTGTAACGGTTGTTGCAACTGGTTTAGGCGGCGATCGTCGTCCACAGTTTGGTATTGTTGATAACGGCTTTAAAAAAGCATCAGGTTCTGATGTGGCAAGCACATCAAACCAAACGAGCAGTATGTACGTACCAAGCTTTGCAAGCCAAGATACAAACACTGAAGAAAATACGACTAAAGAGCAAGCGCAAAGCAAAGAAAAAGCGCCTTCAACGAGTTCAAGTAGTTCAAGTTCTTCAGCGCAAAATAGTAAAAAAGCAGATAAATCAGAAGGTGGTGATTATTTTGATATTCCCGCTTTTTTACGTAAGCAGGCAGATTAACATTTAATAATACTTTTGTTTGAAATATGTACAAATATTGAAAGGCAAAAGGATTTATGTTAAACTCCACCGTCTAACTGTAACTGATTTAAAAGTGAGCATACCTATGATTAAACAGCGTACGATTGCACAAGTAGTCAAAGCCATAGGAATTGGACTTCATAAAGGTGAGAAGGTCACAATAACTCTCCGACCTGCGAGCGCAAATACTGGGATTGTATTTCGTCGTGTCGACCTTGATCCGGTTGTTGATTTTGAAACAACACCTGAAGCCGTTGGTGATACGCAGTTGTGTACCTGTTTAATTAACAAAGATGGTGTTCGCTTATCAACTACTGAGCATCTTATTGCAGCTGTTGCTGCAATGGGCATTGATAATCTAATTGTAGAATTGGACAGCTCAGAAGTGCCGATTATGGATGGTAGTGCATTACCATTCATATATCTGTTACAAAAAGGCGGAATTGAAGAACAAAACGTTGCTAAACGCTTTATCCGTATTAAAGAAAAAGTACGCATTGAAGAAGATGGTAAGTGGGCTGAAGTTGAACCATATGATGGTTTTCATATCGACTTTGAGATTGCATTTAACCACCCAGCTATCAATGAAAGTCGCCAACGTATTGGGTTGGATATAACAACGCAAAGCTTTATTGAAGAAATTAGCCGTGCGCGTACTTTTGGATTTATGAAAGATATTGAATACATGCATGCAAACAACCTAGCGCTAGGTGGTAGCATGGATAGTGCTGTGGTACTTGATGAATTCAAAGTTTTAAATCCTAATGGCTTACGTTATAGCGATGAGTTTGTTAAGCACAAGATATTAGACTGTGTTGGTGACATGTTTATGACAGGTCATAACCTTTTAGGTAAAGTAACAGCATTTAAATCGGGTCATGATTTAAATAATAAATTACTTCGTAAAATTATGGCTACAGAGTCAGCATGGGAGTGGGCAACATTTGAAACGCCTGTGACGATGCCTGCACCCGGTCTTGAGTTAGCTCCAGCCTAAAAGCAGTAAAAGAACAGCTCACAAACAGTTATAAAAAATGACGCTAATTAGCGTCATTTTTTTTGCGTAAAATTTACTCTATTATAACTCTAAAAGATCTTGTAACTGATTTAAATGAGTTACTGTATAGGTTGGTTTTATTCCATCGGCTAATTGCTCACCAGGGTGTTGTAACCAGCAAGTATCAATACCTGCATTGTTGCCGCCAAGTATGTCGCTTGCAGCAGTATCACCCACCATAAGTATCTCGCTTTTATCAGGGTTACCCATTAGCTCAAATGTGTGCTCAAAAATCGCTTTATTTGGTTTTGCTATACCCACAAGTTCAGATATTACTAACCATTCAAACATATCTTTTAAGCCAGTATGCTCAAGGCGTACGGTTTGTAAGCGGGCAAATCCGTTAGTAATAATACCTAATCGAGCATTTGGCTTAAGTTTATTTAAAAGCTCAATAGCACCAGGTAATGGCTCGCAAATTTGCGCCATAGCATCTAAAAAAGCATCGTTTAGCTCTTTTGCGGGTACATTAAGTTTTGAAGCCCACTCATTAAAGCGTGTTACTTGTAAGTAATCTGCGCTAATAGTGCCATTTTGATAATCAACCCACAGCTGCTTATTGGTTTTTTGATAATGAACATAATCGTCTTGGCTAAAATCTACGTTGTAAGCTTTAAACATGCGAGTCATGCCCGCTAAAATATCAAACCTAAATAAGGTTTCGTCTGCATCAAACAATACATAGTTGTATTTCATTAAACTTCCTAAATTAATTTGTTTGGCTGTAGAGATCTACGTGTAGAAAGGGCGCCATAGCTAAAGTGAGTGCCTGTGTGTAGGTGCTTTCGCGCGTGGCGTGATTGTTTGTAAGTAACCCAATAGCGCCCCCTTTTTGTTTAACGTTGGTGGTATTAAATGCTTTGTCCATTACATCGCCAAGCTCTTCGCCATTAAGTAATGCGTTATAAAGCACTTGAGGCAAGGGGAGGTTGCTGCTGCGCCCTACAACCTGATTTAAGGCATTATCAATAACTACGTAAGCAAAGGTTGCTGCACCATAGCTAAATTGCTCTGCACCACCTTCCATTGCCACGTAGTAGTGAGCTTGGTAATGCTCTTTGCAATAATTAACACGGTTTTGTGCGCCAACACGTGTTTCTTCTTCGCCAATAGGTTGATCTGGCACATTGGATGGAGCATCAACACCTTGGCAATCAATTTCATGTTCAGGGAAATACATTGCAAAAATATGTTTAGCAGCGTTAATTTTTACAGGGTTTTTAGAACCCACAATAATTTTTAATGAGTACAACACAATGTCCCTTATTGTTACTAAAATCAGCAGTGTACGTGAGATAGCCCAATCTTAGAAGAAGAGTTAAATAGGTATATCCAAAGGTGCTAAGTTTTCCAGTGCACGCTTTTTCAAAATAATATCTTTAATAAGTGGAGTAAGAACCAGCTCCATAGCTAAGCCCATTTTGCCCCCTGGTACTACAAGCGTATTAATACGAGACATAAAACTGCCTTCGATCATCCGTAAATAATAAGGAAAATCAACATCATCAATACCCCTAAAGCGAATAACTACAAAGCTTTCATCAAGAGATGGAATATCTTTGGCGCTAAATGGGTTTGATGTATCAACGGTCGGCACGCGTTGAAAATTAATATGGGTACGAGAAAACTGTGGGGTAATATGATTTATATAGTCATCCATACTGCGCACAATAGAGCCCATAACCGCTTCGCGAGAATGGCCTCGTTCGGATGTATCGCGTATTAATTTTTGAATCCACTCAAGGTTAATAATTGGAACCATGCCTATTAATAAATCGACATGCTTTGCAACGTCTACATCTTGATCAACTACACCACCGTGTAATCCTTCATAAAACAAAATATCAGTATTATGGTCAAGATCTTGCCAAGGTGTAAATGTACCTGGTAATTGATTGTACGGAACGGCTTCATCAAAGGTGTGTAAGTAGCGGCGTAACTTTCCTTGACCTGTTTCGCTATAGTTTTCAAACAGCGTTTTTAAAGCGCCAAAGTCATTGGCCTCTCGGCCAAAGTAACTAATATGTTTACCTTCTTGTTGTGCTTCTCGAACTTTTTTATCCATTTCGGGGCGAGTGTAACGATGAAAGCTATCTCCTTCGACAAAAGCCGCTTGAATATTAAGGCTACGGAAAATATGTTTAATTGCATTCGTTGTGGTGGTTGTACCCGCACCAGATGAACCCGTAATCGCAATAATAGGATTTTTAGCTGACATGTTAATTCTCTTTTTTAGGACCAGGTTTTATAACCAGACTAAACTTAACATTATTTTAAGTCGTTTGGGTATCTTAAGAGTTGACTGACTTAGCTCAAGTGACGCCATCAGCAAATAACGTTATCATGAGGTGCTTAAAATTAAAACGAGAGAAAGCATGAAACTTATTAAACCATTACTTGGATTATTTTCTGTAGCAGCGCTGAGCCCAATAGTGGTGCAGGCTAGCATGCCAAAAAGCCAAGTATTACTTGCTGATTTAAATACACCTTTCGGGGTACAAGTTAGTATAGTGAGCGATAAAAATAGTTATAACAACCAACCGCACTTAACAAGTACAGGTTTATACTTTACTCATGAAGTAATTAATAAAGGGCAAAGCCAAACTGATATTGCTTATTATGATTTCACGTCAAAAAAAGTTACCAATATAACTAACTCTCCTGTAAGCGAATATTCACCAACGGTTATGCCAAGTGGTGGTGCGATATCAGCGATTGTTGTAGAAGCTGACGGTAAGCAAAAATTGTGGCAATACCCACTCAAAAATCAAGATGCGCCAAGTCGTATTTTTGATTGGATTGAACCTGTTGGATACCATGCATGGGGTGTCCAAAATGATTTAGTGATGTTTATTTTAGGAAAGCCTCACACTCTTCAATATACTTCTGTTGCACAAGCGAAGGGGGAAATAGCTGCCAGTAATATTGGCCGAACGCTTATTTATAACAACTCAATGGCTGCATTTTTATTTAGTTACACTAAAAACGAGCAACACATTTTAGCGAGTTTTAATCCACAAGATAAACAAGTTGAAGACCTATTAAGGTTACCGGCTCAAGTTCAAGATTTTATTTTAAAAGATAATACGACCATTGCTTATGCTATTAAAAACCGCGTTTATCAGCGTAAACTTGATGGAAGTGATGAAGTATCGCAATGGCTTAATTTAAGCACCTACTGCGAAACAAATATAACAAGAATGAGTTACAACAATGAAAAACTCGCTTTTGTATGTGATATAACAAAGTAAAGCAGGCAAATAAATTCAGATTTTATTGTGTGTATGCGTTAATCTAATACGCAAATTAACTAATAGGGATTACACGTGGCTTATAGTGCAGACGAGCTGACAGAACAGCTCATTAAATTACAGTGCAGAAGTAATTTTAAGATTAAAAATATTGCAGAGTACATGTTAGTAAACTCTAAAGAAGCATTTTATACCCACAGCGAAAGCGGCAAGGGTAAAATAGTAATTCGCCCAGCATTTGAAGTATTTAGCGATGATTTTAATGATATTGATGGCGTAACACGTGCGCAAGGGTACTTCCATAGCAGTGAGATGACACGCTTTCCTACGCGCATTTTTAAAAGCGCCCAACCTATTCACTATGGTGTAGCGTTTAAAATAAATTCTGAGCAAGCAGCCAAAGATTTTATAGCCAAGCTAACTATGATTATCGGTAATTAATAAAGCAAAAATATAAACGTAAACATAAACGTAAAAAGCCGCTGAATTTATATTCAGCGGCTTTTGTATTTTTATAGCTCAATAAACCTAATAATTACTTACTTTTTAAAAAGCTATTAACCGATTCAAGTTCACGTGTTTTAAGCGCGATACAATCATTTGTGCTTTCTTCAAGCTTACTTAGTGTACGAGCGTAACCAGCTACATCAGCTACTTTTTCGTTAAAGAAGGTTTTTGTTGTCGCTAAGCTTTCTGCATCACAGCTTGCAGTTGTAAAGTACGGCAAGTTAGGTATAAAGAACGGCGGTAAACTTGCTGTTACTTTATCGTAGTTACTGTAAACCCAATCAATAAATAATGCTTGGCGCTCATCTGTGTAACTTTGACCTGACAAAATAGTACGCATGTCAGATGCCGTTACTTCATCCGTTAAGCTATAAGCTAATACTGCTTTTTGTAACTCAGGTTTACCAAAAAAGCCCATAGCTGCAAGCATGTTTGTGCGTACTTGCGGATCTTTAGTCGTTTTGAACGTTGTCATGAATTGATCAAGCAGTGCTTTATCACCATGAAAAGCAGCAAGAGTTAAGTACGTACCCGCTAAGTATGGGTCTACTTTTTGTGGATCATTTAAATAAACTTGCGTTTGTTCTTTGGCTTTATTGATGACGTTTTGATCTTCACCATCAAAACCTAAGCGTGATACAACGGCTGCACGAAGTTGTGCAATAGCTCCGTCTTCACCCGCTTTTGCTTCTAAACCATATTTTTTAGCAGCAGGCGTTACTGCACCGCGAATAAATTCAGGCCATAGGTCTTTATTGCTATCGTCTTTAAAAGTGCGCTGTTGCGATACTAAGTAACCTAGTGCGGTGTTTGCTACGCGAGGGTGGCTATCGCTTACGAACACTTCAAGTGTTTGCATTAACTTAGCAGCCGATATAACACCAGCATCAAGTAGCGCATCAGTAGCCGATAGTAACGCTAAGCGTTCACGGTCACTCAGTACGCTTGGCGCCTTTTTAATAAGCGCGCTAAATTGTGCATCATCCATTACCCAGCGGTAGTAGCCTAATGCACCTTGGTCAGGATAAATCCACTCTGGTTCAAAGTCTAAATCTAGTGTTTGGCTTTGTTTATTAAGTAATACGTTTGCTGTTTTTACTTTATCGCCAGCACCATATTTAATTGCAACAGGTACATTCCATAGCTGCTCTGGCGCATCAACGCCTGCGTTTACAAAGCGGCTTTGTGAAATAGTTACTTTGCTACCTTGTTGAGTTACTTTAACTAGTGGGAAAGAAGATTGCTCAATAAACGATTTTAAAACACTCGCTACGTCTTTATTTGACGCTTTACCAAGTGCTTCCCATAAGTCGGCTGCTTCAGCATTTTTATATGAAAACTCTTTTAAGTAGCTTTGAATACCTTTTTGAAATGCATCTTCGCCAATCCAGTTTTCAACCATAGCAAGTACTGAACTACCTTTACTGTAAGCAAGACCTAAACCGTCCATAATGTCGGCTTCGGTTTTAATTGGCTTACGAATAGGCTTGGTGCTTAGACGTGCATCAAGTGCCATTACGTTGTTTTGTGGCAGGTCTAAGTGCGATTCAAACTCAGGGTTAAGCTGCTTAGTAATTTTTGCAGCCATCCAGCTAGCAAACGCTTCGTTTAACCATAAGTCGTTCCACCATTTCATAGTTACTAAGTTACCGTACCATTGGTGAGCAAGTTCGTGAGCAATAATTGATACATTACGTTGTTTTTTACTGCGTGTTGCTGCAGCTAAATCAACTAATAAAATATCTTCTCGGTAGGTTACTAAGCCGGAGTTTTCCATTGCGCCAAATGGAAACTCTGGTACCGCTACTGAGTCTAATTTTTTGTAAACGTAAGGAATACCAAAATACGCTTCAAGTGCGCCCAGTACTTTTGGCATGTTTTCTTTTGCGTATTGGGCTAAGTGAATTTTACCTTGAGGGGTAATTACACGACCTGGAATTGGCATACCTTTTATTTCTAATTCTTCAAATGGGCCAACAGCCATCGCGACTAAGTATGAAGGAATTGGCGGCGTTTTATCAAAGTAGTGTGTGGTCATATCGCCATTAACGATTGCTTTAAGCTCAGGCGTATTTGAATATACTTTTTGTGATGTAGGCGCAGTAATCGTTAACTGAAATGGAATTTTGTAACTTGGCTCATCAAAAACAGGAAATGCACGGCGTGCATCACTCATTTCAAATTGAGTAAATAAGTAAGGTGTACCTTGGTCTAACGTTTTGTATAAACCAACACTTTGACGGTTATATGGCGCTGAAAAGTCAACTTTAAGGGTGTATTTACCTGGTTGAATTTGCTCATCACAGCTAAATTTAACTTTACCTGTTTTAAGCATTTCGTTGTTTAAGTCACAGTTTTCGTCGCCAAGCAGTTGCGCCATTTTAACAGCGTAAGCTACGCCATTTAATTCAATGTATTTTGTTGGTTTTAGTACTTCTAGGGAAATCTCAGTCATCCCTGTGAATGTATCTTGGCTCGGATCGAGTGTTAACGATACCTGTTGAGAACTTGGTTTTGCGAGTTTTTCAATTACGAATTCGTTAGCGTTTGCAGCACCCATTGCCAAAGCAACGCTCACTGTTAAGAGGCTTTTAAGAAACATAGTGATCCCTAGATTGTTGTTGTTAGAAACTACCCTAAATAGGCTTTTTTATGCTCATATTATTAGGGGGTTAGATATCCTAACAGTTTTTTTAAATAGAGTAATTGATTATAACGGTGACTTTAAGGGGAAATAGTAACAAAGTTTGTCAGTGGCTTTCGCGTGTTATAAAACGCTGCCAATGCAGGTGTGAGTTAATAATACGTATTTTTTGGATCACGTTATTTAATAAAAGCACGTCCTTAAATTCATTATGTGGGTATTCGTTAAATCCCATGAGGTAATTAAAGGCGTCTTTAGAGTTGGCTTGCAGAGCATGTATACGCACTTGTTGCTCAAAGTTAAGACGAAGGCTGCTTATTGCTGTTTTCATACCGAGTTGATCAACGTTTGGTATATCACACTTTTGTAAATAGCCGGCTCGCTCACCTTCACCTGAAAACCAAATACGGACTTTTTCACTGTATCTGCCAGTTTTAGCGGGTAAGTCGAACATTAATCGTTGTTGATTTTGTGATTTTATGAATGCTAAATATTCATTAAACCCGGCATCTATAAGTGCCTGATGCACAGGAACTAAGCGAGGTTTTATCTTACCGTGAGTATGAAAATTAAAACATAAGACATCTTTTTCAAGAGACAGATCATCAAGCGTTAGATAGCCAATTTCATCGCTATATGCACCACTGTAATATGCAATTAGAGGAAGCCAAAAATGCCAGTGTTTTGGTTGCTCACGTGCAACTTTAAAATCACCGTATATATATCCATTATAAAGAGTGTGCAGTTCCATGGCTGAAAAGGGCCGGCGACCAAGATGGGTTTTCAACGTAATACCTTGAAAATAATGATGTGTTTTATTTTATACCCAACTAGCAGTAGATGCTAGTCGGGTTTTATCCGCTCTTAAAATAAAGCGTATAAAGTATTACTCACTTAAAGCGCGAGCTAAACCAGTAGGTTCAATCTCTGTACATACTTGGTCATCATTCCAGTTAATGCCAACAAGTGCGTTATCTTCATTTAAATCTTCAACCCATGCATCTAAAAATTCATCAAGATTTATTTCTACAGGGCTGTAGTCTTTCCACTCTTCTTTACATTGCGCTTTAGCTGCTTCTTCACTTTCCCAAAGCAGTAGTACGTCAGTTTCGTCAAATTGGTTAGAATCGCACACTACAAAGCCATTATCTTCTGCACCAAGTGCCCAAATTACTTCGCTAACACGTACTTTTTCTACAAAGTTAACTAGTTGTGATTCAATTTCGATATCGCTCATGTGTTTACCTTTTTAAATTAGTGACGAGGATTAGTATCTATTGCTGCTTGACGCTTGCCATATAGCTTATGAAAAGCAACAAGCTCTGAATACTGACTAAAGTCAGTTAATTCACGAAAGCAAATCCAATCAAGCAGGCAGTATAAACTGATGTTGAGGTATTCACAGCTTTTAAATTCTTCATCGCTTAAATGGGTATTTAAAAAGCTTAATGTTTGTTCAATTCGTTCGTTTTGCAAATTAAAAAAGAGTTTATCGCTTTTGGTGTCAAATCCAGAGCGTTCACATAGCAGCATTTCTACTAGCGAATCGTTACAGGCATTTATAGTCGTAAGTAAGTGCTCTTGTGGCCACGTTAGTTTTGGTTGACCTGTTTTTTCAAGTAAATAGCGCAATATAGAATTAGAGTCACTAAGTGTTAAGTTGCCATCTACCAGAATGGGAATCTTTCGAGCTGGATTTTTACTGGCCATAGTAGGGCGATCTTGCTCAGAAAATATATCAAGACTCACAAGCTCTAGTTTACAGTTGTTTTGTTGTGCCCAAATTCTAATTCGGCGCACGTAAGGTGAAGGTACAGAACCAATTAATTGCATAATTACTCCATAAAAAAGCCGCATAAGCGGCTTTTATAAAACGTTACTTACGATACAGTTAAATTTATTCTGAACGGCTAGTAACTTCAAGTAAATGATAACCAAATTGAGTTTGCACAGGGCCTTGTACTTGGTTAATTGGAGCTGAAAACACAACTTTATCAAACTCTGGAACCATCATACCAGGACCAAACTCACCAAGAGCACCGCCATCTTGACCTGATGGGCAGTTTGAATGCGCTTTGGCTAATTCAGCAAAGTCTTCGCCTTGCTCAATTTTTGTTTTTAAGTCTAAGCATTGTGCTTCACTGTCTACAAGTATATGTCGTGCGCTTGCTACTGTCATAAAATCTCCCGAGTATAGTGTGGTGTTTTTTTAACCGAATTAAAATATCATTCTAGTTAGTTTCAACTAATTGTACCAGTATAAACTTATTTATCAGAAAGCACAGTTTCAATTGCAGCAATCATTTGTTCTGAATCAGGTGCTGCTTTGCTGTTAAACCGTAAAACCGTCTCACGATCAGCAGACACTAAATACTTATAAAAGTTCCAATTTGGAGAGCTAGTTTGCTCATTCAAATATTTAAAAATTGGATTCGCTTTACTACCACGCACTTCGCTTGTAGCAAACATAGGGAAGGTTACACCATAATTTACAAAGCATACTTTTGCAGTTTCTTTTTCACTATCCTCTTCTTGAAAAAAATCATCAGAAGGGAACCCTAATACGACTAAACCTTGTTCTTTGTATCGTTGATATAGCGCTTCAAGGCCTTTAAATTGGGGTGTAAAACCACAGTTGCTTGCCGTGTTTACTATTAATAAAGGCTTATTTTTAAATTGGCATAAATTAATAGATTCTTTTGAGCGAAGCTTTCGAATATCGACATTGGTAAAATCTTGACAGTCTTGGGTAGAGGTTTGGTTGATAGTTGATGATGTTTCGGCGTGGAGTGGGGCATTAATAAATAAAGCCATTAATCCTATTATAATTTTTTTTAGCATTACATTACCTAAACTTTTCAATTGTTTGATTGGATAATCATACGCTAATATGAAACAAATTGATCAACCTTTGAATGACCTATGACAACCCGTTTAGCAACTATTGATGATCTTAGTGAAATTGTAGCCATTTATAACGAAACCATTGCAGGGCGAATGGTAACTGCAGATACCGAAGAAGTTACTGTTGACGAAAAGCGTGACTGGTTTAATAGCCATAACGATAAAAGGCCTATTTATGTTTACTGCGAAAATAACCAAGTACTTGCTTGGGTAAGTTATAAGTCGTTTTATGGGCGCCCTGCTTACGATGGCACAGTAGAGATGAGCATTTACATTACCCGTAAAGCACAAGGTAAAGGGCTTGGTAAAAAGCTAATGATATTTGCTCAAACACAAGCTAAGCAATTAAATATTAAAGTATTGCTTGGTTTTATTTTTAGTCATAATTTACCCAGTGTTAAATTGTTTAAGCATTTTGATTTTGAAATATGGGGCGAGCTGCCAAGCGTTGCCATAATGGATAACAAGCCCTACAGCCTGACTATTTTTGGAAAGCATCTTAAATAAACTGTTTTATGAAACCTTGTAATATTTTTTTACAAAAAAACGATAGGGCTTTATGCCAATTAAATAAAAATAGACTACGCTATTAGGATATTAAGTTTATTAATTTGAAGTGTGGCTTGATGATTCGAAAAATATTAATTATTGATAGTAGTAGTGTCATCGCGATGCGTGTGAAAGTGCTTTTAGAATTAATAGGGTGTGAAGTCGAATTAATTCATTTCAGCATGCTAGACATGTATACCAATATAGGCGATTACGACTTAGTTGTTGTTGCCCATGGTGTGCCTGTTGATTCTATAAAACCGCTTGTAAGCGAAGTAGCGCAAGAGCGCTTTATGCTGCTTGCGCCAAAAGCACAAAGCGGTGAACAACTAACTGCGTTTAGCGAGCTAAATCATATTGCGCCTGACGCAACCGTGGTCTACCCATTTTTTTCTAATAAAGAAATTACTTCTCTTTTAGAGAGTCTATTAGAATTAGGCTCTAACCATATTTTGCAATTACCTACTATTTTACTCGTCGATCATGTTCCTGAACGTCTCGAAAAAATGAAAAATAGCTTAATCGGTGCTCATATCGAGACTCATACTGCAACAACCTCCGCAGAAGCTTTAGAAATTAGTAAAGAAAAGCAAATAGATATACTGATAAGCGATTTTATTTTAGATGACGGAACAGGTTTAGGAATTTTTTCAAATTTAAAAGTAACCCAACCGCATTGTCGTTGTTTGTTATTTACCTCACGCCCTGATCAAGTTTCAATGATCGACGCAATTCGTCAAGGCGTAGAAGATGTACTTATTAAACCTTTAAACGATAGCTCACTATTACAATCAATACATAAATTATGGCAAACAGAGTTATTAAAACGTCATAACGCAAAGCTTGTAGAAAGGCTACAAGATACGGTTGATGCACTGATTGAAAAAGACAGCCTACTTCAGGTTATTTATAAACATACGCCCGATGCAATTATGTTATTTGAAAAGTGCGGTAGAGTGATAGAAGCTAATGATGCTTGCTTGAGACTATTTAACTTACCGTTTAATGAACTCGAAGGTAAATCAGTATTTGATTTTTTAGATGATGATTCAATTTTAGGTATTAAAGATAAGATTTCGACATTAAATAGTAATCGACAATTTAGTTGCGATTTACGTTTATCTAAAACAGCAGGAGGTTATATACCCTTAGTTGGCTCTTTTAATGAGATAGATCACCATGGCGAAATAGCACTTGCGGTCATATTTAAAAATGTAACCCATCTTAAGCAAAAAGAGGATTTATTACTTGAAGCAAAAGATGTTCTTGAAGAGCAAGTAAGAGCGCGTACTTCACAACTCGAGCATGCTAAAAATGTGGCTGAGGCTGCAAACTTAAGTAAATCAGAATTTTTAGCAAACATGTCGCATGAACTGCGTACTCCTATGCACTCTATTTTAAGCTTTTCGCGTTTTGGTTTAAGCAAATTAGAAACTGGAGATTTTGCAAAAGAAAAACTCATTAAGTATCTATCGCGAATAGAGAGTAGTGGTGAGCGTTTACTGTCGTTACTAAATAATTTACTCGACCTATCTAAGCTAGATGTAGGTAAGTTTCCATTTAACCCTCGTCCCTATAATTTAGCGAATATTATTAAAACAAGTATTGATGATGTGTCTGGTACGGCAATGGAAAAAGAAATTGAGATTATATTTACCGCACAGCCATTACCTGTAATTGCACAATGTGATGAAGAGCAAATAAACCAGTTACTTCGAAATGTACTAGGTAACGCACTTAAATTTAGCGAACCTAAAAGTAAAATACGGGTAAATTTAGAGTCAGATAATAAGCTTGCTACTATAGAGGTTACCGATAATGGGGTCGGTATACCAGAAGATGAGTTGGAGCATATTTTTACTAAGTTTGTGCAAAGCAGTAAAACAAATAGTGGTGCTGGTGGCACAGGGTTAGGCCTTGCATTGTGTAGAGAGTTTGTATCTTTACACCAAGGTGAAATCACTGCACGTAACAACGAAAATGGTGGTGCAACTATATCTATACAAGTGCCATTAGAAATAAACTTAGACGAGCATTTAGCTGAAGATCAGTTAATACAACACAGTAATTAATTGTTTTTTGGCATACCAAGTAACTTTTTAAAGAATTTGAATGGATGATAAATTATGGCCTTAACTAAAATACTTGCCGTTGATGACGAACCCTTTAACCTTGAAATTATTGAGGAAATTTTAGAGGAGCTTGATTTTGAATTACAAGTAGCAACAAGTGGTCCTGAGTGTTTAAACATGGTTGAAGGTTATATGCCTCAGGTTATATTACTCGACGTAAGTATGCCGCAAATGAACGGCTATGAAGTATGTAAAGCACTTAAAGCAAATCCAAATACCGCACACATTATTGTTATGTTTGTTTCTGCTCGCGGCACTGTTGAAGAACGCATGGAAGGCTATTCTGTTGGCGCAGAAGACTATATTGTAAAACCTTTTGGCCATGACGAACTTAAATCTAAGCTTAAAAATTTAAATCAAGTACTCGTTGAAAAGCAAAGCCTAGAAAAGCAAGTTGAAGATGCAACATCAACTGCATTTAATGCAATGGCCAATAGCAGTGAAATGGGGCAAATAGTTAACTACGTTGAAAACATTGGCTTTATTAACGATCCTCAAGAGTTAGGTAAAGCGCTTGTAGATTGCCTTCAGTCTTTTGATTTACAAAGCAATGTAGAATTTAGAGAAAATAATGAAATTAGCCACTTTGCACTAAACGGCGTGTGTTCACCTATTGTGGTGGAGCTATTTGAAATGCTGAAAAACAAAGGGCGCTTACATGAGTTTTCGCACCGAATTTTAGTTAACTATGAATTGATTAGCTTACTTATTTTAAATATGCCCGATCATGATCCTGATAAGCATGGCCGTATACGCGACCACGTATGTTTTATTGTCAGTGTTACCGAGCAGCAGCTACGCGCCATCATGACCAAGAAAATGCTTGAATCACAACGAGCGAAACTTAATGCCGTAGCAAGTACTGTTCATAGTAAGTTTCATAGCTTAATTAGCTTGTTGAATGAAAACCGTCAAAACAACGAAAAAGTGTTTAAACAGTTACAAGAAGAGCTCGAAGAACGTATCCCATCAATGGGACTGGATGAAGATCAGGAGGTGTTTATTTATAAAAAAGTAGATGAAACTATCCAAAACTCAGTAGCAAGAGAAGAGTCTGTTAAACAAGTCAAAGCAGCCTTTACAGAGATAGAACAAGATCTATCGTTACTTTTGAAAAACTAGTTACTTCGCAATATAAAGGTTTACTTAAGCGGTGCTATGCATCCCTTGGTAAGCCTTTTTCTACAATTCTAATTAACCTAGCTGTTTTACGAATTTGTAATCGTTGTTTATCGTTTTGCTGAGCAAGTGCCCATTCAATATGTTCTAAAACAAGTTCGCTGCATATTTGGCTTTTATCTTGTAGGGCATTAATAATAGCGTGGCTGAACTCTGCATTACCTAAACCAACTGCTAAATTACGTAACCAACGTTCGTGGCCAATGCGACGAATAGGGCTGCCTTCGGTATTTTTTAAAAATGTAGGCTCATCCCAAGCAAACAGCTCAAGTAAATCTTTATCTTTTAATTGAGTGCGAGGATGAAAGTCATTTTCGTCAGTTATTTGTCCATAACGATTCCAAGGACATACCAACTGGCAATCATCACAACCATAAACACGATTGCCTAATAAAGTTCGGTATTGCTCTGGTATTGGCCCTTGGTGTTCTATGGTTAAATACGATATACATTTACGTGCATCAACAACGTAGGGCTCTACAATTGCACCTGTTGGGCAAAGAGTAATACAAGCAACGCATTTACCGCAGCCTTCAAAGGTGTTTTCTGCATCAATTGGTAGAGGTAAATCAATAAATAGCTCGCCTAAAAAAAACCACGACCCAGCTTCTTGGTTAATTAATAAAGAATGCTTACCACGCCACCCTAAACCGGCTTTTTCGGCAAGTTGACGCTCAAGTACAGGGGCTGAATCTACAAAGGGTCTAAAGCCATACTCGCCAATTTCTTGCTCTATTTTTTGGCCGAGTTTTTTTAAACGATTACGCATTAATTTATGGTAATCACGACCTAATGCATAGCGGCTTATATATGCTTTTTCTTTATTTTTTAAGGTTTTTGCAAAGCCAGCATCGGGAGGCAGATAATTCATTTTTACAGATATAACACGCTGTGTACCAGGTACTAATTCAGCAGGGCGGGCGCGTTTCATACCGTGGGCAGCCATATAATCCATCGAGCCGTGGTAGCCTGCATCAAGCCAACGTTGCAATTGGGCTTCGTGCTTAGATAAGTCAATATCAGTAATGCCCACTTCGCTAAAGCCAAGCTCTTGCCCCCAGGTTTTTATTTGTAGGGCTAATTTTTCATAGTCTGGGGTAGGGTTGCTCACACGCTTTACACACTTAAATTAATAGCTGCGTAATTTACCATATTTCTCTGAGCCCGAAAACGCTTCTTAGTGCACAAAGCGCTTTAACTGTTGTTGGGTTTGCAAGCTTAACTGTTGAGATTGCTCGCTATCGGCTAATGCCGTATCTATTTGCTGTTTAGCTTGCTCCCCTAAAGCTACGATTTGCTCTACCGATTGGTGAGTCGTACTTTGGGTGCCCTCAAGCAAATGTACAGCACTGGCTATTTGCTGCAGCTGCTGCTGGTTGTGCTCAAACTCACTAAGCATTTTAGTAAAGCCATCACAGGTTGCACTAATTGAGCTTTGTGCGTTATTAGAGTGAGTCATTAATTGCTCTGACTCTTTATTTGTCTCGTTTACCAAATCATTCATCTGACTTATAAAGTCGCTAATCTGCCTAGTTGCGCCACTTACTTTTATTGAAAGCGTGCGTACTTCGTCTGCAACTACGGCAAAGCCTCTGCCAGCCTCACCCGCTCTAGCTGCTTCTATTGCGGCGTTGAGGGCTAACAAATTAGTTTGATCAGAAAACTCTTCAACCATTTTTAAAATACTACGAATGTTTTCACTGTTTTCTTTCAGTCCCGCAATTGTATTTGAAAAGCTACCTAGCATATTAGTAATAAGTTTTACCTGCTCTACTAAAGCAGCGAGTTCTGACGCAGATAGTTTTACAAAGTTAAGGTGTTCATTATTAACGTTATGTACGCTATCTGTATTATTTACTATGTCTTGTAAGCTTTGGGTTATTTGCATACTGGCATTAATAATACTGTGGCTTAACTGTATTTGTTGCTCACTTGATTGCTCAGTATTTTTCATTGATTCAGTGACTTGTGTATTGCTGTGTGCACTAGCTTGAGCACTGTTATATGTTGTGCTGAGTAACTCACTTAAATGGGCAGTAAATATATTGTATTGTGAACTTAAATCTTTAAATTCGTCATACGAAAAGTGGGGAAGTTTTGCTGCTAAATTTGCATCTTGTTGGTTTATTTCTATCAAAGTATCGCGCATAGCAGTAACAGGGCGAACAATTAAAAAACGCATATAAAAAAGAGTAAAAATAAAACCAGATATAATCACAAGCGTAAGCAGCCAAAATAGCCCTGTACTTTGCTGTTGTTCGCTTAAACTCTGATGCAGCCAAAATAACGTAATTGCTTGGAACAATAATACAAAACTTAAATTACCGACTATTTTACGGGTTAACGTAAAAAAGAATGTTTGCTCTATATAGTTATAAATTTTCATAAAACCACTCATTATGCTCAAGCCCTACGATTGTTATTTAAGTGAGGGGAATGTAAGTTAGCCTTTTTGTAACGACAACAAGTAAGCTTTGGTTCGCGCTGGGTAATTTGTAAAAATTCCGTCTATGCCATACTCAAGCATTAGCGCTATATCTTCTTCCTTATCGACTGTATAAGCATAAATCTTTAGGCCTCTTTTTTTTGCATCGTCTGCAAAAGCCTTATTTATAAAGGTTTTATCTGCATGTACGCTATAAGCGTTTAAATCACTAGCAAACTTTGCATAGTTAATGGGAATAGAAGAAGTAAGGGCGCCTATTTTAAGCCATGGTAGCTTGTTTTTAAGCCACTGTAGTTGATGATGATCAAACGATGATACTAAAATATTGGCTTTCGATATTTTTTTAGCTTTAATGTTTTGTTCTAATTGAGCCACAAACCTTTCTAGTGCAAACGTGTGTTTAAGCTCAATATTTAATAAAGATTTATTGTTATTCCAATCAAACAGCTGCTGAAGAGTAGGGATTTTTTCACCATTTCCAGCATCAAGCTTAGAGAGCTCATGAGCAGTAAAGTTACTTACCCTGCCTTTACCGCTGGTGGTTCTATCAAGCCAAGAGTCGTGTATTACCATGTAATCATCTAAGGAACTTTGAATATCTACTTCAATACCATCAACATCTACTTTTAACGCTTCTAAAATAGCGCTTTTGGTGTTTTCAGGAAAATCCCCACTGGCACCACGGTGTGCAAATACTTTCATTGTCGAGCCTTTTTAGTGATTGACCACGTTTCAAAACAAGCGGCACTCACTATGAGTGCTCCACCAACTAACGTCATAACAGTAGGACGTTCATGAATAATTACTATAGCCAGTATGGTGCCATAAAGTGGCTGCAAGCAAGAAATTAACCCAGCGGTTGCCGCTGATAAATGCTTTAAACTTGCTGCAAATAACGAGTGCGGTGTAGCTGTAAATATAACACCCGCTACAGCAATTAAAATTAGGTCATGATTACTAACCTCATACACTGGTACTTCTATAAATGCACACAACATAATGCTTGCCACTAAGGTTTGATAAAACATCGTTTGCGGCCCGCCATATTGGCTAAAGTAGCGCTTATGAGTAATGTTTCTTATTGAAAAAAACAATGCCGATATCACACCTGTTATTACACCTAGTGTTACATCATCGCCTAAGTTTGCACTTGGTACTAATAAGTAAATACCTAAAACAACCACCGCTGCACTTATCATATCTTTTGCTTTTGGCCTGCTTTTATTAAATAAGGGTTCTAAAAACACCGTCATTACGGGATAGCTAAAAAATGCTAGCATTCCAATAGTTATACCGGCCATTTGCATACCAGCAAAATAGGTAACCCAGTGAATACCCACAGCAACACCTAAAAATAATGCAATAAGATAGTCTTTAGGTTTGTTGAGTTTAATTTGTTTTTTTTGAAAATAAAGCATGGCTAAAATAGCCATTCCTGCAATTGCAGTTCTGTAAACGGTAATATCTAAAGCATTTAAACCAATAAGTTTGGCAAATAGAGCGGTCCCGCCAAAAAGTAATACCGCTATGTGTAAATAAATTAAACTTTGTTGCTGAGGTTGCATTTAGTTTCCTTGTTGTACTTTTTGAATATATTAACATTGCTTAAAAATCCTTAAGATGAATTTTTTCCGCATGACAAAAGTCATTAAAGTTGATGACACTTCACACTCTTATTATTTTTGTACGCGGGCATAGTTACCTTACTCAACAGGAGATAATTATGAATTCTTTAATTTTAATCAGCTTAACTATTAATGAAGTGCTAGAGGCGTTAAGTTTTACGATTACGTACGCAGATTGCTTTATGCTGGTATGCATTTTTATGTTATTTATATTTATTAATAAAAATAGTGCTATAAGTAAAAATAATATGCCTGAGGTATTAGTATGAGCTCGTTAAGCAGCTTTTCTCAACAAAGCGATAAAGGTTTTTGGAAATATGGACATTTAATTTTTACCGGCTTTTATTTACTCCCGCTAATAATTAATTTTGCGAGCTTTACAGTTAACCAAATTGTTATGTCTTTAGCCTTCTATATTGCTTTTATTCTTTTGTATGTAAAAGCAATAAACTGTAAAAGTGCAGGGGTGACTAAGTTATTTTTAGCCATGCTCTTAATTTGTTTTTGCGCTACTTTTTACACCACAGGTACGCCTACTTTATTTGGTTTCGTAGCTTATATAGCAGGCTACTCTTACAGCTCCCGTCAAAGAATTTATGCTGCGATCGCAATTATATTCACGGTTTTATTAAGCTCATATATTGGAGATATAGGTAAGGTTCAATACTTTTTAGGCGTTGCTTTGATTCTATGCGCCACATTATTTAGTTACGGTATTGCAGCAAAAAGAGAAAGCTTATACAAAAAGCGCGAACAAGAAAGCGCTAACCAACTAGAGCAATTAGCAGCTATTGCAGAGCGAGAACGAATAGCTCGCGACTTACATGATATTTTAGGCCATTCACTTTCATCTATTGCTCTAAAGGCTGAGCTTGCTAATAAATTAAACCAAGGAGAGCGCTACGCTCAAGCAAATAGCGAAATTGCACAAGTGGCCGATTTGGCAAGGCAGTTACTTAGCGATGTAAGAAGCGCCGTAAGTGATTTAAAACAGCTTAATCTTGTCAGCCAAGTAGCACAGTTAAAGCAAAGGTTAATAGAGCAAGGATTTAACGTTTCATTTAATGTGGTTTTAAATGCTCTGCCCGCTAAAGTAGAGGGTATAGCAGGCCTTATCATTAAAGAGGCAGTTACTAACTTATTACGCCATAGCAACACAAAAAACTGCGAAATAAATATAGAACAAACAGCGCAGCAGTTACTTATAACCGTAATTGACCATGGTTCGTGCAGTACATTGAATTCGGGCAATGGCCTAAATGGTATTAAAGAGCGAGCAGAGCAACTAAATGGCAGTGCAGCATTTACCTGTGGCGATAATTTTACTTTAAAAGTAGTGCTGCCAATTACAGCTAAGGATTTATAATGATCAGAGTATATTTAGTGGAAGATCAGGCGCTTGTGCGCGACGCAGTAGCAGCATTGTTAGGGCTTGATTTTAATATTGAGATTATTGGGCAAGCAAGTAACGGGCAAGATGCACTTAATGCAATTGAGGCGCTTGATAGTGATTTACATCCCGATATAATTTTAACCGATATAGAAATGCCAACCATGAATGGTATAGAGCTTAGCGAAAAAATAGCCGCTAAATTTCCTACTATAAAAATGGTTATTATGACTACATTTTCTCGTGCGGGTTATATTAGGCGAGCGCTTACGACTGGCGTTAAAGGTTTTATTTTAAAAGAAGCACCAAGTGAAGAGTTAATAAATGCGCTTAAAAAAGTAATGCAGGGACAAAAGGTAATTGACCCAGAGCTTGCTATTAATGCATTAGACTACGCAGATCCACTTACCGACAAAGAACGCAAAGCCCTTAAACTTGCAAGCGATGGCCTTAAAACAAGCGACATAGCCAAGCAGCTATTTATTAGCGAAGGGACTACGCGTAACTACCTATCGGATGCCATTGCAAAATTAAACGCCACTAACCGCATAGATGCTGCGCGTATAGCTAAACAAAAAGGGTGGCTTTAATTAGCGGGTTTATAAATTATAAGCAAAGTATTACTATGTTATGTAAAAGGAACGAACAGCGCTTAAAACTAGCTTAAAAAGCGCTAAAAGAGGTTTTAATGGCAAATTTAATAGAACTAACAACTAAAAATAATATCGCTATACTCACTATGAATACCGCTGAAAACCGCCACAACCCAGCGTTTTTGGCTGAGTTTAATTTACACCTAGACCACATTGAAGCAGAACAAAATATTAAGTCAGTTATTTTAACGTCTTCAAGTGATAAAAACTGGTCATTGGGTATCGACCTTCAATGGATGTCTAATCCAAGTATTTTACCTGCAGCAATTTCAGACTTTATGATTCAAATAAGTGACTTATTTAAACGTATAGTTACTTTTCCTATGCCTATTATTGCTGCGTTAAACGGGCATACCTATGGTAATGGTTCTGTACTTGCGTGTGCGTGCGACTTTAGATTTATGAAATCAGACAAAGGCTTTTTTTGTTTTCCTGAAGTGGATGTAATGGTGCCATTTGTTCCGTCGATGTTTCCTATAATTAATAAAGCTATTTCGCAAACCTTCTTTAATCGTCTAGCTATGTCAGGAGAGCGGGTTGGGGCACAGCAGTTGCTAGAGAACAAAGTAGTTGAAGCTGTGTTTACAAATAACGACGAACTACAAGCGGGTGTACTTGAGTTTGCCCAGCAGTTTAATAAAAATCGTTGGATTTACGCTCAAAATAAAACACAAATGAATAAGCAGATTTTACTTACGATGAAAGAAGAAGACCCAAGCTTTATTGATAATATAAGTAAACTGCTGTGGAAAAACCTACAAAAAAAATAGTATAGATTTTAGCATTGCTACGAGATGACTAAACACTTTGCAGTTAAGGGATCGTTAAGCCCCATTGCGCTAGATTTTTAAACTATACACCAAGGTAAACAGCAAGGTAAAAGTGCTTTCTTAAAAGTTTAATAGCTTTTACCTGTCTCATTATAACTATATGGGTTAAAATACCTACATAACCAACTAACAAGATAGTGAATGTCAAACCAAGATCCAAATCTCAGTCGAGAACAAGAAAAGTACGAAAACCCAGTCCCTAGTCGTGAGTTTATACTTACTCACCTTCAAGAGCGTTCAAAGCCTGCTAACTACGCGCAATTATGTGAAGAACTAGCAGTAAACGATGACGAGCGCCAAATAGCATTTAAACGCCGCCTTCGCGCTATGGAGCGTGACGGACAGCTGTATTTCAATAAATTTAAATGCTACGCCCTAATTGACGAAGCCGGTTTAACCAAAGGCAAAGTAATAGGCCACAGAGACGGTTTCGGCTTTTTAGAAGTTGAAGGCGAGAGTAAAGATTGGTTTATTGCTAAGCACCAAATGAATATGGTGTTACATGGCGACATTGTACTAGCTAAAGGCACTAAACGTGGTTCTGGCTCAAAATGCGATGCACGTATTATAAAAGTGCTTACTAACGAGCGCGCGCCAATTGTTGGCCGTTACTTTGTTGAGCACGGTGTTGCTGTTGTAGTCGCTGAAGACCCGCGCATAACGCAAGATATAATGATTTTACCAGGCAACGAAAACGGTGCCCGCCATAACCAAATGGTGCAGGTTAAAATTACGCAAAACCCAAGCCGTAACATGAACGCGGTAGGCAAAGTTATAGATGTACTTGGTGAGCATTTAGCCCCAGGTATGGAAATTGAAGTTGCACTGCGCAATCACGATATTCCACATGTATGGCCAGAAGAAGTTGAAGCACAAGTTGCTCACCTAGGTGAATTTGTTGAAGAAGCTGACAAACAAGGTCGTGTAGATTTACGTGATTTACCACTTGTAACTATTGATGGCGAAGATGCACGCGACTTTGATGACGCCGTATATTGTGAACCTAAAAAATCAGGTGGCTGGCGCTTATGGGTTGCCATTGCCGATGTATCGCATTACGTAGGAATGAACACGCCGCTTAACAAAGAAGCAATTTTGCGTGGTAACTCAGTGTATTTTCCTGAGCAAGTAATTCCGATGCTACCAAAAGTGCTTTCTAACGGATTATGTTCGCTAAATCCAAAAGTAGATCGCTTATGTATGGTTGCCGAAATGACCGTGTCGAGCGCGGGTAAACTTTCGGGTTATAAGTTTTACGAAGCGATAATGAACTCGCATGCACGTTTAACTTACACCAAAGTAAATGCCATTTTACAAAACGACGAAAAACTACGCGAAGAATACTCAGCCGTTGTGCCACATTTAACTGATTTACAGCAAATGTACATGGCACTTAAAGCTGCACGCCAAGACCGTGGTGCCATAGAGTTTGAAACCCTAGAAACACGTTTTGTATTTAACGCTCAGCGTAAAATAGAATCAATAGTGCCTGTTATTCGTAACGACGCGCACAAACTCATTGAAGAATGTATGATTTTAGCCAACGTATCAGCGGCTAAAATTCTTGAAAAGCACGAAGCAAGCGCGCTTTATCGCGTGCATGACGAACCAGACCAAGAAAAACTAGGTAACTTTACTAAGTTTTTAGGCGAGTTAGGTATTGAAAGTACATTAAGCGACGAGCCAACACCAAAAGAAATAACGCAAGTATTAGCGCGACTAGGTGACCGCCCAGAAGCTGAACTTATTCAAACTATGTTACTGCGTTCAATGAAACAAGCTGTATATCAGCCAGATAACATTGGTCACTTTGGTTTAGCGTTATCGGCTTACGCGCATTTTACATCGCCAATACGTCGTTACCCAGATTTAGTAGTGCATCGTGCTATTAAAGCAGTAATAAAAGCACAAGGTCAGCAAACGTCTGGCGAATACGCTTATACCGACGATGAAGTTGATCAACTAGGTGAGCAGTGTTCTACAACAGAGCGCCGCGCCGATGATGCAACTCGCGAAGTAGCTGATTGGCTTAAATGTGAGTTTATGCAAGACCATGTAGGTGAAGAGTTTGATGGTGTTATTTCATCGGTTACCAATTTTGGTTTGTTTATTCGTTTAGACGATTTACAAATTGATGGGCTTATTCACGTTACTAATTTAGGCGACGAGTTTTTTGCGCATGATGCTGCAAAACACACCCTAATAGGTGAGCACTCTCACAAAGTTTATCGCCTTGGCGATAAAGTAACAGTTAAAGTTGCGTCGGTTAGTTTAGACGATCGCCGTATAAACTTAACGCTTAAAGGCGATGTTGCACAAGACAGATACTCACGTCGTCGTGCACCAAAAAAAGGTTCAGGTAAGTCTGAGCATGCGCCAGCAAGTGTGCGTTCGCAATTAAAAGCAGGCAAAGTACCAGGTAAAAAGTCGCACAGCGATGACAAACCAAAAGGTAAAAAAAAGCCAGCAAATAAAGATAAAGGCAAGCCTGCAAATAAGTCTGCAACAAAACCTGCAGATAAAAAAGCAGCAGACTCTGCCGTAAAGAAAAAACCAAAGAAGAAGGCCGTTAAAAAGCCTAAAAGAGCAGGCAAAAATGCCCGCAAACGTACTAGCCCAGGAGCAGACAATACGTGAGTAATGAATTAATTTTTGGCTTTCATTCTGTTGAAGCAATTTTAGAAAGCGAACCAGAGCGCTTTGTAGAAATTTACGCCCTTAAAGGTCGTGACGACAAACGCTCAACTCCGATTATTGATGAAGCACGTAAATTTGGTATTTCAGTACAGTTTATGCAGCGTAAAGCCCTTGATAGCAAATCAAAAGGTGAGCAGCATCAAGGTATTATTGCTAACGTAAAAGCAGCGCCAACGTTTAATGAAAAAGATCTTGATGCGATAATCGCTCGTGAAGACACACCGTTTTTACTTGTGCTTGATGGTATTACCGATCCACATAATTTAGGTGCATGCCTACGTAGTGCAGACGCGGCAGGTGTTCACGCTGTGATTGTACCTAAAGATAAGTCGGCTAAGCTTAACGGTACCGCACGTAAAGTAGCCTGTGGCGCAGCCGAAACAGTACCGCTTATTCAAGTGACTAACCTTGCGCGTACGCTTCGCGAAATTAAAGATGCAGGCGTATGGGTTGTAGGTACCGCTGGCGAAACTGATAACCACGTATTTGATGCAAGCTTAACTGGGCCAATGGCTATTGTTATGGGCGCAGAGGGCGAGGGCATGCGACGCTTAACGCGTGAGCATTGCGATATGCTTGTTAAAATCCCAATGGCGGGTACTGTTTCAAGCTTAAACGTATCGGTAGCCACGGGTATTTGTTTGTTTGAAGTATTACGCCAACGTAACGCAAATAACTAATATATAAAACGATAAGTTTTATGTATTAAAAAGCCGAGATTGAAATTCAATCTCGGCTTTTTTGTGTCTGTAATTTACGCTTTAACTTTGTAAGCTTTGGTAAACGGTTTAAAAGCAAGGCAATAATTTTTGGTCTTACATAAAAAATTATTAACGCTGTTAGTGAACCGTTTAACCAGCTTTCAATTTAGAATGAGTAAGTGTAGCCCATCTGTACAGTACGCGGCTTACCTGGTTGAATGCCACCGTTTGAACGGTTAGCAACGTATGTTTTATCAAACAAGTTATCAACGCTTAGGTATACTTTTTGATTTTCATCGATTAAGTATTTAGCAGCTAAATCCCATACTACGCGGCTATCAATTGCGTTTAAGCCCGCCTCAGTTAAGTTAGCATGCGCATCAGATACGTAACGTATTTGGCTGTTAACTACAAACGCAGAAAACTCAGCACCTAACGATAACGCTACTTGGTTTTCTGGTACGTAAGGCATTGCATCGCCTTTTTCTACCGCGCCCCAAATTTCTGAATCAAAATCGTTTTTAAACTCAGAGTCTGTGTAGGTGTACGTTAATTTAACTGGGAACATAGCTGTATCAGTTGCAAAAGTACGTGCTGCACTAAATTCAAAACCCGCTACTTCTACTTCACCGTAGTTGTATTGGTCGCCAATGTTGTCGTCGCTACAACCAACCGCTGCAGTACAGTTACCGTGCATGTTGTCGTAGTCTGAGTAAAAGGCAATTACTTCACCGCTAAAGCCATCCATATTAAAGCGAGAGCCAAACTCAATGTTTACACTTTCTTCTTCTTCTTGGTCAGCATTACCAGGTGCTGCTGGTGCATAACCTTTTTGAATGCCCGCAAGTAGCGTTACGTTTTCGTTAAGCGTGTATGTAGCACCTAGTGACGGCACTAAAATTTCAGTGTCGTTCGACACATCTTTAGTTAAACCGTTGCTGCGTGTTGGATCTGATTTAGACCACTCTTCACGCGTAATAGTAATGTCTTCATAACGAAGACCAGCACTTACTACTAATGCATCAATTGTCCACTCGTCTTGAATAAACAAGGTACTTGCTTCTGCGCTATCTACACGGTTGCTGTCTGAGCCCGGAACGCCTTGCTCTGTAAGCGTTAAGCTTAGGTCTTGATTAAGTGTGTATTTGTCTTCCCATTGAAAACGATCCATTTCGTCTTCGTGGTAACGTACGCCAACAGTCACATAGTGATCGCCTGCAGGAATATGTAATTCAGACTGAATACCTTTAGCTTGGTAGTCGCGGTTATTAGCTTTAACGCCAATACCTTCAATACCTTCGCTTGTAGGGTTTGCTTCAAAATCGCTGTACTGCTCAAGAGTACTTAAGCCTACGCTGCTGGCTTTATACCAGTTACGATGAAAATCGTTTAAGTAAGCCGTAGCTAAAAACTCATAGCCATCACCAAAACGGTATGCATAGTTAAGTTGGTATGCGTTGTGGCGCGTATTCATTTCATCATTTTGCGATGCAGCATAACGACGGTAAGGACTTTGTTTATAGTCTTCGTCAGTTAAGCCCATGTAAGTTTCGTCTGATGTTTCGTCAGAGTACTTAATTTTTAGCTCAAGATTATGCGCATCGTTTTGACCAAACGTATGGCCAAACTTTAATAGTAAATCTGTTTTTTCAAAGCCGGTGTTGTCATTGCCTACTGGCAGCTCTTTAAAGCCATCTGCGCCGTAAGTAAATACTTCAATTAAACCTGCTGTGTTATTTTTTTCTTTACCAAAGTAAGCGTGGCCTTTGTAGTAACCGTCGCTACCAAGGGCTGCATCTACCATACCTTTTGAGCTATTTGGCTCAGTTGGTAAGCTGCGCGAAAGTAAGTTTAAAACACCACCCGTAGTACGCGGGCCGTACTTAACTGAGGCTGCGCCTTTTAATACTTCAATAGATTCCATACGACCCATAGTAGGGAAGTAGTATGCAGAAGGTGCTGAATATGGTGCTGGTGCAACTAATACACCGTCTTCCATTACTGATATTTTATCGTTACGGCCAGTACCTGTACCGCGCATACCAATGTTAGGACGAAGGCCATAACCGTCTTCTTCTTGCACGTAAACGCCCGGAACAGACGCTAAAACGCGAGAAATATCGGTAAACTGGAATTTTTGAAGCTCTTCTTCAGAAATAAACGTAGCCGAACCAGGAATATCGTTAATTGCTTGCTGTGAGCCAATAACAGTAATTTGTTCAAAGCGTTGTTCTTTATTGCTGGTGTCTTTTGCTATTGCAGTAGCACTAAAAGACAAAGCAACCGCAGTTGCCAAAGTAGATACTAAAAACTTAGGGTTCATTGTGTTCCTAATCATGTCAATTATCTTAATTGGCGTAATTTGAACACGTTAACGAATACGAATCAATGTTATTAACTATTTAATTATTCAGTTTAATAGAACTAAAAACACCTGATTATGCAACTTAATTAACTAAATTGTTTCTTTTGTATTATTTTGTAATTGTTTTACTAACTATAAAGGCTGAACGAATTATATGTGCTACGTAAGCGCTAGCCCAAGCGTAGAGCTATAAATTCAGCGAGTTTATCTACCGCATTTTCCGACTCACCCGAACTTTTAACCAAGCTAATACCAATATTACCAAGAGCTGGTAAATGCTTGGTTTGAACTTGATAGTTAAGCTCACTCGGTACTGTACTTTTGGCAAGTACCGTAATACCTAAGCCTTCTTTTAATGCTGCTATAAGGCCGGTTAAATCGGCGTTGCTATAAACTATTCGGTATTTAATGCCTGCACTTTTTAATGCATCAGTAGCACGGCGACGATAAATACACCCCTCTGGTGCGGTAACTAGGGTAACCACCTCATTATGCGCAAGTGACAGGTCGCCCACCCACACTAGTTCGTCTTGCATAAAAATAGGAAACTTATCAGAGTTGAGTCGCTCATTTAGCGCAAGTACTAAATCAAACTGATCTTGCCTTGAGGCCGAAAGCAAATGCTTACTTAAACGCGACTTAACCTCTAACGACACCTCAGGGTAGAGCGCCACAAAGTCGCCAATAATAGAAGGTAGTATGCGCGCTGCAAATTCGCTCGGAATACCCAAGCGCACTTTACCTGCGATGTTTTCTGAGGTGAACTGCTGCAAAATAGCATCGTTGTGTTGCATCATTTGTTTTGCCATAGGCAATAATAGCTCGCCGTATTGGTTTAATACTTGGCGCTGCCCTTGTTTTTTAAATAGTTTATAGCCAAGCACGTCTTCTAAACGCTTGATTTGCAAACTTACAGCAGGTTGCGACAGGCCAAGTAAATCGCCTGCTTTAGCAAAGCCACCTATTTCAACTACCATTACAAAAGTACGTAAACCGTCTGTTGATATGTTTTTCATATTTAAAATTACAATTTATATAGCCATATATATAAGTATTATTTATCAATTGATAAATAATTACAATTTGTTGTTGATAGGCGTGGGCAATATACTTTTGTAATCGAAAATACACAGGTGTTTGTTATGACTTTTAACCCAATAATGTTTGCCCGCCACAGCAACGCAAGTAGTGCGGTTACTAACGCTTTGCAAACTAACAACAATCACGTTGTAATGGATTTTAGCGGCACCGAAACCAGTGTATTTTTAAGCACTATTTTAGGCCTTGATTTAACTAAGCTTACCGCCAGCGGTTTAGGCTTAAAAGGCACGCTTGATGGCGACTATAATTCTGACTACAGTTTTGCTGTTTATTACTTTAGCGAAACCGCCTTTAGATTCGTACTACCACACAACGCAAGCCTTCAACTACAAGCGCTTATAAACGAGCAGCAATTACGTTTTGATATTGATTATGTAGTACGCACCGACCTAGCAAGCTTTATTTTAAGTGGCGACAACGCATTTGATACCCTAGTTAATGCTTTTAAATTAACACCAGGTTTGCGCCTTTCTGACGCGCAACTTTGCTACGGTGCACAAAGCGGTGATGTATTTATTACCGCCATTGATAAAAACGACGAACAACACTTTGTATTAGTAGCTAAACAACAAGAATTACAAAAATGGCAAAGCTACATGCAAGCGCAAGGCTTTGCACTTATGCATAGTGAAGCCGCATAACGAATAAAAACAACAGGCGAGCATAACAATGTTTACCTGTTTTTATATCTATTTAAGCCACGCCCTAAACAGGGTTAATTTAAACGTGAAGGAATGTTATGACTTCTAAAACTGTACTACATGCTAAGCACCTAGAAGCGGGCGCAAAAATGGTTGATTTTCATGGCTGGGAAATGCCAATCAACTACGGCTCACAAATAGAAGAACACAATAGCGTACGTACCGACGCTGGTATGTTTGACGTATCACACATGACTATTGTTGATATTGAAGGGCCTCAAGCAAAAGCATTTTTACGTAAGCTAGTAGCTAACGACGTTGCAAAATTAACCGTACCAGGCAAAGCGCTTTACACAGGCATGCTTAACGAGCAAGGCGGTGTAATAGACGACTTAATTATTTATTTCTTTAGTGAAACGTTTTACCGCCTAGTTGTTAACTCAGCAACGCGCGAAAAAGACCTAGCGCATTTAGCTAACGTATCGAGCGACTTTGACGTAACTGTTACAGAGCGCCCAGAGTTTGCAATGATTGCAGTACAAGGCCCTAACGCTAAAGCAAAAACAGCCACTCTTTTAAATGCTGAGCAACAAGCCGCTGTTGAAGGTATGAAGCCGTTTTTTGGTGTTCAAGTAGGTGATTTATTTATTGCCACAACGGGTTATACTGGCGAAGACGGTTACGAAATAGTAGTACCGAACGACCAAGCAGCCGATTTATGGCAACAACTGCTAGACGCAGGTGTTAAGCCTGCTGGTTTAGGTGCACGCGACACGCTACGTTTAGAAGCAGGTATGAACCTTTACGGCCTAGATATGGACGAAAGCGTATCACCACTTGCAGCTAACATGGCATGGACCATTGCATGGGAACCAGAAGATCGCGACTTTATTGGCCGTGACGTACTTGTTAAGCAACGCGCAGAAAAAAGCACTGACAAACTCGTTGGCTTAGTGTTTGAAGAAAAAGGCGTTTTGCGTAGCGGTTCTAAAGTAATTGTTGACGGTGGGGTAGGGGTTATTACCTCAGGTACTTTCTCACCAACACTTGGTTTTAGTGTAGCCCTTGCACGTGTACCACGTTCAACAGGCGATACAGCTCAAGTAGAAATGCGTAAAAAATTAGTAAACGTTAAAGTAGTAAAGCCTAGCTTTGTACGTAACGGTAAATCAATAATTTAAATAATTTGGTTATATCAATCAGTGTAATTACAGTGATTGATATCCTCCCAATATAAACCAAAGGACAAATAAAATGAGCAACATTCCTAGCGAGTTAAAATACGCACCTTCACACGAGTGGGTTCGTAACGAAGGCGACGGTACATTTACTGTTGGTATTTCTGAGCATGCGCAAGAGCTTCTTGGCGACATGGTATTTGTTGAATTACCAGAAGTTGGCGACGAAGTAGACGCTGGCGAAGACTGTGCAGTAGCAGAGTCAGTTAAAGCAGCATCAGACATTTACGCACCTATCAGTGGCGAAATTGTTGCTATTAACGAAGAACTTGAAGACTCTCCTGAAACGGTAAACAACGACGCTTACGGCGACGGTTGGTTATTCCGTATTAAAGCATCTGACGAGTCTGAGCTAGACAACTTATTAGACGCTGAAGGTTACTCGCACACTATCGACGAAGAATAATTATTCTTTGTAGATAACTAAAAGCCCCGCGTGTTTTATTTAGATATCGGGGCTTTTATGATTTTACAGTTAACTTTTCCATACAAAGTGGGCTGTTAAATCATAAGAATTTTAAGTTATTGCTGTTTACCCATCAGCAGTAGCCACATTTTTTGGATCATAGGAATCTGGACACATGTCAAACGCCAAATCTCTTGAAGAACTAGAGCAAAAGCAAGATTTTATTCGCCGCCATATTGGGCCAAGCCCAGCACAAGTAAGCGATATGCTAAGTGCTTTAGAAGTATCGAGTGTGCAAGAGCTCATTGACCAAACTGTACCGGCTAGCATTCGTCTAGAGCAACCGCTAACAGTTGGACAAAGCCGTACTGAAGTTGAAACACTAAGCTACTTAAAATCAGTAGCAAGCAAAAATAAAGTTTTCAAATCGTACATTGGCCAAGGCTACCACCCAACTAACGTACCGCACGTAATTTTACGTAACGTACTAGAAAATCCAGGTTGGTATACAGCGTACACACCGTATCAGCCAGAGATTGCACAAGGGCGTTTAGAATCATTATTAAACTTCCAGACTATGACCCTAGATTTAACTGGTCTTGATTTAGCAAGTGCGTCACTACTTGACGAATCAACAGCCGCTGCAGAGGCTATGGGCCTTGCAAAACGCGTATCAAAAGCTAAAAAAGCCAATGCCTTTTTTATTGCTGACGACGTACACACACAAACAATCGACGTAGTAACAACGCGTGCCGAGCAGTTTGGTTTTGAAATAATTGTAGGTAAAGCAGAAGATGCCGTAAACCACGACATTTTTGGTGCATTGTTCCAATACCCAACTACATCAGGCGAAGTGGTAGACATAACTGACCTAATTGCTGGCGTACAAAGCAAAAAGGCCATTGCCTGTGTTGCTGCCGACATAATGAGCTTATTACTATTAAAAGCACCGGGTAAACTAGGCGCAGACGTGGTACTTGGTTCGGCTCAACGTTTTGGCGTACCTATGGGTTACGGCGGTCCACACGCTGCATTTTTTGCAACACGTGACGCATACAAACGTTCATTACCAGGTCGTATTATTGGTGTATCTAAAGACCGTTTAGGTAACGACGCACTACGTATGGCAATGCAAACGCGCGAACAACACATTCGTCGCGACAAAGCCAACTCAAACATTTGTACAGCGCAAGTATTACTTGCCAACATGGCAGCGTTTTACGCGGTGTACCACGGCCCACAAGGCTTAAAAACTATCGCGCAGCGTATACATCGCTTTGCTGATATTTTAGCAAGTGGTCTTAAAGCTAAAGGCATCGCACTTAAGCACAGCACTTGGTTTGATACGCTAACAGTAGTAAGCGACAACAAAGACGACGTAATAGCGCGTGCAATTGCAAAAGGCGTAAACTTTGCAACAAACCACGAAGGCGAGTATTCAATTTCGGTATCAGAGACAACAACACGCGCCGATATTACTGAGTTATTCGATATTATTTTAGGCGAAGGTCATGGCCTAAGTGTTGACGCTATTGCAGCAGACGTTGAAGCAAATGGCAGCGAGTCTATTCCTGCAAGTTTAGTACGTGATGACGAAGTACTAACGCATCCAAACTTTAACAGCTACCATAGCGAAACAGACATGCTTCGCTACATTAAGCGACTAGAAAGCAAAGACTTATCGCTTAATCACTCAATGATCTCGTTAGGCTCATGTACCATGAAACTAAACGCGACTGCTGAGATGATCCCAATTACGTGGCCTGAGTTTGCAAACCTTCACCCATTCTGCCCGCTAGATCAAGCAGAGGGTTACCAAATAATGATTGGCGAGCTACACGACTGGCTAGTAAACATTACCGGTTACGATGCAGTATCACTACAGCCAAACTCTGGCGCGCAAGGTGAATACGCAGGCTTAATCGCGATTCGTAAATACCACGAGTCACGCGGCGACGCACACCGTAATGTATGTTTGATCCCAAGCTCTGCGCACGGTACTAACCCTGCATCAGCGCAAATGGCAAGCATGAAAATTGTAGTAGTTAACTGCGACAAAAACGGTAACGTAGACATGGGCGATCTTAAAGCGAAAGCTGAGGAAGTGTCTGAAAACTTATCGTGCATCATGATCACATACCCGTCTACGCATGGCGTATACGAAGAAACAATTCGCGAAATTTGTGACATTATTCATGAGCACGGCGGCCAAGTTTACATGGACGGCGCAAACATGAACGCGCAAGTTGGCGTAACAAGCCCAGGTTTTATTGGCTCAGACGTATCGCACTTAAACTTGCATAAAACGTTTTGTATTCCACACGGTGGCGGTGGTCCAGGTGTTGGCCCAATTGGTGTTAAATCGCACCTTGCGCCGTTTATGCCAAACCACAGCGTAATTAACGTACCAGGTACTAACATTGGTAACGGTGCGGTATCGGCAGCGCCTTACGGCTCAGCCGCTATTTTACCTATTTCATGGGCTTACATTACCATGATGGGGAGCGAGGGCTTAAAACAAGCTACTGAAATGGCAATTGTTAATGCTAACTACTTAACGCATGAGCTAAGCAAGCACTTCCCAATTTTATACCGTGGTCGTAACAACCGTGTTGCTCACGAATGTATTGTTGACTTACGCCCGCTTAAAGAGCAATCAGGCATTACTGAAATGGACGTAGCTAAGCGCTTGCAAGACTACGGCTTCCATTCACCAACTATGTCGTTCCCAGTAGCTGGCACATTAATGATTGAGCCAACAGAGTCTGAATCAAAAGGTGAGATTGACCGCTTTATCGAAGCAATGGTGTCGATTAAAGGCGAAATTGAAAAAGTAATTTCTGGCGAATGGTCAATCGAAAACAACCCGCTAGTGTTTGCACCGCATACACAAGGCGACGTGTTAGGTAACGAATGGGACCGCGCGTACGACCGTTTTTACGCTGCATTCCCAGTGCCTGCAGTGGCTAAAAACAAGTTCTGGCCAACCGTTACACGTATTGATGACGTGTACGGCGACCGTAACTTAGTATGTTCATGCCCTGCGGTTGAGACTTATCGCGACTAAGATCAGAGACTAATTTTTGAACTTTAATGGGTAGTAAGTTCCATTATAGTTTGGGAATTTATAAAAATTGAAAAAGCCGTTGCAGCAATGCAACGGCTTTTTTGTGTGTGGTGATTCCACATAAATTATATGGGCGTAGGTTGGGTAGAGTGAAACGAAACCCAACAAATCACAAATATACTTACTCGCTCAAAAGCCAAAAGTATGTGTTATTTATTGTAGGCGTACAGCTTGCTGGCGCGTTGATTGTTAAATCAAAATTCGGTATCCCTTAAATAAAATTGCACGCATGTAGCCTTTGGGCTACAATGGTTTTATGAAATATCGTATTAAGAAAACCAACGAGTTCGATAAATGGCTTAAAAAGCTCAAAGATCGTCAAGCTTTTATGGCAATAGCTAAACGTATTACACGTGCCATAAATGGAAACTTTGGCGATAGTGAATCTATTGGTGGTGGCATATCTGAAATGCGAATTTTCGTAGGGAAAGGCTATCGTGTTTATTACATAATTAGAGGCGGTGAAGTTATTTTACTACTCAATGGTGGACACAAAGGCACACAAGGTAAAGACATTACCAAAGCAAAAGCCCTTTTAAGTGAATTGGAGTAATTACTATGACGCTACAAACATCAGATTTTAACCCGTTTGACTATATGGAAACACAGCAAGAAATTAATACATTTTTAGAAGAGTGTTTAGCTGATGATGATCCAAATACCTTTATTGAAGCACTTGGCTTATTAGTTAAAAAGCATGGCGTGAGTGATATTGCTAAAGCAACGGGGTTAAACCGTGAAAGCTTATATAAAGCAGTTAACGGTAAAACTAAACCACGTTGGGAAACTATTTTTAAAGTGATGAAAGCACTTAACTTTCGCCTTACAACACAAGTTGCATAGGCTAGGTAGAGTGAAACGAAACCCAACAATTCACAAATATACTTACTCGCTCAAAAGCCAAGAGTATGTGTTATTAGTTGTAGGCGTTAAGCTTGCTGACGCGCGGGCAGCAGCCCGAATAAGTATTTAAATAGGTGCTTAAGGTTATCATCACCGATAACGCGAATACGTTTGGTACTTCTAGAAATTAGAAACCTTATTCAAGGTTTTGTCGCGCTGGCGACGGCAGCCAAAGAGGGGCTGCCGCTGGTCCCTCTCTGGACACTCTCAGCGCACCCGAGCATCACGCTATTTCCTTCAAACCACAATTGATGTGAACGTAAACGCCATGAAAGCACATCCATGTGCAAGCATGGCTTTCATTTCATCCATGAAATGCATTACTCATCAATTGTTTATTTTCAGGGCGTGATGACGGGGGAGGGCGTTAAACGTGAGGTTGGTGCTTGGTCTTGGCAAGAAACAAGACCTGACCCTCTGCATTTCCTCTAGGCTGGGTAGAGTGAAACGAAACCCAACAAATCACAAATATACTTACTCGCTTAAAAGCCAAGAGTATGTGTTATTTATTGTAGGCGTTTAGCTTGCTGACGCTCGGGCGGGAGCCCGAATAAGTATTTGAATAGGTGTTTGAGGGTATCATCAACTATAACGCGAATACGTTTCGTACTTTAAAATATTAGAAACCTTATTCAAGGTTTTGTCGCGCTGGCGACGGCAGCCAAAGAGGGGCTGCCGCTGGTCCCTCTCTGGACACTCTCAGCGCACCCGAGCATCACGCTTAATCCTTCAATGCACAATTGATGTGAACGTAAACGCCATGAAAGCACATCCATGTGCAAGCATGGCTTTCATTTCATCCATGAAATGTATTACTCATCAATTGCTTATTTTCAGGGCGTGATGACGGGGGATGGTGTTAAACGGAAAATTGGTGTTTAGTCTTAGCAAAATGAAAGGTTTATTAGTTAATATTTTAATGTATTTAGTATAGTTCGATTCCTTTGGTTCTTAGAATAGGCCTTAATAATTTATTGGACTAAAAACTAAATAAATGGCTCATAAACTGTATTCTTCATGCTGGTGATATATCAATTTAATTGGATGATAAACACTGTAAAGTTGTTTTCAGCAATGGGGGGAGAGCATTTCCGTTAGATAAAAACTAAAAAGACACACTAATACAAGGAGCTAGCTAATTTAATTTAGGTTTACAACTTTAAACCTTAGTGTAAGTATTGATTAGACAAAGTTAAATTAATTGCTGGAGTGTTTTATGAATGGAATCTGTAAACTATGTAAAAAGCCAAGCCCTCTTGAAAAGAGTCATTTCATTCCCAAATTTATAGGTAAATGGTTAAAGAAAACATCCATAACAGGTTATATCAGAGAGAAAAATGAGATTCATAAGCGAGCTCAAGATCTTGCTAAAGAATATTGGTTATGCGGAAAATGTGAGGATCTCTTCTCTGATTGGGAAAGAGAGTTTTCTCTAAAAATATTTTACTCGTTTATTAATGATTCAACTACAAGAATGCCTTATGGTAATTGGTTGTCAAAGTTTGCAGCGTCTCTTTCATGGAGAACTCTAACTTTTATCAGAAGTAAAAATTTAAAAGATGAAGCAAGCAAAAATAAAGATTACTTGAAAAATTTAGACTGTGCAGAGTTAGCTTTAGCTAACTACCTCTTAGGTAAGACTGACAACCTTTTTCAATACGAACAGCACATTTATCCTGTAGGGGCAATTGATACGCATAATGTAGATAATTTACCTAGGAATATAAATCGATATTTTCTACGTAATATAGCAATGGATATCATAGGCAATGATAGTGAAACGTATATCTATACAAAGTTACCTAGCTTTATAATTTTAGGGGTTGTTAAAACAAACGCATCGAAAGTTATTAGGAGCAGTCGAATATCAATCAAAGGAGATGTTCTAAAGCCAAGGGAGTACACTTTTCCAGATGGCATAGCTGAATACATTTTCGAGAAGGCTGATGAAATATCAAAAGTTTATGATGAGATTCCAGTAAAACAATTGGAGAAAATTAATAAATTTATAAGTGATAATCCTGAGAAGGTGATTGAGTCAAAATTATTTCAAGCTATACAGCATGATTATGATCAATTTGGTTCTGAAGTATTTAAGAAGAATTAAGACCAAATAGGCTAAATTTTGACTACACATCAAGTGCCTAGGTTTTTAGTTTGTTGCTCGTTGAGTTAATTCCTCTGTCTAGACCACTGCGAAAAGAGTATGAAAATGCGTTTTACCAAGTTATGAACCGTGAAATAAGGCGCGAGAACATATTTTTCATTTCATGTTCAGCTTTGCTGAACATCGCAACTAGACAGATAAATGAGAGCCAGTAAAAGTCATAGTATTTTTTCATTTAACTTCCCCTAAAATGCAGAAGTTTAAATAATTATATTAATAAAAATAGGTTTTAATAATGAAAAAAATACTGACTGTTTTAAGTTTATTCATATTTGCAGGGTGCTCTAGTTATCACAATATAAATGAAGACGGTGAAAACTCATTAGGTGGGGGCTTTAAAGATCGTATTATTGCTGATGGTGTCTATAAAATCACTGCTCAGACAAATTTTGCACCATGGACTAACTTTGATGCAGCCAATGAAACGTTTAACCGTAGAGCTAAAGAGTTATGTGTTGGCAATTATAACGTAATCAAATCAGCAGAAGATGAGTTTGAGCATGTTGAAACTGCTGGAGCCGCAAAGTATATAATTTCGAGGGTAAAAGGTTATGTTCGTTGTGAGACTTCAAAATTGTCAGACGAAGAAGCTCTAAAAGAAGTTGAATCAAGCTTCTATTAATAAAAATCTTATCCAAGGCTTTATTGAAACCAAAGGCGCTAAATTTTGATTACACATCAAGTACCTAGATTTATAGTTTATTGCTCATTGAGTTAATTACTCTGTCTAGACCACTGCGAATAGAGTTTAAGAATGCGTTTACCATGTGATTAACCGTGGCAGAGGGCGTGAGAAAATAAAGGGCAATGTTATTGCCCTTTATTATGCGCTTAAACTAGTTGTTATAAACTATAGCGCTACTAAACTTTGCTCTAGCATTGCCTTTATTTGTTTTACTATTTTAGCTTCTGTTTCAGGTTCGAATTGTTGTATTCGTGGAGTATGAATATGCCCTGTAGGTATACTTGAATTAAGCGCATCGCGCAGGCGAATACTTCGGTACGATATTTCGTTAGACAGGTAACCACCACCGCCGCCATTTACCGCAATACTATTTTTAAGCTCACCGTACGAACCCGCTTTATAGGTTTTTTCAAGCGTGGTGACTTCATGATTGTCGATAACTTTATAAGGGCCTTTGGCTTGCTGCATGTAAGTTACAGGCAAGCTAAATTTTACAAACTCGTTGCCCGGTAGCGGTCGGCCATTGAGTTTTGGTATTACTGGGCTTGTTTGCGTTCCGCCATACACAATATTGGCATTATCGGGGGCGGTTACACTGCGGCGTTTACCTGGGAAACGCTCTAAATCAAATTCTGTTCTGCCCATACTTACAGTTACTACCATGTCTACATTATTAAGTGCGTAGTAGGGGGCAAGTAGCGATTCTATTATACCTTGATCAAAGTCTTCGTAGCGTACAGGCACCATAACGGTGTTAATTTCTGCGCTTATGCCGTTGTAATTAATAACTTGGCCGTCGAGTAATAACGCCGCAACACCTGAGGGGTTACTTTGGTTTATGTTTTTATCGAGTAAAAATGGGTCAAAGCCCGTTAGTAATATTTTTTTAGTGCTGCCTGATGAAAAAGCAAGATCGGTACGGCCTCTGCTGCCTTCCTCAAGTAGGGTTAGTAAAGTATTTAGTTGAGCCTGCGTAATTGAAAATTTAGGTGATGTTGTGCGTATTACTTTACTCGAAAGTAGGCGCGCCCAGTAAAGCTCTCGGTCGTCGTAGTTACTGGTTTTTATTATGCGTTGTTTGGCGTTTTCCCACAGTTCAAAACTAAAGTTTTGTACTAATATTTTTGCACTTTTAAAGTTGTTTAATTCTTTAAATTGTTGCTCAAAACTTGATACTTGTGGGGTAAATGCATTTAAAACATTTGGCATTACTGATTGTGCTTTGTTGATACGCTGTTCTTCAACAGTTAAAGGATTACTTAAAGCAGCGAATGAAGAGGCAATTAAGCTGGTCGCTAATAATACTTTGATCATAATACTCCTAAGATAAAGCTATTGTTTTATGTGTAATTTACTATCCTATTATTACTAACTTAGGGCAACCAATTAACGTTGAATCGACTGAAATTTGCTTTTGTTGTTTGTTATGCAATTGCACTTTTAACTTAATTGCGTGCTGTAGTGGTATTGTTGTTGGAGAAGGTAGCGGGTATTTAGGTGGAAAATATTTCTCAGAAAAAGGAGATAAATTGGAAGGGGTTTTATATGAAAAGGTTGAAAAGTGACTATTGATATCGAACTTTTTGGCTTACTTTTATTTGGGATTGGTCTAGGTGTCATTTTTATCATTTTTTTACCGTTAGCCTTTTATTTAAAAGGGGAAAAGCTCAGAACGGTTGAAGATATTTTAGAGTCAGGAAATCGTTACTATTCCCTAAATATTTTTATGGTGATCCATGGTTTACTTCATTATGGCAGTGTATTTTTATTTGATTGTTATGCAAAACGTTATAATTTATTAAATGATAGAAACAAGGTACCAGCTCAAGTCTCCATACTATTTAAAGTGTATTTTGTAATTTTTATGCTTTGCGTACTTTTAATTTTTTTACCTATATTATTTTGTGAATAATTACTTTAGCCGATAGAAAAATCAAAGGGGCACCCATTAGAAAGTTCCGGTTAAGCAGGCAGCTGTGTTTTCTTGATCTTTTTACTCAAAAACCAAGTGTTCTTATTATTTAAACTCAATTTAAATATGACTACGCACCTAGTAATGGCGTCGATTGGTGTGAATATGCACTTTGGATTAGGCAAATGGCATCATGAAAGTATATATACCAATACGTTAGGAGCCGATTAGCTTTCGTGAGTGTCGCCCTACTGGTTTCTTTATTAGCCATGCGAGGGCCATCGTTGTACCGACTCCAACAATCATATTTGCAATACCTAATAAGCCGATAATGAAGGCATCTCGGTGACTTTGAATATAGTCTTGCAGGCCCATAATTAGAAAACCAACGAATAACACATGGTAAAAGTAAATAGAAAACGAATATTCACCAATGTTGCATATGGCTTTGGGGAGACGTGTTTCAATATTTTGAAGCCACTTTAAGATTAGTAAACAAGCTAAGATTTTTTGAATGTAGAAAAGAGTTTGTCGGGATGAATACCATCCATCTACTTTATATTCATTAATATATTGGATAAGGATGGCTGCGCTGATTAAGGCAGTAAAAGCGATTAACCTCGTTTTATATTGATTGACAGTAGCCATTGCCTTTTCGTAATGACTCCCTATTATCATTCCGAAACAATATGCACCACAGAAATACACCAAACTCTGCATGCTTAAAAAATCAGGAAAGGCGCTGCGAGATATAATTAAGGGCACACATGCAAAAAGAAGCATAAGCTTTGGCGCGCGTTTATTCACAAAATTTAGCAATGGTGTCAATATAAAAAGTACCAATAAAATCGGTATGTACCAAAATTGAATAGCTGCGGTTCCGGATACTAGATTTGTGGCGACAGTGGTAATAAACGATATATCGGTTGCTGCACCATCAGCAAGGTAATATTGCCAGTACACAGCTGTCGCTATTGTGCTTGCGACAACATAGGGTAAAACAACATTTAGTGCTTTACTCTTATAAAATGAAATCCATCCTTTATTCTGTAAAACTTTGCTGAAAAGTAATCCCGAGATAATGGCGAAGTATAGTGTGCTGCCGTGAAACAATAATTCAGTTGAGTAAAACAGCGCTTTTAAACCGAGAGAATCTAAATCGCCAGTCCAAAAAATAGCAAATGACCACGCATGAGCTGCGACAATACTTAAGATCGCAATGCCTCTAAAGGCTTGTAAATGATAAATATGTGAAGACATAGGCAGAATCATCTATCGTTAAATATACGTTATAATTACGTTACTGCTCAGGTGGTGCGATAGATACCCACTACATACGTATTCAGGGCTTACAAATTTAAACGAGGTAAATATTACTACTTAAAATGTATCGCCAAAATGCCACCTTGAGGTTTATGTATCTGTGTTTGATGAAGTTAAAACATTGATATTCAATTTTACCTACAGAAAACGCGTTGCTAACTAAGCTCAATGATACAAAGCGAGCCGTGTTATTAAAACGATTTACCAAAGGACTATACGGTGTTTATCAACAAAATAAACAGGTTGTTATTAGTGATTTAAGAATGGGGGAGAGGGCAACTATGTGTTTTCGTTTGTGGTTGCTGAACAAAAAGATCAGCAGTTGATCTTAGGACAATATGAGAAATTGAGTAATTAATTGCCGCTATATAAGCTCAAGCAGATTTTGCTCGAATTACAGACTCAAATATCGATTTATAAACGAGCGCGGCAGTATCCACGTTTTTTTACTGTGGATATTAGTTAAGGGTTACCTGCTATTACTTAAGCTTAGTTTAATCATCTGGCCCTTTTAAGGTAAACACTAAATGTTTACGCATATCTTTTAAAATCACGCCTTTTTTAAGCATTGCGCCGCTTAAGCGTTTTTGCCATTTTAATAAATCAGGCTCTGCGGCTGCTAAGGCTTGCTCGTTTTCAAACTGAAAGCACAGCAGTAGTGAACTTGGAAATAAGTGATATTCCACATCAAACCAGCATTGCAACATACCAGGGAGCTCAGCGCGGCCTTGCTCTTCTAATTTTTCAGCAGTATTAAGTTCAAGCGCTTGCTGTTTTATTTGCACTGCAGAGAGTTTTTTCATTATTAAAATCCAAGTTAGCGGCTAAAAAGTGGAGTCGGGATGCGGGCATTATTCAAAAGCTTGTAGACGGGCAACAACTGTAGATTGGTTTGAGATAGGCGAAATCCAACGCATAGCCAATGTAATAAATTCAGCTACAGATAAATACCAATGCTATTGGTTGTAGGCGCTTAGCTTGCTGGCGCGTCGGGCGATAGCTCGAAAAGTTTTACAAAATTGTCTACGGCCGCCTCTACTATTAATAAAGCCTAAGTTACTTTGATAATATAAGTAACTCTGGAACTCCCATAGTTTGCTAGAGGCTCTTTTTTAGCTAAATATTTAAAGCTGCTTTGGCGTTTGCTAAATAGGTTTGTGATACTGGTACTTCCAAGCCATTTTCCATAATAAGCATAAGTTTTCTGCCTAGGTTAGCGTGTTGAACTAGTAACGGAGTTGGTAAAACTATTAGATTTGATTGAGCCTGCACGTTAACCGCTCATATTTTAAATACAGGATATGCGCAATGTTTAAGCTACAAAGGGTTGGTTATGTGTAAGCATAAGCCACAGACTTGTTATAGCGCAGTGTGTAAACACAGACCGGAGCTGGACTAACATTGGTACTAAACGATGACTGAGGCGAAGCCAAGGGCCTTAAATAATCATCAATAATTTAGCCTAAATTCATATGGGTGACTGGTGCATATCCACACCAATCTACGTCATTACTAGGTGGGTAGTTATATTTAAATTGAGTTAAAATAATAAGAATACTTGGTTTTTGAATAAAGAGATCAAGAAAACACAGCTGCTAGTTTGACCAAAACCTTCTAATGAGTTACCTCTTTAACTCCTAAGGTACCGTGAAGATGAAGTAGTTTCTGGATGTTTCGTTTTTCTATAACAGAAGAGAATTTTAAAAGTTGGCAACAAACCTTTACCAAAAAGTTGATTTAAATTATCTTAATTAGTATCATTTTAGCTACAAGCCCCCACAACAACAAGGAAGAGTTGATGAAATCACCTTATGTAACAGAACAATATAAATCAGATCCTATTGGTTTTCTAATTAATATTTTAGATGCTAAAAAAATTGAAAATAAGATTAGAAACGAAGATGATATCTTACCTATATTAACTTGGCCTAATTGCCTATAGACAGCTAAGTCGCTATAAACAGACACAGTTAAATGCCGCAATTTTAGCAATAAAAAGTGGACCTGTTAAAGAGCATCTATATGGGCTTGTTGCACAGTTAGCATTTAATCCAAAGTGGTTTAGCTGGAGTTTGAGTGACAAAGAATTAAGAGCTTTTTTTGAAAATAATAAAAACTTAGCTAAAGCAACTGCCGTTTTAGGTGTGGCGTCCGCAGGAACAAGCGTCCCTGCAATTTTAGAATCGCTTTTAAATATAAAAAAGACTGGAGTGAAAGCTGCGGCTAAAGATGCAATAGTGAAAGCCTCTAATAGCGAAGTAGGTAAAGCCGCCGCTTCACAATTTACTAAAAACTCAAAAGTCCTTGCTGGAAGTAGCTATGCAGCGGCATATGTAACGGTTATTTCTACTTTTTTATATTACTGTTCAAGCAAAAATGAAGCGGCTGCCAAAAAAGAGTTAGTCTTGAGAGGTTTAATTAAACTGGAAGATATTTAAATGATATTAAAAGGCTGCATAGTAATATTTTGCTTAATATGTATCAATCTTTTTGCTCGACATGATATAACTCAAAAGAAAGCTAATGGTTATTCTAATAAGGATTTGTTAAAAACATCATTTGTTTTTTCAAGCCTACTAACCATTCTAACATTGACTATGATAGCTATTGGTACTGAGTTCGTTTGCTCGATTCAATCTATAGGCTTGTTTATCATATATTGGAGTAATATATATGGTTTGCTTAAAGTATGGAGAAATGCAAAGTGAGACTAATTAAGCCTTTTTGTTTAATAAGTATTATACTTTTTAGTCAGTTTGCGGCAGGAAATGATTTATATTTTGATGTGGGCAAAGCTACACCTTACCTTAGTGTTTGCTCTCTTAAAAATGATTTATCTGAAAGTAATAGCGTTGTTGACTTTGCTAATGGTGTACTAAGTGAAATATATCATTCTTCTGCGGAATCGAAAAAGGAAGTTGCTGCTTTAGGAGCTAATGAATATTTTGACCAGCTAAGTTATCAATCTGCACTCGGTGTTACTCAAGAATATGAGCTTTACACTTTACCAAGGTGCGAACGCTTTGCAGTTAATATTTTGAATAAGTTATGCTCAGATAAAGTGAGAGGCTTATCACTGCCAATGCTAGAGTCTGCATGTGAAAAGGCTAAACAGTATCTTTAAATAACAAAACTTAATAAGATTATATTACAAATTAATTTAGGATGGTTTTTAAGGCTTAACTTTCGATTAGCTTTAATAAAAGGCTAAAGGGGTTAAATCTCGGCTTCATATATCAATGCTCTAGATTTATAGTTTATTGCTCATTGAGTTAATTATTATATCTAGACCGCTGCGAATAGAGTTGAGAATGCACTTATAATGTGTGAATCGTGGAGGAGGGCGTGAAAACACCTTTTTGAGTGATGACGATTTTAAGTGTTTTTATACTGTATTGAACAAGCAAGCCTTCGTTTTAATATTGAAGTACATTCGTATTGCTCAATGATCAATTACTATTACCTGCTGATAAAAAAGACGAATTTGGCCTCTTTGGATTTTGCTTTCGGTCCTAATGAAAAGTAAAAAGCCGTTACGGCAATGCAATGGCTTTTCATTATGGTTTTATGCGCTTCGGCTACACGAGCGAAAGGCCTTATATCCCTTTAAAACCCTCTATTAATCGTCAGGCCCTTTTAAGGTAAACACTAAATGTTTACGCATATCTTTTAAAATTACACCTTTTTTAAGCATTGCGCCGCTTAAACGCTTTTGCCATTTTAATAAATCAGGCTCTGCGGCTGCTAAGGCTTGCTCGTTTTCAAACTGAAAACATAGCAATAAAGAACTTGGAAATAAGTGATATTCCACATCAAACCAGCATTGCAACATACCAGGGAGCTCAGCGCGGCCTTGCTCTTCTAATTTTTCAGCAGTATTAAGTACAAGCGCTTGCTGTTTTATTTGCACTGCGGAGAGTTTTTTCATTATTAAAATCCAAGTTAGCGGCTAAAAAATGCAGCCGGAATGTGGGCATTATACGCAAGCTTGTAGGCAGGCAACAACTTTGAAAGGGAGTTAATGTCCAATAGAGTGTATTTGCTTAAAATTTAGGAGTGCATGTTGGAAGGCGACTTTGGCTTTTACAACTTGCGTAGGTCGGATAAGCTTCGTAGCCGTGCCATCCGACATTTCAAATTTTATTACAGAACCTTAATTTGGACATTTAACTCTATGGTTAAATAACCTTGTTTGAGGTCTTTTTAAGTTGCTTGCGACAACTGGGGAGTGGTTGTCGCAAGCCGCCTTTAGAGCCTTACCGTATTACGCTTAATACTTATAAGAGGTATTAATAGGGAAGGTTTATTTGGATCGGCGCTTGTCTAGTACATAACGTACGGCCATTCTTGCAACACCCGCACCAATACCTGAGACTACTGCCCATGTAACGGCCTCTTTAAGATCTGTTTCTTCGCTTGGTCTATCTTTTGGAGCTGGTTCGTTGGTAACCTTTTCCCACGATTTTTGTAAAGTTTTCCTTGTTAACATACCTGCGGATGCAGCGGCGAGACCTATACCTATTGTCGTAATTAGTTGTTTATTACTCATAATGTTCTCCTTTTTATAAATAACGGCAGCGTTATTTATGTATAACTCTTTAAGTAAGAATATTAATAACAGCAATTTATGTACCGATAGGCTGAGGCGCTTTTAAATTAGGGCGTTCTTGTTTTATGCAAATTAGTCGTTTAAAACCACACTCACATCACACTTTCACTACATTTACACACAAGCTAAATAACCATTGTAGAGCGTGCGCAACTCTGCTCAAAATCTTCTTTTTAGATATTAACTCTGCAATTTAACTTACCTTCTAGGCGGCTTATCGCACTCATTGCTGTACAGATAGTAAACACTTTCACCCTATGCTTTAATATTAAAAAACAAGGGAGGGCGTTATGAGTAAAAATCGATTTTTATTTAATAAATACGTTTTGGTAATGGCTGTGTCGGGCACTTTGTTTGCACCGCTATCTGTTTATGGCAAGGATGAGGGGCCAGTAGTTGAGCAGCTTTGTGCTAGTTGCCATAGTTTAACTAACCTTGAGCGCAGCGCGGGTTATAGCCAGCAGGACTGGCAAACATTAATAAGCTATATGGTTGATGCGGGCGCAGATACCGCGCTTAATAAAGATATAAGTGCTTATTTAGCGGAGCATTATCCTGTAAACACTAAGCGCGAGTCTAAGGTTGTTTCCGGCGATTTAAAGCTTAGCTTTAAGTACTGGCAAGTGCCAACGCTTGGGCAGCGCGCTCGCGATCCGGTGCAAGGTAAAAATGGCATTATTTGGTGGGTTGGCCAGTGGGGTAATATTTTAGGCAGGTTAGACCCTCAAACCGGCGATATGAAAGAGTACACACTGCCAAGTGGTACCTATGCGCACAGTGTGTCGCTTGATAAAAATCAAACCCCTTGGTTTTTAGGCAATAAAAATGGCACGGTTGGATATTTAGACTTAAAAACCGAAAAATTTAAAGTGTATAAAATGCCAAATAAAAATGCCCGCGACCCGCATACTGGTGTATTTGATGAAGCCGGAATATTTTGGTTTACCCTCCAGCATAGCAATATGATTGGCAAGCTAGACCCTACAACTGGCGATATTCAATTGGCTACTTTACCCACTAAAGGCTCACGCCCATATGGTATTAAGCTTGATTCAAAAGGCACGCCGTGGGTGTCGTGTAATGGTAGTAACTGTTTGGTTAAAGTTGATAAAAATACCATGGATCTTGGTGAGATTAAACTCCCTGGTGCTAAAACGCATACTAGGCGATTAGCCATTACACCTGACGATATGGTTTTTTATGTTAACTCTGGCATGGGTAAACTTGGCCGCTATAACCCCAAAAACGGTAAAATAACGCAGTGGGATAATCCCAGTGGTGAAAACAGTCACCCGTATGCAATTGAATATGCCGATAACGCCATTTGGTTTAACGAGTCAGCCAAGCGTCCTGAAACCTTAGTAAGGTTCGACCTTAATACCGAAACTATGCAGAGCTGGCAAATTCCGAGTAAAGAAGGAGTCTACTCTGGCTTAATTAGGCATATGCGCATGGGGAATAATGGGTTGATCATTCATCAAACAGCGACCAACCAATTAGCTGAAATTACGTGGAGTAAGTAATAATTTATTTTATGTTAAAGCTGCGTACTGCTTACTAGTAAGTTTTCTTATATTAGGTAGGAGTTTTTTACAAAGCTTAGCAACTTTTACCTTTTAAATAAGTAAATTGATACAATTTTTAATGTAAGGCACTGATTTTTAATAGTTAAATTCTTGGTTCGGGTTTTGCTTTGTAGTAAGTGTATTTTCTTAAATAAAATAAAGGAGTTATTATGAGTACCGTTATTACTGGGTTATTCGAAAGTGCATCACAAGCAACACTCGCAATTTATAGATTAGAAGCTTTAGGTATTAATGAAGCTGACATAAGCATTGTAGCCAACGACTCATACGCAAAGGAAGATTTTGCTGTAGACGAAGGTACAAAAGCCGCTGAAGGTGGCCTTGTAGGCGCGGCTTCAGGTGGTATTCTTGCAGCAATTATTGGCGGTTTTACTGCAGTAGGTACTGTAGCAACAGGTGGTACGGGCTTATTAGTTGCCGGACCATTAGTCGCAGCATTTGCTGCTGGTGGCGCAGGCGCCGCAGTAGGCGGTACTTTAGGTGCTGCAATTGGTGCGTTTATTCCTGAGCACGAAATTAAGTATTATGAAGATGCCATTGAAAAGGGCTCTATATTAATTGGTGTTAAGTACGATAGTGACAACAAAAACGCTATTGAAGAAATACTCAACAATGCAGGCGCAAGTAACGTTTCTACGGCTTAACGCTAACTAATTAGTTTCAAAATTAATTAAAAAGGTGAAACTTAGTTTCACCTTTTTTTTCGTTTTTAACGGCGGAGAAATCGTAAATATTAACGTAATTTTTTGTCATTAAATAAACTCCATATATAAGTAAATTGGTTTTAAACATGCTTTGATTATAGAAAAGACTTATTTAGATAGGCGCTTTTTATTACATGTCGTAAGGCCCCCCTAACAACACCAACTCTCAAGACTACCGCCTTTTTAATAGCTGCTTTTTAACTTGGCTTGTCTTTTTGGGTTAGATCGTCGGTAATCTTCTTTTATGAGTTTTGTAAAGTTGCCATTCTGTTTGTAAATATGCCTTGGTTTTTGCTTAACTTTTGGATGAAAGTCAGTTTTTTTAATTAATTAGCTATTTATTTAAACGTAATAAAAACTATAAATTTACTTTTTAATCAATAGATTAAAAATAAATCATACATAAATTCATGTTTACGCGTAGGGCTGGTATATACATTGAAACTACTTGTTTAATAGTCGCTTAATTTAGCGTTATTGCTTTATTAATTTGATACTAAACGAGGAGATGACGATGAATTGTTTGCAGTTTGATTCAAACGCTAAAAGACCTTCAACCCGTGTTTTAAAACCAGCTTTTGCGATACTACTTACCGGTGTGTTACTACAAAATAGCGCACTGGCTAATGTAAAAGTTCAAATGCACCAAGTAACTAAGTCAGGCCAAGGGCAATCACTAGGTACTATTACACTAACAGAAAATGATAACGGCGTTGTTTTTACACCAAGTTTAAAAGGTTTAACACCGGGGCTGCATGGTTTTCATGTTCACCAATTTGCTAGTTGTGAACCCAAGAAAAAAGGCGATAAAGTTGTGCCGGGGGGCGCCGCTGGTGGGCATTTCGATCCAAAAGCTAGTGAGCATCATGATGCTCCTTGGGGGGATGGCCATTTAGGCGATTTACCGGCGTTGTATGTAAATGAAAGTGGCCAAGCTAAATCGCCTGTTTTAGCACCAAGGCTCACGCTTGAAAAACTTAAACAACACGCAGTAATGATTCACGAAGGAGGTGATAACTATGCAGATAAACCAAAGCCATTAGGTGGCGGTGGCAAACGTGTTGCTTGTGGCGTAATTGAGTAAATCTAAGGAGGAAGTTATGCCATATAAAAATCGTGATGAATTACCTGAGTCGGTAAGAAGTAACTTACCTAAACATGCTCAAGAGATATATCAAGAGGCGTTTAATAGTGCGTGGGATACCTATAAGGACCCTAGCGATAGAAAAAACGATGATGACCGCGAAACAACAGCGCACAAAGTAGCTTGGTCGGCGGTTAAAAATAGTTATAGTAAAAATGATAATGGAAATTGGGTAAAGTCGAGTAACTAAACTAACAACAAAGCTTAAGCATTAAAAAGCCGCCATAGCTGATATAGCGGCTTTTTATATAAACGTTTTATAGTTGCGATGTTTATACAATACTTTGCAGTATGTTTGAGTAAAAACTGGTAAGAAAAACCATAAGTACTGGTTTAAACACGAATGTGAGTTTGGTTTAAATTTGCGTTATTATTTATTTGTATTAGCCAATCAGAGAACACTTTGAATTATTTAGCTCATCTTTATTTAGCGCAGCCCACAGCCGATTCTCACTTTGGGAACCTGTTGGGTGACTTTGGTGGAAAAAGATATGTAAAACACTTACCAAACACAGTTAAAAATGGCCTCGATAACCATTATTTAGTTGATAAATTTACCGACTCTCACCGCGAAGTAAAACACGCTAAACAATACTTTTCACCTGAGCGTAAACGCTTTGCTGGTGTGGCTATTGATGTGGTGTTTGATCACTTTTTAATTGTGCATTGGCAGCGATTTAGCAAGCAACCTTTAAGTGATTTTAAGTACACCAGCTATCAGCTTTTGAATAACCGTATACCTGTTATGCCAGCGCGAATGCAGCATGTTGTAACAAGTATGACTAAAAACGATTGGTTTAAAGAGTACGAAACCGTTGAGGGAGTAGGGCTTGCGCTCGATAACATAGCCAAACGCATTCGTTTTACGAACACTTTTGCGGGCGCGGCTGATGATATAACGCGTAACTACAATGAATTAGAAGCCGTGTTTTTAACGTTTTTTCCGGAGCTGGTTAAGCATGTGAATGAGTTTAGTCTTGAAAGCACTTAAAAAAGTTAGATAAAGAACTTTATTTAAAGTTTTCATAAATTGTTAATCTTTTGTGATAAGTTAAGGTGAAAAAAACGCTACTCTAATACAAATTAATTTTTGAGTGTTTTTAATGAATCGCAATTACTTGGTTATTGTGGGCTTTGCCGTTTTATCGGCATTTCTATCTGGTTCTGTATTAGCTTTTGACTTCGACTTAAAATCGGTACGAACCACTATTTCAAACCCAAGCACTAGCCACGCGCTAATAAACGATGACTTGGCGCAGAGTAATCAAAAAACACTGTTTTCGTTAGAGCCCATAAATAACCAGCGTGTGGGTGTGTTTTTTGATATTAACGACATTGAAATTGGTTACTCAGCCGATATTTTTGAAGATGATGTTGAAACAAAAACACAAGATATACTGCTCTCGTATAGAAAATTTAAAAATTCTAAAATCACATTTAACTATCAAACGCTTGAAGGGCTGCAAAGCACGGCTAGCAATTTAAGCGGCAATCAAACAGATCAAATTTTCTCGCAAAATACACGTTCAACCAAGTTTGAGTTATCTGGCCAACACAACTTTTATACCTTCAATAATAAAGCGTCTTTGTTTGAGCATTTTTTTCTTAATAGGCCAAAGCTAAGTAACAAATTTGATATGTCGTTAAGTATTGTTGGCGCTTGGTCTTTCAAGCATGTATCTCTTGAGAATAAAGATAATATTGTGTTTCAGGCTGATTTTTTAAATTCGTCTGCACCACAGGTCACTAAGTTAATTTCTAATTCGTATGGGGCGAGTATTGGCTCGCTTTTATCATTTTCGTTACCGCATAATGTTCACGTATTTGCTGAATACAAAGTAGGTAAAGGGCATATTCAAAACACAAACCCTGGACTGGGGTTAAAAGATTCGGGCGCCGAAAAAGTTGAAGCATACGGCGGTGGAATTTCTTGGACTTCCGACAATAAAAAACTTATGGTCGTACTACGCGCGTGGGAGCAAACAGGCCGGCATATAGATACTTCTTTTGGTGATTTGTCAGTAATTAAGTTTTTTTAGTAATGATCACCGAAATAGTAAATTTACCAGGAATACTATGAGTAAGAATAACGCAGTACCTCAGGCTTATGTGAAGCAAGAGGAAGGTTACCGAATTAAAGCCTTAAGATTGTACCCTTGGGTATGCGGGCGTTGTGCTCGTGAGTTTGAGTACTCTAATTTACGTGAGTTAACGGTGCATCATATAGATCATAACCACAGTAATAATCCAGAGGATGGCAGTAACTGGGAGTTATTGTGTATTTATTGCCACGACAATGAGCACAATAAATACCACGAACATATTATGTATGGCGGGTCGACTACAGAGCGAAAAGTTGAAGCTGCAACGCATTCTCCATTTGCCGATTTAAAAGCGATGCTTAATAAATCAAAGTAGCTTTAGAGAGAGCTATTTAGTAAGAGCGAAGCATTTTGTGCCTCGCTCAAACTTGTCGCTAAATTTTAATCGCCTCAGTGGGCGTTGTTGATAATCCACTAAAATACTTCATTACTAATTGGCCTTGGCTGTCTTTTTCTATTACTAAGTAATTGTTTGAATTAGGATAGTAAAAGCTATTTTTAGACATGGTAATTAGTTTTGTTTTATCGCCACCGGTGCGCTTAGAATACAAAACGTCATTTTCAAAAATTAGGCTGCGTAAGGTGTTTTTATCAATACGGTAATCACCCAATACGGGCGCTAACTGCTGCGCTGTTACATCTGCTTTTTTAAACTCGGGGAGCGCAATACCCAGTGCTTTGGCTGTGAGTTTTTCGTTGATAACAATAGGGTTTATGTGGTTTGAATTAGCCAGTACTGCAACATATAGCTTTTGCTCTGGAATATAGCGTGCATGTGCTAAAAAGCCATTTATTCCGCCAGTGTGTTTAATTACGGTGTATTCATTCAAAGGCTTAATAATTAATCCGTAACCATAGGATGAAAAGCTGCCGTCATTGAGTTTAAAAGGGCTAACCATCTTCTCATAACTTGCTTTACTAATAAGCTTGCCAGACGATAACGCGCTAAACCAAATGTTTAAGTCGGTTGGGGTAGATATAAGCGCACCTGCGGCATAAGGCCAATCCATATTAATGTAACTGGTGTTGATAAATCCTTGCTCTGTTTGCTCATAGCCAGATGCGCGATGGGCAACAAGTTCTTGCCCTTCATAACTACTCTGGTTCATTTTTAGCTTTTTAAATATGTGTTGTTCAATAAAGTCTTTGTAAGACTGGCCACTTGCTACTTCAATTATTTTACCAAGCAGTGAATAGCCGGTATTTGAATAAGCCATCGCTTCGCCGGGTTTAAACACCATTGGGTGTTTGGCGAATCTCGCTAACGCATTGTCAACGCTTGTGGGTACTTGTATTTCTTTATCAAAGAGATCGTCGTCATCTGTGTAGTTGGCGATGCCTGAGGTGTGGGTTAATAAGTTTTCGATTGTGACGAGGTTGCCTTCAGTAGGAAAGCTTGCAACATACTTATGAATATCATCGGTAACCGCTAGCTTACCTTGCTCTTGCAGCATCATAATTGCAGCTGCAGTAAATTGTTTTGAAATAGAACCTAAACGTAAAACGCTTTGCTCATTAAGTGCAATGTTATGCTCAAGGTTGGCAAGCCCGCGCGCTCCTTTAAAAAGTACTTTGCCATTTTTACTTATAATTACCGATACCCCGGGCTCGTTTTCAACTAGGCTCTCGTTAAGAATTTCCTGATACTGCGAGGCTGTCGGGTTTGCTTTTACAAGGCTGGGTGTTAATAGCGAGAGGGCTAACAAACAGCTAGCGTAAAATGGCTTAATCATATTCATCCTTTTATTTTTATACCAAACCTGTAAATAGGTTTAGCAATCCTTGTACTTATTAGTGAATTAATATTGCACAGCTAAAAAGTAAACACAATTATCAGATTTTATAGGGACTCAGTAATAGGTATAATCGCTGCGTTTATTGGTTTTATTATTTTCTTACAAGGAAGTTATTTATATGCCTGATATAACGGCTCTATTTTATATTGCGATTATGGCTTTTTATTTATTACACAAAAACGAAGAGGGCAAAATATTAGTGCCCATAATAGGTTTTGCTGCAATTCCTCTTTTTAGCAACGATTACTGGCTATGGTTTAAGGTAAGCGTAGGGTTAGGAATTTATGTATTGATGGTGGAAAAAGCTAAAGCAGGGTATACCGGTGGCGGGGCTGTTTCTGCATTTGCTATGTTTTTTATGGTGGCTTTTTTAGTTAGTATTATTATAAAAACTATTTTTTCTGTTGCTATTAATTTTAGTTTTTAAACCTCATGTTTATTTAGTCAAAACTAAATTATCTCTACTTTCTCGCGCATACTTGTGGTTTATTATTTTTAATAAACCACAAGTAGCCCTTTAATTTAAATTAATGAGTTAAAAACATTCCAACATTAGTGCCAAAAACTAGTGGCACTGTATCTTTACCTATTTTGCCAAATTTTATTGAGTTACCCATTACTTCTCCCGCTAATGGGTAGCCTTGCCATACAATGTCACCTGTCTTTGTACTAACTTCAGAGATAAGACTTGATTGTGAATAATAATTATTGTCACTTGAGTTTGTGGTTATTAATACATTATCAGAATCAGGTAATTGTATTAGGCCTGTTACTTCACCATTAATTCGAGCTTTTAGTAATAGTTCTAAGTCTAATGAAAAAGTAACTAAATTACCCTGATATGAGTATTCAGGAGAAAAACATAAAACACTATCCGTTTGAGGTTGTGCATAAAGACTCTTACATTCCTCTGAGTTTACTGAACTGGAGCGCATGCTCAGTTTATTATTCTCAAAGGTAAGAGTTGTTAGGCTATCTCGAGTACTTAGTATTACTAATTTTTCCCCTAAAGTACTTGTTGTGGCAGTAATTGAGGTGATGGCACTGCTAGTTGTCCATGTAGCTAGAATATTATTGTTACTAATGTCGTGTACGGTAAGTGTTTCATATGTGGCTATTAATGCATCGTCATAGCCATCGTTATTAATATCAGTAACCTCTAAAGCATTATAATTAGAAGAGTCATCTTCTGTCGTTACTTGCCATTTAGAAATATCAGACTCTAATTCAATTACGTTTAGGGAAGGAGAGTAATTGCGAGTTCCAAATATAAATAATTCATCATAATTGTCTGAATCTATATCACCTATTGCTGCTAGGGCTGCTTCGAGAATATTTGATGAGCTATTATAATTAGGTGTAACTTCACCATCTTCATTCATAGTTAAGTATCGAGGGCGAATATAGCCACTATTTGTACTAGGAATTATATAAACTGCCGCCTCTTTTTCAGGGCTTATATTTGCCCACCCAGCTGCAATATAGGAATCGTATTGTGAAGGTGATTCTCTATTTGCGTTATGCCATAAAATTTCGGGATTTGGAGTAATACCAGCGACTACTAGTATATCTTTACCTGAACTGCTTAAGCCTGTCCCCCAAACAATTTCTTCTTTACCATCATTATTAATATCGCCAACAACCATCGCAGCGCTGCCATGATCTATAAGTGGCAGTGTCCACAGCTCTGCATGGGTATTATCAATAATATCGTAGGCGTGAACTTGACCCCATTGGCAGTCGCCAATTATTATCTCATCGGCTGGGTCGTTATCTATATTTGCTGTGGCTACAGAACAATTATCCTGATTATTAATAGTTAGGATTTGAGAGCGATCATTAGCATTCCATACTGTTATCGAATTCCATCCTCCAGTGCTAATGATCTCATCTATACCATCGCTATTTACGTCGCCCGTTGCCATAATTGGGCCAAAGCCGTCAGCGTTAAACCATTGACTGCTAGCACTTTGGATATCAAAAATTTCACCGTTTGAGAGTATTAATTCTAATGATGTGTCGCTATCGATATTGGCAACAGCTATTTCAATAGGAGAATCTCCCTCTAGAGAAAAGCTAAAAAGCTCTGTTTGAAAATTATTGTCGTAAACAACAGCTTCTTTAGCGCTATAGCTTTCACCAAAAATTACGATTAATTCAGGTTCGCTATCACTATCAATATTTTTTACCATAAAATTGTGGATAGTTTTATTTGTCGAAAATACACTGCGAGGGGGCTGTGTAAAACCACTTACTTGATAGATATTATTATTTGTTCCTACAAAGGTATTGTTTGCGCCATTATCTTCTTTAAATACAGATAGGCGCATTTCATTCTGATTACCGCCAAAAGAGTATGGGTAGCTGTAAATTGATTCGAATCCATCGCTTTTTTGAGATATAACAGACAGTCCACCTAATTTATCAAGCACCAACATTTCGTTATTTTCATCGCCAATGAAGTTACCAATTTGCATACCGTTAGATATATGGGTGAGCTCAATATCCTTTCGCATTGTAGGTGCTTTAAAGTTTTGTATTGTTACATTTATTTCACTAACTAATGGCTCAAGGGTTCTATCAGATGTAAAAGCAAATTTAACCGTATTTTGTTGCGTTATCATAGGCAATAGTGGGGTCCATTTTACTTCCCCTTTGCTTGATACCGTCATTCCATTGGGTCCGTATAATAACTCGACTGGGGTGTCTGACTCAGCATCTTTATTTACATTGAATGTAACTTCTTCGCCTGCTTTTGCTTCAGTAGGTGCGCTTGATAAAGACAACGTTATTGCTCTATCAAGTGTAAAAATAGCACTGCCGCCAGCGCCTGATTCATACCATTGCATTTGTTGTTCATTAGGAAAACTAGCAAATAGCTCAAGGTTAGCCCCAACAATATAATCAAAAGAACTTTCACAGTCATACCCTTGATTTTGTTGCTCAAAGCTTAGGGTTAATGAGTGACGTTCACCGCTATCAACAGATGCATCAAATGAGTAGCTACCGGTTACATTCGACTGATTAGAATTGATTTCGAAACTACCATCTGTATTAAACTGAAATGTTTCTAAGCATTTATTTGGGTACTCGTAAAACCAAGTGGCACTAATTGATTTTGATGTTTCATTAACAGCAGGTACAGCGGAGTTTGGGGCGTCTTCACCCCCGCCACCGCAACCGGAAATGAAGCTCGTTGATAAAAATATTACAGAGAGTAGCTTTCGCATTACATCTTCCTTAATCTGAGCTTTGATAAGCCATATAAATAAACTGAAATATAAGATTAGCCATGACGCTGAGCATAACTAATATATAAAAGTGAACGAATTGTGAATAAAAATAATCAGTAAATCTAGTTAAATCATAGTTATTTGTAAACATAAGTAAATTGAACGACTGCTAAAGTGGTTGGTTTGAGATAATTAATAGTCGTACGGCTGTTGCGCATAGCCGGTACTAATTGAGCGTCCAAAAAAAAAGGCCGGTTACTACTTGGTAGTACGGCCTTTTAAAACTCTAGAATAGATTAGTAATTATGAAGTTTATTTTTTCTTTTCGCTTGGTGCTGGTTGGCCATAATTAGGTGAACGAGGTCCATATAATAAGCCGTTGTAAACATCTGAAGAAAGTAAGCGTGTTGAAGTCATTGCTGCGATTTCAAAGCCTTTATCCGTTACCGTTTCAGCAATTTGATTGATTGCTGCAATAACAAGCATACCTACAAGGCCACCACCGCCATTACTTTGTTGTTCAGCTGAAGAGGCTCTTGCTTTGCCTTGCCATAATTGCTCGCCAGTGCGTAAATCAACTAGTGAGGCTGACACAGTTACAGCTGTTTCGCTAGAAATTACAACATAGCTAGTGCCGTATTCTTCAATAGTTATGTAAAGCGCAGAGTCTGCACCAAAAATTTCATGTAATTTATTCACCGGTACTTGGTGTACGTCGCTTGCAACAGTGAGGCCATTACCTTTAAAGGTTTGATCAACTAAAGCTACAGGAAAAACATAAAAACCCGACTCAGCTATAGGCGCGACCATTTGAGTCATCACACTGTATGGTGCAATTACTTCAGGTGTATTATTTAGCGGAGGTAAAATAATAACTGAGTGAGGGTCTGCTTGTTTAAATGCTGTGTAGTCATGTGCTGGTGGAGGTGAAACACAACCAGCGAGTAATGCGACTAATGCGATCGCTGTGTATGATTTTAAATTAAGCATATTAAGCGCCTTTCGCAGATTTTAGAAGGAAGTCGATGTAATGAACTGATTCTGGGAAAAGTGATTTCTCAGTTTCGAAGTGAGTAGTGCCTAATGAAGGATTACCCGTTTCAAAGTACAGCATACCTAGGTGAGCATGTAGGCCAGGTGCAACATTCTTACTTTTGTTTGCGGCATCGGCAATAATTTGCTCAAGCATACTAATTTGCTCTTCGGCTGTTACGTCATCTGCTTTTAAATAGGCGTATACGGCAGTGCTATAGTCGCCGTAATAGTAAATAGGTTCTTTCGTTGAGTTACAACCCGTTAGGGCTATACAAACAAATGCTAAGGTAATTAGCTTTTTCATTATTTATTGCCCCATTGGCCAGCTTCAAGACCAGTAACTAACTTGTTAACGACTTCGCGAATAGCTAGGTCAAGTACTTTGCCATTTAATGTGGCATCGTATGAAGCTGTGCTACCAAAACCAATAACTTCACGTTCTGATAGGCTGTATTCACCAGCACCTTGCACTGAATAAATAACTTCTGATGTAGTAACATCAACAACATTAAGCGTTACTTTAGCATAAGCAATTTGCGATTTACCTTTACCCAATAAACCAAAAAGCTGGCGATCGCCAATGGCTTTACGGCCAAACTCTGTTACATCACCAGTTACAACAAATTTAGCACCGCTAAGAACTTGTTTTGTACCTGTTAACTTTGCTTCTTCTGCAAGGGCTGCCATATTGTCGCGATCAAGCACACTAAAGCGATTTGTTTGTTGTAAGTGGCTCATTAGTGTTGTTTTTGCTTGGCTGCCTAAACGGTCTTGGCCTGATGAAAATATACCATTTTGAAAGCTCGAACGGTTTACAAACTGACCTACGACTAGTTTGCTTTTTGTACCTGAGTAGGTTGTGTTATAGCTAGCAACAGTTGGTGTTTCTACTACTTTTGATGATGTTGTAGCACACCCAGCTAAAGACGAAGCTGTAATTGCAGCGATTACAATTGTTTTAATGTGGCTTTGGTTAATTCGCATAAATTTTTGTCCATATAGATAATTGCAGAAGTTTTTATTGATAGGCGCTTGATTTTTATACTTATAAGTCAATTACTTATTTCAAGAGTCCATTCAACTTACTTTATAAACAAAAGTCGATGTAAATACAATGTTATTTATGTTTTATACAGATGCACACAATAAAAAAGAATAAATTCTTTGTAATAATAATGCTAATTCATTAGTTTTTAAATTATTGAAAGCCTTTTTCTATAGTTGATATACAAGGACATTTATTGCGCGCTGAGTTGTTAATTAGTAATTTTATTCAATTAACTTTAATTTTTAAAACCAACCGGCTGCAACTTGTAGTGGAGTAGGGTCGCCTTTTTTAGATACCCAAAACACTAAGGCTTGCTTTGTTGGCGATATTTTTTTAGCGCGAGGCATGGTTAAGTCAGTTAATGATAATTGCTGCTTGGTCTGCATGTCACTTTGCTCGTAGCCAATAACAACAAAGTCGTGTTTTAACTTATGGCCTGCGTTTTCGCCGCTGTGTATTTGTGTTTCTATGCCAAAGCCTAATAGAGCTACATGGGCTATTAAGTTTTGGTTAGTATTATCTTCGGTATTAACAGTATCGTATTCGAGATTAATTTTACTGTTGTTTATAGTCGCTTTTAAATTACCTGAATAACGGGCTTTAGCTACAGGAATAGCTTGTTTATAAAACCAACCTTGCCACCCGTTGCCGTTAACCATAAATCCTGGAGTAGCTACAATCCTACTTTTACCGAGTGCCTTATACGTGCGTTGTCTTTTACTAAAAACAGCAGAGGCAAACGGGTCTTTCCATCCTAAATAATCCCAATAAGTAACATGAAAATTAATAGGGATTAAATCAGTCCATAGTTTTTCATCATCTGTAAACGTTGAAATCCAGCGCTCTGCTGGTGGGCAACTACTGCAACCTTGCGATGTGTAAAGCTCTAAAAAGGTAGTCGGATTAGCTGTACTGGAAATAGTTACTTGCTCAGCAGCTTGGCTTTGAAAGCAAAAAATTATTAACCCAACAAGTGAGATTAAAAATGGATGGGATAGTGCTTTAAAAGGCATGTTACTTCTCGCAAAGGCTGATATTGCATTCAGCCTAAATGATATTTACGAATGAAGTATCACGAAATACTCACAATTAAATCACGTTTTAACTGTGTATTTTACTTAGTTAAAACTTAATTTGAACACCCGCTCAAGTTATGCTTTAATCGTTGCTCAATTATTGAGGAACTTTACATGATTAAATTTTATTTTCACCATACTCCTAACCCAATGAAGGTTGCGCTCTTTTTAGAAGAAACAGGCTTACCGTTTGAACTTGTTCCTCTTGATACTTTAAAAGGTGAGCAACATACACCTGAATTTAAAGCAATTAATCCAAACGCTAAAGCGCCAGCAATTGTTGATGGTGAAACACGTGTGTTCGATTCGAATGCTATTTTAATGTACCTTTCTGAAAAGTATGGGAAGCTTGAAGGCAAGGGCGAGGACCGCGCTGAAATGCTGTCGTGGTTAATGTTTATCGCATCGGGTTTAGGTCCATATTCAGGGCAAAGTGTTCACTTTAGACACATGGCGCCAGAAGGGCTTGATTACGCGGTTAATCGCTATTTACGTGAAGCGCAGCGCCATTACGAAGTACTTGATACTCACCTTGAAGGTCGTGACTTTATAGTAGGTGATACATATACCATTGCTGATGTATCTGCATGGGGTTGGATTGATAAAGCACCGGTTGTATTAGGTGAAGAGGGTTTAGCACCGTACCCAAATCTTAAGCGTTGGTTTGAAAGCATTGATAGCCGCCCAGCGGTTGCACGTGCACGCGCAATTGGTACTGATATAGCATTTAAAAAAGAGTTTGATGAAGACGCTAAAAAAGCGTTTTTTCCTTCAAACTACCCAAAAGTATAAAAAGTAATTAATACTAAACAGCAGATCAGTTAGCTGATCTGCTGTTTAGTATTTTATTGCTGTGTGAGCGGTTATTTATTTTCGTCTGACTCAAACAAGCTAACTTCTTGTGTATGCTGCTTTACGCTATTTCTTTTTAGGGCGATGTATAAATCTGAGTGAATATATATACCTTCTTTTCCTGACTTCATTCCTGCAATATCAAACCACGAAAGTAACTGACGTTTTCTACCTGCAAGCTCAAGCCTTATATCACGCTTTTTAAATATAACGTCGAGATCTGCAAGCATGGCCATTACGCTTAAATCTAAATGAGTAAAGCAAGGCACAGCGTCAATTATTACACATTGAGTGTCGTCTTTTTGCCTTGCATATTGCTCAAGTAATCTGCGTTTAAAGTAGCTAGCATTAAAGTAAGTTAAAGGTGAATTAAAGCGATAGATAAACACGCCTTGCACTGCTTTTGCTTTATCTGTGGCGTCTAAACTTCTTACTACACCGTTAACATCTACGCCTAATATGTTGTCTGTTGGGCGCATAACAGTGCGAATAAATTGAAATAACCCCAGTAATACAGCAAGTGTGATCCCTGGTATAACGCCAATAAATAACACCGCAAGTAAAGTGGCCGAGGCTAGATAAAATGCCTGTTTGTCTTTTCGTTTTAATTGCCAAACAGCTTTTAAATTGAGTAAGTGTACAGAGGCAATAATAAGTACAATACCTAGCGCTGCGCTTGGAATAAATTCAAGTGGGGCTGTTAAAAATACGGCTATGAGCGCAATAATGGCTGCTGCTATTATTGATACTAACTGCGTTTTACCACCTGTTGCATCGTTAACAGCGGTGCGTGAGTCAGCGCCACTGACGGCAAAACCTTGCGAAAGAGCTGACGCTATATTGGCAATACCTAACGCTCTAAATTCTTTATCGGCGTCTATGTCGTAGCCATTTTTAGCAGCAAAGCTGCGGGCAGTTAGCATCATACTAACAAAGCTCACGATGGCTAAGTTAAGTGCGGGTACCACCAGCTCGCGAATAATCCCTAAATCAAAAACAGGGGTATTAAAAACGGGAAGCCCGCCAGTTACGGTGCCAATGGTTTTTATATCAAATTGTTTTAAATCAAAAATCCATACCAAAAGCGCACCAAAAGCAATAGCAAACATAGATGCAGGCCACGTGGGCTTTATCCGTTTCATGGCAAAATAGACCGCCAGTGTAAACAAAGCCATTAATAAGGTTGGAACGTGTGTTTGCGCTAGGTATGTGGGCACACCACCTAGGCGCTCAAGTAAGTAGCGTTCATCAAAGGTAAAACCGAATACTTTAGAAAATTGACCCACAATAATAGTGATAGCTACGCCGTTTAGTAAGCCCATTAAAATAGGTTTAGATAAAAAGTCAGCTAATACACCTAACTTAAATTTACTGGCTATAAAGCACCAAAAGCCGGTCATAGCGGTCATGGTGACAACAAGTTGCCAATGCTTAAAGCTGTCACCTGCAGCAAGAGGTGTTACTACAGCGGCAATAACGGCGCAGGTTGCGGCATCAGGGCCGACTATTAATTGTTTTGAAGTACCAAAAAGTGCATATAGCATCATTGGCAGTATGCAAGAGTATAACCCTACGGCGGCGTTAACACCGGTTAGTTGTGCGTAAGCAATGGCAACAGGTAAAGCCACTGCCGCTACTGATAGCGCCGCCCTTACATCATCAGCAAACCATTGGCGTTCATAGTGCAGCAATGTATTTAAACCGGGCATAAAATTATATAAACGCGACAGCACTTTAGTTTTCCTGCTAATAGTTACAACGTTTTGATAGTAAATTTAATATTCAAATAAGTATAGCTAGGACGGCGGTTATTTTAATAAATTGCAGGTGATTATTTATCAAGATATTAAATTTATAATTTGGCAAAAAAGTGAAAATTGAATTTTCCTGAGGTGTCTTTTAATCAGCTTATGTGCGTAGTATTAATGTACTGATATTGAGCACCTCAGGAAATCACTAAATCTAAAATCTAGTTTTAAATTTTTTAAGATTATTTAGCACCACATGCCGGATATAACTCAAGCACCTCTGTTACTACTTGTCCAAATAAGGCTTGTTCTTGCTGTGTTAAATCTATAGCAGGAATAAATGGCATTGTGTCTGTTAATTCCGAGGTAATGATTTGATAAAAGGTCATCGCTGTAAGGACATTCCCAGCATAGGATGCATGATTACCGTCGGCACTATGAAGGTTTATACTAGGCATTATTTCTAATACTCGATTCCATACAAAGCCAACAGGCGCTATGCAGCTAGGTTGTTTTTGACTGATTGCTAAATGGAGGTCGTAAACCAGCTTTGCTTCTGCGGGATCCCCTTTTTGAGGATGCTCTGGAAATAAAATAGGTGTAATTTTATGCTCTTTTGCGTTCGAGATTAATCGCTCAGTTGCACTTGTAGGGTAGTCAGTCGAACCTGATTGTGAGTACTTTTGGCCTTGAAAAATTGCATGACTCCAGTTATCACTTTTTAATTTATCGACATTCGCATTTACTGCGACTATTTCATCTAAAAATCGACCACTAACAGTCGTTATTTTGATTGAAGTGCTAGGTAACTGGTTTGTAATAATTATTTCTAATAAGCCCCCTAACTGTGAACTATGGCTATTACCATAGATAATTATTTTGTAGTCACTTAAGGGACTGTTATTAATAACCGCTTTTGATTGTGGTATTTCAATGCTTTCAGCCTCTTTTGTTTTACTTCCCCCAGAGCCGCATGCTGTTAATAATAGTAATGATAATGTGATTGATATTGTTGTTATGTATTTTAGAGACATTGTTAATCCTTTTTTCGTACCAATTATAAGTACGGCTTTAGAATACTAGACATTTTATAACCAAGCTGCAAGGTTGCTGGTTTTTAGTGCAATGTATGGTGCTTAGTTTGTGCGCTAAAAGTGAAGTGCGGGAGGTTGGTATTGTTTAAGCGGTATCTAAATTTTAGTTTGGAGTATTATTCAATGATAATTTTATTGCTTTAAATAAATATTTAGTTATAAAAATTGTGCGATGTTTTAACACAAGTGCCACTTTTTTGTAGACGTAAAAAAGCCTGCATAAAAGCAGGCTTTAGCTTTTAGGGAAAATTAAAATTTAGCGCGAATACCAAAGCTGTAACGGCGATCCGCTTCAGTGTACTTCCAAGCACCACCTAGTTCAGATAGGTAAATAGAAGGCTCGCCCGTTAAGTTGGTCGCATTACCTACTAAGGTCACGTTTTCGTTAATATCCCAACTTGCTGAGAAGTCTAACTGGCCGCGGTCGTCACGGTAGTTATTACCGTAAACAGTACCTTCTGCTGAAATACTGCCGTCTGAGTTAATATTTTCTACACGTTTCTCGTTTTCAGTATCTAAGAAACTGTCACGGTAGTTATAAGCTAGACGAGTAGAGAAACCTTCGTATTCCCAAAATACTTGTAAGTTATACGTATTTTTAGAAATATCTAATAACGGGTTACCGTTTGGTTGCTCGCTGTCTGCGTATGTGTAGTTTGCGTTAATGCCTAAGCCAGAAAATGCACCAGGTAGGTCTGTAAAGAACTGTTGATAACCAACTTCAAAGCCTTGTACTGAGCCGTTTTCACCATTTACATTTTTAACAGTATCGATACCCGTTAGTCCTGCGTCACGTAAGCCTGCAACATGGTTGAAGCCATCAGCATCTACTGGGAAGTCAGTTGCATCCGAGTAAACTAGGTTATCTTGTGAAACACCTGCAACTTCAAGCTGACATACTTGGTTCCATTGAGTTACGTTTTGGCCTGTTGAAGTGCTTGATGCCGCTACACAGCTACTTTCGTTACTTAAGAAAGATTCAACATCTTTATAAAATACTGCGAAAGAAATTACGTTACCTTGGTCAAAGTAATGCTCTACAGATAAGTCGTATTGCGTTGCACGATATGGTTCTAAATCAATAGAGCCTTGCGTTGCACCTGTAATGTCGTTATTAACGTCAAATGCAGGGCTTAGTTCGCTAAAGTCAGCGCGGCGCATAACTTTTGCAGCAGCAAAGCGGAATAATGTTTCGTCTGAGTAGTTATATGTAACGTTTAAGCTTGGTAAAAAGTCGCTGTAGTCATTGTCGCCAGTTACTTTTTCGCCATTAAGAAATACGCTTGATTCTAAATCTGTAGTTACATAACGACCACCCACAATTGCAGTGATGTTATCAAAGTCTAAGTAGGCTGATATATACACGGCAGCTGTATCTTCAACTACGTTGCGGTATGCGCTTTCTTGGAACTCTTGGTTATCTGAAAGGCTACCTGTTGACGCCAAGTTAGTACCTGCAAGTAACTGCTGAAGCTGAGCGTAAGTATTGGCCGGGTTAGATAAACCGTTGTAGCTTAAAAAGGTTAGTAGGTCGTTTTGTCCCGAATGACCTAATTGGTCAAAAGAGTTGTCGTGGCTAACTGTTGTAAAGCTATTTGAAAAAGCAGCGTTGTAGTCATCAACCCATAAAGTGGCTAACGAACCGTCTGAGTCGTTAAATGCATTTTTATAAATGTCTTTAATTTCTACTTTGTATTGCTCATATTCGTAATCGCGGTTAGTAACACGTACACCCGCTTTTACTTTAGATACCCAGCTTAAGCTGCTGAGTGGCTCAAACATTTCAACATCAAAACGAATAGCTGTTTCGTCATTGTCTGTTCTTCTATCTTCACTTTTAAACGTACGAAGTGCTAAGTTTTGTGGGTCAGTAAATGCATTAGGATCTGAATGAATGATGCTTGGTAATTTATTACCGTCTTGCGAGAATGCACCATCATATAAATGATTTGTTAGCTGAGTTCCGCCACTTGCTTCAAATGTTGATTTTTCGATTGGGCGAAGTGTAAATTCAGAGTCAGGTCTTACGCTTTCTGATGATGCTACCGCAATTTCACCAGAGATTTTGATGCTGTCAGTAAGGTTCCACTCTGCACCAAGTGCATTTGAAAACGAGTCAGTTTCACGAAAGTCACTGTATGTTTTAGGAATACCAAACTCGTTTGTTAACGTGTAATTATTTACGCCGTTAGCATCTTGAGTTGTATTTGCATCTGTTGATAACGAACCTGCGACACCTAAAATAGAGTTACCAGCTTGTTCACCTGAGCGCTTTGTGCCGCTTAAATCAAGATACACCATGCCATTACCAGATTGTGGTGCCCATTGAAGAGATAAATTTACAGCAGTTCGTTTACGTTGTTCTACATATTGTTCAACACTGTGCTCGTCTCTTACGATAGCGTTGCCACTAGGTGTATTACCTTCTTGGCCATTAATTTCGATATCTTGAGGTTTAACACGGCTAGATGTTTCATCTTGGCGAATTTCGCGATCTTGGAATGAAAACATAGCAATGGCACCAAAGGTACCCATTTCGTCAAAGTCCCAGTTGTTACCAATTGAACCACTAAAAATAGGTGCTACTTTTTCTGTTTTATCAGCGTATTCGCCATCTAATGAAACTGCGCCTGTTAGTTTGTCCAGCTCTAATGGGCGAACTGTTTTTAAGCTAACTGTTCCGCCTAATGCACCTTCAATCATATCGGCAGTAGGAGACTTAACGACTTCTACTGTTTTTAAGAAACTTGATGGGTAATCTTGTAAGCTAATACCGTCACGAGAGTCACCAATAGTAGAGCGACCGTTTAATTCAACACGGTTTTGAGGTAAGCCACGAATCGAAACACTGTCACCCACACCAAAATCGGTATTAATAGATACACCAGTAATACGTTGCAGTGCTTCTGCAATATTATTATCAGGTAACTTACCAATGTCTTCAGCAACAATCGCATCTACAATACGTCCGTCAGTACGCTTAAGCATAGCGGCGGCTTTCATACTACCTAGCATGCCTTTTACTTCAATAACTTCAATATCTGCAGCTGCCGTTTCTGAAGCTGCCGGAGCCTCTTGCGCTGCAATATTTGAAGAAGCCATTAGTAAAAGGGCTGCTGCACTGATTGCTGTAGAGCTACTTCTTTTATGTTTATTAATTAATGTTGAAGTAATTTGATTGAGTTTCATGTATCTCTCCCGTTTGGGTACGACTTGCGTCATTGTGTGTGTTGTTACTTGGTTTGGTTAACCAATTTAACTGTTGTTTCCCTGTAGTGTGTCATACAGGTGGTATGGTTGAAATTAATCCAATTCAACTTTATTTACAACCTTTGTTTACCAAAATTTCACAATGTGTATTACAAAAACCTCTTTTATTTTGCTTATATTTAATAAATTTAATGGCTTATAGTGTGTTTTTGTTTTCTATATTTTGAATGAATTTTATTGAAGTATCTTTACCAAAGGCATTTTTATATATTATTTGTACTATTTAATACATTTGTTAGTACTATTTTTAAATTTTATTCCGTACTTTTATACGTGTTTAGTTTACTTTTTAAGTGATATTGAATTGGAAGAGCGACCATTAAAAGTTCTAAATGATTTATAAATTTGCGAAATAGTGGAGAGGTTAAAATAATTAAAAATCATTTTGGTAATACCAATTTTCTATTGTTTTTATATTGATTTTGTACTAGCTGGGGTGGGGCGATACACTAGGTAGTGATAAATAGATTTTTACGCAAAAAAAAGCCCAGCATAATAATGCTGGGCTTTCTTACTTTAGATGTATTAGCTTTGTAATTCGCCTGTAGATGATTCTAAATGTGCTCGTATGAACCACTGAAATTGCTCTAAATCGGCTAGTTGGCTGGTGATCATATCTTCAGAGACCGGATCTAGCTCAGAAAGAGTCTCGATTGCTTTACGGTGATCGGCATTAACGCCGTTATATACTTTATCAAGCGCAGCCAAATGTTCGGTTACTAGGCCTTTGCCTACAGAGTATTCGTCCCAAGTACGGCGATCTACAATTGATTTTGGTGTGCCAACAGGTACTGCACCAAGTGTCGCAATTCGCTCTGCAATTGTATCTGTCATTTCGCGTACAATGTCTACTTGCGGGTCTATCATTTCGTGTACGCCAATAAAGTTAGGTCCCACTACGTTCCAGTGAATATGCTTTAAAGTAAGCTGTAAATCTATCAATGCAACCATGCGGTTATCGAGGGTAGCTATTGTTTTTTGGGCTGATTCGTCACTCATACCTGGCGCGGTAAATTTAGTTGTTTTGTTTGATTCGTTATTGTTACTCATAATTTCTCCTACTTAACTAATGTGTTGCTCATATAATGTGTTGCGTGATGAGCGTGACTTAAGCTTAATAAAGCAACTGCTATGCCGTAAGTTGATTTATTTAAAAAGTAATTTAAAAACAAGTGGTTATATTTTAAATTAAGGTTTTTGAGGCTGCAGAGGAGATTGGGTTTTTGAAAAGCCTGCATATATTTGTAAAATCTGCAGACTTTAATTTAATAACGCTTAAGTGTATTTAAACTTTGGCTGTATATTCGTGCGCTTTTAAAACATCGAGCGGCACTATTTCTAATGATTTTTTATTTGTAGCTTCAAGTACCACCGGTGGCGCAACGTTTGCTGAAATAGCATGAAGCCATCTTAGCGCACACAAGCACCATTTATCACCGGCTTTTAAACCTTCGAAATCGTAAAGAGGGTTCGGGGTTATTAAATCGTTACCTTGTGATTTTGAAAATTGTAAAAACTCATCAGTCATAATTGCACACACACTGTGATTGCCAAGATCTGATTCTGGTACATAACAAAACCCTTCACGTGTGTAGCCACCATTACCGCAACATAGTTTTAAGCGTGTGCCGAGTACATTAAATTGATTCGCCATGAAATACCTTAATTTGTGGTGTTTAATAAATTTACTCTATCAGGAGTAACTCGCTCGAGATAGCTATAAAATTTAAAAGAGGGAAGGGCTACACAAACTTAAGCCCGCAGCAAATTGCGGGCTTAGTATTATTTATTATTTAATACGCAGCGCCATGCAATCGCTATGACCGTTTATGATCATGCTTTTATCAACACGCACGCCACCACCAGAGTATTTACCGGCGGCTGTAAAACTACATATTTGTACAAAGTAGTCATCTACTTTGGGCAGTGCAAATAGTTGTTGGTATATTTGGTCTTGCTCGGCAAAGTGCCCCATTGTTTTTTCTATAACTTGCTGCTGTTCATCAACAAGTTGAATATTAGCGCCACAGCGTCCTACTATTGGTTTAACTACATAACCAGTTTGTAATAACTCGTCGTTAAGTTCAAACGCGGTATTAAGTAAATATTTATGATTAGGAAATAAGCTCCACAGTATTGGTAAAATAGCCTTGTTACTTGGAATTAATGTCCACAGCGGTTCAAATACCATGATATTTTTACGCAGTAATACATCGACTAAGCGTGGCGTTTCACCAGCTTTGAATTGTGGTTCAAAGTTATCACCTAATGATTGGTCGGCTTCGCATTCTTCACGAATTTGATCAAGTGCGGTTTCCCACGACCAGGTTTTCCATACGTAACTCAGTTGTGTGCCGTCTGCATCTACTATGTTGCCTGACTCATTCCAGCGAAGTGTGCTTAAGCCAATTACTAGCTTACATTCAAAGCCTGCGGCTTCAATAGCTTCTTTCATAAATAATGCGTGGTAATGTTCTTCTGGTTCATCATCTTGCAGAATATGAACAAGACCTTTTACCTCACTTTTGCGCCATGCTTTTACGAGATCTTTAAATAAATTTTGGCCTGCATCTACACCTGTTTTAACACCAAAGTGTTTTGCCCACTTTCCCTGAACTTTGCCGCTTTCCATGTAACACGATGCCGAATCGCAATTGTATTCGTAAACTTTTAAACCTGCTGCTGTTAAGGCAAAGTCAAACCGGCTGGTAATTAATTGGTTCAAGCGGTTATCCCACGATTGGCGAATTTTATTAAGCACAACATCGGGTAAATTAAACTTTTTTAATAACTCAGGGTGCTGCAATACATAGTCGGTTGCATGCATAAATAAGCCATGCAGCTCATTTGTTGCATGCTCAATGCTTTGCTGCGCCGTTTGAGATATTGCAAAGTAATTATGCTGATCTTCATCTACTGATGTAAGTTTATGGCCTTGCATCATTTCTACGTAGGCAGCTTCATCGTCATTCGCAATATTTAACCATGACTTGTTTGCTTGGCCTGTATCTACTGCTTTATGGGCTTCTATAGTAAATAAGTCAGTGTTTAGCTCAAACGTTGGCTCAGCATATTCTGTTTCATCAGTTTGTGTCATCCAACCTAAAATAGTGGCGTCGCTGTAAGAGCACTCAATCCAATAGTCGCCATCTTTAGTTACTTTTGCTTTTAGTTCACGGCACCAGTTTTGATTTGATGGCCATATTTGATGCCCTACATTTTGCTCAGCAAGACGTATTTTATCTTCATGCACTTCAACAATGACAGCAACATGGCCTGTTTCTTCAAACTCACCGCCTTCTTCCCATATAAGTAAACTACCTACTTGAGGGTGATGTTTAGCACCATTTTTAAACGCATTTAGTGGCAATCTGTTTTGGCTATTTACATCGCGCACTGAACGCAGCTCAAAAATATCGTAAGCCATGGCTATGTCATCAAAAATATAACCATGGTTGAGGTACATCCATCGACGGGCAAATTCAACGCATTGCCATTTATAGCCCATGTAAATACCGTCTAGGTAACTACGATAGGCACTACGATTAGGATAAATGCTTTCGTCAGCCGTATCATAATCAGATGAGTAAACAGCAACATTACCAGGTGCATAACCTAATAAAGTACCAAAATCACTAGCAGGAGCAGAAGATTTCATAAACAAAGATGTTCAAAATAAGGTGTGATAATTTGCTGACTATATGAGCCAAACTGCGTTATAGCAAGATATTACTGGGTATAATCTTTAATTAAATATTGGCGCTAAATAGGGCTTAAAATTATATTTTATTAATCCATAGTTTTAAAAGCAGTAGTTAAGAAATCCCTCCTTCAAAGTGTTTATACATGTAAAACTGAACCTATATTCGTACTTTAGTTAATTTTTTGTTAAGCTATTGCGCTTGGTATAGCAAAACTAGCTAAAAGTTCTTAAAACAGGAAAAATAATGGAAGACATAATAAACAACATTGATATTAATCAATATTTACCCGCTGCAATTACGTGGGCAACCAACATATTACTAGCAATTGCAATTTTACTTGCGGGCTTATGGTTGGCGGGCAAAGTACGCAATTTAATTATTGGCTTGTGTCATAAATACACTCATCTTGACGATACGCTTTTTCGCTTTTTAGGCAGCATGGCTCGCTACATCATATTAGCGTTCGTTATTATTGCTGTGTTAAATCGCTTTGGTGTTCAAACAGCCTCTATTATTGCTTTACTCGGTGCTGCGGGACTTGCTATAGGCTTGGCGTTACAAGGTGCAATGTCGAACCTTGCCGCAGGCGTTATGTTGCTAATATTTAGACCTTATAAAGTGAATGACTTTATTGAGGCTGCAGGGCGTTTTGGTAAAGTAACAGAAGTAGATATGTTTACTACTATTTTACAAACGTTCGATAACCAACAGGTTATTATACCAAATAGTCAAATTTGGGGCGCGCAAATTATAAACCATTCACATCATCCAATTCGTGGTGTGGATATGCATTTTGGTGTTGCTTACGGTGAAGATACAACGGCTGTACGTAAAGTTATAGATGCCGTACTTGCAGCGCACCCACACATACTAAAAGATCCAGCTCCTTTTGTTGAAGTAGAAACTCTTAACAACAGCTCAGTAGACTTTTTAGTAAGACCTTTTTGTAAGGGCGAGCATTACTTCGATATTCTTTACACGGTGCCAGAGTTAATTAAAAAAGCACTGGATGAAAACAACATCGAAATACCTTTCCCACATCGTAAAGTTATTTTAGTTAACGAAAGCAAAGATTAACTAAATTTAAAACGATTTAAACCTAAGGGCACTTTTAAAGTGCCTTTTTTTTGTGTGAAAAAGTTACATACCTGTGTAACCTTTTCTTTTATAAACCACTTCAAATACTACATTGTTATCTGTACAGCCCTTTTTTACTAGGTTGGATGGCTGGTCTTTATTTTGCATTTGCATAGTCGCTTTTAGCTTTTAAGCTCATAAAAACTATTGACCCATTAAATCAAACTGTATGAAGGACTAAACATGGCTGAATCATTTAAATACTCAGGTAATAAAGGGCATGGCGGTGAATTGCATCAAAAAGCGTCGGATGAACACCCTACCATGACCACCGCGCAGGGCTGCCCTGTAAGTGATGATCAAAACTCATTACGTGCAGGAAAGCGTGGCCCAGGATTATTAGAAGATCACATAATGCGCGAGAAGATCTTTCACTTTGATCACGAACGCATTCCTGAGCGTGTAGTACACGCCAGAGGCTATGGTGCACACGGATACTTTGAAACTTACGACACGCTTGAAGATTTAACCTGTGCAGATATTTTTCAGCGAAAAGGTGAAAAAACCCCAGTATTTACTCGCTTTTCTACGGTTGCAGGTAATAAGGGGTCTCCAGATTTAGCACGTGATGTACGTGGTTTTGCGGTAAAATTTTATACCCAAGAAGGAAACTGGGATTTAGTGGGTAACAATATACCGGTATTCTTTATTCAAGATGCGATGAAGTTTCCAGACTTAGTTCATTCAGCTAAAGCTGAGCCTGATCGTGGTTTTCCACAAGCGCAAACAGCACATGATAACTTTTGGGATTTTGTGAGCTTATCGCCTGAGTCAATGCACATGGTTATGTGGGCAATGTCTGATAGAGCTATTCCACGCTCTTTACGCTTTATGGAAGGTTTTGGTGTTCATACCTTTAAATTTATTAATGCCAAAGGTGATGAAAAATTTGTTAAATTTCATTGGAAACCAAAAGGCGGTATGCAATCGGTAGTATGGAACGAAGCACTCAAGCTAAACGGCGCGGACCCTGATTTTCATCGCAGAGACATGTGGGAATCTATTGGCAACGGCGACTTCCCTGAGTGGGAGCTAGGTGTACAGGTGTTTGATCAGCAATTTGCTGATGAATTTGAATTTGATGTTTTTGATGCCACCAAGCTTATACCTGAAGAGCAAGTACCAGTGCAAATTGTTGGCCGTATGGTGCTTGACCGTGTTGTAGACAACTTTTTTGCAGAAACAGAGCAAGTAGCATTTTGTACTCAGAACATTGTACCGGGGCTCGACTTTACACCCGACCCGCTACTGCAAGGTCGTAACTTTTCATACTTAGATACTCAAACCAAGCGTTTGGGTGGTCCTAACTTTACGCATATTCCGGTCAATGCGCCTAAATGTCCAATGCGTCATTTTCAGCAAGATGGCCACATGGCAATGCACAATCCAAAAGGGCGTGTTAATTATGAGCCAAACTCATGGAGCGGCGATGAAAACAACCCGCGCGAATGCCCAGTACATGGCTTTAAAAGCTCAAAGGAACCTGAAGTAAGTGGCGGTGATAAACTACGTTATCGCTCAGAAACATTCAGCGATCATTACAGTCAAGCTCGTCAATTTTATTTAAGTCAAACAGAGGTAGAGCAGGCGCATATTCAATCTGCATACGTGTTTGAGCTGTCTAAAGTTGAGCATTTACCAATACGAGAACGTTTGGTATCGCACTTGTTAAATATTGACGAAACCCTCGCAAATAAAGTTGCCGAAGGACTTGGCTTGCAAGAAATGCCAGACCCAGCTGAAGCAGCAATGCCAACTCGTGACGACTTACCTGTATCTGATGCGTTAAGTATTTTGAAAAATGCGCCTAATACCTTTAAAGGCCGTAAATTAGGTATTTTAGTAAGTGATGGCTTTAATGCAGAAATTTTTGAATCGGTTACCAATGCACTTAAAAGTGAAGGTGCAAACTTTGAAATTATTGCCCCGCAAGTTGGCGGTGCTAAATGCAGTAAAGATAAGCACTTTAAAGCTGATCAGGTTATTAATGGTGGTCCATCGGTTTTATACGATGCGGTACTTGTACTCACCACCGAAGATGGAGCTGAAAAACTAGCTGCCATAGCAGAAGCTAAAGACTTTGTAAGTGATGCGTACGCACATATGAAATTTATAGGCTTTACAAATGAGGCTAAGCCTTTATTTAAAGCGGCAGGCCTTGATGGAAAAGTAGATAATGGTTGGATAGATTTAGAGGCACATTCAGGCGATAAATTTATAAATACATTACGTAATTTAAGATTCTGGAAACGTTAGTAAGCTCAATAATTAAAAAACCACAGCATGTAATTGTTGTGGTTTTTTTTAGCTCACCTAGTTAAGGTATTAGTTCAAGCCAACAATAAAAATTGGATATATTATGAAGCTTAATGGCGCTTGTCACTGTGGCAAAGTGGTATTTACGGTCAACTCAAAACACCCTTATCCTTACAATTTATGTTACTGCTCTATATGCCGTAAAACCGCAGGGAGCGGCGGGTTTGTTATTAATTTAAACGCGCAATACAGCACGCTTGAGGTTACAGGGCGTGAACACATAACTATTTATCATGCAAAAATAGGCGATAAAATTAGCCCTGCAGAGCGTCATTTTTGTAAGCATTGTAGTGCTAACTTGTGGTTATACGATGCACGTTGGCCTGAGCAAGTTCACCCCTTTGCTGGTGCAATAGATAGTGAGTTACCCATACCGCCAGAGCGCACTCATTTAATGCTTGGTAGTAAAGCAAATTGGGTAAATGCGCCCATTAATGAAGGTGACAAGCAATTTGAAGAATACCCTGATGAAAGTATTGCTGCTTGGCATAAGCGTTTAAACCTCGAAAAGTAACGCAATTTTTTGTATGAGCTAAGCTTAAATTTAGGGGCAATTAAGCGCATATTTAGTTTATTAAATATTAAAAATCACCGCGTAAGTAAAGGAGAATATTATGGCAGTCTCAGCAATACCAAAAGGGTTTCATTCAGTTACACCTTATTTAATTATGAATGACGCACAAAAAGCGATAGATTTTTATTGTGATGCATTTAGTGCTGAACACGTAATGCAGATGCCTTTACCTGATGGTGGAATAGCCCATGCAGAAATAATAATTGGTGATTCGCATATTATGCTTTCAGATAATGGTTCTGAAGAGCATTTAAAAAGTCCAAAAGAGCTCGGTGGTACAGCGCTAAGCCTTATGCTTTATGTTGAAGATGTTGATACCGTATTTAAAAAAGCAATTGAGCTTGGTGCAACAGAAATAAGACCCGTACATGATCAGTTTTATGGTGATAGGACCGGCACGCTACAAGACCCATTTGGTCATATATGGATCATTGGTACACACAAAGAAGATGTTAGTGACGAAGAGTTAAATAATCGAATCGGGAATATAACAAATCAAGAGCAAGACGCATAACTCGCATGCTAATTAGATTTATGTAGCTTTCTAATTACCTTGATGGCCTCAATGGTTGGCTTATGGCTTATGGCTTATGGCTTATGGCTTTTGCTTCAGCTCATCTAGGTTTTGCCCTGTTATCGAAACCGTTTTCTTACCTAAAAGTAGCTCACTTAATTAAGCGAATTGGTATAGATTACTAGTTAAATTTTAGGCATAAAAAAACCTCAGCCAATAATTAGCTGAGGTTCAAAAAGTGGTACCAGCGGCCGGACTCGAACCGGCACTCCTTTCGGAAGGGGATTTTGAATCCCCCATGTCTACCAATTTCATCACGCTGGCATAATTTTTCTTTAATCTTTTAAGCATAAAAAGATAAAGAAAAACCACTTAAAATAAAAAGGATACTTATATACCTCTTATTCTGTATCCGCATTATACAAACAAAAGAGGGGGCGGCAAGCCTTTTCTTTTATTTGCATAAACAACTGGTTGATAATTAATCGTTTATAGCAAGGAGACTCCATCGGTAAATTTTTTAAGTCTTTTTGGGCTGATATATAAAGCGAATATTTTGGGTTATGAGTGCTATTAAACTGTTATGCGATTGAATAAATAAGCAATTGAACTATTGATAATAGTGAATCGTATTATAATAATTCTTCCTGCTTTATGCCGATTTTGCGTTTAATTCAGGTATTATTTGTACAACAAGGCTTTTAAGATATTAGATATGACTCAATTAAGTGCCAAGCAAAATATTCAGGCGATTGTGAAAGCCATAAAAGCGGAAGAAGCATTACTTCGTCAAAAATACCCATTACTTGCACATCAAAATACCTTAGGGTTAATTATTTTATTGCTGTCGCTTAGCGCATTAATTGGTGTTGGTGTTTTATATTATTTAGCCCTAATACCCGCTTGGGTATGCATAGTACTTGCGGCTATTGCTGCGTCTATTTCCCATGAGTTAGAGCACGACCTTATACATAAACAATATTTTAGTAATCAGCCGTTCATGCATAATTTTATGATGCTAACAGTATGGTTAATGCGGCCAAATACTATTAGCCCATGGTACCGACGTAAAATGCATTTACACCATCACAAAACCTCAGGCACACAACAAGACTTAGAAGAACGCTTGGTGGGAAACGGTATTAAAAATCCATTTTTACGTGCGCTAGTTATTGTAGATGGGTTATTAGGGCTAATTATTTCTACTAAACGTTTTAGAAAAGAAATTAATGGCTTTAGTTTTTCGAGTGTTTTTAATGCGGGGTTTCCGATAGCGACTGCGTATTTCGCTATTTTATATAGCGTTATTGTATTTCATATTGTTGATTTATTTATACCACTTTCGCTTAATTCGCCTAGCTGGGTACTAAGTATAATGAACGTGTTTGAATTTTTAATGGTCGTGCTCATTGTGCCTAATATTATTCGTTCAAGTTCGCTTAATTTTGTTACCTCAAGCATGCATTACTATGGCGGCGTTAATAACATGCTTGAGCAAACTCATGTACTAACGAGTCGTTTATTTATGCCGTTTCACTTATTTTGTTTTAACTTTGGTAAAACACATACCATTCATCATTTTGTGCCAAATCAGCCGTTTTATTTACGCCAAATGCTAAGTAAAAAAATACTTAAAGTAATGGCGCAGCATAACGTGCGCTTTAACGATTTTGATAGCATTAAAAATGCGAATGCTTATAAAGCCTAGATAAAGCTAAGTGCAATTAACGCAGTGAAAACAGACAAACATTATTACATGAGTGGTTTAATTGCTAATGTTATAAAAGGCTTTCTGCTGACGCCATTGTTTGTATAATTCTTGGCATAGAGACGAAGGCATATAAATAATCCTTAGCTCTAAAGTGGTTTGTCTTTATCTTCTCGTGTTTAGAAAGTTAAAGCAAAATGACGCCAGCGTGATGAAAGTGGTAGGCGTGGGGAATTCAAAACCCCCTAGCGAAAGGTGTGTCGGTGCGAGCCTGCCCGCTGGATGAATTAATTACTCTTACTACATTTGAATGTGCTTATGTGAGCTTTACTTAGCACTAAAAGCTCCGTACGCTTACTTACCCTCTAAAAACGCGATGAACTCTCCAGCCGATACATACCAAATATCATCTTTATTTGAGAGTGTCTGAATAAGCTGCTCGGCGTAATCCCAGTTATTGTTTTTTGTATTTTTATCAAACTCCCACGAATGGCCCCAAATCATCATCACAGTGAGTTTATTGCTGTTTAGCGCTAAGTATTGCTCTATTAATGGCATTGCGTTTGAGTGGTGAACGGTTGGGTGCCACGCCATGTAGTTAGTAGGGAGTTCAAAATTAAGGGTGTCGTTTACTGTTCGGGCATTAGTAAAGCCAGCTTGCTTTACTAATTTCATCGCAGCTTTATCGTACGAGCCTAAAGGGTACGCAAATGATTGCAAAGGGCTGCCTTTAATTGGCGATAAAATTTGCTTATCACGGGCTAATTGTAATTTCAGCTCTGCTGTATCTAAGTCCGCAAAGCCGGGGTGTGAGTAACTATGGCTTGCTATTTCATGACCTTTATAAAGTGCTTTTACTTCACTTTGTTTAATATATTCGCCTTCTTTACCGGTAAAGGCTTTCATCCATGGTAGCTTTTTAGCAAATAATCCTGAGTTTAAATTAAATGTGCCAACAACCTGGTATTTATTAAATAGCGCCACGAGCTTTCTGTCTTGTGTAACGCCATCGTCGTAACTAAAAATAACGGCTTTAGTCGCGCCGTTAGGGTAGCTTTTTGCAGGCACTTTATTGGCTGTACAAGTAAAGCTTACCGCCATTAACATACCAATTAATAAGTACTTCATTTTAATGTCTTCATTATAGGTGCAAGTTGCTTAGCCCAAAGGGCATAGCCTGCCTCGTTTAAATGGGTACCATCGGTAGTGAGCGCTTCATTAAGCGTGCCTTGTGCGCCTAAAAATGCTGGGTGTAAGTCTATGTAGGTAAATCGTGCGTGCTTAATTGCTTTAATTTGCTTGTTAACCGTTTGCGCCATTTGAGTTATAAAATCGCGATGATCTGGCAAAATACTTTGTACATAAATTTGTGTATTAGGTAGCGCCTCATTGAGCTGAGTCACTATTTTTTCGATATTTTCACTTATCGACGATAGGTTTTTTACTTGCTTTATATAGTGAAAATTAAAAATATCGTTTACGCCAATTTTTAAAAATATAGCTTTAGGAGGGGCTGCTTTTAATTCGTTTAAACGCGCTAAAACACCGTAGGTCATATCGCCACTAATACCGCGGTTTCTTACGCGTAGGTCGTTAAATCTAATGGCCCAATTCAATCCTTGCTCAGTAATGCTATCACCAACAAATACAATATCGCCTTTACGTAAAGGTTGCAGCTTAAAGTGCGCTGTGCGCTCGCCATAGTGGTTTTTTAACCACTGCGACTGAAAAGGAATGAGCGTTTCAGCATTGGCTTTAAAACTAATTAAAGCCGTCCACATTATGAACGCGATAAATATAAAATAGGTGTATTGGTGTGTGTTAATACTTGGTTTATAATTCATAAAAAGCTGCGCTTATAGACATACTAATTTTTCAATGTATCTATAAACGCCGGATTTTGATATATGTTGCATTCGTATTCAGGCTTTGTTTTTAAACATTCCTTTTATTAAGCCTGCTAGTTTGGCTACCCCTAAAGTAAATAACATCGGTACGCCTATTAAAATAAGCTCTTTTACAAAAGGTAAAATATACATCAATATCGGTGCTATATTTGGCTTTTCTCCTTCAGGTGAGCCGTGGCTATAACCTTGTAGGTTTATTTGCATAGCCCAATCTGTTCGCTCCAAAGTCACCAATATCAGGCTCACTAAAACAGATACAATTAAAACGATGCTGGTGCGGGTTTTCCACTGTTGTTTTAAGTGCTTCATTATTTAGCCTCCTTTGCAAACATGCGTTTGGTTAGCTTTAATATCCATCCCAAATTAAGAGCTAAATGAACACCTAGCATTGGCATAATAAAAGTGGCTGTATCGTGGTGCATCTTTGACCAAAAGTCTTGAATGTTTAAACTAATATCAAGCGCAGGTAGTAAAGCAACCGACACTAAAAAGCCACTCACAAATACCAGTAGCATCACTATATAAAGTAGGTAGTCCCATATAATGTTAAACCGTTCACGCGCTGTTATGTTTGCTAATAAGCGCTTAAAGCTGCGCTGTATCCAATCCCAATGTAGTAATAAGTGAATTGAAAATGGCACTATAAAAAACAAACTAAACCATTCATGTAAAGGTACGCCCGTTGCTTGTGGTGCACTTACTAGCATAAAGCTTATAAGGAGTAGTGCATCCATTACATAGCGGAATTTTTGTAAGTTTTGCTTCCAGTTAGACATTGTAATATGACCCTAATTTTTAATTACTTTTTGATTGCCACTATTTAAGGTACGCCCTCCTTAAACAGTAAAAGGCTCAATAAAATATTGAGCCTTAAATTATTACTGAGCTTTTAAATTAAAAAACGTACGACGCGCTTAATTTTAAATTGCGACCTGCTTCGTAATCTTGCACGGTGTCGCTTGAGTATGACGCGTGTGAGTAATAAGTTTTGTCAAAAATATTTTCAATACCTAAGGTCATGCTAAGTGCTTCAAGCTGACTTGGTAGCCACTGCATGCTGATGTTATGAACTTGATAGCCTACTTTATGGATATCAGCACCGCTTAATACCGAATCATCCGTTCTATTTACTAGGCTGGTCCAGTTAAACTTTAAATCATACTGCGGGACTTCGTAGCCTAAATTTAATGAAATACTATCGCCTACTTCGTAGCGTAATTGTTCATGCGTTTCTAACTGTTCTGAATCAGATTTCGAGTAGCTTAAACGCGCACTAAAGAGCGCTTTACGAAGTGAAAACGTGGATTCAAAGCCATCAATATCGTAATCGCCTGAATTTGCGTACGTACCAATTGGGCGACCTTTACCTATAGCCCAGTTATCTATGTAATCTTCAATGCGGGTTTTAAACACATTAAGTGAAAAGCCTAAAGAATCTAAGCCCAATACATTACGTTCTTTGAAGGCAAATCCGATGGCGTTATTTACACCTGTTTCTGCTTTTAGGTTTTTATCAAAGTTAGTGCTGTAATCAACGTAACTTTCACGAAGGCCAGGCCCTTGAAATAACTCAGTAGAGCTTGCGCTTATGCTCCAGTTATCATTAACAAGGTATTTAGCAGCTAAACCAAACGTTAGTTCGTTCCACGATTTATTTAATGAATCGTTAGTACCAGCAGAGTACATATCTACTTTAAAATAGTTGTAGCGCACGCCTGGGGTCACAAATAACTGTTCGGTTAGGGCTATTTCGTCTTCAATATAAATAGCATGAGAGTCAGCTGTGTCTTTGTTAGTTTGAACGTGGTTTGCAATACGTTTTGATACTTGCTCATAGCCTTCACCGCCGTAGCGCAATGTATGGTTAAAGCCAGCAAGAGCAATTTTTGAAGTGGCAAGCGCTGTGTAACCTGTATGCTCAGAGTTGCCTTCTGTGCCTAATGCAATATAGCTCAATTCGTTACGGTAAACGCTGGCACGCAGAGTAATTGCATCGCCTTTATTTAGCTCATAAGCAAGTGATGTACTTGTGCGAGTGTAGTCAATATCTTCTGTTTTAGCGTTTGAGTCTTCAGCAAAGCCAGCACCAAAGTTAGTTTTTACGTAGTAATCGCCTTCGTCGTTATATCTATCGTAAGAAAATACTAAACGATTGCTTTCGTTTACATCCCAACCAAGTTTGAATATTCCGTCAATTGTACGACCTTCGTTACCGGTTACTTCTTTACCATTGCCGTTTTCAAAATTATTTCTGTCTGTTGAGGTGTAGTAGGCTAAGGCATCAACATTATCAGTTAGTTGGCCATATAATGCGGCAGAGCCTCCAGCATAGTCGTTAGTGCCTAAATTTGTATATAAACGAGCACCAAAACCTTGCCCTGGCTCTAGTAAATCTTTAGCGTCTTTGGTTTCAAAGGCAACACCGCCTGAAAGGCCTCCGGTAAGCACTGAGTTAGTACCTACTTTTATATCAACCGCTTTTAAAATATCAGCGTTAATTAATAAGTTACCCGAGTGATGAAACATGTTGTTGTTTTGGCTAATTCCATCAACGGTAATATTTAAATCTAGGTCGTCAACGCCACGAATATTAATGCCTTGCACTATTGAATGCGAGCCACCCACATCAATACCAGCTTGGTCGCGTAATAAGTCGCTTAAGTGATTTGCTTGTTTTCTTTCAATGTCGTCTTGTAATAACGAATTGTTAGTAATAGTTGTGCCCCATACTTCGATTGTTTCTGATGTGTTGGGAGTCTGTTCGGCCAAGCTAGCGAATGACATACTGGCGCATAAAGTACTGACAATAAGAGGGAGAGACTTTTTATTAAATGGGAGCATATTTATCATTGTTGATCTTTTATTTAATTTTTAACATTATTAAGAATGATTCGTATTAAATAGATCGTAATGGTGAATGGCAATTCAAAGAATATGCTCATAATGAATAGCGGTTATTTATATTTTAAATACTTTGCTTTTAACTAGCTCTCTAAACCATTGGCAAACAGGATCATTATGATGGCGTTGATGCCAATATAAATAGACTTCATCGTGCTCTAAACCTAGTTCTGGAGGGACCACTCTTGCAACTACATCATGATGGCGACAAATATCATTAGCAAAATGGTCCGGTACAAAAAATATTAAATCGGTATTTTGCGCAATGGTGCCAATACTATAAAAGTTTTTTAAGCGTATTGGCGTATTAACATTATCAATCCCAAGTGCTGCAAAGCAGTGGGAAATAGAAAGTGACTTTTCTCCCTGAATCGATATTTGTCCAAAGTTACAGTTACGTAATAATTCAATATTCAGCTTTGTATTAGCTAGTGGATGAGTACTTGCCATTATTAATTTAAAGTCGCGTTCAAACAACGCTTGGCGATACAGTTTGTCCTCAGAGCTTGTAGGCTTGTGCCCTGTTATTACAAAATGAGTTTCGCCTTTTAGTAAATCTGAAAATTGCGGTTTTGGTAACGTGTCTATTTCAAGAGTGATATTAGGCGCTTGTTCGCGCACATCTTTAATAATGGTTTCTATTAGTAAGTGCATTTGTGGTGGCAAGCCAAATAACTTAATAGTGGCTTGGCTGGTTTTAGGATCAAAGGTTTGCTTATTAACCAGTGTTTCGACCATATTCAAAATAGAGTTTAAATCTTGCTGAATCGACTGTGCTTTAGGCGTTAGTTCATATCCACCGGCCATTCTAATTAGTAATGGGTCGTCAAATAAACTACGTAACCTACTTAAAGACCGACTAATTGAAGGTTGGCTCATACCTAACGTCAACGCAGTATTACTAATGTGTTTTTCGTTTAATAGCTGTTTTAAAATAATGAGTAGGTTTAGGTCGAGCTGATTTAAATTCATAATTTGGTTTTATAATTAGCCTGTATTACAAGCTGTTATCCTAGCATTTATATTTGAGAAGTACGTATAGGTCTTTTATTTTTAGGAATTTAAACATGACTATTAAAAATGAAAAACAACGTTAATTATATATGAAATGTATAAAGTGATTTGCTATTTACCCTGATTATCAAACCTTAAAGTAAACAATATACTGGTTGTATCAAATTAAACTAACAGGATACAACACAATGAAACCACTTTATTTTGCAGCAGCGCTGCTAGCAACAGGGTTTTTTAATAGCGCATTAGCTGAGCCTACAAAACCAGAATTATTAACGCCTGAGTTATTAGTCGATTTACCTAACACCTTTAATTCGCCAGCCAGTAGCGATATGGATAAAGAGGGCAATGTATATATTACCTCGCCAAACTTTCATAACGATGCACTGATTAAAATTGGCGAGATGCAAACACCTGCTGCGCCCCGTATAGGCATGCTTGATAAAAATAACAATTTTAGTAATTGGTATACTTTTACTAAGCAAGATATGGCGCCATCAACAGGTAAAATTGCACCTATGGGAATTGCATTCGGCCCAGATGGCAATGCTTACGTAGCTGACATGCAAATGTGGTTTGATGGCAGTTATAAATCGCGAATACTACGTATTAATGTCGTAAATGGAAAAGCTGTAAGCACGGATGTTGTTGTAACAGGGTTATTATTTCCTAATGCAGTGGTATTTAAAGGCGATGATCTGTTTATTTCAGAAACAGTATTAAAACTTGAAGGTACTAAGCAGTTAAGTGGTGTGTATAAGGTTGGCATGAGTGAGTTAAATGCTCAAATACCAGCGCATATAAAACCTTTTTTAAGTACTCAAAATCATGACTCACATCTGTTTGATACATTTGCCTCTAACGCGACACTTAAGTTTGGCGCTAACGGCCTAACATTTGATGGAGAAGGTAATTTATACACTAGCATTATGGAAGATGGCAGTGTAATTAAAACCACTTTGAACGAGCGCAATGAAAAAGTTAAAACAGAGCTATTTGCAAAAGGCCTAGTTGCAACCGACGGTTTAAAGTGGGACAAGCGTACTAACAAAATTTATATTACAGACTTATTTGCTAACGCTATTTATAGTATTGATATGCAAGGTAAATTAGAGTTACTGGCACAAAATGGCAATACCACAGGACTTCATGGGGAGCTTGATGCACCATCTGAATTAATTGTTCGTGGTAAAGATATTATTATTATGAATTTCGACGCCGTGTTCGACAGCCCTAATATGGTTAACAAAAAAGCTGATAACCCACATACTTTATCGGTAATTAAGCTTAAATAACAGATTGCTAGCTGTTTAAAGTTACTAATTTAAATAGCTGCTTAGAGCAGCTATTTTGATAACAGGGCTTCAATTAATAACCAGGTTGAATTGTTACATCAAGCAATCTGCTTTGGCTCTAAATATAGTCGACTACATCAAAAGCTTTACCTGTTTGGTTACTTTCAATTGCGTGTCTAAATGCTTTAGCGGTATCAGCTGCGGTTATACCATTGGTGCTATCCATAGCCATTATCTCCATCGTTTCCTTTACAAAATGAGGACTTACGGTATTTACGCGTAATATGCTTTCAAGTTCTAATGCCGCCGCTTTAGCGAATGAATCTAGCGCTGCATTTACCATGCTTACAGCTGCTGAACCAGGCGCAGGATTTTGTGCTAAAAAGCCTGAAGTAAAAGTAAAACTACCGCCTTGATTAATGTACTTAGTTGCCACATGAAATAGTGTAATATTACCCATTAATTTATTACCTACAGTTGTTGTGTAATCTTGCTCACTTATCTCGTTTATAGGTGCGAAGGCAATTAAACCTGCAGTAGATATAACCGCATCAACATTTCCTACTTTTTTAAATAATGCTTCTATAGAGGCTTTATCTTGAATGTCTACCGTGTGTTCGCTGTTTTTAAAGCTCGCTTTAATAACTTGATGATCATGAAGGTCTGCCGCTATTGCTGCCCCAACTATGCCTGATGCGCCTATTAATAATACTTTCATTTTTATTACCTTTAACAATGTATTTTGTGAATGTAAGGTAATAATAAACTCATCAGTAAAGGTGAAAAATAACAAATAAATAATATTATTTGTGATATTTTTAGAATAATAGCCAAGTGTAATTTAGCGAGTAAGTAATGGATTTATTAAAATCAATTCAGGTATTTGAGCAAGTAGCCCAGCAGCAAAGCTTTAGCCGCGCTGCCGAGAGTTTAAATTTAGTGCCCTCAGCCGTTAGCAGGCAAATTAACGAGCTTGAAAAATGGCTCGATATTAGGTTAATAAACCGTACTACACGCTCATTAAGTTTAACCGAAGACGGTAAAGCATATTTACTTAAGCTCAGTGATATTCGTGCACAAGTCACCGAACTTCGCCGCTCCAAAACACAGCTACAACAAATCAAAGGGCTTATAAAAATTACAGCTCCCATAATGATTGGGCAATATATGCTGCCGGTTGCATTAGCTGAATTTAAAGAGCTGCATCAGGACGTTGATTTAGCAATTTCACTTATGAATCGTAAAGTAGAGCTGGTGGAAGAAGGCTTTGATTTAGCTATACGCGTAGGGCACTTAAACGACTCAACAATGGTCGCGCGTAATATTGGTAATATGCACTTTAAAACGGTAGCAAGCCCTCACTATATTAACACTCACGGCATGCCCAGTACGCCTAAAGATCTTAAAAACCATCAATGTTTAATAAATACCGCAGTAACTAATGCCAAGCGATGGTCGTACTTAATTGACGGAAAAAGCACAGTAATAAAAGTAGCTGGTAGCCTTGAAGTTAACGATTCTCAAAGCTTAAAAGCCTTTGCTATAGCTAATCAAGGTATTGCTCAGCTGCCTAGTTTTTACGTTGATGCGGCAATTCAATCCGGTGAGTTAATAGAAATATTAAGCGATTATGTGCCAAGCCCATTACCCGTGAATTTACTCTATCCATCGCAACGTTTATTAAGCCCAACTGTCCGCGCTTTGGTGGACTATTTAGTGCCATTTTTAAATCAACAAAAGCAAAAGTGGTAGGCTTAATTAGCGCTAAAACTTCAAACTAAAAATAGATAAAACCAGTGAAAAGTGAAGTGGCCCTTCATAGTTGGGCATCTAGCTTAAATGGGATTGATTATTGTAGAGCCTTCAGTAATAGTGGTTATAGAGCAAACTAATTATGTTCTCAATAATACATAAGGGCTCGTGCTCATCAATATTATAAAACCAATAAATATAATAAGGACAAACAGGATGAAAAAATCACTAATTTCAATAGCGCTGGGCTTTGCTGCCCTTAGTGCGTTTAATGCCAATGCAAACATTGATCAGCAAGTTAAAAAGATAGAGCAACAGGTTATTGATTGGCGACGTGATTTTCATCAAAACCCTGAGCTTGGAAATCGCGAAACCCGCACAGCAGGTATTGTTGCTAAGCACTTAAAGTCGCTGGGTATGGAAGTACAAACAGGGATTGCTTATACAGGTGTTGTGGGGCTATTAAAAGGCGCAAAGCCTGGCCCGACAGTAATGCTACGCGCAGATATGGACGCGCTGCCAGTTACTGAAAAAGCAGATGTTGATTTTAAATCAACTAAAACCACTAATTACCGTGGTGTAGATGTAGGCATAATGCATGCTTGTGGGCACGACACGCACGTGGCTATGCTAATGGGCGCTGCACAAGTGCTTGCAAACATGAAAGATGAGCTACACGGTAATATTATGTTTGTATTTCAGCCTGCAGAAGAAGGCGCACCCGAGGGGGAAGAGGGGGGCGCTGAGTTAATGCTTAAAGAAGGCATATTTAAACAATACAAACCAGAAGCTGCTTTTGGGTTACACATAACATCTAGTTTGCACAGCGGTAAAATTGGCTATAGAAGTGGCCCTGCAATGGCCAGTGCAGACCGATTTGAAATAACTGTACATGGCAAGCAGGCAAACGGCTCTGCACCGTGGACTGGGGTTGACCCTATTGCTGCTGCCGCGCAAATAGTAACAGGCGTAAATCATATTGTTAGTCGCCAAATCAACATTACCAAAGAGCCTGCTATTGTCTCGTTTGGTAAGATTGCGGGTGGGGTACGTAATAATATTATTCCTGAAGAAGTCGAAATGGTAGGCACAATTCGTAACTTTGATATGGATAACCGAGCACAAATATTTGAAAAAATAAAAACCACAGCCACGCACATTGCTAAATCGTCAGGTGCTACTGCAGAGGTACACATTCACGAAGGTTATCCGGTAACGATTAATAACCCAAAGTTAACTGCGCAAATGTTACCTAGCCTTAAAAAAGCAGCAGGTAATGAAAACGTAGTTGAAATGGGAAAAATAACCGGCGCAGAAGACTTTTCGTTTTACGCATTGGAAGTGCCGAGTGTATTTGTATTTTTAGGCGGCACACCAAGTGAGCAAGATTTAAATACAGTGGCTAGTAATCACTCACCTTATTTTTATGCCGACGAATCATCGTTTAAAGTAGGCACTAAGGCGCTTAGCCTGTTAGCTGTTGATTATTTAAACGCACATAAAAGATAGCTTGAACACACCACGTTACGCTATTAGCTTAACGTGGTATTGCTGTTTTATTTAAAACATCGGATCATGTTTGTAGCACTTGCTCAACTTTTAAAAAATCACTCTCAAAAATTAAAAATCTAACCGAATATACAAATGAACCGGCGAGCAGTTTTTTACATTTTAAAAATAATGAATCGATATTGCCGGTCTTATATCTCGATTCAATCTTCATAAGCATTAAGGATTTAAATAATGGAAATTACTGGAAGCTGTTACTGTGGTGAAATTAAATACCAAGCAAAGTCTCAAAATAACAACGCACTTGTTTGCCATTGTAGCGATTGCCAACGTATGTCGAGCGGCCCATTTAGAGCAGTCATAATTGCAGAGCCAAATTCGGTCGTGTTTACCCAAGGTGAGCCAAAAGAGTTTGTTAAAACAGCGCAAAGCGGTAACAAGCGTGCGCAAGGTTTTTGTGGTACATGTGGTACAACACTTTATGCAACTAACGAAGCTAAAGCTGACCGTGTATATGGCTTGCGTATTGGTGCGGTTGATCAGCGTGATCAGTTTACGCCAACAGCACAAATTTGGGCTAAATCAACATTGAGCTGGTTGAGCGGCTTACACGAAGTACCTGCGTTTGATACAACCCCACAAAACTAGTTATTTGGGGTTATCAGTATTACTTTTTAGTAAGCGGTTTGAAATTTATTTAACCAAATGACTGTCTACTTATAAGTCAGTCATTTGGAGAGTAATATGTGTAGTTCACCTAAAAGCAGCCGAGCAGTGAAAAAAACAGCCATTAGTTTTAATGATGAGCTTACTCAAGAGCAGCGCTTACGTTTTGCTGCAAAGGCTAATTTAGCACAAGAGCGTCGTGAACAGCGCGAAGCAACTAATAAACGCTACGAGCAAAAACACACGAGTAAAAAACCTTCGTCTGGTTTATTTTCGTGGTTGCAGCAGCTAGTTAGCTGATTTAGCTAAAGTGGTGTTTTTACCACTGCCTAAACCACATAATGCACACAGTACTCCAGCAATAGCGCACAGCCATAATGGCGCACTCCAACTGCCTGTAGTCGTGTGTAATGCACCAGCTAGCATAGGACCAATAGCCGCGAGCAAATAACCTACGCTTTGCGACATACCTGAAAGCGACGCTGCTTGTTGCGAATCGTCAGTTCGTAAACTAATAAACGACAGCCCCAATATAAAACACGCTCCAGAGCAAAAGCCCAGCATTAGGGTCCAAACAAAAGCAAAGCTAGGCATGTAAAGCAGCCCCAATGCACTGAGTGCACTCAACATGGCTAAAATAAAGCTAAGCGCGCTTTGATCTTTTAATTTGGCAAGTAACGGAATCAATATTAAACCCGGTAATGCAGTCGCTATTTGAAAAGCACCATGATAAGCACCTGCTTGCGTGGCACTTTGGCCTGTTTCGATTAATATGCTAGGTAACCACGTAATAATTATATAATTTAAAAACGAGTTTAAGCCCAGCAGTAGGGTAATTTGCCATGCTAGTAAATAACGCCATACACTTTTTGACGTGTCAGTGTGTTGAGCAATACTCGCGGGTTTTGTGTGTTTACTTAATTGCGACATCCATACAATAATACTCGCCAAAGTAATAAGAGCTGATGAGCCCAGCGCAAGTTGCCATCCTAATCCGTTTAACTGACTAAGCGGAAATACTAAAGTAGAAAACCCACCCGATACCACGCCCATAGTCAGCACGTAGGCTGAGGTCATTAACGCAACCTTTGCAGGAAAGTCACGCTTAATTAAACTTGGTAATAATACGTTTGCAATGGCAATGCCCACACCAATAATAGCGGTGCCTACAAAAAGCATAGCTGAGGTATTTATTACCCGCGCTGCAACCCCTGCAAGTATAAATAACAAAGCCACAAACAAGGTGCGCTCTAACCCTTGCTTTTTAGCAAGAGTTGCGGCCATTGGCGATACAACCGCAAAGGCAATGAGTGGCAATGTTGTTAAAAAACCAGCTTGCGATGCGCTAAGCCCAAAGTGATTAATAATTTGTTCAAGCACAGGTGCAATACCTGTAAATGTGGCGCGTAAATTTGCGGCAATAAGTAATATGCCAAGCACAAGTAATATGCCAGCAAAGCGTGATTTAGGTGTGTTATTTAACAAAAGGGAAGACCATTAAAGCTAATACTTAATGGGCGCTAGTATAAAGGCTTAGCAAAAACTATAATTTAGAGATAATGACATTAAATAACTAAAAACAGACAAAACTATGTTTGATGCAATTGGCTGGGACGATATTAAAAATTTTGAAACTATGGCGCAGCCTATAATAGCCAAAATAGAGCACGCGCATGCCAGTCACGAAATACCACTACATACCCATCCAAAAGGGCAATTAATTTTAGCGCTACATGGTTATGTAACGTGTGAAGTGTCGGCCAAAATGTGGATGGTGCCCACGCACAGTGCAATTTGGATCCCAGCACAAAAGGTGCATAGTAATAGGGCGTCTGATAACGCGCAGCTTTGTCATTTATTTATTGATAGTAGTAAAAACGGTATGCCGCTAAATACATGTACGTTAGCCATTACGCCACTGGTTAAAGAGCTAATGTGTGAGTTGGCTGGGCATAATCAGCACTATACTTTAAATAGTAAAACATCGCGTTTAGCGCAGGTGTTATTTGATCAACTTATTGAAATGCCCGTACAACCACTGGATTTTGTATTATCTAAAAACGAGGTAATTCAAACTATGAGCGATCAGCTTATAAACAAGCCAAACAATCGAAAAACACTACCACAATGGGCTAAGCAGTTTGCATTAACTGAGCGCACATTAGCGCGGTTAATTAAAAAAGAAACCGGTATGACATTTGGAAAGTGGCGTACGCAATTACATATAATTACAGCCCTAAAAGCGCTTTCAGATAAGCAAAGTGTGCAGCAGGTGTCGGAGTTACTAGGGTATGAGTCGGTGAGTGCATTTATTACTATGTTTAAAAAAGTGATGAAAAAGTCGCCCATGAAATACATGAGCGATTTAAATCAGCTTAGCCCTTAAATAAGCATTACCACGTATAAGTTGCCGAAAGCATCGCGTTACGAGGCCTACCCGGGAAGTATCTGTCGCCGGTAAAACTGGTGTAATCGGCGCGCTCCGCATAAGCCTCATCAGTTAAGTTAATAATACGAGCAAGTAGCTCAAGATTACTAGTAACTTGCCACTGTGCGCGTAGGCTTAAAACATCATGCCCTTGGTATTTATTTAAGTTTTCTGGGTCGGTGTAGTAGTTACCAACGCGGTGCCACTGCAAAGCAAATTGCGCGTTGTTTAATACCTGCCATGTTAAATCGAGATTAGCAATATTACGCGGCGCGGTATCTATGTCGTTGCCGTTTATATTTAAACCGTTAAGTATTTGGTTGTTAGTATAAGTATGCTTTGCGTGAGTGCCTGCAAAGTTAAGCGCAAGCGACTTGGTGAGCTGGTAGTCAAGCTCAAGCTCAATACCACGATGGCGAGAGCTGCCATTATTTACCGTAAAAAAGTCGCTATCGCGGTAAATCGTATGGTGTTTACTCATAGCGTAAACCGACACGCCATAACGTAGTTTTTCGTAAATCCCTTTAATACCCAGCTCTGCGTTATTCGCTATTTCGGCGCTTAAATTTGCAGTAGTTTGCTCGCGTTGTAATTGGTATAGCTCAGCCGCTTGTGGCGCTCTGTAACCGCGAGAAAAGTTTGCATAAAGCGTGTTATTTATATTGTACTGATAACTAACCCCAAGCTTTGGCGATAGATTACTAAAACTATTTTTTCCACTTTCAGGGCGGCTGTATCGGCAGCCACCAAAGCCGCATTCTGTACCATCGTCTTTTGTTCTACCAGCAAGCATATTATTGGTGTAGTCGTACTGCATATGCTCGTAGCGCACACCTGCGGTAAGTAACCAATTATTTAATTGCCAATCAAGCGATGCAAAAGGGGCATAAAGCGTGGCGTTTACATCGTAATCGTAATGCTTACCTTGGGGTACTGTAGCCACTAAAAATGCAGAACCTTGAGTGGGCTCGTTTTGGCTTTGAGTAAAATCGGCTTGCGTGTATTCGCCATCAAGCCCTAGGTTTATTTTTATATTACTTTGTAAATTATGTTGATAAAGCGATTGTACGCCAAAACCAGTTTGACTGTTTTTTTCAAGCGGCGTGCCGGGTAAAAAGTGCTTAAAAAAGTCCATGCTTTGGTCGCGAAAATATAACGTAGTAGAGAGCACATCATCGTTATTTAATTGCCATGTTGCGTTGCTCCATACTCTAAATGCACGTGCTTTTCTAAATGCGTCAGGGTCAAAGTTTTTTTGCGCGAGGTCTTCGTTTTTATAGCTTTCAAAGCCTGTAATAAATCCAGCCGTTTGCTGATCAAGATTTGTATAAGTAAGGCCTGAGGTAAGTAATAAATTATTATTTGAATAGCGATGGCGAATATTTACTTTTTGTTGCTCTACGCTTTCGTCGTCGCGGTAACCGCTATCGTCGGTAACACTTGCGTTAATGCCGATACCGCTGTTGCCGTAATCTTGCCCTGCGCGTAATTTGTAGCGAGTATAACCGTACGATCCATAATCTAAACCAACTAAGCCACCGCCTTGTGTGGTGTCGGGCGTTATTACATTAATAACACCATGCACAGCGTTTGAGCCATAAAGTGCAGAGCCAGGGCCTTTTAGCACTTCAATGCGCTGCGCCATTTCGCTGTGCGCCTCAAATAGCTCGTTTATGTTACAAAACCCAGCGGCTCTAAGTGGTATGCCATCTTCTAAGGTTAATATGCCACCACAAGCGCCTGCGCCCGAAAGCACTTGTGAGCGAAGCGCGGGTAAATACTCTTGGCCATTTCCGCGTTGAATATTAGCCCCTGCTACACGTTGTAGGGCTTCTTCAATATGGGTAGGCGCTATGCTATTTAGCTGCGCTTCACTAAGTGTACTTATTGATAAAGGGAGTGGGGTAGATAGCGCTTCAATACGTGATGCCGTAGTTGTTATGGTTTCTATTGCATCGTTGTTTTGATTATCGGCAAACGCAGCGTGGCTAAAGGGTAATATCAGCGGCAAAAAATAAGGTTTCATACATTCCTTGAAAGTAATCTATATTGCATTGCCTCTATAATATGCGGTTTTAATATGCATTTAAACTTGTTGCGTTAAAGCGTACGTAACCTATAAATCCGATACGTAATTGATAAAACAAAACAAGCCACAGCAGGAAATACCAAAGCCAGCACTAAGTAATGCTTAAATAAAACGTAGCCGGTTATACCGCCTAGTAAAAAGCCTGCAATAATGAGTAAAAACATAACGCCTTTACGGGTATCAAATTGCTCACCTTTAAGCGCTTTACCTAACATTAAACCAAGGTCAGTAAAAATACCGGTTAAATGTGTCGTACGTATAACTGCACCACTGTAATTAGTTGCTAGCGCATTTTGTAACCCACACGCAGCAGACGTTAAAACAATGCCGTAAACGAATGTGTTTTTGAGTAAATAAGCACTCGCAAGTAGTAGCAATCCTTCAATAAAAAGCAAAGTGTCGTAATGACGACCAAGTTTTAATGAGCCACCAGAGAGCAAAAAGCCCGACAGTGCCGAACCCAACATAAAGCTAACAATTATTGAAAGTAACAATAAGGCAGTACTAGGATTAGTTATTGCTTTAATACCAAGTAAAGTAACAGAGCCAGATACATGCGAAATAGCCTGGTGCTCAAATCCTAATAAGCCTACAGCGTTTACTATGCCCGCTATAAATGCGAGCGTAAACGCGCCATATTCAACCCACTTTGGTAGTTTTGTAAACATTGGTTATCTCTTAACGTGTACAGTGTTAATTATTGAGTTTGTGCTTTAAAACGCTTTATTTGCTCATCAACTAATTTTGTATCTATTACGCCACGCTTAAAAGCAATGTAAGTAGGAAACGTAAACTCATTGAACTGCCTAGCGTATACGTTTTTAAATTCCTTTGAGTACCACAAACCCGCTTGATAGTTAGTTATTGCGTATTCAACGCGTTTTTTTTCTAGCAGCTCAAAAGTGTCTTTAGTTGAAAGTGAACGAAGCAGATTATTCTCATCAAGGTTATACTTTTTAGCAATAACCTCAGGCACAGGAACGCCGCGCAGCATTGCTATTGGGGTATTTGATAAATCATCAGTGAGCAATTTATCTTTGTTTAAAGCAAATAAACCATACTTAGTAGTATGCAAGGGCACGCTTGTAAAATCTAAATACACTGCTCGCTCTTTTGTATTGGCCAAAGAGAAATAGCAGTCGTAGTAGCCCAGCGCCATTTCTTTTTTTACGCGCGCCCATGGCAGATGAATTACGTCAATCTTAAGATTTAAATTACGCTCAATAAACGTTAAATATTCAATATCTAAACCTGTGAACGTATCGCTTTTCTCATCAAATATAGTAAAAGGCGGGTAGTGAGTTGTTACGCAGCGCAGGGTCTTACTTGGCGCTGCAAGTAATAACGAAGGTAAAGTTAAAGCTAAAAATAGAAATATTGCGCGCATAAATAAAAATTCGATATCTTTTAAAATACATAAATTGAACGCCAATTATACAGTTACTGAGCTTAATTGCATTGATCGAAGTATTTTTACCTAGCGTATAAATTAAATTTTTGTGAGATATACCATGTTTAACGCAGAGCAGGAATCACGCATTATCGAAATGGCGTGGGAAGATAGAACCCCTTTTGAGGCAATAGAGCAGTTATACGGATTAAAATACCCGCAGCTGGTGGTATTTATGCGCGAACATATTTCAAAAGGCAGTTTTAAAGTGTGGCGTAAACGCCATGCTGGTCGTAAAACAAAACACTTAAAATTACGCGATCCCGCTATTATGCGAAGCCACTGTAAAACACAATACAAACAACGTTAAATAGGTGTTAGTTGTTTCATATGATGTTCAGCCGTGTTTGTTAACCTTTAGCTATAAATTACGCTAGAGATTATTTATGAGAGCACTAACATACACAGCACTAATAGCATTGGCTTTATGTTCAATAAGCGCAGACGCAAAACCGCATAAAGATAAGCATGGTCATAAACACGGCCATAATAAGCATCATTCACATAAACACAATGACAATGACTACCTTTCTAAAAAAGAGGCTAAGCAGCTAATTCGCGCAGGTTGGACGCCACCAGGGCTAAGTAAAAGCTACCACCGAGGCGACTATTTAGATCGTGATTTATATAAACGAGGTAGAGTGATTGAACGCTCTAGAGATAATGGTACAGTGAGTATTGAAATAGACCGTACAGTTATTCACATGGTGCACGACACCCGAGAAATACTTTCAATTTTAAGTCGCTAAACTAACTTTATAAGGATATTAAAATGCTCATTGCGCTGGCTATAATTATTGGTTTTTTTTTACTGGTTACCTTGTTGCCTATGTCGTACAGCCAGCATTACTTAGTGCGTAGTTGCGACTTTGTGCGCTTACAGGTATTTTATATTGCCAGTTTTGTAGCCGTTACATCGTTGTTTTTATTATGGCAAAGTAGCGCAATAGGTTATGTATTTATAGCCTTAACCTCATTACTTATAATGATTTTACAAGGTAAATGGATTTACCCGTATACGTGGCTTGCTAAAAAAGAAGTGCAAAGCGCACCAAAGCATATAGACCACAGCGTACGAATTATGTCGGCAAATGTACTGATGTCGAACCATAAAAGTGAGCAGCTAATTAGCCTTGTAGATGAGCACCAACCCGACCTGCTCATTACGCTTGAAAGCGATAGCTGGTGGGAAAATAAATTATCAGTCATTAAAAAAAATTACCCGTATTACATAGAATGCCCTAAAGACAATCGTTACGGCATGCACTTATATAGCAAGTTTAAAATACTCGATGCACAAATATGTGAGCTAATAGAAGAAGATATTCCTTCAATTCATATTCTGTTTGAAAACGATGAAGGCCTGCAAATGCAAGGTCACTTTATTCACCCCGCACCACCAAGCCCAACCGAGGAAGATTCATCACGTCCGCGCGACTCTGAGCTAATAATGGTGGCTAAAGCACTTAAAAACCCTACACGACCTACCATAGTTGCCGGAGATTTGAACGACGTAGCATGGTCGCGTAGCACCCGTTTGTTTATGCAAATAAGTGGCTTTTTAGACCCTCGAAAAGGCCGTGGTTTTTATAACACCTTTCATGCAAGCTACTTTTTTATGCGTTGGCCGCTCGATCACTTATTTCACAGCGAAGGCTTTAAAGTAAAGCGTATTAAGCGCTTAGCTAAGTATGGCTCTGATCACTTTGCGCTACTCACTGAGCTTTCATACGAAAACGCTGAACAGCAGTCATTAGAAGATAAACCCGAAGATCTAAAGCATGAAGAAATTCAAGAGCTTGCTATGAATAAGGCAGACAAGCGAAAAGTGCCGAGGTTTGAAAAGAGTAGCTGAAAATAAGAGTGAGCTATCGCTCTCTCTCAACGCCATTTTCTGAATAGTAAAGCGTATAACCCCAAAATGGATCAAGTGACAAAAATTGAATTTTATTTAATTTCCCAGTTAGAAAATAAGCTTTAACTCGCGTTACTTTAAAACCTTGGTTTACTTCCCACGAAATGGTTGTTTCATTCAATGTACTGCTTACAGGTTTGCCAAATTCATTTGAGATATCTGCTTTAGATGTGTGAGTATTAAAGCTACGCAACTTTCCTAAAGTAGATTTATTGGTGGGTTAACTAAATATATTCGGCATTTTATAATCCTTTATGATTATACCCTGATTTTTTTATGTTATTGTTTAATGATTGCATATATTTTGATAAGGATATTTTATGTCACATCAGTTTGATCTTTGTTTTAGTACTAAATCACGTACAAGTTTACCTATTGATACTAGTAATAAATTAGCTTATAAGCAGTTTCGACAAGATAATCCCCATATATTGGGATCGTTTATCCCAGCAGGAACGCCTTTTATAGTAAGTGAGTCAGGCTCAGACAGTGTAAAACAACTGCGCGAATCTAGGCCTGATATCGCTTGTGCATTAGATGGGATTAATTCTTGGTCTCAGTCGACAAAAAGAAATATAACAAATTTAGTCGATAGCTTTGGTAGTATTCAGGCCCAAGCTATTGCGGAGCTTTACGAGAAGGAATTGCAGCCCTACCTTAGACAGATTGATGAAATTATGGGCTATAAAGTTGATTCTTTTACTGCCACAGGTGCTGCTGCAACTTCATTAAACGCTAAAGAGGTTCGTTTAAGTCGCTTTGGTGGAGCTATTTTAAAGTATCAAAAGTCTTTGATGGATATCCGTACAGCAGCAAAAAAATAAAGCGCCCAAAAAGAAGCTGATTAAGTTAGGTAACTTAGCAAAAAATGCACATATCGAATTAAACGAGAAGTTCACTAAAGAGCTTAAAGCAGTTTCGAGCCGATTAAAAAGTGGTGCCCGAGGTAATGTCTGGAATAATCCGCAAAGGGGTATTAATCAAGCAATAAGCTCTAGAAATTCAGCATCAATACAAATTACTTCATTGTCAGGGGTTCGTAATTTACGTGCTTTAGAGGTTGGCTCTTCTGTTTTAGGTAACGGCCTCATCGTTTTAGACGCAGTTGTAAGAACCGATAAAGTTTATACTGAGTACCAGTCAGGAGGGAACTGGGGTAAAACAGCTGCTGTTCAGGCTGCTGGATTTGGTGCGGGGACGGCAGCAGGTTTAGCTGTTGGTGCGGAAACTATTGCCTTGGGAACAGGTATTGCAATTGCGATGGGCCCAGTTGGTTGGGTAATATTAATCGGTGTCGGCTTAGGGACAGGTTATGCTGCTTCTAAATTTGCAGATAATGCAGCTCAGAGGGTAGCTAATAAAGCTTATGATTTAAGTGATTCTTGGAGTTGGTGACAAATATGGTGCTCTTTGATTTTCTTCTATTTTCAGGCTTAGCGCTTTTTCTTATTGGTGGATTATTATTTACTAGAATTTCTGTTAGTTATTTAGACAACAAATTAAGAGCAGAAGGGTCAGGAATTCCTCAATGGGACAGTGGAGGATTTGGTTTACGTGTAGGTATGTATGCTCTAATACTTATCAGAAATAAACCTAAAAAAGAATCTCTACTAAAAGATGAATTTATATTAAAACACGCCCGTAGTGGTGATCGAATACTGGCATTTTGTTTTAATATTGGGCTATTTATGACTGTATTTTTAGGAGCTATTGAAACTATATTCTTTAAAGCTTAGCTATTTATCTTCAGCTAATATCAATTTTAGACAGAATGGTACGTAAAAAACATCGCGCTTATCCCTAGCGCGATGTTTTGTTTTTCTTGATAAAGTTTAAATAACCTTCGTAGCTAAATTAGCTATTGATCATAATACATTTGATATTCACAAATTCGCGCATACCAAAGCCGCCGTGCTCTCGGCCGTAGCCACTTTCTTTAACACCACCAAACGGTAGGTTAGGTTGTGCTAAACCGTAGCCGTTAATATTGATCATGCCTGTGTCAAAGTACTTTTTAGCTAGTTCAATGGCTTTTTTCTCATCTTTAGAGAAAATACCGCCGCCTAAACCGTAGCGAGAGTCGTTAGCGATGCGCATTGCATCGTCGTTGTCTTTGGCTTTAATAAGCGAAGCTACTGGGCCAAATAATTCGTCGTCATAGGCTGGCATACCAGGGGCTAAGTTATCTAGTAGAGTAGGTGGGTAGTAATAGCCTGTTTGCGAAGGTATTTCGCCGCCCGTTACTATGTTTGCACCTGCTTTAACTGATTCCATGACTTGGTCGTGAATGCCGTCGCGTAAATCTTCACGTGCCATTGGACCTAAGTCTGTGTCATCAGCCATTGGGTCGCCCATTTTCATGGCTTCAAATTGCTCTTTAATTTGCGCTTTAAAGTCATCGTAAAGTGACTCTACAACAACAAAACGTTTAGCTGAAACACACGTTTCACCGTTATTGATCATGCGCCCGGTTACACAGGTTTTAACTGCAAGCTCTAGGTCTGCATCATCAAGTACTAAGTAAGCGTCGTTACTACCAAGCTCTAACACTGTTTTCTTAACATGTTTACCTGCTTCTTCTGCTACTTTTTTACCTGTCGCATCACTACCGGTAAAGGTTACGCCGCTAATTGCTTTGTGCGAAATTAAAGAACTGGCTGTTTTGCCGTCGATAAGTAAATTGTTAAAACAATACTCTGGGAAACCAGCTTGTTTAAATAGCTCTTCTATTTTTTCAGCCATGCCAAATACATTACCAGCATGTTTTAATACGGTTGTGTTACCCGCCATGATGTTAGCAGCACTGTAGCGAATTACCTGATAAAGCGGAAAGTTCCACGGTTGAATACCTAATAGTACACCTGTTGGTTGGTAGCTGATAATTGCGCGGCCGCCGTCCATATCACGTTCTTCGTCAGCAAGTACTTGTGGGCCTTGTTCGGCTGTATAACGACAAATTCCTGCACATAGTTCAACTTCTTGAAAGCCTTGCTCGTATACTTTACCCATTTCTTCGGTCATGAGTTTTGCGATAGATTCTTTTTGCTCTTCAAAGAGTGAGGCTAACTTATTAAGGTATTTTGCACGTTCAGTGAATGACGTTAATCGCCATTTTAAATATGTTTCGTGAGATTTTTCGATTACCTGTTCTGCTTCCTTTTGAGAAAGTAGTGTATAGGTTTCAATGGTTTGCTCAGTTGCGGGATTAATCGTTTTAACTGTGTTACTCATTTCTATCTCCTTACAAATTTAGTTATTTAAAAGGTGCAAGGCTAGAGCCAGTTTTTATAAAAAGTTGATTTTGTTTTTATCCATATGATTTTATTAGTTAAATTTATATTTTTGCTGAAGGGGGATTTTTTAAATATAAAAATTGAAGTGCTTGAGGCAGTAAAATATTCTGGGCGTTGCAAAATTTACAACACCCTCTGGGGCAAACACAGAGCTTTATATTAGCTCCTTTGCAATGCGCTTTAATAAGTAAGTTTCTCGTAAAATAGAAAGTCCTTGTTTTTCACTGTTAGCAATGGTGCGCTCGTTATGTGCAATTGCGTCGTTAATATCAACCCATTTGGCTGTCATGCCATTTTGCTGCTCGTAATGCTCTAACTGCGCTTTGCCAAACTCGTCGGCAATATTACATACAAAGCAATACGATTTAATATGAATAATATCAAAATCGTCTTTATACCAAGGGCGATACTCTTCATAGAGTCCAAAAGCTTTAACTACACTTATTTGTTGTGCACCGGTTTCCTCGCTTAGTTCGCGAATTAAGCCTTGCTCAATACTTTCGCCGTCATCTACTCCACCGCCGGGTAGGCTGTAGTCTTCATAACGGTTTGTATACATTAAAAGTATTTTATTATTTTTAATTACAATGGCGCGAGCTGTTAAGCGTGTAAATTGGGTGCCTTGGTCAATATTAATACCTGAATGTATTAAGGTTTTTAATTGCTGCATTTCGTCTCCTTTTTTAGGTTTTTAATAATAATAGTTGCTACCATTCTATAAATAGAAACGATTTTAATTATTAATCATAATTTATGATCGATTTTTTTCAGCATACGTAAATATTAGGTTGGTAACATTTATAGCATTTAATCGCTTAAGTTTATTTTAAAAATTAGATTCTGGGCGCACCTTTAAATTAATATCTAGGATGCGTAGAATAAGAAAAAAGCATAGGGATTTATCATGTTAGACATACTTTTAGTAGATGATGACGTTGAATTTAGTGACGTTGTTTGCCACATAGTCGAATTCCTCGGCCACAATATAAGCACAGCTACCAGTTTAAAAGAAGCACATCAATGGTTTGAAAATAATACCTTTGATCATGTGCTGCTTGATTTTATGCTGCCTGATGGTAGCGGTTTGCACTTACTTGATCACTTAAAAACGATTGGGCAATCTCCAAAAATTACACTTATTTCGGGCCATCCTTCAGTTAAAGGTATTTTAGCTGATATGTGTGAGCCAAATGTAGGGCATTTATTAAAACCATTACAACGTGAAGATTTAGAACTCGTTTTAAATGGCCCTAAAAAAGCAGTTAAAAAAGCAAAGTCGAGCGGTATTGTACGCCACTTTGGCGGTTTAATTGGTGAATCTGAGCCAATGCAAAAGCTTTACAACATGATTGAACGCGTAGCTAAAACAAATGCTAACGTGATGCTTATGGGTGAAAGTGGTGCAGGTAAAGAAGTAGTGGCTCAAGCTATTCATAACGCAAGCCAGTGCGAAGGGCCATTAGTTGCTAGCAACTGTGGCGCACTTTCAAAAGAGTTAATTGGTAGTGAGTTATTTGGCCACGAAAAAGGCGCATTTACAGGCGCAATTGCACGTAAAGAAGGTGTATTTGAGCAATCAAATAACGGTACTTTGTTTTTAGACGAAGTAACTGAAATGCCAATTGATATGCAGCCAAATTTACTGCGAGTGCTTGAAACTAAAAAGGTAACACGCGTAGGTGGTAACAGAGAAATACCAACCAATTGCCGTGTTATTTCAGCTACTAACCGCTCGCTTACCGATTTAGCACAAAATAATGTTATTCGTGAAGATATTTACTTTAGGTTGGCTGTTTTTCCTATTGATATACCGCCACTTCGCGATAGAAAAGAAGATGTACCTTTATTAGCAAAAGCCTTTTTAGATCAACTTAATGACGAAAACGGCACAGCCTTTAGTTGGACTGCCGCACAGCTCAAAGAGCTGCAAAGCTATGAATGGCCGGGTAATGTGCGAGAGCTCCGCCATGCTATACACCGTGCATTTATTATGAGCGACCCACAAACTGGCGACATTATTTTACCTGATAACTTAGAGTCACCTTTTTCGCGCGTTAATAATCAAGCTGCCGAAAAGCCTGTATCAGCAGGGCAAACAATTGAAGAAGTTGAAAAAGAACTTATTCATGCAACGCTTGATAAGGTGCAAGGTAATAAAACGCTTGCTGCACAAATGCTGGGTATTAGTACTAAAACACTTTATAACCGCCTTAATGCATATGGCGGTATTGGCGAATATAAATAGATTTGAGGAAGGGCATGACATCCGATAACCAAACAGAGCAACTCAATAAATTAGTACACGATGCAAGAGGGCCGCTAAATCGTATTTCGATGAATGCTGAGCTGATTAAATTGGTACTTGAAAACGATATGCCAAAAGAAAAAGCGTTAGATGCACTTGATAAAATTATCAATAATTGCCAACAGTGCAGCGAAAGTTTGCAAAAAATATCAGACTCTCAATAAATATTAAGTGTTGTATAAACTTTAATTCGGGAAGCTAAATGAGCAAGAAAAAACAGCAAAGTAAGGCGAATATCACTTGGGCAACATTTATGGTGGTTGTGCTAGGTATTATTGTGGGCAACGCATTTTTAGCATTGAATACGATTCAAGGCTTAACACAAACCCAAAAAAGTTTAGACAACACTAGCATGCTAACCACTGCAATTGAGAAGCTGCATCTATCCATAGTGCAGGCTGAGTCAGGACAGCGTGGTTATTTATTGACAGAAGAGGCTGATTATTTAACGCCGTACTACGATGCTGTAGCCCAAATTGAAGCGCAAACAGATCATGTCAAGTCGCTTCACTCTGAGATTGACGGTCAAGCTGAGCGTATAGCTCAGTTGTTAGTTCTTGTAGATAGTAAAATTAAAGAATTAAAACAAACTGTAAACCTTGCGCTAGATGACAAAGAAAGACGTGCGTTGTATGTATTAAATACGCATAAAGGAAGAAAGCTTTATAAGCAAATTAGAGAGTATGTTAATGAAATTCAAGACCGCGAATTACTCTTTAAAGTAAGCCATTTTTCTAAATTAGCACAGATTAAAAATGAAGCTAAAATTACATTCGCTATAACAGCAATAACGAGTGCGTTACTGATTATTGGTATGTTTATTATGACGCGCCTTAATTTAAGAAATGCAGCACAATATCGTTTTGAGCTTGAAAAACAAAACGAAACATTAGCAATGAAGGTTTCTGAACGGACACAAGAGCTAACATTATATTCAGATGAATTGAGCCGTAGTAACCGAGAGCTTGAAGAGTTTGCTTTTGTAGCAAGCCATGATTTACAAGAACCTCTTAGAAAAATCCAAGCCTTTAGCGACCGTCTTGAAACCATGTTTAAAGATGAATTGGGTGAAAAGGGGATGGATTACATTGGGCGCATGAAAAATGCAGCGCAGCGTATGTCTAATTTAATAAACGACTTATTAGAGTTTTCGCGAATTACAACGCGTGGTAAAGATTTTGATGACACGAATTTAAATGAAGTTGTAGCTGATATATTAAGTGATTTAGAGATAGCGATAAAAGAGTCTGAAGCACAAATTGATGTAGATGATTTGCCAGTTATTCAGGCAGATAAAAGCCAAATGCAGCAGCTGTTTTTAAATTTGTTGTCGAACGCTGTTAAATTTAGGCGTCCCAACGTAAACCCACACATAAAAATTAGTTATCAAGATGAAGATATTTTCAGCTCTGATCATAATACTCATTTAAGTTTTCAAGTTATTACCATAGAAGATAACGGTATTGGTTTTTCACAAGACTATGCCGATAAAATATTTGTACCGTTTCAGCGCTTGCATGGACGCTCACAATATAAAGGCACGGGTATTGGCCTTTCTGTATGTAGGCGTATTGTGGAGCGCCACGGCGGAACAATTACAGCCCAAAGTAAAGACGGTGAAGGTGCAACCTTTATTATAAAACTACCTGTGGAAGCTGAGCTTTTCACATTGCAAGGAGAGGCTTAAATGCCCTATTCAAAAGTAAAACCGATTACTATTTTAATGGCAGACGACGATGAAGATGATCGTTTGTTAACACAAGATGCCCTTGCTGAAAGTCGTGTACTTAACGAGCTTCATTTTGTTGAAGATGGCGTTGAGTTGCTTGAGTATTTAGAGCGTAAAGGTAAGTTTGAAGACAAAGCAGTTTCGCCGCGTCCTGGACTTATATTACTTGATTTAAATATGCCTAGAATGGATGGCCGTGAAGCGCTTGAAGCTATAAAAGGAAACCCTAACTTAAAGGGAATTCCGGTTGTTATATTAACTACGTCTAAACAAGAAGAAGACATGGTTAAAGGGTATAACTTAGGTGCTGCATCTTACATTACAAAACCAGTAACGTTTGATGGTTTGGTTGATTTGATGAAAACGCTAGGAAAATACTGGGTAGAATTTGTAGAGCTACCGACAACATTTAACGATTAATGGAGATTGTATGTTAGATAAAGTGACTCAGTTGCTGCTTGTAGAAGACGATGAAGATGATTACATACTCACCTGCGACTATCTGGACCAATTGGATTCACACACGTTTAACATTCAATGGATAAGCTCCCCTGAGCAGGCAATTGCAACGCTTAGCAAAAATGAGCACGACATTTGCCTGCTTGATTACCGCTTGGGTGCATCGAATGGTTTAGATGTATTAAAAGAAGCAATTGCCAATGGCTTTAGCGGACCCATTATTATGCTTACCGGGCAGTCAAACGACGAGTTAGACTCGGCGGCGCTTGATGCCGGTGCAGTAGATTACTTAATTAAAACAGAAATGAGTTCGAGCCGCTTTGCACGTGCTATTCGTTATGCTTTGGCACGTAAAGATGTTGAAGGCGAGAGAGTAGAGCGCTTAAAAGCTGAAGCCGAAAACCGTTCAAAAGATCGATTTTTAGCTCATTTGAGCCATGAGTTACGTACTCCTCTATCGTCTATTTTAGGCTACACCGAACTGTTAATGCAGAGCGATTTTAGTCAGCAAGCTGAAAATGAATTGGGTGTTATTTATCGAAATGGTAAACACTTATTGAGCTTGTTAAACGACGTACTCGATTTGTCAAAAATAGCAGCCGATAAACTGGAACTTACCCTAAGCGAAGTTAACCTTGATAGCATGCTTGCCGATGTATACACGCTAATGCGCGTATCGGTGCTTGATAAAGGTCTTACGCTGCGCTTTGAATCTCATCAGCCATTACCTTTGGTTGCACGACTTGATGCAACAAGAGTTCGTCAAATTTTAATAAATCTAATAAACAATGCGGTTAAATTTACCGATAAAGGCGAAATTGTTGTTAATGCGTGGACGCAATGGGTTGATGATCGCGAAATGCTATTTTTTAGCATTAAAGATTCAGGTATGGGCATTGCCCCTGAAAAACAAGAACTTATATTTAAGCCATTTGAACAAATAGCCGATGTAGAATCACGCTCTGTAGGTGGCGCAGGCTTAGGTTTGGCAATATGTGCTGAATTGTTAGCGCGTATGCACGGTGATATTAGTTTGCACTCTGAAATAGGCAAAGGTTCTACATTTACGATTTCGGTATATCCAGGTGATATTAGCGAAGTAGAACGACAAGTACTTAATTTTAGTAGTGCCCCACAATTACAAAGTAAATCGGCTCCATGCAAAGTGCATGGGCGAGTGTTAGTGGTTGATGATTTACGTGATTTACGCATGCTAGTTGGTCATATGATCAGTACCTGTGGTGCGCGCGTAGATTATGCCGAACATGGCCAGCAAGCACTTGAAAAAGTACGCATAGCAGATGCGTATAAAGCGCCTTACGATATTATTTTTATTGATATTCATATGCCTGTAATGGGCGGCAAGGAAGCTACCATAGAGCTTAGAAAAATGGGCTACAAAGGCCCAATAATTGCGCTCACTGCCGCTACTATGAAAGGCATACATGAGGAGCTTGCTGCACTTGGTTTTAACGATGTAATACCAAAGCCTGTTGATAGCGCGGCTTTATATCAATGTTTGCAAGATTACTTGGTAGCGCCAGAGCATGCACCGCAAGCTAAAGATATAAATTGTAGTAATGGCTTAACCGAGAAAAAGCAGCGCTTTTTACTTGTTGAAGACGATCACGATGCAGCGCAAATTACGCAACTACTTTTAGAAAGTTTAGGCGTTGAAACCGTCATTGCGTCTAGCTGCGCACAATGTTTGCAAATACTTAATCACGACCAGCAATTTAATAAGGTATTGTTAGATATGCATTTACCTGATGGTCGTGGCGTCGACTTAGGTCAGCAAATTAATGAACGATATCCTGAATTACGTTTAGTAATTGTAAGTGGCGCAGAGCCAGATCCAAGAGAAATAAAAGATTTAAATATTGACCGAGTTTTACTGAAACCTATTAATTTGAGCTTACTTGAAACGCTTATTAGCTAGGGACTATTTACTCTTTGTTGCCTACATGGATGTAGGTAAGGCGCGTGAGCAGGACGCGAAAGCTTTGCTCGGTTTTTACTTATTCGTACAGGGATTTAAGTCAGTAGAATAACGCAGGAGCAGTTATCGAGCCCACTAGGTTACAAATCTCGCGCCGCGATTAAATAGCCCCTAGATTGAACAAATTTTAATCCTGAAAGGTCAACAGGTCCAATAACTGAGACATTATTTATATGCATTCAATAAAGTTAGTATCTGAAGAATTAACACCATCAAAAGTAGTGTGTGTTGGGCGTAATTATACCGCACACATTGCAGAGCTAAATAACGAAACGCCAGATCAAATGGTCTTATTTAATAAGCCAAATAGCGCAATTACTAATACGTTATTTGCAGCTCACAACGGCGATACGCTGCATTATGAAACCGAGTTGTGTTTTGTAGTTAAAAATAAAAAATTTGTAGGTGTTGGACTCGGCCTTGATTTAACTAAGCGTACTGTGCAAAGTAAATTAAAAAATAAAGGGCTTCCATGGGAGCGCGCTAAAGCGTTCGACGGCTCTGTAATTTTAACTGATTTTGTAGCGCTAACTGATGCAATGAAGCACTTTACCTTTGAACTTAAAATTAATAATGAAGTGATTCAGCGAGGTGATACTCATTTTATGCTGCACAACCCTGACTCAATTTTACAAGAAATTAGTGAATTTATGAGCTTAGAAGACGGTGATGTAATAATGACAGGTACACCGTCGGGCGTAGGTGAGGTAACAGCTAAAAGTATTTTTGCAGTGGCGCTTTATGCTAATGATCAGTGTTTGCTTGAGCATCAGTGGCAAGTAAGTAAAAATTAATGACTTGCTGTTGGTAGTGTTTATCAAAGTCAGTAAAGGTGGTTTTAAGCCAATTATGCTGACTTTGTTGATACTCAGGCGATTGAAGTACACTATTTTTTAATGCGCGGTTAATTTTTTTAAGGGCTTGCTCTGCAAAATTATTAGGTGCTTTAGCCGCACAGCCTATTGCTCCTCTTATAAATTGAATGTCATTTTCTGCAATTGGCACACTTTCTATATTCGTATACTCCCCTTGTTTATTAAAGTAATCAGCCATAAACGGGTAATCAATTGAGTAGTCTAAAAAGCCGTGACTCAAGCGTGCTATAACAGCCTGACTTTCATTTTCGCTACTCCAACTTAACGAAGACTCTTTATCTCGTTTTGTATTTTCAATAATTGTATTAATTTTAGTTGTAAATTTACGAGCAGCCGCTTGCCCGTATACATATTGCGGGTCGGTTAATAAATTAATAAGGTGAATAGGCGAGCCGTGCTTTTCTTCTAATTGCGGCTTTAGCTCTTTAGTCGTGATAATTGAAAATGGGGGATATACCGTTGTTGGATTTGAGTAGTTAAGTTGTTGGTTATTATTTTTTTTATAAATAACACACGGAAAACATACATTTTTTCCTTCATTTAAATATTTATTTATACGCTGCTGAGGAACAATTAAGCGGGTATGTTTTACATCAGTTATGGTTCTGATGAGTTGCTCGGTTAGGTTGTCGCAAATACCGCCTTGTGGTGCGCTTTCACTTTTAGCTATATGAAAAGGGGGCGTGTAACTTTGCAGCCAAATAATTTCTTCTAGAGGCTGTACTTTTTGCTCAACGGCGTGCGCGTTAAATACAATTAATAAGCAAAATGCATAGTATCCGTTTTTCAGCATTGATAAGTGTTCGTTGAATTAAGAAAACTTAATAAAAGTATAGTGTTGGTTGTAGTAGGGTCAAATATTTTAGTTAAAAGCAACCTCATTCAAGGCTGCTTTTAACTCATACATGCTTAATAAGGCATCGGATGGTTTCTAAATATAGTGTTAATCTCACTAAGAATTTCGTCGTTTAGCGTTATGCTAAATGCGTCTATATCTTCCTTTAGTTGAGCTATAGATGTTGCTCCAATAATTGAAGAAGTTACGCCATCTACTTGGTTACACCATGCTAAGGCTAGTTGTGCTGGAGTAATATTGTTTGCATGAGCCAGCTCAACATACTGCTTAGTGGCTTGCTCTGCATTGGGTGTATCTCTAAAAATACCGTTGCGCTGCATGAAGGTCCAACGAGAGCCTTCAGGGCGAGCACCGTTTAGGTATTTACCCGTTAATAAACCGGCTGCTAAAGGCGACCACGGTAAGTAGGCAATATCTTCGTGTACACATTGTTCTATTAAATACGGCCAGTCTTTAGCGTGCGCTAAGCTAAACTCATTTTGAATAGATACCATACGCGGTAAGTTATGCTCTTTGGCCAAACTTAAAAACTGGCTTATACCCCATGGCGTATCGTCAGATAAACCGCAGTGTTTAATTTTACCTGCTTTAACACATTCATTAAGGCCTTCTAGAATATCAAGCATACTAGCTTGTTGCTCTTGTGTATTTACGTCGGTAAATTTAAGAGTGCCGGGCCATTGTCTGCCAAAGTGAGGGGTAGAGCGGTTTGGCCAATGTAGTTGATATAAATCAATGTAGTCTGTTTGAAGTCGCTTAAGTGAATCATCTACGGCTTCTATTACTGTTTGGCGAGTAATATTGCCGCCATCACGTACCCACGATAATCCATTGCCTGCAATTTTTGTAGCTAGTACCACTTCGCTGCGCTTTTGCTGATTACGCGATAGCCAATTGCCAATAATTTCCTCGGTTTTACCATAGGTCTCTGGCGAAGGAGGTACAGCATACATTTCGGCTGTATCAATAAAGTTTACGCCTTGCTCTAGCGCGTAGGCTATTTGTTCATCAGCGTCGCTTTGAGTATTTTGTTTACCCCAAGTCATACTCCCTAGGCACACTCGAGATACGTTTACGCCACTGCTACCTAGTGGGTTGTATTGCATAAAAATTCCTTAACTAAATTAGTTTTGAGCATGGCTGATTAAAGCCGATAAAAGAGGCTCGGAGATTGGGGCTTTTTGCCCTGTAGTAAAATCAAACATTACAACTTTAGATGCACCCGTAGTCGTTATTGCTTTTTGTGCATGGCTGTAAACGGTGTAGTTCATGGTAAAGCGATCTGTTTTAAGATCTGTAATTGTAACGCCTACAGTGAGTGTGTCGGGAAAAGTTACTGGGCGTTTATAGCGAACGTTATTTTCGCTTATTACTGGGCCCACACCGCTTGGGCTTATTGTGTCGAACAGATTTATTTTATTTAAAAAGTCGATTCGGGCTATTTCAAAGTAACGTAAATACACTACATTATTTACGTGTTGTAGCGCATCCATATCAGCCCATGCTACGGTGATATCGGTATGAATAGGGTGCTGATCTTTAAACGTTTGCATTATTTATTGGCCCTTGATTTTCAAAGTACTTAGATTATCAACATGGTGTTACGAGCTCAAGGTAATTAATGGCATGTTTTTTTTATAAGATGATTGTACCTGTTTAATTTTAGGTCTACAGTTAAATTACACAGACACACAAAAACACACACAAAGGTAATAATATGCAGAATATAATTAATTGGTCCTTAGCTTGTTTGGTTTTTATAGCCTCTTTTACCTGTTACGCGATGGGGAATGAATCTGGCGCTATCATTTTAATGTTGGCAGGATTTTTATTTGAGGTTATGTATTGGCTACGTGGTTATAAGAGATCGGAGGACAATAAACACTTTTTTTAATCGTTAACTAGGGCCTGTTGACCTTTCAGGATTAAAATTTGTTCAATCTAGGGGCTATTTAATCGCGGCGCGAGGTTTGTGACCTAGTGGGCTAAGTAAAAACCGAGCAAAGCTTCCGCGTCCTGCTCACGCCCCTTACCTACATCCATGTAGGCAACAAAGAGTAAATTGCCCCTAGGCAGAACCCTTCGGGCAGCGTATGTTTGGCATTTGTGCTACGTTATCGCCTATTTATGGGGAATAACCACACTACATAGGCTCTGCCTTGCCTAAATACCAAACATACTGCTGCAAATTTAACCTCGAAAGATAAACAGGCCCTAGGCTTGCTTATCGCATGTGATTCAATAATAATGACTGTATAAATAACCAGTTATTGTTGTGGTGATGAAGAAGTTTATTCACATAGACATGGATTGCTTTTATGCAGCAGTAGAAATGCGAGATAATCCAAAACTTGCATGTGTACCGCTTGCTATTGGAGGCAATAGCCGACGAGGCGTGCTCTCAACCGCTAACTATATAGCTAGAGAGTATGGCGTACGATCGGCTATGTCGAACTATCATGCTAAACAATTATGCCCCGATTTAGTTATTGTCCCAGGGCGCATGGCTGTATACAAAGAAGCTTCAAACCAAATACGTGAAGTATTTAGCCGCTACACAGACTTAATTGAACCCCTTTCTTTAGACGAAGCCTATCTAGATGTAACAGACAGCACCGCATGTAAAGGCAGTGCCACACTTATTGCACAGCAAATAAGAGCCGATATTTACAATGCTACAGGGCTCACTGCATCAGCAGGTATTGCACCGATTAAATTTATTGCCAAAATAGCCAGTGACGAAAACAAACCGAATGGTCAATTTGTCGTTTTGCCTGATGAGGTCGATGACTTTTTAGCGCAATTACCGCTTGGGAAAATTCCAGGAGTGGGCAAAGTAACGCTCGAAAAGCTAAATTTAAAAGGTTTATATACCGGCAAGGATGTACGTGAAAAAGGCGTTAACTGGATGCAGCAACATGTGGGTAATTTTGGTGTGTCGCTTTATCAAAAATGTGCAGGTGAGTATGTTGGTAAAGTATCCACAGATCGTATAAGAAAATCGCTGAGTGTTGAACATACCTATGAGTACAATAAAACAAGTTTGCAAGAGTGCTTAGATGAGCTGCCAAGGTTGTTAGAGGAATTAGTTTTAAGGCTTAATAAACAGCAGTTACAAAATCGTATTAATAAATTGAGTGTTAAGGTGAAGTTTGCAAATTTTGTAGTGACCTCAGCCGATCAGGTATATCACGAGCTAAATACAGAAATATTTGTTCAACTACTTACTAAGGCCTACCAGCGAGGGCTACAACAGCCTGTAAGATTACTTGGCATAGGCGTTGGGATTAAAAACGAGCCAGAACAAAACTTTCAACTTAGTATTCTCGATTAAGCTGTAAAGCCTGTAACTCCAAGTTGCCATTTATTGACAGGTTATGTGATTAGCTCATCGCTCCTTACTGGTCTTCAATATTTAAATCGACGATAATAGGGGCTTATGTTTTCTAACAGGACCTTATTTATGGCATACCCTCAAGCGGTTAGTGCAAGCCTTGAATGCACATCTCATGATGCGCTTATTATTATTAGTAATGACTTTTCTCAGTTACCAAATAACTCATTACGTGATGCTATTTTAGCTCAAGCAAACGTAGATTCTCGCATCGGTAAGCAAGTTACTTTATTAGTAATTGAAAACAAGCGCGTTGTACTTGCTCCAACCGGTCCGTTAAATAGAGATTACGACGACGTGCGTCGTTATTTTGATGCTGCTAAATTAGCAATTAACGAAGCAAAAGCGTCGGGCAGTGTTAACCCTGCATTATTTTTACCAAATTTAAATGGCGATAGCCGTTATCAGCATGCTTTAGAAGTTGCTTATTTAGGCGCTTGCCAAGCCTTATGGCAGCCATTAGAAGCGCGTGAATATCACGGTGAAAGCATTGAACCTATTACACAGATTGGTTTAGTTGGCGCAAGCGAGCAAACGATTAAAGCTGTTAATGCCATTGCAGCTGGCCAATATGCAGCGCGTGACCTGTGTGGTACTGAACCTGAGCGTATGGCTCCTCCACGTTTTGCTGATTACTGCGTTGAATTGTTTAAAGGCTCAAACATTGCGGTTGACGTAATTGATGATATTGCAGCTATTGATAAAAACTATCCAATGCTAAGTACAGTTGCTCGCGCATCGTATGCAGTTGAGCGCCATCACCCACGTGTTGTTAAGCTTGAATATGTACCAGAGGGCGAAATTACTCGCACACTTATGTTTGTAGGTAAGGGCCTTGTATACGATACAGGCGGTGCAGATTTAAAAGTAGGCGGCCATATGGCAGGCATGAGCCGTGATAAAGGCGGCGCAGCTTCTGTTGCGGGCTTTATGAAAGCCGTTGCTGATTATCAGCCTAAAGGCGTTAAAGTGGTATCGTACTTAGCTGTTGTTCGCAACTCTATTGGCTCAGATTGTTTTGTGCCAGATGAAATTATTACTAGCCGTGAAGGTGTTCGTGTACGTATTGGTAATACCGATGCAGAAGGGCGTTTAGCAATGGGCGACCTGCTTAGCGAAATGAAAGATTTAGCTAAAGGTGAGATTAATCCAACGTTATTTACTGTAGCTACATTAACGGGTCATGCGGCACGTGCAATGGGTCCTTACGGTGCGTATGTTGAAAATGGTCCAGCTCGTAGTGCTGGTGTCTCACGTCAAATAGCTGACCTTGGAGATTTGTGGGCCGATGGCGCTGAAGTATCGCGTTCACGCCGTGAAGACTACGACTTTATTAAACCACGTACGCTAGCTGACGATGTTTTATCTAGCAATAACGCAGCATCTGCCGTTACAGCTCGTGGACATCAGTTCCCTATGGCGTTTATGGCTATTGTTGGTGGGCTTGATAAGCACGGTAACGACTCTGCACAGCCTCTACCTTATGTGCATATGGATATTGCAGGTAGCGGTGTTGAAGGCGGTGATTGGCAGCATGGTAAGCCAACAGCTGCATCAGTAACGAGCTTGTTTGCACGTTATTGTTTGTAAGCTAAAAAATTACATGTAATAAAAAAGCCCTGTTAATTCAGGGCTTTTGCATTTTATGAGAACGCTATCGATTAATCTAATTTAAAACGGTTAACTACGCTCGAAAGACCTTCGCTACTTTGTTTGAGATTATCACTGGCATCGGTAAGCTGCTTAGTATTATTTAATGATTGCTCAGTTGATTGAGATAGCTCATTAATACGCAAATTAACCTCGTCGGCAGCTTGCGTTTGTTGCTCTGTGGCACGTGCTATTTGGCTGTTCATTTCGGTAATAATTGAAACAAGTCGTTCTATTTCATTAAGTGAAGTATTGGCTGATGACGCCTGCTCCACGGTAGAAACTGAAAGTGCTTGGCTTGATTTAACTGCTTCTACTGCTGCTTTTGCACCTTCTTGAAGTTTAGTGATCATGGTTTGAATTTCGTCAGTACTTTGCCCTGTACGACTGGCCAGTGTTCTTACTTCATCTGCAACAACAGCAAATCCTCGACCATGCTCTCCTGCGCGAGCAGCCTCAATGGCAGCATTTAATGCCAGTAAGTTTGTTTGCTCCGAGATGCTTCTTATTACATCAAGTACAGAGCCTATATTATGGCTCTCGTTGGCTAAATCTTCTGTTACACGGCTGACTGTTTCTATGTTGCTTGAGAGTGTTTCTATTGCTGTAATCGTTTGCGCAACCACATTTTTACCCGTTGATGCGTTTTGTGCTGCATCTTTAGCTGCTTGCTCTGCGGCTTCGGCGTTACGGCTTACATCATGTATTTGGTGAGTCATTTGCTCCATGGCAGCTGCAACTTGGGTTGAGCTATCGTTTTGAAGCTCAATAAATGAGTGGCTTGTTCTACTTGAGTCGTCAACTGTATGCGCATGTTCGCTTACATCGTTTGCACTTTGTGCTACATGAACAAGTGACTCTCGCATTTTTAGAGCAAATAAATTAAATGAACGTGATAGTTCAGATATTTCATCATTACCGGATTCATTTAATTTACGGGTTAAATCGCCTTCGCCTTGTGAAATATCTTTCATCATATCGGCCGCTAAGCGAGTCGGTATTAAAATACTCTTACCTATAAAGTAACTAAGTAAAATAACGGCAATAATCATAATTATTGCACTGATGACTATAAGATTACGTTGCTCACTAAATGCTTCGTCAATTGAATCAAGGTAAACACCCGAGCCAATAATCCACTGCCATTGATTAAAACCTTTAACAAATGCGATTTTTTCAACCGGTTTATCTTTACCTGGTTTTGGCCATTTATAAGGGATAAATCCCTCGCCAGAGCGTTTAACTATATTTACCATATCAACAAACAATGCTTTGCCGTCAGGGTCCTTGTTATTAGTTAAATCTTTTCCATCAAGCGCAGGTTTTATAGGGTGCATAACCATTGTTGGCTGATAATTGTTAATCCAAAAGTAATTGGTTTTGTCGTAGCGCAGTGCTTTTATTGCATTAAGTGCTTGTGATTGAGCTTGTTGTTGAGTGAGAGTGTTATCTTGTTCAAGCGCATAATAGTGTTCGATTATACTGTACGCCGTTTCTACTACATTTTGTGTTTTTATGTATTGCTCGTCTTTTAGCGAACTATATTGGTGAGTTAGGCTCGATATACTAAGTATTATTAGTCCAAATACAACGATGGCTATTAACAGTGAAAAACGCTGGGATATACTAAAACTTCGTAGATTAGGCATACATTTATCCTCAAAAAGTGTGCGCTTTAGCGCATAGAATAAGCGTAGCTAAAAAAAGAGTTTAATCTAGGCTTAACGCCTATTAATGCAAAAAAAAGGCTGATTTATCAATCAGCCTTTAGTCTGTTATTACTTTACTTGCTTATTTAACGTCAAAATGGCGATTAAAGAAGTTTGTAATTGTTTGATGTAAGTGTGTTTGCACTTGTTTACCGCGTAGGCTGTGCTTAGATCCTGGGTAGGTCATCATTTCAAACTGTTTTTCGTTATCTTGCAGTTGTTTAAATAACTTAGTTGAATGCGTAAACAATACGTTGTCATCAGCCATTCCATGGTAAATCATTAATGGGCCTTTTAAGCCATCTGCATATGGAAATACTGCGCTGTCTTCATAGCCTTTAGCATTTGTATCAGGGTGACCTAAATAACGCTCTGTGTAATGTGTATCGTATAGAGCCCAATCGGTTACGGGAGCACCCGATACGCCGGCTTGAAAGTAATCGCTCGCTTTAAACATTGTCATAAGCGCCATGTAGCCGCCGTAGCTGTGGCCATAAACACCGATGCGTTGTGGGTCAACGTAATCAAGTGTACGTAAAAACTCTACGCCTTTAATTTGATCGGCAACTTCAACCACACCTAAATGTTTATAAATAGCATCTTCAAACTTTTTACCACGGTTGTACGAACCACGGTTATCCAGTTGAAAAATTACGTAACCTTGTTGCGCCATGTACTGAAAGTACAAGTTTTTACTGCGCCAGCTATTCGTTACTCGCTGAGCATGCGGGCCGCCGTATACGTTAACAATAACAGGGTGCTTTTTGCCATCAGCAATGTTGCTAGGCTTAAATAAACGGTAATGCATAACTTGGCCATCTTCGGCTTTAATTGTGCCGTATTCTGGTTTTGTTAAGTCGCTTAAATAAGGGGTAAGCGGATGGTTACTATCAAGCTTATTTTCTTCAAGCCAGGTAATGAATTCACCGTTTACTTTACGAAGCGCTGCTGAGTTTGGTTTATTATCAGACGAGCTATTATCGATAAAGGTTTTATTGTCTTTTGCTAGCACAACATTGTGGTACTGACCTTTTTCGGTAATACGTTTAGAATCGCCTTTTTTAAATAAAGGCGCGCTGTATAAATGACTTTCAAGCGGTGTATCTTTTCGACCGGCAAAGTAAACAATGCCTTTTTTCTCATCAATACCTTTTAAGCTATCAACAGCCCAATCACCTGAGGTAATTTGGCGAACAAGTTGACCGTTTGTGCGATACAGATATAAATGTTTAAAGCCGTCTCGCTCAGATGCCCATACAAAGTGTTTTTTGTCTTTTAAAAACTCAAGATCAAAATGTAGGTTTATCCACGTTTCGCTGTTTTCGGTCAGCGCTACTTTTTGGGCTTTAGTTTCGCTGTTATAAAAACGCAGTTCTAATTTATGTTGCGAGCGATTTTGCCATTGGTACGACAGTGTATTGCCGTCTTTTAGCCATTTAGCGCGTGCAATGTAAATGTCTTCATCTTTACCTAAATCAATCCAATCTACTTTTTGGTCGTTTAGCTTAACCACACCAAGTTGAATTTTAACATTATCGGTACCTGTAAACGGGTAGCGCTGGTTAAATAATTTAACTTCGTCAGCGTAAATTTCGTTACGGATAGCTTCTTTTACAGGGGTTTCGTCAACGCGGGTATAGGCAATTTTAGTTTCATCGCCTGACCACCAGTAACCTGTCATACGGCTCATTTCTTCTTGAGCAACAAATTCGGCCATGCCGTTTTTAATTACGCCGCCGCCATCTTTACTAAGCTGAACCTCTTTACCTGATTCAAGCTCTAAAGCATAAAGGTTTTGCTCTCGAATAAACGATACGTAGTTACCTTTAGGTGAAAAGCGTGCATCGGTTTCAAATGCTTCAGTGTCGGTTAGTTTTTTACTTTTAGCTGAGGCTAAATCGTAATAATAAAGGTCACCATTGAGTGGGAATAAAAGTGCTTTGCCATCTTTAGACCATTTGTATTCAAGTATGCCTTTACCAAAAATACGTTGGCGTTCGCGGCGTGCTTTTTCTTCATCTGATAGGTTTTCTGGGCCTGAAAATAACTTTGCTGAATCAACTAGCACACGGTTGGTGTTATCTTTTAGATTGTATTCCCATAAATCGTAGCGGTTGTAGTCATCGCTTTTGCCTTGTAGGTAAGTTACACGGCTGCCGTCAGGCGAAAATTTAAGTTGTACAGGTGATTTACCAGAAAGGCTCGGATCGTCAAAAATTCGCTCCAGCGATAAAGGTTTTGCTTGAACACTAATAGCGCCAACCATTAACGGTATAGCTAGTGAGAGGTGTTTTATTTTTTTTAGCACAAGGTTGCCTTAGCTTATTATAAATATTGCTTTGATGGTAAAGCCAAGCGTGTGCAACTGCAACTAAATGCTATAAAGTGGCGATTATCAAAGACAAAGTAGGACATAGCAATGACTCACCCTGAATTTAAACTAGCGCCAGAACTTAAACGCGACTGTATAGAACTTGCCGATTGGCCGTTGTGTAAAGTACTTTTATTGAACGACAGCTTATATCCGTGGTTTGTATTAGTGCCTAGGCAGGCTAACTTAAAAGAGATAATTGATTTATCTGAGGATGATCAAATGGTTTATTTAAAAGAGTCAGCCAAGCTAAGTAAATTATTAATGGATGTATTTAAACCTGATAAATTAAACATAGCGGCTTTAGGTAATATGGTACCGCAATTACATATTCATCATATTGCGCGTTTTACGAGTGATGCTGCATGGCCTGCGCCAATATGGGGTAAACACCCAGCAGTGCCTTATACAGATCTACAAATCACAGAGCTAAAAAAAGCGCTGCAATTATAAGCTGCAACGCTTTTTTAGGGTTTAACTAAGTTTAATTAAACTTATTTAAGCCCTAGTACTTTCTTACCTTGTTTAAATGTTACATCTACAGGGATATTAGCTTTGCTTAGTTTTTCTAAGTCTTTAGCAAGTTCTTCTTTAATGTCGCCATGCGTTGCAATTAGTTGATCTACTTTTTCATAATCGCCATCGCCTTGTAAGGTTAAAATTAAGCGAGAAAGCTTAGCCATTGCAATGCTCATTTTTTCCATATTAACGCGGTATAAGCCTTCTTCATTTTTAGAAAAAGCACCTTCTTGAGCAAAAAAGTTAAAGCGGATCATATTTGCTTTACCATGCGCGCTTGATGCGCCAAAACGAACTGAGCGGAATATACCTGCCATGAAGGTGGTGTAATAATCTTCAATAGTGCCTTCAGTAATTTCGCCTTTTTTAAGTAACTGTTCAATCATGTATAGACCTAAAATATCGGCTTTACCTTCTTCAAGTGCACTTGCGTGTTCTTGTAATGATTGACGAACAGTACCTTTACCAGTAATTGTATTTTTAATACCTAAACCGTGAGCCACTTCATGGAACATCGTATTGGCAAAAAATGCATCAAAAGTAATGTGTTTACGCTGCTCTGGTACAATTAACTGCTCTGAAATTGGCACTAAAATTTTATCAAATTTAGCACGCATTGCGTTTTTAAGTTGCAGACGACGAGTTCCTTTTTCTAGCTGTACTTGCTCATCGTTTGGTAAGTTAATTGCAATTGTTTTACTACCCGCGTTTGAATGCCCAGCGTAGTAAACAACATCATATGCATTTAGGTCGGCGTCAGAGCCTGGTACTTCTTGTTTGTACTTAGCATCTACAGGTAAGCCTTTTTGAAGCTCAGGTAAAAATGCTGCAAACTTAGCTAAGCGTTCGCTCCATTTTAAATCTTTGATAAGTACGTAAGATTCATAAGCTGCGCGGTAACCAAATAATTGATCTTCATAAGTTTCAATTGGACCAATAACCACATCTACTGGGTTATTTTTCATATCCATCCAAGCAAAGTCAGATACTTGGAAGTCATCTTTTTGTAGAGCATCGGCACGCAAGTTTAGATAGTTAGCAAATTCTTTATCGTCAGCAAGTTTGCTTGCTTCACGTAAAATATCAGCGGCTTTTGCAAGCTCATCAGCGTATTCTTTTGAATAAGGCACGCTGTAAAGCTTACCTTGCTCATCACGCTTAATTACAGAATAAAGCCCTGTTTTATCTTCAACGTCTGCATTGTTTAACTCTTCTTTGGTTATATCAGCAGGGTAAAACTGTGCGCCAAGAGGTTTTTCTTTATAGCTGGATAAAAATGCTTCATCACCATTTAAACGATCCCATGGACCATAGTTAATATCAGCAAATTTACGTACTTTTTCATCGTTTAGTTTTGCTAAAAAAGCATCTTTATTTTCACCAAATGCTTGCTTCCAAAATAACTCATCCATTATTTTTGAAGCGTCAATAAGCTTTGCAACCATTGCTCGTTGATTATCGCTTAAGTGCGATAAATCACTTTGTAAGCTAAAGTCGGTGTAAATATCTAAACGTTGTTTATCTGCATTAATAAGCTTAGGGCCTGACTGTGCACTGCTTTTTTGAGCAAGCTCTACGGCTGTGTTGTCGGTAGAAGACGGCGCTTGTTCAGAACATGCGCTAAGAAAAACAACACCAGAGAGCATAATTGCTTGGCTAATTTTATTTAAGATCATTATATTGCCTGTTAAAAAGTAAGTTTAATAATTTGTACTGCTTTAGTTAAAATATTAAGTATGTACAAACGCTTCCTTATTGTGAGTGCATTAAAGCAAAACTAAATGGTAAATAGCAAGTATTTGGCGTTGTAAGGCAAGCATGAGCGGTAAAGCATTATAAATAAAAATAAACTTCTATAATTTTCTTAACTTTATCGGTAAGTTAGACAATACTAATTATATTACTAATACGAAAATTAACTGCCTGAGTTTGCAGTTACTTTACAGGCTGAACACAAAAGGATGGCAGCTTTATGTCTACAGAAAACGCTTTATTAACGATTCTAGTCGATAGAATAAATAACGATACGTTGGTTTTACCAACGCTACCTGAAGTAGCGATTAAGGTTCGCCAAGCTGCAGATAACCCAGATGTGAATTTAATCCAAATGTCAGATGTAATCTCACAAGATCCAGCGCTTTCAGCTCGTATGATAAAAGTAGCTAATAGTGCGATTATGGGACGTTCTGTAAAAGTATCTAATTTACAACAAGCAGTGACTCGTATTGGATTACGTCAAATTAAAAACATTGCTACAGCTATGGCTATGGAACAATTATTTGTATCAAATAATGAGCTAATTAAAGGCTACATGGGTAAGGCATGGCAAAAAACATTAACTGTTGCTAGCCATTCAATATCACTCATGGAGTTTTATTTAAAAAATAGTAAGCACACGTCACTTAACCGCGATTCTATTACACTCGCCGCACTTGTTTATAATATTGGTGTATTACCAATTTTAACTGAAGCTGAGCGCCACCCAGAGGTATTTGCTAATCCAAGCTTTTTGGCTCATGCAATTCAAAAGCTTAGCGGAAAGGTTGGCTCATCTATTATGCAAGCGTGGGAATTCCCTAAAGAGTTTGTTGATGTAGCTCAGAGCTGGGCTGACCCAAGTTACAAACCTGAAAAAGTAAGTTACGTGGATTTTATTCGAGTAGGGGCTATTTTAGAGGGCACATTACAAGTTTCTGATAAGTCTGCAGCGCTGCAAACGTATATAGACAAAGGCGTTATACCGTCTATGCAGCTATTCACAAGTGATGAGTACAACGACATGCTAAAAGATGTGAAAAACATGTTTAGCTAAAAGTGCCTTCCTACACAAACAAAAAGGGTTAACTTGCGTTAACCCTTTTTTAGTTTTATTTTTCGGTGGTATTTTCTGTCTTAGTTTTTTCGTATCGCTTTATTCCTGCTACCCATGTTTGCAGTACGTTTGTTTTGTATATCTCGTCAACAGGCACTTTAAAGTAGTCTTTATCAATTAAAATAAAGTCGGCCCATTTACCTTTTTCTAAACTACCCACCTTAAATTCTTGATGAGCTGCATAGGCGCCACCAAGAGTAAATGCACGTAATGCATCTTCTCGGCTTAGTACTTCACTTGCGCGCCAGCCGTTTTCCGGTAGTTTGTTATGGTCCATGCGTGTAATGGCTGAATACAAACCATCAAATGGATTTGCAAGCTCTACAGGGTAATCAGAGCCCGCAGCAACAACCGAACCTTGCTGTAAAAATGTTTGCCACGCGTAGGCGCCGCTTAGTTGTTTTTCAGTTAAACGCTGCTCTGCCATATGCATATCTGAAGTGGCATGCACCGGCTGCATTGAAGGGATTATTTTTAACGCTTTAAAGCGAGGGATATCATCAGGGGTTACAATTTGGGCGTGCTCTATTCGGTTGCGCAGTAATATACCGCCCGTTTTTTTAAACACATTTTGATAGGCATCAAGTACTACTTTATTTGCTTTGTCGCCAATGGCGTGAGTATTTGCGCTAAAGCCGCTTTTAAAGCTTTGTGTAAAGAGTGCTTCGAGTTTCTCTTGTGTTTCAAGCATTAAACCATGGTGACCAGGTCTGTCTGCATATTCTTCAATAAGTGCTGCACCACGAGAGCCCAGTGCGCCATCGGCGTAAACTTTAACACTGCGAATTTCCATAAAGTCATTTTTGTCGTGGTATCGGCCTGCCTTTAACATTGTGTCTAAATCAGGGCTTGCACCACTTAACATTGCCACAATACGTAGCGGTAAATTACCAAGGTCGCCGCGCTCTTTATAAACCTCCCATGTGGTTTTATCAATACCTGCATCGTGAGTAGAGGTAATGCCTAAACTTAATAAATGTTTACCTGCTGCATCTAGTGAGTCACTTATATCTTGTTTAGAAGGGGCTGGCATATGCTGGGTAATTAGCGATTCTGCTTTGTCTACAAAAATACCCGTAGGATTGCCAAATTCGTCTTTAATTATCTCACCGCCTTCAGGTGCTTTTGTTTGGGCGGTAATACCAGCAAGTTCGAGCGCTTTTGAATTAACCCAAATGGCGTGGCTATCAACTCGAGAAAGCACCACAGGTCGATCGTTAACTACTTTGTCTAAATCTTTAGCCGTAGGAAAGCGTGTATCAGCCCAAAGCTCTTGGTTCCAGCCTCGTCCTATAATCCAACCTTGTTTGTTATCGGCAAATACTTTTAGTTTATTCGTTACTTCATCAACCGATTTTGCACCGCGTACATCAAGTTGCGATAAATTATCGCCAAGGCCAATAACGTGCCCATGAGCATCAATTAAGCCTGGTAATAAGGTATTACCGTGCGCGTCAATTAGCTTGGCATCTGGGTAGCTATCTTTAAGTGTATCGCTACCTAGTTTTACTACCTTGCCATTTTTAATAACGAGGGTAGTAAATTGCTGTACTTCACCTTGATATAAAGGGGTATAACCATTGGCGTTATAAATTACTTTTGTTTGTGCAAAAGTGTAACTAGAACTAGCGCAAAGGCTGGCTAGTATGAGTGGTTTGATTATTTTTTTGAGCGGCATAAGGCATTATTTTTTATTGTTAGTGCGTTAACACTAGCAAACCCAACTTTATAATACCAATATGTGAGACAAATATGATGAAGAAAAAAGCAGTAAAGCTAGAACATAAAATATCTAGCTTTTGAAAGGGTTTATTTACTAGCGTATAAACTGTATTCACTTAGCGTTAGCTTGCCGTCTTTGTCTTGATCGTAGCTTGAAAACCGAGACCACAAAGCGGGGTCTACAGCGGTTTCTGAACGTGTTAAAAAACCATCCTGGTTTCTATCAAGTTTTTCAAATTGCTCTGCAACATTGTTGCTTGCAGCAAAGCCTAATGTGCTAAAAATACTAAACGCAAAAAGCGCTATATAGCTTGTTTTTTTCATGAAAAATACTCAGTAGAGGTTATTGGTAAGGTAATTTTTAAATTCGATTAACGAAATTTGGTTATCTTGGTTTTTGTCCCATTTTACAAATGTGTTTAATAGTTGTGGTTGGGGATCAAGTTCGTCATGCGTTAAATAGCCACTTTTGTCGCTATCGAGGTGATCAAAGCGTTGCTTTACATCAAGTGCAGCGGCATCAAAGCTTAATAGCATTAAGATGCTTATAACAAGGGGAAGTATCTTCATGGTGTTCCTTCCAAAAGATGTATTTAAAGTTTATGGCTAAAAAAAAGGAAAAAGGAAAAAGCACTTGCCGTAATTTAACTCCCAACATTAAATCCTTTTACACACTCCCTCAGGGATTATGGCAAATGCTTTTAATTCCAGTTTACCTATAACAAGCTTAAGTAAAGCTTAATCAGTAATTACTCATTAAGGTTTAAAGCTTTCAAATTCTTTTTTTGAGACCTTTTCATCACCGTCTTCATCTAAGTCAGCAAACTGTCTCATTACTTCCTTGTCTTCCTTTGCTTCTGCAATTGATATTTGTCCGTCCATGTCTTTATCTAAGTGGGCAAAACGCACATTTGTTGGCGATGCAATTACGGTGGCACTAATTGCTAAAAACATTAATGAAAAAGCGGCTATAAGTTGTTTCATAATCACGTTCCTTATTAAATGAGTTTATTGAATAAATTTTTTGAATTCATCTAGCGACAATTGCCCATCTTGATTAGTATCAATTTGAGAAAAATTCTCGTGTAACACAGCATCTTCACCTGCTTCGGCTTCACTTAATGTGCCGTTACTGTCTTTATCAAGTTCGTTAAAAGTCGCGTGAACGTCCATTGCGTGTGCATTAGCGCCTAAAAAGCCTAAAGCCAGTAATGATGAAATTACTAAAATGCGTTTGTTCATAATTATTTCCTTATTGATTAAAGTTATTACTCCTATTACAAAAATGGTGCCAATAATAATTGTTGTTATTTTTCAATTGGTTATTGTTTTTGCTTTAAGCCAGTGAGAAGTTTTTACTGAGTTTATTGTAATTTTTGTGCGCCTTTTGCAACACTATTTAGTGAGGTTGAAAGGGAGTTTATTAAAATCAACGAGTTACGCTGTCTCTATTTGGCGACACATTGTTTTATAGTGCTGGCTGTTAATCGTATTAAATATAATTGCTGGTTCAGCTAGTGTATAAGGTAAGCACTTAATAATAGAACGCTTAACTAAAAAGGACTAAACGAAATGCCAGCAACCATAGCTAAAAAATACCAAGCAATGCTTAACTGGCGGCCTAATTTAATTGGGCAATTTGCAATGAGTATGCTGCTTTCGCTACTTCCGCTTTCTATAGTGGTGATCGTATTTTTGAATGCGCTTAATAAGCAATTAGCGGTTACTCAAAGTATTGTGAGTAGCAACTACCAAGTTACCAAATCGTTTAACACTTTAAAGCAAGAGCTCAACAGCCTTGAGCGCGCTACTAGGCAAAACTGGGTATTAAAAAGTGAATCGCTAGATAAGCTCATTGTCGATAAATGGCAATCATCCCTACAAAGCATTGATGAACTCAAATTTGTAAACACGAATAAGGAGTATATTCACCAATGGCAACGCTTATATACCACCTTACAAACCGCGCATGTAAAACTCGTTGAGCAAAAACAACAACAAGCTGAGCTATTTGTGCCAGTGAGCGATTTAATTGCTGAGCTTACTTTATGGTTACGTGATAAAAACGAAGCGCAAATTACCAATAACCAAAATGAGCTTACAAGCCTGCAAGCGTCATTTATAAACTGGCTGGTGGCACTTATTCCACTGACTTTAATTGTTGGGGGAGGTTTTTTATGGCGCATAAGTGGGCGGCTAAAAGGGTTAACTACGGTTATTGATAAGCTTGGGCAGGGGCATTGGCAGCAAAAAATATCTGTGAAAGGTTCAGCCGAGCTTGTTGAGCTAGGAGAAAAGCTCCAATGGGTACAAGAACAGCTTTATATGCTTGAGCAGCAAAAAGATACTTTTTTACGCCATGTAACTCATGAGCTAAAAACGCCGCTTGCTTCAATGGTCGAAGGCACTGATTTATTAACTGATGAAATAGTAGGTCCAATTACTGCTGAGCAAAAAGCAGTGCTTGAGCTTATTAGTCAATCTATGGTGCGCCTTCGTACAATGATTGACAGTTTGCTGAGTTATAATGCGATTCGCACCAGTAAAGACAGCTTAAGCGAAGTTGAATTTAGTCTTCTTATTAATAAAATTAATAGCCATTTTGAGCATCGCTTAACTGCGCGTCAGCAAGCTCTGCAGTGGCAAAATACTTTACCTAACAAACCGCTTGCTTTACCTAGTGAGCTTATTGAGATGATTTTAATTCAGCTTATTTCAAATGGCTTAAAATTTTCAGAGGATAAGCAAAGCGTTACTATTAATTTAGCGCTTGAGCAAAACCAGCTTTGTATCGTTGTGATTGATAAAGGCTGCGGTATTAAAGAGCAAGAAAAAACTCAAATTTTCAGCGCATTTTATCAAGGTAAACACAGTAAAAATGTTACGCTGCAAGGCAGTGGACTGGGTTTAACTATTGTAAAAGAGTCTGTTGAACAGCTAAGAGGTACACTTAGTGTTGAGCATAACGAGCCACATGGTTGCCGGTTTTCAATTAAAATTCCCATAACAAAAAATCTAGGAGTTAATTAACATGCGCTTGCGTTTAATCGCTATTTTATGTGTGCTCAGTAGCAGCATGGTTATATCAGGTTGTGAAATTAATAATGGGCAAGAAGAGCGTGTGTCAATTACACCTGCACCTGTGGTCGATACAAAAAAAGCGAACGACAAAAACAGTAACCCTAGTCCAAAGCCTAGACCAAAAATTGAGCCAAGCTATCCTCCTGCAGAGCAGGTTATTGCATGGCATGCTAATCAGTGTGGTGGATTCAAATTGGTACCTAGCAAAGATGTTTTTACAGGCGAAAACGAGCTTAAACGCTTTTTTAAGTTCATGTGCTTAAACATAAATGATGATCCAAATACGGTAATGACTAAGTTGTTAAAGCTCGATCTTGCTTACTTTTGGCCTGATGACATAAAGCAATATTTATGGCTTCAAAAGCAGCAAGTAACTATGCAAATAAATGCTAAAAAAGAGCAGCAAGCACTTAATAATAAAATGCAAGAAACCCTCTCATCGTTAGCAACGATTGAGCAGCAACTTTTACTACGAGAAGAAACGAAGGAGCAGTAACGATGGCCGCAACTAAAGTACAAGGTGCAAAAGTATTACTCGTAGACGACGACGCTAGCTTATTAAAACTGCTCGCTATTCGTATCGAATCAAAAGGATACGAAGTAACAACCTGCGAAAGCGGCTTAACCGCACTACAAATACTTAAAAGCCAAGTGTTTGACGCCGTAATAACCGACTTACGCATGGATGAAATGGATGGTATGGCACTGCATCGTCAGCTGCAAAGCCGCTACCCAGCATTACCTGTCATTATGATGACAGCGCACGGCTCAATTCCTGATGCCGTAGAGGCAACTAAGCAGGGCATTTTTGCATTTATAACTAAACCAGTGGATAAAGATGAGCTATTTGACAGCCTTGCTAAAGCGATAGAAATTCATGGTGTTAACGCCGATGAAGCTGCACCTAAAAGTAATATAGTTACGCGCAGTGGTGCAATGCTGCACTTGTTAGAGCAAGTAAAACTACTTGGGCCAACGCAAGTTAATGTACTTATTTCGGGGGCTAGTGGTACTGGTAAAGAGCTACTCGCACAGGCGATTCATCAGCATAGCCATGTAAGCAGTGGCCCTTTTGTTGCAATTAACTGCGGCGCTGTACCTGGGGAGCTTTTAGAGTCTGAATTATTTGGTCATAAAAAAGGCTCGTTTACGGGGGCAATTAAAGATCACCAAGGTTTGTTTCAACAAGCACAGGGTGGCACGTTATTTTTAGACGAAATAGGCGATATGCCACTTAACTTACAGGTTAAGTTACTGCGCGTATTACAAGAAAAAACAATTCGCCCAGTAGGTTTTCAAGAAGAGGTAGCAATTGATGTACGCATAGTATCGGCAACACACAAAAATCTTCCTGAAGCTATTTTAAACCAGCAATTTAGAGAAGATTTATACTATCGCTTAAACGTAGTTAATTTAAAATTACCGCCACTGTGTGAGCGCCGCGAAGATATAAGCTTATTAGCACAGCACTTTAGTGCAAGCATTGCTAAGCGCATGAACCAAACTGAAAAACACTTTGCAAGCGATGCTATGCATGCACTTGTGCGTTACGACTGGCCAGGTAATATCCGCCAATTACAAAACGTAGTAGAGCAGGTTGTAGCATTAACACCGAGCGATGTTATTTCAGAGCATTTAGTGTTAGCTGCGCTAAATAGTAACGAAACAAACGTAGAACCATTATCACTAAACGACGCTAAAAAAGAGTTTGAGCGCGACTATGTAATTAACACTTTAAAAATGGCAGGTGGTAACGTAGCTGAAGGCGCTAAGCTTGCCAAGCGCAACCGCTCAGATTTTTATAAGTTGATTAAAAAGCATAATATTGATGTTGATAATTTAGGTTAAGGAAAAGCATGCAGTTATTTATGGTGTATTTAGGTGGCCGGATTCAAGGTTGCCACATTGAAATGCATGATATTCGTTTTGTAGTAGGGGAGAATATAGAGCAAACCTATTCAAAGTTAAAAAGCCAATGGGTAGGCGACAGAAGTAGTGTTCACATGGATAGCTACATGGCAATTAATCATATTGATGGCTTTAAAGTAGAAGTTGTTGATAGCTATGTGGAGCAAAATAAACAACTCTATTTTGTAAATTTAGGCGCTTACAGAAGTGATTCAATGGCTGAGCAACATGACTTTGCGCTGTATGTTGCAAGCAGTAGCCATGAAGCTAAAGAGCGAGCTAAAAACGATTTGCTCGCAGGGCTTAGTCATATTCATAACGATGATTTACATGATGTGGACGATTGCTTTGCCATTGATTTACTCGACAGCCAGCTAAACATTAAGCTCACGCCTAGTGGGCAAGCTCAAGCAATTAAACCAGATTGGTTTGGGTACCACGTACTTTAAATAAAGAGAGCGCTCTAAAAATATAAAGCAGGATTAAGAATCCTGCTCGTTTTGCTCATCTTTTTCGCTTTTAGCCGCCATTTTAAACGCCACAATAACCAACCCAAACATAGCAAACGGCAGTGCTGCCAACATGTATTCAACCACATTACTGTCTTGAAAATTTGCTTGTAGTAAAAAGTGACCCGCCACACACATCAAAATAACCACTAATAAAATGGGTAGTAACATGAGTTCTTTTTTTGATGAATGGTTTTTCATTAATTATGAGGCTATAGCTAAAAATAATGCGCCATTGTAATGAGCTTACTTAAGCTTGGCAAATACCGCAGAATTTTTTAATTAATGATATGATTAGCGTCAAACAATTGGGCAAGTGTTATTGGGAATAAAGTGAAAAGTAACTTAAAACAAGTTTACCTCGTTGGCGGTGCAGTGCGCGACAAACTGCTAAATATAAAATCAAAAGATAACGACTATGTAGTGATTGGGGAAACACCAAAAACGATGGAATCGCTTGGTTTTGTGCCAATAGGTAGCGACTTTCCGGTTTACTTACACCCAAAAACAAAAGAAGAATATGCACTAGGGCGCACAGAGCGTAAAAGCGGCAAAGGCTATACTGGCTTTGTAGTTGATGCCAGCCCAACGGTAACGCTCGAAGAAGATTTAGCAAGGCGCGATTTGACCATAAATTCAATGGCGCTTGATGAACACGGTAATATTATTGACCCGTTTAATGGCCAAACTGACTTACAAAATAAAACACTGCGCCACACCACTGAGGCATTTGTAGAAGACCCTGTTCGAGTACTGCGTATTGCCCGTTTTTTAGCGCGCTATGGCAGTGATTGGCGTATTCACCCAAGTACCTATGCATTAATGCGCGAGCTTAAAAATAAAGGTGAGCTAAATCATTTAGTACCTGAGCGCGTGTGGCTTGAAACTGAAAAAGCACTGGGTGAAAAGCACCCTGAGCTTTATTTTGAAGCACTGCAAGGTTTAGGTATTTTTCCAGAACTTGAGCGCATGGTTAATGTACCGCAACCGGCAAACCATCATCCTGAAGGGGATGTGTTTGTGCATACTATGTTGGTACTTAGGCGTGCAGCCGATTTAAATTTTAACTTAGAAGCACGTTTTGCTGCACTTACCCATGATTTTGGAAAAGCGCTTAGTTTTAAAAAGCATGGAAACCTACGTGGGCACGAACGCGAAGGTGTTGCAGTTATTGAGGCGTTTTGTGAGCGCTTAAAAGTGCCTAACCGTTTTCGTGATGTTGGCGTACTCACCAGTGATAATCACACCCTTTGCCATACAATTGATCAGTTAAGGCCGCAAACCATTCACAAGCTAATAGTGACTAACTTAAATGCGTTGGTACACCCAGAACGTTTTATAGCGTTTACCCAAGCATGCCAATGTGATGCACAAGGGCGTGGTGAAACACTGGTCGATAAGCCATACCCGCAAGCAGCTAAGCTGCGAGCAATTCATACTGAACTGCAAAAAATGGATAAGAAACAAGTAGTGCAAGATGCACTTAAAAATGGCAAAAAAGGCCCTGAAATAGGCGAAGAAGTAAAACTTGCAGAAATAAACTGCATTAAAGCATTTTTAGAACATGAGAAGTCCCAAGCGTAATAAAATTAGACTAAGTAGTGCGATACGCCTTGGTTTTTAGTCGCGTCGTGCTTTCTTAGCTCTTTGTAATTGGTGTTTTTTGGTTTTACCTCTTCAGACTTGGGCTTTTTAGAGGGCCTGTATAAGTCGAAAATAAAGTCTAGTTCTTCACGCTCTAGTGATGGTTTCATGAGTATTCCTTCAATTTAATACTTTAATATGATGTAGGGTATGGTCATTCGACTGAATTAAAAGTGAATAGTTACATTTGAAGTTGTACTAAATTGTAACCGGCAGGTTTTGAGGGGTGAGAGGGGGTTATTTGTTAATTTATATGGAGTTAAGGTAAATTAAAGTAACTCTTTTTAACTAAAAATATACAGCTGAATTTAACTTATTGCGTACTTACTATTTGCATATAATGCTGTGGCTATAAATATAACGGTACAAATATAACGGTATAAATACAGCCTTAACCATTTACTAACGGCAGTGTTACGGTAAATACTACACCATCACCTTGTTCGTTGTTTTGCGCGGTTACACTGCCTTTATGGTAGTCGCACACCAGCCTTACAATATAAAGCCCTAACCCCAAATGTGGCTGTTGCTGCATTTGCTGGCTACGTACCGACACCATAGAGTCAAAAATATGCTCAGTTAACCCTTCGGGTAAAGCAGGGCCTGTGTTCCTCACTGTTAATGTTGCTTTGTTTTCGCTCTGCTTTAGGCTTACATTAATAGCCGTATTGGCTTCACTGAACTCTAGCGCGTTATTAATAAGTTTATCAAGCAGCTGAGCTATAAACTCCGGTGCACCTTGCATTGGTAATTTGTTTTGGCATACATCAAGCGTAAATAACTGGTTTGGGTAAGTAAGCTGATAGCCTTGCATACAGCCATTTATTACTTTTTGTAAATAAAAAGGCTCAGGCTCGTTGCTTTGAATACTCTGCTCAAGGCGAGTGGCTTCGCTCATGGTGGTTATTATTTTACCTAAGCGTTCAACGCCTTCGCTGGCGCGATCAAGGTATTTTTGACTCAGCTCGTTTTGTGGCAAGCTTTGTAAGTTCTCGAGTGACGAGCGCACTACGGCAACCGGCGTTCGCAGCTCATGCGACAACCGCGACGACATATTCTCTAAGTAATCGGTATAGCCACCAAGTCGGCTCACAATGTTTGAAAAACTACGAGACAGGTCGCCAATTTCATCGTTAGCGTCGCTGTAATTAATACTGCCAGTAACACGCCCTTGTGCATCAATTGCTTGCTCAGCTGTATCGCGCAGCCGCCTAATTCGGTTCGATATACGTGAGGCAAAAAAGAACAAGGTGACAGTACCAATTAGCATCACAGCTAAAATAACGTTAAAGAGTTTTTCAAGTGACTTGTTACGCAGCGTACGTACGCCGTTTGTGGTTTCCTCTGCTATTACCGCGCCAATTACTTGGTCTTGAATCCAAATAGGGTAAGCGGCCGATAAAATAACGGCTTTACTGTCGGGTGTTAATCGCCAAGACGATGCTGGTTGTCCTTTTAATGCTTTCGCTAAATGTGTGCCCTGCATAGAGGCTACATCGTGCAGGGTATCTAAAAACTCATTTTCGGGGCGCGTTAATATTTTATAGTAAATTGGGTGTAAGTAATTTTGCTCAAAGCGTTGCCACCAAGTTTCAGGTGCTTTATTAGCAAGCCCATCAGCCCATACGCCATCTGCATTTTGAATAGTACCCGATTGCGCAAGTACACGATGATGGTTATCAACCACCCAAATGCGGCTACCACTGTGGCCCATACCTTTTAAAATACGGCTAATTTCTGGGGAAGGGACTAATACCGAGCCCAAATCGTTTGGGTTATTTAAGTTTGAGGTCGACATTATTTTAGGCTCTAATAATGCCTCTTTACTATCAATGTCAACAATAGCAAAGCCAAGTTTGTTGCCTAGCATGCTAATAGGAAAGCGCAGCTCTACGTTATAACCTGATTCAGTACTTTCAAAATAGCCCTGAATTTTTGTAAAAGGGGCTTTGGTATTTGCATCAAACGCATTAACCCAGCCATCTTGGCGCGGCGCAATAATGTAAGTATTAAACTGGCCGTTAGGCGTTTTTAAGCCAATTTGTAAATAATCGTTATTGGTAATGCTTAAGCTATTTTTAGCGCGATAAATAAGGGTATTGTCGGTTACTTTAAATACGGCGTATAAGTAGTTATCAAACTTTCCTACCATGTGATCGAACGATAAGTCACTGGCTTGATGTTTGTTATCTGTTTTTTGTAAGTAGCGCTTGTCGTAATGCCAAAATAGCGGTTGATAGCTGTCCCAATCGTTAAGTTTACCGTCGAGCTGAATAGGGTTTTTAAGATTATAAGCGTATAAATCGCGACCTTTTACAACTTGGTCTAAAAAGTTGGTTTGCTCGTCAAATAATGCAGGGCGCTCATGTAATGCGGTAGCAAGTGCGCGAGTAGTGCCTACGAGGGTTTTTTCTTGGCCTTGGCGTAAAAACTTTTCCATTTCCCATACGTACTCGTAGCCAAGCCACGGCAACAAAAACAAAAAACATGAAAGTAATATAAATTTACTGCGCAGACCAAATCGTAGCATTAGTGTTGTTCCCACCTGTAGCCCATGCCATACACGGTATCTATGCAATCAAAGGAGCTGTCGAGTGCTATAAATTTTTTACGAATACGTTTTACGTGTGAAGTAATAGTGCTGTCGTCTACATAAATTTTTGCATCGCTCATTAATTCGTTACGGCTTTTAACATGGCCTGGTCGCTGGGCGAGTGAATGCAGCATCCAAAATTCGGTTACGGTTAAATCAACTAATTGTTGCTGCCAAAATACCTGCATACGTTGCGTGTCGAGCGTTAACTGCCCGCGTGTTATTAGTGCATTTGCATCAGCAGGTTGTTCAAGAGCTTCCATTCGGCGAAATAGCGCACCAATACGTGCAGCCAAGTGAGCCAAGCTTATGTCTTTTGTTAGGTAGTCGTCGGCACCCATGCGCAGGCCGCATACGGTATCTATTTCGCTATCGCGGGCGGTTAAAAAAATAATAGGCAGTGTTTTAGAAAGCGATCGCAATGTTTGGCACAGTAAAAAACCACCATCTATTTCATGGCCTAGGCCAATATCAACAATGGCTAAATCGGGCAGGGCATTTTTAAATGCAGCTTCAGCGCTGGCGCGATCGGCAAAGCCACTGACTTGGTAGCCCTGTGCGCTCAGCATTTCTATGTAGTTTTCGCGGATTGCGGGTTCATCTTCAACGATGGCTATTTTTTTCATCTTAATCATTATCCTATCGGCTCTGCTGTGCACTATATCGAAGTTTTTAAGCTAAGTACGCTTAAAAAGGCAATTGCCATTTTTTTGCCACAATTGCTCAGCAGTTTGCCATTTTTGATCCCCTTTGTTGCCACTTGAACTTGTTTTAATAGGTCCATCAAAACAAAACATCACAAATTAAAAAGTAAGTTTAAGGATCAAATCATGAAGAAGACATTAATTGCATTAACACTCGTTGCTAGTTTTTGTACTCCAGCAATTGCCTCAACATCTAACACGCCATCAAAAGAAGCCCATAAAGAAACGGCTATTGGTTTAGGTGCAGGCGCTATTATTGGCGGCGTAGTAGGCGGGCCAATAGGTGCGTTTATTGGGGCATTTGCCGGTGGTTTAATAGGTGATTCAAAAGTAGCTGATAACAAAATTGCAGAGCAAGAGCGTGCAATTACGGTTATGAAAGAAAAAACCAGCGATTACCAACACGTGCTTAACCACAACAATATGTTAGAGCAACAGCTAGAAGTGCTTGCCAATCAAAATGAGCAGTTAACTCAAGTTCAAATTAATAACTTATTGGCGATGACGGTGCAATTTAAAACAGGTTCAAGTGTTATTGCCCCGCATTTTGCGCTGCAGTTAGACCAACTGGTTAACTTGTTAAACAACCAACCACAACTCGCACTTGACTTAAGTGGCTTTGCCGATCAACGCGGCGATGAACAAGCCAACCTTTTACTTTCTAAAGCGCGTGTAAATGCCGTGCAAAGCTATTTAATAAAACACGGCGTGAGCCACAAACGCTTAAGTACGCAGGCATTTGGCGAGCAGCAAACATTGGCTAACAGCAACACGGTGGAAGATAACTTTTTTGATAGACGCGTAACGCTTACCACTCGCTCAATGAACCCTGTAAATGGCCAAACGGCGAGTAACTAAAACTATTTAAAACAAAGCGTTCGATGGAGTGATTTTATGTTGAGTAAACCAACCAAAATGCTTACTAAAGTAAGCATTTTTATATTCATAGCGATTGTGCTGTTAGCGAGCTTTAAAAGCCAAGCGCAATCACCCAAGTTAGAACTTTTTGATAGCAATGGTGCGCCAGCAGGCCCCGCAATAATATTAAAAAGCGACGCCAATATGACCTTAACCGGCCTAATTAATCATGTTGTAGTTACGCAAACCTATCAAAACGAAAACCCGTTTGCAGTTAACGCGCGCTACGTTTTTCCATTGCCAGATGAAAGCGCTGTGCACGCCATGACAATGCGTATAGGTGAGCGAGTCATTAAAGGCCAAATTGATAAAAAAGTGGAAGCCGAAAAAAAATACGAGGAGGCTAAAAAAGCAGGCAAGCAAGCGGCCCTTGTACGCCAGCAACGCGCCAATATGTTTATTACGAATGTGGCTAATATTGGCCCTGGGGAGCAAGTGATTATTGAGCTTGAGTATCAAGAAATAATTGACTACAGCAGCGGTACATTCGCTATTAGGTTTCCTACTACCATTACACCGCGTTATCACGCGATTAGTGGTGAGGTTGAGGTGAGTACTCAGAACCAAACGCACGTTAACTCACTCCCAACGGGATGGTTAAGCCCTGTTTACAGCATTCAAAACATCACTCAAAATAGTAATCAAAATGATAACGTACCAAGCAGCCAATTTAGCTTAAACATTGATATAGACGTAGGCTTAGAGCTGGTGGATATCAATTCTAAATATCATAATGTTGATGTACAAAACACTGCGTTTGGACAATATAAAATAGCGTTAAATGAGACAAATACAGTTAATCGCGACTTTTTACTTGAGTTTAAACCGCTGCAAAAAGAGCAAGCTCAAGCCGCATTTTTTACTCAGCAGTTTGAAAATGGTGACCGATACGGGCTTGCTATGCTAATGCCACCAGGGGATCACTTTACACAAACTCAACGCTTACCTCGCGAAATGGTATTTGTAGTTGATACGTCAGGCTCTATGCACGGGCAATCTATGGAGCAAGCTAAAAAAGCGTTGTTTTATGCACTTTCATTACTTGATAGCGACGACAGCTTTAACATTATTGGTTTTGACAACATAGTGACTCCAATGAGCGATAAACCACTTATAGCCAGTGACTTTAATTTACGCCGTGCAGAGCGATTTATTTATAGCCTAGAGGCCGACGGCGGCACAGAAATACAAGGTGCGCTTAATGCCGTACTTGATGGCAGCCAGTTTGATGGTTTTGTACGCCAAGTTGTATTTTTAACTGATGGTAGCGTAAGTAATGAAGATGCATTATTTAAAAATATTCAAAGTAAATTAGGCGATAGCCGCTTATTTACAGTGGGTATTGGCAGCGCACCGAATAGCTTTTTTATGCGCCGAGCGGCAGATATAGGCAAAGGCTCATTTACGTTTATAGGCAGCACAAGTGAGGTGCAACCTAAAATGCAGCAGTTGTTTGATAAGCTTGCACATCCGGCTATTACTAACTTGGCGCTAAGCGATGAAAGCGGTAACAGCTTAGATTTTTGGCCATCACCACTACCTGATTTATATTTTGGCGAGCCTATCATGGTCGCTATAAAACTTAATAATGCTAAAAATTTGGTACTTGCTGGGCAAACAGCACAAGGTCCTTTAAGTATTAAATTAAGCACCCAAAATAGCTCAAACGCTCAAGGCATTGCAAAACTATGGGCGCGCCAAAAAATCAAGTCATTACTTTTATACAACGAGCAAAGTACAGTTAAAGATGAAGTACAGGAGCTTGCGCTTACTCATCAATTACTTAGCCCGTTTACTGCTTTTATAGCGATTGAACAAACTCAAATAAAAGAAGTGGCAGAGCAAACGGCGCAAGCTACTAATGCAGTACCGCAAGGTATGGCAATGCGCTTACCGCAAACCGATGGGCAAAGCAGGTTACATATATTGCTAGGTTGTATTTTATTATTGGGATTTGGCGCCCTTAAAATAAACCGATCATTTAAATTAAGCAGGGCACGTAAATGAAAAAGTGGCTAAGCGTGGGTTTACTAATAGCTGGGCTTGGATTATTTGGTCACGGTGCTTATATGCAGGCAAAAGCATGGCTTGCTCAAGTATTAATTGAGCAAGCATGGCAAGAGGCGCTTAAATCACCCGGCACTAAAGTAAAGCCGTGGTATTACGCCGACAGCTACGTGACTGCAAAGCTTGATTGGCCAAGTCATAATAAAACATTAAGTGTATTGGCTGGAGCGAGTGGTCGTAATTTAGCGTTTGCGCCTAGCCAATTTTTACCCGCAGGGGAGCTGGGCGGAAAAGAATTTGGAAACGAAAAGGGCGCGTTAATAGCAGGGCATAACGACACCCACTTTGCATTTTTACAAAACGCCAAAGTGGGAGAGGCGTTTACTTTGCAGCTGCAAAGTGGGGTGATTCAAAATTATAAGGTAACGGGGATTGAGGTTATTCATCAATCCCAAAACTCATTTTTACAAACACCTGGGCTGTATTTGCTTACCTGTTACCCTTTTGATTCGCTTGCCTCGGGTACTGATTTAAGATTGCTTGTATCTGCGCAAATGTCTTCGCCCGATTCACTAAGCGGTATATCAACCACAAGTTCTTGATGGCGCTGGCTTACCATTACGCCAATAAATACCACAAATATGCTCAGCCATTGCCAAACGTTGAGCACTTCGCCCAAAATAATAGCTGACAAAATAAGTGTAAAAATAGGAATTAAATTAGAGTACGCAGCAGCGGTTAATACCGATACCTTGCTAATTGCATAGTTGTACATGCCGTAGCCGCCAAGGGTTACACACGAACCTAAATACAAAATGCTCATGAGCGCAGTTAAGTCGTGTTGATTTTCGCTTGGTAGGTCGATAAAAAATAAAAACGGCGCAAAAAACAAGCTGCCGCTAATACCTTGCAACGCAATTAAAGTCAGGGGCGAGTAGCGATTAGCTAAATGTTTAATACTTACGGTATAAAATGCAGCGCACACCATAGCCATAAGCTCTAAAAAGTTACCTAGTAACGGATTAGGTGCTTGGTCGGTACTTGGTGAAAGAAGCGTAAGTAAAATACTGCCACCTATACACAGCGTAAAACCGACAACAATGGCTTTGCTTATATGCTCTTTAAGTAATACAAAGGCAAGCAACGCAATAATAATAGGTAAGCAAGAGACAATAACACCGGCCTGCGAGGCTGATGTGTATTCCATTGCATGGCCTTCAAATAAAAAGTATAAGCAAGGCTCAGCAAGCGACATACCCACTAAATACTTCCAGTCACCTTTTAAATACTCAAACCGAATAACGTAGCGCCATAAACAAAGCGACAAAACTAACGTGGTGAGCATGCGTAAAAATATCACCAATGCAGGGTCGTAAATAGCAATGGCGTATTTAAGCGCAATAAAAGAGCTGCCCCATAAAAAGGTGGCAATAATTAAACATAAACTGGCAGGCATAGAGAGTAATTTACTTAATTTAATAAAATCAGATCCTAGCATGAAAATTTTTAACTTGTTCAAAAATACCGAGCTGGTATAAATTAATTCATCTTTAATTAATCAATAGTAAAAAGCACATGCAAAGGGAACAGGTAATAGTTGTAAAGCTTGGTACAAGCGTACTAACTGGCGGCACCGATAAGCTAGACAAAGCACATATGGTTGAATTAGTACGCCAATGCTGCGAGCTTAAAAAGCAGGGGCATCAGGTTATTTTAGTATCGAGCGGCGCGGTAGCTGCTGGGCGCGAACAACTATTAAAACCCTGTGGCAGAAGCTTAATTGATAAACAAATGCTTGCTGCAATTGGACAAGGTCAACTTATTCATATTTGGCAGAGCTTGTTTGCTTTATATGGGGTAAATGTAGGGCAAATGCTGCTTACTCGCGCTGATGTAGACGACAGAGAGCGCTACCTTAATGCCCGCGATACACTCAATGCGTTATTAAATTACGATGTTGTGCCCATCATTAACGAAAATGACGCAGTCGCTACCAGTGAAATAAAAGTAGGCGACAACGATAATTTATCGGCACTTGTTGCTATTTTGGCTAATGCTAATAAATTATTGCTACTTACCGATCAAGAAGGGTTATTTACCAGCGATCCTCGCACAAATGCCGATGCCACCCTCATTGGCGAAGTAACACATATAAACGATGAGCTGCGCCAACTTGCTGGTGGCAGTGGTACAAACTTAGGTACTGGCGGCATGGCAACCAAATTACAAGCAGCCGACATCGCAAGGCGTGCAGGCGTTGAAGTTATTATTGCTAAAGGCGCAGGTAAAAACGTTATTTTAAAATGTATGAGTGACGAGTTACCTGGTACACGCTTTTTAAAACTCACCGCCCCAAAAGATGGCCGTAAAAAATGGCTACTAGCTGGGCCTAAAAGTACCGGCCAAATTGTTATAGATGCAGGTGCTATTAGTGCCCTTCAAAATAAAGGTGCAAGCTTACTTGCTAAAGGCGTTACTAATGCATTTGGACGTTTTGAAAGAGGCGATTTAATTGATTTAATAGATACTAAAAATCAAGTAATTGCACGTGGCTTAACGCGTTTTAGCAGTACCGAGGTAAATAAAATCAAAGGCGCACACTCAAATCAAATAGGTGAGTTACTTGAATACGATAGTGGTGCAGAAGTATTGCATCGCGACGACTTAGTATTACTTTAATACCTATTCTAAAGGATTAGTTAATAAGTATTACCTCATAACTTAGTAAATTCATGAGTATTGTCTAGACTAATAAAAGTTTAATTAGTTTAGGCAGTGTAATGAAGGCAAATAAGTGTGGGCACGAATGGATTATTAAGCTTACCCAGCAAGAGGAAGAAAGTGATTTAGATAGCGCATTAATACAAATAATTAGCGACTTGCTCGAAGTAGATAATTTTGCCATTTACGTCAATAAAAACTTTTCAGCCCCTATACCCCCTACTCTTATTAATCTAAATAGTAATTTAGAGCAATTAAGCCCAGATGAAGCATCATTATTATTACAAAAGGTCACTCAAAATAAAATTAGGGTGAGCTATGCCTTTAGTAGCACAACAAGTTACGTGCCTATTTATCATTTTGGAAAAGTAGTCGGCACTTTATTAATAGAAACCGAGCAAGAATTACCAGAACGAATAACTATGTTAGCTGTACATATTTTAAATATTTATGCTAATCAGCTTGGGCTATTATATAAGTCGCGGTTAGATCCACTTACAGAGCTTTTAAATAGGCAAACATTTGATAAAAAAGTAATTGAGATTGTATCGGGTAACGGTTTTTTGTTACCAAGAAATGATAACAATAAAAAGCGACGTTGGTATTTAGCTATTGCCGATATCGACAACTTTAAAAATATTAATGATAACTACGGGCATGTAATTGGCGATGAGGTTATTTTACTTGTTGCACGGCTACTAAAAAATAATTTTAGAATTGAAGACTATGTATTTAGGTATGGTGGTGAAGAATTTGCTATGTTATTTCAAGCAGAAACAGAGGGTGATGCACATGTTGCACTTAACCGGTTACGCCTTAATGTTGCCCAATACCCTTTTCCACAAATTGGCCAATTAACCATTAGCATTGGTTTTTTAGAGTTAGTGAGTATTGATACTGTATCGAGTATTGTAAACCAGGCTGATTTAGCGCTTTACTACTCTAAAAATACTGGTCGTAATAGAGTTACCTCCTACAGTGAATTAGAAGTTAATAACGAACCAAAGATAGATAACAGTATTGAGCTTTTTTGATTGTAAATTTGTGCTAAAATCTGGCTCCTTAAATTGTTGTAAGCAGAGCACAGAACATGAAATTAGTTCGTTGGTTTTTAGGTTGTATAATCTTATTCTTTAATTTTGTATTTACTCCTCGCAGTAAAAAGCGTGCAAGCGACGAGCAAGCACAGCTTGATCAGCAAACCTCACAATTTAAACTGTACCAATTTAAAGCATGCCCGTTTTGTGTAAAAGTACGCCGCGCTATTAAGCGCGAAGGCTTAAACATAGAAACGCGTGATGCAAAAAATAATGAGCAATATCGTCAAGAGCTTCTTGAGCAAGGCGGCAAAGTTAAAGTGCCTTGTCTGCGTATAGAGAAAAATGGCCAAGTACAATGGCTGTATGAATCAAACGATATTATTGCTTACTTAAACAAAGTAGCTGCATAAACCACTTTTATTATCTCACTTATTTAAAGAGAATTTACCATGACAATTCGCACCCGTGTTGCCCCGTCGCCAACTGGTGACCCGCATCTTGGCACCGCTTATATCGCCTTATTTAACTACTGTTTTGCTAAACAACAAGGCGGTGAATTTGTACTTCGTATAGAAGATACAGACCAAGTACGTAGCACGCCAGAGTCTGAACTTGCGATTATGGATAGCTTACGCTGGTTAGGGCTTGAGTGGGATCATGGTCCTGATGTGGGTGGCGAATTTGGTCCTTACCGTCAATCTGAGCGTAGCGATTTATATAAAAAATACGCGCATCAGTTAGTTGACGATGGTAAAGCGTTTTACTGCTTTGCAACAAGCGAAGAGCTTGATCAAATGCGTGAAGAGCAAATGGCAGAAGGCTTGCGCCCTAAATACGACGGTCGTGGTTTAAACCATACAGATGAAGAAATTAAAGCAAACTTAGCGGCAGGCAAACCTTACGTTATACGTATGAAAATCCCAAGCGAAGGCACATTTAAGTTTAACGACTACCTACGAGATGAAATTGAGATCCCGTGGGAAAACGTAGACATGCAAGTGCTTTTAAAAGCGGATGGTTTCCCAACGTACTTTTTAGCGAACGTAGTTGATGACCACCATATGCAAATTAGTCATATTTTCCGTGGCGAAGAGTGGATTAACTCAGCACCTAAGTTATTAAAACTTTACGAAGATTTTGGTTGGGAAGCGCCGGTACTTGGTCATTTACCATTACTACGTAACCCTGATAAATCAAAGCTATCTAAGCGTAAAAATCCAACGTCTATTAACTACTATAAAGAAATGGGTTACCTACCAGAAGCCGTGCTTAACTACTTAGGTCGTATGGGTTGGTCAATGCCAGATGAGCGTGAAAAGTTCACACTTAATGAAATGATTGAAAACTTTGACATGAAGCGCGTATCGCTTGGTGGCCCAGTATTCGACGTGGATAAATTAAGCTGGTTAAACGGCATGTGGATCCGCGAAAATCTAACCGACGAGCAGTTAATTCAGCGCTTTGTTGATTGGAAGTTTAACGGTGAAATGTTAGCTAAAGTATTACCTGAGGCTAAAACGCGTATTAATACCCTTTCGGATATGGTTGAGCTGGCAGGGCACTTTGTAGGTGGTATTCCAACTTACGATCCTGCGCTATTAACAGCTGGTAAAGCAGACGAAAACGTAATACGCCAAGCCCTACAATTTTTTGTATGGCAGCTTGAAGGCTTACGTAGCTTTGATAAGCCCGCTATTTTTGCAATTGCAAAAGAAGTGGCTACATTTCACGAGCTTAAAATTAAAGACTTTTTAGAGCCAATTTTTGTCGCAATTACAGGCAAAACATCAAGTACGTCAGTGCTTGATGCAATGGAAATATTAGGCTCTGACTTATCACGTGCTCGTTTACGTGTAGCGCTTGCTCATTTAGGTATTTCTAAAAAGCAGGCTAAAAATATAGAGCGTGCGTACCGCGAATACCCAAGTGCATAATTGCTAAACAATGTACTTTTAAAAGCCGAGCTTAGTAAAATAAGTTCGGCTTTTTTGTTTCAGGCTGTTTAGCTATATGACATCGTATTTTGATATTGTTTAACTAAAGTATTAGTACTTAGCCCAATGATACAATAGGGAATATAAACTCATAGGAGGCAGTATGATTGCACCTGTAAAAAACAAAGCCATTTTTAGCAGTAACACATTTTCGATAAACCTTGTTACTTACCCAACCAATCATAGCGTAATGAACCATATTGACCCTGTGCAGCAAGGGCGCTATTACAAGCTTAATTTTGTATTAGAGAAACCTAAAGCGGGTGGGGTATTTAAATGCTCAAAATGCATTATAAATTTATTTAATCGCGTGTATTTGTTCAGACCCGATAAGTACGAACACAGCGTATCTAAAATCGAGTCTGGAAAGCGTGTGCTACTGAGCTTTGCGCTTAATATATAATTTGCACTTTTACTTATTAATAGTCGTAGGCCTGTCCGGTGCATAAAACAGATAAGTCGCAGTACGATACAGACGTTTCACTACAAGAATTAATAGTAAAAGCATTCCCGCCCCTGCGCATAGCATCAGCTTTAAGTAAATCAATTGCGTTTGATTTAGAGCGGTTATAGCTTACATTATTGTTACCCATACCGTCGCCATCACAGCTTTCACCTTCTATTCGGCCTAGGAGGGTAGCGCCACTTTCGTGTGCTTCTTGGTCGCTATAAAACTGCTGTAAATCTCTTTTATTAACGTAGGTGCCAATTTCTTGAGATAAAACACCGTTGTCTATATCTGTATGATAAGTCATGCCTGAACAACCAGTTATTGTGGCCAGCACTGTTATTGCCATTATAAAACGTAGCATATTTATTAGTCCCTTAATTTATTATTTAAATAAAGTAATAAATTACTAACAAAATCAAATGCGGGCAATGTTTGCCAACGGGTAAATTGTTAGCATTTGTAAATGTATTTAGATTTTACTGAGCATCGGGTAAGTAAACAAAAAGAAGTGGCAAACATTAACTAACCAATGGCACATAATGGCCCACTCTAAGCGCTGCGTTTTATAAAAAATATAGCCATATCCTAAGCCTGCAATAAATGAAACCAATACATAGTTAAATCCCCCTGCAAAATGTGCCAAAGCAAACACTGCTGCTGTCATTATTGGAGCAAGTAGCGCTGGGCGAGTAGATGTGATTATTTGGCTGAGTTTGGTTTGTAATAAACCTCTAAACAAAGCTTCCTCAGCTACACAGGTAAATAAAAGATTAATAGCAATAAAGGCTAACCAAAAGTTGGGCACTTTTGGGTTAAAGCTTACAAGTCCAAGTGTTAAAGCCGCAGTGAGCGAAGCTAAAACAGTAGCAATAATTATAAAAATAGGTTGTTTAACGTTTAATGGGCCTGCTTTATTAGAGTCTGCTTTTAAAGCTTTTTTATTCGAATAAAAGTAAGCACAAAGGAATAACCCAGCCATAGCTTTATCAAAATTAGCATAAAGGGTAAAAGCAATCGCATCGCTTGTAATACGCTCATCTATAACAATAGGGAGGTTATTAAAACCAGGCACCCAATGAAGTGCTAATGCCAGTGAGGAAATTATAAAAACAGTACTTAAAATAGCGCGTATTATTGCCCACTTTGCATTTAGCACACAGTAGTATAAAACAACGTAAAGCCCAGTGCTGAGCAGAGCATACAAATTTACATAACCTTGAAAATACCCACTTACTACACTTAAAGCCATTAAGTAGTGCCAAAGGGGTTGCCGCATTATTGATATTTTGCAGTACGGAAAAACACATATAATTGATAGTGCTAATAAATAAAAGGTCATTGTTTTTTATTACTCTGTTTTATTTAACCATTAATCTAACAGATTCGACCTCTCAATATTTTTTTTCTGGTAATATAGATAGGTTATAAGCAGTTTAAGCAGTGAACAAACTATGTTAAGTCCTTTTTTTCAGCAGCATGCTGATTATGTTTCTATCTCTCGTGAGCAGGGTTGTCGCTTCGCTAAATGCGTTGCTGACGATTACAATCCACTTCATGACAAAGATGCCAAAAAGTTTTGCGCGCCAGGAGACTTACTTTTTTCATTGGTACTAGACCGCTACGGTATTAGTGAACAAATGGAATTTACTTTTGCCGGTATGGTTGATGAAAACACCAAACTACATTTCCCTGAGGGAGCAGATGAGTTTGATGTTACCAATGGCGAAAAAGTAATTTTAAAGGTAAAGCGCAGCGGTAAAACCAGCCAATGCCCAGCACTAACTAATAGTCTAATAAAAAATTATGTTGAGTTTTCTGGTACTACCTTTCCGCATGTAATTATCCCATTAATGGGCAAGCAAGAGGTAATGATAAACCCTGCTCGTCCGATGGTAATTTACGAATCAATGCTTATTAATCTTGATAACCTTGATATAACAGCGCCAATACTTGAATTTGCAGAGCCAAGCTTTGAGTACGCCGGTAAGCGCGGAAAAATTACACTACGTTTTAACCTGTTAGAAAACGGCGTTAAAGTGGGTAGTGGTGAAAAACACATGGTGGTTTCGGGTATTCGCGAATACTGCCAAGCAACAGTTGACGATTTAATAGCGTTTTACAACGAACGTAAAGCGACACTAAAGCCAGCTTAAAGCTACAGCAAATTATAAAAGGCGCTAAATACAACGGTTATTTAGCGCCTTTTTTATTGTTTTTGCGCTAAAGCGAAAGAGAGCAATCACGATTAAATACTTTTCTGGACTGGTTAATTTACGCAGTACAGTAATATGCGTACAATAGCGCTCTTTGTTATTTTAAAGCTAAGCCTATGTCTGCCACTACGTTCTCATCACTTAATCTCGACCCGTTATTATTAACAGCGATTGAGCAAAATAATTACACTCAGCCTACCGCAATTCAGATTAAAACTATTCCGCCTATTTTAGCCGGAAGTGATGTAATGGGCAGCGCGCAAACAGGTACGGGTAAAACCGCCGCCTTTGTTTTACCTCTATTACATAAGCTTTTAAATACCCCTAAAAAAGATGAGCAAGGCCTTGCCCGCGTTGTAATTTTAACGCCAACACGAGAGCTTGCTCAGCAAGTATTTGCCAGCTTTGAAAAGTACGCACAAGGCACTAACATCAATGGTGCTTTAGCCTATGGTGGTGCAAGTATTGGCCCTCAAATAAAAGCACTTAAAACAGCACAAGTTATAGTGGCCACACCAGGGCGTTTGCTTGATCATATAGTTAAAGGCAGTGTGGTACTTTCAAGCGTAGACTCTTTAGTGTTTGACGAAGCTGACCGCATGCTTGATATGGGCTTTATTGATGAAATTAGACGTATATTGCGACATATCCCGGGCGATCGCCAAACTTTACTATTTTCAGCTACGTTTGATGACAGCGTGTTTGAACTCAGTAAAAAACTACTTAAAAACCCTGAGCTAATTGAAGTTGATAAACGTAACTCAGCTGCGGTTGAAGTAGAGCAAGTTATTTACGCTGTAGATGAAGACCGTAAGCGCGAACTTGTATCGCACATGATTGGCATGAAAAACTGGCGCCAAGTGCTTATTTTTACTCGCACAAAACAAATGGCCGATCAGCTTGCTAAAGAAATGTGTAAAGATGGGTTAAAAACCGAATCAATCCATGGCGATAAATCGCAAGGCGCACGTGACCGTGCATTGCAAAACTTTAAAGAGGGTATTACACGCGTACTTGTTGCAACCGATGTCGCTGCGCGTGGTTTAGATATTTCTACACTTAGATACGTAATTAATTTTGAACTGCCGTACATTGCCGAGGATTATGTGCACCGTATTGGCCGTACTGGTCGCGCTGGTGAACAAGGGCTTGCTATGTCATTGGTAAGTCTTGATGAGCAATGGCTGCTAGAAGAAATTGAAGTATTACTCGATACGCGTTTAACGCCGCAGTGGTTAGAAGGTTACGAGCCTGACTTAAATAAAAAGCCCAAAGATAATCGTAAAAATACGAATAAATCTCGAAAAGATCGCGATAAAAAACGCATTACGGGTAAAAGAGAGCCAAGTAGACGTCGTAAATAATAGCTTTTACTTTACTTTTTTGCCTATACTGGAGCTATTAAATAGCCGAGGTAAAGTTAATGTTTGAAACTGATAAATGGGCATTCTCTGGTGTTGATGGCCAAATATCTTTGCATAAATGGCAAAAAACAATGGACCTTATCACGGGGCTTTTTTCAGCCCCGTCTGGTTATATAGTTCAGGCAACAAGCAAAGGTTATCGCGTTGTTATTAGAAATAACGAAGGTGGCTCAAGCTTTGAAACCAACCCGATACTTCCCCCTCAAACACCTCTTTTTTGTCGGCACGTCGCTGAAACTAATAATATTTTATATGTTAATGATGCAAGCAATAACGATGCATGGAACACCCTACCAGAAGTAGTTGAGGACGGTGTTGAATCCTACCTAGGCTTACCTATTCATTGGCCAGAAGGTGAAGTATTTGGCACGCTATGCTTAAAAGACACTAAAATAACTAGCTATACCGATGAATACTTTGAACTCATAGAGCAACTACGCGATTTAATTGAAGACGACCTAGCGCTTGTTTACAGCTATGAACAAATGCGCGAAATAGCCATGTTAGACTCATTAACAGATATTTATAATCGCCGAGCACTTAACTTACTAGCTCAGCAAAGGCTTAATTTAGCGCTACGTTTAGGATTCGACGTATGTTGCTTGTTTATAGATATAAACGACTTTAAAAAATTAAACGACACCTTTGGTCATGAAGTAGGTGATAAAGCCTTAATTATTTTGGCTGATACGCTAAAAACGCATTTAAGAGATGCCGATATAGTAGGGCGCTTAGGTGGCGATGAGTTTGTTGCAGTAATGCAATTAAGCGATAAGAGTAAAATTAATTACATCATGGATAAAATATCCTCTGAGTATTCAAAAGCTTTACTCAAAGAAGACGTTTGCGATTTATCGCTCAGCATAGGTTATAGTTTTACTAATAAACAAAAGCAGCCCTTTGAAGCGCTATTGAATGATGCAGACCACGCAATGTATAAAAATAAACAAGCGTATAGGCTCGCTAAAAAAGAACAATAATAAAAGGAAGTTCGTCATGACTCATGCCACAAAAACTTGGCTGGTTTTTTCTGCGATAGGTTTTATTTTTTCATTAGCAATAATAAGCTTATTTGAAGCGCTTCCTAGCATTAGATTTATATCTGATGAGGGAGTTATTTTTGGTGTTATGTGCTCATCGATGGGGTTTGCCTTAAAAAGGCTTGAGAGTAATAACCAAAAATAGCTTTCATGGATAGCTTAAGCTGCAAATTTTTACTTGTACTTATTAATTTATTTTTCAAAGTACGGACATAAAAAAGCAAGCCATTAGGCTTGCCAAGAAGGGTGTTAATTAGCTCTTACCCTAGCCTTTAAGCTATTAGTTTTTCGGCTAGGTTTAATTCCATAATGGCTTTTAATAAACGGTATAAGTTAATTGACGCGTCAATTTCTTCTTTACGGTTTGTTAAGCTTTCAATATTTAAGCCCAGTGGCACGTCTAGGTGCGCACAGCTTTTAAGTATTAAGTCGAGGTTTTCGCGGCAAATACGGACGGATTCGCTTAATGTATTGTCTGCATCGAGCATGCGCCATTTAGTTGCCTCTGGCACTGAGATACCCAACCATTGCATAAACTCTAAGGTTTTTTCGCCGCCGCACGGGGTAAACGTTAATATAATACGTTGAGGTGTAATACCCTGTGCTTTACATGTACGTGCGTAGCTAGTGATTAGCTCTATAGTCGCTTGTGCATCGTAAACAGCTTGCGATATAAAAAACTGACAACCTTGTGCTGTTTTTTCTATTAATCGTTCGTGCTCATTTCGTTTACTTGAATGGCGCTCGGCAATAGTAACGCCACCTAAAAAGAAATCATCTGATTGCTCAGCCATTGCTTTATACGCATCTGGCAGGCTTAGCTTTATATCGCCTATCGATGATGGGCTACCTACTAAAACAACATTTTGTAAATCGTAGTCGTTTTTAGTTTCACTTAGCCAATCTTTAAATTCGCCTACGCCACGCTGCGCCACACTTTTATAAGTAATTACATCTTGTGCAGATAAATTACGAAGTAAATGGCTGTATTCACGCGGATCAACGGTTTGTTTAAACGCAAATGGGCGGTCTTGGTTAGTTCGGCTGCTTTCGTCTTGAATGTCGTAAATTATCACGCCGTCGTATTCAATTTCGTGTAAGCGACCTAATAGCTTTTCTGCAATGGTTTTTAATTGCGCTTTATCGGTGCCAATTTTAGGCGGGGTAGTACCAATAAGATAAACACCTTGGTTGGTGTCCACTATCTTCTCTTTTAGTGATAAAGCCATAATCCTCATTCCAGCTAAGTTTGTTTTGATGGATTTAATATAGCAGCCATTTAGACGTCTAGATAGATTTATTTAATGAAAGTTTTTCAATTAACATGATGTTTATTCATAGTGCTTGTTCCCATAATTTATAATTGACACAGTTGTTTACATAATAAATTCCCTTGGGGCTCTTATATTTATTGGCTTTGGGGCATAATTAAAGAGTTAAATCTGACAACAAATTTGCTCAATTTAAAAAGGGACAACAATGAAATTTAAATTATTAGCAACCAGCTTAGCGGTATCGCTGGCGTTAACAGGTTGCGCCATGCAACAAAACCAAAGCACGCAAACAACAGCACAAAAAGAACAAGTAAATAAAGCTGATGACCGTGTTTTTTCGCAAGATTACTTAATTGAAGAGCTAGAAAACGGCTTACGTGTCATGGTTGTTAAAACCGATTACCCTGATGTAGTGTCGCTGCAAATTCCGGTATCGGTTGGGTCGCGTAACGAAGTTGAAGAGGGTAAAACAGGCTTTGCTCACTTTTTTGAACACATGATGTTTAAAGGCTCACAAAAATACCCTGAAGATGTGTACTCAGACATATTAAAAAATTCAGGTGTTGATAACCGCGCTTATACAACAAACGATTACACAAATTACCATTTAAACTTTTCGAAGCAGCACCTTGATAAAGTACTTGAGCTTGAAGCTGATATTTTTCAAAACTTAACCTACACCGAAGAGCAATTTAGAACCGAAGCACAAACGGTAAAAGGTGAGTACTTAAAAAACAACGCGAGCCCAATTCGTAAATTATTAAGCGCTGTACGCGAAGAAGCGTTTGATAAGCACACGTATAAACACACCACTATGGGCTTTTTTAAAGACATAGAAGCCATGCCAGATCAAATGGCCTATGGTAAAGAATTTTTTGCTAAGTTTTATAAGCCTGAGTATGTGTCACTTGTCATCGTGGGCGATGTAGACCCACAAGCAACAATGGCAATGGTTAAAAAGCATTGGGGCAGCTGGAAAAAGGGTAACTATGTTGCTGACATTAAAGCAGAACCTGTTCAACAAGCACCAAAATATTTGCACCAGCAAGATGAAGCGCTACCAGGACACTGGTTACTTGTATCGTACAAAGGCGCTGCGTGGGAGCCTGCTAAAAAAGACAGAGCGGCACTAGATTTAATCTCACAGCTTTATTTTTCTAGTAATTCAGATTTATATCAAGAGCTAGTGGTCGACAAACAAATTGCCAGCCAAATGTTTACCTATAACCCAGAGACTAAAGATCCGGGTTTATTACACGTATTTGTTAAAGTAGAAAACGCAGACGATTTAGCCACTGCGCGCGATGCCATTAACCGAACTTATGCAAAAGCACGCACTGAGCTTGTTGATGAGCAAAAGCTCAGTGATTTAAAATCGAACCTTAAATACAGCTTTATAAATGGCTTAGATTCGTCGCAAGCGATTGCATCAACACTTGCTAGTTACATGCATTTTGAGCGCGATCCTGAGGTTATAAACCAGCTGTATAAATCGGCAGATAACATTACCAGCGCAGATATTAAAGCCGTTGCTAATAAATACTTTACTGATAACGCACGTACCACATTAACAATGTCGGCACTTGATAAAGCCCCAGGTTTTGAGCAAGAAGTTAATTTAAATGCGCTTACTGCAAAGCTTGAACAAGCACCTGCGAAGCCTACATTTAAAGTACTTGATAAAACCAATAGCTCGCCATTAATCGATGTTAACTTTTTATTCAATACCGGCGCGGCTGCCGACCCACAAGGTAAAAAAGGTGTTGCAGCGCTCACTGCGGCTATGCTTGCACAAGGTGGCTCAGAGGCGACAAGCTATAAAGATATTCAAAAAGCACTTTATCCGCTTGCGGGTAGCTTTGGCTATCAAATAGATAAAGAAATGCTGTCGTTCCAAGGGCGCATTCATAAAGACAATGCAGCGCAGTGGTATTCACTTGTGAGCGATCAATTATTAAACCCAGGCTTTAGAGACGATGACTTTAAACGCCTTAAAAAAGAAATGATCGATGGTATTAAATCAGGCTTAAAAGCATCTAACGATGAAGAGCTAGGTAAAGAAGTGCTATACAGTGCACTTTACAAAAATCACCCTTACGAAAGTTACAACTACGGTGATATTTCGGATTTAGAAGCGTTGACACTAGATGATGTTAAAGCGTTTTATAACAGCGAGCTTACGCAATCTAAACTCACGGTTGGCTTAATTGGGGCTGTGCCTGCAAACCTTAGAGCTAAAATGATGAGCGATTTTGCAACGCTACCAAAGGGTGAGCAAAGCCGTTTAAGTATTCCTGATGCGCCAGCGCTTAAAGGTCATCATGCAACTATTGTAGAAAAGTCAGCGCAATCGACGGCGGTATCGTTTGGTTTCCCTATTGATACAATTAGAAGTAGCGAAGACTGGACAGCCCTTTGGCTTGTGCGTTCGTACTTTGGTGAGCACCGTAGTTCTAACAGCTTTTTATATGAGCGCATTCGTGAAACTCGCGGCATGAACTATGGCGATTACGCATACATTGAATACTTTCCACGTGGTATGTTTCAAACCAAGCCAGATGCAAACCTAGGGCGCTCAGAGCAAATATTTCAAGTGTGGTTACGCCCACTTCGCTCTAATAACGATGCGCACTTTGCAACACGTACCGCTTTGTTTGAGCTAGATAAGCTAATTAAAAATGGTATGAGCGAAGACGACTTTGAAGCTACGCGTAACTTTTTAATTAACTTTGTGCCGCAAATGGTTGCAAGTCAAAATCGCCAATTAGGTTACGCGCTTGATAGCGAATTTTACAACATTGATAGCTTTGTAAGTTACGTAACTAATAAACTTAAAACGCTAACGCTTGCTGATGTTAATCGCGTTATTAAAGAAAACTTACAAACAGACAATGTTCACTATGTATTTATTACTGGTGACGGCGCTGATATGCAAAAACGTTTAGCATCGCAGCAAACATCGCCAATGATTTACAACACTAATAAACCTGCTGAGTTGGTTGCTGAGGATAAAGTAATTGCTGATTATAAATTAGCAATTCCTGCAAAAAATATTGAAGTGATGAAAGTCGATAAAGTATTTCAATAATTTAAGTGTTTTTTAAGCGTTAAAATAATGCCTCGGTGCTATAAGCATCGAGGCATTTTTATTATTTAATAATGAAACTTAATAAACAGTTATACCTAATAACCAGAACAAATAACTAAGGGATTAACACCTTGATGGCTAAATCCGTTAGACTTGGGAAAAGGCTATTTTATATCAACTTAAGGCAGTGCAGTATTATGCGTCATGCAATTTGGCAACAGCTTCGCGACGAAGCTAACGATGTAGTAAAACGTGAACCATTATTAGCAAGTCATGTTTATTCATGTGTTTTAAATCATGATTGTTTAGGTTCGGCATTGAGCTTTATTGTTGCCAATAAGTTGGCTGATGCGGTGGTATCTGCATTCACTATCCGAGAGCTGTTTGACCAAGCATTTGTAAAATGTGACCGTATGCTATCTTTTGTTGCTGAGGATATTAAAGCGGTAAAAGACCGCGACCCTGCATCAGAAACCTATCTTACGGTTATATTAAATCTAAAAGGTTTTCATGCTATTCAGGCGCACCGTTTGGCTAATTGCTTGTGGCAACAAAACCGCAAAGAGCTAGCGCGCTTTATTCAAAGCCGTAACTCTGAAGTGTTTGGGGTCGATATTCACCCTGCATGTAAAGTGGGTAAAGGCATTATGTTTGACCACGCAACCGGTATTGTTATTGGTGAAACAGCGGTAATTGAAGATAACGTATCAATTTTGCAATCTGTAACGCTTGGCGGTACAGGCAATGAGCAGGGCGATCGTCATCCCAAAATTAGAGCGGGCGTATTAATTGGCGCCGGCGCTAAAGTACTGGGTAATATTGAAGTAGGTGAGGGCGCACGAATTGGTGCGGGCTCAGTTGTACTTAGCAATGTTCCACCACACACAACCGCTGTTGGCGTACCCGCTAAAATTATTGGTCGACCGGATTGTGAGTGTCCGGCGCAAAGTATGAACCAAAACTTTTTAGCAAATCCTGAGCCTGAAAACGAATCGCACACGAGTGCAATGCTATAAGTAATTAAAAATAATAAAACTTAAAAGGAATTAACATGAACAAGAATAGTTTATTGGCTCTAGGGATTGGGTTTATTGCGGGTGTAGGTTTAACTTGGGGCTACTTTAATGCAGCTTCAAGTCATCCAGAATCTGTTAAGTCGCAGCCAAGTTATGAAAAACAGCAAAAGCTTCATACTGAACAACAAAGTAATGAGGTATTGAGTAATGCAGACTCTGCAGTACCTGAGCAAGTCGCTAGTATAGAGCCCGCTGAAGTCTCGCCTACAACCAATTCAGAAACCCAAATGCTTTCTGAACTACCTTTAGAAGAGCAAGTGACTCAGCTTAAGCAGCAACTCGCCGAACAGAAAGCGGCGCTCAAAAGTGTTTTAAAGAAAATGAGGAGTCCTTCAGATTTTGAGCAGATTTTACGTGATAAATTTGAAAATCAAACGCGCGACGAAGAATGGGCTTATCGTACTGAAATGGCATTACAAGATTTTTTATTAACAGCTGATTTATCAATTATTCCTGACGTTGTTAGTGCAAAATGTAAAAAAACAGTATGTGAATTTGAACTTGCCGCTCCCACTGATAACGACACATTTGGTAATGCTCAATGGCGAGAGCTAAACGATAAGTTGATGGAACAAGAGTTTTGGCAACAATTTAAAAGCACTACCTCCACATCGAGCGATAGCGAACTTAAAATGTTGCTAAGTACAGAGCTTTAAATAATTTGTGATTCTATAGAGCCATCAACGAGCTCTGTAACTAAAACATCGCCTGTTTTAATTTGCCCCACAGATTTAACTACTTTCCCTTGCGGTGTTTTAGTGATGCTATAACCGCGCGCTAAAACATTAAGCGGACTTACCGAGTCTAACCTGCTTGCTTGCAGTGCTAAGCTATTATTCGCTTGTTGTAACTGATGCTGTATAGCTTGGTGTAGCCTAGCTTGTAATTGCGAGAGTTGATGGCTTGCTGAAGTGAGTTTTTTATCAGGTGATTGGCGCATCAAACGCGGCGTTAAGTTATTGAGTGTGCGTTCTTGTTGGTATAAACGATTACGCATAGCTTGTTGCAGCGCAATGCTTAGCTCATCCAAACGTTGTGATTTTTGACTCAGCTGATTACGCGGATGACACAAATTAAGGCGGTGTTGTAACTGCGTTGCTAATGCGCGTTTATCGGCAATACCGTGCTTAAACGCGTTAGATAAACGATTAACTAATTGTGTTACTTTGTTGTGTAACTCTTGCGTATTTGGGCTTACAAGCTCAGCTGCGGCTGATGGAGTTGCTGCACGAACATCAGCAACGTAATCGCTAATGGTTGTATCTATTTCATGGCCTACTGCACTTACTATAGGTAATTCACTTTCAAAAATAGCCCGTGCGAGCTGTTCGTGATTAAAGCACCATAAATCTTCAAGTGATCCGCCGCCTCGTCCTAAAATAAGTACGTCTACTTCATCACGAGCATTAGCTAATTCAATTTGATTAATTAAATGTAGGTGTGCTTCTTTGCCTTGTACCATAGCAGGGTAAATGATTACTTCTAACTGCGGCGCACGGCGTTTAAGTACCGTTAAAATATCTTTTATAGCAGCGCCGGTTGCTGAGGTAATAACACCAATACGATTAATATTTTGCGGAAGTGGTTTTTTATACGCAGAGCTAAATAATCCTTCGGCGGCCAAACGCATTTTAAGCGCATCGAATTCTTGTTTTAGCTGACCTTCGCCGGCCGGTTCCATATGCTCAACAATAAGCTGGTAGTCACCGCGAGGTTCATAAAGTGATACACGCGCTTTTACTGTAACTTGCGCGCCATTTGCAGGGCGATAGCTTTGGTTGCGATTATTCCCACGCCACATAGCGGCTTTAATTTGTGCTTTATCGTCTTTTAACGAAAAGTACCAATGGCCGGATGCAGGGGTAATAAAGTTAGAAATTTCGCCCGTGAGCACTAAAGATGCAAAACCTTGCTCAAGGATTGTGCGAATTTCTCTATTAAGGCGCGACACGGTGTAAACCGCCTGCGAAGGCTTCGAAAACATAAAAAACAACCTAAAACTATTTATTGCACTACTTTATCATAAATATTTGCGAAATATTATTTACTCATGCCAACAACGCTGTTAAAATTTGGCCGCAATTCCTTATCTTAGATCCACATGTGAGAAGTTGCCAAAATGCTTAGAATCGCTAAAGAAGCTCTTACCTTTGATGACGTACTTTTAGTACCTGGTCATTCTACTGTTTTGCCACACACGGCAAATATTTCAACTCGCTTAACGCGTGGTATCAAACTTAACTTGCCGCTTATTTCAGCATCTATGGATACTGTTACAGAAGCTCGTTTAGCTATTGCCCTTGCGCAAGAAGGTGGTCTTGGTTTTATTCATAAAAACATGACTATTGAAGAACAAGCGAAAAACGTACGTAAAGTTAAAACCTACGAAGCAGGTATTGTTTCATACCCTGTAACGGTTACTGCCGATTTAACAATTGCAGATGCAATTGAGCTTTCGCACGAAAAAGGTTTTTCAGGCTTTCCGGTTACCGACAGCAATAATGTGCTTGTAGGCATTGTTACTAGTCGTGATATGCGTTTTGAAACTAAGCTTGAACAGCCTGTTTCTACCGTTATGACTAAAAAAGAAAAGCTTGTTACCGTTAAAGAGGGCGCAGCACGCGAAGAGATTTTAGGCTTAATGCACGAACACCGCATTGAAAAAATCTTAGTTGTTGATGATGAATTTAAACTCAAAGGCATGATCACAGTAAAAGATTACCAAAAAGCCCAAGACAAACCTGACGCATGTAAAGATGACCAAGGTCGTTTACGTGTAGGTGCTGCTGTAAGTGTTGGCGCAGGTACTGATGAGCGCATTGCTGCATTAGTAGAAGCGGGTATTGATGTTTTACTTATCGATACATCGCATGGTCACTCTCAAGGCGTTATTGACCGTGTTACTAAAACTCGCAAAGAGTACCCAGACTTACAAATTATTGCAGGTAACATTGCAACAGCTGAAGGTGCGATTGCACTAGCTGATGCCGGAGCGGATGCAGTTAAAGTAGGTATCGGCCCTGGTTCTATCTGTACTACACGTATTGTTACCGGTTGTGGCGTTCCACAAATTACCGCTATTTCAGATGCTGTTGAAGGCTTAAAAGGTCGCGACATTCCTGTTATTGCTGATGGTGGCATTCGTTTTTCTGGTGATATTGTTAAAGCACTTGTTGCTGGTGCATCGTGTGTAATGGTGGGTTCTCTTCTTGCTGGTACAGAAGAAGCACCAGGTGAAGTTGAATTGTACCAAGGCCGTTATTACAAATCTTACCGTGGTATGGGCTCATTGGGCGCGATGGATCAAAAAGAAGGTTCATCAGATCGTTACTTCCAAAAATCAAATGAAGCTGACAAGTTAGTACCTGAAGGTATTGAAGGTCGCGTAGCTTACAAAGGTCCTATTGCAACGATTATTCATCAGCAAGTGGGTGGCTTACGTAGTGCTATGGGCTTAACGGGTTGTGCAACAATTGAAGAGCTTAATACAAAACCACAATTTGTACGTGTTACTTCAGCGGGTATGGGTGAGTCGCACGTTCATGATGTGCAAATCACTAAAGAAGCACCAAATTACCGCTTAGGTTAAGCAGCGTAATTAATTTAATATACTGGGCTTGCTTTGCAAGCCCTCTTTTTAGTCGTTTACATTAACAAACGGCATTTAGCATCAGACTTTACGAGATACTCCATGAGCAAAGATATTCACGATTCACGAATTCTCATTTTAGACTTTGGTTCACAATACACTCAATTAATCGCCCGTCGTGTGCGTGAAATTGGTGTTTACTGTGAACTTTGGGCATGGGATGTGACTGAAGAGCAAATCCGCGAGTTCAACCCACAAGGTATTATTCTTTCTGGTGGTCCAGAATCAACAACACTTGAAAACAGCCCGCGCGCTCCTGAGTATGTATTTAATGCAGGCGTTCCTGTGCTAGGTATTTGCTACGGTATGCAAACAATGGCAGCTCAACTTGGTGGAAGTGTACACAGCTCTGATAAAAAAGAGTTTGGCTACGCACAAGTTGAAAAAGTAGGCAGCTGTGCATTATTTGATGCAATTGAAGACCATATTACTGATGGCGGCAACGGCATACTTGACGTATGGATGAGTCATGGCGATAAAGTAATGGACATTCCAGCTGATTTTACAACAACAGCTAAAACATCTACTTGTCCACATGCTGCAATGTCTAACGAAGAAAAGCGTTTTTACGGCGTACAATTTCACCCAGAAGTAACGCATACTCATCAAGGGTTACGTTTGCTTGAGCGTTTCGCTATTGATATTTGTGGCTGTGAAAAATTATGGACTCCTGCAAAAATCATTGATGATGCTATTGAGCGTATTAAAGAAACTGTAGGTGATGACGAAGTTATTTTAGGTCTCTCTGGTGGTGTTGATTCATCAGTTGTGGCTATGCTTATTCACCGTGCAATTGGCGCAAAGCTAACATGTGTATTTGTTGATAATGGTTTACTTCGTTTAAACGAAGGTCAGCAAGTGATGGACATGTTTGGTAATAAATTTGGCTTAAACATTGTAAAAGTTGAAGCTGAAGAGCAGTTTTTAAATGATTTAGCTGGTAAGTCAGACCCAGAAGATAAACGTAAAGCCATTGGTCACACGTTTATTAATGTATTTGATGAGCAAGCCAAAAAGCTTAAAAATGCGAAATGGTTAGCGCAAGGTACAATTTACCCTGACGTTATTGAATCTGCGGCATCTGCCACAGGTAAAGCGCATGTTATTAAATCTCACCACAATGTGGGCGGATTACCAGATGACATGAAAATGGGCCTTGTTGAGCCATTGCGTGAATTATTCAAAGATGAAGTGCGTAAAATTGGTCTAGAACTTGGTTTACCGTACGACATGCTTTACCGTCATCCTTTCCCTGGACCAGGTTTAGGTGTACGTGTACTTGGCGAAATCAAAAAAGAGTACTGTGATTTACTACGCCGCGCAGATGCGATTTTCATTGAAGAGCTACACAAAGCTGAGCTTTACCATAAAGTAAGCCAAGCGTTTACTGTATTCTTACCAGTTAAATCGGTAGGGGTTATGGGCGATGCACGTAAGTACGATTGGGTTGTATCACTTCGTTGTGTAGAAACAATCGACTTTATGACAGCACGCTGGTCACATTTACCATATGAGTTTTTAGGTGTGGTTTCAAACCGTATCATTAACGAAATTGATGGTATTTCTCGTGTTGTTTACGATATTTCAGGTAAACCACCTGCAACTATCGAATGGGAATAATTGATTTTAGTTTCAATTAACTAATTTTAAGTGATTAAAAAACGGCGGATTAGCATGCTAATTCGCCGTTTTGTTTATTTAAAAAGCAGTTAAACTAAAAGAGTGATTTTTCTCTTTACCTTTGGCGAAACTTCTCTATAATTCGTCGTCATTGCAGGGGCGTAGTTCCAATTGGTAGAACAGCGGTCTCCAAAACCGATGGTTGGGAGTTCGAATCTCTCCGCCCCTGCCATTTCTTCTTTACATCGTTTTTATTACTTCTTATATTGTTCAAATGTCTAATCTACTGAGTTGTTATGCATCCACGTTACGCAGCTATTTTTGATATAGAAAATCTTGAACTCAATCAACATTATTGTCCTCAAGCAAATGATCAAGCTAATACTTTATCGCAAAGCACGATAGCCAGTTCTTTAACGCTAAATGAGCAACTATTTGCAGACATTAAGCTCAGTGCAGGGGCTATTATTATAAATAGCGTTGTACAGGGTAGTGAGATGCAATTAAACGACAATCAGCTTACGTTGCCAACCCCACAGCTCAACGCCTCTGAGAAGCGTGCTTTATGGGCTTTAATGAGTGAACACCTTGATAAACTTTAAATCAGTAGATGAAACTGCAATACCTCAATTAATGGCCATCGAAACAGCATGTCATAGCCATCCGTGGACTTTAAATACAATGAGTTCATGTATAGGCGGGCGCTATTTTAATGTTGCCGCATTTGATGAGGTGAGCATGATTGGTTTTTATATTGGTGAAAAAGCAGGGCCTGATTTTACGCTTATGGATATTTGTGTAACACCAAGCCACCAGGGTAAGGGTATTGCAAGGCAGTTGTTAGCCCAGTTTATTGAATATGGTGAACAGCAAAATGCTGAAAACCTCTTTTTAGAAGTACGCGAATCTAATACGCGGGCTATTGCGCTATACGAGAACGCTGGCTTTACAGAGATGTCAGTGCGTAAAAACTACTATCCAAGTGATAATCCGGCCAAAAATGGCTTTGAAGACGCTATTTTAATGGGCATGGCATTAGGTTTAAACTTTTCATAATTAAAGTCGGTGATTAGCGTTTTAAGCATAGAGCGCTAACGCACCGAACTTGTACTATTTTGTAAATTTTCTTTTAGGTTACTTTGCCACTAATTGCTTGCTCAATGGCTGCTATTAATTTATTTACCAGCTCGTCTCTTGGCACTTTATTGTTACTTTTTAAATTTTCTTCAAGTGCCGCAGCGCTGTGATAAATTTCATCAAAATTAAAGCACCCAGAACTACCTTTAATACTGTGCGCTATACCTCTTAATGCCTCCCAGTCATTACAATGTTTCAGAGTTTTAACTTCTTCTAAATAAGTAGGTAAGTTGGCTAAATAGTTATCAGTAATTTGCTGAAACTTTTCGCTTTTTAATAAGCTGTCCCACTTATTTTGATTATCCTTTTCAAGATGTAGGTAGCTTACGAGTACATTTTCCAGAGCATCTTTATCAATGGGTTTAGCGAGTGCTTTGTTGCAGCCAGCTTCTAGGTAAGTGCCTATATCGTGATTCATTACGTTAGCAGTAAGGGCAATAATGGGGCCATCGTATGCTGCATGACGAAGCATTTTAGTCGCTTCTAATCCGCCCATTACAGGCATTTGCATATCCATTATAATAAGCTGATAGTCATTAACGAGTGCCATTTCTACAGCTTGTGCGCCATTACTAGCAATATCGGGTTCAAGGCCCCAAGTTTGCAGTAATAATTTAATTAATAGCTGGTTATCAGGGTTATCCTCAGCGACTAAAATATTAGCCTCAAAGTTATTGGTCGCAAACGATAAGAGAGGGTCTTTCTCTGGTATTAACTGGCTTTCTTGCGTTAAAAACTCAAGCATTGGTTGATCATCAGATAACTGACACGACACCCTAATTGTAAAGCGGCTACCAACGCCAACTTCACTTTCAAGCGTTACATCGCCACCAAGTAACAGTGCTAAATTTTTAGAAATACACAATCCAAGGCCTGTACCACCAAAACGACGTGTGGTTGTGGCATCGGCTTGCTCAAACGGTTTAAACACACGCTCTATTTGATGCTCAGACATACCAATGCCGGTATCTTTAATTACAAATTCTAGCTTTTGACTTGCTTGTAAATAATGCACGCAAATAGACACACTGCCATTTTCGGTAAATTTAACAGCGTTATTTGCAATATTTATCAGTATTTGTTTTAAGCGGGTCACATCACTATAAATGGTGCGTGGTAGCGGCAGTTGGTAATCAATATTAAGGGTTAATTGTTTTTCTTGTGCCAGTGGTTGAATAATCGATTCAATGTCATGCACAAGCTGCACTACGTTTAACGCAGACAAATCGACAGCTAGCTTTTCAGCTTCAATTTTAGATAAGTCGAGTATGTTATTTATTAACTCTAGTAAGTGTTTTGAATTACGTAAAATAGTGCTTAGATGTTGTTTGTCGTTGGCTACTTTGTCGTTGTGGAGTAATTGCTCTGTAAAGCCCATAATAGCCGTAAGTGGCGTTCGTATTTCGTGACTCATATTAGCTAAAAAACGACTTTTAAGCTGATTAGCTTGCTCGGCTTGGCCAATTGCAAGCTCTAGTTGGCTGTTCATGGCTTCAAGTGCTTTAGTACGACTTTCTACTTTATCTTCAAGGTGGTGTTTATATTCTTCAAGCTGCTGCTGGTAGTGTCTAATTTGATTAACCATGTGGTTAAAGTCGTTAAACAAAACACCCACTTCGTCATTTGTATGAGCTGGTAAGTGCACCGACAAATCGCCATCACCAACACGGTGGCTTGCAGCACCTAATAATTCAATTGGGTTAAGTAATAAATTACGTACCACTATAAAAATTAATATTGGCAGGGTGATTATCGAAATAATAACAATTAAGCCTGTTATTAAGCTTATGGCTTTACCAGATTGATAAAGCACACCTTTGGGAATGGTTGAAACGTAATAATATCCACCGGGCATTTGTACGGCAAAAATCATACGCTCTATTTTATCTATGCTTGAGAGTTCAATGGTAGAAAGCATGCCTATATCGGCAAGATCGTGTACTTGGTTAAGTTCATATTCGCTTATGTATTGGCCGCGCATGTTGTAGTCGGAGCTAAATAAAATTTTCCCGTCTTTGGTCAACATTAAATTAAGTGTGTTGTTATATGGCGCTTCTAAAATACTGGAGTTGAGTATTGAAGGCTCTATATGTATTACAATAAAACCAAGCTGCTGTGGACGTTTCAAGTAGTAATCAACGCTGTCAATTCGTTGAATGAAATATAAGCTCGTGGTGCCATCGTCCTTTTGAATCATAAATTGCTGTGTACTTAAATTACTTTGCAATACTCGATTAAAAAATGGATAGCTTTTAGGCGCTGTTGTTAGGTTGTTAGAGTAGTAGGCATCACTTTTCCCACTTGCTGAAACTAAATTAATGCTAATTATATCTGGATAAGCTTCGCTGTAACTGGCAAATACATCCATAAGCGCGCCAAGTTTTCGGGTGTAATTACCGTTGGCGCTAATATCGTTTGCTAAAAAGTCACTAAGTACTGGCGAATTTGAAAGTAGTTTTGCAGTAGAGTGAAAAGAGTCGATATAGTTGAATATTTTTTGCTGTTGTTGCTCAACAAAACGGCTCATTATTAAATCAGCTTGTTTTTGTGTTGAATTAGTTACATTGGTGAGCGTAAAGCCACCTAAAAATAGCAGTGGCAGAATAACAAGAGGTGTTATATACCATAATAATCTTATACTTAACTTACTGGTTTTCATGACCAAACGACTTATCCTCCATGCAATCTGCCAATAATATGCGTTACGACCTGATTACACAAGCTTATAGCGGTCTTGGTGGCTAAATTACAATCATTAGTTGCATGATCTTTAGCTCTTTTTTTTATGTTTAAGTTATTTAAATTTAACAAATTACACTGAATAATATCAATTCAGTGTTTAAAAAACTTACATAGTTTTACATTTTTTAAAGTTACGAATTTATTGCCAAATTGGGAAGCATCTTTTGTAGAGCGAAATTTGCACACAAAACACTCCACATGCTTTTATATTTTTGCCAAGCTGCTCTCCATAGTCGATTTACTGCCACGAGTTTATATATTGATGCATAGGTGAAATAAGGCTGTGAGGCTGAGAAGGCATAGCAAGGTTTAATACGATGATTTTGAGTGTTTGTTTAAAACGAACACGTGTAAGAAATACGCATTCGTAATAATGTTATTACCTATTAAATAATTACATATTTAACAGCCGTATGAGCGTACTAAAAAGTCGATGGTTATTTCAACCCATCGATCAATCGCATCTTTAGTTATTGGTTTATCCGGATGAGTTAGATATAACAAATGCAGTTCGCTGCGCATTAACGCAACAAATACATCGGTAGCTTCTTCAATGCTAATAGTTTCAAAGTTAAGCTCGTTTGAAGCGACTGCATCTGTTAAGTACTTAGAAACTTTACCTTTAACTACAAGCGGACCTGAGTTGTAAAACATATGACCAAGAGCAGGAAAGCGGGGAGCTTCAGCTATTACGACGCGGTATAGCGCCATTGCAGATTCCGCCAAGGCGACTTGTAAGTAGGCATACCCTAAGCGGCGTAAGTTTTCAGTTAAGTTGCCCGGTTTAAAAGTAATATTATGAATTGAAGCCGTAAATACTTCGCATTCACTTTTTATGACTGCTAAAAATAATGTTTCTTTATTTGCAAAGTGAGCGTAAACCGTCGATTTTGATACCCCTGCTTCACGTTGGATCATATCAGTAGTTGCACCGTTAAACCCATGAGTTAAAAATATTTTACGAGCTGCTTGTAATACTGTCCTTGCTTTTGCGCCAAGCTCTAGCTCACTAGGAGGCGTAGTGCTTTGGGAATTAGTAAGCTCTTTTGTCATTACATTTCACCTTGACATGATATTAAATTACGAATAGCATACCAAACCGAGCGGTACAGTTCAATTTAAGCTTTGAGTTTTCTGTAACTAGTCCACTTCAGTAACGCTAATATAACTTAGCTAATTGTTTCTAAAATACATTCATGATTGTGAGCTTGCTAATATTGATTTGTTGAATTTTTCTGTTAATAAGTCAAACCGAGCGGTACAGTACATGTTTGTTGCATTGTTAAATTTGGGATATCGAAATGGCAATTCTGCGTTTTAATAAAAGGCTTTTTAACTATTCACGGCACACAGCCATAGCACTTACGTCAATTGCTATTTTATCGGGGTGTGTTGTAGGTCCTACATTTGAAGAGCCTAATGCAAACATAAATAACACGGTTGTAACGCCTACAGCCGACTTTGGCCAAGGCGAGCAAAGCAACAAAGCTGAATTAGTATGGAACTGGTGGACTATATTAAACGACCCTATTTTAACTGAATTAGAGCAAAAAGCGCAGCTGGGTAATCTTGACTTACAAATGGCTTCAAGTCGAATTGCACAAAGTCGAGCTGCGTTGGGTATAGCATCATCAGAGCGTTTGCCAAACGTATCTGCTGGATTTGATTACAAACGTGAAGGTCTTAGCGAAAACGGTAAATTTGTCGCACTTGGTGCGCCACCAGATGCTGATAACTTTTGGCAACTAGGGTTTGATGCCAGTTGGGAGCTGGATTTATGGGGTCGTAATAAACGAATAGAAGAGGGCGCAATCGCTATGTTGCAAGCGTCATTATTTGAACGTGAAGCTGTGCGGGTCAGCCTCGCGGGCGAAGTTGCTAAAGCCTACTTGTTGCTGCGAAGTGCGCAAACACAATTAGAAATCACACATGAAAATAAAAGCATTGCAGAGCGTATATTAACCCTTGTGCAAAGTCGTGAAAAAAATGGCGTAAGCACGCGGTTTGAAACTATTAGTGCCCAGGCAGAACTAGCAACAATTAATGCGGGATTACCAGAGGTAACACAGCGTCGTAATACTTTAATGAATGCACTTGCATTATTAATTGGAGAGCAACCGCGTGCATTAAATGCTTTATTAGCAGCACGTATACCACAGCCACATATTCCTACTGGCATACCTAAGGTGATCCCATCTGAATTTGTAAAACGTCGCCCAGATATTTTACAAGCTCAGGCAAATTTACACAGTGCCGTAGCCGCTATTGGTGCAGCACAAGCAGATTTTTACCCGCGTATTACGTTAACGGGTACATTAGGTGTTGAAGGTTATGCGCAGCACGATTTATCAACGTGGGACTCACGCGTATTTTCTGTTGGGCCCAATGTATATTTGCCTATTTTTCAAGGTGGACGCTTAAAGTCACAACTTAAATTAACAAAAGAACGCGAGAAAAATGCGGCATTAAATTATCGCCAAACAGTACTCAAAGCATGGCATGAAGTAGATAACGCAGTAGATGGCTGGGCGGCACAGCAAAATCACCACGATAAAGTAGAAATAGCATATAACTTTAATAAACAAGCACTACATAGTGTTGAGCGAGCTTACCAGCAAGGTGCTGCAGATTATCTTAGTGTACTCACTGCACAGCGCCACTTACTGGCAAGCCAAACTAATTTAAACAATAGCGCCACTAATGCATCACTTGCGGTGGTTAGCTTATATAAATCATTAGGTGGAGGCTGGAATCCTGATATTTTGCCTAAAAAAACATCAGCGAGAAATGAAATAGTTGCGGAGGGGGAGTAATGAATGCAGCCACAATTAATGTGCCCATACAAAACGCGGATCCCATTGTAAGACCCGCAGGACCTTCTAAACAAGCAATTGCCGGGCTCTTAGGTATTTTTATTGCGGCAATGATGGCCGGTTTAAATAATCGTGTCGGTTCTTTAGGTCTTGTTGATATTCGTGGCGTGTTGGGCGCAAGCCTTGATGATGCATCGTGGCTATCGAGCGCTTACACCGTAGGAGAATTAATAGCAATGCCGTTTGCTTCATGGTTTGCTATTACGTTATCGGTTAGGCGTTTTCATATTAGTATGGTGACAGTATGTGGTTTTATAGCCGCAATATTGCCGTTTATTCACAACTTAGATTTACTGATCGCTTTACGCTTTATCCAAGGTGTAAGCAGTGGCGCGTTAATCCCTATTTTAATGATGGCCGCACTTAAGTTTCTACCTCCTCATATTCGTTTACATGGTTTAGCTTTATATGCAATGACTGCTACATTTGCACCTAATTTAGCTATTTGGTTAAGTGGCCAATGGGTTGATGGGTTATCTGATTGGCGCTTAATTTACTGGCAAGTTATTCCATTGTGTCTTGTAGCCGGCTCTCTAACAGCATGGGGCTTACCAAAAGAAGGTGTTAAGTATGCTCGCTTTAAAGAAGGTAACTGGTTAGGTCTAATATGCGGGGTTTCATCACTTGCGTTAATTGCTACAGCTCTCGATCAAGGAGTTCGGCTTGACTGGTTTAATTCATCACTTATTACCGTATGCTTTAGTGCTGGAATTGTTTTGTTTGGCTGTTATTTGTTTACGGAGTGGCATCATAAAACCCCATTTATGAAGCCTCAGCTAATCGGTAAACGTAATTTAGGTATTGGCGCGGTGATACTAACCTTATTGTTGGTGGTTTTTATGTCGGGTTCAATGCTTCCTTCAGTTCATTTAACAAATTTACATAACTATCGAGCATTACAGTTAGCGCCTATTGGGTTGCTTATTGCTTTACCGCAGTTAGTGCTGGGATCTGTTGTTGCACTTTTTTTATATAAAAAATGGGTTGATGCACGATTTGTTATGGCAATAGGCCTGTTCTTAATTTCTCTTGCTTGTTTTAGTGGTACTCAAATAACGCCGCAATGGCATGGCGATCAATTTTTAACAGCCCAGTTATTGCAGGCATTTGGCCAGCCAATGGCCGTTGTCCCTATATTATTCTTAATGACTAGCGTGTTAGACCCAAGTGAGGGCCCGTACTTTTCGGGAACTATAAATACCTTACGTGTTTTTGGATCGCTAATTGGTGGTGCAGTTGTTGGACAGTTGATCGTTGTTCGAAGTCGTTTTCATAACGAAATGTTATTAGATCATGCTTCACTAGTTGGTAACTCTCTACCACAAAGCGCAACACCTACGGAGCTTGGTAGTGTTATTGCTCAGCAGTCTTTAGTTTTATCTATTGCTGATGCGTATTTAGTGTTGGGAATTATAGCCCTTGTCTTAATTCCGTTGGCACTGTGCATGGACTTTGTACCTGCACCGAATCTAAATAAATCTTAAACCTTATTTTTAAAATTGAGTAATAAATTATGGCATTATCAAAAGCAGTTAAATTTACCGTGGTAGCAACCTTATTTGCTGTTGTTGCAGGTAGTATTGTTTATTTAAATACACCAGAGTCATCGGCTTCAACGCAAACAACAGATGACGCATATATACAAGCCGACTTTACGTTTGTATCGCCTAAAATATCAGGTGTCATAAATGAGGTATTAATTAAAGATAATCAGCGTGTAGAAAAAGGCGATGTGTTAGCAACGATTGATGACCGCGATTATGTAGTTGCTATTGACGCAGCTAAAGCACGGGTTAATAGTGCACAGGCAAATATTAAAAGCCTAAAAGCAAAAATTATTTATCAGGAGTCTGTAATATTACAAGCAGAGGCCGGTATTGAAGCTGAAAAAGCAGGGCTTGAATTAGCAAATGTAAATCTAACTCGATACAGTAATTTAGCGTCTGATGGCTCGGGCACTGTTCAAGCGCTTCAAGAAGCACAAGCAAAGCTAGCAATTCAAAAAGCTAACTTACATAAAAAAGAAGCAGCACTAGTTGCAGCAAAGCAGCAAACAGCTATTTTAAATGCTGATCAAGATAAAGCAAAAGCATTATTAGCTCAGTCAAATGCCTCATTAGAAGAAGCATTATTAAAGCTCTCTTACACAAAAATTAAAGCACCTGTTAGCGGTATTGTTGGTCAAAAGGCTGTGCGTGTAGGTGGCTTTGTAAGCCCAGGTAAGCCACTTCTCGTTATTGTGCCACTGGATAAAGTGTTTATAAGTGCAAATTATAGAGAAACACAACTAGCTAATGTAAAAGTTGGTCAACAGGTTGAAATTAAAGTTGATGCATTGCCAGGCGTGACATTAAAAGGACACGTTGACAGTCTAAGTCCAGCAAGTGGTGTAAGTTACTCCACTATTGGTGCACATAATGCAACAGGCAACTTTACTAAAATAGCGCAGCGCCTACCGGTAAAGATTAGTTTAGTTGCTAAGCAGCCTTTACTTAGTCAACTACGTGTTGGAATGTCGGTTGTACCTACAATTGATGTTGTTAAGTAACTACTCATTTTTATTTAAGCGATCTACGACTAAATTGTAGGTCGTTTAAATATCGCTTGCTGTACACATTTATTTTAAAGCTAAGATATTTTTAAGTAGATAGCACACTTTTATACCGACTCCTGTTACAATTGCCATTATTAAAAAATCAACTATTGACGCTTTATTATCAGCTGTTTGCAACGTGAAAATCAGCGAGAATAGTAGTTAATTACGATCAACATAACGGGTTTACTCGCAGACGCTTATTAAAATGCATTCAACCCCGCATATAAACTAAAAGAATTTATCAATGGCAGACCAGACTATTATCAATGAAATCAGCAAGCGAAGGACCTTTGCTATCATCTCTCACCCGGATGCTGGTAAAACAACGATTACCGAAAAAGTATTGTTATTCGGACAAGCTATTCAAAGAGCTGGTACTGTAAAAGGTCGCGGCTCTAACCAGCATGCTAAATCTGACTGGATGGAAATGGAAAAAGAGCGTGGTATATCAGTTACTACTTCTGTAATGCAATTTCCATATAACGATGCACTTGTTAATTTACTTGATACGCCAGGACACGAAGATTTCTCTGAAGATACGTACCGTACATTAACAGCAGTAGATTCGTGCTTAATGGTTATTGATGCGGCTAAAGGTGTAGAAGACCGTACCCGTAAGCTAATGGAAGTTACACGCCTGCGTACCACACCTATTGTTACGTTTATGAACAAATGTGACCGTGATATTCGCGACCCAATGGAAGTGCTGGACGAAGTTGAAACAGAGCTAAATATTGCCTGTGCACCCATTACTTGGCCAATTGGTTGTGGTAAAGAGTTCAAAGGTGTTTATCACATTCATAATGATGAAGCTGTTTTATATAAAACGGGCCAAGGTCATAAAATTCAAGATGTTCGCACAATTAAAGGCCTTGATAATCCAGAGTTAGATATTGCCATTGGTGAAGACTTAGCTGCGCAGTTACGTGATGAGCTTGAGCTTGTTATTGGTGCATCAAACGAATTTGATTTAGATCTGTTTTTAGCCGGTGAGCTTTCGCCAGTTTATTACGGTACCGCACTTGGTAACTTTGGTGTTGATCACGTGTTAGATGGTTTAACTAAGTGGGCGCCAACGCCATTACCACGTGAAACCGAAGACAGACTAATTGTTGCAACTGAAGAAAACTTTACCGGGTTTGTATTTAAGATTCAGGCCAACATGGACCCTAAACACCGTGACCGTATTGCATTTATGCGTATTGTATCGGGTAAGTACAGCCAAGGCATGAAAATGAATCACGTGCGAATTGGCAAGCAAGTGAGCATTTCTGATGCGGTAACCTTTATGGCGGGCGATCGTGAACGTGCCGCAGATGCTTTCGCTGGCGACATTATTGGCTTGCATAACCACGGTACAATTCAAATTGGTGATACGTTCACGCAAGGCGAAAAACTTAAATTTAGTGGTATTCCTAACTTCGCCCCTGAACTATTTCGTCGTATTCGCCTTCGCGATCCGCTTAAGCAAAAGCAATTATTAAAAGGCTTAGTACAGCTTTCTGAAGAAGGGGCTGTACAGGTATTTAGACCACTTATTAATAATGACTTAATAGTAGGCGCGGTAGGTGTACTTCAGTTTGATGTGGTTGTAGCGCGTTTAAAAGCAGAATATAACGTTGATGCTATTTATGAAGGCGTAAACGTGAATACGGCACGCTGGGTAAGCAGTGATGACGTTAAAAAGTTTGAAGAATTTAAACGTAAATGCGAAAGCAATTTAGCACTCGATGGCGGCGATAACTTAACTTACATTGCACCGAGCCGTGTAAATCTTAACTTATCGGTAGAGCGTTACCCAGAAGTAACGTTTAGCCATACACGCGAAAACTAGAGCTCATCTACAAGAATTAAAAGAAAACCTGCTTTGGCGGGTTTATAAAGGTAAAAAAATATGAATATTCGTACTATTTTAATTGAAAAAGCCATTGCAGCTATGGTCGGTGCAGGCTTACCTGAAGACACAAACCCGGCAGTAACGCAAAGCACGCGTCCACAATTTGGAGATTACCAAATTAATGCAGCCATGGGCGCGGCTAAAAAAATGAAAAGCAACCCACGTGAGCTTGCACAAAAAATTATTGATAACCTTGATGTAAGCGATATTGCTCAAAAGACTGAAATTGCAGGCCCAGGTTTTATTAATATTCATTTAAAGCCTGAGTTTTTAGCGCAAAGCGTACAAGCCGCTAACAGTGATGCAAAGCTTGCTGTAAATGAGCATGCTAAGCCACAAAAAGTGGTTGTTGATTATTCATCACCAAACCTAGCTAAAGAAATGCACGTAGGCCATTTACGTTCAACTATTATTGGTGACTCAATTGTACGTGCGCTTGAATTTAGAGGCGATATGGTTGTACGTCAAAATCACATGGGTGATTGGGGGACGCAATTTGGTATGTTAATCGCGCATTTAGAAGATCAAATTAGTCAAGGCGTTGACTTAGATACTGTTGCGCTTGCTGATTTAGAAACTTTTTACCGCGATGCTAAAAAACGCTTTGACGACGAAGAAGGCTTTGCAGATAAAGCACGTGACTACGTTGTTAAATTACAAGGCGGCGATGCGCATTGTGAAAAACTTTGGAAACTATTTATAGCCACCTCAGTTAAACACTCTGAAGAAGTATACAAGCGTTTGAATGTAACGCTTACTCAAGCCGATATTATGGCTGAAAGCGCATACAATGCAGAGCTTAACGATATTATTAGCCTACTTAAAGATAAAAACATTGCCGTGGAGTCGCAAGGCGCGCAAGTGGTGTTTTTAGATGAGCTAGCTAATAAAGATGGCGAGCCATCAGCGTTTATCGTACAAAAATCTGGCGGTGGTTTTTTATATGCAACAACAGACTTAGCGGCATGTGACTATCGTTCAAACAAATTAGGTGCTGATCGCATCTTAATTTTTGTAGATGCACGTCAAAATCTACACTTTAACCAAGTAGAACTAACAGCGCGTAAAGCTGGTTTATTAAGAGACGAAACAAGTTACGAGTTTTGCCCGTTTGGCACCATGATGGGCGCCGATAATAAACCATTTAAAACACGTACTGGTGGCACAGTAAAACTTGCTGATTTATTAGAAGAGTCAATTAACCGTGCAGCAGCAAAATTAGCTGAGCGTGAGTCTGATTTAAGTGATAGCGATCGCAGCGAGATTGCCCGTAAAGTAGGTATTGGTGCAGTTAAATACGCCGACCTTTCTAAGCACCGTACCAGTGATTACATTTTTAACTGGGACAGCATGCTAAGTTTTGAAGGCGCAACTGCTCCTTACTTACAATATGCTTATACACGCGTACGCAGTATTTTCCGCAAATCAGGCGTTGATGCTGCTACATTAAATTCAGACGTTGCAATTGTTGAGCCTCAAGAAAAAGCACTTGCACTTAAGCTACTACAGCTCGAAGAAGTCCTTGATTTAATGATCAGCGAAGCAACACCGCACGTACTATGTGGTTACTTATACGAGCTTGCAAGCTTATACATGACATTTTACGAAGCTTGCCCAGTACTTAAAGAAGGCGTAGAGCCAAGCGTGCGCGATAGCCGTTTAGTGTTGTGTAATTTGGTTTCAAGAACATTAGAAACGGGATTGGACTTACTCGGCATTGAAGTCATGGAGCAAATGTAATCACCGTCGTATTTTAACCTAATACTGCGTTATCCACCCCGGCTTACCCTAATCACATACAAACCGTATGCTCATAGGGATAAGTCGGGTTGGATGCCTTGTCTTAGGCTAAACTACTTAGGTGAGCCGTCTGCTGCGTGTAGTTCGCTTTGACTGCGTTGTCGTGCTTTTTTAGCCTAAGTCACATACTAAATGTATGCTCCTTGGCATAAAAAAGCACTCCGTCTTGTCAGCACTCCTACACTTGCAGATGAAATGTTTTACATTGTAGGTTGGGTTGAGTGAAACGAAACCCAACGATACACCCGAGACTCGGTGCTATTTCTATCGTATATACCTGAGACTCGATACTTGTTATTACTCAATATCTATTGTTTTAAGCTCGCTACTCTAAGCTCTTTTCTAAGTCTTTATTTAAAGGATTTGTTATGAAACTCGAAGATATCCGCCGTGAATACCTGCAAGACGCGTTAAGCGAAGATAACTTGCAAGATGACCCATTCAAGCAGTTTGAAACATGGCTTGAGCATGCTGTAGCAAGCCAATTACCCGATCCAACAGCGATGGTTGTAGCAACTGTTGATGAAACCGGTCAACCTTCACAGCGCATAGTGCTTTTAAAGCATCTGGATGATAACGGCTTTGTATTTTTTACCAATACAGGTTCGCGTAAAGCGCAGGAGCTTAAAGGCAATAACAAAATTTCCTTGCACTTTCCGTGGCATCACATGGAACGCCAAGTTATTGTTTATGGCGAGGCTAAACCATTACCAACTTCTGCTGTGGCAAAGTACTTTTTATCTCGTCCTAAAGAAAGCCAATTAGCAGCCTGGGCATCAGCGCAAAGCCGTCCGGTGTCATCACGTAAAGTACTCATGGAAACCTTTGCTAATATGAAAAACAAGTTTGCTAAAGGTGAAATTCCATTACCTGATTTTTGGGGCGGTTATTGTGTAGTGCCCACTAAAATTGAGTTTTGGCAAGGTGGGGCGCATCGTTTACATGATCGTTTTATGTATCAGCGCCAAGCAGATAATAGCTGGCAAATTACACGCTTAAATCCTTAATAAATAGATGAGTAAGTAACCGTGCAATTTATTGACTCTCATTGCCACCTCGATTTTAGTGAGTTTGATTCAAGTCGTGAATCGCTGATAAACGAGTGTGTAGCAAAGGGAGTTAATCAGTTTGTTGTACCGGGTATTACGCTTGCTCAATCGCATACTCTTATAGGGCTCAAAGCAACCTATCCAAGTATAAAAATAGCGGCAGGGCTGCACCCTTATTTTTTAAAACAGCATGAAGAATCGCACATAGAAGCATTATTCGAGTTTGCAACTACAAATAAGCATCAGCTGGTGGCTATTGGTGAGTGTGGGCTTGATCGAAGCATTGAAAACCTCTCTAAACAAACTTATTTATTTGAACAACAAATAGGGCTTTCTAATGAGCTAAGCTTACCGCTCATTGTACATCACAGGCAAAGCCATGATTTAATTGCGCAATCGTTTAAACGTTGTAAGCCAAAAAATGGGGGAGTGATTCATGCATTTTCAGGTTCAATCCAACAAGCGAAGTACTATATCAAACAGGGCTTTAAGCTTGGCGTAGGCGGTGTTATTACCTATGAACGTGCAGCTAAAACCCGTGCTGTTATTGCCGCTATTGAGCCCGAGCACTTAGTGCTTGAAACAGATTCACCTTCAATGCCGTTAAGTGGCTACCAAGGGGAGGTTAACACGCCATTGCATATACCTGATGTGTTTGACGCACTATGTGATTTAAAGCCAGACAGCGAAAAAGAGACGCTTGCCAAGCAACTTTATGATTCTTGTTCAGATGTTTTCTGCATATAACGATTTACCTGCCAGCGTTTTAATCCACGGCCTAACTGCCACGTAAAAATACAAGCAATCACTAGCATTAATAAAACCTGTCTGCCTAAGTCATGAAAATGATTATGGCTGTCGGATATTGCAGCGCGAGTTAAATAAGTAATAGATACAAAACCTATAGGGCGGTCATCATCGCTTATAACAGGTTCCATAAAAGGTGTTTTTAACTTACTTATTCCGGGGGTAGAATCAGAAAGTTGACCATAAACATGGTGCGACTGCCAATTGTCGCTACTGGCTAATAAAATACCCTGTTGATCGTAAATAGTCGCAGAAAGTACAAATTCATCTTTACTTATATCGTTACAAATTGCATTGAGCTGGGGTTTGTTTTTTTCGATTAAAGGTGTTTTAACATTTAAAGCCATAAACTGAGTGAGGCTTTTTGCGGTGCTGTCGGCGCTATCGTAAAGTAACTGGTGACTCTGAAAACTACTATTAACACCCACCCAGCTGAGTAATACAAAACAGCCAGCCGCAAGAATTAAGCGAACGAGTCGCTTTCTTTGGGATGCGCTTATAGGGTTTTTAATATGGTTATTTTTCATAGTCACCGTTTATGCTACTGACAGCATTTTGATTTGATGTTACAACTACACTAACTATAACCTTAAACCCCACCTGATGGCGAATTTAGTGTTGAGAATAGCAGTTTTGAGATGCCAACTATCAGGAAAATAAAAATAAACACGGAGATCCCATGTCGCAAATCAACATGGCACAGCAAGCTGCTGAGCAACCATTACAACACTTAACTCTAAATAAATGGTTTAGCTATAGTGGTGGTGTATCTACACCTCTCGATTATATTCCAAACAAAGCATTAGGGTTATTTAGCATCGCATTTGCAGGTGATTTTGAAGAAAAACACATTGCCAGTATTGTTGACTTTTTAGCGACACATAACCAAAACGTCACCGCTATATGCCAATACCAACCTGATTTAGGGCTTGCACCAGCACTGTGTTTTTATGCGCAAAATGCAGATAAAACTATAAACCCGTTAGTACTACAAGAATTTTCAAACACGCTTGATTGTCAATTAGTGCAAGTTGCTACGCCGCCTAATTTATATGAACCAGGTTTATTGGTTATGGATATGGATTCAACTGCAATAACTATTGAGTGCATAGACGAAATAGCACGCCTTGCGAACGTATACGATGAAGTTGCCTCTGTAACTGCACTTGCAATGGCGGGTAAACTTGATTTTAGTGAGAGTTTATATCAGCGTGTAGCTAAGCTTGAAGGTATTGAAAAAAGCTTAATTGAAGAACTGAAAAGTTCATTACCATTGATGCCCGGTATTAAAATACTGTGCCAAATTTTAAAGCAACATAACTGGTATTTGGCGATTGCCTCAGGTGGTTTTGTGCCTTTTGCAGAGCGTGTACAAGAGCTGATTAATTTAGATGAAGTGCACGCTAATGTGCTTGAATTTGAAGACGACAAGCTAACAGGTAAAGTACTGGGTACGATTGTCGATGCGCAGCAAAAAGCGGTCGTATTAGAGGTGCTTCAGCAAAAGCTAGGGCTTAAAAAAGCACAAACTGTAGCTATTGGGGATGGCGCAAATGATTTAGTGATGATGGCAAAAGCTGGCCTAGGTGTGGCCGTACATGGTAAGCCTAAAGTGGTTGAGCAAGCACAAGCGGCTATTTGTGAAGGGTCATTATTGCAATTGTTGTATATGTTGGCTATTCCGTTAGAAAAACAGCCAACACTTTAAAATAAATTAAGTTAAACCGCTTAACGTAAGCGGTTTAACCAAATTAGCTTACGGCGGCTCATTTGTGCAACTTGCTCTTTTTTAAGTTCTAAATGGCTTAGCGCTTCTTCAGTTATATCTACTACATCACCCACACCAGCTACGGCCCATAAGGCTTCTTCTAAATCTTTAGCTTTGTGCATTGCGTACTGGCTTACGTATTTTAGCTCATTAGAAAGATAATCAGTATCGGGGCGACCTGTGCGCGATATATACAAACGCATTACGAATATAAGTTGCGATGTAATGCCTTTACTAATTTGTTTATAAAAGCTTGAGTAGTCTTCACCTAAAGCGCATTGGCTAACAATAGCCTCTTCAATACTGCCTTTTCGAGGGTCGAAGTTAATAGCAAGTGTAAAAGCAAGTGGTGCATCTTGGCGGCTGCGATCTTTGATATTTGGTGTTATTACATTAATAATTTGCTCTTCAGTCAGAATGCTCGAAAAGTCAGTTTTGTTACTTAATAAACCAAAGTTTTGCAAAATTACGTGAATAGGGCTGGCGTATAACCCATATCCAATTGCGCCGGTTTTAAAGTGTGCAGCTTCTTTGTGTAAATATAGCGGAAATTGGCAAACGCTTTTTGTAACCATATTTCTAAGTGCGGTAGATAAGCCTTCTACTTTAGGTGCTTCTTCAGATACTTTAAGTTTGTCTTTATTACCTTCTATTAGCTGAGTGAAAAAGGTCACGCCAGCATGGGGTAAATCAGCAATACGATTTGCTTTTAGGTTAATAGTAGTAAATGACTTACTGATGGCCATTACTTCGTACTTTAGTTCACTAAGCTTATGCTTTTTAGTTATTTTTTGAAGTTCAGGGAATGCTAAAAGTACTATATCGCCTTTTTTAAATGTGGCAGGTTGTTCGCACTCTAACTGCAAACCCATTACCGAAAAGTCACGTGTATAGCCATTAAATACCTCATCATTAATAGTGACACTAACTGGTGTTTTATAAAGATAGCGCTTATGCGAGCGTAAATTTACGTATTCAAGTGGCACAATATCTAAGTAGGGTGGTGTTTTGTGTTTTGCGTGGCCAAAGTGCTTAAGCTGATTTACTAATGCTTTATCAAAAGTAAGTTGTTTATAATTTGCTTGTTCAGCTTTATTGCCAATATTTGTAAGTACAACAATATACTTAACATCTTTTATAAGGCCTTTTACACGAGGTGAAGGCGGCTTATTTAATTTTTCTATATTTTCACCGGCACTATTAGGTAGTGAAAGCGGTATAAAAGAATCATCTGGATGACTTGGCATTATTTGTATTTTAAAACACTGCCAGCTCTCTTTTTGGCTACCAAAACCTAAAAATAGATCACGTAATTGAGGGTTGTTATTTAACTCTGTACGCGTCGCTGAGTAGTAATAAATTTTACCTGATGATATATGTGTAAATGTATAGAGGTAATCTTCTTTTACTGCGGTAATTTGAGTTAGTAATTGTGTAATACGCTGATGATTAAGTATATTGTACAAACACGGTGTTTTTCTTTCATCGGTAAAGTAGCGCTGAATAAAAATATTATTTTCAGTGGTAAGGCTAAGGCTTGGGTAATATTGCTCATCTTTTTTACTTAAAAACACATATAAAGACGTTACGCGAGGAATGTAGTACTGCTCATACCCCTTTGATACTACAGCATCGAGCGTATTATCTAGATTTACTTTATAACGACGCTTATTACCATGAATAAAACTTTCTAAAAAGTCATTAAAGGCATCGTTGTTTTCTATATAAGTGCGCTTTAAACGGATGTGATTAAATTCACGAGAGATATTTTCTACTGCAACAACTTCGTATTGAATACCGTTTTTTAGGCCAAGTTCAAAGTCTTGCTCAAGGCCTACTAAGCGCATTGCGATGAGTTCGCCTTTTTTTATAGAGTAGCGCGTTGCAAGCTTAACTTTACAACCGCTTAAAGATATATCTGAGGTGCTAGCAGCAATGTTCTTTTTATCTTTGTAATCAATCGTTACTTTTATTGAGTAATTCATCCGTTCTTCACGGCGGCTCTCGTAAGAGGCAAACTTAATTACTTCAGTGTTTAAGTTATTTTCTAGCTCTTGTAACTCTGATTTTTCGGCTGCTTGTTTTTGTAATACGCGGTGGTTATTTTCTGTATTCATTACGGCTTCGTAAACAGCTAAGGTGTATTCACCATGTTGTTTAAGCGCTTTTTCAAACACTTCAATGGCTGTGTCATCCATAAAGTGTTGCTTGCCGTTATGCTCATATGGTTTTACTTGGCCTGTCACTAATCCGCGAAGATCAACAAAACGTGCCACTGGCTGAGATAAACGCGACATTTCCATTTTCATTAAAAATTGCTCAGGTTTAGTTAACCCTGCGGTTTTTGATTTGAAAATTAGATCAAATTTAGCGTTGCCTAAATATGTTTTTAACTCATTCACGAGGTCTTCGTGTTTGAGCATTATGTCATCAGCCATTTATAAAACCATCACCGTCTAATTGAAAAAGTAGGTATACTGTTAAGTCCATTTATTAGAAGTTCAATAAACGTTAAATCGCGCTATGTTATTAATATAGGTACAATTATTTGAGTTACTACTGTTTAGCTCTTGTTATGTATGTGTTATTTGCCATTTTATTGGCAAGTTACTTTAAACTATTACAAAGCAAAAAGTATGCCCTAAATTATAGCTAAAAAGAAACACCATGTGTATTTATTGATTGTGACGCTAGATTTTTAAGCAGGCAAGAGTTTGTTGCTAAGTAAATGCCTGAAATGGCAAAATAAGCGCTTAATAGTAAGAATTTTTTTAATTTAAAGAATAGTAGGTAAAGTTATCAATGGCTAAAGCGGCAAAAGTAGAATTTGTTTGTACCGAATGTGGCATGAACTATCAACGTTGGCAGGGTCAATGTCGCTGCGGTGCGTGGAACACATTAGCGGAATTTAAGCCTTCAGCAGGGCACAGTAAAAAAGCATCAATACGAGCAAACGTTGGTGGTTATGCTGGTGGTGTTGGTGGTGGCTCTAAAAAAATCAATGATATTGCTACATCAGAGGCTGAAAAGCAGCTAACTGAAATCGGCGAGCTTGATCGCGTACTAAGCGGCGGGGTGACTACTGGCTCTGTTAATATAATTTCGGGCGATCCGGGGGCGGGTAAGACAACTTTGCTATCTGACCTAGTGGCGAGAATGTCACAACGGATGCCGTCACTTTACTGTACGGCAGAAGAATCTTTATCGCAGTTTAAAAACAGGGTAAATCGTTTAAAGTTAAACTATAACCCGGACGAGCTTTATTTACTTTCAGAAACGAGTGTTGAAACCATCATCGAAGAACTCGAGAAAAATAAAATTAAGTTTGCTGTTATTGACTCTATTCAAGCTGTTGTAACCGATACGGCAAATGGTAGCCCAGGTTCGCCTTCGCAAGTAAAAAGCGCCGCCCAAGCATTAACTCAGTACTGTAAGCAAAATGATGTAACCATGTTCATTATTGCTCACGTAAATAAAAATAACGAAATAGCAGGCCCTCAAACACTTGTACATATTGTTGATGCGCTTTTACACATAGATACCAACGATGGGCAAATACGAACCCTTAGGGCAAATAAAAACCGCTTTGGTGATATTGATACTGTTGGCATTTTTAAAATGTGTGAACGTGGAATGTTAAGCGTTGATAATCCAAGTGAAATATTTTTATCGGGTTCAACCACTGACTCACCTGGCTCTACTATTACCTGTATTCGTAAAGGGAATCGTAATTTATTGCTTGAGATTCAATGTTTAACTACCGAAACAGAAGCTGAATTTCCGCAGCGTGTTTGTGTTGGTTTAAATATGAATCGTATAAAAATGCTGACCGGTATATTACGTAAGCATACTAAAACTAAAATATTTCACGATACGTTTTTTAATATTGTGGGTGGTTTAAGAATTGATGAGACAGAAACCTGCATCGATTTAGCATTAGTAACCGCGTTACTTAGCAGTTTAAACGAATTTGTTGTACCTCGTACCACGTGTATTATGGGAGAACTTAGCTTAAACGGCGATGTACGCCCAATAGATAGTGGTGTACCGCGTGTTAAAGAGGCTGCACAACATGGTTTTACAGAAATATATATTCCATTTCGCAATTACCATAAATCGATGGAAGGGCTAGGCGCTAAAATTACCCCTGTAAAAACCGTACATGAGTTACTTAGTTTGATTAATTAACACTTATCGGTGATGTTCTTCAGTGTTACTCTTAAGTTGAGACACTTTATAGAAAGAATTAAATAAGGAAATGACATGAAAAAATTAGTTATAGTTGCAGCTCTTGTGGCCGCAGGCGTGGGTGGTGTTAGTTACGCAAACTACGTAGCAACTCAAGAAGTGCGTGCAGAAGTAGATAAGCAACTTGCTTTAGTAAGCGAGCAAACTGGCGCTACATTTAAATACGCTGGTTTATCGGCAAGTGTTATTTCAAAGAGTGTAGAAATAACAAATATGGAAGTAATAAGCCCTGAAGGTGACAATGTTGCTAATATTCAAAGCATTGAAATAACTGGCTACGAGCCGGATAAAATATCACCACATACATCATTTGATGTAAAAAGCTTTCAGTTTGATAAAAGCTTCGTATCAAAATTACCAGCTGATACAAACGAAATGTTAGCGTCGGCAAGTTACGACTTACATTCATCACTTGATTACGATGAAGAGTCTGGCAATAGTGATGTAGTAGTTAAGCTTGATGCAAAAGACATTGTTAGTTTTAATATGGATATGGGTTTAGCTAATTCAAAAGCGTTAATGGATGCTTCATTGGCTATTAGCAAGGCGCAGCAAGAAGCGGGTGATCAACCGCTGACGTATGAACAAGAATTACAGCAGCAAACACTTGTTATGCAAGCAATGAGTAAATTAGAGCCGCGTAATGTTAGCTTTGCCTTAAATAACCAAGGTAAATTAAAAGATTTACTATCAAGCGAGCTTGAAAAGCAAGGTATGACGCTTGAGCAAATGGAAATGACGCTAGAGCAACAGTTACAACAAGCTCCTGTAACTGAAGATATTGCAGAGGCTTTAACTAGCTTTGCGAAAGGTTTAAATTCATTCAGTGTGTCTGCAAAGCTACCTGAAGGTAAAACTATGATGGAAATTAACCAACAAGTTATGATGCTAGTAGGGCAACCTGAAGAACTAGTTAAGTTTATTAACTTAGAAGTTAAAGGTGATTAGGCCTTAGTTCTGTATTAATAAAGGCGCCAATTGGCGCCTTTATTGTAATCTTATTAGCTAAAGCAATTTGCTTTTATAAGATCAGTGATTATTTGTTGTGATGGTTTTATTTTTTCCATCGCTAAAAATTCATCAGGCTGGTGTGCTTGGTTAATTGAGCCTGGGCCCATTACAATCGTTTCACAACCGAGTTGCTGGATAAACGGCGCTTCAGTGCAGTAATTTACCGCGACCGCTTTTTGCCCCGCTATTTTTTCAGCCATTTTTACTAAAGCACTGTCGGTGCTCCCACTAAATGCCGGTATTGGTTCATGTAAATCAATAACGCTCACCGCATTTGGGTATTGCTGATTTATCTCTTTCGTTGCATCGAGTACTAATGCTTGTAGTTCTTGTACACTTAAACCTGGTAATGGGCGCATATCTATATGCATTTCACAGCAACCACAAATTCTATTCGCGTTATCGCCGCCATGAATATTACCTAAGTTTAATGTTGGATAAGGGATTTCGAAGTGGTTTATTGAATACTTATGCTTTAATTGTTCTTTTAAGATCATCAATTTTGTAATCACTTTATGCATTACTTCAATGGCGTTAAGACCACGTTCGGGATCGGAGCTATGCCCAGAGCGACCAACTACTCTTATTGCTGTACTCATATGGCCTTTGTGCATAAATACTGGTGTCATATCAGTAGGTTCGCCTATTATGCAACGAGCAGGTTTTAAATTCGGGTGCTTACATATTTGTTGTGCACCAGCCATCGTTGTTTCTTCGTCAGCGGTGGCAAGGATTAAAATAGGCTGAGTTTGCTGCTTTTCATCAAGTTCACTAATCGCTTGTAATACAAAAGCAAAAAAGCCTTTCATATCAATACTTCCTAGCCCATACAATTTGTTATCGAGTTCGGTAAGTTTAAATGGATTATGGTTCCAACGACTGTCATCAAAAGGCACTGTGTCGGTATGACCAGCTAGCATTAATCCGCCATCACCTTCTCCGCGTTTTGCTAATAAATTATAGCGTCCTTTACCTCCTTCTAATTCTATAATTTCACACGTAAAACCGATTGTTTCGCACCAACTGGCTAGGAGTTCAATTACGTTTTTATTGCTCATACACAGGTTGTCTTCAATAGCACTAATAGAAGGGGCTGCAATCAATTGTTGGTACATGGAAATAAACGAAGGCAAAGGCATAAAAAAATCCAAAATTATTATTCAATTTAATTGCATAACAATATAAAAGTATTTATGATGAATATCAATTCACTTTTTAAGCATAAATATATTAAAAGTAACGCCATGAAAATAATGCGACGATAATCAAAATTCATTAATAAAAAAGACTTAATTAGCGTCTAAGCTAGTTTAAGCGAACATTATAGATAAGTAGTAATTAATTTTAAGATAACGAGTAACAAATGAATGTAGTGATTATTGGCGCAAGCGGATACAGCGGCGCAGAGTTAGCAAGTTTAGTTGCTAAGCATCCAAACTTAACTTTAACAGGCTGTTATGTATCTGAGGGTAGCTTAGATAAAAATAAATTGCTAAGTGATTTATACCCAGAGCACCTTGGCTTACTAGACTGCCCTTTACTTCCTCTTAGCGTATCAGCTTTTGATGACATTCAAAGTGATGCTGATTACGTATGCTTATGTACCGATCACAAGGTAAGTGTTGATTTAGCGCCGCAATTTTTAGCTATGGGTAAAAAGGTATTTGATTTATCTGGTGGCTATCGTTTAGCAAACAATGACGACTACGTTACTTACTATGGTTTTGAGCATCAACATCCGGAGCTTTTAAATGAAGCGGCTTACGGTCTAGCTGAGTGGAACCATGATGCTATCGCTAATGCAAAGCTAATTGCTGTTGCAGGTTGTTACCCAACAGCAGCGCTTAATGCGTTAAAACCGCTTAAGCAAGCAGGCTTATTGAGCAGCGAAAGTATTATTATTAATGCGGTTTCGGGCGTTACAGGCGCAGGGCGTAAAGCCAGTGTAGGAACGCATTTTTGTGAAGTGTCGCTTGCACCTTATGGTTTGTTTAACCATCGCCACGGCCCTGAAATTGAACAACACCTTGGCCACAAAGTGTTGTTTACACCGCATCTAGGTAATTTTCCGCGCGGTATTTTAGAAACTATTTATGTACAGCTTAAGCCAGGCGTTACCAAGGAAAACGTTACATCGGCTTATCAAGTACTTTCGAGCGAGCCATTAATTCGTTTATTAGGCGATAAAGTACCTTCAATTAAAGGTGTAGCTAAGCAGCCATTTGTTGATATTGGTTGGCAGCAACAAGGCACGCAGTTAATTGTAATGTCTGCCATTGATAACTTATTAAAAGGCGCTGCTGGACAAGCTTTGCAGTGTATTAATATTTCTATGAATTTAGATCATACCACTGGTTTAAAAGGAGCGTTTTAAATGAGTAAAAAAACGTGGGTAATTAAACTAGGTGGTGCAGTACTTAATACAGAAAATGCAGCAAAAGCGATGTTTGATGTATTAAATGAGCAAACAAATGATGAGTTTGTCATTGTACATGGCGGTGGCGCTTTAGTTGATACATGGTTAAAACAAGCGGGTTTTGCCAGTGCTAAACACCAAGGATTACGTATTAGCCCAGCAGAGCAAATGCCTTATATAGTCGGAGCACTCGCAGGTTGCGCTAATAAACAATTAATGACTCAAGCTATTAGTGCTGGGCACAAGCCTGTGGGCTTAAGCCTTTTTGAGGCAGGTGTTACTGCCACTCAAAAGCTAAAAGCGCTTTGCTTAGTGGGTGAATGTAAAAGCAACGACGATTCAATTGTTAATGATTTACTTAAAATCGGTCGCCTACCCATTGTTAGCTCTATAGGCTTTGATGAGCAAGGGCTTTGGTACAACGTAAATGCAGATGAAGCAGCAGCGGCTATTGCTAGTAACTTAAATGCTGAGCTTATTTTTATGACGGATGTTGAAGCAGTGCTTGACGAAAATAAACAGCCGTTACATCAACTTGACACAAAACACATTGATACTTTAATTACAAATGGAGTAATTGTGGGCGGGATGGAGGTCAAAGTTAAGACCAGCCTTCACGCTGCCCAACATTTACGACGCGGTGTGTATATTTCCAGCTGGCAAAAGCCAGAAAATTTAACTGCTCTGCTACAAGGCGAGCATGTCGGAACTAAGATTACACCATAGGTTTATTATGTTTGAGAATTTTTTAACGGGTTTAGAGTTAGACCAAGAAGGCGCACTTAATTTATTAAAGTTAGCGCAAGATATAAAAGCAAAACCAGAAAAATACAGCAATGTATTAGCGGGAAAATCAATCGTAACATTGTTTGAAAAACAAAGTTTACGTACTCGCTTATCGTTTGATATAGGTATTAACCGCCTTGGTGGCCACGCAGTTTATTTAGATCAGCAAAATGGCGCTATGGGTGCACGTGAATCAATTAAAGATTTCGCACTTAATATTTCTACTTGGGCTGATGGTATTGTTGCACGCGTAAATCAGCACAGCACATTAACTACATTAGGTGGATACGCATCAGTACCGGTAGTAAATAGTTTGTGTGATTTATACCACCCATGCCAAGCTCTTGCTGATTTTTTAACGCTTCAAGAAGTTCACGGCGATGTGAGCGAGCTTAAAGTGGCTTACTTAGGTGAGGGCAACAATGTAACTCATTCATTAATGCTTTTAGCGGCAACGCTTGGCACTGATTTTGTTGCTGTAACGCCGAAAGGCAGCTCGCCTGATTCGCAAATCCTTAAAAAGGCAGAGCAAATAGCGGCAATGAATGGCGCATCAGTGATGGTAAGTGACCGTGTTGAAGCGGCTGTTGGTGCAAACGTTGTATATGCAGATACATGGGTATCAATGGGTGATACAACACCGCTTGAGCAAGTTAAAGAAAAATATATGCCTTATCAATTAAATCAGGCATTGCTAGATCAAACAGGTGCAACTACGGTATTACATTGCCAACCGGCACACCGTGAATTTGAAATTACCTCTGAGGTAATGGATGGTCCAGCATCGAAAATTATTCAACAAGCAGAGAATCGCATGCACGCGCAAAATGCTTTGCTAGTTACATTACTAAATCCAAATTTTGTTAAGGAACACCTATGAGTTCAATTAAAAAAGTCGTTTTAGCCTATTCAGGTGGTCTTGATACATCGGCTATCGTGCCATGGTTAAAAGAAAACTACGGTTGTGAAGTTGTTGCGTTTGTAGCGGATGTAGGTCAAGGCGCAGAAGAACTTGAAGGCGTAGAAGCTAAAGCAATCGCTTCAGGTGCTTCAGAATGTTACGTAGTTGATTTAAAAGATGAAATGGTAAGTGATTACATTTATCCAACACTTAAAACGGGCTCGATTTACGAAGGTACTTATTTACTAGGTACGTCTATGGCGCGTCCTATTATTGCTAAAGCACAAGTTGAAATTGCACGTAAAGTAGGTGCTGATGCACTTTCTCATGGTTGTACTGGTAAAGGTAATGACCAAGTTCGTTTTGAATCATGTTTTGCAGCCCTTGCTCCAGATTTAAAAGTAATTGCGCCATGGCGTGAGTGGGACTTATCGAGTCGTGAATCATTACTTGATTACTTAGCAGAGCGTGACATTCCGTGTTCAGCATCTGCTACAAAAATTTATAGCCGTGATGCTAACGCTTGGCATATTTCGCACGAAGGTGGTGAGCTTGAAGATCCATGGTGTCAACCAACTGAGCAAGTATGGACTTGGACTAACTCTCCAGAGCAAGCACCAGATAAATCAGAACTAGTAACTTTAAAAGTTGTTGAAGGCGAAGTGGTTGCTGTAAATGGCGAAGAACTTAAACCATATGACTGTTTAGTTAAATTAAACGATATTGCATCACCTCATGGCGTTGGACGTGTTGATATTGTAGAAAACCGTTTAGTAGGTATGAAGTCACGCGGTTGTTATGAAACACCAGGTGGCACAGTAATTATGGCTGCGCTTCAAGCCATTGACGAGCTAGTGCTTGATAAAGCAAGCCGTAAGTGGAAAGAAGTACTAGGTGGTGAATTTTCACATTTAGTGTACGACGGACGTTGGTTTACACCACTTAAAGATTCTATTTTAGCCGGTGCAGAAGCACTTTCTAAAGTGGCAACAGGTGAAGTGGTACTTAAGCTATATAAAGGTCAAGTAACTGCGGTTCAAAAGCAATCACCAAATAGCTTATACAGCGAAGCATTTGCTACATTTGGCGAAGATGATGTATATGACCAGTCACACGCTGAAGGCTTTATTCGTTTATTCTCGCTTTCAAGCAGAATTTCAGCATTGGCTAAAAAGTAAATTATTTATAGCCCCTTATAAAAGGGGCACTACAGGGTTTGGAGAGATTTCATGGCATTATGGGGCGGACGTTTTTCTACGGGTCCAGATGAGGCGTTTAAGCAATTTAACGACTCTCTTCCCTTTGACTACCAGTTAGCAGAGCAAGATATTATTGGCTCTGTGGCATGGGCTGGTGCACTTGAACAGGTAAATGTACTTTCAAGTGATGAGCATACAAAATTAGTTGCTGCATTAAATGAGCTATTTGAAGAAGTTAAAGCTGATCCACAATCAGTTGCTACTTCAGGTGCAGAAGACATTCATTCACATGTTGAAGCTGCTCTAATTGAAAAAGTAGGTGATTTAGCTAAAAAATTACATACAGGCCGAAGCCGTAATGACCAAGTTGCCACCGATTTTAGACTATGGTGCCGTGATACAGCCGATCATTTATTAGATGCCATTGCACAGCTAAAAGGCGAATTTGTAGCGCTTGCAGAGCGAGAGCTTGGCACAATATTGCCAGGTTACACGCATTTACAGCGCGCACAACCAGTATTGTTTAGCCACTGGTGTATGGCGTATGTAGAAATGCTAGAGCGCGATGAAAGCCGCCTGCAAGATGCTAAAGCGCGCATGAATTTTTGCCCATTAGGCAGTGGTGCATTAGCAGGTACAGCTTATCCGATTGATCGCCAAGCATTAGCCCACGGATTAGGTTTTACAGCGGCTACAAAAAATAGCCTTGATGGCGTATCTGATCGTGACTTTGTGTTAGATCTTTTAAGTTGTGCGTCTATTTCGATGATTCACTTATCTCGTATGTCTGAAGATCTGATTTTTTATAATTCGGGTGAAGCCGGATTTATAGAGCTTGCTGATAACGTCACGTCAGGCTCATCGCTTATGCCTCAGAAAAAAAATCCTGATGCACTCGAGCTTATTCGCGGTAAAACTGGACGTGTATTTGGTGCATTTAGCGCTATGATGATGACATTAAAGGCACTGCCACTTGCATACAATAAAGATATGCAAGAAGACAAAGAAGGCCTGTTTGACGCTATGCCAACATGGCTTGCATGTATTCATATGGCGCAAGCATGTATTAAAGGCGTAAAAGTAAATGGTGATAAAACGTTAGCAGCGGCAAAAGGCGGCCACGCTAATGCCACCGAACTTGCTGATTACTTAGTTGCTAAAGGTGTGCCATTTAGAGAAGGGCATCACATTGTGGGTGTACTTGTACAGCTTGCGATTAGCGAAGGTAAAACGCTTGAGGAGCTATCACTTGAGCAGTACAAATCAGTAAACACTGTATTTGAAGACGATGTTTACCCAGTACTTGAAATTGATGCGTGTATAAAAGCGCGTCAAGCGCTTGGTGGGACGTCTATTGAGCAAGTAACTAATGCTGTTAAAGAAGCCAAAAAAAAACAGCAAATAACGGTACGTGATGCAAATTTAGATGATGTAGAGGCAATTGCCACACTTATACAGCACTGGGCAACGGTAGGCGAAAACCTACCTCGTGCAAAAAGCGATATGGTGCACTCTATTAACGAGTTTGCAGTTACTGAAATAAATGGAAAAGTGTCAGGTTGTGCATCGTTATACATTTACGATACCGGCCTTGCTGAAATACGCTCATTGGGTATAGACCCAAAAAGTAAAGTGACGGGGCAGGGTAGACAACTTGTAGAGCACCTACTTGCTAAAGCCAAAAAATTGGCACTTAACCGAGTTATTGTATTGACCCGTGTACCCGATTTTTTTGAACAACAACGTTTTACTTTTTGTAGCAAAGACTCTTTGCCTGAAAAAGTAATGAAAGATTGTGAACTTTGCCTTCGTAAAGAAAATTGTGACGAAGTAGCAATGGAATATATTTTGAAGCTAAGTACACGTGCGGAGATCCCGTGTAAATACGTAGCTTAAACTCCCTGGATACAAAAAACGTACGGTTATCCCTGTGCGTTTTTTTATATTTGCAGTAAACTGGTCGGAGTTGTTTGGTTTGATTATATTTTTGAGTGAATTTTAATGCGTCAAAAAAAGTTGGCACATTGGTTGCTATGTATAAGATAGATAGCAAAATAGCTATCACTGCTTAAAACAGGTAATGCATTTATCTACATAATAATGTGGTTAAAAGTTGCACCAAATATAATTAAAACTTTTACAAGGATCAATCACATGCAAGTTTCAGCTAATAGCCAATTACAAATGCAAGCATACAACAAAACACAACAATTAAAGCCTGCAATGGAACAAACTGCTAGCCCTAAAACCCTGCAATCTGATACAGTGAGTATCTCTCAAGATGCGATGAGTGCCGCCACTGCTGATTTACAGCGTGTAGGTGGTACAGTAGTACCTGTCAGACCAAAGTAATATTTTAAGGTTTTAAATGATTTTAACTGAGTTTTTTGGGTTGTTCTCACTGTCTGCTTTTACGATGTGGGCTTTTTTGATGACATTCTTTTTCAATGTTTTTGTATACTCATTAGATGTAAAAAGAGGTACAACCCTTTTACTCAGTTCATTTATTATGATGATATCTTATACGTTGTCTGATTACTTCTATACATGGCTATCTATGAGGGAATCAGTATATATTGAATGGGCTTTATACGATATTGTTACTATAGTTGCACTTATGTGTATTTATAAAGCAATAAAAAAAACAACTCCTTCTTTTTTATATTTAATTATTGGATTGTCTATAAATTCGATTCTTTTCTTTTGTATGTACCTCGATATGTACATTTTTGAGAATCAAGAACCATGGTTTCTCTGGGACGTTTATACATATACCGTGAATTTTATAGATTTAGTTATGATTGTGGTATTAATTTTAGACCGAGATTTACTCGGTCTTCATAAACTAAAGAACAAATCCCTTAAATACTTAAAATCAAACGATACCCACAAAGTAACCTAGTTTAAAATGTACGTTACTGAAGCCCTAATGGATTATGTAGAAGCTTTCTCTCAATGGGGCTTTTTAATGGCCTTCTTATACTGCTTAGCATCCAGTATAAATAAAGAGAATAAATCTCCTGTCTATTTATCTGCGCTTATGCTCTGCTCATATATTTCTAGTGGTTACATAAACTTATTAGAAAGTTTATATTTAAATTGGGCGCTCTACGATTTTATTACAATTTTAGCTCTGTTTATTTTAAAGTATCTTAAAGTACTCAAATGTTCGAAAGCTTTTGATTTCATCATTATTTCGCTTACAACAAACGCTGTACTCACCCTCATAATGCATTATGACCTATACGTTCTATATAATATTGAGCCTTGGTGGTATTGGAGTTTTTATTCGATAGGGGTTAACTCTATAGATACTCTAATGATGCTTTCATTGATTCTTAATCGAAATATTTTACGGATGCTACCTTTAAAACCCTTCAAAATAAACTTAAAAAAGTCGTAAAAATGAGTGAACTTTTGGTTAGTCCAACAGTGTCATTGTACATAGGTGCCTTTGTACAATGGGGATTCCTTATGGCCTTTTTGTACTCCCTTGCTAATTCGATTAATAAGCCTAATAAAGAAAGAGTGTATTTGTCTTTGATTATGAGTGTTTCATATTCGTTTAGTATATTTACAAATATGGATACGGTAACTTATCTCGATTTTTTGTTTTCCGATATTTTAACTCTCCTAGTTATAATTTTCCTTAGGCGGCTCTGGCATGATGGTATTACCTATCTATATATTATTACTGGTTTAGCTATAAACTCAGCTCTACACTTTCTCATGCATTACGACATCTATATATCAAATAATACAAGCTACTGGTGGCTTTGGAATGCTTACGTAATAGGGGTTAACGCTGCTGATTTCATAATGGTAGCTATATTTTTTATAAACAAAGATTTTTTAGCTTTAGCTGCAATTAAAATATGGTTCCACAATAGTATTATGAAAAGGAATAGAAGTAGTGGCTGATATACTTTGGGGTCTGGTAGATTTAGGATACAACGTAGCAATACTATTTACATGGTTCTTTCTAATCGCATTCTTGTATAACCTATCAGCGAGTATTAATAAAAATGATAAAAGTAGAACGCATCTTTCATTTATAATGATGGTTTCATATATATCTAGTCTTTTTATGGATCCACTTATTGAAAATCCTCACCTAAATTACTTCTATTATGATCTTGCTACTATTAGCGCCCTGATACTTTGGCGATTTATATATAAAAAATTTATACCAATTGCTTTTTACTATTTAATTGTTGGGCTTTTCATTAATGCATGTTTATTTTTAGGTATGCACTACGATATTGAAATTGCAGGTACTCTTTACTATTGGTGGTTTTGGACTGTTTATATTTTTGGAATGTATTTTGTCGACTTTACAATGGCATTGGTGTTGATCATAAACAAAGATTTTTTAGGTTTGTATAAACTAAAAGGGTGGTTGCGAAATAATAAATTCATAAAGGGGCATTATGGCTGACATACTGTGGGATCTGGTAGCGATTAGAGATTATGTAGGTATTTTTATTACATGGTTCTTTGTAATTGCATTTCTTTATAATTTGTCAGCAAGCATAAACAGTCCTTATAAAAATACAATGTACCTTTCTGGTATTATGATGATTTCGTATACCTTAAGTACACTGTTCGATATGGTTATAGTGTCTCACTTAAACTATTTTTACTTCGATATTGTAACTCTAATTATTATTTTTACGTTTCGGTACTGCAGTCGAGGCCCAATTCCTAACGCATTTTATTATCTTGTTTTTGGTCTGAGTATTAACGCATCTTTATTTTTAGCTATGCATTACGATATAGAGATTTTAGGTACTCTATATTATTGGTGGTTTTGGAACGTTTATGTATTTGGTATGTACTTTACAGATTTGATAATGCCATTAGCGCTTATCTTTAACAAAGATTTTTTAGGTTTGGTTGCATTAAAACGGTATTTACTTAATCGTAGAAAAAACACTCATCAAAAGGTTGAATAGAATGGAGGATCTATTTTGGCAATTAAATTCAGTTAATGAATATTTTGGAATACTTATTACATGGCTGTTTGTTTTTTCTTTTTTGTTCACTCTATCAATTGCCATTAATAAGCAAGATAAAAGCCGAGTTCACCTTAGCTTTATTATGACGGCTTCGTACACATCTAGTTTATTTATGGACATAACTACTGCAGCTCCGCATTTAAAGATGTTTATATTTGATGTACTAACAATGGCCGTTATTTTTATGTGGCGTATTTTTTTAGGACGCAAAATACCGTACGGATTTTATTATCTTATTGTAGGGCTTGGTATCAATGCCTCACTGTTTATGAGCATGTATATTGATAATACTCTTTATGGCAATTGGGACTTTTGGTGGCTGTGGATGCTGTATGGTTTTCTTATGCCTATTATTGATATTACGATGGCACTAATATTAATTATCAATAAAGATTTGCTAAAACTTGTCTGGTTAATTAAAAAATTAAAATCATCATCTATACAAAAGCCGAATTAGCGCATACAAGTTATGCGCTAATTCGGGAAGTGTTATTGGGCACCACAGCCCAATTTAGTTTTTAGCGCTTTGACAATTACAGGGTCTACAAACTCGCTTACATCACCATTGTGACGTGCTACTTCTTTAACAAGCGTTGATGAAATAAATGAATTTCGCTCTGCGGGTGTTAAAAATACACTTTCTAAATCAGGATTCAGGCGGCGGTTCATGTTAGCTAATTGAAATTCATAGTCAAAATCAGATACCGCTCTAATACCACGAATAAGCACATTAGCATTGTGATCGCGCGCAAGGTCAGCCAATAAGCCAGAAAAACCAATGACCTTAACATTATCTAAGTGACTTAAAATAGAGTTTGCAAGTTCAACACGTTCTTCAAGGTTAAAACAGGGTTTTTTACTTGGGTTGTTCGCAACCGCAACTAATACAGTATCAAACATTTTAGCTGCACGTTGAATAAGATCTGTATGACCATTGGTTAGTGGATCAAAGGTGCCCGGGTAAATTGCAATAACTTTCATAATGTTCACTATTTATGATTTTAGCGCTAGTTTAACAGTGTTTATGCCACAAAGCAGCCTAGCTAATAAAGCATATAAACACTTACTTTCTTTGAAAAGGTCAGTCCAAGGTTTGAGTGTTTTAATGATTCATATTTGTTTATACTGTTTACCTCTTTTGAGTGTAATGTAGCCTATAGATAATTTGAGTATTAGCATATGAATACCAAGGATAAAATAATACACACCAGTATTTTGTTGTTTAACGAAAATGGTGAGCGTGCAATAACGACAAATCATATTGCATCAAACTTAGGGATGAGCCCGGGTAATCTTTATTATCATTTTAAAAATAAAGAAGACATTATCCGTCATATTTTTGCGTTGTATCGCGATCATTTAAATACTCACTTTAAACCTATTAATAAAGATGATGATGCATTTAATCATTTAACGGCTTATTTAGATTCGTTATTTGAATTGATGTGGCGTTACCATTTTTTTTACGACAATCTTGGCGATATACTCGCCAGAGACACTGAGCTAAAACAAGCTTACATTGATTTTCAGTTAGAGTTATTAGAGCAAGTTCGTAAAATTATTCTAGGTCTTCGCGATAGTGAAATGATTGCTATTGATGAGCAAGATGTCATTGATTTAGCCCATACACTAAAGTTAACTGTTAGTTTTTGGACGCCTTATATTAAGGCTCGTAGGCCAAGCGGTACCCTTGCTGAGCAAGATATATATCACGGTATTTTAAAAGTACTTACATTATTTAGAGCGTACAGTACCGATAAAAGTATCGATAAAATGAACCTGTTACGCGAAAAGTACACTGAATTAGCACAACAAGCCCCAACTGTTGTTTAGCCGTTGTCTTTTGGTTGTTTCCTAGACGCTGAATTTTTTGCTATAATCGCGCGCCAAATGCCTGGGAGCGCGAATTCCCGCAGTCTAAGAGTGAACTATGCTTAAATTTATCGTCAAACTACATCCTGAAATAGCCATCAAAAGCCGTTCGGTCCGTAAACGCTTTACTAAAGTGTTAGAAAATAACATTAAAATTGTATTGCGACGTCTTGACGAAAAAGTACAAGTAAGAAATAACTGGGATAATATTTCAGTTGTTACAAAGCTTGAAGATGCACAAGTTCGCCTTGATTTTATCGACAGCCTTAAACGCATACCTGGTATCGTTCAGTTTATTGAAGTAACTGAGACGCAATTTGAAACTCTCGATGATATCTATCAAAAAACAATAGCGTTAGTGGGTCATACAATTGTGGGTAAAACTTTTTGTGTGCGTGCTAAGCGTATAGGCCAACATGACTTTACCTCGACTGATTTAGAGCGTTATGTTGGTGGTGGGCTAAATCAACATATTGAAGGCGCAAGCGTTAAGCTTAGCCGTCCAGAAGTAACAATACGCTTAGAAGTAAAAGACGATAAAGCTTACATTGTTTCGCAAACGCATTTTGGTATGGCGGGCTTTCCACTACCAACGCAAGAAGACGTGCTTTCGCTTATGTCGGGTGGTTTTGACTCTGGCGTAGCAAGTTACCAAATGATTCGTAAAGGCGCACGTACGCACTTTTTATTCTTTAATCTAGGTGGCGCAGCGCACGAGATTGGTGTTAAGCAAGCGAGCTATTTTTTATGGAAAAAATACAGCTCAACACATAAAGTGAAATTTATAACAGTTGATTTTGAACCTGTTGTTGCTGAAATTTTAGAAAACGTTGAAAACAGCCAAATGGGTGTTGTGCTTAAACGTATGATGATGCGAGCTGGAAGTGTAGTGGCTGAAAAGTTAAACATTCAGGCGCTTGTCACTGGTGAAAGTATTGGCCAAGTATCTAGTCAAACATTAGCGAACTTAAGCGTGATTGACCGTGTTACTGAAACGCTTATTTTACGCCCGCTAATTCAAAATGATAAACAAGAAATTATTAATCTTGCTCGCCAAATTGGTACAGCTGAAATGGCTGAAACGATGCCTGAATATTGTGGTGTTATTTCTAAAAAGCCGACAGTTAAAGCCAAAATTGAAGTAATAGAAGCCGAAGAAGAAAAGTTCGATTTTGATGTGCTAGATACCGTAGTAAATAACGCGCGCATAATGGATGTACGCGATATTGACGTAGAAGCCAAGCAAGAGCTAAAAGAGGCAGAGTCGGTTGCTGATTTACCTGCAGGCTCTGTAGTAATTGATATTCGCTCACCAGAAGAAGAAGAAGCTGCACCGCTTGCAATCGATGGTGTTGAAGTGGTGCATTTGCCGTTCTTCCGTTTGGCTACTAAGTTTGGTGATTTACCAAAAGACACTGACTACTATTTATATTGTGACAGAGGCGTAATGAGCCAACTACAGGCACTTATGCTGCACGAACAGGGCTTCGAAACTGTAAAAGTTTATCGCCCGTAAAGTTAAAAGCTTATATAAGCGTGGTTTATACCACGCTTTTTTTTGCCTGAATTTTGACTAACAACTCATCGTTGTAAGGCGTTGGAATACTGTGAAGTTTACCTTGTTGGCTAATATAGCCACATATAGCGGATATTTCAGTTTCTCTATTGTGAGCTATATCTTGCTGCATTGATGAGTAATTATTTGCGGTTAACTCCATTATTTTATAAGCGGTATTGAGAGCTTTAATTAATGGGATATTAAGCCCTTGAGCCTTTGCAATATTGCATGCTTCAGTAAGTGCATTAAAAATTATTGTATTGTACTTAGGTGCACGTAATTCGCCATTTTTTACATTACTTAAAGCGCTTAATGGATTAATGGCAATGTTGACGAGTAGCTTTTCAAAACGAAGCTGCTGAATGTTATTAGTAAACTTTAGGTTGGGTATTACTTTAAAAATATCAGCTATGGGCGCACTATTTTGAAGTGCAAGCTCATTACAGCCACCAATAACGCTTTGTCCTTCACCTGTGTGTTGCACAATATATTGGTTTGATTTAAAGCCAGCTATGCTTGTCGTTAAAAAGTAGAGTGCTTGATGGGTGTTTAGCTGGTTATTTATCTCATCAACGTTGCCCATTCCATTATGAGAAAGTACAACAGAGCAATGTGTTGGTAAAAATGGCTTTATTTGAGAAAACGCATCAAGCACTTGAAAAGCTTTAACGGTAAATAAAATTACATCAAATTCAGTTGCTTTATCTAACTGATTTAAAGAAATAAATTTTGCGTTAATTTTTTTTGATGCACCCTTAGCTCTGCTGTAAAAGCGGGTGTTTGTTGGGTTTTTACGAGTCAAAACACTGACATTATGCGATGCGCTCAAAAAGTGGCTCAGCAATAAGCCAATAGCGCCATCGCCAACGATTAAAATATTAGCCATGTGGGTTCTTTTTTCGAGGTGTAAAAATTACTCTAAGTAAAAAGTAGCTAGCAGCACCTGCAAAATCAGCAAAAAAATCACCAAGTGATGCTTGCCTATAAGGAAGTGCGTCTTGCATTATTTCTATCGAGGCGCCATAGCCTGCTAATAAGAGTATTTGAGCATATAAAGGAAGCTTAAAAGCCTTATCCATTATTATGGCTAATATAAAAAAAATCCCAAAATGGGCGACTTTATCAACATGAGGGAATAAATTTACAACGCCACCTTTTATTTCTTTAGCAAATAAAAAGGTGAAAGCCACTATGCTGATTAAAAAAACTGCTTGATAAACACGCCTTGTCACGACAAATCCTAAAATCGCTTAAAAAAGAGGCGCAAGTATATCAAACTAATTTAGTATCGCACCTGAACAAGATGCAGAAAAATGTAAAGATTTATAATTTTAGCGTTATAATTGCCACATAAAATTAAGATTAAATAGTTAGGAGTATACTAATGCCTTCATTTGATATTGTATCTGAAGTAGAAATGAACGAAGCTAAAAATGCGGTTGATAACGCAAACCGTGAGCTAGAGACTCGCTTTGATTTTAGAGGCGTTGATGCATCTATTGAGCTAAACGATAAAACAATTAAGCTTAAAGCAGAAGCTGACTCTCAAGTTATGCAGTTGTTCGATATTTTAGCGGGAAAAATTTCAAAGCGCGGTATGGATGTAGCTAGTTTAGAACTTCAAGATATTAGCCGTGCAGGAAAAAATGTATTTCGTAACGTTGGGTTAAAGCAAGGTATCGAAAAAGACATGGCCAAAAAAGTGGTTAAAGCCATTAAAGATTCAAAAGTTAAAGTACAAGCCGCTATTCAAGGCGAAGAAGTACGTGTGACAGGTAAAAAGCGTGACGATCTTCAAGAGGCAATGCAGGTAGTGCGCAGTGCCGATTTAGGTCAGCCTTTTCAGTTTAAAAACTTTCGCGACTAATTTATAAACTGTTTTTAATAAAAGTGCTTTAATTTGTCTATATTTGCAGACAGATTAAAGCTACTTAATCTTTTTACAACTTTCCCACCTTATCCTCTCGTAGTTCTGCATGTGTTAATCCACTTTTTGATATTTAAGCTATTATATTTAATTGAATATAATAAAAATTTCACTCTAGAAGGTATTAAAATGAGACCCCATCAATTATTTCTGTTATTTGTTTTGCTTATATTTACCAAGCCAAGCTTATCAAAGCCAGTTGATATTGATGTATTGGTCGAAGATGGCTACTTTCCGATTATTATTAACGCGCAAAAAAAGCAAGGCTTTGCTCCTGAGTTTATTAATATTTTAAACGACGCACAGGAGGAATTTAACTTTATACTTATTTCTTTACCTGTAAAAAGGCTTACTTTGTCTGTTGAAAAAAATAACTTCGACGTTTTATTTTTAATGGCAATGCAATGGTTGCCACAAGCATCGCAGGAGAATATTGAAAAAACTGAATTTTATACCATCACCAAAAACGAGATTTATACACTCAAAGAGAATGCATCAGAACAAACTTATTTTGAAAATCTGGACAAATTAACCAAAGTTGGGGTTTTAGGGTACTCGTATCAATTTGCAGGATTTAATACAAATGCCGAATACTTGAGAGAAGAGCACCAGGTAAGCCTTACAATTGATGAATTCAATGTAGTTAAAATGCTGCTATTAAGGCGCGCTGAAGTCGGGGTTTTAAACAGTATTGCTTATCAGTATTTTAAAAAGCAGAATATCTTAAATATGGATTTACTATTTAAGAGTGACATACCAGATGCAGTGTATGAAACACATTTTTTGATTAACTCACAATCAAATAAAATATCTAGTCGCAAAATGGATGAAATATTAAATTTACCTACTACACAAATGCAACTTCAGAAGCTACTTGATAAGTACGGTATTCCTTCAAGCTATAATAATACAGCACTGAACTGAAATAGCTTTTAGCTATATAGACGTCCATTGACATTTGTAAACAAAATGCTCACAATGACGGCATATTTTCAAGGTGCTTGCTAGCCACTTCATGTAATGATTTTTTTAGCAGGATAATCGGGAAGTTGGTGCGTTTTCATGATGACTACAAGCCCAACACTGCCCCCGCAACGGTAGAGTATTGCATGTTTTTATGTGCTTACTGAGTCCGGAGACCGGCCTTGATGCAATCTTACTTACTTAAATCTTTGCGGTGGGCAAAGATAGGGGACCTCATGTTAAACAAAACAACTCTAGGCGTTGCAATTTCTGCTGCGCTTTCATTTTCTGTGTCTGGTGCAGAGCAATCAATTGAAAAAATAACCGTTACAGCTAATAAGTTTGAGCAATCAATTAACGACGTTTTAGCGAGTGTAAATGTTATTGAACGTGCTGAAATAGAAGCTAGTAACGTACGCGATTTACCTACACTTTTAAGCACGCGAGTGGGCTTTCAGGTTAATCCAAACGGTGGTTTTGGTCAAAATACAGGTGTGTCACTTCGTGGTACGGGCTCTGGCGATACGTTGATTTTAATTGACGGTGTACGTACAGGCTCAGCAACACTAGGTCAAAAAGCACTAAATAATGTTCCTCTAAATAGTATTGAACGCATAGAAATTATTAAAGGCTCTCGCGCGGCTGTTTATGGCTCTGATGCACTCGCTGGTGTTATTAATATTATTACGCGTGAGTCAGATAACTTATCCCTAAGCGCTACATTTGGTTCTGACTCTTATCAAAATTATCAAGTTGCAGGCTCTGTAAAATCAGATGATATAACAACAGCATTTAACGCAGGCTTTGAAAAAACAGATAACTTTGATGTACTGCAAGGCGTAGCACCAGATGAAGATGGCTATGAAAATAAAAACCTTGGTTTTAAAGTTAACTACACCGATACACATTACGGCGACTTTAAGTTATTAGGCCAATACAGTGAAGGCTATGCAGATTACGACAGTAGCTTTAGCCCAGCAGACAGTACGATTGAACGAGATGATTTTAAAAACTATCAACTTTCTGCAGGTTGGAGTAAAAACTACACTAACCAAACGCATAGTATTGATTTAGCGCTTTCAACAGATGATTCAGATAACACTTATGTTGATTTTTCAGTTGGGCCAACAACAAGTACATTTATAACTAAACGCACACAAATTGATTATAACGGCCAGTACCTGTTATCTAATGAACTTAACATTAGTGGTGGTGTTAATTGGTACAACGATGATGTGTCGCATAGTTCGCAACTATTTGTTGAAGACAGCCGCGATGTACTTGCTGTGTTTGTAGGTGCTTACTACGATGCAGATAAAGTACTGGCTAATTTAACTGTTCGCCAAGATGATGACGAGCAATTTGGCGATGAAACAACGTATACCGCCGCTGCAGGTTATCATTTATCTGAAGATGCAACATTTCGTATAAGCCAAAGTACTGGCTTTAAAGCTCCTACATTTAACGATTTATATTATCCACTTTATGGTAACCCTGATTTACAACCTGAAAAATCAGTAAACCGTGAGTTAGGTTTGAGTGTGGATTTTGATATCGCACAAGTTGATATTGCAATATTTAGAAACGATATAGAAGATAAGATTGACTACGATGCAAACTTTGCATTGGCTAATATCGATGAAGCACGCTACGAAGGGGTTGAATTTAGCTTATCTCAGCAGTTTTTTGGTTTTGATAGCAACCTTAACTTTGCTTACTTAAGCGCTGAAGACGAAGAAACGGGCGCAGAGTTGCGTAATGTTGCTAAACGTACTTTTAACTGGGAACTTGCAAAACAGTTTGGTGCTTTTGATGCAAGCTTAGACATGCAATACCGTAGCGACCGACAAGGTGCTGTGACGCGCTTAGGCTCTTATACACTCTGGAACCTAGCGGGTAATTATCAAGTAAATGAACATATTGAAGTTTCACTTCGTGTAGAAAACTTATTTGATAAAGAATATAACGCTGTTGATTCAAACACTGATTTTACAACGGGTGAAGTGTATTACTACAACACGCCAGAGCGTCGCTTTTTTGCAGGCGCAAGCTACCAGTTTTAACGGTATTTATTAATATTAAAAAGCCCGACTTATGTCGGGCTTTTTAATGTGTAGCTAAGTTTAACTACTAAAATTAGCTAGTCAGCTAAGAACTCTTTAAATACGGTTTCAAACTTGTGTAACTTAGGTGCTATTAAAATACTACAGTAACCCTGCTGTGGGTTTTCGTTATAGTAATCTTGATGATAATGCTCTGCTGGATAATACGTAGTGGCAGGGCTGACTTCTGTCACAATTGGCTCAGCGACATGGCTTTGCAGTTGAGCTATCATTTCGTTGGTTTGCTTAAGTTGAGCTTCATCGTGATAGTAAACCACACTTCTATATTGTGTGCCTATATCGTTACCTTGGCGATTCAATTGTGTTGCATCATGCAGTGTGAAAAACATTGCTAAGAGTGTTTCAAAGCTAACTACAGTCGCGTCAAATTCAATTTTAACAACCTCAGCGTGACCGGTTGTGCCTGAGCATACAGAATCATATGTTGGGTTATTTGTTTCACCGCCGGTGTAGCCAGAGCTTACGGTTAGTACGCCATTTACACGTCTAAATGCAGCATCTATACACCAAAAACAGCCGCCACCAAATGTTGCTACTTGCATTGTTGAGCTCATAAGTATTCCTAAAATGTATATGGGGTTTAAAGGCGAGCATAAATTGTATGCGCCGCAACAACAAGGTTACGGCGCAATTAAGAGGCTAGATCTCTTCGAAAGGTTTTTCAGCGGCTTGTTTGTCTAATTTTTGCTGTAAAAACTCAGGTGATTGAGTGTTACGTGCAAGTGCATAATATGCAGCAGGTACAACAAAAAGAGTTAGTAGGGTCGATACAATAACCCCAGTAAACACGACTACACCTATCACCATACGGCTTTCAGCGCCCGGACCTGAAGCAAGTACTAAAGGTACCGAACTCATAACCGTAGTTAGCGAGGTCATAATAATAGGGCGCAAACGCTGAGTTGCTGCTTGCAAAATAGCTTCACTAAATTCAACGCCTTTATCGCGCAGTTGGTTAGTAAATTCTACAATCAAAATACCGTTTTTAGCACTTAACCCAATGAGCATGACAATACCTATTTGGCTGTAAATATTTAAAGTAAGTCCTGTAGCCCAAAGTCCGAACATAGCGCCCATTAAACCAAGTGGTACGGTAAGCATAATGACGAACGGATGCATAAAGCTTTCAAACTGCGCTGCCAGTACTAAAAAGGTAACGGTGAGTGCAAGTATAAATACGTAGGTCATCGCTGATGCGCCTTCGTAATAAAGCTGCGACTCGCCTTTGTAATCTACGGCGCCATCTATATCGTTTTCTTGCGCGGCTACTTCGTTTAAAAAGTTAAGCGCTTGCTCAAGCGTATAACCGTCGGCTAAGTTGGCGCTTAATGTAATTGCGCGCATACGGTTGTATCGGTTTAAGCGCGATGCGGTTGCTTCTTCTTTTAAGCTGATAAGGCTATCAAGTGGGACTAGTTCACCGCTTCGTGATTTAAGGTATATATTTGAAATGTCAGTAGGGTTAGTAAAGTCTTCTTTCGTCCCTTTTAAAATTACATCGTATTCTTCACCACGGTCAATAAAGGTTGTAACACGGCGCTGGCCAAGCATTGTTTCAAGTGTACGGCCTACATCAGATACAGAAACGCCTAAATCAGCGGCCTTGTTTTTATCTATGCTGACTAAAAACTGCGGAAAGGTTTCTTTATAATCATGATCGATTCTTACTAAACCAGGGTTTTGCTCGGCACGCTTAATTATACGGTCACGCCAATCGGCAAGTTGAGCGTAATCATTGCCTTGCAATACAAACTCAATAGGGCGAGATGAACCACCACCGCCAATACCACGGCGCATAATGGCAAATGCACGAACATCGGTAACTTCTTGCATTTTACCGCTTATTTCGTCCATTACTTCCCATGTTGAGCGTTTGCGCTTATCCCAATCGGCCATACCAACAATAGCAACACCGCCGCTGCCACCCCAGCCAGGCACTCGAACAAGTACGCGACTTAACTCACCTGCTTGCGAGTAAGGCATTAAGCGTTCTTCAATTTTAGCCATATTAGCGGCGTTATTTTCGTAACTTGCGCCCTCAGGGCCGCTCATCATAATAAAGAACGTGCCACGGTCTTCTTTTGGCGTTAGCTCAGAGGGAACTTGTAAAAACAACGAGTAACTAACAAAGCCCGCTAATAATAAGCTCACCATTAAGCCCCATTTACGGGTTATGTTAGTGGAGAGCGAATTACGGTAACTTACTTCAATTTTAGTAAACTGGCGGTCCATCCATTGGCTAAATTTATTTGGTTTGTCTGATACTTTAAGTACTTTAGAACACAAGGCTGGTGCAAGAGTAAGCGCTGTAACACTTGAGAAAAATACGGCAGCACTTACCGCCATTGCAAACTCAGTAAATAATGCCCCTATACGGCCATCCATAAACACCAATGGCACAAACACCGATATTAGTACAAGCGTGGTTGCGACAATGGCAAAACCAACTTCACGCGCACCTCTATATGCAGCTAGTAATGGCGGCTCACCCAGTTCAATACGACGGTGAATGTTTTCAAGCATTACAATGGCATCATCTACTACTAAACCAATAGCCAGTACTAAGGCAAGTAAAGTGAGTAAGTTGATTGAGTAGCCCATTGCTAATAAAAACATAAAGCTACCAACAAGTGCGACCGGTACGGTAACGGCAGGAATAAGCGTTGCTCGTATATTGCCTAAAAACAAAAATATAACGAGTACGACTAAACCCATAGAGATGGCAAGTGTGCTGTAAACTTCACTAATTGATTCTTTAATAAATACAGACGAATCGTAGCTGTCTTGAATTGTGGTGCCTTCAGGTAGGTTACGTTTGATTTTTTCAAGTTCGCTGCGTGCGTTATCTACTACGGTAAGCGTGTTTGCTTTAGCTTGTTTTACAATTCCTAGGCCAATCATGTTGCGCCCGTTACCACGAAATAAGCTTTCGTCATCGGCAGCTTCTAATTTTACGTCGGCAACTTCACCTAAACGCACTAAATAACCTTCTTCACCACGTTTAATAACAAGGTTTTTAAAATCGCGCTGATCTTTATAACTACGTGCGGTACGCACGGTAAAGTCGCGTTCTATTGATTCTATTTCGCCAGCAGGTAATTCAACGTTTTCTGTACGCAGTGTATTTTCAATATCGCTTGAGGTAATACCGCGTGCAGCCATTGCTTGGCGGTTTAGCCAAATTTTCATAGCGTATTGGCGCTCACCACCAATACGCACGTTAGATACACCATCTACTACGGCTAAGCGGTCAACAATAAAACGCTGCGCGTAATCAGAGAGCTGTAACGAGTCCATTGTTTCGCTGTTTAATACAAACCATGCAATAGGGCTTTCATCACTATTTGATTTAGACACTTCTGGTGGGCGTACCTGATCGGGTAAACTATCAAGTGCACGTGCTACACGTTCACGTACATCGTTAGATGCAGCATCTATGTCGCGGTTAATATCAAACTCAATGGTAATGTTTGAGCGCCCATTACGGCTCGAAGAGTTAATACTTTTAATACCTTCAATACCGGAAATTCGATTTTCTATTATTTGCGTTATTTTGGTTTCTATAATTTCGGCAGAAGCACCTGTGTATTCAGTGCTGATATTTACTATTGGCGTTTCAATATCAGGGTACTCACGAAGTGGCAGCATAGTAAATGCAACCAGACCAAAAGTAAGAAGTAGTAAATTAATTACTATGGCAAAAACGGGGCGTTTAACGCTAGTATCAGTAATTTTCACGTATTACCCCTTTACGCTTACTTTACTACCAGAGCGAATTTTTATTAGCCCTTCAGTAACAATTTGCTCGCCATCATTTAAACCTTCATCGATAGCAACCCAGCCATTATTTCTGCCAGCAACATGCACTTCAACCTTATTGGCTACTCCGTCTTGAATTTGAAAAACAAAGTGTTTGTCTTGTAAAGGGATAACTGCTTTTTCTGGCACCATTAAAGCTTGGTTACTGCTTAGCTCAAGTGCTGTATTTAGTAACATACCTGGGCGAAGTAATCCTGATTTATTAGCAAAACTTGCAGTTACTTCAACACTGCGTGTTACCGAATCAATACGCGAGCTAATATGCGTTACCTTGCCGTTAAATGTCTGCCCTGGGTAGGCATCGTTTTGGGTAAGTACTTTCATACCTATGTTTAATTGTGCTAAATATTTTTCAGGTACTTTAAAGTCAACTTTAATAATACTAATATCATCAAGTGTGGTGATTATTGTTGTGTTGCTTACGTAGGCGCCAACTGATATTTCACGCTTACCTAACAGGCCCGAAAATGGCGCGGTAATAGTCATCTCATTTAACTTTGTTTTAGCGCTTTCTAGTTGAGCTTCAGTGGCATCAACACGAGATAATTGTTCTTCAAGTAATGACTTTGCCGTTGATTGCGAGCGTGAAAGTTCGGTAAGGCGATCTAACTGGCGTTTTTCCTCACGTAAGTTAATACCGAGTTCTTTAACTGCAAGTTGCTCTTGTTGGCTTTGTAACTGTACTAATTTTTGTCCTTTACTGACTAAGTCGCCATCTTTAAAATATATATCTGTGACATAATCGTTTTGCGCACTTTTTATATAAATAGCTTGGTTTGCACGTGCACTACCGATGGCCTCTATCATCACTGCGTTTTCCTCAGAGGTAACAGTATGAGCCGTTACCTGGGTAGACATTTGAGATGAATCAGCTTGTTCGCCGTGGCTAGCGGGTAAATATAAATAAACGCTAAATATTAAAAGTAACGTAATAATAAATGGAAAAAGTGCTTTACCTGATTGTCTTGAGTACATTGATTTCATACCTGAAAATGAATTGTAAGTATTGTACGAAATAAGACCGTGAAAAGACGGTTATGTATCTCATAAATTTGTGCGTTAAGCGTAAAATTAAATAAGATTTATTCATTGTTCCTATTTTGTTGAGGAAAAAGCGGTAATGTATGAAATTTAAAACTAGCTGTAACTTATGTATAACAACAAGAAAGGTCATAATTTGGGGCATTATTATGTTTGTTTTTTATATGGTGTTTTACCGATATGGATAAATCTGACAATGTCATTAAGTTTCGGGCACAAGGCGCGCGAAACGCAATTGAGGTGATTGTTGTAGGTGCTATAGGCTTAGTCTTTATTATGTTATTTAATTTACTGAGGCCGGGTGAGATTAGCATACTTGAAATATTTTTAGTGAGCTTGTGCCTTGTGGCTATTTTTATTGGATTTTTAAAATCTCAAGAACCATACCATAGCCTTATATTAAGCGAATCTGAGCTCGTTTATTGCCACAAGTACGGAGCTTGGTGTATGCCTCATAGTAACTTTCATCACAGTGGAATACCCAAAGTAGAAGATGGCTTTGACTATTTAGAATTAAATGCGGTTGGCGTTAAGGTAAATGATATAGACGACTTTTTATCAAGCATAGCGCCTAGAATTGCAGGGAAATTATTAATAGAGCAGCGTAATTTATTTATGCAAGTTGTTCAAAAACATTGCAAAAATGGCAATTGCCCATCAGAATGGTTAATAGAAGATACACATTACACATCCCATAAAGGGATAAGCTATACTGGGCTTATAGCCATGTTTGCTAATAGAACTAAGCACCTTCAGCAGCTAACAGGTTACGATTTATTATTGCCTGCCAGCGTGTTAGATAGAGATATTTGGGCATTTAGTGCTAACTTAAATAAGTGGAAGCGCGAGCCTAGTCAGTTTATAGCGTCGCAGCTTAGTAATTAAGCTACGACTGTAGGAAAGAAAAATGAGTCAAGACAGAGCCTTTTTAAAAAGTGGTCGAAATACCATAATACATAAAGATAAAAAGCATGATTTAGTGATTGTAAACTCTGAAATTCATCCTCGAATTAAAGTAACGCAACATGGCCTGGAGCCATTTAAAGAAGAATTACCTAAAAACCGCCGTGATGCAAAAGAGCGTTATTTAGAAATGGTTTATGTAAGTAGCGCTGATGTATTTGGCGAAGAAAAGCAGTTGCTGTTTATTCAAGCTCTAGACGGGCGTGAATACAAAATAGATTACAGTAAAATCGGTACGAAGTTGTTTGTACGCATTCATCAAGATACATATATGTAGTACTTTAATGGCATCTTTATTGCTAGTAATTACACTATAGTAATTATTTGACATAATAAGGTGCTGCGTATGAAAGCGTTTGCTTTAATTCCCCTCATTTCGTGTGGTTTATTGAGTGCGTGTGGGGGCGGTGGCGGTGATAGCGATAATACAGTTGTTGAAACATCTGTTAATGCTGGAGCCGATTTACAAATTATCGAAAAATCTGAATTTACCATCACAGCACAAGGTTCCCCCGCTGATGGTACTTTTTCATGGCAACAAGTTAGCGGCCCAAGCTTAGAAGGTTTTCCGCTTGAAGGCGCTGAGCAAACACTTACTGCACCTGACGTAAAAACTGATAGTGAAATAATATTAAGAGTGAGCTATCAAAGTACAGGTAGTAGCGCTGTTAGTGACGACATTTCTATTTCAGTAAGCTCTAATAATCAACTACCTCTTGCTGTTGTTACACAAACATCTCCTGAAACACTTCCCTCTGTATACAAAGATACAGTGACTTTGAGCGCCCTAGAGTCGAGCGATCCTGATGATAATGGCCAAATTGATAGTTATTTGTGGCAATTGCTATCGGGCCCTGATTTAGATATTGAGAGTTTTAATGAATCAACTCTTAGTTTTTCTCATCCATTACTTGAAAGTAACGTGAATTTATCTTGGCAGCTAACTGTCACTGATGATGAAGGTGGTGAGGCGAGTACTCAATATTCAATGACACTCAACAAAACAAATGAGTTAGTGGATGCAAATGCAGGCGCAGATCAAAATGTCGAAGAGTTTGAGCAAGTAACGCTTGATGCTACAAATAGCGAAACCGTTACCGATACCTATAAGTGTGAATGGCAACAACTTACCGGTAATAGCGAAACATTAAGCAATAGCGACCAATGTATAACGACATTTTTTGCCTCAGATGTTGATACTGAGTCTACATTGAGCTTTGAAGTCACGGTAACCGATTCAAAGGGGCGCACCGATACAGACTCTTTATTTGTTGATGTATCACCCAAAGCACTTGGATTTATCAACGATAGTGGTGTTGGTGAGTGTTATAACAATACTCAACGTATTAATTGTGAGAGTGATGACTTTCCAGCGCAAGATGCAGAGCTTGGACGCGATAGCTATGCAAACCGCTTAGATAAAGTTGGCAAAGGTAATTTAGCGTTTGATTACACTAAACTTAATGAGTTTGCTGATGAGGTTGGTGATGATAGTCCTGACTTTACCTGTATACGCGATAATGTTACTGGGCTTGTATGGGAGGTGAAAAGTGTGGCATCTGGAACGGTACCAAATACTTCGTTACGTGATGGTCAAAATCATTACTTTTGGGATGTAGGGAATACGACTTTTACCGATACCAGTACCGCCAATTCAACGTGTCCGGACAATACAAGTTGTGGAGTACAAAGTTATATAAACGAAGTTAATGATTTAGATTTTTGTGGTGGTACAAACTGGCGATTACCTACTTATACAGAGCTTTTGGGCTTAATTGATTACGGTAAACAAGGGCAAAGTATATTAATTGATGAGGCATTTTTTCCTAATATGCCAAGTGAAAGTGCATTAAGCCATTTACGTTACTGGACCTCACAAACAGCAGCTGATGGTACCAGTTTATCGCAAGCGTATATCATTGATATGAGTGATGGTAACGACCTTGCTTATCCAAAAGAAAATACTGCTTATGTACGTTTAGTTAGAAGTCGTTAGGAGAAAATAATGAAATTAAAATTACTCTATGCACTAGCAACTATAAGCTTGAGCTTTAATATTGCAGCGGCGCAAACGTGCTACGACGGTGCAGATACCACAACACCGACAGATAGATTTACCATAAATGCAGATGGCACAGTGTCTGATAGCGAAACAGGCCTTATGTGGCAACGCTGTAGTTATGGGCAAACTTATAATACAGAGACACAACTTTGTGAAGGCTCAACACCTTCTCTTACTTGGCAAGAGGCACTACGCGGTGCTAAAAATGATACAACCGCAGATTACGATGATTGGCAAATGCCTAACATTAAAGAATTGGCGAGTATTTTAGAGCACAGTTGCACAGAGCCGAGTATTAATGAAGACGTATTTTTGGGCACTAAGCTTCAAAACTATTGGTCAAATACATCGGGTGTAAGCACGATGAGCTCAGCGTGGGTTTATCAATTTGATAGCGGGTTGAATAGCTTACATGCTAAAACCAGTAATGTGTATTTACGGTTAGTGCGCTACGAAGAGTAAAATGCATACTAAGATTAGACAGACAAAAGTGCAGCCTTAAAACAGCTGCACTTTTTTTGTTTTACATAAATTTACGTTATTTCAATAATAAAGCGCTTACAACGTTGTCACTCAGCGCATTTTTTTGCCATTATAGGCCGTGATTTAATTACGAAGGAACATCACGGTGTATTTAAGCTATTTTGGCCTGAACGAAAAACCTTTTTCGATTTCGCCTAACCCTCATTACTTATTTTTAAGTGAACGACATAAAGAAGCCTTAGCACACCTTACCTATGGATTAGGTGAAGACGGTGGTTTTGTATTATTAACAGGTGAAGTAGGTACAGGTAAAACTACAATTACCCGCAGTATGTTAGAGCAGCTTCCTGAAAACACTCAAGTAGCGATGATCCATAACCCAGCGCTTTCAGAGCTGGAGTTATTAGCCAGTATTTGTGATGAGCTCAATATTAGTTACGATGTTCATAATGCGACGCTTAAAAGTCTTACCGATATTATAAAAAAGCATTTAGAGACTAATAATAAATCGGGCGGGCACACTATACTTATTATCGACGAAGCACAATTACTTGCCCCTAACGTGCTTGAGCAATTACGTTTGCTGACAAATATAGAAACCGATCATAAAAAATTATTACAAATAGTATTGGTTGGTCAACCTGAGCTGCAAGACCTTTTGAAGCGCAACGAATTAAGGCAACTTGCCCAGAGGATAACGGCTCGTTACCATTTATTACCACTTACGCAAGGCCAAACAGTCGCTTACATAAAGCATCGGTTACATATTGCAGGGTGTGATAAAGGAATCTTTTCGATGGATGCCATGCAAGCTGTTCATCAATTAACTGGCGGTGTGCCACGATTAATGAATTTGGTCTGTGAGCGTGCTTTAGTTGGGACTTTTGCAAAGCAGCAGTTGATAGTTGATAGCGATATAATAAAAAAATCAGCTCATGAGTCATTACCGATGGACTTTGTAGCACCGGTTAACGAAGCTAACAAAGCAACGTTATTTGTACCCTATAGCCTTGCATTCGCTGCTTTATTTGCCGTAGGCATTGGTCTTTCATTTATTTTATAGTTAGGTAAGTTATGTCTTATTTATTAGATGCGCTAAAGCAGTCGCAGCAATCAGATATGAGTGCTGAACAGTACGACTTACAATCTGAGCAGTTAAAGCAACAGCAAGCACTTAAGCGTTATAGACGATTAGCATTAGTATTTGGTACAAGCTTAGCTGCTTTTATTGCGGTAGCGGGTGGCTTTACCGCCGGAAAGTGGTTTCAAAGTACAACTTTATTAAACGCAGCGGGACCCGCTGTAATTAAGGTGGTGGAAAGCGAAAAATCATCGCCTAACAAAGACGTTAAAGAGGAAGATGCTGAAGCTGAAAAACAGCAAGTAGCTAAGTTAGAGCCTGCAAAAGTAGCTCCAACAAATACTGCAACGATTGAAGGGCAACTTGTGCATGTGCAAACACCCAATGGTGTACAGCAAATGTTATTAACCCCAAATGGTCAGTATATTCCTATGCCGTCGAGCCAGGTCACGAGCGCAGCAGGTTATAATCAGCAAAACATGCAACAAGTAATGCCTGTTCAAAATTATAATCAGCCAGCGTTTAACCCACAAAGTAATTACAATCCAAACAATCCAAACAATGCACAAAACACTGCGGTATTTGAGCAAAATCAAAATACCGCATCGGCTCAACTTGATATGAGTAAATATAAAGTATTGGGTAAGCCAATTAATGGCAGCACCCAATCCCAACAGACGAGTGACCCTGAGCTTGATGCCGTGCCTACAACTCTTAAAAATGCATTTGCGCAAGCTATACAAGATGTCGAAAAAAACCAAGATTATGAAGTTACTCAAGCGTCAAAAACGTCATCACGTGTTGAGCCTGTAGAGTTACTACCAGATGGTTTGCAATCAATGTTACCTAGTATTAAATATCAAGCGCATATATATTCATCGAGTGCTGATAAACGTTGGATCAAGCTAAATGGCCGAGAATTACACGAAGGAGAAAGTATAGGAGCTCTAACAGTCACAGAGATTACACCTGAGCAAAGTGTGCTAGATTTTGATGGTTATGAGTTTAGCTTAAAAGCTTTGCAAGACTGGCCGCAGTAAGCGCTTAGTTATCATGTTGAGAGCTCGGTAGAATATTGAGCTCTCAATAGTGCTTAGGATAATATTGAATTTTTATAAAAGCGTTCTAAATCAATATTATATTCTTTAGGTTTAACCGCTGACTCAAGAGTGTCTACAGTTTTTTTATTAGATAAATCAATATCTTTTACTTCGGTGTAGCGGCTATGCTTAGCGCTGTAAAATGTTTTAACGACAGGTTTTAGCGGTGCCCCCGGATTACTCTCGGTGACCAAACCTACTCTTTGGCTCGATAACCTGACAAGCGTTCCTACCGGATGGATGCCAATACATTGAATAAATTTATTAAGCAGCACAGGATCAAAGCTATCTGGGCACCCGTCTTTTAATATTTTAAACGCCTTTATTGGCTCCATGCCTGCTTTATAAACACGTTCTGCGGTAAGTGCATCATAAACATCTACAATTGACGCCATACGCACATACTGACTTATCTCGTCACCTTTTTTACCAAACGGGTAGCCTTTACCATCGAGTCTTTCGTGGTGCATACCTGCAATGTCTACCGCGATCCCTGTTAACCCAGAATCTTCTAATATCTCTTTACTGAAAAGCGAATGCATTTTCATTATTTTAAATTCGTCGTCTGTAAAGCGCCCAGGTTTGTTTAGCACTTCATCAGGGATTTTTATTTTACCAATGTCGTGTAATAGTGCGCCGGTAGTCAGCTCAACAATAGTATCTTTCTCTATATTTAAGTGTTTTGCAAAAATACCCATTAATATTGATACATTAATTGAGTGCTCAAGTAGGTAGGCATCTTTTTGGCGCATTTGGGTAAGGCAGGCTAGGGCATCTTGATTTCTAAAAACAGAATCCATAAAGCCACTTGCCAGTTCTCTAAACGGCGCTATATCTATATCACGGCCAGCTTTTATATCTTTAAATGCTTTTATTTGCAGTGTTTTTGCTTCGTCATAAAGCTTTTTTGCTTTTCCCATTTCTTGCTCAGCGCTGTTTATTTTTTGCCAAGGATCACGCTTTATTTTTGTTGTAGGTGTAGCGATAGGATCTTTTTCAGGGGCTGAATCAATGAGGGTTTTATCTGGGTCGATTTCTACTTCTAAAATACCTGCTTTTATCAGGTTATTAATACCAGCTTGAGTTTTAACCCAGCCTTGGTTTTTAATTTTAATACTGCCAGTTTGTTTGGTAACGCTTTGCACAAACATACCTGGGACTAACTTAGTAATAGGAATGGTTTTCAATTTTACGGCTTCAGTTGTTAATCTACTTTTAAACTAACAAACTTATACGTAACGACCAAATAAAAAAGGCACTTTACAGTGCCTTATTTTATTTTTTAGTAAAAAAGCATTAGCTTAATTATTCATCATCTTCAACAAGCGTCATTAGCGAGGTATTACCGCCTGATGCTGTTGTATCAATACTAATTGTTTTTTCAGTAATTAAGCGCTTGATTAATGTATCGTAATACTCAGAGCTAATTACCGGTAAAATTGCGCCTTTACGCTGTGCAAGCTGTTGGCTAAAGTAGCCTAAACGAGACGAGCGAGCAGCAACTACCGCACCAGCTAAATGAGGGTGAGCCAAGATAGCTTGTAACTGATTAGGTTTAGCTACTTGGAAAACACCTTCAGCAACACCTGTAGAGATAAATTTATCTTTAAAGGCAACAGCTTCATCGTAAAACAGCTCAGACGCTACAGTAATTACCGTATTACCTGCGGCAATAGCGGTAATGATAGACAATGCCCAGAAGTTAAATGATGTGCTCTTATCTGCATAACACACTACACAACCACGCGCTTCTAGATGAAGTGTATTAGACTCACCCGTTGGCCCTGGCAGGGTAGTAAATTTACGCATGTGCTTTTCAAGGCGGTTAAGCTGTGCACGAGCTTCTGATAATGTTAATGCTAAATCGTCTGCTAAATCGTCGATAATTTCTACCGTCGCGATTTTAGCAAGCAACTGACGCACAGCTGAAACACGGTCGTTTAGTGGTGTTGCACGCCAGATTTTTTCATCGCGCATTGAGTTAGCCATTAGCTTTTTAACTTGCTCATTTGCACCGCTGTAGTGGTGTAAATCAAGCTCATCTGGCGTCAGGTTTGTCATTTGCACGTTATCTGGTGATGCCTTTTCTTTTACTAAACGTTGAAGGTAGTTAGGGCCACCGGCTTTAGGGCCAGTACCTGATAAACCACGGCCACCAAATGGTTGCACACCAACAATAGCACCAATCATGTTTCGGTTAATGTAAACATTACCTGCACGTGACATTTTAGCAAGGTACTCACAGCGCTCTTCAATACGTGAATGTACACCCATTGTTAAGCCATAACCTGTGTTATTAATTTGATCCATCACATCATCAAGTTCGCTCGATTTAAAGCGAACAATATGAACACATGGGCCAAATACTTCACGCTTAAGTACTGATAAATCTTTGATTTCGTATAAACGAGGTGCAAAAAAGTATGCGCCATTTTGCGTGTTATCCGGGATTTTACACTCGTAATGAAGTATAGAATTACCTTTTAAGTACTCAACGTGCTCGTTTAAGTTTTTAAGTGCTTTTTCATCAATTACCGGACCAACATCAGTTGATAGTAACGATGGGTCGCCAATGTGTAGCTCAGCTAGAGCCCCTTTAAGCATTTCGATAATGCCATCTGCTACGTCATCTTGAATGAATAAAACACGAAGAGCAGAACAACGTTGCCCAGCACTTTGAAAACCAGAACTGATCACATCGTCAACTACTTGCTCAGGAAGCGCCGTTGAGTCAACAATCATACAGTTTTGGCCACCTGTTTCTGCAATTAACGGTACTTGAATATCGTTACGTGCAGCAAGTGTTTGAGAAATTAATGTGCCTGTTTCAGTAGAGCCTGTAAACATAACCGCTTGAATGCGTTCATCAGGAACAATTGTTTTGCCTACTTCAGAACCACGAGCAATAACCGGTTGAACAACATGCTCAGGTAAACCAACAGACAGCATTAGTTCAATAGCACGAAGGGCGATTAAACTTGTTTGCTCAGCAGGCTTTGCAATTACAGTGTTACCTGTAACAATCGCAGCGGCAACTTGGCCTAAGAATATTGCAAGCGGGAAGTTCCACGGGCTAATACATAAAATAACGCCACGGGCTTCAAAACGCTCATCTTGCGATAGCTCCTCAGCGCGCGCCGCGTAGTAACGGCAAAAATCAACCGCTTCACGTACTTCATCAATACCATCTTGAGCTACTTTACCTGCTTCTTTAATACAGATGGCAACAAGTTCGTCGTGATGACGCTCTAATATGTCAGCAACGCGACGCAGTAAGTTAGCTCGCTCTCTTACTGGTGTTTGTGACCAGGATTCAAGTGCGGCTTCTGCGTTAGCTAGTAATACTTTCATCTCTTCGCCAGTTTGCAATTTAACGTGGCCGATGATTTCTTTGTGATTTGCTGGGTTTTTAACAGCTAATGAGCCTTCAGGTACTTGGCTTTGCTCAATTAAGTGCTCGTTAAACCATGTTTCAAGATTCTCTTTGAAAGGGGTAATAACGTTAATGTCGGTTAAATCCATGCCTTTAGAGTTAGCACGTTCTTCACCGTATAAATCAATTGGCATTTTGATTTGCGTATTGTACTTGTTACGCAATCCTTGCAATGTTTCTACAGGGTCTGGAAGTAATGATTCAACAGGTTTTGTTGTATCTACAATGGCGTTTACAAATGATGAGTTAGCACCATTTTCTAATAAACGACGAACAAGGTACGCAAGGAGGTCTTCGTGTTGACCAACTGGGGCATATACGCGGCACTGAATTTTTTCTTCGTTAACGATTTGGTCGAATAATGACTCACCCATACCGTGCAAACGTTGAAATTCAAAACCTGTATTGTCGCCTTTGGCTACTTCTAGAATAGTTGCGGCAGTGTAAGCGTTATGTGTAGCAAATTGCGGATAAAGCACATCGCGCGCTTCAAGCATTTTAATAGCACACGCTTTGTAAGAAACGTCTGTTGTTGCTTTACGGGTAAATACTGGGTAGTGATCTAAACCATCTTGCTGTGTGGTTTTTATTTCAGTATCCCAGTATGCGCCTTTAACTAGACGTACCATCATTTTGCGACCAACGCGGGTTGCCAGGTCAGTAAGCCATTCAATTACAAAAATAGCGCGTTTTTGATACGCTTGAACCGCTAAGCCAAATCCTTGCCAATCACCAAGATCTTCATCACTGAATACCGCTTCAATTACATCTAATGAAATATCTAAACGGTCTGCTTCTTCTGCATCAACGGTAAAGCCGATATCGTATTTTTTAGCGGCAAGCGCAAGCTCTTTTAACTTAGGGACTATTTCTTCCATCACACGGTCTTTATGAGTGAACTCATAGCGTGGATGAATAGCAGAAAGCTTAACTGAAATGCCCGGGCTCTTAATTGGACCACGACCATTAGCCGCTTTACCAATTGAGTGTATAGCATTCATGTAGCTGTCAAAGTAACGCTTCGCATCTTTCATTGTGCGCGCGCCTTCGCCTAGCATATCGTAAGAATACACATAACCTTTTTGCTCTGTATCGGCAGCACGTTCAATTGCTTCGTCAATGGTACGACCCATTACGAATTGCTTGCCCATAATTTTCATAGCAAAGTTTACAGACTTACGAATAACTGGCTCACCTAAACGACCAATGGTCTTTTTAAGCATGCCGAACTGTTGTTCTTTAGTTTTGTCTGTGTAGTTAACCATTTTACCGGTAACTAATAATCCCCAAGAAGATGCGTTTACAAATAAAGAATCGCTGCTTCCTAAATGAGAGCTCCAATCACCTTTGGCTAACTTGTCACGAATAAGTACATCTTGAGTTGCTTTATCTGGTACGCGAAGCAGTGCTTCGGCCAAACACATTAATACAACGCCTTCTTCACTAGAGAGTGAAAATTCATTTAAAAGCGCATCAACACCGCCTTGCCCATCTTGCTCTTTACGAATGTTCAAAACAATCTGGCGGGCTCTTTCCCAGGCACGACTTCGTGCTTTTACGCCTACTTCTGCAAGCGGTAAAATATGATCAATAACTGCATTTTCATCTATGCGGTAAAAGTCACGGATTCTTTGTCTGATAGGACAAGTAGTAGTTAAATCGCCGTTGAATAACATAAGCAACCCTCAGGATGTTAAGAATTAAAGTAAAATTAATTACCAATAAATTACCAGTGATATTGTGAGTGCATTCTAATTAAAATTCAGCAGAATATGCTGGTTAAATTTCGCGATTTACGATAATTTACAGGGTATAAATTTAACTTATCCGCATAAAATTCTGTTATGACAATTCCAAATAGATTACGCATGCTAGATCGTATTGATTTAGCCATACTAGACGTTCTTCAAAAGAACGGCAGAATTTCTAATGTTAACCTCGCAAAACAGGTTAATTTGAGTGCCAGCCCGTGCCTAGATCGGGTTAAACGATTAGAGCAAGAAGGGTATATTGAAGGCTATTATGCCAAGCTTAGCGAAGCTAAACTTAATCAGAGCTTAGTAGCGCATGTTCAAGTATCGCTTGTTGCTTCAAATACAGCTGTATTTAAAGTATTTAGAGAGCACATACTAAGGATAGAACAAGTAGTCGAATGTGACATGGTTGCTGGTGGTTATGATTACTTATTAAAAATTCGCGTTTCTAATATGGAAGAATATAGACAAGTTCTTGGCGACTTAGTAGATATTCCCGGCGTGGGTACTCATCATACTTATATGGTGATCGAAAAGATTAAAAAGGACGAAGGATTGCTAATCGATATTTAAGCTTTTCTCAAGTCATAAAAAAACCGCAATAGCGGTTTTTTTATTTTAGTAGATAGATGCTATACCAAATAGTTAGTACATCACCTTATACATAATTTATTACGACCTTCCGACTTCGCTCTGTATAAGGCAGTATCCGCCGCGCATATTAATGCCTCAGATGTTCTGTATTGATTATTGTATTCACATGCTAAACCCTGACTTACACTTATTTTTACATTCGCTGGTAAACCGAGATCTCTAAAATTAATGTTGAGTATTTTTTCCTGAATACGCTTAGCAATCATTTGTGCATTTGAAATGTGCGAACGAGGCAGCACAACAGCAAACTCCTCACCACCATAGCGTGCTACTAAACTGTCTTTAGATGGTAAGCACTCTTCAATTGTACGAGCGACTTTTTGAAGGCACTTATCACCTTTTACATGGCCAAAGTTATCGTTAAATAATTTAAAGTAATCAATATCGATAAGTATAAAGCTAAGAGGCTGCTTGTTAACTATGCACTCTTGCCAATTTTTAATGATGGTTTTTTCTAAAGTACAACGATTAGCAATACCAGTGAGGTGATCAAGTTTGGCTACGTTTTCCAGTACTTTATACTTTTTAACGTGCTTTGAAATATCATGCATTATACAAATAAAAAGTGGGGTACTTGCGACTACCGATTCGGGTAAACATGATATAGATAACTCAACATCTAAACAGTTACCATTGTTTTTTCTTATTTTAACTTCTTTTGGACCATGATTGAGTGGTGTTTGATAGTTGTTTTTCCAACTTTCAAACATGTATTTATAGTCATCGCGATACTGTTCTTGTAAACAATCTTGCCATTTTTTACCTATTAATGAATCAGACGTTACATTGAAAAAACGTGCTGCTACGGGATTTACTGATTCAAACACCCCATCTGCATTAACAATAAAAATAGCATCGGCCATGACATTAGTAACATTAATAATTGCGCTTATTTTTTCATTGTTAACGGTATTAGAAATGCTGCTGATTAATGCAGATACAGCGCTGTCGGTGTTGTTTGCTCTGCTATTTTCATTATTGTTAGACATGGTGTTGCTCATTTTTATTGTTAATGAAACTTTATGTCTAGCAGTTTATTCAATTTATCGTTTTTAAACCTTTCGGTAACCTTCTGATTTAAGTTGTTGTTATTTATGTTTATTTAAGGGGCGTTTTTAAATAAATTGCACCGCAATTAATATGGCTGTGCAATTTAAAAATAAGCATTACTAATTAGAGTTCTTTTTCATTCTTAACTTGGGGATCAGCGCTTTCATATTTATTGCCATTACACTCAACGTTAAAGATTAAGCATACAGAGCCATTATTTTCATCTGTGTCGGTAATGATAATTGTGTGGCCGTTGTCACTTACTTTATAGCTGAAGTCTTGGGCGCATGGTTTTTGTGTGTCGATATCGGTGATAGTAGCGCCAGTAAATACGAAACCATTTTGAATTGTGGCGTCGTCTAAATTGTAGTTGCCAGCGGTTTCAGTTCTTACAACACCACCGCCAGTAGCGGATTCGCCATTTTTTGTATAGCTAAAAATAGCTTCACCGTTGTTAAGTTTAATATTTACTTGAAAGTCGACATTTTCTAGGGTGTTATTCATATCATTTCCTTTATGAGTAATTATAGTTGGAAGTTCGTAATGCCTAATTTAACTAGGCTTGTTTTTATTTCTGATATCTCGTCTTCTCTGTTTAAACAGGTATAAGCTTGTACTAGTGGGTATGTTATTTTTACGCTCTGACTTATTTTTGCAGCTTCAGAAATAGCTTTGATAGCACTTAAGCAAAATTGCTCTCGCTGTTTATTAGTTGTAGCTAAGTTTGCTTTGATTAAGTTTATTCTTGTATATACTAAGTAATCACCAGTTTTAGTTAGGTTGGCTAATTGATGTTTGTAGTTTTCATTATTCTCAAGCTCAGTTAATAACTCCTGCGCTTTGAGTGGTGATTGTCTATTTATAAAATATTGAATCAGTGTAATTTGTGTATTAATAGTGCTGGTATTTTTAAAATTTTGAGATTTTAAAAAATTAATTATTTTTTCAATTGTTGAGTCAGTAGCTTCATCAGTAGATAGCATTAGTGAATGTGCTAAAGAGCGATAATACATAAGCTGAAATTTATTGTTTTTTGGATCTTGTACTAAAGCTTCATTGATAACTTGATTCGCCAAGCTGGCTTTTTTATGGGCCATCCGTTTATCACTCAAATAGCTCAGTAAATAACTTTGTTGCATATATAGGTTTGCTGACGTGTAAAAAAGGCTTGCATCACTAGGGTAGTTAGCAATCAATTTTGTGATTACGTCAACTGCACTTTCCAATATATTAACTGCTTCATTAAAGTTACTTAGCTTCTCTTCTGTTTTTGCAAGCCAACTAATCGTATCGGATTTATCTCGAAGTAAATCTTTGTTATTAGGTTTGAGTTTAAGCGCTTTATTTTTAAGTAAAAGTGACTCTGCAAAGTTCTTTTTAGCAGCGCTGTAGTTGGATTTTTCTATGTATAAAGAACCTAAAGAATTAGATGAATACGATAATTCCATAATGGAGTTAAAATCATTGGCTGCCAGCGCATACATTTTTTTACTGTAAGCGTGGTATTTTTTAAACATTTGCTCAGTAGCTTGATGATCATTTTGATCATAAGCTAATTGACCAAGCCAAAAGGCATTGGCGCCTGCAAGCGTTAGTAGCTCTAAGTTGCTAGGCTGTATTTTTAATAATGCCTCAAGGCGGGTGCGGGCGTTTTCAAAGGCGGTAAAGGCTTCATCGGTTTTGCCGCGCGAATAAGCTACTTCACCCATTGCTTCGAGGGTTTGTGCGTACTGAAAACGGTGGTTAAATTGTGCTTTATTATCGCTAAAGCTAAAAAGTGAACTTGAATCGTCAGTTTGATCAGTAAAATACTCAAGTGCTTTATTACTAATACCATCAAGTAAGTCCATACGTTCAACGCTACGTAATTTATCGGCAAAGTCGCCGACCATAAACCCTAGTAAGCTTTCGGCCTCAAGCTGCTTTTTTTGCGCATGCTGTTGGGCTTTAAAACTAGTGAAGCTCATCAATAACGCGGTAAATGTAAGTAAGCACAATAAAGCAACGGTCACTCGTTTTGCTCTTATTTTTGTTTTTGTTTTTTTTACAGAGCTTTTGATAAGAGCATGCTCGTTATCATCTAATTTAAACAGTTTGTCGTTAAGTAATAGCTGCGCTTCTTGTAGTGGTTTACCTGGCGCTAGGAGGTAAGCACTACTTTTACCTTCATCTACCCAATTTTGTGCTTGATGTTGTAAACGACTTTTTATTGCTAAGGCATCTTTATGGTCATTAATCCATTGTTTTGCGCGCGGCCATTGACGCAATAATGCCTCGTGAGCAAGGCTAAAACAGGCTTCTTGGTTTTGTAAATGCGATACAAATAAACGGCTATCGACCATGGCTTGCACAAGCTCTTTTTGGCTTGTGTTTGTTAATGTTTGCCAGCGGGCAGCGCGGCTCGTAATGGTTTTACCATCTGGGTTTAAAGTGATCAGTTGTGATAATACGCTTTTTAGTTGCTGCTGTTGCTCATTACTAAGGTCAATAAATATATCTTCTGCTTTTTTGCCTATGGCGCCCTCAATACCCCCGAGTTTTTTGTAAACACTGTGTAGTAGCTCGTTATTATCACTGCGCTGTAAGTACAGCTCTTGCAATGTGTATTGCAGCATGGGCAATGCATCGGGGTTATTGGCGGTATCGGCGCACAATATTTCATCCAGTGGTGTTTGGGTTTGTGGGTCATTGGAGAACGTTAAATTAGCGGTTAACGCTGGCAGGCGAATAATCTGTTGAAGCTCTTGGCGGTTTGGCGGTGTTAAATCGTAGTGCGCGCCATGAGCTTTGCCTGCCATTAGACTTGGTTGTTCAACAACTAAAGGGTAAAAGTCGTTACGACATGCACTAAATACAATCACAGCTTTAGAGATTGCTAAGCGCTCAATAACCGATAAGAAATGGCTGCGTGTTTCGCTACTAAATATAGGAGAAGAAAGCAGTACTTCTAAGCGGTCAATAAATAAAAATAACTGGGGTGTTTTAAGTTGTGTAGAGGCTTTACTAAGTGCAGCTTGTATGGCGTTAATTACGCCATCTATTGCCAATTCTAGTTGCTCTGCAAGTGTTTGCGCGCTTAATCCTTCAAACACAGGCTGGGCGTTTATATCCCAATCAAGTAATGCAGAAGCTAAATCTAGAAAAAGTCTATTTTTATGCACATCTGCAAAGTCGATCTGGGTGTAGGAAATAACCCCGATGCCGTTATAGCCTCGCTCATCTAGCAGTTTTGGTAAAATTCCAGCATTAACAAGCGAGGATTTACCTGTACCACTAGGGCCAAGTATTAAGCAAAAAGCACGACCGTAATTTACCTGGCTAGATATCCTTTCCAGCAGGGTAGCTATAGATTGGGTACGGCCAAAAAAAACGTGGGTATCATTTGGGTTATATGCACGCAGGCCTAAGAAAGGGGATCCTCCCTGCCATGTACTCTTAGTGCTTGGGATAGGATCTGCTAACGGAAAAGATAATTTTGCAATAATGCGGTAGCCACGTTTACGGATAGTTTCAATGTAATGTGGTTCATTGGCTTTATCACCGAGCGCTTTTCTTAGCTGAGTGATAGTTTTATGTAATGGATTATCGCCAATATCAGTATTTTTCCAGCATTTATTGAGCAATTCATCGCTGCTTACAATGTCGCCATTTTGTTGACACAAATGCAATAAAACTTCCATCGCTTTGGGCTCTAACTGTTTGGCTTTACCAGTGAGTTGAATTGAGTTAGTTGAAGGTGTTACTTGCCAATCGCCTAGGTAGAAGGGGTTGCGCATCATCATTACTCATTATTGTTTTTTTATTATTAAAATTAAGTGCGTATTGATATTTATTAACACTATTTATATGGCAAATAAATCTATAACACAACTATTTGAGTTTATTCTGAGCAGAGGGGGGGGGTAGTAAAGGATGAGCTTGCAGATATGCAAGCTCAAAATAAAAATAAATTAGCTTTCTAGGTCGGCTTTGTTAATTGTAATGACGCGTTGAGGGAATGGAATTTCAATATCAGCGTTATTAATTGCTTTATAAACACCACCGTTAATAGCCAGTTTGGTTTCGATAATTTTAGTAGTAGGCACCCAATATCGGTAGCTTATTGTAACACCGCTATCGGCGAAGCGTTCAATACCCACTTGTGATAACGGATTTTGTGCGACTAATTCATGTGCTTTAAGTACGTCTTCAATGAGGCTAATCGCGTTATCAGAGCAAGCACTATAGGCTATGTCTATTTCACCTTTGACCAATGAGTAACTAAATGAGTTATGAAGTATTTCACCCACTATGTGCTTATTTGGAATGGTGATTTCTACTTTTTCTTCATTGATTAAAATAGTGTAGCCAAGCTCAATTGTTTTAACTTGGCCGCTTACATTTTTAACTTCAATAGTATCACCAACAACAAAAGGTCGAGTGGCTATAATGGCAAGGCCTGCACCATAATTAGAAAGCATTCCTTGCAGCGCTAAACCAGCACCTAAAGATGCAGCACCAATGGCTGCTACAAATGGCGTAACGCTGATACCTATTTTGCCAAGTGCAATAATTATAACCATTACAATGAGCAGTACTTTTACCACGCTACTGACAAAGTTTGTGAGCGTAATATCAACGTTATGGCGGGTCATTAATGCGGCTACAAATTTGGCAAGCTTTTGTGCTATCCACAAACCAATGAGGACGATAAAAATAGCGCCAACAATTTGCATACTGTAGGTAACCATATACTCAGTAAGCATGGTGTAATATTTTTCAAACTGTTCGATTTCAGAACTGATCATAAAGCGCTCTATGTTAGGGCTATGTTGTATTTTTCCAACTATAGCAAAATGTTGACTAAAAATGGATATAACAGCGGCACTATAATCGCTGTTAATAAAGCACTTAGTGCCATTGCAACTGATGAGTAAGCGCCTACTTTTGGATGCTCAGCAATAGCAGCAGCGGTCCCAATTGCATGGCAAGCTGTGCCCATGGCAACGCCTTGAGATTCGTGATTAAAAATATTAATGAGTTTAAAAAGCATAAAACCAAATAAAGCGCCTAGTAAACCAATAAAAATAACTAAAGCCGCAGCAAGTGAGCTAATCCCTCCTAACGAGTCGGTAACAATTAAAGATATTGGGGTCGTCACACTGAGTGCGGCAACAGATGCACTTAGCTGTGCAGGTGCGTTAAATAATATGCTTAGCAAAAATGCCACAACGGTTGCGTTAACAATGCCTAAGCTACATGTTGCGACTATAAGTAATAGATTTTTTCGTACGTGTGTAAACTGCTGATATAAAGGAAGCGCTAGAGCCACAATTGCGGGCTCTAATAACCAGCTTAGTAATTTGCTGTGCGTGGCAAATTGCGTATAAGGCAAATTTAGATTAACGAGTAGTAAAGCGATAATACTAATACTTAAAAATACGGGGTTGGTGAGCGATTTAAATACGCTGTTTTTTATACTTTGGTTTACAGCCCTTAGTGCTAAAAATAATACAATAATAAAAGGAATACTTAGCCACCATAAATTAGGCTGTAGCTCTGAAATAGCGGAAAAAGTAAAATTAGTCATTATTTTCTCTTCCCTTAAAGTACGCAATTACACTGCTAACAAGCAATAAGGTAGTTATAGGGACAAGCACCACAACTGATGCTAAAAATGCCCAGTGCGATTTTATAAGGCCGAGATGTTCAATAAATCCCACACCCGCTGGAATGAAAAATATAGGCATAATATTTAAAATAGGGGAGGCGCATGGTTTTATATGTTGCTCTTTTACAATACCCGACAAGAGTAAAACTAATAAAATAACCATAGCGAGTAACGGTGCAGGAAAGCTTCCACCAATAAAGTGCATAATGAGTTTAGCGCAGGCTAAACATAGTAAAATAATAGCGCTACTGAGCAGATATTTCATCAAAGTGACTCACAGAAAAGATAAGAGCTTAACTTTAACAAATCAAACTCTTTTATGCATTGTGCAATAGTCTACCAGTGCTTTGTATTTGCGTAGGTTATATCCGCTTTTCCTTTTGCTTTAGCAATTGCTTTTTTAGTGTTTGGGTTTAGCAGTAAGCGAATTTGGCTGAAAGTTTCTTTAGCGAGTATTTTTCGTTGGTTTGGTTTATAGCTAAGTTGTGTAACACGTTTAATAGCAGCAAGCGTATCGGGTGAGCGCTCAAGTAATGTACTGAGCATTTTTTGAGTGGCTTGTTGAGTATCATCGGTAAGCTGAGTAACCAAACCTAGCTCATTTGCTTGTTGTGCTGTGATTGGGTTTGCGTGGCTTGCAAGCCAAAGGGCTTGGTCACGCTTAACTAAACCGCTCATCATTACATTGGCGCCCATATCGGGGCACAACCCCCAACGCGCTTCCATAATGGCAAGCTTGGCATCAACATGAACAATCCTGTAATCGGCACCCAGCGCTACTTGTAATCCACCCCCTAAGCAGTTGCCATCAATTTGTGCAATAACGGGCACGCTGAGTGATTGCCAGCCTAATACTACTTTTTGCGCTAAATTTTGATTGCCAGGTAACCATTTAAGCAATAATTTTATAATATTCAATGGTGCCGCCATTACGGCTGATATATCAAGCCCTGCACAAAAATGCTCGCCATCGCCTTTTATTACTACAGCACGAATACTGCGATCTCTTTTTATGTTTTTAATGGCTTTGTTTAGCTCTACAAACATTTCAAAGCTTAATGCGTTTTGTTTTTTTGCTCTGCTAAGCGTGACGGTTGCAATGCCATTTTGTTTTTCTAGTTTTATCATTACACACTCCTCTGACCTGTTAGTTGAGCTTATGTTGTTATAAGAATTAAGTAAAGTGACGGTATTTTTTAAATAAATGGAATTTATTGCTAAAGCTGTAGTCTTAAAGGGTTAGATTTAGATGAGAAAAAGCTAAACAATTAGAACTTGAGATAATAAAATTTTTTACGTTGTTATTTTAAGCTTAAATTAAAAAAGTAATCTTGATATTCAATGGGTTAGTTAAATTGTTATTTATTGTTTGAGCTGTATGCTGAATAAAGCATGACTCAGTTACAAAAAAGTCAGTGTTTTACGCTTTTTTTTATCAAAATGATGATGAGATTTGATAATATAGCGCAACTTAAAAGCTTAAGGTTAAGCACATATGTCGGGTCCACGTTTATATACGGTAGAAGAAGCTACTCACCAAGCTTATGATATTTTTTTAGAGCTAGCGCCAAATAACTTGAGTGATAAAGATGTTGAAGACTTTAATGAGTTTAGAGAAGACCTAGGCTTTATTGAAGAAGACGAGCCAGACGATCAGTGGCAAGATTTTGTCGCCCTTGAGATAGAGCCAGAGCACTTTATTCAGGTGCTAGTTGGTTTAGAATTTGAAAATGATGATGTTTTGTTTGCTAAAATTTTGATTAGTCGTGATAAAGATGCTCCGTTTTGTCATATTTTATGGAAAGAGAGTGAATAAGCAATACCGCTTATTTTTATAATTGTGTGCAGAGAGAGTGTTGTGCGTAAGTATTTATTTTTAATTTTTTTAATAATTAGCTGCCCAAGTTGGGCTGTTGATCCATTTGAAGATTTTCATGAATATGGCAAGCTCTCTGATGAAGAAATTCATGAGTTACACAAAGGTGATATGCTTTACGGTGATACTGAATTTGGTTTTATTCTAAGTAAAGGTAACACCAATTCGACCAGTTTTAAGCTCAAAGGTAATTTATACCAAGATTTTGAAAAGTGGCGTAACCAATTCAAAATAGACTCTCTTTATAAGCGTGATGAGAACGATGAAAGCGGTGGCACTGATGTTACAGCTAATCGTATTTTTGTATCAGCGCAAGGTAACTATAAAGTAGGTGTTAAAAACTCCTCATTTTTTATTTACGGTGATTACGAAGAAGATGAATTTAGTGGACTTGATTTTAAAAGCACGGTGGCGACAGGCTATGGTGCGCGTGTATATCAGGGCTCTAAAAACAAAGTAGATATTGATATAGGACCTGGTTTATACCGTTCAGTCGCCGATGAAGATTCGGATGTGAGCGAAGATGAAATTGATAAAACCGGTTATTTAGTACGTGTAGCAATGCAGTGGGAACGCTTAGTTTCTAAGCGTACTCGTTTTAATCAAGATGTGAGTATAGAGCAGTCGCTTTCAGGTCTTAATTCTCGCTTAAAATCGGAAACCGCACTGATAAGCCAAGTGATTGGCGCGGTATCACTCAAATTTACCTACATGTATCGTTATAATTCAAAACCCGAAGATGATAAACTCAAGTTTGACTCAGAGCTGAGTGCTACATTGGTATACAGCTTTTAAGTATTTATTTAATTTAGAGAATATTATGTATCAGCATAAACAGTATGCGGTGTTTATCTTTTTTGTATTAGCGTGGATTGGCGGTTTTGTGGCGCTTGCGTGGAACTTGTTAGGCGCTGATGGACCTTTAATAATATTTACTGGGATTTTAGTGCTGGTGGGCTTTTTGTTCCATGGCCTAACAGTAAAAGTAGATGATAAAAATATTAGCTGGGCGTTTGGTCCAGGCGTTGCTGGGCAAAGTATTGAGCTTAGCGAAGTAGCAGAAGCAAAAGCAGTTCAAAACTCTTACAGGCACGGTATTGGTATGCGAATTACTCATGATGGTTGGGTGTATACAGTATCTGGCTTTAGTGCAATACAGTTAACGCTCAAAGATGGCACCTTGTATAGAGTTGGTACAAACGATCAAAAAGGTTTACTAGCTGCTTTAAAAGAAAAAAACGTATCAATCGCGCTGCCTAGTAAGCCAAAAGCTGAAACGGTTAAGCGTAACAATATGATATAAAAAAAGCGCCTTAGGCGCTTTTTTTATTTGTTTAGCAGTGCATTAGTGGTCGTGGCCACACCCACCTTCGCCATGTACGTGGCCGTGAGTGAGTTCATCTTCTGTAGCATCACGTACTTCTAGTATTTCTACATCAAAGTTAAGTGTTATACCTGCAAGTGGGTTATTACCATCTACAATCACTTCTTCATCTTGGATATCGATGATCATTACTGATTGGTCACCATCATCTGTTGATGCACGAAATTGCATGCCAACTTCAATTTCCATACCTTCAAACATTGATTTAGGTACTGCTTGCATTAGGTTTTCGTGGCGCTCGCCGTAACCTTCTTCAGGTTCAACCTTTACGCTAAGCGTGTCGCCTGGTTGCTTGCCCAGCAAAGCATTTTCTAGGCCTGAAATTAAATAGCCTGTGCCAATGATAAAGTGTAGTGGCTCACCACCGAACGAGTTATCAATGCTATTGCCATCATTATCCATTACTGAATAATGCATTTTTACCACTTTGTTTGCCGCAACGATCATAGTCATTCCTATTTATTCATCTTCAAGAGAGTAGGGTAGAGGCAGAATGCTTAGCTCCACCTGAGGTGTGTGTTTTGCACGAAGTACCTGAGTTACATCAGTATCGTTTGGCAACACAACGAGGCCTGTTAATTTATTTGTTTGTTCATCAAAGCTTTGTGCAATAAGTTTACCTGCACGGCGCCAATTTTCGCCTAATTGGGTTTCTAAATCAGGCTCTGAAAGAATCCCTTCGCTTTGCCCCGAAACGATATACATTGCACGTTTATTTTTACCAAGGTACTTCATGCGGGCTACGGTTTCTTGACCTGTATAACACCCTTTTTTGAAACTTATACCGCCAATAGCATGTAGGTTTACCATTTGAGGAACGTACTCGCCAATTGCATCTGCACTCAGCTGAGGCTCACCGGCAAGCATCGCTGCTTGTTGCCAAGGGGCTTCGTTATCAAGTGTGGATACGTTATCAGGCATGCTAAATTGGTTATCAACCATTATTAAAACACGGTTATCAGCTAATTTTAGCGCTTTACCATTAGTAAAATCACACGCGCTTGCATCGCCTTCAAAGCTAATATCAAGTTGTGCCAGTACATCCGATAAATCATCACCAATTAAACCAATTAAACGCTTTGAGCATTCAGTAATATCAACTTTTGCAAATACAGCGTATTTTTTAAGTTCAGCTAATGATTTTTCAACCTCAGCTTGGCTACCCGCAAGGTAGTAACTATCTTGGTAAGAAAATAATTTAAATACACCCCAAAGTTTACCTTTGGCGCTGCAATGGCCAGCCCACAAATAATTACTGCTGGTTAATTTATTTAGATCTTGAGTGATTTGTCCGTGCAAATAAGATAATTTATCAGCACCGCAGAGGCTAATAAGTTGATGAGATAACGGACATGCATAAACGCTCGACATAAAAACCTTCTTTGCAATATAAATGAAGTGACATAATAACGCAGTTGTTACGTATGGTACAGACAAGCACTTATTGGTGCGGGTTTATTATTTAATGAGAGATTAATAGCTGCTAAATAGGCTTGTGTTTGTTAAACTCGAGTCAATTAAGTATGAGGTTTAAAATGGTTGAAATTCATAGTAAAGCACGTATTCGTTGGGCTTGTCGTCGTGGCATGTTAGAGCTAGATGTTTTGTTTATGCCGTTTGTAGAAGAAGCATACGACTCTTTGAGCGCAGAGCAACAGGCTATCTTTCAGCGTTTGCTAACAGAAGAAGACCCTGACTTATTTGCATGGTTTATGGGTCATGAAGAATGTAAAGACGAGCAGTTAAGCGGTATGGTTTCGCTGATCTTAGACCGAGTTCGTGTATAGGTTTACGGTTACAAATAATAAAGCTGACCACAAACCAATTGTGGTCTTTTTTTGTATGCTCAGTTTTATATTATGTTTATTTTTAGATTCACTATTAGCTATGCTTTTTTGTTTAATAATAAATGCACTAGCTGGCTTGATAATGTGGCGCAAAGTATCAGCAATTCACCCACATGAGGGCATAATAATATTAGAACCAAAGTTATTTAGATTTGAGGGCGAGAGCTTAAAAATTCAGGGTGAAATAAGTAACAAAAGCCGATTTTATGGTAATAATATATGGCTTCATATTAAAGGTTTTAGTAACAACCATTGGCTTATAATTTCAGCCAATGGCGTTAATGAGCAAAGTTATGCGCGTCTAAAACGTGCCACTGTCGGCGCAATTAATTGCGTTTTGGAGTCAAAATAGTCGGCGTTGGATTTTCACTTTGTTCAGGGTAATCAATAGTGTAATGCAAGCCTCTGCTTTCTTTTCGCTCCATAGCACTTCTAATAATAAGCTCTGATACTTGCACTAAATTACGAAGCTCAAGTAAGTTGTTACTTACTCTAAAGTTTGCATAGTAATCGTGTATTTCTTGCTGTAGCAACTCAACTCTATGAAGCGCTCGTTCTAAGCGTTTAGTAGAGCGTACAATACCTACATAATCCCACATAAATAAACGTAGTTCATGCCAGTTATGGGTAATAACAATTTCTTCATCTGAGTTACTAACACGGCTCTCATCCCAATGAGGAAGCGCCATCGGCTCTGGTGCATGTTCAATTTTACTTAAAATATCTTTAGCTGCAGCGTGGGCAAATACAATGCACTCTAATAGTGAATTACTTGCCATACGGTTTGCACCATGCAAGCCTGTGTAAGCAACTTCACCTACAGCATATAAGTTATCGAGATCTGTTTTGCCGTTAAAGTCAGTCATTACACCACCACAGGTATAATGCGCAGCAGGCACAACTGGGATTGCTTCTTTCGTTATATCGAGGCCTACACTTAAGCATTTTGCGTAAATAGTAGGAAAGTGCTCAATAATAAAGTCTTTATCTTTGTGGCTAATATCTAAATAAACACAATTGGCGCCTAAGCGCTTCATTTCAAAATCGATTGCGCGTGCCACTATATCGCGTGGAGCAAGCTCTTCACGGCTATCAAAGTCTTTCATAAACCGAGTTCCATCAGGGCGCTTTAAATAAGCCCCTTCACCGCGCATGGCTTCGGTAATCAAAAAGTTTTGTAGCTCTGGATGGTAAAGACTTGTTGGATGAAATTGATTAAATTCCATGTTGGCAACTTTACAACCTGCACGCCAAGCCATTGCAATACCATCACCACTTGATACGTCTGGATTAGATGTATATAAATACACTTTACTTGCACCACCGGTTGCAAGGGCAACAAATTTAGCTGAAATGGTTTCTACCTTTTTAGCTTTTTTGTTCCACACATACATGCCTTCAATGTGTGAGCCTGTTTTTCCGGCACTTTTATCTGTGATTAAATCAATGGCGTTGTATTGCTCTAAAAGCGTTATATTTTTATGAATTTTAACTTGGCTGATAAGTGTTGTTTGCACCGCTTTGCCTGTTGCATCGGCTGCATGCAATATACGGCGATGGCTGTGACCACCTTCACGAGTTAAATGAAAACGCTCTTTTCCTTTGCTATCAAACTCCATATCAAAGGGTACGCCTTGGTCGATTAACCACTGTAGGCAATCGTGAGCATTGCTGGCGGTATAATGAACAGCGTCTCTATCGCATAAACCGCCGCCTGCATCGAGTGTATCTTCAACATGAGATTCTATGCTGTCGTTTTGTTTATCAAATACAGCAGCTATACCGCCTTGGGCATATAAAGTAGAACCTTCGGTAAGCGCTCCTTTACTGATCACGGTAACGTTACAATAATTAGCTAGAGATAATGCAAGTGATAAGCCTGCTGCGCCGCTACCTATAATAGCGACATCTGCAATGTGATGTTTATTTTGGTTCATGTCAGAGGTACTTTGCGGTTACAATGCTCATATAGAGCAATATTTGTTTTTAATATCTGTAGTTGTATCATATTTGTCATACTACTACGTAGTGATTTTAAAGGCTTAGCGCCGTTATTATCATCTATTTTATAAAAAAATAATATTAAGCAGAACTTTTTATTCATAAAGAGGTCAGAGTATTTGTGAACAATGACGACAATATGAATAACAAGCAAAAATCAGACATAGGAGTACCGGCTCGAATGAGCGAGCAGGAATTAGATTTAGTGCTAGTAAAAAGGGTCCAGCAAGGAGATAAAAACGCCTTCAACCTATTAGTAAAGAAGTATCAAAACAAAATTGCAGGTTTGATCTCACGTTATGTATCTAACCAAGGCGATATTGCTGATGTAGCACAAGAAGCTTTTATTAAAGCTTACCGTGCACTTCCTAACTTTAGAGGTGACAGCGCCTTTTACACGTGGTTATACCGTATTGCCGTTAATTGTGCTAAAAATTACTTAGTAGCCCAGGGGCGTAAGCCGCCAGCAAATGATATAGACGCTGAAGATGCCGAGTTTTATGATTGTGCAGATTCAATGCGATCGAATGCATCTCCTGAAAACCTACTTTTAAGCGAAGAAGTACGCGCAGTTATTTTTAATACGATTGATAGTTTGCCTGAAGATCTTAAAACCGCAATCACCCTTAGAGAAATAGAAGGGATGAGCTATGAAGAAATAGCAGTGGTAATGGATTGCCCAGTCGGGACTGTGCGTTCGCGTATATTTCGTGCCCGTGAAGCAATAGATAACAAATTAAACCCATTAATAGGCGAGTCTTAGTATGACAAAAGCACACCTTAACAAGTTAGATAACGAAGCGTTATCGGCATTACTTGATGGCGAGCAACATCTAACTGATGCAAAAATTGCAGAGCAAGATGTAACTACGTTTGGCCGTTATGCGTTAATTGGTGATGCGATGCGTGCTCAAAAAAATAATAACGACATACATATTGATATTAGCGATCGCGTTGCATTAGCACTAGAAAGCGAGCCTGTTTATGCTGACTTTAGTCAGTCAAAAACACAGCCTCAAGCAATCACTGAAACAGTACAAGATAATAAAGTAGTCGCTTTTAATTGGCGCAAACCAGTTGCCCAATTAGCTATTGCAGCAAGTGTAGCGATGTTTGCTATTGTGGGCGTTAATACGCTTCCTCAAAGTAACAATGAGCACCAAAGTGAAATTCCATTACTGCAAACCACACCGTTAGCAGGTATGGCATCGCCAGTAAGTTATTCGTCTGAGCCTGCGCTTGAAAATGCAGAGCAAGGTTTACGTGAATTACAGCAACAACGTATTGGCGCATTAGTTCTTGAGCATCAACGCCAAGCACGAGTTGCGAATTCTTTAGAAACAGCGCAAACTAATACAAAAGCGTCTGAGGAAAAAAACTAATTAAATGAAAGTAATCACTTTTGTTCTGTCGTTGGTAGTAAGCTTTAATGCATTTGCCAACGACACAAATCCTGCCAAAGATTTATTACTCAAAATGGCTAATGCCGTTCACACCCGTAATTTTGACGCCTCGTTTGTGGTTGTCAAAGGTAAAACAATGGAACCCTACCGATGGGTGCATGCTTTACAAGGTGACACCGAACTTGAGCATTTAAGTTTACTTAACGGTGCTGGGCTTGAAATGGTCCGTATCGATAATCAAGTAACTTATTTTGAACCTCAGTCTGAACCATATTCTCTAAAAACAGATTCAATAGCAGGTCCAATCCCTGAAGTACTTTTTAAAGATATAGATCGCTTAAGTGCGCACTATGATTTTGTACTAGGCGGAAAAGGGCGTATTGCAGGGCGCGCAGCGCAACTTGTTCGCATTGAATCTAAAGACGAGTATAAATATAATTACTGGATTTGGTTGGATATGGAATCGTCGTTGTTACTAAAAGCCGCGTACGTTAACCATGAAGGTGAAGCCTTAGAGCAGTTACAGCTTACACATATTAGTGTGACAGAGCAGCCAGCCGGTATGCTAGTTGAAGTGCTCAATCGAAACTTTCCAACGCCTTTGCCAAACAATGCACTTATAAATGAAGATAGTACTGCCACTAATTGGAAAATCAGTTGGTTACCAGATGGCTTTGAGTTGCTAAAATCAGACAGACATAAGCTCGATTTAAATAACGAATTAACTGATTATTACTTGTTCTCTGATGGTTTTGTTGAGGTTTCTGTATTTATTCAGCGCCCATTACCAGGTAAGCGTTTAAGTGGAGCACTCACTTCTGGTGCAACGACAGTATATGTGCATAATGGCGGTAATTTTGATGTATCGGTTGTTGGTAATGTACCGAGTATGACCGCAAAAGCGATTGCAGAGTCAGTTACTCGCGCACTATAGACGATTCCGTAAGGATTGTTATGATTGAACAAACCCTCACTGTTGTGGCCCTCGATGGCCACATTGCTCATTTAGAAGCACAGCAAAAACAAGCTTGTGAAGGCTGCAATGGTCGTTGCGGCTCACAAGTGTTTAGTAAATTATTTGGTACTGCAAAAAAAACCTTTCCTTATAAATTTGAATCCTCAGTAGAAATAGGGCAAAAGGTCACTTTGTCACTAGATGATAGTCATGTCGTTAAGCATGCTTTTGCGGTTTACATGCTACCGCTCCTTTTGAGTCTTGTTTTTGCATTTGTTGCGGCGCAATTGTTTATGACTTCCGAAGGCTGGCAGATTTTAGCTGCTGCTATAGGTGGTGTTACTGGCTTTTTTATAGCTAAAACTCGCGTGAAATCTCTAAAGCACGATATAAAAGTTATAAAAATTCACCCAATTAGTATCCCTTTAACTCAAATAGATGGTGATTGACGCCAATTAAATGTAAAATTGCCGTTTTATACCAAAGTAACTTGGAAATACAGGGAATCGTGGTTTTTTAAATTATTTTATCTGGCTGAATTATTTAAGTTAAGTAAATATAACTTATTGTTATTCAATACATAAAATGGTTGTAACCCATCTTAAAAAGCGTAAGTACAGTTTGTTATATACAAATTTAGCTTATGGCATCCTAAAGCAAGTATTTTCAAGTCACTTAGGTATTCATATTTAGTCCATTAAAATAGAAGTATAGAATCCAGTTTATGAAGCATATCCGTAATTTTTCGATCATCGCCCATATTGACCATGGTAAATCGACCCTTTCAGATCGTTTGATCCAAGTTTGTGGCGGTTTAACCGACCGTGAAATGCAAAAACAAGTTTTGGATTCAATGGATATTGAGCGCGAACGTGGTATTACCATTAAAGCGCAAAGTGTAACGTTGAATTACAAAGCGAACGACGGCGAAACCTACCAACTTAATTTCATTGATACTCCAGGACACGTTGATTTTACGTATGAAGTTTCACGATCTTTAGCTGCTTGTGAAGGCGCGTTGCTTGTTGTTGATGCAGGCCAAGGCGTTGAAGCACAAACTCTAGCTAACTGTTACACCGCTATTGAAATGGAATTAGAAGTAATTCCAGTACTTAATAAAATCGATTTACCGCAAGCGGATCCTTTACGTGTTGCAGAAGAAATTGAAGAGATTATTGGTATTGATGCCCTTGATGCAGTGCAATGTAGCGCTAAAACAGGTGTAGGTATTGCCGAAGTTCTTGAAATGATTGTTAAAGATGTACCGCCGCCAGTAGGCGACAAAGATGCACCTTTACAAGCACTTATTATCGATTCTTGGTTTGACCCATACCAAGGCGTTGTATCACTAGTGCGTATTAAGCACGGTGAATTACGCACTGGCGACAAAATAAAAATAATGTCGAACGAGCATATACATACTGCTGACCAAGTAGGTGTGTTCACACCTAAGCAAACCAACACCGGTATTTTAAGAACAGGTGAAGTAGGGTTTGTTATTGCTGGTATCAAAGAGATACATGGTGCGCCAGTAGGTGACACTATTACTCATCAAAAAAATGCAGCTCCACTTCGCTTACCTGGCTTTCAAAAAATTAAGCCTCAGGTTTATGCGGGTATGTTCCCAATTGCATCAGATGAGTATGAATCGTTCCGTGATGCACTTAATAAATTAAGCTTAAACGATGCGTCGTTATTCTTTGAACCAGAGAATTCAACTGCACTAGGCTTTGGTTTCCGCTGTGGCTTTTTAGGTATGCTACACATGGAAATCATTCAAGAGCGTTTAGAGCGTGAATACGATATTGATTTAATTACAACAGCACCTACGGTAATCTATGAGATAGTTACTAAAGAAGGTACATTTCAGATTGATAATCCATCTGATTTGCCTGCAGTAAACGATATTGTAGAGATTCGAGAGCCGATTGTTGAAGCTAATATTTTGGTACCACAAGAATACCTAGGTAACGTTATTACTTTGTGTATTGAAAAACGTGGTAGCCAAACAAAAATGACTTATCACGGAAAGCAAGTAGCTGTAACGTACGAGCTACCTATGGCTGAAGTGGTGATGGATTTCTTTGATAAATTAAAATCAACTAGCCGTGGTTTTGCGTCGCTTGATTATAACTTTAAACACTTTCAAACATCAGATATGGTGCGTGTTGATATTTTAATCAATGGTGAGCGCGTTGACGCACTTGCGATAATTGTTCACAGAGATGGTGCACAGTCTCGTGGTCGCCAGTTAGCTGATGCGTTAAAAGAGCTTATCCCACGTCAAATGTTTGATATAGCGATTCAAGCTGCTATCGGACAACATGTTATTGCCCGTACCACGGTAAAACAATTACGTAAAAACGTAATTGCTAAGTGTTACGGTGGTGATGTGAGCCGTAAGAAAAAGCTACTTAAAAAGCAAAAAGATGGTAAAAAACGTATGAAGCAAGTAGGTAATGTTGAAGTGCCTCAAGAAGCGTTTTTAGCTATTTTAAAAGTTGGCAAATAAAAACAAAGGATTATAAATGGCTGGTTATTTTTCAGTTTTATTGGTGTTATTAACTTTAGGCTCAGGCTTAATATGGTTAATAGATCACTTAATGTACGCCCCAAAAAGGCAGGAGCGCTTAGCGATAGCGCAAACGTCTGCTGGAGCTCCGTTAGATGAAGAAACTGCGGCATTAATTGCACCAGAACCAGTACTAACAGAAACAGCAAAGTCGATTTTCCCGATGATTGCAGCAATTACTATTTTTAGATCATTTATCTTTGAACCATTTCAAATTCCATCCGGTTCAATGATGCCTACACTATTAGTAGGTGATTTTATTTTAGTACAAAAGTATTCATATGGAATAAAAGATCCTGTTTGGCGTACTCAATTAGTTGATATTGGGCAGCCTGAGCGTGGTGATATTGTTGTTTTTAAATACCCTTTAGATGAAAATGTTGACTATATTAAACGTACAATTGGTTTACCTGGCGATAAAATTGTTTATCGCGATAAACGTTTATATATTCAGCCAAATTGTAAAGAAGGCGAAACCCAGCAGGGTGAGCTTTTATGTAATGAATTCAATAAAATTGATTTTAAACTAATTAATGATAACGAATTTAAACAAGGCCCAATGCCTCTAGCTCGTGTAAATGAAAATTTAACAACAGTTACGCATGATATATTAATCAACCCACAAGCGCCTGAGAGAAAAGGGCGTTACTACCAGCAACCGGGCACGCCTTCTGATGAATGGACTGTTCCTGCTGATCATTATTTTATGATGGGTGATAACCGCGACAACAGCCAAGATGGTCGCTTTTGGGGCTTTGTACCAAAAGAAAACTTGGTGGGTAAAGCTGTCTTTATATGGATGAGTTTTGAATTTGAGAATGGCCCTGATGATATTTTACCAGGATGGGTTCCAACTGGTGTTCGCTTTGAGCGCCTAGGTAATATTCAGTAACGATGAAAAAAAATGTAACAGAATTATATAAAAAAATTGGCTATGAATTTGCCGATCAAGGTTTACTTGAGCAAGCAATGACGCACCGCAGCCACAAAGGCCAGCATAATGAGCGACTAGAATTTTTAGGCGACTCTATTTTAAGCTTTGTGATTGCCAATGCACTTTATGCCAAATTTCCTAAAGCGCGTGAAGGCGATTTAAGCCGCATGCGCTCAACGCTTGTGCGTGGTCAAACACTTGCCGAGTTTGGTCTTGAATTTGGCCTAGGCGATTATTTACGCTTAGGGCCGGGCGAGCTTAAAAGTGGCGGATTCCGTCGCGAGTCAACGCTTGCTGATGCAGTAGAAGCTATTATTGGCGCTGCATTTTTAGATTCAGGTATTGATAGCTGTGGCGATCTTATATTGTCATGGTACGAATCACGATTAGATGCTATTTCACCAGGGCTTAACCAAAAAGATCCGAAGACCCTGCTGCAAGAGTATTTACAAGCCCGTAAATTATCTTTACCGGGTTACACTGTGGTTGATACCAAAGGCCAAGCACACAATCAAACATTCACGGTCGAATGTATTGTTGATGGAATGGATAGCATAATTTCTGTAGGTAGCTCGCGCCGTAAAGCCGAACAAAAAGCTGCTGAAAAAGCATTGAAGATACTTAAAAATGAACCTTGATACCCTAATACAGCCTCATGAAGGTGATGTAGATACGTTTTGTGGAATGGTTGCTATTGTAGGGCGCCCAAACGTAGGTAAGTCGACTTTGCTTAATGAAATTATTGAGCAAAAAGTGAGTATTACCTCACGTAAACCACAAACCACGCGTCATCGTATTATGGGTATTCATACCGAAGGTAAACACCAAGCGGTATACATAGATACACCAGGTCTACACGTTGAAGAAAAACGTGCGATTAACCGTTTAATGAACCGTGCCGCGTCTAGCTCTATTGGTGATGTTGAGCTTATTATTTTTGTAGTTGAGGGCACTCATTGGAATGCCGATGACGACATGGTACTTAATAAAGTATCGCAAAGTGGTAAGCCGGTATTATTGGTTATTAATAAAATAGACCAAGTTAAAGACCGTGACCTTGTGTTGCCTCATATGAAGTGGTTAAGTGACAAGTTTGATTTTGTTGGAATTATGCCAGTATCGGCAACGCAAGGTAAAAATGTTGATTTAATCAAAGCAGAAGTAACTAAACGCTTACCTCCTTGCGAATTTTACTTTCCGGAAGATTATGTAACTGACCGTTCAATGCGCTTTATGGCAGCTGAAGTAATTCGTGAAAAACTAATGCGTTTTATGGGCGAAGAATTGCCGTATTCTGTAACTGTTGAAATTGAGCAGTTTAAATGGCAAGACAACGGTATTTGGCATATCAACGGGTTGATTCTTGTTGAGCGCGAAACACAAAAACGCATGGTTATTGGTAATAAAGGCGAAAAGCTAAAAACCATTGGCCGTGAAGCCCGTAAAGACATAGAAGAAATGCTTGATAACAAAGTATTTTTAGAGCTTTGGGTTAAAGTTAAGTCGGGTTGGGCTGACGATGAACGTGCACTAAGAAGCTTAGGTTACAGTGAAGACTAAACCAAGCAGTAGCTTAGTGAATGGATAGCGACTTCTACACCGCGTATTTATTACATCGGCGTCCTTATAGTGACTCCCAAGTAATGTTAGATATGCTTGTAGAAGGCGTTGGTCAGCTAAGAATGCTGGCCCGAATTAGTGGTCGCCAGGCCACTAAACATAAAGCACAACTTCAGCCGTTTCAGGCACTGCTTGTTAATTACAGTGGCAAGTACGATTTAAAATATATCAATAAGTTTGAACTGCATGGGAACTCGCACTTTTTAAAGGGCGATGAGCTTTATTGTGGTTTTTATTTAAATGAGCTTACTAATCGTATCGTTCCTGTTAACGAGCCAATTGAACAAGTATTTGAGCTATATAAAACTCATCTATCAAACCTAAACAGCGGGGCCAATTTACAAGAAGTGCTTCGCTCATACGAGTTTCAACTATTGGAATTACTCGGTTATGGCGTGGATTTTAGTTTTGACGCCAGTGGTGAACCAATAGATGAAAAACAGACGTATAGTTATTTCCCCGAACTTGGTTTTTTAGTACAAGAAGATACGCGTTCTGGATTTAGTGGCAAACAACTCAACGCCATAGCAAATCATGACTTTAGCCAAAGTGATGTGCTATATATGGCAAAGCAATTAAGTCGCTATTTATTAAAACCCTTATTAGGTAGTAAACCATTAAAAAGCCGCGAGCTATTTATGGCCTCTCAATAAACGTAATTTTACAGGTAAGAAAATGAAAGATATTCTTTTGGGTGTAAACGTAGATCATATTGCAACACTTCGCCAAGCGCGTGGAACAAGCTATCCAGATCCCGCTCATGCAGCCAGTGTAGCAGAGCATGCAGGCGCAGACGGTATTACGATTCACTTGCGTGAAGACAGACGCCATATTCAAGATCGCGACGTTTATGTAATGGCTAAAACCATTCAAACTCGTATGAATCTTGAAACCGCTGTTACCGATGAAATGATAAAAATCGCGCTTGAAGTAAAACCTGAGTACGTGTGTTTAGTACCTGAAAAGCGCGAAGAATTAACAACCGAAGGTGGCTTAGACGTAGCCGGTAATATAGATAAAATTAAAGCAGCAACAAAAACGCTTACCGAAGCGGGTATTAAAGTATCGCTATTTATTGATGCAGATAAAGCACAGTTAGATGCAGCCAAAGAATGTGGTGCTCCTTATGTAGAAATACACACAGGCGCGTACGCTGATGCAACAAATGATACTGATTTACACAAAGAGTTAGAGCACATTCGTGAAGGTGTTAAATACGCAGCAAGCTTAGGTTTGATTGTTAACGCTGGCCATGGTCTTCATTATCATAACGTGAAACCAATCGCTGCAATGCCTGAGATTTATGAGCTAAATATTGGTCACGCTATTATTGCTCGTGCAGCGATAGATGGGCTCGATAAAGCCGTACGAGACATGAAACGATTAATGATTGAAGCAAGAATGTAAGATAAGCAAACATAAGCATTTAAAAAGCTTAATTAAAAAACGCGGTAAATACCGCGTTTTTTTGTATCTAAAATTCAAAGCTTATCTTTGCAGTTCGGTCACACTTGCATCTGCAAGTAGGTTTTCAAGCTCGTCCTGTAACTCAAATAATTCAGGTTCAATATTCTCTAACAAGCATTTATTTTTAAGCGATGTTTCAATTGTTTCTGCGAGTGATTTAAGTTTAGGTACACCAGTGTAACAACATGCACCATGAAATTTATGAACAATACTTAACACTTGCTGGCAATCGTTACTCTCTATTGCTTTAGCAAGTAATGTAAGGGTCTCAGGGACACTTAAAAGTAGCATGTTAAGCATCTCTAGCGCTAACTCGCTCTTTCCGCCAGCACGCTGCAGGGCTTGTGCCCAATCAATTCTACTACTTTGAAATGGTGCAGGACTTTGCGGTGTATCTGTTTTAGCTTTGTCACGATTAACAGGAGTCTGTGGGCTATGGTCGCTAATAATTTGTTTAAGCATATCTTCATCAATAGGCTTAGTTAAATAGCCTTTAAAGCCATCTTTTAGTAGTTGCTCTTTTTCGCTTTGAAGGGCATGTGCCGTTACAGCGATAATGGGTGTATCTTCATTAAGTGATGATTCTTGTATAAGCTTACATGCGGTTATACCGTCCATAATTGGCATTTGTATATCCATAAAAATTATGTCGTATTTATGACTTTTACTTAAGCTGTATGCTTGTGAACCATTATGAGCCGTTTCTATTACTTCAATCTGTTCACTTAATAAAGTATGGAGAAGTTTTAAATTGGCATCGTTATCATCAACAACCAATACTTTTAACGGCAGCAAAGCTTGATCGTTTTGTTCAATATTATGAGTCGGGTGGTCAAGTCTGTAAGGTGCTGCAAGTACTTCACATAACTTACGGTGATTAAGTGGCTTACTTAAACATGCATCAGCTCCGCTGCCTATAAAGGCTTCTCGCATATTGTGCGATACAGTATTAAGCATTAAATATAAGTAATCAGTAGATTCACGCACGGCTTTTACATAGCTTTTTAGTTGCTGCATATCATCAACTGATGCCATATGGCCAATTAAGCAAACATCATATTTATGTTCAGTATTTTTTATAGCGTCTAAAAAGCTAGTCTCATTAAAACATGCCGTTACGCTTGATTCCCACTGAGTCAATAACGAAAGTACAGCGTGATGTGTATGCTCGTGTGGCTCTAAATACAAAATACGTTTACCAATGAGCGATTTAGTCGGTAAGTCGTTAGTAAATACATGATTGGGCAAACTAAACACACTATTGAATGTAAAACAGGTACCGTTACCTGGTGCAGAGTTTAATGTTATGCGGCCACTCATTGCTTCAACAATATGCTTAGTAATAATGAGGCCAAGACCTGTACCACCAAACTTACGTGTAATGCTTGAGTCTGCTTGCCCAAATGGAGTAAATAAAGAGTCTTGCTTATCCATAGGTATACCCACGCCAGTATCTGTTACTGACACAAGTAAAGAGGTGCGTTCGTCGTCAAGTAACCGATGGCTTATGTCGACCTTAATGGAGCCTTTTTCAGTAAATTTAATCGCATTACTTAATAGGTTTATCAGCACTTGTTTAAAGCGAGTGGGATCGCCCGTTAAGTCATCTGGTACTTGTTGGTTAATGTAAATGGATAGCTCTAATTGCTTATCGTGTGCGCTAGGAGCGAGCAGTGTCATCACTTCATTTACAGCATCACGAAGTTGAAACTGAATCGACTCAAGTTCCATTGCACCCGCTTCTAGTTTGGAGAAATCTAGAATGTCGCTAATAATAGTCATTAAACTATTTGCTGATAGCATAATAGTGTCGAGATAGTCTTTTTGATGCTTGTTTAGTGGTGTTTTATAAAGCTGGCGTGTAAATCCAATAACACCATTTAACGGAGTACGAAGTTCGTGACTCATTTTAGCTAAAAAGTCTGATTTTACGCGGTTAGCATCTTGAGCTTCTTTTTTTGCAAATGAGAGCTCTATATTTGAAGTTTCGTATTGCTCTAGTGTTTCGCGGTAGTCGCTAGTTGCTTGGTCAATATTTTTTTGCATTTCATCTTTTTGCATCACCATAGTGTGAGCAATGGTATTTAAGCCTTCTCGCAATAGCTCAAATTCACCTATCATGTTGTCGTTAAGGCCAGTACTTCTTTTACCTTCGACTAACTTGTCGGTTGCAAGTACTAACTTATTAAGCGGCGTCATAAACATGCGGCTTAACCTTAAAGCTAAAATAGCTGCAAACACCAACGATAAAATAATTACAATACCGCTAATTAATAAAGCTCGTTGTTGCCCTATAACAGCTTGGTCTTTGTTTAGCTGTATAATAACGGTGCCCAGAGATGACTGAAAAGCCGACGGGTCCCATTTAGAATCGTGACTTGTATGGTTAATAATGGGGGTGAAAAATGTAACAAGCTCATCTGACTTTTGCACATGGGTGGTTTTTAAATTTATGAGCGTTTTTTGACTAATTAACTTTTCAAATGAGCGGTGATAATTACTGGTCATTAATAGCGCATTATTTTTATCAAAAATTGCAATCGACTTAATTGTAGGGGAGTGCTTGTTATGTGTGTAGCTTATAAGGCGATTCAATAGCTGTTTGTTTTTTTCGAGCATGGGTTGCTCAAGCGCAATAGCAAGGGGCTCAGAAATAGTAGTGCCTTGCTGATATAAAATTTCATCAAGCTCAATGTAACGATTTATTGTAAAATAGCCACCAAGTAGTAATCCTATGATCACCGTTGGGATCAGGGTCAGTGTTAAAACAGAATCGCGTAAGCCTAATTTGGTCATAATGAGAGCGTTTTATCGTTATTAGTATGACTTGAGTATATACGGTTCAACACGCATTCTAAAGCATCTAAATATAGGTGCTTCATAAATAAAGTTAAGGTAATGCCTAATGGCGCAAATTTTTAAAGCGAAAAAAAAACCGTTAAAGCAACAAACACTAGAATTAACTATAACGGGAATGGATCATCAAGGGCGTGGCATTGCTAAACATAACAATAAAGTATGTTTTGTAAGCGGTGCATTACCAAACGAAACAGTTAAAGCAACACTCGTCGAAGATAAAGCTAAATACAGCAGTGCAAAAGTAATTAAAGTTATTCAAGCGAGTAAATCAAGAGTAGATGCTTTTTGTGAGCATTATAATCAGTGTGGTGGTTGCCAATTACAGCATTTAGAAGTAAGCCAACAAGTTGTAGAAAAACAAACTGCAGTTACTCAGTTATTTAGTAAGTTTGCTAAATTAAACAGCTTAAACTGGCAAACCCCATTATTAAGTAAACCTGTGCATTACAGACGCAGCGCCCGCATAGCCGTTATGTTTGATAAAGCAGCTAAAAAAATGCGCGTGGGTTACAGAGCAAGTGGCTCAAAAAATATTGTGAGTATTAATAAATGTGCAGTACTTGATGAAGTATTTACAGATGTTTTTACACTTTTTGATGATTTAATTAATCAACACAAAGCACTGCACAGTATAAGCCATTTACAGTTATGCCAAAGTGATAAACAAAACTTTGTTGTTATTCGTCACACTAAAGCAATTAATGATGATACAAAGGCTTTGGTTGAGCACATAACAAAAAGCCAGCAGTTTGAAATTGTATGGCAAAGCGAGAGCGATGCAATAGAACATTCACACTTAGCCATGCCATTTTATTATCTTAAAGAATTTGATCTAAAATTTGAATTTGGTTTAGGTAATTTTATTCAGGTAAATGCACAAGTTAACGAAGCTATGTTAAAGCAAGCTGCAAATTGGCTTGATTTAAAAGGTGATGAAAATTTATTGGATTTATTTTGTGGGATTGGTAATTTCTCATTAGTGTTAGCAAAACAAGCAAAATCTGTAATTGGTGTAGAAGGTGTGACTTCAGCGGTTGCAATGGCTGCTCAAAATGCGCAAACTAACTCTATTACCAATGCGCAGTTTCATTGCTTTGATTTAACCCAAAGCATACAGAGCGCCCCATGGTTTAGCAAAAACTTAGATGTGCTTGTGCTCGATCCTTCTAGGACTGGTGCTATGGCTGTATTAGAGCAATTACCTTTAAAGCAGTTTAAAACTATTTTATATGTCTCTTGTGACCCTGTTACTTTAGCCCGTGACAGCGCAATTATTTCACAAGCTGGCTTTGATCTTAATAAAATTGGGCTAATGAATATGTTTCCTCATACAGGGCATATTGAAACTATGGCGTTATTTCAACGGAGGTAGAACGCATTATGGTAGCTACACGACAATCACATCAACAAGATGAGACAACAGATTTTAGCACTCGGCTTTCATTTCTTGCCTTGTCTGAAGAAAAAACAGAGCTACTTACTAAAGCCCAAGCGCTCTGCGTAAAATGTGATAGTGAAAGTAGGCAAACTACTGCAATCGAAATGGTTGAAATTTTAGCTGAGCTAAATCTTGACCCCGAATCGTTAGCTACTGCGTATTTAACCCCGTATTTTTTAAACGACTTAATATCGCTTGAAACCATCGAAGAGCAGCTTGGGAATAACATAGCTATGCTGCTAACTGGGGTTGCACAAATGGCCACTATTAGTACTTTATCGCATCAAGGTAAAGGCACTATGCAAGTTGATAATATTCGAAAAATGTTATTAACCATGGTTGAAGATGTGCGCGCCGTGGTCATTAAGCTTGCCGAGCAGGTATGTCATTTACGCAATGTAAAAAATGCGGATGAAGAAGACCGCGTCATTGCCGCTAAAGAAACGGCTGATATTTTTGCACCATTGGCAAACAGATTAGGAATAGGGCAATTAAAATGGGAACTAGAAGATTTATCGTTTAGATATTTGCACCCAGGCACCTATAAAAGCATAGCCAAACAACTTGACGACAAACGCCTTACACGCGAAGCCTACATGGAAGATATGGTTGAGCAAGTAAAAAACCGTTTAAGTGAAGCGGGCATAGAAGCCCAAGTTTATGGTCGTCCTAAGCACATTTACAGCATTTATAAAAAAATGCAGCAAAAAAACTACGAGTTTGATCAGCTTTTTGATATTCGGGCTATGCGTATCGTCGTTGAACGCCTGCAAGACTGCTACGGTGCGTTGGGTATTGTGCACACCAATTGGCGTCATCTTAATAAAGAGTTTGACGACTATGTAGCAACCCCAAAACAAAACGGCTATCAGTCAATCCATACCGTGGTATTTGGACCTGAAGGTAAAACGGTAGAGATACAAATTCGTACCAGCGACATGCATCAAGATGCTGAGTTAGGGGTGGCTGCACACTGGATGTACAAAGAAGGTGCATTACCAGGGCGCGGCTCGGGTTATGAGCAAAAAATTAGCTGGTTGCGTAAATTACTGCAATGGCAAGAAGAAGTAGTCGATGGCGGCGATTTAGCAGAAGAGCTTAAAAACCAAGTAGTAGAAGATCGCGTATATATATTTACCCCAAGCGGCGATATTATCGATTTACCACTTGGCGCTACACCGCTTGATTTTGCTTACTACATCCACTCAAATGTGGGGCATCGTTGTATTGGTGCAAAAATATTCGGCAAAATAGTGCCGTTTACGCATCAACTTACAACAGGGGATCAGGTAGAAATACTGACCCAAAAACAACCAAATCCAAGTCGTGATTGGTTAAACCCGTCATTAGGATACATTAAATCATCCCGTGCTAGAGCCAAAATTCATCACTGGTTTAAACAGCTCGACCGCGACAAAAACTTAAGTGCGGGGAAAGAAATTCTCGACAGTGAATTACAAAAGCTCAATTTAACATACAAAGATTTAGAGCCAGCCATTAAGCGTTTTAACTTTAAAGAGCTGGATGACTTAATGGTTGCGATTGGTGCGGGCGATGTACGCCTCAATCAAATGCTTAACTTTGTAAGTGATCGGACTGAAGATGAGCCGGTTATTCGCATTAAAGCACCAAGTAAAGTAACTGGTGACAAAAACGGCATTGTGGTTGATGGCGTTGGCAGCTTAATGAGCCATGTAGCCAAGTGCTGTCGCCCAGTACCTGGCGATGAAATAATAGGTTATATAACCCAAGGTCGAGGAATAGGTGTTCATAAGGAAGACTGTGATTCGTTTAATAACTTAAAAAACCAGCATCCTGAGCGTGTTATTTCGGTAAGTTGGTCTGATGATATCAACGGCTCGTACGCACTAAGTATTAAAATAGAAGCCACCGACCGTTCAGGGCTAATACGCGATATAAGCTCAGTACTTGCTAACGAAAAAGTAAATGTTTTAAACATGAACGTAAATACGGTTGAAGATAATCAGTTAGCTATATTTACAATGCAAATAGAAGTACATGACTTATCGGGTACTAACCGTGTTCTTTCTAAGTTACACCAAATTGAAGGTGTACATGATGCCAAGCGTGGTCATTAATCATGAATGATAATGCAGCGCTTACACAACTTCTTAGCATAATGAAAACACTGCGAGATCCCAAGAGCGGTTGTCCGTGGGATCTCAAGCAAGATTTTAAATCTATTGTGCCGCATACGCTAGAAGAAGCGTACGAAGTTGCCGACTGTATTGAATCAGGCAACTTAGATGAGCTTAAAGGTGAATTGGGTGATTTGCTATTTCAAATAGTTTTTTATGCGCAACTTGCACAAGAGCAAAATCTATTTGATTTTAATGATCTAGTAGAGCAATTAAACGATAAGCTTACCCGTCGTCACCCGCATGTGTTTGGTGAAAAAAAAGAGCTAACAGACGATCAATTATCGCAGCAGTGGCAAGCAATCAAAGCACAGGAGCGAAGTGCTAAAGCGCAAACCGAATCCCCTTCTTTTTGGCAAGATATCCCTGGCAATATGCCAAGCTTAAGTAAAGCCAAAAAAATTCAACAACGCGTGGCTTCCCTTGGCTTTGATTGGCCAACGTATCATGGTGCACTAGATAAAGTGAGTGAAGAAGTGCTTGAAGTAAAAGAAGCGATTGAGCAAGACCCGCTATCTGATCATACAGCGGAAGAGCTCGGCGACTTACTTTTTGCCACGGTTAATGTTGTACGTCATGTTAAACGAGATCCCGAACAACTGCTTCGTAGCGCTAATGATAAGTTTTCAGCGCGTTTTGAAAAGGTAAACGCCTATTTGCATGCGCAAGGTAAAAGCTTAGATACAGCAACCTTTGAAGAGATGGATAGTGCGTGGGATGCGATTAAAAAAGTAAAATAGGCTTAATGTTAAATAGTGCACATTTTTTGTGCGCGTATTAGCTAATTTTAGCTGGATTGATAAGCAGTGTTTTGGTACAATTTCGCCCCGTCTTGATGATATACCCTTAGGCTCTTCTTTGGGTGTTATATTCCTTTTAATTCCTGATATTCTAGGGTTCGCATGAGTACAAAATTTATCTTCGTTACTGGCGGAGTTGTTTCTTCGTTGGGTAAAGGTATTGCCGCAGCTTCACTGGCCGCTATTTTAGAAGCCCGTGGTTTAAATGTTACCATTTTAAAGCTGGATCCTTACATCAACGTTGACCCAGGCACAATGAGCCCAATTCAACACGGTGAAGTTTACGTTACAGAAGACGGCGCAGAAACTGACCTTGATTTAGGTCACTACGAGCGTTTTATCCGTACCAAAATGACTAGTCGTAATAACTTCACACAAGGCCGTGTATATGAAGACGTATTACGTCGTGAGCGCCGTGGTGAATACCTAGGTGCTACTATTCAGGTTATTCCACATATCACTAACGATATTAAGCAACGTGTATACGACGGTGCTGAAGGTTATGATATTGCTATTGTAGAAATTGGCGGCACTGTAGGTGATATTGAATCACAACCGTTTATTGAAGCAATTCGTCAGATGGGAACTGAAATTGGCCGCGAACGCGCGCTATTTATTCACTTAACGCTAGTGCCATTTTTAGGCCCTGCCGGTGAAGTTAAAACGAAACCAACTCAGCACTCTGTTAAAGAGTTACGCTCAGTAGGTATTCAGCCAGATATTCTTATTTGTCGTTCAGACCGTAAACTACCTAATAATGAGCGTGCAAAAATCTCATTATTCACAAACGTAGAAGAAAAAGCGGTTATTTCACTACCAGATGTAGACAGCATTTATAAAATTCCTGCGTTATTAAAAACACAAGAATTAGATAACTTTGTATGTCGTCGTTTTCACTTAGATCCACCAGAAGCTGATTTAGCTGAGTGGGAACAAGTACTTTATCAAGAGTCTAACCCAACGGGTGAAGTGACCATTGGTATGGTTGGTAAATATATTGAATTACCAGATGCGTACAAATCGGTTAACGAAGCATTAAAGCATGCGGGTCTTAAAAACCGCCTAACAATCAACATTGAATACGTAGATTCACAAGACTTAGAAAGCAAAGGTGTTGAATTACTTTCACACTTAGATGCTATTTTAGTACCGGGTGGATTTGGCGGACGTGGTGTTGAAGGCAAAATTTTAGCAGCTAAATATGCACGTGAAAATAAAGTACCATACTTAGGTATTTGTTTAGGGATGCAAGTAGCATTAATTGAATATGCACGTAATGTTGCAGGTTTAACGGATGCAAACTCTACAGAATTTAATGCAAATTCAGAAGCACCGGTAGTTGGCTTAATTACTGAATGGCTAGATGCTGAAGGTAATGTTGAAACACGTAGCGAAAAATCTGATTTAGGTGGCACTATGCGTTTAGGCGCACAAAAATGTCATTTAACGCCTGGTTCTAAAGTACATGGAGTATATGGCAGCGACGAAATTGTTGAACGTCATCGTCATCGCTACGAAGTAAATAATAACTTTGTAGAAATACTTGAAAAAGCAGGCTTAAGCTTTACTGGTTTATCAGAAGATAAAAAACTGGTAGAAATTATCGAAAATAAAGATCACCCATGGTTTATTGCCGCGCAGTTCCACCCGGAATTCACGTCAACGCCACGTGATGGTCATCCGTTATTTGAAGGGTTTGTAGCAGCTGCGCACATCCACCAAAAAGCGAATTCGTAATTTTAAAAGCCGTGCATATTGCACGGCTTTTTTGTTTTAAGGGCTGACTAAGCTATATAAAACGTAGTAAAGTTAGCTGAACTCACCATTTTGGGAATATAGAGGAATCAAGATGTCAGAAATCGTAAAAGTAATCGGTCGCGAAATTATGGACTCGCGTGGTAACCCAACTGTTGAAGCAGACGTACATTTAGCAGATGGTTCTTGGGGTCGTGCAGCAGCACCTTCAGGCGCATCTACTGGTACTCGTGAAGCATTAGAGTTACGCGACGGTGATAAATCACGTTACTTAGGTAAAGGCGTATTAAAAGCAGTTGGTTATATTAATAAAGAAATTGCTGATGCTTTAGCTGGTCAAAATGCATTAGATCAAAACGCTGTTGATAAAGTGATGCTAGATTTAGATGGTACCGAAAATAAAGAAAAATTAGGTGCAAACGCAATCTTAGCTGTATCACTAGCAACTGCGAAAGCAGCTGCACAGTCTAAAAAAGTTGAGCTTTATGAACATATTGCTGACTTAAATGGCACACCAGGTGTTTACTCTATGCCACTTCCAATGATGAACATCATCAATGGTGGTGAGCACGCAGATAACTCTGTAGATATTCAAGAATTCATGATCCAACCTGTTGGCGCTAAAAACTTCCGCGAAGGCCTACGTATGGGCGCTGAAGTATTCCACAGCCTTGCTAAAGTACTTAAAGCCGATGGTCACTCAACAGCGGTTGGCGATGAAGGTGGTTTTGCACCTAACCTTGCATCTAACGAAGCGGCTCTTGCTGCAATCAAAGTAGCTGTTGCAAACGCAGGTTACGAGCTAGGTAAAGATATTACTTTAGCGATGGATTGTGCTGCATCTGAGTTTTACGACAAAGAAGCAAACATCTACGATCTTAAAGGTGAAGGTAAAAAATTCACTTCTGAAGAATTTAACTTCTTCTTACAAGATCTTACTAATCAGTACCCAATCGTTTCTATCGAAGATGGTCTTGATGAGTCTGATTGGGATGGCTTTGCACATCAAACTAAACTAATGGGTGATAAAATCCAATTAGTAGGTGATGATTTATTTGTAACTAACACGAAGATTTTAAAACGTGGTATCGACAACGGTATTGCTAACTCAATCTTAATTAAGTTTAACCAAATCGGTTCTTTAACTGAAACTTTAGCTGCAATCAAAATGGCTAAAGATGCTGGTTTTACTGTTGTTATTTCTCACCGTTCTGGTGAAACTGAAGATTCAACAATTGCTGATTTAGCAGTGGGTACTGCTGCAGGTCAAATCAAAACAGGTTCACTGAGCCGTTCTGACCGTGTTGCAAAGTACAACCAATTGCTACGTATTGAAGAGCAATTAGGTGATAAAGCACCGTACAACGGTCTTAAAGAAGTTAAAGGTCAGTAATTCTATTTTATATAGAATCTAATTTTTAATTTTAGATGATAAAATCCTCGCATAAGCGGGGATTTTTTATGCCTGATACTTTTTCAAAGAGATGAGAATAAGTTGTAGCGTTAAGCTTGCTGGCGCGCGCACGCAGTGCGAAAAGAGGGTACCCACAAAAATGGCTCAACAATTAATATTTTATAACACAGTTAAAGCTGAAACTGCTGTTTTAAAATATCACCTGTAAAACTGGTTTTTAAATAAAAACCACGGGGTAGGGTTTTAATTATTTGCCCATTTGGGCCAATAGCATCAGTCACTATTTTACTATGAGCAGCTTTAGGGCGTATTTGCATAGCATCGCCTAAATGGCCTGATATTTCGTCGACTCTACCTAGCGCAATTAGCTCCATTTGCTCTTCCCAGTCGCGTTGTAACAAAGCGTCTTGTTCAGGTGAAGGCTGCCACAAAAAGCCGCTGCCGATGGTTCTGTCAAACGGCGCAATATCACGTTCGCTTAAAATTGGCAGCCATAAAACATGATTTAGTTTTTTACGCACAGAGCTGGTATGCCACGTCATTCCCGTCACGTTCATTAAAGGTGTAACCGATACAAACGTAGTTTCCAGTGGCCTACCTTTATAAGAAATAGGCAGTGTTTTTAGCTCAATTCCTAAATCTTCAAAATCGGGGAGGGGTTTTGAGCCCGCAGTAGCACCTAGTACGTATTCAATTAACTGACCAGTCCAACCTTTTTCGCGTAGTAAATCATCAGGTGTTTTAAAATGGTACTGGTTTGCAAGTTGCCCAAGTGTTAATCCGGCAATACTGTTAACGCGCTGCATTAAGTCGTTTATTGAGTGTGGTTTTGTAGGTCGCATATTCTTAATTTCGGTTGTATAAATACCATAGCCATGATAGCAAATAGGCTAAGCCGTGGATATCTTTAGGGTTGTACGTTTTTTGCCCGCCTGTTGTTTGTGTTAATTTTGCACATATTGAAATTAAGCTACTTTACTTTAAGTTACTGACTCTGCAGGTTTTTTTAAATGTGCACGTTCAGTTTTGATTAAGCCATTTAAAAGTTGTAAGGATAAATACAACTATATGAACATGTTTATCCACAGAATCTGTGGAGAAGCTAAGTTTTAAGATCTAATATTGTGGATTTGTTTGCAAAATGAGCGTGTTTTACAAAAGTTATGCACAAACTGTGAGTAACTAGAGGAAAACAAGAACCGCAATAGCTTTGCTGAGTTATTTTCTAAATATTTACCTATTCTCCAATAATTTATCAACATACTAAAAGCTCAAACTTAGCTCACTAATTGGCTTGGGTATAATAGTATTTGCCGTATTGCGGCTAATGTGGAACAATCATTAAAAATCGACTTACAAATGAGGCACTAAGGTGATTGATGCCGAAGGTTTTCGTGCCAATGTCGGAATTGTGATTTGCAATAATCAGGGACAGGTTTTTTGGGCCAGACGTTATGGTCAACACTCTTGGCAATTTCCCCAAGGTGGTGTTGATGATGGCGAAACTGCAGAACAAACCATGTACCGTGAATTACACGAAGAAGTAGGGTTGCGACCAGAAGATGTAGAAATAGTCGCAAGCTCAAAACATTGGTTACGCTATAAATTACCCAAACGATTAATCCGCCGAGACTCTAGTCCGGTGTGTATTGGGCAAAAACAAAAATGGTTTTTACTAAAATTACGCTGTAAAGACGAAGATGTAAATTTACTTAAAACCCATCATCCAGAGTTTGATGATTGGCGCTGGGTAAGTTATTGGTATCCTGTAAGACAGGTTGTATCGTTTAAACGGGATGTTTATCGACGAGTAATGAAAGAGTTTGCTCCTTTCGCCATGCCTTTTAATAAGAGAGAACAACATAAAGATCATTGGCGAAGTAAAAGGTAGTAATTTCTCGATACAATAAAGGAGCAGGGTATGCTGGCTACACTGAGATCTATTGCGGAGTCTGTATCGCGACAAGCGAATTTAGACAGCGCATTAGTGTGCTTTGTGCAAATGGTTAAAGATGCCATGAAAACCCAGTGCTGCTCCATATATTTTGCAGATTACAGCCAAGACAATTTTGTACTTATGGCAACCGAAGGACTAAACCCCGATGCGGTAGGTAAGTTTAGAATTGGTTTTACCGAAGGTTTGGTTGGCCTAGTAGCGCAACGCGAAGAGCCTATTAATATTGCATTTGCTAAATCGCATCCTCGTTTTAAGCTTTCCCCCGAAGTAAATGAAGAAGGCTACAACGCTTTTTTATCTGTACCCGTTGTTCATCAAAAAAAAGTACTGGGTGTTATTGTTGTTCAACAAAAAATGGCACGTGTATTTAGCCAAGACGAAGAGTCGTTTTTAATAACGCTTTCTGCTCAACTTGCTTCACAATTAGCGCATGCTGAAATTAAAGAAATACTCCGCCAAGATGAGTCATCTCATCAAACGTCTGTTTTAAAAGGCGTATCGAGCGCGCCTGGAATAGGTATAGGGCAAGCATTTGTTGTATTACCAAAACTCGATTTTAAATCTATTGAGCTTTTAAAAGACAGTGACGTTACTGAGCAGCGCCGTTTGTTTACTCAAGCTGTAGCTGCAACACGCAAAGAATTTAATACCCTATCTATGACGCTAAGCGATTCTATTCCGCACGAAGCTCTTGCGGTATTTGATGTGTATCAACAACTGCTTGACGCTAAAAGTTTAGGGCATAATGTTGAAATGCAATTACAAGAAGGCTGGTGTGCTAAAAGCGCCCTAAAAATTGTAATAGAGCGTTTAATATCTCAATTTAATGCCATGCAAGACCCTTATATAAAAGAGCGTGCTGTTGACGTTAAAGACATTGGTCTTCGCGTATTACATCATCTTGTAAATACCGAGCACGCTGTTAAAAATTATCCGGCCAACACTATTTTAATTGCTAATACCTTAACACCCGCCATGCTAGCTGAGGTGCCAAAAGGTCACTTAACAGGCGTTGTAAGCGTAAATGGCTCTGCAAATAGCCATGCTTCTATATTAACGCGTGCGATGGGGATCCCTGCCATTTGGGGTATAGAAGATTTACCTCTACTGCAGTTTAATGGCAAACCGATGATTTTAGATGCATTTGCTGGGCGTTTATATATATCGCCTTCGCAAATGTTGATGGATGAATACACAGAGTTACAGCATCAAGATAACCTACTTAATAACCGCTTTTTAGCAGAGCAAGACTCAGAATCAATTACGCTTGACGGTGAACATGTTAGCTTATTATTAAACGCAGGCCTTGAGCTTAATACCGAGCAAAGTAGCGCGCATATTTGTGACGGTGTGGGGCTTTACCGAACCGAAGCGTGGTTTATGCAAAAAGGTCAGTTTCCTTCGCAATCAGAGCAAGAAAACTGGTACCGAGAAGTACTAACTAGCTATCACCCTAATCCTGTGGTTATGCGTACATTGGATATTGGGGGCGATAAGGTTCTTGACTACTTTAACATAACCGAAGAAAACCCATTTTTAGGTTGGCGTGGTATTCGTATTAGCCTTGATCATCCAGAGTTATTTTTAGATCAACTAAAAGCGATGCTTAAAGCAAACATTGGTTTGGGTAATTTAAAAATAATGCTCCCTATGATCAGCGGCACTGAAGAAGTTGATGAGTCACTTGCGTTATTTGAACAGGCTTATTTTGAGTTAAGTGAAAAATACCCAGAGCAAACCATAGAAAGACCCGACATAGGGATAATGCTAGAGGTACCTTCAAGTGTATTTATGCTTCCTGAGTGGTCAAAAAAAGTCGATTTTTGCTCAGTAGGTAGTAACGATTTAACGCAGTATTTATTAGCAGTAGACAGGGCTAATGCACGAGTTGCCGAACTTTTTAACCCTTATCACCCGGGCGTACTCAGGGTACTAAATAAAGTAGCGCGCGAATGTGAGCAATATGAACTGCCATTTAGTTTGTGTGGTGAACTAGGCGGCGATCCTGAAGGGGCTATTTTGCTTATTGCCATGGGTTACAGGCGCCTTAGTATGAATTTATCATCGCTTAATAAAGTTAAATGGGTACTTAGGCGTTTAAATGTCAGTGACATGGAACAACTATTAAGTGAATGCTTAGCGCAATCTACAGCCAAACAAGTACTACGTTTAACGCGAAGCTTTATGCTAGAGCATAAATTAGGTGATTTGTTTTACACTCCCAAATAAGCTTATACGCCTAATTAATTGCAATACACAGATGCTATTAGTTTTATAATCCTTTAATATATAAACCTTAAAAGGGTATTTGAGATTACTATGTATGACTTAGGTTTGTTAGTCGCAAGCTGTGCACTACTAGGCTGTATTGTTGGGTTTTTAGCTGGGTTACTAGGCATTGGTGGCGGTTTAATTATCGTTCCAGTTCTAAGCACTCTGCTACTCTCATTTAATGTAACGTCAGCTGATCATGTATTAGTAATTGCTATTGCAACCTCACTCGCTTCTATTTTATTTACTTCAACGTCTTCAGCGCTGGCTCATCATAAAAATGATAATGTACCTTGGGATATAGCCCCATGGGTTATGTCGGGCGTGGCTTTAGGTGCACTTATTAGTGGCTTTGCAGCAAGTTTAATCCCTGAACAAATATTGCGTACAGTGTTTGCTATAAGCGTTGTATTTATTGCAGCAAGAATGGTGCTATCTGCGCGTAATAAACCGATGTCAGATAAACCGTTACCGGCAGGTCCTATTTTAGGTGGGCTTTCTGCGATAATGGGCGGATTATCAGGTTTAATTGGTATTGGCGGTGGTGCTTTAATAGTACCTATGCTTAATTATTTTTCGGTTGATATAAAAAAAGCAATTGGCTGCGCAGCCGCGTGCGGAATTGTTATAGCATTATTTGGCTCTATTGGTTACATCAGCGCAGGTTGGCATGTTACCGATTTAGAGCATGGTTTTGCTGGGTTTGTTTATTTACCTGCATTATTTGGAATTGTTATTACCTCGTGGTTTGTTGCGCCTATTGGCGCCAAAGCAACTCACTATTTACCTGTTAATACAATTAAAAAAGTTTTCGCGGTGCTGCTTGTAGTTATCGCAATTAAAATGGTTTTTAGCTAAAGGTTTATTTTTTATGGCACTTGAGTTTCCTCAAATTGATCCAATTATTTTTTCTGTTGGACCGCTAAGCGTACGTTGGTATGGCTTAATGTATTTAATAGGTTTTGCATTTGCGATGTGGTTTGCAAATCGTCAAGCATCAAAGCCAAATTCGGGTTGGACTAAAGAGCAAGTAAGCGATTTACTGTTTTACGGCATGTTAGGGGTAATACTAGGCGGGCGTATTGGCTACGTATTGTTTTACCAGTTTAGTTACTTTATAGAAAACCCACTGTATTTATTTAGAATAGACCAGGGCGGTATGTCGTTTCATGGTGGAACACTTGGCGTTATAACTGCCGTCGCAATTTTTTCGTGGACGCGTAAAAAGTCGCTTCTTCAAGTGGGCGACTTTGTTGCACCACTAGTTCCTGTAGGGCTTTTAGCTGGACGTATTGGTAACTTTATAAACGGTGAATTATGGGGCCGTGTTACCGACGTGCCATGGGCAATGGTATTTCCAACGGGCGGTCCGCTTGCGCGTCACCCATCGCAATTATACGAAGCATTTTTTGAAGGCCTAGTGCTGTTTTTAATCCTGCAATGGTTTATTAAAAAACCACGTCCAGCAGGCAGCGTAGCCGGTGTATTTTTATTAGGCTATGGCGTGTTTAGGTTTTGTATTGAATACTTCCGCCAACCTGATGCACAATTAGGTTTATTTGCAGACTTTATTTCAATGGGACAAATACTTTCGTTACCTATGATAGTGGGTGGTTTAGGCTTGTTAATTTGGGCATATAAGAAACCACAACACGTTACACCAGCTAAGGCATAATAAGAAAAGCATGAAACAATATTTAGAATTATGTCAGCGTATTGTTGACGAAGGGCAGTGGGTCGAAAATAAACGTACAGGTACGCGTTGTTTAACCGTTATCAATGCTGATTTAGAATACGATGTGGCTAATAATCAGTTTCCGATGATCACTACACGCAAAAGTTACTACAAAGCAGCGATTGCTGAATTGCTAGGCTATTTACGCGGGTACGACAGCGCTGAGCAGTTTCGTGAAATTGGCTGTAAAACATGGGATGCTAACGCAAACGATAACAATGCATGGCTTAATAACCCTAACCGTAAAGGTGAGGATGACATGGGGCGTGTTTATGGCGTACAAGGCCGTGGTTGGCAACGCCCAGATGGCTCAACGCTTGATCAGCTTTCCAAAGTTATTAATAACTTAAAAAATGGCATTGATGACCGTGGTGAAATAATCACGTTTTACAATCCAGGTGAGTTTGAGCTTGGTTGCCTGCGCCCGTGTATGCATACACACACTTTTTCGTTACTTGGCGATACGCTATATTTAACGTCATACCAGCGAAGCTGTGATGTGCCACTTGGCCTTAATTTTAATCAAATTCAGTGTTTTGTGTTGCTTGCGCTAGTGGCTCAAATTACCGGCCACAAAGCGGGTAAGGCGTATCATAAAATTGCTAATGCACATATTTACGAAAACCAACTTGAGCTGATGCGTGATGTGCAGTTAACGCGTGAGCCATTTGCATCACCTCAGTTAAAAATTAATCCAGAAATTAAATCATTAGAAGACATAGAAACGTGGGTAACACGAGACGACTTTGAAGTAACAGGCTATCAATGCCACGAAGCGATTCAATATCCATTTTCAGTATAATAAAAGATTAAGGAAAACATAAAATGAAAGCAGTGATCCCAGTAGCAGGCCTTGGTACTCGTATGTTACCAGCCACTAAAGCAATTCCTAAAGAAATGCTGCCAGTGGTAGACCGTCCTTTAATTCAATATGTAGTAAACGAAGCCGTTGCTGCAGGCATTAAAGAAATAGTGTTAGTAACTCACTCAAGTAAAAATTCAATCGAAAATCATTTCGATACGAGCTTTGAACTAGAAGCTACTTTAGAAAAGCGTGTAAAGCGGCAACTACTTGCCGAAGTGCAAGCAATCTGCCCTAAAGACGTAACCATTATTCACGTACGCCAAGGTGAAGCAAAAGGCTTAGGCCATGCTATTAGTTGTGCTGCGCCTATTATTGGTAACGAACCGTTTGTAGTTATTCTACCGGATGTAATTATTGACGATGTAGAGAGCGATCTTAAAAAAGATAACTTAGCAGAAATGATCGCTAATTTTGAGCAAAACAAGCATAGCCAAATAATGGTTGAGCCAGTACCAATGGATGAAGTAGATAAGTTTGGTGTGGTTGATTTAGGCGATGTTGACCTAAAGCAAGGTGAAAGCTCGCCAATTTTTAACATGGTAGAAAAACCGCCAGTAGACGAAGCACCATCTAACTTAGCTGTAGTGGGTCGATACGTATTAAGCAAAAACATATGGCCGTTACTTGCAAAAACTCCGCAAGGAGCAGGCAATGAAATTCAATTAACTGACGCAATTGCGATGTTAATGGAACACGAAAAAGTAGATGCATACGCTATAAAAGGCCGTAGCCACGATTGTGGAAGTAAAATTGGTTATTTAAAAGCGACTATTGAATTTGCACTTCGTCGCGATGAATTTGCTGATGAATTAAAGTCATTTATTAAAAAACTGATTTAACAGTTAATGTAAATCATGAAAGGCGCCTATATCGGCGCCTTTTTTATGAGTTTTATCAGGGCCTGTTTATCTTTCGAGGTTAAATTTGCAGCAGGCTGTTTGGTATTTAGGCAAGGCAGAGCCTATGTAGTGTGGTTATTCCCCATAAATAGGCGATAACGTAGCATAGATGCCAAACATGCGCTGCCCGAAGGGTTCTGCCTAGGGGCAATTTACTCTTTGTTGCCTACATGGATGTAGGTAAGGGGCGTGAGCAGGACGCGGAAGCTTTACTCGGTTTTTACTTATTCTTACAGGGATGTAAGTCAGTAGAATAACGCAGGAGCAGTTATCGAGCCCACTAGGTTACAAACCTCGCGCCGCGATTAAATGGCCCCTAGATTGAACAAATTTTAATCCTGAAAGGTCAACAGGCCCTAGAATAAAATAAGGAAAGGAATAGCTCTAAAATAAAAGTTTTTAAGTCATTACAGACATATTGTTATTTATGTTGTAAAGTTTGTGTTAACTGGCATTGAATTTGTATTAAATAATGCTCTCAAGGAAGGGTGGGAGTATGCAACGTTGTGTTTTACAAAACACTGACAAGCATGCGAAGAGCTAAGTTTTATAGCTCACAGCTTAAATAAAGTTAAACGCTTTCTTGTGAGAATGTTTAACTGAAATGTAGTGAAAACACTGCTTTCAGGACAGCAAATACATGTTTATATATAAAAAAAATAACATTGGGTTTTTACTTAGCTTGCTAATGCTTTTATTTGGCACAGCATGCAGCGTTACGCCTGAAATAAAAACTATAGAAGAACAACCTCAAAGTAACTCGCCTGACTACGTCTCAATTACAGCCTTGGAGCTTGCTCAGCTAAAAGATGCTGCAATGCAGTGGCAACAAGCACGCGAAGGTATAGAGCGAATCTTAAGGTTAGAAAAAGAAATAACTTACCTCGTAAATCATATTGATATTATAAACAGCAAAGCTATTGCGCAGGCTAATCAAGGGTATAGCAGCAAGTCTGTACGCTCACCTCGAAACACACGTAATGCTAAATCACGCCAACAAGTTAAACAAAACTACAGCAATAAAAAACAAGCTGTAAAATTAAATAAACCAAAACATGTATTTGCTTTGCAGGTAGCTTCGGTTGACTCAGAGCAAGGTGTGGCTAAAGCATGGCAAGAGCTAAATACTAAAGCAGCACCGTTGTTTAGAGACAAAATATTGACTAACGTAGAAACCGCCAAGATAAACGACAAAATGTTTTACAGACTAAAACTTGGCTCTTACCAAAACTTTAAAAATGCAAAAGCAGACTGTGACGTATTCAAGCTGTATAAACTCGATTGCATAGTAAGTAACTACACCGATAAGCCAGTAAGGCTGTAGCCCGCATTACGTAATATCAATCTGTAATAATACCTAATCAATCTTGGGGATTAAACCTGACGCAATTATCGCTAATAATTTTGATATACGAGTGCACGGAGGCAGTAGCTAGAGCAATACAGCAATAATTAGTGATAGTAATTAAATAATGCAATTTTGTTTTGTTATCAACTCGGTTTTCTTACTTCAAAATAGACTACTTAATTAAAAAATTGCTATAAATTGGCGCAAAATTTGCTTTGATTTATTATCTTGGTTAGTAGAGTGCATTTTGCAATGCGGTATTTTAAGTCTTGTCATTTAATATCAGTTTTATTCTTATCTTTTTATTTATATGGATGCAGCAGCGCAACTGTAAATAACGAGAGCGTGCAGCATTCTTTAATAACTGATAAACAAGTAAAAGAGTATGTTTCGCAGTGGCACTTACAGCAAGAAAGCATTGGTCGTTTAACTGCTATGGAAGATGATTTACAGCTATTAATTATGGCGTTATCGTCTCAAAGTGAATTAACTGAAAACCCTCCTTTACTCATGCAAAGTAAAACCGATATCACCTATGGTAATCAGCCTTCACAGAATTTGGAACCGACGGCACTAAATAACACTCCCGAAGTAAAAACACCAAACTTACAAAATTCAGAACTCACCTTAACAGATGAAACTAAAATTGGAGCACAGCTTGGTTGGTATTTAAAGCCTGAGCTTGTTAAAGCAAGAGTCGAAAAGCTTAAGCAATTATATCCCAGTGCATTTACTCAATTTAACTTTACTATGTTTGAACGTAAAAATAATAATATGACTTTGTATGGATTACGTGTAGGTCCATTTAAAAACGATGCTCAAGTAAGTGCGTTTTGTTATTTAGCTAATCAGCTTGATCAAGTATGTAATATTGCTGCTTTTGTCGGAAAACCAATATAATTAATAAATTAGGCCTTTTAAACTTATATAGTATTAAAGTATTTGTACTAATAGTCGATACTAACTATAGTTGGGCAAATATTTGATAAAGCCCATTTTCTTATAAGGATTTAGCATGAAGTTTTATTTATCTGCATTAGCTGTAGCCACCGTGGTCAGCTCGTTTAGCACTTATGCTGCTACAGAGTCATTTGAAGCGAAAGTAACAGTACAAAATGCTGTAGTACTCACAAAAGATAACGATTTAAATTTTGGTACTATTCGTGCTATTTCAGATCCATTAGGCGCCGAACAAGCAACGCTGACAGTTAATCCTGATCCAGCTGCGAGCCCTGTTACTTCACAAGATAATCCAACTGGTAACGCTGCGAGTATCTCAATAATTGAAGGTGGTGAAGCGGGTGCTTTCAGTGTGTCAGATGTAGTACCAAACTCTATTTTAACCATTAGCGACCCAGTAAATACTTTAATACTACCCTTAGCTGGCCAAGGCTTAAATGAACCTGATTTTACTGTAGATGCTTGGACTTACTTTATAACGAGCGGAACAAATGCAGGAGCGCTTTATACGCAGGGTACTCCTAACCTACAAGCTGGTGCTGATGGCGCTGTATCATTTAATATAGGCGCGACTCTTTCTACTTCATCAAACGCATCAAGTGTTGATTACCCTGATGGTGAGTATTCTGGTAGCTTTAATATTGAAGTGTCATATTAATTAGTGTTTAAACAAACAATGCGCTTTTTGTATGTTTCTGCTTGGCTTTCGTTAATGTTTAGCGAGCAAGCCTATAGCGCAAGCATACAACAAGAAGCGCTTAATTTTGGCACTTTAGTTATCCCTCAAAATAATACTTTAAGCTCTATCACGATTAACCAAAATGGTGAAATAACCACATTTGGTAGTATTTACGTATTAACTGAGGGAAATCCCGCAGAACTTTTATTTACCGATTTACCTCCGCTTACTCAAATATCGTTTAATAAAATGAGTGACTCTACATTGCAAAGTGAAGTACTTGGAGCTAATAGTGCCAAGTTTTCGGTTGTATTAGTGGATTTACCAAGAACGCAAACTAGCGATGAATTTGGAGAGCTTTTACTCAAAGTAGGTGGCCGTTTAATAACGACAGGGACTAGCCAAAGTTACTTAGATGGTAGTTTTATTACTGACACCCAATTAGAAATTACGATTGATTACTAAAGGAAAAACATGCTTTATAAAGTTGTAGTGCTGCTCGCACTGAGTGTATGTATTTTAGGAAAAAATGCATACGCAAATTTACTTATCTCTCCAACCCGTATTAGTTTTGATGAACGTCAACGAACCGCTAAAGTTACCGTAATTAATACGGGTGATGAATATCAAACATATCGTGTTTTATGGAGTGAGAAGCAAGCGCAACCTAGCGGTGGCTACATACAGTTGGCAGAGGCTACAAGCGAAAGTTTAAGTTCAATGGCACGTTTGTCACCAAAACAAATGCGTTTAGCACCTGGTGAAAAACAAACAGTAAAAATAGCAATACGTAAACCTAAAGGTCTAGCTTCTGGTGAGTACCGCTCTCATCTTCTATTTCAAGCATTGCCTGGTGAAAATACTAATAAAACAAGTTCAATAAAAGTTAATATGATTATGAGCTACAGCATTCCTATTTTGTTACGTAAAGACATGAAACAGCCAGAAGTTGCCATAGAACAAGCTAAGCTAGTGCTAAATGAAAGCAATCAACGTCCTCAGTTTTTATTGAATATAAAACGAGAAGGTAAGTTTAGTAGCTACGGTAAATTAAGTGCTTACTTTGTTGATAGCAATAACGAGCAAGTTAAAATTGCAGAAATTGGTAATTTAAGTATTTATCCAGAAGTGGATAATGCGTTTGTAACCCTTAGTTTATTTAGTGACAAAAATTTAGATAAAGCAGGAAAAGTCACTTTTAAATATGAAGGCAGTCAAGAATATAAAGACCTTACATTTGCACAATACACTCTGCCTTTAACTTCACAATCACTTAATGTTTTAACTGTGAATGACGCTAAATAATTTATTGTATGCACTATTACTAAGCATAAGTAGTTTGCTTAGTAATAGTGTAATAGCTAATCCTAATTCTTCCGTGGGGGATGCTTTAACAACACTACGCGCAATTGAACTAAAGCTAACTAAGCCCGTTGAAGTAATTGATTATAAAAACAAAGAAAATCAGCAACAGCGAATCGCCACAGGCGAGTTATTAATACTTTCGCTTTATTTAAACTCATACTACTTAGGTGAAGTTGCAGCAATTAAAAGCGAGCAAAGTGTACAAGTTAGTTTAAGCGACTTATTTGATATTCTACAGTTTGCAATGAATGTTGATGCTAGCAATCGAATTGCTCAAGGTGTAGGAGCAAATCAACAACCTCTTTCTCTAAATGCAGCGGTTACACCCGCTGTATTTACTAGTCCTACACAGAGCTACTTATTAGCAAAAAATCAAATTACCATTGAGGATGATATTTATGTAGATATTAAAAGTTTACATAATGCTTTAAATCTAGAGTTTAATATTGATTACCCCGATTTAGAATTACTTATAAGCTCAGAGAGCCCCTTACCGGTTGAACAACAAAGATACAGACAGTCGCGCAACCTTAAGTCACCTAACAAAAGATCGCCACCAACGCTGCCATGGAAAGCTAGCCCATATAAAGCGCTATCTTCTCCGGTTGCCGACTTACAACTAAATTTTACCGCGAGCGATGATAGACATTCTACGAACTATTCACTTTTAGGCACTCAAGACTTTGCGTATTTATCTGCAGAGTATTTTTTGTCTGGACGAAGTACTGACTTACTTACCAACTCTAGGTTAACGTTTACAAAGCAAAATTTAGACAAAGAAATAAAAAACAGCTTCATGCCTACTGAAATATCTTTTGGTGATGTTATCGCCACGCAAGTAGGTAATAGCTACAGTAGTCAGTATGCCCGAGGTGTTAAAGTTTCTAATAATGTAACCAGTAGAAAAATAGTTAATAACCAAGTTAACTTAAGCGGTGCTATACAGCCAGGTTGGGATGTAGAGCTGTATCGTAATGAAATATTAATAGACCAGCAGCTTAGCCTTGCAGATGGGCGTTATATTTTTGATAATATAAACCTATTATTTGGAGCTAATAATTTTGAGCTTATTTTTTATGGGCCTCAAGGTCAAGTTGAGCGTAAAAGTGATTATTACTTTGTGGACGGAAATCAACTTAAGCAGGGGCAAGGTAACTATGAATTGTCGGTTACTGAACAAGGTAAGCAATTACTAAATAAAAATGTTTCAAGCTCGCAGGGGCAGGGTTGGCAAGTTGCGGGTAGATATGAGCAAGGGCTTACAGATAATATATCTGTATACACTGCTACATCAGGTCAAAAAAATACAGATGACGATCTACTTAAGTATGCATTTGGTACCAATATAAGCTTGTTTGACCGATTATTATTAAATGCGAATGTTGAAAAAAATAATAACAATGAACAAGAGTTTGAATTTACAGCCCGAACTCAAATTGCCGAACAATCACTACTTTTTAGCGCTACAAATCGTACCGACGAACAGCAGCAAGATTTTAACAGCTACCAAATAAATTTAGCTGGTGGGCTAATGAATAATACCTATGGACGCCTTTCTTATCAAAATAACGTCCTATATGACGATAGTGATATTAGAGGGCGTTTTAAACAAGTACGCAACCAGTTCAACTACTCATACTCAGGATTTGCACTAAGTAACCAATTACTGTGGCAACAAGACGATAGCTCTAAGAGTACTTTTGGAACAACACGTTTTCAAAAGCGCTTTGGGAGAACCTACACAAGGTTTGGTATAGATTATAGTATATCGCCAGTAAGTGAGCTTGTTAGTTACGAGGCTGAGTTTAGCCGCAACTTGGGCCGAGATTTACAAGCCGAACTGACTATAACTGATTCACTTCGTAATAATATTCAATCGGCCGAATTAGGGCTCAATTGGCAAAGCGACAAGTTTAGTTTAACGAGTAACTTAAACTACAACAGTAACGATGATTGGCGGCTCGGTATTTATAGCCGTTTTAGCTTAGGTTTTGATGTTGAACACAATACATATTTTGTCTCTAAGCGCAGCTTAACTAACACGGGTAGCTTAATGTTACGCGTATTCTTAGATCAAAATAATAACGGTATTATGGATGATGATGAGCACGGCGTTGCCGGCGTAAAAGTAAAAGGCGTTCACAATTATCGTCAAGCAATTACAGGCGAACACGGCGTTGCGCTATTAACTTCAATGCCAGCAAATCGTACAACAGATATAATACTTGATAGAAATAGTTTTGAAGATCCGTTTTTAATATCAGCTAACGAGGGTTTTTCTATTACCCCAAGGGCTGGTTTTGTAGAGTATATGGACTTCGCATTAAATAATGCCAGTGAAGTGGAGGGAGTTGTTTATCAACAAAAAGGTGATACAACACAGATCCAACCCTTTGCAAATATAGCGCTGTTGAATGAGAAAGGGGATCAAGTTGCACAAACTCAAGCAGCATATGATGGCTATTATTTATTTACAGACCTTAAACCGGGGCAGTATAAAGCAGTAATTGATGATGAATATAAACAACGCAAGCAGCTAAAAAACACTCAAAATATAACAGTTAATTTATCGCCTCAAGGAGATGTAGTAATGGGCGTTGATTTAACGTTAAAGGCGCTCAGTGCAACAACTGGAAGCATTGCCAATGCAGGAAGTTTTAGTTCGTTAAATATCTTAAAAATTTATTACCGTTTAATAGCACCACGAATAGAGCAGCAAGAAGCTTTTTATATGCATGATAAAGCTAAAAATAAATTTATTTTAGCCTTAGCGTACGCAACAAACAGTTCGCCAGAGCTTATTTCTGTATGCGACTCAGTAAAAGCGCAAGGATTAAAGTGTGTTGTTGAAACACATAAAATACTCCATTAAAGGAATTAGGATGAAAAGAGTTCAATGTATATTTTTAATCAGTGCAATGTTGCTAAGTTATGGTTGTGCGAATAATAAAGCAATTGATAATAGTATTACTCAGACGGAAATAGCTGACGAAAAAAGCTACGTAAAAATAACAAAGCAAGAACTTGAAGCTCTAAAAATGAGCTCCCAGCAGTGGCAAAATATGAGGCCTGAACTTGCGCGCTTATTACTTATTGAAGAAGACTTAAGCTTACTAATATCGCAACTTAATACAATTGCAAAAGAAAATGAGCAGAAAAACGCACCAGTAATAAAAGCAGAAATCGTTAATACCAACACAATTAATAACTCGGATATACAAGTAACAAAACCAGTTAATCCCAAATTTGCTTTACAAGTGCTTTCAATAACGCAAAAAGAACAACTCTCTTTAGCTTTTAGGCAACTACAAAAAAAGCTTCCTAGCTTACTAGGCGATAACTTTGTGATGAATGTTGAAACAATAAATGTAAAAGGAGTTATGTATAACCGTTTAAAGCTAGGCGCATACATAGACAAAAAAAACGCTATGGCTGACTGTCAAAAATTAAAGAGCCAAAATATAAATTGTTTAGTTAGCTATTACGTAGATCAGCCCTTTATCGCACAATAGTTAAGTCGGCATACAAATTGCTTTATCCTCAGTATGTTTTGAAGAGGATGGCAATTATGCGCCTTTTACTGCCTTTATTATTTTTAAATTTAGCTGCTTGTAACTTGGTGCCACCACCAGAACCAAGTGTGCCTACAAATGCACCTAAAGCGGCCATGGCTCCTTTTACGGTTAATGATTATGTAGTGAATTTAACGTCGCAACTTAACCACCTAAATGGAGCATTAAATGCTAATGCACGTGTTGGCGTTAGTAGCTTCTTCTATGCAGACGCACTAGATACAAAATTAGTGACAGGGCAGGCCTCAGGCTTAAGTCAGCAGATCCAAGAAAGTCTGCTTACGCAATTTACTCAATTGGGTTATCACACCGTTGAGTACAGACTTGGGAATAACCTCTCTTTATCAGAAAACTCAGACAGTATTTTAAGTCGCGATTTAAGTAAATTACGTAATCGCCAAAATATTGACTTAGTTATCACAGGAACAGTGACTCGCCAGCAGCATGCATACATAGTTAATGCACGGCTTGTGAATATAGAAAATAAACAGGTGCTCTCTGCGGGAAGTACCGAGATCCCAATTAATGTAATGTGGGGCAATGAGAAAATTCAGCAGCGTGACGGACTTTTATACCGAAGCGAATACTAATTTGGAGCACAAAATGAAAAACCTATTAATTACATTATGCTTACCACTGGGCTTTGGTTGCTCTCAAATACTAGGCACAATGAATATAGACACCGCAACACCACAAAGTGAGCAAAGCAACCAACTGGTGAGTAACCAACGCGACGTTGCAGCGCCTGTTTCTGACGATAACTTATTTCAGTCAGGAATGGCTCCACAAGATAACTACACAAAAGCAACACCGCCAATGCGTAAAAATATTAACCATTATGTGCGCGGCATAATGCAAGACATGGTTGAAAACTTACAGTACGTAAGTGAACAAACACCATTAGCTGTTTCGAGTTTTATTTTTTTAGATGAAGACTACAACGATGGTAGCTTACTAGGGAACCAAATTGCAGAAAGCTTCATGCATGAATTACACAGCTTTGGTGTACCCGTTATTGATTTTAAAACAACTGATTATATGCGTGTTACCTCAACAGGCGACTTTGTATTTAGTCGCGACTATTTAGAGCTAAATCAAGATCAAAACTTTAAGTACGTACTAGCCGGTACGCTTGTAAACCATCAAGGTGGTGTACTTGTCAATGCACGTATTGTTGGGCTAGAAAGTAAGGCCGTGGTAGGTTCTGCACAAGGGTTTATTCCACAGTCGGTTGTTGATGCGCTTAATAGTAGCTATCGCACTGATGGCATAATGTTAAAACAAGCAAGCAAGTGAGATAATTATGTATAGTAAATTATTAAACCGCTTTATCGTTTTTTTTGCTTTAGCTAATTTAACTGGTTGTGCCTTTACTCAAAATAATGAAAGTGCTGAAATGAATGCATCTTCAACCACACAAGTAAATTATGACCTAGCAAGCATGCTTAAAACTGCCGAGCAAAAATCAACTCAAGACGATGCTAACGGCAATCAATTTACACCATTTCAGCACCATAAAACACTTGCTAACTATGTAGAGCAAATGGCACTTGATTTGGTTGATACGCTTGAATTTGAAAGTGATACCGACACCAATATTAATATTGCCGTTACTACTTTGGTCGATCTTGATTCATCGCTTACTAAAAGTAATCAATTGGGTAATCAAATTTCTGAAACATTAATTCATCAGTTACAAAAGTTTGGTTATGGCGTGGTTGATTTTAAAACAACCCAAACAATAGATGTAAATAGCCGTGGTGATTTTGCTTTCTCGCGGGATATTGAAAAGCTTAGCGAAGAGCAAATGGCGAGCCATGTATTAGCGGGTACATTAATTTATCGACATGATGCTGTTGTTGTTAATACACGTGTAATTAACGCGCATACAAAAAAAATCGTCGCGAGTAGTCGAAAACTAATCCCAATTTATGTACTAAATAAAGAAGATATATACTTATCAAGCAATTAAGTTCAGTTGTCGCTTGATATAAAAAACCAGATGCCGTTATAATTCACACCTCTAAGCACACAGCTTATTTGTGGCCTCTTAGTTAAATGGATATAACGGCCCCCTCCTAAGGGGCAGTTGCAAGTTCGATTCTTGCAGGGGCTACCAATTAAATCAAAGACTTAATCTTTATCCAAAACTAAGCGATACTAGCTACTAGTTTGGCCAACTTTAGTTCTTTAGTAATCTTTGAAACTTTCGCTCAAAAGTAAAAAGCTGCCGTTCAAATTACTACCTTTTGGATAATTGTGTATCCAAGCTGAAAGTCAGTTTTGTCATCGATATATATTTTCTTACCGCACATAAGGTAAAGTTCTTAATTAGCTATTTTGGGGCAAAGCAAACTCTGTTTTTACCAGATTTTTTAGCTATATATAACTTATCATCGGCTTTCCTTATTAATGAATTTAAATCTGAATCAGAATTGCTATAAAGTTCAACTGCTCCCATTGAGAATGTTATATTTGAAAGACCATCGACTTCAACCTTGGATAATTTACTTGAAAGACGCTCAAATAAATTTTTTGCTTCTTCAATCGAAGTAGCTGGTAGGATAAATAACCACTCTTCACCTCCCCAGCGACCAAATTTATCCATTGCTCTAATATTTTCTGAAGCAATATCTGCAAATTTCTTTAGCACAAAATCCCCCACATCATGCCCATAAATATCATTTATAGATTTAAAGTTATCTAAGTCAGCCAATAGTATTGTTAAATTTTGACATTTGCGTTGAGCAATTGCTAATTCTTTGGTTGCTTGAAGGGTAATTGCTCGTCTATTTGGCGCACCAGTTAGCACGTCAATCATTGCTAATTTACTCAGTTCATTTTTAGATTTTTGACTCCGGTAAACAATGAGTGAAAGCAAAAGTACAGTTATCGATAACGTGATAATAAACATAACTAAAATATAATTTTTTTGTTTTTCATTTTCTTTTTCTAATTTAGTTACTTCAAGCGACTGTTCTAAAATTCTGTTTGCGCTTTTTTGCTCTTCAACTTTATATTCAGAGAGTAATTCATCTAATTCTTTTTGGCTCTTATCGTCTTCACTAAGTAAGTTTTCGTAATACTTATCTTTATATTTCATAGCATCTTCGAATCGTTTTTGTGACTTACTAAATTCAAAAAGCCATTCATATAACTTTTTTATCTGATAGTCGTCCATTAAGCTATAGTGGTCTTCAATTAATTTATTAATCATGAACTCAGCTTCTGACAATTCACCATAACTTTGTAATAATTGAATATATAATATGGAGCCGTCTAATGCCGTTCTAGTAACGCCAAAGTCAGATAATATTTGGATAGCCTCTTTTAATGTTGATAAGCTTTTGTTCTTGTCTTCAATCTCCAAGTACCCCCAATAAAGTAATACTTCAGCTTTGGTTACACAAGAATCCACTGAATCTAGCATGCTAACCCATTTATCTCTTTTCTTTTTATATTCAACAGCACTATCAGTATTTAAATCGGGATAGGCTTCGCTGCCTTTTCTAAAGTTAACGTATAATATTAATTCAGGATCACCAATTTCATTTGCTTTAATCTCAGCTTTATCAAAATAGGTATTTTTTTCTTTTTCTATGCTCGATTCGGCATTATCAAAATAGCCGCCTATTAAAGATAAAGCTCTAACTTCAATAGAGTTTTTTGGCTCACCTATAAAATAGGATTTGTATTCACTAAGTAATGCAATTGCTTTTTCAGTCTTTGAATCCCAAAACCAACTTTGAGCCATTACGTATAGATGCCATGCAAAGCGAGGATTACTTTTATCTAAAATATTTAAGGCTGTAATCTTGTTTCTAATAAGCTCTATGTTATTTCTATCTTTTTCAGCATCAGCAATTGTTAACTCACTGAATAAAAGGTGAGTTTCAATATTGTTATGAACACAATGATTTTTTAAATGTTCGTTTATTGCCTTTAATTTTTTGACGTTTAGAGTCTCTATCGAATTATAAAGACTTGAAATAACAGAGCCATAATTTGTACAACGACTCTCTTGCGCATTGCTATGAAATGTAATGAGAGTCATTACTAAAAGAGCGGTGAGGATTAAAGGTTTTAACTTCATTGTTATTTACTGCAAATTATAGTGGTAAACCAATTTCCGTTTAGGTTATCAGAAAGAATAAAAGTTACTACACATACGCTAAAATTTATATGCTGCTATGCATATAAATAAACTTCGAGACATTATAGTTAGGAGTTGTAAGTTATATCCGATGTTGTTTATAAGCGAGTATTAGGAAGGAGAGTGCTTAGGGAAGGTCTGCTTTGTAAAGTTAAGTGAAAAATACAAAATGATCGTAATCTTTCCTGAACGTTCAATGCTGTTCTTGGAAACTTAAGGCGTTAATAACTAATCCGTGAGGCGTTAGCAAAGAATCAACTTTCTGGTTAAGTTCTTATAAATAAAAAAGCGAGTAAATATAAATCTACTCACTTTATAATTTTGTTAGCTAGGTCTTAACCATCGCTAGTAATTTTATCGATTAACTCACTAAGCACGGCTTCAGCTTTACTTGTTTCTACTTGGCAAGTACCTGCATTTAAATGGCCGCCGCCGCCGTATTTAAGGCACAGTTCGCCAACATTGGTGTTTGAACTGCGGTTAGTGATTGATTTACCTATGGCATACACTACGTTTTGCTTTTTAAGGCCCCACATTTTATGAATCGAGATATTGCAGTCGGGGTACATGGCATAAATAACAAATCGGTTTGTGGCGTAAATTGTTTCTTCTTGAGTTAAATCAAGGACCACTAAGTTTTTATGGACGGTAGCGCATTGAGAAATTTGCTCTTTGGCTTTTTCGTTATGCTCGTTATATAAAGCAACACGTTCGGCTACGTCTTCCATTTGTAGGATTTCTTCGATGCTCTGATCTTTACAAGCATCAATCAGTTTCATCATTAATTGGTAATTTGAAATTTTAAACTCGCGAAAACGGCCAAGTCCAGTTCGCGCATCCATAATAAAGTTCATTAATACCCAATCTGTTGGGTTTAATATTTCGTCTTTTGAAAACTGAGCAGCATCGCCTTTGTCTACCGCGTCCATCATTTCAACAGAAATATTTGGAAGTTTTTCAGCGCCGCCATAATAGTCATAAACTACGCGAGCTGCTGATGGGGCTTTTGGGTCAATAATATGGTTTTTTATGTCGCTTGAGTTGCGAACGGTTTCGCTAAGATGATGATCGAATGCTATATGACAGCCTGCAACGTAGGGGAGGTTGGTCGTAATGTCGTTTTCGGTAATGTCTATTTTGCCATCTTGCATGTCTTTTGGATGAACAAATAAAATATCGTCAATTAGGTCTAAGTCTTTGAGCAATACGGCACAAACTAAGCCATCAAAATCGCTGCGAGTGACTAGTCTAAATTTATTATTGGGCATAGCTATTCCATCTTTTTAATTGAATTATCAATTAAGTGTAACAGCTAAATTTTTTTTTGAGAGGTCAGCTTAAAAAAATTATAAAAAAAAGCCAAAACGTTAGTTTTGGCTTTTGCTTAGCAAGTTTGTATGTGTGGTAAATAGGTTATGCGCCTGGGCCACATTCCATACATGAATTTACAATGTCTGGGCCAAATTTAAGTTTGGCGTTTAAGTCGCGAAGGGCGGTACGTAACCCTTCTTCAATTACTGGATGGTAAAATGGCATATCAAGCATTTCTGGTACGGTCATTTTGTTTTGTACAGCCCAAGCTAATAAGTGAGCGATGTGTTCGGCTTGTGGGCCAATAAATTCTGCACCTAAAAATAAGCCTGTACCTTGCTCTGCATATACACGCATATGACCTTTGTTTTTAAGCATTACTCGGCTACGGCCTTGGTTTTCAAAGCTTACTTCGCCTACTTCAAAACAACCGCATGGGCCTAATCGGTCAGTAATTTGCTTGTAGCTTTCGCCGACCATGGCTATTTGTGGGTCGCTAAATACAGCTGCAATTTTTGCTCTGCGCAGACCTATACGTACATCTGGGAAGCGCCCTGCATTTTGACCTGCAATAGCACCTTGGTCAGATGCTTCGTGTAACAATGGGAGCATGTTACTTGCATCGCCGGCTATAAATATGTTCGACTCACCACATTGCATTGTATGTGTGTCTGCGTGCGGTACGCCGCGTTCATCAAGTTCAATGCCGGTGTTTTCAAGGCCTAGTTTATCTACGTTAGGTACTCGGCCTGTGGCTGCAAGTACGTAGTCAAACTGTTCGGTGTGTTTTTCACCTTGTTTGTCGGTGTAAGTTAGCTGTGCTTTGTCGCCAACTTGCATCATGTCAGATACGTTTGAGTCGGTATCTACAAAAAATTCTTCAGCAAAAACAGTATTCGCGTAGTCTTTTACTACTGGATCTGTAAGTGGGCCAATTGCGCCGCCTACACCAAATAGTTTTACATTTACGCCTAGTCGGCTAAGTGCTTGGCCAATTTCAAGACCTATTACACCAGGGCCAAATACAGCGACTGATTCTGGTAGGTCATCCCAATCAAATACGTCGTCGTTTATAATAAGTTTGTCACCAAAGTTATTAAATACGCCAGGGTATGAAGGGCGTGAACCGGTGGCAATTACAAAGCGTTTTGCTGTTATAATTGTATGGTCGTCTATTTGTATGCGGTTTGCGTCTAAAAATTTAGCGTAACCACGAATTTTATCACCATCTGGTAATTCATCTACGGCTTCTACTACGAATCCTACAAAACGATCTCGTTCACTTTTAACGCGTGCCATAACTGCTTTGCCATCAATGACTGGCTTTGAGCTATGAACACCAAATGCAGGTGCCATTTCAATTGCGTGTGCGGCTTCGGCGGCTGCAATCAATAACTTGCTTGGCATACAACCAACACGTGCACATGTGGTGCCGTATGGACCTGATTCGATCATTAATACATTTTGTGTGAACTGTTTAGCATTACGATAAGCACTTAAACCAGCAGTGCCAGCGCCTATAACAACAACATCGGTTTGCAATTCTTTCATAGTGGTATCCTTTATTATTTTCAATCTAAGCGATGAGATTGATATAGAGGGGCGCGTACGCCCCTGCTATTTTTTACTTAATTAAGCAAAGTATTTTTCTAAGTCGTCTGAACCACCGATGTGTTTACCACCAATGAATATTTGTGGAACAGTGTCACGACCAGATACAGCTTTTAGACTTGTTAGTGATGCGCCGGCACCCATAACAATCTCTTCATATGCGAAGCCTTTTTCTGCAAGAAGCTCTTTTGCTTTTTTACAAAAAGGACAGCCAGGTTTAGTAAAGATGCTTACAGGTTCTGGTTTAGCTTGCTTAGGGTTGATGTAATCAAGCATTGTGTCTGCATCAGATACTTCAAACGGGTCACCTGGTAAATCTGGTTCGATGAACATTTTGTCAATCACGCCGTCTTTAACCAGCATAGAGTATCTCCAGCTGCGCTTACCAAAGCCTAGGTCGTTTTTGTCTACTAACATGCCCATGCCGTCAGTAAATTCGCCGTTGCCGTCTGGTAATAAAGTAATGTTTTGCGCTTCTTGATGTTCAGCCCATGCGTTCATTACAAAGGTATCGTTTACTGATAAACATACAATTTCGTCAACGCCATTTTGCTTAAGTACGCCCGCTAATTCGTTGTAACGTGGTAAGTGAGTTGATGAACATGTTGGTGTGAATGCACCAGGTAGTGAAAACACTACAACCGTTTTACCTTTAAAAATTTCATCTGTTGTTACTGATTTCCATTCGTTATTTTGACGAGTTGCAAATGTAACACTTGGGACTGTTTGACCTTCGATATTGTTTAACATAGTTTTTGTTCCTCTTGATTTGTTGATAGCCATTATGGCGAACAATTAAATATAGTTCCAATCGTTTGTTTGTATTAAACTGATAGTTATAAACTATCACGTAGAGCTGAATATGAACTTAAAAGATTTTGAATATGTAAAAGCAATAGCGCAATACAAGCACTTTCGCAAAGCTGCCGATGCATGTTTTGTAAGTCAGCCTACATTAAGTGGCCAAGTAAAAAAACTCGAACATGAGCTTGGCGTTACTTTATTTGACCGCTCAACTAAACAAGTTACGTTAACAGCAAAAGGTGAACGTTTGTTGACGCAAATAGAGATTATTTTAGAACAAACGCAAATACTCAAAGAACTTGCTGCTACTTCTAATGAGCCTCTACAAGGTAAATTAACTATTGGTATTATTCCTACCATTGCGCCTTACTTGTTGCCTGCGTTATTAACATCAATGAAAGCGGCATTTATTGATAGTCAGTTTTCGTTTATTGAGATGCAAACAGCAACAATTTTAGAAGCTTTAAATAATGGCGAACTCGACTTTGCTATTTTAGCCGATGTGCCAGAGCTTATTAATTACCATACGGTTGCTTTATACAAAGAAGATTTTTTAGTGGCGGTATCACAAGATAACGCGCTTTCTAAGCATAAAAAAGTGGCGTTGAACGACCTTCAAGGATGCAGCCTACTAATGTTAAGTGATGGTCATTGCTTTAAAGATCAAGCCCAAAAGTTTTGTTTTTCTGCAGGAGTCGATGTATCTAACCAGTATAAAGGTAATAGTTTAGAAACATTATTAGCGTTAGTGGCCATGGATGACGGTATTACATTTGTACCAAAACTGGCATGTACCGACCGTGTAGGGATTGATTACTTGCCTATATTCCCTAATCAGCAGCGTAATGTGGTGTTTGCATGCAGAAAGCATTATCCGCATTTATCGGGTGTAGAACAATTGGGCGAGTGGTTATCGGCTCACCCTAATTTAAAAGCTAAATTAACTAAAGATCTTGGCTGATTATTTCTACTACATCGTTAATTTGCACGCCAGGTAGTGGTTTATTGTCAATACTGACTGCTACTGCAGTTTGCTGATAAAGCTGCTCAACGCGAATTTTATTAAGCGTGGTGATGGTGTGTGGCATAACATTACCTGCCGCGTCGGTTAAATAGTTATGGTGAGCAATGCTTAGCATCTGGCCTTTTTTCAAACCATGAGCTTTACCTAAATTAATAACAATTTTGCTATTTTCCATGTGCATTATTTTGCCTTGAGTTGGCAAACACGCCATGGCTGCTTGAATGTCATAACTTACTGCTTGGTTGATATCAGTTATGCTTTGCCCATAAGGCGATTGCCAAAACCTATCACTATTAACGTCAACTATGGTTGTTTTTTCAAATGGCCAAATTGCTTGAGTATGGTAACTATTTTGCCAAAGTTGCTCATAGGTAGTGCCATCAAACAGTGCAAACTCAATGTTGTAACTGCGCTCATACGCCTCGTCTTGCCAAAATGCATAATCGTTATTGAGTTTGTCGCTCGTTGAAAGGCTCGTTATTTGGCTAAGTAATACATATTGAGCGTTACTGCGCGAAGATATTTCTTCTAATTGGGCATTTGAATAGTCGTGCTGCTGCGAAAAGTACTTATCAACGCTTATTGCATTATTATAGTAAGCAATAGGTACTGCGCTCATTTTTGATTTTTGCAGGGAAGTAAAAATATTTTTGCTAATAGCTTTGCTTACGTCAAATATTTGACCCATTTTGGCGTGTTCACGATGAACAAGTTGGCTTTGTGTAACGGCCACAAACTTATTAAAACTATTTTGTGGGCATTGCTCTGTTTGAGAAAAAATATCGAGTCGTAATGTAACGGCAAATTTATTGTCGTATTTATTTTCGCTGACCAGTTCAATTTTTTGAATTTCTCCGTGGCTGCTAATTTTTAGCTGATCTTGCATCAACACGCCATCTACCAAGGTTTGCACAGAGCTAACCCGTGCGCCAGAGAATACTAACGCCTGTGTAATCGCATCTTTTATAGCGGCAGATTTAGCCGCGCTTGTATCACCATTTTGGACGTTCGCGTGACCCGTTGATTCATACCACTGTGCTTTAGTAAAAGGGGAGAACGTTAATAATGCCGTTGCGCTTAATCCTGCAAATGCCAATGATAAAAACGACTTCATACTTTTACTCCAATTAAACGTTAGCTATTAACTAGGTAGAGCAAGGACTGTACCAATGTTATTTGGTAATTATTAGTAATGCCATAAATGGCATTAAACGTGCATATGTACTGCTAATTACTATACAAGGGCTAAATGCTATGCGAGCAATTTCATTACTTATTACACTTGGGTGTTTAACCTTAGGTGGTTGTAGCAGCGTTTTTGATAAGCATGTTGAATATAAATATGTAGAGCCAAATAATTACCCCGTTTTAAAAGCGATAGGGTATGCACCTATTAGCTTGCAAAAAGGCGCTAACCTTTCGCAAAAGCAACTTATGGCCATTAAGGCTTCTAAGCTTGAAGCTTACCGCGAGCTTACTGAGCAAGTATATGGGCAAAAAATTACCGCAGGAACAACGGTGGAAGGCTCAATTGCTCAAGACGATTACTTAGAAAGTAAAGTGCAGGGGCTTATTAAAGGTGCACAAATAATTAAAACTTACGCAGTAGATGACACTTACGTGACCGAGCTTGAGCTTAATATGAAGCGTGTGCACGATTTATACATAGGTGAAGTAAAACCACGCGAAGTTAAAAAAGTAACGTACTACTAAAAAAGTTATTCAAAATATCTCATCCTCCTATATTGAGTGCTATGCTGTTGTTAGGATTAATTTTAAGCAGATTGCGTAGTGCTCAACAGATGTATTTTATTGCCACTTACATTAACAGTGGCTCTGTAAATGGCGTTTAAGCCAAGCCATTTAAATCCTCAATTATTTATATGGTGCAAAGCCAATTTGCGCTACCTATTGCTGTTTTTTGTACTCTCCAGTGGTGTGTTTGCAAGCCGACTAACTATTCAATTTAATACCTTTATAGAGCTCATGGGTCAAAAATACGGGCCTGCGCGAGCGGCGGTTGCACGCAACTGGCAAAGCATGTTGGTGCAAACTCAAAACAAGCCAGAGCAACAACAAATTCTTATTGTTAATGATTTTTTTGCGCGTAATTTACGCTACCAAACAGATATTTTGCTTTGGAAACAAAACGATTATTGGGCAACCCCTTTAGAAACATTAGGCAGAGGCCTCGGTGATTGTGAAGATTACGCAATAGCAAAATATATCAGCTTAAGAGCGTTAGGTGTGAGCGACGACAAGTTACGCCTTATTTATGTAAAAGCAAAAATTGCGGGCACTAACAAAACACAAGCGCATATGGTGTTAGGTTATTTTGCTACACCAAACGCTCAGCCACTTATTTTAGACAGTTTAATAACAAAGGTTTTACCTGCTGCAAAACGTGTAGATTTAAGCCCTGTTTTTAGCTTTAACAGCCAAGGTTTATGGGCTAATAATTCAACCAAAAGTGTAGCCAGCCCAACAGCAAGACTTTCACGCTGGCGTAAAATTTTGGAGCAGACAACCAAAGAAGGAGTTATGTGGTAATGGCATCATTTTCCTTATCTAAGTATCTTAAAAAACGAAAAATAACACTCAGGCAAGAGCTATGGATTGCATTATTAATTGTTATTTTTGTGGGCTTTATAAGTAGTGTTTTAATTAGTACTAATTCGGCTAAAAGTTATTTTTCGACCCAGCTGTACTTAAAAAATGTAGATAACGCCAGCTCACTTGCATTGATGATCAGTCAATTAGACAAAGACCCCGTTGAGCTTGAATTATTAGTTTCAGCCACATTTGATACCGGTCACTATAAGCGAATAGAACTACAAAACCCTAATGGTGAGGTGATTGTTAAACGCACATTTACCGATGAGCTTAAAGCGACGGCTCCACAGTGGTTTAGGGCAGTGTATGGATTAAATGTTCAACCAGGGGTTGGGCAAGTAAATAATGGTTGGCAGCAATTTGGAACTTTGTTTATAGAAAGCCATAGTCAATATGCTGAGCAAGCCTTATGGGAAAGTGCGCTTAAACTATTTTTTAGTTTTTTAATTGTCGCTTTTTTTGCTTGTATAGTTAGTGCTTACTTTTTAAGTAGGATATTAAAACCACTAGATGATGTTGTGTATCAGGCTAATGCATTTGGTGAAAAACGTTTTATTAAATCGAGCGTCCCTCGTACATTTGAGTTTGCACGTTTAGTGCAATCTATGAACCAATTATCTACCCGTTTTAGTCGTATTATTAAAGAAGATAGTAAACGTTTAGAAGAGCTTAGATTTAAATCACAACATGATGAGCTAACTGGTTTAGCAAATAGAGAATACTTTGGTGCAACGCTTGAGGCCCACTTACAAAAATCGAAAGATCATGCCCATGGCGCCTTGTTTTTATTTCGGGTTGTAAACCTAGATAAAATGAGCGAACAAATTAGCCGTGTAGAAATGGTTAATTTCTTACGTCGTTTTTCGCAGGTTTTAATCGAGTTTTTAGAATCAAATGAAGCACACTTTTCAGAAAACTACATAGCTCGAATATCACATAATGACTTTACTGTACTGTTTAGTGATACTGATGATATTGAAGTATTGAGTGAAAAAGTAGTTAGGCTTCATGAATCTTTTATTGAAGAGTATAAAAATATTGAATTAGCTATACCGCATAGTTGCACTTACATACAAAAGAATGACACGCGGTTTGATGTATTAAAACGAGCCGATGAACTTTTAAAATCAGCCGATAATAAACCAGGTGTTCAAGCAAAAGTAAGTGACAATAAACAAAAAAGCGAGTTATTTGATGATGCAACGAGTTGGCAAAATGCAATAGAAGAAGCTCTAGATAACAAAGCGCTAGAAATTAACACATACCCAGTAACGAGTTTTACGGGGCAGTTGATGCAAAATCAATTAGGACTGAGCCTAGAGCTTGGCGGGCAAGTATATAGGGCAGGTTATTATTACCAATGGGCAAATCGCTTAAAGTTATTAGCGCGTTTAGATTGGGGATTAATTAAGGCGTTGGTTGCTCAGTATAGTATTGAGCCACCAAGTGAGCTGATTTCGGTTGAGTTATCTGCCCAAACATTACTTGATGATGCTGCGCTTGCTTCAATTCTTACCTATCTATCAGCATTTCCTGATTTAGCCTCTAAAATTTGCTTTGATATACGAGAAAGTATTGCCGTCAGCGAAATTAAAATATTTAAAGGCTTTTGTGAAGATGTAAGGTGTATGGGCGCTAAGGTGGCGTTAAAACGTGTAGGCCCTGAGTTTACTAAAATTGAAAAAATTCAGGAGTTTGGGCTTGAAATGATTAAGGTTGATAGCGTTTATGGGCACAACATTAGTTACAGCCAAGATAACCAAACATTCCTGCGAGGGGTATGTACGTTAGCGCACTCTATTGGTATTAAAGTGGTCGCACAAGGTGTTACCAGTCAAGATGACCTCGATACACTTATTAACTTAGGCTTTGATGGGGTTATTAAAGAGTAAGTAGTAGGCATTAACCGTGCGGTTAATGCCCTTTTACAACTAACATTAATTGGATGCGGTCGCGTACTTTTAGCTTATTAAATATAGAACCCATATGCTCTTTAATCGTACGCTCTGTAATATTTAAAGATTCTGCAGCCTGTTTATTAGTAGCGCCAGTTACAACAATATCAACTACTTGGCGTTCTCTTTTGGTGAGTAAATCAAGCTCGCATGTACTCGCATATTTAAACGGTGTATTTGATAAAGCTCCCACTAAATTAGAGAGTAATTGTCCTGGTAACCATATTCCGCCAGAACAAATTGTCTCAAGTACTTGTTCAATAATTACTTTAGTGGCGAGTGCTTCTACGTATCCTCTAGCTCCTGCTTCAAGCGCACTCCTAAGTTGATTTATTTCAAGTTCGTTGGTCGTAACAATAACGAGTAAACGTTGTTGCGAATACTTTTTAACGAGCTCAAGCCAGTTCGGTGTACCGGCTAAAACCCAAATAATACTTGATGCCGTTACTCTGTTTGGTTCTTTTGTGCATATTAAACAACCAGGAAACGCTGCACGCCAGTGCTTCGATTCAAATTCAGGCGTGTAATAAAAATACTTTGGCGCATTATTTCTCCATTTATTAAATGCTTAACGCTCTGTCATTGCTTGCGATGTAGCTCTAAGAACTGGTTTTAAAAGATACTCAAGTACGGTTTTTTTACCGGTAATAATATCCACTTGAGTGGTCATACCTGGAATAATAGTCAGCTCTTTTGAAAAGTTATTTTTGGTGGTTTTTAGTTGCACCAAATAAAAGGTATTCTCACGATCATCTGTAATGGTATCGGCGCTAATATGTAAAACCTCTGCCTCAAGGCCTCCATATACGGCAAAGTCGTAGGCACTAAATTTTATCATCGCAGATTGCCCAGGGCGTAAAAATGCAATGTCTTTAGGCGGAATTTTTGCCTCTACTACAAGTTGATCGTCAAGCGGGACAATTTCCATAACATCGCTACCGGGCTGTAAAATACCGCCAACAGTATTAACTAATAATCGCTGTACAGTGCCTTTAACAGGAGAACGTATTTCGGTTTGAGTTACTTTATCGGCCAAGCCAGATTCAGTTTCTTTAATTGAATCTAGTCGAAGTAGCGCTTCGGATAGTTCATTGTTCCAACGGTTAATCATAACGAGTTCAACTTCGGTTACTTTATTTTTAGCTTCGTTAATGGCCGAAAGGCTCCTATTTATAACTGCCTTGGTTCTGTTTATCTCGCCGTTTAGATCAACTATTTGGCGCTCTAAACGAATAATATCTATATCTGAGATAGCGCCCGTGCGTAACAATGGGCGAGTAACAGAGAGCTCTCTGTTTGTTAAGCGCAGCGCGCTCGTATGCTGCTCAAGTGCCGCTTTGGCTTCAATGTAATCTTGGTGTCGCTGCTCTAGTTGGCGTTTGTGAATACTTACTTGTTGCTCTAATTCTTGGCTGTTACTCAAATAAAGAGAACGTTCATGTTGCACAACTCTAGGCGCATTTTTAATAACAGACTCACTAAATACGAGCTCCTTTTTTTGAGTGAGTGCTCTGAGTCTCGCTACTTTTGCGCTTAACGACTCAACTTTGGATTGGTTTTCTCTAAAGCTAGAAATAAAGCGAGTAGGGTCTATTTTAATGAGTACATCACCCTCATTTACTATTTGCCCCTCTTTTACATTTATTTTTTCGACCATACCACCATCATAAGATTGAATAAGTTGTAATTTATTGGAGGGAATAACACGCCCCTCACCACGAGCAACTTCATCTAAATTAGCAAAGCCAGACCACACAATAAGGCATATAAACGTTAAACAAATTAAATAGAGCAATAACCTAGCGCTTGCTGGCTCCTGTTGCATTTTTTCCCACTGCGCATCGACTACCCAGTCTTGGCTGTTAGGCGGAGAAATCCATCCTTTAAATAGTTTATTAAATATTGATGGCTTGCCTTGTTTTCTTGCTTCTATTGCTCTGCTAACAGATTCAAAGGAGCGCTGTTCAAGTGGTTTTTTATTGTCACTCATGAGGCTTGCTCCACTGTCTTATTATTTAACGCTGCAATTACTTTTTGTTTTGGTCCATCAGCAACTACTTTTCCGTTATCTAAAACTATAATTCGGTCAACAAGCTCAAGTAATGATGAGCGGTGAGTCACCACGATTAAGGTTTTATCTTTAGAATAACCCTTTAAATTATTAATAATTTTACTTTCACTATTATGATCTAGTGATGAGGTTGGCTCATCTAGTAATAGTATTGGAGGGTCGTTAATTATGGCTCTTGCCATACCTACAGCTTGGCGCTGCCCACCTGATAATTGACGACCTTGCTCGCCTACTTGTAAATCAAATCCGTCTGGGTGCGAATTAATTAAATCAAATAATTGGCTTCGCTCACAGGCTTCAATAATTTGCTCGTCTTTGGCATGCCAAGCACTCATGGTGAGGTTGTCTTTCAAGGTTCCATAAAACAGAGCAACGGTTTGTGGTAGGTAGCCAATATTATGACGAAGCTCAGCTGGGTCAATTTGATGTATATCATTATTGTCCATCAAAATTGATCCTGAACAGGGTTCGTATAGTCCTAAAATAAGCTTTTCTAATGTACTTTTACCTGAGCCATTACGTCCTAGAATGGCGACTTTTTCACCGGCTTTAATTTTAAAACTAACGTCGTTGAGCGCATTATGCGATTCGTCAGAGTATTTAAAACATACATCTTTAAATTCTATATCGCCTTTCAAAATAGGGTGGCTTAACCAATGCTTACCAGGTGGACGCTCGATCTCTTTTTCCATAATCTCGTTCAGTGATTGCATTGCTATTGCGGCATGATGATATTGTGCTAAAACAGCGGCCGACTGCCCGATTGGGCCCATAGCACGAGACGATAATAGGTAGGCTGCAATTAACCCGCCTTGAGTTAGCTCACCTTCAATAACGAGGTGCACGCCTATTATCATTATTATTACGCCTACGCATTGCTGTATCCATGATGCTGTATTTGATATAGAGCTAGAAACGAGTCGGCTATGTGCGTTTACTTGTGCAATGTAAATGGTCGACTTTTCCCATATAGACTGTGTTTTACACTCTGAGTGAAAGCTCTTTACATCTTCAATATTGGTTAAGCTTTCGACTAATACTGCATTTCGCATTGAGCTTGCTTTCATTGTTTGTTCTGAAAGAGCCTCAAGTTTGCGGTGTGCGGCTATAGCGTAAGCTAATAATATAAGTGCGCCCGCGATAATAGGTAAACTTAGAGGTACGCCAATAATGGCAATAACAATTAAATACAAAACTACGAATGGCAAGTCGACTAATGCGACAAGTGTTATGGAGCTAAAAAAGTTACGTACAGCTTCAAATGATTGAATGTTGCTAGCAAAGGAGCCTGCGGATGATGGGCGGTTTTTTAGTTTCATACCTAATACCCGCTCCATTATTACAGCCGATACTTTGACATCTATTCTACTGGCAGCAAGCTCTACAAAGTAGCCTCTTACTAAGCGCAAAACAAAGTCAGCAGTGAGTGCTATTAAAATGCCAATGGCAAGTACCCATAAGGTTTCTGTTGCGTGGTTGGGCACTACGCGGTCATATACGTTCATTACAAATAAAGGCATAGCAACCGACAAAAAGCCCAAAGCAACAGCCGAAATAATTACGTCTTTATAAAGTGAGCGGCATTCTTTAATTACTCCCCAAAACCATCCGTCTTTTGATAGTTTTTCAAGTACAGGTGTTCGCTCATCAAATGCAAACTCTGGTTGAGCATAAATAATTAAACCTACACTGTTAGCAGCTAACTCATCAATGCTTTGTTCGATAACTGATTCTGTAAGTTCTGGGTAAATTACACTCACCAACTGTTTATCGTAATCAATAGAATTAATAACACAGGCTTGGTTATCTTTTAAAATTAAGATGGCAGGTAGCAGTGCTGTATTAATTTTTTGTAGTGGCTTATTAACTACTTTTGATTTAAAGCCAATGCGCTTTGCTGCGCGCGAAAAACCTGATGGAGTAAGATTTCCATCAGTTAGAGGAAGTCCATTTAATAGTGCTTCTCTTGAAAACTCTTTACCATGATGACGACATAAAACTGCTAGGCAGTCAACGAGGATGCCACCATGATCAAGTACATCGTTTAATTCCATACACCATCCAATGTTATGTAGAACTGCATACGATTGTTACTAGTAAACCTAAACTCGACTTAAATATTTCATGCCGAGTTTAGGTTATTTACATAACGTTAATTGACTTAGATATCAGTAATTACAGCTTCGATACGTCGATTCGCAGCATTTGCTCTTACTGATATTTCGTTTACACGTGGTTGATCGATGCCATACCCGAACGATTTAACACGTTTAGGTTCTACATCGAATTGCTTAATCAGAATTTCAGCTACGGCAAACGCACGTTTTTCTGATAGTTTACGGTTATATTTACGGTCTCCATCTAAAGAGGCATGACCTTGTATTTCAACCTGTTTAGTTGGGTTCTCTTTTAAAAAATCTGCAAGCCGACTAATTTCTTGAATATATTGAGACCTTACATCGCTTGAGTCAGCAGAAAAAGGAATACCAATTTCTATATTTGAGGTTGATGCGCTATAAATTGTGCAACCAGATAAATCTACATTTGTACTCAAAGGTGTGCTTGGGCAAGTGTCTTGCTCATTTGGTACGCCGTCACCATCATCATCGGTAAAGCTGCTTGCTGTCGTGTCGGTTTCCAGCGGTATATCTAAGTACCTTGGCATAGCCGTTACACTCATGTATGCATTATCTTGCTTAGCTTTTTTTTGAAGAAATGCCTTGCGGCTAAAGGTGGTTGCTACATCGTAACTCGGACAGATATTTTGTGCGTTATGAACAATAGGGTCGTCAGTTAGCTCTTTTAATGTAGGGTATTTATCTGACATCACGTTAAGTGCTGGCAGTAATTTCCCCATTTCTTTTAGCATAGTTAAAATAGCTGATTGACGGTCATAAAGCGCCACTATGTATGAACGTGTTGATTGAAATGATTCGTTTTCGGCATCAAGCACGTCTAGTAGAGTTCGTTGGCCTATATCGAATTGATCCTTATATGCAATTTTAACTTTAGTTGATGATTCGCGGTGTTGATCAAGCGCCGGTAACTTTTGCTCTAATATAGTGACGTTGTAATAAGCAATTTGCAGACTCTGACGAATATCAATACAAGACTGATCGCGTTGATACTTTGCAATGTTTATATCCTGATAGGCTTGTTCTAAATTGGCATTATCAAGACCACCATTATATAAATTATAGCTAATATCGATGCCGACTCGCGCTTCTGTTCTGGTTTCATTTTGACCAAGTTCATCTCTATCTTGGCTACCGTAGCGGGCAGATAAATCTACGTTAGGATGAAACGCTGCTTTTTGTGCTTTTGCGTTCGCTTTTTGTGCTTCAATATTATACAAAGAGGCGTAAAACGAAGGGCTGTTTTTGTAAGCGACGTCTAGCGCTTGATTAACTGAAATTGGTATATTTTTTTCATCAAGGTCAGCTTGCTTTATGTCGTTCATAGGAAGCTCTCCTACAACCCTTAAGTAGCGAGCGCTTACATCATGTAAATTTGAGTACTCCGTTAATACGTTAGATTGTGCTAAAGATAAGCGCCCACTAATTTGTTCTAGGTCGGCAGCGCGCGCTACACCAGCTCCTACACTTTGTTCTATTTGTTGGTATACAGACTCGTGCTCTTGTAAATTTGCTTCTGCAAGTTGTACTAACTCTTTAAATTTTTGTACGTCAAGCAAGGCTATTGAGGCTTCAAGTGCTGTTTGTTCTGTTTGAGAAATAAGCTCAAAGTACCTAATGAGTTGAATGCGTTTAAAGCGATCAACAGTATTAGAGGTCCTAAAACCGTCGTAAAGCATTTGAGTAACACTTAACTCGGCCGTATTACGGTTATATTCTTCTTCAACACCGTAATTTCTTCTTTCATACCCCGCGCTTGCTGATACATCAACACTTGGTAAATAACCTGAGCGGGCTGCATCTACTCCATAAATCGAAGATTTAAAAGCATGCCATGCTTCTTGTACTTCAGGATTGTTTTCAATCGCTTTACTTGAGACATAGGTAAGTGGCATTGCTGATTGTTCATTTGCATGCACATAGTTTAGTAGAGTTGCGGCTGTAATCGTTAGTCCGATTAACATAGTCCCTTGATGTTTCTTAAAAGTGTTTTTTGTAATCATTTCTTCCTCTTAGATCCTGTTAAGACCGAAAATACTCCCTTAAGTATTTAGTAAAGGAATACTATTTTTGCAAGTAATCGTTTTGGTTAGCATAAAAAAAAATTTCTACCACTTTCTTGTTGATTTTTTATTTTTGAATTTTTCTTCTAAACCTGTACTTGAGTACAGTATCTATGTGGCTTTTTTGTCCTACCTTTAACTTATTAGATTGTTATTTTAAAAAGTTTGAGGGTACCAAAATGGAAGCAAATCAACTGGTAGTTATTGATATTCAAGGTTCGGCAGGTGTTGTGCTGGATGATGGGTCAATAAGAGCATTAAATGTTGGTGACACTATCACCGTGGGGGATTTAGTTGTTACTGCTATTAAATCGTCTCTACAAATTGATGTGCAAGGTGAAACCTTATCTATACCCGCAAATCAAAAGGTAAAAATAACACCAGACTTATTAGCGAAAGAAGCCAGAGATTCTAGCGAAACAACCGTTTTTGATGAAAGTTTAGATGAAGCAATTGCAAGCTTAGATTTAGGAGCAGAGCAAGGCCCATCAACAGCAGCTAATTCTGATGTAACAGATTTTTTAGATGCGTTAGAAGGTGATGGGGACATTTTAGATAATTTAGAGGCAACAGCCGCTGGTGGGGGTAACGCTGCGGGTGCAGATGGAGGCAGTTCGTTTGTACAGCTAACCCGAATTTCTGAAAGTGTTGATCCTAGTAGTGTTACTTTTGATTCATCTTTTGATCAAGGCGCTACTGAAGCTTTTAACTTAAGAGATACCTCTGATGGTATTGTGCCTGACGCAACTACTGTTTCTATTTCACTTAATGAGATAGGTATTACTAACTCATCACAACCAACAATTACCGGTACGAGCGAAAACTTAATTGGCGAAACGGTTAATGTAACGGTAACTGATGTTGATGGAAACTCTCAAGTAGTTAGTGTAGTAATTGGCCCTGATGGTACCTTTGAAATAACCCTACCAACACCAATTGCTGATGGCCCTGTAACGGTTGTTGTTGAAGCGACAGATCCTGTTGGTAATCCTATAAACGACACTATTTCAATTGAGGTTGATACAACACCTCCACTTATTGCTATTGATCCTGTTACCGATTCTGCTTCGCAAACAGTGACAGTGACAGGGACAGTATCTGGTTTGAATACTGGGGATAATGTATCAGTCACGTTAACGGATAGTGCAGGTACGGTACAAACAATAGTTACTCAGGTTGATGCTCAAGGAAATTGGGTAATTACTACCACCTCACCTTTATCTGAAGGGGAGTTTAACGTAAGCGCTGTTGCGATTGATGCAGCTGGAAATCAAGCTATAGACCAAGCTTTAGCGAATGTAGATTTAACTGCTCCGGAAATCACCGTAAATGTAAATGATGAAACAAATAACTCAACACCACCACTTGTTGGAACAACAAATGGTGTTCCTGAGGGCACTCAAGTAACAATTACTGTTACAGATAGTGCAGGACAAATACAAACATTAACTGCGGTTACCCAAGCCGATGGAAGCTGGAGTGTAGAAGTAGGGACTCCTTTACCTGAAGGTGATTTTACTGTTGATGCACAAGTAAGCGACAGTGTAGGAAACTTAGCATTAGCAAGTGATTCAGGAGTAATTGATTTAACGGCGCCTTCGGTACAAATTAATAATATTAACGACACTCAAGACACCACGCCAACGATTACAGGTAACGCGCAAGATGTACCTGCAGGCTCTATTATTAGTGTGGTTATTACCGATTTTGATGGTCAAACTCAAACATTATTAACCCAAACTAACGCTGATGGGGATTGGTCTATCGACGTAACTACGCCATTGGCTGAAGGGCAGTTTGAGGTTGATGCAAGTGTAAGTGATGCTGCAGGTAATCAAGCCCAAGCAAATAACCAAGGTGTTATTGATTTAACAAACCCAGATATTACCGTTACTGCAATTGCTGATACTAACGATACTACACCAACATTTGTAGGTAGGGTGGAAGACGCTCCTGCGGGCTCTGTTATTACAGTATTAGTAACCGATATTAACGGTAACGTACAAACTTTAACTACTTTATTAAATGAAGATGGCACATGGAGTGTTGATGCTAATGAAATCTTACCAGGTGGTGAATTTACCGCAACTGCGTCAGTATCAGATGCTGCGGGTAATGAGGCATCTGCTCAAACAAACGGCGAAATAACGTTTGCTCCTATCTCAATTCAAATCGATGCAATTGCTAATACTAACGATACCACTCCATTTTTAAGTGGTAACACCGGTAATGTGCCTGCAGGTACAACCATCACTTTAACTATTACTGCAAGCGATGGCAGCACATTTACATTACTAGCAGTGACGCAAGCAGATGGTTCGTGGACTGCACAAGTAACAACCCCTCTGCCTGAGGGCGACTTTACTGTAGTTGCAGCGGTTATAGATGACTCGGGCAATGAGGCGCAAGCAAGTGCAGTAGGTAATGTTGATTTAACTGTAAGCATTAATTTTATTATTGATACTAACGATACAACACCAACAATTAGCGGCTCTACCCAAGACGTAGAGCCTGGTGCGGTAGTAACCGTTACATTTACAGGAAGCGATGGCGTAGCAGAAACCGTGCAAGTAGTTACTGGTTCTGACGGAAGCTGGTCAATTGAGGCAAGTAATGAATTAGTTGAAGGCCAGTTTAGTGTTATTGCAACTGTAACTGATGCTGCGGGTAATACAGCTTCTGCAAGTGAAACTGGAGAAATTGATTTAACAGATCCTGCAATCACGATTAATCCTATTGAGGATACGAATGATGTAACCCCATCAGTAAGTGGCAACGTAATTGATGTACCAGCAGGAACAGAAGTTACCTTAGTAATAACTGACAGCGAAGGCAATGAACAAACACTCACAACAATTACAAATGCCGATGGTACATATACAGCGGATATTATTGCAGATCTCAGTGAAGGAGATTTCACAGTAACAGCGAGTGTTAGTGATACTGCTGGCAATAGCAGTACTGCAACTGTTACAGGTACGGTTGATTTAACTGCACCAAGTGTGACTATTAACAATATTGCAGATACAAACGATACAACACCTACTCTTACAGGCTCTACCCAAGGATTAGCATCGGGCAGTGAAGTAACTTTAATTGTTACCGATAGTCTAGGAGCAGAGCAACAGTTAGTGACTACTATAAGTGCTGATGGTACTTGGAGTATTGAGATTCCAACTGCTTTAAGCGAGGGGGATTTTACAGTAACAGCTAATGTATCTGATAATGCGGGTAACGCAGCTCAAGATTCACAATTAGGCTCAGTTGATACCACCCCTCCTTTAGTTGCAATAAATGACTTTGCTGATTCAAACGACACAACGCCTATATTTAGCGGAACAACGAGTGATGTAGCACCGGGTAGCCTTGTTAGTGTTTTAGTTACTGATGCAAATGGTGAGTCACAAACATTGACGGCGGTTGTGTCAGAAGATGGAACTTGGCAAGTAGGTGCAACTCAAACTGTTGCTGAAGGCGATTTTACAATTACAGCAACAGTAACAGACGCTGCGGGTAATGAAGCAAGCGATACTGTTAGTGGAACAATTGATTTATCAGCTCCAATTATAGCAATTAATACAATCCCAGATAGCGCCGATACTACTCCAACAATTTCAGGTTCTGTACAAAATGTACCAGCCGGAACAACTGTTACGTTAACCGTTACAGATGCTGGTGGTAATACACAAACAATTACAACACAAACGCTAGCCGATGGTAGCTGGACAGTCGATACTACTAATGAGCTAGTTGAAGGTGACTTTAGTGTTAATGCCATCATTAGTGATGAAGCAGGTAACCAAAGTGAAGCTTCTGCACAGGGAACTATCGATAATACCGCACCAAATATTACGATTGATGCACTGGCGGATAGCAACGATACAACACCAACTATTTCAGGCACCGCAACGGGCGAACCAGAAGGCACGGTTGTTACTATTATAGTTACGGATGAAGCAGGTAACCCACAAACCATAACCACAGAAGTACAAGCCGATGGCACCTTTAGTGTTGATGTACCAAATGAATTAAGTGAGGGTGAGTTTACGGTTGAAGTATCGGTTACCGATACAGCAGGTAATGAAACTACCGCAACAACGACGGGAGAAGTCGATACTGCTGCGCCAACAGTTATTATTGACCCAGTAGGTGATACTAACAATACCACCCCAACTATTTCAGGCACCGCAACGGGTGAGCCAGAGGGCACGGTTGTTACTATTACAGTTACTGATGAAGCAGGTAACCCACAAATCATTACCACTGAAGTACAAGCTGATGGCAGCTTTAGTGTGGATGTACCAAACGAATTAAGTGAAGGTGAGTTTACGGTTGAAGTATCGGTTACCGATACTGCAGGTAATGAAACTACCGCAACAACAACGGGAGAAGTCGATACTGCCGCGCCAACAGTTATTATTGACCCCGTAGGTGATACTAACAATACCACCCCAACTATTTCAGGCACCGCAACGGGTGAGCCAGAGGGCACAGTTGTTACTATTACCGTAACTGATGAAGCAGGTAATCCACAAACTATTACCACAGAAGTACAAGCCGATGGCAGCTTTAGTGTGGATGTACCAAACGAATTAAGTGAAGGTGAATTTACCGTTGAAGTATCGGTTACCGATACTGCGGGCAATGAAACCACAGCAACTACGACTGGTGAGGTTGATACTTTAGCACCGGTGATCACGATAGATGCACTGGCTGATAGTAACGACACCACCCCAACTATTTCAGGCACCGCAACGGGGGAGCCAGAGGGCACGGTTGTTACTATTACAGTTACTGATGAAGCAGGTAACCCACAAATCATTACCACTGAAGTGCAAGCCGATGGCACATTTAGTGTTGATGTACCAAATGAATTAAGTGAAGGTGAGTTTACGGTTGAAGTATCGGTTACCGATACTGCAGGTAATGAAACTACCGCAACAACAACAGGCGAAGTCGATACTGCCGCGCCAACAGTTATTATTGACCCAGTAGGTGATACTAACAACACCACCCCAACTATTTCAGGCACCGCAACGGGTGAGCCAGAGGGCACGGTTGTTACTATTACCGTAACTGATGAAGCAGGTAATCCACAAACTATTACCACAGAAGTACAAGCCGATGGCACCTTTAGTGTTGATGTACCGAACGAATTAAGTGAGGGTGAATTTACGGTTGAAGTATCGGTTACCGATACTGCAGGTAATGAAACTACCGCAACAACAACGGGAGAAGTTGATACCACAGCGCCAATAGTTACTATTAATGCACTAGGCGATACGAGTGATACAACACCGACCATTTCAGGCACGGTTAGCGGGGAGCCTGCTGGTTCAACCATAACTTTAACAGTGACCGATGCTAATGGTGCAGTACAAACAATTTCAGCACAAGTAATTGCAGACGGAAGTTGGACAGTAGAAGTACCTGCGGCTTTAGCTGAAGGGGCCTACTCTGTAGATGCAAGTATTAGTGATAGCGCTGGTAATGAAGGCACAGCAAGTGCTTCAGGCACAATTGATACAAGCGCATTGACTATTACCATTGATGTTATTGGCGAAACTAACGATCAAACACCTCAAATAAATGGTGATACTTTTAATGCACAAGTTGGCTCTCAAGTTGAAGTTCAGATCACTGACTCAGCGGGTGGAATAATTACTTTAACTACGGTTGTTGATGAAAACGGACTCTGGAGTGTTACTCCGCCAGCCGATTTGGCTGAAGGCACCATTTTAATTAGTGCGACAGTAACAGACATAGGTGGTGGAAGCGCAAATGCAGAGCTTGATGCTGTAATTGATATTACGCCTCCAACCATACAAGTAAATGAACTAGAAACAAGTAATGATACAACACCGGTTATTTCTGGTAACACAACTGACGTAGTTGCAGGCACAGTTATAAATTTAACGGTTACTGATTCTCAAGGGGTTGTTCGCACATTTAGCACAACAACAGATGCCGATGGTAATTGGAGTGTTGAACTTTCTCAAGAGTTGGCCTCGGGCGATTATTCTGTAGAAGCTGAAGTATCTGATGCTGCAGGAAATAGCGCTTCAGATACTGCTACAGGCATCATAGATACATCAGGGCCTAGCTTAACCGTTAACTTTGATACTGTAACTAACGACTCAACACCTACTATTTCAGGCACTAGTGATGCAGACGTTGGTACCAGCATCACGGTTGTTATTACAGATGAAAATGGAGTTGAACAAACACTTACCACCACAGTAGATACAAATGGTAACTGGGAAGTAACTCCACAAACAGATTTAAATGAAGGTGATAACACCATAGAAGTGAGTGTGTCTGATGAAGCAGGAAATACGACAACAGTTACAGATACAATTACGTTAGACACGCAAGCGCCAACACTCACGATTCAAAACGTAGGCGATGTTAGCGACTTAACACCAGAGCTTCAGGGCACCAGTAATGAAATTGGTGGCACCGTTACACTCACCATCACCGACAGCGCAGGTGCTGTGCAAACCATTGAGACCCTAGTTGGCAGCGATGGCCACTGGAACATTGAAGTGTCAACAGCCCTTGCACAAGGTGACTTTACTGTAAGCGCGAGTATTACTGATGCGGCAGGCAATGAGAGCACCGCAAACAGCAGTGGTAATGTGGATACTATTACGCCAATCGTCACCGTTGATGCACTGGGCCTTGGCAACGATAGCACCCCAGTGATTAGTGGTACCTCAACAGAGCCTGAAGGCACCGTTGTAAACATTGTTATTACTGACAGCAACGGTGATGAACACCCAATCACCGCTATTGTGGATGCAAACGGTGACTGGCAAGCAACCAGCCCTGAATTACCAGATGGAAGCTACACCGTGCAAGCCAGTATCACCGATGATGCAGGCAACACCGGTGGTGCAACACAAACAGGCAACTTAGATACCTTAGCGCCGACACTGACGTTAGACACAGTCGGTGCAACCAACGACAGCACGCCAACAATTAGCGGGACATCGAACGCACCAGCAGGCACAGTGATAAACATCAGTGTAAGCGACGGCACCACAACAGAAACGTTTACCGCAACAGTACAAGCCGATGGCAGTTGGTCAGCAGATGTACCAAACGCGTTAACTGATGGTCCACTCACTATCGAAGCAAGCGTCAGTGACAGTGCAGGCAACACCACCACGTTAAGTGAAGGCGCAACATTAGATACCAATGCACCGAGTATTAATATTGATGCATTAATGGATACAAATGATACAACGCCGAATGTGAGCGGTACCAGCAGTGCAGCAAATGGCACTATTATCACCGTCAGTTTCACGGACAGTAATGACATAACAAACACGGTACAAACAACTGTTACAGACGGTATCTGGAGTGTTGAAGCTCCTGTTGACTTGGCTGAAGGCAGTTATGAAGTTGAAGCGAGTGTTACAGATGGAAGCGGCAATACAAGTATAGCAACAGAAAATGGTGTAGTGGATACGACCATTCCTAATATTGCCGTAAATGATGTAACAGTGACTGATGACACAACACCTACGATCACCGGCACAGCGAATGCGCCACAAGGCAGCACCGTGAGCGTTGAAATCACCGACAGTAATAATATTACTCATACCGTAACGACCACATTAGGGGTTAATGGCACATGGAGCGTAGCAGCCACGCAAGTACTGGCTGAAGGCACCTATACAGTGAGCGCCAGTGTGAGCGATGCCGCAGGCAACGAAGCCACTGCCACAGGCACTGGTGAAATAGATACCATTGCACCGACCCTTGTACTTACCAGTCCAGGCTCAAGTAGCGACATCACCCCGACACTCAGCGGCACAAGCGATGCGGTTGAAGGCACGGTTATTAACTTCACGGTAGTGGACGATCAAGGCAATACACAAACCTTTACGACCACGGTGGATGCCGATGGCAACTTCTCAGTGGAAGTACCGACTGCCTTGGCAGAAGGACCATACAGCATCGAAGCAAGTATTAGCGATGCGGCAGGCAACAGCACCGATATTGCGAGCGATGGCACCATTGATACCACAGCACCAAGTGTGAGTGTAGATGCGCCATTATTAACAAATGACAGCACGCCTACAGTGACAGGGACTAGTGATGCACCTAATAGCACCATCACGGTGACGTTTACCGATGCAACAAATGCCACTCAAAGCATTGATGTACAAACAGATACTAACGGTAACTGGAGTGCGACACCAACAGGTACATTAGCTGAAGGTAATTACAATGTCAGCGCCAGCATCACTGATGCTGCAGGCAACACAGGTACAAGTACAGATACAGGCGAAGTAGATATAACACCGCCAGATTTAGCGTTTACACCTACCTTCTTATTAGGTTCATTGGTGTTATTAAACGGTACATCTGATTTACCGGCTGGCAGTGAAATTACTATTACTGAGCAACTTGTTGGCGGCGGTGTGGGCGTAAGTTACACCACAACCACTGACGCCAATGGTAACTGGTCACTGACTGGTATTGATATCTCATTACTGAACTTAGGCTCAGTGATCGCAACAGCGACCGATGCCGCAGGTAATACCCGTACAATTAGCTCAGACGACTTTGATAATACGCCACCGACACTCACTGTTGATGTTGCAGCACAAAGCGACAGCAACACGCCAATCATAAGCGGCACAAGTGATGCGGGCGAGGGGGCACAAGTGACCATAGTGGTTACTGATAGCGCAAGCAACCCACAAACCATCACCGCGATTGTGGATGCAAACGGTGATTGGAGTGCCACACCAGCGACACCATTAAGTGAAGGTCAAAGCACCATTGAAGTGAGTGTACGCGACAGTGTTGGCAACGAAACCACCGTGAGTGATACCAGTACCATCGATACGCAAGCGCCAACGCTCACCATTCAAAACGTAGGCGATGTTAGTGACTTAACACCAGAGCTTCAGGGCACCAGTAATGAAATTGGTGGCACCGTTACACTCACCATCACCGACAGCGCAGGTGCTGTGCAAACCATTGAGACCCTAGTTGGCAGCGATGGCCACTGGAACATTGAAGTGTCAACAGCCCTTGCACAAGGTGACTTTACTGTAAGCGCGAGTATTACTGATGCGGCAGGCAATGAGAGCACCGCAAACAGCAGTGGTAATGTGGATACTATTACGCCAATCGTCACCGTTGATGCACTGGGCCTTGGCAACGACAGCACCCCAGTGATTAGTGGTACTTCAACAGAGCCTGAAGGCACGGTTGTAAACATTGTTATTACTGACAGCAACGGTGATGAACACCCCATCACCGCCACCGTGGATGCAAACGGTGATTGGCAAGCAACCAGCCCTGAATTACCAGATGGAAGCTACACCGTGCAAGCCAGTATCACCGATGATGCAGGCAACACCGGCGGTGCGACACAAACAGGCAACTTAGATACCTTAGCGCCAACACTGACGTTAGACACAGTCGGCGCCACCAACGACAGCACGCCAACAATTAGCGGAAGCAGCAATGCGCCAGCGGGCACAGTGATAAACATCAGTGTAAGCGACGGCACCACAACAGAAACGTTTACCGCAACAGTACAAGCCGATGGCAGTTGGTCAGCAGATGTACCGAACGCGTTAACTGATGGTCCACTCACTATCGAAGCAAGCGTTAGTGATAACGCCGGTAATACCACTACATTAAGTGAAACCGCAACACTCAACACCACTGCGCCAAGCATTAGTATTAATGCACTGGTTGACACCAACGACACCACCCCAACCATTAATGGTACAAGCGATGCGGCAGATAACACCATCATTAGCTTAACGTTTGAAGACAGTGCAGGGAATATTACGACTGTTGATACGACCGTCACCGGTGGCGTATGGAGCGTTGATGCACCAACTGCTTTAGCCGAAGGCGAATATACTGTCACCGCACAGGTAAATGATGGTCTAGGTAATATCGGCAGCGCCACCGAGACAGGTCAGATAGACCTTACTGGCCCAAGCCTTGTTATTACCGACAACGGTGTAGGGAACGACGCCACGCCAACGATTGCAGGTACCAGCGATGCACCGCAAGGCAGTGAAGTCACTATTGTTGTCACCGACAGCAACGGCGCAGCGCAAACAATGAGCGCCACCGTACTAGCCAATGGCACGTGGTCAATCCCTGTACCGGTAGCACTCGCAGAAGGTGCATACACCATTAGCGCGAGTGTTGAAGATGTGGCAGGCAACGACACCATCGCCACAGGCGCAGGTGAAATAGATACCACTACACCAACACTTGTACTTACCAGCCCAGGCTCAAGCAACGATATTACTCCGACACTCAGTGGCACAAGTGATGCCGTTGAAGGCACGGTTATTAACTTCACCGTGGTGGACGATCAAGGCAATACACAAACGTTCACCACCACGGTGGATGCCGATGGCAACTTCTCTATAGAAGTACCGACTGCCTTGGCAGAAGGACCATATAGCATCGAAGCAAGTATTAGCGATGTGGCAGGTAACAGCACCGATATTACCGGCAACGGCACCATTGATACCACAGCACCAAGTGTGAGTGTAGATGCGCCAGTATTAACAAACGACAGCACGCCCACAGTGACAGGCATCAGTGATGCACCTAACAGCACCATCACGGTGACGTTTACAGATGCAGCAAATGCGACTCAAAGCATTGATGTACAAACCGATGCCAATGGTAACTGGAGTGCGGCACCAACGACTGATTTAGCCGAAGGGAATTATAGCGTCAGCGCCAGCATCACCGATGCCGCAGGCAACACAGGAACCGGCACTGACAGTGGCGAAGTAGACGTAACTCCACCGGCACTTGCCTTTACGCCAACGTTTGAGCTTGGTTTATTGGTTACCTTAAGTGGTACGTCTGATTTGCCAGCAGGCAGTGAAATTACTATTACCGAGCAACTGGTAGGCGGTGGTATTGGTGCAACATATACCACTACAACAGATGCGGATGGCAACTGGTCATTAGTCGGATTAGATGTATCGTTACTTGATGTTGGCTCAGTGATCGCCACAGCGACCGATGCCGCAGGTAATACCCGTACAATTAGCTCAGATGACTTTGATAATACACCGCCTACGCTGACGGTTGACGTGGATGCACAAAGTAATAGCAACACGCCAATCATAAGCGGCACAAGTGATGCAGGTGAGGGTGCACAAGTGACGATAGTCGTTACCGACAGCAACGGCAACCCACAAACCATCACCGCCCTTGTTGATGCGGATAGTAATTGGAGTGCTACACCAAGTACACCGCTAAGCGAAGGCGAAAGCACGATTGAAGTGAGCGTACGCGACAGTGTCGGCAACGAAACCACCGTGAGTGAAACCACCACTATCGACACGCAAGCGCCAACAATCACCATTCAAAACGTAGGCGATGTCAGCGACTTAACACCAGAGCTTCAGGGCACCAGTAATGAAATTGGTGGCACTGTTACACTCACCATCACCGACAGCGCAGGTGCTGTGCAAACGATTGAGACCCTAGTTGGCAGCGATGGTCACTGGAACATTGAAATTCCAGGTGCCCTTGCACAAGGTGACTTTACTGTAAGCGCGAGTATTACCGATGCGGCAGGCAATGAGAGCACAGCAAACAGTAGTGGTAATGTGGATACTATTACGCCAATCGTCACCGTTGATGCACTGGGCCTTGGCAACGACAGCACCCCAGTGATTAGTGGTACTTCAACAGAGCCTGAAGGCACGGTTGTAAACATTGTTATTACTGACAGCAACGGTGATGAACACCCCATCACCGCCACCGTGGATGCAAACGGTGATTGGCAAGCAACCAGCCCTGAATTACCAGATGGAAGCTACACCGTGCAAGCCAGTATCACCGATGATGCAGGCAACACCGGCGGTGCGACACAAACAGGCAACTTAGATACCTTAGCGCCAACACTGACGTTAGACACAGTCGGCGCCACCAACGACAGCACGCCAACAATTAGCGGAAGCAGCAATGCGCCAGCGGGCACAGTGATAAACATCAGTGTAAGCGACGGCACCACAACAGAAACGTTTACCGCAACAGTACAAGCCGATGGCAGTTGGTCAGCAGATGTACCGAACGCGTTAACTGATGGTCCACTCACTATCGAAGCAAGCGTTAGTGATAACGCCGGTAATACCACTACATTAAGTGAAACCGCAACACTCAACACCACTGCGCCAAGCATTAGTATTAATGCACTGGTTGACACCAACGACACCACCCCAACCATTAATGGTACAAGCGATGCGGCAGATAACACCATCATTAGCTTAACGTTTGAAGACAGTGCAGGGAATATTACGACTGTTGATACGACCGTCACCGGTGGCGTATGGAGCGTTGATGCACCAACTGATTTAGCTGAAGGTGAATACACGGTAACCGCCGAGGTAAACGATGGCCTAGGTAATATCGGCAGCGCCACCGAGACAGGTCAGATAGACCTTACTGGCCCGAGCCTTGTTATTACAGACAACGGTGTAGGGAACGACGCCACGCCAACGATTGCAGGTACCAGCGATGCACCGCAAGGCAGTGAAGTAACCATTGTTGTCACCGACAGCAGCGGCGCAGCGCAAACAATGAGCGCCACCGTACTAGCCAATGGCACGTGGTCAATCCCTGTACCGATAGCACTCGCAGAAGGTGCATACACTATTAGCGCGAGTGTTGAAGATGTGGCAGGCAACGACACCATCGCCACAGGCGCAGGTGAAATAGATACCATTGCACCGACACTTGTACTTACCAGTCTAGGCTCAAGTAGTGACATTACTCCGACACTCAGTGGCACAAGCGATGCGGTTGAAGGCACCGTTATTAACTTCACGGTAGTGGACGATCAAGGCAATACACAAACCTTTACCACCACTGTGGATGCTGATGGCAACTTCTCTATAGAAGTACCGACTGCATTGGCAGAGGGACCATATAGCATCGAAGCAAGTATTAGCGATGTGGCAGGAAACAGCACCGATATTACCGGCAACGGCACCATTGATACCACAGCACCAAGTGTGAGTGTAGATGCGCCAGTACTCACCAACGACAGCACGCCAACTGTGACAGGCACCAGTGATGCACCTAACAGCACCATCACGGTGACGTTTACAGATGCAGCAAATGCCACTCAAAGCATTGATGTACAAACCGATGCCAATGGTAACTGGAGTGCGGCACCAACGACTGATTTAGCCGAAGGTAATTATAGCGTCAGCGCCAGCATCACCGATGCCGCAGGCAACACCGGCACCGGCACTGACAGTGGCGTAGTGGATATAACCGCTCCGGATCTTGAAATTATTCCATCGTTTTTATTAGGTAATTTAGTTTCTCTTTCGGGGGATTCTGATTTACCGGGAGGCTCTGTAATCACTATTACAGAGTACCTAGTTGGGGGATTAGTTGGTGCAACTTATACAGCGACAACAAATCCTGATGGTACGTGGGGGCTTGCAAACATAACAGTACCTTTACTAAACCTTGCCTATGTGACTGCCAGTGCAACGGATGCCGCCGGTAATGTAAGAACAATCAATACACTTGATTTTGATAACGTAGCGCCAGACCTAACAGTTAGTGTCGATGCTTTATCTAATGACAGTACGCCAGTAATTAGCGGCACCACCGATATGGGGCAAGGCACTGTAATTAATATAACCGTGACTGATAGTGAAGGAGAAAGCCAAGCGTTTACTGCGACAGTTCAAGCCGGTGGCGACTGGTCTGTTGCTGTACCTGCAGAGCTAGCGCAAGGTCAATACACTGTTGTTGCAGAGGTTAGAGACAGTGTTGGTAATTTAACAACGCAGGAAGCTCAAGGTGAAATAGATAGCGTTGCTCCTACATTAATTGTGAACGAAGTTAACGCGACAATAGATACAACCCCTACAATTTCAGGTACGAGTAATGAGATAGGTGCAGATGTAAGCATTATTATTGGTGGTCAAACACTAACAGCAACAGTGGGTACTGATGGCAATTGGCAAGTAGATGTCCCCGTAGCACTTGTTGATGGTGATTATACGGCGCAAGTAAGTATTACCGATGACGCTAATAATACCAGCAGCACGACTATTGATTTAACAATTGATACCCAAGTACCTGTTATTGTACTTAATGACATAACTGTATTTAACACTGAGACACCAGTTATAAATGGTACTTCAACTGAACCACAGGATACGGTGGTCGATATAGTCATTACAGATAGCAACGGTGATATACATACTTTAACCGCAATAGTTGATGCTAACGGCGATTGGCAAGTTACAGCGCCAAGTTTGCCTGATGGTAATTATGATGTAGAGGTAAGTATTACCGATGATGCTGGCAATCAAGGAGTGGATACAGGCTCGAGCTTTATTGATACTCAAGCACCAAGTATTACTATAAACGCATTAGGTACAATTAATGACAGCACGCCAACTGTTTCAGGCACATCCAATGAACCTGAAAACACGAGTATTACAGTAACTGTGACCGATGGAGATAGTACCGAGACTTACACAACTGTTGTTGGTGCAGGTGGTGCTTGGACTGTAGATATTACAGATGCACTGACTGATGGTGAAGTTACAGTTTCTGCAAGTGTTACTGATGCCGCAGGGAATGAATCAGTTGCAAATAGTACCGCAATGTTAAATACCAATGCGCCTACAATTAATATTAATACAATTGTTGATACAAACGATCAAACACCAGCAATATCAGGTACAAGTAGTGCGGCAGATAATACAGAAATCACGGTTGTCATAACTGACGTTAATAACGTTTCACATACTGTAACTACAACTGTGGTAGGTGGGATCTGGAGTGTTGATGCGACAGATATTTTACCTGAAGGTGAATTTACTGTTTCGGCAAGTGTAACTGAAGGAGGCTTAACGAGTAATACAACAGGTAGCGGTGTTATCGATTTAACTCCACCAGCCCTTAATATTACACCGCTTACAATTTCAAATGATACAACGCCAACAATTTCAGGCACAACTACAGCTCCACAAGGCGCCATAGTCGCTATTTTAATTACAGATAGCTTAGGTGTCGAGCAAACGGTTAATGCTACTGTTGGTGCAAATGGCACATGGTCAGTCGCTGCAAGTACAGAGTTGAGCGAGGGCACTTACACGGTTTCAGCTTCAACAACAGATACTGCAGGTAATCCTGTAAACACAAGTATTACAGGGGAAGTTGATATAACAGCACCTGTTGTGACTATTAACGATATTGTTGGAAGTACCGATCTAACTCCAAGTATTTCAGGGAGCGTGACAGGTGCCATGGTAGGTGATGCAGTTGCTGTGATATTTACCGATGCACTCGGGAATAAGCATACTGTAAATACAACAGTTCAAACGGGTGGTGTATGGTCTGTAGAGGCAACTAGCTCTCTATCACAAGGAGATTATTCAGTTGAAGTATTTGTTACTGACAGCGCGGGTAATACCGGGGATGCAACAAATACAGCAACCATTGATACAATTGCTCCCGAAATTAGTATTGATCAAAGTTCATTAATACTAACTCAAGATAGCACTCCATTGATTACAGGTACGTCTAACGAGGCAAATACAAACGTTATTGTTACCTTTACTGATTCTGCTGGAGTTTCTCATCAAATTACCGTGCAAACGGATGCTAATGGAGACTGGCAAGCCGCTGCAGACAACGAATTAGCAGAAGGTGTTTACAGTGTTTCGGCAACGATTACTGATAGCGCAGGAAATACCTCTGTTGATAGTAAAACGGGTGGCGAAGTAGATACAGTAGGGCCAGAGCTTACTATTGTGCCTTCGTTCTTGTTAGGGCAGCTTGTATCTTTATCTGGCACCTCTGATTTAGGTGAAGGTAAAACAGTCACTGTTAATTTAGAATTAGCAGGTGATTTGGCTAACTTAACATACGATGTAACCACCGATGCCAATGGCGATTGGGTGTTATTAGGCCTGGCAGTTAATATTATTGGCCTATCCGTTGTTGAAGCCTCTGCAACCGATGAAGCGGGTAACACCACTACTATAACGACTGCAGATGTAGATGCCTCAACGCCATTACTTAATGCGGTAGTCGATTTTGTAACTGGCCAGGGAGATTTGCCGATAATTAGCGGTACGACCGACCAAGCACCAGGCACTGAAGTGCTAGTTAGAGTGGTAGATAGCGATAACATAGCACAAGATTTGGTTGCCATAGTGCAGGCAGATAATTCATGGGCTGTACAGGTTCCTCAATCACTTGCTGAGGGCGTGTTTACTGTAACTGTAAATGTATTAAGTGAAGTAGGGATCACAGCTACAGAGCTGCTAAGCAGTGTAGTAGATACCATCTCGCCAACGCTTAATTTGCAAGTAATTGGTACAACGTCAGATTCTACTCCAATTATTCAAGGGACCAGTGATTTAATTAACGGTGTGGTAGAGATTCAGCTGGACGGAGGCTCAGTACTAACAACAACAGTGAATGCAGCAGGTCTATTTTCACTGGAAGTTGATGCACTGACTGAAGGGCAGCATGTTGCCAACGTGAGTATCACTGATGATGCTGGTAATGTAGTAACACAAACGCTTGAGTTTATTGTTGATACGTTAGTGCCTGTGGTAGATATTTTACCGTTGAGCATCAGCAATACTGACATTCTAACTATTTCTGGTACTTCTGAAGAAGCTCAAGGCACAGACATTGATGTAACTGTGATAGATAGTAACGGCAACGCAACAGTATTTGATGCCCTTGTTGGTAGCGATGGCACGTGGTCATTAGTAACCACTAGCCTACCTGATGGTATATATAGTGTATTCGCAAGTATTACTGATGCTGCGGGTAATGTAGGCCAGTCTGTTACTGAGCAAGTGACGATTGATACCATACCGCCATCGTTAGAAATAGACGCCTTTGGTGTACTTAATACATTAACGCCTACTATTACTGGCACCAGTGACGAAGAAACCGGTAGCTTAATCACAGTTAATATTACCGACTCTACAAACACACTTTATGAAGTTACTACAACAGTATTAGGAGATGGCACGTGGTTTGTTGTTACCCCTTTACTTGCTGAGGGCGATTTAACCATAGAAGCTATTAGTATTGATGATGCTGGAAATATAGCCACAGTAACGCAAACTGGCACTGTTAGTACCACTTTACCGAGCCTACTAATCAATCCAATAATAGATACAAGCGATACAACCCCTACTATTAGTGGTACTACCGACGTAATAAACGGTAATGTAGAAGTTGTTATTACAGATAGCAGTGGTAATGCAACAACCTATAACACTCAAGCACTTGGTGTTGTATGGACATTAATACCGAGCACGCCACTAGCTGAAGGTGCTTTTACAGTTGATGCGACAGTCGAAAACTTTGGCCTTACAAGCTCTACAAGCCTTGATGGCATAGTTGATTTAACACCGCCCACAATTGAAGTTAATGAACTTGCAGTTACGAATAACTCACTGCCAACAATTACAGGTACAAGTGATGCTCCAGCAGGTACAACCATAAGCGTAGTACTTACTGATGCTAATAGTGATTCGCAAACATTAACTGCGCAAGTGGCAGGTAACGGAACTTGGTCAGTCACAGCTGTTACGCCGCTTAGTGAAGGCGGTTTTACTGCTACTGCAACAGTTAGTGATGCTGCAGGAAACTCATCAAGCGATACCATGGTTTCAAGTACTGATTACACAGCACCTATTGTATTTATAGACTCTATTGCAGTAGGCCAAGATACCACACCGACTATTACAGGCTCGGTAACCGGAAGTTTTGCGGGAGCTGCAGTTATGGTGATGTTTACTGACGCACTAGGTGAAACACACAATGTTTCAACAACAGTAAACACAGACGGGTCGTGGATTGTTACAGCTTCGCAGCCTCTTAGTGAAGGGAATTACAGCGTTGATGTAAGCGTACTTGATAATGCAGGTAATATTGGCGAGCAATCAATAAGCAGCATAGTTGATTCAGGCATAGTAATTAACTCTGGTTTAGAATTAACAGCCGATAGCACACCTAAGATCACCGGTACCGCAGGAGCAAATGAAGATATTACCGTAAGCTTTATAGATGAAAGCGGTACTGTTGTAACCAAAGATACAACAGCGGGTGAGACAGGTGTATGGAGCGTATCACCAGACAATGACTTACTTGATGGAGCATACACTGTAACGGCTACCGCTACTGATGAATCTGGAAATGTTACTTCAAGTGGAAGTTTATCTGGGTTAGTGATTGACTCAACGCCGGTAGACTTCGAAGTGTCTAACTATTACTGGGGCATACTCGGAATAGGTTTAACTGCAGAAGGCACAGTAGAAGAAGGAAATAGTGTATATGTTGTAGGAGCAAATCTACTTGGCCTTGAGGTGTTAAACCTAAACTTAAATGTGCTAGAAAGCGCCAGAGAAATTCAACCTGATGAGAATGGAAATTGGAGTTCATTATTATCAGTTCTTGATTTAGGTTCTTGGTCTGATTATCGCTTTATCACAGTTGATGAAGCCGGTAATTATTTAATTAAGGATATTAATGACAATATTATTGACCAAGGAAACGACCCACAACTTGCTAGCGCAGGAAGCAGTGCAAGCGCTGCTTCCGGCGACACAATCTCTGAATCATTTAGTGAGGAGTCGGCTCTAGGCGATACAACCCCTAATGAAGTTTCAAGCAACAATGTATTAAGCACTGAAACGATTGATTTAGGTAACTTGAGTGCTCTATCAGCACCTGAGCAAACTGTGCAAGTAAGTTCGGCGGAGCCACTTAATATTAATGACGTAATCATTGATGAAGATGCAGAGCAGCTTATAGCGCTAAATACACTGGTTGAGGATGAAGGCTCTGCAATTGCTTATACTCCAACTCAAAGTGGAGGAAGCATTGATGCAGCAGCACCTGCGGTTGATGTACAAAATCAATCGGAAGAGATGATTAAACACTTAATTGAAAGTAGTAATAATCAAACGGATATTTAATATCAATAAAGCCCTCTTAATTATTTTTAAGGGGGCTTACATTATTAAGCAAATTGATATTATTTGACTTGGTCATAATAAATCCTAAATGTGTAAACACATTTCAGGACGAGACAAGGACATTAAAAAAGCCTTATTGATAAATCAATAAGGCTTTTTTAATGTAAATTTTGGGCTTACGCTTTTAAATTACGAACCAATTTACTCTCGGTATTTACAGATTTACCAGCTTGGTCGTAGGTCATTGACGTTGGTGCGCCAATTAATATCTCTTTTAATTGTTTAACACTAAGTTGCGCTTGACGGGCAGCATGAGCATTAACATTATTTTGTTTTTGGCATTGTGCAAGTTGAGTTTTAACTTGGCTTATTAGCTCAGATATTTCAGGGCTTTGTGTATCGTTACTGGCAATTAGCTTACTTAGCTCTTTATCTAGAGTGCTTAGCTTAGTTAAAAAAGACATTTTTTGTTGGGCAATTTCTTTTAAACCAGCACCACGTCGTGAGGCAATAGCAGTAAGCTCATCGTTTAATAGCGTGTGTAAAGAGTCTAAACAACTTACTTGTTGGTTTAGCTTTACGCTAATTAAACTATTATGATCAGCCATACACGTTAAACTCAAAATCAGCTAAGTTTTTAGCAAGCTTTTCACTGTCCACTTGGTATTTACCTTCAGTTATTGCTTTTTTTAGCTCAGCAACTTTATCGCTGTCAAAGCCAGGCGATTGCTGTGCTTTATCTTGAAGCGTTTTTAATTGCTGCGCTTGCGGCGTTAAACTTACAGAATCACTTGCAGCTTTAGGCGAAGAGGCCTGAGCAGCTTGTGTATTTGCGTTATCTTTTTTTAAATCAACTTGTTGCTGCTTTGCATTTGTTAGCGCATTAGCTTGTTGATTACTGCCATTAACTTGATTAACCATAATAATAAACCCGTATATTACCCAACTTATGCCATGTTATCGGCATATACGTAGGATACTTTAGTATAAATCTAAATTAAATATTCACCTGAACAGACTCTACACCATCTACTCGCGCATTTAAAACTTTACCTGATTTTTTGTTTTTTATTTGTATCTGTTCGCCCAAAGTACCGTCTTCTAAAGCAATACCTGTGGTTTTAATTCTAAGACCCCTCAGGTTTGCGTAAATATTAACAGAGTCACCTTTACACACCATGCAAATTTGGTTTAGTAATACTGGCATACCACTTCTAATATTTCGTTTACTTCTACTACCTATTAGCATTGTGGGATCATCTAAGTACTGTATTCGTACAAAGTGAGTTGGTTTCATTTCAATACTTAAATGCGATTTAGTTATTACTTCACCGCGGGTTAAATTAGCAGTGGCAACAACAACTGGAGCCATTTCAACAACTCTTACATGAACGTATTGAGCCCACGTTTGCGCATCATTGCACTTGGCTTGTAAGGTTACTTGGCGGTTAAATGGTGGCTCATCGGATGTTGATAATTCAAGCTCTGTATTACAGACACGATCAGGAATGCGACTGTCTAAAGGCAGAGCACTTAATTGAGTATTAGTATTTTGTAATGTACCAATTTGCTTAGCTATGTAAGCAACGGCCATGTCTTGTAATAAATCTTTACTAAACACTTTAGCTTGCAAAGGGAATACAAAGCACAAGCTAGTAACAAAATAAAAAACACTGTATCTTCTGATTTTTTTTAACAAACTCATAATGTTTCGACTATGCTTATGGTTTCAAACAGGGTATAAATATTTTGCGTCAAAAAGTAGACGCACCCGCGATGTTATGTAGCTTTATAAATAGAAAGCAATTATCGTTCCGTATTATTTGTTTTCTTTAGGAGATTTGAATGGCAGGCATTTTAGACTCAGTAAACCAACGCACACAGTTGGTTGGGCAGAACCGCCTAGAATTACTTTTATTTAAGCTCAGAGGGCGTCAGCGTTTTGGTATTAATGTATTTAAAGTGAGAGAAGTGCTGCAATGCCCTCCACTAACAAGCATGCCAAAATCTAATCCGTATATTCGTGGTGTTGCACATATTCGTGGTCAAACCATTTCGGTTATTGATTTATCAATGGCTGTAGGTGGGCGCCCAATCGACAACATTAAAGACAGCTTTATAATCATTGCTGAATACAACCGCTCTGTGCAAGGGTTTTTAGTGGGCGGAGTTGAACGTATTGTAAATATGAATTGGGAAAAAATAATGCCACCGCCATCAGGCGCCGGACGTTATTCATATTTAACAGCAGTGACCGAAATCGAAAATGAATTAGTCGAGATTCTCGATGTAGAAAAAATTCTCAACGAAATTTGCCCAGTAAACACAGAAGTAAGTGCTGAAGTTGCACAAAGTGGCGATATTCAAAGAGATTTAGGCGAACGTATCGTATTTATTGCAGATGACTCTGCTGTTGCGCGTAATCAAGTTAAACGTGCCTTAGAGCCACTAGGTGTTCAAACAGAGCTTGCTAAAAATGGTAAGGAAGCTTTAATTAGGCTTAAAGAAATAGCAGAGCTTGATTGTAAAAATGATATTACAGAGCGAGTAGCATTACTTATCTCAGACGTTGAAATGCCAGAAATGGACGGCTATACCTTAACAGCTGAAATAAAAGCAGATACCAAACTTGCACCTTTGCATGTTATTTTGCATACCTCTTTGAGTGGTGTTTTTAACCAAGCGATGATTGAAAAAGTAGGGGCAGATGACTTTATTGCTAAATTTAACCCAGATGAATTAGCAACAGCGGTTAAAAAGTGGGTTCATTGTGATTAACAAAAATAGGTGCTACTAACTTGAATAATAAAGATTTGCAGCAAAGTGAATACGACCAGTTTCGTTCGTTTTTAGAGCAGCAATGCGGCATTGTTTTAGGTGAAAATAAACAGTATTTAGTTAAAAGCCGACTTGCTCCGTTAATGACTCGATTTAATGTGGGATCTTTATCGGAATTGGTTAGTAAAACTCTCGGGCCTCATGAGCGGCAATTAAGAGCCGCTGTGGTTGATGCAATGACCACCAACGAAACTTTGTGGTTTAGAGATCAATACCCATTTGAGTTACTCCAAAACAAGCTTTTCCCTGAATTTAAAGATTTAAGAAGACCTTTAAAAATTTGGTCTGCTGCCAGCTCGTCAGGCCAAGAACCTTATTCAATAGCTATGTCGGTTGCTGAATTTAATGCTAAGCAACCAGGTGTGCTTCGTATGGGTGCACAAATTATTGGTACCGACATATCTAATACCATGCTTGATATGTGTAAAAATGCAGAGTATGACGCGCTGGCACTCGCCAGAGGGTTATCTGCAGAGCGTCGTAAAAAGTTTTTTAAAGACAGCGGCAACGGTATGGCACAAGTAAACGATACAATAAAAAAACAAGTTAGTTTTAGGCATTTAAATCTGCTTGATTCTTACGCGTTAATGGGCAAGTTTGATATTATTTTTTGCCGAAATGTACTAATTTATTTTGCGCCTGAAATAAAAGCTAAAATTATTAACCAGTTTGCACAAGCGTTAAATCCAAACGGTTACCTATTTTTAGGCGCGTCAGAGTCCCTAACTGGCCTAAGTACTGAATTTGATATGGTTAGGTGCAACCCTGGTATTATTTACCAAAAGAAGTAATTAAGCTAACTCCCTTCCCTAAAACGACGCACCTAGCGTCGTTTTTCTATTTAGATACATAGCCTTATAAAAATATAGCATGCCCTAATATTAATGGCTTATTTTTTGCTTTATTAATGGGTAAGTCAATTTTTTGGAGAAGGTTATGGCTATCAGTTTTGATAAAGCATTAGGTGTGCATCCGCAAGCCATGTTGATCCGTTCACAGCGAGCAGAATTAATTGCAACTAATATAGCTAACGCTGATACGCCTGGCTATAAAGCAAAAGATATTGATTTTGCCTCTGCTTTAAAAGCGGCAAGGTCAACCCAGCAAAGCGGCAATACTATGGTAAGAACTAATGATAAACACATTGGTGGAGGTACTCATAGTATGGGCAGTTCAGAATCATTTCGTTTGCCAAATCAATCAGATACTGGTGATGGTAACTCGGTTGATATACAAGTGGAACGAAACTTGTATACACAGAATGCTATGGAGTATCAGGCCAGCTTGCAATTTTTAAGCGGCAAATTTAAAGGCCTGAATAAAGCTCTCGGTAGTCAAGGATAAAAATTATGAGTTTATATAATGTTTTCGATATTGCAGGTTCGGGTATGAGCGCACAAAACGTTCGCTTAAATACTACAGCTAGTAATATTTCTAATGCTAACACCATTAGTTCATCTCAAGACAAAACGTACCGAGCGCGCCAACCTGTATTTGCGGCTGAGCTAACAAAGGCTTCAGCATCAGTAAGTAACCAGCAGGGCTCCGCAGTTGGTGTTAAAGTTTTGGGCATTGTTGAAAGCGATGCACCATTACAAATTGAATATAACCCAAACCATCCAAGTGCGGATGAAAATGGCTATATCTATAAACCCAACGTTAATGTTGTAGAGGAGATGGCAAATATGATTTCTGCCTCTCGTTCTTACCAAACAAACGTGCAAGTTGCTGATGCAGCTAAGCAAATGCTAAGTAAAACACTGTTGCTAGGGCAGCGGTAACCGAGGGTAGGTTATGAGTAACGATATTAGTACATCTTCATCCTATTTAGACTCTATACGCTGGCAAGAGCAACAAGTTGCTACCAGTGATAATGAGAGTGATGCGTTAACACAAGAAGACTTTTTCTCTTTGTTAACTCAGCAATTATCGTATCAGGATCCCAGTAACCCTGCGGATAATGACCAAATGATTGCTCAAATGACTAGCTTTACGATGGCGCAAGGGATTACAGATTTAAATACTAACTTTGAATCTTTAGCCTCTTCAATGACATCTAATTCAGCACTGCAAGCATCTACACTTGTAGGCAAACAAGCTTTACTAGAGTCAAACGCCCTGGATTTAAATGAAACAGGTGATGCCAGAGGCTCTGCAGTGGCAGAAGAAGCCGTTGATAACTTAAAAATTAAAGTTACTGATGCATCAGGTCAGCTAGTAAGAACTATTGATATGGGTTCTCAGCCAGCAGGTGCGGTACGTTTTGCGTGGGATGGCAAAAATGAAGCTGGTGAGCGTTTACCTGAAGGTGAATACTCAGTAACCGCCGAAGGAAGTACTGACGGTGAATTTTCAAGCTTACCCATTGCTACGTTCAAGAACATTGAAAGCGTTAATATTAATGGCTCAAGTGGCATTATTATTAACACTAAAGAAGGTGCGGTTAGGCTGACAGACGTCGCAGAAATCGCGTAATAAATTTTAATTATACTTCGCCTGTCAGCAGGCTAAATATTAACAGGTTAGAGGTGAATTATGAGCTTCAATATTGCATTAACTGGCTTAGCTGCCGCACAAAAAGATTTAGACGTAACTGCAAATAATATTGCAAACGTTAATACTACAGGTTTTAAAGAGTCACGCGCTGAGTTTGCCGATGTTTACGCATCGTCAGTATTTAGCTCTGGTAAGACTAAAAATGGTGACGGTGTGCAAACAACCATGGTTGCGCAGCAGTTTCATCAAGGCTCACTACAATTTACAAATAACTCACTTGATTTAGCAATCACTGGTGAAGGTTATTTTGCGATGACAGACGATTTATCTTCGCAAGATTTAACATATACACGTGCAGGTGCATTTAAGCTTAACCAAGATAACTTTATGGTTGACGCAAAAGGTAACTTTTTACAAGCATTCCCCGTTGATTCATCTACAGGTGATACAACGTCGGTAAGTTTGAGCACAACTGATCCAATTCAAATCCCTGATTCGTCTGGTTCACCTCGCGCAACAGAAAATGTTTTTTTGTCGTTTAACTTAGATGCAACAGCAGATGCTCCGGGTATTGCTTTTGACCCAACATCTAGTGGTACTTATAACTCATCTACGTCAACAACGGTATATGATTCACTAGGTGAACCACATATTTTACAATACTTTTTTGCTAAAGAAGATGATGCCGCAGCAGGTGGTACAGATAACAGTTGGGAAGTATACGCAACACTCGATGGCAAAGTAGTTGATGCCACAACTGGTGGAGAACAAACCGCGCCTTATACACCACTTACCACCCTTGGTTTTAACTCAAGTGGTTTACCATCAACAACAGGTGGTGTAGCAAATACAAATACAACTACTTTTGATGAAATACTACTACCAGCGGGTTCTGGTACTGGCTTATCAACATTACTAGACAATGGTGCAACTTTCCCAGGTACTGGTATTGAGCTTAACTGGCGCGATGAAAATAACACAGCTGGACGTATCCCAACTCAGTATTCAAGTGGTTTTGAAGTAAAAGCACTCGATCAAGATGGCTCAACAGTAGGCCGTTTAGCCGGAATTGATATAGGAACAGACGGTAAAATTGTCGCTTCTTACAGTAATGGTGACTCAACATTCCTAGGCCAAGTGGCTATGGTACGTTTCCCAAATTCACAAGGATTATCACAAGTGGGTGATACAAGCTGGAAGCAAAGTATTGATTCAGGTGAACCTGTAGCGGGTGAAGCCGGTTCGGGTACATTTGGTGGAATTAACTCATCAGCGCTTGAGCAATCAAATACAAACCTTACAAACGAGCTTGTAGACTTAATTACTGCACAGCGTAATTACCAAGCAAACTCACGTGCGCTTGAAGTTAACTCAACTATTCAGCAAAGTATTTTGCAGATTCGATAAGCTAAACCCCATTAAATATATTAGGCTGCATTTTTGCAGCCTTTTTTATAAGTCCTCTTTGTAAGCCCTTCTAAATACCTCTCAATGTTGCGTCAAATTTAATCTGGCACCTATTTTGCATTTATAAGTTCAGAGATTTTTTATGTGAGTCGATACTATGGACAAAATGGTCTACATTGCGGCCTCTGGCGCTAAGCAAAGCCTACAGGGGCTTGCTTTAAAAGCCAATAATTTGGCAAATGCAAATACAACGGGTTTTAAAGCTGACTTTGCGCAGGCGCGTTCTATGCAAGCGTTTGGCGAAGGTTTGCCTACACGTGTATTTTCAATGCAAGAGCGTCCGGGTTCAAACATGGTATCGGGTGGCATTGTTCAAACCGGGCGAGACTTAGATATCGCAATGAGCGATAACGCATGGCTTGCTGTGCAAGATGCCTCCGGTAATGAAGCTTACACAAAAGTGGGTACGTTAAACGTTACTGCTCAAGGCATGCTCGTAACCAGCCATGGTCGTCAAGTTATTGGCGAAGGGGGACCTGTTATTTTACCCGTCCCAGTCGAAAAAATAGGGTTTAGCCAAGATGGCGCTATTCAAGTTCGACCACAAGGCGCTCCCGCTAACTTTTTAGAAGAAATCGACACGCTTAGAGTGGTAGAAGCAAATAGCTCACAGCTCGAAAAAGGTAACGATGGTTTATTTAGACCAAAAGCAAATGTAACAGTAGATACCTCTGCCAATGTAAAAGTTTTAAGTGGTTCGCTTGAAATGTCGAATGTGAATCCGGTTCACGAAATGGTCGACATGATAAGCCACCAGCGCCAATTTGAATTACAAGTGAAATTAATGAAAACAGCTGAAGAAATTGACGAGCGTCAAGATCAGTTATTACGCATAGTTTAACTTTAAAGTGAGGACACGATTATGAATCCAGCATTGTGGATCAGTAAAACGGGGCTAGACGCTCAACAAACCGATATATCGGTTATCTCAAATAATTTAGCGAATGCGAGTACCGTAGGTTACAAAAAAAGCCGCGCTATATTTGAAGATTTACTTTATCAAAATATTAATCAACCGGGTGGTCGTTCATCGCAAGATACCGAAATGCCGTCGGGCTTAATGTTAGGTGCGGGTGCTAAAGTTGTAGCTAACCAAAAAGAGTTTACGCAAGGCAACATGTTGACCACCGAAAACTCACTAGATTGGATGATTTCTGGCGAAGGTTTTTTTGAAGTACTGCAACCAGATGGCAATATTGCTTACTCGCGCAATGGTCAGTTTACTACTGATGGCGATGGACGAATTGTGACATCGGGCGCAGGTTATGTGATCCAGCCAGAAATGAATGTACCAGATGACGCGCAATCAATTACGGTTTCGCAAGACGGCGAAGTATCTGTACGTGTTGCAGGCCAAGCCGATAACGTGGTCATTGGTCAGCTGACTATTAGTGACTTTATTAATCCATCGGGTCTTGAGCCAATTGGTCAAAACCTTTATACCGAAACGGCTGTAAGTGGTGCGCCTGTACAAGGTAATCCTGGTGTTGAAGGGTTAGGTAGTATTATTCAAGGCTCACTCGAAACTTCAAACGTAAATGTGACTGAAGAGCTGGTAAATCTAATAGAAACTCAGCGTATTTACGAAATGAACTCAAAAGTAATTTCGGCCGTTGACGAAATGATGAGTTATATCAATCAACAGCTTTAATAGAATAGGGGGAATTATGCGTAATATTATTTTATTTGCAGCGGGCACATTATTTTTAAGTGGCTGTATGTCTACGCAAAATAGTGAGGTAGTGCAGGACGACCCTTACTACGCACCTATGTACCCCGAGCCTATTTTAGAGCCGCTGGTAGCCACAGGTTCACTGTTTAATACTCATACATCAAACGACTTATATTCTGATAAAAAAGCGCTACGTACTGGCGATATAATTACGGTTAAATTGCAAGAGTCTACTCAAGCAACAAAAGCCGCTAAAACAGAAACAGACAAAGAAACTGACGCAAGCTTAGATCCCGTTATTGGATTAGGTGGTCTACCAGTAAATATAGGTGGCGATAGTATTCAGTTTGGTATTGGTAGTGATTCGTCGTTTACGGGTGATTCAAAATCAAACCAGTCAAACAGCTTGGTGGGCGATATTTCGGTTAATGTAATGCGCGTTTTACCTAACGGTAATTTAGTTATACGCGGCGAAAAATGGCTAACGCTTAATACCGGTGAAGAGTTTATTCGTTTAGAAGGGCTAGTACGCCCTCAAGACGTAAGCGCCGATAATACGGTTGAATCAAATCGTATTGCTAATGCACGTATTCAATACTCAGGTAAAGGGCAAACGCAAGAGGCGCAAAGTCCTGGTTGGCTTACACGTTTCTTTAGCAGTTCACTGTTTCCATTTTAGAGGGTAACAACATGAATAGCCTTAAAGCTTTATGTTTAGTTGTGTTATTAGGTTGGCAGTTTACTGCCAGTGCTGAGCGCATAAAAGATGTGTCTATGGTTGAAGGCGTACGCTCTAACCAATTAGTCGGTTATGGCTTAGTGGTTGGTTTACCGGGCACTGGCGAGCAAAACTCATACACACAACAAAGTTTTAGAGGCATGTTAAACAGCTTTGGTATTACGCTACCTTCAACTCAAAGTCCTAAAATTAAAAATGTTGCCGCTGTTGCTGTGCATGCAGAGTTACCTGCATTTAGAAAGCCTGGGCAAACAATCGATATTACGGTTTCTTCTATTGGTAGTGCAGGCAGTTTACGTGGGGGTACTTTACTACAAACTTTTTTAAAGGGTGTAGACGGTAACGTGTATGCAATTGCACAAGGTAGTTTAATTGTTGGTGGCTTAGGCGCACAAGGTCTTGATGGTAGTAGAGTTGTAATTAACACGCCTACAGTTGGTCGTATACCAAATGGCGCAACAGTTGAACGCACCGTAGAAAGCCCATTTATGCAAGGCGATTACATTACCTTCAACTTAAACCGCCCAGACTTTACAACGGCAAAACGCCTAGAAAAAACAATTAATGACTTAGTTGGCCCAAATAGCGCACAAGCAATAGATTCTGTTTCTATTCGTGTTATAGCACCACGCGATGCATCCCAGCGTGTATCGTACTTATCAACACTCGAAAACTTAGAATTTAAACCAGCTGACATGGCCGCTAAAATTATAGTTAACTCGCGCACCGGTACAATTGTCATTGGCAAAAACGTTAAGCTTCAGCCTGCGGCTATAACTCATGGTGGCTTAACAGTAACAATTGCAGAACAACAAAACGTGTCACAACCAAATCCGCTAGCAAACGGTGATACAGTTGTCACGCAGCAAAGTATTATTGATGTAAACCAAGACGACTCGCGCGCCTTTGTATTTAATCCAGGCGTAAGCCTTGACGATTTAGTTCGCGCAATTAACGAAGTAGGCGCAGCGCCTGGTGACTTAATGGCTATTTTAGAAGCACTAAAAGAAGCTGGCGCAATTAACGGACAGTTGGTTGTTATATAAATAACCCAGGCCAATAAATAACGTATTACTTAAGCCCTATATTTTTGAAATTAGGGCTTTTTATTTACAGCAACTTAAGTTTATTATTTTTATCTTCCTTGTTTTATCGGTAGTGGCTCAATTTTTGCATTTTTAACTGCATTATTCATTTTGTGTCAAAAAGCCGATGGAAACTAATCATCTCGATAAACAAAACTTTTTTGATTTAGGCAACTTAGATTCACTTCGTAAAGAAGCCTTAACGAGTGGCGATGCATCAACTGATGCCTCTAAAGCTGCGCTCAAAAAAGCGGCCGCACAATTTGAAGCTATTTTTACGCAAATGTTGCTCAAAGGAATGCGCAAAGCTAACGAAGCGTTTGAAGACAAAGACAGCCCATTTAATTCAAGTGGCGTAAAGTTTTTTGAAGAAATGCACGATCAGCAACTTTCAACAGAGCTTTCATCAAATGGCTCGTTAGGCCTTGCCGATTTAATAGTTCAGCAGTTATCGCCTGAGTCTAAAAACTTTATGCCAGGCTCGGTGCTTAGAACAACCAACGATATTTTTAGCGATACGCAAGTCGGTTCTGCTCTTCCTCATGAGCAAAAAAATAAGCAACCCGATCTTATCGTTAAGAGTACTAAAGCCGATATTGCTGAGCCTAAAGTCGATACTGCAGAGACTAAAACCGATAGCCCAACATTTAAAAATGCAGAAGAGTTTGTAAGTTCAGTGTGGGAACACGCTAAAACTGCAGCGCAAAAAATTGGTTTAAATCCTGCGGTAATGGTTGCACAAGCGGCACTGGAAACCGGTTGGGGTAAGCACATTATTAACAAAAGTGACGGTGGCAGCTCAAATAACTTATTTAATATTAAGTCAGATAAAAGCTGGGAAGGCGATAAAGCAAGCAAAATAACGCTTGAGTTTGAGCAAGGTACACCCGTTAAAAAACAAGCCAGCTTTAGAGCCTACGACTCAATTAAAGACAGCGTGAGCGACTTCGTTGATTTTTTAACGCAAAACCCACGCTACAAAGAAGCATTACAAAATACAGCTAAACCAAACGACTTTTTAGATTCATTACAAAAAGCAGGTTATGCAACCGATCCAAATTACGCCAGCAAAATAAAAAAAGTGCTCAATAGCAGTCAGCTAAAAGACATTGCGGCAAACGTGATCCGCCAAGGAGTAGAGTAACATGTCGTTTAATTTATTAAACATTGCCAGTTCTGGGGTTAGATCAAGCTCGGAGCTACTGCAAACGACAAGTAAAAATATCGCCAATGTAAATACCGAAGGCTATGTGCGTGAGCGTACAGAGTTTACTACTATGGTTGACAACCAAGTAGGGCGAGGCGAAACATACCGATTACTAAACGAGTTTGCTCAGTCACAGCTAAATCGTGACACCTCTAATAAATCGTTTTTCGATCAGTTTATTACTGAGGCTAATCGAGTTGATACTATTTTTTCTGAAGAGTCGAACAACCTTTCGACTGGTATTAACTCTTTATTTAATAATGTGCAAGAAGCGCTAAATCAGCCGTCGTCTACTGTTGCTCGCTCATTAGTAATGACAGATGCGCAAAGCTTAATTGATCAAATGGATAGGCTTTCGGGCATCGTGCTTGATCAAAAAAGTATAGTAAACGAGCAGCTCGAAATATTTTCAGATGAAGCAAACTCACTCATTCAAAGTATTAGTACGCTAAATCAAAATATAGCAGCCGTTAATGGTACTAATAACGCCGCAGATGCCAGCTCTACCTATAACGAACGCGATAAAGCAATACGCGACTTATCAGAGCTAATAGACATAGAAACGCTTGATGGTCCAAATGGCGAAAAACTCGTTTTTATGGGCACAGGCGAAGCAGTTGTTATGCAAAATGGCGCATTTAACTTATTTTCGATGACAGGGGATCCTGATCCTAATTTTAAAGAATTCACGCTTGACGTTAATGGTGGCAAAGCTGTGCCGCTTGAAGTCGATGTAAGTAAACTTAAAGGCAAAATTGGCGGCTTACTCGCTTTTAGAGATGACATATTAGTCCCTGCTCAAAACCAAATTGGTCAAATGGGCTTAGCGATAGCCGACGCATTTAACGAGCAAAACAAACTCGGTATGGATGCAACAGGTCAACTAGGTGGTGATATTTTTAATATACCTACCGTTGGTGCTTATGCGTATCAAGCTAACACAGGTACTGCCGGTATGACTGCAACTGTAGAGCCCGGTAAAGGCAGTGAACTTCCTGCTAGTGACTTTATTATTACTTATACAGGCAATGCTAATGAAGTAAGTATTCAGCCTATAGATAACAAAGGCGATCCGCTGGGGCAGCCTTCACTTGCTGATATATCGTCAGGTGTTATTGATTCATCGACTATTACCTCAGGCGAATCATTTGGTCTTCAAGTAAATGTATCTGGGGCTGGTGTTGAGGGGGATCAATTTCAAATAAAGCTTAATTCAGATGCTGCTTCAAGTATTACACTTGCAACAGGGCGCGCAGAAGATTTAGCACTAGCATCGCCAATCCGTACTGCTAACGATTTAAATAATATAGGTACCGCTACTATTTCAGCGGGAGAAGTAACAAGTGTTACCTCTGGGGGTTTTACTTCAGCACCAGGCTTAACAAACGGTGAAATAACGCTTGTTAAAACAGGTAATGCTAACGAATATCAAATTACTGATAATAGCGGAACGAGTACTTTTACTATTACGCCTCCTGCAAAAGGAATGTTATCGCAAGCGGGGGCTCCATTTGATACCTACGGATTCGATTTTGATATAGAAGGTACACCAGCAACAGGCGATACCTTTACACTTGAGTTTAACGAAGGCGGCTTTGACGATAACCGTAATGGTTTAAAATTAGCTGATTTACAAAATGGTGAGTTAGTCCGTTTAAATGTAGAAACAACAGCAACGGCCGACAACCATAAAACGTTTAACCAAGCTTATTCAGGATTAGTGAGTGATATAGGTGTTGTAACTGGCCAAGCAATCACAAGTGGGGCTGCATTTGATGCTCTAGCACAGCAATCTGAGGCATGGTACGAGTCGTTATCTGGAGTAAACCTAGATGAAGAGGCCGCAAATTTACTGCGTTTTCAACAATCATATTCAGCATCAGCACAAGTTTTAGCAGCAGCTCAAGAAATTTTTGACACCTTATTAAATGCGGCGAGGTAATTATGCGTTTATCAAATAATTTAATGTACCAAAACAACATAAATAAAATACTCGACAACCAACAAGGTGTTGCAAATGCTCAAGAGCGAGTAACAACAGGTGAAAAGTATTTAACCACCTCAGAAGCGCCAGCTGCTATTTCGCAAGCTATGCTGTATTCAAATAAAATACAAACGAATGAGCAATACACTAAAAATATCGATCAGCTAAATGGCCGCCTAGAAACTGAAGAAAGCGTATTACAAAGTATAAATAGTAATATTCAACAAGCGCAAGAGCTCACTATTCAGGCGGGTAATGGTGTTTATACTAAAGATGATTTAAAGACGTTTGCATCAGAACTTAGTGGCATTCAACAAACGTTAGCTAACTTAATGAACACCCGATCAGAAGATGGAAAATTCATATTTTCAGGATACCAAGACAGCACGCAGCCGTATCAGTTTGATTCTGCAGCGGGTGAGTACACCTATAATGGCGACCAAGGCCAGCACCAAATAACTATAGCTGAAGGTGTATCAATTAAGGCGAGTGATAACGGCTTTGATACGTTTGAAAAAACTAACGCGCGATTAAATGTAGAATCTAACACGGCAAGTGTTTCAGGCTCTATTACAGCGGCAAGTGTATATGTTGACGGCCAAGCTGAGTTTGATAAGTTTCATCAAGCAAATTACAACGCAGACCCAACAGCTCCAGCAACTGCAAATACATATAGTGTATTAGTAAGCCCGGGTGCTACAGCAACAGACCCACAAACCTACGAAATATACCGAGACGGCGCAGCATTAACCCCCGCAGTAACAGGTGAGGTTACTGATGAGCCTATCGATTTTGCAGGTATGAAAATTGAATTTGAAGGCACAGCACCTGGTCAACTAGATTTTAGCCTTGAAAAACCGGGCAAAGAAAACGTACTTAATACATTGCAAGCACTTATTACCGGCCTTAACGACGGTACACTTGAAGGTGATGACTTTCAGCAAGTACTTGCTGATGGCTTAGTGCAATTACAAAACGCGAGTGAGCAAGTTGTGTTTACCCAAGCAAGTTTAGGTGGGCGTATGAACGCGCTAGAAAGAGTAAGTGATTCAAACTTAGCGCTCGATATTCAAAATAAAAGTAATCGCTCTAACTTAGTTGAAGTTGATATGGCAGAAGCTATTAGCGAACTAACCAAACAAGAAACGGCACTGCAAGCATCGCAAGCCACTTTTGGCCGTTTAACTAACCTTTCATTATTCGATTACTTATAAGCAGATTATAAGTAGATTATAAGTAGATTATAAGCAGAAATACTTTGCCGCTTTACCCACTTGAAAGCGGCAATACTTTGCGGCAAAAATTGGCTACAAAATCGCGGCAAAAAAATGTCACTCTCTTCTAAATAACTTCACTCTTTATTTACAATTCAATAAGTTATATATTTTCATTTAAAAAACAATGACTTAAAAATTAATTAAAGTTGGCACAGTAAATGCTTTTCTTATTGTAAGAAATTATCGAACAGTGGTTCCTGTTAAATCGTGTTGAACCACACTCTGTTTAAACCTAGGAGATGGTAAAATGGCATTAACAGTAAATACTAATGTGTCGTCACTAAACGCACAACGTAACTTAACTAAATCTGGCGAAGGCTTAGCTACTTCAATGGAGCGTTTATCATCAGGTATGCGTATCAATAGCGCAAAAGATGATGCCGCCGGCCTACAAATTTCAAACCGCTTAACCTCACAGGTAAATGGACTAGCAGTTGCTCAGAGAAATGCTAATGATGGTATTTCAATGGCGCAAACGGCTGAAGGTGCAATGCAAGCTTCGACTGATATATTACAACGTATGCGAGAACTGGCATTGCAGTCTGCGAATGGTTCTAATTCAGATTCTGATAGAGAAGCGTTGCAGAAAGAGGTAAGCGCTTTACAAACCGAGTTAACTCGTATCTCAGATACAACATCATTTGGTTCTCAAAAGCTATTAGATGGCTCGTTTGGGACTAAAAGCTTTCAAGTTGGTGCTAATGCAAATGAGACTATTTCAATGAGCTTAAGTAGTATTGCATCCACTGATATAGGAACAAATCAATTAACTCTAGCAGGGACCGGTTTAGGTGCTGCTGTTACTGGTACTGGTAATAATGGAGTAACTACATTAAGCCCAGCTGTAACTATAACAGGTAAAGACGGGCAAGCTAAAGCATTTGCCACTACAGCAAACGATGGAGCAGATACTCTCGCTACCTTAATTAACTCAAAGACTACGGATACAGGCGTAACAGCAGATGCAAGAACCGTAGTCGCAATAGATACATTAAGTGCATCTGGAGCTACTTCATTTACATTGAATGGATCATCAATTACAGCAACAACATCTAGCCAGACTGATTATATTTCTATTGCAGAAGCTGTAAATGAAAAATCAGGTGCGCATGGCGTTACAGCTACTGTTGATGAAACGTTAGGTCTTGTATTGACAGATGAAAGTGGAAAAGACATTACAATTGGATCATTAACTGGTGCTACAGCATCTATTCGCGCCGTTGAGCATGACGGTAAAACAGCGAGTGCCACTGTGTTGGCTGCAGCTAGCTCAGCAACAGTTGCTGGTTCTATTAAATTGAATTCTACTGAATCATTTGCAGTTGCTAGTGCTGATGCTGTAATCGAGCCTACAGGGGCACAAGTGTCCGCGAGCATCGATGTTGGTACTATTAATTTAGGAACAACAAAAGGAGCGCAAGATGCGCTGGATATTATTGACGGAGCTCTTTCACAAATAGACTCTCAACGAGCTAGCCTAGGTGCAATCCAAAACAGATTTGGCCATACAATTAGTAATCTTGCAAATATTCAAGAGAATGTATCAGCGTCGCGTAGTAGAATTCAAGATACTGATTTTGCTACTGAAACAGCACAAATGACAAAAAATCAGATATTACAACAGGCCGGCACTTCAATTCTTTCTCAAGCTAACCAAATACCACAAGCTGCAATTAGCTTATTAGGTGGTTAGAGTTTAGTTTATTATTTGATGTAAGAAGAAGGCTGCAATATAGAGCCTTCTTTTTTATATGGAGACGTTATGGGAATTAAAGAAAAGCTAAATAAGGCTGCTATACTTTATAAGCAAGAAAATTTTGCTTTGGCGAGTGAAATTTTAAAAAAAGTATTAAAAAAAAAACCTAAACTATTTGATGCTTTACAATTAATGGCACTTACACTTCATGGAATGAAAAGGTTTGATGAAGCTATCGAGTTATTTAATAAAGTTATAACTAAGAATCCACAGCATGCTGCAAGCGTTAACAATTTAGCTAATGTCTATAGTGATATGGGTCAATTGAAATTAGCTGAAAGTACTTATTTAAAAGCAATTAATATTAATAATGCTTATGGCGACGCGTTAAATAATCTAGCAAACGTACAACGTAAATTAGGCGACTATATTAGCGCGGAAAAGAATTACAACAAGGCAGTCTTATGTGAGCCAAGTAAAGCAGAGTACTATTTAAATTTAGGAGTGCTATTCAGTGAACGAGGACTATTTGAATTAGCCCTTAATGTACAATTAAAAGTTTTAGAATTAGATCCAAGCCAGTCAATCGTATACTTTCATATATTTAATAACTTTATGTTTTTACACCGTTATCAAGATGCTCTGGAGTTTGCCGATTTAGGCTTAATAAATCATCAGTTAAATGACTTTCAGTTATGTGAGCTATTGATAGGGAAAGCTATTTTATTTTGGCTTTCCGATAATGATGATGAAGGGCTAGAAGCGCTAGCTTTGAGTGAAATGATCCATCAGATAAATTCAGAAAACATAAATTTGAAAAACCATCGAGTGTTTCATAACTTACTCAAGTATTTATATCGATATAGGCAAACAAACCGACAAGTCTATGAGGCTAATGAATTACCCACTATTTATTTTATTTCTGAAAGCCATGGTTTTTCAGCAAATGGCATTACAGTTGAACACGAAAATGAAAAGCACAAAATAAAGTCTCTTTTTATTACTGGCGCTAAAATATTCCACTTCACTAAAAGTGATGAACATAAATGCAAGGCTAGCCTAAATGTTCTGTTGAGCAATTTGCCCAAAGGAAGTACCTTAGCACTTGGGTTTGGTGAGATTGACTGTAGAATAAATGAAGGAGTTTTAAAATACAGTGTTAAATATAATAAAAACCCGCTCTCTATTATTGATGATATGTTGGAAAAATACATAACTATACTTAATAATGCAGCAAGCCTTAGAGAATATTCACTCATTATATATGGTGTTCCTTCACCGCATCCCTTAGTTTTCGAAGGGCTAACAAAAGAGCAAGCGGAGGAGTTCAAAAATTTAGTTTACCACTTTAATCATCTGCTTTATTTACAGTGTAAGAAAAGTGAAATTACATTCTTGGATATATACAAGCTTACTAATAACAATGGTGTTAGTAATTTAAAATACCATAGCGATTATGTGCATGTTAAGCCCGAAACTTTACCAAAACTTTTTGAATTGTTAAGCGAAGTATAAAAAATAAAAAAAATATTAAAGTAATTCTTCAGACTGCCGTTAACTTAATCAGTACGGAGCTTGAACATATAATTGTGACAGTTCTTGGTTAAATCAAAACAGCAATATTACGAAAGTAATCAGGAGTTTTATTATGATTTCAGTAAACACAAATGTATCTTCATTAAACGCTCAGCGTAACCTATCGCAATCAGGCTCTGACCTAGCAACGTCAATGGAGCGTTTATCATCAGGTATGCGTATAAATAGTGCAAAAGATGATGCGGCAGGCCTGCAAATTTCAAACCGTTTAACATCACAAGTAAATGGTTTGGGTGTAGCACAACGAAATGCGAACGATGGCATCTCAATGGCACAAACTGCTGAAGGTGCAATGTCAGCATCAACGGATATATTGCAACGTATGAGAGAGCTTGCATTACAATCGGCTAATGGTTCAAATTCAGACTCAGATAGAGAAGCTTTACAAAAAGAAGTTAGTGCATTGCAAACTGAGTTAACTCGTATCTCAGATACTACATCTTTTGGTTCTCAAAAACTATTAGACGGAACTTTTGGGACCAAAACATTCCAAGTTGGTGCCAATGCAAATGAAAGTATATCTATGAGTTTAAGTAGCATAGCAGCTTCTGATATTGGAACTAATCAAGTGACTCTTGGTGGTACAGGCTTAGGTGCTGCAGTTGCTTCAGGTACTACGAACGGTGTTGCTGCTGCAGCTACGGCGTTAACAATCACTGGTAAAGATGGTAAGGCGGCAGTATTTGCTTCTGGAGCAGCTGATTCCGCTGCAACATTTGCTACAACCATTAACGCAAAAACATCAAGTACAGGAGTTTCTGCTGACGCTAGAACTGTAGCATCGGTTACAGGTTTATCTGCATTAGGAGCAACTTCATTTTCACTCAACGGTTCAACTATTTCAGCGACTACATCGAGTCTGACTGATTATGCATCACTTGCTGAGGCTGTTAATGAAAAATCAGGTACTCACGGTGTTACCGCAACTGTTGATGACACGTTAGGTTTAGTATTAACAGATGAGAGTGGTAAAGATATCAATATAACTGCAATGACAGGTGCTACTGCAACTATTCAAGGTGTAGAGCATGATGGTAAAACGCTTAATGCTACTACAGCACTGACAACTGCTACAACTGCAACTATCGGCGGTTCAATAAAGTTAAACTCTACTGAATCATTTGCAGTGGTAGGTGGTGATGCCTCGATAGAGCCTACTGCAGCTCAAGTATCTGAAAGTGTTAATGTAGGTACTGTTGACTTAGGAACTACAACTGGCGCACAGGAAGCCTTAGATATCATTGATGGTGCTTTAGCTAATATTGACTCACAGCGAGCAACTTTAGGTGCAATTCAAAATCGCTTTGACTATACCATAAGTAACTTAGCTAATATTGAAGAAAACGTATCTGCTTCACGTAGTCGAATTCAAGATACTGATTTTGCGACTGAAACTGCAGAAATGACTAAAAACCAGATTTTGCAGCAGGCGGGTACATCAATCTTGTCGCAAGCGAACCAGTTACCGCAAGCAGCACTTAGTTTATTAGGTTAATAAGTTAAAGTAGTAGCTTAATAGCTAGTACATAAAGTCAGTACTAGTTTTACAAAAAAGGAGGTGGCTTTAGCTACCTCCTTTTGTGGTTTAAGAATATAAACTAAGCTATTGTTGGTTTAATCAAGTGAAAAAATAGGAATCTGTTATGAATACAATTACTTCAAACGCAGAAATTACAACATTACCGACTCCTACTGCTGGTGATGACAGGCAGGTAGGGCAAGCGACCCATTCTTTAACTGAGCGAGCAGTCGATGATGTAAAGCAGATGGATGCACAAAATCAGCAACAAAGTCAATACAAAAATAATAATCAAGATGAAAAAGCTCAGCCGTTAGAGCGCGAACAACTAGAACAAATGGCGCAACAATTGCAGGATTTTATGGGGGAAATGAATCGCAGTTTACAATTTAAAGTTGATGAAGATTCAGGCCGCGATGTCATTAAAGTACTTGATAAAGATAGTGGCGAAGTAATTAAGCAATATCCTTCTGAGGAAGTTTTGAGTTTGGTTTCTAAATTGTCTGAATCTGCAGGTATTTTAATTGATCAAACAGTTTAGTAAGCACCTATAAGTGTTAACTTATAAAAGTTAGCTGGTTTATTTTTAAGTATTGAAGAGGTGAAGTATGGCTATTTCGTTTACTGGTTTAGGTTCTGGATTAGCAGTATCAGATATTGTTGATGCACTAGTAAATGCAGAACAAGCACCTGCTGAAGCTCGATTAAATACAAGAGAAGGCAAGTTAACAACTGATATTTCAGCTGTAGGCGCACTTAAGTCTGCGCTCGAAAAAGTGCAAACGTCAATGGAAGCATTGGGCGATAGTGATAACTATCAAAAGCGAACAGCATCTGGCAATGATGATTTTATATCAATTAGTGCAGATCAAGACGCTCAACCAGGTAGCTACAACGTAAAAGTGGATGCATTAGCGCAAGCTCATAAGTTATCATCCCCTGCATTTGCAGCAGACGAAGCAATTGGTGCTGGCGTAATTACGATAGGTTCTGGCACAAATAGTTTTTCTACGGTTTTATCGGCTACAAACACGTTAGAAGATTTACGAGACCAAATTAATAACGGCCCTTTTACTGGCAGCGATAGTAATGATTCTGTTGTGGCAACTATAGTAACCAGTGATACCGGTCAGCATTTAGTACTCACTAGTAAAGAAACCGGCGAAGACAACGCAATTACAATAACCGTACAAGATGATGACGGTAATAATACTGATACAGGCGGGTTATCTCGATTGGCTTATGATGTATCAGACGCAGACCCTGCTAATCATACAACTAACCTGACTGAAGTAAATGCTGCACAAAATGCACAAATAACGATTGATGGTACGTTGACGGTATCAAGCAATACTAATGAATTTAGTAACGTGATTGATGGCGTGGATATAACAGCTAAAAAACCGCACGATACCGACGACGACATAAGCGACATATCAATTACCGAAAATAATAATAATATTAAAACAGGTTTAAATGGGTTTATTGCTAGTTACAATGAATTGTTAGAGCTTAGTAATAACTTGGGTGCATCGAGTGCGGATGGCGCAGGTGTTATGGCTGGTGACTCACTACTTCGTGGTGTTATGTCAAAGCTTCGAAGTGAAATAACGGAATCAGTTGATTTAGGCGATGGTAATTCGTTATCACTTTCGCAATTAGGTGTCGAAACAGATCGCTACGGTGTTTTAACGCTAAATACAGAAACACTCGATGAGCAAATAGATGCAGATGTAAATTTAGTGCAGCAGTTTTTTGTAGGTGATGACGATGATGGTTTTGCGCAGTCTTTTGATGAGCTAATGAGCTTTTATACAGATTCCGACGGCATTATTCAAAACCGAATAGACAGTAAAACAAATCAGCTAGACGATTTAGATGATGATCGCTTGGATCTTGCCAGTAAAATGGAGTCGCTATCTTCTCGATTATATGCTCAATATAATGCGATGGATTTATTAGTGGCGAGCCTTAATAACACCAGCAGTTATGTTCAAGCTCAATTAGAGAATATGCCAGGCGTAGTACGAGATAACTCTTAGTAGATAAGTATGATACTAAATTAATAACTAAATTAAGAAAACACAAAAAAAACCGTTATTTAAAACGGTTTTTTTGTGTTTTCTATTTGAGTAGATTTTAGCGACTTGCATTATAAGCTTTAATCGCCTTTCCTGACTTTTTATGTTTAATAATAGCTTTAGATGACTCGTTTTTTGCACTATTCGCTTTTACTAAAATGGTATTTATACGAAGCTGAATTAATTCTAATTGCTCTGCACTTGGGCCGTCGCTGCTTTCGCACCATTGCTTTAGTTCAACATTTAAAGTGTCTAAAAGAGGCTGAGCTTCATCTGCATTATCATCATTTACTAAGACTTCAATTTTACTAAGCAACGTTTGTATGAGCTCAGAGTAGTTGGTTAGTAGCTCTGAAGATGTTGGCGAGTCCATAATTTAAATTAAACCGCAGGGCTGCGTTGATCTAGCGGGATGTTATCCCAGCCTTCTTTAATTTCTTTAACAATACTTGATACTTCAATAATTGCTTCAATATCGTTGTTTAGGTTAGCTTGCGTTAAACGGCGCTGGCAGTAATCGTAAAGTGCCAATAAATTGTTAGAAATACTAGGGTCTTGTTCTACTTCTAAATTGAGTGCGTCTTGCAGTGCACCAAATAATAAAACACAGGCCGAAATATTTTCACCTTTTTTTTGTATTTCTTTGCGCTCAATAAACCCTTTTGTTGCTGCTAAGCGACCGATGATATTACTGAATATAAGGTTTATTTGTTCGTAAGGGGCCATTTCGGCAATGCTGCTAGCACGAACTTGACCGTATTTTTTTACTGAGACATGAGCCATGGGAAGATCCTAAAATTTAAAACAATAAAATTATGTGAAAGTTGATGTAAAAACTTACATAAAAATTTAATAAAGCTTTTATTACTTTTACAAGAACAAAGCAATATTAATGCCAAGCATTTTCACTTGTTTATATATCGGCATTAGTAACTTCAACTTAAATTTATAATTGAGTTTATTTACTAACAATAGCATTTTTATAGCCGAGTAAATTAACTTTTAGAGCTAAGTTATAGCTAGGTAATAACTAAGTTAAAACTATAACTCATACTTAATGATTAACTATTAAGTATGATTGACTTAACTAGCCCGCCTGTTTTTTGGCGTTTATGTCAAAAAACTGCCGCTATCACTTGCATCCATGCTGAACTGGCTTACAATTTAACTAATTATACAAATTAGTGAAAGTACGGCTCGCTAAATATGATCTTGATTTTAGATAATAATAACAACCGCGCAATAGGATTAAATGCTTCACTTGGCTTTATTGGTGAAGCTGTACAACTATTAAGCGAAGACTGCTTTGAACAAGAATGCAAAAAATATCAGCAGCAAGAATGCATGATTATTTTAGGAGCGTTGCAATCACTTGACCACGAAAGCTTAATTAAACGCTATCCAACATTACCGTTTTTATTAATTGGCGAAACGCTAAAACCACTATTAAGTATCGCTAATGTAGTGGGGCTTATTTGCGAGCCATTTAATCACGAAGTGACAACGCAGTTACTTCACGATTGCCAACAGTATCAGCGCATGCTGCCTAATGAGCATAAGCATAGTAAACCACATAAAATTTTTGATGGACTTGTTGGTGAAACAGAGGCCGTAAAAGATGTTCGCTTTTTAATTGAACAAGTGGCAAAAACCGATGCTAATGTTTTAATTTTAGGCGAATCAGGCACTGGTAAAGAAGTGGTTGCCCGTAATGTACACCTGCTTTCAAAGCGCATTAATGGACCGTTTGTACCTGTAAACTGTGGTGCTATTCCTGCAGAGCTGCTCGAAAGTGAACTATTTGGCCACGAAAAAGGCGCGTTTACTGGTGCTATATCGGCTCGTAAAGGGCGCTTTGAACTAGCTCAAGGTGGGACGCTATTTTTAGATGAAATAGGCGATATGCCACTGCAAATGCAAGTTAAGTTGCTGCGAGTATTGCAAGAACGCAGCTATGAACGTGTTGGTGGTACAAAGGCAATCCAAGCTGATGTACGCGTTATTGCTGCCACGCATCGTAATCTTGAAACAATGATTGAAGAGGGTAGTTTTAGGGAAGATTTATATTACCGCTTAAATGTATTCCCTATCGAAAACCCATCGCTGAGTGAGCGAGCTGATGATATTCCGCTGCTTTTAAAAGAGTTAATGCGCCGTGTTAACGACCAGACTGGTTCTACCGCTAAGTTTACAGAGCGCGCAGTTGAGAGCTTAAAAGAACATGCTTGGCCTGGTAATATTCGTGAGCTTGCTAATTTGGTGGAGCGTATGGTTATTATGTTCCCTGACAAAGTGGTCGATATTCCTGATTTACCTAACAAATATCGTTACATTGAAGTTGAAGCCTACGAGCCAGAATACCCTGAAGAGTTAATGGAAAAAGACGCCTTTAACGACATATTTAGCACAGGCTTTAGTGATTACGAAAGTGAGCCAGACGCTGAGTTTAGCCAAACGGGTAGTGGTCTATTGCCTGATGATGGTATTGAACTTAAAGATTATTTAGCCGAACTTGAAATTAGCTTAATAACCCAAGCGTTAGAGCGCTATGATTACGTTGTAGCTCGCGCTGCAGAGATATTAGGGGTTCGCAGAACAACACTCGTTGAGAAAATGAAAAAGTATAATCTTTCACGAGATTAGAAGTACGAAAATGGTGAAATACTTTTCGTTATTTATTATTCATTTGTGATCAATCACTTTACGGGCTTTGCCCGTCACGCAAGCAAGCTTGGCGTCTACAAGATAATCGTAAACTTAAACCTTGGCGGTAGACGCTAGACTTGCTCGCGTGAAAAACAAGACTTTTAATCATTTAAATAAAACCGTTATTTCACAAAGAGAAAAACGAAGGTAAATGAGAAACCATAGTCAACTTACGCTTTACTTCTCTAAAGCGCAGCGTCTCTTAACCCCTTTGTGAACTAATCACTTTTATGGTTATAAATCGCTTACTCACTAAAAGTCTTAATAATTTCTTCTTTTCTAAAACAATCATTACTGTGATCGTTAACCATACCGCAGGCCTGCATATGAGCGTAAACCGTTGTAGGGCCTAAAAACTTAAAACCCCGTTTTTTTAAATCTTTAGCAAATGCAGTTGATGCCTCTGTAATTGCTGGATAATCCTCAGCGTTATTTAAATTACTTATAATCGGTTTATTATCGACAAACTGCCACTGGTAGTTACTAAAACTTCCAAATTCTTTTTGTATTTTTATAAAGCACTTTGCGTTGTTAACAGTTGCCGCAATTTTTAAGCGATTGCGCACAATACCCTCATCAAGCATTAATCTCTCAACATCATCTTGTGTGAATTGTGCCACTTTATCTACATCAAAATTAGCAAATGCTTTTTTGTAACCGCTGCGTTTTTTTAAAATTGTGTACCAGCTCAAGCCGGCTTGCGCTGATTCAAGAGTGATAAATTCAAACAGCTTTGTATCATCATAAAGGGGGACGCCCCATTCTTCATCATGGTAAATAACGTAGTCGGATTTAGTGGTGTCGAGCCACGGGCAACGGCACTTTATTTGCTCACTCATTATTATTCCTTTTTGTGTGCGTCATTTTTATGTCGCTCAAATTATTGATGTAACTTAATGATAAGTATGCAAATAAATTTTGGTATAAATCGTGCATTTAGACATGTATCTACATCAATTCGAGATTTGATTATGGCCCTTGCTAGCGTGCTAAAACCACAGTTTTTTTCTGCAAATCAGTATAACCCATGTTTACTTCAAGAGGAGTACATTGGTGAATTAAGCGATCTGCGCAAGCAAGCAAGTTGGCTTTCGCATTTGGTTGATACCATGCCTGCAGGCGTGGTTGTACTTGATGGCAAAGGGTTGATTGCAAAAGCGAATCAAATAGCGATTGATATGCTTGGCGAGCCACTTGAAGGCGAACGCTGGTTTAATGTTATTCAGCGCTCTTTTAGGCCACATCAAGATGATGGCCATGAAGTGTCTTTAAAAGACGGACGCCTAATAAAGCTTGATATTACTGCTTTAGCACCAGAGCCTGGGCAACTTATTTTAATGACGGATTTAACCGAAACTCGCCGCTTACAAAAACGTGTTGCACATATGCAGCGATTAAGCGCGCTGGGTAAAATGGTTGCATCATTAGCGCATCAAGTACGTACGCCGCTCTCAGCCGCTATGCTGTACGCTGCTAATTTAGGATCTAAGCGCTTACCCGAAGCATCTCGCGATAACTTTCAAACAAAGTTAATGTCGCGTTTAAAAGATTTAGAAACTCAAGTAAACGACATGCTGTTATTTGCTAAAAGTGGCGATCAGCAAGTTGTTGAGCAAGTTTCAATGCAGCAGCTTTTAACAGAAGTTAAAGCGGGCGCTGATGCGATGGTCGCACTTAATGAAAGTGAACTGGATGTAAGCTTACCAGAGCCAGATATACAAATAGTCGGTAATAAAACGGCATTGGCCAGTGCTATTCAAAATCTTGTGCACAATAGTATTCAAGTTATTGGCGGCGGCGCAAAAGTAAAAATTACCGCACAAAGAGATTTAAAAGATTTAGATATGGTTCGTATTAGTGTGAGCGACAATGGCCCAGGTGTTGATTTAAGCCAAAGCGATAAAATTTTTGAACCATTTTTTACTACAAAAAGTCAGGGCACAGGTTTAGGGCTTGCTGTAGTGAGTTCGGTGGCTAGTGCGCACCAAGGCCGTGTTGATGTGACTAATAATACGCAGGGTGGTGCCTGCTTTAGCTTGTTACTGCCTATTAAGGCAACATCTAAATTAGAGGGGTCATTATGAGTAACACTATTTTAGTTGTCGAAGATGACGCAGGGCTTCGTGAAGCCTTAATAGATACCCTTGAAATGTCGGGTATTGAATGTGTTGCAGCGAGCAGTGCTGAGCAAGCAATGTTACTGCTTAAAAAAGATCAATTTTCGCTTGTTGTAAGCGACGTGCAAATGGGCGCAATGAGTGGACTGGATTTACTACGCAGTATTAAATTAAACCACCCTGATTTACCTGTATTGATGATGACGGCGTATGCCACAATTGACGATGCGGTAGAGGCCATGCGCCTAGGTGCAATTGACTACATGGCAAAACCATTTGCACCTGAAGTACTGTTAAATATGGTGAGCCGTTATTTGCCTGAAAAAGCAAAAGAAACCGACGGCCCCGTTGTTGCTGATCCAACTAGTATTCAATTATTGGAGCTTGCAAGTAAGGTAGCACGCTCTGATGCAAGTGTAATGGTACTTGGCCCAAGTGGTTCGGGTAAGGAAGTACTTGCGCGTTATATTCATGATAAGTCGAGCCGATGTAATGAGCCATTTGTAGCGATTAACTGCGCGGCTATTCCTGAAAATATGCTCGAAGCCACGTTATTTGGTTACGAAAAAGGGGCTTTTACGGGGGCGATTCAAGCATGTCCGGGTAAGTTTGAGCAAGCACAAGGCGGTACTATTTTACTTGATGAAATTACTGAAATGGACTTAGGGCTACAAGCTAAACTTTTACGCGTACTGCAAGAACGTGAAGTAGAGCGTTTAGGGGGGCGTAAAACAATTCAGCTCGATGTACGTATTTTGGCAACCAGTAATCGTGATTTAAAAGAAGCCGTGTCTGAAAATCAGTTTAGAGAAGATTTATATTACAGGCTTAATGTTTTTCCACTAATGTGGCGTCCATTGTGCCAACGCCCTGGCGATATTATTGTATTGGCTAAGCATTTAATTGAGCGCCATATAAGTAAAAGCAAGGAGCCTATGGCGTATTTAGATAAAGCTGCCGAGCAAAAGTTACTGGCTCACGCGTGGCCTGGTAATGTGCGCGAACTTGATAACGTTATACAGCGTGCACTTATACTGCGAAGTGGCGATACAATAAACGAGCATGCTATTTTTATTGAAAACTTAGTATCTAATAACTTTGTTATGGAGCCTTCATTGGCACCGGCGCAAACCGTATCGCCAACAGAATTAGCTCATGCAGATAAAGGTGTTGATAAAAGCACGTTAAGCTCTGCATATTATGATGAAAAATCGCATGCTGAGGATGAGCCTAATCAAGGTTTGCTAGCGGCAGATACCGGTAGCTATAAAGATGAGCTTAAAGACAAAGAGCATCGTATTATTTTAGAAACCCTTGCACGTTGCCAAGGTAAGCGTAAAGACGTTGCTGAAACGTTGGGTATAAGCCCACGAACTTTACGTTATAAACTAGCGCAAATGCGCGATTTAGGTATTTCACTTCCTGCATAACCTCCTATAAACCCTAAGTTTGCGCTGCGAGCTTAGGGTTGTCAAAACTCTGACTCACACAAATTAAAGTTAACCTACTGTATTTTAATGATTAATTATTTGGCATGCTTTGTGCTTTATTACTTATAAGAGTTCACTGCGTGTCAGAGATAAATTATGAAAATTCAAAACAGTGCTGTATTTCAAGAAATGCAATCAATGGCTTTAGAAGCCGGCCGTAATAATCAAACTAATAAACTGCCAACTCAGGTGCAGTCTACTTCTACAGCACAATTTGGCGACATGCTAAGTGATGCAATAAATTCAGTGCACGGATTACAACAAGATGCCGCTCAAAAAGTAACAGCAGTTGAGATGGGTGATCGAAGTGTATCTCTTGCTGAGGCGATGATTGCTTCTCAAAAATCATCAGTTGCTTTTGAGGCTACAGTACAGGTTCGTAATAAACTTGTTGAAGCTTATAAAGAAATCATGAACATGCCTGTTTAATTAGGTAGTGGAGAATTATTGTGGCGCAATCTAACCAATCTACAGACCTAGCACTTGCTGGTGGCGGTATTGACCAAAGTGGTGGTGATGATCAACAAGAACAAAAATCAGGCTACTTAAGTGCTTTAAATGGTGTTGATGTATTGCGCCAAGTAACATTGGTTATAGCATTGGCTATTTGTTTAGCTATCGCGATTTTTATTATTATTTGGGCTCGTCAGCCTGATATGCGCCCGTTAGGCAAAATGCAAACAGAAGAGCTTATTCAAACATTAGACTTTTTAGATGCGCAAAAAATTGAATACCAACTAGATGGCAATGTTGTATCGGTTGATGAAAGCGAATACCAAAACATTAAATTGCTAATGACCCGCGAAGGGTTAGAGCAAGGCCCTGCATCTGGCTCTGACATAATTATGCAAGATATGGGCTTTGGTGTAAGCCAACGCTTAGAGCGCGAACGCCTTAAACATGGCCGCGAGCAACAACTTGCCCGCACCATTGAAGAGCTAAATAACATTACTCGCGCCAAAGTATTGTTAGCCATCCCTAAAGAAAACGTATTTGCCCGCAGAGAGAAAAAACCATCCGCTACTGTTGTATTAACACTTAAGCGTGGCCGCTCACTTGACCGTGAAGAAGTAGACTCTGTTGTTGATATGATTGCTTCAGCAGTACAAGGCTTAGAGCCTGCACGTGTTACGGTTACTGACCAGAATGGTCGATTATTAAATTCAGGTTCGCAAAGCTCATTAGCAGCACGCTCTCGTAAAGAATACGATTTAGAACGCAAGCGCGAACAAGAGTATCTTGAAAAAATAGACAGTATTTTAATACCGGTTGTTGGGCTTGCAAACTATACAGCTCAAGTTGATCTGAGCATGGACTTTAGCTCAGTTGAGGAAACTCAAAAGCGTTATAACCCAGACCTACCAGCGGTTAGAAGCGAAACCACATTTGAAGAAAACAACATTGGTGGTTTAGCTGTTGGTATTCCTGGTGCGCTTACAAATCAACCACCGCTAAACTCAAACATTCCTGAGGTTGCGGGGCAAGGTGGCGCAGGCACAGCTACGTCACCAACACGTAGCCACAAAGAAGCAACACGTAATTATGAACTCGATACAACTATTTCTCACAAACGCCAGCAAAGTGGTGTAATACGCAGAATAAGTGTGTCAGTTGCTGTTGACTACGTCCCTAAAGTGGGAGAAAACGGCGAAACAACTATGGCCCCGCGCTCGGTAGAGGCATTGTCAAATATTCGTCGCTTACTACAAGGTGGTGTAGGTTTTGATATGCAACGTGGTGATGCACTTGAAGTAGTAACAGTGCCGTTTGTACGTGAAGCAACAAATTTAGCAATAGAAGTGCCACTGTGGGAACAAGACTGGTTTATGAAAATAGCCCGCCTTGTACTAGGAGCCTTAGTTATCATTGTATTGATAATGGCAGTAGTAAAACCAATGCTTAAGCGCTTAATTTACCCAGACGATACACTAGAAGAATACGACGAAGATGCATTAAGTTCAGGCGTAGATATTGGCGACAATACACTTGATATGCTAAATAAAGACTTTGATTCTGCTTCGGTTGGTTTCTCAAGTGATGGTACACTGCAGTTACCGGATTTACATGGCGACGAAGATTTACTCAAAGCAATTCGTGCCCTTGTAGCTAACGAACCAGAACTATCATCACAAGTAGTGAAAGCGTGGTTAACAGAAGATGACTGATCAAGAACAAAAACAACTCCCGCCAGCCTTTGATGTTGATAAGCTAGATGGGGTAGATAAAGCCGCTATATTACTTTTGAGTTTATCAGAAGAAGATGCCGCGCAAATCCTTAAACACTTAGAACCTAAACAGGTGCAAAAAGTGGGTATGGCAATGGCTGGGCTACAGGATTTATCTCAAGCTAAAATTAGCGCTGTACACAACTTGTTTATAGAACAAATTCAAAGCTTTAGTACCATTGGTTTTCAGTCAGAAGACTTTATTAAAAAAGCGCTTACAGCAGCACTTGGTGAAGACAAAGCCGCTAGCCTTATTGACCAAATTGTTATGGGCTCAGGTGCTAAAGGCTTGGATTCATTAAAATGGATGGACTCTAAGCAGGTAGCAAACATTATTCGTAATGAGCATCCGCAAATTCAAACCATTGTATTATCGTATTTAGAGCCAGAACAGTCAGCTGAGATTATTGCTCAGTTCCCTGAAAAAGTGCGTTTAGATTTAACAATGCGTATTGCAAACCTTGAAGAAGTTCAGCCAGCAGCACTGCAAGAGCTAAACGAAATTATGGAAAAACAATTTGCCGGCCAAGCAGGTGCGCAAGCCGCTAAAATGGGCGGCTTAAAAGCAGCTGCAGATATAATGAACTACCTAGATACCAATGTAGAAGGGCAGTTAATGGACTCTATTCGTGAGCATGACGAAGAGATGTCGCAGCAAATTCAAGACTTAATGTTTGTGTTTGAAAACTTAATGGATGTTGAAGACCGTGGTATTCAAGCAATCCTACGAGAAGTACAACAAGACGTATTAATGAAAGCAATTAAGGGCACCGACGATGCGCTTAAAGACAAAATACTGGGCAATATGTCTAAGCGTGCAGCCGAAATGCTTGCTGATGATTTAGAAGCTATGGCACCGGTACGTATAAGCGAAGTAGAAGCGGCGCAAAAAGAGATTTTATCAACAGCGCGTCGTTTATCTGACTCAGGTGAAATTCAGCTGGGCGGCGGCGGTGGCGAGGAGTTCTTGTAAACCATGAGCAAACTCAAAGGACGCACACTTCGGGCTGATGAAGCAGATGAATTATTAAAAAACTGGGCTATTCCGGATGTAGCACCAGATGAGAGCAGCTTTGGCAATCGCTCTACGGCTTACGGCACACCGCTTAGTGATCTGTATAAAAAAGAATTAGCTGAAGAAATGCCAATTGATGAGCCACAAGAACCAGAATTGCCTGCGCTTACTATGGTTGAGCTTGAACGCATCAGGCAAGACGCCTACGAAGAGGGCCTTAAGCAAGGTCATGAGCAAGGCTACATAGACGGTTTTGAAAAAGGCGTTGGCGAAGGCAAAGAGGCAGGCTACAAAGAAGGCTTAGAACAAGGTAAAACAAAAGGCCTTGATGACGTAAAACCATTAATTGAAGAGCAGTTAACAAGTTTAAAAACTATTTTAGAGGGACTTACTGCACCGCTAGATAAAGTAGATGAACAAGCTGAAAAGCAATTAGTACAACTTGCTAGCATGTTAGCGGAAGCTGTTATTTATCAAGAAGTAAAAACATCGCCAGATGTGATTTTACATACGTTAAAGCAAAGTATAGATTCTCTTAATGCCGAGCAAGAAAAAGTACGAATTCATTTAAACCCCGAAGATTTAGAGCTCATAAGAGAGAGTTACGGCGAACAAACCATTATTGATAATAACTGGCAATTAATGGCAGAGCCCACTCTTGAGCGCGGTGGCTGTGAAGTTAAAACAGCGCAATCATCACTCGATATGACCCTTAAAACACGTGTCAAAGAAACGTTGGATAGTTTTTTGCATAATAGTGGTATCTAACTATTTTATTGGCGTGTTATGTCAACTCAACGTGCACCTTTAAGCGAACGCTTATCTCAATATCAACAACATATTAAAACCCCAGCGCCTGCTGTGGCAGGTATTTTAACGCGTGTTGTTGGCCTTACCCTTGAGGCTAGAGGTTTACGTGCTCCCGTTGGTAGCCAATGTAAAATAGAAACTATGAACGGCTTTGTAGACGCCGAAATAGTCGGTTTTAACGATCAAACTTTGTATTTAATGCCTAATGATCATATCTCTGGTGTACTTCCTGGTGCGCGTGTAATTCCTCAAGTTAATAACTTAGGTTTACCTGTAGGGATGAGTTTACTAGGGCGCGTGGTTGATGGTTTAGGGCGACCGCTAGATGGCCTTGGTAAAATTAATGCTGAGCATCATTTAAAGTTTGCGCAAAATACTATAAACCCGCTTTCAAGAAGACCAATCACTAAGCCTATGGATGTAGGTGTGCGTGCTATTAACTCGGTTATCACAGTAGGACAAGGCCAGCGTATGGGCTTGTTTGCAGGCTCTGGTGTGGGTAAATCAGTACTTCTCGGTATGATGACCCGAGGTAGCGAAGCCGATGTCATTGTTGTTGGCTTAGTGGGGGAGCGTGGCCGCGAAGTAAAAGAATTTATTGAAGAAATACTTGGTGTAGAGGGGCGCAAGCGTTCAGTTGTTGTCGCAGCGCCTGCTGATTCATCACCACTTATGCGTTTAAAAGGCTGTGAGAGCGCCGTAACTATTGCAGAGTATTTTAGAGATCAGGGTTTAAACGTATTATTGTTACTCGATTCGGTAACGCGTTATGCAATGGCGCAACGTGAAATTGCACTTGCTGTTGGCGAGCCGCCAGCTACAAAGGGTTATCCGCCTTCGGTGTTTGCTAAATTACCTGCGCTGGTGGAGCGTGCTGGTAATGGCGGTGAAGGGCAAGGTTCAATTACCGCCTTTTTTACGGTGTTGAGTGAAGGCGATGATATGCAAGACCCTATTGCTGATGCAGCGCGAGCTATATTAGATGGCCACATTGTATTATCGCGTGATTTAGCCGACAGCGGGCACTATCCCGCTATAGATATAGAAAAATCGATTTCGCGTGTTATGCCTCAAGTCGTTTCTGAACCACACATGCAACAAGCCCGTGTACTTAAGCAAGTTTATTCAATGTATCAACAAAATAAAGATATGATTACTTTAGGTGCTTATCAAAAAGGGACCGATCAAATGCTCGACCAAGCCATAAATATGATGCCAAGAGTAAATGCATTTTTACAACAAGGTATGCGAGATGTCATTAGTTACGATGATGGTCTGCAAGGTCTTGCTCAGTTACTAGGACAAGCATAATGGCTAAAAATAAACTCGATTTATTGCTCAAAATTGAAAATGATAAAGAAGAAAATTTGCGCATGAGTTACTTACAAGCCAATCAAAATTTGCAAGCAAATCAACAAAAGCTGCAAGGTTTAAATAACTTTAGACTTGAATATTCTCAACAGTTACACCTAAAAGGTAAGTCGGGTTTATCTAGTGCAGGGTTTGGTCAGTACCATGCTTTTATAGCTAAAATTGAAGAGGCAATTCGCCAACAAGCAAGTACAGTAAATACCGCTAAGCAAGTTGTTACTCAACGTAAAACGCTATGGCTTAAGCAGCAAATTAAAGCTAAAGCAGTTGCCAAATTAATCGAGAATCAAAAACTCAAAGCAAATGCATTAATGGCTAAAAACGAGCAAAAAATGTTAGATGAGTTTTCAGCTAATCAGTTTTTTCAACGTCGGAAAGCTTTGTAATTCAGGCACGTTAATTGCTTTGTTACTTAGTGGTATTTAACTTTTGGCGGTATGCGGTGGCATATTGCCGTAATGGTATTAGGTGATTTATGGCGATGAATAACATTTCGTTTTTAGTTTCTTCTGAAAAAGATTCACTGTTAGCTTTTAAAGACAATAGCTTAGCTAATGGCGAAGGAAATTTAGGCGATGAATTTTTAAGTCAGCTAAACGAAGCGCATAACTCTATGGGGCCTTTGCTTAAGGGCAATAAAAATCCCGATGCCGAAAACTCGATTGCCATACCTAAGCATAAACAGCCAGAAGAAAATGAAAATCTGAGCGTAAAGCTAGATGAAGTAACAACGTACGAAGTTACTTTTGTGTCTGTTGAGATGCTTGATCAAATTAATTCAGCACAAGCAATGAGCACCTCGATTAATAAGCCGTTCGATGCAACTAAAAGTATAGAATCAGAAAATGCAGAGTTAGAAACCACCTCAGTAATTTTATCTGCTAATACAAGTGATGAAGTAACGACTGAAGAAGCGAATACAGCGAGTGTGGTGCAAAATCCAATTGCCACTAATGTAGACTCTAAAACGGCTAAATTAATTGATTCAAAAAGCGATAACTTAAGCTCACTACCTTTGAACTCTTTACCATTAAATGAAGGCAAACATCGGAAAAATGGTGTTGCTGAAGCTATTGAGGGGCCATTAAATTCTATAAATAAAAAGTCCGATAACAGCCCTAGTTCTACATTAGAAAAACCTGAATTTGCATCAATGGGTTCTAAAGAGCAGCTAGGACAAAATAAGTCTGCTGATAAAAATAATACAGTTTTGCCAACACTAACCGACAAAACGAGCGTTACTCAGTCTGCTTTAGCCACAACTGAAGCTGATAATAATGCTGCAATAGATACGTTAATGACTAAAGATGCGAGCTTAATTAAAGCTAATAGCGTTATTGCTAGTTTAACGCCTGAGCAGCGCTCACAACTTAACGCGCAAGTTAAGGTATTAGAGAACGCTGATTCAACAAATAGCGCAACTAGTAACACTTCAAATCTTAAGCAAATGCTTGCACAATTTATTACTGATAACGAAAAAGCGCAAAGCACGGTAACAAAACACTCTTTTAGCGCAGAAATAAATTCACTTAATACAACTGAAAAACAAAGTTTATTAACGCAATTAAACGCATATATTAAAACAGAGCAGCCTAAAGGCGAGCAGTTGTCAGTGCTTAAGCAAACAGTTAATGAGTTAAAAGCTTCTATTGAAATTGGGCTCGCTGATACCGCTAAATCAGACTCAAAAACGTTTGTGGCCTCAGAGACTCCTAATACAGTATATGATCCACAAAAGTTAAGCTTAAAGGCATCTACAAACGAAGGCGCGGATATCAATAAAGCCGTAGCAACCTCTGCTAAGCGTGATGATTTATTAAAATCATTTGAAGAGTTACAAAAAGATGGGCTTAGAAAAATAACGGCAGAACAAACTCCTGCACGCGTAGTACAAGTATTTACGCAAATTACAGCCGCTTTAAATACTCAGCAAACGAGCACATTAAGCCAATACGACTCATTAAGTTACGAGCAGAGCTTACTTGATACCCAAATAATACAAACTCAACAATTACAAAGTACATCACAAGTTAAGCAAGTAAGTATTGATCCAGGTGTAATGCAGGCAATTAATATTGTTAAAAGTGATGCAGCTAAATTACTGCAAGAGCGCGTTAGCTCAATGTTGAGCATTAATAATAAAGAAGCAGAAATTCGCCTCGATCCTCCAGAAATGGGCAGCATGCAAATACGTATTCGTAGCGATGCAGAACAAGCACATATAAACTTTGTTGTACAAAACCAGCAAGCCAAAGAAGCGCTTGAGCAATCAATGCCGCGCTTACGTGAAATGTTAGCGCAACAAGGGCTAGAGCTTGGTGAAAGCACTATTTCTTATGGGCAATCAGGTGGTGAAACAGCTGAGCAAAGTGAGAGTGGAGCCCAAGGTAATTTGGCTAATAATAAGTCAGTTAATGATGAAAACGACGAGCAAGCAAATAACACTGCACAAAGTTCTCGACAACAAACTTCATCATCAATAGATTACTATGCCTAAGTACTGCTATTATAATAGTTAAAACAAGCAAGTACCTTTGCGATTAAAGGAATCATGATGGCTGAAGAAGCAAGTTTAGAAATCGAAGAAACCGGTAAAAGTAAAAAGAAACTAATAATAATCATAGTAGCTGTACTACTTATTGCAGGTGGTGCTGCGGGTTACTTTTTTATGTCAGGTTCGGATGCGCCAGTTGAAACCTTAGATGAAGAGACTGCGATGTCGACTGATGCTGCTCCTGCAGCTTCAGGTTCATCAGCAGAAGTTGGTAGTGCTTTATATGTTGCTATGCCACGCCCATTTGTATTTAACGTGCCTGGCTCAAGTCGCGATAGAATTGTACAAATTAAAGTGCAATTATTAGTACGTGGCGAAGTAAATGAAGAAACAGCCAAAAAACATATTCCACTAATAGAAGGGACGCTATTAAGCGTGTTTTCTACTACAACAGCTGATGAATTAAGTACGAGCTCTGGTAAAGAAACACTTCGTTTTTCTGCACTTGAAAAGGTACAAAAAGCCTTAATGGATGTTGAAGGCAGTAAAGTAATTGAGCGGGTATTGTTTACCGGCTTTGTGATGCAATAAGGGGTTAGCGTGAGCGATTTATTATCCCAAGACGAAATTGATGCGCTATTACATGGCGTTGATGACGTTGAAGAGGAAGATATACACGAAGGTGAAGATGGCGGGGGAAGTACGCTTCAGTACGATTTTTCTTCGCAAGATCGGATCGTACGTGGTCGTATGCCGACGCTGGAAATTGTTAACGAACGCTTTGCTCGTCATATGCGAATTAGCCTATTTAATATGATGCGTCGCACCGCAGAGGTGTCCATTAACGGCGTGCAAATGATTAAGTTTGGCGAGTATATTCATACTTTATTTGTTCCAACCAGTTTAAATATGGTCCGTTTTAGGCCTTTAAAAGGCACTGGCCTGATTACCATGGAAGCACGACTTGTGTTTATTTTGGTAGATAACTTTTTTGGTGGTGACGGGCGTTATCATGCAAAAATAGAGGGCCGAGAATTTACCCCAACAGAGCGCCGGATTGTACAAATGCTCCTTAAAATAATCTTTGAAGATTATAAAGAAGCATGGGCACCGGTTATGGATGTATCGTTTGAATATCTCGATTCAGAAGTAAACCCAGCTATGGCGAATATTGTAAGTCCAACAGAGGTTGTGGTTATTAGCTCTTTTCATATTGAGCTTGATGGCGGTGGCGGCGATTTTCATATTGCACTTCCGTATTCGATGCTTGAGCCAATCCGAGAGCTTTTAGATGCGGGTGTTCAATCTGATACAGAGGATACCGACTTACGTTGGAGCAAAGCACTTCGCGATGAAATAATGGATGTTGAGGTTGATATGTCGACTCAGTTACTTGAAGTTGATTTGACCTTAAAGCAAATTATGGAATTAAAAGCGGGTGATATTATTCCGGTTGAAATGCCTGAGCATATAACCGTATTTGTTGAGGAACTCCCTACATTTAGAGCCAAGATGGGTCGCTCTCGCGATAATGTTGCGCTTCAAATTAGTGAAAAAATTAAACGACCTGATTCAGTTAAATCTGAGCTGCATGTGTTTACCAAAGGCGGCAAGAAAATTGACTCAGATGCAGAATTAGCAGAACTAGAAGATGATTTACACCTCTCTGACGGTGTAGACTTAGACTGGTAATTGATTAAAAGGTTAAAAGTATGAGCGATGATCAAGACACAATGGATGAATGGGCAGCAGCATTAGCAGAAGCCGAAGGTCCAGATGATAGTGGCGAAGCACATGTTGCAGAGCTTGATGAGTTAAGTGATTCAAAACACGAAATGAGTGGTGATGAAAAACGAAAACTCGACACTATTTTAGATATTCCCGTTACTATTTCGATGGAAGTAGGGCGCTCTAAAATCAACATTCGTAACTTACTGCAACTTAATCAAGGCTCTGTTGTTGAGCTTGACCGTGTTGCGGGTGAGCCGCTAGACGTACTAGTTAATGGTACTTTAATCGCTCATGGTGAAGTAGTTGTAGTAAACGACAAATTTGGTATTCGCTTAACTGACGTGATAAGCCAAGTAGAGCGGATCAAAAAATTACGATGAGCTTATTAGTTGCTTTAACGACTACCGTTTTTTCAAAAGCAGATGTGGCAACACCCACTGGGGATATACTCTCTATGGTGCTGTCGCTTGTAATGGTGCTAGTACTGATTATTGTACTGGCATTTTTTGTTAAAAAGCTTAACCCTAATTTAGCAAATAGTGATGAGTTTAAAGTAGTTAGAAGTCTACCTTTAGGTTCTCGCGAGCGTTTAATGGTTGTTGAGATAGATAATGCTCAGCACTTACTTGGTGTAACTCCCCACAGTATTAATTATTTACACAAGTTAGAAACCCCATTAAGTGAAAAAGAACTGCCTGAACTCGCTAAACGATTTGGTAAACTTTTAAACCCGCAATCAAACCAAAATAAAAAGAATTAAACCTATGACAAAGTGGCTGCTTATTATTTTTGCCATGGTGTTTGTACCAAATGTAAGTGCAGAAGGAATTGATGCCCTTACTATTACAACAAACGCTGATGGCACACAAGATTACTCAGTAACGTTACAAGTTTTAGCAATTATGACGGCGCTGAGTTTTATACCGGCCGCCATAATTATGATGACCTCTTTTACACGAATTATTGTTGTACTCGCCATTTTGCGCCAAGCAATTGGCTTACAGCAAACACCGTCAAACCAAGTGTTATTAGGTATGTCACTTTTTTTAAGTATTTTTATAATGGCGCCTATTTATCAGCAGGTAAACGAGCGAGCTATAGAGCCTTACTTAAATGAGCAGGTTACATCAGTAGAGGCTTTAGAGCTTGCTAAAGAGCCAATGAAAGCATTTATGCTTTCACAGGTGCGTTTAAAAGATTTAGAAACGTTTGCTAAAATTGCTGGTTACGATCAGCTAAATTCGCCACAAGATACGCCATTAATAGTGTTAATACCGGCCTTTGTAACCAGCGAACTGCAAACGGCATTTATAATTGGGTTTATGTTTTTTATCCCATTTTTAATTGTTGATTTAGTGGTCGCTTCGGTATTAATGGCGATGGGTATGATGATGCTTTCTCCCATGATAGTGTCCTTACCGTTTAAAATTATGCTGTTTGTACTTGTTGATGGTTGGAGCTTAGTGATGGGGACTCTAGCTAAAAGCTTTGGTTTAGGGACTTAGTATGCAAAGCATTAACATGACCCAACAATAGGAGTACAACATGGAACCGGAAATTTTTGTTGATATTCTAAGTGACGCGCTGTTTTTAGTTATTAAATTGGTGTCTGCAATTGTAGTCCCAGGCCTAATTATTGGTTTAGTGGTTGCTGTATTTCAGGCGGCAACATCAATCAATGAACAAACGTTGAGCTTTTTACCTCGTTTATTAATTACCATTAGTGCGCTTATTGTAGGTGGGCACTGGCTTACTCAAGAACTGATGGATTTTTTTACTCGCCTAGTATTACTTATTCCTGAAATTGCAGGTTAAACGTGGAATACCCCTTTGCAGTCGTTATTCAATGGTTGAGTGATTTTTTGCTGCCCCTGGTACGTATTAGCTCAATGATTATGATTATGGCTGGTTTAGGGGCTAAAAATGTCCCTACGCGTATAAAAATGGGGTTATCAGTTGTTGTAACTTTTCTTGTTGTTCCTGTTCTGCCGCCCGCTACATTCACTAATTTATTTTCGTTTGAGATGATTTTAGTCGTTATTCAACAAATGCTGATTGGTGTTGCTATTGGTTTTGCATCTATACTTTTATTAAATACTTTTGTGTTAGCAGGGCAAATACTTGCGATGCAAACCGGTTTAGGTTTTGCTTCGGTTATTGACCCCTCAAATGGCGCAAGCGTCCCAGCGGTTGGCCAGTTTTTCCTTATTTTGGCTACCTTGTTATTTTTTGCTTTTAACGGTCATTTAATGATGATTCAAATGGTGGTACATAGCTTTCAAGTGCTACCCATTGATGGCACATGGTGGTCTGTAGATCATTACTGGGACATAGTGACTTGGGGCGGCTGGATGTTTACTACAGCACTGGTACTCTCACTTGCACCGCTTACCGCAATGCTCGTTATTAATATGTCGTTTGGGATTATGACGCGTGCAGCGCCGCAATTAAATATTTTCTCTATTGGTTTTCCGTTTACCTTGGTAGCGGGACTTATTATTATTTGGGCGACACTAGGTAACTTTGTTACTCAGTTTGAGTTTCAATGGTTAAAAATGGTTGAGCTAATGTGTACTTTAGTTGGTTGCTCACCTTAGGAGAAAGTCATGTCTGAAGACTCAGGACAAGAAAAAACAGAAGAACCCACATCCAAAAAGCTTGAAGAATCTAAAAAGAAAGGCCAAATAGCACGCTCAAAAGAGTTAGGTACCATGTTTGTACTTATTTTTTCGGCTATATCGCTTTTGATGTATGGTCCTGAAATTGGTAAAGGTTTATACAATGTAATGGGCCGAACCCTTAGCTTAAATCGCAACGAAGCCTTTGATACCACTAAAATGTTTGCCGTGTGGGGAGAGGTTGCAGACGCGTTGATGTTTCCTATGGCTATGTTTGTGTTAATTATCGTTTTGGCTGCATTTATTGGTAATACGTTACTCGGTGGTTTTAATTTTAGCTGGGAAGCTGCTGCACCTAAAGCAAGTAAAATGTCGCCAATGAAGGGCTTTAAGCGGATGTTTGGCCCGCAAGCGGCTATTGAGCTTGTAAAGTCACTCTTAAAATTTGGTTTGGTTGCAAGTTTTGCTGTGTTTTTAATTAATACTTATTTTGATGAAATACTGCATTTAAGTTTAGAAAGTGCACCGGGTAATATTATTCATGCCTTAGAAATTTTAGGGTGGATGTTTTTAGGCCTTTCGTGCACTTTAATTGTTATTGCCGCCATTGATGCGCCATTTCAAAGTTACAACCATAACAAACAACTTAAAATGACAATGCAAGAAATCAAAGATGAGTATAAAAACTCTGAAGGTGACCCGCAAATAAAAGCGCGCATTAGGCAAACACAAAGGCAAATGTCGCAAAACCGCATGATGCAAGATGTTCCTGACGCTGATGTTATTGTTACCAACCCAACTCACTACTCTGTAGCATTAAAATACGACACGGAGCGCGCAGGTGCGCCTATAGTACTTGCTAAAGGCATTGATGAAATGGCGATGCAAATTCGAAAAGTAGCAATAGGGAATGAAGTACCTATATTAGAATCCCCCATGTTGACCCGAGCGCTTTATCATACGGCTGAAGTAGGAGAGCAAATACCCGATCAGCTATTTACCGCAGTAGCGCAAGTTTTAGCGTATGTATTTCAGCTTAAACGCTTTAATAAAGGGCGCGGAAAACGTCCAACTAAGCTCAATAAAAAGCTGCCAATCCCCGATGCCTACAAGTATTAAACCGTTAACTGAGTAACTTGGAATAGTTATTGCAAATTCTACGTAGTGTCAATTTTTTGAAATTGTAGAATTATGAGTTTTAAAGCGGTATTACAACAACTTAACAGAGACAAAAAAGACTATGCCAAAGGAGTAGGTACTCCTTTGCTTGTGCTTGCTGCCTTGGGAATGGTGATTTTACCACTACCGCCATTTTTACTCGATATCCTTTTCTCGTTTAATATTGCTCTCGCGTTAGTGGTTTTACTTGTAACTGTTTACACGATGAAGCCGGTTGAATTTGGTATTTTCCCCTCTGTATTACTAATCGCTACAATTATGCGCTTAGCACTTAACGTTGCCAGTACTCGAGTTGTATTACTTGAAGGCCATAATGGTGGTGATTCTGCCGGTAAAGTAATTGAAGCGTTTGGCTCAGTTGTTATTGGTGGTAACTACGCTGTTGGTTTGGTTGTGTTTTTAATCCTGATCATTATTAACTTTGTAGTAATTACTAAAGGTGCTGGTCGTATTTCTGAGGTATCTGCGCGTTTCACCCTTGATGCAATGCCGGGTAAACAAATGGCAATTGACGCAGATTTGAACGCAGGCTTTATCAGCGCAGAACAAGCGCGTGACCGCCGTGAGGAAGTAACTCGCGAAGCTGATTTTTACGGCTCAATGGATGGTGCGAGTAAATTCGTAAAAGGTGATGCGATTGCAGGTATTGTTATATTAATCATCAATATTGTTGGTGGTTTATTTGTCGGTATGATCCAGCACAATTTGAGTTTTGGCAATGCAATGGAAGTATATACATTACTTACCATTGGCGATGGTTTAGTTGCTCAACTCCCTTCTTTACTGCTTTCAATTGGTACCGCGATTGTAGTAACACGCCAAAATGAGTCGCTCAATATGGGGGACCAATTTAAGAAACAACTAGGCAACGAAAAGTCACTCTTTATTGCATCTGGTATTTTGATCATCATGGGCTTAGTGCCTGGTATGCCGCATATTGCTTTTTTAAGTTTAGGTGCGTTACTGGGTTACTTAGCTTACTACACACAGCAAAGTAAATTAAAAGCTGCTGCGGCAGAAGCTGAAGAGGCCGCTAATGGCGGAAGCGTTGCAACGGGTGTTGCTAATAAACAAGAACAAAAAGAACTAGGCTGGGATGACGTTCAACAGGTTGATGTAATTGGCTTAGAAGTCGGTTATAGATTAATTCCGTTAGTGGACCAATCACAAGGTGGTGAGCTACTTAATCGTATTAAGGGTGTGCGTAAAAAGCTTTCTCAAGAGCTTGGTTTTTTAGTACCTCCGGTACATATACGCGACAACTTAGAGCTTGACCCTAATGCTTACAGAATAACGCTAATGGGTGTTTCAACCGGTGAAAGCGAGCTTAAGCATGGCGACGAGCTAGCGATTAACCCAGGACAAGTATTTGGTCCAATTAAAGGGGTTGAAACAAAAGATCCTGCGTTTGGCCTTGATGCAGTATGGATCAAGCCAGATCAAAAAGATGAAGCACAATCACTAGGTTATACCGTAGTAGATTCAGCCACGGTAGTCGCCACTCATATTAGCCAGTTATTAACTAACAGTGCAGCGTTATTACTAGGGCATGAAGAAGTTCAAAACCTACTTGATATGCTTGCTAAAAGCCATCCTCGCTTAGTGGAAGGACTAGTACCTGATGTATTGCCATTAACTGCTATTGTAAAAGTACTACAAAATTTATTAAATGAAGGCGTGGCTATTCGCGATATGCGCTCAATTGTTCAAACCCTTGTTGAGTATGGCCCACGTAGTCAAGACCCTGATGTATTAACGGCTGCAGTGCGTATTTCACTGCGTAGATTAATTGTTCAAGATGCGGTGGGAATGTCATCAGAAATCCCTGTCATAACCTTGGCGCCTGAGTTGGAACAGATGTTGCATCAGTCATTGCAAAATGCAGGCGATGAAGGTGCCGGTATTGAGCCAGGACTTGCAGAGCGACTTCAAGTGTCATTGACACAAGCGCATCAAAATCAAGAAATGGCCGGCGAACCTTCTATATTGCTAACGTCAGGAATGTTACGCACTGTGTTATCTCGTTTTGTTAAGTACACCATTCCAGGATTGAGAGTGATGTCTTATCAAGAGGTACCAGACGAAAGACAGATCAAAATTGTAAGCTCGGTAGGCCAACAATAAGATTTTAACAGGGGTTGAATCATGAAAATTAAACGTTTTTTTGCTAAAGATATGCGCACAGCACTTAAAGAAGTTAAAGATGAGTTAGGTGTTGATGCGGTTATTATGTCAAATAAAAAACTGGCTAACGGTGTAGAAATTGTAGCGGCAGTTGATTATGACAAAGCAGCCCCTAAAGTAGCAGCGCAACCACAACGCCCTGCAGAGCCACGTACTCAGGCCCCACAACAAAGCATGCATAATTTTGTAAAACCAGAGCCACAGCGTGCCAAGCCTGAGCCTCAAGCAAAAGTTGCTGACAGCCTACAAGCATTATTAGAGCGTCAATCACCGCGTCCTCGTTCTCCTGAGCTTGCATCGATGTTTTCACAATCGGGTATTGATACTACTGATAACTATCAAGAACCTGATATGGGGCAGCGTACTAAAAATATGTTTGCTCCTGAAGCTGCTGCGCCAGTTCGTCCACAAACTCAAGCGGATAGCTTAGGTTTTGATGATTTAGACCGCGACTTTGATGATTTAGATAGCCCAGTAACCACTCGCCAACAAGCACCTAATAATGAAAGCGAAGAAATGACAACAATGCGTGAAGAAATGAACGCAATTCGTCAATTACTTGAGCATCAAGTATCAGGCTTGATGCAACAAGATATGGCGCGTCGCGATCCAACACGCGCTTGTATGGTTGACCGTTTAGTCGGTATGGGTATCGATAAAGAAGTAGCACAGCAAATGGCATGTTTTGTACCTGATGATGTGTCTCGTAAGCAAGGTTGGAAAGCATTGTTAACTATGGTCGAAGATCAAATGCAAACAACCAATAATGAAATACTTCGCCAAGGTGGTGTATATGCGTTAGTGGGTCCAACAGGTGTGGGTAAAACAACGACTGTTGCTAAGCTTGCAGCTCTAGGCGCACAAAAATATGGTGCCGATAAAGTGGCGTTAATAACCACTGATACATACAGAATTGGTGCTTATGAACAACTTGCAACATATGGTCGTATTATTGGTTGTGGTGTTAAGCAAGTTAAAGATGCTAATGAATTAGCTGAAGTTTTATATCATTTACGAAATAAACGTCTAGTATTAATTGACACAGCAGGTATGAGCCAGCGAGATTTACGTTTAACTGAGCAATTAAACACGTTAATGCGTAACCAACGTGTAGATATTCGCAGCTACTTAGTACTTAGCGCGACAGCACAGATTAATGTATTGCAAGAAACTGTACGCCACTTTAAAAAAGTACAGTTAAGTGGCTGTATTTTCACTAAGTTAGACGAATCATTAAGTTTGGGTGAGATTATTAGTATTGCGATTCAAAATCGCCTTCCAATAGGGTATCTTACTAATGGTCAACGAGTACCAGAGGATATTCGTGTTGCAAATGCTGAGAAACTAGTTAAAAAGGCTGAGCAATTATATTTAAAAAGAACAAAAGAGCAACATTCAAGGCACCAAGCAGTGGCGTCAAGCACAGTAGGGATGTATGATTAACACAGTATTAGATCAAGCAAGCGGCCTGCGCAAAATGAGTCAAAACAATAACAACGGCGTAAAAGTTATCGCTGTAACCGGTGGTAAAGGTGGAGTAGGGAAAACAAATGTTTCTCTAAATACAGCTATTGCACTTGGGCAGCAAGGTAATCGAGTATTAGTGCTGGATGCTGACTTGGGTTTAGCAAACTGTGATGTGATGCTTGGTTTACGTGTAGAGCGTAACTTGTCACATGTCTTGTCTGGTGAATGTGAGCTTGATGAAATTTTAGTTGAAGGCCCTGCAGGAATTAAAATTGTACCCGCTACATCGGGTTCGCAAAGTATGGTTGAATTATCACCATCTGAGCATGCTGGGCTAATTCGTGCGTTTAGCGAATTGAATACCGAATTTGATATTTTAATTGTCGATACAGCTGCTGGTATTTCAGACATGGTACTGAGCTTCTCGCGTGCAGCGCAAGATGTAATGGTTGTGGTATGCGATGAGCCGACATCAATCACCGACGCTTACGCACTTATTAAAGTATTAAGTCGTGAGCACGGCGTTTATAAATTTAAAATTGTTGCCAATATGGTTCGCAGTATGCGTGAAGGCACTGAATTGTTTGCAAAGCTATCTAAAGTTACCGACCGCTTTTTAGATGTATCAATGGAGCTAGTAGCAACGGTTCCTTATGATGAAAATATGCGCAAAGCAACACGTCGTCAAAAAGTAATAGTAGAGCTCTTTCCAAATTCGCCAGCCGCTCTTGCGTTTAAAACGCTGGCAACAAAAGCAGTTAAATGGCCAATACCAAACCAACCATCTGGGCATTTAGAGTTTTTCATTGAGAAACTAGTAAACGGTTAATTATGACAACACTGGTGAATAGAGCTATGGGATATCAATCAACACAAAATTTAAATGTGATTGTTGAGAAGCATGCATCACTTGTTAAAAAAGTGGCATGTCATCTAATTGCTCGATTACCACCTAGCGTTCAACTTGATGATTTAATTCAATCAGGAATGATAGGTTTAATAGAAGCTTCGAAAAACTTTGACGCAACAAAAGGCGCAAGCTTTGAAACTTTTGCCGGTATTCGTATTCGCGGTGCTATGCTTGATGAAATGCGCCGTGGTGATTGGGCTCCTCGTTCAGTTCACCGTAAAAACAGGCAAGTTGCAGAAGCAATTACTGAGCTCGAAAGTAGTCTGAATCGCGAACCAACGGATATAGAAGTTGCTGAAAAACTTGAAATTTCGCTCAATGAGTACCATCATATTTTAAATGATGCGAATACGAGTAAAATATTAGGCATTGAAGACCTTGGTGTAGATGAGGATGTTATTACTCCCGTAGGCCAAGATTTAGCACAAGATAAACCTTTTAATAATGTTAAAAATGATAGGTTTAATGAGTCTTTGCTAAGTGCAATTAAGTCATTACCAGAGCGTGATGCAATGGTGCTTTCTTTGTACTATAACGATGAAATGAATTTAAAAGAAATAGGACATATACTCGATGTAAGTGAATCGCGTGTAAGTCAGATACATGGTCAGGCGATGATTAAGCTTAAAGCTAAAATCAATGACTGGATAAATTAGTAGTAAGTAAACAAAGGTTAATACCTCACTGGGGGATGTTTTGGATAAAAACATGAAAATTCTTGTAGTTGATGATTTTTCAACGATGAGACGCATTATAAAAAACCTGTTACGTGACTTAGGTTTCACTAACGTTCAAGAAGCTGATGATGGGTCTACAGCTTTGCCTATGTTGCAAAATCAAGTGTTTGATTTTGTAGTTACGGATTGGAATATGCCTGGAATGCAGGGTATTGATCTTTTAAGAGCAATACGTGCAGACGAGAAGTTAAAACATATCCCTGTATTAATGGTAACGGCAGAAGCTAAAAAAGAACAAATAATAGCTGCAGCGCAAGCTGGCGTGAATGGTTATATTGTTAAGCCATTTACGGCTGGAACATTAAAAACTAAATTAGAAAAAGTATTTGAACGCTTAGGCTAATGATGGGGGAGAGGCTTATGCCAGCACCAGCTGCGCCTCAAATAACGTTAGAACAAGCTCGTCAGCTCGTTGTTTTTTTAGAAAATGATGAGCAAGATAAAGCAAATCAGTTGATTTTAGAGGCTGCATCTAAAGAGCAGTCTGAATTATTTGCTGAAGTTGGGAAGTTGACTCGTCAACTGCACGAAGCTCTTAAAAGTTTTGAGCTTGATACTCGCTTAAGTGACATAACTACAGATGCGATTCCAGATGCTAAAAAGCGGCTTAATTATGTTATAGAAATGACAGAAAATGCGGCTAATAAAACAATGGATGCAGTGGAAGCGAGTCTTCCTATAGCCCAACAGTTAGCGGACGAAATATCTCATATCAAACCGACATGGGATCGTTTAATGAGCCGCGAGATTGAGCTTGGTGAGTTTAAGCAACTTTGCCATAGCATCGATAAGTTTATGAACAACTCTCATCATAAGACTGATGAGCTTCAAAACTTAATGACAAATGTATTAATGGCTCAAGACTATCAAGACTTAACAGGTCAAGTTATTCGCCGTGTTATTGAACTTGTTAGGGAAGTAGAAGAAAGTTTACTGCATCTTTTAACTGCGTTTGCTGAACAAGACGACAGTAACAGCACCGCGAATAAAGTAGAACAACAAAAAATAAAAGAACCAGTTGCCACACAAACTTTAGCAGGTCCTGAAGGCCCTATTATTGATAAAGAATCGCGTAATGATGTTGTATCTGATCAAGATGAAGTTGATGATCTTTTATCAAGTTTGGGCTTCTAAGAGGAGAGTAACTGCATGTTTGAAGTCGATGAAGATATTTTACAAGACTTTCTTGTAGAGGCTGGAGAAATCCTAGAGCTTTTATCTGAACAGTTAGTTGAGCTGGAAAATAATCCAGAAGATACCGAGTTACTAAACGCTATATTTAGAGGTTTTCACACTGTAAAGGGTGGTGCAGGCTTTTTAGCTATGACAGAACTTGTTGATGCTTGTCACGGTGCTGAAAACGTATTTGATTTACTACGTCAAGGCGTGCGAACAGTCAACTCAGAGTTAATGGATGTTATTTTACAAGCACTAGACACCATTAATGAGATGTTTGCGACTATCCAAAACAGAGACAAGCCTGAACCTGCAGATCCTGAATTACTTCATACTCTTCATATCTTAGGTCTACCTCCAACAGAAGCCGAAGCCTCTTCACAAACAGAGGTTGAACAACCTCATAATGAAGTGGTGGATACACCGGTAGCTGATGATGAAGATCCGTTTGCATTTGATGAACTATTTAGCGGAGCGCCTTCGGTTAGCGATGCTGAAATAGATGAAATCACTGAAGACGAATTTGAAAGCTTACTTGATGAGCTGCACGGTAAAGGACAAGGTCCTGCAGTTGAAAAACCAGTAGCAAGTAGTAGTGATTTTAATGGTGATATTACTGATGATGAATTTGACAGCTTATTAGATGAGTTACATGGTGTTGGCAGTTTTGGGGAAGTTACTAGCAAACCTGAACAAAATAATGCCAATAAAACACCTGTAGAACCACCTACACCAGCGGCTAATGTAGTTAATTCATCAGATGATGAAATTAGTGATGACGAATTTGAAGCGCTTCTTGACGAACTTCATGGTAAAGGCACTGCTCCTAAATCGATAGAAAGTGCGCCAGCTGAAAAACAACCTGAACCTGTTTCACCGCCAGCTAAACAAGTGAGTGAACCAGTAAAAAAAGCTGCGCCAGCTAAAGCTCCTACTCCAAAACCAGTTGAAAAAGCGCCAGAGAAGCCAGCAGCTAAAGCACCACCAGCAGCAGCTCCAAAAAAATCAGCGCCACCAGCAGCAGAAACCACCGTTCGTGTAGATACAAAACGACTCGATCAAATTATGAATATGGTTGGTGAGTTAGTTCTTGTACGAAATCGTTTGGTTAGTTTAGCGACTAACTCAGACAGTGAAGCGATGGGTAAAGCAATCTCTAACTTAGATGTAGTGACTGCGGATATTCAAGGTGCGGTTATGCAAACGCGTATGCAACCAATTAAGAAGGTATTTGGTCGCTTCCCTCGCGTTGTACGCGACTTAGCACGTAGCTTAAATAAAGATATTGATTTAAAACTTATTGGTGAAGAAACCGATCTAGATAAAAACTTAGTTGAAGCACTTGCAGATCCGCTTGTGCATTTAGTTAGAAACTCAGTTGACCATGGTATTGAAATGCCCGCTGTTCGTGAAGCTGCAGGTAAGTCTAGAACAGGTAATGTTACTTTATCAGCGTCTCAAGAGGGCGACCATATTTTGCTAACCATCAAAGATGATGGTGCAGGTATGGATGCTGAAAAACTGAAAAAAATTGCAATTAGTAAAGGCGTACTCGATCATGACCAAGCGAGTCGACTTTCTGACACCGAAGCATATAACCTGATTTTTGCACCTGGCTTTTCTACAAAAGAAGAAATATCTGATATTTCAGGCCGTGGTGTAGGAATGGACGTAGTTAAAACTAAGATCACGCAACTTAATGGCTCAGTAAGCATTCAGTCTGAACTTGGTGTTGGTACTATTTTAGAAATAAAAGTACCACTTACCTTGGCTATATTACCGACATTAATGGTCGTTGTTGGCGCACAAACATTTGCGTTACCACTGGCTGGTGTTAGTGAGATATTCAATTTAGATTTAACGAAGACGAATGTAGTTGATGGGCAATTAACAATTATTGTGCGTAAAAAGGCGATACCGTTATTTTACCTTGAGCATTGGTTAGTAAAAGGCTCAGATCGTTCTCAGCGAAAATCTAAAGGTCACGTCGTTATTGTACAAATTGGTACGCAACAAATTGGTTTTGTTGTTGACTCATTAATTGGCCAAGAAGAAGTAGTGATTAAGCCGCTTGATGCGTTACTTCAAGGAACGCCAGGTATGGCAGGGGCTACAATAACTTCAGATGGCGGCATTGCACTGATTTTAGACGTTCCAAACATGTTAAAACATTACGCAGGCTAATAATAAAGTAGGTATATATTTAATATATACCTACGCATAAATTTAATAAGAGAGCTAAATGGCCGTTAAAGTTTTAGTTGTTGATGATTCAAGCTTTTTTCGCCGTAGAGTAAGCGAAATCCTTGAGCAAGATAGCGATATACAAGTTATAGGCTTTGCTGTTAATGGCAGAGAGGCTGTTGAGAAAGCAGCTCAATTGCGTCCTGACATGATCACCATGGATGTCGAAATGCCTGTGCTTGATGGTATTAGCGCAGTTAAAGAGATAATGGCGAGTAACCCAACTCCTATCTTAATGTTTTCATCACTTACACGTGATGGTGCAACAGCAACGTTTGATGCGTTAGATGCTGGCGCAATGGATTTTTTACCGAAAAAATTTGAAGATATTGCACGCAATAATGAAGATGCAATTAAGCTTTTGCAAAGTAAAGTAAAAGATATAGGGCGAAGACGTTTACCGCGAACATTTAGAGCGGCAACACCAGTTAAACCATCCATTTCAACTAAACCAACAAGTTCACTTTCGCAAAGAGCAAGCACATCAACAACTCAAATCAAGCAGCCTGATAGAAGCTTTCAAAGAGCTGCGCCTGCTGCATCGACAAGTTCAAATGTTGCCTCAATGCGAGCAAGTGGAAAACAATATCAACTTTTAGCTATTGGTACTTCTACAGGTGGTCCTGTTGCTTTGCAAACTATATTGACTCAATTGCCTGCTAATTTTCCTCACCCTATTTTACTTATTCAACACATGCCCGCTGCATTTACACCCGCGTTTGCAGCGCGCTTAAACGGTTTGTGCCAAATAAAAGTGAAAGAAGCACAACAGGGCGATCGCTTACAACCAGGAACTGCTTATTTAGCGCCTGGCGGACAGCAGATGATGGTAGAGGGGCGTGGAGCTAATAGAACGCTGCGCGTATTTGAAGATCATAGCGAGAGAATAAGTTATAAACCAAGCGTAGATGTAACGTTTGCTAGTGCAGCTAAAACGTACCAAGGTGATGTACTTGCTATTGTTTTAACAGGTATGGGCGCTGATGGTCGTGATGGTGCAAGAATGTTAAAACAAACGGGGGCAACTATTTGGGCACAGGATGAGAAAAGCTGTGTCGTTTATGGAATGCCCCAAGCAATTGCTAATGCGGGGCTTTCAAGTGAAAGCTTAGCATTGAGCGATGTTGCAGCGCGTATAATGAGAGAGGTAGGTTGTGGATAAACTCTCAATATTTGGACTATTGGTAGCACTTAGTGCAATAGGTCTAGGTTATTCTTTAGAAGGCGGTGTTGTTTCAGCTTTATTTAATGGCCCTGCGCTTATTATTGTACTAGGTGGCACGCTTGGCGCTGTTATGTTGCAAACCTCTGCTAGCACATTCAAAAAGATGCTAAATATGAGCTCGTGGGTTTTTGTTGCACCACAATACGATATTGAAGACGCAATAGAGCAAGTTAAACGATGGTCTCATAAAGCACGTCAAGAAGGTTACTTAGCGCTTGAGAATGAAGCCTTAGCTCACCCAGATGCGTATGCAGCAAAAGGTTTAAGCTTACTTGTCGATGGCTGCTCAGAGCAAAAACTACGTGACACGCTTGAAATTGATTTACTGCTAGAGCGCGATCGTTTGCTTGAAGCCGCGCGTGTTTATGAAGCAATGGGGGGGTACAGCCCTACCATTGGTATTTTAGGTGCGGTGCTTGGCTTAATACAGGCAATGTCGTTTATTACCGATCCACAAATGCTTGGCGCCGGCGTTGCAACGGCATTTATTGCGACCATTTATGGTGTTGGCTTAGCTAATTTATTGTTTTTACCTATGGCAAATAAATTAAAACAGCGTGTAGAGCAAAAAATGCTTTACCATGAAATGCTTGCTGAAGGCGTTATTGCAATAAGCATAGGTGAAAGCCCAGTAAATATAGAATTAAAGCTTGAAGCCTATCGTGTAGAGCGCCCTAATTTAGTGGACGAATAACATGTTACGCCGACGACTTCGTCACTCTGCTGCTAAAAGTCAACATACCGAACGTTGGCTTGTATCGTATGCCGATTACATGACTATTATGTTTGCTTTTTTTGTGGTTCTGTATGCGATAGCGATTAATAAAGAAGAACAATTCCAAATATTGTCAGATTCCCTTGAACAGGTTTTTGATAAGTCAGCTCGCCAATACTCCCAGCAAGGTGAAGGTGTCAACGGTAATGGAATATTGACAGATAGAGTGACACCTGAACAAGAAGTTCTTTATGGCGAAAGTATATTAAAAGAAGAGCAAGGTCCTGAGCTACTCGACGGCCAAAGTGATACAAGCAACATCCAGCAAAAGTATTTAGGCAAACCTCTTGATAGTTTATTAATTAAATTACAGTCAGCGCTTATTGATGAAATCCGTGATGGAGAAGCCAGTTTAGAGCTTAACCAAGATTGGCTGATTATAGAGCTAAGCTCAGGTATGTTATTTTCAAGTGGTAGTTCAGTTGCACACTCTCGAGCAAAACAGGTCGTCAAGATTGTTAAAGATATTATTGCACCAGTAGATAACTATGTAAGAGTACGAGGTTATACTGATGATGAAAGTATTCGCAATGAAATATTTCGCTCAAATTGGGAACTGTCGGTAGCTAGAGCCACGTCAATTTTAGTAGAGCTGGAAGCATTAGGCATTAATTCAGCTAGAATGGCGATAGAAGGTTATGGCCAATATTCACCTTTTGCAAGTAACGATACAAAACAAGGGCGCGCAGAAAATCGTAAAGTTGTTATCGCACTTTCTAAGTATGGATTACCGCCAAAACAAGAGGTTAAAAGTGACGGGCAAGCTGATGAGCCTGCAGTGATTGAACCTGAAATTGAACTTCCTTCAGATGACGATACAATAAAAATAATTCGTTTGCCTCATGGCGGTATTCGCATAACAACGCGCAATGAACAGTAATTAGGATGTAATGTGAAGATTTGGACTGTCGCTAATCAAAAAGGAGGGGTTGGTAAAACAACAACCGCAGTGAGCCTTGCCGGTATTTTGGCATTACAAGGTAAACGTGTATTGCTTATAGATACAGACCCTCATGCGTCACTCACTTATTACTTTGGCATTGATTCAGAGGATTTAGAAGTCAGTGTGTACGATATTTTTGCCCGTGGTACAAGTATGCAAAGTGAAGAGATACTCCAAGCTTTATGTCCATCAACACTTCAAAACCTGGATATTTTACCTGCGACTATGGCAATAGCTACACTTGATCGAAGTATGGGTAATAAAACAGGGATGGGGTTAATACTAAAAAAAGCGCTTGCAAAAATTAGCGAACATTACGATTATGCCATTTTAGATTGCCCTCCAGTTTTAGGGGTGTTAATGGTCAATGCGCTTGCAGCAAGTGAGCGAATTTTAGTGCCAGTGCAAACGGAGTTTTTAGCACTCAAAGGGCTTGATAGAATGATGCGTACTATGGATTTGATGCAATCCTCTCAAGCAAAAGATTATCAATATACTATAATTCCTACCATGTACGACAAACGTACCAAAGCATCGTTAGAAGCATACAAAACATTGCAAAGTACATATGGTGATAAAGTTTGGCCAGGTGTGATACCGGTGGATACCAAATTTAGAGATGCAAGCTTTGCACAAAAAGTACCTGTAGAGTATTGTCCTCGCTCGCGCGGTGTATACGCATATAAAGCACTGCTAGAATATTTAATTGAACAAGGTTAATGAATGAGTAAGCAATTGTTTGCTAATGAAAAAGTAATGAAACAATACCTCGGGGCTTTGTTATGTGAAGATGAGCCTGTAGATAACCTTGAGCCAGTTGCAAAATTACTTGAGCAAATCCCAGATGATTCACAACATCATACTCATTCAAAACCTAAAGAACAATTAAAAGCAGCAGAGAGTACATTTGATAATGACTTGCTCAATGTTGAAATTGAGCCAATAGCTGAGCCAGCGTTTGAAACTGAAAAAGTTAATGAAGTGGTTGACGAGGAAGTAATAGCACCTGCAATTACTACTATAGAAAAGCCAGAGCTGGAGGTTGTAACTACTAGCCAATCAGACTATTTTGATGGTGAATTTCAGGCACTGTTTTTTGAAGTTGCTGGCTTGACCTTGGCTGTGCCATTAAAAGCACTCGGCGGAATACATCAATTAGGTGAAGTAAATCATTTGTTTGGTAAGCCGAAATGGTTTAAAGGCGTTATGCTCAACAGAGAAGAAAAGCTTAATGTTGTTGATACTGCGCGTTGGGTTATGCCAGAAAAATATGATGATAAATTAGAGGCATCTTTAGATTATCAATATTTGATTACACTAGGTGATAGCCAGTGGGGTTTATTAGCTGAAAAGTTGATAAATAACATTACATTGAGTAAAGAAGATGTAAAATGGCGTACAAATAAAAGCAAGCGCCCATGGCTTGCTGGCGTTATAAAAGAAAAAATGTGTGCTTTGATAGACGTAGATAATTTAAATATATTATTAGAGAAAGGCTTAGATAGCCGTCAGTAGTAATGACCATTACGGGGTAATAGCATGAATCAAGATAAATTACTGTCAGCAAATAAAAACGCAGATAATAACGATGAAATTTTACAGTGGGTTACGTTTAAGCTAGAGGAAGAAACCTACGGCGTAAATGTAATGCAAGTACAAGAAATACTTCGTTATACAGAGATAGCTCCTGTACCAGGTGCACCTTCATATGTGATTGGTATTATTAACTTACGCGGCAACGTTGTTACCGTTATTGATACTCGCGCACGTTTTGGTTTGCTAGCTGCTGATGCAACTGACAACTCTCGCATCTTAATTATTGAAGCAGAAGAGCAAGTTATTGGCATTTTAGCCGACAGCGTATCGGAAGTGGTTTACTTGCGTAGCTCTGAAATCGACAGTGCGCCAAATGTTGGTACTGAAGAAAGCGCTAAGTTTATTCAGGGTGTTTGTAACCGCGATAATGAATTACTGATTTTGGTTGATTTAAATAAGTTACTCAGTGATGACGAATGGGATGAGTTAAGCGATATATAAGCTTTACCAAATAAATTATGGTGTTACTTAGTATAGCTATATCAGCGTTAGCGGTAGGACTTATATCGCTGGCGTTAATTATTGCATTAAAAAATAAACACGCGAATGAAATTAATGCTGTATCGCAGCAGCTTAAAGATAGCTCTGAACAGACTCATATTTTGCGCAGTGAAATTTCGGAGATTAGAACCGGGCTCTTAAGTATTGGTAAGCGAGTGCTTGAAGTCGAACAACAAAACCAAGATTTAATGCAACAGCAAGCGGCGCAAAAATACGATGACCCTGATGCTAAAATTTACTCTCGTGCTGTAAAAATGGTTGAGTTAGGTGCAGACCTTGATGAAGTAATACGCGAGTGCGAACTACCACGAGCAGAAGCCGAATTACTATTTTCATTACATAAACAAAAAGGTGCTTAGCGCCTTTTTTTATGTGCGGATAAATTGGCTCAAGCCTTAATATTTAACTTACCTTGAAAATCCTGCCAACCTGGCGGAAATTGACCTCTTAATACATACGAAAACGCAATAAGCTCTGCAATAACATAATAAAGCTCTTTAGGAATTTCTTCCCCTAACTCTAAATGCGACAACGTTTTAGCAAGTGCTGCATCTTCGTGGATCATAATTCCTTTTAGTTTAGCCGCTGCAATTATTTCATCAGCTAATTCACCAAACCCTTTAACACTTACAGTGGGTGTGTTTCCAGCTTCGTACAAAAGCCCAATGGCTGATTTATTAATCGGTGTTTCATTCATAGCTAAACCTTAATATTAATAATTGCGTGAGATTTATAGAATGCTTGATTGTTGGCATCGCCTCTCTTTAAGTTGAGCTCGCCAACTTGTAAGCCATGTTTAGCTAGTTTTGATCTTAAATTATCTAAGTGAGGGTGAGCAATTGCACTTACTTCTTGGCTCGAGGCTAATAGCTGGCAATCGAGTGCTTTATCCATTAACTCAGCAGTAATTTGTAGCTGCCCAAGTTGGGCATAATCAAAGTTTAATCTGACAAACCATACATTTTTATCTTCTAATTTACCGGCGCTTGGCTTTTTATACTGTCCAAGTGTTATTTCTGTTTGGGCTGCTTCTGGAGGTAATCTCATCGGTAATAAAAATTGTGCAAGCGGGTTTGTGTCTGGCTGTTGATTTGGTGTTGAGACACTTACTTGGGTAAGTGTGTTTTTAACGTGTACGATTTCGCTGGCCAAAGCTTGTACTTGAGCTTGTTGAAGCTGTTCAAGCATTTTTGCTCCCGTGTTACCCATTTTAAAAGTAGGTATAAGCACTTGTAAGAGAGCATCTAAGCCAGTTTGATTATTAAAACTGATAGGCGTTACTGATTGGCTAATCAGAGGCGCAGCTAAAATACTCACAGCCACCTGTTCAAGCCCTTTAGTGAAACTACTTTGTAGCATATCACCCGCTAGTTGAGTGGGCTGTAAAGTAGCAAGTATCTCACGCTGTATGGTTGCAGGGTTTATGTTATTACTTGAAACCATACGGTTAAATGCCTGATTAATTAAGCGAGTTAAATCAGGGGTGTCTTTTGTTGCCTTATCTGTAATATCAGTAATTTGACTGCTTAAAAGTTGTTTATTGTAAGCCAGCCTATCTGTAGGGGTTGTGGCATCAGGAAGCTTTAATAATGTACTTAATAGTTTTGCTTCTATTGGTTGTAGCATTTGACTACGAGAGGGCGCATTAGATAACGGCTCAGTTAACAAGGTAATGCTTTTAGTGTTCACTGTGCTTGTGTTGTTTTGATTATTATCGTTTATTGCAAGCTGTGCTGAGGAGGTGGTAAGTCCCTTAGTGACTACTTCATTGGTAGGGTTAACCAAGGCGTTCGGTTTACTGTTTTCACTAGTAATAAGGGGTTTTAATTGGCTTGCTTTTAAATCACTTAGCTTAGCGCTCGCCACTTCACCTGAGGTAGTACTATTTGTTATTGGCGTGTAGGTTGTTGCTGTGTTTGCAGGTGTTTGCCAAACACTAACACTTCCTTTTACTAGTTGCGTTAATTGTACAATCGGCGGGAGCCTTGAAAAGTGCTCTGGCAAAATATTGCTCGTATTGTTATTTAACGCAGTACTCACACTTTGAGTAATGTTAACTCTATTTAGCGGTGATTCACTCAGTTGTATAGCTAAAGACGTTTTTTGTTGCGCGGGCGAAGTTGATAGCTGCGTTAACTCAGATTTACTTACTGTAGCAAAAGGCTTATTTTCAAAATATTTAACCGCATCATTAATTCGCGTTTTTAAATCACTAAAACTACTTTGTAGCCACGATTTTATTGGACTATTTAGGGTCAATAATGGATTTACTTTTACATTACTTGCAGAAACGGCTACTTCAGGTGCATTGCTTTTTTGCGCTAAAAGTAACTCGTTGAATGGTTTTGAGAATGAGTTGTTAAGCGTTACTTTTATATTGTTTGTATCGGTTTTAATAAATAATTTATCTGCCTGGTTCACTAAATTTACTTTAATAGGTGTATTCGGTAGTTCGGCAAGTTGTTGATTAGTGATAGGTGTTGTAAATGAACCTGACTTTTGAGGATGAGTTAAAATAGCCAGTTTTGGTGTTACTTGAAGCTGCGCACTGGGTAATAAGGCCGCGAGTAAATTAGTAAGTTTAGTTTGGCTAAGTGGTTGCGAGTGAACCGTATCAACAAAGCGGTTAATAACATTAATCTGTGCGCCTTTATTAGTCGTACTAACAACTACTTTTAAAGGCTGTTCTGTTGTAAGTAACTGGGCTACGTCTTTATTTATGGCAATACTTGCGTTGAGTTTATCAATAACTAACTTGGGAGACGGGGATACAGCAACTTTTACATCCATTGGTTGGCTTTGTACCTCAGTGCCCGTGCTTACATAATTTAACAAGCGCTGCAATTGTACCGGCTGATTTAAAGTAAGGGTTGTACTGTTTGGCGATATGTTGAGCTGCTTACCATCAGGGCTGATTTGTATGTTAGCACTGACTATTTTTTGCAGGTTTTGTGGTGTGCTTGTAGTGCCAAGCCTTAATGTTTGCCAATGCTTATCAATAAATACATCAAGCGTAATCGAGTCTTTCGAAAATTGGATGTTTTTAGCCGCAAGTACCTCACTAGGTAACTGTGGTAACTCATTGGTCTGGCTGTGAGCAGATTGATTGATAACCAATGAGTTAGATAATGTTATTTGCGTTGGTGTATTCATTATTTTAAATCAAGTTTTTGTTAATCGATTATAAAGCAATATTCGTATTACCCTATCATTATGGTAGACTAACGCCTAATTTTTGGCAGAGAGAATCGTCATCTTGTTACACATTAAGTCCGTCACCTGCATCAAGCAAGATCGTTGTTTGTTTGCGGATCTTAATTTTAGCCTTAATAGCGGTCAAATCATGCAATTAGCGGGTCCTAATGGGGCTGGTAAAACATCGCTATTGCGTATTATTGCTGGCTTTTCTGTGCCTGATGAAGGGTCTGTTCTGTTCCAAGAACAACCTATATCTAAGTACTATGAAGAGTATGCCAGAGAGCTGCTTTTTATAGGGCATAAAACAGGTGTAAGTACTCAGCTTAGTGCAGTTGAAAATGTTCGCCACTGGTTACAAATCAATGGCTACATAAATGAGCCTGATTTATATCCTATTTTAGCGCAACTTGGCCTTGTTGGACTTGAAGATGTACCCGTTAGAATGCTATCTGCTGGACAACAAAGACGTGTAGCGCTAGTTAGGCTTTGGTTAAGTGATGCTAAATTATGGGTACTTGATGAGCCATTTACCGCGCTTGATAAAAGCGGTGTCGCCTTTTTACAGCAGCGATTTACTGAACACTTACAAAGCGGTGGTGCCATTTTATTAACGACCCACCAAGACTTAACGACCCACTTTAGTAACTTACAAACGGTTACATTGGAGTATCGCCACTAATGACTCGTCAACACTCTTATTGGTTGCTATTTAGTGCGGTATTTACCAAAGATGTAAAACTTGCGTTTCGCCAGCGCGCCGAAATTGTAAATCCTATTTTATTCTTCTTAATTGTAATTTCATTATTTCCGTTAGCAATAGGGCCTGAGCCCGGTCTACTTGCGAGAATGGCGCCAGGTATTATTTGGGTTGCCGCATTACTCTCTACCATGTTGGGTTTAGATAAGTTGTTTAGGGATGATTTTAACGATGGCTCGTTGGAGCAGTTTATTGCATCCTCTTATCCATTATCGCTAACCGTACTTGCTAAAGTGGCTGCTCATTGGGTGGTAACAGGTTTACCGCTTGTATTAATGACCCCGTTGTTTGCGTTGTTGTTAAACCTAGAAAGTACGGCGTTAACAGCAACCGTTTTAACATTATTATTAGGCACACCATTATTGAGCTTTATTGGCGCAATAGGCGCTGGGCTTACTGTGGGATTACAAAAAGGGGGTATTTTGATGAGTTTACTCGTACTGCCTTTGTATATTCCTGTTTTGATTTTTGCAACGTCGGCTATCGATACCAGCACCATGTCGCTGGATTATAGTGGGCAGCTTGCCATCCTTGGTGCAATGTTACTTATTGCTATTATTAGCGCACCAATTGCCATATCGTCAGCTTTAAAAGTGAGTGTAAGTTAATGTGGAAGTGGTTACATCCCTATGCTAAAGCAGAGCGTGCATACCAGTTATGCAATACGTTACTGCCTTATTTTGCCGTAGTTACCGTAGTTAGTATGATTGTTGGATGGGTATGGGGGCTTGGTTTTGCACCTGCCGATTACCAACAAAAAGACAGCTACCGTATCATTTTTATTCATGTGCCTTCTGCCATTTTATCTATGGGCGCCTATTCCTCAATGGCTATTGCCGCCATTGTTGCACTTGTATGGCAGCTACGAAATGCCGAGCTTGCTGTTATTGCTATTGCGCCTGTTGGTGCATGTATTACTGCTATAGCGCTAATTACTGGCGCGGCTTGGGGCAAACCTATGTGGGGTGCTTGGTGGGTATGGGATGCACGTTTAACGTCTGAGCTTATTTTATTATTTTTATATCTTGGCGTGCTTTCGCTTTACCATGCATTTGAAGATAAGAAGTCAGCAGGGCGTGCGGCTTCTATTTTAGCAATTGTTGGCGTAATTAATTTACCTATTATTCATTACTCTGTTGAGTGGTGGAATACGTTACACCAAGGTGCAAGCATTACAAAGCTAGACACAAAAGCAATAGATCCAAGTATGTTTTGGCCTCTTATGGTTAATATTTTAGCCTTTGCTGCTTTTGTTGGAACAGTGACTTTAATTCGTCTTAAAAATGAAATTTTACAACGAGAAAAGCACCGACCGTGGGTGCGCTCGTTGTTAAATAAGGGGTAATTATGCAGTTTGACTCTTTTTCTGATTTTATTGCAATGGGAGGTTATGGATTTTATGTCTGGCTTTCTTTTGGTACATGCGCACTTATTTTACTCGGTATTTTAGTGAACTCTTTGAGAGACACCAAACGTATTATGGCTTCAGTTGAGCAACAAATAATACGTGAAGCGCGAATTAAAAAAGCTAAGCAGGAACAAATCTCATGAATCCAAGACGTAAAAAGCGCCTATTGGTAATCATTGCCGTACTGTTTGGTATTGGTGGGTCAATTGGTTTAGTGCTTTATGCACTGCAAGAAAATATTAATCTTTTTTATACGCCAAGCGAATTAATTGATGGCAAAGGCCCTAACAAAGAAAAACCACATATAGGTCAAAAGTTACGTATTGGCGGCATGGTTGTGCCAGGAACGGTTGAGCGTAATGAACAAAGCTTACAAGTAAGCTTTAAGTTGATAGATACAGGCCCATTAGTGACTGTGCGTTATCAAGGCATATTGCCAGACTTGTTTCGTGAGGGGCAAGGCATTGTAGCGCAGGGCGTATTAGTCGAGCCTAATGTTATTGAAGCATTTGAAGTGCTTGCAAAGCATGACGAAGAATATATGCCAGCAGAAGTTGCAGAGGCAGTTAAAGGTATTAAGCACGAAAAACCAAAATACAACTTAGATAGTGGTAATTAGCTATGATCCCAGAAATTGGTTATTTTTCTTTAACGCTTGCCATGGTGCTAAGCGTTTTACTGTGTATTTTTCCTCTTTGGGGCGCGCATACCGGTAATCTTCGATTAATGCGTGCGGCTCCATCTTTAGCAATAGGCCAGTTTGCTTTTGTACTAATCTCATTTGCTGCACTTATTTATGCAAGTTTAACAGACGACTTTACCGTATCTTACGTAGCGTATCATTCAAGTAGTACGCTGCCTTGGTACTATAAAATTACCTCTACGTGGGGCGGTCATGAAGGAGCTATTTTATTATGGTTAGTAATGCAAGCGGGTTGGACTGCTGCTGTAGCAGCGCGTTCTAAATCATTACCTTGGGTATTACGTGCTCGCGTACTGGGTGTACTTGGTTTTTTAGGTGTAGGTTTTATGATGTACACCTTACTGCTTTCAAGCCCGTTTGAGCGCCTACTTCCTTATTTTCCGGTAGAAGGGCGTGATTTGAATCCGCTGCTTCAAGATCCAGGTATGATTATTCATCCACCATTACTGTACATGGGTTATGTGGGGCTGTCGGTTGCTTTCTCTTTTGCTATAGCTGCATTGTTAACTGGTAAACTTGATAACACATGGGCTAAATGGTCACGCCCGTGGACGATGACTGCATGGGGTTTCTTAGGTTTAGGTCTTACTATTGGTAGCTGGTGGGCGTATTCAGAACTAGGCTGGGGCGGCTGGTGGTTTTGGGATCCAGTAGAAAACGCAGCGCTTATGCCTTGGCTTGTTGCAACCGCATTACTGCATTCATTAAGTGTGACAGAAAAGCGCGGTATATTTAAATCATGGACAGTATTACTCGCAATTGCAGCATTCTCTTTAAGTTTGCTAGGTACGTTTATTGTACGCTCGGGTATTATTGTATCGGTACATGCGTTTGCTACAGACCCTGATAGAGGCTTATTTATACTCGCCTTTTTAGGCATAGTTGTCGGTGGTGGCTTGGCGTTATATGCAATGCGAGTGTCACAAGTTCACAGTGAAGGACGATACAAGCTGGTATCGCGCGAAGTGGCGTTATGGCTCAATAATATATTTTTAGTTGTTGCTACATTAATTGTTATGTTAGGTACATTGTTGCCAATGGTTCATAAAGAAATGGGCTTAGGTAGCATTTCTATTGGCGAACCGTTTTTTAATAAGATGTTTGCAATAATTTTAGTACCGTTTGCTATTTTGATGGGTATAGGACCACTTTTACGTTGGAAGCAAAACAAATGGGCTTTTTTGCAAAACAAAATATTAATGGGCGTATTAGCAAGTGTTGTGATTACCTGCGCTTGGTTGTTCTCAAGTTACGATTTAGTAAAACCACTTACGTTATTAGCGACAACACTGGCGGTTTGGATTGCAATATCAACAGGGATTGATATTTACACCAAAGCAGCTGTGCACGGGAGCTTAAAAGAAGGCTTAAAACGCTTTACTGTAAGTTACTGGGCTATGGTACTTGGGCATATTGGTATTGCATTTATTATTGCGGGCGTAACACTTACCTCTGCTTATTCAGTAGAGCGTGATGTATCGATGAAACCGGGTGAAATAGCACAGCTTAATGAGTATGAATATCGCTTTGATGGCGTTAAAACTATTCGTGGGCCAAACTACAGCGGTCATGCGGGCGTTGTATCTGTGCTTAAAAATAATGAGCTAGTAACACGTTTACACGCCGAAAAACGTAAATATGACATTGGTATGCAGTTTATGACTGAGGCGGCAATAGATGCCGGTTTTAAACGTGATTTATATTTAGCATTAGGTGAGCAATTAAGTGGTGATGCATGGTCACTTCGCATTTATCATAAACCATTTGTACGCTGGATATGGATTGGTGGCGTGCTTATGTCATTTGCAGGTTTCATGATTTTGTTTGATAAACGTTACCGTACATCAGCTAAAACAGCCCGTAAAGATGTACCGGAGAGTGTTTTATGAACCGTAAAATTTTAGCTATTGCGCCGCTTTTAGTGTTTGCTTTTGTGTGTGTATTTTTATACCAAGGTCTTTTTGCCAACCCTCGTGAAATTCAAACAGGGCGGTTAGGTCAAGAAATGCCAGCATTTAATCTACCTGATTTAATGCAAGACAATAAGCAGTGGACCAACGAGTCGTTAAAAGGTGAAGTTTACTTATTAAATGTATGGGGTACGTGGTGCCCAACATGTTTAGTCGAGCTTGGTTATTTAACTAAGTTACGTGAGCAAGGCGTTAAAATTATTGGACTATATTACGTACAAGGTTACGACGCTGATTTTGATGGCCCGTTTGATATGCAATCACTTCGCAGCGAAGTCACTGATATGCTGCAACGTGCAGGTGACCCTTACCAATTTAATATTTTAGATTTACACCGTACTTTGTCGTTGGATTTAGGCGTGTCGGGTGCGCCAGAAACTTTTTTAGTCGATAAGAACGGCACTATTTTGTTACATCACACCGGTGATATAAATCCGCGAGTATGGCGAGCTAAATTTGCGCCAATTATGCAGGAGCTTAAATAATGAAGTGGTTACTACTTACGCTTAGCCTTTTTGTAAGCATGGGTGCGTTTGCACAGCAAGATCGCTATCAATTTGATAACAACAAACAAGCAATATTGTTTGAAGAGTTAACCAAAGAGCTACGTTGCCCTAAGTGTCAAAATCAAAACATTGCGGACTCCGACGCTGTTGTTGCTAAAGACTTGCGCGATAAAGTGCTCGTATTGGTTAAAGAAGGTAAAAGCAAAGACGAAGTGATTGATTATATGATTGACCGCTTTGGCTATTTTGTTCATTACGACCCACCTGTTACACCAGCGACTTTAGTGCTGTGGGTACTACCGGTATTAATTGTAATTGTTGGCTTTGGTTTTATTGTTATTCGCCAACGAAAAGCATCAGTAAAACAAACATGGAGCAGCGACGATGAAATGCTGCTAGCGAAGCTAATTGAACAAAATAAACGTCAGGAGCAAAGCTAAATGATTTTAATGTGGGCGTGTTTTGCCTTACTCACACTGGTTGCTCTTAGCTTTGTTATGATACCTTTTTTAAAAAAAGAGCGTGTTCAAACGATTACTCATAACGCCAATGCTGAATTAATTAGTATTTATGAGCAGCGTTTAGTCGATTTGCAAACTGATTTAGATAATCAACGCATTGATAGCGTAAATCACGCAGAATCAATTGTTGAATTAAAACGTCGCTTATTGAACGAGCTATCACCAGAGAAATCACTTAACAGCAAAGGTAATAACCGTATTTTTGCTTTAACAGGCGGTGCATTTGTTCTTGCACTTACAGGGATTTTTTATAGTTTTACAGGCAGTCAGCAGCAAATTTCGGCTTGGCATGACGCAATGGATAATTTAGCTGATTATGGCGAGCGTGCTGTAATGCAAAAAGGTGAGCCGCTTAGCCAAAATGAGCTGCAGGCTTTTGCATTGGCGCTCCGTACTAAACTTAGCCGCTCTGGCGATGATGAAGTTGCTTGGATGCTACTTGGTCGAGTGGCTATGTCGCTTAATGAATTTGACATGGCGCAGCAGTCATTTGATAAAGCACTACGTATGAACCCTGATAATATGCAGGTTCTTATTAGTTACAGTCAGGTTTTATTACTTGAAGGTAGCGAAGCTAATATGACTCGTGCGGCAGGTATGCTTTCAAAAGTGCTTAACGTTGAGCCTACTAATTTAGATGCTATTTCGTTACTAGCGCTGATAGCGTATGAGCGTAAAGATTGGCCGCAAGCTAAAACTGCATTTGAAGTTTTATTGGCGAGCATGGAAAAAAATGATTCACGTTATAACATGATCTCAGAACGTATTGCTGATATTGAGCAGCAAATGCAAAGTGAAGGCTCAGTTATGCCAGTTACTACTACAACGGCTGCTATTGCAGTTACAGTCGACATTGCAAAAGAGCTTATTGATAAACAGCCAAAAGACGGTATTTTGTTTATATTTGCAAAAGCTGCAACTGGCTCACCTATGCCATTGGCTGCTGTTAAGCTGACTAAATATTCATTTCCAATTACAGTTGAGTTGAGTGATAGTAGTGCAATGGTTGCAGGGCTTAACTTATCTAGTGCAGAAAATATTATTATTTCGGCGCGTATTTCTATCGATGACTCAGTTATGCCAAGCTCTGGTGAGCTAGAAGGTCATTCACAGGCGTTAAAGCGTGAAAGTGTAAGTGACTACCAACTTCAAATTGATACATTAATACCTTAAGGACGTTAGATGTTAAAACACAGTTTTACTTTTTTATGTTTATTGATACTAGCCGGCTGTGCTCAAGTACCTCAAAGCAAAGTAGATGACAGAGATCCGCTGCAAAGTATTAATCGTCCATTATATGACTTTAATATGGATGTACTGGATGCTTATTTGTTGCGCCCAGTTGCTGTAGGTTATGTTGAAGTAACGCCTGTACCGGTAAGAAACGGTATTGTTAATTTTACAGGTAATATCACTGCACCAGTAGATATGATCAATGCGGGTTTGCAAGGTAAACCGGGTAATGCAAGTGTGAGCTTAGCACGCTTTTTAGTTAACTCTACTGTCGGTCTGTTTGGTATCTTTGATGTTGCAAGCTCACTAGGTCTTGAAATAGTCGATGAAGACTTTGGACAAACGTTGGGTGTATGGGGCGTAGGTGATGGCGCCTATTTAATGCTACCAGGTATGGGGCCAACAACAGCACGTAACCTGACCGGTGATGTAGTCGACAACTTTGTATTACCTGAAGTTGCGCTAACGACTCCACAAACTATTTTAGTATTTGTTTTAAAAGCAGTTGAGGCGCGTGCATCATTAATCCCACAAGAAGGGCTATTAAATGATTCACTTGATCCGTACTTATTTGTAAAAGATATTTACTTCCAGCGTCAAATTTATGAGCTGTACGATGGCAATCCACCTATAAAAGAAGAGCCAGCTGATTTTGATGAAGACTTTTTAGAAAGTTTATAATTGATGCCACTGATAAAAACGCCAGCTAAATGCTGGCGTTTTTATTTACTGTTTATATAGAATCTGAACTTTGGCTAGAGAAAAATAAACTTAAGTATCATTATGATTCAATATATTAGTAAACACCTTAACCAGAGTTCGGGTTACTTATTTTTCGTTAACTATTAACTGCATTTGCTCATTAACCCAAGTGAGTGCTTCATGATAGGCATCAGGAACTTTTTCACCTAGGTTTAGCTCTTTCGTTAATTCGTTTGCGGCTGACCAGTTAGCTTGTTCATAATACTTAACTAAGTTTAAATATTTTGCTAGCAAGCCTTCATCGTTTAATAACGCTGCTTTTATGTCATTCGAAAGTGGAAGCTTTTTCATAACGCTTTCCATACTCTCATCTAAAATAGCATCCATAAGAGACATCATACCGGTTAAAAATGCCATGCCGGTATCTTTAAATTGTCCATGAGATATAGCGAGTAACTCACCAAAACGAGCGCGCGTAAGCGATAGCCTAATTAGCTCTACAGGTTTATCTGCTGATACTTGCGCTGCAAATAATAATGATAATAGTTTTTTAATTTCGTTAGCGCCAAGCACTATAAGGGCTTGCTTAATGGTACTTATTTCAGCACGCCTTGCAAAGGCAGCAGAATTTGAATACCTAAGTAATTTGTAAGATAGGTTTACATCACGCTCAAACACATCAGTGATTTTTTTAAGATCCATATCAACGCTTGATGTTTCGTAAAGTAATTCAGCTAATGCCATTTCTGAAGGCGGTAGAGCCTTACTTTGTACCATTTCCGGTTTGGAGAAGAAAAATCCTTGGAAATAATCAAAACCAAGCTCTAGGGCTTGTTGGTAAATTTCATAGGTTTCTACTTTTTCGGCAAGTAACTTAATATGGGAGTGCAGTTTTAAATCATTAAGAACCGTTTTTATTGTATCTATATCAGATGCTAAAAAGTCTATTTTAATAATATCAATAAATGGATAAAAGTGGCGCCAAACAGGCTGATGAATATAGTCATCAAGAGCAATAGTGTAACCTTTATCTTTTAGATCTTTCACTATGGCTAATAATCGCTTCCCAGGTTGCACAGTTTCAAGGATTTCTACAACTACAGTATCTTTGCCCAGTAGTGTTGGGTAGCCCTTTGATAGCGTTTCTAGGGTGAAATTTATATAGGCGGGTTTATTGTCGGTTAAATCTTCTAAGCCGAAATTAAACTGACTACCTTCAATTAGTCGTGTAGTTGCCTCGTCACCGTCTATATCGGGAAATACGTTATCAACGCCATCGCGAAATAAAAGTTCATATCCGATGAGCTTTTTATCTCTGTCTAAAATAGGTTGGCGTGCAGCGTAAAAATACATAAACAGTTCCGTAAGAGTAATCTAATTAGGTATTGTAATAATATATGGCAAAAGACTCAAAATAGCATTACGTATATTTGCTAGATTAATAAATTATCATTAAAAATTAAGGTGTTTCTAGTATTTAATTTATTATATTTCACCAATTCGCTTTAAAATTATTCAACATGAGTATTTTTGTATCAGGTGAGGGCAACAAGTTGGAGATTTTATTATCAAGCATGATATAGTCAGCGAGAATGGTTTTTACCCCAATAGTGTCTTAACTATAAAATTTTAAGAGTCATTATTTGGATTAAAGCCTATTATTAATAATTATGCGGAGGCTAATTTGGAAACAGGAATGATTATTTCACTAGCATTATATTTTATTGTAATGTTAGGTATCGGACTATATGCATATAAGCAATCTACTGACGATGTATCTGGTTACATGTTAGGTGGACGAAATCTATCTCCAAGTGTAGCTGCACTGTCTGCAGGTGCATCTGATATGAGTGGCTGGATTTTAATGGGCCTACCTGGTGCGATGTTTGTTACTGGTTTTAGTAGTACATGGATAGCAATTGGCTTGGTGATTGGTGCTTGGTTAAACTATCTGTTAGTTGCACCGAGATTACGTGTTTACACTGAAAAAGCAAATGACTCTATAACCATCCCAGATTACTTTTCAAATCGCTTCAATGATAAATCCAACCTATTACGTGTTGTATCAGCTGTGGTAATTATTGTTTTCTTTACTCTTTATACTTCATCTGGTGTTGTCGCTGGTGGTAAATTGTTTGAAAGCTCATTTGGTTTAACTTATGAGATGGGTTTATACATTACAACGGGCGTAGTTGTTTTATATACCTTGTTTGGTGGTTTTTTAGCTGTAAGCTTAACTGACTTTGTGCAAGGTTGTATTATGTTCATTGCACTTATTCTAGTACCAACGGTTGCATACTCTTTGCTTGAACAACCTTTAGAATCAACTTTACATAGCGTAAATCCAGATATGCTTAACTGGATTGGTGCAGGTTCTGCATTAGGTATTATTTCTGCAATGGCTTGGGGTTTAGGTTATTTTGGCCAACCACATATCATTGTTCGTTTTATGTCGGTACGTAGTGTTAAAGATATGCCTAAAGCACGCCGTATTGGTATGACATGGATGATTGTTGCTGCCATTGGTGCTGTTGGTACTGGTATATTTGGTGCAGCTTATACTTATGAGAACAACATTGTAGTTGAAGACCCTGAAACAATTTTCTTAATTCTTTCTGAATTGCTGTTCCACCCACTTATTGCTGGCTTTTTACTTGCTGCAATTTTGGCTGCGATTATGAGTACTATCTCATCTCAATTATTGGTTAGTTCAAGTTCATTAACAGAAGATTTCTATAAAACATTCTTACGTAAAGATGCCAGTGATAAAGAGCTAGTTGCTGTTGGCCGTATAAGTGTTGCCGTAGTTGCTATGTTCGCTATTTATTTAGCTTACGACAGAGATAGCTCTATTTTAGACCTAGTAAGTAATGCGTGGGCTGGCTTTGGTGCTGCGTTTGGACCACTTGTATTGTTTAGCCTTTATTGGAAACGCATGAACTTTGCTGGTGCGTTAGCTGGTATGTTAGTAGGCGCATTTACTGTGCTAATTTGGATATATGGACCATTTACTATCAATGGTGAAAGCTTAAGTAGCTTTATGTACGAAATAGTACCTGGCTTTATTTTAGCAAGTATTGCAATTGTTGTTGTTAGCTTAGTAACAAAAGAGCCTGAGCAAAACATCACTGCTTTATTTGATGAAGTAGAAAAAGAGCTTTAATTAGCAATTACTATTTATTTTAAAATGAGTAGTAATTAATACCAATCCGCAATAATACTTAATCATTCTGCGGGGCTAAACGTGTTGCTACCGGCGTTAAAAAATTCTCATTTAGAACAACTAAATATCGAATTTTTGCCTAGCTATCAACACGTTTCCATCCTCAAAGAGATCACTTAATTAAGCGAATTGGTATAATAAAAAAGGGAGCAACTTAGTTGCTCCCTTTTTTATTTAGTTTGTCCCGTCCGAGGAGAGAACATTCTATGAATTAACTTACTTTTTTATCGTTGTTATCTTCAATTGATGCAACGTTATCTGACTTTTTACTTTTTGCTGGCGCTTTGGTAACAGCTGGATCTTTGCCACCTTTTAATATGGTCATAAAATCATCTTTGCTTTTCGCTATTTCTAAAGCAAGTGATTCAATTTGTTGCTCACTAAGCGGTACGTCTACCTTTTCTAGCATCAGCTCAAGTGATTCTGCTATATCGAGCATCTTGTCATAAGCATCCGCTTCTTTTTTGGTAGTAAACGTCATACGCTCGACTCCGTTTCGTTCTACAACATATTTAACAACAACAGCCATGATTTCTCCTGCAAAATTGCTTGGCACCGTGGTTTTTTAAAAAACCATTAGATTACTGTTTTTATGTACAGTAATGGTTTGTAAGTAAATTTGCAAGCGCGAAGTATTAATTTTTAGGTGTCTTAAATTTGACAAAAAACGGTAACTTTACTTTAGTTAAGCAATCACTTTGTTGTACCAGCTGCATTTTCAGGATTTCGGATCATAGTGATAATGCGTTTAGGTACACTTTAAGTGATGAACTTTACAGTTCCTTATTTATTGATTTCCTGAGCAATACTCAAAATTAAGAAAAGAAGAATAAGGGCAAGTTTAATGAAAACGTTAAAAAATTTACTCATCATAAGTTTATTATGTTTACTACCCGCGACTACCGCGTACGCACAATTATCAGAAGTAACTAAGCAAATGCCTCAAGCTGAGGCAATTAGTATAAATAATGCTGATACAGAGATGCTTGCTAAGTTACCAGGTATAGGTAAGAAAAAAGCGCAGGCAATTGTGGATTATCGTGAAGAAAATGGCGAATTTAAAAGCGTTAGTGATTTATCGCAAGTTAAAGGGATTGGCAAAAAACTTTTAGCTAAATTAGAGGGGAAACTTTCACTCTAATATTTCTAAATAGTAATCAGGGTGCTAGGCGCCCTGATTAAATTGTTTTAGTGCATCGCTTAAGTGCTTTTTAGCAAAGTTAATTTCAATAGGTGTAGTTAATAGTGGATAGCACAATCCGCCAAGTATCAAAAATGGTATTAATATCCAACCTTTAAATACAGTGAATATTAAAAATAGTGGGCTAAGTAATAGCAACTTTATAATACGCAATAGAACTTTATCAGTTGGCGATAGCTTACTTAATGCAAGCGCAATTACGTCTTGACGCTGGCGTACTTTTAAATGCTTAAGCTGGGCTAATTGGCTTGAAAAAAATGTAAACATATCAAATCGACTTTTTAATTAATAAACGGGCAATAATTATAATAAATAGCGTTAGTGAGAAAATCCCAAATATCACTTCCATCCAAGCAGGCATGCTCATGCCAACAAACTGCCAATCTATATTTCCACAATCCCCGGTAGCTTGAAAAAAGCTAGGTATCCATTCATGTAGTGGCATAAATGATGGGAAATTTGGTTCAAACTCGCAGCTAAATGCAAAAGGGTCTGTGGTGGTTTGCATCTCAATATGTTCGCGAGCAATTAAGTATCCCCAAACACTCGATATCCCCCAAATAGCATACGCTATCATACGCACAGTTTTACTTTGTGGTTTACTCGAGCCTACAATCCCTGCGCCTAATAAACCCAATACTGCAGTGCGTTGATATATACACATTATGCAAGGCGCTAACCCCATTTTGTATTGAAAGAAAAGAGCGGTAACTTCAAGTAAAAAAACGATAGCTGTAAATAAAAGCCACGGGGTTCGTTTGGTAGGTAATTGTGCAAGCCAGTTCATAAAAATTCCGCGTTTTAATAGGACGTTAGATTATGACGTAGGATAAAGTATGCAGCAACAAAAAGGAAAAAAAAGCTACCGAAGTCGCTTTTTATAAGATGAAATTAATGACTACTCAATTCAGCCTTAGCAAAGGTTAAAGACGTTCTATTATTTCCCCATCGATACATAAGCTCAGTTATATTGCTTACTTATACTAAGGTGATGCATCATCTAAAGAATTTTTTATGGTTGTACTTTTTTGTACTTTTTCTTATAGCAAGTGCGGGATAAGTTAATTAAGCTCAGGCGCTGCGTAAATAAAAATATCTCCATAATAACAATGTACCTACAATGAATATTGCTTTAGATATTCATGCATTGTAGCTAAATTAGAGAAACCCAAATTTAATTATTTATTAATTTTAAATTTCTACTCATTTGCTTTATTAATATATATTACTTTACTTGTTAGTTGTGCTTCGTCTGGTACAATCAGTCAGTTATTCGTGTAAAACGATGAGTGTTGATTAATTCGAGTGGGAACTGGATGAGAATTTTTAAAGCGAAAAGCCCAGCAGGATTTGCTGAAGAATATATAGTTGAGTCCATTTGGAACGGCGATTTCCCTCCAGGTTCAATTTTACCTGCCGAGCGAGAACTTTCAGAGTTAATTGGTGTTACAAGAACAACCTTGAGAGAAGTGTTACAGCGTTTAGCACGTGATGGTTGGCTAACAATTCAGCATGGTAAACCGACAAAAGTAAATAACTTTTGGGAAACGTCTGGCTTAAACATTCTTGAAACATTAGCGCGCTTAGATGAAGACAAGATGCCAGAGCTGACAGATCAGCTTTTATCTGCACGTACTAATATTAGTGCTATTTATACACGTGCTGCAATTAAGTTAAATCCTGAACGCGTGATTGAAATTTTATCACAAAGCCATGAGCTAGAAGACACCGCTCAAGCATTTGCTGACTATGATTATAAAGTGCATCACGAATTAGCCGTTGCGGGTAATAACCGTATTTATGTATTAATACTTAATGGTTTTAGAGGCTTTTATTCAAAGATTGGTTGTCATTACTTCTCTGATGCCGGAACTCGGGAACTTGCTCGTCAGTTTTATAAAGATTTAACCATTTTGGCAGAAAATAAAGAGCATGATGGTGCTATTTCTATGATGCGTAAATATGGTCATCAAACGGGTGAGATTTGGCAAAAAATTCGTGGTGATATGCCCTCAGATATAATGGACTAAGTCTAAGCGAGAAACCTGCATTTGCAGGTTTTTTTATATCTGTAAAATTTAGCGTCACCGTATATGAAATTCTAAAAAGTTTAATGTATAAACCACTTCGATATTTTTAAAATTTCTACTTAGTTACAACGCAACTTACCCTTTAAAATAGACCTATTATTTAAGCAGATTAGTGCAAGTTGCAAGTGTTCGTTATTTTCGATTGCTCACATCGTTAAATGCGATTGTTCTTTTGTAGTGAATAACTTTAGAATGCCAATTAATTATATGTATGCGCTATTGGTTTTTAATTTTTAGCGCCCATATAAGTACCAGCATTGCGAAAGCAATTGAAAACAAACTCAAAATATTTGGAGAATAAAATGGGTGTATTAGTAGGCCGCCAGGCACCAGACTTTACCGCTGCAGCTGTTCTTGGTAACGGTGAAATTGTAGATAGCTATAACCTTCATGAAACAATTAAAGGTAAAAAAGCAGTTATCTTCTTTTACCCACTAGATTTCACGTTTGTATGTCCTTCTGAACTTATTGCATTTGATAAGCGTTTTGAAGAGTTTCAAAAGCGTGGCGTAGAAGTAATTGGTGTTTCTATCGATTCACAATTCTCACATAACGCATGGCGTAACACTGCTGTTGCAGACGGCGGTATTGGTAAAGTTCAATACGCACTAGTTGCAGACGTTAAACACGAAATTTGTAAAGCATACGACGTTGAGCATCCAGAAGCGGGTGTTGCGTTCCGTGGTTCTTTCTTAATTGATGAAGAAGGTAACGTACGCCATCAAGTAGTGAACGATTTACCACTAGGTCGTAACATCGACGAAATGCTTCGCATGGTTGACGCGCTAGCGTTCCACACTGAGCACGGTGAAGTATGTCCTGCTGGTTGGTCTGAAGGTAAAAAAGGTATGGACGCAAGCCCTGAAGGCGTTGCTAAGTTCTTATCTGAAAACGAAGGCGAGCTATAATTTAGCCCTTAGTTTTAAATAAAAAAACCGCCAATTGGCGGTTTTTTTATTTGTAGCGTTAGCTCACTTTAAAATAAGCTCGCAAAGTTAAAACGAGAAACTAACTTTAGTGTAGAAGTATCGGCCTCTAGGGTTGTGTACACCTGAAGCATAACCGTATAGATCAGCGTCGCCATCACCAATTGCAAATGGTGGCTCTTCATCAAATAAGTTATTTACACCTAACGATACTTTAGTTGAGTCAGTAACACGATAAGATGTTTGTAAATCTACCAATGTTTGCGAATCAACCATACGTGATGTATTGCTATCAAAGTCTAAATTACCGTCAAAATCAATATCTGGGGTATCTTCAAACTCACCTACATAACTGATGTTTACGTTTGTATTAAACTCGCCAATTTCCCAGTTTGTAGAGAAAATCCAGCGGTGCTCTGGATAGCCATACTCACCGGTGTAATCGCGGCCATCTTTTTCAAATTTATCTTGGTATGCCCATTCTAAATTAAATTTCAATAAACCTAAGTCATCAAGTGAGTGATTATAGTTAGCTGAAACATCAACCCCAGATACTTCTTGCGAAGAAACGTTTTCAAATGTGCTGTAAATTTTTTGAATTGTTCCTAAGCTATCGCCACCTGTAGGTGTTAAGCGTACACATACAGTACTATCTTGGTTATTACACTCAGAGTTATAAATTGGACCAAACTCTTGCTCATCAATTTTGTTATCTTGAGTGATGCTCCACACATCGACACTTAAACCAAACTCAGCAGAAGGCGCCCAAATAAAGCCGACATTCCATGATTCTGATTCTTCAGCTTCAAGGTCAGGGTTACCAGCAAATTCAATGTTGTAATCAAGTGCATCACAATCAAGGCCCGTTGCTTCACATCGGTATGTATCTACAAAGAATTGGCTTTCTTGAGATGGACCTAAACCAACTTGTGCCAAAGAAGGCGCTCTAAAGCCTTGTGCCCAAGAGCCACGCACTGTGATTTCATCAGTAGGCGCCCAGCGAAGAGCTACTTTAGGGTTTGTTGTTGTACCGAAGTCACTGTAGTCATCGTAACGGCCAGCAAGTTGTAGCTCTAAATTATCAGCAAGAGGGATAGAAAACTCGACATAGGCTGCGTATTGTTCACGATCTGCAGATGCAGATACAGACTCTGTGCCAAATATTAAACCACGTTGAAATTGATCATCAGGAATGTCATTAACGTCTTCTTCACGGTACTCAATACCTGCAGCCATCATTACTACATCATCGCCAAAACTAAATGCTTCGCCTGTAATGTTTGCATCAAAGGAAGTCATGTGAGACTCACCACGACGCACTAAGCTTGTTGTAATACGATCAATTACAGCAGGGTCGTTGTATGTGCCACCAAATGGATTGTAGTTTCCTGCATCAATTTCTTGTTGTAAGAAATCAGTACGCACCCAACCTTGTGTTCTATCACCTGTTTGCAGAGATTTACTTCGGCCTTTTTGTACAGCGGTTTCCCAGCTCCAGTCATTAAACTCACCTCTAAGCCCTGCAACAAAGCGAAGAGTATCTGATTCAATATCCCATTGGCGTGCGCCAGCATCAACTGTACGGTAACGACCAATTTGAATGTCTTCACCAAATGGATTGTTAGGGTGGCTAGCTGGGACAGTTAAGCCTGCATCTTCATCAAGTGGAGTAGGGGCTCCGGCTGCAACAGACGTATTGTGCTGTACTGCCATTTCTAAAAAGCCCGTAATGCCATTATCAAAGTTATATTCAAATTGAGAAATAGCACCCACGCGTTCAGACGCTGGTGCGATATAACCGTAAGGGCCGTAATCAAATAAACAACTGCCGCTTGAAGTTGCATTTTCAGCAGGACAAGCCGGATCAATTGTTTTAACACCGTCTACATAAAAATATCCAGGGAAGCCACGAGATGAGCGAAAATCTTCACCACCATAAGGTGATTGATTTGCTGTACCTAAGCTGCCCATTTCATCAGAAGAAAGAGATGTATTTTTGAAGTAATCGATAATAACTGACGCGCTACTTTTCTCGCTAGTAGTACCCCATACTAAACTTGCTGTTGTTTCTTCATAGCTAGGGCCATCAGTACCACCGTAGCCCAAATTAACTTCAACACCGTCAATGTCTTTTTTCAAGATAACGTTTACAACACCCGCTACTGCGTCTGAGCCGTAGATAGCTGAAGCACCATCTTTTAGTATATCGATTCGCTCAATGGCAGAAACTGGGATACTGTTAATATCTACAAATGAGTTTGTGATACCTTCGGCAAATGCACTAATAGATACACGACGGCCATTGATGAGTACGAGCGTAGCATCAGCACCTAAGCCACGTAAACTAACAGCAGCAGAACCATTTGCAGTTGAATCTTGGTTGTTACCACGTGTTGAGAAAGTACCGCTACCCGCGACAGGCATTCTTTCGAGGAGTTGTTGTAGGTTGTCATAACCCATGTTCTCAATATCAGCTCTTGCGATTGATTGAACCGGAGAAGGTCCTTCGATGTCTGAACGTTTGATTCGTGAGCCAGTTACTTCAATGCGCTCTACTTTTTTAGCTTCTTCAGCAGCGTAAGTTGTTGTTGTAAAACCTGCTGAAAGTGCGATTGTAGCACCTGCAATTAAGCTAGGTGTAAATGCAATTGATTGCTTCATCCTTAAGTCCTTGTTGATATGTTATAAATTTAGTTGCTCTATACCAATCCTTTTTAAATTGTTAAATAAATCCCATATTTAAGCGGATTGATATAACAAGCGACGACATTAATATCATGTAACTTAAGTGTTAGCAATTAGACTGAAATGTGATTTTAGTATGGTTTTTTGTATGTTTTTGGATGATTTTAAAGCAGATGTTATGCGCTGAAGGAGGTTGAAATAGGCGCACATGCTTTATTTTGGAAATAACAAATACAGCCTAAATGCGAGTAATAATTAAATTAATTAATTCACAATAAAATTGTAATAAATTATTTACATGTATATTCTGAATGAATAGTAATCTTGTTGTATATTAATAAAACAAATAATAGTTGGTTTTTTTTAATAAAAAAAAACGCCTAACTTGTTAGTTAGGCGTTGTGCTTATACTTTGTGTTTCATTAAACGTTCTTTTTCGCGAGACCAATCTTTATTTTTCCCGTCGTCACGTTTATCGTGCAACTTTTTACCTTTTGCTAGATGAAATTCAAGTTTCACCCAACATTTTTTCCAGTACATAGCTGTAGCTATTAATGAATAGCCATCTCGCTCTGTTGCACCGAGTAGACGGTCAAGTTCGCGTCTGCTTAATAGTAACTTACGATAACGCAACGGATCGCAAATTACATGGGTTGATGCACTATTAAGTGGCTGGATTTGCGCGCCAAGCAAGAATGCTTCGCCATTTTTAAGATGAATATAAGTTTCGGTGATGTTTACCTTACCTGCTCGGATACTTTTTACTTCCCAGCCTTGTAGTTCAACACCTGCTTCAAACTTATCGTGTAAAAAATACTCATGTCGCGCTTTTTTGTTTAGCGCGATGGTATTACTTGTCGATTTTGATGAATTTTTCTTAGCCATAGTGCCCTATAATATACGTAATGTGAGATGTTTTACATCGATTTTTTTAATAATGCTTTTAAAAATTAAGCTTTAATTTAAGCAGCATGAAAATTTGGGGAAACGCGCAAAGCTTGCTAAAATTCGCCCACACAGTTGGGAGTGAGTATGCCACAAATAGAAAAAAGTGCGCTGGTTATGTACAGCACTAAAGAGATGTTTGATCTAGTTAATGATGTAGAAGCTTATTCGCAGTTTTTACCAAATTGCTCAGACTCAAAAATTGTTTCACAGCATGATAATAACATGACCGCGAGTTTAGAAATATCTAAGGCGGGTATAAAAAAGTGGTTTACCACCGAAAACACCTTTGTTGATGAGCAAACAGTGTTGCTAAGCCTTGTTGATGGACCATTTAAGACGTTAAAAGGGCGCTGGCATTTTCAAGAGCTTGACGCCAAAGCATGTAAAGTTCATTTGCACCTAGAGTTTGAATTTTCAAGTAAGTTAATAGAGCTTGCCTTTGGAAAGATTTTTAATGATGTAGCAAAAAATATGGTGAGTGCATTTACTCAACGTGCAAAACAGGTTTATGGAGCGAGAGCATGATTAATGTTGAGGTGGTATTTGCGTTGCCGACCACGGCCACGTGTTTATCAATTGAAGTGCCACTAGGGACTACAGTCGAGCAAGCTGTTATTCAGTCAGGTATTATACAAAAGTGCCCTGAGATAGATGCTACATCGCTAACGTTAGGTGTGTGGAATCGAACTGTAAAAGCTAACTATGAATTAAAAGACGGTGACCGTATAGAAATATATCGCCCATTAATTGCAGACCCTAAAGATGCGCGTAGAAAGCGTGCAGAAAAAGCTAAAGAAGAGGGGCGTGCAAATAAAATAACGGGTGGCCGCCCACTCGAAAAGTAACGAAAATCGGTATAAACGTGGAAAAATTTAACGGATTAAATCACACGCTAACGTTGTTTAAAATGGTAAAAGCTTTTAAATAAACCAATAAAAAAGGTGAGCCATGCTCACCTTTTTTTACCACTTGAGAAATTTATTGCTCGAGCGGTGTAGTAAAGTTTTCAGGTTGGTCATAATCACCTGAGATTGAAACTAACTTTTCATTTTCAAAGTTAATTACTAACTCTTTATTTTGCTCGTTTTTACGGCCCTTATTAAAGCTGTAAATATAACGCCAAGTATTGTTATCAAAGGCGTCCTCAGCAATAGGTCTGCCTAATACGTAAACAACTTGCTCTCGAGTCATATTTACACGAAGTTTTTCAACATCCGATTGCTCTAAAAAGTTGCCTTGTGGGATGTTAATTCGGTATACCCAGCTAGAGCAACCTGCTGCTGAGCTAAGTGTTAAAGCAACGATAAGCCAAAGAGAAAAAGTTTTTAACGACTGCATTGTTAGTTGTGATCCTTATTTTTTATAATCTGCATGATACCGATTAGTCACTGAAGGTAAAACCCTTTTAAGCAATTGTTTTATGTTAAGGGCGTTAAGGTTATGTTTTGACCATTAATAATGAAAAAAGTTTACAGCACATCGAAACGAATATTTTAAAAACGGAGTCTACTTGGTTTTTATATATAGTTGAGACACGATTTGGTCATTGGTACACAGGGATCACGACTAATGTTGAAAAACGCTTTGCAACTCATCAAGCCGGCAAAGGGGCCAAAAACCTTAGAGGGAAAGGGCCGCTTTTACTTATCCATCAACAACAAGTTGGTAATAAAAGTGAAGCAAGTAAACTTGAGTATCAATTAAAAAAGCTTTCTAGAACCAAAAAAGAAGCATACGTTTTAGCATTTAATACCGGCGACACTAAAATAATTTAGTTAATTTACTTAGATTAAACCGTATTCGCTGTGGGCAAAAGCTAGCTTTTAATATAGCTTTTGCTCACAAAGGAAATATAGCAGTTATTGCTGCTTAGCGATGTTTTTCAAAGGTAGCGACAAGTGCATCGAGTGTTTGAGCGCTGTTTGCCAAGTCACGAATAGCTTGCTCTGTATTGATTTGCTCGCTCATTGCTTTATCGCTAATTTCACTTATTTGCTCTATGTTACGACCTACATCAGCAACCACATTACTTTGCTGCTCAGTTGCAGTTGCAATAAGCGTAGCCATATCGTTTATTTGATTAGCTGTTTCGGCTATCGCATCGAGTAATTCTACTGAGCTTTGCATGGCTCCAACGCTTTGCTGCGCTTTATCTTTTGATTGGCTAATATCGTTAACTACATCATCAGATATTCTTGTAAGCTCTTCAATCATAGATTGAATTTCGGTGGTTGATTGCGATGTACGGTTTGCCAGAGCGCGTACTTCATCAGCAACAACAGCAAAGCCTCGACCGTGCTCACCTGCGCGAGCAGATTCAATTGCCGCGTTTAAAGCAAGTAGATTAGTCTGATCCGATATCCCTCTAATTGAATCCACAATACTTGCTATATCAACCGTTTTTTTAGAAAGCAAAGTAACTTGCTCTGTTATGCCATCAATATCGCTAGCTAGGGCTGAGATAGTTGCCTGGCTTTGTAATACTTGTTTGTGGCTTTGAATGGTGTTCTCACGGCTGTTATCGGTTAACTTAGCTGTATTCGCTGCACTTTGTGCTATTTCTTGCACTGTAGCGCCCATTTCGTTGATAGCTGCTGCTACAGATATTGTTTGCTCTTTTTGATTATCAATTGCTTGCGAGTTTCGTTTTGCCTGTTCAAATACATGATCAGAACTTTGGCGAATATCGTGGCTTTCACTGGCAACTTGAGTAATCGCTGTTTCTATTTTATTTATAAACTGGTTAAAGCCATTACTTAGATTGTTGAGCTCTGGTTGGCTTGATTCTGGTAAGCGGTACGCTAAGTTTGCATCGCCAGAGCCCAAGCGTGAAAATAATTCAGCCATTTTAGAAAGTGGAGATGAAAGAGAGCGAGCAAGTAAGTAACTAATCAAGCTAGCAACTAACGCGGTGATTACTGTAAAAGTAAATATTTGCCATTGTAGGGTGATTACACTTGCGAATACTTCACTTTTTGGTACTTGAGCTACAACATATAAGTCAGTGTTTTTAATTGGGGTTGCAGCTATAAGAGTAGGTTCGCCATTTAAGTTAATTTCTTCTAGTGCAAAGCCATTACTATTAAATAGTTGGTTGTGGATATTTGCAGTATATAAATCGTCAATATTTGCTTTTGCTACTTTATTGGCATCTTTATGAAGTTGAATTAATCCATTTTTATCTGCAATAAATACAAAACCTGTTTGCTCAATTTTAAATTGCTGTAATAGCTTTTGCATATCAGTGATGCTTTTTGCAAGACCTGCTAAACCAGTACCATTAGCCTGCTGATGGTTTACAAACATTTTTACATCATTGGCTGATTCTTGATAAATACTGATAGAGTAAGGTTGTTTTGATTGTTTGAACGCAAAAAACCAGCCATCAGCTGTATCGTTTTTTAACACTCGCAAAAACCCATTTTGGTTCCAGTACTGTGCAGTGTCTCTATTTGCCCAAGATGCTGTGGCTAAATCGTATTGCTGGGCAACACGATTTAATTCTTTTAATAATAAGGTGTCGTCTTGATTACTAGACTGAGCCCATTGTAAAACAAATTCGTTTGATGATAGTTGCTGAGCAGCACCAAGTAACTCATTAATTTCACCGCCTATATGATTACTGATTGTTTGCAGTTTACTAGGTAGCTCTGACTCGATCATACGTTGCTCAATTATGTCTTTAGAGCTGTATAAAGAGGTCAAGCCAATCAGTGCCGCTACGCATATAGCAATAACACTGCCTAAAGCTGTGATTTTTTGAGTAATAGAAAGGTTTTGTATCGTCATGATATTAATTAATTTTACAACTGAGTAGAGGACTATACTAGCACATTATTTATTTAGAGCTAGATATTGCCTACTGTGAAATGAATAGAAGGTAGCGTGTTATAGTTAAAGTTTTATGAATATGCATAAAAAAGCCCATAAGCAAAGCATATGGGCTTGGTTTCTAACAAGCGAAACATTTATCGTTTAGGGTTAAACAATCTTTTTCATTGCTGACATGTAGCCACGTAATTTAGCACCTACTTTTTCAACTGGGTGTTCACGAAGGGCGGCGTTAATTTGAATTAATGTTTGGTTATCAACTTGGTTACTGTGCTCGCCAAGGCCTTTACCAATAACATCTGTATCAATTTTTTTCATAAAATCTGCAAGTAATGGTAAACATGCATGGTTATATAGGTAACATCCATACTCTGCAGTGTCAGAAATTGTACGGTTCATTTCAAAAAGCTTTTTGCGTGCAATAGTATTAGCAATTAATGGCGTTTCATGTAAAGACTCGTAGTAAGCTGACTCTTCAATAATACCGGCTGCTGTCATGGTTTCAAAAGCAAGTTCAACACCTGCTTTTACCATTGCTACCATTAAAATACCGTTATCAAAAAATTCCTGTTCTGAGATTTCTACATCGCCAGCAGGGGTCTTTTCAAAGTTAGTCTCTGCTGTTTCAGCGCGCCATTTAAGTAAGTTTACGTCATCGTTATTCCAGTCTTCCATCATAGTGCGTGAGAAAGTGCCGTCGATGATGTCATCTTGATGCTTATTATAAAGCGGGCGCATAATTAGTTTTAGCTCTTCGCTTAGTTCGAACGCTTTTACTTTTGCAGGGTTTGAAAGGCGGTCAAGCATGTTTGTAACGCCGCCGTACTTAAGTGCTTCGGTAATTACTTCCCAGCCGTATTGAATTAGCTTTGATGCATAACCCGCATCAACGCCTTTTTCTATCATTTTATCAAAACATAAAATAGAGCCAGTTTGTAACATGCCACATAAAATGGTTTGCTCGCCCATTAGGTCTGACTTAACTTCAGCAATAAATGATGATTTAAGTACACCTGCACGGTGTCCGCCAGTCCCTGCTGCATACGCTTTAGCTTGTGCTAAACCATGACCTTGAGGGTCATTTTCTGGGTGAACAGCAATTAGAGTTGGTACACCAAAACCGCGTTTGTATTCTTCACGTACTTCAGAACCAGGACACTTAGGCGCAACCATGATTACAGTAATGTCTTCACGTACTTGCATGCCTTCTTCAACAATATTAAAGCCATGAGAGTAGGCAAGTGTAGAGCCTTTTTTCATAAGCGGCATAATTGCACTTACTACAGCAGTATGTTGCTTATCTGGTGTTAAATTAAGTACTACATCAGCTGTTGGGATTAGTTCTTCGTAAGTGCCAACAGTAAAGCCGTTTTCAGATGCGTTCAAAAATGATTGGCGACGCTCAGAAATAGCTGATGCGCGTAATGTGTAAGAAACATCTAAACCAGAGTCACGTAAGTTTAAGCCTTGGTTTAAACCTTGTGCGCCACAGCCTACAATAACTAGTTTTTTACCTTTAAGTGCATCAACGCCATCGGCAAATTCGCCTGCGTCCATAAATTCACATTGCGCTAATTGCGCTAATTGCTCGCGTAAAGGTAAGGTATTGAAATAATTCGCCATTGTTAGTGTCCTATAAAGTCATGTTTGTTAGATGCGCAATGTTTACTGCGCTTACAAACACCATATGTAAAATCGTTGCTTGCGTAAAATGATATATTTGAATTAAAGTGTTTCATAATATGAAATGCAGGGGGTTGGATGGAACATAAGCACTTAAACTACTTTTTAGCGTTGGCTAAAACACTTCACTTTGGGCGCGCAAGTGAGCTTTGCCACATAAGCGCACCCACTTTGAGCCGAAATATAAAACATTTGGAAGAAGAAGTTGGAGTGGCATTGTTTATCCGCGATAACCGAAGCGTTAAATTAACGCGTGAGGGGGAGTCCTTTATTGATTACGCAACGGCAACGCTTGCTAATTGGCAACGTTTTAAAACGAATGTAAAAGACCCACAACAGCATATTTACGGCAAAGTAAGTATTTATTGTTCTGTAACTGCATCTTATAGTTTTTTACATCAAATATTAGAACAACTTCGTGCGCAGCATCAGTACATAGAGATAACATTAAATACAGGCGACCCAGCACTTGCTATAAATCGTGTCCTAGATGGCCACGAATTAATGGCAATTGCAGCTAAGCCTAATAAATTACCGTCGCAAATTGCCTTTGTTGATATTGGGCACTCACCACTTTTATTAATTGGCCCAAAAATTCAATGTCCGATCACACAAAAGCTTACACAAAATAGTGATGACATTAATTGGTCTGATTTAGAGTTTATTGTCCCAGAACAAGGTTTTTCTCGCCAAAGGTTAGAGCACTGGTGGCGCAAAAATAATATTCACGGAAAAATCTACGCTCAAGTTGCAGGACATGAAGCAATGGTATCTATGGTGAGCTTAGGGTTAGGTGTCGCTATGGTCCCTAAAATAGTGCTAGATAACAGCCCGCTGCAAGATAAGGTACAAATACTAACACCAAAAATGCAAGCACCTGAAGGGTTTGATATCGGTTTGGCGGTATTAAGAAAAGAGTTAAATGACCCTGCAATCAGTGCGTTGTGGAATATTGCGCAAACTTTAGAGGCAAAAGCGATTTAATGCGCGCAGAGAATAAGCAAGTTAGTTAAATAGTATGAATATAGGTTGCGTATAAGTTTACTATTACTTAACATTGAGCGCTAATAATAAAAACAATGACGCTTGAGAGTTTATTTATGAACCACGCAGTATCACTTGCTCATTCTGCTCAATGCCTAAAAAAGGCGATTCCTTTGATGGTAAAGTACCGTATGCCGGTAACCCCCATCAACTATGCAATTTGGTACTGTTACATTCAAGGGAGTAACCCTTCATTAAATGCTGAATTAGACCATGTTATTGCTGAGCAACAAACATGCTCACAAGACAAAGCAAAAGAAATTTTTGATAAGCATTTAACGCAAGACGTTCTGGCTTTTTTTCAAGAAATGACTGAAAAGTTCCATACAACCATGGAGCAAGTCCAGCAAGATATAAGCACCACGCTTGAGCATTCCAAAAGCTTTACAACAAGTTTAGTTGATTCACAAAATGAATTAAATATGCTTGCTGATGTAAATTCTTATAATGAAATATTAGGTTGTGTAGAGCGCTTAACCGACGATTCTATTGCTATGCAGGATTATGCTAGAGAATTTCAAACTAAGTTAGCTGTTGCTTACAACGAAATAAAAGATTTAAAAGAAGCACTTAACATTTCAAAAGAAGCAGCTGATACCGACACGCTTACGGGGTTTTATAACCGAGGTAAGTTTGATTCAGATATCGTAAAATTTTGTTTTGAATACTCAGAGAAAGCACAGGAAGATTCTCTTGCCGTACTAATTATGTTTGATATTGATCACTTTAAACGTTTTAACGATGACTTTGGTCATCAAAAGGGTGATGAAGTATTGAGGTTAGTTGCCAAAAAAGTGAGAGAGAATACAACTGAAACAGCAAATATATATAGATACGGTGGCGAAGAGTTTTGTATAACAGCTTATTTTGACACTATTAACGATATAATAGCGTTTGCCGATTGTATACGTTTAGCTATTGCGAAATTAGCGATTCGTAAAAAGCATGATGTAACAGCTAAACGTGCTATTTCTGCAAGTTTTGGTTTAGCTATTTTACGTCCATTTACTAATAGCTCAGTTTTAGTTGAGCGTGCAGATAGAGCCTTATACATTGCCAAAACACATGGACGAAACCGAATAGAAATAGCCCCTGATATTTAATAAGCATCAGATGCTTGATTTATTACGGCTAAAGCCGCTATTAACTTTGGTAACCTAGTAGGCTGTAAGGTTAATAAAATAAAGTTGTTAGAGTTGGCTTCCTGCAGATTTTATTTAAATTAAAGCATTTGCCAGGTTATCCCAGATTTCCAAAGTTTCTCAAAGCACTACTAGCTTAGCCAACGCACATAACTAATTTGAAGGGTTTGTCACTTTAAAAACATAAAAGTTAACATTTGTGTATACAAATTGTGAATAATTGTAACCAGCTAGAGCTAGTTTAAAAAGACCTTGCTAGTATGGGGAACTTACTTAATTTAATTCTTTGATGTACGCTGATGCGGTATTCCTTCTCCTTATTAACTGCTCTATGTTTTAGCACTTTGTTTGCTTGCCTTTCGGTGCAAGCAACACAGGCAAGCAAGCATGCTGACGATTATACAGAGCAAGATATAACAACCGATCGTCTGCATTTGAGTTTAAGCGTGGGAGCTGGAGTTATAACCAACCCTTTGCATGGTGGAGATAATATTCCGCTTGTGCTTATTCCACAAATTGCGTTTTATGCAGAGCAATGGTTTTTTGATAATGGCCGCCTTGGCTATTCATTTTCACAATCCCCAAAGCATCACTTTAATCTAGTTAGTGAACTCAACTCTGAATCTCGCTTTTTTATAGACTGGCACCCTAAAAATGTATTTGCATTGCAAAGTAGTGCACTTAATAATCAGTTTGTAATGCAAAATGAAGCCTCGTCCTCTCGCTACGCTGATATTGATAATTTGCATAAACGGCAAATTGCCTTGGATGCGGGTATTGCATATCACTATGTAAATGAAGACCATGTTTTTTCAGTTCAGGCTCTGCATGATATAACCGATGTTTATCGAGGTGTACGCGGTGCATTGCAGTGGCAATATCATACTGTGCTAGGAAAGCTTAAAATAAAGCCAACACTTGGAATAAACTATAAATCTGCGGAACTAAATAGCTATTTTTATGGACTTAATGAGGGTGAAACTCAATTTGGCAAAATAGACGTTGGTAGTAGTTGGCAACCTTATGCTAAAATCGACGCCCGTTGGCCACTGAGTAAGGCTGACTCTCTTCGTTTTCATGTAGCATATTACGACTATTCGGCTATGGATGGCAGTCCGCTCTTTGAACGTACTTATTCAATGACTGCATTTATAGGATTCGATCGTACTTTTTAATATGAAGTATTCAATATTAGTTGTGTTTATTACCACTTTTTTTAGTGGTTTTAGTGTGGCACAAACCCCTGTTTTTAGTGTTTCTCCTAAAGTCTGCGTGGTTTCCGAACAGCAGGATTTTTGCGATCTTGATTTACAGTTTAAATGGCTATTAAACACCTATAGTGATGTCTGTTTGTATCAACAAGAACAACTACTTCAATGCTGGCAGCAGCAGCGTTCTGGGCAATTTAATTATAAAGCGCGTGTTCAGGTGGAGACCATATACTCCTTAATCAATCCTCATACGGGTGTGTTAATAGCAAAAACACAGGTTGAAGTACAAAGCGCCCATGCTAAAAAAAATAGGCGTAGGCTTCGCTCTCCGTGGAGCTTTTTTTAATTTAGGAGCAACTAATGCCAAAAATTTTACTTGTTGAAGATGATCTCGGTTTACAACAGCTAACAAAAGATTACCTTGAACATAATGGCCTTGAAGTCGAAGTGTTAGAGCGTGGTGACGAAGTGTTTAATTACCTAGAAAACAATACACCCGATTTAATGATTCTAGACGTTATGCTGCCAGGTAAAGATGGCTTTAGCGTTTGCCGCCAAGTAAGAGATAAATTTACTCTACCAATTTTAATGTTGACTGCTAAAGGTGAAGACTTCGACCAAGTACTTGGTTTAGAACTTGGTGCTGATGATTATGTAATAAAACCAGCAGAGCCACGTGTATTACTAGCGCGGATCAATGCATTACTACGACGTGGGCAACCAATAGTAAAATCTAGTGAAGAACTGCAGTTTGGTGATTTAGTCATTGATAAAACAAGCCGTATTGTAAAACTAAGTGATTCAGAGATTGTATTAACTTCGCACGAGTTTGAACTACTATGGCTACTAGCATCAAATGCGGGTGAAGTACTAAGCAGAGAGCATGTGCACCAACATATGATTGGCCGCCAATACGACGGACTTGATAGAACTGTGGATGTACGTGTATCTCGAATTCGTAAAAAATTAGGCGATAATAGTGATAAGCCGTATCGCATAAAAACTGTATGGGGACAAGGCTATTTATTTGTTTCTGATGCGTGGGATCTCTAGAACTATTTAAGGTTAATCGGCTGTAATGGGAAAACTGTTTACCAGCTTATACTTATATATCATTGTTTCATTATTTGTTGTAAGTGGTGTTATTGAGCAGCTGTGGCCCTATGAAGAGTCACAGCAGCAGGTCTTCTTAGACGATGAGTTTGGGCAATCACTCTGGTTGCTTTCGCAAACCCCAAATGGTCTTAAAAAGCTAAAGCATAACTTTGAAAGTAAAGTGATTGAACGACGGGATTTAATACTCCCTCAAAAACAACAATCGCAGCTAAATAAAAACCACTACTTATATTTGTATGATAAGCAACAACGCATTGTTTGGTATGTAGATCTCGGTAATGATTCATTACTTCAAGTAGGACCGGTAGGTGTATTAACACAGGAATCATCTTCCGTTTGGCCGTATTTATTACTACTTATTATTGTAGGTATACCAGTTGGGCTATGGAGCTTTTTACTCTGGCGTGACTTTACAAAGCTACGTAAAGCGTGTGAAGCGGTAGAGGGTTTGCAAGACTTTCAACTAAATGACTCTTCTAAGTCTTTCTTTTTACCTATAACTGATACACTAAAGGTAATGCAGCAACGTATTGAGTTTTTGCTTAGTGCACAGCAAGAACTTACCTCATCGGTATCGCATGAGTTTAGAACGCCATTAGCACGTTTAAAGTTTGCAATTGTAATGTTACAAGATCAAATGCTTGATGAAAAAGGCGAAAAATACCTAACCAATATGCAAACTGATATTAGTGAGCTTGAGTCACTAGTCTCTGAAATGCTTGAATACGCGCGATTAGACTCTCAACAACCAAGTTTACAGCCAATAAACTGCGATTTAGCTGGGCTGGTAAAAAACACTGTTGAAAAGCTAAATTTTGAAGCTAGAACAACACTCTCTATAAACCTCCCTGAGCATTTAAATTACTACTGTGATAGCCATTTTATGGCGCGAGTATTTCAAAATTTAATTGGCAATGCGCTCAAATATACTCATCAGCAAGTCAAAATTTCATTGCTACAAGAGGCAACTCGTATCGTATTGATTGTTGAAGATGATGGTGAAGGGATTGACCCCGTTGAGCGAGAAAACGTATTTAAGCCTTTTACTCGATTAGATAAAAGTAGAGGCAAGGACACTGGTGGCTTTGGTTTAGGGCTTGCTATAGTTGCTAAAATTGTGTCGTGGCACCAAGGAGAGTGTAAAGCAGAAAGCTCAAGCTTAGGTGGTGCTAAATTTATTGTATATTTACCTCTCAAATTTAAGACATAAAAAAAGCGCCTAAGGCGCTTTTTTTGCGGTTAAAAACCAAAATCAACAAGTAGCAATATAATAGACCGCAAGTATTTAAAAAAGTTCTCAATTATTTTTTATTTTTTTCAAGTAATGGCATTAACATTTGCTCAAGGCCATTTAGTTTAACCTCATACATCATCGCTAGTTGGCTACCAAGTTTTGAGTCAGGAAATCCCTGCTGTTTGAACCACACCAAATAAGGTTCTGGTAGTAGTAATAAAGGGCGCCCAGCATATTTCCCAAAAGGCATCGTTGTATTTACAGCTATTTTTAATTGTTTTGGATCCATAAGAGTTACTTAGGTTTTAAAGTCTGCGTAAGTGTAAGGGATTTTAGAAATATAAAATAGGCTGTGACGGGCAAGAAACAGCCTATTTTGCGAGGGAGTAGGCCCTCTGATTTTATAATTTTTTGTTGATTAATATAAACCTAGTTGAACTTTAATTAGCTGGGATCTAATTAAGTTATTATTAGAACATGGGTTTTTATTTAACCAACATGGATAGTCTACCTGTTTTTTATGGTCGTGGTGAAATGGCTTGTAAAGGAATGTAAATAGAATTGCTTTTCATTTAAAAACTAATAACAAAGCCTTAATGATTTTAAGGCTTTGTTATTTATAGACGTTATAAAAAGTGATTATTCGTTAAATAGCTCTTGTTTAACGTGCTCTGCAAAACCACTACCTGCTTCTAAGTAAAAGTTATAAGTAGAATGAACACCCATTTCTTCTAGCTCTTTTTGTTGATCAGGGTAGTTTGCAATAGCTGTTACTTGGCCTTTATAACCTGAGGCTTGTAGTTGCTCTAGCGCAAAAATATTTTGCATATGCTTTGGCATTGCAAGCATGACCATTTCTACTTGCGAATGATTTACTCGTTGCCAAAAGTCAGGATCTGTTGCATCAGCAATTAATACGTTGCGGCCTCTGTTAACGTGCTTATCTACCACTTCAGGCTTTATATCTATGCCTGCAACAACATTTGGGTGAGTCGCGTTGATTGTTTCATAAGCACCAGTACCAATACGTCCCATACCAAAAATGACTATTTTAGTATCGTTTAGGTTAACGGGTAGCTCTTCAGCTAAACGAGTTTTGCTTTCAAACTTTAATAGCCAGTGCTCTATTTTTACGTATAGCTCGTTTGAGCGCTTATTTAACGGCGAGGCAATTACAAAGGTAATAGAAACAGCAATTGCCATTACGGCCAGCCACTCAGAAGTGATCATGCCTGTGCTAGCTGCTACTGCACATACAATTAACCCAAATTCACTGTAGTTAGATAAACTAAAGGCGGTAAGTAATGATGTACGCGCGCGTAGTTTGAATATATTTGTGAACACGTAATAAAGCGCTATTTTAATAGGTAAAACTAAAACAAGTATAATGGCGACGATTAATGAGCTAGTGGTTAGCTCTGCGCTCAAGCCAATACTTAAGAAAAAACCGACTAATAATATGTCTTTTAAATTAAGTAGAGATTTTGATAGTTCTCCTGCTTTTTTATGTGGTGCAAACATCATCCCAATTATGAGTGCGCCTAGGTCGCCTTTTAATCCTGCAAATTCAAATGCATGATAACCAGCAACTAAAGCAAAGAAAAAACCAAATAATGGTAATAGTTCACCATGTTTAGAGCGATTTAATACGCCATACATGACAGGCCGTAATAAAGGCAGAGCAATTATTAATGCAATTGCCCATACATTTGGAATTTTACCTGTACTAATCGCTAAAAAGATAACAGCAAAGATATCTTGCATGACTAGTATACCAATGGCTATTTTACCGTGAAGGCTTGCCATTTCTCCGCGTTCTTCAAGCACTTTTACTGCAAATACTGTACTTGAAAAACTAAGCGCAAACCCAACCAGTAAAGCACTTTGCCAACTTAAATCAATAAACAGTGGAATAGCGAAAACACCAAGCAATAACATAAAGCCACTAAAAAGCGCACTGCTAAAAATAATATGCAATGTTGCAGGCGCCCACACTTGGGGTTTAATTAAACTGTTTACCTTTAGCTTTAAACCAATACTAAAAAGAAGAAGGGTTACGCCAAGTGCTGCTATTGTATCGAGCAACTCTGTACTTTTATAACCCGATAAATTTAAAGCAAAACCTGCTAATAAAAATCCAATAAGAGGAGGCAGCTTTAACTGATAAACAGCAAAACCACACACAAACGCGGCGGCAAAATAGATTAGTTCCATAATTCTTAATATCACTTCATTTGGGGTTGCAGTGTAACGAAAAATTTATACCATTGAAAATAAAAATAGACCTAAAAATGAACGCGTCTAATCAAATACTTGCCTAGCTGTGTATAAAAAATGCGCATCAAACATATATTTAATCGTAAATAGTATGTAAATAACATTTTTTCACTGACATTGGCTTTTAAATATGGTTAAGATGCGATAACGAAGAAGTTTAAGCATGAGCAAATAATAGAACCGCTCAGCTTAAGGAGAAATATATGTTTAAAAAGATTTTAGCGTCGGTAGGTATTGGTGCTGCAAAAGTAGATACTGTTTTAGAGACTGAACACCTACAACCTGGTCAGCTTTTTAACGCACAAATAGTCATTACCGCAGGTGATGTTAGCCAAGATATTGCAGGCTTAGATTTATTACTTATGACCCGTGTTAAAGTGGCAGGTGATGATGGCGATTATTTTACCAATCATGTGATTGACCAATGGCGAATTACAGATATAGGTACAATTGAGCCGGGCGAAGTTAAAAGTATCCCTTTTGAAGCACGTCTTCATTCTGAAACACCTATTACAGAAATTAATGCAGGTTACAATCAATCTCATGTGTGGCTTGAAACCGGTTTGGATATTGATTTAGCACTTGATCCGAGCGATAAAGACCATTTACATATTTACCCCAATGAAGCTGTTAAAACGTGCATGCAGGCGATGGAAAAGCTAGGTTTTAGCTTAATGAAGGCTGATGTAGAAAAAGGCCATTTGCGCGCTTCAACATTTCAATCGTTATCGGGTTGTTATCAGGAACTTGAATATAAGCCAAATAGCCGTAGTTTATTTGGCATTCAAGAGATTGAGTTGTCATTTGTACCAGAGGCACATAAAACACATGTGCTTATAGAGCTAGACAGGGCCTTTAGAGGCGATGGTTATGTAGATTTGACCATAGAGCATGACCACGTGAATTTATCGCAGTTGTGCGACCAACTAGAGCGCTTATTTGCTTAATATAAATTAACAAGTGAATAATTTTATTAAACCCGGCCTAAGCTGGGTTTATTGTTTATAGGATTTAAAATGCAATTTAAATGTGAGCAGTTTAATGCTTTAGATGCGCATACTCTTTTTACTATTATGCGAGGACGTGTAGACGTATTTGTTGTAGAGCAGGCGTGTCCATACCCTGAACTTGATGATGTAGATATTGATTTAAATACACAGCATTTATATACATTAGACAATGGGCGGCTACACACTTATGCGCGATGCTATAAAAAAAATGAGCAATACAGCGCAATAGGACGCGTGCTGGTAAGTAAAAGCGCGCGTGGCAAAGGCGACGCCACTTTACTTGTAAGTAAAGCTATAGAGTGCTGTAAAGAGCGGTGGCCTGAACGAGATATTTATATTGGCGCACAAACCTACTTACTTGATTTTTACCGCTCTTTTGGCTTTGAAGATTACAAAAGTGAATATCTAGAAGACGGTATACCTCATCAAGATATGATTTTAAAACTCACTCAATAAATCTAATTTAAGCAGCTATAAAAAAGCCCACTAATGTGGGCTATTTTATTTAAAACTATTTTAAGGCTAAGGTATCATTTAGCTCAATAGTGAATGTAAAAACACCATGCCAATAGCAAGTGGACATACAAACTTAGTATACCAAGGCCATATTTTCCAAAACAATGTATTGTGAACTTCAGGGTTACCCTCTTGAATTGCTTTTAGTAATGAGCCTCTATACCAAATCCAGCCTACAAATATACAACACATAAGACCAAGTAAAGGCTGAGCTACTTTTGTAGTGAGAGTGATTACTAAGCCAAATAAGCTGCTAAGGTTACACACAATTGTAATGCTGACGACAGCGATTAGCGCCCCAATTAACCACGTTGCTTGAACGCGTTTCATCCCAAAGCGTTCTACGGTGTATGATACTGGCGCCTCTAACATTGAAATAGATGATGTTAAAGCGGCAATACTCATTAACGCAAAAAATGAAAAGCCCACAAATAAGCCAACTTCGCCCATTCCATCAAATAAAGCGGGGAGTACCTGAAACACTAATGTATCTTCAGAGAGTAGCTTACCCGTTGTGGCCGAGAATATTTCAACGCCTTGAGCTTGTGCTACGTACATAGCCGGAATAATCAGTAAACCTGCAACAAAGGCTATAAATACATCAATAAGGGTCACATAGGCACCTAAAGAAACGAGGTTTTCTTTTTTACTAATGTACGAGCCGTAAATAATCATTACGCTAGTGCCAAGCGATAAAGAGAAGAAAGCTTGCCCTAGTGCACTTACTAATAGTTTTGCGTCAAAAATAGATGAAAAGTCAGGAACTAAGTAGGCTTTTAAGCCTTCCATAGCACCATCTTGCGTCATCACATAAGCAATAAGTGCAAATAAAATGCCTAAAAGTGCAGGCATTAAACGCTTAGACCACTTCTCAATACCGTTTTCAACGCCTCTACTTATAATAGCGACAGTTAGTACGATAAAGATCATAGTGAATATAATATTTCGAGTAAGTGATTGCTCGCTTAACCATGTAGATGCTGTGTTGGCACCAACTAAAGTGGCTATGGGTTCAGCTGTGGCGCTGAGCATCCAACCGGCAACAATGGCGTAAAAGCTTAGTATAAAGCCAGCGCATAAAATACCGCCAAAACCAACAGCAAAGGCAAAGTGTTTTTGCCATGGCTTATTAGATATTTTTTGAAGTGATGACACTGCGTTTGCTTGGCCATGACGTCCAATCATAAGTTCAGCCATTAAAGCGGGGTAGGCTAAAAAGAACGCAAGGACTAAATATGCGACTAAAAATGCAGCACCGCCATTACTTGCTGTTTGTGTAGGGAATCCCCAAATATTGCCCAAACCAACGGCAGAACCCGCGGCGGCCATAATAAAACCAAAGCGAGAGCTAAACTCGCCTCTAACTGCGCTCATATTATTGTACTTCTCTATTGTGTGACGGCGGTGACAATCTACTGGAAATGTAAAAAAATAAAAAGTGCTTATTTGCTGATCTAGCACAAATTAATAAGTAAAGTGTATGTTATAACCATCGATTTTAATTGTTGTTATTAAGTCGTTTAAAATAACGAGTTGATTTTGTTTAATAATTGTTAATTACAGTCTGTAACTATTGCTTTACGGATTATGGTGCTGTGCAATAGTGAGAGTAAAGCATGCACCCCCTAGCTGGGTGCTTTTACTTACTTTAACGCTGCCATGATGCCAATCAGCTACCTTGGTAACAATGGCTAGGCCAAGGCCATAACTCTTATCGGCTCTGTTACGGTGATCTTCCTCTCTAAAAAATGGGCTAAATACATTACTAAAGTTCTCTTGTGCGATACCAGGGCCGTCATCTTCTACCGTTATTATAAGCTGTTGCTCGTGTAACTTTGCACTGAGGTAAATATGTTGGTTTGCAAAATCACATGCGTTAGTTAATAAGTTAGTAATTGCACGAGCCAGCCAGTGAAGATCTGCATTGATTATTTTATCTGTACTATTGAGTTGTACGTTGAGCATTTGCATTTCAAGTTTTGGTGCAAGTTGAACTAAAATATCTTCAAGGTAGGATTTAATATTGGTTGATGAATAGGTTAGTTTATTCGCGTTTTGCTCTAATGTAGCAAATGCTAAATAGCTACTAAGCATCGATTCCATATGATCTAAATCGTTCTCCATACGGGTTAAATACTGTTTTACTTTTTGCTCATCATGGCTATCTAATGCCGCATCTAAACCAAATCGCAGGCACGCGATAGGGGTGCGGATGTCGTGAGACAAGCTTGAGGCCATTAGTTTGTTTTCGGCGACAAGTTTCTCTATTTGGCTAGCCATGCGGTTAAAAGTAAGTTCTACATCTTTTATATAGGTAAAGTGCGATACCTTTATTCGGGCTTGAACATTACCAGAGGCAAACTTTTTAGCGGCTTCATTTAAGACAGTTAGCCGTTTAGCTAAGGGCGCGATAATAAACCCCATAAATACACATAGGCCTGCGTAAAATAGTAGAGTTAATATAATGTCGTTATGCTGCTCGCTATCAAAAATTTTATCTAAACGCATTGATAAGTGAAAAGGATTTAAAACGTCGCTACTATAAAGCATATAAAAGCCTTGCTGATCCTCTAAAATCAGCCCACCTGGCGTGTGCATTTGTAATAATAAAGAAGGTGGTAAAGCGAGTGACTCATTTGGCTTGTAGTCAATTAAAACATCAAACTCTCGGGCTAGTTGTTTTACATAATCGCTGCGCTCAGATGTAGGTATGTTAGCTAACTGCTTATTAAAACCCATGATCATTTTACTTTGCTGACTAAATTCATCTTGTGGGGTATGCGCTTGTTGACTAAAAGCATCAATAAGCCAGCCCAATACCACAATAGATAAAAGTGCACTGCCTAGAAGCGATATATAAAACTTTTTCATTTATTTATTCATCGCTCTATTACCACGCGGTAGAAACAAGTAAATATCCACGGCCCCAAATAGTTTTAATTTTTTCGGGGTTTTGTGGATCATCATTAAATTTTTTACGAAGTGCAGAAATAAGTACATCAACACTTCTATCAAGCCCGTCGTACTCTCTACCTTTCGTCGCTTTAAATACGGCATCGCGTGAGACAACTTGACCTGCATTGCTTGCTAGGTAGTGTAATAATAAATATTCGGCGCTTGATATGTTTATATCTTGCTCGTTAAGGGTCACATTTCTAGATTCGGTATTAATACTAAGTGCACCAACTTGAATAACGCTTTGGCTAACCTGTGGCTTATTTGGCTCATTGTTTTGACGCAGTGCTGCTTTTATGCGCGCTAGCAATGCACGTGGACGCACCGGTTTCATTATGTAGTCGCTTGCGCCAACTTCTAAACCAATAACTTCATCCATCTCTTCATCGCGTGCGGTGAGCATTATAATAGGCGAATTATAAAAGCTACGAAGCTCTCTACATACGCTGATACCATCTTGCCCCGGGAGCATAATATCAAGGAGCACAATATTTGGGTTTAACGTTTTGACCTGGCTAACAACTTCGTCACCACGATGACAAACATGCGTTGTATAGCCTTGCTCTGTTAAATATTCAGCAACCCATTGCGCTAGTGATGCATCGTCTTCAACAAGTAAAATAGTGCCGTAGTTATCCATAAAATATCCCTAATGCGATTGGTATTAAAATAGTCGCCAGCGGCGTTTTTTTTGTCTGTTTTGATAAACCCATTGTAGTTTTACTTCTGCTGTACTGATGACTTTGGATGTATTGCTATCAAATAGTTCAAATGAAATGCTTTGCTGTGAGTCAAAAGCATAATTAAAAGTACCACTTTGTTGCTTTAGCCAACATTGCATAATGTACTTTGAAGTTGCATCGCGTAGGCAGTAATTACCAATGATAGGCTGCTCCCACGTAAGTGTAACATCGGCATAGCAATTACGCCCTTCGCGCAGTGCAACGCAAGTGTCGGGTAGTGCTATGAGTGCTTCAGGGGGGTCCTGCGCTTTAACAGTAAAGGTACTGGGAAAGATCAGTAATACCCAGATCCATCTAAAATACATAACGTAGGCCTACCTTGGCTTTATGTTGATATCCTTGGGAAATAATTGGACTGTCGTCAATTTCTTTTGAAAACCATGTAGTAAGCCAACCGGATAAAAACACCCAATCTTGGCTTATTGGATATTCAGCATGGAACTCAAAGATGATACTAGTACTGGCATTGCTGCTATAAATCGGGCGAAGGCTGGTGGCTTCATCGCTATCAATGCCAAAGTAATAATTGGTAAAGTCAGCAGAGTAGGCGCTTAAACCAACACCAGATCTAAACTCCCAGTTTCGCCATGGCAAAATGTGGCTAAAAAAGCTATTTATAACCCAGCCATTATGGGCACCAGATACGTCATGAAGATATTCAAAGGAGAATTGTGAGTTTTCAAATCGGCGCGAGAGCCTAAGACCAACATCAAAATCGTAATTACGTTTTTTAATACCTTGGAGTTCTTTTATAACACCGTGGTTATAAAACCCGAGGCCTTTTTCGTCAAACCCGGCTTGAGTATTTGTGCCAAGTATATCTAAGCCCCAATCAAATTTATCTATAAGACTGTAACCAATTACAAGGCCACCGCTGAGTTGATTGTGGTCAAAATCAAGATAAAATTTATCGTAAGAAACAGCAAGACTTAAATCAAGCTCAACGCCCTTATCGTAAGATTCGATACCGATTAGGTAAGAATCTTCAATATAAAAGCCCGCACCTGCACTCCAATCCCACGCAAAGCCTTGGGTTGGTTCTAACGTATTGTCTGCATAATAGCGATTACTTGCCATACTTGTGGTGCTAAAAATAAAGCAAAAAAGCAATGTTATGCTCACTAAAGTATGGTTAAGCAAAGTGTTTCTCATCCCTATAGGGCCTAATTATTATTTGTTATTAAGCGTAGTATATTGTTAATTCGTTCCTTTAATCTGTAAAAAAATGTAGTAAGTGTTAGGTCTGTTGAACTTTCAAGGTTAAATTTGCAGCAGTCTGTTTGGTATTTAGGCAAGGCAGAGCCTATGCAGTGTGGCTATTCCCCATAAATGGGCGATAACGTAGCATTAATGCCAAACAGGCGCTGCCCAAAGGGTTCTTCCTAGGGGCTATTTACTCTTTGTTGCTCGGTTTTTACTTATTCTTACATGGATGTAAGCCAGTAGGGTAACGCAGGAGCCGTTACCGAGCCCACTAGGTTACAAACCTCGCGCCGCGATTAAATAGCCCCTAGTTTGAACAAATTTTAATCCGTAAAGATCAACAGACCCTAATTTACTGAACTTTAATTTTATCGATTAATATACTGCTTAAGTAAAACTGCATCATAGGCGTTAATGCGCTTACTTCTGTTCTGTTACATGGACCACTAAGCTTGGCAAGGCTAGATAACTTTGACAACGTTTTGTACTGAGGAATTTGAATGTCTTTTCCAAGTCTTTCCATGCGGGCTTCATCAGTATTTTGCTGATGGACAAAAGCGACAACCTCAAGCTCATTAGTTATTTTTTGCTCTTCGGTGAAACTATAAACTAGCGGCTCACGATGAAAACTTGCACTATCAATAGAAGATTTAGCAAACCAAACAACATCACCCGATGCTTTGTGTGTGAGGCGCATACTTACTTGTGCAAATATTGCAGCACATTCCTGAGTTGGGTATTGCTGAGCAATATCTGAATATAATGTAAAAGGGTTCTCAGGTTGCTTTATTGCGTACTTAACATCGTCAGTGAAAGTTAAATCAAGTTGCTGAATAGTTAGTGTGTAGTCGCTGTTATTTTTAGTGGTTACTTTTAGCTGTTTATCGTTAAGTGCTTGGCTAATTTGCGATAAAAGTTTATCGGTTACACTTGCCTTATCGGTAATAATTTTTACTGTTTGGTTTCTAACTACCTTATGTGCAGGAAGTTGAACGGATTTAACTTTTGGGGATGAGTGTTCTGTGGTGTACTCAAGCTGGTAGGTCTGACTTTTTAATGTTGGCTTTAATGGCATAGCCAGTGGCTCGGCCGGCTGCTTTGTAAGAGTACAACCAGTTGATAATATAACAAAAAGTGACACAACTAAAAAACGCATAAGTACTAAACACTCGCTTAAAACCAAATAATCGTCGTATTGTACGTTAGTCCAAACAAAACTTCATGATATTATCTACATAGATGTAGTTAAAAAGATAAAATTTATAAAAATGAAGTGTCTCAAATCTTTATTGTATAGCCTACCTGCTTTGTGTTTGTTGTTTAGCTCTGTGAGTTTTGCAGCAAAAGCAGATCCTGATTGGGATGCATTTGTAAAAAAGTACGGCCGTTATGCGCAAAAAAAACTGAAAAATAAAGGTATACCAGGCGCTGCACTTTCGATTGTAAGTACAAACAACTCAGACTACATCCATACTATGGGGGTAACTAAAACCCGAAATGGACAAAAAGTAAATAAGCATACCCGGTTTAGGCTCGCGTCTGTTTCTAAAACATTTGCAGGCTCGTTATCTGCTAAATTAGCCAATGAGGGTTTACTTAAATTAGATAAAGCTGTTAGCGATTACATAACTGAGTTCAAAGGGACTGTTTATGAAGATGATTTAAAGGTATTTCACCTTTTAAGTCATGCAAGTGGGTTAGTGCCTAATGCGTACGATAATTTGATAGAGTCTCGTATGGATTACCCCAGTATTGTTGAAAAATTACTTAGTGTTAAACCTATTTGCAAACCAGGCGAATGTTATGGTTATCAAAATGTTATGTTTAGCCTTATAGGTAATGTGATATTACAAAGCAGCGGTAAAAGTTACGCGCAGTGGTTACGAGAAACTATTTTTGCGCCTTTAAAAATGAGTGATGCCAGCTTAGGTTTTGAATCTATGGTTCAGGATGAAAATTACGCATTACCACACGTGCGCGGTACAAAACGTTGGTATAGCGCAAAGCTTAAAAAAAATTATTATAAAGTGGGACCTGCAGCGGGTGTAAACGCAAGTGCAAGTGACATGGCCATTTGGTTAAAAGCCCAGCTAGGGCAATACCCTGATGTTTTGTCATTGGATACTCTAGCAAAGCAAACGCGTCCTTATACACATACAAAAAAAGAAATGCATCGCAGGGTGTGGAAAAAACACCTTAATGAGGCTTATTACGGACTAGGTTGGCGGGTTTATAATTATGCTGATGAAACGCTTTACTATCATAGTGGCTGGGTGCAAGGATATCGAAGCGATGTGGTTGTGTTTCCCCAATTAAATGTTGGTTTTAGTTTAATCGTTAATGCTGAAACCGGTGTAATAAATGAATTAACGACTGAATTTATCGACAGGCTATTAGAATACAAACGAGGTAAAAAAATATGAATAAAATAATATTAGCAATCACTTTTTTAGCCTTGTCATTTAATTGTAGTTTGGCATTTGCCGCACCTGACGAGGTATATTTGTTTCGTCATAGCGAAAAGTTAACGGGGAAAAACCCAGCGCTCTCAGAAGAGGGGAAGGCACGTGCAAATAATTTAGTTACTTTGTTTAAAGAACATCAAAATATACATCTTTTTAGCAGCAACTATAAACGCACGTTGCAAACAGCCGCACCTTTGCAGGCACATTTTAATACCAAATTAAATGTGTATAACGCAGGTGAGCTAGGTGATTTAAAAAATGAGTTACTCAAACTAAAGGGTGTAGTTGTTGTTATTGGGCACAGTAATACGACGCCGCAACTGGCTGAACTACTCTCCAATGAAAAAGTGCCAGCTATGAGTGAGACACAATTTACTCAGTATTTTATATTGCATAATAAGCCCAGAAGTAATGGCACTGATTATGATGTAACGCACCATACAATGAGCTTTTAAATTAAAAAGTGTTATGTAACAAAAAACCAGCATTAAGCTGGTTTTTTAATTTAAACGTGCTAAATCCTTTAAATAGGATTAATTAATTACGTGGTAAATGTATTTTTTTCTCAACACTTTGACGATAAAGCACAATAGTGTGACCTATCGTTTGTAGCTTAGTCGCACCAGTTTCACGTACGATTGCTTCAAAAATAAGTGCTTTTGTTTCACGATCATCAGTTGGAACTTTAACTTTGATTAATTCGTGAATTTCTAATGCACTTTGAATTTCGACTACTACGCCTTCGGTTAAACCGTTAGAACCTAGTAAAACTACAGGCTTGAGGCTATGTGCCTGACCTTTTAAAAACTGCTTTTGTTTGTTTGATAATGTCATGTTTATACAAATTTTGCTGAATATGGCTTGAATTAAGGGTATTCTAACGCCATCTAGAGAATATTACTAATTAGTTGCGTGTTAATTTATGACAAATAAAAAACAGTCAGCCAGTTCACAGCGATGGCTGAAAGAACATTTTGATGATAAATATGTTCAAGAAGCGCAAAAAAAAGGCTGGCGTTCACGAGCGGTTTTTAAATTAGATGAAGTACAAAATAGAGATAAGTTACTTCGCCCTGGTATGACCGTTGTTGATTTAGGAGCAGCTCCAGGAAGCTGGTCACAGTATTTGGCAGAAAAAGTAGGTGACAAAGGTCAAGTAATTGCCTGTGACATATTACCTATGGACTCACTTGCGGGTGTCGACTTTTTACAAGGCGACTTTCGTGAAGAAGCTGTGTTAAATGCGTTGCTAAAACGTATTGATGGTAAAAATGTTGATGTGGTACTCTCTGACATGGCACCAAATATGAGTGGTAATAACTCAGTAGATCAAGCGGGTAGTATGTATTTGGTAGAACTTGCGCTGGATATGTGTAGTCAAGTACTAAAGAAAAATGGCGCATTTATTGTTAAGGTTTTCCAAGGTGAAGGCTTTGATCAATACTTGCAAGATGTACGTAATAGTTTTAAAGCAGTGAAAATACGCAAACCTGATGCCTCACGTGCCCGTTCTCGGGAAGTATATATAGTAGCGACTGGATACAAACTGTAGTACAGTTGCTTGGCGTTTAGTTGAATTTAAATTAATTGGATACAAGAGGTTAACCCCTTGAGCGATATGGCGAAAAATTTAATACTATGGCTGGTGATTGCAGTTGTGCTGATGTCAGTCTTTCAGAGCTTTAATGGTGGCGAGCAAGTTGATCGTCAAACAAGTTACACTCAATTTGTTAAAGATGTCCGCAGTGGCTCTTTACAAGAAGTTATTATCGACCGCGGTACAGGAAATATTACTGGTACTAAGAGCAGTGGTGAGCGTTTTCAAACAACGATGCCAATGTACGATGAAGACTTAATAAATGATTTACTTAAGAATGATGTAAATGTGAAGGGTGTACAACCTGAAGAACAATCATTCTTAGCAAGTATATTTATTTCTTGGTTCCCGATGATACTGCTTATAGGTGTATGGATATTCTTCATGCGTCAAATGCAAGGCGGCGGCGGTAAAGGCGCTATGTCATTTGGTAAGAGTAAAGCTCGCTTAATGAGTGAAGATCAAATTAAAACAACGTTTGCTGATGTTGCTGGTTGTGATGAAGCGAAAGAAGATGTTACCGAATTGGTAGACTTTTTACGTGACCCTTCTAAGTTTCAAAAGCTTGGCGGTAGTATTCCTAAAGGCGTACTAATGGTTGGTCCTCCTGGTACTGGTAAAACGTTACTTGCAAAGGCTGTTGCGGGTGAAGCGAAAGTACCGTTTTTTACAATTTCTGGTTCAGATTTTGTTGAAATGTTTGTCGGTGTGGGTGCGTCACGTGTACGTGATATGTTTGAACAAGCTAAAAAAGCGGCACCTTGTATTATCTTTATAGATGAGATTGATGCGGTTGGTCGTAAACGTGGCGCAGGTATGGGCGGCGGTAACGATGAACGTGAGCAAACACTCAACCAAATGTTAGTAGAAATGGATGGTTTTGGTGGTAACGAAGGTATTATCGTTATTGCGGCAACTAACCGACCAGATGTTCTAGATCCTGCATTACTTCGTCCAGGTCGTTTTGACCGCCAAGTAGAAGTTGGTTTACCTGATATACGTGGTCGTGAGCAAATACTTAAAGTACACATGCGTAAAGTGCCATTAGGCGATAATGTAGAAGCGGCTCTTATAGCGCGTGGAACACCTGGTTTTTCTGGCGCTGATTTAGCGAACTTAGTAAACGAAGCTGCACTTTATGCTGCACGTGGTAATAAACGTGTTGTAAGCATGGCTGAATTTGATGCTGCCAAAGATAAAATCATGATGGGCGCAGAGCGCAAAACCATGGTGATGAGCGAGCAAGAAAAAGAAATGACAGCATATCACGAAGCAGGCCACGCAATTGTGGGCCGTATGGTTCCTGAGCATGATCCAGTTTACAAAGTATCTATTATTCCACGTGGCCGTGCGCTAGGTGTAACAATGTACTTGCCTGAACAAGACCGTGTTAGTCATTCAAAAGAGCTTTTAGAATCAATGATTTCAAGCCTTTATGGTGGCCGTATTGCTGAAGCGCTTATTTATGGTGCTGACAAAGTAACAACGGGTGCAAGTAACGATATTGAGCGCGCAACTGATATTGCACGTAAAATGGTTACACATTGGGGTTTAAGTGAAAAGCTAGGTCCATTGCTTTACGCTGAAGATCAAAACGAGATGTATATGGGTGGTGGCGGAAGCCGTGCATCTAGTATGTCGGATGATACTGCTAAAGTAATTGATGCTGAAGTACGCTTGTTTTCAGATCGTAACTACCAAAGAGCAGAAGAAATATTAAAAGAAAATATTGATATTCTTCACTCAATGAAAGACGCGTTAATGAAATACGAAACAATCGACGCTAAGCAAATTGATGATTTAATGGCGCGCCAACCAGTGCGTGAGCCGCGCGATGCACATGACCGTCATGAAGCTAAGCCGGTAAAAGAGCAAGAACCTCAAGAACCAGTGCTTGATGAAAGTCAAAAAGCGGATGATTCATCGAAAAAAGATGAAACAAACCTTGATGATAAAGCTGAATAATCGTTAAAATAGCTAGTGAAAGCCCCGAACTTCGGGGCTTTTTTGTATCAGCTATTTAGAAAAAGAATAAAGGTTGGCAATGACTAATATACTAAAGCTTCCCAGAGGACGTACGCTCAATATTGAAAAGCCTGTTATTATGGGAATATTGAATGTAACGCCAGACTCATTTTCTGACGGCGGGCAGTTTTTAGACCCCAAAATAGCGCTAAAGCGCGCAATGCAATTGTTAGAGGATGGTGCGCAAATTTTAGATATTGGGGGGGAGTCTACCCGCCCCGGCGCGCCAGATGTGAGTTTAAAAGATGAACTTGCCCGAGTAATTCCTGCTATTAAAGCGATACGTGAGTACAGTGATTGCGTTATTTCAATTGATACTAGTAAAGCGCAAGTTATGGAGCAAGCAATACTCGCTGGGGCAGATATAGTCAATGATGTAAGAGCTCTACAAGAAATAAACGCCTTAGAAACGGTTGCGCAGTATGAAGATGTAGCAATTTGTTTAATGCATATGCAAGGGCAACCTCGCAGCATGCAGTGCGCACCTCATTACGACAATCTGTTTGCAGATATAAATATGTTTTTTAGTGAACGTATTAAAGCATGTGAAACAGCAGGGATTAAGTTTGAGCGACTTATTCTAGACCCTGGTTTTGGATTTGGAAAAACACTTAGCCATAACTATCAAATATTGGCTAAGTTTGATGATTTTAATAAGTTAGGTTTGCCATTATTGGCCGGATTATCTCGTAAGTCGATGATAGGGAATCTATTAAATAGAGAAACAAATGAGCGATTAGCGGGCAGCTTAGCGGGTGCGTTAATCGCGGCGCAAAATGGCGCAAAAATTATTCGTGTACATGACGTTAAAGAAACCGCAGACGTACTTGGTGTATATCAAGCCTGCGAGAAAGGAATTGCATAATGAAAGAAAGAAAATATTTTGGTACTGATGGCGTACGTGGTTTAGTAGGTACAGCTCCTATCAATCCTGAGTTTGCAATGAAGTTGGGTTGGGCTGCAGGACGCGTATTATCTCAAAGTGGTACTAAAAAAGTCATTATAGGTAAAGATACGCGTATTTCTGGCTACATGCTTGAAACCGCACTTGAGGCTGGTTTAATTGCCGCTGGTATTGATGTTGTATTACTGGGTCCAATGCCGACACCTGCAGTTGCGTATTTAGCGCAAACATTTCGTGCAGAGGCAGGCATAGTAATTAGTGCCTCACATAACCCTTATTATGATAACGGTATTAAGTTTTTCAATGGGCAGGGTCTAAAGCTTGACGATGAAGTAGAGCTTCAAATTGAAGCGATGCTTGATGAGCAAATGACCTGTGTTGCTTCAGATAAATTAGGTAAAGCTTCGCGTTTAGTTAGTGCAGACGGCCGTTATATAGAGTTTTGTAAGAGCCAGTTCCCCCAAGGTTTGTCTTTAGAAGGGCTTAAAATTGTTGTCGATTGCGCAAATGGCGCTACATACCATATAGCTCCTTCTGTCATGCGCGAACTTGGCGCTGAAGTTATAACACATGCATGTGAGCCTAATGGCGTTAATATAAATCATGAATGTGGCGCTACTCATGTAGATACTCTTAAACGTAAAGTGCTTGAATTTAAAGCTGACGTAGGTATTGCATACGATGGGGATGGCGATCGTGTAATGATGGTTGATCATAATGGTCGTGTATTTGATGGTGACGATTTAGTTTATATTATTGCTTGCCAAGCTGCCGAAGATGATATGTTGGGTGGGGGTGTAGTTGGCACTGTAATGTCTAATATGGGTCTTGAAAATGCTTTAAAAGCGAAAGGTATTGAGTTTGCTCGCAGTAAAGTGGGTGACCGCTATGTAATGGAATTACTACAGCAAAAAGGCTGGAAAATTGGCGGTGAAAGCTCAGGCCATGTATTAAATTTAGATTTAATTAGCACGGGTGATGGCATTATATCAAGTTTGCAAGTACTTGCAGCTATGGTTGCACAAAACCGTACACTACAAGATTTGGGTGCTGGTTTTACTAAATATCCAATGAAAATGATTAACGTGCGTTATACCGCTGGAACAGATCCGACAAAAGCGCCAGAGGTACTTTCAGCTGTAGCAGAAGTTGAGCTTGCTTTAGGCGAAAAAGGACGAGTTTTACTGCGCAAATCAGGCACTGAACCTGTTGTTCGTGTTATGGTTGAAGCCGAGCAGGAAAAAATTGTAATAGACAGCGCTCAAAAAATTGCAGCTGTTGTAGAATCTATGAGCAAACAGACTGATTAATAACAATAACCTCTTGTAACTTTGGGCGAGAAAAGTTAATATCTCGCCCGCTTTCTAATGTGGAGTGGAAAATGGCAATACGCAAGGCGATGGTCGCAGGCAACTGGAAAATGAATGGTTCGTTAGAGCTAGTTAAACAAATGTCTGATGCTATTAACGATGTAAAATCACAAGAGATGGACATTGTTTTATTTCCTCCATTCCCACTTGTACCAGCGATGATAGCTAGTGGTGTTTCTACAGGCGCTCAAACTGTTTCTGAAAATACACCTGGTGCGTTTACCGGAGAAGTAGACGGACAGCTTCTAAAAGATTTAGGTGCAACTTACGTACTCGTTGGTCATTCTGAACGCCGCAGTATTTATAACGAAAGTAATGAAACTGTCGCTGAAAAGTTTGCTAGAGCACAAGAAGTTGGGTTAACACCAATTTTATGTGTCGGCGAAAGTGAAAGTGAGCAAGAAAACGGTCAAACCGAACAAGTAGTTGCTGCACAAATTGATGCAGTAATTGAAAAATTAGGTGTAGCAGCACTGAAAGATTCTGTGATAGCATACGAGCCCGTTTGGGCCATAGGCACAGGTAAGACTGCATCGCCAGAGCAGGCACAAACTGTTCATAAATTTATCCGTGATAAAATTGCTGCACTTGATAGCACTTTAGCACAAGGGCTTTCCATCTTATATGGTGGTAGCGTTAATGAAAAAAATAGCGAATTATTATTTGCACAAACAGATATAGATGGCGGCTTAATTGGCGGCGCAAGTCTAAAAGCAGAATCTTTTTCTGCAATCTGTAACAGTGCAAAAGGGACTGTATAAGATGTACGAAATTTTATTAGTAGTTTATTTAGTTGTGGCTTTAGCTCTAGTTGGAATGGTTTTAATTCAACAAGGTAAAGGCGCAGATATGGGTTCTTCATTTGGCGCTGGTGCATCAGGCACGGTTTTTGGTTCGTCAGGTGCTGGTAACTTTATGACAAAAACAACCACAAGCTTAGCAACAGTATTTTTTGTTTTAAGCATTGTGCTGGGTAACCTAACTGCAGGTCAAATTAAAAAGACTGACGAGTGGGAAAACCTAGAAGCAGCTCCTGCAGTGGAAACTGTAGTTCCTGTTGAAGAAGATGTTCCGGTAACATCTACGAAAGAGCAAAGCTCTGACGTACCGAACTAATTTAGCGTAATGCTATCGTTAAACGATTTATACTCCTCAAATAAATCATATGTTTAACAAACAAGCGAAAGCTTAAAAATGCGGATGTGGTGGAATTGGTAGACACGCCACCTTGAGGGGGTGGTGCTTTCGGGCGTGGGGGTTCAAGTCCCCCCATCCGCACCAAATTTAGAAACCAGTAACAGAAATGTTACTGGTTTTTTTGTGCCTGCGATTTAAATTGAATGTTATTTGTACTTTCTTTTTTAAAGGGCAATTAGTTATGTAGAATTTTGAATTATTTGTAAAAAAAACTAGAAATATTACAAATTTAGTTAACACTTATGAGTAATAAGCCGATAATAGATTTAGACAATAAAATAAGGTATTCACAATGGCTTCAGGCTTCTCTTTTCAAAATCTCAGCATAAGTAAAAAAATACATGCGATTACGAGTATTGCTGTCGTTGCATTTTTAGTGATTGTTCTGATCAACTATTTTGCTATGAATGATAATAGAATTGCACTTGATGAAATGGAAAATTCATCCTACAAAGTTGTTAAGTTAACATCAGCTAATGTTGGCATTTTAGAAAAACTGGACGAACTTTACACCCAAGCAGTAACATTTGGTGAGCAAGATTTAGTCGAGAAAGCATCTGACACATACAAGCAACTTGAATTGAATATTATTGCGATAGAAAAAATAAATGCCTCTTACATTCACAGTGACACTAAAGAGCAGCTCGCAAATTACGAAAAAATATCAGCGACTATCGCAAATGGCATGGTAAATGGAACAGCAGATTTTAGTAAAATTCAACAACAAGCACAGAGGAAAACAGCGCTTTATAACGATGTCTTAGAAAAGTTTAAGGCAGCACAAGTCAAAGCTGACGATCGTTTTTTTGAACTTGTTGCAAGCACAAAGGACCGCTCTGATTACGCCCTTACGTTAATGTTAGTTGTTTCTATTGTATCGCTTATTTTATTGCTCTTTATGGCTATTTGGATAGCTAAGCGAATTGCTTCTTCGGCAAGTGATGCGGCAAATAATTTAAGCTTATTAGCAAGCGGTAAAGGCTCGCTAAGCACTAAATTGACAGTTAACTCTGAAGATGAAATAGGTCAAGTATCTATAAACTTCAACTCTTTTATTGGCATATTGAAAAAAACGGTGTTAGAAATTATCGCGGTTTGCGAACCGTTAATGGAAAACTCTACTCGCTTAGTGCAAGGGATGGAACAAGCGGAGCGTGCAACGACCAAACAAACCACTGATGCTGAGATTGTAAAGCAATCGATGGAAGAGATGAAACAGAGTGTAGGAGATATCTCTCAATCAGCTGCAAGTGCTTCTCATGCAGCGCAAACGGCAGAGAAAGAAGTTGAGCAAAGTCGAACTCAAGTACAAACATCAGTAACCGCTTCTCGTACGTTAAGTGATGAGATTAATCACGCTGCTACAACTATCAATAAATTAGCAGACGATACAAAAAATGTGTCGCAAATATTAAATGTTATTACATCAATAGCAGAGCAAACAAATTTACTTGCACTTAACGCTGCCATTGAGGCTGCCCGTGCTGGTGAGCATGGCCGAGGCTTTGCTGTTGTTGCTGATGAAGTTAGAGAGCTTGCATCGCGAACTGCTCACTCTACAAATGAGATTAGAGAGCTGTTGACTACTTTAACTGAAGCGGCTAACGAATCAGTTACTGCAATGACGACTGCAAGAGATATGGCTACAGATAATGCAACTGCAGCAGAAAAAACGGGTATTTCTATAGAGAAAATTGCAGAGCAAATGTTAGAAATAAATGGAATGAACTCACAAATTGCTGCTGCCACAGAAGAGCAAACATCAGTTGCTGCTATGGTTGTAGAAAACGTGACAAACATGCACGTATCATTTGAAGATACAATGGACTCACTAACAGCTGTGAGGGATGTAGCTAAAAACCTTCATTACCTTTCAGATAACCTATTAGATGCCACAGCTAAATTTAAAATTGAGTAATGTAACTACACCAATTCGCAGTAATGCTTATTCATTTTGAGAGGGCAGGTCAGACGCTAGCCGCGTTAAAATTTCTTATTTAGAATACTAAATAAGAAATTTTTTGCCTTGCTATCGACACCGTTTTTCTCCTTCAAAATATCTCACTTAATTGAGCGTATTGTTATTAAAGTTAAGTTATAAAAAAACCACCGATTAGGTGGTTTTTTTTATTTAATAATAGCAATTAAAAGGTAGCAATTACTTTAACTTTATCAGTTGCTTTACTGCTATCTATATAGCCGATTGAATCACCATTAGCGGCAACAAAGTCAATGACAGCTTGATCTGAATCAAATTTTTCAGGCGGTGTCCCTTTACCTGTAAAAACAAGTTTTGACCAATAGGCATTTAATTGGCTGCTCGATTTACCTACCACTTTAGAATTGAATTCATCAGCAATAGCGGTACCGTTTTGAGTTGCTGGGTTGACCTTATTGCCGTTATCAAACGACTTGGCCTTCCCTAAGTAAATTTTCTTAATAGTCTCTGCATCAAGTGCATTTGCATTACCAGGATTCACAATTACTGCAACTTCAGCCAAAGCACCGAAAGAACATAATGAAAGCGCACTAGCTAGGATTAATTTTTTCATATTCCGCTCCAATTAAAATACTAAATCAACACCAACGGCTACTACATCCGTTTCAGTGTCAGTGATGTCATCATCAAATCGACTAAAGTCAATTTTAAATGCAGCTGAAGGGTGGAAGTCATAACGTGCGCCAATTGTGTATACGTTACTCTCTGCACGCATGCTCTCTAGGGCAAAGTTCACTGTAGTATTTAATAAAGGAATTGATTCAAGAGTATTAAAACGTGACGAATCATGTTTATCATCATTTTTTTCATAGGTGAAGTGAACAATAACATCGTCTATACGATAACCCGCAGAGGCATAGTATTGTGATTGTTCAGCCAAAATACTTCCCTCTACTTCAAACTGTGTATATTCAGCATCAAATAAGAAGTTATCATAGTCAATAGAGAAGCCAATACCAACAAAAGTTGTTTCATCTTCGTCAGTAATAAGATCATTTGCTGTGCTCGTTAAACCATTAGTATTAAGTACTTCAACAAGTCCAATTAAATCGCTGTCATTAGATGAAATACTAGTGTCGGCCACAATATATGCAGCTCGTGCACTGAACCACTCGTATGATAGGCTCCAGTTTATACCGCCTAAATTATTTAACTCAGCAGGTAAGCTATCTCCAAATACATCTATATCGCCATCAAAAGCGCCATAAAACCCTTGCAAAGTAGAGTCCCAATCTCCTAATTGATTGTTGTAAACAACACTCAAGCCTTCATAAGTCGAAAATGGGATACCGTATACTGAGCGAGGTGGACGTACCCAGCGATAAGCATAGCCAACATCCAAGAAATCTGAGTATTTATAGAAGGGAACACGCATTTTACCAGCGCTAAATTGCAGTTCATCGCTGTATTCATAAGTAACATATGCCCATTCGAATGTGGCGTCAAAGTCGTCCTCTCCACGCGCAATAATTTGAGCCGTAGCCGTTAGCTTCTCTTGAAGATCAGCAGATAGTTGTAAAGCGAACTTACTCTCATTTTTAAATGAGATATCGTCGTCATATCCGTATAAGGTTTGATCACTGTCTAGGCTTTTACCACCCACGATAGATGCAAAACCATTAATACGTACTTCAGCGCTTGCATAGCTAGATGCAAGTACAGCACATACAGCTACTGCTACAGATAGCTTTTTCATATATATTTCCTATTTGTTATTTGGATGTTGATTTCAATAGGATTATAGAAGTAAATTTGGTTTTTACCTAACTTAGCTAGTTAATAAAAAAGAAGTGAGCCTTTAGTTTACCTTGAAATTTTCAATTTTTAGTTATCAGACTTTCCTAATTAAAGTTAGTGATTTTACTGAAGCTAAAATTTTAAATTTATTAACATTGTTTAGTGAATTATTTCGAAGGTAGTGATTGATATCTCGTTCGTTGTTTATGCTTTGTTTGCCGCGTGTAGCGTTGTTTATAAGCATTAAATATATTGCTATGGGGCTTAAGGAAGGAGCTAATCACAAATTGGTTCTTTTTATTTACTGATTACGAATCACATAGATGTTTATACCCAGTGGTATGCTTATTTACAGCTTATTTAGTATTACCCTTGTTTTGTAATCAAATACCAACTTCCTAAACCTGAATTTTAGCTTAACATGAGCACTGTATTAGCAAGGTAGTTCAAAGGAAGTGATAATGATGAAGAGGTTAGCATGGTTAGTATTATGTTGCTTTGCATCCAATGCATATAGCAATGATGAAGTAAGTATTATATTGGTTGGTTTTATCTCTCCAGTATGTGAATTTACCTCACAAAATAATAACTTAAAGTTTTCTTCTAATGGCGTTGCTAATACAACATTAGAGATCAACTGTAATTCACCAATGCGAATATCAATGCAGTCTCTTAATGGCGGTTTAAGCCATGAGCAAAGTAATAGAATAAGTTCATATAATATTAACTGGACGTTGGAAGGTGCCAATAAAATTGTGTCTATATCGGCACAGGCAATCAAATCGACCTATAACTTTAATATTGATGATATCTTATTTAATACCATTGCTGAGATTCAGTTAACTCTAGATGAACCTTTGATATATGCAGGAAGCTACCAGGACGTGATCCGCATAGAAATGACACCATCAGTAGTATCGGGTGGCGTGCTATAGACGCACATTTATTAACAAAACAAACTATATGTCACATGGATAAGGAATATAACAATGAATAAACTAATCGTAATTTCAGCATTTACAACATTCGCATCAGGTTCTGTATTAGCAACTAGCCAAGACTTTGCTCCAGGAGGAACAGTTCCTGTTATTTGTAATGCAACAACCTTTACAGGTGATTTTGATTTTACTGAACAGCAAATAAAGAGCGCAACAGGTTCTTTAGATGTTGACTTCAAGGTTACATGTAACAGCGCTAATGATGCAGTTGTAAAATTGAAGTCTTCAAATGGTTGGTTGGAAAATCAATCTAATGCAGCATTCGGAGTTAAGTATCAAGCAAAGCTAGATGTGGCTGACGCTAATAATTTCAATTTAGTACTTGATGCAGACAACACAAGTAAGCAAAAAGCTAGTGAGCAGCGAATGACTACTAATGCTCAGGTGGCTACGGGGGTCGATGCAAAATTGACTGTTGGCCTAACCAGTGGTTATGGGAATTCAATGGCCGGGGATTATGCTGATAATTTATTATTGACTATAACTGCTTTGTAAAAATTAAATAGGCAGCTAAGGCTGCCTTTTATTACAAAATAGGGGTATTAAATGCGCAATAAAATAATTATTCTGTCAATATTCATATCTTTCCGTATTTTTGCATTTCAGGTCGAGCCTATGGTGGCTGATTTACAGCCATTGGGTGCAAATTCCCAGGTGTTACTGCGAGTAACCAATACTTCCGAGAATCAATTGTCAGTAGAAATTTCAAGTTTTGATTTAACAATCAACTCCCAGAATAAAGAGAAGTTATTTGCTAATGACAACGATTTTATGATCATACCTATGACTGCGATTATCCCTCCAGGAGAAAGTCAGGCTGTTATTGTAAAGTACATAGGCGAACCAATATTAAAAGCATCAAAATCTTACCGAATAGAAGTGAAACAGCTTGATGTTGATTTAAGTGGAGGCAGTCAATCTTCAATTGGGGTTGGCTATGTTTTTCAAACTCTATATAACGTAGTACCTATTCAAGCACATGCACAGTTAGTTGTTAATGGTAAGCAGCAAGCTAGTGAGGGTTTATGGAAGGTGTATTTAGAAAACAAAGGAAATAAATATATTCGCTTGACAAAAACTCAATGGATAATTGAGAGTTCTGGTGAAAAGTTAGAACTTAAAGATGACAAATTAAAAGAAGCCCTTTCAGATCAGTTTTTATTACCTTACTCTAGCCGTGAGGTTACATTGCAAATGCCAGCAAGATTTGATCCCAATTTAAGTAAGTTAATGGTGGTACATGAATAGGCCATTTTTTTTAATTATACCAGCATGCTTTTTATTGAACTTCTTTTGGCCTGTTTATGCAATTGAGGTAAGACCTATGGTGATAACTTTTTCACCTAATGAAGATGCTAACAGCTTAGTACGTAATGATCTAACTCGTGAGATAGCATTCGATATACAAATATTTGAAATTAAATTTAGTGAGGAGGACGCAAAAGAAGAGCCAAAGCTCAAAGCTATAACTGATTCGCCACTATGGGTCTTCCCACCATCGCTATACCTAGAGCCTGGTCAAGCTCAACAACTACAATTTAAGTGGTTAACTGAAGTTTTACCTGAATCTGATAAAAGTTACCAGATTAGCCTGATTGAACAGCCCATTTTAAATCATTCTACAACTAGCGGCCCAGCACTAAATCTTCGATTAAATGTGAACCTTGTGGTTCATGTTGACCAGCTAAAGCTAAAACCCAATTTAGTAGTAGCTCCTCTTTCTATAGAAGGTAATTATATTACAACTAATATTAAAAATATTGGCCCAGGTGCAAGCCGTTTAAGTGAGTATGATCTTAACTTCATAGATATTAATAGTGAAGTATTGGTACAAAGAGTTTTAAAACAGCAGCTGAGAGCCAAGGGATATGATGTTTTTTTTGCTCCGCATAGTATTAGTCACATTGAAGTACCGGTTTCAACTTCTATAAATAAGAACAACCTAAAGCAGCTGTACTTAAAACTGGAAAAGTGATTATGCGGCTACTAATTTATTTTCTTTTGCTTACTCTTACGTTGAACTGTTTTGCAAAAATAAATCCAACAAATCATACAATTGAATTAAGCGTTGAAGCTGAACTCAATAGCAGCTCAATTGGTAAAATTGCGCTAGTTATTGAGCCTGATGATAGGCTGATAGTTAAATGGAACGATGTTCACTCTGCTTTTCAAGATGTATTGTTTCCCGAACTTTTTTCAAAGTTATCAGCAAAAGTTCATGACGGTTTGCTTACCCATCAGGCAATAGAGGATAGTGGTTTTGCTTTGCATTTCGACTTCAGTAATTTTAGCTTACAAATAAGTGTCCCTTTAAAGTTTATTACCATGAGAGCCTTGACATTAAAGCCTGATATTAGGTATTTACATGCTGAGAATGTTGCTGATTTAAGTGGCTTTACTAATTTTTATGCTAGCCTTTTGCATAGTCAAATTATTGGAGTAGATAAAACAAGAAGGCAGTTAGCAACACGTGCAGAAATGGCATTAAACTGGCAGGGATGGGTAATAGAAAATGAAGTCGAGTACATATCAGAAATAACTGAAAAAGACTCAAGTTATAGACGATTGGGAACACGATTAACTCATGATACTCCTCTTGCGGGAATGCGTATCTCAGTAGGAGATAACTATAGTTCAGGTAGTTATTTTCAATCAACATCACGATTTTTAGGTGTTTCATTGGCTCATGACTTTGCATTAGTTTCTAATAAGACTATTCGTCCTAGCGCTTCCAAAAGCTTCACTTTAGAGAGTCCTTCTTCTATAGAAGTTTTTGCGGATAGCAAAATTATAAGCAGGTTGAACCTAGGAGTTGGTACGTATTCTTTAAGTGATATCCCTCTGAAAGAGGGAAGCAATAATATTAGTTTACGGATTACAGATATAGCTGGCGTGGTGCATTACATAGATTTTGACGTAACTACGGGTTTAGACTTATTTGCTCAGGGACAGCTAGAATACGAAATTCACTTAGGTATACCTTCTAAATTAGCTGAGCAGTTAGAATATAGTAACGATTACCCGCTTCTTAGTAGCTACTTGGATTATGGTATATCGCCAAGTTGGACATCAGGCTTTACACTACAAATGGATGAATATGTGCAACAGCTTGGTTTCAAAAATATCTTTGCTACTCAAGTAGGCAAAGTTGCGTTTGAAAATGCTATTAGTTTCGCTGATCGTACAGGACATGCTTACCGATTATTATACAGTAGCTTTTATGATAGTAGTTCTTTGCAGCAAAGCTTTAGCATAGGTTATGAGTATAGCTCTGTTGGATTTAGCTCTATTGGGTATCGCCCTGAGTTATTAAATAATGCACAATTTCAAGAACATCTCATACAATCTAATTATAGTTTTGTTTTTGACCCTAGCTTGCAAGTTGCTTTTTATGCAAATTTAAATAGAGCACATGCACAATCTTATTATGATAAATCAGCTGGAGTAAATTTTTCTGGTAACTTAAATAGCAGTGATTGGCGTTACAATTTTGGTGTGCAATTTGATGAAATTGCAAAAGAAAATGCTTGGGGGATCCAGCTATCTTTATCTTATAAGTTTAGTAACCCTATTAGAGCTAAGCTTTCACACCAATCAAGAAGAAAGGCGACTCGCTTTGAGTTAAACCACAGTTCAAATCACCGGTATGCTGGCGCTCTTAGTATGAGGGCAGGAGTTGAAATGAGTGATGAAAATGCAGCTTTGTTCGATTTAACTTCGCAGTATAGCGGAAACAGGTTTTTATTTAGCCTTGACCATGCGAGCTCATTTGAACAGTTTAATAGCAACAATGTATCACATCAAAGCAGAGTGAGTTTTGCGACTAGTTTGGCTTTTGCCGAAACTGAATGGGCTGTTGGTAAGCCTATTAATGACAGCTTTGCTTTAGTAAATGCACACCGTAGTTTAGGAGATAACAAAATTATATTGGGTAAAAACAAACAGCAATATAGGGCGAGTAACGATCAGTTCAAAACTATTTTATTAAGTGATGTTGATTCTTATACAAATTCTGCAATCTCGATAGATGTCGAAAATCTACCTCCAGGTTATGACTTAGGTTCAGGGTTAATTGTTCTCTTTCCATCATATAAGAGTGGCCATAATTTAACAGTTGGTACGGATGAGAATATATCAGTAATAGCGACCTTACTTGATCGCCAAAAGCAACCACTTATATTGCAAGTTGGTGTTGCTTCTTGCTTAAAAAAACCAGGAAAGAGCTACAAATTTTTTACTAATAAATCAGGGCGCTTTGCACTTACAGGGCTTGCACCTTGCCGCTATACTGTAAAGCTTAATAATAGTAGTAATTCAAAATTCTTATTAGATGTGATAGAGGGTGAACAACTACAGCGTAAAGGAAATATTTATGTTGACTAAAAAAGTGGTTAACTCAATGATTGGCTGGGTCTTATTGTATTTACCTTATATGTGTTTTGCGCAGTGTAATGCAAAAATTGATAAGGTAGAGCATATATTTGATAATTTCGATCAATACTATTCTTTACAGACTACAGATGCAAAAAAACAGTTGCGAATTAGTGTGGTTGATGACGAGGAATGCCAGCTTCACGTTATATTAAAGAGTGAAAATCAAGGAAGGTTGAAAGGTGTATTCCAAAATATAGCCTATCGGTACAGTAGTAACGCACAACAACTTTTAAGTTCATCAATCAGCAGGTTGGAATTTATTGACTCAAAAGCTGAAATAGAGCTCCTAATTCCTTCGGGTACACCGGTCAAAGCAGGTATTTACAAGGATAGATTACAGGTTAAATTGTATGATCAAAATAATAACTTCCTAGACGAGCTTCAATTGGACATTGATACAAATATAGCACCTAGAACGAATCTTTCAGTACTTGGTTACAATACATTATCAAGTACTATCAGTTTAGGAGAGTTAACTCCCAGACAAACATATTCAATGTTACCTAGCTTGCAAATAGTAACAAACTCGGATGTTAAACTACGTGTTAGCTCTGATAATAAAGGTAAGCTAGTACATAGTATTTATAAGCATCGCTATGACATAGATTACTATCTAGATATGGCAGGGGATGAGTTACACCTTAGTCAAGATATTGAGCAGGTGTATTCATATAATGGCCAAACTGTATTTCTATTACCGCTTAGAATACACTTATCTGACTTTAGAGAGCAAGCTGCCGGTGAGTACTCAGATACAATCAGGTTTCAAATAAGCCCGCTTAACTATTGATCTTACTTAAGTTTTTCTTACACCAAAGTAATGCCTGTTGCTTGTTTTTTACAGCGATTTTTTGATACACTTTGTGTAAATGTACACGAACTGTAGCTTCACTGATAAATAAAGTGTCTGCAATTGCGCTTGAATGTAAGCCAGAAAATAACAAGTTTAATACTTTCATTTCTTTGCAGGTTAAGTTATTTGATTGCAGCGCAGTTTGTTGTTCACTCGCTAGCATTTGTCTCATCCAACCATCAGTTACCGCACGTGGAAACCAAAGTTTTCCTTGTTCTATTGCTTCTAATCCTTGCTGCAGTAGTACTTCGTCAGTGCCTTCATAAAACAAACCTTTTAAATTAGGCCACTCTTTTAATGCCAAAACATCACCATCTTTGGGCACGTCAAAAATAACGAGGCCTTGATGACCGTTTTTTAGCATAAACTGATTTATAAGTTCATGGTTTGTAATAACATTTAAAGCTTGATAATTGACAAGTAGGACGTTGAAGTCAGCTGCAACACAAAAAAGTGACGTGTAATTTGGGCTGGTGAAGCATGTGGGGCTTTTATTGGCTGTATTTTCAATATTCATAATATTCTATCCATAGACTACATTTTAGCACTATATTCTTATTTTTAGTTAATTTCAATGATAGCTGAACGTGTTCTAGCTCTTTTTTTATACACTTAAGTACATGTATAAGTATATTTTATGCGCTTTCTAAAATGGTATTTATGCGATTTTTTGTTTTAAAACAGTTTATTACTGAGGTAAATATCAAAGGGGTTTATTTATGATAATTCATTTAAAGCTAACAATGCTTAAATTACTGTCATTTTCTATGAATTTATTTAAATAATTTTATACATTTATTCACAATAATGTCATATAATACCTGTCCAGAGGAAAGATGCTATTTAGCGTCTTTTTTTATGCCTAAAATTTATATTATCAATATAAAAGCATAACAAAAATCACACGGTATCCTTTGGAGAATATTTTGAAACTACGCACACTCTCACAGTTAAGCCTAGCAATTGTCGCTGCACTATCTACCTCAGTAAATGCTGAAGAAGCCAAAACAACAGCAAAACAAGACGCGTTTGAAAAAATCGAGGTCACAGCTCGTAAACGTACAGAGAGCTTATTTGAATCTCCAACCGCTATCACATCAATTGGGGCGAACCTAATTGATAAAGCCAATATGAGTAATCTTGAAGATATTGGTAAATATGTTCCAAACTTAAACATCACCCGTTACGGTGTTGGTAATGCAGCACATGCGTCTGTATTTATTCGTGGTATTGGTCTGCAAGATCACATAATAACTACTGATCCAGGTGTAGGTGTATACTTAGATGGCGTTTATTTAGGTCGTCAAATGGGTTCTAATTTATCATTACCTAATGTTGAGCGTGTTGAAGTGCTTCGTGGTCCACAAGGTACTTTGTATGGTCGTAATACATTAGGTGGCGCTGTAAATGTAATTACAAAGCAACCTGGTGATGAAGGTATTGTAACTACTTCAGCTAAGCTGGGAAGTCGTGGACGTATTGCTGGTGATGTTTATTTTAATAACTCACTAAACGATGAACTAAGCATGTCTGCGAGTGCATCTTACAAAACACGTGATGGTGTTGGTGAAGCTGTTAATTTAGCAAACCCAGAGAAAGAAATTGGTGAGGAAGAAGAATTTAGTGGTCGTGTAGCCTTTAAATGGCAAGCGAACAGCGATTTAGCATTCACTTTTGCTTTAGATGGAGTTGATAACGAGTCAGGTCAATCGCCTTACACAATTGAATTAACTGACCCGCTAGATGCAAACGATGTGTTTAATGGCGACTTCCCATTATTGACTCAAGATTTAATTCCATCAGACCCTGATGATTTAGGTACAACCGTTGCAGGTATTGAATCAACTTCTTACTCAGGTTGGGGCACATCGTTCTCGGCTGATTGGGCAATTAACGATACTTATACTACTAAGTTTATCTCAAGCTACCGTACATCTGAGTATGAAGGTGGCCTAGATGACGATGCATCACCTTTAAACTTATCTGAGTTTCCAGAAGAGGGCGGAGCTGATCAGTACTCGTTTGAAATTCAACTAAATGCAACATTTGATAATATGGACTTTGTGTCAGGCCTTTACTTTTTTAATGAAGATGGCTTTACACGTTCAGGCCCATTTGTATTCAGCCCATTTAATACACCCAATGGCTTATTGAATGACGGAGTAACAGAATCATTTGGTGGTTACGGCGATTTTGAAATTAACCAAGAAACTAATTCTTACGCAGCCTACTTTAATGCAAGCTACGATTTAACTGACGATTTAACGGTAGGTGGTGGCCTTCGTTATTCAAAAGATGAAAAAGATGCAAATGCTATATTCCCATCATTTCCTACTCGTAAGTATGTAAGTGCAGATTTTGATGCAGTTACCTGGGATGTAAATGCCTCTTATCAGCTTAGCAATAATATGAATGTGTATGGCCAGATTCAAAAAGGCTACCAAACAGGCGGTTTTCCACCGCGCCCATTTGGTGGACCAGACCAGTTTGTATCATTTGACGAAACGAAAGCGATTAACTACGAAATGGGTCTAAAAGGCCAAGTACACGAAAATGTATCTATGATGCTTGCGGTATTTGTGACTGATTACACTGATTTAGCATTACCGTTTTCAGACCCAACAGCAGGTGGCGGTTTCGTAACAATTGTAGAAAATGCGGGTCAGTCTAAAGCACAAGGTATTGAGCTTGAAACAACCGTCGCTATTACTGATGATTTTACTATTCGCAGTGCAGTTGGTTATTTAGATTCTGAAATAACAGAAGTGGCTGAGGGTGTACAAGGTATAGGTAAAGGCGATTCACCAGCACTTACACCACGCTGGACTGTCATGGTTGCACCTTCTTACTTTATGGATTTAGAGAGCGGCGCAACACTTGCGTTTAATGCTAATTATTCGTACCGAAGCGAAATGCAAGGGCAATCAGTTTATAACCAAAGTGAGACCATTGATTCTCGTGAACTAGTTGGTTTTAATATTTCCTACACTAATCCATATGGCGATATGGAAGTTACACTGTATGGTGAAAACGTTCTAAACGAAGTTTACGATGTTGGTCGTCTACAACAATCAGGTTTTGTTGGCGTAATGCGTAGTAATGATCGAAGTGAATTTGGTTTGAAATTCAAAAAAGATTTTGAGCTATAAACTAAAATCAAGTAAATAAAATATAATGTAATTGAAGTTTATTTTGCATAATAAAGGCCGAATCATGATGTGATTCGGCCTTTGTGTATTCAATAGTAAGGTTATTATTTGCATCGTTTAAATTCCTAATTTTAATTGCTGATTTAAAACAATCCACATCCCCATTTTTGAGTCTTTGTATTAACTAAAATGCACCTTTTTAGTTTGTGTAAAGGCTAGGTTGTTCGCTACAATGGCGCCTCTTAATTGCCAAACGGACTCTGTAATGAAAATTCTTGCCGATCAAAATATGCCTTTAGTTGAGCAGTACTTTGCAGACTTTGGTGAGGTTGAGCGTTTTGATGGTCGTAAATTAACGCCTGAACAATTAATAGATGTAGATGTTCTTCTTACTCGTTCGGTGACAAATGTTAATCATGAACTTTTGGTACAAGCTAACAAGTTGAGCTATGTAGGTACTGCCACAATCGGCATTGACCATATTGATACGCAATTACTGCATGATAGAAATATTGCTTTTACAAGTGCACCTGGTTGTAATGCTGTTGCTGTAGCTGAATATGTAATTAGTAGCTTATTTGCATTAAGCCAAGAAAATGCGCGTCCATTGTGTGGTCAAACAATTGGTATTGTAGGGATGGGCAACATTGGTACATGTTTGGCGCAAAAATTAAAAGCATTCAACGTAGTTGTACTGCTGTGCGATCCGATTAAGCACGAACAAGGCTTACTACAAGAACATGTAGCGCTTGATGAGTTATTAGCGCAGTCAGATGTTGTTACTTTTCACGTTCCCCTTGTTAAAAGTGGCGAGCATAAAACACTGCACATGATGGGTAAAGAGCGTTTAAAAGCACTTAAGCCAGGAACCACGCTAATTAATGCAAGCCGTGGCGATGTAATTGATAACCAAGCATTGCTTGAGGTAATGGAAGCTGGGGCTGATTTAGATTTAGTACTTGATGTATGGGAGAAAGAACCCAATATTTTAACTGAATTACTAGAGCACGTTCGTTACGCTAGTGTGCATATTGCAGGGCATACACTTGAGGGGAAAGCTCGTGGTACACAAATGTTGTATCAAAAACTGTGTCAGCTCAAAGGTGTTGAGGCGATTAAATCGTTGGATGATTTTTTACCAACACCAGCCGTTACAAATGCAACTGTTACGCAAAGCCTTAATGAGCAAGATATTGCTCGTTTAGTGCATTTAATTTATGACGTTCGCCGCGATGACGGAATTTTACTTCGCCGCCTAGAGAGCGACGGCTTCGATAGTTTACGTAAAAACTATCCAATAAGGCGAGAATTTAGCACCTTATTTCTACAAGGTGATAGCTCACAACTAGCAGCACTTAGCCAGCTTGGCTTTAGCATAGCTGAATAATTATTTAACTAACGATGTTGTTTTAATGTCGTTTATAGAGGAAGAAATATGTCGCAAAAATATAACGTTGCCGTACTTGGCGCTACTGGTTTAGTAGGCCGTCAAATCATTGAAACGCTAGCAGATCGTAAGTTTCCTGTTGATCAGCTTTTTTTACTTGCTAGCAGCCGCAGCGCAGGTGAAGATATAAAGTTTCGTGGTGAGACCATTGAAGTACTTGACGTTGAAGGCTTTGACTTTAGCCAAGCGCATATAGGTTTGTTTTCTGCTGGTGGCAGTGTATCTGAAAAATATGCTCCTATTGCTGCTGATGCCGGCTGTATTGTAATCGATAATACATCGCACTTTAGAAATGATTTTGAAATCCCACTCGTGGTGCCAGAAGTTAATGCTTCAAGCCTAGCTGATTTTAGAAATCGTAATATTATTGCTAACCCTAACTGTTCAACTATTCAGATGATGTTAGCACTTAAACCAATTTATGATGCTTACGGAATAGACCGCATTAACGTATCTACTTACCAAGCTGTATCGGGTGCAGGTAAAGACGCGGTTGATGAACTTGCAAAGCAAACAGCTAATTTGATGAATGCACGCCCTATGGATAATAAAGTATTTCCAAAGCAAATTGCATTTAACGTTATTCCTCAAATTGATAGCTTTGAAGATAATGGCTATACGCGCGAAGAAATGAAAATGGTAAACGAGACTCATAAAATTTTGGGTGATACCACTATTGCAGTGAACCCAACGTGTGTACGTGTTCCCGTATTTTTTGGGCACTCAGAATCAATTAATATTGAAACGCGCATGCCTTATGACTTTGAACACGTTAAGCAACTTTTAAAAGATGCGCCTGGTGTCGAGCTAATTGATGATGAAGGTGACTACCCAACAGCAGTGTCTGACGCTAGCGGTAACGATACTGTGTATATAGGTCGATTACGTGCTGATATTTCTCATCCTCATGGACTAAACATGTGGGTTGTAAGTGACAACACTCGTAAAGGTGCTGCAACTAATAGCATTCAAATTGCAGAAGAGCTTATTGCCAATTACATGTAATAGTTAATTGCGCTAAACATGCTTTTAAAGCGGTAAACAGTAGTTGTTTGCCGCTTTTTGTTTATATGGCTTGTCAAATTTTTGCCGTTTAATTTTAAAAATACAAAAACTGATTGATAACACTCAATAAATTAATATTTATAAAGATGTTTTAAGGCATTTATTTTCAAGGTGTTGCGATGGATATTACGCTCTAACTGGTTTATAGTTTGTAATTGGAATAGAGCTTGCAATAAAAATAGATTGTAATAATAAATGCGAGTCAGTCATTTGGCTGATAATAGCAATAATAAACAATATTTATGCACTTAAGTTTTAGGTGTTTTATTAATATTTAAATATTAAAGGATCAGCATGCGCGGTTTAGCTACACTTATTATATTAGCGTCTGCATTGATAGTAACGCCAGTTTACTCTCAGGACAGTACCCAATTAAAGGGGCCTAAAGGCGTTGACTATGGTGCGCAAGGGCGATCAATTGGGCCAATTAAACCAACTGATACGCTTTGGCGTATAGCAGCTAAAGTGCGCCCAGACAATTCTGTCAGTATTTATCAAGTTATGCAGGCTTTGTATAACAAAAATCCCGATTCATTTTTAGAACAAAATCTTAACCACATTCAAAATGGTGCCTATTTAAAAATCCCTACCTTAGCCGAAATAAAAGCTGTAAATACGCAGCTCGCAAAGCAACGCTCTGAGCAAGATGATGCATTATGGGAAAAGAAAAAAAATGGCACGCTTACACAAAGCGAAATTAACTCAGCGCAAACAAAAGTAACTCAAGCGCGTAAAATTGATGTAGACGATGCTAAAAAAGAGATACAGAAAGAATTAAATGAAATAAAAACAGAGCAAGGTACTAAGCTAGTTGAGTTACAACAACAGTTTAAAAGCTCAGTTAGTAATGTAGAAGAGATTTTAGTTGAAAATAATAATCTTAAAAAACAGTTATCAGGAATATCAAAAGAGCTCGAAAACTTACGTTTGCAATTAGGACAAGACAGCGAAATTCAAAATCAGTTAAAAGAACTCATTGTTAAACAAAACGAGATTATTGCCCAACAAAAAAAACAAGAAGTAATACCAAAAGAGTCATTTGATTTTGGCTCATTATTTTCAAATCCCATAGTACTGGGCTTGTTAATGTTTATTCCTGGGTTACTGATTATTTTTGCAATCGTTATGTTTTTACGCAAACGAGCAAGTAATCAAGAAGAGCCGCAAAACGATGATGACTTTTTACCACAAACCCCAACCTATGCTGGCGATGATGATTTAGGCCCAAGCTTAAATGACGATCCAATTGTACCTGACCCTTTAGATGACTTGAGTGTTCAATTAGATGATAGTCTCGAAAGTGATATGTTGCCTAATGATGATTTAGACGACGGCTTAGATGATTTTTCTGGCGACGAAAATTTACTTGATCAGGATGAGCTCGAAAGCTTGCTAAGCGATGACATTGTTTTTGATGATGAAAATACCGATGACGATGATGAGCTCGATATTTTTATGCAGCAAGGGTTTGATCAACCTTCAGATGAAAACGCTGAAGATATAGATTTAGACTTATCTGATGACTCAATTAACAATGATGAAATCCTAACTAATGACGATTTAGATAGCTTGTTTGATGAAGACGATAGTCTACCTGAATTTGATGCACCGCAAACAAGCGAAGCTTTAGAGGATGACAGCTTAGAATCTCATGATGAAATGGCGGCTTTAAGTGAAGAGCTTGCAGATGAAGATAATTTTGATATAGATGAATTGTTAGATCAAACATCAACAGAATTAGATACCTCAAATAACACTTCAGCTGAACTTGATACAAGCGACGATTTTGATTTAGACGATATAGATAGCTTAATTGATGAGGCGAATGACCCAAAAAGTGATGTGGTAGATGACTCACTTGATGCAGAGTTACTCGACGAAGATGAACTTCTAGAAGAAAGCGACGACTTTGATTTAGACGACATAGATAGCTTAATTGATGAGGCTGCAGTCGATACTGCAGATGACTCATTAGTTGAGGAAAGTGAAGACTTTGATTTAGACGACATAGATAGCTTAATTGATGAAGCAGCAGTTGATACTGCAGATGACTCATTAGTTGAGGAAAGTGACGACTTTGATTTAGACGACATAGATAGCTTAATTGATGAAGCAGCAGTTGATACTGCAAATGATTCATTAGTTGAGGAAAGTGATGACTTTGATTTAGGCGACATAGATAGCTTAATTGATGAGGCTGCAGTTGATACTGCAAATGACTCTTTAGTTGAGGAAAGTGACGACTTTGATTTAGACGACATAGATAGCTTAATTGATGAGACTGCGGTTGATACTGCAAATGATTCATTAGTTGAGGAAAGTGACGACTTTGATTTAGACGACATAGATAGCTTAATTGATGAGACTGCGGTTGATACTGCAAATGATTCATTAGTTGAACAAAGCGATGACTTTGATTTAGACGACATAGATAACCTAATTGATGATGAAGTAAAAAATTCAGATGTAAGAGATTCAGAAATTGATAATGCATTGGCAGACTCAGTTGAGGATTTAGCAGATGCTCAAGAAGAGTTAAATGTTGATGATATTGAGTCGCTTGCTTCATCATTAAATGAAGAGCCCGAGCTTATAGAAGAACCTGAGCTTGAAGAAGAGCCTGAGCTTATAGAAGAGCCTGAGCTTTACGATGAGCCTGAGCTTGTAGAAGAGCCTGCGCTTTACGATGAGCCTGAGCTTGAAGAAGAACCTGAACTTGAAGAACCTGAACTTGAAGAAGAACCAGAGCTTGTAGAAGAACCCGAGCTTGTAGAAGAACCTGAGCTTGAAGAAGAACCTGAGCTTGAAGAAGAGCCTGAGCTTTACGATGAGCCTGAGGTTGAAGAAGAGCCTGAGCTTGAAGAAGAACCTGAGCTTGAAGAAGAACCTGAGCTTAAAGAAGAACCTGAACTTATAGATGTAACGGTTGATGATTTTTCAGATACATCAGAGTCGCTTCTTGATCCAGAAGATGCGCTTGAAGAATATACAGATGATACTTTAAAGAGCGTTGATGAGCTTTTAAATGAGCTACAACAAGCGACGGATGATGACTATATAGAAACACCAGATTGGTCTTTAGATGAGCTTGACGACGATCTTGAAGAAATAGAAGTAGATCTTGGTGACGATCCGTTAGCGGGCGACGATGACTCAGATCTTACAAAAGTTGAAGAGCAGCTTGATAGCGATCTTATAACGCCAAGTGAAGAGTTAGATGAATATCCTGAACTTGAATTAGATGATGATCATTCATTATTGGAGAATGAACCTTCGTTTGAGCCGCAAGAACCTAAAGAAAATGCACCGAGTGAAGAAAATGCAGTAGCACTTAGTCAAACAGAGAAAGATCTCGCAAATGCGCTTTCTGAAAATGCTAACTTAGATAGCTTAGAAGATGATTTTGATGATGAACTATTAATTGATAATGACTTCTCTGAATCAGAAGCTAAGGTTGAAGACGAGTCGTTTGATGATGATTTACTGCAAGAAATTAATGACGGAATTGATTCTGTTGAACCAGTTAGTATAGAAGAGGATACCAAACCTCTTAACCTTGATGAAGTTCAAGAAACACTAGAAAGTGAGTTGCCATTTACCCCCGAAGAATTACAAGGTGATGATTTAGACGGTGATGCGCAGGGAGTCGCTTCCAGCCAAGCTGAGCAGGACTTATCAAATGCGCTTTCTGAAAATACTGATTTAGATAGTTTAGAAGACGATTTTGATGATGAAATTTTAATTGAAGACGATTTTTCTGACTTAGATGTTGAGTTTGACGAAGATACTTTAGAGCAAGCGCTAACTGATGAGTTATCAGACGAGCAGCAAGAGCAAACAAATGCAGAGCGCGAAGCACAGTTAACAAACTCAGATGAAGCAGGTAGCACTGATATTAGCTCTGACGATGAACTTGATGAAGAGTTTATGTCAAATTTGACGCAAACTGATTTTGATTCATTACTTAGTGAGTTAGCGGAGCCTGAAGAATTAAGTGCTGAGGATAGCAGTGAATTTGATGTCGACTTTGACAGCTTGCTAAAAGAAGACTTAGAGGAAGATGACTCATTAACTACAAAAGAGCCACTTGTTGAAAGTAGTGATATTGAGCAACTTGATAATGATGAATTTGTAGATATAGATTCATTATTAGAAGAAAGTGAAGAGGCTGAACTTGAACACGAACCTTACACCGACGTTAATATGGATGTCGGTTTGAGTGAGTTTGATGCATTACTTGCTGGTGATAACCCAACCGATGTTGATGCTGAAAGTGGTGGCTACTCAGCTAAACTAGATTTAGCGCGTGCTTATATTGAAATTGATGATTTTGATTCTGCGCTCAAGGTCATTGAGGATGTAATCAACAAAGGCCCTGAAGAAGTTCAAGAAGAGGCACTTAGTTTAAAAGCGAAACTAAAATAACAAATTGTTTTAAAAAACCCTTAATTGGTTATTCTAATTAAGGGTTTTTTTATGGAAGTTAGTTTAATTAAAACAAGGAAAAACAACGCATTAATGAAATGAAGTTTATAGTATGTAATTGTTATAAAAGAATAATTCACATCGGAATCATCAAGTTATTTGATTCATTAAAATGATCATGTTTTTAATAAAAAGGGTATTACAGCACACCTCCTTTTATTGCGTCGAGAGATAGCATAAAATGCCGTGTTCATTAGCACAGTAGGTAAAGCAGTAATTATGCGAGTAGCACTTGGAGTTGAATACAACGGCGTACGCTATAGTGGGTGGCAACGTCAATCTCATGTAAATAGCGTACAACAGGAAGTAGAAAAGGCATTGTCGCGTATTTGTAATCACCCAGTTGAAGTAGTATGTGCGGGGCGAACTGATGCGGGTGTGCACGGTACAGGTCAAATAATACATTTTGAAACTGAAGCTTCGCGTGACATGGTCGCATTTACAATGGGTATGAATACCTTATTGCCTAAAGATATTGCTATTCGCTTTGCACAACCAGTTGCTGTCGATTTTCATGCTCGTTTTAGTGCAACCGCTCGCCGATACCGCTATATTATTTATAACTCTCCTTTTCGAGGAGCAGTGTTAAACGAAGGGGTTACGCATTTTCATCACCCATTAGATGAAGTTAAAATGCAGGAAGCCTGTCAGTATTTGATCGGGACACACGATTTTACATCTTTTCGAGCGATCCATTGTCAAGCGAATACACCGACTCGTACTATTCATCATTTATCGGTACAGCGCCAAGGGTGTTACGTTATTATTGATATTAAGGCGAATGCGTTCTTACATCACATGGTACGTAATATAACGGGGAGCTTGATGGATATTGGCATACATAAGCAACAGCCTATTTGGTTGAAAGAATTACTTGATTGTAAAGAGCGTGCTAAAGCAAGTGCTACAGCTAAAGCTGCAGGTTTATACTTAGTTGATGTCGATTATCCTGAAGAGTTTAATATTCCTAAAATGCCTTTAGGTCCATTGTTTTTACCTGACGCTGAAATTTAGTTATGGTTGTCGTTAGTACTTTTTATGAACACTTTTAACTACTAAGACCAGTTTTTTATACCGCGTTAGTGTAATTCATGTTTTAATTGAAAAAATTTGTCTGCTAATTGCTATTGGCAGGCTCGCGACACAGAACAGCATTAAGAGAGTTGCAAATGAGTTGGCTAGAAAAAATCTTACCTAAAACGACAAAATCATCAGGTCGTAAAGAAATCCCAGAAGGTGTTTGGGCTAAGTGCACATCGTGTGATTCAATTTTATATAAAGCTGAATTAGAAAAGTCATTAAACGTATGTCCTAAGTGTGACCACCACATGCGTGTTAGTGGCCGTAAGCGCCTGGAGCACTTTTTAGATGAAGGTGACCGTCAAGAGCTTGGCACACAACATGAGCCTAAAGACATTCTTAAGTTTAAAGATTCTAAAAAATACTCTGATCGTATCAGTGCAGCCCAAAAAGCAAGTGGTGAAAAAGATGCACTTGTAGCTATGAAAGGCCGATTAAAAGGCATTCCAGTTGCAGCAGTAGCATTTGAGTTCTCATTTATGGGTGGCTCAATGGCTTCTGTTGTTGGCGCTCGCTTTGTTGATGCTGTTGATCAATGTTTAGAGCATAACATGCCGCTTATTTGTTTTTCTGCATCAGGCGGTGCACGCATGCAAGAAGCGCTTATGTCGCTTATGCAAATGGCTAAAACAAGTGCTGCACTTGCAAAAATGACTGAAAAAGGTCTTCCGTTTATTTCAGTCATGACTGACCCAACTATGGGTGGTGTATCTGCATCACTTGCTATGCTGGGCGATATTAACGTTGCAGAACCTAAAGCGTTAATTGGTTTTGCAGGTCCTCGTGTTATTGAGCAAACAGTTCGCGAAACATTACCTGAAGGCTTTCAGCGTAGTGAATTTTTGCTTGAACACGGTGCAATTGACATGATTATTGACCGCCGTGAAATGCGCGATACCCTTGCACGCATTTTAGCTAAATTTATGAACTTGCCTTCTACGGAACAAGAGCATAGAGTAGCGTAAATTTCAGCTTTACTGATTACACGCTATGACAAAAAAAATTCCTAGCCAATCATCAAGCCTTGATGATTGGCTTTTTTATTTAGAAAGTGTTCACCCAGCTAACATTGCTATGGGCTTAGAACGAGTTGCTAATGTTGCTAACAATATTGGCCTGTTAAACACTCCAAGTAAAATTATTCTTATTGCCGGTACAAACGGTAAGGGCACCACAGCACGCTGCTTAGAGTCGCTATTGCTAGCGCAAGGTTTCAGTGTGGGTACTTACGCATCTCCACATTTAATTCGTTATAACGAGCGTGTACGAGTTAATGGGGAAGAATTGGCAGACCAATTTCATATAGATGCTTTTCACCAGCTTGAGCAAGGCCGTAAAGACACGGCTCTGACTTATTTTGAATATGGTACTTTGGGGGCGTTGGCAATTTTTAAACGCTGTAACGTCGATTATGTATTACTAGAGGTTGGTTTAGGTGGGCGCTTTGACGCCACAAATATAGTCACTCCCTTTGCAAGCGTGATCACCACTATAGACTTAGACCATAAAGAGTACTTAGGTGATACCCGTGAGTTAGTGGCTTATGATAAAGCCGGTATTTTTCGTGAAAATACGCCCGCTATTATAGGGGATTTAAATATTCCTCACACAATGACTGATTACGGCAAAGAAATTAATGCCAACATGACGCTGTCGGGCAGTGACTTTATTTTTAAAGAAAATGCTGAGAGCTTTAATTGGCAATATAAAGAACATAATCTTGAAATAGATAAGCCTGCAATACCGTGTCAAAATGCAGCTACCGCATTAACTACGCTAAGTGTTTTAAACTTATTACCTAGTGAATCAATTATACGAAGTTGTTTAGCTAATTTAGTTGTCGAAGGGCGCTTTCAACAGTTAAGTGTTGAGCCTTTAGTCTTTACCGATGTAGCACACAACCCTGAGTCGGCGCGTTATTTAGCCAATAAGTTATCAAGCTATAAAGATAAAGGCTTTAAAATTCATGCATTAGCCGCTATGCTTGCTGATAAAGATAAAGCGGGTGTACTTAAAGAAGTAAGTCACTTGGTCGATGAGTGGTCATTAGCGAGCTTAAGTGGCCCGCGAGGCGATACTGCAAGTAATTTACAAAATGCACTGCAGGAATTGTCTCATAATAATACTATTAATAGCTATGATAGTGTGGCACAAGCACTGAATGTAATTTTACCAGAACAACAAAGCGATACTATGTTGATTATATTTGGTTCATTTTTTACAGTTGCTGGCGCTATTAATTACTTTAAAAAATAGAGAGGATGTCGGTGAACTCAAGTTTTATTAATCGCTTAGTCGGAACAAGTATAGTGGTGATCGCAGCAATTGTGTTTATCCCTAATATACTCGATGGCGAAAAAGTGCATTATAAAGAAGGCTTTAAAGCGATCCCAGACCGCCCTGAGTTCAAAACAATCGATCTTCAAGAGTCAATTGATGAAAATATGGCTAATGCTGAGCCACTAAAGCAAGATGAAATTGAAGACATTCAAGCTGACGATGAAGCTTTTGAGCAGCAAAGCGCGATGGATGAGAGTGATTACGCTGTGGAAGATAAAGTTGTTGAAGCAACTATAGAACCCAAAGCTACACCAATTACAAAAGCGCCTGTTCAAGCTAAGCCAGAGCCAATTGCACCACGTAAAAGTGATGAAAACCTAACGAGTATGGCCTATGTTATTCAATTAGGTAGTTTTTCACATGTTGCAAACGTTAAAGCATTACAGGCTAAATTAAAGGCTGAAGGGTTTAAAACATTTACTAAACCGATTAAAACCCCAAATGGGACATTAACCAAAGTATTTGTTGGTCCTTCGCTTGATAAAAGTGAACTACAAAAGCAGCTCCCCCAGCTCAAAGAGCTTACTAAATTAAATGGTAAAGTTACGCAGTACGAAGTGACAAAATAATTTAAAAAAGGCTTGTATAACAAGCCTTTTTTTATTTATTTATATTTATTTTATCATTATCTTTATCTCACAATACTTAGACTAGAATGTTAATTTTTTGTATTAACTACAACCCAGTAATCTCCCGTTTAAACTTGCATACTAACGATGTTTGGGTATAGAATGCGCCCCAAATTAGCGACTAATTGGTTCTTATGATCTGGGTTGATTACGCCATTATTGGCATCATTGTATTGTCTACCATCATCGGTTTAATACGCGGCTTTGTAAAAGAAGCAATGTCATTAGCGGTATGGGCTGGCGCCTTTATCATCTCTAGCTTATTTTACCAATATTTAGCTTCCTTCCTAACAACCATTTCTGAACCCCTTTTAAGAAATGCGGCGGCCATAGCCATATTATTCTTTGCGACGCTACTGTTAGGCGGTTTACTAAACTACATTTTAGGTGAGCTCGTACATCGTACTGGTTTATCGGGTACCGACCGTGTCTTTGGCATAGTGTTTGGTGCTCTACGAGGCGTGTTGGTCGTGAGCGCGTTACTCTTCTTTCTTGATGCTTTTACTGGTGCACCCAATACGCACTGGTGGGGCAATTCTATTTTGATTCCAGAATTTGGCTTTGTTGTTGAATGGTTCTTTTCGTACCTAGAAAACAACTCGAGCTTTTTAAATTCAGTAAACCGTTAATCGGCGAGGATAAATTACATGTGTGGTATCGTTGGAATAGTCGGAACATCCCCTGTCAATCAGGCGATTTATGATGGCTTAACTGTTTTGCAGCACCGTGGTCAAGATGCCGCGGGTATCATTACCATTGAGAATAATACGTTCAGCTTACGCAAAGCAAATGGCTTAGTGAAAGATGCTTTTCACACTCGTCATATGAAACGACTACAAGGTACGATTGGTCTTGGCCATGTGCGCTATCCTACAGCAGGGTCTTCAAGCTCATCTGAAGCACAGCCTTTTTATGTTAACTCACCGTTTGGTATAGCGCTTGCCCATAATGGTAACCTTACTAATGCAGAAGCTTTAAAAGAGCAGTTATTCTCAGAAGCACGTCGTCATGTAAATACAACATCTGATTCAGAAATCTTACTCAACATCATGGCACATGAACTAAGTAAATCTGATAAGTTGCATTTAGACCCTGAAGATATATTTACTGCGGTAACCGAGGTAAATAATAAAGTAAGCGGGGGTTATGCAACAATTGCTATGATTATTGGTCACGGTATTGTTGCTTTTCGCGACCCGAATGGTATCCGTCCACTTGTATTTGGTAAACGTGAGACTGCAAAAGGCACTGAGTACATGTTCGCCTCTGAAAGCGTTGCGTTAAAACCGGACGGCTTTGAGTTTGTACGTGATGTTGCCCCTGGTGAAGCTATATATGTTACAGAAGAAGGTGAATTTCATTCACTTAGTTGTGCAGATAAAGCATCTTACTCGCCGTGTATTTTTGAATTTGTTTATTTTGCTCGACCTGATTCAACAATAGACCGTATGTCTGTTTATGCAACACGCGTAAACATGGGCACAAAACTAGGCGAAAAAATTGCACGCGAATGGGCTGATAAAGACATTGATGTAGTTATTCCAATCCCAGAAACTTCATGCGATGTAGCACTGGAAATTGCACGTGTGCTTGATTTACCGTATCGCCAAGGTTTTGTTAAAAACCGTTATATTGGTCGTACATTCATTATGCCTGGCCAAGAGATGCGTAAAAAATCAGTGCGTCAAAAGCTAAATGCAATTGATCGCGAGTTTAAAGGTAAAAACGTATTATTGGTTGATGACTCAATTGTTCGTGGTACAACATCAGCACAAATTGTTGAAATGGCTCGAGAGTCTGGTGCTAAAAATGTTTACTTTGCATCCGCAGCGCCTGAAATACGCTTCCCTAATGTGTACGGTATTGATATGCCTTCAGCAGCAGAGCTTATTGCTCACGGACGTGAAGTTGAAGATATTAATGCAAGTATTGGCTCTGACGGTTTAATCTTTCAATCGTTAAAAGATTTAATAGCTGCGGTTAGCCAAGAAAATCCTGAAATTACTAAGTTCGAAACCTCAGTATTTGATGGGCAATATATTACAGGCGATATTGATCAAAACTATTTAAACCGTATTGATGAGCTACGTAACGATTCAGCAAAAAGCACCCGCGAAAGTGCGATGTCTTCAAGTTTAGAGATTCACAACCAAGACGAAAACGAAGCTGATTAATAATTAGTTAATAAAAAGTCGTTACATAAAAAAAGGAGCTAATTAGCTCCTTTTTTGTGAAGGAAAGAAAGGGAACATTTCTATCAAACACGACTCTTTATTAGCTAAACTTTATTAAGTAAACATTGGACTAACAATCCCATTTGTCCAAAGCATAGCTGTTACAGCTAAAATAATAACTAGTAATATTAATCCACACGTTACAACCGAGCTGGCATAAATAAAGCCACGCTCTTGTGGAATATGCATAAGTATTGGTACGCCGGTATAAAGTAAGTAGACCGAGTAAGCTAGTGCAATAATTCCAATACACACTACAAACCAAAGTACAGGCCAAAAGGCGGCAAGCGCCGACATAAACACAGGTGTTGCAGTATAAGCTGCAAGTTCAAGTGTTTGTGTAAATGTAGGCTTAGAGCCAAATGTAACGGCCATCCAATGAGCCAAATACGCCAATGCAAAAACACCCGCTATTAAAGCAAAATACATTGCAACTGCAATTAATAGCGCACTATCGTGCGTTAAAAATACAGGATCGCCTGCGCCTATACTCCATCCTAAATAAACAGATGAGTAATAACCCATTATTGAAGGAAACAAAGCAATCAGTAAAATATGCGACAAACTATAGGTTAAACTTTCATGGCGATTATCTATTGTTTGCCATTCTTCAAGTGGGTGAGCATAAATGCCCCAGAGGTGATTTAATATCATAGTGCTTACTCCATAAAAGGAACGTATTACTGTTTTGGTTGGTTTATTTTTATACAGTCTATGTACAGTTATGGTTCACTTATTTTGCAAAGTCAAGTTAACTCACTATTAACATTTTTGCACAGGTTAGGGCTTTGATTTATCCCAAACAAAATTTCGTGTTAAAATAATGGCATATCAAATTTATTTAGTAATGAGCAGTCAACGTGCCGCATAGCCAACTTTTAGAGCCGATCAATAACTTTTTAGTGTGTACAACCCCACAGCAGTGGGTGGAGCAGGCAATTAAAAAAGAGAACTTATCAGTAATCTTAATCGATCACTTAATTTGTGAGTTAAAAGCGGCTCAAAGTGCGATGTTTTTAATACGTAAATACGCTGTTGATAAAGAGGGCAGTGATGCCTTACTCGAGTGGCTAAAGCCATTTGAAACGCTTATTTATAAGCGTGAAGGAAACTGGCGTGATCTCGCCGCTAAAAATAAGCTAACTAAATCAATAATTCCTAAATCTAATTCGCCATATGGACAAGATTTAATTGATAAAATGGTATTGTTGATAAAAGAAGAGTTGCATCATTTTTACCAAGTGCTCGAAATTATGGACGAGTACGGTGTAGAGTACCAAAGCATTACACCATGTCGTTATGCAAAAGGCATGCTTCGTCATGTTAAAACGTTTGAGCCAAACGCCCTTGTTGATAAATTAATTGTAGGCGCTTACATTGAGGCGCGTTCGTGTGAGCGTTTCGCAAAGCTTGCGCCGCATGTTGACAAACGTTTAGGTGATTTTTATATTTCGCTGCTGCGCTCTGAAGCCCGTCACTACCAAGATTATCTAACTTTAGCGCAAGAAATTGCTGATTTTGATATTACCGAACGAGTTAAAGAATTTGGCGAGATTGAAGCCGAATTAATTTCATCACAGGATGAAGATTTTAAGTTTCATAGTGGCCTGCCAATAGCATAAAGCTAATTTTCTTTTAAAAAATTAATGTATTCAGCTGTTTTTTGATTGCTGAAATTGTGTTTTTTCATGATTTCAGCAATGCTTCCGTTTTCAATTATTATATCAATCCCTCTATTAAATTTTTGTAAGTACTCTTTTGCTCTGTAATTTGATTTAGAGACAACTAAATATAGTTTATGAGAAGCAAGATCTGGCAATAAGTACTCAATTTTATTCTTATCTAAATCAACTTCGTTATTATGCTCAAGCCAATACTTCCCTACTTCTTTAGTGCCTGCGACCAAATCGATACGACCTTGTTGTAGCAGGTATAAACTTGTAGGAAGGCTTTTAGTAGATGTTATTGCCAGCTCAGTATTTCTTGTAAACTCTTGGCTTACAAAGGCATTATCTTCCGTACCAATACTATAAGGTGTTAATGATTGGACTGTACCATCGAAATTAATAGCACTCTCTTTGCGTTTAAAAATTCCTGAATGAGCAACTGCAAGTGGGCGAGAGTAGTAAAAAACTTCATTTCTTTTTAATGAATAAAAAGCGCCTAAAATAGCTGTTTTTCTCTTTTTTTCTAATAGCTTTAGGGCGCGGTCCCATGTCGTAAACTCGGCTTCGCTATTAATGCCTTGAGTTTTAAGGGCTGATTGAGTGATTTCGTATAACCAACCGTTATCAGGAAGGTTTTCGCTAAAATAGGGAGGGTAGTTTTCAGTAACAATTTGCCATGTTTGCTCGCTAAATACTTTGGTAGGAATGGCAATTACTACGATGAAAATTAACAGCTTAATCATTAAACCTCTCACTATTATTCAAATATATAGTTAAATAATAGTCAGGATTTTAAATTATGCGAAAGGCGTGCTAATTAATTCTTGTGATTGAGGGGTAACGACTAAATAAGAGCCTTGGGTATACCAGTCACCTAGCACTGTACGAGTAAGCGTTTGTTCATCAACTTTATAGGTATGAACATTAGGGCGGTGAGTATGACCATGAATCATATTAGTAACGTTATGTTTAGCAAAGGTGGCAAGCACGGCTTCATCTACAACGTCTAAAATTTCGATAGGTTTATCAGCTTGGCTCAACTTACTTTTTTCACGGGCATTACGCGCTATTTTTTTACGATACCAAAGTGGCATTGCAAGCATTAATTTTGGCCACCACCAACCACGGCTTTTTTTACGAAATTTTTGATACTCAGTATCTTGAGTACACATTTCGTCGCCATGTAAAATAACGGTAGGCGTACCATATAAATCAATGACCGTTTGTTCATCGAGTAAAGTCATTGCGGCCATGTCTGCATATTGCTTGCGCATGATGAAATCACGGTTGCCATGTATAAAATAAACAGGTGTCCCACCATCATTAACGGCGCTTAAATGCTTTGCTACATCGGCACTCAGCGCTGTAATGTAGTCATCTCCAACCCATACTTCAAAAAAATCACCCAAAATATAAAGTGCATCTACATCTTTATTTAGTATATGCGTATTTAAAAAGTCAAAAAATGCAGCGCTAATGTCGGGGCGGTTTTCGCTTAGGTGTAAATCTGCAATAAAGTAAGTTTGGCGAGTCATAGGTCAGTCTTTTCGATATAAATAAAGCGGGCGTATACACATTGCGTAAATGCCCGCTGATACTCCACATTACGTGGGTAAACTTACTATTAGCTAACAGTAACGCTTTCGATGATCACATCTTCAAGAGGCACGTCTTGGTGAAAACCAGTACTACCTGTTGCTACGCCTTTTATTTTATTTACTACGTCCATGCCTTCTACTACTTCAGCAAAAACACAGTAACCCCAGCCTTGCGATGTTTCGCTGCTGTGGTTTAAAAAGTCATTGTTGTTCACGTTAATGAAAAACTGCGCTGTAGCTGAATGAGGATCAGGCGTACGCGCCATTGCTAAAGTACCTATCTTGTTAGATAGGCCATTATTAGCTTCATTTTTAATTGGGTCGTTAACTTCTTTTTGTTCCATACCAGGTACAAAACCACCGCCTTGAACCATAAAACCATCGATTACACGATGAAAGATAGTGCCGTTGAAAAAATCAGCATTTGCATACTCTAAAAAGTTTTTAACTGTGTTTGGAGCTTCTTGCTCAAACATTTTAATGGTGATGTCACCAAAATTGGTGTGTAGAACAACCATGTGTTTTCCTATATCTGGTTTAAATATTGGCGCTATTTTATCGTAGTTGGCTAAGATTAACAAAGTAGATGTTTGGTTTGTTATAAAGCGCTAGAGCAGGGGCTTTTCAAGTGGTAACATAACTGTTCAAGTAAATAGTCAAGGACTCAAGGTAAATGGTAAATATATACAACACACTCACGCGACAAAAAGAGCAATTTAAACCTATGGTCGAAGGAAAAATCGACATGTATGTGTGTGGTATCACCATTTATGATTACTGCCATATTGGACACGCTCGTACTTTTGTTGGTTTTGACGTTATTGTGCGCTACTTACGTCATATTGGTTACGATTTAAAATATGTACGTAACATTACAGATATCGACGATAAAATAATTAAACGCGCAAATGAAAATGGTGAGTCAATAAACGATTTAACTGTGCGCATGACTAAAGCGATGCATGAAGATTTTGATAGCCTAAATATGCTACGCCCAGATATTGAACCAACAGTTACAAGCCATATGGATGAAATCATCGCTATGGTTAAGCGCTTGATTGAAAAAGGCCATGCCTATGTTGCAGCTGATGGCGATGTTTTGTTTGATGTATCAACGTTTGAGCAATACGGTGCGCTTTCTCAGCAAGATTTAACTATGTTGCAATCAGGTTCTCGCGTAGAAGTGGCTCAAGATAAAGACGATCCACTTGATTTTGTGTTATGGAAAAAAGCCAAAGCAGGTGAGCCATCATGGTCATCACCGTGGGGTGAAGGGCGTCCTGGTTGGCATATTGAATGTTCGGCAATGAGCTCAAAACACTTAGGAGAGCATTTTGATATTCACGGTGGCGGGTCTGATTTACAGTTTCCACATCATGAAAACGAAATTGCCCAGTCGTGCTGTGCAAACAACGGCAAGTATGTAAATACATGGATACATACTGGCATGGTGCAAGTAAATAAAGAAAAAATGTCTAAGTCGTTAGATAACTTTTTTACTGTGCGTGAAGTTTTAAAAGCATACGATGCCGAATCTGTTCGTTACTTTTTAATTTCAGGGCATTACCGCAGCCAATTAAATTACTCGCAAGAGAATTTAGACCAAGCGCGTTCATCACTTGAACGCATTTATACAGCGCTTCGTGATGTCGTACCGGTAGAATGCGATTTAGAAGGCAATGAGTTTGTTGCTAAATTTAGAAAAGCAATGAATGACGACTTTAATACACCAGAAGCACTACCTGTGTTGTTCGAACTTGCTAAAGAATTAAACCGCGTAAAAGAAAGTGACGCAGGTCAAGCTGGCAAGTTAGCGTTTATACTGCGTAGCCTTGGTGAAGTGTTAGGCGTTGCTCAACAAGCACCGGAAGCTTTTTTACAAGGTGGGCAAGATGACGACGAAGTTGCGACAATTGAAGCATTAATTGTAAAACGTAATGAAGCACGTGCTAGTAAGGACTGGGCTGCTGCTGATGAAGCTCGCGATGCACTTAATGCATTAGGTGTAATACTTGAAGATTCAGCTGGTAAAACAACGTGGCGTAAAGCGTAAGCGTTTAAAGTAATTCAGGTCAAACTAAAAAAGGGTTGCCAAATGGCAACCCTTTTTTGATTTTTTAAACAGCTTAGCTGTGATACTTTTCACACGCTTCAAGTGTGTTTTCAATTAAGCTTGCGACAGTCATCGGGCCAACGCCACCTGGTACAGGTGTAATAAAATGCGCTTTTTGTTCGGCCACACTGTATTGAACATCACCGACTAATTTACCCGTATCTAAGCGGTTAATGCCCACATCGATAACAATAGCGCCTTCTTTTATCCAATCTCCCGGTATAAATTCAGGTTTACCGACAGCCACAACTAATAAGTCAGCGCGGCGAACATGTGTTTCTAAGTCTTGAGTAAACTTATGACATACAGTGGTAGTACAACCTGCTAATAAAAGCTCTAACGACATTGGACGACCAACAATATTTGACGCGCCAACGACAACTGCATGCATCCCTTTATAACGTACACCCGTTGAATCAAGTAATGTAATAATACCTTTAGGCGTACATGGGCGAAGGGCAGGCATACGCTGTGCTAATCGACCAATGTTATATGGATGAAATCCATCAACATCTTTATGTGGGGTAATACGTTCTAAAATCTTTTCAGCATCAAGACCTTTTGGCAGTGGTAACTGCACTAAAATTCCATCAACTTCGGCATCATTATTTAGCTCGTCAATTAAATCTAAAAGAGTTTGCTCTTGTGTGTCTGCTGGTAAATCAAATGATTTAGAGATAAAACCGACTTCTTCACAGGCTTTACGTTTTGAACCAACATAAACTTGGCTTGCTGGATCAAGTCCTACAAGTACTACTGCAAGTCCTGGTGCACGTAAACCATTTGCTACACGTTCACTTACGCGTTCTGCTACAGCGCTACGTACTTGTTTTGCGATTGCCTTACCATCAATGATGTTTGCCGTCATGGGTGACCTTTAATTGGGGTTAATTAACTAGATACCGATACTCTAAAAACGAATGCATAATAAAATAGGGGTAAAAATGCTAATAAAGAAAAATACGCTCTTTATTTAACTCGTTTTATAATGTGCCTACTATTTTCGCAGAAAAGCATAGCAGCGCCAAGTTGCTTTTAAGGTATATAACGTTTGAGCTGTTAAATAGTTTAAAATTCAGCCGACTATTGTAATATTTAACCATTGTGCACTAAAAATGAGCACTTGATTGGTTTTCTTAAAAAAACGTTTGACCTAACCCCGTCAAATCACTATTATGCACCCCGTTGTCAACGAGGTCACTCGCTAGCAATAATAAGTTTCGGCGATTAGCGCAGTTTGGTAGCGCACTTGGTTTGGGTCCAAGGGGTCGCAGGTTCAAATCCTGCATCGCCGACCATTTTTTTATAATTTTTTATAATCGAATAGCTTATTGGTAAACTATGAAGTTTTCGATGCGCCCATAGCTCAGCTGGATAGAGCAACGCCCTTCTAAGGCGTCGGTCGAAGGTTCGAATCCTTCTGGGTGCACCATTTGAAAACATGTAAATATAGCGGTGATTGTAGCTCAGTTGGTAGAGCCCCGGATTGTGATTCCGGTTGTCGTGGGTTCGAGCCCCATCAGTCACCCCATTTACAACGAATATCGGCGATTAGCGCAGTTTGGTAGCGCACTTGGTTTGGGTCCAAGGGGTCGCAGGTTCAAATCCTGCATCGCCGACCATTTTCTTAAAATGGTCTTAAACTCTCAGTTTAAGTGTTCAGTATGAAAAAAGAAGTTAACTCTTCAATGTCGGCGATTAGCGCAGTTTGGTAGCGCACTTGGTTTGGGTCCAAGGGGTCGCAGGTTCAAATCCTGCATCGCCGACCATTTTCTTATCCAATAAGAACAATAAGTAAACTCCTCTAAGTTATAAATCTAAATCTGTTAGCCTATAATTCTATTAAATAATTTCTATTTTATTCTATTTAGTCCGTAGTTAGCCTGTTTTTTATTCAGTTAGTATTTATAGTCCCTTATCTAGTCCAAATAATTGCCCCCTATACTCGACTATCATAAATATTAGGTTATAATGCCGCGTCTATTGTTTAACATAGTGCCCGAAGGGCAAAGCAGCAATGGTGTCTCATGGTAGCGACGGATGCTTTTAAGTGTGAAAAACCGCTTAAACTTTATCAAGACTCATGCAGAACACTTTGTTTGTAAAGGAAGGCGAACAGTCGCCAAAATTGAATATTGAGGTAAATCATGCAAGTTTCTGTTGAGACGACCCAAGGCCTTGAGCGCCGTATAACTATCACCGTTCCTTCAGAGAACGTTGAGACCGAAGTAAAAAAACGCCTACAACAACTGTCAAAAACACAGCGTATAGATGGTTTCCGTGCTGGTAAAGTTCCAGTATCTGTAATTAACAAGCGTTTTGGCCCTGCAGTTCGTCAAGAAGTTGCTGGCGAAGTAATGCAACGTAATTACATTGAAGCAATCGTTTCTGAAAAAATCAACCCAGCTGGCGCGCCTACATTCGCTCCTAAATCACTTGAAGCAGGTAAAGATTTAGAATTCTCAGCAACGTTTGAAGTTTACCCTGAAGTTGAAGTTCAAGGTTTAGATAAAATTACTGTTGAAAAACCAGCAGTAACAGTAACTGACGAAGATTTAGCTAACATGCTAGAAACACTTCGTAAGCAACACGCAGCGTGGGCTGATGTTGATGCAGCTGCTGGCGAAAACGACCGTGTAACAGTTGATTTCGTAGGTACTATCGACGGTGAAGTATTTGAAGGCGGCAAAGCTGAAGACTTCCCATTAGAACTTGGCCAAGGTCGTATGATCCCAGGTTTTGAAGATAACATCGTAGGTAAAAAAGCAGGCGAAGAAGTAGTTGCTGATGTAACTTTCCCTGATGATTACCACGCTGAAAACTTAAAAGGTAAAGCGGCTCAATTCACTATCACAGTGAAAAAAGTTGAAGCGCAAGAATTACCAGAATTAAGCGAAGAGTTTGCAACTAAATTCGGTGTTACCGAAGGCGGCGTAGACGCGCTTAAAGAAGAAGTTAAAAAGAACATGACACGTGAGCTAGACCAAGCGGTTAAAGCAAGCGTTAAAGACCAAGCAATCAAAGGTCTTTTAGCTAACAACGAAATCGAAGTGCCTAAAGCACTTGTTGATCAAGAAGTTGATGCTCTACGTCAGCAAGCAGCTCAACGTTTTGGCGGCGACGCTCAAAACATGCCAGAGCTTCCAGCTGAATTGTTCCACGAGCAAGCTGTAACACGTGTAAAAACTGGCCTTTTATTAGGTGAAGTGATTAAAGCTAACGACATCAAAGTTGATGATGCTAAAGTTGAAGCATTAATCGCAACAGTAGCTTCTGCATACGAAGATCCAACTGAAGTAGTAGAATACTACAAAGGTAATGATCAACTTATGCAGCAAATGCGTAATGTAGCAATGGAAGAGCAAGCTGTTGAAGCTATTTTAGCTAAAGCAGTTGTTACTGATGTTGAAAAAGCATTTGATGACATCATGAATCCACAGCAAGGTGCTTAATAAGTCATTGACTTAAGCTCTCGCTAACGATTAAATGGCTCGTGTTACTCTGTTTATACAGCGTGCCCGGGCCATTTTAGTTTTTGGCTCTAAATTTGCGAAAAACGATAACTATGCTTCCTTATAATAAGGATAAGTATAAGCGCATAAGGAATTAAATAAGTATGAATACTGGTATTACAGATCCCCTAAATGCATTGGTCCCAATGGTTGTTGAACAAACACCAAAAGGCGAGCGCTCGTATGATATTTATTCGAGATTATTAAAAGAGCGTATTATCTTTTTAACAGGTCAAGTTGAAGACAACATGGCAAATCTGATCTTAGCGCAAATGCTATTTTTAGAATCAGAGAACCCTGATAAAGATATCTTTTTATATATCAACTCACCAGGTGGTTCAGTAACTGCGGGTATGGCTATTTACGACACAATGAACTTCATCAAACCAGATGTAAGTACAATATGTGTAGGTCAAGCTGCAAGCATGGGTGCTTTTTTACTTACTGCTGGTGCTAAAGGTAAGCGTTTTTGCCTACCAAACTCACGTGTGATGATTCACCAACCATTAGGTGGTTTCCAAGGTCAAGCATCTGACTTTGAAATACACGCTAAAGAAATTCTGTCTATTAAAGATAAGCTTAACCGCTTAATGGCTGAGCATACAGGCCAACCATTGGATATTATCTCTAAAGACACAGATCGTGATAACTTCATGAGTGCTTCGCAAGCTGTAGATTACGGTTTGGTAGACTCTGTGTTTACAAATCGCGACAAAAAGTAAGCGCTTGGTAAGCAGGACTACCTGTTTGCCACTTTGAGTTACTATGCGAAAACCAATAAATTTTGGTATAGTTAAAGCGTATTGAAATAGCCGCCAATAATTTTGGTGGCCAACGTAATAAAATGAGGTAGCTGAATGTCTGACACTCCTACAGACGGCGACAAAAGTAATAAATTGTTATACTGCTCTTTTTGTGGCAAAAGCCAACATGAAGTGCGTAAATTAATTGCAGGCCCTTCAGTATACGTTTGTGATGAATGTGTAGAGTTGTGTAACGATATTATCAGGGAAGAGATCAAAGACATTGCTCCTAAGCATGATACGTCTGACAAACTACCTGTACCAAAAGAAATTCGTAAACACTTAGACGATTATGTTATTGGTCAAGATCATGCTAAAAAAGTATTGTCTGTTGCCGTTTATAACCATTATAAACGCCTACGTAACCAATCGACTAAGCAAGACATTGAATTAAGTAAAAGTAATATTTTGCTTATCGGCCCAACAGGTAGTGGTAAAACATTACTTGCAGAAACATTAGCGCGCCTACTTGACGTGCCGTTTACTATGGCCGATGCCACTACATTAACCGAAGCAGGTTATGTAGGTGAAGATGTTGAAAACATCATTCAAAAGCTTTTACAAAAGTGCGATTACGATGTTGAAAAAGCACAGCGCGGTATTGTCTACATCGATGAAATTGACAAGATTTCTCGTAAATCAGATAATCCTTCAATTACGCGTGACGTATCAGGCGAGGGCGTTCAACAGGCGCTACTTAAACTGATTGAAGGCACCGTTGCTTCTGTTCCACCGCAAGGTGGTCGTAAACATCCACAGCAAGAGTTTTTACAAGTAGATACATCTAAAATCTTGTTTATTTGTGGTGGTGCATTTTCAGGCCTAGATAAAGTAATTGAGCAACGTAGCCATAAAAACACCGGTATCGGTTTTGGCGTGAGCGTAAAAGAGTCTGCGGCGAGTCGTTCTTTAAGTGAAACATTTAAAGATGTAGAGCCAGAAGATTTAGTTAAATATGGCTTAATTCCTGAGTTCATAGGCCGTTTGCCGGTAGTGGCTACGTTAACAGAACTTGATGAAGCAGCTCTTGTACAAATATTGAGTGAACCTAAAAACGCGATTACTAAACAGTTTTCAGTATTGTTTGGTATGGAAGACGTTGAACTTGAGTTTCGCGATGATGCCTTAGCTGCAATTGCCCACAAAGCAATGGAGCGTAAAACAGGCGCACGTGGTCTTCGTTCAATTGTTGAAGGTGTATTACTTGATACTATGTACGAACTTCCTTCAATGGATGATGTAAGCAAAGTGGTTATTGATGAAACCGTTATTAAAGGTGAGTCAGATCCAATCTTGATTTATGAAAATAATAAACAAGATAAAGCTGCATCAGAATAGTTTTTAAGCTATTTGAATGGAAAAAGGAGCCTTAGGCTCCTTTTTTTATAATTAATTTAATCGAGTTAGGGAAAATTGTTGAACTTTAATTAGGTTATCCCCATATACTTGAGTAATCTTTAAAATAAATGAAGTGCGAAGAGAAACTATAATGACGCTTGAGAGAACCGACCGAGTCGAAATCCCAGTCCTTGCACTGCGCGATGTTGTGGTATACCCGCACATGGTGATCCCGCTTTTTGTTGGCCGTGAAAAATCAATAAAATGCCTAGAAGCGGCAATGGACAAAGACAAACAAATTTTCTTGGTTGCACAAAAAGATGCAACTGTAGATGAACCAGAGCAAGATGATATTTATCGTATCGGTACTATTGCCACTGTACTTCAGTTATTAAAATTACCAGACGGTACAGTTAAAGTTTTAGTCGAAGGTACACAGCGCGCACAAATTGAAGAGTTTGTAGATAACGATGACTTTTTTGTCGCTAATGCTCAATTTATTGAATCTGATTCTGTAGATGAACAAGAGCAAGATATTTTTATCCGAAGCGCAATTAGCCAGTTTGAAGGCTATGTAAAGCTAAATAAAAAAATTCCACCTGAAGTACTAACTTCGGTTTCAGGTATTGATGAGCCAGCACGTCTTGCCGACACAATGGCAGCGCATATGCCGCTTAAAGTACCTGAAAAACAAAAAGTGCTCGAAATTTCAAGTGTCACAGAACGTCTTGAATATTTAATGGCACTAATGGAAGGCGAAATAGACTTATTGCAAGTTGAGAAGAAAATTCGTACCCGCGTTAAAAAGCAGATGGAAAAATCTCAGCGCGAGTATTACCTCAATGAGCAAATGAAAGCCATTCAAAAAGAACTTGGTGAGCTTGATGATGTGCCTGATGAATTTGAAGCGCTTAAAAAGCGTATTGAAGATTCTGGCATGCCTGATGAAGCTAAAGAAAAGGCAACTACAGAGCTCAATAAGCTTAAAATGATGTCGCCAATGTCTGCAGAAGCGACTGTAGTGCGTTCATACATAGATACATTAATTAATGTGCCATGGAAAAAACGCTCTAAAGTGAAAAAAGACTTAGCAGGCGCACAAAAAATTCTTGATAGCGATCATCACGGCTTAGATAAAGTAAAAGAACGCATTATTGAGTACCTCGCAGTACAACAGCGTACTAATAAGCTCAAAGGGCCAATTTTATGTTTAGTTGGACCACCAGGTGTTGGTAAAACATCACTAGGGCAATCTATTGCACGTTCTACTGGTCGTAAGTATGTTCGTATGGCGCTTGGCGGCGTACGTGATGAAGCTGAGATTCGTGGTCATCGTCGTACATACATTGGTTCAATGCCAGGTAAGCTAATTCAAAACATGACAAAAGTGGGCGTTAAAAACCCATTATTCTTATTAGATGAAATCGATAAAATGTCATCAGATATGCGCGGCGACCCAGCATCAGCATTGTTAGAGGTGCTTGATCCGGAGCAAAACAGTCATTTTGCTGATCACTATCTTGAAGTCGATTACGATTTATCTGACGTTATGTTTGTAGCAACATCAAACAGCTTTAACATTCCTGGTCCATTATTGGACCGTATGGAAGTTATTCGCTTGTCGGGCTACACCGAAGATGAAAAGCTAAACATTGCAAAAGAGCACTTAATTACTAAACAAGTAAAACGTAACGGCTTAAAAGAGTCTGAAATAGTTATCGAAGATAGTGCAATTATTGGCATTATTCGTTATTACACACGTGAAGCGGGTGTACGTAACCTAGAGCGCGAAATTTCGAAACTATGTCGTAAAGCAGTTAAAAATATCTTACTTGAAAAAGACACTAAAATAGTGACCATCAATCAAGATAACCTAGAAGACTTTTTAGGTGTGCAGCGCTTTGATTATGGCAAAGCTGAAGATGGCGACCGTATTGGTCAAGTTACAGGCTTAGCATGGACAGAAGTTGGCGGTGATTTGCTAACAATTGAATGTGCGGCAGTGCCAGGTAAAGGCAAGTTAAGTTACACCGGTTCTCTTGGCGATGTAATGCAAGAGTCGATTCAAGCGGCAATGACGGTTGTGCGTAATCGAGCAGATACTTTCCGTATTAACAGCGACTTTTACGAAAAACGTGATATTCACGTACACGTACCTGAGGGCGCGACACCAAAAGATGGTCCTAGTGCGGGCGCAGCAATGGTAACGGGTCTTGTATCTAGCTTAACGGGTAATCCTGTACGAGCAGATGTTGCTATGACTGGTGAAATTACGCTACGCGGTGAAGTACTTCCTATTGGTGGTTTAAAAGAGAAGTTATTAGCGGCGCATCGTGGTGGAATTAAAACAGTGATCATTCCAAAGATTAACGAACGTGACTTAAAAGAGATACCAGACAACGTGCTGGCAGGTCTTGATATTCACCCAGTTACTTGGATTGACGAGGTGTTAAAGCTTGCTTTAGTGCATCCTGTTGAGAGTTTTTCGGTCGAAACACCTAAAAACCAAGAAAAAACATAAAAAAAGTGCTTTTTAGGGCTTTTCAAATCTAAACGGTATGATAAGTTAAGCACTGGTTTTCAAGCCTAGCCCTTACGGGGCCTAGGCTTAAGAAAAATATAATCATGTGGGCATTAAAAGTTTGCTCTAAAATTTTCAAAAAAGTGATGTTAGTTTAAAAAACCATCGCTCTTGATAATAACAATGAAAGAGGATGATATTGTGAATAAATCTCAATTAATCGATCAAATCGCAGCTGATGCTGACATTTCTAAAGCGGCTGCAGGTCGTGCACTAGATTCATTCATCGAATCTGTATCTGGCGCGCTAAAAGATGGCGACTCAGTTGCACTTGTAGGTTTTGGTACTTTCTCAGTACGTGAACGTGCTGCACGTTCAGGCCGTAACCCGCAAACTGGTGAAACTATCCAAATTGCTGCTGCAACTATTCCAGCTTTCAAAGCCGGTAAAGCGCTTAAAGACGCAGTAAACTAATCACTGTTTTAAACACATTAGTTATGGCGAGTGTAAAGTTACTGATTCACCACAACAGATGAGTTAAGTAACTTTTCCGCCAGTTACTTCAAGTGAAAAAGCGTATCTGGTAAGATACGCTTTTTTTACATGTGACAAGGTAAAATACCTTGATCAAAAAGAGATAAACAAATGCTTGAGAAAATCAGAGAAGGTTCGCAAGGACCTGTAGCCAAAATAATTTTAGGCGCGGTGATTTTATCTTTTGCCTTAGCAGGGATCGGTAGTTACTTAGGTCAAACCACAGAACAACCCGTTGCTGAAGTAAATGGAATTAAAATTAGTCAAACCGATTTTAACCGTGCTTACCAAAATGAACGTAGCCGTTTAGAGCAGCAATTTGGTGAATACTTTACACAAATTGCAGCTGATCCAAATTACATGGCACAAATTCGTCAAGGTGTAGTTGACCGCTTAGTACAACAAGAATTGCAATCACAGCTAGCGGCTGATTTAGGCCTTCGCGTAAGCGACGAAAGTGTACGTAAAACAATTTTAGAATTACCGTACTTTCAAATTGGTGAAAAGTTTAATAACGACCGTTACCTACAAGTAATTCGTCAAATGAATTTTCAACCAGATGCTTTTCGTGAATATTTACGTAAAGATATGACACGCAGCCAGGTAGTATCTGCTGTTGCTGGTACAGACTTTGCCCTAGAGAGCGAGCTGAAAAGCGCAATTGCTCTTCAGCAGCAAACTCGTAGTATTGATTACGTAGTTGTAAACAAAGAGGCACTTGCGGCGAATGTTGAAGTATCAGATCAAGAAGTATCTGATTACTACGACCTAAACGCATCTCAATTTTTATCTCCAGAGCTTATCTCAGTAAGTTACATTGAGCTTAAAGCAGCAGATATCAATGTTGAATCGGTAACCGAGGATGACGTTAAAGCGTATTATGAGCAAAACAAAGCACAATACGTTGAGCCAGAAAAGCGTCGCGTATCACATATCTTAATTGATAACAGTGAAGACGATGATGCAGCAAAAGAAAAAGCCAATGCTCTTCATGCACAGCTAGAGCAAGGTGCAGACTTTGCTGAGTTAGCACAATCATCGTCTGACGATATCGTTAGTGGTGAAATGGGCGGCGATCTTGAGTGGATTGAGCGTGACGTAATGGACCCTGCATTTGAAGACGCGGCTTTCGCGCTTGAAAATAAAGGTGATATTTCTGACGTTGTTACTTCTGAGTTTGGTTATCACATAATTAAACTTACTGACATTCAACCACAACAAGTTAAAGCGTATGACGATGTTAAAGCTGACTTACGTGCTGAATTAGAACAAGCTGAAAAAATTGATGCATTTTACGAAAAGCAAACTGAAATGGGTGCACTTGCATTTGAAATTTCAGACCGCTTAGATGATGCTGCAGAAGTTGCTGAAGTGGAAGTTAAATCTACACCTCTTTTAGCACTTAATGCTCTACCAGAGCCGTTAAACAGCCCTGCAGTTGTTACAGCATTAACATCAGTTGATTTACTTGAAGATAAAGTAAATTCTGAAGTTATTGAGCTGGGCGATGAGCATGCAATCATTGTTCGTATTAACGAGCACAAAGCTGCTGCTACTAAGCCGTTAGACGAAGTAAGCGAGGAAATTAAAGCGCGTTTAGTTAATGAAAAATCATCTGAGCTTGCTAAAGAAAAGGCACGTAGCTTATTTGCAGAAGTACAAGCAGGTAAGAGCTTAAACGATGTTGCTAACGAGCAAAGCTTAACACTTCGCCAAGAAGCTAAGTTAACACGTCAAAGCTATACTGTTTCACCTGCTATTGTGACTCAAGCTTTTAAAATGGCTCACCCAGCGGATTCTGCGGTAGTCGATCTCGTTAATTTAAATAATGGTGATGCAGCAATTGTTGCGCTTAAGTCGGTAACAGATGCACAAGTTGCAGCTAATATTGACCCTCAAGCAAAACAAAGCATTACTATGGCGCAAGCAAATAAAAACTACATGGTATTTATTGAAGCGCTTAAAGCCAATGCTGAGCTTAACTTACCAACGGATACACAAACTGTTGAGTAATTAATTTTAGCTCATAAAGAAAGGCGCTTTTAAAGCGCCTTTTTTATTGTCTTTTAATTACCTCTGGCAATAAACTCAATCCGATTGCCGCTAGGCTCTCTTATCATCATATGTTGGGTTGGGCCGCTACCTAAGTTTTCGGGTGCAAACTCTATAATAATATTATTTTGCATTTTTAAGTGTTCATGTAGCTCGCTTAACTTTTTGATACTTTCAACACTGAGTGCTAAATGGTGTAAGCCCACATTTTCTGCTCGATTAAACTCCACACGTTTTGCATTGTTTTTCACGCGCCATAATGTAATGGTTATTTTATTGTTTGATAAAAAATAAGCAGGATAGGCTGGGTCATTTCCTAGCGTTTTGAAGCCAAGTACATCAGTAAAAAATGCTTTGGATGCATCTAAGTTTGATACGGTTAAACCTAAATGATCAACGCCACCAACCCAATTTGTATCAGCAATAGCTGAGGCAGATAGAAGGAGTAATGAGGAAAGGCTAAGTAGTAACTTTTGTTTAAGCATGAGATCTCTTGTTAATTAAATACAATTAACAAGAAGACCTAGTTAAATACGGTTACCTTACAAAAAAGTTAGGTATTTATAATCTGCTTTAGCAGCTTAATAAACGCTGCGTTACTTTTGATTGAGGGTTTTGAAAAACATCTTCAGTAGGACCGTATTCAACCACTTCACCTTTATCAAGTACAACTACAAAATCACTAATGTGACGTACTAAACTTAAATGATGAGTGATCATCACATACGTAAGGCCTGTATCGCGCTGCAGCTTAAGTAACAAGTTTACTATTTGCGCCCGTATAGAGGGATCTAAAGACGAAACAGCCTCATCAAGTACAATCACCTTAGGATCTAAAATTAATGCACGAGAAAACGCTACACGTTGTAACTGCCCCACGCTAAACATATGCGGGTAGTAGTGTTTATGATCAATTAACAAACCCACCTTAGAAAGCGTTGCATCAATCTTTTCAGTGCGTTCACTAGCATCAAGCTCAGTATTATATTGCAGGCAATCATCAAGCATTTCGCCAATGGTTAAGCCCGGGTTGAGCGATGCAGCTGAATCTTGAAAAATCATACGAATATGGCGACATTGATTATCGCGTACGCCATTATCTTCGATAATATTATTCTCGAGCAAAATTTGCCCGCTATCAGCGCTATCAGCTCCTGAAAGTAGTTTTGCCAACGTACTTTTACCTGCGCCTGTTTCGCCAATTATGGCAATGCTTTCACCTTTACCTACGCAAAATGAAATGTTTTTAAGGACTTCAAACTTTTTACGTGAAAAAAGCCCAGCTCGCACATTAAAGGTTTTACAAAGTGCTTGTACTTTTAACAGTGGCTGCATTACTTCATGTCCTTAATTAACGGAAAGTGACACGCATAACTATGCCCATGATGTTTAGTCAGGGCTGGTGTAACCACACATGCTTTTTGCGCTTGTGGGCAACGCGGCCCAAGGCGACAGCCAATAGGCAAATGTTGCAAAGTAGGGATAGTCCCTTTAAGCGCATAAAAAGGTTCTTTATGTGCTAAGCCTTGCTCGTAGTCTGGCAAGCTTTTTAGTAATGCTTGCGTGTATGGATGGCGAGGCTGTTTAAATATTTCATGGGTTGGGCCTGCTTCAACCATTTGCCCGCAATATAAAACATGAATGCCATGCGACCAATGTGCAATCTCTTCAAGTTCATGAGAGATCATCAAAATAGACATGTTTTTTAGCTGGTTTAAGCTTTTTAGTAACCTAAATACTTGTGCGCGAGTTGTGCTTTCAAGTGCTGTAGTTGGCTCATCAGCTATTAATAACTTAGGTGTGCGAGCAATGGCCATCGCAATCATTACTTTTTGACATACGCCTTCAGAGAGCTCATGAGGGTAACTACTTAGTACCGCTTCGTGGTTTTTAATACCCACTTTATGAATAAGCGCTTTTACTCTGTCTTTTCTCTCTCGGTTGCGTTTTAAAAAGAAACCTTTAGTTGCGACTTCTGGGAGTGTTTCGGCAATTTGGTCAAATATTTTAGCGGTTGGGTCGAGGCAGCGACTTGGGTCTTGATAGATCATCGCTATATCTTGGCTTACTATTTTACGGCGTTTCTCTGGGCTTAAACGCATTAAGTCTACGCCGCGCCAATGAATACGGTCGGCAGTAATGTCCCAGCGTTCGTTTAATACACCAATAATCGCTTTTGCTATTAGGCTTTTACCAGAGCCAGACTCGCCTACAAGCGCATGTACTTCGCCTTCTTTTAAGCTAAAACTCACTCTGTCTACGGCTCTAATTACAGTTTCAGAGGTACGTAGTTCAATTGTTAAGTTACGAACATCGAGTAATTGCATTTAATCAGCCTTACGTGCTTTTAGCACTTGTCGCAGGCCATCGCCTACTAAATTAGTAGATAACACGGCTAAAAATAACAGCACACCAGGTAGTGCTACAGTCCACGGCGCTAAATAAATAAGGCCTAGATTTTCGGCTAATATTGCGCCCCATTCGGTCGTCGGTGGTTGAGCCCCTAATTTTAAAAATCCCAGTGCTGAAATATCTAATATCGCGGTAGAAAGCGCCATCGTGAATATAACCACAATATGCTCATAAATATTAGGGAAAATACCGCGCGATATTATATGCCAGTTAGACGCGCCATCGAGTCTAAACGCAGTAATGTAATCTTTACTTAATTCATCAACAATTAGGTTGCGCACCGAGTGAATAAATTGCGGTAGTAACGCTAAAATAATTGCCCATACGGTATTCATTAAACCTGGGCCAAGTATGGCGATTATTATTATTGCCAATAACAAAGAAGGAATAGAAAGTGTTATATCAAGTAAATGATTTAAAAAGCTTGAACGCAACCCTTTACTAATCCCTGCAAAAGTCCCCACTAATACACCAAACAGGGTCGTGATTAGGGCAGCTACAACAGAAAGTCCAAACGTATATGTTGCACCATTCATTAAGCGCGAGAGTACATCACGGCCTAAATCATCGGTGCCTAAAATAAAGCGTACATCGCCCATTTCTCGCCATGAGGGCGGTATGAGTAGTGCATCACTATGCTGTTGGTTTACGCCATAGGGCGCTAAAAAAGGAGCTGTGGCGGCCAATAATGCAAACGCCATAAATATCCATAAACCAACCAAAGCTGGGTGATTGTTTTTAAATTTGCGCCAAAATCGCGCAAGTGGCGATTTATTCGACTCTTCAGAAAATAAATTAAACTTTGCCATGGGCCTGATTCCGCGAGAGTGGATCGAATAAAGTGTAAGTAAGCTCAGCTGTAATAGAGGCCAAAATAACAAATAAAGACACCGCCATTAATCCGCCTTGAATTGCAGGAAAGTCGCGCTGATAAATACTGTCGATTAACCATCGGCCAATACCCGGCCAAGAAAAAATAACTTCAGTAATCATCGCAAGCGTTATCAAGGTGCTAAATTGCAAACCTATTTGCTTTATAACCGGTAATAATGCATTACGAAGCGCATGGTGCATGATAAGTTGACGGCGGTTAAGGCCTTTTGCCCTAGCTGTTTTAATAAAGTTTTGATCCATTACCTTAAGCATAGACTCGCGAGTAAAGCGCACTAATACCGTGGTTGGATACATGGCCAGTACAATAGTAGGGAGTGTTAAATGGCGCAGCGCATCAACAAAGGCCATTCCTTTATATGGAAATCCAGCTAGAGCAATATCAATTAATATAAACCCTGTACTGGCGGGTATTTCGTAAAGGAGGCCCATTCTGCCCGACATTGGAAACCAGCCAAGCTTTAACGAAAAAACCATTATTAACAACAATGCGAGCCAAAACACAGGCATTGAATAACCTACCATAGTGACAGAGTTTATAAGTTTGTCGGGCCAGCGTTTATGATAGCCAGAGCCTAAAATGCCAGTAGGTACACCAATAACAACCGATACAATTAATGCATATACGCTTAGCTCTAAAGTAGCCGGTAGTAAGTCAATAATATGGCTAAACACGCTGTTACCAGAGGCAAATGAAAGCCCCCAGTCGCCTTGAAATATTCTCCCTAAAAAGGCAATGTATTGCATAAAGTAATTGCTGTTGTATAAATATTTATCTTCAAGCTCACTATGCTGTGCAAAGTTACCACTTGGTATGCCACTTAAATTACTTAGCGGATCACCGGGAAATAAATACGCCAGTGAAAACGTAAATACGCTGAGCATTAGTATCATAAAAAAGAACAAGCCAAGGCGACGTAAAATATAATCTAAGATCATTATTTTTTCCTCGCATTAGCAAGCGAAATAGCACCAAACGGGCCAAGTGTTATGCCTTCCACATCAGCGCTACTTGCTTGAAAGCGCAAGCCATGAGCAATAGGTAATAACGGCAACTCTTTAATAATTAAGCTTTGTGCATCTTCGTAGTATTTTTTACGTTTGTTTAAATCAGTGGTGTCTAGTGCTTTAGTAAGCAATAAATCAAATTGGGGATTACACCAGTTTGCAGGGTTTTTACCACTAAAAGTAGCGGTGCAACTCAGCAGCGGGCTAAAAAAGTTATCAGGGTCGGGTGTATCTGCGGCCCAACCAAGTAATACACTGTCGTGTCGATGTTCGCCAATACGTTGAATAAACGTATTCCACTCATATTCTACAATACTGACGTTAACGCCTACTTTGCGTAAATCACTTTGCATAAGCTCAGCCATTTTACGTGCGTTGGGATTATAAATACGACTCACAGGCATAGCCCATATCGTCATATCAAAGCCATTAGGCAACCCTGCTTCAATAAGTAACTTTTTAGCAAGTTCTGGATCAAACGTAGGTATATCTTCTTGTGGCTCAAATGCCCAAGAGGTTGGCGGCAAAATAGATTGTGCGCGAGTACCGTTACCGTAATAAACCGCCTGCATTATTTTATCTACATCTATTGCGTGCGCAAGCGCTTGGCGTACGCGTAAGTCGTCAAACGGGGCACGCTCTGTATTAAATGCCCAATAACCTATGTTTAAGTTTGTTTCTTTTTCGACGTTTATATCATCACGTTGCGCTAAAATGCTCAATTGTGCACTACTTGGATGAGCCGTTACATCGCACTCTTTAGTCAGCATTTTTGCTATGCGCGTAGTGCCGTTAGGGGTTATATCGTAAACCAATTGCTCAAGTGCAACGTCATGCTTCCAATAAAGTGGGTTACGGTAAAAGCGCACAAGATGATCTCGACGGTATTCTTTATAAATATACGGGCCGGTGCCAATAGGGTACTGATCAAATAAGTTTTTTTGATTATTTTTCTTAAGTTTCATGGCGTATTCTTCTGAAAGCACCACGGCAAAGTCGGTGGCCATATTAGCTAAAAAACTACTTTCAGGATTAAATAATTCAAAACGCACTTGGTAGTCAGACACGCGCACAATTTTGCGAATAAGTTGATCAATTCCTACACTTTGAAAATAAGGGTAATCGGCATCGCCCACAAAGTGATATGGATTATATACATCGAATAATCGGCTAAAGGTGAATATAACGTCGTCGGCGTTAAAGTCCCGCGATGGGGTAAAATAAGAAGTTGTATGAAACTTTACATCTTTACGCAGGGTAAAGGTAACCGATTTACCATCTTTGCTAATTTTCCAATCGGTCGCCAGCTCACTTTGAAACTCTGCCGTAACAGGGTCAATGCTAATTAAGCGGTCGTATAATTGGTTAGCAATTATATCAATAGTTGAACCGGTGGTCGTGACTTGCGGATTAAACGACACAGGGTTAGCTTCAGCGCAATAAACTAAGCCTTGGTTTTTTTCTTCTATGATTTCTTCTTTGCTATCAAGGCAACCAACTAAAGTGGTGGTAAGCAAAACAAGTAATAATTTATGCACCCGCATAACCTCTGACTATTGTTGATCCAACAAGTTGTATTTTTTTAGATAACCACGTAATTGATGATACGTTAAACCAAGTACTTCTGCAGTTTTCTTTTGATTAAATTGGCTATGTTCGAGTGCTTTATTAATCATGTTTATTTCAAAGTCGTTTGAACGCTCTTTTAAGCTGCACGGAAATTGAATATCAACGGCTGAATCATTGCTTGTTTGAGTAATCGGCGGCGCAACAACAATAGGCTCTGCATTAACCGTTTGAGCCGCTACAGGTGCTTTAATACGCGCTTTTGGTCTAAATGGGCTATCGAATGGGTCTAAAATAATCTGGTGAACGGGAATATGTTCACTACCGTGGCGATACAAACTGCGTTCAACCACATTTTTAAGTTCACGAATATTACCAGGCCAATCATAACTAAGCAGTGTTTCTGTTGCGCTTCGGGTAAAACCGCTAAACAGTTCCCACTCTAAATCGCGCGCCATATTCATCGCAAACTGCTCAGCAAGAAGCATAATATCGTCTTGGCGTTCGCGCAGTGGTGGTAGGGTAATTACATCAAAGGCAAGGCGATCGAGTAAATCACTTCTAAATTCACCTTGCTCGGCCAAATAAGGAAGGTCTTCGTTTGTCGCACACACTAAGCGGGTATCTACTTTTACAGTTTGTTTTCCGCCAACACGTTCAAACTCACCGTATTCTATAACGCGCAGCAGTTTTTCTTGTACCATAGCTGAGGTATTAGCTAATTCGTCTAAAAACAGTGTGCCGCTGTTAGCGCGTTCAAAACGACCTTCGTGACGTTTACTTGCCCCCGTAAAAGCACCGCTTTCGTGGCCAAATAACTCACTTTCGAGTAGGTTTTCGTTAAGCGCTGCACAGTTAAGCTTTACGTAGTTTTGATCCCAGCGTTTTGATAAAAAGTGTAAGCGTGCTGCTATTAGCTCTTTACCTGTGCCGCGTTCACCAATAATAAGTACCGGTTTATCTAAATTAGCCAGTTGCGATACCTGATCTAATACAGACAGAAAGCTATCTGATTGGCCGAGTAAATTATCCTGTTGGCGATATTGGCTCATATTTCCTAACTCTTGGTCATTTTTACTAACAGTTAGTGTATTTCATAATTAGGGATAACTAAAGAAATTTGTATATTTAGTTTAACGTAATGAAAATAAAGTGTATTTTAACTTTTAAAAAGTTGGCAAGCATATTGATACTAGTTATAGCAGACTAACTAAGTTTTAATTACAGAGGTAAATGTTATGGGAATTTTTTCACGTTTTGCAGATATTGTTAATTCTAATATCAACGCCATTTTAGATAAAGCAGAAGACCCAGAAAAAATGGTTCGTCTGATTATTCAAGAAATGGAAGATACGCTTGTTGAAGTACGTTCTACATCAGCTAAAACATTGGCTGAGAAAAAAGAAATTGTACGCCGCTTAGATACACTTAAAGCGCAGGTAAGTGATTGGCAAGATAAAGCCGAACTGGCTTTAAGTAAAGACCGCGACGATTTAGCGCGTTCAGCATTACTTGAAAAGCAAAAGTCGGCAGATGCAGTTGCTTCAGTAACGAGTGAGCTTGAACATGTAGAGTCTCATATTGAGAAATTACAGCAAGAAGTAACGACGCTACAAGAAAAGCTAGCAGATGCTAAATCTCGTCAAAAAGCGATTATACTTCGCCAACGTTCGGCTGAGTCGCGCCTTGAAGTGAAAAAGACACTTGATAGCTCAAAAGTAGAAGAAGCACTTAACCGCTTTGAACGTTACGAAACCAAAATTGATGGACTAGAATCTCAAATTGAGTCGTACGATTTAGGTAAAAAGACGTTAGCGGATGAAATTGCTAATCTACAAAAAAATGAAAAGATAGATGATGAGCTAGCCGAACTTAAAAAGAAGTTAGCTGATAAATAATTACATACAAAAATATATGGGGCCCATGTGCCCCAGCTTAAAAACATCAAAACGGATTGTCAGGAGAGGATTATGTTTGATCCAGAGATATTAGTTGCACCATTTATCTTGTTTATGATTTTTGTTGCTCCGCTATGGCTAATTTTGCACTACCGTAGCAAGAAACAAGTAAGCCAAGGTTTAAGTGAGCACGAACATCGCCAATTACTTGAGCTTGCACACAAAGCTGAAAAAATGGCTGATCGATTAGAAACACTTGAAGCATTGCTTGATCAAGAGTCACCACAATGGAGACGCAAAGTATGAGTGCCAAACGCGAATTATTAAGAGACCCACAACGCGGTAAAATAGCCGGTGTATGTGCGGGATTAAGTGACTACTTTAATATGGAGTTATGGTTAGTTCGCATTATATTTGTTAGTGCGGTACTGCTAACGGGTGGCCCATTATTTGTGGTAGCGTATATTGCAGCCTGGTTCATTTTAGATAAAAAAGAGCCCGCAACAGCGCAAACTAAAAACTCAACTAAAACTGACGATCCGCTAGAAGTAAAATTTAAAGTATGGCAAAAAGGCGAGCCGCCGCGCCGCGCATTGCAAGACTTAAAAGAGCGTTTAACGCGTGTAGATACTCGCCTTCAAGATATGGAGCGCCATGTAACTTCAAGCGAGTTTACGGTGAGCCGTGAAATTAACAAACTTTAAAGGATTTAATAGCACCTTATTTGCAGCGTGATAAATTACGGCAAATTAGGTGCAAGACACTTTATGAGCCAATCATTTGCAAAAAAGACCTTTAAAAGCATTAAAGGCAAAGCACAAAAAGCCCTTCATCGCAGTTTAGACCAACACGTAAAGCTTGCCGTAACTGGCCTAAGTGGTAGTGGTAAAACTGCCTTTATTACCGCGCTTGTTAAACACTTAACAACCCAAGCGGACGATAAAAACTTACCTTTTTTTGATGTAATGCGCGAGCACCGCCATGTGGCCACTAAAGTTGTGCCGCAAGAGGCGTTAAAAGTCCCTACGTTTAATTACCCTCGAGCACTCAATGCTTTATTACCCAGCGATGGGGTGCCTACATGGCCTGCATCTACCGAGCGTATTAATACGCTACGCTTAGCAATAAAGTATCAAAGTAATGCAGGGCTGCGTGGGCACTTTTCACCGCAATCAACGCTTTATTTAGATATTATTGACTACCCGGGTGAATGGCTCCTTGATTTACCTATGCTTGAGCAAAGCTATTCTCAATGGTGCGAGCAGCAATATCCGTTATTAACTCAGCCTTCGCGCGTAAACACATCAAGTGATTTTTTAATGGCCGTTGAGCAACTTGACTTAAACGCTCCCGTTGATGAAAACGCACTTGCTCATATTGCTCAGCTTTATCAAAGCATGTTAGTCGGGCTTAAAAAAGACACCAAACTTGCCATGTTACAACCTGGGCGCATGCTAATGCCAGGTGATTTACAAGGCGCGCCATTGTTATTGTTTTTTCCGGTATCGGGTGAAATAAACAGTGACGATGTCGTTGCGGGTTCTAATTTAGCGCATTTAATTAAGCGTTTTAACGCCTATATAAAAGAAGTCGTAAAACCATTTTATAATGAGCATTTTAGGCACTTCGATCGCCAAATTGTACTTGTAGATGTACTTAGTGCGTTAAACGAAGGGCACGAAACACTCCAAGAGCAAAGCAGTGTAATAAACCAATTACTCGCACACTTTAATTACGGTGAGTCGGGCTTTTTTAAACGTTTATTTAAGCCAAACATAGACAAAATATTATTTGCAGCTAATAAATCAGATCACATAAGTGCAAAACACCATAAAGATTTAGCACTACTACTTGATTCGCTCGTGCATGAGCAAAGTAATCATTTAAAGTTTGATGGTGTAAAAATAGAAACCATGGCTATGTCGTCAATTACAGCAACGCAGCCGCGCCAGATTACCGACAAAGGCCAAACGCTTGACTGTATTTATGGTAAACCGCTAAACGAGCCAGATTGGCTTACGTATTTACCGCCGCAACCTCCCTCGCGAATGCTTAATAAAAATGAGTGGCCAGAACGGGGATTTGAGTTTTTATCGTTCTCTCCAATGCCGAGCCCCGATAAACAACTAAAACATATTCGATTAGATCATGTCATGCAGTACCTGCTAGGAGACAAATTAACATGAGTGAGTCAAACCAACCATTTCAAGCAGGGCGTCGTATTGATACGCAAAGCATTGAGCAAAACGAACCCGTTTTAGCACCTGCAAAAATTATTCAGCACGGGCAAAGTGATTACGAAGAACTTGAAGATGAAGCACTAGAGCCAGAAATAGATCTAGAACCTGTATACAAAAAGTCAAAGTGGCAAACACTTAAAGGTGTTTTTGCTATTAGTTTTATAGTACTAGTGCTTTTAGAGTTTGCATACTCGTTAGTATTTGCTTTCGAGCAGTCAATTATTTTAGGCAGTGTTTATTTAACTGCGGTTGTAAGTGGCGTGCTGCTAATAGGGCGCTTATTGTGGCGAGAGTACCGAATGCTGCGCAGTTTAAAGCGTAACCAGCTGCACCGAGTTGAAGCCGACAGGCTTTTAAACAGCGAGCAAGTAGGCGGTGCATTACCTTGGCTCGAAAAGCTCAATAAACACCAGGAGCTTGATAACTTTGAAACCTTTAAAAACCAAGTAGCGATGCATCACAGCGACAAAGAAATAATGACGCTGTACGCCAACAGTTTATTAATAACCCAAGACACCAAAGCTAAAAAGCTTATAAATCGTTTTGCGACTGAATCTGCACTGCTAGTTGCCCTAAGCCCACTTGCGCTGGTGGATATGATGGCTGTGCTTTGGCGCGGTACTAAGTTAATAGAACAAATTGGTAAAATTTATGGCATTGGTTTTGGCTACGCGAGCCGTATAAAGTTATACCGTATGCTGATAAAACAAGTAATGTTTGTAGGTAGTGCTGAGCTTGTATCTGACCTTGCTGCAACTGCATTGAGTGCTGAGCTTTTAGGTAAGCTTTCGGGGCGGGCAGCGCAAGGGGTCAGCGCCGGTATTTTTACAGCGCGTATTGGTTACAAAGCAATGGAGCTTAGTCGCCCATTACCACGGCTTGAAAACAAGCGCAGCTTACTAAAAGGCACTGTGCAAAGCATCGCAGGTAAAATTATGAGCCGTAAAAAGGCGGAGTCAACGCAGTAAAATACGAGGGCGTGTTGATCTTTGATGGTTGAATTTGCAGCAGTGTGTTTGGTATTTAGGCAAGGCAGAGCCTATGAAGTGTGGTTATTCCCCATAAATAGGCGATAACGCAGCATAAATGCCAAACATGCGCTGCCCGTTGGGTTCTTTCTAGGGACGATAAACTCTTTGTTGCCTACATGGATGTAGGTAAGGGGCGTGAGCAGGACGCGGAAGCTTTGCTCGGTTTTTACTTATTCTTACATGGATGTAAGCCAGTAGGGTAACGCAGGAGCAGTTACCGAGCCCACTAGGTTACAAACCTCGCGCCGCGATTTAATCTTCCTTGGATTGAACAAATTTCAATCCGCAAAGGTCAACACGCCCTGGTGGCAATATTTGTGTACAAACGTGCGCTGCACGGTTTTTACACAAATAGCCATCTGAGCATCCGGCATGCTTGCTGTTTGTAAGCGCATACGTTTTGATTGTTGAATCGCAAAAACATAATAATCAAAAAATGAGCCTACAATGAGCAAGCATCATATAAACACCCAGTGTATTCACGGACCACAAAAAGCAAACGACCCGCACGGCGCACTTACTTCTCCTTTGTATCAAACCTCTACCTTTCATTTTGAAAATGCCGCACAAGGTGCTGCGCGTTTTGCAGGCGACGAACCTGGCTATATTTATACGCGTTTAGGAAACCCCACAACCACAGAGCTTGAGCAAAAAGTTGCTCAACTAGAGAGCTGTGAAGCCGCTGCTGCAACCGCAACAGGTATGGGGGCTGTATCTGCCTCAGTACTGAGCTTTTTATCGCAAGGAGATCACCTTGTTGCCTCAAGTGCTTTGTATGGTTGTACCTTTGCGTTTTTCTCGCATATGTTGCCGCGCTGGGGGATCGAAGTCACTTTTGTTGATATGACCAACGAGGACGAACTACGCGCTGCCATCAAACCTAATTCAAAAATGATATTTGTAGAAACGCCAATTAATCCCACTATGGCGGTTATTGATTTGGCACTGATTGGCGCAGTTGCTAAAGAACACAATTTAATTAGTGTGGTCGACAACACCTTTTTAACGCCGCTACTGCAATCGCCTAAAAAATACGGCATCGACATTATAATGCACAGTGCGACCAAGTACTTAAACGGCCACGGAGACGTAGTAGCGGGTATTGTATGTGGATCGCTTGAGCACATAACACACATTAAAATGACCGTATTAAAAGATATTGGTGCAACCATAAGCCCACACGATGCATGGCTAATTAATCGAGGCCTAAAAACACTCGCTATTAGAATAGAACGCCATTGTCAAAGCGCACAAACAATAGCGCAATATCTAGAAGCTCACCCACAAGTAAGCACCGTATATTACCCGGGGCTCAAATCGCACCCAGGTTATAAGTTTATTGGGAATCAAATGAAAGCCGCTGGTGGTGTTATTGCGTTTGAAATAAAAGGCACGCTACAAGATGGCGCTCAATTTATTGATAGTATGAAACTTTGTACACTTGCAGTAAGCCTCGGCGACGCTGAAACACTAATTCAGCATCCTGCATCTATGACTCACTCGCCTTATACGCCAGAGGAGCGAGCCGCCGCTGGAATAAGTGATGGGCTGATCAGGCTCTCGGTTGGGCTTGAAGATGTTAACGACATTATTAGTGATTTAGACCAAGCTTTCACTAAAATTGGTTAGATGTATTTAATTGTATACACATGAAAATAAGCTGCAGGCCTTTATTTAAAGGCCTGTATTTTTAATGTGCCACGGGTGTAATTTTAGCTTTACGATCTAGTTGATCGCGCTAAATACTGATGTTAGCCTATCTATTAAACTTTTCTTCACTTTTGCATAGTATGGGGTCATTCGATATTCAATAGACTTGAGTATCACACTGACACCGATTTAGGGCTCACACCCAAGAAGGTACTTATGGCTAAAGCAAGTAAATACACATCCAAAACACCAGACGAAAATGGTGTTATACATTGGAGTGATGAAGAAAATAAAATTTGGTCTGAGCTTGTAGCGCGCCAACTTGCGTGCATTGAAGGCAAAGCCTGCGATGAGTACATGCAAGGGTTAAAAAAGATTAACCTGCCGCACGACCGTATTCCGCAGTTAAGCGAACTAAACGAAGTGTTGCTGGCCACTACCGGTTGGCAAGTTGCGCCAGTACCTGCGCTTATCGACTTTGATGAGTTTTTTAGATTATTGGCAAACAAGCAGTTTCCGGTAGCTACATTTATTCGTAGCCGCGAAGAATTTGACTACCTACAAGAGCCTGATATTTTCCATGAAATATTTGGCCATTGCGCCATGCTAACTAATCCTGACTTTGCCGAGTTTACGCATAAGTACGGGCAATTAGGTTACGCAGCGCAGAAAAAGGACCGTGTATACCTTGCGCGTATATACTGGTTTACAGTCGAATTTGGTTTAATGCAAACCGAAGACGGTCTGCGTATTTACGGCGGTGGTATTTTATCAAGCCCAGGGGAGACTCAGTACGTATACTCAAATACGCCAGAAATCAGCCCAATGAATGTGCTTGATGTACTGCGTACGCCGTACCGTATTGATATTATGCAACCACAGTACTACACCATAAATTCGATTCATGATCTGTTTGATATATCGCAAATGGATATTATGACTTTGGTTGAGCGAGCTAAAGAGCTTGGTTTGCACGACCCAAAATTTCCACCAAAAGAAAAATTAGCCAGTTAAACATTAATGCTAAAAAAGCTAAAAGTAAGGATTTAGAATGTCTTCATTAAGTGCACAAAAATGCGAAGCCTGTCATGTAGATGCGCCAAAAGTATCTGACGAAGAGTTAGCACAATTAATTACTAAAATCCCAGACTGGGTACCAGAAGTACGCGACGGCATTATGCAGCTTGAGCGTGTTTATAAATTTAAAAACTTCAAACAGGCTATCGCGTTTACTAACAAAGTAGGCGACATGGCAGAAGACGAAGGCCATCACCCAGGTTTATTAACCGAGTGGGGCAAAGTAACGGTTACATGGTGGAGCCATTCAATTAAAGGCCTACACAAAAACGACTTTATTTGCGCAGCTAAAACAGACGACGTATTTAACGCGCTGTAAACTTTTTAAAGGTTTAACCTTCGCAACAAAAAACCCGCTAAAGTTATTTAGCGGGTTTTTTTATATACCGTTGTCACTGGCATTTATAGAAATTGAATGAACCTTTAGCTGCTTATCTGAAAACTTACTTTTAAGCATGTCGATGGTTTTTTCTTGTTGCCTACAAGGCGGACAGGGGCCTACATCTTCATCTATTGAGGTGTAAAACAACGTATACTTTTGCTGGGTAAAATCGGGCAATATTGTTAATAGCTGCTCTAAATTACTTTTAATTAAATCAGAATCAGCATGGCTTTGTTTATTTTTAAAAATGGATAAAATATTTGGTAAATATTTATCAGAGTAATGCATCAACTCGCCTTTGCTGTTAAATAAAAACATTTGCGGTGCGGTATTATTAATGGGCGATTTAACCATTTGGTAATGAGAGAAACTGTACTGCTCAGCGTATGTATTTCCACCATATATAAGTAGTGTAGCTAGTAGTAATTTATACATGCTTATCCTTAAGTTAAGTTATTCCACGAATTGTTAAGTGTTTTTTTAATCTCTATAGCAATAATACATATAACCGCTAACAAAATGACTAAATGCACTGTAAGTATCGTGTTTAGGTCAAAAACGGATTGTTGAAATAAAAAAGTTTGTAGTTTTTCATGTTGGGTGAAAAATAGCGCAATAATAACTATGTGGGTTATCACAAATGCAGTGAAAAATAGCTTTAAAAATAAATAGCATATTTGGTAGCTGCGAGCGCCCATAGCACGTCTTAATGCAAGCTCTGTGGATGATTTAGCCGTAAGTTGTTTAATACTGCTGTAGTTGTATAAAAACGCAGAGAGTAGAAGAATTGAGGAACACACAACGGTAATTATTAGTAATGCATTTCTAGGGGCTTGCTCATTTTTTACTAAAGATGAAAGGGGGGTAAGTGATAAATCGTTAAAGTTAACACTTAATGCTCTTACTGCCGTTTGCAGTTCACTTTCAACTTGTGTGATGGGCGCATAAGTTTTAATTATAATTGTTTCAAAACCTGTCAGGGCACTTATTACATTATATACAGTTGGCTGAACCGGTGTGTCGGCTCCTTCATTATAAATATCATTAACAACACCAACTACTTTATGTTTTACTTTTCCAGTATCAAATTGGGCTAATAAATAAGCTTGGCTTAGTTCTGTGCCTGCAAAGTATTGATCCCATAAAGCGCTGTTAACGACAATGTTTTGGTACTGTTGCCATTGCACGCTTTGCCCAGAAATAAGCTTAGCGCCAATAGTTTTAAAGTAATGCGGGCTCACTCTATGGCTTGCGGTACTGGCGCTTTTACCCGAACTGATAGCTTGTCCGGTAACGGTGTACCATGCACTAAACCCACTGCGATCTGATAGGGGCGGGGCTGAGCTAAGTGATACTTCTTCAATAATGGGCAGTGAATTTAATTGCTGAATTAATTGTTGAGCAGAGTTATTTGCATTAAAGGCCTTGCTAGGTGATTGTGGAAAACTAAAGCTGGCAATTAGAATACTGTCTGCATTAAAACCCATACTTTTATTATTTAAATTAATCTGGCTGTAAATAACCAAACTACTAATATAAACACTTGTAATAGCAAGGCTAGTAAGTAACGAAAGCAATGAGAACACTTGTACTTTTTCGCTTGTTGTTGCACTTTGGCCGCGTCCAATACTGCTGTGTATCCACCTTCGCTGAAAATAACTAAGCGCCGATAAAAAAGTAATAATAACTATGTAAAATACCGCCAGCGTAAATAATGAAAAAGAGCTGCTTAGCTTATTCAGGCTTGGTAATAAAATTGCGCTAATGCGGTCGCTCAGTGGATACAAAACGCACATTACAATAATAAGTAGTAGGCTTGTGAGTGCAATATCAATAATTTGCTGCACAAAAATGTGTTTGTTATTGGCCCCACATAGTTTGCGTATAGTTTCTTCTTGTTGCTTTTTAATTGACTCTGCACAGTAAAATGCACAAAAGGCAATAAAGCTAAATGAGAGTAAAATATAATAAAGTAACTGCAATAAGTTTAGGCGCTTTATTATTTTATTAAAGTGAGTAGGGCTAACGCCAATACCATCACTAAACTTAAGTTCGGTGTTATCAAATATAAACATTTCGTTTTGTAAGTGCTTATTTAGCAAGCTTAAAAAGAGTGTTTTATTTTTAACGTTTCCTAGAATATACGTAAATGTATCTGGGGTCAGGCTACTTTCTTGAGGCAAAATACGCTTGAGTTGCGAGTAAGAAATAACGAGTTTAGGTTCATAGGCACGTTTAAAGCTTTTAAACTCTTTTGGCATTACAGCAACAATGTTTATGCTTTTATTATTAACAACAAGCTGTTTGCCAATAATATCAGTGACACCTTTAAAATGAGTATGCCAAAACGAATAGCTAATGGCGGCACTTAGTGCGCTGCCTTGTTTTGGGAAATCTAGCTTCTCAAAGCTGCCTAAAGCAGGAATGATACCTAATTGTTTATAACCCCCCGATATAAAGCTTACCTTAACAGGCTCGCTATCATGATTAACCGAAAGCTTTAATGATAAATCAATAGAGCGTTCAAAAACGCCGACTAAATCTTGGTGCAATAAGGTTATTTCATCAAAAATGTACTCATCAACGGGTAAGTCATTTTGAGTGTCACTTAAGTAAACTTGTTTAATGTTGTGGATGTTATTTATTGCCGTGTGATCGGCTGATAAAAACTGACTATGAATATTATTTATATTTAAAATTAAACACAAAGGAATACTCAGCAACAAACAGCTAAGCCATAATTTAGTATTTTGCTTAGCATATTTTAGCCAGTTTAAGGTCAGATCAGTAATTAAGTTCAGCATCAAAAACCTTGCGCACTAAGCTGTCCGTCTTGAATATACAAACGCGTTTTTGCTGTTTTAGCATGGTTTTCATCATGTGTTATTAAGCAAATTGTTTTGCCATCGTCGTTTAGCTTATTGAGTAACTGATATATTTGTTCGCTATTACTCGAATCTAAATTACCCGTTGGCTCATCGGCTAAAATAACAGAGGGCTCATTTATTAATGCTCTAGCAATAGCAACTCTTTGTTGTTGCCCGCCTGACAATTGGCTTGGCTTTCTATCAATAAATTCAAGCATATTTACTTTATTAAGCGCAGCTTCTACTTTTTTTTGGTAATCCTTTCTAGGCACCGATTTGTTGTAACTGAGTGGCAAAGCCACGTTATCAAATACGCTTAAATGATTTAACAAATTAAAGTTTTGAAATATAAAACCAAGTTCTCTGTTTTTAATGGCTGCAATAGAGTCGGGTGTTAAGTCTGCTGTGTTAGTGCCTAAAATAGTGTATTGCCCTTGGCTAGGTAAGTTTAGTAAACCTAAAATAGAAAGTAGAGTACTTTTACCACTGCCAGAAGTACCAGTTATTGCAATGTAGTCACCACTGTTTATTTTAAAACTTACAGCTTTGAGGGTATCAATTTTAGTATTAGGGTATTGATAAAAAACATTATTAAACTCTATCAGCGGATAACTCATTTAAAAGCACCTATTAAATCAAAGTTATTTTTAGTGGCGTAATCAGCAGGCAGTAATAATACATAATTACTCTGTAGCGTTTCATTAAAGCTCAAGGTGTCTTGCTCAGTCGTTTTATAATTTATATTAGTAAGAATAGCTTTACTCGATGGTGTTATTTCGTAGACCTTCCATTTGCTGTAGTTATCAAAATCATTCGGTTTTTTAATGTTTTGAGCTACTAAAGATTGCTCCAAATAAATATGAGCTTCTATTGCTTGGCTGCTTCTAAGCCATGATGGAGGGGAAGCGTCTAATACTAAAAATACATTAATAGCGCCATTTCTTATTACCGTATCAATATAATCAACCTTAGCTGCAATTGTGCCACTGGGTGTAACTATGTCTGCTTTTTGGCCAATTTTTAACTGAGTGGATGAATACTGAGGGACTTGTATTTTAGCCAGTAAGTTGTCGGTCTCTATTAACTCAAACAGCGATTGCCCTTGAGTAACCGCTTGACCTAATTTAGCTAAGTTTTGGCTTACGGTACCGTCAAAGTTTGCTGTGAGTGTTAGTTGCTCTTGACGCCTTTGTAAATAGCTAAGTTTATTTTTTGCGATGTTTACTTTGTTATCAAGCGCAATTAATTGCTGATCAAATGCATCTTTAAATAGGCTAAGTTCATCATTTTTGGCATTAACTTCAAGTTCACTTTGCTTGTAAAGCATTTCGCTTTGCTTAAAGCGAATTGCAGAAATAATACCTTGTTCCATTAAAACTTTATTAGCATTTAATTCAAGCGCTTGCTGCTGCAATGCCATTTTAGCTTTTGATAAGTCGACTTTAATTTGCGAGAGCTTAATTGCTAAATTACTTTTATCAATAGCTACTTGGGATTCTAAATTAAGCTGCTCATAACTCGCATTATGTATATCTTGTTCCAATTCGTAGTTAGTTAGCTTTGCTAATACTTGGCCTTTTTTTATAGCTTGCCCTTCACGAATTGTAAGTGTGTTGATATTGCCTTTTAGCGGCGCAGACAAAAGCTCTCTTTGTGTAGGCTCTATTGTACCAATCCCTTTTAATACATTGGGTAATGATACTTGAGAGACTAATATTGGCTTTAAATAACGTTCAGGAATATCATTTGAGAAAAGTAGTATCTTAATTAAATAACCCAAAGCCAATAGCAACAATAAAGCCGCAATAGCGATAGGGTATCTACTTTTTTGTTTAACGATTAAATACTCTTCCATTAGTACAACCTACTTGTGCTTTTGTTATTTTAAAATGTGGTAAACGCTGTTTTAGTTAGGGTTTTTACTTTTTTAAGTAAAGGGTGTGAGGGTAAGCTAGCTGAGTAATATTTTTAGCTGGCAGCTAATGGTTTGATTTTTCACCAACTACGTTCCCAAAACACATTCAGTTATATCACCACTAAGTTAACTATGTAAATTTTATTTTAATGGGATTTAGTGGGAGAAAGGTTTGTTTATCTTGTTTGTTGATGGAGTAGGACAAGGTAATTACTACGTTGCTACACAAAAGCACTTATTTTTATAAGTGATCTTAGGTTTAGGGGGGTATTGCTAACAATGAGCAGTAGCTCGGGATTAATTTTTATCGACGTAGGAAGGGTTGAGTGAAACGAAACCCAACTTTTTGCATTTTAACATCTTAGAATATTCAATTTTATTGTTTTCTCTTAAAGAGTTAGACTCAGAATGAAGAAGGTTAATCATTTAAGGCTTTTTATATGGAATATGTTTATCACTACACTTCTGCAGATGGTTTAAAGGGAATTTTAGAGAGCAAAAGTTTATGGGCTACTAACGCAGAGTATCTAAATGATTTTAGAGAAATAAAAGAAGGAATTGATACAATAAACTCGCTTAGACAGGGCTTGTCAGAATTTTCACAAACAAGGCTCGAAGAAATTTATGCTGAGATAAGAGGTATACCTTTAAAAGATATTAAAAATAAAATGCAAAGTGCAGATATTGATAATGCTAATAAGTTCTTAGCATCTTTTTGGGGTACTTTAGATGAAAACGAATTAAGTGATATTTATACAGTTTCATTTACAACAGAGCGTGACAGTTTAAATCACTGGCTTACTTATGGCTCGGAACAAACTTCATATTGCATAAAATTTAATAAAGATAAACTCCACGATAACAGTTACTTTATACGACATAAATTTTTGAGTGATTATGCCGGTGTTATTTATGAGCCAACAAAGGAAATGCTAAATTTATTAATTAAAAAACATCTTCCTGAGGTATTAGATTACAGCCTAGATGAAAGTTTAGATAAAAACGAACTTAATGGAAAGCTGAGCAAACTCGTTATCGAAGCTTTTAATGATATTGCTTTTGAGGTTGCAAGTATAAAAAACAAAGCATTCATGTACGAAAAAGAATATCGCTTTACACTTTACTCACCTGGTTTTGTAGTGATAAATGATGAGCCAAAAGTAGATTACTTTGATTTTATAGACTCTTCTTATATCGATTTTATAGAGCTTGAAAATGGAGTGAAAGAGTTTTTTCCTTTATGCTACAGAACCCTAAAGTCTGGCATTATAGCCCCATATAGAGCGATACCGTTTCCTAAAAATTCAATTGAAGAAATTATAGTTGGCCCATCAGAGAACAAAGACTTGGCTGTTAAAGGCTTAGAGTCTCTTTTGAGTTCATTGAATTTTAATGTAGAGGTGTCCAAGACTCAAACTTCATTTAGAAGAATTTAAAAAGCTCTAGACCCAAAGGGCTTAGAGCTTTTCTATATACAATTAAAGTTTAGCTAAAACACTTAACTTCAACGTATCGTTGGGTTTCGTTTCACTCAACTTAACCTAACCTACGTGTTACTCATCAATTGAGCGTAGTAGGGCGTTTATGCCTACTTTTTCACGTGTTTGTTTATCTACTTTTTTCACGATAATTGCAGCGTAAAGGCTGTGGGTGCCATCTTTTGACGGTAGTGCGCCTGGTACAACTACTGCGCCTGCTGGTACGCGGCCGTAGTGAATTTCGCCGGTTTCGCGGTCATAAATACGAGTGCTTTGGCTGATGTAAACGCCCATTGAAATTACTGCGCCTTCTTCAACAATTACGCCTTCAACAATTTCAGAACGTGCGCCAATAAAACAGTTGTCTTCAATGATAGTTGGGTTAGCTTGTAGAGGCTCTAAAACGCCGCCTATGCCTACGCCACCCGATAAATGTACGTTCTTACCTATTTGTGCACACGAGCCTACAGTCGCCCATGTATCAACCATAGTGCCGTCATCAACATATGCGCCAATATTTACGTATGATGGCATAAGTACGACGTTTTTACCTACAAAGCTGCCTTTACGTGCTACTGCGTTTGGTACTACGCGCATACCACCTTGTTGAAATTGCTCTGGCGTGTAGTCGCTAAATTTAAGTGGTACTTTGTCGTAAAACTGGTTTACGCCGTCGTTCATTGGTTGGTTGTCGCGAATACGAAACGACAGTAAAACGGCTTTTTTAAGCCACTGGTGTACAACCCATTCACCCGATATTTTTTCAGCAACGCGTGCTGCGCCGCTATCAAGTAAATCAAGTGCGTCAATAATGGCTTGCTTTACGTCGCTTGATACTGTGCTTGGGCTAATACTATCGCGGTTGTCCCATGCGTTTTCGATCATCGTTTTTAAATCTGACATGTGTGTCCTCTATTCTGTTTCGGCGTTGAATTTTTTACGTAATGCCTGATGAATTTTTGCTTGCTCTTCATCAGTCAGCGCTTGGTATTCGTTATTAGATACGACAAAGAAATCCTCGGCACGTTCACCTACCGTTGTAATGCGGGCAGCGTGAATGTGTAGTAAATGCGCTTGGAAAACTTCGGCTATTTTGGTTAATAAACCTTGTATATCGACGGCTTGAATTTCTATTAAGCTACGGTCTTTGCGTGCATGTGGGCGCAACACAATTTTAGGTTTAATATTAAAATCTTTAAAGCGTTGAGAGCGGCTTTTTTTAAAGCGAATTTTTTTACGTGGATCGCTAAGTGCTTGCTCAAGCCCGCGTTTAATTGACTGCGCTCGACCACTTGCAATAGGGTCGCCACTTACTTCAAGTATTACAAAACTAAACAGGACGTAACCGTCTTTTGTGGTCAGTACTTGCGCGTGTTGTATTTGTGCTTTTTTAGAGCCAATTACACTCACTAATCTCGCAAATAGCGCACCAGAGTAGGGGCTGTATACAAATACTTGTGTACCCCCATGCATTGCTTTGTTAGATACAATTACACTGGGTTGGCTTAAATCGGTGCTAGTTAATAAATGCTCACTTTGCCACGATATTTGCTGTTCGCTAAAGGCGGTAAAGTAGTTGGCTTTAAAGCGGCTCCAAATTAAATCAATTTTATTCTCAGGGTAACCTAAGTTGAGTAGACGTTGTTTAGCTTGGTGCTTTTTATCGCGAATTTGGTCGCGCTGATCCATTGGATTTTCAAGCCCTAAGCGTAATGCGCGTTGCGTGTGCAAGTACAACTCACGCAGTAGGGTGTTTTTCCAATCGTTCCATAAGTTGTCGTTGGTTGCACGGATGTCAGCAACGGTTAAACAATATAAATAGTCGAGTTGGCGCTCTGTTTTAATACGTGTTGCAAAGTCTTTTATTACAGCAGGGTCGTTAATATCTTTACGCTGCGCGGTAACCGACATAAGTAAATGGTTACTTACAAGCCATGCAACTAATTTTGCATCAGAGGATGAAAAACCATGTAATTTAGCAAAGGCTATAGCATCAACAGCGCCAAGTTCTGAGTGATCTCCCCCTCGGCCTTTAGCAATGTCGTGAAATATACCGGCTAAATAAAGTAGCTCTGGTTTGTCCATTCGAGTGACTATTTCACTACAAATAGGAAACTCGCTAATGCCTGTTTTATCAAAGTATTCGTAAATATTTTTGATTAATTTGTGAGTATGCTCATCTACGGTGTAGGCGTGAAACAAATCGAACTGCATTTGCCCAAATATGTTACGCCACTGCGGTAAGTAGGCGGCAAGCATGCCGTGCTTGTGCATAAGCGTAAATGCGCGGCCCATACCATTAGGGTGTTTAACTAAGCGTAAAAAGGCTTCACGACAGGCTGCATAATCTTGTAAATCCCCCAATAAACGACGGCGTACTTGGCGAATTGTACGAATAGTGCTTGGGTAAATATGTGTTATTGCAGGGTTGTCTGCTATGTGCTCAAACAATACAAAAAGTTGGTCACGTCTAAAAAATACAGATGGATCTTTTACACGTATTTGATGGCCCACTTGCTCAAAGTTTCTGTCGAGTACTATCACCGTTTTTTCACTACTTTCGGGCATGATACTTTGCTCAAAGTATGAAAGTAGCATTTGGTTAAGTTCGCGAACGCGGCTCATTATTCTAAATAAGCGCTTCATCATACGCTCAACAGAGGCTTTACCGTCGCTACCAAAACCTAAAATTTCGGCGGCTTGTGGTTGATGATCAAACAATAAGCGGTTTTCAGCCCGACCTGCGGCTAGATGCAGTGCAAAGCGAATATTCCATAAGTTTTCTAGGCACTCTGAAAGCTCTTGAAACTCTTCATGGGTTAAGTAGCCGTGACTTATTAACTCTTGCAGGGTTTCGGTTCTAAAGTGCTTTTTTGCAACCCAAATAATGGTTTGCAAGTCGCGCAGGCCACCGGGGTTTTCTTTAATGTTTGGCTCAAGATTATACGCGGTGCCGTGGCACTTTTTGTGACGTAAGTTTTGTTCTTGAACTTTGGCAGTAAAAAACTCACCGGAGCGCCATACGGGTGTTTCTAGAATATGCGTTTTGAGTTTTTCAAACTCAATATGATTACCAAAAATAAGGCGGCTTTCAAGTAAGCTGGTGGCAAAAGTAACGTCTTCACGTTTTTGCTCGATGGCTTGTTCTATCGTGCGCACGCTGTGGCCAATCTCTAAGTTGAGATCCCATAGCATGGTGACAAACTGGCCTATTTTTTCGCATATTTCTTCGCTTGGCGGTTTAGTTACAAGCAATAAAAAGTCGATGTCGGAGTAGGGATGTAGCTCGCCACGTCCGTATCCGCCTACTGCTATTAATGCTAAATCAGGTTCGCGCGCTAAGTCGTAAACATGAAAAAGCTTAATTAGTAGGCGGTCAATAAACTCAGCCCGGGCATTAATTAAATTCCCAACCGGTTGTTTAGAAAATTCGTTATGTAACCATTTATAAAAATAGCTAGAACAATCGCGATAATCACTAAGTTGCTCTGCATCGCTGAGCAACTTTTTTACTTTGTTGGGTAATGCCACGTGGGCTGGCTCCTAATTTCTTATTTATTATTAGTGTTCTATGATCCTGTCGATAGTATCATCTGATCGTAGCGTTAAAATTTCAACACCATTTTCAGTCACTAATAAAGTATGTTCCCACTGTGCAGACAAGCTGCGGTCGCGAGTTACTACAGTCCAATCATCTTTAAGTAGCTTACATTGGCGTTTACCCGCATTAACCATTGGTTCAATTGTTAAGCACATGCCCGCTTTTAAAGTTTCGCCAGTACCCGCTTTACCGTAGTGCATTACTTGTGGTTCTTCATGAAATCCTGCGCCAATACCGTGGCCACAATATTCACGAACAATAGAGTAATTAAAACTTTCTGCATATTTTTGAATAGCAGAACCAATATCACCTAAGCGCACACCAGGTTTTACCATTTTAATAGCAAGGTATAAGCTTTCTTGTGTTACTTCTGCAAGACGCTTAGCTTGGATGTTTGGTGTACCAACGTGGAACATTTTAGAAGTATCGCCGTGGTAGCCATCTTTAATGACAGTTACGTCAATATTTACGCTGTCGCCTTCTTTTAATGCTTTGTCATTTGGAATTCCGTGACAAATAACATGATTAACTGACGTACAAACTGATTTTGGAAAGCCATGATAATTTAACGGAGCAGGGATTGCTTGTTGCACATTAACAATATAATCATGACAAAGTGTATTTAGCTCATCGGTGGTAACACCCGGCACTACATGAGGGCCGATCATTTCAAGTACATCGGCCGCTAAGCGCCCAGCTACGCGCATTTTCTCTATTTCTTCAGGGGTCTTGATAATAGCGCTCATTGAGGCTCCAAAGTTGAGTTTCTAACATTTATCGCCGAACAAATTTTGCACGCGACGTTGAGTATTTAATTTTAATATGGTATAAAGCGCGCCGTCTTTTTACAAATAAATTCTTAAATGATTTTTTGTATTTAAGGCAAACACAATTTTATTTTAACACACACACGTATCGTCACATACACTTGGGTGCATTTGAAGTTTAATTACTTCGGTGTTGGTGCTATGGGATATGTGGAGGCCTAACCCTAAACAACTATAGAGGATCTATAAAATGGCAAACGTTTCAATGCGCGATATGCTTCAAGCTGGTGTTCACTTTGGTCACCAAGCACGTTACTGGAACCCTAAGATGAAGCCTTTCATCTTCGGCACACGTAACCGTGTACATATCATCAACCTTGAGCAAACTGTACCAATGTTCAACGACGCACTTAAGTTTTTATCAAGTGCTGCAGCAAACAAAGGTAAAGTTCTTTTCGTTGGTACTAAGCGCGCAGCAAGCGACGCAGTTAAAGCAGCTGCTTTAGAAAGCGATCAGTTCTTCGTAAATCACCGTTGGTTAGGTGGTATGTTGACTAACTGGAAAACTGTACGTCAATCAATCAAGCGTCTTAAAGACCTTGAAGCACAAAGCCAAGACGGTACTTTCGAGAAATTAACTAAGAAAGAAACGTTAATGCTTAACCGCGAAATGGAAAAGCTTGAAAAGAGCCTTGGTGGTATCAAAAACATGGGCGGTCTTCCAGACGCGCTTTTCGTTATCGATGCTGACCACGAGCACATTGCTATCCGTGAAGCAAACAACCTAGGTATCCCTGTTGTTGCAATCGTTGATACTAACTCTAACCCAGACGGCGTTGATTACATCGTTCCTGGTAACGATGATGCTATCCGTGCTGTAAGCCTTTACACTAGCGCTGTTGCAGCTGCTATCACTGAAGGTCGCGAGAATAACATCGTTGCTCAAGCTGAGAAAGACGATTTCGTTGAAGCTGAGTAATTAGCTATCATCAAGTCTTCATCTTTTTAAGGTGAAGACTTGTTATTCTTGTAGAGCGGGTAACCCGCTTATCTAAACCAGATTTCAGATTTGAGGATTTACTAATGGCTGTAACTACTGCCCTAGTTAAAGAATTACGCGAGCGCACAGGCGCTGGCATGATGGATTGTAAAAAAGCGTTAACTGAGACTGATGGCGACATCGAGTTAGCGATTGAAAACATGCGTAAAAGTGGCGCTGCTAAAGCTGCTAAAAAAGCAGGTAACATTGCTGCTGAAGGTACTATCATCATCAAGCAAAACGCTGGTGTTGCAGTACTAGTAGAAGTTAACTGTCAAACAGACTTCGTTGCAAAAGACGTAAGCTTTTTAGCATTTGCTGATAAAGTTGCTGAAGCTGCAATTGCTGACACTCTTACTATCGAAGACTTACAAGCTAAGTTTGAAGAAGACCGTGTTGAGCTAGTAACTAAAATTGGCGAAAACATCAACGTACGTCGTCTGCAGTACATCGCTGGTGAAAACCTAGTTGAGTACCGTCATGGCGACCGTATCGGTGTTGTTGTTGCAGGTGTTGCTGATGAAGAAACACTTAAGCACGTTGCAATGCACGTTGCTGCTTCACGTCCAGAGTACTTAACTCCTTCAGACGTACCAGCTGACGTTGTAGAAAAAGAAAAGCAAGTACAAATCGAAATCGCGATGAATGAAGGCAAGCCTGCTGAAATCGCTGAGAAGATGGTTGTTGGTCGCATGAAAAAATTCACTGGTGAGGTTTCTCTTACTGGTCAAGCTTTCATCATGGAACCTAAAAAATCTGTTGGCGATATTCTTAAAGAGAAAAACGCAACAGTTACTGGCTTTGTACGTGTAGAAGTTGGTGAAGGTATCGAGAAGAAAGAAGAAGATTTTGCTGCTGAAGTTGCTGCTCAAATTGCAGCTGCTAAAGGTCAGTAAGATTAACTATTTGTGATGCAAAAGGAAATTAGATGCAATTAAAGTACTATTTGGTTTTGCTTCACAGCTAGAAATTCTTTAAAATAACCGCGCTTTTATGTTTAACATAAGCGCGGTTATTTTTTATCCATAATTCAATAAAAGTTGGCCCCTATACTATGACTATCAATCGCAAACCTATTTTTAGACGTGTTCTTCTCAAATTAAGTGGTGAAGCTTTAATGGGAGACGAAGGCTTCGGCATCGACCCTAAAGTTTTAGACCGTATGGCACAAGAAATTAAAGAGCTAGTAGAGCTTGACGTAGAAGTGGGTTTAGTTATTGGTGGAGGTAACTTTTTACGCGGTGGTTCACTTGCAGAAGCAGGTATGAACCGCGTAGTAGGCGACCACATGGGTATGCTTGCAACGGTTATGAATGGCCTTGCAATGCGTGATGCGCTACACCGTGCATTTGTAAACTGTCGTTTAATGTCGGCTATTCCGCTAAATGGTGTATGTGACGCTTATAACTGGGCTGAAGCAATTAGTTTATTGAAAACTGGCCGCGTTGTTATTTTTGCAGCGGGCACCGGTAACCCATTTTTTACTACCGATTCTGCAGCGTGTTTACGCGGTATCGAAATTGAAGCGGATACAGTAATTAAAGCGACTAAAGTGGATGGTGTGTACAGTGATGATCCTGTTAAAAACCCAGAAGCGACGCTTTACAGCCACTTAAGCTACAATGAAATCATTGAAAAAGAATTAAAAGTTATGGATTTAGCGGCATTTACTCTAGCCCGCGATCACAATATGCCATTGAGCGTATTTAATATGAATAAATCAGGCGCGCTAAAACGCGTAATTATGGGTGAAGAAGAAGGAACACTTATTTCTTCACAAGCCTCAGATGAAATAATCAAATAATTAGGATTAAACCGTGATTAACGATATTCAAAAAGACGCGCAAGCGCGCATGCAAAAAAGTGTAACTGCACTAGGTAGCCAATTATCTAAAATTCGTACTGGCCGTGCACATCCTGCAATCCTAGATGGCATTATGGTGTCGTACTACGGTGCACCAACGCCTTTAAACCAGGTTGCTAACGTAACAATTGAAGATTCTCGTACACTTGCTATTGGTGTATTTGATAAGTCTTTAGCGCAAGCTGTTGAAAAAGCAATTATGGCGTCTGACTTAGGTTTAAACCCTATGTCGGCAGGTACTGTTATTCGTGTACCACTTCCTCCACTTACAGAAGAGCGTCGTAAAGACCTAATCAAAATTGTACGTGGCGAAGTTGAAGGCGGTCGTGTTGCTATTCGTAACATTCGTCGTGATGCTAATGGCGATGTAAAAGGTTTATTAAAAGATAAAGAAATATCTGAAGATGAAGCGCGTCAATCGGATGATGCGATTCAAAAACTTACAGATAAGTTTATCAAAGAAATGGATACTCTATTAGCTGCTAAAGAAGCAGAGTTAATGGAAATCTAAGTAGGGCCTGTTTATCTTTTAAGGTTGAATTTGCAGTAGTGTGTTTGGTTTTAAGGCAAAGCAGAGCCTACGTAGTGTGGTTATTCCCCATTATTAGGCGATAGCAATGCATAAAATTTAAAAACGCGCTGCCAAAAGGATTCTGCCTGGATTGAATAAATTACAATACTGAAAGGTCGACAGGGCCTATTAAAATTATTAGTTTTGAAACGCCGTCTAGGGTATACTAGGCGGCGTTTTTTTATGGAATACTCGATATTTATGGTTCTAGATGCTGACACAATTTCACAGCAATGTTTACCCAAACATGTTGCTATCATCATGGATGGGAACGGACGTTGGGCACAAGCTAGAAATAGACCTCGTGTGTATGGGCATAAAAAAGGCGTAGACGCAGTTCGTCAATCTGTTCAGTTTTGTACTAAATTAGGGATACAATCGTTAACCTTATTTGCTTTTAGTAGTGAAAACTGGCGCCGCCCTGAAGACGAAGTAAACACTTTAATGGAGCTTTTCTTATTTGTTTTAACAAAGGAAGTTAAAAAGCTTCATAAAAACAATGTAAAACTGACCATTATTGGAGACTTATCACGATTTTCTGAAGGATTACGTAGCAAGGTAGACGCTGCGCATAAGCTGACTGAAAATAATACCGGATTGCGCTTAAATGTTGCAGCTAATTACGGTGGTCGTTGGGATATGGCTAACGCGGCTAAACAACTTGCTTTGCAAGTTGCGCAAGGCACACTCAACGCAGAAGATATTACAGAAGAGCGCTTAGCACAGCATATGAGCATGGCAGATCAGGCAGAACCTGATTTACTTATTCGCACTGGTGGCGATGTTCGTATTAGTAATTTTTTACTATGGCAAGTTGCTTATGCAGAACTTTACTTTACCGAAACACTTTGGCCTGATTTTAATGAAGCAGCATTTGCTGAGGCTATAGCGTGTTACGTTGCCAGAGAGCGACGTTTTGGTTGTACGGGCGAACAAATAAAACAATTACTCGCTCAAACCTAAATAGAATAAGGGTCACATTTTGTTAAAACAACGAATTTTAACCTCACTTGTGCTTGCACCATCGGCATTAGCTTTGGTTTTTTATACACCGCTTACGTTATTTAGTTACTTTGCCGGTGCAATAGTATTATTAGGCGCATGGGAATGGTCTGCGTTTATGGGTTTATGCGATAAGCTCAAACGTGGTGCTTTTGTTGTATTGATTGCAGCCTTACTTGGCCTGCTTAATTTACATTGGCCTATTGAATCACTATGGGAAAATGGCAAGCTAGTAGGTGATGCAAATTATGTATTTACGCTTTCGTTTGCTTGGTGGATTGTTGCTAGTTATTTAATTTGGCGCTATCCAGAAATGGCTAAAGCGTGGAATGAAGGTTTAGTAATGCGCGGCATTGCAGGTTTATTAACACTTGTGCCGTTATGGCTTGCACTAAATACGCTGCGCAGTGCGCAATATGCTGAATCAACACATTTTGGTTCGGTGCTAATTTTAGTGGTGCTCGGTATTGTATGGAGTGCAGACGTAGGCGCTTATTTTTCAGGTAAGAGCTTTGGTAAGCATAAACTTATGCCAAAAGTGAGCCCCAATAAAACAATTGAAGGGTTAGCAGGCGGTGTAGTCGCATCTATCATTTTTGTTTTAGCATTTTGTCACTTTACCGATGTTGATTTAGGTGTTTGGCCTATCTACGCGATAATGACTGCATTTATTGCATTGTTCTCTGCGGTAGGTGATTTACTGGAAAGCATGTTTAAACGTGAAGCCGGTTTAAAAGATAGCGGCCGTTGTTTACCTGGGCACGGCGGTATTTTAGATCGCATTGACAGCTTAACGGCTGCAGCTCCAATGTTTGTAATGTGCTATGCGTGGACTCTTAGTTTATGAGCCAAAAGCAATTGCTGGTTATTTTAGGCGCAACAGGTTCAATTGGTTTAAGTACACTAGATGTTGTATCGCGCAATAAAGAGTTATTTGATGTTTTTGTTTTAGCTGCAGGGCAAAACGCAAAAAAAATGGCTGATTTGTGTATTGAACACGAACCACTTTATGCGATTATGGCTACCCAGCAAGCCGCTGAGCAGTTATCTGCTTATTTAGCTAATACACCATGCCAAACGCTTGTTATGCACGGCGAGCAAGCAATGTGCGACTTATGTGCTCACCCAGATGTTGATGTCGTGATGTCGGCAATTGTAGGTGCAGCTGGTTTACTGCCAACATTAAGTGCAGTAGAAGCAGGTAAAAAAGTACTCCTTGCTAATAAAGAATCGTTAGTTATGTCAGGTCAGTTGTTTATTGATAAAGTTAAACAACATAAAGCGACCTTGCTGCCAATTGATAGCGAACATAATGCTATTTTTCAATGCCTACCTTCTTCGTTACAAAATGCCAAAGGCGATCAAAATTTACAGCAACATGGCGTAAGTAAAATTTTGCTTACCGGTTCTGGTGGCCCGTTTTTAACGCGCGATATAAACACACTAAAAGATGTAACTGTAAGTGAAGCCGTGGCGCATCCTAACTGGTCGATGGGTCAAAAAATATCAGTAGACTCGGCCACTATGATGAATAAAGGCTTAGAGTTTATTGAAGCTAAGTGGTTATTCAATTGCGACACCAGTGATATAGACGTAGTGATTCATCCACAAAGTATTATTCACTCAATGGTGCAGTATCACGATGGTTCTATTTTAGCGCAAATGGGTAACCCTGATATGCGCACCCCAATTGCCCATGCACTTGCATACCCTGAGCGAATTAATGCAGGCGTTAAACCGTTAAACTTCTCTGATATATGTGATTTCTCATTCACCAAGCCTGACTTTTCTCGCTATCCAAATTTACAATTAGCGATTGATGCGTGTAGTGCAGGGCAGGGCGCGACTACAACGGTTAATGCTGCAAATGAGATAGCAGTAAGTGCATTTTTAAACGGTAAAATTGGTTTTACTGATATATACAAAATAAATGCACAAACGCTTGAAGCTGCAACGTATACCAATGTACAAAGCTTAGATGAAATTTTAGAGTGCGATAAATTAGCGCGTATTAGCGCTTCAGAATTTATAACAAAAGTGGCGCATTAATATGTTTGATTTTTTTTGGAATCTTGGCTCATTTATTTTAGCGCTTGGTATTTTAGTGGCCATACATGAATATGGCCATTTTTGGGTTGCACGAAAAATGGGCGTTAAAGTGCTGCGTTTTTCAATTGGTTTTGGTAAGCCACTATTAAAATGGCACGATAAATATAATACCGAATATGTGATTGCGGCTATTCCATTGGGCGGTTATGTAAAAATGCTTGATGAGCGTGTTGATGACGTGCCGGCAAACCAACGTCATTTATCGTTTAACGCTAAATCTGTACAAGCACGTATTGCCATAGTTGCAGCGGGTCCAATGGCCAACTTTTTGTTTGCCATTTTTGCTCTTGCTGTAATGTATATGGTGGGGGTGCAGTCGGTAAAGCCTGTGGTAGGTAGCATTACCGAGGGTAGCCGGGCAGAGCAAGCGGGCATTATGCCTTCTCAACATATTATAAAAATTGGTGATGATGACATAACGACATGGCAAGATGCCACGTTTGCACTTATGTCTAACTTAGGCGAAGAAAGCGTTGAAGTGATAGTGCGCGATAAAAACCTTCAACCACGTGTTAAAACGCTTAATTTAGAGGGCTGGAAACTAGATCAGCAAGACGTACCTCCACTAAGCTCGTTAGGTATTGTACCGTTTAGACCTCAAGCAACTTTAACAATTGCCGCCGTGACTGAAGATTCAGCTGCAGAACACGCTAATTTACAAGTTAATGACACTATTTTGGCTGTAAACGGTGAAACAATAAGCAATTGGCAGCAATTAGTTAATCTTATTACTCAATCAGCTAACAAATCTTTACAATTTAGTGTAAAAAGACAAGATACTATAAAAGCCATTACAGTAACCCCTAAAGGGCGCATTGATAATAACGGTATTGAGCAAGGCTTTTTAGGTGTTGCTCCTGTTGTACAGCAATGGCCTGATGGTTATGTAGAGACTAGACATTACGGCCCGCTCGATAGTATCGTGCGAGGCACAAAAGAAACGTGGCGCTTAATTACACTCAGTTTTGATATGATTGGTAATTTAATTACAGGCCAGGTTTCGGTTAAGAATTTAAGTGGCCCTGTGGGCATTGCAGTAGGCGCTGGAACTAGCGTAAGCTATGGGTTAGTGGCCTTTTTAAGCTTTTTAGCCTTAATAAGCGTTAACTTGGGTGTATTTAATTTATTACCCTTACCAGTGCTTGATGGTGGACACTTAATGTATTACATAATTGAACTTTTTCGTAAAAAGCCGGTCTCTGAAAAGACACAAGAGTTTGGTTTTAAAGTGGGCGCCTTGTTGCTCATTTTTCTAACATGTTTCGCTTTGTTCAATGATGTATCGCGTTTGTAGTTTTACAGCGTGGCAAATTACTAATTAGAACACGATTGTAAAGCACCACTTTAGTAGGGTGTTATGCGGTAATACAGTTGTAAAGGATAAAGATAATAAAATGGCTATAAAAAAACATTTGGCAGTAACAAGTTTATTGGGTGCAAGTTTTGCAGCCCTAGGCCAAAACTCCTTTATTGTTGAAGACCTGAAAGTTGAAGGTTTGCAGCGTGTAGCACTTGGTGCAGCGCTAACACATATTCCTATTAACGTAGGCGATAATGTTGATGACTATACGATTTCAAAAACAATAAAGTCACTTTATCGTTCTGGGCACTTTGATAACATAAAAGCCCTTCGTGATGGCAACAACGTTATTTTTAAAGTAACGGAACGTCCTACCATCAGCTTCATTGAGTTTGAAGGCAATAAAGACATTAAAGACGAGCAGCTTAATGAGTCTCTTGATCAGCAAGATATTCGCCAAGGTGAGCCACTTGATAAAACCGTTATCGATAGTATCGAAAAAGGCTTAGTTGAGTTTTTCCACAGTATTGGTAAATACAACGCTAAAGTAGATATCAGTATTACTAAGTTGCCTCGTAACCGTGTTAAACTTAAATTAGAGTTTGATGAGGGTGATGCAGCTTCTATCCGACAAATTAACTTAGTGGGTAATGAACTTTTTTCTAATGAAGAGCTTCTTAAACTTGCTGAATCACAGCAAGATTTACCTTGGTGGCAGTTTATGGGTAGCGATCGCTACCAAAAGCAAACCATTGAAGGCGATTTAGAAAAAATTCGTAGTTATTATTTAGACCGTGGTTACCTACGTTTTAATATCGATTCAACGCAAGTATCAGTGAGCCCTGAACGTGAATCAGTTTACGTTACAGCTAACTTAACTGAAGGCGTAAAATATACCGTTAAAGGCTTTGACTTTATTGGTGACTTGCTTGGCCGTGAAGACTTAATTAAAAGTGTTATCCCACTTAGAGCGGGTGAGCTTTATAACGGTTCTGTAGTTACTTCGTCAGAAGAATTTATTAAAAGCTACTTAGCACGTTTTGGTTACGCTAATGCTGAAGTACGTACAATTCCAGAAATTGACGACGAAAAGCAAGAAGTACAACTAACACTATCGGTTAATCCAGGTAAGCGTGTATATGTTCGTCGTATTATTGTTGGTGGTAACCAAAATACAGCTGATGAAGTACTTCGCCGTGAAATGACACAACTTGAAGGCGCCTGGTTATCTAATCAAAACCTTGAGCGTTCAAAACTACAAATTCAACGTTTGCCTTATATGGAAACTGTTGATTTTAACGTAGTGCCTGTACCAGGTGTGGATGACCAAGTAGATGTAGACTTTACTGTAAAAGAGCAATCAGCGGGTAGCTTTAATGCTGGCCTTGCTTATGGTTCTTACTTAGGTCTGCAGTTTAATATTGGTGTAACAGAATCTAACTTTTTAGGCACAGGTAATCAAATTGGTTTAAACCTTAATACGTCTACAGGCTCTGAAAGCTTAAGCTTATCGTATACAGACCCATACTTTACGCCAGATGGTGTATCGCAAGGCAGTAGCATCTTTTACAGAAACTACGATGCAAGTAAATTCAGTCTTGTTGAGTACAAATCAAAAAGTTATGGTTTAGGCACAAATATTGGTTTTCCAATTGATGCTGTAAATCGTGTTAACTTTGGCGCCCGTTGGATTAAAGAAGAGCTTTCGGATATTGCAGAGTACGAGCAAACGCGTGTACTTCGTGAAACATTCTTAGATCCAGATAATCCAGATGCAGGCTTTGACTTTACTAAGTATGAGCTGAGTGTTGGTTGGTCGCGTATTACAGTTAACCGTGGTTTATTCCCAACAGCGGGTTCGCGTCAAACTCTAAACTTAACAGCAACAACGCCTAACTCAGATCTACAGTACTTTAAACTGAATTACGATTCGCGTTTTTACTGGCCTATATCAAATGACCACCGTTGGGTATTCTCAACCCGTGCAGCGCTTGGTTATGGTAATGGTTATGGTTCTACAAACGGGTATGAGCAAACACTTCCATTCCAAGAGTACTTCCGTATAACGGAAATGGAACTTCGTGGCTTTGACCGTAATACAATATTACCACGTGCTGTATCGCGTATACCGCAGTCTATTCCAGGTACGCCAGGTGCAGACGGTACTACAACCGGTAGCATTGGTGGCGCATCAGAATTTGATATTCTAGTGCCGCAAGGCCGTATTGGTGGTAATGCTAAAGCAGTGGCAGGTATGGAGCTAATTGTTCCTACGCCATTCTTAGATGAAGAAAATACCAGCTCTGTACGTACTAGCTTCTTTGTTGATGCTGCAAACGTATGGGATACTGAGTTTAACGTAGACCGCTATCAAAACTTAGGCGTTGATGAGCGTGCTAAATTAGATGACTATTCAGACCCAATGCGCTTTAGGGTTTCAACCGGTCTTTCATTACAATGGATCTCTCCAATGGGTCCAATGCTGATCAGTTTTGCGTATCCATTGCAAAAAGAAGAAGATGACGATACGAAAACCATCAGCTTTAACATTAGTAACACTTTCTAAAGGAGTTTTTTGTGAAAAAATTATTTAAATCAACAGCTGTAGCAGTTTTAGCAACTTTAATGATGGGTACTTCTGTGAATGCATTTGCACACAAAGTAGGTATTGTTGATATGCAGGAAATCTACAAGCAAATTCCTCAAATGGCTAAAATTGAACAGTCTTTACAAACTGAGTTTGCTGAACGTCGTCAAGAGCTTGAAAAGTTACAAGGCGATATTCGTTTTGAAGCTGAAAAATTTAAACGCGAAAGTACAACTATGAGCCAAGCTCAAAAAGATGCACTACGTGATAAAATCCAAGGCATGCAAAAAAATCTTGCTGAACAAGGTCGTCCTTTAGAGCAAGAAATCAAAGCGCGCCAAAACCAAGAACTTGCTAAAGTTCAAGGTGTAATCATCAAAACAATTGAAGAAATTGCTAAAGACGGCGACTTCGACGAAGTTAAAGTAAAAGACACAACAATTTACTTTAACCCTAAAGAAGTAACTGATCTTTCGTCTAAAGTTGTAGCTGCAGTTAGTAAGAAATAATCACTCTATGCAAAATTATACGCTTTCGCAAATTGCGGAACTTCTAGGCGCCGAACTTCAGGGTGATGGCGCTTTAGAAATAAAAAAAATAGCGACACTTGCAAATGCCCATTCTGGGCATATTGCATTTTTAGCGAACTCAAAATATCGCTCGCAACTTGAAACTACTCAAGCTAGCGCTGTAATAGTAAGCCAAGCCGATGCTCAGTACTTTAGTGGTAGCAAAGTTATTGTTGCGAATCCGTACGTAAGTTACGCAAAATTAGCGCAATTTATGGATACTACACCACGCTCAGCCTCGACGGGTATACATCCAAGTGCCACTGTTCATTCAACAGCGATTGTTAGTGACAGCGCCGCCATAGGTGCTAATGCAGTCATTGAAGCTGATGCGGTGATAGGTGACAATGCGCAAATTGGTCCGAACAGTTTTATCGGAGAACGTGTTAAAATAGGCTCTGGCACTAAGCTTTGGTCTAGTGTGACTATTTATCACGATGTTGAAATTGGTTCAGATTGTTTGTTTCAAGCAAATAGTGTTGTAGGTAGTGATGGGTTTGGCTATGCGAACGAACGCGGGCAATGGGTAAAAATACCTCAGCTTGGCTCTGTGATCATAGGTAACAAAGTTGAAATTGGTGCAAGCACGACAATTGATCGTGGCGCCCTGGACAATACCATTATCCATAGCAATGTTATTATCGATAATCAGTGTCAAATAGCGCACAACGTTGAAGTTAATTCAGGCACCGCAATCGCGGGCTGCACCGTACTTGCAGGAAGCGTTACCATTGGCAAAAACTGTCAAATTGGTGGCATGGTTGCAATTAATGGTCACATGTCTGTATGTGATGGTGTTATAATTACCGGCATGAGTATGGTGACAAAATCAATCACCGAACCAGGTATTTACTCATCTGGTATGCCCCATACAACAAACAAAGAATGGCGTAAATCAATAGCTCACTTGCGTAACCTTTCAGACATGAAATCACGTCTTAAAGCGCTGGAAGCATTGGCTAAGTCATAACGTTGAACACTAATAAGGATGCTATTTTGGCAAACGAATTAAATAGCCTTGATATTCAAGAAATTTTAAGTTTATTACCGCACCGTTACCCGATGCTATTAATTGATCGTGTTATTGATTTTACACCTGGCAAATCTTTACATGCTATTAAAAATGTTTCTATAAACGAACCTATATTTACTGGCCATTTCCCAAATCAGCCAATTTTTCCTGGTGTGCTAATATTAGAATCAATGGCGCAAGCCACGGGTTTATTAGGTTTTAAAACAGTAGAAAATCGTAGTGAAAACGAATTATATTTATTTGCTGCTGTTGATAACGCACGTTTTAAACAGCCAGTGATCCCAGGTGATACAATGCATCTTCATGTTGAGTTTTTAAAAGAACGTCGCAACATTTGGAAGTTTGCAGCAGAAGCTAGAGTCGACGGCAAAGTAGTGTGTAGTGCCGAAATTATGTGTGCGAGAAGAGAGTTTTAATAGTGATCCATTCTACAGCAATAATCGAACCTGGCGCTAAACTAGGCAACAATGTCTCAGTTGGTCCGTATAGTTATATTGGCAATGATGTTGTTATCGGTGATAACTGTATTATTGAGTCTCATGTTGTTGTTAAAGGGCCATCAACTATTGGCTCTGGCAATCATATTTTTCAGTTTGCGTCTGTAGGCGAAGCCTGCCAAGACAAAAAATACAACAACGAGCCAACCACATTAATCATGGGTGATAACAATGTTATCCGTGAATGTGCCACTATTCACCGTGGTACAATTCAAGACCAAGGCGTTACTAAAATTGGTAGTAATAACTTATTTATGGCTTATACACACGTTGCACATGACGCGGTAATTGGCGATAACGTAATTTTTGCTAACAATGCAAGTGTGGCCGGCCATGTACATGTAGGCGACTGGGTTATCTTAGGTGGTAATTCGGGAGTTCATCAGTTTTGTAAAATTGGTGCACATGCCTTTATTGGTATGTATTCAGGTGTTAACAAAGATGTACCACCTTTTGTTACTACCATTGGTATGCCAGCAGGTCCTGCCGCTATCAACAAAGAAGGCATGAAACGTCGTAGTTTCGAAAGTGATGAAATTATGGCTGTACGACGTGCATACAAAGCGTTTTACCGTAAAAGCTTAGGTGCAGACGAAGCGATTGAATCGCTTAGTGAAGATGCTGAAAAGTACCCTGCTGTGAAATTGATGGTCGACTTTGTTAAAAGCTCAGAGCGCGGCATTGTAAGATAATTCGCGCGTTTTGCTTCAAGCATAAAAAACCACCCTAGATGATAAATCGAAGGTGGTTTTTTATTGCCCACGGTTTAGACCTAATTCAGTTAATACTCAGCGAGGTCAAGTTAGTATGCATCTAATTTTTATAATAAAAGTCATCCTATGCGTTTACCTAAGTTAGTTGTCACTCTTTTTATTACTTCAGCTATAGCCGCTTGTAGTAGCCAACCTATTGTTAAATCATCTATTGGAGAGGTTACTCAAGTTGGTAAAGCATCTTTTTATGCTGACAAATATCACGGGAGAACAACTGCCAACGGAGAGCGCTTTAGCCAACAAGCCGCCACAGCAGCCCATTTAGAGTTCGACTTTGGCACTAAGGTCGTTGTTACCAACCTCGCTAATAATAAATCAGTCACGGTAAGAATTAACGATAGAGGCCCGTATGTGCGAGGTCGTATTATTGATTTATCAAAGAGTATGTTTAAAAAGATAGCCGACCCTAAAGTCGGCGTTATTGATGTATCAGTAACGGTTTTAAAACCGGGTAGTTAGCGCAATATAGTCGGGATAAGTGCTACTGAGCTCTTTATGAGAGCCTTGTGCGACTACTTTACCGCCTTCTAACCATACAACATTATCCATTTGAGCAAGTAGAGCGGGATCGTGCGTAATTGTCAGCACGCTGGCGTTATTCATAACATGCATTATTGCTTGCATTACCCCTTGCTTAGATTGATTATCAAGACCCTCAGTTGGTTCATCAAGTACTAAAATAGCAGGGTTTTTAAGTAATGCTTGGGCAATGGCTATACGCCTAGATTGACCTTGCGACACGTTACGCCCGCCAGTACCTAATCGTGTTTTTAAACCTTCTTTTAGCTCATTAAACCATGGGCTCAATTGAGCTAATGCGAGCGCTTCAATCATTTGCTCTTTGGTTGCATTTGGCGCGGCATAACGTAAGTTTTCACTTAATGTGCCATCAAAAATATGGTGCTGCTGGGCGAGTATATTTATAACATTTGCGCGTATATCATTATTTAACGAACGTAAGTCAACAACGCTATTTTGATTGTTTAGCGTTATGCTGCCTTGTTGCAAAGGCCATAAACCAGTAAGTAAATTTACAAGCGTCGTTTTACCGCTGCCGCTTCTACCTACAATCGCTACCTTTTGCTGAGGCATTAGTTCAAAACTGATATTAGTTAGCGCTGTTTGTTCACCATATTGATAGCTAATATTGTTAAGTATTAACGTGTGATTTTGCGCGCTAAAGTTTTCATCAACGTCTACATGTTTACTTTCAATTTGCGAACTAGCTGCTTTATCTTCAAGTGTAAACAATCGCTCTGCTGCTTTTAAAACACTTGGAAGCTCTATAAACGCGTTGGGTAGTAGCAATACGCTTTCAAAGCTTGCCAGTACAAACAAACTTAACATAGCAAGTTCTACATTTACCATACTGCTTGCGTAAACCAGTGGGACAATGGTTACTATGCTAGCAAGCATGGCTAATTGAACAACCAACAAGCTTAACCCATCTGAGTTTGCCAGTGCTTTGTGGCGAATAAATAATTGCTGATTGTACTGATCGCTTAATTCGTCGCACTTATTAAGCTGCTGCGAACGGGCTTGATAAATACTAAGCTCTCTAAGGCCTGTAAGTGTATCTGAAAGCTCAGAGCGAAGTTGTGCACTAAGTTGTGTTTCTTTGTGGCTGTTTTTAGTGAGCTTTGCGCTGAGTAGGGCAGGTATAACCACACCAATAAGTATAATGCCAGTAAAGCAAATAAGGGCGACGTTGCCATTATAGGCCGACATAAACAGCATGATGATTGGCACACTTAAAAGAGCGACCAGCATAGGAAGTAAAACGTTTAAATAAAATTTGTCGAGTGCGTCTACATCGTTTTGTAATCGGTTAACTAAATCAGCGCTGCGGCTCATTGCTAGATCAACATTGTTAAGCTTGCTTAACGTTGCAAATACATTAGTACGTATTTCACTTAGTAATAAAAACGTGGCGTTATGAGTAACTAGTCGTTCGCCATAGCGCGATGCTGTTCGCACAATTGCTAAAAAACGAATCGTGCCGGCAGGAGTAAAATAATTCATTTGTACGCCCGCAATACCAGCAGCGGCCATTGATGCTAAAAACCAGCCAGATATAGCCAACAGGCCCACATTAGCTAATACCGTAATCGTTGCTAAAAATGTACCCAATAGCATAGCTTTGTAATGAGGAGCACAAAGCTTTAATAAGCGAATAAAATTACGCATGCGCCACCCCTTGTTCAGCCGTTTTTAGTAAGTCAGCAAATGCACCATTTTGCGCTGCAAGTGTTTCAAAGTGACCTTGCTCAGCTATTTTTCCATCGTGCATCACAATGATATTGCTGGCATGTTTAACCGTATTTAATCTATGGGCAATAACTAACACTAAGTTGTTTTTAGCGTACTCATTAATAGCATCTTGAATAAGCAGCTCTGTTTGGCTATCAAGGTGCGCTGTGGGCTCATCAAGCACTAAAACTGGTGCTTGTTTTATAAATGCGCGAGCCAGTGCAATACGTTGTTTTTGACCGCCAGAAAGACCTTCGCCTTGCTCACCTATCAGCGTGTTAAAACCATCGGGTAGGGTATTAATAAATTCAAGCACACCAGCTTGCTTTGTCGCATGTTCAAGCTCTTGCTGTGTGGCAGTGGGTTTGGCCAATTTAATGTTGGCAGCAATGGTGTCGTAAAATAGCATCGCTTTTTGTGGTATCCATGCAATATTATTTTGCAAGTAAGTAATATCGGTTGTACTTAAACTCAGCCCATTAACAGATAGGTTGTTAATCACTTCAGGGTGAAACCCTAATAGACAATCAAACAACGTACTTTTACCTGAGCCACTACTGCCCACAACTGCAATTAAGCCTTTATTTGGCAGTGTTAAATTTATATTTTTAATCCCTTCGTTACTACCAGGGTATATAAAATTAAGGTCGGTAATACTTATTGAATTAATTGTATTTAAAGTTAAATTGTTTTCAGGTGCGCTGGTAGTTACTGGCGCATTTACGTCACTTGGCAGTGGGGCATTTAAAATCGCAACCATATCGGCCGCCGCACTAATACCTTGTAAACGTGCATGGTAATGGCTACCCAGCTGGCGCAGTGGTAAATAAAATTCAGGCGCTAAAAGTAGCACCACAAAGCCAGTGGCAAAATCAAGAGTGCCAAAAAATAGTCTAAAACCAATAATTACGGCAACGAGTGCCACGCTAATGGTGGCTAAAAACTCAAGTGCAAATGATGATAAAAACGCGATTTTTAAAACATCGAGTGTAGCGTGTCTAAAGTCGTCTGAAATTTTAGCTATTTGTTTAAGCTCGGTACGTGTTGCATTAAATAGCTTGAGTTGAGTTAAACCTTGTACGCGGTCAAAAAAGTAATTGCCCAGTACAGCAAGTTGCTTCCAGCGTTTTTGGTTTAAAGCTTCGGCTTTAGAGCCTACTAAAATCATGAAAAAAGGAATGAGCGGGGCGGTTAATAAAAATATCAGCCCAGCTTTATAATCTGTCGGAAAAATAACAACCAATATTGCCAGCGGAATAAGTGCGCTGTAAGCAGCTCCGGGTAGGTATTTAGCATAATAGTCGTGAAGTGCTTCAACGCCATTATGCAGAGTGTTTAATGTAGCGCCTTGGCCGTGTTGTTCTATATAACTAGGCCCAAGTAAGCTGAGCTTATGGAGAAGTGTTTGGCGCATAGCCGATTTTATTTTAAGTGCAGCAAATGCACTTAAGCGTTCACTTAACGCTAAAAACACCGCGCGCAATAAAATAATGCCTGCTAAGGGCCATAATAAATGAGTGACTTGGGCTAAGTTATTACCTTCAAACATTACATTATGAATAGCTTGAGCCAGTAAATAAGCACCTGCAATCATCAGTAATGCGTTAAAAGTACCCAGTGCAATGCTTAACTTTAACCACACTGCAGCGGGTTTACTTTGACGCTTTAAAAAAGCGCGCAGTGATTGCTGCTGCGCGCGATCTGGTCGGGGGTTAGTCGTCATCTTTTGTGTTGTTAGCATCATTTAATAAATCGTGCATGGCTTGTTCATCATCAGCAATGCTGTTTTTATTTTGATGAAATTCGTACCACATTACATTTATTACACCTAAGGTACAGGCCAAAAGTACACCTAAAATCCAAGCGAAATACCACATTGTTTAGTCTCCTTAGTAGCTACCATGAGTGTTGTTTTCAATTTCTTCTACCGTTACTCTGCGCCACATTTTTACGTAACACCAAGTGGTGTAGGACAAAATTAGTGGTACAAAAATACACACTGCAACAAACATTATATTGAGCGTTTTATGGCTCGATACCGCATCCCAAATTGTTAAGCTAATATTAGGGTTATTACTTGATGGCATAATAAATGGGAACAGAGAAACACCGGCCGTCATAATTACGCCAATTAACATTAAGCTTGTTGAAATAAGTCCAAGTGCAGGTTTATTTAATTTTGAAAACACAAATGCACTTAATGCCATTGCAAAGGCTAAAATAGGGAAGGTCATTGTCCACGGACGGGTGCTGTAATTACTTAACCAAGCACCTTGCGCTGTAGTAACTACTTTAGCTAGAGGGTCTGCATGACTTTGTGTATCAGCCATAGATACAACTTGGTAACCCGTTAAGTTAGCCACCCAAAAACCAGCTGCAGCAAATAACACGATAAACACAATAAGAGAATAGCGACCATATTGACCCGAACGCTCTGCGACCACACTTGCTGTACGAAGTTGTAACCACATACCCGCATGCGCAACTAACATGGTAATACTCACTAAACCTGCAAGTAATCCAAATGGGTTAAGTAAGCCAAAAAATGAACCTTGGTAGCTAACACGCATTAAGTTATCAATATTAAACGGTACGCCTAAAAATAAATTACCAAACGCAACACCAAATACTAATGCTGGAATTGCGCTGCCTGCAAGCAAGCCCCAATCCCAGTTATTGCGCCAGCGTTTTGAGTCAACTTTACTGCGGTAATCAAATCCAAGTGGTCTAAAAAACAAAGCAAAGAGTACTAGCATCATGGCAAAGTAAAAGCCCGAAAATGCAGCAGCATAAACCATAGGCCACGCCGCAAATAACGCGCCGCCTGCAGTTATAAACCATACTTGGTTACCATCCCAATGCGGGCCAATTGTGTTTATTACTGTGCGGCGCTCTGAATCTGTTTTACCAACGAGGCGAAGCAACATAGCAACGCCCATATCCATACCATCGGTAATAGCAAAACCAATAAGCAGCACACCAATGATCAACCACCAAAGCATTTTTAATGTTTCATAATCAAAAATCATGATTGCTCTCCTTCAGTTTTATCAGCTTTGTTTGGTAATTCAAAATGATACTTACCAGTATGTAGCGAGCTTGGCCCTTGCTTAACAAAGCGGATCATCAGCCAGCCTTCCACAATTGCTAAACCAGTATAGAAAATAATAAACCCAGTTAAGCTAATTAAAATATCGTTTACTGTTAGTGACGACGTGGCTAAAAAGGTCGGCAGTATTTCAGATATAGCCCAAGGTTGGCGACCATACTCGGCAACAATCCAGCCAAATTCAATCGCTATCCAAGGTAGTGGAATACTCAATACGGCAGCCCATAACAACCAGCGTTTTTGCTCAATCACACGGTGTGCGTTGTAGTAAAATGCCAATATAAATACACCTAGCATGGCCACACCACAGGCAACCATAATCCTAAATGACCAAAACATAGGGCCTACTTTAGGAAAAGAGTCTTTAACTGCTTTTTGAATTTGCTCTTCAGTAGCATCTACAACATCAGGTGTGTAGCGCTTAAGTAGCAAGCCATAACCTAAATCATCTTTTAGAGTATTAAATTTGGCAATATTATCTGGCGTATCTTCACCGTTTCTGAGTTTTGTAAGGTATTCATAAGCAATCATACCGTTGCGAATACGTACTTCATGTTGTTTTTCTAGGTCGTTAATACCCGTTACTTGCTCATCTAGTGAGCGCGTAGCAATTAACCCAAGTGCGTAAGGTATTTTAACCGCCGCATGTGTTACTTGCTCTTCTGAATCAGGAAAACCAAATGCGGTAAACGCAGCCGGAGCTTCTTCTGTGTGCCATTCGGCTTCAATTGTGGCAAGTTTTACTTTTTGGACTTCGCCTACTTCGTAGCCTGATTCGTCACCGAGTAAAATTACACACAAAATTGACGCTAACCCAAAACCTGAAGCGACTGAAAAAGAGCGTTTAGCAAATGCTAAATCACGACCCTTCAATATGTACCAGCTACTAATACCAAGCACAAACATAGACGCTGCTACATAACCTGCCGATACGGTATGAATAAACTTAACTTGGGCTACAGGGTTAAACACAAGCTCTGCAAAACTGGTCATTTCCATGCGCATGGTTTGATAGTTAAATTCAGCGCCTACTGGGTTTTGCATCCAACCGTTGGCAATTAAAATCCACAGCGCCGACATGTTAGTACCAATGGCCATTAAAAAGGTCGCGCCTAAATGTTGGCGTTTAGAAAGCCTGTCCCAGCCTAAAAAGAACATACCCACAAAGGTCGATTCTAAAAAGAATGCCATTAAACCTTCAATAGCCAGGGGAGCCCCAAAAACATCACCTACGTAATGGGAGTAATAAGACCAGTTAGTACCAAACTCAAATTCCATGGTAAGGCCTGTTGCCACACCAATTGCAAAGTTAATACCAAACAATTTTCCCCAAAACTTAGTCATATCACGATAAATTTCGCGACCGGTCATAACATAAACCGATTCCATAATAACTAAAATCCAGGTCATACCTATCGTTAACGGTACGAATAAGAAATGAAAGAGAGCGGTAACAGCAAACTGTAATCGCGATAGATCCACAAAGGTTTCATCTATCATTATTGGCTCCTTGAGAGTGACGGATTAACAGGGCAACATTTTATTGGCAAAGTTAAGTTTTAATGAACTTTCAGTAATTACTGAAAGTTTGTAATAGTATTTACGTTTGTGCAATCTTTGTCAACATACATATTAGTAAAGCGTAATATATATTTCCTATGCTACATCAGTATTAAAAACAAACAACATAAAGCCTTAACTTAGGTAATAAAAAACCAGTTATTTAAAGCGTTTAACCAAACAGTAAAACACGGTAAACTAACAAGCATGAACGCCTGGTTTACTTGTGAAATAAAATCAAATGAATAAAGATAAAAAACAACTACGTATTGGTATTGTGGCAGGTGAACTGTCGGGCGATATTTTAGGTGAAGGCTTAATTAAAGCCCTTAAAAAACACTTTCCGGACGCTATTTTTGAAGGAATAGCAGGACCTAAAATGCAAGCGCAGGGCTGTAAAACACTTTACGACATGGATGAGCTTTCGGTAATGGGGCTTGTTGAGGTGCTAGGGCGTTTACCGCGTTTGCTTAAAATACGTAAACAACTCGTGCAGCATTTTGTAGATAACCCACCTGATGTATTTATAGGTATTGATGCACCCGATTTTAACTTACGTGTAGAAAAGCCACTTAAAGATGCGGGCATTAAAACCGTACAGTATGTAAGTCCGTCTGTTTGGGCATGGCGCGAAAAGCGCATTCATACAATAAGTGCAGCCACTAACTTAGTGTTAGCATTATTACCATTTGAAAAAGAATTTTACGATAAGCACCAAGTGCCATGTACATTTGTGGGGCATACCTTGGCTGACGACATAGCGCTTGAGCACGACGATACTAAAGCGCGTGAAGAACTCGGCTTAAGCCTTGATGACAAAGTACTGGCGCTGCTACCTGGTAGTCGAGGCTCTGAAGTTGGTTTGCTAAGCGAAACTTACATTAAAACAGCTGCTGAGCTGCAAGCTAAAAACCCTAATCTTAAAGTTGTGGTGCCGTTAGTTAACGAAAAACGCAAAGCGCAGTTTAGTGATATATTAAACGCTACCGCGCCAAACCTTAATGTTAACCTGCTTGATGGGCAATCTAAATTAGCGATGCAAGCTGCTGATGCTATTTTATTAGCGTCGGGCACTGCAACACTTGAAGGTATGCTTTATAAAAAGCCAATGGTTGTGGGCTATAAAATAAAGCCTTTGAGCTATTGGATTTTTAAAACTTTATTTACGTTTAATATTAAGTACTTTTCGCTGCCTAATTTATTAGCCGACGAAGAGCTAGTGCCTGAGTTTTTACAAACCGAGTGTAATGTGACTAACTTAACAAACGCACTTACCCCTATGCTCAACACAGATAACAAAGAGCTAAAAGCACGCTTTTTAGCTATTCACGAAAAAATTAGATTAAATGCCAGTGAACAAGCAGCCAATGCTGTGGCGGAGTTAATAAATGCAAATTGATAGACCCAATGTATCCTTAATTGCTGGTGTAGATGAAGTAGGGCGCGGCCCGCTTGTTGGTGATGTAGTCACTGCCGCCGTTATTTTAGATCCCACTAAACCAATTGCAGGCTTAGCAGATTCTAAAAAGTTAACGGATAAAAAACGCCAAGCACTTGCAGTTGAAATAAAAGAAAAAGCATTGTGCTACGCGTATGGACGCTGCAGTCCAACAGAAATTGATGAGTTAAATATTCTGCACGCAACGATGCTTGCCATGACTCGCGCAGTAGAGGCATTAAGCACACAACCTGAATTTGTATTTATAGATGGTAATCGATTGCCAAAACTCACTATGCCAGCACAAGCTGTTGTTAAAGGTGATAGCTTAGTGGCCGAAATTTCAGCAGCGTCTATTTTAGCTAAAGTAGCGCGCGATGACGAAATGCTTGAACTTGATAAACGCCACCCAGAATATGGTTTTGCAGGGCACAAAGGGTATCCCACTAAAGCGCACTTTGCAGCACTTGAACAATACGGTGCAATTGACGAGCATCGTAAAAGCTTTAAACCTGTGCAGCGCGTTTTGGCGCAAGCCAATGGTGAGGGCTAAGCATGGCTGCTCCTGATTTTGTTCATTTAAGAGTTCATTCAGACTTTTCGATGGTTGATGGCCTTGCTAAAACAAAGCCAATAGTCGCAAAAGCGCAAGAGCTGCAAATGCCAGCCATTGCAATTACTGATCAAATGAACTTTTGTGGTTTAGTGCGTTTTTATGGCGCCACGCATAATGCAGGTATTAAACCTATAGTGGGTGCTGACTTTTGGGTTCGTAGCCCAGAGTTTCCTGATGAGCCAAGCCGCTTAACCATATTAGCCAAAGACAACGACGGCTATAAAAACATTACCTTATTAATATCTAAAGCGTACCAGCGTGGGCATGTATTTCATCGCCCTGTGATTGACCGCGAGTGGTTAGTTGAGCTAAAAGCAGGCTTAATCATTCTCTCAGGCGCTAAAGACGGTGACTTAGGTAAAGCGTTATTAAAAAATAATCCGACTGTAATTGAATCGGTTGTTAGTTTTTATAAGCAGCATTTTAGCGATAACTACTACCTAGAGCTTGTTCGCACCAATCGTCCGCTTGAAGAAGATTACTTGCACATGGCGGTAGAGCTTGCTGCTAAAGAGCAACTACCGGTTGTAGCCACCAACGAAGTGGTGTTTTTAAAGCCAGAAAACTTTGAAGCGCACGAAATTCGTGTTGCTATTTTTGATGGTTACACGCTCGATGATAAGCGCCGCCCTAAACGGTTCTCTGAAGAACAATATCTAAAAACACCAGAGCAAATGGCTGAGCTTTTTAGCGATATTCCAGAAGCCCTACAAAATACCGTAGAAATCGCTAAGCGTTGTAATGTAACTGTGCAATTAGGTACTTACTTTTTACCTGATTACCCAACCGGCTCGCTTAAAATTGAAGACTTTTTAGTTAAAGTGTCACAAGACGGCCTAGAAGAACGACTACAGTTTTTATTCCCCGACGAAGAAGATAGAAAAGTAAAACGTGTTGAATACGATGAGCGTCTTGCAATTGAGCTCGGTGTAATCAACCAAATGGGATTCCCAGGTTACTTCTTAATCGTAATGGAGTTTATTCAGTGGAGTAAAGATAATAATATTCCAGTTGGACCTGGTCGTGGTTCAGGTGCGGGTTCGTTAGTTGCGTACGCGCTTAAAATTACCGACCTTGATCCACTTGAGTTTGACTTACTCTTTGAGCGATTCTTAAACCCTGAACGTGTATCAATGCCCGATTTCGACGTCGATTTTTGTATGGATAGACGAGACGAAGTAATTGATCACGTATCGGCTTTGTATGGTCGAGATGCGGTTTCGCAAATTATTACCTTTGGGACCATGGCTGCAAAAGCGGTAATACGCGATGTAGGGCGAGTGCTTGGCCATCCTTACGGGTTTGTTGATCGAATTTCAAAATTGATTCCGGGTGATCCCGGGATGACACTTGCCAAAGCGTTTGATGTAGAACCGCGCTTGCAAGAAGCCTACGATGGCGACAATGAGGTAAAAGACTTAATCGACATGTGTCGCATCCTTGAAGGGTGTACACGTAATGCCGGTAAACATGCGGGTGGCGTAGTAATATCGCCAACCACTATTACCGACTTCGCTGCGCTTTATTGCGATGACGAAGGTAAGTTTCCAGTAACACAGTTTGATAAAAACGATGTAGAAACAGCCGGCTTAGTTAAGTTCGATTTCTTGGGTTTACGTACACTGACTATATTGCAGTGGGCGGTCGATATGACCAATGTGCGCATGAAACGCCAAGGTAAAGACCCCGTTGATATAAACACCATTCCACTGGATGATAAAAAAAGTATTGAGTTGTTACTTCGCGCCGAAACGACCGCTGTATTCCAGCTAGAGTCGCGTGGTATGAAAGACTTAGTACGCCGCCTTAAGCCCGACTGCTTTGAAGATATGATTGCACTTGTGGCCTTGTTTCGACCAGGTCCACTGCAATCAGGCATGGTAGATAACTTTATCGACCGAAAACTGGGCCGAGAAGAAATCTCATACCCAGATGCGCAGTATCAGCACGAAAGCTTAAAACCAATACTTGATCCAACCTACGGCATTATTTTGTATCAAGAACAAGTAATGCAAATTGCGCAAGTACTAGCAGGTTACACGCTAGGTGGCGCCGACATGCTGCGTCGTGCAATGGGTAAGAAAAAACCCGAAGAAATGGCAAAGCAGCGTTCAACATTTGAAGATGGCGCAAGAAATAACGGCATTGACGGCGAGCTTGCGATAAAAATCTTCGACTTGGTAGAAAAGTTCGCAGGTTACGGTTTTAACAAATCTCACTCAGCAGCTTACGCACTCGTATCGTATCAAACATTGTGGATGAAAACGCATCATCCTGCAGAGTTTATGGCTGCGGTAATGTCGGCCGATATGGATAACACCGACAAAATAGTTATTTTGGTGGATGAATGTGAAAACATGAAGCTCACCTTATTACCACCAGACGTAAATGCAGGTGAGTTTAAGTTTACAGTAAACCTTGAAGGTGAAATTGTTTACGGTATTGGCGCGATAAAAGGCGTGGGTGAGGCACCGGTTGAAGCAATTTTAGAAGCGCGTGCAAAAGGCGGCCCATTTAAAGATTTATTTGATTTTTGTGCCCGTGTTGATTTAAAACGCTTAAATAAACGTGTTACTGAAAAATTAATTTACGCAGGTGCTTTGGATCAATTAGGACCAGAGAAAACCCAATCTGGGCGTGCTACATTACTAGCCAGTTTAAAAGATGCTATGCGTGCGGCCGATCAACACAACAAAGCTGAGCAATTAGGACAAAGTGACTTATTTGGTTTATTAGCCACTGAGCCTGATGAAGTTGAACAAGCTTTTATTAAAGCCACAGGGCTTACTGATAACGAGTGGTTAGATGGCGAAAAAGAGACGCTAGGCCTTTATTTAACTGGGCATCCAATAAATCAGTACCGCCGTGAGCTTAGGCATTACACTAGCGGAAAAATAGTTGATTTACAGCCAACGAACCGTGATGTGTTTGCAACGGCAGCTGGTTTAGTTATTGCTTCTAGGGTATTAATTAATAAAAAAGGAAATCGTTGGGCCTTAGTAACTTTAGATGACAAGAGTGCACGGATTGATGTACGCTTGTATTCAGACGAGTTTGAAAAGTACCAAGATATGCTCCAAGTTAACAATATCTTGGTAATATCTGGACAGGTCAGCTTTGATAACTTCTCCGGTGGTATTACAATGACCGCCAGAGAAATAAACACCATTGCTCAAGCGCGTGAAAAGCGTATTAAAGCGATTAAAATGACGCTGAACATGGTGCAAATCGAGGCAGGTTTCTTCGATAAATTACAAAAAGTACTCGAACCCTATAAAATGGGAACGTGTCCGATCAAGGTTTATTACCAACGTCCAGATGCGTTGGCGCAATTAACTCTTGGGATCGAATGGTGTGTTACGCCAAGTGACGACTTAATCCATAAGTTATCACTAATGGCTGCGCAAGATGTAGAACTAGAATTTAACTAATTAGGTAGTTTAGAGCATGAGCCTCAATTATCTTGATTTTGAGCTTCCAATTGCAGAATTAGAAGCAAAAATTGAAGAATTACAAAGTATCAGCCGCGCTGGCGAATTAGACCTTGAGTTAGAAGAGGAAGTCAGCAAATTAAAAGAAAAAAGTGCCAAACAAAAACAGGAGATTTTTTCTAATTTAGGCGCTTGGCAAGTATCACAGTTAGCACGTCATCCGTTGCGTCCTTACACTCGAGATTATATCGAGCGCATTTTCACGGAATTTGACGAGTTTGCTGGCGATCGTACTTTTGCTAACGATCCAGCTATTTTAGGTGGCATTGCGCGTTTAGATGGCGAACCAGTAATGGTTATTGGCCAACAAAAAGGTCGTGATACTGCTGAAAAAATTAAACGTAACTTTGGTATGCCAAAGCCAGAAGGTTACCGTAAAGCATTACGCTTAATGGAAATGGCTGAGCGTTTTAAAATGCCAATCATGACCTTTATTGACACACCAGGTGCATACCCAGGTGTTGGCGCTGAAGAACGTGGTCAATCTGAAGCAATCGCACGTAACTTAAAAGTAATGGCGTCACTTAAAGTGCCGACAATATGTACGGTTATTGGTGAAGGCGGTTCAGGTGGTGCATTAGCAATTGGTGTTGGCGACAGAGTTAACATGTTGCAGTACAGCACTTATTCTGTAATTTCGCCTGAAGGTTGTGCGTCTATTCTTTGGAAAAGCGCTGACAAAGCACCGCTTGCAGCAGAAGCAATGGGTGTAACTGCAGAGCGCGTTAAAGAGCTAGACTTAATCAACAACTTAGTTGATGAGCCACTAGGTGGTGCACATCGTAATTACGATGCTATGGCACGTAACTTAAAAGTACGCCTTAAGCGTGACCTAGCAGACTTACAAGCGCTTACGCTTGAAGAAATGCTTGATCAACGTTACAAACGTTTAATGTCGTTTGGTTATTGCTAAACACATTAATTGTTAAAAAAAAGCCGCTTATGCGGCTTTTTTGCTTTAAAATGTTCAGAGTTTTTATATAAAAGTGCGGCCATATGCATACAACAGCAATTTATCAGCAATTAAAAAAATCACTAAATAGCTATATTGAGCAAGGTAACACTGTTTTTACTGTGGCGCTTTCTGGTGGTGTTGATTCTGTGGTGTTGCTGCATTTAATGCGTGCTTTAAGAGCCGATAACCCTGCAATTGATGTATCGGCTATTTATGTTCACCATGGCTTGAGCCAGTATGCTGATGACTGGCAACGCTTTTGCAAAAGTGTGTGTATTGAGCTTGATGTGCCTTTTAAAGTCGCAAAAGTTGTAATTGAGCAGCAGTCGCGTACGAGCCTTGAAGCCCAAGCTCGCGATGCACGTTACAAGGCACTTGATGAGCTAAGCCCACAAGGCAGCATTATTTTATTAGGCCAGCACTTAAACGACCAAGTAGAAACGTTTTTACTGCGCTTAAAGCGTGGCTCGGGTTTAAAAGGGCTTGGTTCTATGTATAAAGAGCGCTTTCTGCAAAGTGGGCGTATATGTTTTAGACCATTACTAAATGTAGCTCGCAGCGATATAGAAGCGTTTGCAACGCAGTTTAGTATTAGCCACATAACCGATGACTCAAATACAGATGAAAGTTTTGACCGTAACTTTTTACGCTCAAAAATAGTACCTGTGTTAGCCGAGCGTTTTACTGGGTTTGAACAATGTACAGCACGAAGTATTGAGCTACTACAACAACAGCAAACATTACTTGATGAATATACTCAGCTTGATTTAAATAGGTGTATTAACGAGCACCAAGCACTGTGCATTAGCCAAATAAGCGAATACAGCTCAGCGCGTATTGCAAATATAGTACGTGCGTGGCTTACATTATTTACACAAGTCATGCCATCACAAAAGCAGCTTGAGCAAATTATTAATCAAGCAATGTGCGCAAAAAACGACGCACAAATGCGTATTGATTTGCTCGATGGGCAAATACGTCGTCATCAAGGTTATTTGTATTTTGTAACACCAAGTGAAGTATTAACAGATATTGAGCTGAATCATTCGCAGCTAAAACTTGCAGACGGGCGCTTATTAATTAAAAGCATTGGTTTTGGAGTAAGACCTCCACACTCAAATGAGCAAGTAATAGTGCGCTTTAATTGCAATAGCGCACGTATTAAACCACTTAAAAAGCCTGGTAGTAATACAGTTAAGCATTGGTTTAAAGATGCAAAAATAGCGCCGTGGCTACGCGCCAGTGTGCCACTTATTTTTTATAATGATGAATTAGTTCAAGTGGTTGGTTGTTTTATGAGCGCTAAGCATGTTGATGAAAATGGTATTTTTTGGGAGTGTAAATAAATGAGTAAACAGCCGCATGTTGGCTTATCGTTAGTAAAAAAAGCGCCAATGGGTATGCTAATAACAGCGCTTATTGCTGTTATCGCTAATGTTTTACTTGAGTTGAATATAGTTACCTTAGGTTATGCAGTCGCTGGTGGGATTGCATCTGCAGTACTTTTATTAGCTTATTGGTTAGGTAAAGGTGGATTGTTTTTTATTTTAGGCGTGAGCCTGCCACTGCTTTTAGTATTATTTACACCGCTTGCTACTATTACCGCATTACTTAATTTAATTAGCGGATTCTTTTTTGGTTTTTGTGCTGCGTTGTTTATTTATAAATTGGTAAATGCAAAGCCTAGCGGGGGAAGCTAGGCTTTTTTATTTAATGCAGTTAAGTAAAGACTAATATGCTTTTGCGCAGTTTCTACCTGATGCCTTTGCTTTGTATAAACCTTTATCGGCTCGAGCAAATATCTCAGTTTCACAATCTTGGCTGTTAGCTAAAGTAAAACCAATACTAGTTGTTACTTTGTATTTAGACATTAATGGCGATTTTCTTACTAGGCACATTATACGCTCAGCAATCACTTTATTAGTTGTAAACTCAGGATCTTCAATAAGTAAAGCAAACTCATCACCACCAAATCTAAATACCGAATCAGTGCCGCGTATACTACTACACAGTACTTTTGAAAATTCTTTAAGTGTATCGTCACCAATTTTATGGCCGAAGTTGTCGTTAACTTGTTTAAAGTTATCTAAATCAAGCAACATTAAACTAAATGGACGTTGATAACGGCGACAGTTTTCAAGCTTTTGAAGTAAGAAGTCATTAAATTGACTACGATTATTTAAACCGGTTAACGCATCCTTTGTGGCAAGCTTTAGTACGCGACTATACATCATCGCATTACGAAGTGGATAAACCAGCGCAGTATGTAATGTATGTAATTTTTTCTCAATTGCGTGACCAAGCGGGAATTTACTAAAATAAATTAGCTGCCCTAAGTGGTCTTTATTAATCGCTAAATCAAAAATATAGGGTGTACTATTTGTATCACTTTGTGATGTTTGAGCAGTACCTAAAGTTGATTGAAACTGCAATCCAGAAAAATTGAGCAATTGTTTTGCAAATTTAGCGTAAATAGCCAGAACATCCTCGATCACTAAGCTTGTTTGTAGCTCTGCGACGAGTTCATGCGTTTCAGTTATTTCATTTGTAGGTGAGTGTTCAGCCGAAAACGGCAAAAAATCACCGCGACCAGACACACGCTGCGTCAAAATATGGACGTTTTCCATTAAATTCTCCCCCGAGGGTGTTACTTTGCAATAACTAAGCTATTTTTGTGCCATATTTTAAAATTGCATGAAAAACATATGGTTGTTATATTTACTTACAAGCTACTAGTTTAATTTAAACGCGAGGCTGCATTTGCAAAGTATTAATGCTCAAATTTTTGGCTTATTAGGCGCGGCAGTTCTTTTTGTGTGGTTTTTTAAGCGCATTGGCTTGCCGCCTATTTTAGCGTACCTAGCAACGGGGGTTTTAGCCGGTAGTCATGGTATTGGCTGGCTTGCACAATCTCACGAAATAGAGTTTGTAGCTGAATTGGGTATTGTGTTTTTATTATTTAGTTTAGGGCTAGAATTTTCTATTTCTCGGCTAATGGCAATGCGCAATCTAGTATTTGGTTTGGGCTCATTACAAGTAGGTATAACCAGTTTACTCTTCATTATTATTCTATATTGCTTAAACTTTTCATTACTCACCAGTTTTACCATCGGCACAATTATGGCGCTTTCTTCAACCGCTGTAGTAGTTAAGCTATTAAAAGAAACAGGGGAGCTTAATCAGCGCCGTGGGCAATTAGCCGTTGGTGTTCTACTTTTTCAAGATATTGCTGTCGTTCCTCTATTAATAATACTTCCTTTATTTGCATCAAGTGACTCTCAAAGTATTGGCTGGGCTTTAGCATTTGCCCTAAGTAAAGGCGCATTTGTATGTGTGCTTCTTTGGGCAATTGGTAAATGGGTATTGCCCATTGTGTTTAAAGAAATAGCGCAAGTACGAACCGATGAGTTATTTGTACTTACCACCATATTAGTCGCGTTGTTTGCAGGCTTTTTAACCTATATGTTTGGCTTGTCTATGGCATTGGGCGCTTTTTTAGCGGGAATGATGTTAGGTGAGAGCCATTACAGGCATCAGTTAGAGGCCGATATACGCCCATTTCGCGATATTTTAATGGGGCTATTTTTTGTTACTGTAGGTATGCAGCTAGATATTTTATTTGTACTGGGGCATATCGTAATAATTATTGGCGCCTTGCTGGGTTTACTGGTATTAAAAATTGCAGTGGTAGCCCTTAGCGCGCGGCTAATGCATGAGCGAAACCAAGATTCACTCGCCTGTGGCATTATGCTGTGGCAAATGGGGGAGTTTGGCTTTGTACTTATTGCACTTGCTGGCCAGCATCAATTATTAAATTCAGAGCAAGCTTCATTTTTAATTGCCCTTGGTGTGCTTTCAATGGCATTTACCCCATTTTTGATTGATAAAACGCCATTTGTTTTAAAGCGTTTAGGCATACTCGATCGCCCAAGTTTGGCGCTCGAGAGTGAGCCACAAAGTAGTACGCTCTATAGCGACCATGTTGTTATTTGTGGTTTTTCGCGAGTTGGGCAAACTATAGCGCGTTTTTTAAAGCCCGAAGCAATAGACTATGTTGCGATTGAAAGTAACCCAATTTTAGTACAAGAAGGCAAAGCGGCGGGTGAGCCTGTCATATTTGGCTATGTTAAACAAAAAGATATTTTAAAGTGCGCAGGAGTAGAGCGAGCTCGCTTGGTTATTATTACTTTTACAGAGTTTGATCATGCACAAGTTGTTATTGATGCCATAAAGCAAATAGCACCCAATGTTAAAATACTCATTCGTACACGTGATGATAGCCAGCTAGATTATTTAAAAGAGCTAGGTGTAACCGAAGTAGTACCTGAGTCGTTAGAGGCAAGCTTAATGCTCGTGTCGCATGTGTTGTCTATGTCGGGCGTACCGATGACGCGTATTGTGCGAAGAGTAAGTAAAGAGCGTCGTAATCGTTATCCGTTAATGCAAAGCTTTTATGCAGGCTATTTTAAAGATAACGAAGATACATCAAGTGACCGGTTAGAGTACTTACATGTGGTTGCTCTGCCTGATAAAGCTTATGCAGTTAATAAAACAATCGAAAATCTAAATTTAGAAAAGCGTCGGGTACTGGTAAAAGCGCTGCGCAGAGAAGGAGCCGAAATAGACACGCCATCAGCACAAACAACCTTATTGGCTAATGACGTTTTAGTGTTACAAGGTAAACCAAGGCGTGTTGAGCGGGTAGAGCACTACCTGCTCGACGGAATAGAATAACGTTTCTGTTTGAGCTTAATCTAGTTCTAAAAACTTGCGTATCTCCGGTAATTTTTTCATACCGTCTTCATAGCCAATTTGCATTAAATGCTGGGTGTAGCGTTTTTCAAACAATAGATAACTGGTTAAGCTCGATTGCGAATGTTTTTTAACACCTATCGTACGTAGCAATACTTTAATAGCCCAAGGCATATCGTCGTAATACTGCGCTGCAATAGCATTAAAGTTTTGCGATGGGTTAATTACAAAGGTATCTATTTGTTTAAGTTCTTGATGTTTGTCACGAGCGGGTAGTAGCCCTAATGTTCGGTTAACACGAGCCAAACGCTCTAAATCCGATTGCATAGTGTCGGTAAATACACTGTCTAGTAAATGCCCCGCAACAGCAGATAGACCCGGATAATGTGGCGAATAACCCGGCGGGTGTAATTCTTTAGGTTGATCGACCCCAATAATAAATATTTTTTCAGCGCCTAAATGAATCGACGGACTCAACGGAGAAAGTTGATGTATAGAGCCATCACCAAAGTAATGGTTATAAATATTTACACTTGGAAACACCATAGGAATGGCACTTGATGCCATTAAGTGCTCAACATTAATACGAGTTGCGCGGCCTTCGCGTTTAGCACGTTGCCAAGATGTTTGCGTATTAGATTGAAAAAATGCAACCGAGTCACCCGTTGTATAACTTGAGGCTGTAATAGACAGCGCATCTAAATAATTACGGTGTAAATTGCGCTCAATGCGGTGTAAATCTAAAATCTCGTTTAATAAACTACGCAGAGGGCGATTATTTAGTAAGCTCGCTGGTGGGTGGTTAATATGCTCTGACTGAAAGCTCGTTAAGATATTGCGAGCAATATGACCAAACACGCTTAAAAAGTCACTTTTATAGACCATAGAGGTTGAAAAGTTTTTCCAAACTGATTCGAGCTTTCGTACAGCCAAATGCGCACAAGAAGCGTAACATGCCAATGCAGCTGAGTTAATAGCGCCAGCGGAGGTGCCATTTATTACTCTAAATGGCAATGGAGCAGTACGAGGCATACTATGAGCTAGCGCTTTTAGCACACCCACTTGATAAGCAGCTCGTGCGCCACCACCTGTAAGTAATAAGGCAGTTTTAGGTTTTTGTGGATCAACTTGCTTGATTTTCATATTGGTGGTTAAACTGTTCTACGTCTTTACTTTATTTATTAACTGTAAGTCTTTAAGCTAGAAGAATCAAAGGATAACTGCCCTAATGCTTATTACATTATTTAATCACCCAATTTAGTAGATAACTTACTTTGCTATAATTGCCGTAATATAAAATGTCATAGTATTTGTGTAAGAATGAATTTAATCCACTTAGCGTACTCTAAGTGATATCGCATTTTAATTTTTATGGAGTTCGTATGTCAGATAAACCAGAAGCATCAGATGTTCAAAAACGTCCACCTAATAACAATATTCTTTTCGCCGTTATTATTTTAATAGTCGTAGCATGTGCGGCCGCCTTCGTATTGCTCACACCAAGTGACGAGCAAGAAACACGCACTGAGGTAGAGCCCGCAGTTAAAGAGCAACCTATGATGGAGCTTAAACCCGAGAACGACCCAGTGGTAGACGCGCCATCTATAATGCCAGAAAAACCAGCCGAGCTTGAAGTACCAGCACAAAGCCCGAGTGAGCCGGAGCCTGAAGTAGAGCCACTACCAACACTTAACGAAAGTGATGCAGTTGTGGTTGCTAAAATGGATGAGTACCTAAGCGATTCAGTAATGAGCCTAATGGTGACCGACGATGTAATTCGCCGTGGTGTTGTATTTGTAGATAACCTAGCTAAAGGTAAGGTAGCTAAAAAGCACACGCCTGTTGTACAGCCAGAAGAAAAATTTAGCGTTAATGAAGGGGATATCCTCACAATTAACCCTAATAGCTACGAGCGTTATACCCCGTATGTGAAAATATTTACCAGTATGAGTGCAGCGCAAGCCGTTCGCATGTACGAAGAGTACAAGCCACTTATTAATAATGCATACAGTGAAATTGGTTACGGCGATGACGAATTTAATCAAACGCTAACCGATGCAATCGATTTATTACTTGATACGCCAGAGCCTGAAGGTGACTTGCCGTTACTTCGCGACTCAGTGACGTACCAGTATGCGTTTTCGGAGTGGGAGCAATTACCTGCTGCGCAAAAACAGCTTTTACGTATGGGTCCAGAAAATATGAAAAAAGTAAAAGCAGCACTTCGTAATATAAAAGCGCAGTTAGAGAACAATTAATACGCACTAAAACAGCTAAATACGTCGCGATTGTATATGAAGTATGCAATCGCACTTTCTTTTTAGATTATCCCTTGAATAACAGAGCAAAAGTAGAGATAATCCTTCCCGCGCCAACCAAGGCCCTCAATGGTAGTCTTATTGGTCCTCTCGCAACACTAGCAGGCGAACCTGGTCAGGCCCGGAAGGGAGCAGCCACAGTTTGTGACGTGTGTGCCGAGATGTGGCTGGTAAGACTGCCACCCAAATTCCTCATTTGGGTGTTTAAACTAATAAATTTATCTCCTCAAAAATAATTCCTCTAATTAAATAATACTATTTATTTATAGATTACTTTATAAACTACTTTATAGATTATTGTGTTGTTTTTGTAAAAAATATTACTAATAACTACATGATAGTATTAATTAAAAGTAAATTAACCTCCCTTTTAAACATGTTGCTCATCCTCGATTCGTAAATACGACTTAAGTCTAGATTGTGTAGTACGAAGTTAGGATTAGAATAATGACAAATTTAGAGAGGAGCTCAGTATGCACTTGGAACGTATTCGCAATAGTAACCTGCACGACAAGGTAATGCCGGCAGAGCAAGCAAGCCAATTTATTAAAGATGGAATGACTGTAGGGATGAGTGGTTTCACTCGTGCCGGAGAAGCTAAAGCAGTACCCAGAGCATTAATTGAGCAAGTCAAAAAAAATCCAATCAAAATAAACTTAATGACGGGTGCGTCATTAGGTAATGATCTCGATAAGCTATTAACAGAGGCGGGCATTTTAGCGCGTCGTATGCCTTTTCAAGTAGATAGCACTTTACGTAAAGCGATTAATAACGGCGAAGTTATGTTTATTGATCAGCATTTATCTGAAACGGTTGAGCATCTACGCAATCATCAATTAACCATGCCTGATGTGGCTGTTATTGAAGCCGTCGCTATTACCGAAGAAGGGCATATTGTGCCAACGACATCGGTAGGTAACTCAGCCAGTTTTGCTATTTTTGCCAAACAAGTCATTGTTGAAATTAATATGCTGCATAACCCGAATCTTGAAGGTTTGCACGATATATACATTCCTTCGTATCGTCCTACTCGCCAACCAATGCCGTTAGTTAAAGTAGACGACCGTATTGGTAGCACTGCTATTCCTATCGACCCTGCAAAAATTGTTGGTATTGTTTTTACTAACCAAAGCGACTCGTTTTCTACCGTTACCGACCCTGATGAAGACACAGCATCAATTGCGCGCCATTTAGTTAACTTTTTTAAAGATGAGGTGGCTCAAAATAAATTGCCAGCTAATTTAGGTCCACTACAAGCAGGCATTGGTAACATTGCTAATGCAGTGATGATGGGGCTACTCGACTCTGACTTTAAAGACCTAACAATGTACTCTGAAGTACTACAAGATTCGACATTTGACCTAATTGACGCAGGTAAGATGAGCTTTGCATCAGGCAGCTCAATTGTTTTATCGGAGCGTTGTAACGCGCAAGTATTCAATAATTTAGAAAAATACAAAGACAAGCTAGTGTTACGCCCTCAAGAAATTTCGAACCATCCTGAAATAGTGCGCCGTTTAGGTATTATTGCCATTAATACTGCACTTGAGTTTGATATGTATGGCAACGTAAATTCAACACATGTTTGTGGCACACGAATGATGAATGGTATTGGCGGCTCTGGTGATTTTGCTCGTAATGCTCATTTAGCAATATTTGTGACTAAATCGATTGCTAAAAATGGCGCTATTTCAAGCGTAGTGCCTATGGCGAGTCATGTTGATCATAACGAACACGATGTTGATATTTTAGTAACCGAGCAAGGCTTAGCTGATTTACGCGGTTTAGCGCCGCGTGAGCGTGCTGTACAAGTCATTAAGCACTGCGTGCACCCAGATTACAGCGACGATATGTTAGATTACTACAATCGTGCTTGTGAGCGTGGTGGGCATACCCCTCATTTACTTGAAGAAGCATTTAGTTGGCATATTCGCCTTGAACAACAAGGCAGCATGAAAAAAGTATCTGTAGCAGATGCTCCAGTGCAACTTTCTGCATAAGCATTTTGGTTTATTAAAATTGAATTAGTTAGTTTTATACTTACTTTTGAACCGCACTAGTGCCAGCTCAATCAGCTTTGATTAGTGCGGTTTAATAAAAACTGTAAGTCCAAAATAATTTTATACCTACTCTTTGCATACCTTTCTTAATCACCTTCTTTACTGTTATTTTATTCACTTAGGTTTAAGTGCTACTACCATTATTAGGTGTGTGATGTGCTTATTAAAAATACAGGTACTAAATGGCGTTTTATAGAGGATTAGAAGAGCGACCTTACAGTAAAACCAGTTAAGGGCTTGGTTTATATTTTGCCTGAAGGTTTTGGGTCTGATTCTGATTTAGCATATTGAGTAAATACGCGCGTTAACTTTGTAGAACCTTTACTGCCCAAACCTTTTAAAAAACGACCCGCACTCAAGTAAATTAGCGAAGTATCACCTTAATTAAAATAAGCAATGCAATCAAATTACTGGCGCTATGAGTATGAATACCGCATAATTGAGCGACTGCTCACTTATGCGTTTTTTACTTATGTATGATTCATACTGTTTCAAAAGACGCTTTAAATTTTTTAGTAAATAAAAGAGAGAATGTAATGATTAAAGTAAGCGTACTATACCCAAATAATGAAAGTGCTACTTTCGATATGGACTACTACTGTAAAACACATTTACCCCTAGTTGCAGAGTTAGTTGGTAAAGCGCTTATATCAAGTAGTGCCGATGCAGGTTTAGCAGGTGGCGCACCGGGCGAAGCGCCAACTTATATTGCTATGGGACATTTAGTGTTTGAATCGGTAGAATCTTTTCAGCAAGCCTTTGCACCTCATCAAGAGGTAATAGCCGCTGATTTAGTTAACTTTACTAACGTGTCTCCAGTAATTCAAATTAGTAATATTGCGGGATAAATTACACGCAAAATACTAATTTAAGCGTCACTTAATAACCCTTACTGCATTTAATGTAGTAGGGGTTTTATTTTAACTGCAATAAAAGCGCTGGCACTCTGTTTTAGTAATATTAGTTCTAATATTTAGATGTATTAAACCCGCTCCTGTGTTGATTATGAAAATGATAAGAGTTATCATTTAGCTTGTTGGCTATCTACACTTCTCCCAGGAATTATCATGTTTAACCCTAATTATTTGGCATTAAGTATTGCTGCGTCTTTTTCTGCTTTTTCTAATATGGCATTTGCAGAGCAAAATAACGATATTGAAAAAATAGAAGTAACTGGCCGTGCCCAGCAATTTTACCTAGAAACAGAAACTAAAATTGGTACCAAAACTAATTTAGATCTTATTAAGCTTCCGCAATCGGCTCAGGTATTAACCGAGCAACTTATTATTGACCAAGCCGCGCGCGACATTACCGATTTATACCGCTCAATTGCGGGAGTGAGTGAATACAGTTACTCAGGCGTTACTTTTCGTGGTTTTAGAGACGATGCCAATGTATTTTACGATGGCGTACGTGGCGACCCATATTCGGGCTTTGGTGTACCGCAGTTATTTAATGTTGAACGTGTTGAGGTTTTAAAAGGGCCTGCCTCTGCTTTGTATGGCGGTGGCGAACCTGGTGGGATGATTAATTACGTAACCAAAAAGCCAAGCTACACACAAAAACGCGAATTAAAGCTTACTTTGGGTAACTACAACACCCGTGGTGCATCACTCGATATGACGGGTGGTTTAAGCGATACAATGGCTTATAGATTGGGTGGTTATTATGAAGAGCAAGACAGCTTTCGTAACAATGCAGACTCAAAAAACACCGAGCTGACAGGTGGATTGTTATTTGATTTAAGTGATTCAACAACCCTAACCACAAGTGTTGACTACATTAAACAAGACCTAGGCGGAAACCGCTTACGTGGCGTACCGGTAGATGACAACGGTAACTTTTTAGTTGACCCAAGTTATAACGCGAATGAGTCGTTTGATTATCAAAATATGGAAGCTTTGGTGCTTCAAGCAGAACTTAGCCATTATTTTAATGATGATTTTTCGTTAAGTACTACGTTTCGTTACATGGATAACGAGCGAGACCAAGCCTACCATGAGTCGCAAAGCTGGGTAGATGTAAATGGTGATGGCGTTGCCAATATAGATGACGAAACGATTAAGCGTGAATACCGTAAACAATTTCGTGCTAATAAAGAGGCAAGTGTAACCACCGACTTTGTTTATAACTTTGGACAAGGACAATTAACACATCAGTTTTTATTTGGTGGTGATTACCACACCGTTGATACCGAATATGACTACTTTCGCGCCCGATATGAGGCCGATGGCGTCGCTAATTTAAATATTTTTAATTTAAACTACGGTGAAACCGATCCAAGTACTTATAACCTCACCGATATGAACCGCGATGGCGTAGATACCGACCGATTTGGTGTATACGCGCAAGACGTAATTAGTATAGGCGAGCAGTGGACAATAATTGCAGGTTTGCGCTATGACCATTTTAAAGAGTTTAATCAAGAAACTGGTTTTAGTTACTCAGATAACGACATAACGCCGCGCGTTGCTGTTACTTATCAGCCAGTAGAAAACACATCGGTATATATTAATTACTCAGAGAGCTTTAACCCTACATCATCAGCCGACCAAGAAGATGTAGAAGGCGAAGGTAATTTAGAACCAGAAACCGGCAAGCAAACCGAGCTGGGTATGAAAAACCAATGGCTCGACGGAAAAATAATGAGCACCTTTGCAATTTACCAAATTAATAAAGAAAACGTGGTAATGAGCAACCCTGACGATACGGGATCGGGGGATGGCATTGCTGCACTTTTAAATATAGGTGAAGTAGAAAGCCGAGGATTTGAAACAACTTTAGTTGGTGATTTGTCGCAGCACTGGACCGTAACGGCTAACTACGCATACAACGATACACAAGTGGTAGACGGCGTAACGGGTGATACGCTTTCAAATACATTTGGAGATGGTTCGCGCTTTGCTAATGCACCACGCCACCAGGCAGGTTTATGGACTCGCTACGCTATTGATTCAATTGACTCATCAATTGCCTTTGGTGCAAATTACGTAAGTGAGCAACTGAGTACCAGTGGCCAAAAAGTAAAACCATTTACTGTATTTGATATGAGCTGGACGAGTCGCTTTGATGACGTATTACTAAGTGTGAATATTAATAACCTGTTTGACAAAGAATACGCGGTTAGTGGATTTAGTGAACGAAACGGCCACTTTCCTGGCAGCCCTCGTGAAATTATTGGGCAAATAACTTACAAGTTTTAATACTTATTAGCGCGAGAGTTACTCGCGCTTTTTTAAGTGTCGCCTTGCACCTTTTTATCACTATTAAATTTAGCGGTTTCTTGAGTAGTGTTAATAGCCGTAATAGGGAAGGGGATTACAATACCTTCTTTTTTATAGCGTTTATGCAGGGCTTTTATAAAAGCAGATTTTACCCAAAAGCGATTAAAGTATTCTTTAGCTCTAAGCATCACCGTAAAGTTAATGCTTGATCTATCAAAGGTATGAAAAACCACAAAGGTATTGTAATCATCAACACCCCATTCGTGTGAAATAAGTATTTCACGAGCCACTTCAAGTGTTACTTGTTCAACAAATTCTAAATCTGAATCGTAATGCACACTTATATCAACAGGCACGCTTAGCTCTTTTTCAGGGTAAAAGTAATTAATAATACGCGATTTAGATAATTGGCTATTAGGTATAATAATCATATTGTTAGGTAGCATTTTAACCCATGTAGATCGCCAGCCTATATGATCAACAAAGCCTTGCTCCTTAGATTCAAGCTCAATAAAATCACCCACCCTTATAGGTTTATCTATTACTAGCTGCACGCCAGAAAAAAAGTTTTCGAGGGTAGGTTGCAAAGCAAGAGCAACAGCCAGTGATGTAATACCTAACGAGGCAATAATGGGCGTAATAGAAATACCTAACGTGCCCATTAATACCAGTAATCCCACTGACGATAATGTAACGCGTATCACGCCTTTAATTATGCTTTTTGAATTAAAAACCACGGCAGATTGTTTACCATAGTAATTAATAGTGCCAATAATAAAGCGGTCTAAAAACATAATAAGTGCAAGCAGCGCTAATACAATATTAATGCTATTAAAAGGGATCTGTTGAGAAATAGAAGTACTAATAATGAAAGTGTCGTGCTCTAAAATGGTGAGTAGCACAATAATTGTGCACAGTGTAAGCGGCTTAGATATTGACTCTATTAGTAATGTATCGAATATAAACGTGGTTTTTGAAGTCCATTTTTTTAGCCAGTACATTACAAAAAAACGAATTAAAAACAGTAGTATAGCTATAAGTAAAAGGGAGGACGCTGCGCCTAACCAAGGTGTGCTGTTAGAAAATTCCAGCGCTTTATTTAGCATAACTTAAACCTGTTCAATATAGTTTTATATATATTGCAGCAAGTTATGTACCTTTGTTTGGGTAAAAGTAGCTGCCGAGTTTAGTCGGCAGCAAATATTATACTTTTTTGGCTAACCACATACCGCCTAGCACGGCTGCAAAAAACAATAAAAACTCCATTTTAAGAGATACTAATTGAACCAAGCCCGGGCCTGGGCATATACCACTTAAACCCCAGCCTAAACCAAAAAGTACCGAGCCGATAATTAAGCGCGTATCAATTTTTTTTAAATCACTTAAATTAAACGTTCCTGAAAGAAGTGGCTTCTCTTTTTTTGCAACCCATAACCATGTAAGCATCATTATTAGCATGGCAACAGCCATCACTATAATTAAGCTTGCGTCCCATTGGTTTCCATACGTAAGAAAGTTAATCACTTTAGCAGGGTTTGTCATCCCGCTAATAATAAGTCCTAAGCCAAATATAAAGCCTATAACAACCATCATAATTGCTTTCATTATTTATCCTACAAGGTTTGCTGTAATGAAGGCGACAAGCATAAATGTGCATGTTGCAACCCAAGAGCGAGTAGAAAAGCGCGACATGCCGCACACACCATGGCCACTTGTGCACCCATTAGCTAACGTTGTACCAGCGCCAACTAAAAGCCCTGCAACAACAATAAGCCAAGACGGTAATTGCAATTCGCCTTCTAATAAAGATGGCGCAAATACCCTTACAGCGACTCCTGCCAACAATAGCCCTAAAATAAAGTATAACTGCCAACGAGAGTCTGAATTTGCTTTAGCGAATACAGACTTAACAATGCCTGATATGCCCGCAACTTTTCCGTATAAAACCAGTAATAACGTACACGCTATACCTATTAATGCCCCGCCTATTGCAGCCGATACTGGGGTGAATTCTGTTATCATTTTTAAATTTCCCAAACAATAGAAACGCCTAAGCCGGTTTGTTTCATTTCGATTGATAATTGTTGATTAGGCGCTAAGTAGTTAGCACCCGTTACTTTTTTTGCTGGCGAATAAAAAGCCATAGCGTTTAATTGTACCTTGTTGGTAAAAGAATGGCTAAAGCCAGTAGTAAAATGCCACTCTTGAACACCCGGGGCTAAAATATTAAGCAAAACGTTTGATGAAGGAATAGGTTGCTCGGTATAAGATACCCCAAAACGAATTTGTTGTTGCGATGTACGTTGCCACTGATAGCCAAGCTTATAAATAGTCATATCGTTCCAGCCAAACCCAGCTCCAGCATCAGCCCCTAAAGGTGCTGACATCAAGTTACTGATTGGATTTGCAATACTTTTTACTTCGCTGTAATTTATTTTTTGCCAATCAAATACAACCTGATTAGCTGGGGTAAGCTTATAAGCTGCACCAAGTTGAAACGAACTTGGCAGATCAAATCCACCTTGCTCTGCAAACAAACCTTTATAGCTATCAAACTCTTGCATAGACACTGATGAGCGGTAACTTGCTCCCCAGCTTAATGACGAGTTTATATCTTGGCTAATACCTAATTGAATACCTAAGCCTGTGCTGGTGTCGGTGCCATTATTAGTAAGGGCTTGGGGCGATTGCGAAAAAGGTGCAAAGTTTCCAAGGCCTGTGGCCTTAAACTGTTGCACTGCATAAATTGGCGATACACCAAGGCGTATTTGCTCGTTAAGTTTGTAGCTTATTGTTGGGCTAATAAACATTTGCTTTAAATCAACACCCGTAGTGCCAGCATAAAATGTGCCTTCAGGCTCTGAGTCGGCGCTGTAGTCGGTGTTCATACCGCCATTGCCATAAACTAATAAGCCAATACTTACTTTGTCATTAAGCTGGTGGCCAATAGCAAATTCAGGAATAGCAAATAAAGTATTATCACTTTTTTGGGTTTTTGCTTGCAGGTAAAATGCGTCAGGGTAAAAGGTATCTACATCGGATGCTGAGTATTTTCGATCAGGCGAAAAAAGCTCCAAGCCCACAGATAATTGCGTGCCATTTGCTAAAAAGGTAGCAGGGTTATTAGCGCCAGACATTAATTCTTCTGATAGTGCTACACCTGCGCCAGCCATGCCTTTGTGGGTCATGCCATAGCCGTGAGTAAAATAACCATTAGTAGCAAATGCACTGAACGAACCTAACGCACACGTTAAAGCTAAGCCTGAAATTAACTGTTTTTTCATTTTAGTAAATATGATCAGCGCCATATAAATTGAGAATCTCAGCCAAGTAATAAGATTTTAAAACAATAACTTAGCGTGTATTACTTATGGGTACTTTGCCTCTTAAGTTGAGAATTATTCATAGCTAAAAACTGCCTCAGCACAAATTCTCATCCAGCCAAAAATTTCTCATATTGCCTCGCAGATTCTCATTCTGCCACTAAAGAACTCTGACTTGATTTTAATGGGCACTTAATTAAATAGATTCTGTATTCGGTAAATTAATGGCGAACACTATACGCTAATATTTACTTAGTAAAAGTGTAGTAAATCGATCAGAGAATGGATTTTTATGGTAAAGAAAAATTAAGCTACTTAAGTGAAAACTAAAATGCAGATATGTGGAGCTTCATATGTATTGTTGAGTTAATTCAAATGTGGTGGAATTTAGGTTTAGTTTTGGATGAAATTACTAAACCTTTATTAAAAAGGAAAAATATACTTATTGGTATTCAGTCGCTTAGTTTTGGTGAAATGCCAGTATTGCTCTTAATTAAGCATAGACCGAGAACAAGTCTCGGCTTAAAAAATTAAAATTGAAATCATAAAGTGCTAAATGTCGAGTGATAGCTGTTTATTTTGTGTTTTCGCCAACTTCAAAGTGCCATTCTTATATATACGTTTTGAGTCACTACCATTAATATAAACGGGTGTAAGTTTACCGGTACTAATCAATCTCATTAGTTCAACTTTAGGTATACCTGTGACTTCAGCACCGTTCGCAACGGACATCGTTTTATCTCGTATACGTTGAGTATGTAACTTACAGAAGGTGTCGAATGCTTTAGGCAAAACATGTATGGAATGCATTAAGTCCGATGAAGGTTTATATGTTATTGATAAGCTATTGTTTTTAGCGGCTATGAGTACATCTGTTATACAGATATTGTGTAGAGCCATTAAACGGTGCTGCTCAATAAGGGGGTTGTAATCCTTTTTGTGTCTGAATTTGGCTAAAAAGGTATAAACACCAGATATTTCAAGGCGAGTATCTACTCTCAAGGCCTTTTTTGAATCAGCTTTTATAAACCCAACCTCTACTAAAAGGGCGATCTGTTTAAATGTTATGCCAATAATAGAAGAGGCTGTTTGAGCTTCAAGCCAAAGTTGAGTCATAGTATCATTTGAACGAGTATACTCGCTATTATACATGTCATATAGTGTGGATAATGACCCCCATTCAAATAGCAAATTCTGAACAATCATTTCAATTTTGTGAAACTCTATGTTCAACGGTACATTTGTTGGTAGTCGTTTGGCCATATCATTTAAGAACACTCTAGCGCTATCTGGATTATTAAGAATATCAGCCGCTTGATTCAATAATGTAGAGGTAATCTCCTTTGGCGGGTAGTTCGTTCGTATATTGCTATCGCCTACAATCGCCTTAGCTATAAGGTATGCATCGTGGACTTGTTCTTGTGATTTTAATAATTCATTCAATGGCATGTGCGTTAAACGTAAGCCGCACATAGGTGATGTGCAGCAGCCATTTAGAAGGTTAATAGTAAATTGCAGTGGTGCGTTGCAATGAGGGCATTCGGATAACAAGGCACACTCATGAATAATACAGTGGCGTAAGAACGGATTTTGCCACTGGGCCTTAAAATACCCATATTGGTTAACACAATCTGGGCAAACCTGTGGCGTTAGTAACCTTGTATGTGCCCAGCAATTTATCTTTAACAATGTTAAAGTACGAATGGTAGGGATAAGATGATCAAGGAGTTCATTCTTTGTTGGCCTACCCTTGATAATACTTGTTAGCATACGTTTATTTAGTACGCGAGACTCTATGCTTATGCCATTTCTTTTAAGTAAACGAAGTACATACCCAATAGCTGATTCTGCTTCATAGTACGAGGGTTTTATTGGGAAGCGCATTAGTATAACCCCGCATAGAACTGGCTTCTAAGGCTTTTATCTTGCTCATTTATATATGCATCTAATTGTTTTTTTGCTAAAAGTTCATAATCAAATGGATTGATAGCTCCAATTGCATATTTCTCAAAGTTTTCAGATAAAGCTTCTATGAGCTGTTCATAATTTTTTGCATTTCGTGTGTTATTACGTAAAAACAAATCGCGCATAGTACTCATAGTGTGCTCACTGTACGCAACGTAAATACGATCAAGTAGCTCACTGTGCTTATCCTTTGTTAAATTTGGCAACGAAACTTGTTGAAGGAACCAATTACAACAGGCAATCCAGTTATTCGTTCTGGGGAGGATTGGCTTAATTTCTATGGGGCGCATTTGGCGACGAGACATCTGCTCGTCATCGTCAAATTTACCGGCGGTCCTACCAAATGTAATAAGGCGCTTAGCACTACTTGTACCCGCGAAAATAATCGAACAACGGATTTTGTTGCTATCGATGAGATAGCAAAGATATTTAATAATTCGTTGAAATTCTATTCCATCGTAACTTGAGGCAATATTCTGAATTTCGTCCAGAATGATTAGCTCTACTTCTCGATCTCTGAGCAGAGTAATAAGTTGAGTGTCCAATTCAGCTGCAGTAGCGCGAGCATTTTGTGTTGGTCCGTCTAACTCTGAAATTAAAAGCCGAGTTATCTCTGCAGTACTCTTTTTAAACTCCTTAAATGCCACATAAAAGATTGGCACTGTAGTTTTTTCTGGCGTGGTAACAGGTAAAAACTGAGCGTGATACTGCTTTAATATATACGTCTTGCCAGCACCCGAGGCACCATAAATAAGTTGAGCTCGTTTATCCTCTGATGGTGCATTATACATATTGTGGATTTCAGCTATCCTCTGAAATATTTTCTTTTGTATGTCACATGCGAAAATTGTACTGGGTATAGTTACCATTGTTTTTCATTTCCCTCATCATCATTAGAGCGAGTCGAAGCCATTTCTTTGGTCTGGCTCACTATCGTATTTGCGTAAGTATCTTGTTCACCTGAGTGCGATATCTGTGATTTAAGTTCATTAGCGTTATGAGATTTTTTTATTCGCTCTTCAATGGATAATCTCTCTGTCGTATTTTTATTGAAAGACGCTACCTTTGGGCCTCTGCGTTTTTTACGGGTTGACTTTTGCTTTACGAATTCAGTTATTTGACCAGCATAGTGGCCTATAGGAGTATGAGAGAAATGCTCTTGATAAATTCCGCATTGAGTCAGGGTATCAATGCCATTTAGTTCAGAAAAACTGACAGGTAATTCAGTATCATGGTGGTCAATATTAGCCGCGACTATTTCCACTGGTATGTCTTCGCCAGGCAGTGTTGCTTGAATCGTTACCTTTCTAGCATCTAACTTATCATGAAATACAGAAACAGAGGGGTTTTCACCCAGTTCCATGTCTGTTTTAGTCGCTGCGTAGAGCTGTTTTAGTTCATTACTGTAATAATCTTGACCCAAGCATCTGACTGTTCCACGTTGCTGCAGTTTATTGGATACTTTGCCCTGCGACACGTGGAAGCAATGTTGTAGCTGGCCATATGTAAATGAAGGCATAGGCGTATCGATAATTGACTGCTTCCATTTTTCGATAGGCGTATGCCCAGCATGCTTATGATGTTTGTGCATGTACTCTGTCAAAAATATATTCAGAAGCTTTATAAAATCAGATACTTTTATATCCGCACGTTTAGCTATTGGAATTGTGTCGAGTGTATTCAGGTTAGTACGCTTGCCTGAATAACTTTGAAATCCGATACTCGTCTCACCACTTTGCGTCTCAATCTTCATACCTGAAAAAAAGTGATCTCTTAATACGTTGAAAAATGACTCAATGAATGGCTTCTTAGCAGGTTGATTTGATGGTGTGTAATGAATATTTAGCTCAAGTCGTTCCGCAGCCTTTTTTATCAAACGATTATTAAATCCTGGGCCATTATCCATAATTAATGCAGTCGGTTTGCGGCCATTCATTGTAAGATTACTATCCGCCATAAAAATTTGACGTAAAAGGTTAAGCCCACCTGTAGCGTTTTCAGATTCAAAACTAAGCACGACTGAGATAGGCGCGCGCGTGTATACATCTATTGCTACATACAAAGAAATAGGTGGTGTCGGTTTACCAGTTTTGTCATCAATTAAACACATATTTAGCGAAACACGGTCGCATTCAACGCGTTGCATTGCGTAGTAGGTTTTTATTCGTTTACGTAGTGTCGTTAGTCGCTTATTGATTTCTGCTTCTGAAAGACCTTTAAAATTAGCAAGTTTTTCGGCATCAGTGAGCTCTTGTAACCGTCGGTAAAAGGTTCGTTGGGATGCGATTTTAATTTCATTATTTTTCAAGCTAGCTTCTTGAGCTTCTCGTTTATAGTTCCTGTAATATGCACCTTTGAAAGCGGAGTTATTACATGAATATACGGTAGCGATGTAGTGCTGTATGAAAGCCTCAGTGGCTACATTTAGCCGTATAGGGCTATTGCGCTTCACTCCCGCAAGCGCCTCATCATTAAACTCTGATTGAGCCCATGCGCGCCAATGGCGACATACCGTTTTCCATTGCGGATGATTTGTGGTAATAGTTGCAGGATGTTGGCTTTCGACTCGTTTGATGAGCTCATCATATGTCACCTTGGTTGTGGCAGGGTATCCTTCACTAACGAGCTCTTTCAAAATAGACTGATACATCAATCGCGATGTAACCGTTGATTTCTGATATTCAGTTAATTCAATATGTGGATGTTTTGAGCTTCTTAATAAAAAGCCTTGAGCATCGAGCGATTTCTCAAACTCTTCTCGAGGTAATAGTCGCTTTTTAGTCTCTATGCCATCACCGGAAAGGAGTATTGATGTACTGTCAACAAACGCAATAGATTCAACGTTACCGTACTTATTAGTCAAGTCAGTGCCCGCAGCATATCCCATCATTCGAGATGACCTCGCATCAAAGTAGTGGAGGCGTTTAACGGCTTCTCCATATCGAATTTATATACATTTGATGCAATTAGACCATAAGCCTCTGACACTGGGTTTTTAGCTATACTCTCTAAGCACTCAATGAGTTCACCAAAGGTCAAATTTCCATCAGGCAGCATTGTTAATGGGAATGAATGCTCCGAGTAATACATTGTTATCAGATTAAGGTTCGCCATAAAGATAGTATTGAACTTATCGACGATAATTAATCGTATACCTATCTGTGCCTTTTTTCGGGTGTACTCATTAAAAAGATGAATTTTGGAGTGATAATCTTGATCAACCTGAGACTCATGATGAACTTCAATATATTCAGCGAAGCCAGAATGATATAGTACTAAGAAGTCGGGTGTGTAGCGGTAAACTTTTTTGTCCAGAGTCACTTCTATTTGCTCTGGTTGGGTGGCAAACAACTTCACATTAGGATCACATTCCAGTTTAAAAGCTAGGATCAGCTCCTGAAATGACTCGGGGTTAAGAACGCACTGATTTTTATGGGAGTAAAATCGTATAACAAATCGACCTCTGTGAACGTTAGCGTTCGTCTTTGTAACGGTCATAATTTCACTCCCCAAAAAACAAATATCTTTACACTATAGATAATGGGTGGTAAATTTAAAGGTTTATCTTTGAAATACTTGTTCTTGGTAAGCATTTTTAAATTATTCCTTTCGTCATAATTAGGCTTATCAATCCTTGGAGCCACTGAAAATTTTGCAATATTTTCAAGGGTTAATCTCACTTTAAAATTCAAAAGTTAAGTTCAATGTTTTTTCTACGAGCAAATTATTTATTCTCAAGAAAATTTTATCTTTAAAGCACTGTGAAGGTTTCTCGAGTTGTTTTTGCCTTATCCAAACCGATTTTTATGTTTGTGTTTAACATGACGCTGTTATGTTCAAGTAAAACACCAAAAGCGTAATTAATATTCAGTGCTGATCCTAAAAGCTTAAATTTAAATTTCACACCTAGACCCAGCAAAGTTGATTCTTTTCAAAAGGCAGTCGCTATGATTGCAGATATCGCAAAAATAAAGAAGAGCAAACTGGTCTGACCTCTCACTATCTTCTTTAAATTTCTTTGATTTGGGTTTTAAAATTCAACAAAGTGCCAGATGCGTTAATCCTGCGTTAATATAAGCTTTTTTTAGTTTTTGTGTTTTTTTAAGAAAAATAGAGGGTGTTCTCGTTTATTAAGTTAAGGTTAATGGAGGCTTTAATTTTTTTTGTAAACAAGATGGAGTGATTTATGAAACACAAGCCAGAAGGGTGGGTTGTTTTAACGTTTCAAACTATTGATAGCAAACCTTGCTATGTGTTGTTTTGTTCGTGGAGAAATGATGATGAATGGAGAGTAAGCTCAGGTTCAATGGTTCTACCCCACTTATCAGCCTGTGGGAATTATTGGATTTGGCCTCAAATATCAGGCTCAGTATATGAGCTTCCCGTTGATGAAGAAAACGGCTACACCTTCTATACTGGCGCTGTATTAGATGATTTGTTAGTAAAAGGGTATGGCGATGGCACTAAGCTAAAGCGCATTGCACTTAAAGATATTATGGAAGATAAATAAGGCGATTAGCGCTTTCTAATCTGCCTATTCTATTTTACTTTTAAAGGTCATGAGCTCTACATTACGGTAGATACCTAGGGGCTTTGGTAGGCAAAGGTGAGAATCTGTATTATGTAAATGTTGCTAGCTCTACATTAAAAGCTAATAGATGAATACAGTAAAAGCTAATAGGTGAATACAGTAAAAGCTAATAGATGAATACAGTAAAAGCTAATAGATGAATACAGTAAAAGCTAATAGATGAATACAGTATAGGTATAACTAACGCTAACTCCTATAATAATCCTGCCTAATAAAATTGGCTAATATCCAGTGTGATTTGGTTGGCTTTGTCGGAGATGTTGATATTCTGGCTTCAATAACTTTTAATAAGCACAAATATTACTTCATAAAGGATTACTTATGGGAAAGGAACTCGATATCTATAAATTACATAAACCAGATAGAACATACGATATTATTGACCTAGATATTGTATCGATGGCAAATCAAATTGCCGAAGAAAATAACCTTAGTTTTAGAGAAGCAGTAATATTAGCCAAGTTTGGTTTTCCTAGCGGTAAAACTAAAATAGCGGATATAGTCAAAAACGGATTTAGCTGCAAAGTTGAAAAAGAAGCTTTAAAGCAAGCCTACGACGTAAACTTATTTTCGAATTACCTTGTTTTAAACCAAAAAGCGTACATTGCCCTAGGAAACTCTCTGCAAGTTTTCGGAGAATTTATACCGCTTAGGTGTGATAAAGAGCTAATTTTATTTAATCCTCTCGTTTTCGAAGATGAAGACGAAACTCTAACTGAAAAGGCTTACCTGAATGGTATTGAGGATGGCCTAAAATCCTTATCATTTAAATCAGACAAACATCTTGTCTTCAAATCATGCATTCAAGGCGGGACAGCACTTTATTGCAATGCTGTATTTAAATCTCTTGTTAATGAAAATAACTTAAGTGGACTTTCTTTTAATGGTGAATTAGTCAGCATTTTTGCTTAACAAGATAAGCGCGTAATGTATTTATTGAATAAGACCTAACCAATACTGTCAGATTTGAACAAATAGAGTCAACCAAATAGAATAGTCGCATTTGTGCCAGCTGCTGACCTTCAAGGCGTGAATCTGAAGCTTTGTTGGGTGGCGCCTTAGGCTTAACCAACTTATATTTTGACGTAGGTCGGATAAGTGGCGAAGCCACGCCATCCGACACAGTAAAATACCTTGCCAATTATTATCAATATTTTATGTTGTTGAGTGGCTGAAGAGTGCCATATATAGTCTTTGAACCTTAATAATCTATACTTTGAATTGTTGAGGTTATGTGCTCTTTACTTACGAATATTGTGCCATCATCATTTAATGATCACCGCTTTTCTTTCGAAGTATTGAGTTACTTTACTCAAAACGAATACTCAGGGCTTGCCTTACAAACGCTGTCTATATTTCTTTCGAAGAGTAAAGAATGCATAACAAATTTCAATAATCGGAGATTTGGCATGAATACTAAAAATGATAACTTTTCTGCATATGTTGGCCTTGATTGGGCTGATAAAAAACATGATATTTGTGTGCAGGTTAAAGACGAAGAGTCTCGGGCGTTCAGCGTAATTTCTCACTCACCTGAATCAATTCATGATTGGGTTGAGGGATTACATAAAAAAGTAAAAAGGCAATATTGCTGTTGCAGTTGAGTTAAATAAAGGACCTATAGTATATGCCTTGCAAAAATATAGCTTTGTTACAGTTTATCCTATTCATGGATTAACCCTTGCTCGATACAGACAAGCTATGTTTCCTAGCGGTTCAAAAGATGAACCTTCAGACGCTGAATTAGCATTAGATATGATGCTCAATTATCCAAAGAAGATTACCCCCCTCAAACCAAGCAGCGAGAAAACTAGAACATTAGCCCTTCTTGTCGAACAACGTCGATTACTTGTAGACGACAAACGTAGGCATGCGAACCGAATCATTAATGCTCTAAAGCAATATTATACACAGCCCTTAGAGTGGTTTTCACACAGAGATACAGAGCTATTTTGTAATTTTCTAATTAAATTCCCAAACTTAAATGAATTGAAACGCGTTAGAACAAATACAGTTGCCAAACTATTAAACTCCAGAGGAGGGCCCACTGTTAAGAAGACCCCAGAACGCATTGCATCTATAAAGGAGGCAATTCCTCTTACTAACGACGAATCTTTAATTATACCTTATCAAACGTTTGTCATCGCATTGGCTAAACAGATGTTGGTATTAATTAACAATATTCGAGAGTACGACTCACAAATAAACTCAATTTTTACCAGTATGGATGACGCCTCAATATTTGCTTCACTTCCAGGTACAGGCCCTTGCCTTGCTCCTAGGCTTTTAGCTGCTTTAGGGGAAGATAAATCTCGTTTTAGTAGTGCACAAGAAATACAAAACTATGCAGGCTTATCGCCAGTTACAGAGCGTAGTGGTCAAAAGAGCTGGGTACATTGGCGCTGGCAATGTTCTAAATTTGTCCGTCAGAGCTTTATAGAGTGGGCTTCCAAAAGCGTAGCGCAATCTTATTGGGCGGGCATTTATTACGCACAGCAAAAAGCGAAAGGTAATTCACACCAATCCGCAATAAGAGCGTTGGCCTATAAATGGGTAAGGATCTTATTTAGGTGCTGGAAAACAGGGAAAGCTTATGATGAATCAAAATATTTAAAAGCACTAAAAGAGAAAGGTTCTCCTCTTTTAGTGGTAGAAAAAGCTTGTTGAATGCCTCAGGGCGTGAAGCGGACATTGATAACTCTCTGTTAATGGGCAAAATATAGTTGGCTAAAGTAAGCAAAAGCCAACTGTATTTTGTCCTTGTTAAACAGTTTGCTATGTATTTTATTTTATTTTATTTTCGAGAAGCTCTTTTGTACCAATTCTAGGGTCTATTTCTTCTAGGCATTTTTGAAAGTTCTTTATTTTCCCATTAATTAAATCAGGTTTATCCGCATCTATACTGTAACCAATCTTCAGGCAATTTAATTGCTGGTCTATCAGCTTGGTCTGAAACCAAACATAGCCATAATAAGATGTTGGAATGCCCAGTATGATACCTAGTACCCAAACCCAATTCCGTAGTAAATAACCAATAATATTTAAAAGCAACTCGTACCTCCACAACCAATCCTGATAAACACATAACGCCCAAAGCAGCGAGCGCCGCTTTTTTGGCGCCCGCTGCCTTTATTTGTTAGTGGTAGCCTTAGTCGCGAAAAAATGACTCTTTGGAGTGAGCATCTGCTGAAGCTTGCCCTTCACAGCTTTCACAATATTTTCCGTCATTTTGATAAAATTCCACTAGGTCTTCGTCACCTAAGATGTTGGGACACTCTCTTGGGGCTTCTTCAAATTCATGGTTATATCCTGAGCATTGAACGTCCTCAATTAGATGACGGATACAATTATCAAAGTGATACTTTTGATTACTGGATAGGTTGTCGTATCCATTACCGATGGCGTATTTAGCAATACCAACAACCGTATTTTCATTAGCGCCATTATCTCGTGCAGATGATTCTAAAATTTCTACTTGGTTATCAACTATTTCTTTTAGGGCATTTAAGTTCATAAACTCTCCTTTTTATGGTGTTGGTCAAATCACAAAGACCACTAATAATTTAATAGTGCACTCATCGCGCATATTTCTGTCGACATAACGCTCATTTATCTATTTTATATAGTTTTAACAAATTACCTAAGGCATTACTATCTCTAAGTTTTCTAAAATTTTTAGGTAGAGTTAAATGAACCAATTGCTCGCGCCGCTCATTTTCAGGATTATAGGCGCAAACGACCCAGTTTGACCAATTAATAAACGACGATATTTAGCCAATCTCAATGACTGCTTATCGCTCTTTGCCGAAGTTCAGCTAAGTGCCAATTGAGGACATTAAGATGTAACTCGTTTCTGCCCCAAAATTTGTTAGCAACGACGATTCGCTCAGTCTCGTTATGAAAGTTTGACATAGATTTTATCATCCATGCGGTGCCTCAAAGGTATAGGCTTTGTCAGGTTGACTAATGAGTTAGCATGAGATAAGTTATTGACTTGAGGCTAGATGGAAGCCTGCTCACTCCAATAAGGCAAACTCTTTCGAGAACCATAATCCTAAATTGTATATTTTGTTCTTATTTGTTTCGGCGGGAAGAAGAAAATTAGGAGTGGATTTACTTAGCTTTTCGTCTAGGGATCTAAGAACATGAATATTACTAAATCTTTCATTTCAAATATCAAAAAACGAGCTAAAAAAATTCAAGTTGATTCAGATGTTAAGCATAACCAAGCACTTGAATTAGCGGCAAAAGAAGCTGGTTTTCCAAATTACTATGCACTATTACAGCATTCTAAAAAAGCTAACAACCACAAAGCTAACATAGTTAATGCAAATAAAGGTATGGATGGTGTTAATAAAGAATTCGCGATGGCTCAAGGCAATAGAGGTACGCAGCTCAATCCGAATCAGTACAGCTCTCTATTGGTGACATTTGATGATGATCTAATGGTCAATGAGTTAGAATATGAAGGCACGACTCCCAAACTTATTAGACGTAACTTTAAGACCGAGTATCTCGATAAAGGTTTTGCAACTGATATAGGTGCAAGGATACTAAGTTTCGCTGAAGTTAAGCACCGTAACTTGGATATAGGTTACGGTTCAAGATTACACGAGTGGGGATACATCTGTGTTGAGTTCTTGCGAAACAAAAACAACCCTTGGACTATTGAAGACGCTAATAAAATTGCAAAAGAACGCATAGGATCTAAATTTAGCTCTTGCTACCGTGAATTCTTTTTCATCGATGGAAAATATGTAAATAACCACATCGATGATGAAAGAAATTTAGCTTTAGACCTCGAAGATGATATACAGTATTGCCCAGCAATTGATGGTTATCATGACAACTATAGCTAAATGCTAAATAACTTAATTAGTCCAGTTTAGGGTCAGCTGCTTCCTAGCTGACTCACCCCTTTGCCATATTGTGTGCTAGTACACTTTTTCTTTGCACTTTACGAACGCTTTTTCTAATCGTTGTGGTGTCTTGTGATGTGAGAGTTTTCAAGAATATCGACGTGAGCTTAGCCCTCAGTCCTCCATGAATTGTTAGATAGTGTTTCTAGTCACCGTTCACTAACCTATTGACTAATATAGACTTGTAGTGGCATAGTTAATTTGACCACCCATTAATAAAGAAATTTCCAATAAAAAAATTCTGTGTTCGTATAGAGCAATTACGCCGTTATTATATTCGATACTTGGATTAACCTAATTAGTTTAATCACATTTAATTACAGGGATATCTGTCCAACGAGTCGTATAATGTGGCGATAAGAAAGCCCGTTTCATGCTCCATGATTTTGTGAGCTTTTCACTTCCTAAAGATAAAGTGCCAACCCCATAGCGTTTATTTATCGCATCTAAACATTCCATCATTTTAGGTTTATCCTCACTTACAGAGAACATATCGGCTTGCTTAAATGATTCACTTTCTAATTCTATCGCTCCTATACCGCAGCGATAAAAGCGTTTATCCGGTTTATAAATATCATCAATAACCATAGAAACTGCCTTAGCTATAACGCTGGTGTCTGATGTCGGTATGGGAAACTCATATAGAAGTGATTTTTTGTAGTGCTCATCTTCATGCGGCGAGCTGGCAGCAAAAATAACTACACGCTTTGTTAATGATTGCTGTCTTCTGAGCTTTCGCCCAACAATGGCGGCATGTGTTACTAAAGCCGATTTTAATGTTGTTAAATCAGTGACTCTTTCACCAAAACTTCTAGTTGAGTATATTTCTTTCTTATCTTGCTTTACTTCATCCCAACTTAAACAGGTAATACCATTTAATTCGCTAACAGTTCTCTCTACGACAACACTGAACATGCGCCTCATTGCTTTAGGGTTTTGGCAAGCCAAGTCCCAGGCAGTATTAATCTGCATAGACTTAAGCTTTTTTCCTAAGCGAGAGCCGATACCCCAAACATCAGTGACATCCATGCGCGTGAGTATTTCTTTACGAGAATCTTCATCGTTAATAACGGCTACACCGTTGTACCCAGATAGTTTTTTTGCTGCATGGTTGGCCGCTTTTGCTAGGGTAGGTGTTGTACCAAAGCCTACACCGACCGGTAGCCCTGTTTCTCGCCATACTGCACGCCGGATTGTTTGCCCATAGTCAGCCCAGTCATCAATGATTTTAGAAAAACCTGTAAATCGTAAGAACGACTCATCGATACTGTATACATAATGGTCATCACAAAACCGGTTTATAACGGTCATCATTCTTTCGCTTAAATCAGCATAAAGCTCATAATTGGAAGAGCGAACAACAACATGGTGCTGCTCTAAATAGTTTTTAATCTTAAAGTAAGGCTGAAATTTAGGAATGTTAAGCTTTCTTGCAATAGGGCATATGGCGCAAATACACCCATCATTATTTGTAAGAACCACCACTGGCCTAAAGCGAATTGAGGGGTCAAATACCTTCTCAGCACTCGCGTAAAAAGCGACAGCATCTACGAGGGCATACATCGACTGAGCTCTATTTTGTTTTTGTGTAAGCGGATACTGGTCGTGACGACACCTTCAAGCTTAAAGTCGTCTTCAGGTGAAACATAAACGGATTTGTAGCTTTTGGATGCTGAGATTAGCAATCGGTTTGTTTTATCTATTATTTTACAAACAAACGACCCATTGTAACTCGCAACGACTACATCGCCTGAACTTACGTCTTCAGCTCTATCAACAACGAGTAAGTCTCCATCGAATATCCCTACATCTTGCATCGATTGACCTGAGGCCAGCCCAATGAATGTGGCGTTGGGATGTTTAATAATTAGCTCGTCAATAGAGATTCCTAGCTCTATATACTCTGCTGCGGGAGATTCAAAGCCGGTAATACCTGCTTCTATAAAAATTGGAATAACGAACATACATACCTCAAGCACTGTTTATATATACAGTGTAATTTAAGGTTGTAATTAAGCCAAGATTCTTTTTGTGAAGATGATAGCTTTATCAGAGCTGATGTAAGCAGATTACATGCTTTAATATTAAAAACCCTTTTAATAACAATTAGTAAAACTTGCTTCCGTTTGTTAAAATTTAGCGAAGGAATTATGAGCTTACTCAAAGCTTATTTTAATTATGGAATAATTTACTAATGACTTTAGTTAAAAACACTATTGTATCTTTTCTGATACTTAGCTTTATTACTGGCTGTTCAGCCTCTAGACACGCCATCATTGCCGGTGACTCTGAATTAACAGATGCTCAAGTGTGTCGAAACTACCTTAATGATAAAGATATCCTCACTAAAGGTTATGTCGCTGAGGATACTGATGAAGCGAACTATATTTACGCGCTCAACAAAGAAGTTAAATATAGAGCACTCACCGAATACAAATGTGAGATTTTAGCCGCGCAAGACAGAAAAAAAATCGCTCAAGGCGTTGTTGCAGCAGTTGTTGCGGTAGGTGTCGTCGTTTTAGCTGTTGCTGCGGCAGAAGCTGGCGGGTCAAATAACTATTCTTCTGGTTATGCGTGGGACCAGTTTTATGATGGTAACTACAACTTAGTTTGGCGTTGTCGAGATAAGTCTACAGGCCAATTTGCATATAACACCGCTTGCTCTGGGCAGTACAAAACTGACAATACTTGGAGTGGTAAGTAACTTTTCCATTTAATTTAAAGGGTATAATATCTGAGCTCTACAACTAAAATTGTCAGTCACCACAAATGAGAACTAGCTTATTAACTCATTTATTATATGTGACATATTTAAACCGAAATAGGTATCAATAATCACAATGAAAGCATTCACAATTACACTGTTATCAACACTTATTTTCTCTGCTGCCTCTTCAGCAAATCAAGAAATCGACTCTTTCAGCAAAGCTAAACGACTTCTAGAAAAGCAGGTTTATAACAATCACCGTATTACCCTTTATTGTGGTGCGACATTTGATGCTAGTAAAAAAGTAACCGCACCTGAGGGTTTTTCTACAATAAAGTACGTCAAACGAGCTAAAAAAATTGAATGGGAGCACGTTGTTCCAGCAGAAAACTTTGGTCGGACTTTTAGTGAATGGCGAGATGGGCACAAGCAGTGTGTAAATAGTAAGGGGAAGTCATTTAAAGGGCGTCGATGTGCTGAAAAAGTAAATACAGAATATCGTTTTATGCAAGCTGATATGTTTAATCTTTATCCGGCCATAGGCGCTGTGAATGCTCTCAGAAGCAATCATAACTTTACTATGCTTCCAGCAGCTCAAAGCGACTTCGGACTTTGTGCGATGAAAATCGACGAGAGAAAAGCTGAGCCACCTGAAATAGCTAGAGGGAAAATTGCACGTACTTATTTGTATATGGAAAACGCCTATAAACGATACAGCATGAGTAAAGCACAACGCCAGCTAATGAATGCTTGGGATAAAATGTATCCTGTTGATGCTTGGGAGTGCACCAGAGCTGAGAAGATTTCAAAGCTACAAAAGAATCAAAATGATGTAGTTAAAAGCCGCTGTGAGAGTATGGGTCTCTAACTATATTGTTTTGAAGTACTGTATATTCAAATAAAGCTTTCAAGCTTGTACATATCTGTATAAATATCTATATTAGAAACAACATTTAAAAGGAGTTTTTATGCGTCAAGAAATACATGAAGTAACTATTCAAGATATTGAAAACGATTTATTTCTCGTAACGGGCGACCGTGGTTTAGCTAAAGCCCAAGCCCATGCGTTTTCCATACATTATCGTGGAGAGATTATAGACTCGGTTAAGTATAAGCGGGGCTTTATTTCAGCTGACGACTTAATCTATTCACGCCATGTACGTTGGGAGCATATGAAAAAGCATGCTCAAAAGCTAGCCGCAAATATGGCGAAGGCTGGGCGCGGAAATAAACCAAAGAATACAGCAGCTCATCATATAGTGTCTTGGAATGATATGCGCGCAGCCCGTTCAAGGCTTAGATTAGCAGCGTTCGGTATTGATATTGACCATGAAGCAAATGGTGTCTATTTACCTCGGTTTCAAAAGCATGTTCCAATGGACATCCTCCCAGATGCTTATCCTCATTCGAAAATTCACACAGGAAAATATTACTTTAATATTGAGTTCTTACTTAATGAAACGATAGCTGAGGGTCTAGGTCGACAAGGTATTATCGAAACGTTGAAAGAGATAGGTGAAGAACTTGCAGATGGTACATTTCCAATTACTACATTATTGACACAAGGTAATGCTTGATGACAGACAAATTTAATAAAGTATACAGTGTGAGTGTCGAGCCTGATGAGTTTCTCTTACTTAATGAAACGGGGTTCGAACAAACAATTCAATTGACCGAGGGCCAGTTGTTAATGTTCGACGGTATGAGCATGAGAGACAATTGGAGAGAGTTGGGCGTTGATTGGTTGGTAGAGCCTAGTATTGCCCACCAAAACTTAAAAAAACCTGATATAGCCGGTTTGGGTGCCTCAACAATTGTAGTATCCCCTAAATATTCACCTTTATTTTTAAACGGTTTTAGCAAAAACGTTGAGCTGCTTGAATGCAATTTAGAAGGTGAAAAGTGGTTTGCATTTAATGTTGTAGGCTTTGAGAAAGCCCTTAGTGAAGAACACTCCATTCGAAATATCAAAAATGGTAAACCAAGTAGAATTAGAAAGTTCAAAAAGATGGTATTCGACAAGAGTGCGATTGAAAATCCTGAATTATTTAGAGTACGAGAAGCTGGACTTCGATACTTTACTACAGATGCTACAAGTAGCTTATATAGCATCGTTCAAGAACACGGGATAAAAGGGTTGTACTTTCATGAAATAGAAACAGTATAACGTCAGTGTCTAGCAAACGATGAGAAGTCCAAGATCAACAATTTCAAGTAGAACAAATAAAGTTGTTTTTTTACTATGTGCACTTAATTTAGCCAACTAATTTCCGCCGTTTATCTGTGGAGTTATAAGTTTAAGGGAAAATAAGTAATGATTGAAAAATTCACAGTAAATCAGGATGTGGAAGCAATTGATATCCAAACTATGGACAGTCTTTCTATAGATCAATATCGTGAGTACATTCAAAGCGAAGGACTATTTATGGTCGACCACCATGATATTTTAAGATCTTCAGGTGCAGGCTACCCTATAGCTTTATCAAAGGATCAATTAGAGGTTTATATTTCCGAGCTTCAATCAATAAAAAACAAACTTCGATAAAGCAAATTGGACTTGTCAGCTTTCACTAGACACCGGCTTATAATCTTAAAGTACAAAACGGAAGTAAACTTCCGGTTTGTAAGCCTATATTGCTATATTTCGGAAGTAAACTTCCGTTTCAAGGGCTTCAAAGGTAGTTATCGGAAATATATTCTGTTTTGTGAAAGCGTTAACCTAGATAGTTATATGAACAACTTTTCGGGGTCTTATTTGAGCGAATAGCGGTCATTGTGATTGGCTAAATATAATAGTTAATTAGTCAAATTGCTGTTTGCTCACATATACAAGTAAACGTGGTACGAGTAGACATTTACACGGCTCGCGTACCGTCAAATTGTTACCCCCTCATTGCCTCCACAAACCGATATAATGAGGTAAATATATCAATTAGAAGAAAAACGATTTTAATTGGCGAGTTTAGTGTACTCCAGTTTTTTATTGATCTTTAAGCTTAGCACGCTACAAAGCAGTGCGGGGATGAGTGATAACCAGCCTGGTATTGAGGCGCTAGTTACATTAAGTTGTTCGAGGCGGAGGGTGGACTATATTTATTTAGTCAAGACGATTGAGGCATCTACTTAATAATTGGCTATAAAAAACATCTTATTCTTTTTTATTGACTACAATGAAGCAGCAAAGGGAAATATATAATAATCAAGAGTATTCAATATTATGTGATTCTCCTTCTTTAGAAATCAGCTTGAAAGGAGCAATTTATGCGTTTGTTTTCACTTTTTATTGTCATAACCGGTTCTATAGTGACTTCATTTATTGCCATTGTTTTTCTTTTAACATTCTTATCGGATGATACTCAAAGGAGTAGCTTTAGCCATAAAATTTACCTAGATGAAGAAAGTGGGAAGATGTATTTTCCTGTAGTAAATAAACTAATGCGTAATTTAAATGAAATATTTAATGTGGATTATACAGCAGATGATTTAAGTGATGAGTATAAGCAAAAACTACTCGAATGCTTTTTTTATATGAATGAGCTCAAAATTGAACCAACTGAGTCAAATAGAATTCATTATCTAAAATCCTGCGAACCTAAGTTTCAAACTAAACCCTAGTGCTTTTACTCGCTGACAAACACGTGCCTCAAGGTATGTTATAAATACAATTAATTAGTATTAGATAATGACTCTTAAGTAAGTGGAATTTGATGCTTTATGCGATTAAGCAGACAACCTACCTTAGAGTCTTAACTTTCAATTAATCTCTGTGAAAATGCATTTTATTAGCTCAGCTACTGTAATAGTATCATGTTGCTTATTTGATTCTCGTAAACCAAATAGAGAAATGAAGTTTTAGTGATTTATTTTAATAGCTTAGTCTATTCCTACCTAACTGTTTAGATATATATAATTTATCATCCGCGACTTTTAGTATTTCAGTTTCCCCCTTTAAGCCTCTCAACGTTGCAATTCCTGCACTGACAGTCAGGTGTTTAAAATTAGAACCACTGTGAGGGATATTCAGTGCACTAATATTCTTTATTACATCTTCGGTTACTAAAATACTTCCCTCTAAATCGGTAGATGGAAGAACTATAACAAACTCTTCTCCTCCAAAGCGAATCACGACGTCGCGAGGTCTTTTTAATGTTTTTTGTATTGTTTGTGCGACAATCTTTAGTGCTTTATCACCCTCTAGGTGGCCATATATGTCGTTAAACTGTTTGAAAAAGTCAATATCTATGAAAATGAGAGCGTAATCTTCATTCATTCTTTTTGCGTTCAGATCAACTTTTTCAATATGCGTATCAAAATAACGTCTATTGAATACTCCTGTTAAGCTATCTAAAAATACTAAATTAGTTAACTTGTCTCGTTGTAACTTAATCGTCAGATGAGTCTTCACTCGATTAAATACTGTTTTTTTTGTAAAGGGTTTTTGAATAAAATCAACTCCACCTACATCCCAACAGGTATCTTCATTTTCGTGTGATGACGTTATAAAAATAATGGGAACATTGCTAATTTCAGGAAGGCTTTTAAGGTATTTACACGTTTCTATTCCGCCCATCCCATCCATTACTATATCCAGTAAAATTAAATCAGGGGTATGGTTTTCGCACCACTTTATGGCTGCTTCACCACTTTCAACAGATTCAACTTTAAAGTGGTTTGAGAGTATTCTTTTCAGTAATAGAACATTTAAAGGCTGATCTTCAACAACTAGCACTTTGGACTCGAACAACTCAATTATTAAGTTTTCATTATTACCAACGCTTTGAGTATTTAATCCCAAAATTATCTCCCTTCCTATACTCGATCTTGATACTAAAGTTGCAGTAAATTACCAGTTCTAGTTTTTCTTTTTTATCAATAACTTAAAACGTTATAAGAGTAGAATATTGCATGATTTTAAGCAAGTACTGAGGTCATGAAATTAGTTGTTTATGACTAATCATTTGAAATTAATTAATCCTAAAGTACAATTCAATGCTTGGCGTAATCTATATTATAGTTGACTGAATTTTGGCCTATAAGCATAATTTTATGCCTGTGGTAAAAACGACGGCTGGGCCGAATCTATTTAAATTTTCCCTCTTGCGTATCTATATATGAAACGCAGTGCTATTTTCAACTAAGGTTACTATATTAGAATTAAATTACATTTAAAAATAAGCTTGATTTGTATGATATTTTTGGAGGGCTTAACCTTGACTGACAATTTTAAAATACTGGATGATTTAACTAAAGAAATAAATGAAGGGGCTGGTTATCACAATTTACCAATAGAGCTTTTAATGACTCCTGATTTTATTAAAACACACTCTTGCTTCACTGATTTTGAATGCCTATTGCTTTCAAGTCGCTTGAAAGATAAATACACGACTAATTCAGACTTGTACTCTAGTGCTGAATGGGAGCTTTTTATTAGTAAAAATACAAACGTCAATTCATGGAGAGAGTTGCGAATTAAAGCTGCTATCATATATGTATAATCAAGATTACCTCATCAGTTATAATCTCCAGAGCAAAGATACTTACTTAAAAATACCACTCTATAACAAGCCTTCGAAATCCTTTTCCATTTTCATTGCTAGTTGATTGAATTTTGGACATGTCAATGATGCACCTTAGATGTGGAATGTCTTTATATTTTAGTGATATACATTTCAATATTTAAAGAGCACATCTATACTGTTTTGCATGTGCTTATACAAAAGTATTGGGAATGAATGTGCCTGGTAATATAAAAAATTTAGAATCAGAAAACAGGAAGCTAAAACAAACTATTGTTGAACTATCTAAAGAAAAAGATAAATATAAAAAAATCTTTGATGTTTCAGCAGATGCACTTTCAATTATTGATTTAACCTCTAGCAAGTTTATAGAGTGTAATCAATCCGCTATTGATATGCACGGCGTACAAAGCAATGCTAACTTCCTCAACCTTAGCCCTTCTGATTTATCACCTAAGTACCAACCCTGCGGCAGACTCTCTAAAGAAATGGCTAAAGAGTATATAGAAAATACTGTTGTATATGGCTCACAAATCTTCCAGTGGACACATTCTCGCTTAGATGGAACTACTTTTCCTTGCTTGGTGTCGTTAACCTCCTTATCTATTGGTGACAGTCAGTTAATCTTGGCTGTTGGTCGAGATATATCAGACCTAGCAAAAACTCAAGAAAAGCTGAGCACCGAGTATTCAGAGAGAAAACGTTTTGAAAAAGCTTATTTAGGTGAAAAAGAGAAATTTGAAAAATTTGTAGATTTAGCACCTATAGGTATCATAATAAACGCATTAACTGATGGTAGGTTTGAGTTTGCCAACCAAGAATTCGAGAAAATTACTGGATATAATGCCGAAGAACTTAACCAAATGGATTATTGGCAACTCACCCCGAAAAAATACGCAGAGCAGGAGCAAGAGCAATTGGACTCTCTCTCTGAGTACGGTTATTACGGCCCATATCAAAAAGAGTACATTCACAAAAATGGTGAAGTATATCCTGTACTACTGTCGGGTATAAAAATTACAGACAGTAAAGGCCAAGTATTCATTTGGTCTGTTGTACAAGACATTTCATATCAAAAAAATAGTGAGCAACAACTACAAGTAGCTAAAGACAAAGCTGATCTATTTGCACTACGTATGCAGTTAGCTAATGATTCAGCAGGGATCGGTGTTTGGGAGTGGGATTTAAAAACAGGAGTGCTAATGTGGGATAACTGGATGTACAAATTACATGGCATTACAGAATCTCAGTTTTCTGGGGCGTACGATGCATGGATAAATATTGTGCATCCTGACGACATTGAAAACATTAAAAACCAGTTAGAAGCCGCTATTAGTGGCAATGGTTCATATGATCCTGAATTTCGTGTTGTTCATCCGGATGGCAACATAAGAACGATGAAAGCAAGCGCCGAAATATTAAGAGATTCACACGGCGAAGCAATTAAGGTGGTAGGCGTAAACTACGATGTTACAGAGCGAGCTGATGCATTACGCGTTTTGTCAGAAGCAAAGCTAGCCGCTGAAAATGCTGTAAAGGCAAAGAGTGACTTTTTGGCCAATATGAGTCATGAAATACGCACGCCAATGAATGCGATTCTAGGCGCTCTACAATTACTAAAAAACACTAACTTATCTACCGAATTGAGTACAGTGCTTAAAAATGCATCCTTCTCAGCCCATAGTCTCTTAATCATAATAAACGATATTTTAGATTATTCGAAAATAGAGTCGAATAAATTGCAAATTGAAAGTGTCCAGTTTTCATTAACCGAAGTACTGGAGTCAGTAAAGTATGATCTAGACTCTTTAGTTAGTGGAAAGCGAATTCAGTTTCTCGTTAATAAGGGGAAAAGCTACAACGAATACTGGATAGGTGACTTAGTTAGGGTTAAGCAGATTATATTAAATTTAGCGACAAATGCGGTCAAGTTCACAGAAAAAGGAAGTGTTCAAATAAACGTCAGCAGCCAACTCTATCAAGATAAACAAGCTATTAAGATTGAAATTATCGACTCCGGTATCGGTATGAGTAAAGAGGCTGTTGAGCATATTTTTGAGCGCTTTACTCAAGCTGATACCTCTACAACGAGAAAGTACGGTGGAACTGGGCTAGGTATGTCCATCACAATCAGCTTAATTGAAGTGATGGGGGGTAAAATGGATATTCAAAGTTCATTAGGACGAGGCACAACGATAAGCCTTATTCTGCCTTTAGAACAAGTTGATTTTGCACCTGTTGATAAGGCAAAAAAAGCATTATCCGCCCCTAACTTAGAAGGTAAAAAAATATTAGTTGCAGAAGATAATAACATTAATAAAGTGCTAATAGAGGCAATGCTTAAACGAACTAATGCAAACGTTACAATTGTTGAAAATGGTCTACTGGCTGTTGAAGCGGTCCAATGCAACAAATTCGACTTAGTATTAATGGATATACACATGCCTATAATGGATGGTATTGAGGCCCAACAACAAATACAATCTTTAGATCCAAGCCTTACTGTAATGGCACTTACAGCAAATGTTATGGAAACAGATGTAGAAAACTACTATCGTAAAGGTTTTACCGCACATATTGCAAAGCCGATAGACATAAATAAATTGTATGGAACTCTGAAGCATTATTTCAATAGTTAAGAGTCTGGTATTTTGCATTATTTAAATGCCCTTAGGTCATTTATGCTTTTAAAGAAATTTAACTGAAATAGGTTTATTGGCACGTGCCAGACTCTAACTTCGAGTCTGGCTTAGGTTCAAATTTAAGCATCGATCTGTTCTGATACTTCTAACGCATCATCAACTTCTATTCCCAAGTACCTGACAGTGCTCTCTAGTTTTCTATGGCCAAGTAGAAGCTGACAGGCTCTTAAATTTTTAGTTTTTTTGTAAATTAGTGATGGTTTGGTACGTCTCATTGAATGAGTGCCATATTGAGTCTTATCTAACCCAATTGAGGTGACCCAAGAGTCAACTATACGTCCATATTGACGGGTTGAAAGGTGTTCAGAGGAATGAATTCGTGACTTAAACAAGTAATCATAAGAATTGAGAGTGAATTGCTCTATTAGCGCCACAATTGATTTCCTTGTATTTCCAGTAATTTCAAATTGAACAGGCATACCAGTCTTTTTTTGCACGACTATTGCCCGTGATTGGATTGTTTTCCCATGTGCGATGTCATTAACTTTTAGTGAAACTAAATCACACCCTCTTAGTTTGCTATCTATGGCTAGGTTAAATAGTGCTAGCTCTCTTATTTTATGAAAAAGTTCCAGTCGTATTCGGATAGCCCATATTTGCTGTAATTTTAGAGGTAACTTTTGTCCTACAAGCTTATTTTTATTCCAAGGCTCTTTAGGCTGATATATTGTTAACTGGTGCATTATTTGTACTCCGGTGTTTATGGAGTTTTAAGCTTAGCTTGCTACAAAAGAATTCGGGTATGAGCGAGGAGCGGTCATTGGAAAAGTTAAATTTATTCTAGTGCTTTGAGTAGAAATCTAATTTTGTCCAATAACATTATTAGACGCCGTTTTGGTGTGTTATAAGCCGCCAAAATGGTGTTTAATAAGCTGTTAGTAAGACACGAATATTTTGCATATGGAGTTGCCAATGAATAACGAAACAAATAACCCTCGCATTAAAGAAGATGTTGAGCCAAAAGACCTAATTAAAATGCAAACTGAAGTCGGTTTAATTGAATCAATGCTTCAATCGAAGACGCTCACAGCTATAGTCATCATTGCAATTATTCTGTTGGGTGGCTTTTTCATGTTCTTGTCCAAGGTGACAGGTTAGCCGCAACAGAATGTATTGCTAACAAGCATCTAAATCCGACATTGCCAGCTGCCACACTTTTAGCAAGCAACGCAAAAAGCCCGCCAGTGCAAGGCGTATTAGCCGAGCGTTAACAATGTCCGCAATTGGCACTTTTGCGAAGATCGGCTGTGAGCGAAAAACAGACACTAAAAAAGTTATAGTTATTTCGTTTTGATGTGTTATGAACCACAAAAATGGTGTTCAATAAGCTGCTATATAAATGGAGGTGTTTCAATGGGTTTCGTGATCTATTTAGATCAAAATACATTGAGTGATTTACGTCAACGTAAAATAGATGAGTCTCCAAACGACTTATTCAGACTACTTAAACATGCTCTCAAATCTGAACAAATAACGGTCGTTTATTCTCATGTTACTCTTGATGAAATTTTGCAAATTCCAAAGGCTGAATATCGCCAAGAACATATCGATATTCTAGCTGAATTAGATGCTAAATATATTGAGCCATTACAACATACACTTAGCAACCAAGAGCCAGATAATATATGGTACGCACACCTAGAAAACAAAAAATCAAATGCAGACCTCGGTATTACTAGTCTAATGGAGATTAGCCAGTTATCTTCTCGTAAAATTTCGGGGTTGCCGATTGATGAAAGCTTTTCCGAAATCAACGAGAAGTTAAAGGTGAACTTGGGCACTTTAATTTTTAATTGTGAATCGCAATTGGATTCGATTGACCTCGAAAAACTTAATGAACCGTTAAGAAGCTATTTCGTAAATATGCATAGTCAACTGGATGAGTTGAGAACAAAATTGTCCTCGTTACAAGCGCCTAATATTGCTAATGAGCAACAATTAGGGCCTCAACAATTTAGAGAGATGCCGAGCATTAAAGCATTGGAAGTAAAAAGCATTGAGATCAAGGATGTGGTAAATGCTATTGAAGCAACGTTTAAATTGGAAAATAATAGTTTTGATTTTGCAGATTACTTTGAGGACACACCGCAAAATGCCGTTGCGCGTGCATATAGTCTAATGAATTGGGCTGGTTATCACGCTGATGATTTTACCAGAACCAAAAAGGGTAAAGATCGTTTCAATGCTTCAAATAATGATATGCAACATGCAGTGTCAGCTTTGGGGGTAAGCTTCTTGATTTCAGGTGACATAAACTTTGTCAAAAAGGCTAAAGCGTGTTTCGCATACGTTGATTGTTCGACAGTCGTGTGTAATCCGCAAGAGTTCATCGAGAAGCATTGCAACTTCATATAGCAAGAACATCATGCCGCATATGTTGGCGTTGAAGATTAGCTTCTGGCGCATATACGACAGTTAGATTTGATTGAGATCTGTTAAACAAATCTTAAAGTTTAATTTAAGACTTATTCATATTTCGAAATCCGCAGGGGTCGCGTCATGCAATGTACATTGTATAGATGACCAATGTCCGATCATGGCACTTAGCTGAACTTCGCCAAAGAGCTACAAGCAAACATTGAGTTATTGGTTTTAATAATTAGCTTTTAACTAAATTTAAATAAACTTTAAAGCTGGTAGTTTGATTATTTGAACTGACCTCTATATCTCCACCGTTTGCTTGCGCTAGAGCTTTAACTATTGCAAGCCCTAAACCAGCTCCGTCGCTGTGTCGTTGCCGCGACTTATCAGGTCGATAAAAGCGGTCAAATAAATAAGGTAAATGCTCAGAAGGTATTCTCTCCCCTGTATTAATCACTGAAATGCATATTTTTTCAGCGGTGGTCATTTCACTGTTTACAGTGATTGATGAGCCTTTTGGGGCGTATCTAATTGCATTGGATAGTAAGTTTGATAATAATTGGCGAAAGTGTAATTTGTCACAATAAAAACAAAGGTTTTGACCTTTTTTATTAAATGCAATCAATGAGTCTTCAGCCAAAGCGTCAAAATACTCAAATAACACTTCAATTTCATCATGGCTTTTTAGAGTGTTTTGAACGGGTTTAATTAGCCCGTTTTGAGTTTTGGCGAGCCAAAGCATATCACTAACCATTTTAGTTAATCGCTCGAGTTCTTCTAAGTTAGAAAACAATAATTCTTGATACTCTTCCAACTGCCTTTTTTTAGATAATCCAACCTGTGTTTGAGTAATTATATTTGTGAGTGGAGTTCGTAGTTCATGAGCAATATCACTAGAAAAATTTGATAAGCGAATAAATTCACCTTGGAGCCTGTCGAGCATTGAGTTAAACGACTGAACCATATTAACAAGCTCAATAGGCACTTTATTTTCATCGAGCCTTACATCCATTTTATTAGTTTGGATATCGTGTATTTTCTGACTTAAACCTCGTAAAGGGTTTAATCCTTGATGTATAGCAAACCAAGCCACCAATAAAATGAGTACCGCTGAGCCAAACATAATGGCCCAAAGGCTTTGCTGAAATTGATTGAGAAAGTGTAAATGAAAGCTCATGTCTATCGCTGTAGTAATTTTGTATTGCTGTTGCCCAGTGCTGAAATTACTCACCAGAGCTCGGTAGGTGTGGGTATCATTTTGCCATGAGACAATATTGTTACGGTTAAAGCCAGTTGAAGCCTTAGCACTCATTACAAAATCACTAAAATCTCGTTCAGAGCTTTGAAAAATCAGCTTTCCTTTTGCGGTATTTACCTGATAGTAAACACCGTGATGACCCGCTACAGCGTTAGATAATTCATTTTTAAGTTTCAGGTTTGATTTATAGTGTTGTGTTAAAACTAGTTCAATAGATTGATTAATAACATGCAGTTCACTACTATCTTGCTGGAAAAAATGATGTTTTATCGAACTATTTATTAAGGTGGCAACTAAAGTTAAGCACGCAATAACGGTTACAGCCACAAACAACACAACACGCATCGTAAGTGATAAAGGCCGTGACTTAATAGCCATCAGTTTCAACCTCTAATTTATAGCCCATACCACGAACTGTATGAATTAATTTAACAGTAAAGTCATCATCAACTTTTGCTCTTAGCCTACGAATGGCAACATCAATCACATTGGTGTCGCTATCAAAATTCATATCCCATACTTGAGAAGCAATTAACGAACGTGGCAGTACTTCACCTTCGCGCCGTAACAATAGTTCAAGTAAGCTAAATTCTTTATTACTCAATAAAATACGCTTGCCTGCACGTTGTATTTTTCGCTTTGGAATATCCATTTCTAAATCAGCAACTATCAGTATATCGTCAACTGTTTGTACTGCACCACGGCGAATAAGAGTGCGTACTCTTGCTAAAACTTCAGCAAAAGCAAAAGGCTTTATTAAATAGTCATCAGCACCAAGTTCGAGCCCCTTTACTCTATCGCCTATGCTATCGCGAGCAGATAAAAATAGTACTGAGGTTTTGTTATCTGCTTCACGTAGCGACTGTAAAATTTTCCAACCGGATACGTCAGGTAACATGACATCAAGTATTATTACATCAAATAATTCGGTCATTGCTAGGTGATGGCCGTCAAGACCATTGCGCGCCAAAGAAACCTGAAAACCAGCTTCACTTAGTCCCTGTTTTAAATAATCTCCCGTTTTTGCTTCATCTTCAACAACTAATAAGCGCATACAATTCCTTCATTAAAGTCCTAACAACTACCTCTGCAAATATTATGCAGTATCTGTCACTACAGCAACATGACACCAAGATTACAACTTTGTAATGTTCGCGTCATGTTGAAGACAGGTCTATTTTCTATACTCAATACATATTCTGCTATGAAGGAGTAAGGAAATGGGGTTTAAAAAGTCATCACAACAGGTTAGCACACCACGAAGACGATTTGTTCAAGGCTTAATTGCAGGAGGTGTACTTGCTGCTTTTCCGAGTGTATTACATGCTGCATCATCTTTAGTAGCAGGAACAATAACAGGCACTGTACCCGAACTTAGCGGCGAAGTAATTGATCTGGTTATAGATGAATCGCCGGTTAACTTTACTGGTGTAGTACGTATGGCGACAACTATCAATGGATCTATGCCCGCTCCTACCTTGCGCCTCAAAGAAGGCGATGACGTTACTATTAGAGTAACAAATAAGTTATCAGTACCGAGTTCAATTCATTGGCATGGCATTATTTTACCGTATCAAATGGATGGCGTACCAGGTATCAGCTTTAAAGGCATTATGCCGGGCGAAACCTTTGTTTATAAATTTAAACTACAACAAAGCGGTACATATTGGTATCACTCACATAGTGGCTTTCAAGAAATGACAGGCATGTACGGTGCATTAATTATTGAACCGCGAGAAAACGATATTATTAGTGCAGATAACGAGCATGTTATTCAATTATCTGATTGGACTGATGATGACCCTATGGCGCTGTTCCGTAAATTAAAAGTACAGAGTGATGTATTTAACTTCAATCAACCCACTGTCCCAGAGTTTTTCGATGACGTTTCAAGCAGCAGTATTTCAAATGCTCTACAGCGCCGAAAAATGTGGAATCAGATGCGAATGAATCCTACAGATTTAGCTGATTTATCTGCATCAGCAATGACTTTTTTAATGAACGGTAGTACTCCAATGGCAAACTGGCGTGGATTATTTAAAGTCGGTGAAAAGCTTAGGTTAAGGTTTATTAATGGCTCTAGTAATAGCTTTTTTGACGTGCGTATCCCCGAGTTAAAACTAACGGTTGTACAAGCAGATGGGCAAAACGTTGAACCAGTGACAGTTGATGAATTTAGATTCGGCCCTGGTGAAACCTACGACGTAATTGTTGAGCCTAAAAATGATGCCTATACGATTTTTGCTCAAAGTATGGATCGCTCTGGTTACGCAAAAGGAACTTTATCAAGCTCGCCTAATATTGATGCGCCAGTACCTGCACTTGACCCTGTTGAATGGTTAACGATGACCGATATGATGGGCAATATGACCCACGGCGGTGAGCACTCTGCAATGGCTGGTATGACAGGCATGTCAGGTATGAACTCTAAAGAAATGGATCATAGCGCTATGGGCCACGGTGCAATGGCGATGGATCATAGCAAACATGGTATGTCTGAAAACCCATTAGCGGTTGCCAGCTCTAAAGTGCGTCATGCAAAAACGGAGTATGGAGCTTCAGTTGATATGCGCGTTGATATGCCTAGAACAAATCTTGATGATCCTGGTATTGGTTTACGTAAAAATGGTCGTCGTGTTTTAACACTTGCAGATTTACACTCACTTGAAGGGATCACTAACCAGCAAGAGCCAGAAGCTGAAATTGAGCTGCATTTAACCGGAAACATGGAGCGTTATAGCTGGTCATTTGATGGCTTAGAATTTGGTAAAAGCACGCCAGTGCATATGAAGCATAACCAACGTTTAAGAGTTATTTTACAAAACGATACCATGATGACGCACCCTATGCATTTGCATGGTATGTGGAGTGATTTAGAAAACGAGCAAGGTGATGTGCAAGTGCGACGTCATACGATACCTGTTCAACCCGCACAAAGAATCAGCTTTTTAACCACCCCTCACGATGTAGGTCGCTGGGCTTGGCATTGCCATTTATTATTCCATATGGATGCCGGTATGTTTAGAGAGGTAGTCGTATCATGAAACAATTAAAACTATCTAAATCATTAGGTTTATTAATGTTAACTGGGGCTTCATTAATTAGTTTCCCTTTATTAGCGCAAAGTGAAATGGCACAAATGAATAGCGCTAAGATGCAACCACAAGGAGGAAGTGCACCTAAAGATGCAAGAGACCCTCATGCTTACTCTGCGGGAACAACTTTAACAGAAGGCCCATATGCGCTTGAGGGCAATGAGCGATTAACACTCGCTGATGAGCATCCATTTTACGCATTACTAGGCGATCGTCTTGAATATAACGAGCAAGCAAACGCAGGTGTGTTTGACTTACAAGCATGGTACGGCACTACCTTTGATCGATTGGTAATTAAAACCGAAGGTGATTTCAGCGAAGGAAGTATTGAAGAAAACCAAACCGATATTTTATGGAGTCACGCCGTATCAGCATATTGGGATACTCAAGCAGGTGTTCGTCTTGATTACAATAAAGAAGGTGAAAATCGGCAATGGTTGGCTTTTGGCTTACAAGGTTTAGCCCCTTACTGGTTTGAAATTGATATGACAGCGTACGTGGGTGAGCGAGGCAATACCGCATTTACGTTAGAGGCAGAGTACGAACTATTACTCACGCAAAAGCTAATTATACAACCGCGAGCCGAAATTACACTTTATGGGAAAAACGATAAACAAAACGATCTTGGAAGTGGCCTATCAAGCAGCGCGATTGGCTTTAGGGTTCGTTATGAGTTTACACGCCAGTTTGCGCCCTATATTGGCATTGAATGGAGCAATAAATTTGGCAATACCGCCGACTATGCCATATCAAGTGGACAAAGTAGCAACAACACCGCATTTGTTGCGGGTATTAAATTTTGGTTTTAATCATTTTAAATAAGAGGTAATTATGAAGTTTTTTAATTCTGCAGTAGCCATTTTAGGTTTAGTGCTTACATTTTCCGCATCAGCGCATATATCACTCAAGCAATCAACACCTGCGCAAGAAGCCATGTTAATGAAAAGCCCAGAGCAACTTTCGTTAACTTTTGGTGGTGAAGTAAGGCTAGCAAAAGTCATCATCAAAGATGAAAAAAATAACTCAATAAACTTTGATTTCAAACCAAGCTTCACCCCAAGCACAGACTTTAGTTGGTCATTACCGAGCTTAGCCCAAGGGACTTACACGGTTAAATGGACAGCACTGGGTGGTGATGGACATAAAATGACCGACACGTTTAGATTTATGGTACACAAAAGTGAATCGCATAAGATGATGCAAGAACAATCTAATACCCACAGCAAACATAATCATTAAGTAGCAACATAATGCAATTAAGTGAATGGTCAGTACTCTTACTCTTATTAAAACTAGCAAGCTATATCGCAATTGCAGGGCTTGCGGGCACTTTATTAATGCGTTTTATGTGTGGCAACAGCAATGTTGCAGGGCATCACTTAATTAGTTTTTATCAGTTCTTAAAACGTTGGCAAATTACGTGTGTAGTTACAGGTAGTACTGCTGCACTTTTACAAGTACCAATAGAAGCTGGAGCAATGGCTGAATCAGGCTTTATGGGAATGTTTGACCCCTTTATGCTTGAAATTGTTTGGCAATCAGTCATAGGTGACCAAGCAACGTTTAGAATACCAGCGCTTATTATTGCTCTAATTAGCGCATGTATGTGGAATGTGGAATCAGATGATAACGTAGCAGGTTATAAAAACGCTGCCGTTATACTAATCATGCTTGGGTTTATCGCTTATAGTTTCACTTTTACTGGGCACAGTGCAAATGAAAATGGGTTAGTGAAAAGTATTTTAACCTTTCACCTTATTGCCATTGCGAGCTGGTTAGGGTCATTGTGGCCGCTTTACAAAAGCTGCACTTTACTACCTACCAGTGAAGTAAAGCGGTTAATGCATTACTTTGGTCAACTCGCTATTGTTATTGTATTTGTACTACTTATTTCGGGCTTAACTCTGCTCCTGCAGTACCTAGAGTCATTTTCTGCATTGTTTACATCAAATTATGGGCAACTAATTTTATTAAAGCTGCTACTCGTCTGCGCGATGCTATTACTAGGTGCATGGCATAAGCTTTTTTTAGTCCCGCAAATCACTCAACAACACCATATAAGTATATTAAAACGCTCGATCACTGTTGAAATAGTAATTGCCCTATTTGTACTTATTACCACAAGTGTATTTACAACACTTGTTGGTCCGCCTATTTAACGATTAATAAAAAAGGAAAATGTATGTTAATTAAATCCTCTAATTTAAAAATTTTATTGCTACTAATTTTTAGCGCTGTTAGTTCTTTTGCTGTGAACGCACACACCCATGAAGAGCACACAAAAAAAGGCTGGGTCTTTGTTAATGTTGATAGCGAAGCTGCAAAGGCAGTTAGCTTATTTCATGCATCCCTAAAACAAGGCGATGCCAAAGGTGCCCGTAAATTACTGGCCGACGATGTCGTCATTTTTGAAGGCGGAATTGTTGAGCGTTCTGCAGATGAATACGCGAACCATCATATGATAGCGGATATGAAATTCTTAAGTGCAGTTGATAGTGAACTGCTAGAGCATCAAGTTCACACAAATGGAAACATAGCTTACTCAATTTCAAGAAGTAAAACTCAAGGAAAGTATAAAGGGAAAGATATTAAGTCTACGGGAATGGAATCAATCACATTAAAAAACACCGATAAAGGTTGGAAAATCACTCATATTCACTGGTCTAATTAAGGAGTTAACAATGCGAGTAATCTACATTACCTCAGCGTTTTTTTTATCATTAACTATGTCATTTTCTACAATGAGTATCGAAAAACAGCATAAAACATCAATAATCTATGAAAATTCAGAAAAACCTGAAATTGAGCTTACCGTTTATAAAAGTAAAAATTGTGGATGTTGTAATAAGTGGATTGCTCATTTGAGTGAAAACAATATTCAAACAAAAGCAATTAACGTTAATGACATGGGGTCGATTAAATCTCAGTATCAAATAAAACCTAATATGCGCTCATGCCATACAGCCGTGTCAGCCGATGGATTTGTATTTGAAGGTCATGTTCCCGCTAAACATATAAAACAGTTTTTATCTGGGCAACACGCTCCGCACATTACAGGCTTAAGTGTACCAGCCATGCCTATTGGCACTCCCGGAATGGAAATGGAGGGTATATTTCACAAATATAATATTGAACTACTCACTGACAACTCAAATGAAGAAACCTACAGATACATAAGTAAATCCAGCGAGCAATTTTAGCCTAACGGCATAATTCTTGAGTTAATTGTTAAATACCCATTTTACACAACAGGAAACACTGATTTGTGAGCTTAATAGTGTAAATATTACTCACGTGTAAAAACAAAATACAAAACTTTTAAGGAGCAATACAATGTCACACTATTCAAAATTTTTTTTAATGATAGCAACATCCACAATAACCATGTTTGTATTGATGTATTTGAACACCTACCAACTTAGTCATGTTTATTTTAGTGAAACTCGTACTTATATGGCGCTTTATATGGGAGCCACGATGGCAGTGATAATGCTACTTTTCATGCTCAATATGTATAAAGATAAAAAGAAAAATATAACAGTACTCATTGCTAGTGTTGCCGTATTTGCAGGAAGTTTATTTTTAGTTCGCTCACAAGCGACTGTTGATGATAGCTCATGGATGTCGGCGATGATCCCACATCATTCAATTGCCATACTCACCAGTGACAGGGCAAAAATCAAAGATAAACGCGTTCAAAAGCTAGCTACAAATATAATTGAAGCCCAAGAGCGAGAAATAAAAGAAATGCAATGGCTCCTAAAAGATATAGAGCAAAACGGCATTGCACAAACCAATGCTCAAGCACAATTAAGAGCTGTTCCAGATTTCAATTCAAATAAATAAACCGCATAACATAAGGAGTAAAGCATGAGTAAATCAGCCCAACTTTTTAGAATGGCAACAGATGAGCATATTTGTCCGTTTGGTTTAAAATCAAAAGACCTACTAGAGCGAGAGGGATATACAGTTGATGATCAGCTTTTAACTTCTCGAGAGCAAACAGATGAATTTAAAAAACAACACAGTGTAGAAACTACACCTCAAGCATTTATTGATAATAAACGTATAGGTGGCTACGACGATTTACGTGATTACTTTAATAAGCCACAAGCAGCCCAAGAAGGTACAACTTACACGCCCGTGATTGCGATTTTTTCGGTTAGTTTTTTGCTTAGTGTGGCATTTAGTTTTGCATCGGATAATAGCTTATTATCAATGCAAACCGCTGAACTGTTTGTAGCCCTAACAATGGCAGTGTTAGCAATACAAAAGCTTCAAGACTTATTTAGCTTTACTAATTCATTTATAACCTATGACTTAGTCGCTATGAAAGTAGTCAGGTACGCTTATGTTTACCCATTTTTAGAAGCATTTGTTGGCATTGGAATGATAGCCGGATTACCAGCCTATATTATTGCCCCTATTTCATTATTCATAGGTGGGGTTGGTGCTGTTTCAGTGATAAAAGCAGTCTATATAGATAAACGAGAGTTAAAATGTGCGTGTGTAGGCGGTGACAGTAACGTACCACTAGGGTTTATCTCCCTAACAGAAAACTTATTTATGATAGCTGCCGGTATTTGGATGTTTGTTAGGTAAATAACAGCTTTAATTTAAAAATATGATGACGAGCTTATTTATAGCACGAACCAGACTCAGTAGTTGAGTCTGGTTCTGCCTGAACTTAAAACTCCATCAATTTGCTCTGGCTTCTCTAAGGTATCTTGAAGTTACAACGAGACTAAAGTTTTTTATTAATTGCATGATTTAAAAAAGCACTAGCCCTCTAACTTTATTAAATAGATCTAATCTAAATTTGATTCCAGGATTCTTTTGGCAATAAATTTTTAATCATCCTAGTGTTTAAGAGTTTATAAATTTAATTAATAAATTTTGTGAAATTTTTTCTAGTCCGCTTAGAGCGATAACCGGACAATGGAAAAGTTAAATTTATTTCTCTTCTTTGAGTAGGAATAAATTTTGTCCAATAACATTATTAAACGCCGTTTTGGTGTGTTATATGCCACCAAAATGGTGTTTAATAAGCTGTTAGTAATACACGAATATTTCGCATATGGAGTTGCCAATGAATAATGAAACAAATAACCCTCGCATTAAAAAAGGTATTGAGCCAAAAGAACTAATTAAAATGCAAACTGAAGTCGGTTTAATTGAATCAATGTTTCAGTCGAAGACGCTCACAGCTATAGTCATTATTGCAATTATTTTGCTGGGTGGCTTTTTCATGTTCTTGTCCAAGGTGACAGGTTAGCCGCAACAGAATGTATTGCTAACAAGCATCTAAATCCGACATTGCCAGCTGCCGCACTTTTAGCAAACAACGCAAAAAGCCCGCCAGTGCAAGGCGTATTAGGCGGGCGTTATCAATGTCCGCAATTAGCACAAACCGGAAATAGCCCACGCACTAATCCTATATTTATACATTAAGGCTTCTTCAGACTTAATGTAATTCATTTTAATCATTCAACTATTTACCTAAATCTAAACCTACTTAAATTTAAGGCGAGACTTTAGTTAATAAATCTCAATTTAAGTGCCATACTTCGAATGAAATTCAAGCAATTCTCAACTTGCCGCGAATTCTCAATCTAAGTGGCGCTGACCAAATACATAAAGTTGGAATGGGCGGACAATAGCTAATTTTTGATATTCTAAAAAGGAATTTAAATAGATTAGTTATAATAAAAGGTAATACGGCAATGGCTATAAAGTTAAAATAAATGAGCGTAGATTGCTATTCAGCCTTAACTTAAGTTAAAAGGTTCGCTAAAGTATTGAGCTATAGTGATATTTAAGTATGCAATCGGTAGCTATAAACTTTGGTAGTAAAAGCTTGCTGGTAAAAGGAGCGTTTATGAATCAACAGCAGCTTAAAATATATTTATTAATTAACGTTTAGCTCATCCAAACAATCACTCTTAAATAACGCCATTGTATGTAAAAGCAAAGCGGCGATAAATATCACCGCTTTTAAAAATTACATAGATTCGAGCGTTTTACCGCGTGTTTCTTTTATGTATTTAACAACAAAAAATATGCTTATAAGTGCCGATAACGCATAAAAGCCATAAGCACCAGCAAGGCCAATGTTAGCCAGCATAATAGGGAAGGTCATGGTAATGGCAAAGTTAGCAATCCATTGTGCGCTAGCCGCAACAGCAAGCGCTGCACCACGAATACGATTATTGAACATTTCGCCTAATAATACCCATACAACAGGGCCCCAACTTAAGCCAAAAAATACCACAAATAAGTTAGCCATAATAAGCGCAAACGTACCCATGTTATCGCTAAGGGCAAGTTTGCCTGCTTCATCAAGGCCTGCACTACCAAATATATAAGTAAGCGCGCTTAAGCTGATAAACATACCAATACTGCCTACTAATAGCAGTGGTTTACGGCCAATTTTGTCAACTAGGGCAATGGCAATAAAGGTTGATACAATATTAGTAGTACCTGCGAGTACATTTATAAATAGCGATTGCGACTCGTCAAACCCAGCTGCTTGCCAAAGCTCTGAGCCGTAATAAAACACCACGTTAATACCCACAAATTGCTGAAATACACTCAGCGCAACACCCACCCAAACAATTGGGTGTACTTTTTTACTGTTATCAATAAATAAATCGCGAATACTTGGCTTTGTATCGCTATGCAATGAGCGTTTAACATCGCTTATTTGCGCATCAACATTGTCGTTCGATATTTTACTAAATACCGATTTTGCATCGTCTACTTTACCTTGCGCCACTAAATAACGAGGCGACTCTGGAATAAACAAAACACCGACTAAAAACAACACAGCAGGCACAAGCTCTGCCCAAAACATCCAGCGCCAAGCGGCTATATCAAGCATTAAAATATTTTGCGCGCTGCCTGCTGCATCAGCAATTAAGTAGTTACTTAAAAAAGCAGCAAATAAACCCAATACAATAGCGAGTTGTTGCAATGTAGCTAAACGACCACGTAGTGCTGGTGGCGCAACTTCAGCAATGTAAGCTGGCGCTAATACCGATGCAGCACCAATACCTAAACCACCAAATAAACGGTAAAAAATAAACTCCGCAGAGCTTTCGCTAATGCCCGAACCAAAAGCGCTAATAGCAAAAATAATCGCGGTGATGATCATAATTGCACGGCGACCAAACTTATCAGCCAGCGGCCCCGCAGCAAGTGCACCTAAGGCACAGCCAAGTAAAACAGACGCTACGTTAAACCCCGTAGCTACACTGCTTGAATTAAATGCATTACCGAGTGCCGATACCGTGCCGTTAATAACGCCCGAGTCAAAACCAAATAAAAAGCCACCAATAGCAGCCACGGCAGAGATAAATATTACGTAAAAAAGAGAAGTGCTTTCAGCTGTGTTGGCTGAGTGGGAAGGCGGTGTGTGCGTTGTCATTATGTGCCCTGAAAGTTAATTTAAATTCAAAGGAGCATAATATCGTAAAGCGTTATGGTTGAATACATTTGTGCAGATACAAAGGGTTTGGCGAGTATAAATTAAGTTGTTTTTAAAGGTTTCAACTTAATGGCTTTAATTTAAAGGTATTAGCTTACCGGCGTTACTTTAAAATTAAGTTACTGCCTTTTTAGATAACACAGACTGAATTTTAATAAATAATATGCTTTGTATAGGAAGTGCCTGTTGGAACAATATTACTGATCTGTACCTTTAAGTGTGCTTTTGCAATTACATAAATTGATTGGAAGTTAGGTAATTGTTTACAAGTGATTATTTGGTGGTTAAGGTAAATGCATTGAATATAGGAACATTGTCGGTTTATAAAACGACAAATATCGTCGATTAAGTTGTTATGTTTACTTCAAGCTCAGAGTGTTAATGGAATATTTATGCCAATAAAAAATGGATTTTTCAATACGCTATAGCTCTACCAATTATTTTTTCTCTGTTGACAGGCGTTCAATACTTAAAAGGCAGAAGTCTAGAATACTCTATTGAATTCGGTATTTTGTGGGCCTTAGTATCGGTAACCATTTTTGCTATTAGGCGTTTCTACAATTATCGCAAAAATATTAATTGTGCTGTATGTAATGATATACCTAATAACAATCAAGATTCTGGTGGTAGGTAAACATAATAAGTAACAGTTGGCTACGTTTCGCTTCGCTACACAGTTTAGCCAACCATTAGTTAGCCTGTTATCTAAGCGTTAGTTTTCAAATAAACTTATGGAGTCAATTTTGAGGTTATTTTGTCTTATTTTAATCATGTTCGTATCTGGATGTGCAAGTATTTATGGGATTACTGGTGCTGATGAAGGAAAAAGAGTCGGCAACTCCTTTAAGTACAATATTATCCATCCGGGCTTGGGTGTAACAATCATTGAACCATATAGTGAAAAATTAACTCCTATAGAAACTATTGGTAAAAGTTCTCCCTCTCCCTTAAACCATACGATAAAATTTGGGACTTCCGAAAATATGCATACGCTAAAGATCGTTGGGAAGTATGAGAAGGACTTGTATCTTGATGATGCATACTATGGTTCTATCTGGAATGGAGATGTACTTGTAAAAAATGGAGTACTATTTATTAATGGTAAAATTGCCGAAAAAATTGAAAACTAACAAGGCAAGTCATCGGAAAAACACTTGCTGGCTGCGCCAGAGCGCTCGCGTTTCCAGCTGCGTGGGACGTTATAAGCACGGATGGATATGAGAGCACTTTATCTACTTTTAATTTTAGTTTTTATAAATATAAGTGCTGATGCTTACTTTCCCAGCTGCTTTGAGTCCTCTACTTTTGAGAGATATGGGAAAAAGTTATTTATTACACCAGATGATTTGTTAAACCGTCCTAATTGGGACTTAGGTGATGGCGAACCACCAATATCAATTGGTAATGCAACAGAAAAAGTTATGTCATTTCTTCGTGATAAATACAGTGTTGAAGACGTGATATTTGCATTTGTTCACCTAAAGAGCCAAGTTTGTTTAATAGACCAGCAAATGCAAATAGTTTGGTTTTACGTTTTCGCTGCTGACACACCAATTAGTCTTGTTGGTATCTCAATGACTGGACGATTGATTGAGGCCGTAGAATGACATTTAAAAGAATATTTTTAGCACTATTCATAGTGCTAAACCCTCCTCAATCACAGCCTACCCCTTAAAACTCTCAAAGTACTCTTTTTGCAATTCTATAGTGAGTGCTTTAGGGCGAATGCCTTGTACTAGGCTGTATACTTCTTCTTTTGTGTAACCTGCCGAATTTAAAATAAGCGCAGCGACCAACCCTGTGCGGCCTGTACCGCCTTTACAGTGTATGGCAATGGTTTGTTTGTGTTGTATGGCTTGTAATATATCGGTTTTGTGGGTGTTCCAGCTTGATGTAAAAGGCTGTTTGGGTGCTTCGTCGTCATTTATAGGTAAATGAAACCAGGTTATATCGTGCTTATTGCACTCACTATTAATTGTTTGTACGTTGTTTTTTTCAAGCTCCTTTTGCGGCATAAGTGAAAGCAGCATGTGAGTGCCAGCAGCTTTTAATGTGGCGATTGAGTCAGCTAGGTTTTGTGTTTTTGTACCAGGGCAAGGCGTAAAAATAATATTTGCGCCGTTATTGAGTGATAAAACATCGTACGGATGCGCGCTCATGGTAAGTCCTTTATTTTTAATGAATTTACTTTTATACGCTCACTATAGCGTGTTTTAGTTACAAGTTTAAGATTGAATAATAAGCACAAATGCTGGATACTGTTTTTATATACAGTTGTGGCGATATTATGAAAAAAGAATTACCAGCAAAATACTATTTAGCGCATTTTAGAGAGCTTATTGAGTTTGTCACAAGTAAATGTATGCATTTACTTGAGCCTAAACATAGTGAATTTATTAGTAAAATTAATCAGCTAGATGAGCAAAGCCAGTGCATGTTGGCGCGTGTGTACTCGCGAAAGCCTTATTTGGTGCAGGCGCAATCGCTTAATTATGAAGAAATAACCTCGCCGCATCAGGCTATTTATACGCTAAAAAAAGCGGGTATTTTATTTGAGCCAAACGAGCAGCATTATTCGCAGCTTTTAGCGCACTTAACTAAGCCTTCTTTGGTTGAGTTGCTAAGTAATTACAGTGAGCAAATAAGCTTTAAAAAAAGCGCCGCTAAAGGCGCGCTGGTGGATATTGCGCGAGAGTTTTTTAAAGCATGCCCACAAGAGCTTGCGCCACTTTATAGCCAGTATGTAATTAATAACCGCAGTGATTACTACGAGTATTTTGAGTTTTTATTTGCAGGTAAACTAAGCAGTGGAGATGTGAATCATCAAAACCGTTTTGTAATGCGTGACTTAGGCTTAACCGCTACGCGCGAAGGACACAGCGAGAGCTTGTCGCGTTTTGAAACACTTGACGAAGCGCAATCAAACTATTTATTAAACCGTTACCGGTCAGCATTTAAAAATATTACAGATGAGAGCGATTACGTCGCTTTAGCGTCGCAGGTTTTAGTGCAAGCTGCACATGGTGCAATTGCCGTTGTATTAAAAAACAAACTATTAGTTAGGCTTTATAGGCAGCTAAAAACAGTTGATAGCGAACTTGCTTTTAGTTTACTTGAAGGGTGCGTGGATGATAGCGAAGCACAAGAAATTCAAATAAGAGAGCAATACAGGCTTGGCAATAAAGAGTGGGTAAAAGCTCGATTAGAAGCCATTATCGAAAACCCGCTCACCGACGATTTACTGTATTTTGCTGACGATTTTTTAATGCGTAAGTTTAATAAAAAAACACGTTCGCGTTTAAGTGCCATGCTTGCCGACACCCAATGCGTGCTAGAAATAGATGAACTGTACCGAGGCGATGTAGAGCAGGGCGTAAACGATTATTATACTCGCCAAGGTATGCAGGTATTTAATACCGAAAACACGCTTTGGCAAAGTTTGTTTGGTTTAGTATTTTGGCATGAGTTATTTGTGGAGTCGCCTTATCCGCCGTGCAATGAGTTTGATATTTATCCGCAAGTATTAAGGCTTGGTAATTTTTATGAAGCGCAGCAAACACAGATAAACGAGCGCTTAGCTCAGTGCCAAACGTCGCAAGCATTACTTAATTTAGTGTGCAAAAATGCAGCGCAATACTTTGATCAGCCCAATGGCTTATTTAGATGGCGCAGCAATTTATTAGAGCCACTAGAAGCGCTTATTTTAAACAGCCCACTTGAGGCACTAATTGCGCACTTAACGGCTATGAGTAAACATTATTTACAGCTAAAAGACGGCTACCCCGACTTAATGATCATTAATAATGGCCAAGTACATTTTGAAGAAGTAAAAGCCCCAGGCGATAAGCTTAGGCGCAACCAACTTACCACCATAGATAATTTAAAAAATGTGGGCTTTACAGTACATATTGCCGCAGTTAAGTGGTTTGTAGACCCTAACCGTATTTACAGCGTGGTTGATATAGAAACCACGGGCGGCTTAAAAGGCGGTAACCGGATTACCGAAATTGGCATAGTTAAAGTACAGCACGGTAAAGTCATTGATACTTGGACAAGCTTAGTTAACCCCGAGCGCCATATACCTGGCTTTATTACGTCATTAACCGGTATTAGCGATAGCATGGTTTACAACGCGCCTGTATTTGCCAATATAGTTAAGCCGCTATTAGATAAACTCGCAGGCAGTATTTTTGTAGCCCATAACGTTAATTTTGACTATGGCTTTATTAAAAAAGAATGCGAGATGGCAGGGCACTTTTTTAAAATGCCAAAAATGTGCACCGTGGTTGAATCGCGCAGAGCGTTTAAAGGCTTAAAGTCGTATTCGCTTGGTAACCTTAGCGCGCATTTTAATTTAAATTTAACCAGTCATCACCGCGCATTGGCCGATGCTACCGCCACTGCTGAGCTATTATTACTTATTCAGCAATCCCAAATTAGTGAATAAACAGCAGCCTTACGTAAAAAGTAGTATGCACTTTTAAGCACTTAACTTACTTTAGCTAAGTGTTTTTTCGTGGTAAAAATCCAGTAACCAGCATAGTGCCCACAATAACAAATAATGCGCCGAGTAACGTATTTGGCCCAATTTGCTCATCTAAAATTAAATGCCCCCAAAAAATGCCAAATAGCGGAATTAAAAACGTGACTGTTAACGCCGAGGTAGGGCCTATATCTTCGATTAATTTAAAAAATAAAATATAAGCAAGTGCGGTACACATTACTCCTAATACGAGTACACCAAGCATAACGTTGGTGCTTGGAACTTCACGCATTGGCATAAATAAGATAAGCGGCAATACCATAAAGCTTGAAGCCCACATTGAGCCATGGGCGTTATCGAATGGGGCCAGTTTAGGCGCGTTTTTAGTGTAATGCGATGCAATGGCATAGCAAAGTGATGCGCTTAATGCTGCGACTATGGCCCAAATTGATTGGCTATTTAACACAAAATGATTTTGCCCAACCAAAATAACTACGCCAATTAAACCCAGCAGTAAACCAATCACCATACTTTTATTGGGCTTTGTTTTTGTCCATAAAATTCCAACAACAACACCCCATATTGGTGTTGTAGAATTTAAAATTGAGAGTGTGGATGCGCTAATAGTTTGGGCTGCGTAAGCAAAAAATAAAAACGGCAGAGCAGAGTTAAACGCGCCTATAATAAAAAAGTGTTTTGTGTGCTCAGTAAACGCTAAGCGGCGCTTTAAGTAAAGCGCCACAATAAAGAGGGTGAGTGCGGCAAAGCCAACTCTAAATTCTATTAACACTGCTGGGCCTAAGCTGTTAGCTGCCATTCGCATAAATAAAAATGACGCGCCCCAAATTGCAGCCAGAAAAAATAATCGCAGTAAACTTGCTAAGCTCATGATAGTATTTTAATTATACAAACAGGATTACACAATAGCAGGCTTTGCAAAGAGTGTAAGCCAGATTCGGTACTCGCATATAAAAATAATAAAGGACTAGTTATGGCTAAATGTATATCGGTTGCAGCAATTTTGGCTGTAGGTTTATTAGGTGGGTGTGGGTCGACCCCTGTTAGCCTATACAGCGACAATACAATGAAGAAAAAAGAATACAATGGTATTAAAGCGTATAAAAAGGGGCTGTACGAGCAAGCTTTTTATGATTTAAAAGAGCCGGCAGCACTTGGCTATAAAAGTGCACAATATACGTTGGCATTCATGTTTTTAAAAGGCCAATACTTGGAGCAATCTACTAAACTCGGAATGGGCTGGCTAGGTGTTGCAAAAGAAGCGGGGGTAGAGAACTGGTCTGCGCAATACGATGCATTTTACAGTGCGGCGACTACGCAGCAAAAACAACAAATAGACGAAACAGTTGAATTATATATAACGCAATTTGGCGTTAAAGCACAAAATATGACCTGTCGTCGTTCAGCTTCGCCTAGGCGTACATTTGGTGAAGTTAAAATTGATTGCACTAAGCACGAAGGTAGCGTTACCGAGCACGACATACAAATAATAGAATAGAGTTATGACTTTTCTAGCTTCTTTTCAAAGTCGCTTTTAACTATTTCAAGTGCTTTAAGTACTTCTTCTGGAGCAACATCGTGTTGCTCTAGTATCATAATTAAATCTACTGCAAGTTTCATATGTGTAGGGGCTTGATCAAGTGGACTTGTCATTTAACTCTTTCTTTTTTGATATTTGGCTAATGGCAACGTTTATTGCAGTTTGTACACGTTGTTCCATATGTATGCGTTCTGATTGCGGTAAATAAAACGCCATATCTACATCGTAGCGAATATATCGTGGCGGGAGCTGATTTAGTACCGTACAACAAAAGTCAGCCATTACATCTTCATCATATTTTTCATCAAGTTTAAGTTTGATAACTTCCTCGACTACAATCTTTTCGTAATAGTTGTGTATGTCTTCGTGTAATCGCATATTCCCACCGCTTTAAAATAATCCGTTTAACTGAGTCTATACTATGGCTTGCTATAAATCGATAGCGGCTTTAAATAGTTGTTTATGAACATTAATTAGTGAACTCAAATTACGCTGATAACCTCCGCCTAGGCCGCACATTAGTGGGATTTGGTGTTGCTTACAAAAGTTGAGAGTAAAAAAGTCGCGTTTATATACGCCATCTATTGATACATCAAACAAGCCTAACTCGTCTTTTGTGTAAATATCAGCACCTGCATTATACAAAATAATATCGGGGTTATGAATACGCACGCAAAAATCGAGTGCTTGCTCTAATGTAGCAAGGTACTCAGCGTCGGTTGTTTTAGCGGGCAATGCAAAATCGTAGGTGGACTCTTGCTTATTACGAGGGAAATTTTGCTCACAATGAATTGAGCAGGTAATAATTTGGTCATGATTTTGAGTGATTTGTGCTGTGCCATCGCCTTGGTGTACGTCGCAATCAAAAATTAAAACAGTGTCGGCTTGCTCTGTATTTATTAAATGTGCTGCTGCAATAGCTAGATCGTTAAAAATACAAAAACCGCTACCGTAATCACTGTATGCATGATGATAGCCACCACTTAAATTAGCCGAAAAACCATGTTTTAGCGCGTGTTCACTACTTTGGATGCTTGCCCCAACTGATAGTAATGTGCGCTCTACCAATTCATTTGAATAAGGAAAGCCCATTTTTTTTATGGCTTTATTGCTAAGCGTGCCGTTTAAAAAGTTATTTATATAAGTTTGATTATGACATAGTGAAAGTTGAGATTTGGTTGCTTTTTTAGGCTCTTGAAAGTGAATAGCCGAAACACCTAGGTTTTCTATTTCTGTTTTAAGTAACTTATACTTTTGAATAGGGAATCGATGACGTTCTGGGAGTATAAGGTCTGAATACAATGGATGATAATAAAGCTGCATAGTAAAGTGCGCCTTAACGCAGCTGCTGTTTTTCTACTTGTTGAATTTTATCTTCGGTGGCAGAAATTGCTTTTCTGCAGCGGCCTAATCGAGCGTGTGTGCTTAATATTTCAAGGTTAAGCTTTTGGGCTTTAGCAGGCGAGGCTTTATCCATTTGCATTTTTCGCTCTTCAATCATGAGCACTAAACGGCGTTCAAACTCATGGTTTTGTTTTAATTCGTCGTAAAGCTCATGGGATGATTGCATTATTTTTTGCACAGCTTGCTTATAAACGGTTTGCTTAGGGCGTGGTTTATAATGGCTTTTGTTTTCTTTAACCCAAATAGGGGTAGATTTAATAACATTGAATACAGCTTGTATTTGAGCTGCAATACGTTCAAGCGCGTAGGTATAAGCATGGCGATGCTCGCTTGGCGGTAACCTTGAAACTTCATCTTCTATTTCTATCACGTAATCGACTAGGTTCATGCTTTTGGTACTAAAAACTGCGCGGTCAAACAAGCTAGGTTGTGCTTGCATGTAACGATTTTTAGAAAAAAGTTTAGCTTTATCAAATTGCTCAGCTTGTTGTTTTAGCGTTGCAACTTGTTGACGTAGTTTATCTAAAGCCATTGAATGCATATTAAAAGTAAGCCTCGTAAATTAGTTTTAATGCTAAAAGTATAACCATAGTATTAAATACTGGGCGAATAAATTTGCTACCAAAACGTATTGCTGAATGCGCCCCAAACCATGCGCCTAGCATAATAAAAAAGCCCATTGTTATGCCAAGTAAAAAGTTTACATGGCCGAGTGCAACAAAGGTAATTAAAGATATAAAGTTAGACACAAAGTTCATTGAACGCGCTAAACCACAGTTGAGTAGCAGGTTCATTTTGTAAAGCATGCCATTAGAAGCAGTCCAAAATGTACCCGTACCTGGGCCTGCTAAACCATCAAAAAAGCCTAATGCTAAACCTTGTAGCCATTGTTTTATTTTCATCGCTTTGTTTAGTTTAGGAAGTTCATCGCCTTCGGTAGTACTTAAATTACCAAATAAGCTATAGCCAGCAACTAAAATAATAATAATCGGGAGTAGTTTGTTTAAAAAATCGATACTTAAATGATCAACAATAACAGTACCTATCAATGCACCTATTGCAGTGGCAATAATAGAGGCTGCCCAAAATTTAGGACTAAATAAGTTCTTTTTATAGTATGTATAGCTTGCCGTTAACGAGCCAAAGCTAGCCGCTAATTTATTGGTGCCTAATGTTAAATGTGGAGGTAAGCCAGCAGTTAATAAAGCGGGTACAGTTAACATGCCACCGCCACCGGCGATAGCGTCTATAAAACCTGCGGCAAGTGCAACAGCACATAAAACAGCCCAGGTTGTTGGATCGAGTGCGAGTTCAAACATTAATAATCTATTTGTCTTTTAAAAGGTGGTAGGGTGTCGAGCATGGCTTTACCGTATCGCTTAGTAACTAAGCGTCTATCGAGAATAGTAATACAGCCTTCATCACTCTCTTTTCGCAGCAGTCTACCACAGCTTTGTACCAATTTCTTTGCGGCGTCTGGCACGGTAATCGTTAAAAACGGGTTACCACCTTTGCTTTGTACAAATTCTGCTTGCGCTTCTTCTATCGGCGAAGTAGGTACAGCAAACGGAATTTTAGTGATTATTAAGTTCTCTAGATATTTACCAGGTAAATCAAGACCTTCCGAAAGGCTCTGGGTTCCAAATAAAATACTGCCTTTGCCTTCGTCTACATTTTTAGTGTGTAATTTAAGCAACGCTTCTCGCGACATCTCACCTTGTACTAATAAGTTAAAACCTTTTGTTCTAAGAAACTTTGTTACGTGGTCCATTTGCCAGTAAGAAGCGAATAGTACAAGGTTCGCTTTTTTATCATTTAGGTACTCTGGTAAAGTTTTAGCTAGGTGATCACTAAAGTCTTTATCGGTAGGTTCTACTTTAGATACCGGAATACGTAAAGTGGCTTGTTTTGGGTAATCAAAAGGAGAAGGTACTTTAATAAATTTAACGCCTTCTTCTTTAGCAAGCCCTGTTTCGTAAGCAAAGTGATCAAACGAGCCCAGTGCACTTAATGTAGCAGAGCACAAAACAGCGCCCGCGCATTCTCGCCACAATTTATCTTTTAAGTAATAACCGACCTCGATAGGGCAGTCGCTTAATAAGTGATCGTGATGGCTTTTATATTCAAGACGTTTTATCCACCGTGCATGGGGAGCACCTTCGCCTTTTTTTGCGTAACTAAACCATAGTTTGTTTAGTTGCTCTAAGCGGTTTATGTATTGACCGCTTTCGCCTAGTAATGGGTCGGCAACGTAAGGTTTTATATCGCCGTCGCTTACATCTTGGGTAAGGGTGTCGTGCATTTTGTTTAAACAGCGCAGCGCATCTTGCGTGGCTTCGCTTATGTCTTTTGCTTTACTGTGCAGCGATTCTGGAATTTCACCGTGCTCAAAGCGATAAGTATCGTCTTTTGAGTATTCAAAGTCGGCATTATCAAGAATATCGCGAACTACTTTTAAGTCTTTATTTGCGTCGTTAATACTGTCGCAAAGTTTAAAGTTTTGCCCAATGGCTCTTTGCCCTACTAAAACCTTCGCCATTTTCCCGCTAAACTTAGTGAGCTTATCAAGCCATTCTATTGTGCCTTTGATTGTGGCAGCAGCAGATGAAAAATCGCGTGTTATATGTGCTAAATGGTGCGCTTCATCAATTACATAAATGGTATTGTCGGGCTCTGGTAAAATTTTACCGCCGCCTAAATCTAAATCAGCAAGTAGTAATGAGTGATTAATTACCAGTACGTCCATTTGCATCAATTGATTACGAGCAAGCTGAAACGGACACGTTTGATGAGCCTTCATTTGGCGCTGGCATGAATGTTTATCGCACGCTATTAAATTCCATACTCTGTCGGGTACGGTATCGGCCCAACTGTCTCTATCGCCTTGCCATTTTTTATTCACATAGGCGTTATATAGCTCATTCAAACACTTGGTTTCCATTGCGCTCAATGGTGAAGTAAGCGTTGGCATAAAGTCCATTTGTGTTTGGCTATCGCCGTTTACAGCATTATGTAATTTGTGGGCACAAATATAACGATGGCGACCTTTTACTAAATCAAATTTAAAGTCGAGGCCTGAATGCTTTTTAAAAAATGGGAGCTCTTTTGCTATTAATTGTTCTTGCAGTGCAACGGTTGCGGTAGAAATAACTAACTTCTTTTTTTGCGCTAAGGCAAGAGGCAACGCGCCTAAACAATAGGCAAGAGACTTACCGGTACCAGTGCCTGCTTCAATTACGCAAATGCGCTGCTTTTTATGGTATTCGCCAGCAAGTGTTTTTGCTATTTCGGCTACAAGATAATTTTGACTGCTACGAGGGCGATAATCTTTTAGGTTACTAGCCACATGCTGGTGTACTTGCCTAATTGTTTTTTTTAGTGAGTCAGAAAGCATGGGATGATTTACCTAAAGTATGTATATAATTACAGTGCTATGGATTTTAGAGTTATAAGAGTGTAACTACAAGCAGCTTGTTTACTAATTTAGCCTATTAAGCAGTGGCGTTAGGTGATTTGCATATTTTTTCCAGTCAGTCAGCGCTTCTTTGTAAATTGGCTTACGTACTTGTTCTGAACTGGGAGTTAAAACAGGGCGTTGGTTATTATAAAACTCATAACACGCTTGCTCTACTACTAAATTGCAATGTTCAAATAAATCATTAACCGTTTCAGTGAAGTTGTTTATTAAGCTTTCATAATTAATTGTATATATTTCGTCAGGATATACGCTATGCCAATGTGTCATCAGCTTATAATATTCATTCATGTAGTGAGCTAAATCTTCCTGATCGTAGCTATAACTATGGCCTTGTGAAAATGAGTGCTTATAAAGGCTCCATGCAGTCGCTTTTTTATCTCGTTGTACATCGATTATTTTTGCATTAGGGAATAAAGTTTTGATAAGAGCAATATGTTGAAAGTTGACTGGTTGTTTATCAATAAAGTAAGGCTTGTTATTGCGAAAAGGTTCAATGAATTTTAAGTAGCGTTTGGCTAATGTTGCCAAGTGCTCTTGAGTCAAACTATTTAGCTTATAAGGTACGTTGCTTTTTATCTGAAGGTTTTCTAACTCTACTGCAATAGAATTGATTTCTGATAATTCATAGCTAGCGTCAACATGGCTATGCGATGCCAGTATTTGCTCAATAAGTGTAGAGCCACTTCTTGGCAAGCTTACAATAAATATTAGCTGGACTTCATCTTCGGTTGAGGAATGTACTGTATTGGCTACTTTTTTGGTTAGGTATTTTTTACAGCGCTCATTAAAGTCATTAGTAATGTAAGGGGTAAGTGACTTTTGTAAATCGTTACTTATTCTTAGCTGCAAAAAGGCATCTTCGTACCTGCTTTGTTGTTCATATGCTTTAGCTAAAGCAAAGTGAAGTTGTGCTCTATTTAATTTATTTGAGTCTATTGTTATCTGCTGTTCTAAATTAGCTATATTGAGCTGAGTGAAAGTATATGTTTTTAAGTTTGCTAAGTTCCAATAGGCTTCGCCGATATGAGGAGCTAGTTTTATTGTTTTGCAATAGTACGCAATAGCACTTTGGTTATTGCCAATTATCTTTTCTATGTTTCCAAGTCTTAAATTGCAATATGCTGGGTAATAATTTTTATTTAACAAAGATTGGTAATTTAGAGATGCATTTTTGAAGTCCATCATTTTTACATAGGCAGCAGCGAGTAGACTTTGGGATTGTGGTAGTAAAGTAACTAATTTGGTCGACCTATTATAAAAAGAGATTAGTTCTAAATATTGCTTTGTATTAAATAATGCTTCAATGTGCGCATCATAAGCGGCTGATTTTGTGCTGTTTATATTTATATTATGAGAAGTAATAGCCAAATACGTTTTTAAGTCGTTTGCCTGAAAAGCTATTTTACTTAATAACACTAAAACACGGTATTCATTCGCTACAAGCTTGAGCAACTCATGGGCAATGTTTTCTGCTGGTTTTAATTCTTTGTTTAATAGATGCTGATTCGCTTTATCTAAACGTTGGTTAAACCAAGCAATCATCTCATATTGTTTAATGGCTTGTTGGTATTGCTCTTGCTCTTTTAACTGTCGATGTACTTGGGCTAATACTTGCCAAGCTTGATGGTGCTCTGGTGCAGTTTGAATTAAAGATAATATTATTTTTTTGGCTTGTTGAAGCTTGTTTTGTTGAAGGAGATTATTAGCGTGTTGGATAATTTCAGAAGGGCTCATTGAATACTCATATTATTTTTTCTTAAGACTAACTTAGAAAGAAATAAAATATAACCTGCTTTACAAATTTTATTTTTGTCGTTTTTTATTACAAGGCTTATTTCATTAATGCACTTAGACTCGGGGTTTATTCTCTCTACAGAAACAGTTGATTCACCTTTGGGCGTAAGTTTTGTTATTTGGCTTTTAACTGAAAAAGGGCCATTAAAAGCAATTAGCTTACCAGAGTCAGTTGTTTTTTTTATCAAGTTAAAGGATAAAGCGACGGTAGAAAAAGTACTGCGGCTCTCAGATGTTTCTTTTGAAATTGTCCCTGTAGAATTAAAAGATTTCCAGCAAGGGACTGTGGCTGGTTGCTACTTTAAATCACTTAAACATTACTATAATGCGTTAAAAGCTCTAAGCGCAGAGGGCATTGTGACATACGAAGATGACATACGCCCTATAGATCGCTTTTTAATGGAGCGATTTATTAAAGGCTCCACATGGGTGAGAGGAGATATTACACATAAAGACGGATATAGGCTGTTAACCAATTGCCAATTTAAAAATAACCCAGATGTAAATCCTAAGTTTAAAACAGTTTCTTTAGACATCGAATGCAATGGAGAAGGGGTATTATTCTCCATTGGTTTGGTCGGTCATGGCATTGATTGTGTATTAATGATTGGCAGTCCGATTAAATATAGTGATGCAATTGAAGTAATATGGTGTGTTGATGAAATCGATCTTTTACAAAAATTACAGCACTTTATAACAAAAACAGATCCAGATCTTATTATTGGTTGGAACGTCATTGAGTTTGATTTTTCTGTTCTTCACTCCAGAGCTGAAACTCTAGGTATAGAATTGCGTCTTGGGCGTAATAACGAAAAAATAAAATTACGAGTAGGCCATTATACTCGATTAACTATACCAGGAAGAGTTGTTATAGACGGTATAGACACGTTAAAAAATGCGACCTACCACTATGATAGCTTTAGCCTGTCAAATGTAGCTGCTAAGGAGCTTGGTGAGAAAAAGTACATCAGTTCAAGTGACCAGCTAGCAGAAATCGAACGCCAATTTAATGATGATAAGTTATCCCTTGCGAAATACAATAGACAAGATTGCGTACTGGTTCTACGTATTTTTAACAAATTAAATTTACTTGATTTTGCTGTTGTTAGGAGTCAATTAACGGGGCTTGAACTTCATAGAATGGGCGGTTCAGTCGCTTCATTTGTTAACCTTTATCTGCCCTTACTTCACCGAAGTGGTTATGTAGCACCTAATTTAGGAGATCATGGCTTAAGTTTTGATAGTCCTGGAGGGTATGTAATGTCTTCAAAACCGGGGTTTTATAAAAATGTACTTGTACTCGACTTTAAAAGCTTATATCCATCAATTATGCGTACTTTTTGTATAGACCCTCTTGGTTTAATTGAGGGGTTACTCAATCCAAAAGATGCAATTTCAGGATATAATAATGCACTTTTTTCAAGACATAAAAATCATTTACCAGCCCTTATAAAAACTCTATCAATAACAAGACAAGAAGCAAAAGATAGCCAAAAACCTATGTTATCGCAGGCTATAAAAATTATTATGAATAGCTTATATGGAGTGCTTGGTTCTCGGGGGTGTCGCTTTTACGATCCACGTCTTTCAAGTTCAATCACACTACGTGGGCACGATATAATGCAAACCACAAAAAAATGGATAGAGGAGTGTGGGTACAATGTAATTTATGGCGATACAGATTCAATATTCATTACTTTGGATGACGGTTTGAATACGCTTCAATGCGATGAAATTGGTAAACAATTAGCTATTAATATCAATCAACAGTGGGTACAAGAAATTAGTCAGAAACACGACTTAGAGAGCTTTTTGGAGATTGAATTTGAAACCTTATACAGTCCTTTTTTTATGCCTACAATTAGGGGGAAAACGATGGGCTCAAAAAAACGATATGTAGGTCAAAAAATTAATAAAAATCACAATGAGCTAGTATTTAAAGGTGTTGAAGCAGTTCGAAGTGATTGGACTGAGTTCGCTCAAGAGTTTCAAGTAGAGTTGTTTGAAGCTTTGTTCAGTAGTGACTATAAAATAAGCCTTTTAGAGGAGTTAGTTAATTCTTACTCTAGGCGTTTACAAAATGGAGAATTTGACGATAAATTAATTTATAGAAAAAGGTTAGGACAAAATTTAACTGAATATAAAAAGAATATTCCACCACATGTCCAAGCAGTTAAAAAATATAAAGCCCAGAACCCAAACTTTGAGGTGAAACGAGGGCAAATTATAGAGTATGTTTACACATTTGATGGACCAGAGCTCAGTGATACAAATAAAAGACTGAATTATCCTTTGTATATAAAAAAACAATTAGACCCAATAGCCGAAATGATTTTTAGTGCTATGGAAGTGACGCTATCAAAGAGCACTCAAACCTCTCTCTTTTAAGTTACCGTAAGCTAAAAGTTAACCTTTGTGAATTCAATCCCCCCCCTTTTTATAATTTCTCCTAATGCAGTAATGGCGCTATTTAATAATGCCAATGTAAATTTTTTGATTTTAAATTGTAATGCTTTAGCTGTGAAAGTGTTGGTAATTAACAATAAGTTAATTTTATGTTGACCATATTGTGTTGCTGGTATTATCATAACGTATGATTACCATTTATTAACAAATGGTAATCAAGCAAAAAATATAAAAAATATAAAGTATTCTGGGAGAATCAAATGTTAAATAATAAAGTTTCAAAAGCAGTTCGCTTAGCGATAGCTTTCGGTACAGCTTCAACAGCTGCTTTTTCAGCAAGTTCGTTTGCTGCTGATGAAGAAAAAGTTGATAAGGTTGAACGAATTGAAGTTACTGGTTCACGTATCAAACGTACAGATATGGAAACAGCTAGCCCAGTGCAAGTAACAACTGCTGAAGAAATTGCTGTTGCAGGTTTTACTCGTGTTGAAGACATGATGAATAGCTTACCGCAACTAGAAGCGTCTAATACTTCTTTCCAATCAAATGGTGCTTCGGGAACTGCAACCCTTGATTTACGTGGTATGGGCGCTCAGCGTACTCTTGTTCTTGTAAACGGTCGTCGTATGCAAGCAGGTGGTATTTACACACAATCAGCTGATATTAACCAAATTCCTGCTGCGCTAATTAAACGCGTAGATGTAATGACTGGTGGTGGTTCATCTACTTACGGTGCAGATGCTGTTGCTGGTGTTGTAAACTTTGTAATGAACGATCAGTTTGAAGGTTTTGAAGTTAATGTAGGTACAACTGCTTACCAACATAATAACGATAATGAATACATGCAAGGCCTAATGGATGATGCTGGCTTTGAATATGAAGAAGGTAATACGGGTCTTGATGGCGCGTCATTTGATTTTGCAGCGACTCTAGGTGGTGCATTTGATAGTGGTAAGGGTCATGCAGTAGCTTACTTTACTTACAACAGACAAAATGAATTACGCCAAGGTGCACGTGATTACTCATCTTGTGCTCTAAATGCTGCTGGTACAGCTTGTGGTGGTTCAGGTAATGCTGTTAACCCTAACTTTTATATCTCAGCTCCTAACGCTGACGGTGTTGTAGACTTTGGTGAAGGCCAGTACGAATACTGGACTCTAGGTCAAGATAGCAGCTTTATTCCTTCAGTTGGTAATACATATAACTACGCGCCAATTAACCACTTTATGCGTCCTGATGAACGTCATACATTAGGTATGTTTGCTAACTACGAAATCAATGATAGCTTCCGTCCGTTCATGGAAGCAATGTTTATGCGTAACCGCACTACAGCGCAGATTGCTGAGTCTGGTACGTTCTTTAATGATAATTACTCAATTGATTTTGATAGCCCATTATTAAATGATACACAACGTGCACAACTAACTGAGCGCTTTGGATTGACTTCTGGTGATCAGTTTGCAACTTATATTGGTAAGCGTAACGTTGAAGGTGGCCCTCGTGCAGACAGCCTTGAACATAACTCTTTCCGTTTAGTATTAGGTAGTAAAGGCGAAATTAACGACCTTTGGTCTTACGAAGCATTTGCTCAATACGGTTCAACTTCATCTTCTTCAGCATATGAAAATGATTTCTTTGGTCCGCGTATAATCACCGCTTTATCAGCAAATGGTGAAGATTGTAGCGCGACTTCTGGTTGTATTCCGTACGATGTTTTTCAGTTTGATGGTGTAACTGAAGAAGCTGCACAGTCACTTACTGGTACGGCAATTTTGAACGGTGTTACTGAGCAATTGATTGTAAGTGGTTTTGTTACTGGCGAATTCGATTTCTCACTTCCATCTTCAGAGTACCCAGTTGCTGCAGTATTTGGTGCAGAGTATCGTGAAGAAACATTCAGTAGAACAGCTGATGAAGTATATGCACAAGGTCTATTGCTAGGCCAAGGTGGTACTACTAAGAGTTTAAATGGTGGTTATCAAGTACGTGAAGTGTTTGGTGAGCTTAGCCTACCAATCGTTGAAGATTTACCGTTAGTTGAAAGTTTACTTGTTGAATTAGGCTACCGTTGGTCAGACTATAGCACTTCAGGTGCTGAGCCGACTTATAAAGTGGCAATGAACTGGGATGTAACAGGCGATTGGAAAATTCGTTCAAGCTACAACCGTGCAGTTCGTGCAGCAAACAATGGTGAGCTATTCGCTCAACAAAGCACTGGTTTATGGGCCGGTACTGATCCATGTGCTGGTACACCAAGCCTAACAGCTGCTGAGTGTGCAAATACAGGTGTTTCTGCAAGTCAGTATGGCAATGTAGGTAAGAGCCCTGCGGATCAATATAATGCTCTGTTTGGTGGTAACCCAGATTTATCTCCAGAAATCGCTGATACTATTACTTTAGGTGTTGTTGGTAACCCATTTGAAAACTTCAACTTCTCAATCGATTACTGGGATATTGAACTTGAAGACGCGATTGGTAATATTGACCCAGAAATTCTAGTTACACAATGTGGTAAAAGCGGCGCGGCTGTATTTTGTGATAACGTAGACCGTACACCTGGTAGTGGTAGCCTTTGGATAGGTTCTGGCCAAGTTGTTGCTACAAATACTAACTTAGGTAATATCCATTACGAAGGTATCGATTTAAGCGCAAACTACGATATGGAAATTGCTGAAGGTACATTAAAAACTAGTATCATTGGTACCTACATGTTAACTAAGGAATTTGATAATATTCCTGGTGTAAGTGAAGTATATGACTGTGTTGACTCATTAGATAACGGTTGTTTCCCTCAACCAGAATGGCGTCATGTTGTATCTGCTAGCTACGACACTGGCAGCTGGTGGAGAGCTACTGCTAAATGGCGTTTCTTCAGCGGTGTAAACGATTACACTGGTGCTGATACATTAGTACAAGACGACGGTATTAGCTCACAAAGCTATATTGACCTTAAAGGTACATTTACTATTAATGATTACACGTCTTTATTAGTAGGTGTTAACAACGTTATGGATAAAGAGGCACCTCTAGTTGGTGGTTCATTATCAACAAACGCAAATGCTATTGCTGGTTACTACGATTCGTTAGGTCGTTACTTCCATGCGAGCCTTTCATTAAAATTCTAATTTGAATTAATTAATGTATATTAAGCGAGCTTAGGCTCGCTTTTTTTATGGGGAAAAAATGAAATCGGTAAAAGAAAGTTTACTGTTTGCAATACAGCAATTGAATAGTGGAAAGATTGTGGCAGGAAAAGCAACCCTAGAAGGTTTATGCGACAATCCTGAAGTTAATGAGCAAGCTTTAGCTGTATTGTTTAAAGTAGCTATGAATGAAGGAGATTTACTAAAAAGTAAGGAAGTTTGTAGAAGACTCATTTCAATAGCCCCCAAAAAATTCGATTATGTAAATACTCTTTGTCAGTTATATGCCGCCAGTAATGAATTCTCTTTAGCAATAGACTTACTTAAAAAATACACTGAAATAGTACCGGATAGCGCAATGTCGTATTTTCAATTGGGTGAAATGGCAAAAAAAGATGGCAAAGGTATTCTTGCAAGTACATCTTTCTTAGCAGCAATCGAGCTTGGTTACCACGACATATATACCGCTTATGTGGAGTTAGCATCCGTCTACTCTGAGCTTTTAATTGATTATGAGACTGCGACTAATTATTTACAGCAGGCAATTGCAGTTGAACCAAATAAAATTAATGCCTATTTTAATCTTGCTAATATATATGAGCAGCTTGGTGATAAGCAAAACTGTTTAAAGAGCTTTAATCAGGTATTAAAGATAAATCCTTTATATGGTCTGGCGCATGCGAGAATTGCTGATATACAAACATTTAATAAAAAAGAAGCGTTAGAATACGAACTAAAAAGCCTATCTATTTTAGAAGCTACAGAAGATGATGTGTTAAAAGCTGATATGTATTATGCGCTTGGGAAAGCTTTTGACGATAGCAAAGATTATGAAAAATCATGGTCTTATTATACTAAAGCCAATAGTTTTAATCGAAAATATATCCCGCAATACAACAGAGTTGTTATTGAACATCAAGTAAGTAGCACACTAGCAAGAGAGCTTAGTAACGTAAAAAGTAAGACTGGCGATATTGTTCCAATTATTATTTGTGGCATGTTTAGGTCTGGTTCAACCTTAATAGAACAAATAATTTGCACTTCTGAGGTGATTAGCAATGGAGGAGAGATTGATTACTTGCATAAGCAACTATTCAATCTAATTGATAAGCCTAAAGTGCTGTCAAGCACGGTTAACTCAACATTATTTCAGCAAGGTTATGAGAAAGAATTAAAGTTAAGAGCGGGAAAAAGTAGTCTTGTTACTGATAAACGGCCTGAGAACTACTTATACATTGATATAATTAAAATGATGTACCCTGAAGCAAAAGTTATTTGGACACAGCGCGATATTAGAGATAACAGTTTATCAGCTTACTTTCAACATTTAGGCCCAAGTTTGAATTATGCGACCGCACTGAATGATACAGTGCACTATCATAAAGCGCAGCAGCGTGTTAAAGCACATTGGCTAAAAAAGTATCCTAATGATATTTTTACAGTCAATTATGATGAACTTGTTTCAAAGCCCGAGGGGGTATTATTGCCTCTGTTCGAATTTTTAGGCGTAAAATATCAAGGTGAAAGCGGTTTATTTCATCAACAAAAAAATATTGTAAGTACTGCTAGTGTTTGGCAGGTGAGAAAGCCTCTTTATACATCTTCATCGGGAAGATATAAAAATTTCAGTAGGTATATTAAAGAAAGCTTATCTATTTCTGATTTTGAAGAGTTTAATGATGTATTAGATTAATCACTGAGAGTATTCAGCACTCAATAGAGCGCTGAATACAATTTAATTATTTAGTGGGTAAGTCTTTTATTTTAACACTACTACTATTGATTTTTTTCTTGAGACGAAGCTTATTAATTTTGTCTAATACTGCAGGTGAAAAGCGAGATTGAGAGCTAACTTTAGAGGATAACATATCGCTTAGGAAGCTAAGGTTCATAGCGCCTGCACCAGGCACGTTACTATTGGCTGCTACGGCATTGAGTAAGGCCGCTTTGTTGGTGGCATTACCCTCACCAAATGAGCGCTCAGTGCCGTATATGTCGGTTACATTCCAGTCCTCAATAGCTAGAATTAATTCTTCCGAATCTTCTACTTGTGAGTTAATAGAAGAATTAGAATAGTTTAAAATATGCTTTAGTAGATCGTTCTCAAAGTCAGGAAATAAAACTTTTGCTTGATCATAAAAAATAGAAACGCTTAGACGATTTCTTTTAACTTGAACGCCTCGGTTGGAGTTTACAAACTCTTCAGCATTACCTGAAAGTTGTTTATATACCTTATCAGCTGTGTAAGCTTCGTTACGTAAATTCGGACTTCCGATTATCCCTTGATAGAAGCCATACATTACTATTTTCTTATTCCCAAATTTCTTAAAAACGATATCATGTTGAATATTATTAAGTGACAAGGTATGACCTGAAACATTTATAAATTTATCGTTTAGTATTGAGTTTTCACCTTCGAGTAATTTTTTTGCATTTCGAACTGGGTAATGTTCAATTAACTTTTCAATAATGGCTGTATTATATAAGTTTAGCCAATAAGCTAATTGCTCATCTAAGGTTAATGCGTTTAAAGGGACTTCTTCAGGTACTTTTTCTAGGCTTTGGCGAATTACTTTAAAACCTAGCTTAATATCCGATTTTACAACTTCTTCGAAATAAAAGCGGTTAGCCTCTAAAGCCGTATCTCTGTCTCTATTAGATCGTAACCTTGTGCCATTACCTACTATTGGTTTTAGAATAGTCCTATCAGATAAACCCATGTCAATAACGGTTAACTCTAGGAGTTGGTCTAGGTCTTCATAAGATATGCTTATATCCCTATTTAAGCCAAAATCTGAAAACTCTTCGGGTAAAGAGAATTCTTCAGCTTTCACTGGAATAAAAACAATAGCGATTATAAGTAGCAAGCATTTTATCATGATCAATCCTTTGTTTTTGTTAATTTTTATAGCACTAGTTTGAATTTCAATCAACTAGATTAACCAATTGGCATAATATCGCTAGGTATTGTTAAGCGAGGTCTATCGCTTTTAAGCTCATTTGTGCCATGCCAAATATAGCTAGGAAAAATGATAATTTGTCCACTTTCAGGGCATATCTCGCGATCTATGGATTCTCTTTTTCCTAGATCAAGACATGTTTCTCCTAACTTTAACCAGCCATTTTTAAGTGGATCATTTTTACTCATTTCATCAGGTATAGAAATATAGCTGGGTGCTGACAACCAACCGTGAGGATGAATATGATTGGCATGATATCCTCCATTTTCTAGTTTTACTGACCAGCTGCCTTTGGCAGTAAAGTTTAGGCTATTTCTTGCCGTTAATGGGTGCATACTATCTGCTGGTAAATCATTTAAGTAAGTAGATATACATGACTCCATTGACTGCTTAAATAATGAGAGTAACGTATTTGAGCGATAGAGTAAGTGTCCTTCAGTTTGACTTCCTCTTCGAACACTTTGATCAAGCGGGTCTTGTTCTTTAGTGTGTAAAGTAAGTAATAGTTCCTTGAGTTCCTTCCCAAAAGAGTCAAACGACTTGTAGCCTTTAGGCGTAGGTAGAGCCATTGTTTTAACAAACATATCGTAATTAGTTAACCAATGATATTTATCGTCTTTAGCTAAGCGCCAAGCTGTGGATAAATAAGCCCAGATTTCTTGATTAAAAGGGTTGTGTTTAACTGCAGTGTTTAAGTGCAATATTGCTTTTTTATATTCAAAATTTTCAATACAGTAGTTTGCCAAATCTACACTATATCTTGCTGATTGGGGAGCCTGTGATACAAGCTCATCTAATATAATGAATGCTTTATCACTTTGCCCATGCTTACCTAAAATGATGCCATGAGCATGTTTTATGTCTAAGTTATCAGGGAAGAGCCTAATTGCTTGTGAAGATACATCAAGGGCTTGATTAAAATCTTTAAAATGTAAAAGCTGAGCTAGTTGTGATTGAACTAGTTGTGGGTTTTTAGCATGATTTAAGAATGTACTATTGTAGGAGCTCATAAGGGCTGATTTGTTTGCACGATCCCAGTATAATTTATTTAAACACTCATGCGCAGGTATGTAGTTAGGAGCCTGTTCAAGACATCGTTTTAAATACTGCTCACAGAGCTCAAACTTTAGTAAATCATAGTAAGTACAGCCAATCAAAAAGTTAACCTCGGGGCTATACTTGTTCTGCTTATCGCTTAGCATTAAAAATATATCTAAAGCATTGTCGAATTTACCCATATTGCGAAAATTACAAGCACGTTTATATTTAAATAAAAATTGATTTTTTAAATCGGCAGGTAAAGAGAGGTAATAGCTTTCAACTAATTCTAAGTCACCCAAACGTTCTAGTAATTCAAGCTTTAACCAGTGACATCTCTCTTTTAAGGTTTCATCAGATATGGTTTTAGAAAGTTCCTTTTTTGCTTGTAACAACTGGTTGGTTTTGATCAAGCTTTCTAAAAAATTCAGAGATACCTTTTTGCTTAATGCCAAATACCTTGTGTTTTTTAAAAAGTTTAAACATAACGAATGTTTAGCAGTTCTGCACAGCAAGTTTGTATAGTTTTCAATTAGAGGGAGGGATGAAGGAAACTTATTTACTGCGTAAGAATATGTTTGTTCGGCATTTTCATTTTGGTTAAGTGCGCTATATGTAGCGGCAAGTAAAATATACCAATCGACAGTTTTAATATCACATTTGTTTAAAAAAAGAATAGCTTGGTTATATTGGCGTGAATTATAAGCAGCGAGCGCAGAGTTAAGAAAGTTAGACATATAACACCCTATTTTTCGTACCATGTTAACAGGGTGTTTTTTAAAGTTAAATAATAAAATTTATTAAAGGTCTTTTATTTTTACAGAGCCACTATTATCAGTTTCTTTTAGCTTGAGAGCTCTAATTTTTTCGAGCATTTCTGGAGAAAAGCGGCCAAAGTCCATCGTTTTCTCCGAAATAGAATTAGATAAAAAGCTTATGTTAACAGCACCTAGTCCTGAACCTGCGCCATCAGCTCCTATTGGTTTTGATGAGTTATTTGCAACAGCATTGAGCATGGCGGCAGGATTTGTTGACGCTGCGCCACCAAACTTTCGCTCTGTGCCATAAATATCAGTGATTCTCCAATCTTCAATACCTATTTTAAAGCTCTTAGCATATTTTATATCAGAGCTCATTGGCGGGTTTGCATAGTCTTTTAGGTGCTCTCGTAAATCTTTCTCGAAGTTTTCGAATAATGGTTTAACTTGCTCATAGTACTTAGAAGCATAAAGGCGATTTTTTCGCTTGATACTAGTTCCTCTATTTGAATTGACGAATTCTTCAGCGTTTTCAACTAATTGATGATAAACCTTGTTTCCTTTATATGCTTCGGCACGAATGTTAGGACTTCCTATATTTCCTTGATAAAACCCATACATAACTATTGGTTTTTTTATACCAAACTTTTTAAAAACAATATTTTGTTGTATATCGTTTAAAGAAAGTTTATGGCCAGCAACATTTAAAAACTCATCCTCTAAAATTGAATTGCTGCCAAAGAGTAAATCTTCTGTATCGCGAATAGGATAGTGTGTGATTAGTTTTTCTAACATGGCTGTATTGTAAAGGTTTAACCAATAAGCAAGTTGCTCATCAAGGCTGAGTTCGTTAAGTGAGATTTCATTTGGCAGACTTTCTAGGCTAACTCTGATCTTATAAAAACCGTCTTTAATCTCTGATTTTGTTACTTCTTCAAAGAAGAAACGATTTGCTTCTAATGCTGTGTCGTTATTTTTATGCGACTTCATTCTTGTACCGATGGAGGCTTGAGAATTTAGTTTGGAACGATCTGATGCTCCAGTATCAATTACAGTAAAACTTAGAAGAGTATCTAAGTCATCATATGAGACAGTAATATCTCTATTTAAACTAAAATCTGAAAATTCTTCCGGAAGTTCTTTTAAGTCAGCGAAAGCCGAGAATGAGATAGTGAGTATTAAAATACATACGAGGTGAGTTTTCATAGCAATTCCTTTGTTTGTTAGGAACACCATAATCTACAAATGTTAATTCACTTTCAAGTTTTGCTTACATTTTATTTCATTTTATTAGCATGACTCCAAAAAGTGGAATATTGCCCTTTGGTTAATGGTGACAATATCGCAATGTGTTAGTTTTTTGTTTCTTTAAGTTGTTGTAAATTAATGTGTTTTTTCGTTGTCAAAGTGTTGACCTTTTGCTTGAGTTGGGCCTACTATTCAAACCGAAATAGGTACTGTGATTAATTGCAGACCGTTTTGAAAACAAAATAATTAAAAAATATTCTAGGGGTAATCCAATGTTAAATAATAAAATCTCAAAAGCTGTTCGCTTAGCGATAGCTTTCGGTGCAGTATCAACAGCTGCATTTTCGGCTAGTTCATTCGCAGCTGAAGAAAGCGCAGATAAAGTAGAACGTATTCAAGTAACTGGTTCTCGTATTAAACAGGTTGATCTTGAAAATAGCTCTCCAGTAACAGTTATTACTGCAGCAGATATTAACTTGTCAGGTGAGCCATCTGTAGGAGATGTACTTAACAACTTATCTTCAAACTCATTCGGTTCTTGGACTGGTGTTTCTGGCTACGGCGCAGGTTCTTCTGCAACTTCAAGTATTAACTTACGTGGTTTAGGTTCTGATGCGACTCTAGTATTATTAGATGGCCGTCGTATGCCTGGAACAAGTACTTCTTCTGGTGCATCTGCAGATACTTCTCTAATTCCAATGGCTATCGTTGAGCGTATCGAAATCTTACGTGATGGTGCTTCTGCAGTATACGGTTCTGCAGCGGTTGCTGGTGTAATTAACATCATCACTAAAAAAGATTTCGACGGTTTAAATCTTAAATATGAATTTAATCAACCAAGTGTTGACGGCGGTGATAGCAGTACTTTCTCTGTATCGTCAGGTTTTACTGCTGAAAAAGGTAATATTGTTTTCACTTTCGAACACTCTGAAAGCGATGCTATTTACGACAGAGATATCTGGGCACTAGATGATGAAACTTACGGTGCATACAGCTCGTACAGCCCAGTATCTAACTATTTAGATAGCACAGGCTACCATGCAAATTCAGATCTATGTGATGCAGAACCTAATACTGTAAATACTATTGATGCTGATGGTAATGGCCGTTGTACATATAGCTACGGTGAAGTAACTAAGTTTTACCCTGATACAAACAAAAACTCATTTTTGTCTAACTTCACTTATGAACTAACAGACAATATTCGTTTCATTGGTCGTGCGATGGCTAGCTTCAATGAAACAGATGCACGCTATGCTGGTACACCAGTATCTACTACGCCTATTTACATGAGTGCAGATAACCAATATAGCCCATCAGATGAAGATGTACGCATTTTTACTCGAGCTGTGCCAATTGGTAACCGTGATACAACAACTGAAGTTACAACAACAGATATTTTAGTTGGCCTTGAAGGCTTTACCGATCTTGGTAATGGTCTTGATTGGGAAGTAAACTTCCAAAACAGTGTTTCAAAAACTAACTCATTTGGTAAAAACCTAGTTAATGACGTTGCCTTCCAAGCGGCAATTGATACTGGTGAGTACGATGTATTTAACGTATCAGGCATGAGTTACGATGACTGGAGCACAAGTATGGGTGAGCTTTATCAAGAAGCAAATCATACAGGTACTTATGAAGGTCGTTACGAAAGTAAACAAATCGATGGTCTAATTTCAACGACATTACTAGATGACGGTGAATTTATAGTTGCCGGTGTTGTTGGTGGTGAATTTGAGCAAATTGATTTTACCCAAATCAGTGATCCAGAATCAGCGAATGGATTTATTTCTGGTGGTTCAGGTGGTGATGATGTTTATGCAGATCGTGACCGTACAGCTGCTTACTTTGAAGTACAAGCTTCTTTCCCACATGATGTTGATTTGACAGTTGCTGGTCGATACGAAAAGTATGAGCAAAGTGGTACAACAAATCTTGGTAAAAAAAGTACTACGTTTGACAAATTTGTACCAAAAGTTGGTTTAACTTGGCGTCCAACAGATACTTTATTACTTCGTGGTTCTTGGGGGGAGTCATTCCGTGCTCCAAACATGGGTGAGATGTTCCAATCTTACGCATTAAGCTTCCCAACTGTTCGTGATACAGCTTGGTGTTCTGCTAACCCAGGACAAGAAACTGATGGTTATTGTGCTGATGCAGGTGAGCAAGTTGCAACGTGGTTTGGTGGTAATACTGAACTTCAAGCTGAAACAGGTGATTCTACAACGGTAGGTTTCGTTTGGGATGCAGTTGAAAACCTTTCGCTTGAATTAACATATTACTCAATCAATTACGATGATAAAATTGATAGTGTAGATAATTCTGAACTTCTTCGCCTTGAAATTGAACAAGGTGGTTTAAACTCTACTCCAAATGCAATTGAGCGTAGTGCTGATACAGGTAAAATTGATTACATGTACACTGGTTACGTGAACAAGAGCTCGCTATCTACTGACGGTATAGACTTTACAGCTAGATACCGTTTTGATACTGACTTTGGTAACTTTACGAGCACATTAAATGTATCTCGAGTTTTATCATTTGAAGAAGTAGCTGATTCAGAATCTGATGCATTTGATTACGCTGGCTTACAAGATTATCCAGAATGGAAATCAGATTTAGCGATTAACTACGCTTATGAAGACTTCTCAGCTACGTGGACTATGTTCTATGTTGGTACTCAAGATTCAGGTAATGAAGAGTACGGCGTTGATTACTATGCTGATATTCCTAGCTATTTCAAACATAACGTTCAAGTAAGCTATGTTGCACCTACAAATACCAAAATTGCTTTAGGTGTAAATAACTTATTTGATAAAGCTGCACCTAGCTTCTACGATGGCTTCCGTGATTACCGAGACTCTAACTGGTCTCTATATGATCAAACAGGTCGTTCATTGTACTTACGTTTAGAGCAGTCGTTCTAAGCATTATCTAATTTAGTTACAAAGAATAAAGCCCTGCTATTTAGTAGGGCTTTTTTATTTACTAATAAGTGAAGTCTCTCTCAGCAAGCTGTTGTTAGTAAGCACTTAATTTATTTGGAAGTATTATGTCAGCAATATTTAAGTTAATAGTAATTTCTTACTTGTGTATTATTTCTTTTGAAATCAATGCTCAGAAGGCACAACCAAAAATTGAAGATTTTTTTAAAAATCCTAAATTCTCTAATCTTCAGCTTTCCCCAAATGGTAAGTATTTAGCAGTACTATCTCCAATAAATGAGAGAAAAAATATTGTTATACTTGAAACTGACGGGTTAAAAAATGCAAAGGCGGTAACAAAGTTTGATGATCAAGATATTAATGATTTTTCATGGGCTAATGATGATGAAATTGTTTTTAAGCTTGATAGTGATGGAAATGAAGCTTTTAGCCTTTATAAAATCAATGTTAACGCTAAAAAAGCGAGAGTTATTGAGTTAGTTGGCTCTAAAGTAGGAGCCTCAGGTATCCGTTCTGCAAGCATTGTCCATATGCTACCTAATGATCCAGAGCATATTGTTATTCAATATAATGGAAGAAATATTAGAGCTCCGGATCTTTATAAATTACCTCTTAATAGTAAATGGGATAGAAAGCGAGAAAGAAATTTTAAAATGAAGATTCTGGCTAAGAATCCAGGTGATTTTCAGGGTTGGCTTTTAGATCATGATGGTGAAGTGAGAGGTGCTGTTGCTATCAATGGCTTAAAAGGTAAGTTTTATTATAAGAATAAAGGTGAAAAAGAGTTTCGTATATTACGTGAATATAACGTTGAAGAAGAAAATATTACACCTCTGGCTTTCGATTTTGATAATAAAACACTATTTGTAGCTTCAAATATTAATAGAGATACGTCAGCTATTTATTATTTTCATCCTGATAAAAACGAGTTAGGTGAATTAATCTTTGGAATGCCAGAAGTTGATGTCTCTAATTTAATGTTATCGACTAAACGTAAAAAGCTAATCGGAGTCAGGTATTTAGATGAATACCCTGAAGTAGCTTATTTTGATAAAGAAACCGCCGAGATGATGGCCTCATTGAAGAGCGCTTTTAAAGATAAAGTTGTTAATGTAGTTAGCAGCTCAAAAAATGAAGCACTGAACGTTGTATATGTTGGTAGTGATACAGATCCTGGTCATTATTATTTGTTCAATAAATCAAAAAATACGCTCAAATCATTAGTTTCACCTATGGGCTGGATTGATAAAAGTCAGTTATCACCTATGAAACCAATTAAGTTTAATAGCCGTGATGGTTTAACTATTCGTGGCTATTTAACAATACCAAAAGATAGCAACGGTAAAAATTTACCTTTGATTGTTAATCCACATGGCGGCCCTTATGGTATTAGAGACGCATGGGGTTTTAATTCTGAGACGCAATTTTTTGCGAGTCGGGGCTATGCAACAGTTCAAGTCAACTTTCGTGGTTCAGGTGGTTATGGGAGAAAATTTCAACAAGCAGGCTATGGCGGTAAATGGGGCGCCGAGATGCAAAATGACTTAACCGACGCTATTGAGTACTTGGTAGGTGAGGGGGTTATAGATCCAAAAAGAGTATGTATTTATGGTTCTAGTTACGGCGGTTATGCAACTATGGCCGGTCTTACTTTTACTCCAGAGCTTTATAAATGTGGTATTAATTATGTAGGTATAACTGACGTTGAGTTACTTTTTGACTCGCTTCCTAAGCATTGGGAACCACAAAGAGAGCTTCTAGAAAAGCAAATTGGTAACCCTGATGATAAAGCTTTAATGAAAAAAATGTCTCCACTTCATCATGTAGATAAAATAGTAGCGCCATTAATGATTGTGCAAGGAGCCAAGGATCCTCGTGTTGTAAAAAAACATGCACTCGATTTAAGAGATTCTTTAGAAGAGCGCGGAATTATATTATCTGACGATGAGTGGATTATGAAAGATAACGAAGGACATGGATTCCAAAAAGAAGAGAATAAAATAGAGCTATATACTAAAATTGAAAAGTTTTTAGCTAAACATCTATAGTTATTTACCATTTTATTAATACATGTATATAAAGTTAAATAATTTTAATATTGTGATTTTTATATGCATGTACTATTTAATAAATAGGCTAAATATGAACTTAGTGTTTTTAGCCACGGTAAAAAAGGGTAATCTCTAGTTATTGAGTCTACTCGGTTAAAAGTATTGCATTGTCATTTTATAGCCTCTAGATTTGATAATTATACTATTGTAAAAGTATTTTTTTTATAAAGCTTAAAAGCAGCAGGTGTCTTTGAATGGTAAAAATAACTACTTGGCATTATACTAAGTAGGAATAATTAAATAATTCCAATCACACAATTTAGCGAGATATAGATGAAAGAAGTCCGATCTTTTATTAAAACAGCATCATTAACAGAGCTTGAAAAAGCTCAACAGCTTATCAATGATGCAATTTCAAAATATACCCAGCAGCAAAAAGCGAAACAGGAAGTTTTGGATCTTTTAAAAGAAAAAGGACTTACGCTAGAAGATTTACAAGATGGAGCATCAGACAAGCGCACCAAAGTTAAGCCTAAGTACCGTATGGAACTTAATGGTGAGACTATTGAATGGACTGGCCGTGGCCGTCGTCCTAAAGCGTTTGAAGGTGTTGAGCTTGAAAAGTTTTTAGCTTAAAGCTAAATATAAGAGAAGCTTCGGCTTCTCTTTTTTGTTTACCCCTCAATAAAATATAATTAAAGTCTAAATGTCATAGCAGTAATTTGCTAAAATCCCCTTATTAAAATCTATTTGTTTTCCCATGAGCTATAAACTAAGACCTTACCAGCAAGAAGCCGTAGAACGCACTGTTTTACACTTTAGAAAGAGTAATGATCCTGCCGTTATTGTACTACCAACCGGCGCAGGTAAGAGTTTGGTAATTGCTGAACTTGCGCGTATAGCTAAGCAAAAAATATTAGTGCTTGCTCATGTAAAAGAGCTGGTAGAGCAAAATTCGCAAAAATATAAAAGTTTTGGTTTAGAGGCGAGTATATTTTCAGCAGGTTTAAAAGAAAAATCATTAAACCAACAAGTAACCTTTGCCAGTGTGCAATCACTTTCTCGTAATTTAAATAAATTAAATGAGCATTATTCATTACTTATTATTGATGAATGCCACAGGGTAAATGGGGATAAAAAAAGTCAGTACGGTAAAGTAATAAACAGTTTAAAAGAGTATAACCCTCAGTTAAAAGTATTGGGTTTAACAGCAACACCTTATCGGTTAGGAATGGGGTGGATATACCACCACCATTATCATGGTTTTGTTAAGGGTACTCAAGAAAGTCCGTTTAAAAGTTGTATTTTTGAATTGCCGCTCAGGTATATGATCAAACATAATTATTTAACGCCCCCTAACGAAGTTGATGCAGCAATTAGCCATTATGATTTTTCGTCATTAGATAGCAATGCATTTGGGCAATATACGACTGATGACATGAATGAGCTTTTAAAAAACAGTGAGCGCGCAACGCAGGCTATATTACAGCAAGTAATTCAATACAGTGAAGAGCGCGAAGGTGTTATGGTTTTTGCCGCTACGGTAATGCATGCTCAGGAAATATTAAGCTACCTACCAGCTCATCAAAGTGCACTTATAACAGGTGATACGCCAAACACTGAGCGCGATAAAATCATTAAGCAATTTAAAGCTAAGCAATTAAAGTATCTAGTTAATATATCGGTACTAACAACCGGCTTTGATGCGCCACATGTCGACTTTATAGCTATTTTAAGACCTACAGAATCGGTTAGTTTATATCAACAAATTGTGGGGCGAGGTTTAAGGTTATCTGAATCGAAAACGGATTGCTTAGTAATAGATTATGCTGGCAATGGTTTTAATTTATTTCACCCAGAGGTAGGTGATAAAAAAGGCGATAGTGATAATGAACCTGTGCAGGTACTTTGCCCAGGTTGTGGGTTTGCGAATATATTTTGGGGTAAAACAGACTCCACTGGCAAAGTAATAGAGCACTTTGGCAGGCGTTGCCAAGGGCTGTTAGAAGATGATGATGGGCATAAAGAGCAGTGCGATTATCGTTTTAGGTTTAAAGAATGTGAGCAGTGCGGTGCCCAAAATGATATTGCTGCACGTAAATGCCATGATTGCGGCGCGGTAATGGCCGACCCTGATGATAAGTTACGCAATGCATTAAACTTAAAAGACGCACTTGTGCTTCGATGTAGTGGGTTATCGGTTACTCAAATTAAAGATGAACTTATTAAAGTAACGTATTTTGATGAAGATGGCGCAAGTTGCGATGAGGTATATAATCTCGCAAATAAAGGCGGGCAATTTATATTTAATAAGCAATTTGGTCTACGAGTAGGACTTGGACAAACACCTATTAATTTTAAAAATGCAGCGCAAGTACTAAGCGCACAATTTGAATTAGTACCACCAGATTTTGTTATTGCACGAAAAAGCAAAAAGTATGGTTGGAAAGTGGCTGATAAGCTATTTGACTATAAAGGCAATTTTAGGAAGGCAAATCAGTTAAGCCGCTAAGCTTAACTGATAGAGTACATTGGACTAATACAATTAAAAGGCAATTAAGCTTCGTCACCGTCCATTAATCCCCAGCCGTCACCATATCCATTAAAGCTATTAGCAATGCTTTCAATGTATTGCTCAGCTTGGCCTAAAAGGGTGTGCTCTGGCACCATTTGTACTTGAGTGATTACTTCCCAAACACCAGTGTCTTTACATTTTTCAAGTTCAGCCTTTTGAACTAATGCATCAGAGACTATTTCTTTAGCAAATTTTTCAGCATCGGCTTCTTGTTCAAATAAAATAAAAAAATCGACTTGGTGCATTTTATTTAAATCAATGCCAGCAGCGGCTATTTCGGCTAAAAGTTGGCCGTTATCATCATCAGGGAATTGCATTAAAAACTCATTTAAAATTAATTTTTTATTCGTAGGCACTATTGTAACTAAAATATTGCCTTAACGCGTACTAATTTTAATTATGCTGATACTTATTCAAAGTTAAATTTACGCGTTAGATTGTCATTAAGTTAATGTGTTGCTCATTATGGCTATGCTAATATGCGCGTAACCAGCCAGTTTTATGTAAGATATTAAAAGTAAGGATATTTACTTGTTTATTAAGTTTTTACGTTGCATGTGTGTTGTGAGCGCTTTAATTGCGACAAATAGCTATGCGGCAGAAAAAGTCATAGAAGATTACGAAATTAAAGGGTTAAGTGGTGATTTAGAAAATAACGTAGCCCTTTATCTCAAGCAATTAATTGGTGAAAAACCAACCCGTACACTTCGTCGTTATGCCCAAAAGCAAGTACAAAATAGCATTAAAGCACTTGGTTATTATAGCCCGACCGTCGAGGTTATTTATGATAAAGACGACAGCGAGCTAATTGTTAAAGTTGAGCGAGGTCCTGCAACTCGCATAGAAGCAATTAATATTACGCTAAACGGCGATGGCCAAAATGATACTCAATTACAGGCATTAATTAAAAATACCAACTTAAAACAAGGTGATGTTTTAAATCATGGTAGATATGACTCTGCTCATAAAAAAATAGAATCTATGCTATTGGAGCTTGGCTATTTTGATGCAAAGTGGCCAGCGCGCAAATTAGAAGTGTCACTTAAGAAAAATAGTGCTGTTATTACTTTTGTAATTGATACTGGGGTTAGATATCAGTTTGGTGATATAAAAATAGCTAGTAATACGCCTGCTGAAAAATACATACGCTCGCTTGCGCCTTTTACTCAGGGTCAACCTTATAAATCAACACATATTGCTGACTATAATTTGGATTTATCAAGCACCCCTTATTTTGCAAGCGTGCGCGTTTACGCCGATATTGCTGCGCGTAAAAATAGCCAAGTACCTATTAAGGTAGATGTGTTGCACAAGCCTGCAAATAGCTATGAAATTGGCGGCGGTTTTAGTACTGACTTAGGGCCCAAAGTGCGTTTTAAATGGAGTAAACCGTGGATCACAGAAGACGGTCATTATCTCGAAACTAATTTAAATGTGGCGCAAAAGCAGCAAGATATTTCCATGGCTTATACCATTCCAGTTGATGATCCGAATGATGATTTATGGCGTTTTTCTGCTGGATATAAATTAGAGGATGAACTAACAAACGATACCTACAGTGAAATACTCACGGGGCAAATTCAGCGCCAATGGTTAACCGAAAATAAGTGGGTGCGTACTGCATTTTTACGCCGCGACCAAGAAACCTACCGCATCGGTGATGAAGAGGAAGAAAGTACCGAAATGTTAATGCCGGGCATTAGCTACGCCCGCAAAAAATCAAAAGGCGGCACGACTCCATACTGGGGAGAGCAGTGGCTTATATCTGCTGAGTTTGGCTTAGATGATGTGCTTTCGAGTACTAATCTGATTAGGGTACAAATGCAACATGCGTGGTTACGTACTTACTTAGAGAAGCATTTAGTGTTTTTAAAAGCAAATGTTGGTGCAATGCTTGTTGATGATATTGAAAACGTACCTTACTCACTGCGCTTTTATGCAGGTGGCGATCAAAGTGTTCGTGGTTTTGCGTACCAATCAATATCGCCGGAAAATGATGATGGCGACCTCATCGGTGGTAAATACTTACTAACCAGTACAATAGAGTACAACTATCAGTTTGCTCAAAACTGGCGCGCAGCTTTATTTGTTGACGGTGGTACTGCAACGAATGATTTTTCTGATGACTTTGAAGTAGGCGCTGGTTTTGGTTTTCGCTATTTAACACCCGTTGGCCCAGTGCGTATAGACCACGCTTGGGGATTAACAAAAGAAAGTAAAAGCACACGTTTAAGTATTACCATAGGGCCAGAAATTTAATGTCAGTATTAAAAAAGATAACAGCCGCCGTAAGTGCTATTTTTGTCACGTTAGTTGTCGCACTATTTTGTTTGTTATTTACCGCACCCGGTAATCAATTTATTGCTTATAGTGCAAACAAAGCGGTAGATGGACTACATATCGAAATTAAAGATGGCCGTTTTATTTATAATGATGCCTTTAATGTGCGCTTTACTAGCAACGGATTGGACTTTAATGCACAACAATTGAAAATTGATTTGTTTTGGTGGCAGTGCGATGGAATTTGTATAGATAACTTGAGTGCTAAATCTATAAATTTAACATTACCAAAAACTGCAGAGTCAGAAGAAGAAGCCGCTGCAGAGCCGCTTGAAAAAATCAGCTTACCTTTTAATATTGCTGTAAAAAACATTGCGATCAATAAATTTACGCTAGAGCATCCAAGTGCAAATGTAAGCGTTAATAGCTTTAAACTCTCAGCAAAAGCAGAGGGTTCAAAGTTGACGGTTAAAAGCCTGAATATTCCCACCATACTTGTTGCTTTAAAAGAGCAAGAACAAGGTGCGAAAACACAAACGGCGCAAAATACTCAAGCGCCTTTAACGCACCTACCCGCACTGCCTAATATAGAATTTACTTCACCACTTGATTTAGTTGTTGAAGACTTTGAAATAGCTAACATTACGATTGAGCAAAACGAAGCCCAACATGTTATTGAAAACATCTCGCTGCAATTAAGTGTGGAAGATGCGGTTATTAATTTAGAGTCATTCTCAGCAAAGTATGAGCAGTGGCAGCTTAATACGCATCTTAACGCTGAGCTTGCAGGAAATTTGCCCATAAAAGGGGATGTTGTTTTACAAAGTGATGAGCACCAAGCCAACTTGCAGTTGAATGGCGACTTATCAAACCTAAACTTAAATTTAGAAACGCAGGGGCAATATCCGCTTAGCTTAACGGCAACGGCAAATTTAAAGCAAAAAAACTATCCGTTTGAGTTAAATGGCAAAATTAAACAGTGGCTTATTGATGCACAAAGTAATGAGCTTAAAGTGCGAAATGTAAGCCTTAACGCACAAGGTAATGCTGACGATTATCAGCTTAGCCTGCAGGGGAATAGCCAATTGGGCGCGTACCCAGCTGTTGACTTAAATACCCAATTAAAAGGCAGTCTCACTAAAGCAACTTTACAAGCGCTAAGCATTAAAGCAAACGAAAGCAGTGCAACTATAAAAGCCAATGTTGATTGGCAAAAAGGCATACAGGCTAACTTTAATGGCACGCTTTCTAACTTAAAAGCGCAGTACTTAACTGATGCCGCAACCAGTGATATTTCGGGACAGTTTAAAGGCTCGTTTAGTGCAGCTGACGACAAGTGGCAGCTACAAATGAATAATACAAAGTTAAACGGATTACTTAACGACGTGCCACTAGAATTTGCCTCGAACTTTAAGCTCGACAACACGTTAAAAGCTAATATTGATAGTTTTTATTTAAGTAGCGGCACCAATAAATTAGCACTAAGTGGGCAAGTTGATGACACTTGGCAGGTTGATGGCAAAGTAACGCTAAAAAGTGATGAAAAAGCTAATATTCCATTTACTGCCGATGGCAACGCAAATTTAAAAGTGAGAGGGGAAAGGTTAACGCCCTCTGTTGATTTAGCGCTAATACTCGATCGCTTTATTTTTGATGAAATAAACATTAATAAATTATCAGTAAAAGGGCAGTTAGATACCGCAGCCGATTGGCAAACTGATGTTTCGGTAAGTGTTGGTTCGGCGCTTGTGGCCGAACAGCAAATTAATAGCGTTAAAATTGATATTAGCGGCGACAAAACAGATCATCAACTTACGGCATCTGTAGATGCCGAGCAAGGCAGTGTAGAGTTTGAAGTTAATGGCAAAATTAATAATACCACTTGGAATGGCGAGCTTAGTAATGTAACGCTAAGCGATAAAAAGCTTAGTTTTAGTAATACTAAAAACATTGCCATTATGGTTAATACGCAAAGTGGCGACTTTGATGTAAGTGCACATTGTTGGGCATCTGAGCAAAGTAAATTGTGCATAGACACCTTAGCGCAATCAAAAAACCTCGGTCAGCTAAATGCTAAACTAAGCAACTTAGCACTTGAGGAGCTTAAGCACTTTTTACCTAATAGCATTCGTACTCGCGGTAATATAGCGGGCGATGTAGCACTTAATTGGCAAAGCGGTGCGCTTAAAACATTACGCGCAAATATCGATTCTAGCGACTTAGAAGCAGTGCTAACCTCGGAAGAAGATCGTTTTAAATTACCAATCGAAACTCTAACTGTTAGTGCATTTTCAGACTCTCAAGTTGGCAAGCTTGAAGCTAATTTAGAATCAAGTGTGCTTGGTAAAATAAACACACAAATTGATATTGACGACATACAAAATACGCAAGCGCTTAACGGCACTATTAATATTGATAAAATACTCCTTTCAGACTTACAACCATTTCTTGAAACCCTCGAGCAGTTAAAAGGTGATATTAGCGGAAAAGTCGCGTTAGCAGGTACGTTAAAAGATCCATTATTAAATGGCGAACTTAATGTGAGCGATATTAGTTTAGAGGGCGAGCAATTGCCTATAGCGCTGCAAAAATCAAATATAAACGTATTGTTTGATAAAACAACAGCCACAATAAAAGGCAACTTAAACGACAATCAGGGCGGTAAAATAAATCTCACCGGTGACGTTGATTGGCAAGGTGCGCAACCTGCTGTAAATGTGGCGGTAGTTGGCGAGCAGTTTTATGTACGTGCGCAGCAAGGGGTTACTTTTAAAGTATCGCCGGATTTAAAAATAGGCTTGGCTAATAATGCACTCAAGCTTGCTGGTGAGGTAATTGTGCCTTACGGTCGTATAATGATTGAAGAGCTCCCAGAGGGCGCGGTGCAAGTTAGCGATGATGAAATTATTGTTGATCAAAAAACCGAGGCCACCGAAACAGTTCCGTTTGATTACGACATAGATTTAAAAGTGATTGTCAAAAACGATGTAAAAGTAGAATCGTTTGGCTTGGAATCAAAAGTTGCGGGTGATTTAGCGATAAAAATGAGTCAAGGAGCACCAATTATAGCCACAGGTGAGCTTAACTTAATTGAAGGTACTTACTTAGCCTTTGGGCAAGATTTAATAATCAGCACAGGGCAAGTAGGTTTTAGCGGTTCAATTGAACAACCATTTTTAAATATTAAAGCAATACGTAACCCCGATACGACTGCAAATGGTGTGATTGCAGGGGTTACGCTCACAGGTAATGTTGAACAACCAACGCTCAAAATATTTTCTGAGCCTGCGATGGATCAAGCTCAAGCACTTGCATATTTACTTAATGGCCAACCTTTAGGTGATGGAGAAAGTTCGTCAAGCGATGCTATGCTTACGCAGTTATTACTTTCTCAAGGGGTTAGCCGTAGCGAAGGGGTTGTTTCTAAGGTAGGTGAAACCTTTGGGTTGTCAGATGTAAGTTTAAGCTCATCAGGTAGTGGTGATAGTACCAAAGTAGAAATATCAGGATACGTAGCACCCAGTTTGCAAGTTAAATATAGCGTGGGTGTATTTGATTCGCTCAGTGAAGTGGCTGTGCGTTATCAGTTACTTTCACAGTTATACATAGAAATAACGAGCGGCCTATATCAAAATGTTGATGTGCTATATAAGTTTGATTGGGAATAACCAAAGCTATAATAATTATAAGGATATAAGCGATGAAAAAAATTATATTGCCAGCTCTGCTTAGTGTTTTATTGAGCGGTTGTGCTCAACAACTCGGTGATGGTGTTGCTAAACAAGAGCTACCTTTATTGAGCGCGAGTGAGATAATTACTAGTGCAACAGATAATGACTGGCGAGTAGTGGATGCTCAAAATATTTTAAAGATAACGCTGCCAACGGGCGATGCGTATATTGAACTTAATGAACAACTTGCCCCCAAGCACGTTCAAAATATTAAAAAGTTAGCGCGAGAAGGGTTTTATATAAATACCAGCGTTTATCGGTTTGTTGAGGGTTTTGTAGCGCAAGGTGGCGACAGCTTGGGTAAAAAGTTAATTAAAACGGCAGATAAAACAGTCCCTGCTGAGTTTTATTTAACAACAAACAAACCACTTTTAATTACTGAGCTAAATGGCGACGGATATGCACCAGTTACCGGTTTTTTAAACGGCTTTGCAGTAGCTCAAAACTCAGCACATACGCAAACATGGCAAGTGCATTGTAGTGGCGTGTTTGCAATGGCGCGCGACAACGATAAAAATAGTGCGAGTACGGAGTTTTTTGTAACAATAGGGCAAGGCCCGCGCTACCTTGATAAAAACATTACGGTGTTTGGTCGAGTGCTAGAAGGTATAGAGCATTTTAACCGTTTAGCGCGTACACCAACTGAAGGAAAAGCATTTAACCCAATTACAAATATACAAGTACTTGGTGATGTACAAAGCGATAAAAGTATATTTAAAGTGATGAAAACAAACTCATCGGTGTTTAAAAACTTAATAAATGCTCGTAAAAACCGTGTTGAACCATGGTTTGTTAAAGCACATAACTACGTTGACGTGTGTGGTATGCATATACCCACTAAGCGCGAAGTTACACCAATTCCAATAAATAGCTGATCTATTTTACTTGCTAAAACAACCCATTTCTTTGTTGTAAATTTCGCAAAGGGAACAACCATTTACATCAATTTACGCCTAGAACTGAATTATTTTTTCGGCGTAAAATTTAGATCACATACTTAATGGAATTGGTATTAATTAAAGAATGTAAAAAGGAGCCTAGGCTCCTTTTTTAATACTCATATCCCAGTTTAAAATAACCTACTGACGATTAATTTTAACCGCAAATGGCGTATCGTTATAATGCGTAGAGCGATACGGGTTTATATCAAGCCCACCGCGACGAGTGTAACGTGCGTAAACCTCTAACTCTTTAATATTAAGTTGTGTTGTTAAATCGCTATAAATACGCTCAACACACTGCTCATGAAATTCGTTATGTGTTCTGAATGAAATTAAGTAACGCAGTAACGATTCGCGGCATATTTGCTCGCCTGTGTATCGTATAATTACACTTGCCCAGTCAGGCTGGGAGGTAATTAAACAGTTCGATTTAAGTAAATGGCTGTAGAGCGTTTCAGTAACTACTTCATCACTTTTTGCTTTAAGTGAATTAGCATCAATATCGTAATTATTAATTTCAATATCTAAATCATCAATACATTCACCTGGCAGCGCTGTACACGGTAAGCAATTGTAATCATCAGGATTATATAAAGTCACTTTGACAGGGCTGTTAACCGCGTTTGATAAATCATCAATTAAATGCTGTTTTACTACATCAATGCTTTCAAATCGGGTTTGGTTAAAGCTATTTAAATAAAGTTTAAACGACTTTGACTCAATAATATGGCTGCTTTGGCATTCAAAGGTAAATAAGGCCACGGCGACTTGCGGTTTACCTTTATTGTTTAGCCATGAAAGCTCGTAACCTGTCCAAATGTCTTGGCCTTTAAATGGAAGCTCTGCTTCGTCAATATTTAAAGCATCACGATTTAGTTTGCGCGCAATAGGGAAAAGCAAGCTTGGCGTGTACACATCTACATACTCAGTAGATTGGCCTAATACGCTACCTTTAAGGTCTGGAGAATTGCTGTAATCTGTCATGTTTGCTCTTAAATAGTTACAATAGGGACATTATATCTAATTTAAATGAGTTTCACAGTATGTCTGTTGCATTGCTTATAGAACAACTTCATCAAACATTTAGCGAAAATACCCTTAAAAACACTACAAAGTACCCACTTATTGCGCACGACGAGCAATGGCCAAGCCCATGTGAAGTTGGTGAGGTTGACGAGCAAGGAAACATTCAATGGCAGGGGGCGCGTCAGCAACCTGCAGGTTCGCTTAATGATTTAGCCAGTGCACTAGAACTTGAGTTTCCAAAAGCGCTTAGCGAGCTATACGGACATATGTACGGTGGAAGTATTTTAGCAAGTATTGATGGGCATCAGGTTGAATTACTACAAGCATGGAACGAAGAAGACTTTAATTTGCTACAGCAAAATATAACGGGCCACGTTTTAATGAAACGCAAGCTTAAGCAGCCAGAAACAGTATTTATTGGTTTAACAGAACAAGATGATTTACTAGTAAGTGTATTGGTGCACACTGGTGAAGTATGTTTAGAGTTTGTCGGCAAAAAAACACACCATGTACTTGCACCTAACATTAATGCTTTTTTAAAGGCATTAGAGGTTTAGAGTCTATTCAACAATCAGCTCGGTGCAGTTAGCACCAAGCTATTGTTGCTCATTAATTTAGTGTAATTACTGAAAATCCCACGATATATTAGACACTAAGCCACATGGCTCACACCTAAAGTCGAATAACCCAAACCACGATTCAGGTAATTTCCAGTCGCCATTACAACTAGGGCATTTTCGTTCAAGTTCAGACGCTTTATCTACGCCGCCTACACAGTATAAATAATAATAGGTTGGCTTTTTAGTTAAAAAACTAATTCGCTTTGTTATGTCTTTTCCACGTCTATACAGGTCGCTGTGAATACTCGATATTTCTTCAAGCGCCGGAAACTCACAACGGGTTGCGCCATTAATTTGAATTTGATCGCAGGCTTGCCAATCTTCTTGCCATTTTATAAGCGTTTTATAGTCACCATTAGCAATTGCCGGAATGCGAAATAACGGCACAGGCAAAAAGTCATCACCACAATAAAGCGGGCTGCACGTATGCACATAGGTTGTATATAAAATATAACTTGATGGTTCTTTGCAGCAATCAGCGCCGTTGGAGTGAATATCTTGTCCGATCACTTTTACTTTTGGCGCAAGTAGCCCAGCACTATGTAACTTTTCGATACTGTGCTTAACAAACGGGCTGTTATTTAGCGGGTGCATTGCATCTTCAGTAGGGCACATTACGCGGGTAATAAAAAATCCATCTTTTAAAACGGTTGGAAATTCTTCCCCCATTATTTGACCATTAAAACGCAGTGCATTTACTAAGCGATTTATTGCTTGTTCGGCTTGTTCTAGGGTGGTGTCTTGGTAGCAATCAAAAGTTAAATCAACAACGAACATTTATAGTCTCAAATTATTTTTGTTCTAGCAGCGCAAGAAGTTTATCGAGTTTTTGCTCAATTCTATCTAATTGACTTGTTTTAAGCTCAGTATTATCTGACTGCTGTGGGTTTCTCATGAAGTTATTAATTGAATCAGGATTGTTTTTATATTGGCTTACTGCTGCAATAATCATCGGCATTGGAACCGGTTGCGCCAAACGGCTTTTAGTTAGTGCTACAGTAGGGGTTTTGCCTTCATCGAGAAGGGCTTTGATTGCATCAAATACAACTGAATTCATTAGATATATAACTCTTTAATAAAATAAATACGCAGCATTTAAATGCTGCGCAGATGCTATGTTAGCAATAAATAAGGGAGGGTACATTAAATAAAATTACTTACTTTGACGAATGCGTACATCTAACTCGTCAATTACTTCACTCCAATCTCCGTCTTGTGCAAGGGATTCAGCTAAAAAGTGCTGTTGTGCCTCATCCCAAAAAGAAGCTTCTTGGAGTAGTGTTGTGTCTTCTAATTCATGTGAGGCAATAAACGCATCTATTTGCTCATCACTATTTGGTAATCCAAGCTGTGCAAAAAGTGTGTTAATGTCGTGTTTTGTCGTATCCATGATATTGCTCCTTTAAATGAATGAAAATTCATACTAGTACCTAACTGTACCTCTTGCTAGTTAAACTCTCGCTGAATTTACGGTTAATAATTTTAGGTATATAGTTAGGTTTAAAGTTAAACAGCCTATAGCTAAAATAATAAAGGAAATACAATGAGTGTAACCACACCAGCTGATACGTTCAGCGTACAGTATTTAGCTGCAGAAGATATTAGTACTGCAGCGAGCCTAATTTATCAGGCTTATCATGACGATCCTGTATTACTAAACATGCTTAGCTACAATGACGAAAATAAATCAGTTTACGAAAAAAAATTACGATCATTAATTCGCGAAGAGCTCAGTAGTTTTTGGCAAGAAAAACAGCCATTAATTGGTTTATACCGCAACGATAAATTAAAAGCAGTAGCGTGTGTATTTGAATCTAATAGCCAATTACAAGCGCAGCGTTATTGGCACTGGCGTTTAAAATTAATGCTGAGTGCGGGCTACTTACAAACAAATCAATTAATAGATAAAGAACAAACAATTAGAGACGCCCTTAAACAAAAAGGCAATTACTATTTTTTAGCTTTTATTGCCGTAGATCCGCATTTTCATGGACAAGGCTTTGGTCGTTACTTACTACGCGGGCTAGACGACTTAGTTAAATGTAACGCTGAGTCAACAGGGATGGCTGTATTTGTAACACGTAAGGAGCACATTGAATTTTTTAAAACTGAAAAGTTTGAAGCTTTTAAACACCTTACTTTTAATCAAGTAGAGGGCGAGTTACTGTTTAAATCAATAATTGAGCCAACTATTTAAAATTATAATGTAAGCCAATACGCCCAAACGGACATAAGACCGTGAGATATATCTCACATCATCGTAAGCATTGTCACTTAAAGGCTACTAATAAGTAGCCTTTTTTGTTCTAAGTTATTGTTCTGCAGCATTTATTTTGTTTTTTCATTTTTGTGACGTTTATTTATTTAATGTTAAGTCCTATTTCTCCCCCCTGATTGCTTTAAACTTCTCTTTGTCAAGACGACATAGCTCAATGATTGAGTTACTGCCAAGGATACGGAATAGGCAACATAGCAGACGCTAGCAGGAAGCATAAAGGACAAGCTAAAACGGATACAAGGAAGAATAAGGAAGTGCATGAAGCACTTAGTAGCTAGGAGTTACTTTAGGATAATCACGGATGACGCTACAGGAAGTAGCAGGAGCGTTAGTTTACGCAGGACAGCCAAGATGGCAAGTGGACATTGCAGGATGCAAAAGTGGCAGGAGCTACTTTAAAGGATTACCAGGGATGATGCTACGGGACGTAGCCAAACGATAGATTTCGTGGGTTTGCCAAGATGGCTATGGATATTGCAGGATGCAAAAGTGGCAGGAGCTACTTAAAAGGATTACCAAGGATGATGCTACGGATGTAGCCAAACGATAGATTTCGTGGGTTTGCCAAGGTGGCTATGGATATTGCAGGATGCAATGTGAGGGTAAACAAGGTTGTTTACTCGTTCAGGGGATGATAATACGGATTTAAGATAATGGATATCTAGCAGGATGCAGTCCAATTGGGGCGTAACTTTAGTTACGCCTTAGTTTTTTGTGTTGAATTAAATTTATTAATTTAAGACACATACTCTTAAAGTATATTAAGTTTTATATTTTATGCGGTGGAACAACCACACTTTTCAAAAACTCATTTTCCATAATTAACACACCTTGATAAGCATTTTCACCATCGCTTGAAAATTCAAATATAAATTCACTTTTAATGCCTGGCTTGCCGTTCTTTAAAAAACCAAAGCGGCGTTTTGTGCATGCAACACTCATCAACTGCACCTGCAGTTGCTCACTTTGACGTTTAGCATGAACGTTCGCCGCTTCAGCAACCTTTCGGTTAAGCCAAAATAAGTAAATTACACTACCAATAAGTATGAACGTCCATAAACTTGCCATTTAAGAGAATAACCTTCCAATTGCACGCGCGAGGGTTTCGCTACGATTTTCTTTACGTAATAAGCCTAATAAATGCGGGCGAATAGTCGGTATTGCAACTAAGTCTGCAAAAATACTTGGAAACAATTCTTCAATTTTTTGATGATGCGCGCAATTATCCATAAATACATGTAAGCGTTCAGGGTTTTCTAATTGCTTAAAACACCGCCCAGCTATTGTTAGTAACACGTCAGAGTCGTGCCTCACTGGTGAGCTTAGTACAGTATCAACTAATTGAGCGCATAACCCTTGAGCTTGACCTTTTGAAATTGATCTTAGTGCTGCGGTTATAGCCACTGTGTCGTTGTTACTAATTGCACCCTGCGTGTAATCAACAAGTAACTCACTCATTGATGTTGGTATTTCAACGTGTTCAAGCATGGCACTGAGTGGTTGTAGTACTTCAATAGGTAAATGCGCCCATGCTTTTTGCAGATTACTTAAGTTTGTATCGCTGTCTAAGCGTAGTGCAAAATCGGCAATACCCTGTAGTGCAACACTTTGCCAATTATCAAAACCAATTTTACCGCTAAAGTACAGTTGTGCATGCTCGTAATACTGCGATGCAGGCTGTTTTAATAGTACTTTTACTTGGGCGTTAAATGCCGCTAATTTATTTGCGTTTGGTGTAAAAACATAAGGGTTATTATCAAGTTTTCCATCGGCTTGCTCACCTGTAATTTCAGTGCCTAGCGCTTGAATAACCATATCAGCAAAGTGATCGCGACTAGCACTTACCAGCATACTTTGCTCATCAAGTGGAAATTTTAAAAACCATACATACGGTTCTTTACTGGCTTTAGTATCCCAAAATTGAATAGCGAGCCATGCATGACCAGCAAGTGGATAAGGGTAAGGCACTTGAGCTTGTTCAATAGCTAAAAATTGTTTTTTATCAAGCTTAGTAATGTGCCTGCCAATATCAAAAGCACGCCACTGAGTACCCGCACCATCTAAAAGCTGACCTAATGTAGCTATTTGATCACTCATTGTTTTCTCAACTGTTTTTACTGCAAAATTACATTAATTATACGTCATAGCCGCTTATGAGGGAACAGGGTATAATTGCATTACATATATAAAAGAGGGTGGTTATGTACCAGCAAACCCAAACTTATTTAGTGCAGCTAACGGCACTTTTACAAAAACACGCGCTTTGGCAAAGTGAGCCAATAGACGCTGAGGCACTGCTTTCAAATACTCCTTTTTGTCACGATACAATGGCGTTTGAGCAGTGGTTACAGTTTGTATTTATTGAAAAAATACAGCAATTAATAACACATAGGCAACCACTGCCGCGTAACTTTGCTATTGCCCCTATGGCGCAAATGACACTTGTGAATAAAGCCGGAAGCGATGAAATAATTGAATTACTAACAGCCCTTGATATCTTTTTAGGAGAACCAAATGAGTGAGCGTCCAGCGCCTATTGAATATGGCGAGCTGACTATTTTGTATCAAGATGAAAACTATGTGGCTATAAATAAGCCTTCAGGTTTATTAGTGCATCGCTCGTTTTTAGATAAACACGAAACCCAGTTTGCTATGCAAATGTTGCGCGACCAGCTAGGGCAACATGTATTTCCAGTACATAGGCTCGATAGACCTACGTCGGGCGTATTACTGTTTGCATTGAGCTCGGAAGCTGCTCGCGATATGAACCAGCTATTTATTGAAGGTACCATTGCTAAGCGCTATTTAGCCTTAGTGCGCGGTTTTGCACCAGAGTCAGTATTTTTAGATAAACCGCTTAAAGAAGAACTTGATAAAATAGCCGATAAGTTTGCAGATCAAGATAAAGCACCGCAAGAAGCGCAAACCCAGTTTAATTGCTTGCACCAAGCTGCATTGCCTATTCCTATTGGTAAGTATCCAACAGTGCGTTACTCGTTAGTTGAGTGTTTTCCAAAAACCGGGCGCAAGCATCAAATTCGCAGACACTTAAAACATTTATCACTGCCTATCATTGGTGATGTAAATCACGGTGATAACCAGCATAATCAATTTTTTAGGGATCATTTTGAGCTAAGACGCTTAATGTTATTTGCAACAGAGCTTAGTTTTGTGCACCCTTATAGTAATGAATCAATAACAATTAAAGCGCCACTAGGTGAAGACATGCTTGAAATATGTAAGCAGCTAGGTTGGCCAGAGCAAGAAAAGGATTATTAATGGCACATATTAGTATTTTTGTAGGCAGCGTTAATGGCGGTGCAGAGCGTTTAAGCGATGAAGTTGCAGCCACAATAGAGCAAGCGGGTCATACTGCTACAGTAATTACTGAAGCATCACTTGATGATATAAAAAATGCATCGCATATTTTAATTGTTACCTCCACAACAGGCCAAGGTGATGTACCGAGTAATTTGGCCGGATTGTACTTTGCAATGAATAGCACTTTCCCAATGCTTACCGATAAACCGTTTGGTGTAATTGCAATGGGTGACAGATGTTACGGCGATACATTTTGTGGCGCAGGGCGAAGCTTTGACGAGCTACTACGCGATTTACAAGCAAAGCCTGTGGGCAACCGCCTAGAAATAGATGCATGTGAAGATTTTGAACCATGGCCAGTAACCGAGCCTTGGTTAAAAGTATGGCTAGAAAAACTACCTGCTTAATCCTTAACTTTAAGGTATTAAAAAAGGAGCGCATGCGCTCCTTTTTGCTTTTAATATAGTTTTATAAATTAACTACTTCTGACATCTACTTTAAGTTTTAGCTTTTGGCCAGGTTGTAAGTATTTTTGACCGGCTAAATTATTCCACTTAATAATTTCGTTAACGCTTAGATTAAACTTAGACGCAATACGTGCAAGTGAGTCACCACGGCGTACTTTGTATGTAATAGTACGGTTGGTGCTTGCCGTTGCTTGTGGTTTATTAGCTGACTTATACACAGTTAGTTTTTGATTTAGGCGCAATACAGAGTTTTTCTTTAGTTTATTCCATTTAGCCAACTCATCCATAGTTACGTCATATTCGCGGCTAATATCCCATAACGTGTCGCCACTTTTAACTGTGTGCGAAAGCTTTGTGCGAGTTGCTTTATTTGCAGCTAAACGCATCTGCTTTGGTAAATGCTCGCTATTTATAGCGCCATCAGTAAGCGGGACTAATAACTCTTGGCCTACTTTAATCGTATTTGATTTGAGTTTATTAAGCGATCGGATTGCACTTGAGCTTGTTGTAAACTTTTTGGCAATTACCGATAAGCTGTCGCCTCGAGCCACAATATAACGCTGCCAGCGTAATCTGTTTTTAACATCAGTGTTTGCTAGTTTTTGGCTAAATTCCTCTGCTTTATCAACAGGCAATAATAAAGAATGAGGGCCATTAGGATCAGTTGCCCAGCGGTTAAAACCAGGGTTTAATCTGTATAGCTCAGTAAGCGTCATATCGGCCATATCAGCAGCAAGTGCTAAATCTATTTGCGAGCCAACATCAACCACTTCAACCACTTGTGCATTAATTACTGGTTGCCATGTAACGTTAAAATCATCTGAGCGTTTTAATAAATCGGCAAGTGCTAATAACTTTGGTACGTAGGCTGTTGTTTCGCTTGGTAAATCAAGAGACCAAAAATCGGTAGGTAAATGCTTTTTACGATTCTTTTTAATCGCGCGCATCAAGCGCCCTTCACCTGAATTATAAGCAGCAATCGCGTTAAGCCAATCGCCTTCAAGTGTTTTATGTAAATACGATAAGTAGTCAAGTGCTGCGCGAGTCGACTGCACTATGTCGCGACGACCGTCGTACCACCAGTTTTGTTTCAAATCGAATCGCTCACCTGTTGCAGGCATAAACTGCCAAATGCCCGATGCGCTGCGATTAGAATAACCAAACGGGTCAAATGCGCTTTCTACAATAGGCAGTAGTGCAATTTCGATTGGCATTTCGCGCTTTTCTACTTCTTCAACAATAAAGTGTAAGTAAGGTTCTGCACGTTTAGAAATACGATCTAAATAGGCTTGGTGGCGAGCGTAATAATTACGTTCAGTAACAACAGGGCGGTTTTGCGGTATTTCGATAGAAAGTTGGTAGCGAATTCGCTCCCACACATCATCAAACACGGGAGCTTCTTGCTCATCAGAGTCAACTTGCTGATATTGTGCGTTTACCATCAATGCATTGTTAATGTCGTTAGGACTTGCGCCTTCGAGTTGTTGGTTTGCTTGCGTGGCAACTTGAGAGTCTGACTCTAATGTTGTCAGTGTTTGACAACCACTTAGCGCTAACGCCAAGGCTACTAATAGGGGAGATTTATTCATAAATACCAATACATCGGGTAAAAAACTCGGCGAATACTACCTGTTATGAGTTAACATTGCCACTTAATGACATTTTAAAACGCAGAAATAGAATCATCACTATATCTTAAGTTAATGATTCTAATAAAATAAATATTAAAGTATTAGTTTTTGCATTAAAAATTGTCTTTGAACTGTCTCAGACTCGCAAAGTTTCCCCAAGGTTCATTGTTTTTTGTAACCGAGATAAATTTCTCGGGCACTAACTCTATAATGGTTGGCAAATCGCTACGCATAAATGGATTTACTTTTAGCTCCTGTCCAATAGAGGTAGGTAGAGAAATTTGATTATTACTGCGTAATTCATCTACTTTTTTACTGTACGCAAGGAGTTCTGGATTGCGTGGTTCAACTGCTTTGGCAAAGGCAAGATTAGCTTGCGTGTATTCGTGCGTGCAATACACAACACAGCTTGCAGGCAGCTCTCTTAGTTTATTAAAAGATATCCACATTTGCTCTGGCGTGCCTTCAAATAAGCGCCCACATCCGCCGCTAAATAATGTATCGCCTGTAAAAGCAAGTTCATCATTTGTGTAACAAATATGATCAAGCGTGTGCCCAGGAGTTGCTAAAATAGTAAAGTTAATATTAAGTACACTGATGCTTTGTCCATCAGTGAGTGCGTGAGTGACGCCTTTAAATGGACTATTTGCAGGGCCATAAACCGATATATCTGGATAGGCGTCAACTAATTCAGCTACGCCATCAGTGTGGTCGTAGTGATGATGCGTAATTAAAATGCCACCAAGCGTTAGTTTGTGCTCAGCTAAGTACGTTAATACGGGATGTGCTTGGCCTGGATCGACTACCCATGCTTGGTTACTGTTATCGGTAGTTAAACACCAAATGTAATTATCAGAAAAGGCTTTAATTGCTTTGACTTGCACCATGGTAAATTGCTCTATAAAGTGACACTTATCGCATAGTATAACGAGCTCAAAAAATGAAACCAGCCCTTAGTTTTCAAGAAGGACCCAAACCACTGTCGTGGCAGCAGTTTCCTCATGGGGATTATTTACGCACAGATATTGAACGTAAAATGGAGCAATGGCTACCGCGTATGTTTGGTTATCATATGCTTAAGTTGGGTAACTTAAGTGGCGAATTAAACACAAGTATAAGTACGATTAAACACCAAGTGTGTGTTGCAGAGCCTGGGCCTTACACCGGGGTCGTTGCTGACATAGATGAACTGCCATTTTACGAGCACAGTATTGATGCTTGCATACTAAGCCACTGCTTAGAGTATCATTCAGACCCACATCACATTTTACGAGAAGCACATCGCACGCTTATTCCGGGCGGTTATATACTCGTGACTGGTTTTAATCCGTTTAGTTTGTGCGGGCTTGCACAAATGCTGCCTTTTAGTGGTCAGAAATTACCATGGACAGGGCGCTTTTTTACCCCTGCGAGGGTTAAAGATTGGCTAAATTTATTGGGTTTTGAAATTGTAAGTGACGAACGTTTTATTTATTCATCACTGGCAAGAGGTAACAGGTTATCAAGATTTGAGTTTTGGCGGACTTTTGCAAAACAGTATTTAAAACCAATGGGCAGTGTTTATATGCTGGTGGCACGAAAAAGAGTTGCGCCACTCACGCCAATAAAACCTAAGTGGCATGCTAGGCCGCAATTTGCACCAGTAAAAGGGGCAGGGCTTAGACAAACGTCAAAGCAACACTTTAAATCGTGCGAGCAAAAAAATAATACCAATTGCATTAAATAAGTGATCTATTATAGCGCTAAGAAAATAGCACATTAACAAGGCGAAAATTGTGACATATAGCTGTTCTATATGAATAATTTTTAACGTAGTTAGTGAGTTATTTAATGCGATAGAATGAACATTTTTTAATAAAATTGGTATAACAACTAGCTTAGAATAAATTTAAGGCTGGTAGCCTACATCTTCTAGTAAATCTTTACTGCCAGCGGCATCGCGGGCTAAATCGTCAACTATTTCGTTGTATTTATTGCCGCTATGCCCTTTAACCCACTTCCAAGTTACATTGTGCTCGCTACAGGCTTTATCTAGGCGTTTCCATAAATCGACGTTTTTAACCGGCTTTTTCGCTGATGTTAACCAGCCACGTTTTTTCCAGTTAGTGATCCACGATTCAATGCCTTGCTTAACATATTGGCTATCGGTTGTTAGGTTTACTTCGCATTCTCGAGTGAGTGATTCTAGGGCTACAATAGCCGCGAGCATTTCCATTCGGTTATTTGTTGTGAGTTTATAACCTTGGCTCATTTCTTTTTCGTGGCCGTTATAAATCATAAAAATACCATAACCGCCGGGGCCTGGATTACCTAAACATGAGCCGTCGGTGTAAATCTCTACGGTTTTTTGCACTGTTTTACCTTGATCTTATGTACAATAAAGTGATTATAGAAAGATACCAGAATCAGGCTAAATTCGATATGGCACGTAGACAAATAGTTTTAGATACAGAAACCACCGGCATCGACCCTAAACAAGGGCACCGTATTATAGAAATTGGTTGTGTGGAGTTAGTAAATCGCCGCTTAACAGGCAATAACTTTCACGTTTATATAAACCCACAACGCCCAAGTGAAGAAGAAGCAATCGACGTTCACGGTATCACTAACGAATTTTTACGTGATAAACCGTTATTTCATCAAATTGCCCAAGAGTTTTTCGACTATATTGAAGGGGCAGAGTTAGTTATTCATAACGCACCGTTCGATGTTGGTCATATGGATAATGAATTTGCACTACTTAATCAGGGCTATCCTAAAACAGAGACTTTTTGTCAAGTTCTCGACACGCTTAAAATGGCGCGTGACTTGCATCCAGGTCAAAAGAACAATCTTGATGCATTATGCCGTCGTTACGATGTAGATAACGCAAAGCGAACACTTCACGGCGCGCTACTGGATTCTGAGATTTTAGCCGATGTTTACCTTGCCATGACGGGTGGTCAAACAAAGCTGAATTTGAATCAAAACAAAGATGACGGCAGCGAGCAACAGAAAGGCGGTATAAAGCGTTTAAATAGTGATAGAGCCCCATTAGTTGTATTGCGAGCAAGCGACGCTGAGCAAAGCGCACACGAAGCACGATTAGATCTTGTAAACAAAGAAGGCGGCCAATGTATATGGCGCGCTGAATAAGGCGATTTAATGAAAACGATGTATTTTGTAACAGCGTTATGTGCCGCTAGTTTATTTACTGGCAATGCATATGGCGTAAAACAAGTAGAAGTGCTCAAGCGCGATGGGCATCAAAATGAGATCCCTTTACTTGATAATCGTTTTCGCATAGATAGCAAAATAGATGAAATAACACTGCTGTTTTTTAGAAAATCAGGTGCACCTGCTGTTATTTTAGTGCGGCCCGATGGCAGTAAGTACTTTGCTACTGACTCAGTTAAAAACCCTAACTTAGATTGGTTTGACGAACTCAGCTACGATTTAGTTACCATAAAAAAACCTATGGCAGGTCCTTGGCAAGTAATAGGCAGTATTTTGCCCGATAGCAGAATAGTTGTATTAGGCGAAATATCTCTTGAGGCAGAGCCTCTTCCTTCAATGTTGTTTAGGGGGGAGACAATAAAAATCACCGGGAAAATACTAAACGACGGTGAGCCAATTAACACAAACCTATTTAGGGATGTTGTGAGCCTTAATGTTGACTTTGTAAGTACCAACAATGAAAACTTTGCTAACTTTGGTGCAGGCATTCAAGAAGTAGCGGAATTTAAAGACGATGGACGTGGATTTGATGAGCGCCCTAAAGATGGTGTGTTTACCGGCGAGTTTACTTTAGATTTTCCTGCGGGTGAATGGACACCAGAGCTCTACGTGGCAACACCTCTGCTGCAGCGTCGCATTGTGCAAAATACAATAGAAGTGCACGAGCCACCTTTTGTAACCGAAGTCGCGTTAGCAGAGCAAGACACAGACGAGCATCTGTTAACTATAAATATAGACCCAAGTATTGTTAAGCCCGAAACAGTCATCATCCAGGGAAAAATCTACTATCCCAATAACGAAGAGCAAATGTTTACCATAGATGCCGCTGCTAAAGACTCACGTCAGCTTAGTGTTAAAAATTATGATTGGGGTAGATATAGTGTTGAACTGTCTGTTTTTGGCACTAATATTAATGGCCGTGAATTTATGGCAACGCTACCAACGTATAAATTTGAGATAGAACGACCCATAGAAGCGGTGCCCGAAATTGATCCGGCAACAATTATTACGCCAGATAAAATGATTGAGAGTGAACCTGCTGAAGAAAAAATGGCCACATCAACAATTATTAGTTTAATTGTAGGCTGCAATACGCTCATTTTATTACTCGGATGGTTGTTAATTCGTATATTCGTTCAGAAAAAACCGATTAAATTTAAAGTTAAGCTGCCTTTTTTAAAGAAAAAGAAAACAAGTGAAGGTGGTGTTGCCGACACTGAAAAAAATCAAGTCGGTAAAAATGGCTCAAAAAATGACAGATCAGGTGAAATTTTAAACCTTTCGATGACAGATGACTAAAAAACCTATAAAAAAACAAAAAAGCCCTTGACGAAATAGGGGTTGGTTCGTATTATTCACGCCGCTGTCAGGGAGACCTAAACAGCAACGAAAATATGGAGTGGTAGTTCAGTTGGTTAGAATACCGGCCTGTCACGCCGGGGGTCGCGGGTTCGAGTCCCGTCCACTCCGCCATTTTCGTAAAACTTGTAAGTAAAAGCTGGAGTGGTAGTTCAGTTGGTTAGAATACCGGCCTGTCACGCCGGGGGTCGCGGGTTCGAGTCCCGTCCACTCCGCCAACACTTACACAACGTATGGTTGTAAAACATATTCTTATTATGGAGTGGTAGTTCAGTTGGTTAGAATACCGGCCTGTCACGCCGGGGGTCGCGGGTTCGAGTCCCGTCCACTCCGCCAATAAGAAAAAATAACAGTTTAAATATGCGCTGGAGTGGTAGTTCAGTTGGTTAGAATACCGGCCTGTCACGCCGGGGGTCGCGGGTTCGAGTCCCGTCCACTCCGCCAACTATTTAAACAACGTTATATTACAAAATTTGTATGCTGGAGTGGTAGTTCAGTTGGTTAGAATACCGGCCTGTCACGCCGGGGGTCGCGGGTTCGAGTCCCGTCCACTCCGCCAACAAATTAAGTAATAACAAGTATAATGATATCTCTGCGGAGTGGTAGTTCAGTTGGTTAGAATACCGGCCTGTCACGCCGGGGGTCGCGGGTTCGAGTCCCGTCCACTCCGCCATTTGATATCATGATTAAAATTAGTAAGTGCATTACCCCATGCACATACCACTGCGGAGTGGTAGTTCAGTTGGTTAGAATACCGGCCTGTCACGCCGGGGGTCGCGGGTTCGAGTCCCGTCCACTCCGCCACTTGTTATTTCCTCAATAACAAGCTTATAAAATCCTTGATTAAATAATTTAGTAAAATATTCTTTGGCTATCAGCTATCAGCTATCAGCTATCAGCTATCAGCTATCAGCTATCAGCTATCAGCTATCAGCTATCAGCTATCAGCTATCAGCTATCAGCTATCAGCTATCAGCTATCAGCTATCAGCTATCAGCTATCAGCTATCAGCTATCAGCTATCAGCTATCAAATACATTCCTTGCACGAACCTGCTTATATTCCTTATTGTATCAATACCTATATCAATCTACCGATGCTCTGGTTAAGTGCTTGTGCATTGCGCTGTATCCCTTCTTTCGTAACTTTGAAACTTTTACCGCAGTTAACTTAACGCCAGGTTTAACCCCAATTCGCTTAATTAAGTAATCTATTTTGATGTAAGAAAAGCATGTCGATAATAAGGAATAATTCGTTATTTAGTTGTTTTCGGCAAATGATCCTGCATTGCTCTATCTCCTGCATCCATGCAGTCGTATATCAGAGACTTTTAACACTGCTAGGCAGGCTCTAAGTATTATTGCTAATTGGTATAGTCATTAACTTTATAGTGTTGTACTTGTAGAGCTCTTGAGAGGGTTTAAGTTTTTACAGGAGTATAGAGATGAATTAAGGGTATTTAATCAATACAGAGCTTTTAGGGTTGGTTAGATGTCAGAGCTGCCTGTTATACCAAGCTGTATAATTATTTAAACAATCTAACGAATTAAACTATTCCATCACGTTGTTAAAACTTTTTATTGTGCACAAAAAAGCCAGCACGTTATATGCTGGCTTTTGGTCTGTAAATGCTTAGCTTAGTTAAGCAGCATCAGCTTCTTTTTTAACGCTATTGCGTGCGGCTTTGCCTGCAAGTAAGTCAGCAGGGTCAAAGTCATCAACGTTAATAACATCTAAACGAGATTGCTCAACAGCAGCTAGTTTATCAGCCTCTGCTTGGCTTAAAATGCCTGCTTCAAGTCCCATTTGCGCTACTTTATCAAGCTGGAAGAATGGCAGTTTAAGGCCTTTCTCTTTACATACTCTTTCAAATAATGGCTCAACGTCTAGGATGTCTTTAAGCGTTTGCTCTTGACGACCTACAAGGTTAAGCGGCTCATTTTTTAAGTATACGTAGCTTGCTAAGCGGTTACGCGTTTCACTAGGTACTTGTAGTAGTTGCGCAAGTTTATGCTCAAGTTGGTCAGTTGGTTTACGAACCGGGCGACCAAACGGGAATAACAATACTTTTAACACGGCACGTAGTGGAGCCGAAGGCATGTTATTAATTAAATCAGCAAGTGCACGTTGGCAATGGTAAAGGTGATCTTGGCAACTCCATTTTACTAGAGCAAAATCTTCTTTTTTACGGCCTTCGTCGTTGTAACGCTTAAGCGTTGCAGACACTAAGTATAAGTAACTAAGTAAGTCACCTAAACGTGCTGAAATACGTTCTTTACGTTTTAGTGAACCACCAAATACTGCCATGCTAATGTCTGACATAAGAGCAAGTGATGCACTAAAGCGTGACGCTATACGGTAAAACTCAGCGGTTTCGTCGTTGTACGGCACACTTGTAAAACGAGCGCCGGTAAGTGCAAGCCATTTAGTACGTACAAGGTTCGACATAGTAAAACCAATGTGACCCATTAGCGCTTTATCAAATACGTTAAGCGCTTCTTCGCGGTCTTCAATTTCGCACGCACCTAGTTCGGTAAGTACAAATGGATGACAGCGAATTGCACCTTGACCATAAATAATCATATTACGGGTCAAGATGTTTGCACCTTCAACGGTAATAGCAATAGGTGCCCCTTGATAGCCACGACCTAAATAGTTATTTGGCCCAAGCATGATGCCCTTACCGCCAAGTACATCCATTGCATGAATAGTTGCATCACGCATTTGCTCTGTAAGGTGGTATTTAATAATGGCAGAAACTACCGATGGCTTTTCGCCTAAATCAACCGCACCCGTAGACATACTAACCGCAGCATCAGAGCTGTAAGCGTAACCAGCAAGTTTTGCTAGTGACTCTTCAACACCTTCCATTTTACCAATAGGTAAACGGAACTGACGACGAATACGGCTATACGCACCCGTTGCAACGGCAATCATTTTAATGCCACCGGCAGAATTTGACGGCAATGTAATTGCACGACCAACCGATAAACACTCAACCAGCATGCGCCAGCCTTGACCAGCCATATCTGGACCACCAATAATATAATCAAGTGGTACGAAAATATCTTTACCGCGAGTAGGACCATTTTGAAATGGTACGTTTAGCGGGAAATGTCGACGACCAATTTCAACTCCAGGAGTGTCCGTTGGAATAAGTGCACAGGTGATGCCTGGCTCTTTATTGTCGCCAATTAGCCCATCAGGATCTTGTAACTTAAACGCAAGACCAAGTACGGTAGCCACTGGGGCAAGTGTAATGTAACGCTTATTCCACGTTAAACTAACACCCACAACTTCCTCACCATTCCATTGCCCTTTACATACCACACCGTAGTCTGGAATTGAGCTTGCATCAGAACCCGCTTCTGGCGAAGTTAATGCAAAACATGGAATTTCTTGACCGCTCGCTAGGCGCGGTAAGTAATGATCTTTTTGCTCTTTTGTACCATAGTGCTGTAATAATTCACCTGGGCCTAAAGAGTTTGGTACACCAACAATTGACGAAAGTAATGTTGATTTACTTGTTAGTTTTTGAAGTACACAAGACTGTGCAAATGCAGAAAACTCTAAACCGCCGTATTCTTTTTTGATGATCATGGCAAAAAATTTATTATCTTTTAGATATTGCCATACATCTTGAGGAAGGTCGGTTAGTTCGTGCGTTGCTTCCCAATCGTCCAACATGCTACAAACTACTTCAACAGGGCCATCAACAAAGGCTTGCTCTTCAATAGTAAGTTTAGGAACTGGGTATTGGTGAAGTTTTTTCCAATCTGGGTTACCGCAAAATAAGTCAGCTTCCCACCACGTCGTACCTGCATCAATAGCTGATTTTTCAGTATCAGACATGCTTGGCGTTACTTTTTTAAACGTAGCAAAAATAGGCTTGATGATATATTGCTGACGAAGGCCAGTAACAGAAAGAGGGACCGCGATGATCAAATAGATCAACCAGCTAATTAAACCAAAAGCACCCGCAAAGGTACCAATTAATAAAGTTATAGCCGAAACACCAAGTGCTGTGTTCCAACTTGCTCTGTGGTAAACCGCAGTGCAAAGCAACGCGATTAGAACCAGTGTAAATATGAGTGTCATTTTTATTCCTTAATAGAGGTCAGACCACCTCACTTAGAGTAGCGCTAGTAACAGTAATTTTCAAGTACATAACGATGTTAAATTGTAGTAGAAAGTAACTTAAATACGATATTTAATTACCCGACAGAGGAACACTCAATAACTATCGTATAGTCAAAGCATTAGCCGTAAGTAGTGTTAACGTAAAAATAAATAAATCTAATAGCAAAATGACACTTTTTAAGTAAGTATAGCCGTTATAGCGGGCTGCAATTTAGTGTACGCTTAATACACAAATATTCGCTATTTATTTTAATGTATGGTTTTTAAGGGTTATTTTATTAATGTGTGAATTACTTGGCATGTCAGCCAATGTGCCTACCGATATTTGTTTTAGTTTTTCAGGCCTTTTAGAGCGTGGTGGTAATACAGGTCCTCATAAAGATGGTTGGGGTATTACATTTTACGAAGGTAAAGGCTGTAGAACCTTTAAAGATCCTGAGCCGAGTTATCAGTCAGAAATTGCAAAGCTCGTTAAAGCATACCCCATTAAAAGTGTTTCGGTTATTAGCCATATACGCCAAGGTAACCGCGGGCGAGTATGCCTTGAAAATACTCATCCTTTTACGCGAGAGTTATGGGGGCGCGAGCTTACTTACGCTCATAACGGGCAGCTATCTAATTATCATGATTTAAAACCACAGTACTATCGCCCAGTGGGTAACACCGATAGCGAACTCGCTTTTTGTTGGTTGCTTGATAAAATTCGCGAAAAATACCCAAAGCGTCCAAGTAATATGGCGTCGGTTTTTAGATACGCGGCTAAGCTTTCGCAAACTCTGCGTGAAAAAGGGGTGTTTAATATGTTATTGACCGATGGGGTGTTTGTTTTAGCGTATTGCACTAATAACTTACATTATATAACGCGCCGTGCGCCATTTGGTAAAGCAACGTTGATTGATGCCGACATGGTGGTTGATTTTCAACAAGAGACCACACCAAACGATGTAGTAACAGTTATAGCTACAAGGCCTTTGACGAATGATGAGCGCTGGCAAAAAATGGAGCCGGGGGAATTTGCATTGTTTAAAATGGGTGAGCTAATTTAGCCCACCTATTTTAAATATTAGCTTAACTTTAAATTAAATTTAGTTAGCTTCTTGAGGTTGTTGTGCTGTTGCAGGCGCAACAGCTGTAGGCGCAATAACAGTAAATGAATTCATTTGAACTTCAAACTGCTCCATACCTTTTTCGCCTTTCCACATACGTACCAGCATGTAATCCATTTCTGGCGCAAACCATGCAATTGCTTGGCGTTTATCGTTATCGTATAAACGCTTCACTTTAATGGCTTCTACATTACCGATAGGTAAGGAGATCATCTCTTTTTCAACAACTTCAAAGTTGTAGTCGCGGCGGTTACCTTTTTTGTCTATGAGCGGGAATGAAAAGCTTGTTTCGCCTTTTTTCAATCCTTCGCGCACTTGCACTTGGTACGAAATAGCATCCTGAAATTCATCAGTCCATTCGCATTTAAGTGGGTATTCACTAGCGCTGCTAGTCACTACTTTGTTTGTTGTATCAAAATCAATTTTGTAATCTTTATCTGGGCCTGTCCCTGTACGAATCATGTTGTAATGATGCGGGGTAACCTTGCCATCTTTAAAGGTAAACTTTGATGTTTCTTCACGAGAGTCAGAGAAAATCATCCACTCAATATTGCTGTGGTATGTAAGTTCATAAGTATCGTCGCCCGTTTTTTTGAGCTCACGAACAGCCTCACCATGATTTTTACCTTTGCGTAAAATATCGTAATTAGCTTGATACTGGGTCAATTCGCCTGCAATTAGGCTAGTTGGAAGTAAAGCGCCCGCACATAACAACAGGGCACTTATTTTTTTATTGTGGGTAGTGCGCGCCGTGTGCAGGAAGTTGTTTTTTGTCAAGAACTGCATAATCTGCTTCCATAGTAAGTCTGTGTTCACTGAACCACTTGACCACCAAAGGATAAATTATATGCTCTTGCTCATGCACGCGTTTTGCTAATGTTTCTGCTGTATCATCCTTGAGTACAGGTATTTGCGCTTGAAGAATAACGGGACCGCCGTCTAACTCTTCAGTAACAAAGTGAACACTTACGCCATGAACATCGTCTTTTGCATCAATTGCTCTTTGGTGGGTATTCAGCCCCTGATACTTAGGCAACAAAGATGGATGAATGTTCAACATTTTTCCAACATATTTTTGCACTAAGCCAGGAGTAAGAATACGCATAAACCCAGCTAATACAACTAGATTTGGCATAAAAGAGTCGATAACGTTCATTAATTGCGCATCGTACGCTTCGCGCGAGTCAAAATCTTTATGACTGAGCACTTTTGTAGCAATACCTGCTTGTTTTGCACGCTCTAGGCCATAAGCGTCTGCTTTATTACTAATAACAGCCGCTATATGCCCGTTTATCTCGCCACGTTCGCAGGCATCTATGATGGCTTGTAAATTAGAGCCACTACCTGAGATTAAAACTACCAGACGAGTCGGTGCCATTACTTAGCACCACCTACAATTTCAACTTGCTCTTCGCCAGCTGCTGCATCTTGAATTTCACCAAGGTGCCATGCATTTTCGCCCAAGTCTTTTAGCATTGTTAAGCTTTGCTCAAGTTTGTCTGCAGGGACTACTAAAACCATGCCTACACCACAGTTAAATGTACGGTACATTTCGTGTGTAGTAACATTGCCGTTTTCTTGTAACCAATTAAAAATTGGTGGCCACTGCCAGCTATCACCTTTAACTACAGCTTTTGCTGAAGCGGGTAATACACGTGGAATGTTTTCCCAAAAACCGCCGCCAGTAATATGCGAAAGCGCATGTACGTCAACGTTTTTGAATAACTCAAGTAAAGGTTTTACGTAAATACGCGTAGGCTCAAGTAGAGTTTCGCCTAATGTTTTACCTTCAAAGTCAGCGCTGGTATCAGCTTTTGACACTTCAAGTACTTTACGAATTAAAGAGAAGCCATTTGAATGAGGACCGCTTGATGCAAGTGCAATAAGCTGATCGCCTGCTGCTACTTTTGTGCCATCAATAATTTTTGATTTTTCTACAACGCCTGTACAAAAGCCTGCCATGTCGTAGTCTTCACCATCATACATACCTGGCATTTCAGCTGTTTCGCCACCAATTAGGGCACAACCTGAAATTTCACAACCTTTGCCAATACCTGTAACTACGTCAGCTGCTGTGTCTACATCTAGTTTACCAGTTGCATAGTAATCTAGAAAAAACAGGGGTTCAGCACCTTGAACAATTAAGTCGTTTACACACATTGCAACTAAATCAATACCAACCGTATCGTGTTTTTTTAAGTCGATTGCTAAACGTAGTTTAGTACCAACGCCATCTGTGCCTGCAACTAATACTGGTTGCTTGTAGCCTTCAGGAATTTCGCAAAGTGCGCCAAAACCACCAATTCCGCCCATTACTTCAGGACGACGAGTTTTTTTAACTACGCCTTTAATACGCTCAACAAGTGCATTACCAGCGTCGATATCTACGCCCGCGTCTTTATAGCTTAGAGACTGTTTTTGTTCGCTCACAGGTTTTCCTCAAAATAGTTGTTTTGGGTTGCTTAGAAACGCGCGTATTTTACAACAATTGCAAGGTCGCGGCTAGCGTAAATGTAATTTTGAAATAATTAACAAGGACACTTGTCCGCTGTTTGTTGTTTAAATAAACAAAAAAACGCCCGTAGGCGTTTTTTTAGTATTAAAGGCGTTAAATTAACAGCTATGCTTTTGCGGTTAATATGGCTCGAAGTGGAGCGGGGTAGCCTTCAATTGTTTTACTTGTATCGTTTGGATCTAAAAAGTCGATTAACGATTCGTTTTCCATCCAGTCGGTTTTGCGTTGCTCTTCAAGCGTGGTAATAGCGCAATCTTTTATTTGCACATCTTTAAAGCCAACGCGTTCCATCCATAGTTTTAATGCTGCAGTACTTGGAATAAACCAAACGTTGCGCATTTTAGCGTAGCGGTCGGTAGGGACTAATACCGTGTTTTCGTCGCCTTCAATTACTAGGGTTTCAAGTACGAGTTCGCCGCCTGGGCGAAGCTGCGCTTTTAACTGCGCTAAAAAGTCGATAGGTGAGCGACGATGATAAAGTACACCCATCGAAAAAACAGTATCAAACGCTTTAAGCTCGGGTAATGCTTCTACGCCTAGTGGCAGTAAATGTACGTTTTCGTCTGGGTTGTAGTGTTTAATTGCCTGAAACTGACATAAAAATAAATCAGATGGATCAATACCCACGACAAACTCTGCGCCTTCACCGCGCATACGCCATAAATGATACCCTGAGCCGCAACCAATATCTAAAACAGTGCGACCTTTTAATGGCTCAATATGAGGAAGGAGTCTGTCCCACTTCCAATCACTGCGCCACTCTGTATCTATTTCAATACCGTGCACACTAAATGGGCCTTTGCGCCATGGCATCATGCGTTTTAATAAATGCATGGCTTGCTTTTGCTCGCCATCACTCATCTCTCCTGGCGCGCCAATTTCTACCTTTGTAGAAATATCAACATGGGAAGTTGCCACCTCAGGCAAGTTTTTAAGTACTTTTTGCCATTTAGGCAAATCACCATGGCTAGCCTCGTTTTGCCAATGTTTTAATTGAGCAGGGAGGGTTTCTAGCCAGTGACTAAGTGGGCTTTGTGCGATAGCTGCGTAAAATTGGTTAAACCATTGAGACATGGATGACTCTCTTTATTTAATTGCTACCATTGAGCAAAAATTAAAACATTGATACCACACTTGAGTTTGGCTAAAACCAATATCCTGTAAGCGAGTAAAGTGAGCGCTTAGTGTATCTGGGCGCATAACGTTTTCGATGGCGGTACGTTTTTGGCTTATTTCAAGCTCAGAGTAGCCATTGTGACGTTTAAAGTCGTGGTGCAAATCAATCAATAAATTGTCGCATTGCTCGTTTTCGGCTTTAATTTTTTCGCTTAGCAGCAATACACCACCAGGTTTTAAATTAGCGTATATTTTCTCAAGTACGGCTTGGCGCTGTGCGTGTGGAATAAATTGCAGTGTAAAGTTCATTGCTACTACTGAGGCGTTTTGAATCTCAAGCTCGTTAATATCGCCCAAAGTAACAGTAACCGGCACATCTGATTTAAAACCTTGTAAATGTACCTTACAACGCTCAACCATAGCTTGAGAGTTATCTACCGCTATTATATGGCAGTTATCGGTGCGAATATTACGGCGCATGCTAAGCGTGACTGCGCCAAGAGAGCAGCCTAAATCATAAAGATTTGAGTTACTTTGTGCGTATTCACCCGCAAGTTTACCCATAGTGCTTACAATGGTGGCATACCCAGGCACAGAGCGCTGGATCATATCTGGAAAAACTTCGACTACATTTTGGTCAAAGCTAAAATCTTTTACTTGTTGCTCAGAGGCATAAATACTGTCTTTTATGGTCACGAAGGCAGTCTCTTTGTAAATAATGGCGCTATTTTAACATTTTATACTGGATAGTCAGTGATAAATTCAGTAGCTTGACTAGAATTATGAATAATAAGTATAAAAGAGAAGATTAAATGAGCAAAAGTAAGGTCATCAACACAGACGATATATTAGCAACCCTTTGTCATTCAGTGACAGGCGTACTCACATCAGCCAGCGGTAATGGTATTAGCTACTCAGCCATGGTGCAAAAAATAACACGTACATGTATGCGACCAGATATTGGCTGCTTTGTTTTATTTGACGGCGGTTTTACAGGGCTTGTAATTACCAACTTTACTTCGCAAGCGGCGATGGAAATTTATGGCGATTACATGCGCAACATGGGGATGCCAGAAGATGAAATAGCGCATAGCCATTTATCAGACGACGTATCAAACGTACTAGGCGAGTTGATGAATCAAATTGTTGGCGACTTTACGTCTAAAGTGCGTGAGCAATTACATACGTCTATTACGCAAAACCAGCCAAAAATGATGGCAATAAATAAGCAAGTGCAAATATCGGTAGATACCACAATGGATCGCCCGCAAGCCCGACGCGTAACATTCACCACAAGTAAGCAAAATATTTTTTACTTGGAATTAGCGATGGATAAAACAGAGTTTATTAAATTACACGACTTTGATATTGCAGAAGCACTAGACCCTGATGACATAATTGAAAACGAAGCACGAAAAAAAGCGGACAAAGAAAAATCATCTAAAGCAGTAGAACAAGATGATGGCGATGATGATTTTATGGCAGGCCTAGGGCTTTAAGTCTATTTACGTAGGTTGGGCTGAGTGAAACGAAACCCAACGACTGCTTAGTTATCAATTTTTATCTACCAACGGTCTGTAGACAACAAGTAACTTAAATAATAAACGTGATTTGATATCGCGTTTATTATCCTTTCATTTTTACTTATTTAGCCCAAAGTGCTTTTCTCTATGGCAATTCGGACAGAGAGCCTGGGCATTTTTAACCGTATCTTCACCACCATCCGCAAGTTGTATTATATGGTGCACCTCAAGGTAGGGAGTCATATCTTTTTTACGTCGAAACGGAGCTGCTTTACCGCAGTATTCGCAATGTCCCTTTGCTCTAAGTAATACAGCCGCAACTACATGAGGATTGCGGTTAAAAATTTCAATTATGGCGATCTTTTTTTCTACTTTAACAGATGAAGCTAATATTTCATTTCTACATTGCTCAGACAATAGTGCTGACTTTTTTACTTGTTCCTCAAAGGCTATAGTATGGAGAGAGTAATCGATCAGGTTCTCATATTGCTCGATGGTATTATGCTTAGAAACTACCTGTCTTAGTTTGATTACATTGGTATTACGAATAGCTTCGTAATAGGTTATATGTTTTCTAACTGATTTTATTGCATTATCGAAGTCAATTTTAGTTCCATCTTTTTTTATACTTGATAGATAGTAATCAATACCTGTAGCACTCAAAGCTCGTTTAAATACATTGCCTTCAATTATACACTTATAGTCATTTATATAATCTTTTGCTGAATTATCATTGAAACCCTCCTCAGTGACTAAGATCGTCACAGCATAATCAAGTTTCAATTTTTTATTATAAACCAGCTTCGCTAATTCATAAGCAGCTTGAATATTTTCAATAGTTATTTTGTTAGGCATATTCATATGAATCTTTTAATTATAATAATTGTATTGCATGGAGTGAACATAACATGATTAATGTTTTTCATAATTTAATTAGTTACTTAAACTTTTATCGATAATTTCAAGTTTATTTAATAAGCTAAATAAGGATTCTCTGCCATCGCCACTACCACACAAAATATCCTTAAATCAAATTCCAATTGGTGATACTGCGGTCCCTTATGGCAGCAACGTTTATAAAAGCCTTTGTTGTGGTCTTTTTCTTTAAAGTGGGCGAGCTCATGTACTACTAACGTTTTTAGTTATAGCTCAGGTGCGCCGAAACAAATCATTTTTTCTCGACAAATTAATGCGTTGGGAACCATACTTTCCTCTTTTCTAATGCTGTTTTTTAAGTTGCTAAACCTACTCTTTAAACTTATAGCCCACACTATAAACCGCTGCTATTGGGTTTAGCCCTGCTTGAATGTCGTTAATCTTTTTTCGTATATTTTTAATATGTGTATCTATGTTGCGATCGGATATGTCGGTTGTATCGCTGTATACGTTATTAATAATATCTTCGCGGGTAAAAACACGCCCTACGTGGCTTATAAATAATAAAAATATTTTAAACTCGACGGCGGTAAAGCCAATGCTTTTGCCGTTTAGGCGGGCTTCGTAAGCGTCTTTGTGTAATTGAAAATTATTATGATTGATGTTGTTGGTTTTAGGCTGGCTGGTCCTTCTTAGTACGGCTTTTATGCGTGCTATAACTTCTTTGGGGCTGAAGGGTTTGCATATGTAGTCATCGGCGCCGACCTCTAAACCCAGTAAGCGGTCTATTTCTTCACTTTTTGCGGTAAGCATAATAATAGGCACACTTGAAAAGGCTCTAATTTGCTTACATAGCTCTATGCCATCAACATCTGGCAGCATTAAATCAAGAAGTATTAAATCTACTGCGTTTTGTTTTACAAAACTAACTACACCTTTGCCGCTATTAAAGTGCTCAGTTTCGTAATTTTGTTGCTTAGCGTAGGCAATAAGTACCTCGGCAATGTTTTCTTCGTCTTCAACGATAAGTATTTTTTGTGATGCCATTATTTTAACCTAAAAGTGTCAGCGTTATTTTTACCTCTAGCCCACCGAGTGGTGAGTTGTGCAACGATATTTGACCACCATGTGCCTCTACTATTTGTTTGCAAAGTGCAAGTCCTAAGCCCGAACCGCCGTGCTCTCGGCTTCGAGATTTTTCAACGCGATAAAAACGCTCAAACAATTTTTGTAAGTCGTTTGGTAAAACACTTGGGGCTGAGTCTTGTAAAATAAGCTCAATGTTATTGTGCGTTTTGTTGGCAAGTATTATTACTTGCCCACCTTTATGCGTGTATCTGCAGGTATTTTCTAACAGGTTTGAAAATAGTTGCACAAGGCGTTCTTTATCGCCATTTATTATACATTTACCGGCTTTGGCTAAGCTTTTGCTATCTACATTTAATTCACGCTCTTTAAAGCGAGCGGTGTAGTTTTCAATTGATTGCTCAAAAATGTTTATTAAATCAATGCGCGCATTGTTATAGGTTAAATTAACGCTATCTGTTTGTGCTAGTTGGGCTAGGTCGTCAACAATGTGACTTAAGTTATCTACTTGGTTTATGAGTAAATTAATGCGCTTTGTGTCGGCTGTAAATACACCATCTTGCACAGCTAACAAGTGCGATCGTAGTACGGTAAGCGGGGTTCTTAATTCGTGGGATGTGTCTGACACCCATTGAAACCGCATTTGTTGGTTTTGCTCAAGCGTGTGGGCTAAGGCATTAAAGTTGTTGGATAGGGTACCTAGCTCATCTTTACTAGAGGGAATTATTCTGCTGGCAAAATTTCCTTTTGTTAACTCATCTGTGCCAGTCACTATTTGCTTTATTGGTTTTATTAAATGGCGAGATAACACAATAGCCATAATAAATGCGAGCGCAATAACGAGTAACGTGATCATAAAATAGTTATGAAATTGCGCTGCTAAAAACGCTTTAGCTGGGCTACTTTGCACAAGTTTTGAAGGTACTAAACCTATCCAGCCTATAACGTTATTGTTTAATAAAATTGGCTCTATATGTGGGTTGTCGTTTAAATTCGCTCTACCAACAACAACTTTTTTATTTTGATCATATAAACTTATACGTTGCCCTGTTTTAAGGGAACCCGCAGGTAAGTGTACCCACAATAAAGAGGGCGCTGCTTTACTGCTATTTGGTTTGGGTGGGGGGCTTGTGTGTTTATTCGTTTTAGGTTCACCTGGTTTTTTTTGCGGCTCTACAATAGAGCGCCATAATTGCGTGTTTTGCGTAATGGGTTGCCAACTGCCTAATTCGCTATAAAGCTCAATAAGTTGCTGCTTAACCATTGCTACATGCTTTGTTTCTTCTTGTTCAACAAAGTCGTTAAACCCTGACGAAAAGGTCATGTATATAAACACAAACATAAGCCCAACAAGGGCGATATTAGTGATAAAAAAAGCTAAAAAGAATTTATGTATTAATTTCACTGATTGGCAAATAGTAAAAATCATGTGTTAACGTACCAAGCAGTATTGCATATTGATTATGTGCCTACAATTAGCGTATTTAGGGAGTTGCTTACTAAAATCCTTTTTAAGTAAGCTTTTTAGGTATGTTGATATTTGGACTAGAACTTTATTTTTGCGGTATCGCCAGCACCCAGTAACTTATATTGTGGTTTTACAAAGCTTGCGTGTACTGCACCTAAACTTTTAGGGAACGATATAGCAAGCTCATCTACTGTTGTAAATGTGTGCTTCGCTTGAAAAACAATTTCTAGGTCGTGCGCTTCGTTGTTGCTGTTGGTAAAAGCGACGCGTTCAAACACCATAACTTGCTGATTTACACGTAAGCTCGTTTTTTGTTTAAGTGCATTTTTTACAAACTCTTCTTGTTGTTCTGCACTTAAGTTTGTAGGCATAAGCTTATCAATATCGCCCATAAGCCATGCTTGCTCGCTTTGCAGCGCTGAAATTAAGTGCTCAGCATTAGTTAATACTTTAACCTCAACTTGCCCGTCTCTTAAAATTACTTGGGCTGTTGTATTTTTTAATACATGGGCGCTCACTTGAGCGCTCATACTTGTTAAAATACACGCGAGCATTAGCCATTTTAATTTTTTTAAAAAATACATAATTACTACCTTTTATTGAGGTTGCTCAATAATTGCTTTACAAATAAGGATGTTGTCGGTTTCTAAGTCTTCGCCCCATATGAATTTTGCGTTTTTATCCCAGTTAATGTCGTCGTAACCGTCTTTTGGTCCTACATCGGCAAAGTTGTGCTCTACTGCATTAGCCCAGTTTGCGTTATCAAAGTTACTTTGTAGCCAGTTAGTTGGCGCTTCTTTTGACATAAATGTACAAGCGCCTTCGCCCGCGACAGGGTTTGATTCGCTTTCGCATAATTTGTTGAGCGGCGCTTTGTGAAGTATTTCGCATTTAAAGCTTTTATCGCTTACGGCAACTACTTTATTTGTATCGGTGTCGGTAAGTTGCATAATAAAACCGCCATCACCCATTTGTTGATTTTTAGCACCGATGTATTCAAGCCCTGTGTCGTTTTGCTTAAAGTCTTTAATTATTAAATTAAGCTCAATAGGGTAGTTTGCAGAAAACGTAATGCTTTCGGCATTAAATGAGCGTTCTGTGGTTATAGGCACAGAATCTTCAACAAGTAACTGCTCGCCTATGTAGGCTGTAAACCAGTTATCAGCCCATGCTTCTAGCTTTAAGTTATGCTTGCCTGTAATGGCAGGGTTTGTATTTTTCTTAGTGACTGTAGGAGTAAGGTGATTTGGTTGCGGACCTCTACAAAATATACCTGTTTGAACTTTGCCACCATTACTGATGGTTTTTTGTTTAAAGCTATAGCAGTCTTTTCCCTGTGATGCAGGGCTGTAGGTAGTAAAGTAGTTCTCGCCTTTGTATGAATAGCTCATTGTACGGCTGCCATTTTCAGAGATTGCGTGCGTTAAGTTTTCAACGCCTTCTTGTGGCGGGCGCAAGTCGGCTCTTATACCTTGAGTATCGCCACTCAGTGGTGACACTCTTGGTAATTTAGCTGTATCTACTTCACCTACTAAGCACTGAATAATATACGGCGGCGTAGCTGATGTTTGGTAGCGATAGCCAAATGTGTCGTCGGCTTGCCCGTTACATACATCAAGGTCACCTTTGGCAATTGCACTGCCGTCTGGGTTTTTACTGCCATACAGCGGGTAACCATCGTAAGCCCAACCAATAATGGCATCGCTTGATTGGTTTTTCATTGTGTCAATCATACACGTTGGCGATACATGATAATGGTAGTCATCACCTCGTCCTGCGTGTCCGCCACATATATCTAACTGTCCGAGTGCTAGTGTGTCGTGTTTTTCATCGTAGCTATTTACGTCCAGTTCACCTTGCGAAGAATAGTCGTATATTGGTACGCCATTAACGGCAACACCTACGGCTGCATCAATTGTTGTTATTGTTTTTGCTTTTTTCGGGTTTAGCTTTATAGGTGCTACGTAGTCTTTAGCTGGAACGGGTATTTGCTCGTTAGTACCTGTAATACCAGTCATTACGTCATGATCAGGGTAAGTAGATGAGGCAATATAAGCATATTGTTCATCGCACGTAACAGATACGCTTTTATCAAACCCTGCATTACTCACTGATTGTGTAATAGCATCGCAACGAGGTGATTTTACGTTAGCGGTTAAATATGATTTATCAGGCTTTGGTTGCTCATTTGGTTTTGGTCTTGTATTTGGTTTGTGTTCCGCGCTACTGGCGCTTCGCGAGTATTTAACCGTCATACTTGCAGTATCGAGCGTAATATCTTTTACAGCAGCGAGTAATGCTGAGCGATCTACCTTTGTATCGCTATTAAAGGTAACCGGTGCAGATAACGCATACACAGTATAAGTATAGCTTTTTTCACCTGGACCTTTAGAGCAAGGCGGCGCGTATTGGTTTAAATCGTTTACGCTATTAGAGCCTACTTCACCGAGAGTTTCGCCCGCTTTAATTTGTGTTTTATCGGCGGCAATATTGTACATGGTCCAATACCAATGCATTCCCTCTGGCGCTTTATGATCCATAATTAACGCATAATATTTGGTTGCCTTAGGTGCTCCACTCCAGTTAAGTGGCGGGCTAATGCTTTGCCCATCGCATGTATAAGTAATAGGCAAATTACCGCCATCACTTACTTTTGAGCTGGTTAGAGTAAAATCATTGAGGTTTGATTGTTCAAGTGATTGGCTGTTTTGCTCGTTGCAGGCACTTAAGGTTAAGCAGCACAGTGCTCTGAGTAAAATAGCATGGGTATTTTTCATCATTTAAAAACTCCAAAGATTAAATTAACTTTTAAGAGTGTAATTCTCAAATGTAGGGCAATTATGTAGTTTTAAACTTTTTTATTTTATTAAGGACGAGGCGTTAAGTTGTGAGCTGCTTACTTGGATAAGAGAAAATATTGGGTATGAGCGTTTGGTTATGAAAGGAAATATTAACTTAAGCATGGCTTTATTTTCACTCAGTTAAATAACGCTAAAATCCTTATTTTAAATAAGGATTTTCTCCCATTGCGACTACCACACAAAAAATTCTTAAATCTAACTCTAGCTGGTGGTAACTCGGCTCCATATGGCAGCAAAGTTGATAAAAACCTTTGTTGTGGTCTTTTTCTTTAAAGTGGGCGAGCTCATGTACCACTAACGCTTTTAATAACGGCTCGGGAGCGCGGAGCAAGTCGCTGTTTATCGCTAAATCGTGTTTACGGGTTTTACCTTGCATTCGATACGTATGTGTACCGAGTGCATTGGTGACCATATCGCCTTGCTTTTTAAACGCCGCACGACCAAATGGTGGCGCATTTTTTAAATATTGTTTTTTAAGCTCGGTTGCATAGCTATAAAGTAGTTTATCGCTGGTAATAGTGTGTGCTTGCGGATACTTTTTAAGTAAGTAGTCATATACCTTTTTGTTATTTATAAGGCTTAATACTTGCTCAACAATGTTAGCTGGGTAGCCGGTAAAGTAACGTGCGTATTCACTCATTATTATTTCTCTGTCGTTTTACTTTTAAAAAAGTGCTGGCTGGTGGGCTTCTTTTTCGCCAGTAAATGGGTTTAATGCTTTGTGATCATAACCAAGGTCTTTACAAAACTGCCTTGCTAATAATGGCGCTTCTCGGTTATCTGCCGTATGAAAAAACACATAGGGCGTTTTTCCTTCATCAAGCCATTGTTTTACTTTACTCAGCCACGGTTTATAAAAGGGTTTATAGTCGTTTTGTAAATCGGCGATAACAAAGCGCGCCATGGGCTCTGAGCCAGTAGCTATTGCATGTACCGGTAAATGCGGCTTTTTTTGCTGTGCATCTATTAGCGCTTCGGTTGTTGGTTTTACCGCAAATAGGGCGCGAGTATCCATCGATATGCGATTTATGTTATTTGCCATTAATAATTGGTTAAGCGCTATTTCGGCTTCGCCCTTTTGAAAAAACGCAGTATGACGTACCTCTACACCGTAATTAACCTCTTTTGGTAATAGGCTAATAAATTGTGCGAGTTTGGGTAAGTCACCAGGACCAAATGCTTTAGGTAATTGCAGCATGATTTGCCCGGTTTTTTCTAAAATAGGGGAGAACAAGTTAAGCCAATCAGTAAGCTCGGTTTGAACATTAGTTAGATGCAGCTCGTGGCTAAAGCGACGATTAAACTTAAAAGTAAATTTAAAATCGTCGGGTACGCTGTTTGCCCAGCGCAATACGGTACTTGGCGCAGGATCAGCGTAAAAGCTGGTATTACCTTCAACAGAGTTAAAATGTTGGGCGTATTGGCTAAGCATATCGGCGTTTTTACATTGGCTTGAAAATAAATTGCCTTTCCATGCATTACTCGACCACTGCGGGCATCCAATATATAACATACAAACTAGCGCCTTATTATAAAGTGGCGATAGTGTAGCAAATAACAAAACGAGCTGCTGTAAATTCAGGGGCAAAAGCGGCACACGCCCTAGCATCTTAATGTTAGTTGAGTATAATGCAGGGCTTAATTTGATTATTTTTAGATTGCTAGCGGCTTTATTTGTATTGTGGTGACCTGTTTTTTAAATCACACGCCTTAAAACAAATAAATATAACCGTTTAAGCCTTTTATCTGACAGGAAAACTATGCGCTCTATATATTGCGGACAGCTAAATAAAACTCACGTAGATCAAGAAGTTGAACTATGTGGCTGGATCAACAAACGACGTGACCTTGGTGGACTTATCTTTGTCGATTTACGCGATAGAGAAGGTTTAGTACAAGTTGTATTCGACTCTGACATTGAAGAGTTAATGAGTTCAGCTAACACACTTCGCCAAGAATTTTGTGTTCAGCTAAAAGGTACTGTACGTGCACGCCCTGATAGCCAAGTAAATAAAGATATGGCAACAGGTGAAATTGAAGTTTTAGGTACTGAGCTTACAATTATTAACCGCTCTGAACCGCTTCCACTTGATTTTAACCAAGTAAACTCAGAAGAACGTCGTTTAAAATACCGTTACTTAGACCTACGTCGTCTAGAAATGAGTGACCGTATTAAATTACGTGCTAAAGCAAGCAGCTTTGTTCGTCGCTTTTTAGATGAAAACGGCTTTTTAGACATCGAAACACCTGTACTTACTAAAGCAACGCCAGAAGGCGCACGCGATTACTTAGTGCCAAGCCGCGTTCATAAAGGTAGTTTTTACGCTTTACCACAGTCTCCACAGTTATTTAAGCAATTGTTGATGATGTCGGGTTTTGACCGTTACTACCAAATTGTTAAATGTTTCCGTGATGAAGATTTACGTGCCGATCGTCAACCAGAATTTACCCAAATAGATATAGAAACCTCGTTCATGAGCTCTGATCAAGTACGTGGTATGACTGAAAAAATGATCCGCGAGATGTGGCAAACATTGTTAAACGTTGATTTAGGCGACTTTCCAATCATGCCTTACAGCGAGGCAATGAGCCTTTACGGTTCTGATAAGCCTGATTTACGTAACCCAATGAAGTTAGTTGATGTTGCAGATTTAGTTAAAGACGTAGAGTTTAATGTTTTCTCAGGTCCAGCTAACGACGAAAAAGGTCGTGTTGCTGTATTAACTGTACCGGGTGGCGCTAAGCTTTCTCGTAAACAACTTGACGATTACACTAAGTTTATTGGTATTTACGGCGCTAAAGGCATGGCGTGGATGAAAGTAAACGACCACACTGCAGGCGCTGAAGGTGTTCAATCACCAGTGGCTAAGTTTTTAAGCGAAGACGTAATTACTAAATTACTTGAGCGTACTAATGCTCAGTCTGGCGATATCATTTTATTTGGTGCCGATAAGCGCAACACAGTAAATGAAGCAATGGGCGCACTGCGCGTTAAGATTGGTGTTGATTTAGAAATCACTAACCTTAATAGCTGGGCACCACTTTGGGTTGTAGACTTCCCAATGTTTGAAGAAGATGACGAGGGCACATTACATGCTGTGCATCATCCATTCACTGCACCAAAAGATATTACTGCAAGTGAGCTTGAAGCAAACCCTGCTGCGGCTATTTCAGATGCCTACGATATGGTATTAAACGGCTACGAAGTGGGTGGCGGTTCGGTACGTATTCATAATGCAGATATGCAAGAAACTGCATTTAGAATTTTAGGTATTAACGAGCAAGAGCAACAAGACAAGTTTGGCTTTTTACTTGACGCACTTAAATACGGTACACCACCACATGCTGGTTTAGCATTTGGTCTTGACCGTTTAGCAATGCTTTTATGTGGTACCGATAACATTCGTGACGTTATTGCTTTCCCTAAAACAACACAAGCGTCGTGTTTATTAACTAACGCGCCTAGTAAGCCTAATATGGATTCGTTAGCTGAGCTTGCAATTAGTGTTGTGGAAAAAGCGATACCTAGCGAAGAGTAATTTTTATTTAGCTTATTTAGCTTATTGAGCTAAATTTAAAAACCCTTAAGTTATATGCTTAAGGGTTTTTTTGTGGTTAAATTTGCAGCAGAGTGTATTTTAACCGAACAGACGAAGAAGGAATTATTATGTCGATCAATGCAACCTTATTTGGTGAGTTCTTAGTTTTTTTTATTGTGCTGAGTATTCCTATTTTTGCTGTAATTAGCTACAAAATAGGTAAGCGTAAAAGTACTATGCCTGGGGTTTTAGCTTTTGTGGGTGGCTGTTTAGCGCTATTTCCACTATTTGCTTTGATTTTTATTGCAGTGCTTGCGCTTAAAAAAGATTTACCTAAAAATAGCGTCTATGCCCATTAAAAACTAGGTTAATAGTGTCAATTTCAAATAATAATCACTACTTCGACGAGCAATTTAATGCTTTGCTGCACGAAGAGCAACTAACTGAAAATTCTGAGTTTGAAGAGTGCACATTTACCGATTGCGACTTTTCAGGCGGGCAGTTTAAAAATTGCCGATTTATAGAATGCAGTTTTAAAAACTGTAATTTATCGTCACTTAAATGGAACTACAGCTCGCTTGAAGATGTAAGTTTTAGCCACTGTAAATTAAATAGTCTGCAATGGACTGACGTAGATTGGCCAGCGCTTAGTATTAACGCACCGGTGAGTTTTAATTATTGCGAGCTCAGTAATAGTTCTTTTTTTGAATTAACCCTCAAAGCCCTCAAACTAACACACTGCTTTGCCAAAAATGTTGATTTTAGACATGCTGATTTAAGCGGTAGTGAATTTACAGGAACAGATTTTCGCGATAGTGAGTTTTTTCAAACTAACTTAACAAAATGTGATTTTGTAGGTGCGACAGCGTTTAATATAGATTTGAATAATAATATTTTAGCGAATGCTAAGTTTGATCGCTTCGAAGCACTAAACTTGCTTACCAGCCTTAATATAGAACTATGTGATTAATTTAGTTTAATATGATTACATATCTAGAAGCGGCAGCTTGGCTGGGCTTCTAGATACTGCGTGACTGCGTAATTAACGGCTTGGGCCATTTTTATTACGTGCACTGGCAAGCTGTCTTGCGATTTCTAATAACGCAGGTGAAATATCTTCAGCGCCATCTTTAATTAGTTTTGTAACGTCACCTGACGAAAACAAACCGTCACGTGGTGATTTAATACCTAACTCACGAACAAAATCCTTCGTTTTACCTGTGCTGCCTGTTTCAATAAACTTAAAAATAATACGTTCATTGTTGTTTTTAGCAGGGGTTTTTAGTGTTTCGATTTCGTCATGTATTGCAGTTAGTTTGTCTTCTAAAATTTCTATACGTTCTTGAATGCTATTGTATGATTTCATTTATTGGATCTTTTACTAAATATATTTAAACAATGGCGACTATTATCGCATAGTTTGACAATAGAGAATGCAAACCTATAAAGTAAAAATTATTTTTAATTAAAAACAATAATTTATATAAGTTTAAATATGCAAAAAACACTTAAAAAGCTTTTTATGTTAAGCGCACTAGCTCTAAGTGCATCAGTTATAAGCACATCAGAAATAAGCGCAACAAGCTATGCAAACGATGGCGTTATAACTGATGAAAGCCGTAATCGCACTATTCCTATCAATATCACACTACCAAGTAACAATGCTAAGTGCACTGAACAAGTAAAATGCCCTGTAGCGTTCATTAACGCAGGTTATGGGATTAGCCATAACAAGTATACGTTTGCCAGTAATGCGTTTAATCAGCGTGGATATTTAACAATAGCCGTTGCACATGAACTAAAAAGCGACCCTGACCTTAATCGTGAGCAGCCTTACTTAACAACTCGCATGGAAAACTGGCATCGTGGCGTAGTAACGCTTAAGTTTTTAGTTAATGAGCTAGCGAGTAAATACCCAGCGTACGACTTTACAAAACTCACCTTATTTGGGCATTCTAATGGCGGTGATATTTCCGCATTATATGGCTCTATTTACCCCAATGAAGTTAGCACTATTATTACGCTCGATCATCGCCGCATGTTGATCCCACGCAATAAAAATATACGCGTACTTACACTTCGCGGTAGTGATTACCCAGCTGATGCAAATGTGCTGTTAAACGATTCAGAGCTGGATAAGTTTCCTGTTACGCAAATAATGATAGAAAAATCGCGTCATAACGATATGTACGATGGCGGGCCAAAATGGCTGGTGGATAGAATGAGTAAAGAAGTAGAGAGATTTTTAGATAGTAAAAGTTAGGTATATAAAAGTTAAATCATAGCGCAGTGTTACCTGCGCTATATTAATTTTACGGCAGTTATTCTACCAGTTCACTAACAATAACCGGGTTATTATGTAGTGTTTTATGCACTGGGCATTTGTCGGCTATTTCGAGTAAACGCTGACGCTCTGGCTCAGTTAAGTCGCCACGTAAAGTGATTTTACGAGTAATGGCTTCAAGGTTACCGGTTTGCTCACAATCGTCGCAATCTTTGTTGTAATCGCGAGTGTGATCAAGCTCTACTTTAACATGCTCCAGTGGTAAGTTTTTACGTGTAGCGTACATGCGTAGTGTCATTGCCGTACAGGCACCAAGCCCCGCTAATAAATGATGATACGGATCTGGGCCTAAGTTTTTACCGCCTACTTTTATTGGCTCATCTGCAAGCCAAGTATGATCTTTTGTACTTACGTGCTGAGTAAATACATGGTCTTTTTCTTCAACAAGTACATTGCCACCCGTTAAACTTGCCGTGTATTTAGTTTTGTCGTACTTAACATAACGGTTTGCCCACGTTGCAATTATTTGTGCTGCGTAGTCGGCATCGTTTTTATTTGTTAAAAGGTGATCGGCGTTATCTAGGCTAATAAAGCTTTTAGGATGCTTAGCTGATGCATAAATTTTTTCAGCTTCACTAATATTTACAGTCGCATCAATAGGGGAGTGCATTACTAATAATGCGCGCTTAAGTTTACTTATGTGGCTTTTATCGTACTTGGCTATATCGTCAATAAATTGCTTTTTAATGGTAAATTCACGACCAGCTAAGTTAACTTTAGCTTCCCCTGCTGCGTTAATTTCATCAAGGTGTGCTTCAAAGTTATGCGCTACGTGCTGCGCATCTGACGGTGCGCCAATGGTTGTAATAGCCGATACTTCAGGAATATGCTCAGCAGCAGCAAGAACGGCTGCCCCGCCTAAACTGTGGCCAATGAGTAGTTGCGGCGGAGCAAAATGTTCACGTAAATGATTTGCCGCAGATACTAAATCTTGAATGTTTGATGAAAAGTTACTGTTAGCAAAATCACCATCACTATTACCTAAACCGGTAAAGTCGAAACGCAGTACGGCGATACCTTGTTGTGTGAGTGCACGGCTAATCCGTGTAGCTGCTGCAATGTCTTTACCGCATGTAAAGCAGTGTGCAAATAGCGCGTAAAACTTAACGTCACCAGAGGGAAGTTCAAGTTGGCCGGCAAGTTCTAAATCGCCGCTTTTAAAAGATACTTTTTGTCGCATGGGGAGCCTTATTTACACAAATAAAATATATTCTAATAGTAGACCAGAGATAGTTACTAAACCTTGCAAATTCAACGTTTTTTTATAAGTTGATCTTGATCAAGCAAAGTGACGGTGACCATGTCTTGAGGACATATGTCCTTATGTTTTTGAGGTCATTTGTCTATCCTCACACAGCGCTATAATGAAGGCTTTGCTACTTTATATAAGTAATTTAGCACTATTAAAAGCAACTCACTTCACACAACCTATTCACTGGAACGTACAATGCAATTACCTACTGTTGATTATAAAGCTCCCGATGCGGCTGCACAATTTGTTGAATCGTTAAGAAATACTGGATTTGGCGTTTTAAAAAACCACCCAATCCCACAGTCTTTAGTTGAGTCTATTTACAAAAATTGGCAAGACTTTTTTAACTCAGAGCAAAAGCACGACTTTTTATTCTCTAAAGAAACTCAAGACGGTTACTTTCCGCCTTCAGTATCAGAAGTAGCTAAAGGCTTTACAATAAAAGACATTAAAGAGTACTTTCATGTGTACCCTAAAGGTCGCGTTCCTGCCCAGCTTGAAGCTGATGTACGTGAATACTACCGTTTAGCAAGTGAATTTGCTGGCACATTGTTAAGCTGGGTTCAGGCTGAAGCACCAGCTGATGTACGTGCTAAGTTTTCAATTGATTTAAAAGACATGATTGTCGATTCTGAGCAAACATTGTTACGTATCCTACATTATCCACCAATGACGGGTGATGAAGAGCCTGGTGCTATTCGCGCAGCAGCCCATGGCGATATTAATTTATTGACTGTATTACCAGCTTCTAATGAGCCTGGTTTACAAGTTCAAAAAACAGATGGCGGTTGGTTAGACGTGCCATGTGATTTTGGCAGCTTAATTATTAATATCGGCGACATGCTACAAGAAGCGTCGGGCGGGTATTTCCCATCGACAATTCACCGTGTAATTAACCCAACGGGTAAAGCATCTACTAAATCGCGTATTTCATTACCGTTATTTTTACACCCGCATCCAGATGTTGTGCTTTCAGAGCGCTACACGGCAGATAGCTACTTGCAAGAACGTTTGCGTGAGTTAGGTGTTAAGTAACTCTAATACTTAGAGTAATTAAGTATAAACAAAAAACGGCCTATGGCCGTTTTTTGCATTTTTAAGCAACTTGATCACAGGTTTAATTTTAATAAACTATGCTCAATTGCCTGCAACGTAAATAATGGCATGCATTCTTAGTTACTACAGGTATAATGCGCGCAACTGGCTAATGTAGCCTTATTTAAAAGAGAGTTTATATGAGTTTTGAAGGTTTAGGTTTATCACAGTCTTTGGTTAATGCGGTTTTAGAAAAGGGCTATGAAACGCCAACGCCGATTCAGGCTCAAGCAATTCCTGCAATTATTGAACGCCGTGACGTTATGGCAGCAGCGCAAACAGGTACAGGTAAAACAGCGGGTTTTACATTACCACTTATTGAGCGCTTGTCGTCGGGCCCTAAAGCTAAAAGCAATCACGTACGTGCGCTTATTTTAACGCCTACACGTGAACTTGCTTTGCAAGTAAGCGAAAACGTTGAAGAGTACGCTAAGCATTCTGATGTGAGCTCATTTGTAGTTTACGGTGGCGTTAAAATTAACCCACAAATGCAGCGTCTTCGTAAAGGTGTTGATATTTTAGTAGCAACGCCGGGTCGTTTAATCGACTTACATAATCAAAATGCAGTTAAATTTGATAGCGTTGAAGTGCTTGTACTCGATGAAGCTGACCGCATGTTAGACATGGGCTTTATTCACGATATTAAACGCTTAATTGCTAAAATGCCTGCTAAACGTCAAAACTTGATGTTTTCGGCTACATTTTCAGATGAAATTCGAGCATTAGCAAAAGGGTTAATTAATGACCCAGTTGAAATTTCAGTTGCAGCAAAAAATACCACTGCAAAAAGTGTTACTCAGTGCGTTTACGCGGTAGATAAAACACGTAAAACAGCATTGCTAAGCCACTTAATTCGCACTAACGATTGGCAACAAGTATTAGTGTTTAGCCGTACAAAGCACGGTGCTAACCGCTTAGTTAAACAACTTGAACGCGATGACATTGTAGGCGCGGCTATCCATGGTAATAAATCACAAGGCGCACGTGTTAAAGCACTTGATGGTTTTAAAAGTGGTGAAGTACGCGTATTAGTAGCAACAGACATTGTTGCACGTGGTTTAGACATTGTTGAATTACCGCATGTTGTTAACTACGACTTACCAAACGTATATGAAGATTATGTTCATCGTATTGGCCGTACAGGCCGTGCTGGTGCGTCGGGTCATGCGATTTCGTTTGTAACGGTTGATGATGCTGTTGATTTATACGGTATTGAACGCTTTATTGGTGAGCTTATTCCGCGTGCTGAGGAAGACGGTTTTGAGCCTATTAACCCAGTAGCTGAACGCGCATTAGATGCTCGCCCACTGCCGGCAAAAAAGCCTAAGAAAAAGCAGCCTTTTAATAAGCCTAAATCTGATAGCAGCAAGCCTAACAGCAAAAAGCCGAACAATGGTGGTAATGGTACCGGCCCTCGTCGTGGTGGTTCTAAAAAGCCAGCAGCTAAAACAGATGACAGCGCGCAAAACCCATGGGCAAAGCGTGAATCTGTTGGCGGTAATGGCCAACGCCGTCGTCGCACAAATAACGATTAATCATTATTAGTGATTGCACTAGCGTTTAATTAATTTAGAATTTAGTTAAATGCTGATACAAAAAACGCGCTACTTCTTTTGAATAAATAGAAGTAGCGCGTTTTTTATTGTCTGTAATTTGTACTTACTGTATTGCCTGCCTGATTAAATAGTTAATACCCAAGCCGACAAATAAAGTCACACTTACGCTAAGTAGTGTGCCGAGCATAACGTACTCGGTAAGTTTTTTATCTTTGCTTGCACTTAAATCGCCAAACCTAAATACTGACTTTGCCGCAAGTAAAAAACCAAGCCCTGCAAATTGGTCAAGCAATATAAAGCTCAGCATAAGTACGCGCTCAAGCATACCAATGCTTTGCCCTGCAAGCGGTAAGCTACCAGTACTTGAAAAGTTACTTGTTAAACGCTCTAACATCATTCTTATAAATACGGCGCTAGGACTTAAAATAATTAAATAACCGCATACCACCCACAGTATTTTGGGATCAGTGAGCATATTATTAATTGCAGCCATAAAGCTATTGTTATCAGTTAGCCAAATACTGAGCGCAATAATAACGAGTATGTGCGCTATTTGATCTAGTAAAAAAGGCACCACGCCTTTATTAGAATACGATTTAGCTATATCAATAAAGTAATGGCTCAGCATAATGCTCGCCGTGGCAATTAAAACACTGCTTAGTTGCTGCCACCCGAATGTGTATTCCCACACGGTAATAATGAGTGCACTTGTTACACCATGCACTAGTACATGAAAATAAAGCTTACTGGCTTTAAAGTGACGGGTATTTCTGTCGTTTACCCAACTCATAGGTTGCCAGTAAAAATCAGCGAGTAAGTGGCCAATAATAAGCGCGACCAGTAAAAGTGAAAACGCCATTATTCACCTCCTTTAATTATATTTTTTATAACGTGTTGTGTGTGCTTAATAAAGCGCTCTATAAGTTGGTAGTGCGCTAAATTTAGTAGTTTGGTTACGTTTTCGCGACTTGTTTTAAGCTCTTTAGCCAGTGCCGCGTGGCTGTTGTCTGGTGATGTTAAATAGACATACAGGGCATTTGCTTGTTTTTGTGTGATTTTAGTGAGCAATACGTCGGCAAAGGCTAAATTAAGATTTAAGCTTTCATCGAGCTGCTGCTCGTTAATATTAAAAACAAAGCGTTGATTGCCTATTTTATCAAGGCCTTGCCCCGAAAGAGTAAAAGCAGAACCGGTTGCTGTTTTTATATCGCTGCGTGGGTTATCTATTTGCCCAAGTGCCAAGCTTTGTCGTAGTTCATAACCTGACGATTTAAGGTGTAAATATACAAGTAAGGCATTTTTAAAAAGGAGCTGAGGATTATTAACTTGTAACTGAAAGGCATCGCCTCGGTATATATTCCAAAGTGTTTGCTCCCCCGAAATGTTTCGCAAACTTTGCTCTAGTTGATAAAGCATGGCATCGTATTGCTGCTTAGGGATTGTTTGCGATTTAATAATATCGCCGCTGATCACACCAATCATAAAAATCTCAAAATGGTTACTTTTTAATATGTAACCAATATTGGTTACATAAGGGTATGTAACTAATTTAGGTTACTTAAATATAAATTGCAAGGTACACTTATTTTATAACGTTACTTTTATTGCTATTAATCCTCACTAGGACACTAAATGACTTTACAAAACGAGCAGCAAAGCACGAAACCACGCGTAGGTATTTTTGTTGATGTGCAAAATATTTATTACACGTGCCGCGAGAGTTACGGAAAAAACTTTGACTACAATGCGTTTTGGCGGGTAATGCAGGCGCAATACAATATTGAATGTGCTTTTGCGTATGCTATTTATCGAGGAGATGAAAAGCAAAATCAGTTTCAAAATATTTTGCGTGCGATTGGTTTTGAGGTAAAGCTAAAGCCATTTATTCAACGCCGTGATGGAAGTGCTAAAGGCGATTGGGATGTAGGCATAACAATAGACATGTTAGAGCAGGGTAAAAATCTTGATAAAGTTATTTTGCTTTCTGGCGATGGTGACTTTGCTTTGTTACTTGGGCATTTAAAAAATCAATATAATGTACCGTGCGATGTATACGGTGCTGACAGGTTAACTGCTGAGGTATTAAAACAAAGCGCAGAGCAATTTCATTTAATTGATAATACTTTGCTACTTTAACAGTAAAAAATAGTTAAAAAAGTGCAAGCTAAGTGCCTGCAACATGAGAGATTTTAATACAAAGCCGTAATAGATGAATTAAGCCTTATATAGGCTTTTTTTATTACTGTAATCAATTGGGTTTGCTAAATGATTATGGTAATTTTAAAGCATAACGAGTTACCAAGGACTTACATGCTTCATTACAGCAACATGCCACTAGATAGAGGCTCAAATTTTCGTAAAGACCCATCGTGGCTTAAAGCGCAAATGTCGGCGCAAAGTAAATGGGTTTTAGTTAAAAATAATCAAACCCTATTTATTAAAGATACCCCTAAAGTAAGCTATTTAACGTATCAACAAGTGGCACATTTAGATTTAACGAGTGCTATTTTTGTTGGTTTAAACAATGCTAAACATGGTGTGTTTGCATTGGATGTTTCTGATCTGGATGAAAGCGTACTTTCGCCTTTAATAGAGGGCGCTCAGTTTTTTGATATTCGCCAATATGGGCCTCAAGTAACCATTAAATATGCCTCAATAGCCGCCCTTGCGAGAGGGCTATGTTATTGGCATGCCACGCACCGTTTTTGTGGGCGCTGCGGTAGTAAAAACCGTTCAGTGGAAGCCGGGCATTCTCGTGTATGTGAAAACGAAAACTGTAAGCATCCTACATTCCCGCGCACCGATCCTGCGGTAATTATGGTCGTTACTAAAGTCTTTGCTGACGGAGTAGAACGCTGTTTATTAGGTCGCCAAGCTGCGTGGCCCACTGGTATGTATTCATCGCTTGCTGGATTTGTAGACCCAGGGGAGACACTAGAACAAGCTGTTGCGCGTGAAGTTAAAGAAGAGGCAGGCATAGAAGTTGATAACGTACGTTATGTTGCATCTCAGCCATGGCCGTTCCCATCGTCAATTATGCTTGGCTTTTTTGCACAGGCGACATCTGAGCAAATTAACGTAGATAAAGAAGAGCTAGACGATGCAAAATGGTTTAGCCGAGAAGACTTAGAGCAATTTGGTAATTGGCACGAAGAAGGCGAGCATTTAAAGCTGCCTAGAACCGATTCTATCTCTCGTTATTTAATTGAGCATTGGCGCACAAACCCTTAAGGATTAACAATGTCGAGTAAAAGTAATAAAAACACTCAGCTAGTATCATCAGGGCGAAAAAAAGCCTATACACATGGCGTAGTAAATCCCGTTGTACAGCGTGCATCTACCATTGTATTTGATACTGTAGCCGATTTAAAAGAAGCAGCTAAAACCCGTGGCGATAAAACGTTATTTTATGGGCGCCGAGGAACAACAACACACTTTGCGCTACAAGAAGCGATTACAGAACTTGAAGGCGGCGAAGGGTGTGCATTGTACCCTTGTGGCGCTGCGGCGATCAGCCAAGTATTTTTATCGTTTTTAAAAACCGGTGATCATATTTTAATGGTTGATAACGTGTACGAACCAACTCGCGATTTTTGCGATAAAATTCTAGTGGGGCTGGGCATTACAACAACCTATTACCCGCCAACCATTGGCGCAGGTATTAAAGATTACATTCAGCCAAATACTAAAGTGTTGTTTTTAGAATCTCCAGGTTCTATTACGATGGAAGTGCAAGATGTGCCCGCTATGGTAAAAGTAGCCAATGAGCACAACGTAATGACCATGCTTGATAATACCTACGGTAACGGTCTGCATTATCGCCCGTTAGAGCACGGTGTTGATATTAGTATTCAAGCTGCAACAAAGTATATTGTTGGCCATTCAGACGTGATGATGGGGGTGGCTGTTGCTAATAAAAAGTATTGGCCAACCTTGCGCGAAAACTCATACTTACTAGGGCAATGTACCAGTGCTGATGATGCGTATTTAGCACTTAGAGGCCTGCGTACAATGGGTGTGCGTTTAAATCAACATGAAAAAGCAGCAATAGAAGTAGCTAAATGGCTTGAACAACATGAGCTTGTTGATCATATTCGCCACCCTGCATTTGAAACCTGCCCAGGGCATGAGTTCTTTAAACGTGATTTTGATGGCAGTAATGGGTTGTTTTCATTTGTGATGAAAACCGGCAATCAAAAAGCGATTGATGCATTTTTAGATAGCCTTGAGCATATTAAAATGGGCTTTTCGTGGGGCGGTTTTGAAAGTTTAGTAACCGCTAATTTAACTATGAAAGGGCTGCGTTCAAATACAGGTTGGGATTTAGGCCCGGTTATTCGCTTGCATATTGGTCTTGAAGATGTTGAAGATTTAATTAGCGATTTAAGCCAAGCACTTGAGGTTTATAAGCAGCATTTATAATTTATATCGCAATTTATGTTGTTACATTTAAATGTATTGTTACAAAGCTCACCATAGGTGGGCTTTTTTTTGCTGGTAATTCAAGGTGTTTACACTTAGTGTGGATAAATACACAGAAAATAAAAAGTCATTAAGGATAGTCAATGGCAACACCATTACCGATAAACGTAGGGCGATTAACGCAAATAGCGGGATTTGAGCTTGTACGTATGTTTTTAACAAAACGTGGACTTATTGCATTAGCAGCCTTTGCATTGGTGTGGCTAATAATACTGCGCTACCCAATAGGACAGGCAGTAGGCATTGTAAGTGCCCCCGATTTTGAGCAAATAGCCCGTGATATATCAGGTTCTATTGGTTTAAGTAAATTATTGGATTGGCCTGAGGCCGAATTTGCTATGTACTGGTTAATAGCCCTTTATAGCTTTCCCGTTTTTGGTTTATTTATTTGTAGCGACCAAACGGTAGGCGATAGAGAGCGCGGCACACTAAGGTTTTTATCACTGCGCTCCACTCGCTTTGAAATACTGTTTGGCCGTTTTTTAGGGCAGCTAGGAGTATTAGCCTGCTTAGTGGGTATAACGCTTGTGGCTACACTCGCTGTATTGGGTTTTAGAGAGCCAAGTTTACTGGCTGGTGGTTTTGCCCGTGCGCTTTCTATATTTTTAATATTAGTGATTACTCTGAGCCCATTTGTAGCACTAATGACGTTAATTAATACCTTTGCTCGCTCATCGCGTTTATCTATTGTATTGGCAATTTTATATTTTGCAGCAGGCGGTATTGTAGTTGGTATATTGCAATGGCAAATACCCGCATTAGGCTTGCTTGATTATTTATTTCCGGGTGTGCAAATAGAGCTATTAGCGGGGCAAAATTTACCATTATTGAGCGCTGTGGCTATTCCCCTTGTGCAAACTGCGGTATTACTAAGCGTTGCTCAACGTATTTTTGCAAGGAGCTCACTATGAGACCATTAATTACAGCTAGCGGTTTGAGTAAATCGTATGGTGCAAAACTTGCGCTTAATAATGTGGACTTTGAAATTAACAAAGGCGCGCCAGTGGCACTTGTTGGACCAAATGGTGCGGGTAAAACTACCTTATTTAGTTTGTTGTGCGGCTATATAGCGCCAAGTAAAGGCAGCCTTGAAATATTAGGGCACAAACCTGGTAGTGCTGCTTTATTTAATAAAGTAAGCGCATTACCGCAAGACGCACAACTTGACCCTCGTTTTAATATAGATAAGCAACTCGCCTTTTATGCAAAGCTACAAGGTATGGGTGCTAAGCAAAGCCAAACTGAGGCGCTACGTGTACTTGATTTGGTTGGCTTAAAAGAAATTGCAAAGCAGCGTGCGGGGGATTTATCGCACGGTATGCGCAAGCGCGTTACGATAGCGCAAGCACTTATTGGCGCGCCACAAATTGTAATGCTTGATGAAGCAACCGCAGGCCTTGATCCGATTCATGCCAGAGAAGTACGTGAGCTGGTATCAGAATTAAGTGAACAGGCTACATTTATTTTAAGCTCTCACGATTTAACTGAGCTTGAGCGACTATGCTCACAGGTACTTCATTTAGATAAAGGCGTACTAAGCGAGCATCAAACAAAAACTAATAATACCGATAAACACTTTTATACATTAATGCTAAGCGAGGCTTATCAAAATGTTGAGCAACAGCTTCAAGCAATTGCAGGTGTGAGTCGTGTGTATATGAGCCAACATAAAGAATATGTAGTTGAGTATCAGCCAACGAGCGTTCCACTTGATATTGCACTACTGAATTTTTGTCATCAACAACACTGGCAGTACCGGCAGTTAGTTAATGGTCATACATTAGAGAACCAAATATTTAAACAGGAGAAAGTATAATGGGTTTACTTAGCGGACTTATGGGTAATGCAAGCGAAGTTGACGATTCTGATTTAGAAAAAATCCTTGCCAATACATTAATTGACGGCGAGCAAGTAGAAAAAGCATATAAAGTAGTACGTGATATGTTTATTTTTACTAATAAGCGCTTAATCTTGGTTGATAAGCAAGGTATGACCGGTTCTAAAATGGAAATGGTGAGTATTGCTTACTCTAAAATTACCAAGTTTAGTAAAGAAAGTGCAGGCCACTTTGACTTAGATGCCGAGCTAAAAATATGGGTTGGCTCAGATCCAACACCAATTAGTAAAGAGTTTAAGTCTGGCGATAATATTAACGATGTTTACCGAATTATTAGCCAACACGCGCTTTAATACGGTACATGTTTTAAGTAGTTGTTGACTAGATGTTGCAACTACTTTAATTTTACAGTTTACAACACTTCCTTACAATTAACTTAATAAATACAACTGGTTAGTTAAGTTTTCATTCAGTTTCCTAACGTTAGCATGTGCCTCGACTTTAGCAATACAGCTAGAGCATAAAAAGCAATGTACATAGGGAAGTCTTACAATGAAAAAATTAGCAGTTATTATTTCGAGCATTTTATTATCTAGCACTGCGGCTGCTGCAGACAGCTATAATTCAATTAGTAACCTAAGCTACAAAAATAGCGATAACAACGACACCGTTGCTGTAGATTCTATTTACTACTTATCTCCTAAAAAAACTTTAGGTCCGTACGATCAGTTTGAATACATCAATAAACAAACTAACGTATATGGTGGCTACGCTGATGACGACTTTGGCGATTTAACATCGGTTGGTGGTGAATACTTCATTAATGAATTTGTTGTTGGCGCATCTTACGAAAACCTAGACCCAGATTCAGGTTCTAACAGTGAGCTTTATAAACTGACGGGTGGTTACTTTTTCAACCCTGATTTACTTGCCAAAGTAACACTAGTTGAAAACAAAGACGGCGACGATTACGCATTATTTGATTTAGCTTACAACTACATGCTAAACAGCACAGATTACGTAGGTGTTACACTTACATCAGACGACGATTTTGATTACCGTGCAGTTGCTGCTAAATACTTTATTGATTTACAGCAAGGTAACTACCTAACTTTTGAAGGTAAATACGAAAGCATTGATGACGCAGAAAACCAATGGGTAGCAGAAACTAACTACTACTTCTCAAAAGCAACATCTGTATTTGCTAACTACAACAAGCAAGACACTTACAGCTTTGGTGCTCAGCACTTCATCAATAAAAATATTGGTGTAAAAGTGGGTTACGAAAACAACGCTGATGATTCTGACAACGATGCGTACTTTGCTAACATGCGTTTCCAGTTTTAATTAAGTCCCGTACTTAGTTAATACAAAAGTAATATCAAAAGCCCGCTAAATTTAGCGGGCTTTGTTGTTTATAAACGTTTGATCTTTTACCAATCATAATTACGGCTTTTATTATGCTTATCTAAATAACCCCTTTAAGTTATAAATAGAGTTGCCAAATGGCTAGATTGTTATTAAAGCCATTAAGTAGAGTCGATGATAATAGCTATAAAATAATCAGTATTGGAGTTTTTTTTGCTGGTAAATAATGGTTATTGGAAAAAACAGATAAAAATATGCACTTATACAAACCTATTTTTTATTATAAATTCAGAAATAATGAATTAAATATAGTCATTATTTTGAGAAATTAGAAAAATTTAGTGAGAGGAGGTTATATTGATGAGGTTTATCGAATAATTAAGTTGTGTTTAATTTAGCGACAATTTGTACCTTATTTGTTACTTTTTGAGTTTAAATGATGACAGACTATTGTTACGTAGATTTTGATGATACCTATTGTTTACATTTGCTTGTAATTATTTACATTTCCAGCGACTTTAATTTGACCCCTCATTCAGTTTTTGTTCATTTTTTTGGCGTTAGGATGCGCCCCGACTTTGGCTAGACAGCTGAGGCATAAAAAGTAATATTTATAGGGAATTTAAAATGAAAAAATTAGCCGTTATCATTTCGAGCATTTTATTATCAAGCGCTGCAACCACTGCAATAGCTGCAGATACTTACCAATCAATCAGCCATGTAGGATACGTGGATGTAGATGGTGATGACACAGTAACTGTTGACTCAACTTATTATTTTTCTCCAAAAGCGACTTTAGGTCCTTACGATCAATTTGAATACATCAATAAGCAAACAAATGTTTATGGTGCATACAGTGATAATGATTTTGGAGATGTTACTAGCATTGGCGGTGAGTATTTTGTAGAAGATTTTGTATTAGGTGCACAGTACAATAATTTCGATAGTGATTTTGGCTCAAGCACGGATGTAATTGAACTTTCAGCTGGTTACTTCTTTAACCCAAACCTTGTATTAAAAGCTACGTTTGTAGATGTTGAAGATGCTGACAATCAGTTTGTGTTTGACCTAGCATATAACCACGAACTAAACAGCACTGATTATATCGGCTTTACAGTAACAGCAGATGATGAGTTTGACTACCGTGCAGTAGCAGCTAAGTACTTTGTTGATTTACAGCAAGGTAACTATTTGACTGTTGAAGGTAAATTTGAAGATGTTGATGGCGGTTCAAGTAACTGGGAATTAGCATCTAACTACTATTTCAGCAAAGCAACATCGGTTTTTGTTACAGTTAATAAAAATGATGATTACACTCTTGGTGCTCAACACTTTTTCAACAACAATGTTGGTTTAGAAGCAGGTTACGGCAATAACTGGGATGATTCTGATTATGATGCTTACTTTGCAAATTTAAGCTTACAGTTCTAATTTTACTAAAATTAGAATATGAATAAAAAGCCCGCTCATTTGAGCGGGCTTTTTATTCAGCGCTATTTACCAGCCGCAGTTGCGGCCTTCGTTTTGTTTATCTAAATATGTTTGTAATGGTGCAAAGTAATCGAGCATTGCTGTCGCATCCATCTGCGGCTTACCTGTTACAGTTTCAAGCGCTTCTTGCCAAGGGCGAGATGAACCCATTTCAAGCATAGCGTTTAGCCTATCCCCTGCTTCTTTTGAATTATAAATAGAGCAGCGATGAATGGCTTTATCGTTACCGGCAATTTCACATAAGCTGCGATGAAACTCAAATTGTAAAATATGCGCTAAAAAGTAACGTGTATAAGGCGTGTTACCCGGAACGTGGTACTTAGCACCCGGATCAAAGTCGTTTTCGCTACGTGCGATAGGCGCTTGCACTCCTTGGTATTTTTCACGTAGTTCCCACCAAGCTTTATTGTAGTTCTCTGGGGTTACTTCACCTGAAAATACCTGCCAACGCCACTGATCAACCATTAAGCTAAACGGCACAAAGGCTACTTTATCAAGTGCCATTTTCATCAACAAACCGATATCTTTAGATTCATCAGGTACTTGTTCAAGTAAGCCGATTTCTTTTAAGTAACCCGGTGTAACCGATAAGGCAATGGTGTCTCCAATGGCTTCATGAAAACCATCGTTTGCACTTTCTTGATAAAATAAAGGTTGTTTATTATAAGCGCGTTGATAAAAGTTATGACCTAATTCATGGTGAATAACTGAAAACTCTTCGCCTGTGCGCTGAATACACATTTTAATGCGTAAATCGTCTTTGCTATCGATATTCCATGCTGATGCATGACACTGCACATCTCTGTCTTTTGGTTTTACAAACAGTGAACGCTCGTAAAATGTCTCTGGTAGTGCGTCAAAACCCATTGAGGTAAAAAAGTTTTCAGCCCCTTTTACCATTTTAAGTTCGTCGTAATTATTTTGAGCTAATAACTCGGTTACGTCGTAACCCGGATCGGCGTTTTCTGGTGCAACTACATCGTAAATATTACCCCATGCTTGCGCCCACATATTACCAAGTAAGTGCGCTGGTATTGGCTGATCTTGAGGTACTTTGTCGGTGCCGTACTTTTCACCTAACTTTGCGCGAACATGGCAATGTAGCGAGTTATAAAGTGGTTTAACTTGGCCCCAAATACGGTCAAGCTCAGTGGTAAAGTCATCAGCAGGCATATCGTATTTACTGCGCCACATAGCGCCCGTATCGGCATAACCAAGCTCCTTTGCACCTTCGTTGGTAAGTGCTACTTGTTGCTCGTAAAGTGGGCGCATGGGTTTTGATATTTCACGCCAGCCTTGCCATAAATCAAGTAGTTCGTTGTAATCTCGGCTGGTGGCCATTTTTGAGGTCATATCGCCAAGGCTCAAACAGCTGCCATCTTCTTTACAGTATTTACCTTTACCATATAGCCCGCCAAGCTCTGCGACAATTTGTGAAAGTTGCGCTGTTTTATCAGCGTCTTGTGGGGCAGGAAGTGTAAGTGCGAGCTTTAGTTTATCAAGCTTACGGCGAGCATCGTAATCAAGCTCTAGTTCGTCGTATTTTGCAGCTTCATTTGCTAAACGCACGACTGTTTCGGTCATTTTACGGTTAACTTCAGCCGATAGAGCCGACGTATCATGAGTAATAAAGTTTGCGTAAATCCATTCTGCACGGCTCGATTCTAAATAAAGTGCACTTAGTTCTTTTTCTGTGTTTGTTATAAATGTATTTGCATCTTTAGCTGTTACAGCTTTTTTAGTGTGTGCTGAATTGGTAGTGTCTATCGTTACTTGCGCATCGCAGGCTGTTAAAGCAAGAGTACTTGCTACCATTAAGGCGCTCATACTTAGTTTAAATCGAAAGGGGGTCATGCTATTCCTTTAATTTATTGTTATTAAAACGTTGATAATAGCAGTGATGTTTAAAACAATAAAATGAATGCGTTAAGGCTCACGACTCGTCGTGCAATGATTGTATTTAAATTAAGATGGGTCATAATTAAGTTACTATTTTCATTCAATGTGTAAGGAATGTGCGCATGTTAATATTTATAATATTGCTGGTCGTGGTGGTGGTTATTTTTGCGGTTAAAGATATTCGCCTAAACTTGATTAGTCGTCCTACGTTTAAAATGTTCAAAAAGGTGCTTCCGCCATTATCGCAAACAGAGCGAGAGGCGATGGAAGCAGGTGATGTTTGGTGGGATGGTGAGTTATTTAGTGGTAACCCAGACTGGCAAAAACTGCACCACTTTCCAAAACCAGAGCTTAGCGATAAAGAAAACGCATTTATGGCTAACCAAGTAGAAACCTTATTGGCGATGCTTGATGATTATCAAATTGTACAAAAAGACAAAGACTTACCAAAAGAAGTGTGGGATTACCTAAAAACAGAAGGTTTTTTTGCGCTGATCATTCCTGAAAAATTTGGCGGTCGTGAGTTCTCAGCAATTGCTAATTCGACGATAGTGTCAAAAATTTCGACTAAAAGCTTAACAGCCGCAGTCACTGTTATGGTGCCTAATAGCTTAGGTCCGGGCGAGTTACTTCTTCACTATGGTACTAAAGAGCAGCAAGATCGTTGGCTGCCAAGTTTAGCTAATGGTACAGATGTTCCTTGTTTTGCATTAACGGGACCAGAGGCGGGCTCTGATGCTGGCAGCATTCCTGATTCGGGCGTGGTGTGTATGGGTGAGCACAATGGCGAGCAAGTAATGGGCCTGCGTTTAAATTGGTCAAAGCGTTACATTACACTTGCACCAGTGGCTACTGTACTCGGCTTAGCATTTAAAATGTATGACCCTGATGCTTTATTAGGTGATAAGAAAGAGCTAGGCATTACATGTGCTCTAATACCAACCGATCATCCGGGTGTTGAAACGGGTGAGCGTCATTATCCGCTTAATATGGCCTTTATGAATGGTACCACTTACGGTAAAGATGTATTTATACCACTGGACTGGATCATTGGCGGTCAAGAGTGTGCAGGGCGTGGCTGGAGAATGCTTGTTGAGTGTTTAAGTGCAGGGCGTGGTATATCACTACCGGCATTAAGTGCAGCAACTGGACATTTAGCTTCAAAAATGACATCGGCATACGCCATGGTACGCCAGCAGTTTGGTGTATCTATAGGGCAGTTTGAAGGTGTCCAAGAGGCACTTGCACGTATTGGTGGTTTAACTTACACACTTGAGTCGTGCAGATTAATGACCGCAGGTGCGATTGATTTAAAATTAAGCCCGTCGGTTGTAACAGCGATTGCTAAATACCATATGACTGAAATGGGTCGTACGGTAATGAATGATGCAATGGATATTCATTCAGGTAAAGGAATTCAAGTAGGGCCTAATAACTATTTGGCGCATGGCTATATGGGGATTCCAGTATCAATTACGGTTGAAGGCGCGAATATTTTAACGCGTAACTTAATGATATTTGGCCAAGGTGCAACACGCTGTCATCCATTTGTTTTAAAAGAAATGGAAGCCGCTGCAATGGAAGATGACGACGCAGCACTTGAACAATTTGATGGTTTATTAATGAACCATATAATATTTGCAGCAAGTAATGCAGGTATGGCATTTGTGCATGGCTTAACACGTAGTTATTTTGCTAAAGCGCCTGTAGGTGGTGAAACGGCTATTTATTATAAACAACTGAGTAGAATGAGCCGAGGCTTAGCTATTTGTACAGACGTTGCAATGTTAATGCTTGGCGGTGAACTTAAACGTAAAGAAATGATATCAGCGCGTTTGGGTGATGTATTAAGTCATTTGTACTTAGCATCAACTGTTTTAAAACGTTATGAAGATGAAGGGCGCCAACAAGCTGATTTACCATTTGTAAAATATGCAATTGAGAACTCATTATTTGAAATTGGCCAAGCGTTTAATGGCTTCTTTAAAAACTTTTCAAATCCGGTTGTTAATTTTATCCTTAAACGTATCGTGTTCCCGCTTGGAAACCATTACCACAGACCAAGTGATGAAATAGCACAAAGTATTTGCGAGCGTATGACTCAACCTGGTGTATTTAGAAACCGCTTAACGCATTTATGTTATGTAGATGAAAATGCAGGTACAGGGGTCATGGAAAGCGCATTTTTAGCTATGCATGATATGCAAGCGCAGTTTAAAGACTTAAAACAATGGCAGCGTAAGGGCAGTGTGCCTGCAACGCTTGATATTGAAGGTGCTATAAATTATGCGCTTGAAAATAAGTTGTTAGAGCAAACGGATGCTGATGCAATGCATCATGCTAATAAGCTACGTAAGAAAGCCATTGCAGTTGATAACTTTCAACCTGGTGAGCTGTAGCGCAGTACTTTAAATACTAGGGCGTGATGACCCTTCGTGGTTGGATTTGCAGCAGGCTGTTTGGTTTTTAGGCAAGGCAGAGCCTATGTAGTGTGGTTATTCCCCATAAATAGGCGATAACGCAGCATAAATGCCAAACATGCGCTGCCCTTTGGGTTCTTTCTAGGGACGATTAACTCTTTGTTGCTCGGTTTTTACTTAGCCCACTAGGTTACAAACCTCGCGCCGCGATTAAATCGCCCCTAGATTGAACAAACTTCAATCCACAAAGATCAACACGCCCTAGCTAAAGCTAAAAAGGCCTTACGAATGTAAGGCCTTTTTATGTTTAATTCATTTATTTTTAACGAGCGTAAGGGTCGGCAACAATTTTATCTATGTACCATTTTCCCTTTTTACGAAGCATTTTTACACTGCGCATTTCGTCAATTTTATCACCATTTAAATAGCCGGTAAAAATAAGGTTTATTTTAGCGTTATCGCCGTATTGTTCACGGACACTCATATTGGTCATATCAACTTCAATGGTGACTTCATCGTATTGCATATTTACTAAGTTACGGGAAAACTGTTTAGCGGTGCCGTAGGATTTCATTATACGTGTAAGGTTGGGGGTTGCCATGGTGCTGGCTTTTTGAAGGTCTTGCTGGTTATAAAGCGCATCAAAATAAGCGGTTGCTGTATCGCCAGGAGTGTCGCCAAGTGTTTTGGTATCGTCACCACAGGCTGATAAAAATAAACAGATGACCAAACTTAATAAACTCGTGATTTTTTTCATATTAATTATTATTAATTAGTTTTTTTAAAGTGTGTGGTTTATCTATGCAGATGTAAAGGTATGGCAGGCAATAAATAGAAAATTGGATAATAAATAATAAAAAAGGATGCCTAAAGCATCCTTCTAAAAATCTTAAAATTACTTATTGTACTAGTTCTTGTTCACTAAACTCTTCATCAAACATTGGGCTTGATAAGTAACGCTCAGTTGCACTAGGTAGAATAACAACAATATTTTTATCTGCGTTTTCAGGTTTTTCAGCAATTCGCTTAGCTGCAACAACCGCTGCACCTGACGAAATACCTACTAAAATACCTTCTTTTTTCATTAACTGATGCGCCATTGCAATTGCGTCTTCGTTAGATACAAGCTCTGCGCCATCAATTAAGTCCATATCTAAGTTGCCAGGAATGAAGCCAGCACCAATACCTTGGATTTTATGAGGACCTGGTTTAATTTCTTCACCGGCAAGCGTTTGGCTAATAACTGGAGAGTTAGTTGGCTCAACAGCAATAGACTTAACGTTTAGACCTTTTTCTGTTTTAAGGTAGCGGCTAACACCTGTAATAGTACCACCAGTACCTACACCGGCTACAAAAAAGTCTACTTTGCCATCAAGCGCATCGTAAATTTCAGGGCCTGTTGTTTCAAAGTGAATTTTTGGGTTTGCAGGGTTTTCGAATTGTTGTAATAAAATATACTTATCAGGTGCTGTTGCTTGAATTTCTTTTGCTTTTTCAATTGCGCCATTCATACCTTTTGCACCGTCGGTAAGTACTAGATTTGCACCTAATGCTTTTAATAGCTTGCGACGTTCTAGGCTCATGGTGTTTGGCATAGTAAGCGTTAACTTGTAACCACGTGCTGCTGCAACAAATGCAAGTGCAATACCGGTGTTCCCAGATGTTGGTTCAATAAGTTCTTTACCTTCAACAAGCTGACCTGACTTTTCAGCTTCCCAAATCATCGATGCACCAATGCGGCATTTGATACTAAAGCTTGGATTACGAGATTCAACTTTAGCGTATACATTCCCACCTGTAACACGGTTAAGTTTTACCAGCGGTGTATTACCGATGCTTAGTGAGTTATCTTCAAAAATAGTAGACATAATGTTCCTTTGGATGCAATCTGATCAACGTGTTAATAGCCTTTGCTATTAACTATATAAACACACTTTACTGTGAGTTTAAAAAAACTAAAGTAAAGTTTGGCTATAACATATATCTATTGGGCTTATAACCAGTCGAAATAAAAATCAATTATTAGCGGTGCTTTAGTTATTATAGGTGCGGGCTTAATTTAAAATTTAAAGAGTAAAACTTCGTTTAGTCAAAAAATGTTCAAAAGAGTATTGAATTAAGCTGTGTTTGTTCAATATTTGTGCATATGAATGTAACTTGAATAGTTTTATCACACAATGCGTCTAAAACATGATAAAAACACGTATCTAAATTCAATTAAGCAATCACAATGAAATTAATCTTAAAATTAATTGCCGGTATTGTGGCCGGTATCCTAGTTGGACTATATGTACCTATAACTGGTGTTGAACTTTTATTCACAGTAAAAGAGCTGATTGGTCAAATTATCTCCTTTACCATTCCACTTATTATATTATTTTTTATTGCATCAGGTATTGCAGGCCTACCAAAAGGGTCTGGTCACTTACTTGGTAAAACAGTTGGGTTTGCTTATAGCTCTACAATTATTGCAGGTACGCTTGCATTTTTATTAGTAAGTGCTGTTATCCCTTTTTTAAGCGGTGGTATTACATTCGAGGCAGAAGTTGCTACAGAAATTGGCAGCTTTATTGATTTAGAAATTCCACCTCTGATGGGGGTAATGACCGCATTAGTAACTGCTTTTGTATTTGGTATAGGCATGAGCCAATTAGAGCTGGATACGCTTAAAAAGGTGTCTGATCAGGGCCGTGATGTGATTGACGGATTATTATCAAAAGTAATTATCCCTGCTTTACCATTTTACATTGCAGGTGTATTTGCCGAAATGACGGTAGCAGGTACTGTGGTAGATACACTGCAAACATTTGGCGTAGTACTAATTGCAGCGCTTGTTATGCACTGGTTATGGTTAAGCGTTTTATATATAGCGACAGGTATACTATTAAAACGTAATCCAATCGAATTAGTTAAAAATATGCTACCAGCTTACTTTACAGCGTTAGGTACTATGTCAAGTGCAGCAACGATTCCAGTATCGCTTCAATCAAGTAAAGCAAATAACGTTAAAGAAGATGTAGCAAACTTTACCGTACCACTGTGTGCAACCATCCATTTATCTGGCTCAACTATCACTATAGTAACCTGTGCAATGGCTGTTATGTTTTTATCGCCAAGCATGGAAGTCCCTTCATTAATGGGTATGCTACCGTTTATTATGATGTTAGGTGTAGTAATGATTGCAGCACCAGGTGCTCCAGGTGGCGCAGTTATGTCGGCGCTTGGTCTATTAACAAGCATGCTTGGGTTTAATGAAGGCGCGGTTGCATTAATGATTGCACTTTATTTGGCACAAGATAGCTTTGGTACTGCGTGTAATGTAACGGGTGATGGTATCATTGCGTTATGGGTTGACAGATTTAGCGAAAAATCGTCATCTTAAACTATTAGGGCGAGGCAATAATATTAGTTATTGTTTCGCTTTATGTATGTTACTGTGGCAAATTAATTTAATTAAATTGCATGTTGTTAGGTAAGTGAGGATGTTCCATTGATTAATGTACTTTTAGTTGATGACCATGAACTTGTACGAACAGGAATAAAGCGTATTCTTGATGATGTACGAGGGTTTAAAGTAATTGGTGAAGCTAAAACTGGCGAAGAGGCTGTACAGTTTTGTCGTCAGCATGCGCCAAACATAGTATTAATGGATATGAATATGCCAGGCATGGGCGGATTAGAAGCGACTAAAAAGATTTGTCGTTACTGCCCTGATGTAAAAATTATTGTGCTTACCGTTAACTGTGAAGACCCGTTTCCGAGTAAAGTAATGCAAATTGGTGCACATGGCTTTTTAACTAAAGGTGCAGGTTCTGACGAAATGGTGCGTGCCATTCGTTGTGTTCATGCCGGTCAGCGTTATATTGCCCCTGAAATTGCACAGCAAATAGCACTTGCGCAAGTGACAGGTCGTACAGACGAAAATCCTTTTCAGAGCTTATCTGAACGCGAACTGCAAATTATGCTTATGATCACTAAAGGTGAAAAAGCACAAAATATAGCTGAGCGTTTAAACCTAAGTTCAAAAACAGTAAATAGCTATCGCTACCGTATGTTTGAAAAGCTAAATGTAGGTGGTGATGTTGAGCTTACCCATTTAGCAATCCGTCATAAAATGATTGATATAGACGTTTCGTACTAACTATAATTTATGTCTGAATTTGATCACGTACATTTTCTCAAAACGCTATCAAGTGAGCCGGGTGTATACCGCATGCTTGATAGTGACAACCAAGTTATTTATGTTGGTAAAGCTAAGCATTTAAAAAAGCGTGTGAGCAGTTACTTTAGAAGTAACATTACCGATAGCAAAACACGCGTTTTAGTGAGTAATATTTGTGACATCGAAGTCACACTCACTAATACTGAAACAGAAGCGCTGCTGCTTGAAAATAATCTAATAAAAAAATACCAGCCTCGCTACAACATATTATTACGCGACGATAAGTCGTATCCCTATATTTTATTAACTAGCCATAAACACCCTCGTTTAGCGTTTCATCGTGGCAGTCGTAAAATTAAAGGTGAGTACTTTGGACCTTTTCCGAGCGCGGGAGCGGTATCTGAGAGCTTGCGATTAATGCAAAAAATATTTCCTGTTCGTCAATGTGAAGATGCTTATTACCGCGCAAGAAGTCGCCCGTGTCTGCAATATCAGCTTAAGCGTTGCTCAGCTCCGTGTGTGAATAAAGTTACGGATGATGATTACAGCGAGCAAGTTGACTATGTCCGTAAGTTTTTAACGGGTAAATCTCACGAAGTTATTGCTGATTTAATAAAAAAAATGGAAGCAGCCAGCCTACAATTAAATTTTGAACTGGCGGCAAAAGTTCGCGACCAAATAATGCTACTTCGTAAGATGCAAGAGCAACAGTCTATATCAGGTAATTTTGCTGAAATGGACGTAGTTGGTTTTGCCCATTTAAATGGTTTAAATGGTATTCATTTATTAATGATCCGCGATCACAAAGTATTGGGTAGTAAAACGTATTTTCCAAAAGTACCTAAAGATTCGAGTGAGCAAGAAATATTGACCTCATTTTTAGGACAGTACTATTTAGCGCCAGGAGCAACAGGGCGTATTGCAAAAGAAATCATATTACCTTTTGAAATAGAAGAGAGCGGGGCACTCGGTGAAGCACTCACACAAATAAGTGAGCGCAAAGTAACACTCAAAGTAGTTACCCGTGGTGAGCGTGCTCAATACTTACAACTGGCCAATAAAAATGCATTAAACAGTATTGCAGTTAAGCAAAGTACCCAAGACTCTATTAATAAACGTTATGCACAATTAAAAGCAACACTGCGACTTGATGATATTACCCGAATGGAGTGTTTTGATATAAGCCACACTATGGGGGAGAACACTGTTGCAAGTTGTGTTGTATTTGACTCACAAGGCCCAAATACAAAAGAGTATAGGCGCTATAATGTAACGGGTATAACCGGTGGTGATGATTATGCTGCAATGGAGTTTGCACTTAATAAGCGTTACAACAAATTAGTAGATGAAGACAAAATTCCAGACGTTATCTTTATTGATGGTGGTAAGGGACAACTTGGGCGCGCGGAGCAGTACTTTTCTAACTGGCCACATACAAAAATGCCTTTATTAGTAGGTGTCGCTAAAGGTACTAGCCGTAAGCCTGGCCTTGAAACACTATTAATTGACGGTGGTCGAAAAACCATTCCTATGGATTCAGATGCACCAGCGCTACATTTAATACAGCATATACGTGATGAATCTCATCGTTTTGCAATTGCAGGGCATCGTAATAAACGCCAAAAACAACGTACGCAATCACTACTAGAAGAAATAAATGGAGTCGGTTCTAAGCGTCGGCAAACATTATTAAAATATTTAGGGGGCATGCAGGGAGTAAAAGCTGCTAATATAGAACAGTTAAAGAAAGTTCCTGGGATCAGCCCTGACATGGCTGAGAAGATATTTAACCATTTGCATGACAAGGGCTAGCCCTACATGCGAATATAGCAAAAAAGACATATCCAAGTAGTTATGTGGAATATTCCAAACACACTCACAACATTTAGACTTTTTCTTATCCCCGTTTTTTTGGTGATATTTTATTTGCCTTATAGCTGGGCTTTTTTTGCTGCCGCCTTTATTTTTTGGCTTGCATCAATCACCGATATACTAGACGGTTATTTAGCAAGAAAGCTTGAGCAATCAACCCCTTTTGGTGCTTTTTTAGATCCTGTTGCTGATAAAGTAATGGTATGTGCGGCACTTGTAGCGTTATCTGATCAGTACCAGTCAATGTACATGACCATACCTGCTCTTATTATAATAAGCCGTGAAATTATCATATCTGCACTTCGTGAATGGATGGCAGAGCAGGGTAAGCGTGGTAATGTCGCTGTATCAAACATGGGTAAAATTAAGACGGCTGCACAAATGTTAGCCATTATCGGTTTGATTTGGCAATATGATACATGGATGAACTATTTAAGTTTTGGACTACTGTACATTGCGACCTTTTTAACCTTGAGTTCTATGATGCAATATTTACGTGCAGCATGGGGTGAATTGACTAAAAATTAACTCTAAATGTATAATAACGCACCGTTTTAGATAAAAAACAAGCAAACAGTTCAAAACTAGCATTTTTTGTATTGACGCGTTTAATAATCTCTGTAGAATGCGTCCGTGTTGAGAGGGCATAGCCCCCGAGATAAACGAAACGGTAATTAATCAGTTACCTGAATGTTCACATAAGTCATCATGTGCTAATTCAAATAACTGATAAATAAAATGCGGTACTAGCTCAGTTGGTAGAGCGCGACCTTGCCAAGGTCGAGGTCACGAGTTCGAGCCTCGTGTACCGCTCCAAGTTTATCTTAAGGTTAATACCCCGTACTGGGGCGGAATGGCAGAGTGGCCATGCACCGGATTGCAAATCCGTCTACCTCGGTTCGACTCCGGGTTCCGCCTCCATTTCAACACTCCACACGCTTTAATTAGCAAACTCGATGCCCGAGTGGTGGAATTGGTAGACACAAGGGATTTAAAATCCCTCGACTAACAAGTCGTGCCGGTTCAAGTCCGGCCTCGGGCACCACTTTGTGGTTTAATTGCATTACCAAGTGTAATTTATAAAATGGTTAATTTAGAATTAATATGATGCGGTACTAGCTCAGTTGGTAGAGCGCGACCTTGCCAAGGTCGAGGTCACGAGTTCGAGCCTCGTGTACCGCTCCATATTAGTTTTATCCACTTGCTTTAAATAGCAAACTCGATGCCCGAGTGGTGGAATTGGTAGACACAAGGGATTTAAAATCCCTCGACTAACAAGTCGTGCCGGTTCAAGTCCGGCCTCGGGCACCACTTTAAATTGTTTAACCAAGATAATTTAAAGTTGATAAAATAGTATTTTGCGGTACTAGCTCAGTTGGTAGAGCGCGACCTTGCCAAGGTCGAGGTCACGAGTTCGAGCCTCGTGTACCGCTCCAAATTATTTGGAAATATTTAGGCGGAATGGCAGAGTGGCCATGCACCGGATTGCAAATCCGTTTACCCCGGTTCGACTCCGGGTTCCGCCTCCATATAATTTACTCCACACGCTTTAATTAGCAAACTCGATGCCCGAGTGGTGGAATTGGTAGACACAAGGGATTTAAAATCCCTCGACTAACAAGTCGTGCCGGTTCAAGTCCGGCCTCGGGCACCATCTTTACTAAAATCCTCAGATAAAATTAACTTAAATTCTAAATTGCTTCTAATTTTAAAACATTCAAAAATTATTCTTACTTAAATACTCTAATCTTATTTTTAATACCTACTTACCTTTAAAATCTATTTCTTTTTAATATCTTAGAGTTTCACCATCCTCAAAATAGATCACTTAATTAAGCGAATTGGTATAAGAGCACCTGTTTATAACAAAGCAAAAAATCAGAACGCTGGTTATTTAATTTTCTTGGCAATTACTCCTGTACCTAAGTTTTAACGAGGGGTGGCATTAATGAATGTAATAGAAGTGCGGTGTCTAAAATAAATTTAAGGTGAGAGTATAGGGAATGCGTTAAGCACTTAGTTATACGAATTGCGAAGATTTTATAAGCGACCCTTGAGGATCGCTTATAAAGGATAAATTGTTATTGCAGTTTACTCTGAGCTTTGTAAATTGGATACTCGCTCAACAAGCCTTGAATAAGCGCAACACACATTAAAATAAGTACTATTGAAAACGGCAAAGCTGTAGTAACTACGCCCGACTGAAGCGCTTGCAATGCTTGCGAGCCACCAACCCAGAGCAATACCGCTGCAATCACGCCTTCGACTGTAGCCCAAAATATACGTTGTGGTACTGGTGCATCTATTTTACCGCCCGCAGTTATACCATCTATTACAAGCGATCCTGAATCAGACGACGTTATAAAAAACACCAAAACGAGTGCTATAGAAATAATAGAAATAAAACTAGAAAGAGGTAACTGCTCGTATACTTGAAATAAAGTCACTGAGATATCAGTTAAACCATTTTGTCCAAGTGGGCCAACTTTATCTATAACTTGTGTAATTGCCATATTTCCGAACACGCCCATCCAAACTAAACTAAGAAGCGTTGGTAGGCCAATGACGACGAGTAAAAACTCGCGTACAGTGCGTCCCTTTGAAACTCGAGCAATAAACATCCCAACAAACGGCGACCATGATATCCACCATGCCCAATAAAACACAGTCCAAGAGTGCATCCAATCTTCATCGGGTCTATTGAATGGATTGCTCAAAGGTACAAAGTGCTCTACGTACGCCCCAAGGGTAAACCAAACAGCAGTAATTGCATCTGAGAAAGTAAGGGCAATAACAGCTAATAATAAAATAAATGCACAAATTAAATTAACATTGCTCAGTACTTTAACACCGCCCTCAATACCTCTAATAACTGAGAAAATTGCAATACACGTTACTAAACCAATAACAGATATTTGAAAAGCAGTCCCGTAATCAGTGCCTAACAGATAATTTATCCCGCTGGTAGCTTGTTGAGCGCCAAGGCCTAGCGATGTAGCTAAACCAAATAAAGTAGACAGTACAGCGAGTATATCTATGATATGACCAAGCCACCCCCATGCGCGATCACCAAATAATGGATAAAAAACAGAACGTATAGATAAAGGAAGGCCTTTATTAAATGCAAAAAAAGCCAAGCTTAATCCAACAACAGCGTAAATCGCCCATCCATGTAAACCCCAGTGGTACATGGTTGCACCCAAAGCTAAAGAGTGTGCTTGCGGTGAATTTGGCTCAACGCCCATAGGCATATGATACCAACCAGTATAATATGCAGTTGGCTCAGCAACTCCCCAAAACAGTAAGCCAATCCCCATTCCTGCTGCAAAGAGCATTGAAAGCCATGACATGTAACCATGTTCTGGACGAGCTTTTACGCCACCCAACCGAATTTTACCTAAAGGAGAAAATGCTAAAATAACGCAAAATATCACAAAGGCATTGGCTAGTAACATAAAGTAACTATCAAATTGATTAATTATTAGGTCTTTAGTCGAGGTTAGTGCATCACGGGTAACGGTAGGGTCAAAAACTAGGGTAAGTATTACAAATAAAACAACTAAGAAGGCGCTTATACCAAATACTGGATTATGGATATCAAATCCCCACTTTTGTACATTATCTTGCCCAACTTGGTAATCAGTAGTGTCTATACTGTATTTTTTTGTCATGTCATCCATCGGCTCTCCTTTTTATAGATAACTTAATTCATATGTCCTACGTAATTAAATATAAAATAGTTTTAAAATTAATATAACTTTTTATTTATAAGCAATGAGATGATTAAGCGTAGTATTTGTTATTTTTAGAACTAAAAAAGCGAGCCGTAGCTCGCTGATTATTTTCTATTCCCAGGCCGCTGGGTCAACCTCTTTAGCGAGTTTAGGATGCTTACTTTTGTCAAAGGTGGGTATTAAGCCCTTTTTGCGTTGTTCGTTGTAATCTTTAGAGAGCCATACAACAACACCTGAAAGCATAAATAGCGCTATAACGTTTACAATGGCCATTAGACCCATTGATATATCTGCCAGCGTCCAAATTAAACCAAGCTCACCAACAGCACCAAACATCACCATGCCTAAAACAACAAGTCTAAAGATAAACATCCCTTTATTAGAGTTGTGTTCTAAAAACATTAAATTTGTTTCAGCGTAAGAGTAATTAGCCACAATAGAAGTAAAAGCAAAAAACAATATAGCAATGGCAATAAAGTAAGTACCCCAGTCACCGACATGTTCTTGTAATGCTGCTTGTGTAAGTTCAATCCCCATAACACCAGATTCAGGTACTAATTGCTGCGATAGTAAAATAAGAGAAGCAGTCGCTGTACAAATAACAATAGTATCAATAAATACGCCTAACATTTGCACATAACCTTGTGATGCTGGGTGAGGAGGGTAAGGCGTCGCAGTAGCCGCGGCGTTAGCTGCACTACCCATACCGGCTTCGTTTGAGAATAAACCACGCTTTATGCCTTGGATCATCGCTTGTGTGACACCGTATCCAATAGCACCAGCACCAGCTTGTTCAATACCAAAAGCACTTTTTATAATAAGCACTAGCACATCAGGTAGTGCAGTAAAGTTAATGGCGCATACATAAAGTGCAACCAGCAGGTAAGCTAATGCCATAAATGGCACAACCATTTCAGCAAAGCGAGAAATTGTTTTTAGGCCACCAAAAATAATGATGCCAGAGCCAATAACCAAGCAAATGCCTACTATATACTTAGGTACATCAAACGCTACTTCAAATGCTGCAGCAATAGAGTTTGACTGTACTGCGTTAAATACTAAACCAAAGGCTAAAATTAAACATAACGAGAATAAAGTTCCCATCCAACGTTTGCCTAAACCGTTTTGCATATAATAAGCAGGGCCACCTCTAAAATTACCATCTGCATCTTTCGTTTTATAAGCCTGAGCTAAAGTACTCTCGGCAAAACTTGTAGCCATACCTATTAATGCAATAAGCCACATCCAGAAAATAGCACCTGGCCCACCTAGGTATAAAGCAACAGCAACACCTGCCATATTACCAGTACCGACACGAGCTGCTAATGAAGTACAAAAAGCCTGAAAGGATGAAATTTCGTCATCGGCACATTTACGAGAACCAAACATAACTTTGAACATATGTGGGAATTGCACAAATTGAATAAAGCCTAGTCGAAAAGTAAAGAAGAGGCCCGCTGCTATTAATAAGTAGACGAGAACTTGCCCCCATAGAAGGGCACTTATACTATTTATTATGTCTGTCATGGATACTGCCTAAATACATGAGTTAAAAAAAGTGACCGCAACTTATCACATCAGGATAAAAGTGTTTAGTTTTAAAGTTCAAAAACAGAGTTATCAACAGGGTTTTGTGGGTAACTTGTGTTTATCGTGTGCGCTTGCTTGGGGCTTAATTTTAATTACTATTTTATGCAAATAACGCTTGCGTAAAATCCGCCGCCCCCTATAATGCGACCCCACTGAGACGGGAAGCGCCAACGCATAGCGAGGCACGAACTACTCAGAGAGTTAAATAAAACTTCGGTTTTAAATTGTCGAAAGAAAGTTTAAAACTAAGTGTTGACTCGAAAAATAAAGGGTGTATTATTCGCATCCCTTG